>JAESFT010000002.1_pt1:0-760000 | contig 761549 bp, 731 predicted proteins | sample 9269451 | NCBI WGS metagenome assembly JAESFT01 (sample SAMN14502557, study PRJNA617106) | algae metagenome | isolation source: Scytonema hyalinum WJT4-NPBG1 and co-occurring heterotrophs from well... | place: USA: Mojave Desert, Joshua Tree National Park, California | collected...
CGGCGGCCGCGTGAAGGACCTTCCCGGCGTCCGCTACCACATCCTGCGCGGCGTTCTGGACACGCAAGGCGTGAAGGACCGCAAGCAGCGCCGTTCGCACTACGGCGCCAAGCGCCCGAAATAAGGATCACACGATATGTCGCGTCGTCACCGCGCTCAGAAGCGCGAAGTCCTGCCCGATCCCAAGTTCGGCGATCTCGTCGTCACCAAGTTCATGAACTACGTGATGTACGAGGGCAAAAAGGCCGTGGCCGAGAACATCGTCTATGGCGCCTTTGACATCCTCCAGGCCAAGCGCCGGGACATGGAGCCTCTGGCCGTGTTCCACACCGCGCTGGACAACGTCGCTCCGGCGATCGAAGTGCGCTCCCGCCGGGTCGGCGGCGCCACCTACCAGGTGCCCGTGGAGGTCCGTCCGGACCGCCGCCGCGCGCTGGCGATCCGCTGGCTGATCAACGCCGCCCGTTCGCGCGGCGAGAACACCATGACCGAGAAGCTCGCCGGCGAGCTGCTCGACGCTTCGAACAACCGCGGCTCGGCGGTGAAGAAGCGGGAAGACACCCACAAGATGGCTGAAGCCAACCGGGCCTTCTCGCACTACCGCTGGTAAGCCACGGTCAAGCGGCTTTCGGACGCGGGCGGTTTCAGGTAAACCGCCCGCGCTCCATATCAGGCGACATCCACCTATTCCCGTTTACCGGCGCCGGCTCGGCGCCCAGCCCCCGAGATTCCTATGCCCCGCACGCATAAAATCGAGGACTACCGCAACTTCGGCATCATGGCCCACATCGACGCGGGCAAGACGACGACGACCGAGCGGATCCTCTACTACACCGGCAAGAGCCACAAGATCGGCGAAGTCCACGACGGCGCCGCGACGATGGACTGGATGGAGCAGGAGCAGGAGCGCGGCATCACCATCACGTCCGCCGCGACGACCGCCTTCTGGAAGGACAAGCGCCTCAACATCATCGACACCCCCGGGCACGTCGACTTCACCATCGAGGTGGAGCGCAGCCTGCGCGTGCTCGATGGCGCCGTGACGGTGCTGGACGGCAACGCCGGGGTGGAGCCGCAGACCGAGACCGTCTGGCGCCAGGCCGACAAGTACCGCGTTCCCCGGATCGTGTTCGTCAACAAGATGGACAAGATCGGCGCCGACTTCGACAAGTCGGTCGAGTCGATCCGCGACCGTCTGGGCGCGAAAGCCGTGCCGATCCAGCTCCCGATCGGCGCCGAGTCGAACCTGAAGGGTCTCGTGGACCTCGTCCGCATGAAGGCCGTGGTCTGGGACAACGACGGCCTGGGCGCGACTTATCGTGACGAAGAGATCCCCGCCGACCTGCAGGCCAAGGCCGAGGAAGCGCGGAACTACCTGATCGAGAACTCGGTCGAGCTCGACGACGAGGCGATGGAAGCCTACCTCGGCGGCGAGGAGCCGTCCGAGGAGACGATCAAGAAGTGCATCCGGAAGGCCGTGCTGACCGGCGCCTTCTATCCGATCCTGTGCGGCTCGGCCTTCAAGAACAAGGGCGTGCAGCCCCTGCTCGACGCGGTCGTCGACTACCTGCCGTCGCCGGTGGACATCCCGCCGACCAAGGGCATCGACTTCAAGACCGAAGCCGAAGTGGAGCGCAAGGCCTCGGACGACGAGCCCCTCTCGGTGCTCGCGTTCAAGATCATGGACGACCCCTTCGTCGGCTCGTTGACGTTCTGCCGCATCTACTCGGGCAAGCTCGAGACCGGCATGAGCCTGATGAACTCGACGCGCGACAAGCGCGAGCGCGTCGGCCGCATGCTTCTGATGCACTCGAACAACCGCGAGGACATCAAGGAAGCCTACGCCGGCGACATCGTCGCCCTGGCCGGGCTGAAGGACACCCGCACGGGCGACACCCTGTGCGATCCTCTGAAGTCGCCGGTGATCCTGGAGCGCATGGAGTTCCCCGCGCCCGTGATCGAGATCGCCGTGGAGCCGAAGTCCAAGGCCGACCAGGAGAAGCTGGGCGTCGCCCTGGCCAAGCTGGCGGCGGAGGATCCCTCCTTCACGGTGTCCACCGACCACGAGTCTGGCCAGACCATCCTCAAGGGGATGGGCGAGCTGCACCTGGACATCAAGATCGACATCCTGAAGCGCACCTATAAGGTCGAGGCCAACATCGGCGCGCCGCAGGTGGCCTATCGCGAGAGCCTGGGTCGCCGCGCCGAGATCGACTACACCCACAAGAAGCAGACCGGCGGCACGGGCCAGTTCGCCCGCGTTAAGCTGGTGTTCGAGCCGGGTGAGCCGGGTTCGGGCTTCGTGTTCGAGTCCGCCATCGTCGGCGGCGCGGTGCCGAAGGAGTACATCCCCGGCGTCCAGAAGGGCATCGAGTCCGCTAAGGACAACGGCCTGTTGGCCGGCTTCCCGCTGATCGACTTCAAGGCCACCCTGGTGGACGGCGCCTACCACGACGTCGACTCCTCGGTGCTGGCGTTCGAAATCGCTTCGCGCGCCGCCTTCAAGGAGCTGCGCGAGAAGGGTTCGCCCAAGCTGCTCGAGCCGATCATGGCCGTCGAGGTCGTGACCCCGGAAGAGTACCTGGGCTCGGTCATCGGCGACCTGAACGGTCGTCGCGGCATGATCCAGGGCCAAGACATGCGCGGCAACGCCACGGTGGTGAACGCCTTCGTGCCGCTCGCCAACATGTTCGGCTACGTGAACACGCTGCGCGGCATGTCCCAGGGTCGCGCTCAGTTCACCATGCAGTACGACCACTACGATCCGGTGCCGCAAGCCGTCGCCGACGAAGTGATCAAGAAGTACGCCTAACCCAACCCCTCAAACCTTTGATCAGGCCCCTTGAGGGGCCCGGAGCTAGAAAATGGCCAAGGAAAAGTTCGAACGTAACAAGCCGCACTGCAACATCGGCACGATCGGCCACGTGGACCACGGCAAGACGACGCTGACGGCGGCGATCACGATGACGCTGGCGAAGTCTGGTGGTGCGACGGCGAAGAAGTACGACGAGATCGACGCTGCGCCGGAAGAGAAGGCGCGTGGCATCACGATCAACACGGCGCACGTGGAGTATGAGACGGCCAACCGTCACTATGCGCACGTGGATTGCCCGGGTCACGCCGACTACGTGAAGAACATGATCACGGGTGCGGCGCAGATGGACGGCGCGATCCTGGTGGTTTCGGCCGCTGACGGTCCGATGCCGCAGACGCGCGAGCACATCCTGCTGGCGCGCCAGGTCGGCGTTCCGGCGCTGGTGGTGTTCATGAACAAGGTGGACATGGTCGACGACGAGGAGCTGCTGGACCTCGTTGAGATGGAAGTGCGCGAGCTGCTTTCGTCCTACCAGTTCCCGGGCGACGACATCCCCATCGTCAAGGGTTCGGCCCTGGCGGCGGTGGAGAACCGTGACGCGAACATCGGCGAGGAGAAGATCCTGGAGCTGATGGCGGCGGTGGACAGCTACATCCCGCAGCCGGAGCGTCCGATCGATCAGCCGTTCCTGATGCCGGTGGAAGACGTGTTCTCGATCTCGGGTCGCGGCACCGTGGTGACGGGCCGGGTTGAGCGCGGCATCGTGAAGGTGGGTGAGGAAGTCGAGATCGTGGGCATCCGCCCGGTTCAGAAGACGACCTGCACCGGCGTCGAGATGTTCCGCAAGCTGCTGGACCAGGGCCAGGCGGGCGACAACGTGGGCGTGCTGCTGCGCGGCACCAAGCGTGAGGACGTCGAGCGCGGCCAAGTGCTGTGCAAGCCGGGCTCGATCACGCCGCACACCAAGTTCGTGGCCGAGGCGTACATCCTGACCAAGGAAGAAGGCGGCCGTCACACGCCGTTCTTCACCAACTACCGTCCGCAGTTCTACTTCCGCACCACCGACGTGACGGGGATCATCCGTCTGAAGGAAGGCGTGGAGATGATCATGCCGGGCGACAACGCCGAGCTGGAAGTGGAGCTGATCACCCCGATCGCGATGGAAGAGAAGCTGCGCTTCGCCATCCGTGAAGGCGGCCGCACCGTCGGCGCCGGCGTGGTGGCCAAGATCCTCGCCTAAGCCACACGGCGACAGGACCAAGACAGGGCGGCCGCCGGAGCGATCCGGCGGCCGCTTCTGCTTTTGACGGCGGAGGAGGGCCGTTCACCATTCTCCTTAGCCCTGCCGAAAGGCGTCGAGCGGCTAATGCGCGGCCGATCGGCGGCTCAGGTGGCGCACGCGTGTCTCAAAAACTGGAGCTTGAGGTCGTTGCGGCCGAAGCGCTGAGCGCGTCGGAACGCGCGCTGTGGAGCGGGTTCGTCGGCCGCTCACGAGCGTTCGCAAATCCCTTCTTCCGCCCTGAGTTCACCATGGCGGCCGCACGCGTCTGCCCGCAGGCGCGAGTGGCGGTGCTGCATCGCGCCAGCGAGATCGTCGGATTCTTCCCCTTCCAGCTCAGGGGCCAGGTGGTGCAGCCGCTGGCCGCGCCCTTGTCCGACTATCACGCCGCCATCGTGGCCCCCGGCGAGCGGGTGAATCCGGTGACCCTGACCGAACTGCTGCGGGCGCCCGTGCAGTTGTTCGGCTGGACCGGGCCGGAGCCTGCCGGGCTACCCGCCGCTGCGGGTCTGACCCAGCGCACCGCCGTTTTCGCCGACACCTCGAACGGGTGGGAGGCGTACGACGCCGAGCGGCGGGGTGAGTACGGAAAGTTCTTCAAGGACAAGGAGCGGGCCCGTCGCTCGCTGGAGCGCGACCACGGCGCCGCCGCCACGCGGTTCGGAGACCGCTCGGCGGCGACCCTGGACGAACTCGTTCGCCGCAAGCGCGATCAATACCGCCGTACCGGCCAACATGACGTCTTCGCCTGCGGCTGGACGCGCGACCTGCTGGCCGAGCTGCTGGCGGTGGAGGCCGAGGGCTTCGGGGCCTCGATGGCGGTCCTAGAGGCCGGAGGCGAGCTGGTCGCCATAGAGTATTCTCTGCGGACGGAGACGGAGAACCACTTCTGGTTTCCGGTCTATGACGCGCGCTTCTCGCGCTTCTCGCCAGGCATCCTTCTGACCATCGACACCATTCGCCACGGGGCGGGCGAGGGCGTCCGCACGTTCGACTTCGGTTTCGAGGGCGAGCCCTACAAAAAGTACTTCGTGAACCGGCGGCGCCTCCTGCTGGAGGGACGCACCGCCGCGCCGGGGCTGGATCGCGCGCTGACGCGAGCCGCGGCCTTAGCGGAGCGGGGCGCCGACACCCTGACCGGCGGACGGGCATCCAACCTGTCGCTGCGGCTGCGCCGTCGCCTCAGCCTGATCGACGCGTGCGAGCCCTCGCTCGCCGGGCGCGCGGCCGGGGCAGCCGGCCTCGCGCTGGCCATCGCGCGCCGCGGCGGCTCTGGAGCGGGGAGCGCCGCTGCGGCCGCGGGCGGAGGCGTCCTGATGCTCAACGTGGAGAACTTCCCGTGCCCCTGAACACCGTCCAGCCCCGCACCCACGGCGGCGCCCTGGTGGATGCGCCGCGCACCTTCGGACACAGGATCGATCCCGCGCTGGTGTCCGACGAGGCTCTCACGAGCCTGCTGGATCGCTATCCGGCCGAGCTGTTCGACATCAACCTCTACGACTTCGACGATGAGGGACAGGTCTCGCTCCGCACGGGCGTGCGCGGCGGCCTGAGCGGCGGGGAGCTGCTCGACGCCATCAAGCAGGGCCGCCTGTGGATCAACCTTCGCGAAGCGGCCGACGGCTATCCCGAGCTGTGGGCGCAGGTCGTTCGCGCGTTCGAAGACCTGAAGCGGGACGTGCCGGGCTTCGAGCCGATCCGCTTCTATGGCCAGCTGATCCTGTCCTCGCCCCAGGCGAAGGTGCCCTATCACGCGGACCCGGGCGGGGTGGTGCTGTTTCACCTGCGGGGCCGAAAGCGCATCTGGATCTATCCGCCCGACGAGGCCCACATGCCCGAGGCGCACATGGAGCGCATCGTCATGCGGCAAACGACCGAGGAGCTGCCGTACCACCGCGCGTTCGACGGCGACGCGGCGGTGTTCGATCTGGAGCCGGGTCAGGCGGTGGGCTGGCCATTCCACGCGCCGCACCGGATCGAGAACCTTGGCGAGTTCTGCGTGTCCTTCTCGGCCGATTACCAGACGTGGGGCTCGCGGCTGCTCAACGGCGCGTACTTCACCAACGGTGTGCTGAGGGCCAAGGGTCGATCCGTGCGCTCTGTGCGAAGCCTGTCCGGCTCCGGCATGGCGGCGCGCTGGGCGGCCTCGACGGTGCTGAAGCGCATGGGCGTGGCGGAGAGCCGCCTTGGCGGCTTTGAGCGCAGCTTCGAGCCTTCCGCCGAAGCGGTGGATGGAGCCCGACCGCTGGCCTGACGTCGGCGCTTACGCGGTTCATGACAACGGCGTCATGACCTTTATTTAAGCTGACACAAGGGCCTTAGCGGACCACCTTCCTCCCAACACGCCGCTGGGAGGCAGCCATGAAGACCGTCCTGATGTCCGCCGCCGCACTGACCGCCATGACGCTGGCCGGCGCCGCGTCCGCCGCCGAAGTCGAGATCAAGGACGCCGTCGCACGCGTCGTGATCATCCCGGAGAACCGCGCGGATATCGACGTCACGATCTCTGGCGGCTCGGCGGAGATCCCCCGGCTGCAGGTCCGCCGCACCGGAGCGGGCAACGTCGAGATCGACGGGGATCTGGAGCGGATCAACGACTGCCGCACCGGCCGCGATCACGTTTCGCCCATTCGGCCTTCGGCCGATGTGGAGGTGGACGCGGGACGTCGTGACATCCGCCTCGCGGACGCACCTTTGGTGACCATCCGCACGCCGATGGACGTCAGCGTGAAGGCCGATGGCGCGGTCTTCGGCTCTATCGGCCGCTCGGGGTCGGTCAAGCTGCGCAACGCCGGCTGCGGTGACTGGACCGTCGCCAATGTCGATCGGGACCTCGAGGTCTCCATCGCCGGCTCCGGCGACGTTCGGGCCGGGTCGTCAAGCCGACTGGATGTGAACACCGCCGGCTCCGGCGATGTGGAGGCCACCGTGAGCCGCTCTCTAGAGGTATCGATCGCCGGTTCGGGTGGCGTCCGGCTCCAGCGGCTGAACGGCGCGCTCGACGCCAACATCGCCGGGTCCGGCGACGTGACGGTGAACGGGGGGCGCGCCACGGTCATCGACGCCAACATCGCGGGATCCGGCAGCGTGGCCTTCGGCGGCGAAGCGGACCGCGTCTCGCTCAGCGTCATGGGTTCCGGCGACGTGCGGGTGCGCAAGGTCAACGGCGACGTGAAGAAGCGGGTGATGGGCTCCGGCGACATCATCATCGGGAGCTGAGCCGACAGGTAGGGCAGGGGATCTCCGCCAATGAAAGCCTTGCTCCTGGCCGCCGCAGCGATCGGACTGTGCGCCTTCGCGCCACGGTCCGGCCCGGCTACCGTGCGCCTGGACAATGTCGCTGCGCGGGTGACCGTGATCCCCGAAGCCCGCCGGGACGTGGTGGTGGAGATTCGGCGAGGGGCGTCCCGGCTGCCTGCTCCGGTTCTGCGCGCCGACCGCGATCGCGTGGTCATCTCCGGCCGGCTGCCACGCGGGGCCTTCAAGGATTGCCTCAAGCTCGGCCGAGACGCCTCCAACGGGAAGGTGCGCCTGCGCGGCTACAAGGACGTTCCGGTCAAGGCTTTGCCGCAGATCGTGCTGCGTACGCCTCTCGACGTGAACGTCGTCGCCCACGGGGCGGTGGTGGGACAGATCGGCCGGGCCAAGTCGGTCAAGCTGGTGCACAAGCGCTGCGGCGCCTGGACCGTCGCGGACGTCAGCGGGCATCTCGACCTGGCGGTGCAGGGCCGCGGCGACGTCTACACCGGCTCGGCCGGCTCCGCCGTCGTGCGTCTCGAGAGCTTCGAGGCGCCCCAACGGCACCTGGTCAGCCTAATGTGAGCATGGCTGCGGCGACTTGCCCGAGCCCAAGCGAGAACTCGATTTAATGACGTGGCGACGCTTGACGGATCGGGACTTCACCGTCATAACCCGCCGCTCTGTTGGACCGGCTGTGAGCCCTGAGCTCAGACGCGGTTCGCAAGACACAGCCTGAGGGCCGGCGCCAAACGGCGGACCTCAGGAGCCAGGCCCACGCGATCAACGCGCGGGCCTCTCGTTTTTGCGGACTACCCGTCTCGGGGCGCATGCCTCGGACTTCCGGTCTTTGAAATGGTTCAAGGGACGCGGGCGTTCGCCACGTCAGGATTAAGAGCGATATGGATCAGAAAATCCGCATCCGGCTCAAGGCCTTCGATCACCGCGTGCTGGACCATTCCACGCGCGAGATCGTGAACACGGCCAAGCGCACGGGCGCCCAGGTGCGGGGTCCGATCCCGCTGCCCACCTTGATCGAAAAGTTCACCGTGAACCGTTCGCCGCACGTCGACAAGAAGTCGCGCGAGCAGTTCGAAATCCGCACGCACAAGCGCGTGCTCGACATCGTCGACCCCACCCCGCAGACCGTGGACGCGCTCATGAAGCTCGACCTGTCCGCCGGCGTGGACGTCGAGATCAAGATTTAAGGCGGGATCCGATGCGTACGGGCGTGATCGCCAAGAAGCTCGGCATGACGCGGTTCTTTGATGAGCAAGGAACCCACGTGCCGGTGACCGTGCTGGCTCTGGACGGCTGCCAAGTCGTCGGCCAGCGCACGGAAGACAAGGACGGCTACGTCGCGCTGCAGCTCGGCGCCGGCGTCAAGAAGGCCAAGAACACGGCCAAGGCTCAGCGCGAGGCGTTCGCCAAGGCGCAGGTCGAGCCCAAGCGCGTGGTGACCGAGTTCCGGGTCTCCGCGGACAATCTGATTGACGTGGGCGCGGAACTGACCGCCGACCACTTCATCGCCGGCCAAAAGGTCGACGTTCAGGGCCTGAGCATCGGTAAGGGCTTCCAGGGCGGTATGAAGCGCTGGAACTTCGGCGGCCTGCGGGCGACCCACGGCGTCTCGGTTTCGCACCGTTCGCTGGGTTCGACCGGTCAGCGCCAGGATCCGGGCCGGACCTTCAAGGGCAAGAAGATGGCTGGCCACCTGGGCCAGGAGACCATCACCACCCAGAACCTCACGATCTTTCGCGTGGACGCCGAGCGCGGCCTGATCCTGATCAAGGGCGCGGTTCCGGGTTCGGAAGGCACGTACGTCAAGATCCGCGACGCGGTGAAGAAGGCGGCTCCGGCCGACCTGCCGCGCCCGGGCGCGTTCCGCACTTCCGGTCAAGCCGCCTCGGCTCCCGCCGAGACGCCGGCCGAAGAAGCGCCCGCCGCTGAAGCCAACGGGGGCGAAGAGCAATGAAGATCAACGTGATCACGCTCGACAACGGCGCCGCCGGTGAGATTGAGCTGTCGGACGCCGTGTTCGGCGTCGAAGAGATCCGTGCCGACATCCTGGCCCGGTGCGTGAACTGGCAGCTGGCCAAGCGCCGCGCCGGCACTCACAAGGTTCAGACCCGGAACGAGAACTCTCGCACCGGCAAGAAGATGTACAAGCAGAAGGGCACCGGCGGGGCCCGTCACGGCTCGCGGCGTGCGCCGCAGTTCGTCGGCGGCTCGCGTGCGTTCGGCCCGGTCGTCCGCGACCACGGCTTCGACCTTCCCAAGAAGGTCCGCAAGCTGGCCCTGCGCCACGCCCTGTCCTCCAAGGCCAAGGCCGGCGACCTGATCGTTCTGGACGCCGTCTCGCTCGACGCGCCCAAGACCTCGGCCCTGAAGGATCGCTTCAACACCCTCGGCCTGACGAACGCCCTGATCATCGCGGGGCCGGAAGTCGACACCAACTTCGGCCTGGCTGCGCGCAACCTGCCGAATGTGGACGTGCTGCCGAACGCCGGCCTGAACGTCTACGACGTGCTGCGCCGCCAGAAGCTGGTCCTGACCCGCGCCGCGGTCGAGGCCATCCAGGCCCGTTTTGAGGAGGCCGCGTAATGGCCAACCCAACCGCTCGCCACTACGACGCCATCCTGGCTCCGGTGATCACCGAAAAGTCGACCCTGCTCTCGGAGCAGAACAAGGTCGTCTTCCGCGTGGCCAAGGACGCCACCAAGGACGAGATCGCCCAAGCGATCGAGGCCCTGTTCAACGTCTCGGTCGTCAAGGTCAACACTGTCGTGACCAAGGGCAAGACCAAGCGCTTCCGCGGCATCCTCGGCAAGCGCAACGACGTCAAGAAGGCCATCGTGACCCTCCAAGAGGGCCAGTCCATCGACGTGACCACGGGGCTCTGAGACCATGGCGCTGAAACAGTTCAATCCGACCTCGCCTGGCCGTCGCGCCCTGGTGCTGGTCGACAAGTCCGAGCTCCACAAGGGCAAGCCGGAGAAGGCGCTCGTCGAAGGCCTGACCGGTAAGGGCGGCCGCGGCGGCGGCGGACGCATCGCCGTCCGTTTCCGTGGCGGCGGCGCCAAGCGCCTCTATCGCGTGATCGACTTCAAGCGCCGCAAGTGGGACGTTCCCGCGACCGTCGAGCGCCTGGAGTACGACCCCAATCGCAGCGCGTTCATCGCCCTGGTGAATTACGCCGACGGCGAGAAGGCCTACATCCTGGCTCCGCAGCGCCTCAAGGCCGGCGACCAGATCGTGGCCGGCGAGCGGGTCGACGTGAAGCCCGGCAACGCCATGCCGCTCCGCTCGATGCCGGTCGGCACCATCATCCACAATGTGGAGATGAAGCCTGAGAAGGGCGGCCAGCTGGCCCGCTCCGCCGGCGCCTACGCTCAGCTGGTCGGTCGCGACGCGGGCTACGCCCAGATCCGCCTCGGCTCGGGCGAGCTTCGCATGGTGCCGGACGGCTGCGTCGCCACGGTCGGCGCGGTGTCGAACCCGGACCACATGAACGAGAACCTCGGCAAGGCCGGACGCGCCCGTCACAAGGGTCGCCGTCCGCACGTCCGCGGTGTCGCCATGAACCCGATCGACCACCCCCACGGCGGTGGTGAAGGCAAGACCTCGGGTGGCCGTCACCCGGTCACCCCGTGGGGTCAGCCCACCAAGGGCCGCAAGACCCGCAAGAACAAGGCTACGGATAAATTCATCATCCGTAGCCGCCACGTGAAGAAGGCTCGCTAAAGATGGCCCGCTCCGCCTGGAAAGGCCCCTTCGTCGACGGCTACCTTCTGAAGAAGGCCGACGCCGTCCAAACCTCGGGCCGCAAGGACGTGATCAAGACCTGGTCGCGCCGCTCCACCATCCTGCCGCAGTTCGTGGGTCTCACGTTCGGCGTCTACAACGGCCAGAAGCACGTCCCCGTGCTGGTGTCGGAAGACATGGTCGGCATGAAGCTCGGCGAGTTCGCGCCGACCCGCACCTTCTACGGCCACGCGGCCGACAAGAAGGCCAAGAGGAAGTAGGGCGATGGGCAAGACTTCCAACGAACGCCGCGTGGGCGCGGCCGAGGCTCGGGCGAAGGTGGTCAACCTGCGTACCAGCCCGCGCAAGCTGAACCTGGTCGCTCAGTCGATCCGGGGTCTGTCGGTGCAGCGCGCGCTGAACGAGCTGGAGTTCAGCCACAAGCGCATCGCCAAGGATGTGCGTAAGGCGCTCTACTCGGCCATCTCCAACGCCGAGAACAACCACAACCTCGACATCGACTCCCTGGTCGTGGCTGAGGCCTACGTGGGCAAGAACCTGGTGATGAAGCGCTTTTCGGCCCGCGCGCGCGGCCGTGCGGCGCGCATCGAGAAGCCGTTCTCCGAGATCACCATCGTGGTCCGCGAACTCTCCGAGGCTGCGTAATGGGTCAGAAAGTCAATCCCGTCGGGCTTCGCCTGGGCGTCAACCGCACGTGGGACTCGCGCTGGTTCGCCGGCGGCAAGGACTATGCGCGCCTGCTGCTCCAGGACCTGAAGCTCCGCAACGAGCTGAAGAAGCGCCTGTCGGCCGCCGGTGTGTCGCGCATCATCATCGAGCGCCCCCACAAGAAGTGCCGGATCACCATCTACGCCGCCCGTCCGGGCGTCGTGATCGGTAAGAAGGGCGGGGACATCGACAAGCTCCGCAAGGACATCTCGAAGATGACGGAAGGCGAAGTCTTCCTGAACATCGTCGAGGTCCGCAAGCCCGAGACCGACGCACAGCTCCTGGCCGAGTCGATCGCCCAACAGCTCGAGCGCCGCGTCGCCTTCCGCCGCGCCATGAAGCGCGCGATGCAGTCGGCCATGCGCCTGGGCGCCAAGGGCGTCCGCATCAACGTGTCGGGCCGCCTCGGCGGCGCCGAGATCGCGCGGATGGAATGGTATCGCGAAGGCCGCGTGCCTCTGCACACCCTGCGCGCCGACATCGACTACGGCTTCACCGAAGCCAAGACGACGTACGGCATCATCGGCGTGAAGGCCTGGGTGTTCAAAGGCGAAGTGCTCGAGCACGACCCGATGGCCCAGGACAAGCGCTGGGCTCAGGAAGCGACTGGTCCGTCGTCCAACGAAGGCCGTGAGCGCGGCGATCGCGGTGATCGGGGCGAGCGTCGTCCCGGCGGCGGCCGCGGCCGCGGCGCTCCCCGTCAGGGTTAAGAGTCATGCTGTCCCCGAAACGCACCAAGTACCGTAAGGCCTTCAAGGGCCGGATCCACGGCCAGGCCAAGGGCGGGTTCTCGCTGAACTTCGGCTCCTACGGGCTGAAGACGCTGGAGCCGGAGCGCATCACGGCGCGTCAGATCGAGGCGGCCCGCCGCGCGATCACCCGCCAGATGAAGCGTCAAGGCCGCGTCTGGATCCGGATCTTCCCGGACCTGCCGGTCACCGACAAGCCCGCCGAAGTCCGTATGGGTAAGGGCAAGGGCTCGGTCGAATACTGGGCCGCCCGCGTCCACCCCGGCCGGATCCTCTTCGAGATCGACGGTGTGCCCGACGACGTGGCCCGCGAGGCGCTGCGCCTGGGCGCCGCCAAGCTCCCCGTCCGCACCAAGGTCGTGACCCGGCTCGACGCCGGCGTCGTGCAGGAGGCCGCGTGATGGCCAAAATCACCGAACTGCGTGGTCTCACGCCTGACCAGCTCAATGAGCAGCTGCTGTCGCTGAAGAAGGAGCAGTTCAACCTGCGCTTCCAGGCGGCGACCGGTCAGGCCGAGAAGACCCACCGCGTGGGTGAGGTCCGCAAGGACATCGCCCGCATCAAGACGCTGCAGCGTCAGCAACAGCGTCAAGCCTGAGGAACGAGAAGCCTATGCCCAAGCGTATCCTTGAAGGCGTGGTCGTCTCCGACAAGGGCGAGAAGACCGTCGTCGTGAAAGTGGAGCGGACCATCCTGCACCCGGTTCTCAAGAAGACCGTGCGGCTGTCCAAGAAGTACCACGCCCACGACGAAGCCAATTCGTACAAGACCGGTGAGCTCGCCCGCATCGTCGAGTGCGCGCCGAAGTCCAAGCTGAAGCGTTGGGAAGTTCTTCCCAAAGACGCTCCGGCCGCCTGAACGTAAAGGTCTGAGCCAATGATTCAGATGCAGACTAACCTGGACGTCGCCGACAATTCGGGCGCGCGCCGGGTCATGTGCATCAAGGTGCTGGGCGGCGCTAAGCGCCGCTACGCCTCGGTGGGCGACGTGATCGTCGTGTCCGTGAAGGAAGCGATTCCCCGCGGCCGCGTGAAGAAGGGCGACGTCCTGCGCGCCGTCGTCGTGCGCACGTCCAAGGACATCGCCCGCAAGGACGGGTCCACGATCCGCTTCGACAAGAACGCGGCGGTGATCGTCAACAAGCAGAGCGAGCCCATCGGCACGCGGATCTTCGGCCCGGTTCCCCGCGAACTGCGTGCGAAGAACCACATGAAGATCATCTCGCTGGCCCCGGAGGTGATCTGATGGCCGCCAAGATCAAGAAGGGCGACCGAGTCATCGTGCTCGCCGGCAAGGACAAGGGCCGCGAGGGCAACGTGCTCCGCGTGTTCCCGACCGAAAACCGCGTGCTGGTGGAAGGCGTCAACGTCGTCCAGCGTCACACCAAACCGTCCCAGGGCGACCCCCAGGGCGGCATCAAGAACAAAGAAGCGCCGATCCACGTGTCGAACGTGGCTTTCGTCCAGAACGGTGAGGCGACCCGCGTCGGCTTCCGTATCGAAGGCGACAAGAAGGTCCGTTTCGCCAAGAAGTCGGGCGAGGTGATCGATGGCTGAGCAAGCTTACGAACCCCGGTTCAAGACGCTGTATCGCGAGCAGATCCGCGCCGCGATGCGCGAGGAGTTCGGCTACACGAACGAGATGCAGATCCCCAAGCTCGACAAGGTCGTCGTGAACATGGGGATCGGCGAGGCCGTCAATGACTCCAAGAAGGTCCAGGCGGCCATCAAGGATCTGGCGGCGATCACCGGCCAGAAGCCGGCCCCGACCAAGGCTCGCCTGTCGGTCGCGGCGTTCAAGCTGCGCGAAGGCATGACGATCGGCGCGAAGGTCACCCTTCGCAAGGACCGCATGTACGAGTTCCTGGACCGTCTGATCACCATCGCGCTGCCGCGGGTGAAGGACTTCCGGGGCCTGAAGCCGACCTCGTTCGACGGCCGCGGCAACTACGCCATGGGCCTGAAGGAGCACATCGTGTTCCCCGAGATCGAGTACGATCAGATCGACCAGATGTGGGGCATGGACATCATCGTCGCCACGACCGCCAAGACTGACGACGAAGCCCGCTCGCTTCTGCGCCAGTTCCAGTTCCCGTTCACGACGCCGTCGAACTGAGCGGGGGAGAGCACCAATGGCCAAGAAAAGCGCCGTCAACCGCAACGAGAACGTGAAGCGTCTCGTCGCCCAGTACGCCGAGAAGCGTGACGCCCTGAAGGCGATCGCCAACGACGAGAGCCGTCCGCTGGAGGAGCGCTTCGAGGCGCGCCTGAAGCTGGCCAAGCTGCCGCGCAACTCTGCGAAGAACCGCATCCGCAATCGCTGCGAGCTGACGGGGCGCCCGCGCGCCTACTACCGCAAGCTGAAGATGAGCCGGATCTCGCTGCGTGACCTGGCCTCTGCGGGCCAGATCCCCGGCATGACCAAGTCGAGCTGGTGACGACATGGCTGTGAATGATCCCCTGAGCGACCTGATCGCCCGCATCAAGAACGCCGCCGAGCGCAAGCGTTCGAGCCTGCGCACCCCCGCCTCGAAGCTCCGCCAGCGCGTGCTGGATGTGCTTCAGGACGAGGGCTACATCCGCGGCTACAGCCTGATCGAAGAGCCGGGCGAGTTCCCGCAGTTCGAGATTGAGCTGAAGTACTTCGACGGCCAGCCGGTGATCGCTGAGATCTCCCGCGTGTCGAAGCCCGGCCGCCGAGTCTACTCGTCGATCAAGGACCTGAAGCCGGTGAAGAACGGCCTTGGGATCTCGATCCTGTCGACGCCCAAGGGCGTCATGTCCGACAACGCCGCGCGCGACGCCAACGTCGGCGGCGAAGTCCTCTGCCGCGTCTACTAAGACGATAGGCGAGGGAGAGGGTAAGATGTCCCGTATCGGCAAGAAGGCGGTCACGGTCCCGTCCGGCGTCACCGTGACGCTGAACGGCCAGACGGTCACGGTGAAGGGCCCCAAGGGCCAGCTCGCCTGGACCATCGCCGATGAAATCGAAGTCCGTCAGGAAGGCGGCGAGCTGACGCTCGCGCCGCGTGAAGACACCCAGCGCGCCCGCGCCATGTGGGGTCTGTCCCGCACCCTGGTGAGCAACATGGTCGTGGGCGTGACCCAGGGCTTCGAGCAGACGCTCGAACTCGTGGGCGTCGGCTACCGCGCCGCAATGAAGGGCCAGGCGCTCTCCATGCAGCTCGGCTTCAGCCACGACGTGGACATCCCGCCGCCCGCCGGCGTGACGTTCGCCGTGCCCAAGCAGACCGAAGTTCGCATCAGCGGCATCGACAAGCAGCTGGTCGGCGAGACCGCCGCGCGCATCCGCAAGATCCGTCCGCCGGAGCCCTACAAGGGCAAGGGCGTGCGGTATGCGGGCGAGACCGTCCGCCGCAAGGAAGGCAAGAAGAAGTAAGCCATGGCCCTGTCTCCTCGCGAAACCATCAAGCGGCGCGCTCAGCGCACCCGCACCCGCCTGAAGCAGGTGGCCAACGGCCGCCCGCGCCTGTCGGTGTTCCGCTCTTCCAAGAACATCTACGCCCAGATCATCGACGATCTGAACGGCGTGACCTTGGCGGCGGCCTCGACCCTGGAGGCCGAAGGCCCCAAGGGCGCCAACAAGGAAGCGGCGGCTCAGGTCGGCGCGCTTGTCGCGCAGCGCGCCATCGAGAAGGGCGTCAAGGACGTCGTCTTCGATCGCGGCGGCTACATCTATCACGGCCGCGTCAAGGCGCTGGCCGACGCCGCGCGCGAAGCCGGCCTGAACTTCTAAGGATCTCCGATGGCTCGTCCCAACGAAGAACGCCGCGACCGTCGCGACCGCCAGGCCCCCGAGGGCGAAAGCGAGCTCGTCGAGAAGCTGGTGCACATCAACCGCGTCGCCGCCACCGTGAAGGGTGGCCGCCGCTTCTCGTTCGCCGCCCTGATGGTGGTGGGCGACCAGAAGGGCCGCGTCGGTTTCGGTCACGGCAAGGCGCGTGAAGTGCCGGAAGCCATCCGCAAGGCGACCGAGGAAGCCAAGAAGACCATGATCCGCGTGCCGCTCCGCGAGAGCCGCACCCTGCACCACGACGGCTCCGGCCGTTGGGGCGCCGGCAAGATCATGATGCGCGCCGCTCCGGCCGGCACCGGCGTGATCGCCGGCGGCCCGATGCGCGCCGTGCTCGAAACCCTGGGCGTCCAGGACGTCGTCGCCAAGTCGGTGGGGTCGTCGAACCCCTACAACATGGTGCGCGCTACGTTCGAGGCCCTGAAGGTGCAGAGCTCGCCCCGCCAGATCGCCAACAAGCGCGGCAAGAAGGTCGCCGACGTGATCGGCCGTCGCAATGACGGCGCCTCGTCCGCCGAAGCCGTCGAAGGCTAAGGAAGACAGTCATGGCCACCATCACCGTCCGTCAGACCGGCAGCCCGATCCGCCGCACCAAGGACCAGCGCGCCACCCTGGCGGGCCTGGGCCTGAACAAGCTTGGCCGCGAGGCCACGCTCGAGGACACCCCTGCGGTCCGCGGCATGATCACCAAGGTCGCCCACCTCGTCACCGTGGTGGAGAAGTAAGCGGCTTTGCGTCCCTCGCCCCTGAACGGGCGGGGGACGATCCGTTTGCGTGCAAGGTAGGCGTGCTGTAAGAGGCGCGCTCGCTTCAGGGGACCGGAAGGTCCCCTTCGGCCTTTCTGAAGGCCATCGTCGAAGTCAGCCGAGTCGGGCGTCCGCCCGGCGCTTAAGCTCCAAGGAGAGGCTCATGAAGCTCAACGAAATCCGCGACAACGAAGGCGCAGTTACGGGCCGCATGCGCGTGGGCCGCGGCCCGGGTTCGGGCAAGGGTAAGACCGCCGGCCGCGGCGTGAAGGGCCAGAAGTCCCGTTCGGGCGTGGCCCTGCGCGGCTTCGAAGGCGGCCAGATGCCGCTGCACATGCGCCTGCCCAAGCGCGGCTTCAACAATCCCTTCGCGCCCAAGCTGGTCGAAGTGAACCTGTGGCGGATCGCCAAGGCCATCGAAGCGGGCAAGCTCGATGCGGGCCAGACGATCGACGCCGACGCCCTGATCGCCGCCGGCGTGATCCGCCGCGTCCGCGACGGCGTGAAGGTGCTCGGCCACGGCGAGATCAGCCAGAAGCTGACCTTCAGCGTCCACTCGGCTTCGGCTTCGGCCCTGAAGGCGATCGAGGCCGCCGGCGGTTCGGCGACCCTCTCCAAGCCACAAGCCACGGAAGAGGCTGCGGCCTAAGACTCCAGAGGGGCCGGCGCGGAAGGATCCGCGCCGGCCGTCCTCATTTTCAGGATGCGGCCGACGAGAGCCTTTGGTCCGTCCCGCTCCAGCGCCTATCTTGCAGGCGTCACAGTATCGGGGAACGTGAATGGCCTCGGCCGCGGAACAGCTCGCCGCAAATATGAACTTCGGCGCCTTCCAGAAGGCGACGGAGCTGCACAAGCGCCTCTTATTCACCTTGGGCGCGCTGATCGTCTACCGCATCGGCACCCATATCCCGATCCCCGGCATCGACAGCGAGGCCTTCCGGGCCGCCTTCGGGAACAACGCCGAGGGCTTGCTCGGCATGTTCAACACCTTCGCCGGCGGCGCCGTCGAGCGGATGGCCGTCTTCGCGCTGAACGTGATGCCGTACATCTCGGCGTCGATCATCGTGCAGCTGCTCGGCACCGTGTACCCGCCGTGGGAGAAGCTGCGTAAGGAAGGCGGGGAGGCCGGCCGCAAACAGCTGAACCAGTACACGCGGTACCTGACCGTGGTGCTGGCGCTGGTGCAGTCGTTCGCGATCGCCAATGGCCTGTTGGCCCAGAACTACAACACCGCGCCCGACGCGCTCTTCCTCGTCTCGACCGTGGCGACGCTCACGGGCGGCACCCTGTTCCTGATGTGGCTGGGTGAGCAGATCACCAGCCGGGGCGTCGGCAACGGCATCTCGCTGATCATCTTCGCAGGTATTGTCGCGGCCCTGCCGGGCACCATCCGCAACCTGCTGGCCCTGGCGCGCGAGAACCCCGGCCAGGCGGGCTTCCAGCTGTTCCTGATCGCGGCCCTGTCGGTCGTGGTCGTGCTGTTCATCGTCTTCATCGAGCGGTCGCAGCGTCGCCTGCTCGTGCAGTACCCCAAGCGCCAGCAGGGCAACCGGATGTTCGGCGGCGAGTCGAGCTTCATGCCGCTGAAGATCAACACCGCGGGCGTCATCCCGCCGATCTTCGCGTCGTCTCTGCTGCTGCTGCCCACGACGGCGGCCCAGTTCGTCGCCGCGCGCGGCGACAGCCTGCCGGGCTACCTGGAGTGGCTGCCGACCCTGACCGGCTCGCTGCAGCACGGGCAGCCGGCGTTCATGGCGCTGTACGCCTTCCTGATCATCTTCTTCTCGTTCTTCTACACCTCGGTCGTGTTCAACCCCGAGGACACGGCCGAGAACCTGCGCAAGTACGGCGGCTTCCTGCCGGGGATCCGTCCGGGCAAGCGCACGGCCGAGTACCTCGACTATGTGCTGACCCGCCTCACGGTGATCGGCGCCGGCTACATCACCCTGGTGTGCCTGCTGCCCGAGTTCATGATGAGCCAGCTCGGCAACAACATCTACTTCGGCGGCACGTCGATCCTGATCGTCGTCAGCGTCACCATGGACACCGTGGCTCAGATCCAGTCCCACCTGCTGGCGCACCAGTACGAAGGGCTGATCAAGAAGGCCAAGCTCCGCGGCGGCCGCGGCGGCGCCCAGCCGCGCGGCGCGCGCTAGCGGCCTGCGGGCTGAAGGGGAGGGCGGGCGTGAACCTGATCCTGTTCGGACCGCCGGGCGCGGGCAAGGGCACTCAGGCCAAGCGATTGGTCGATGAGCGCGGCATGATCCAGCTCTCGACCGGCGACATGCTGCGTGCGGCGAAGGCGTCCGGGTCCGAGCTCGGCCGTCGGGTCGCGGCGGTGATGGACGCCGGTCAGCTGGTGACGGACGAGATCGTCATCGCCCTCATCGAGGAGCGGCTGCCTGAGGCCGAGGCCGCCGGGGGCGCGATCTACGACGGCTTCCCCAGAACCGTCGCCCAGGCCCAGGCCCTGGACACGCTGCTCAAGGAGCGGGGTCGCCAGATCGACCTGGTCATCCGTCTGAAGGTGGATGAGGGCGCGTTGCTCGACCGGATCGCCAAGCGATTCGCCGAGCAGGGCCGTTCCGACGACAATCCCGAAGCGTTCAAGGTCCGGCTGGTCGCCTACAACGACCAGACCGCGCCTTTGCTGCCGTACTACCAAGGCCAGGGCAAGCTGGTGGAGGTCGATGGGATGGGCGCTATCGACCAGGTGGCGCGCGAGATCGACGCGGCTCTAGCGAACGCGGGGGCGAACACTTAAATCGGGACCTCAAAACCCGATTAGAGCATTGACGCGGGCGCCCTCATCCCTATAAACGGGCGCTTCCGCGAAAGGGCGCGAACGCGCACGCTGGCTCCCAGTTCCTGATGGTCCTGAGCCGGCGTCGTTTTCGCGTCGTTTGTGCATAGACGCGCTGAAGACGCGTTGAGGAGATTAAGCGTGGCCCGCATCGCTGGCGTCAACATCCCGACCAACAAGCGCGTCGAAATCGCGCTGCAGTACATCCATGGCATCGGCCCCAAGAAGGCCCAGGAGATCATGGAGCGGGTCGGCATCGATCAGGCGCGTCGCGTCAATCAGCTGACCGACCAAGAAGTCCTGCAGATCCGTGAGACCATCGACCGCGAGCACACGGTCGAGGGCGACCTGCGCCGCGAGACCGCCGTCAACATCAAGCGTCTGATGGACCTGGCCTGCTACCGCGGCCTGCGTCACCGTAAGGGCCTTCCGGTCCGCGGTCAGCGCACCCACACCAACGCCCGTACCCGCAAGGGTCCGGCCAAGCCGATCGCCGGCAAGAAGAAGTAAGATCCGATGGCCAAGGCTCCCGAACGCGTCAAGCGCCGCGAACGCAAGAACATCACGTCGGGCGTCGCCCACGTGAACGCGACGTTCAACAACACCATGATCACCATCACCGACGCGCAGGGGAACGCCATCTCCTGGTCGTCCGCCGGCGCCATGGGCTTCAAGGGCTCGCGCAAGTCGACCCCGTACGCCGCCCAGGTGGCCGCCGAGGACGCGGGCCGCAAGGCGATGGAGCACGGCGTGAAAACGCTGGAAGTGAACGTCGCTGGTCCGGGTTCGGGTCGTGAGTCGGCGCTGCGCGCGCTGCAGTCGGTGGGCTTCACCATCACCACCATCCGCGACGTGACCCCGATCCCGCACAACGGTTGCCGCCCGCCCAAGCGCCGCCGCGTCTGATTTCTTTCCTACCTTTTCCCGCCGGCCGATCCCGCGACTGATTCATCGCGGTGAGCGGCCGGCGAAACCCGTTCGAGGGACGTAAATGATCGAAAGAAACTGGCAGCAGCTGATCCGTCCCGAGAAGCCGCAGATCGAGTCCGGCGCGGACGGCCAGCGTAAGGCCCGTCTGGTCGCCGAGCCGCTCGAGCGCGGCTTCGGCGTGACGCTCGGCAATGCGCTCCGTCGCGTGCTGCTCTCCTCGCTTCAGGGCGCGGCGGTCACCGCCGTGCAGATCGACGGCGTCGTGCACGAGTTCTCGTCGATGGAAGGCGTGCGTGAGGACGTCGTCGACATCGTGCTGAACATCAAGCAGCTGGCCTTGCGCATGCACGCCGAAGGCCCCAAGCGCATGACCCTGCGCGCCACGGGCCCCGGGCCGGTCACCGCCGGCCAGATCGACGCGCCGTCCGACATCGAGGTCCTGAACCCCGACCACGTGATCTGCACGCTGGACGACGGCGCCACCGTGCGCATGGAGTTCACGGTCCAGAACGGCAAGGGCTACGTCCCGGCCGAGATGAACCGTCCGGAGGACGCCCCGATCGGCCTGATCGCGGTTGACGCCCTCTACAGCCCGGTCAAGCGCGTCGCCTACCGGGTCGAGCCGACCCGTCAGGGACAGTCGCTCGACTACGACAAGCTGGTCATGGAAGTTGAGACCAACGGCGCGGTCACGCCCGTCGATGCGGTGGCCTACGCCGCGCGCATCCTCCAGGACCAGCTGCAGCTCTTCATCACCTTCGAGGAGCCGAAGAAGCCGGCCGCCGACGAGGGCAAGCCCGAGCTGCCGTTCAACCCGGCGCTGCTGAAGAAGGTCGACGAGCTGGAGCTGTCGGTCCGTTCGGCGAACTGCCTGAAGAACGACAACATCGTCTACATCGGCGACCTGATCCAGAAGACCGAGGGCGAAATGCTTCGCACCCCGAACTTCGGCCGCAAGTCGCTGAACGAAATCAAGGAAGTGCTGGCGAGCATGGGGCTGTCCCTCGGGATGGACGTGCCGAACTGGCCGCCTGAGAACATCGAAGACCTGGCCAAGAAGTTCGAAGACCAGATCTAAGTCTGCTAAAGGCGGAGCGCCGCGAGGCGCCCCGTCCGTTGAGGAGAGAGTCCGATGCGCCACGGCGCCGCCCACCGCAAGCTCGGTCGCACGACCAGCCACCGCACCGCCATGTTCGCCAACATGGCCGCTTCGCTGATCAAGCACGAGCAGATCGTCACCACCCTGCCCAAGGCGAAGGAACTCCGCCCCTTCGTCGAGAAGCTGGTGACGCTGGCCAAGCGGGGCGACCTGCACTCGCGCCGCATCGCGATCAGCCGCGTGCGCGACAACGATCAGGTGCGCAAGCTGTTCGACACCATCGGCCCGCGCTACGCCGACCGCAACGGCGGCTACATCCGCGTGCTGAAGGCGGGCTTCCGCCACGGCGACAACGCCCCCGTTGCGGTGATCGAGTTCGTGGATCGCGATCCGGCAGCGAAGGGCCAGGACAGCGGCCCGACCCAGAACGGCGGCCTGTTCGGCGAGGACTGATCTTCGCGGAACACTGAAGTTTGAGCGGCCCGGGAGCGATCCCGGGCCGCTTCGCGTTTCGCCCACTCTCAAGCTGCGCCGTGCAGAGAGGCGCTCGCATCCACCAGCTTTAGGGGTAAGACGGCCGCGGACGGGAGGTCTGGATTTGCGTGCCATCGGCTTTGTCAGTCCCAAGGGTGGCGTCGGCAAGAGCACGGCTGCGCTGCTGCTCGCCTTGACCCTCGCAGCGAGGGGCGGGCGGGTGGCCATCATCGACTCCGATCCGAACAAGCCGCTGCGCCATTGGTCGATGCTGCCTGGCAAGCCCGACCTGATCAGCGTGCATGCGGCGCCGACGGCGGAGGACATATCCGAGGCGCTGCGTGAGGCGCGGCGGGTGCGGCCCGATTGGCTCGTGCTCGACACCGAGGGCTCCACCAGGGGGGCGCTGGCGATGCGGGCGCTCAGCCTAGACCTTATCCTAACGCCCTTGACCGCCTCCCAACTGGAGGTTCTGCAGGCGCTGAACGCGCAGGAGATGGTCGGCCGCTTCGGTCGTTCGGGCGGGAGAGGCGTGATCCACCGCTGTCTGTTGACGCGCCTGTCGCCCCGGATCGGCGCCGTCAGCCTGAAGCCGGTCATGGAGCAGCTCAGCGCGGCGGAGCTGAAGCTCCTGCCCGCGCCCTTGCTCGAGATGGAGGCGTTCCGCCTGCTGTTCGCTCAAGGCGGCAGCCTGGAGACTCAGGACGAGACGACGCCTGAGCTCGCAGCGGCCAAGGCGAACGCCGCGGCCTATGTCGCGGCGGTTCTGGCCCTGATCGACGCGCCGGCTTAGGGTAGGTCGCCGAACCAGTCGCTTTCGCCAATAGGCATGCCCGGGGGCACGGCGGGCTTACGCCGGTCCTGCGCCGCCAACGCGTCCAGCCGCTCGCGGTCGCCGACAAGCGCCGCCAGCCACCGATCGTGCGAGGCGTCCTCGCCTGAGCCGGCGGAGCGAGCGAGCCGAGCGGCGAGGGCGGCCAGCCGCTGGTCCACCACCGCAGCGGCTGTGGAGTTCAGCGCAGGATCTGCGCGGGCCGCGTGCAGAGCGAGCACCAGGCGGGACTGTTCGGCGCGGAGCACGGCCGCAAGGCGGGGGTCGCGCTGTGGGCCAGCCGTAGCCGGGAAAACGCGCCCGGTCAGGCCGTCGATGACCTCGCCTACGCCCAGCATGGCGGCGTCCCGCCGGTGCTGGTCGATCAGCCGGTTCAAGCGGTTAGGCTCAAGAAGCGCGTTGTAGGTCATGGCGGCTGCCGTTTCTGCCGCAACCAGCGGGTCGAAGACGGTCGTCCCGGCGGTGCGGAACACCTCGATCTCGAACTGCCGATCGCTGTCGCCGGACTGGCCAGCCGAGAGCAGCGGCAGGAGGCGTTCCGGGACGTCGAGCGCGTGCGGATCGAGCGTGTCCAGCAGAGCGCCAAGCGCCGCACGCTGCTGGGCGGCAGCGACGGGCGGGGCTGCCTCACGCCCGTCTCCGCGTACGGAGTAGGCGAAGTCGACGCCGCCGACGAGCTTCACCGCCGCGTCCACCTGGTAGCGATGCAGCAGGTAGACTGGCACGAACTTGCGTCGAAGGTCGGCCACGCTCTCGCCTGGCCGTATGGCCTGCAGGCCGAAGTTGGCGATGGCTGCGCGACGTACGGCCAGCATGCGCGACAGCTCGGCGGCAGGGTCCGGGCCGTCGTCCCACAGGCCGCCCCACGGCTGGGCTCCGGCGATTGTCCGGGCGTCCACATCGGTCACGTAGCGCAGCTCGCGCGCCGCCTGCGCCTTGGCTGGCGCGGAAGCTGCGTCGCCGTAGAGCCAATCGACAATGTAGCGGTCCCAGGCGCCGACGCCGGCGCCGTACGCGTCCGAAAGATCGACCCTGCCGTCCTTCAGGCCGATCCGGGGTGCGGGATAGTCCATGACGGACGCGCGGCCCTGTGTGCTGGCGGCGAAGTTGTGGGCGAAGCCCAAGGCATGGCCGACCTCATGCGCGCCTAGCTGCCGCATGCGGGCGAGCGAAAGATTGATCGGGTCCTGCGGGCCTCCGGCGCCGACCTTGTCGGCCCCGAGCAGGGCCTCGAAGATCAGCATGTCCTGCCGTACGCGCAGCGACCCCAGCAGCACCGACCCCTTGATGATCTCGCCGGTGCGCGGGTCGGTGATCGCCTGGCCGTAGGACCAGCCCCGCGTGGCGCGGTTGGTCCAGTTCACGACGTTGTAGCGCACGTCCAGCGGGTCGGCCCCTTCGGGCAGGATCTCGACACGGAAGGCGTCCACAAAGCCGGCCGCGTCGAAGGCCGCTGCCCACCAGGCTACGCCCTCTGCCAGCGCGGTGCGGACCGGCTCGGGGGCGGCGCGGTCGATGTAGAACACGATCGGCTTCTTCACCGGCGACCGCGCTGCGGCGGGATCGACCTTCTCCAGCCGGAATCGGGGCGCCAGGCGGCGCACGATCGGCTCGCCGAGCGGGGCGGCGTAGTCGTTCACCACGGTCGAGAAGGCGCCGGAACGCGGATCGAACCAGCGGGGCTCGTAGCCGGGCTCCGGCAGTTTGATCAGCGAGTGGTGGACCGCCAGGGTGATCAGCTTCGGGTCGGGGGCGATGTTTCGCGCCTCAGCGCCCGGCGCGTCGGCGGCGAAGGTCTGTCGCACCTCGAACTCGAGGTTCTCCGGGAAGACCTTGGTGGCGGCGGTGTCGACCACGGTCAGGTTGTCCGACAGCTTGAAGCCCGGCTCGCCCCCTTGCTTCAGCTGGTCGGCGATGCCCATGACGTCGCGCGTCAGGAAGCCTGAGATGTCGACCAGGAGGCGCCCGCCGGCCTCTCGGGTGAACGACCCCGCCCACACCGTCGAGTAGGCGAAGCTGTCGCGCGCGGCCGCTTGTTCGGCCGCCGGCGCGTTCGCTGCCCGGAACTTCGGGTTCTCGTACTCGGCCACGACCTTGGCGCCGACCTGGCGCAAGACCAGGATCCGGCTCTCGCCCGCGGCGGCCTTATCCAGGCCGATCGGAGCGGAGCCCAGGCCCGTCCGCAGCGAGGGCAGGTAGAGGTAGCGACCCAGCACGCCGTCCGCGCCAGGCGCCGGCAGCGACAGCATCACCGCGCCCTTGGCTGTGTCGACGATGACGGGAAGCAGCCCCTCCTGGCGGACCTGGGTGCTGGCGGCCTCGGCGTTGCCGGCGCCGCGGCGCGCTTGCGCCCACCCTCCCGGAGCCATGCCGAGCATCGCCGCGGCGGCGACCCCCGCGACCAGAACCGCCTTGTTCATGAAGAGTCCCCGAACGCTTGAAGCGGCGAGCTTACATGCCGCTGCGGGCGAGGGAAGCGGGCTACTGGTTCGGCCGGCGTGGACCGGAGCGGCGCACGTTCTTGACCAGGATCGCGCCGATGATCAGCAGGAAGGCGGCGAGTCTCAGCAGGAAAAAGCCGCTCTGCTCCTCGCGCGGGACCCGCAGCAGTATGACGAGCGTCTGATTGAGCGCCATCAAGGCGAACGCGGCGGAGAACGCAAGGAACAGGGTGTCCCGCGTCCGCGCGTAGAAGCGGAGGAAAAACCCGCTGGCCACCAGCTGGCCCATGGCGATCAGCCCGGCCAGGAAGCCGTACTCGGGCGTGAAGACGTTCATTCCGCCTCCGAGATGAAGCCGTAGAGGAGCACCGAGAGGGCGGCGAGCGCGCTGAGCTGCCGCGGTATAGTGAAGTCGATGGTGGGAAACAGCACCATGTCGGCTACGACGAAGAGGTTGTTCAGCGCCAGCAGACCGAAGCAGAGTGCGCTGAACAGGAGAAGCCGCGCACGGGTCTGCCGCCAGGACCGCACGAGCAGCCCGGCGCACACGACGCTCGTGATCAGGCACAGCAGATAGACGATCGTGGGCCCGGCTTCAGTCACTCCGCCCCCCCCTTGAACCGGAACGCGTTCGCGAAACTCTGCAGCTTGTCGTTCGGCGCGGCCAGGATCGCCTTCACCACGGCGACGGGGCGTTCACGGTAGGCGGCCGCTAGTTGATCGGCCAACGACTTTAGCGCGGGCGCCGCCGGAGCATAGGCGTAGCCGGCTTCGTCGACCTGGATCAGCCCTGCGGACTCGAAGGTGGCCAGCACCTGCTGGACGAGCGGAAGGCTCGCACGCATCTCCTGCACCAGGGCCTCGGCCGTCCAGGCGCGCACGGGCTCCCGTCGGAGCACGAGCAAGAGCTCAAGCGCCCAGACTGACGGGATCGACGCCCGGATGAAGGCCTGTAGGTCCGAATTGATCACGGAACGGATGGCGCTGCGCCGGTGAGGGCGGACGAGGAGCGAGAGCGCGTTAGGCTAAGGTTTGAGGCGCCGAGATCAACCCGAGAATTTCAAGGCTCTACCGGAACCGGCGCCCAAGCGTAGCCGTTGAGCCAAACCAGCTAAGCTGGGGGAGGGCGCTACGCGGTCCCGCGCCGATCGGCCGGCGGGGCGTGTTACATCTGTCGTCACGGCTCTGTGAATCCGCTTGGGCCGTCTAGACAGACTCTGGTCCTAGCCTCAGTGTTGGCGTTTCGGTGAACGTGTTCACCCTGGGGGAAGACTCATGCCTGCCGCCGCCCGCCGCGTCCGCGAAGACGACGCCAAGCTCGACAACCGCCAGCTGCTCGCGGCCCTCCGCGCCTTCCGACGTGGGGACTTTTCGGTGCGGCTGCCCCGGGATCTCTCCGGGATCGACGGGGAGATCGCCGAGGCGTTCAACGACGTCGTCGAGATGAACGACCGAATGACCAAAGAGTTCGAACGCCTTGGCGAGGTCGTGGGCAAGCAGGGAAAGATCGGCCAGCGGGCGCGGCTTCCGCAGGCCGCTGGCTCCTGGGCGACCAGCGTGAACGCGGTCAACGACCTGATCACCGACATGATGCACCCCACGGCGGAAATGGCGCGGGTGATCGGCGCCACGGCCCGGGGCGACCTTTCCCAGACCATGGACCTTGAGAACCAGGATCGGCCGCTGCGGGGCGAGTTCCTGCGCATCGGCAAGGTCGTGAACACCATGGTGGCGCAGCTGGGCTCCTTCGCCTCGGAAGTGACCCGGGTGGCGAAGGAAGTGGGCACGGAAGGCAAGCTGGGCGGTCAGGCCCAGGTGAAGGGCGTCGCCGGCACCTGGAAGGACCTCACCGACAACGTGAACTCCATGGCCGCCAACCTGACCGCCCAGGTGCGGAACATCGCCGAGGTGACCACCGCCGTGGCCACCGGCGACCTTTCCAAGAAGATCACGGTGGACGTGAAGGGCGAGGTGCTGGAGCTGAAGAACACCATCAACACCATGGTGGACCAGCTGAACTCCTTCGCCTCGGAAGTGACGCGGGTGGCCCGGGAAGTGGGCACCGAGGGCAAGCTCGGGGGCCAGGCCAACGTGCGTGGGGTCGCGGGCACCTGGAAGGACCTCACCGACAACGTGAACTTGATGGCCGACAACCTGACCGGCCAGGTCCGGAACATCGCCGAGGTGACCACCGCCGTGGCCCGTGGCGACCTTTCCAAGAAGATCACTGTGGACGTGCGGGGCGAGATCCTGGAGCTGAAGAACACCATCAACACCATGGTGGACCAGCTGAACTCCTTCGCCTCGGAAGTGACGCGGGTGGCCCGGGAGGTGGGCACCGAGGGCAAGCTAGGCGGTCAGGCGCAGGTGAAGGGCGTCGCCGGCACCTGGAAGGACCTCACCGACAACGTGAACTCCATGGCCGCCAACCTGACGGGTCAGGTGCGGAACATCGCCGAGGTCACCACCGCCGTGGCCACGGGCGACCTGTCCAAGAAGATCACCGTGGACGTGAAGGGCGAGATCCTTGAGCTGAAGAACACCATCAACACCATGGTGGACCAGCTGAACTCCTTCGCCTCCGAAGTGACCCGCGTGGCCAAGGAAGTGGGCACCGAGGGCAAGCTGGGCGGCCAGGCGCAGGTGAAGGGCGTCGCCGGAGCCTGGAAGGACCTGACCGACAACGTGAACGCCATGGCGACCAACCTGACCGCTCAGGTCCGGAACATCGCCGACGTGACCACCGCCGTCGCCAAGGGTGACCTCTCCAAAAAGATCACCGTGGACGTGAAGGGCGAGATCCTCGAGCTGAAGAACACCATCAACGTCATGGTGGACCAGCTGAACGCCTTCGCCTCCGAAGTGACCCGCGTGGCGAAGGAAGTGGGCACCGAGGGCAAGCTCGGCGGCCAGGCCCGAGTGGAGGGCGTGACCGGCACCTGGAAGGACCTCACGGATAACGTGAACTTCATGGCCGCCAACCTGACCGGTCAGGTGCGCGGCATCGCCGAAGTCGTGACCGCGGTGGCCCAGGGCGACCTGAACCGCAAGCTGACCGTGGAGGCGAAGGGCGAGATCGCGTCGCTGGCCGACACGATCAACGGCATGATCCAGACTCTCGCCACCTTCGCCGACCAGGTGACCAACGTCGCCCGTGAAGTGGGTATCGAAGGCCAGCTCGGCGGCCAGGCCCGGGTGCCGGGAGCCGCCGGCCTGTGGCGCGACCTGACAGACAACGTGAACGAGCTGGCCGCCAACCTGACCAACCAGGTGCGCGCCATCGCTGAGGTGTCCACCGCCGTGACCAAGGGCGACCTCACGCGCTCCATCACCGTGGAGGCGTCGGGCGAAGTCGCCGCCCTGAAGGACAACATCAACGAGATGATCCGGAATCTCCGCGATCAGACCTCGAAGAACATCGAGCAGGACTGGCTGAAGACGAACCTCGCCCGCTTCACCCGCATGCTGCAGGGCGAGCGCGACCTGTTCACGGTGTCGAACCTGGTGCTCTCGGAGCTGGCGCCGCTTATCAACGCCCAGCACGGCGTCTTCTACGTCAGCGATCGCGACGACGAGGGGCATCAGGTCCTGAACCTGGCCGCCTCCTACGCCTTCAACCAGCGCAAGCATCTGGCCAACCAGTTCCACCTGCGCGAGGGCCTGATCGGCCAGTGCGCGTACGAGAAATCGCGCATCCTCCTCACGAACGTGCCCAAGGACTACGTGCAGATCAGCTCAGGCCTGGGCGAGGCGGAGCCGCTGAACATCATCGTCCTGCCGGCGCTCTTCGAAGGGGAGGTGAAGGCGGTCATCGAACTGGCCACCTTCGGCGAGTTCAACGAGACGCAGCAGGCGTTCCTGGACCAGCTGATGGAGTCCATCGGCATCGTTCTGAACACCATCGCCGCCAACATGCGGACGGAGGGCCTGCTGAAGCAGTCGCAGCTCCTGACAGCCGAGCTGCAGGCCCAGCAGGAGGAGCTGAAGAAGACCAACGACCGGCTGGAGCAACAGGCCGCGTCGCTGCGTCAGTCGGAGGAGCTGCTCCGCTCAAAGCAGGACGAACTGCAGAAGACCAACGCCGAGCTGGAGGAGAAGGCGCAGCTGCTCTCCCTGCAGAACCAGCAGGTGGAAGGCAAGAACCGCGAGGTCGAGCAGGCGAAGGCGGCCCTGGAGGAAAAGGCCGAACAGCTGGCTCTGACCTCGAAGTACAAGTCGGAGTTCCTGGCCAACATGAGCCACGAGCTGCGCACGCCGCTGAACTCGCTGCTCATCCTCTCGAAGATGCTGGGCGAGAATTCCCAAGGCAATCTGACGGAGAAGCAGGTGGAGTTCGCGAAGAACATCCACGACGCGGGCTCCGACCTGCTGGGGCTGATCAACGACATCCTGGACCTGTCGAAGATCGAGTCCGGCACCGTCACACTGGACATCAGCGAAACGTCCTTCGCGGCACTTCGCGATCAGGTCGACCGGACCTTCGCCCAGCTGGCGCAGGACAAGAAGCTGGACTTCACCATCGACATCGACGCCGAGCTGCCGCGCTCGATGTACACCGACGACAAGCGCCTGCAGCAGATCATCAAGAACCTGCTCTCGAACGCCTTCAAGTTCACCGAGACGGGCGGCGTGTCGCTGAAGGTCCGCAAGGCCGAGGACGGCTGGAACCCCGGCAACGAGCGCCTGAACCGCGCAGGGCAGGTGCTGGCGTTCGAGGTCACCGACACCGGCATCGGCATCCCCGAAGACAAGCAGCGCATCATCTTCGAGGCGTTCCAGCAGGCCGACGGCACCACCAGCCGCAAGTACGGCGGCACGGGCCTGGGCCTTTCCATCAGCCGTGAGATCGCCTCCATGCTGGGCGGCGAGCTGAAGGTCGTCTCGGCGCCCGGCGAGGGCAGCGTGTTCACCCTGTTCGTGCCCCTGAACTTCGCCCCCGTGGCTTCAGCGGCGCCGGCGCCGCGGCCGTCGATCATGCCCACCCGCAACCAGGCGATCGTCGGCCATGAGCCGACCGAGGTGGTCGTAGACGACCGCGACGGCATCGAGAACGGTGACCACGTGGTCCTGATCGTCGAGGACGACCCGCGGTTCTCCTCCATCCTGCTCTCGCTGGTGCGCGACTCCGGCTTCAAAGGCGTGGTGACAGGCGAGGGCGCTGCGGCCCCCTCGCTCGCCCGCCGCTTCAAGCCCGACGCGATCATGCTGGATATCGGTCTGCCCGACATGGACGGCCTGGCGCTGCTGGACCTGCTGAAGCGCACGCCCGAGACACGACACATCCCGGTCCACGTCATCTCCGCCGATGACCAGAAGGGGCTTGGGCTCTCGATGGGCGCCTTCGGCTTCACCCACAAGCCCGTGGAGCGTGAGACGGTCCTCTCGACCCTTGAGGGGGTGAAGAGCTTCGTCGAACGGGTGGACCGGCGACTGTTGCTGGTCGGCACGGAAGGGGAGACGGCCGAGATCCTGCGCGGCTGCTTCACGGAGGTTGAGGTCGTCGCGAACCTGGATGAGGCGCTGGCGCTCCCCATCGCCCGACGTCCCGATGGGGTGGTGATCGAAGCCTCGGCCGTGCTGCCGGCGACCTTGATCGACCAGCTCAGAACCGATGCGTCAGTCTTCGCTCCGGTCCTAGTCTACGCCCCACAAGAACTGGACGCCGATGAGGATCGCCGGCTCCGTCTGGCCGTCTTCGGCGGGCTGGTCCGCATGGCCCGGAGCCCCGAGCAGCTGATCGATCAGGCGAGCCTCCTGCTGCACGCGCCCATGGATCGCCTGCCTGACCGCGCCCGCGCGAGCCTGCAGCAGTCCCGCCACGACGACGCTGTGCTCACCGGCCGCACGGTGGTGGTGGTCGACGACGACATCCGCAACATCTTCTCGCTCGCCAGCGCGCTGGAGGAGTACGGCATCGAACTGCGCTACGCCGAGAGCGGCCGCGCAGGCCTCGAGCTCCTGAAGAAGGTGGAGGGAGTGGACGTGATGCTCGTGGACATCATGATGCCGGACATGGACGGCTACGAGACGATCCGCGAGGTTCGGGCCATGCCGCAGTACGCGGAGCTTCCGATCATCGCCGTCACCGCCAAGGCGATGAAGGGCGACCGCCAGAAGTGCATCCAGGCGGGCGCATCGGATTACGTCTCCAAACCCGTGGACATCGATCACCTTGTGTCGGTGCTGCGCGTCTCCATCCAGCGCTCGGACGCCATGCGCCTGGCCAGCGACACGGTCGTCACGCTGCTGCCGCAAGCCAGCTGATGCGCGCCCCCGCCGTCCAGCCGCGGGCCGGCCCCTTCGGGGAGCCGGCTCCGCTGACCGCCAAGGTCCTGATCGTCGATGACGACGAACGCAACGCGTTCGCCGCCGTCCAAGCGCTCGAGACCCTGGGACACGAGCTGGTGGTCGCCCGCTCGGGTGAGGAGGCGCTGCGCAAGGTCTTGGATGAAGAGTTCGCGGTCATCCTGCTGGACCTGCACATGCCCGGCATGGACGGCTACGAGACCGCCGAACTTCTGCGTCAGCGCCGGCGGACGCGGGATACGCCCATCGTCTTCCTCACCGCCGTGTTCCGGGACGAGGCGCACCTGTTCCAGGCCTATTCGGCTGGCGCCATCGACGTGGTCTTCAAGCCCGTCGACCCTTTCATTCTGCGGTCGAAGGTGTCGCTTCTGGTGGACCTCCACCTGAAGACCGCGGCGCTGCGGCGTGAGGCGGAGAATCGACTGCGCCTCCTCGATGAGAACGCCCGCATGCACGCGGAGAAGCTCTCGGCCGAGCGCAAGTTGCGGCAAAGCCAGGAGCGGCAGGAGGCGATCCTTCGCTCGCTGCCGATCGTCTTCCACTCGCGCGCCATCGACCCGCCGTTCCCTGCGCTCTTCGTCAGCGACAGCGTGCTGGGCCTCACCGGCTTCGGACCCGAGCGCTTCCTGGAGGAGCCCGGCTTCGGCCTCGCCCGCATCCATCCCGACGACGTGCCGCTGGTGGCCGAGGCGCACCGCAAGGCGCGTGAGGTGGGCGTGTACCAGTGCGAATACCGCTGGCGCTGTGCGGACGGCACCTACCGCTCCCTGCTGGACCAAGGCGTGCTGGCCCCGGCCGACGAAAGCGGACCGTCGGCCATTTTCGGCACCCTGATCGACAACACCGAACGCCGATCGCTGGAGGAGCAGCTCGCCCAGGCGCGCAAGATGGAGGCCGTCGGTCAGCTCACCGGAGGCGTCGCGCACGACTTCAACAACCTTTTGACGGTGGTGCTCGGCAACGTCGACCTGCTGTCGAAGCCGGGCATCACGCCCCGCCAGAAGAAGCAGCTCGACGCGGTCCGGCAAGCGGCGGAGCGCGGCCGAAGCCTGACCCGCCAGCTCCTGGCTTTCTCCCGCCGCCAGCATCTCTCGCCGGTGGTGCTGGAGGTGAACGGCCTCATCTCGACGTTCACCTCCCTGCTGCGCCAGGCCGTGGGCGAAGCGGTCACAGTTCAGCTGGAGCTGCACGCCGATCAGCTGAACGCTCACGTCGATCCGGTCCAACTCGAGAGCGCGCTGCTGAACCTCGCCGTCAACGCGCGGGACGCCATGCCGGAAGGCGGGGTGCTCAGGATCACCACCCGCTATCTCGAAGGAGCCGCGGCTGCTGCGCGCGATCTGGAGCCGGGCGAGTGGATCGAAATCGAGGTGGCCGACACGGGCACGGGCATGCCGCCGGAGGTGCTGGAGCGCGTATTCGAGCCGTTCTTCACCACCAAGGAGGTCGGCAAGGGATCGGGCCTTGGCCTTTCCCAGGTTTACGGGTTCGTGCGCCAGTCGGGCGGGCACATCCAGGCTGAAAGCCGGCCGGGACAGGGCACCGCTTTCCGTCTGTACCTGGCCCGAAGCGTTGAAGTCGCCGCCGACCTGCCAGCCAGCCGAGCGGCCGCCGCCGACGTGGGAGGCTCCGAGACGGTGCTGGTGGTCGAGGACGACCCCTCTGTGCTCGCGCTCACGGTCGAGCTGCTGTCCGGCCTCGGATACCGTGTGCTGACGGCCCAGAACGCGGCGGAGGCCCTGAAGGTGCTGAAGTCGAAAACGTCCATCGATCTCCTGTTCTCGGACGTGGTCATGCCCGGCGGAGTGAGCGGTCTCCAGCTCGGCCGCCAAGCTCGCGACCTCCGGCCCGGCCTCCAGGTGCTCCTCACCTCCGGCTTTATGGGCCAAGCCGCTGATCAATCCGGCGCAGAGTTCCCGCTGATCGACAAACCGTACGAGCGATCGGTCCTCGCCGCTCGCTTGCGCCAGATGCTGGACGCCGCGTCCGAGAAGCCTGTCGAGATGGACATGGCGGGTTGATCATCGGGCCTAGCGGCTGCTGTCTGAACCCTGTAGCTGCCGGCTGAACAGCGGGGCACGAGCGATGCAGTCAGTTGCGGTGATCGGACCAGGCGCGATCGGCGGCACGCTGGCGGCGTGGCTCGCCCAGGCTCCGGAGCATGCGGTCACCGTATGCGTGCGCACGCCTCTTGACCATTTGCAGATCGACACGCCCCGCGGCGTGATCAGGGCTGAGCCCCAGATGCTGAGCGATCCCGCCCAGGCTGTGGTCGTCGACTGGGCCCTGGTCACCACCAAGGCCTACGACGCCGAGGGCGCGGCGCGCTGGCTCAAGGGCCTGGTAGGTCCGGAAACCCGGGTCGCCGTGATCCAGAACGGGGTCGAGCACGTCGAGCGGTTCTCATCCTATCTGCCGGCCGAGCGGATCGTGCCGGTAGTGATCGACCTGCCGGCCGAGCGGACCGCGCCCGGTCGCATCCTTCAGCGGCAGAACGGCACGATCCGAGTGCCGGATGACGCCAATGGACGCGCTTTCGCCGAGCTCTTCGCGTCCACCCCCATCGAGGCGACGACCACGCCCGACTGGAAGACCGCCGCTTGGCGCAAGCTCTGCATCAACAGCGCCGGCGCCGTCTCCGCGCTCACGATCCAGCCGAACGGCGTCTCCCGCCGCGAGCCGATTGCGGCGATCATGCGCGACCTGGTGGCCGAATGCGTCGCCGTCGGCAGGGCCGAAGGAGCTCAGCTGGAGGACGACCTGCCGCAGACGGTGGTGGACGGTTATCGCAGCGCCCCGCCGGAGTCGCTGAACTCCATGCACGCGGACCGGCTGGCCGGCCGTCCTATGGAGATCGACGCGCGCAACGGCGTGATCGTACGCCTGGGCGCCCGTCATGGGATCGCGACGCCGGTGAACGCCATGATGGTCGCCCTCCTGGAGGCGAGCGCCGGCGCCTGAGGGCGCTGCTACTCCCGCGAGAGTTCCTGACGGCTGAAGATCGCCAGGGCCGCGGCCGCGCCCCCCATGATCCAGACCGCCAGCACGGCGATGCAGACCCCCAGGGTCGCCGGCGAGGGCGCCTGGTCCAGCACCGTGCCCCCAACGACCCCGGTCCGCAGCAGGTCCGCCGCGTGGCCGGGCAGGAGGAGCAGCTTGTAGGCCTCCGGCTCTCCGCCACCGCCGAGGCCCAGCAGCGACTGCCCGACGGTCTGAGCCACCGCCAGCACGACTGGAACCAGGATGGCGCCCACGGTGGAGCGGGTGGCCACCGCCGCCACCGCTGCGATGGCGCCGAACTGCAGGAGCTGGGCCCAGGCGATCAGAAACAGTCCGCCCGCCTGCAGCACGAACGCGCCGGACGACTGCTCCCACACCAAGCGGTAGCCCGAAGCGCCGGCGCCCAGGACGGCGGTTATCACACCGGCAGCCGCGATCAGCAGCAGGGTCACGGCGATGGCGGAGGCATAGACCGCCATCTTGGCCCCGAGCAGGGCGAGGCGGCTGTTGCGGGGCACGAGCAGGCGCCAGCTCTCCCATCGGTATTCGCCCCCGAACAGGGCGGCCGCGCCTACAATGGCGAAGAGGGCGGTCATGGGGCCTGCGCCCTGGGCGAAGGCGCGCAGCGCCGGCTGCGCGAGATCCAGAGCGGTTCCAGGAACCATCCCGGGGATGGGGGGCTTCAAAGCCAGCTCGGTCAGCAGCCCGAAGCCCAGCGCCAGAAGCGGTACGAACAGGAAGCCCCAGAACAGGGCCGAGACGTCGCGGCGCAGCCGGAAGCTCTCCGCCCGGATCGCGTCAACGAGCATCGGAGCCTCCCGTCTGCTGCAGGAAGACCTTCTCGAGGTCGCCGCCCACCCAACGGGCCTCCGACACCTCCACGCCGTGCTCCACGAGCTGGCGGATCACCCCGGGCGTGGCGGCGCGGGTGACGGTGACGATCACCGCATCGCCGTCCTGACGCGCATCGGCGCCCAGCACCGCCAGCGCCGCAGGAATGGGGCTCACCAACAGGCGCAGCCGCTCCTGGCCGGCGACCAGATCGGTCACGCCGCCCTCCGCGGCAAGCTTTCCCTTGTCCAGGATAGCCACACGGTCGCAAACACGCTGCACTTCGGCCAGCTGGTGGCTCGCCAGGATCACGGTGACCCCGTCACGATCCGCAAGCTCACGGATGAAGGCGCGCATCTCGTTGATCCCGCCCGGATCCATGCCGCTGGTAGGCTCGTCGAGGATGACAAGCTCTGGATCGCCCAACAGGGCCGCGGCCACGCCCAGCCGCTGCTTCATGCCCACGGAGAAGCCATGCGCCTTGCGTTCGGCGGCCTCCCCGAGCCCGACGCGGTCCAGCCGGCCGCGAAGCTCCCCCCGGCTCAGCGCCTTTCCTCCCGCCAAGGCCAGCATGTTCAGCACGTCCAGGGCGCTCAGGTACGGGGCGAAGCGCGGCGTCTCGATCATGGCCCCGACCGCGCGCAGGTTACCGTCCCCGACCTTGCGGCCAAGCAGGCGGACCTCGCCCGCGGTCGGCCGGACCAAGCCCAGAGCCAGGCGGAAGAGGGTGCTCTTGCCCGCGCCGTTTGGGCCCAGGACGCCGTACACGCCGCCGCGCGGGATGACGAGGTTGAGGCCGTCCAACGCCGCCACCGCGCCGAAGCGCTTGCCGAGGCCCGCCGCCTCCAAGACTGGATCCATAGTCTTTCCCCCGCCGCTCCTGACCATGGTCAGGAGCGGCGCCGGTGGCAAGCTTGCCGCGGCCCGCGCCGGTGACCAAGATCAGCCGAACGGCTGGAGGCGAGCATGACGACCCGTCGGACGATCGCTGCTGTCATCGCCCTGGCGATGGCCATGTGTGGGCCGGCCTTCGCCGCGCCGCCCGTGACAACATCCGCCGAGCAGGACGCGGCCGAGGTCGCCGCGATCAGGGAGGTCATCGCCGGCATGGAGGCGGCGTGGAACCGCGGCGACTTCCGCGGCTACATGGAAGGCTTCGCCAATCCCAGCGTCGTGTTCGTCTCGCGCGGCCGCTTTCAAAACGGCTGGCAGGGGACGCTCGACCACTACGTCCGGGACTATGGCGGCGCGCCGGAGCGGCGGGGAACCCTGCGCTTCTTCGACATCCAGGTTGAGCTTCTGGCTCCCGACGCCGCCCAGCTGATCAGCCGCTATCAGCTGAACCGACCCGAGAACCCGCAGGACGGGATCAACACCCGTCTGATGCGGAAGATCGACGGCCGCTGGGTCATCGGCCTGAACCATGTCTCCTCCCGGGAGCCGTAGGTCGCAGCCATCGTGTCGTCAGGCGCGTTCAGCTTGCGCCGCCATGATGACGTCCCAAATCTCGGCGATCCCTTGCGCCTCCAACGGTGAAGCTGAACAACAAGATGAAGACGCCGCGCCTTCTCCTGCCGATCCTGGCCCTACTGGCCGCCTGCTCCCAGCCACAGAACGGCCAGGCCCAATCGGCCCAGCCGGCCGCTCAGCTGGTCGAGCCCACGCGGCGCACCCCGAATGACGCCATGTCGATGAAGTCGTCGTTCGCGCCGGTGGTGCGGCGCGCGGCGCCCGCGGTGGTCAACATCTCGGCCCGGCGCATTGTGCGGACGCGCGATCCGTTCTGGGAGCTGTTCGGCTACGGCGTCCCGCGCGCCCAGCAGCAGGCGTCGCTCGGATCGGGCGCCATCGTCCGCGCCGACGGCGTGGTCGTGACCAACAACCACGTCGTCGAGGGTGGGCAGGAGATCACCGTCACCCTGGCCGACCGGCGTGAATTCCCCGCGCGCATCCTGCTGCAGGACGCCCGCACCGACCTCGCCATTCTGAAGATCGATCCTTCTGGTGAGCGTCTTCCGGTGCTGCCGATCGACGACAGCGCCGACCAGGAGGTCGGTGACCTGGTGCTGGCCATCGGCAACCCGTTCTCCGTCGGCCAGACGGTCACCAACGGCATCATCTCGGCCCTGGACCGCACCGCCACCAGCGAGAGCGTCGCCTACATCCAGACGGACGCAGCCATCAACCCGGGCAACTCGGGCGGTCCGCTGGTCGACATGGACGGCGACCTGATCGGGATCAACAGCTTCATCCTGTCCCGTTCGGGCACCTCCAGCGGCGTCGGCTTCGCCATCCCGGCGGTGCAGGTCCGCCGCGCGGTGGAGCAGGCCGTGGGCGGGGGGCGCACCCTGGTGCGGCCGTGGCTCGGCGTGCGCGGCCAGACGGTGACCGGCGAGATCGCCCGCAGCATCGGGCTGGAACGACCCGAGGGCGTGCTGCTCAGCGACGTCTATCCGGGCGGTCCTGCCGACCGAGCCGGCCTGAGGGTCGGCGACGTGGTCGTCCAGGTGGATGGCGACGCGGTCAACGACCTGGCGGGCCTCAACTTCCGTGTGGCGACCAAGCGGCCTGGCGAGAACGTCGAGCTCGTGGTCCTGCGGGACAACCGTCGCCAGACGCTGCGCGCCCGGGCCGAGGCGCCGCCCGCCACGCCTGCCCGCGACGAGCGCGTGCTGACCGGCCCTCATCCTCTGCAAGGGGTGACCGTGGTGAATCTGTCTCCCGCCGTGGCGGACGAACTGGGCATCGACCCCTTCCTGGGTCGTGGCGTGTTGATCACGCAGGCCAACGCGCGCGGCTATGCGGCGGCGGCGGGCTTCCAGCCCGGGGACATCGTCCGCGAGGTCAATGGCCGGCAGATCAACACGACGCGCGACCTGCAGGCGATCCTGTCCGCCGGGGCCGGCAACTGGCGGATCTCCATCGAGCGGGGCGGTCGCGTCATCACCGGAACCTTCCGCGGGTGACGCACGGCCGGCTCTGCTAAGAGCGGCGCATGAGCGACCTGTTCGAAGCCGCGGGGATCGTCCCTGACCGTCCGTCCCCTCTAGCCGACCGCCTTCGGCCCAAGACGCTGGAGGAGGTGGTGGGCCAGGATCACCTGCTGGGCCCCGAAGGCCCGATTCGGCGGATGGTGGAGGGCGGGCGTCTTGGCTCGATGATCCTGTGGGGGCCGCCCGGCACCGGCAAGACTACGATCGCCCGACTGCTGGCGCAGGCCACCGGCTACGAGTTCCAGCAAATCTCCGCGGTCTTCTCGGGCGTCGCCGACCTGAAGAAGGCCTTCGAGACCGCACGGACCCGCCGCGCCACGGGCAAGAGCACGCTGCTGTTCGTCGACGAGATTCACCGCTTCAACCGGGCCCAGCAGGACGGCTTCCTGCCGTTCGTGGAGGAGGGGATCGTCACGCTCGTGGGCGCGACGACCGAGAACCCGTCCTTCGAGCTGAACGGCGCGCTTCTGTCTCGCTCTCAGGTTTACGTGCTGCGCCGCCTGGACGAGCCGGCGCTGGAGCAGTTGCTCGCCCGCGCTGAAGCGTACGAGGAGCGGCCTCTGCCGCTGCAGCAAGAGGCCCGCTCAGCCCTGCTGGCGCTCGCAGACGGAGACGGACGCTACCTGCTCACCCTGGCCGAGACCCTCTACGCGGTCGGCGGAACCGAGCCGCTCTCCACAGCGGATCTCGGGCGGCTGCTGCAAAAGCGCAGCCCGGCTTACGACAAGGACCGAGAAGAGCACTACAACCTCATATCAGCGCTGCATAAGTCTGTTCGCGGCTCTGATCCCGACGCGGCGTTGTACTGGCTCGCGCGGATGCTCCAGGGCGGCGAGGATCCCCTCTATCTGGCGCGCCGGATCGTGCGCATGGCGGTGGAGGACATCGGCGAGGCCGATCCCCTCTCGATCCTCGTGGCCAATGCGGCGAAGGACACCTACGACTTCCTCGGCAGCCCGGAGGGCGAGTTGGCCCTGGCGCAGGCGGTCGTCCACCTGGCGACCGCGCCCAAGTCGGTCGGCGTCTACAACGCCTACAAGGCGGCGGCGCGCGCGGCGCGGGACACGGGCTCTCTGGCGCCGCCGGCGCACATTCGAAACGCCCCGACCAAACTCATGAAGAGCCTCGGTTACGGCAAGGGCTACGCCTACGACCCGGACACGGCCGAGGGCTTCTCCGGCCAGAACTACTTCCCCGACGGCATGGAGCGGCAGGTCTTCTACAAGCCCAAGGGGGAGGGCCACGAGGCCAAGATCAAGGACCGCCTGGAGCGCTGGGCGGCGATGCGCGCCGCTAAGGCGGCCGAGGAATGAGCCCGCGCCCGCCCAAGAAGCTGCGTGCCATCGATCGGCCGATCCAACTCAGCCCCGAGGAGATCGCCCTGGTTCGCTCGCTGGTCATCCATGAAGACGCGTCGATCCTGGCGTTGAACAAGCCGTCTGGGCTGTCGAGCCAAGGCGGCCGGGCGCAGGTGAACACCCTGGACGAGATGCTGTGGGCCTTCGCCCGGTCCAACGGCAATCGCCCGCGGCTGATCCACCGGCTTGACCGCGACACCTCCGGCGTCATCTTGACCGCCCGCACCAAGCCCGCCGCAGGATTCCTCGGCAAAGCCTTGATGGCGCGCAAGTTTCGCAAAACCTACCTGGCCATCGTCTCGCCGGGCGCGCCCGGCCCGCGCACAGGCGAGATCACGGCTGCGCTACGCCGCGAGGAGATCGGACGCGAGGCCTACATGCGCGTGTGTGCGGACGATCATCCCGATGCGGAGGCCGCCAAGAGCCGCTACCGCACTTTGGCGGAAGGCGAGGAGGCCGCGCTGCTCGAGCTGGAGCCGGTGACGGGCCGCATGCACCAGCTGCGCGTGCACCTCGCCTCCGTCGGCCGCCCCATCGTGGGCGACGCACGCTACGGCGGAGCGCTGACGCTGGCGGGCAGGGCGGCGCCTCGCCTGATGCTGCATGCCCGGTCGCTGAGCTTCCCGCACCCGGACGGCGGATCCCTCACGGTCGAGGCCCCGCCGCCGCAGGACTTCCTCGACATGCTCGCGGCCGCCGGCATGGCCTTGAAACACTGAGAGGAACGGGCGCGCGCCCCATCCATTTCTTGAGCAAGAGATTGGAGCCCGCGCGATGAAGCGTATCCTTGTCGTCACCGCCGCCGCGCTCGCCCTGTCGGCGTGCGCCACGCCCACCGTCTATCAGCCCGCCGCGAACCCGCGGAGCGTAGGCTTCAGCGAGTACCGCATCGAAGCAGACCGCTACCGGATCACCTTTGTCGGCGGCAACGGCGCGCCGGCGGCCCAAGTCCAGGACTATGCGCTGCTGCGCGCTTCGGAGGTCGCGCTGGCCAACGGTTACGACTGGTTCCGGGTGACCGACCGCTGGATGGAGCAGGTCGGCGGCGGCTCAGGCGGCGGCACCCGCCTGTCGGTCGGCGGCGGGACCTCCAGCTGGGGTCGGCGCAGTTCGAGCGGGGTTGGGGTCGGCGTAGGCTTCGACCTTTCGGGCGGCCCCCAACTGGCCGCGACCGTGGAGGTGCTGCTGGGCCGCGGGCAAGCGCCGCGCGATCCGGACGCCTACAACGCCCGCGACGTGCAGCGGACTATCGGCGGGCGGGCCTGACCCCTTACTACACCGCGGCGGGCGCGAACGACGGAGCGTCCGCCTGGCGCTTCGGCTGCACGGACTCCACGAAGTCGGCGATCGCCGCGTCGTAGATGTCGTACCGCTCGAGCATGCCCATGTGGTTCACGCCATCGACCACCTGAAGACGGCCGTGGGGCACGCGTTCAGAGATGGTGCGGTTCGCCTCAAGCTTGGTGACGATGTCCTTGTTCCCGCCGACGACGAGGGTCGGGACCGAAAGCTGGGCCAGCGCCGCCGTAGCGTCCCAACGCAGCATGGCCAGGATGCCGCGGGCTTGCGCGGCGGGCGGATTGCGCGTGGCCAGTAGGGTCGTGTGCTCGAGCTGACTGCGTGTCACGTAGCGGCCAAAGCCGAAGCGGTTGGCGAGGTGCGCCATGCCGCTGAGATAGCTCTGCCAGCCTTGGAGCCAGACGAGGGGCTGCAGCCAGATGGTCAGCCGCAGCAGCGGCTCCAGCACGGGCCAGCGCAGGGCCTGGACCACACCGCTCAGGATCATCGTCTTCAGCGGATTGGTGTGAGTCGTGTTCAGCAGGACCACCCCCGCCACGTCGCGGCCGAACACCTCCGGGTGGTCACGGGCCAAGGTCTGGATGGTCATGCCGCCGATGCTGTGCCCGACCAGGACCGTCGGGCGGCCTTGCTCCGCCACCAAGCGCTTGAGGTCGGCGGCGAAGGCGGAGAGGCTGATCTGCCCGGCTTTCGCCGGCTTGGAATGTCCAAGCCCCGGCAGGTCCCAGCTGGTCACCTTGAAACGGCCGCCCAGATCCTCCTTGGCGTAACGCCAGATGGTGCTGTCCATGCCCCAGCCATGCGTCAGGATCACTGGAGGCCCGTCGCGCTTGCCGGTCGTCTCGACATACAGCGCCTGCCCCGCCGCGCCCTCCGCCCGGACGCCGTCGCCCCGGAGCGCGTCGGTCCGGCGCTTGTCCGGTTTGGCGACCAGCGGAACGATCAGGAACTTGCCAAGAAAAGAGAAAGCCAGGAGCGCCAAGCCGGTCCACAGGCGCCAGTCGTCGCGGGCGACGGCGAGGGTCTCGTCGGCGAGCCGGTAGGTCTCGCCGTCCCACCATGACCACAACAGGTAGCCGGACGTCCCCAGGATCGCCAGGGACAGGGCGCCGAACACTATCTGTAGGATGTACTGGACGGGCATGGGGTCCTCTCCGCAGGCGGAGGGGAACGGCTCGTCCGGGCGCGATGTTCCCGAGGCCTCTAACCGCTGTAGCGCGCCATGGCGGCGGCGAAGACCAGCACCGCGATCACCAGCAGCGACTGAACGTCCAGGAAGCGGCGAACGCGAACGATCTCCGCTGCCCCCGGCGTAAACAGCGGGTCCGCGACGGCCGCCTTGCGCCACTTCAGGAAGCGAGCCGTCGGGGGGACCGACAGCAGGCCGATCAGGGCGAAGCTCGCCATCTTCGCCCAGAACCACGGGTTGTCGACGTAGTAAGGCCATCCCTTGCCGCCCCAGATGACGCGGCACACGCCCACCACGATGATCAGGGCGGCAGTTCCGCCGTAGCCCGCGTCAAGCCTTGAAACACGCACGGCGTCCGCGCCGCTCATACCCGGGCGCGTCAGCACCCGTTCCGCCATGAGCATAGAGACCAGGCCGAACACCAGCACGTGGTGGGCGATCGCGAGGGCGAGTTCCATGTGCGCTTCCTTCCGAAGGCTACGCTTCGCTGGGCGGAGGGAACAGGTATAAGGCGCGAATGACAAGTTACCTGCTGGTGGCGCTGGGCGGAGGCGCGGGCGCGGTCGCGCGCTATGCGCTGGGCGTCCAGACCGCACGCCTGCCGGGCGGCTGGCCCTGGGGCACCTTTATCGCCAACGTTTCTGGCGGCGTGCTGATGGGCGTGCTGGCCGGGTGGCTGGCCGAGCGCGGCGGCGCCGACGCTGAACGCTGGCGGCTGCTGCTCGGCGTCGGTGTGCTTGGGGGCTTCACGACCTTCTCGGCCTTTTCGCTCGAGACCGCTCTGATGCTGGAACGCGGCGCCTTCCCCCTCGCCGTCGGCTATGCGGCGGGTTCTGTCCTGCTGTCAGTGGCGGCCGTCTTCGCCGGTCTGCTCCTTCCGCGGCAGGTGTTTTCATGAAGGAAGTGAAGACCCTGTACGTCGCCGAGGGGGAGGAGGGCGCGCGGCTCGACCGCTGGTTCAAGCGCCGCTGGCCGCACCTCAATCACATTCAGCTGCAGAAGCTCCTTCGCTCGGGCCAGATCCGAGTGGACGGCGCCAGGGCCAAGGCGGATACGCGCCTGTCGGCCGGGAGCCAGGTTCGCGTGCCGCCGCTGCCCGACGCGCCTCAGAAGAGCGACGGGCCCGCGCCGCTGTCCGCCCACGACGTCAAGTTCATCAAGAGCCTGGTGATCTACGAAGACGACGAGGTCATCGCTCTGAACAAGCCCTCTGGTCTGGCGGTGCAGGGCGGGACCAAGACCACCAAGCACATCGACCGGCTGCTGTCCGCCTGGGGCGAGGGAGTCGAGCGTCCGCGCCTGGTGCACAGGCTGGACCGCGACACCTCTGGCGTTCTGCTGATCGGCAAGACGCCGGCGGCGGCGGCGAACCTGGCGGGCGCCTTCGCCCGGCGGCGCGCCAAGAAGATCTACTGGGCGGTGGTCGCAGGCGTGCCGCACCCGGACAAGGGGCTGATCGAACTGGCGTTGGTCAAGAAGGGCGTCGGCGACCGCGAGCTGGTGCGCCCCGCGGACCCGAAGGAGTTCGGCGCCGAGACCGCCGAAAGCGAATACGTCACCGTCAGCCGCGCCGCCCACCGAGCCTCCTGGCTCGCGCTTCGCCCCCACACCGGGCGCACCCACCAGCTTCGGGTCCACATGCAGGCGATCGGCCATCCGATCCTGGGCGACCCCAAGTACAGCGACGACGCGGCCGCCGCACTTTCGGAAGGGCTGAAGTTGCAGCTCCACGCGCGACGCGTTGAGCTGGACCACCCGGCTGGCGGCAAGCTGGTGGTGGAGGCGCCGATCAGCCCGGAGCTGAAGGCGGGCTTTGAGCGCTTCGGGTTCGATGAGCACGAGGCGGAGGCGGACCCCTTCGTGGGCGGAGGGCGACGCCGGCGGTGAGCGGTGTGACGCCTAACGTCGTCCTGCAACGGCTGCATTCGGCCGCGGCCCTGATCCGGCAGGGACGCGCGGCCGAGGCGTGCGGCCTGCTGTCGGCCCTGGTGCAGGGGGACCCGCGCAACAGCGAGGCGCGCCGGCTCTACGGGGTGGCGCTCGGCGCGGCGGGAGATCTCGCCGGTTCGGAGCGCGAGCTGAGGGCGGCTGTGGCCGCCGACAAGCGCCAGCCTCTCGCGCACGTGTCTCTGGGTGACCTCTTGGCGCGTCTCGGTCGAACGGACGAGGCGGAGCGGGCTTACCGCGCCGCCCTGGCGCTCGATCGGCTGAACGTCGCTGCGGCGGTTTCGCTTTCGCGGATGCTCGTCGAGCTGGGTCGTCCCGCCGACGCGGCCAAGGCGACGGCGCCGCTGGCCGCAGCGCCCGCCGCGACTCATGAGGTGCTGAACGCTCATGCGAACGCGCTGAAAGCCGACGGTCGACTGGAGGAGGCGCTGGGCTTCTACCGTCGCGCCGTGGAGACGGCTCCGACCAGCGGCGTGGCCGAGCACAACCTCGCCGCCACGCTGGGCGACGCCGGCCGCTTCGCCGAGGCCGAGGCGGCCTGCCGACGAGCGGCGGACAAGGGCCTGGATGCGCCGGAGACCTGGCTCGTTCGAGCCCGCGCCCTGCTGGGCCAAGACCGATACGACGAGGCTGAAGGGGCGTTCCGCGAGGCCTTGCGCCGGCGCCCGAGCTATTCGGAAGCGCATCGCGAGCTGGCCCAGCTGATCTGGATGCGGACCGAGGACGCGAGCCAAGCCCTCCAGGCGCTGGACGACGCCATCGCCGCCCATCCACAAGCCCTGCCGCTCGCTGTCGACAAGGCCAAGGTGCTCATCGAGACGGGTGACGCGCCGGCGGCTTACGCGGCGCTGGAGCCTTGGCTGCGCCGGCCGGACGTTGAGCCCTACGTGCATCTTGCCGCCGTCGAGGCGGCGATCCGCACCGATCCCGGCCTCGGGCTACGTCACGCCGAGATCGCGTACCGCGCTCGGCCGACCGACCCGCGGGTGGCCAGCGTGCTCTGCGAGGCCTCGCTGGCTACCGGCGACGTGGAGCAGGCGAGCCGTCTGGCCGAAGAGCTGGTCGAGGCCGCGCCGAACGACCAGTACGCTATCGCCCTGCAGGCGACCGCGTGGCGGCTGGCCGGCGACCCGCGCTTCGACGCCCTCTACGATTATGAGCGTTTCGTCCGGCCGCACCGGATCGACACCCCGGACGGCTGGTCGAGTCTCGACGCGTATCTGGCGGATTTGCAGGCCTCCCTGCTGAAGCTGCACGGTCTCAAGACCCATCCGATCGGCCAGTCGCTGCGGCATGGCAGCCAGACCAGTCAGTCGCTGAAGAACTCGGACGATCCGGCGATCAAGGCGTTCTTCCAGGCCGTGGACGGACCGATCCGCCGCCACATCGCGGGTCTCGGCAAGGGGCGCGATCCAGTCCGGCGGCGCATCGCGTCCGGCTACCGTTTCAGCGGCATCTGGTCGGTGCGGCTGCGTCCCCATGGCTTTCATGTGGATCACGTGCACCCCCAGGGTTGGTTCTCGTCGGCCTGCTACATCAGCCTGCCTAAGGCGGTGGAGGCGGGGGGGCAGGAGGGCTGGATCAAGTTCGGCCAGCCCGGTTGTCCGACGCAGCCGCCGCTGGAGCCCCAGCACTCCGTGAAGCCGGAGCCGGGGTTGCTGGTCCTGTTCCCGTCATACATGTGGCACGGCACCGTTCCGTTCAGCGGCGACGAGCCCCGCCTGACCATCGCTTTCGACCTGGTGCCTGCCTGAACCTATGACTCGACCCTTCGCCGTCTTCGACGTGGACGGGACCCTGATCGACTCGCGCGCAGTGATCCACCGTGCGGCCTGCGAGGCCGCCGCCGATGTGGGCCTGCCGGAGCCGCCTTACGATCAGGTGCGCCAGATCGTCGGCCTGTCGCTGCATGAGGCCCTGGCGCGACTGGCGCCGCAACTGACCGATGCGGAGCTCGCCGAGTTCGTCGCCCGTTTCCAGGACTCGTTCAGGCGCATGCACGCCGAGCCTGGCTTCAGTGAGCCGGCATACGAAGGAGCCGAGGACCTGCTGCGCCGCCTCCACCGCGACGGATGGCTGATCGGCATGGCCACGGGCCAGTCGCGCCGCGGCGTCGAACGCAACCTCCTTCGTGCCGGCTGGGCGGACTGGTTCTGCACCACACACTGCGCCGACGACGGGCCGGGCAAGCCGCACCCTTCCATGCTGCTGGAGGCCATGCGAGCGACCGATGCGGAACCGGCGCGCACCGTCATGATCGGCGACACCAGCCATGACATGGCCATGGCGACAGCGGCCAAGGTGCGACCGCAAGGCGTCGCCTGGGGATTCCATACGGTGGATGAGGTGAGGGCCGCCGGAGCGGCGCATGTGGCGGAGACCTTCGAGGAGCTCGAAGCGGAGCTGGAGCGGTTCGCGGTTTAGCTCCTCCTCGCTCTCGGTGGGGAGGGAGCGCTGATCTAGGCGGCCCCCAAGCCCTGCAGCGCCGGAACCTTGCCGCTGTCGGGGAACACCACGGTGTCGAGCGCCGCGCGGTCCAGGCCCATGTGGTCGCGCAGCACGCCCTTGAACACGCTGCGCACATCGAGCGTCGGCGCGAGGTCGCGGTTCTCGTAGAGCTTCGCGTCGGAGAGCCCTGGCCAGTCGCCGATCAGGCCGCCCGTCTTCAGACCGCCCCCGGCGAGGATCAGGCTCGATGCGGTGCCGTGGTCTGTGCCGCCGGTGCCGTTGACGCGGGCGGTGCGGCCGAACTCGGTGGCCATGACTACGACTGTCCTTGACCAGAGAGGCCCCAGCCCTTCCTTCAGGCCTCCGAACAGGGCGTCGGCCCCGCCCAGACGGTTGGCGAGCTGACCCTTGGCGGCTCCCTGGTTGGCGTGAGTGTCGAAGCCGTCCAGCGATACGACGGCGACGTCTGCGCCTCCGTCAGCCGCCATCAGCTTGGCCACAGTCCTACCCAGGCTCGCAGCGTCGGGCCGGCGCAGCGCGACGGGATCGCCATCGGCGGCCATGCGCGCCATGGCTTCAGTCTCCAGGCCGGAAGCCAACGCCGGCCCCAGGAGCGGGTCGTCACGGTAGAGGTCCTGCAGCAGGGCGGCCACCCGATCGCCCTCCGGCAGCATCGGTCCGGGCGCCCAGGAGGCGAGCTGCAGCTTGCCGCGCATCAACAGCGGGGTCTGCGCGCCGACCGAAAGCCCACGCGCCGAGCCCTGCGCCTGCAGCGCTCGATTGAGCCATCCGGTCTGCAGGCCGTAGACCTCGGCGGAGCCGTTCTCGAGCATGTCCTGCGCTTCGAAATGCGAACGGATCCGGCCGGGAATGGCCACGGCGGGCGCGATCCGCACCTGGCCGGCCTGAGCCATGGCATGCAGGGAGGTCATGGCGGGGTGCAGGCCGAAGTGATCGTCGAGCCTCAGAGCGCCGTCCGGCTGGCCAGGGGCGGCGATGGCGAGGCGGCCGCGCAGGCGCGCATAGTCGGGGTCGCCATAGGGCGGGGTGGCGGAGAGGCCATCCATGGCTCCTCGCGCAATGATGACGACCAGCTTGTTGCGATCCGCGGCGGCGGAAGCCGAGCGCGCCAGCGTCAAGCCGGCGACGCCAGCGGCGGCGCCGAGGAAGCCGCGGCGGCTCAGGGCGAGCATGGGATTCATCGGCGCTGGAACTCCGGTGACATGAAGAGGAGCGCCAGCGCCTCCGTGCGGCTCTCGGCGCGAGCGATGGCGGTTTCGGTGCGGGACGTGAGGCGCGCGCCGAGCGCCTGGCGCGCCAGCGCCAGGGGCTCGGCCGGGGGGCGGGCGCTGGCGGCGAACCTGCGCGCGAACGACAGGCGCTTCACCAGCGCGTCGGGGGCGGCCCAGGCGGCGGCCTCGTCGGGCCAGCCCTTGGGTGAGGGCGGGCTGAAGGCTTTCTGGCCGAGCGTCGCAAGGGTCGGCGCGAAGCGTTGAGCGTCCGTCGGCTGTGCGTCCACCGCGCGCCAGCACGACACCAGGAACTCGTACGGCGTCTTCAGCTTGCGAGGCTCCGACGCCCAGGCCTCGGGCGCAGCCACCAGGGCGGCGGCGACACGATCGAGCCGCCCGCCGCTGGACGTCCAGGCGGTCGTGAGCGTCCTCACCAGACTCTCGGGCGGCTCGTCGGAGACGAAGTGGGCGGCGATCTTGCGGCAGACGTGGCGGGCGGTGCGCGGATCGCCGGCCAAGTCCTTCAGCGCCTGCAGACCCTGTTCGGCCCCGCTATCAGCGTAGCGCCGACCCATAATGACGCGCGGGCCGGGCTCATGCGTGAAGCGCCGGAAAACGGCGCCCTTCGAGGGTTCTCCTCCCGCTTGCGCCTGCACAGCGCGGCGGGCCCCCCTCGGACCGCCAGGGGTCCAGCCTGCCTCCTGCAGTCGCGCTTCGCCGGGCTGCCGGTCGACGCTCCAGCCGGTCAGGGCCCGTGCGAGTTCGGTGACGTCCGCCTGAGTGTAGCCCGCGTCCGCGCCGACCGTGTGGAGCTCCAGGATTTCACGGGCGAGGTTCTCGTTCAGCCCCGCCTTGCGTCGCTGCCCCGCCATGCTGTTGGGGCCGATTGATTGGGCCTGGTCGAGATAGGTCAGCATCGCCGGATGCAGGCACGAGGCCAGCAGCAGGTCCTCGAACCGGCCGAAGACGTGGGGCCGAATCGCCTCCACCTCGTAGGCGGCGGTCAGCTGGCCGGTGATCTGCTTGGTCGCCGAGACCGTGAAGTGATTGGCGAAAAACAGGGCCCAACGCTCGGCGAAACCGACGTCAGTGACCGTGGCCAGACGCGCGCGCGCCAGGAAGTCGTCAGCGATCTCGAGCCGTATGTCACGGCGCATCGCCTTCACCGCTTCGCTCTCAGCGTCCTCCATGCCGTCGCTGCGCATGGCTTGGCGCTCCTGTCGGAAGGCGGCGTAGGCGAGAAGGGCCTCCCGCGAGGAGGGCAGGGGACCATCGGGCGGCGGGACCCCTTCGGGCCGGATCTGGCGCAGCAGCCAGGCCTTGGGATCGGCGGCCGCGCGACCTATCTCTCCGGGGCGCGCTCCAAGGCCAAAGCGGGTCACGGCGATCGCGGCTTGCAGGTCGGCTGGGCTCGTGGCCATGAGCATCTCCCTGACCCCTCAATCGTTCTAACGACGGCGCCCAGCCGGTCCGTCGTCAGCCATTCCAGGCCATCTTAGTCCATGTCGCAGAACATCCCGAAGGCCAGCGCCGCCGACGCGCTGTATCGTCCCAAGCGCTTCTGGACGGCGGTGAGCGTCGCTCCATTGGAGGCCGGCTTCGTCGTGACGCTCGACGCGCGCAACGCCCGCACCCCGGGCGGCAAGCCGCTGGTCCTGCCGACGGACGCCTTGGCGCGGCTCGTCGCCGCCGAGTGGGAGAGCGTCGACGAGTACCTGGAAGTCGGCCACATGCCGGGGACGCGGCTGGCCTTCACCACGCTCGACCGAGTGGCCGAGACCCGCGAAGCCGTCGCCGCCGAGACCGCCCGTTACGCGGGCTCGGACCTGCTCTGCTACTTCGCGGACGAGCCGGCGGCCTTGCTGGAGCGCCAGGCCAGGGCTTGGGGACCGGTCCTCGACTGGGCCGAATCCGAGCTCGGCCTGAAGTTCGTGCGGACCAGCGGGATCATCCACCAGGCGCAGCCTAGAGAGACTCTGGAGCTGGCTGAGGCGCTCGCGTCGCGGCTCGACGACTTCCAGCTGAGCGCGCTCTCATGGGGTGCGGCCCTGTTCGGCTCGGCTGTGCTGGCGCTGGCGCTGCAGCGCGGGCGTCTCAGCGCCGACGAGGCGTTCGACCTGTCCCGCCTGGACGAGACCTTCCAGGCCGAGCAGTGGGGCGTGGATGAGGAGGCGGTCGAGCGCGAGGCGAAGCTTCGGGAGGAGGCGCGCCTGCTGGAGCGGTGGTTCCGTGCGCTGAAGGCCTGACAACGAGGCAGGAAATGCTCTAAGCCTCGACCGCGCAGCAAGAAGGCGGTCCGCGATGCAGCACATCCTCGAAGAGCTCGAGCGGCGGCGCGAACAGGCCAGGCAGGGCGGCGGCGAGCGTCGCATTGCGGCCCAGCACGCGAAGGGCAAGCTGTCGGCGCGCGAGCGAATCGACGTGCTGCTCGACGAGGGCTCGTTCGAAGAGAGCGACATGTTCGTGGAGCACCGCTGCACGGACTTCGGCATGGACCAGAACCGCATTCCGGGCGACGGGGTCGTCACCGGCTGGGGCACGATCAACGGTCGGTTGGTCTACGTCTTCTCCAAAGACTTCACCGTCTTCGGCGGCAGCCTGTCAGGCGCCCACGCGGCCAAGATCGTCAAACTGCAGAAGATGGCCCTGCAGAATGGCGCGCCGATCATCGGCCTGTTCGACGCCGGCGGCGCGCGCATTCAGGAAGGGGTCGAGTCGCTCGCGGGTTATGCGGACATCTTCCTGCAGAACACGCTGGCTTCCGGAGTGATTCCGCAGATCAGCGTGATCATGGGCCCGTGTGCGGGCGGCGACGTCTATTCCCCAGCCATCACCGACTTCATCTTCATGGTGAAGGACACGAGCTACATGTACGTGACCGGCCCCGACGTGGTGCGCACGGTCACCAACGAGACGGTCAGCCACGAGGACCTGGGCGGCGCCAGCGTGCACGCCCGCAAGTCCGGTGTGGCCGACGGAGCCTTTGAGAACGACCTCGAGGCCCTGGTGCAGGTGCGCCGGCTGGTCGACTTCCTGCCAAGCTCAAATCGCGAGCAGGCTCCGAGTTGGAGGAGCTTCGACGATCCGACCCGAGACGAGCCGTCGCTGGACAGCCTGGTGCCGGCCAATCCGAACAAGCCCTACGACATGAAGGAGCTCATCCTGAAGGTCGTGGACGAGGGGGATTTCTTCGAGATTTCGCCCGACTGGGCCAAGAACATCATCACCGGCTTCGCGCGTCTGGACGGCAAGACGGTCGGCGTGGTGGCCAACCAGCCTCTGGCGCTGGCCGGCGTGCTGGATATCGACAGCTCCAGGAAGGCGGCGCGGTTCGTCCGCTTCTGCGACGCCTTCAACATTCCGCTGGTGACCCTGGTGGACGTGCCGGGCTTCATGCCGGGCACCAAGCAGGAGTATGGCGGCCTGATCCGCCACGGGGCCAAGCTGCTGTTCGCCTACGCCGAGGCCACGGTGCCGAAGATCACCCTGATCACCCGCAAGGCCTATGGCGGCGCCTATGACGTCATGAGTTCAAAGCACCTGCGGGGGGATGTGAACTACGCCTGGCCCACCGCCGAGATCGCCGTGATGGGCGCCAAGGGCGCCGTCGAGATCATTTTCCGCGCCGAGGCGAAGGACCCGGAGAAGCTCGCCGAACGCGAGGCGGAGTACCGCGACCGCTTCGCCAATCCGTTCGTGGCCGCCCAGCGCGGCTACATCGATGACGTGATCATGCCCCATGGCACGCGGCGACGCCTGGTGAAGGCGCTGCGCACGCTGAAGAACAAGCAGCTCTCGAACCCCTGGAAGAAGCACGACAACATCCCGCTTTGACGAACCGGCGGCGGGGCCGTGCGTTGGTCTCGCATGGACCCTGAAACCATCCTGACCTGGCGACGCCAGGGCGTGAGCCTGGCCGAGATCGGCCACCGCCTCGGCGTGTCCGCCGAGCGCGTGCAGGAAATGCTCGCCGAGCAGGGCGTCGAGACCGAGCTTTCGCCCGGAGAGGACGACCACGGACCCAACGCCGAGCCTGTGCGCTAGGAGCGATCCTCCCCGTTGACCGGGGAGGATCTGAGCTGTGCCTACTCCTGCAGGGCCGCCACGTTGTTGAGCGTGGTCACTTCCGCGCCCGGAAGCGCGACGCGGACGATCGCGCCCTTGGGATCGAAGCCGCGTGGCAGCGACACGCGGACTGCAGCCTTCCGCGGACGGGTGTCGACGGGCGCCTCCATCGCCGGAGTCGCGGCGGTGGCGACGACGCGGCCGGATGCGTCCTCGACCGAGATCGTGCCGGCCGGCGCAGCCTGGCTCCCCAGGCTGTGGACTGTCACGAGCGCCGCGCCTCGCGACAGCGCCACGTCGCCGCGGCCGACCCCGAGGTCCGGTCGGGCGTGCACCGGCGTTGCGGCGGGCGCCTCCAGCTGGAACTCAAGCACGGTCGCGCGCATGGACGGGAAGGTGACGTCCACCGACTTGCCGCGCTCGAAGTCGAAGGCCGTGGTCGCCGCGCCCGCGTCAGGCCTGTCGTCGCCGTCCAAGTCCGTGCCCGAGGTCATCCTCCAGCGGCCGGGCAGCACGTCGAAGCCGGTCAGCGCGGCCTGGACGGGTTGACCCGATATGTTGAAGGCGATGACCTTGAAGCGCGTGGGCGTCGCGTTCGGCATCAGTATGGCGACGTCGGTGGCCTTGGCCGGCGCGGCGAAGCGCCAGCTCACGGTGTGCCCCGGCATCGTCTGGTTGCGCCGGAGCGCCATGCCGCCCAGGCGGGTGCGCTGCAGGAGGTCGGAGAAGATCTCCACCCGGTCGGACCACCAGTGGTCGACGGTGTGCATCTCCATGTGCTGGGCGCTGGTCTGGATCTCGCGCGCGAACATCCGCTCCAGCATCCGCTTGTCGCCGGTAAGGCTCCAGCCGACGTAGAGATCAGACTGAGACGCCTCCGGGCTCGCCGCCCGGGTCAGGAGGTTGGCGCTCCAGTCCTTGGGCTCGCCCAGCAGCGGCAGGGTGTTGGCGTTGATCTCCGACAGCGTGGCCACCCCCTGGCGCTTCTGCCGCCCCAGGATCGGCCGCAGGTACTTGTCGTCGCCGGTCCATCTCCACGCCGCATAGAAGAGCTGCGCCGGCCCCACCGGCCCGGTGCCGGTATAAAGGCCGCCGCCGCGCTCCGCGTCGTCGGGGAAGTTGATCTCGTGCGGATACTCCCAAACGCCGTCGGCTCCCTGCTTTCCGTGCGCCAGATAGCCGTCGGCGAGGTCGATGATGAGCTTCCGGGAGCGGGGATCGCCGTTGAACTCACCCAGCAGCAGGGCAGGGTGGAAGACGAAGTACGAATACGGCTTGGACCATTGCCAGGGCCGCTCCTTCACCACGTGCGAGCCGCTGAAGTAGTTGGAGACGATGTGCCGGTGGCCGGCGGCGTTGACGCCGGTGATCTTCTCGTCGAGCGAGCGGACCGTCTCCATCAGCCGCTCCATTACGCGCGGCTCGCCCCAATGCAGGTACATGGCCTGAGCGTCGGCGTTGATGCCGTCTTCGTAGGCGTGGAGTTCGTCCGTCAGAATGGTCGACAGGCCGTTCGTGACCATGCCGTTGCGGTAGATCGCCTCCACCGCCGCGTCGTGGCTGGCGGTGATCTTGCCCACGTCGAGGCCCAGCAGGGCGGCGCTCGGCCATTGGTTCAGCAGGTCGCTGTCGTCAGACAGGCCGCCGCCGAAGTCGCCGTACGACGCCTGCCGATGGTCGATCCACCAGTTGATGAAGCTCTGGACCTGCTTGAGGTTCTCCGTCTGCCGGAAGGCCCACAGCGGCACGCCCGCGGGCGCCTGCGCCTGCTGGAAATCCGGCCATTTGCGGCCACCGGCGGTCATCTCCGACAAGTAGAGCCGACCCTTCATGTGCTCGGGGTCGACGCGCAGCAGGTCGGTGACGTCGGCGTTCAACCGCTGGAACAGCTTCTGGCGTTTGCTGGTGGGACGCTCCTCGACCACGAAGCCGAAGTTGTCGCGCACCTGGTCGTGCCGGTCCTTCACGTGCTGGACCTTGGCCTCCGCTCGCGGCTTGAAGACCAGGCGCACCTTGGCGCCGTCCAGGGCGCCTGCGTCGAAGTCGTCTCCCGCGCCGGCGATGGTCAGGTACAGCGGGTCCTTGGTCAGGATGCGGTCGCGGGTGTCGAGCCACAGGGTCCGCGCCTCGCCCGGCTTCACCGAGACGTTCACGTCGATCAGGTTGCGCGCCGGCCAGACCGGGTCCTTCACCTGGATGTTCAGCGGGAACAGGCCGTTGTGGGTGGGCGCCACCTTCAGCGCCGGGATCTCGAGGATGACGCCGTCGAGGCCGTCGTAGGCGTTCTCCCAGCCGTACTCCCAGGTGCGGCTGAGCGGCTGCCCGGCCGGCGCTTCGCCGAAGTTCGACGGGATCAGCACGTGAACGATTGGCAGACCTTTTGCGGGACTGGCCTTGCGGCTGCGCATCGGCGCGCGGTCGGGCACGGCGACGACGGTCGTCCGCTCTTCGGGCGCGTGGCGATCGGCGATGAAGCGTTTGACGGAGTCCAGGTTCCCGTAGTCGGGCTCAACCAGGGTGCGAATGGTGTAGCTCAGACGCTCCACGCCCTCGGGCGCCTCTCCAGGAGCGACCTGATAGGCGGCGATCTCCTGGATCGGCGTCTCCTGGGCGTCGTTCACAAAGCGCAGCGCCCCCGCGCGCCGCACGTCGTTGAGTTCGATCGTGCTGCGGGCCATGCCCTTGGGCCGCCGCGCCAGCGGCTTGCCGTCGAACGTCAGCTGACCGTAGGCGGCCCCGGTGATCTCAAGTCTGTTCCAGGGCTCGTCGGGCAAGGTCAGATCGTAGGCCTTGCCGCCTTCGACGTAGGTGTTCCAGTCGGGAAGCTGGAAGTAGTCGTTGCGACCTTCCAGCCGGGAGCGGTTGTAGACGCCGGGCCAGGTGGTCTCGGCGATGCCGTCCACGCCCTTGTACATCCACTGCTTGATGTCCTTGGCGTCGGCGAACTCCACCTTGCGGATCGTGGTGGAGGCGGCGCCCAGGGCTGGCGGAGGCGACCCGGTCCAGCCAAAGCGCGTACGCCAGGCCGCGCGGATCGCCGGATCTGAGAAGGGCGATAGGGCAGGGGCCGCCGTTGGCGTCTCCCCCGTCGCGAGGCTGGCGACCTCACCGTCGCCGAGCGGCCGGTCGTAGATGCGCAGCTCGTCCAGGTCGCCGCCCCGCAGGAAGTTGTAGCGGCTCTGCACCTGGTAGGGCGAGATGATGCGGCTGTGCGGGCCGAACTGGTCGAGGCCGGCGTCCAGCACGATGGGCCCGTCCTTGCGGGCGGCCGGCTTGCCGTTCACCCACAGGCGCACGCCGGACGTTTCGTCCCAGCTGAAAGCGATGTGGGTCCAGGCGTCCGCCGCGGGGATCTCGGGGAGGCGATAGGAGACCCGGGCGCGTGAAAGGCTGGGGTCGGTCACGAAGGCGTCGAAGCCGTGGCCGTTCCAGTCAATGCGCAGCCAGACCATGTCCCAGCTGGAATGGTCGGCGTAGCTGACCCGGAACAGCGGGAACTGCGTCTCGCCCATGGGGTGGCGCGAGCGCCAGAAGAAGGAGACAGTGCCGCGCTTGGCGTAGATGTTCTGCCCGGCATTCCAGGCGAGCACCTGGTCGTCGTCGGCCTCCAACGCGCCGGCGCCCAGACGCGCTTTCGGCGTGATCCGCACCTTGTCAGCGAAGTTCGGGACCGGGTCTCCCGCCGCGTAATCGGCGGTCAGGCCCTTGTCGGCCGACAGCCGGAACAGAAGCCCAGTCTCTTCAGCGGCGGCGGGTAGGGCGGCGAATCCGCATGCGACCGCGAGCGCGCCCAGGGAGGCGCACAGTCCAGAACGTTTCCTCGGCATCGTCTTTTTCTTGGTTGGATGACGACGCCAGTAGAGGACGGAAACCGGTTACCGCGCAACCCCGCCGGAGCGCCTCAGCTTCCGGTTTCGGCCTTCAGATCCGCCTCGCCGCGCTCCAGCGGGTCTCGGAAAGGCTCCTCTTCAGCGACGAACTGGAGCGAGACGGAGTTGATGCAGTAGCGGAGGCCGGTCGGCGGCGGTCCGTCCGGGAAGACGTGGCCTTGATGGCTGTCGCAACGAGCGCAGCGGATCTCCGTGCGGACCATGCCGTAGCTGACGTCTCGCACGAACTTCAGGTGCGCTTCATCGAAAGGGGCGGTGAAGCTCGGCCAGCCGGTGCCGCTTTCGAACTTCTCGCCCGAACGGAACAGCGGCAAGCCGCAAAGGCGACAGCAATAGGCGCCGGGCGACTTGTTGTTCAGCAGCACCCCGCAGAAGGGCGCCTCCGTGCCGTGGCGCAGCAGGACATCGCGCTCCTCGGCGGTTAGGCCTGCCTCCAGGTCGAAGCGCTCTTCAGGAGTCAGGGGCGACAGGTCGAAACCGGAGGCGGAGCGGGTCGGGGCGGTGGCGTCGGTCATGGTGCGTCTCCAATCCGTCGTTGTGGGCGGCGGTTCCGGAAAGAAGAAGGGCGCCGAGCCTAGAGCCCGGCGCCCTCCCCAGAGGTCACATATAGGTGCGCCGGTCGCCCGGCGCTCCGCCGCCTATTGAGCGGCCGGCGCCGGAGCGGCGCCGCCGGCGACGGCGGTCTGCACCCAGGCGCGGATGCCCGCCTGGTCGTTCACGTCGCCCGTGTAAAGGAGCGTGGGCGTGTAGACCTGACGGGACTGGCGCGGACGGTCCAGCCAGGCCTTGTGCCCGTAGGCCAGCGTGCCTTGGCCGGACGGCAGCGGCGCAAAGGTAGGCTCGATATAGATGCTGTCCGCCTGGGTGGGACCCGTGCCCGCGTGCACCACGTTGGGGATCTTCAGCAGCAGGTCCAGACCATTCAAGCAGCCGCTGGCGCAGGCGTAGTCGGTCAGCACGACGACGCGGCCAGCCATCGGGTTCGTCGGCGGCGTCGCGGGGGCCGGGAAGGTGCGGCCGGGCCGGCGGAAGGTCTGTTGACCGGCTCGCGCGGCTTCGTCGAAGGCCTGCAGGAGCAGGTAGTTGTCCTGGAACTCGCCCTCGTACGACTGGCCGCGGGCCTGGATGTTGGCGACCACGTCGTTGAAGAACTGCCGGTTGGCGGGGCTCACGCGGTAGCCGATGTCACCCGCGGTCGGCGTGTACTGGCGGACGAAGTCGATCTCCCACAGGCGGTTCGCCAGGCCGTAGAGGCGGGCGCTCGAGTAGCCTTCGGCGCCGCGCAGGTCGATCACCACGATCGGGGCCTGCCGAATGGCGGCGCGCTGCGCCTCGATCTGGGCGAAGAAGGCGTCCCACTGAGCGCCGTCCTCAAGGGTCGGCATCTTGATCCAGAAGCCGCCCTGGCCGAACGCCTCAAGGCCCAGCTGCTCGCCCTGGTCGCCGACGGCCACGCGCCAGGCGTTCATGCGCTCTTCTTCAGCCGTGAAGGTCGGCTGCAGCTTAACGCGCTTCTTCTTGTCGAAGTCGCAGCTGATGGGCGAGCCGCCCACGTTGTGGTTGTAGCGGTTCCAAAGCAGGTACGGGGCGGTGCGGACCTTTTCGGCTTCGAGCGTCAGATCGCCTTCCCACAGGTCGAGCCGCTGCTTGGCGAGTTGCTCGGCGGGGATCTTGTCGCAAGCGATCAGGCGGGCGCCGACCGGGGGCGCGCCCTTCGTCCCGGGCGAGACGTAAGCGACGTAATAGCCGCCGTTGCGATAGGCGGTGGAGAAGCCCGTCCAGTCGGCAGCGTAGTATTCGTAGGTGCGGGCGGCGTCACGACCCGACGGCAGGAAGCGGATGTTCGCGTCCCGGAAGCCGTTGGTGTAGTAGTTCATGACGTAGCGGTAGCTTGGCCCGTCGTTGACCTTGGCCAGCTTGGTCTGGGCGTCCGCCAGACCCGCAGCGAGCCAGGCCCGGAACTGCTCATTGTCCCGGTCCATCACCGCGGCGGGATGATTGTCCCGCAGCATATCGTGCATGGCCTGCAGGTCTTGGGCCGCGCGGTCGCGCCAAGATTGCGCGAGCGCCCCCGAGGCGAGGGAAGTGGTCGCGAGCATAGCGGCCGCGGCGGCGGCGAGCTTGCGGGAGAAGGGCTTCTTCATGGCTGTGTCCTCCGGTCGACGCCGACATAGACTGACAACGGCCAAGGCGTAAACACGTTTTACGCCTGTAATCGTCATGGGGCGGCGGATTTGCCACGGGCACGGCCCCCGGCTAATGCAACGCCTCGCTGTCAGGTGGTTCGACGCGATGTTCTCGAAGATACTCATCGCAAATCGCGGCGAAATCGCGGTGCGCATCATCCGGACGTGTCGGCGCCTCGGCATCCGCACGGTCCAGGTCTACTCGGAGGCCGACGCCGATAGCCTGGCGGTCGAGATGGCCGACGAATCAGTGCTGATCGGACCGGCCCCGGCCGCGCAGTCCTATCTGCTGGCCGACCGCATCGTGGACGCGGTGCGCGCGACGGGCGCTGAGGCGGTGCACCCGGGCTTCGGTTTCCTGTCCGAGAACGCCGCCTTCGCCCGGCGCCTCGAGGCCGAAGGGATCGTCTTCATCGGTCCCAACCCCGTGGCCATCGAGGCCATGGGCGACAAGATCACCTCGAAGCGTTTCGCGGCCGAATCCGGGGTCTCCACGGTGCCCGGGCACATGGGCCTGATCGACGGGCCGGAGCATGCGGTCGAGATCGCGCGGGCGATCGGCTACCCGGTTATGATCAAGGCGTCCGCCGGCGGTGGGGGCAAGGGCATCCGCGTCGCCTATTCGGACGCGGAGACGCTGGAGGGATTCAGCTCGGTGAAGGCCGAGGCCCAGGGCGCGTTCGGCGACGACCGGATATTCCTCGAGAAGTTCATCGAAAGCCCGCGCCACATCGAGATTCAGGTGCTGGGCGACAAGCACGGTCACGTCGTGCACCTGTTCGAGCGCGAGTGCTCGATCCAGCGGCGCAACCAGAAGGTGATCGAAGAGGCGCCGTCGCCGCTGCTGGACGAGGCGACCCGTGCGGCGATGGGGGCCCAGGCCGTCGCGCTGGCCAAGGCCGTCAATTACGACAGCGCCGGCACCGTCGAGTTCGTCGCTGGCCAGGATAAGAGCTTCTACTTCCTGGAGATGAACACCCGCATCCAGGTGGAGCACCCGGTCACCGAGCTGATCACGGGCGTGGACCTGATCGAGCAGATGATCCGCTCGGCGGCCGGCGAGCCGCTGGCGTTCGGCGAGGACGACCTGAAGATCAACGGCTGGGCGATCGAGAGCCGCATCTATGCGGAGGATCCCTATCGGAAGTTCCTGCCGTCAATCGGGCGGCTTTCGCGTTACCTGCCGCCCCAGGAAGGCGCACAGGAGGCCTTGCGCATCCGGAACGACGCCGGCGTGCGCGAAGGCGACGAGATCTCGATGTTCTACGACCCGATGATCTCGAAACTTTGCGCATGGGCGCCGACCCGGACAGCCGCGATCGAAGGCATGGCCCAGGCGCTCGAAGACTTTCATATCGAGGGGGTCGGCCACAATCTGCCGTTCCTGTCGGCCGTGATGGCGCAGGAACGCTTCCGCTCGGGCAGTCTGGCCACCAGCTACATCCCCGAGGAGTTTCCCGACGGCTTCCACGGCCTGGAGGCGGACCCGTTCCAGAGGGACCTGGCCACGGCTGTGGCGGTGTACGTCCACAAGCTTCTTGCTGAGCGCGCCCGCAACGGCGGGGCGGCCGCGCCACGTGACACCTGGATGGTCGTTTCCGGCGACGTGACGCGCGGCGTTCGCGCATCCGAAGACGGCGAAGCCCTGCTGGTTGAGGAGGGGGGGCGCATGCTGCGCCTCGAGGTCGACGGTTGGCGGCCGGGGCTTCCAGTGTTCCGCGGGCGTCTGGACGGACGGGCCTTCAGCGCGCACGTGGAGCGCACCGCAGACGGGGTATGCATCCGTCATCGCGCGACGACGCAGCGGGTGCGGGTGATGACCCCGCGCGTGGCCGAGCTGCAGGCGCGCCTGCCCAGGCGCGAGGCCGCCGACACTTCGCGCCAGGTTCTCTCGCCGATGCCGGGTCTGGTGGTCGCCATCGAAGTGGCGCCCGGCCAGGAGGTGAAGGCTGGAGAGACCGTGGCCGTGATCGAGGCCATGAAGATGCAGAACGTCATCAAGGCCGAGCGGGACGGGGTGGTGAAGAGCGTTGGCGCCAAGGCCGGCGACAGCGTCGCGGCTGACGAGGTGCTGGTGGAGTTCGCCTGATGGGGAGGGCGCGGGTCGACCTGAGCGAGCTGTTCTTCTCGTCCAGCGGCCGCGCAGGGCGGCTGTCGTCGTCGATCGCGCTCGCCGTGCTGCTTGGGGCGCTGGCGCTCTATCAGGCCGCGGTCGACGGGGCGCTGCGCCCGCTCACCGCCTGGCTGGTTTACGCGGTCCTCTTCTTCTCCGCGGCTTGTGTGCTCTCGAAGCGGTTGCACGACCGCGGTCGCTCCGGCTGGTGGACGGCTCTGGTGCTGGGCGCGTTCCTGATGATCTGGCCAAGAATCGAGAACCCGCTCGACATCGTCGCTATCCTTGTCCTGCTATGGGCCTTCGTCGAGGTCGTGCTGTTGCCGAGCGAGCCGGGCGCGAACCGCTACGGTCCCAACCCGCTGCGGGCGGTCCCCGTCTAGAGCGGCGGCTCACCGCTGGTGGTTGGGCCAAACAGTCGCTCGAAGGACGACTTCAGCGCCGCATCCGCTTCATCCATGGTGACCGGCAATCCCAGGTCCACAAGGCTGGTGACGCCATGCTCGCGGATGCCGCACGGCACGATCCCGTCGAAGTGGGTGAGGTCCGGCTCCACGTTCAGGCTGACGCCGTGGAACGACACCCAGCGACGCAATTTCACGCCGATAGCCGCGATCTTGTCCTCTCGCGCGGGCTCGCCCGGCGCTCGGCGCTCGACCCAGACGCCGACGCGGCCGGTCCGCATCTCGCCGCGCACGTTGAAGGCGGCGAGCGCCTCGATGACCCAGGCCTCCAGCGCGCGAACGAAGGCGTGCACGTCCCGCCGCCGGGCGCGCAAGTCCAGCATCACGTAGGCCACGCGCTGTCCCGGCCCATGGTAGGTGAACTGGCCGCCGCGCTCGCTCCGGAACACGGGAAATCGATCGGGGCTGAGGAGGTCGTCGGCCTTGGCGGTGACGCCTGCCGTGTAGAGCGGCGGGTGCTCCAGCAGCCAAACGAGTTCGCCGGCCGTTCCTTCCGCGATCGCCTGCGCCCGCGCCTCCATCGCCGCGACGGCTTCGGGGTAGGGAACGGGCGCAGGGGAGAGCGCCCACTGCACCGGGGTCCCGTCGGAGCGGAGGAAGGTCGAAGAGGCGGACACAGCCGCCGGGCTTAACCGGTCATCAAGCATGCGGACCCAATGTGGCGAGGAGCCGCCGCGCCACAAGGCGCGAGCTCGGCAGTAGGGGTGTTTTGCGTGTCGAACCAGGTCGAAGCCGTCAACGTCGAGATCTCGGTCGTGCTGGGGCGCAGCATCTTGCCGATGCAGCAGCTGCTGCGCATGGGCCGCGGCGCCGTGATCCCGCTGGACTGCAGCGAGCACGACGAGGTCTGGGTCCTGGCCAACAACCACCCGGTCGCCCGCGGCGAGATCCAGATCAACGACGACCGCATCGCCGTCTGCGTCACGCGCCCGGCCGACGTGTACGATTTCCTGGCCGGCGGCGGAACGGGTCGCAGCCCGACCTGACGGCCATTACGGGCGCGACCGAACGCGCCGCTTCACAAGCCTCGACTCGCCTGCTATCCCCCCGCGCTCCGATGCGAGCGGTCGTGGCGGAATTGGTAGACGCGCAGCGTTGAGGTCGCTGTGGGGCAACCCGTGGAAGTTCGAGTCTTCTCGACCGCACCATCAGAGTCGGCCTAAGGGTCGGGCACGGCCAGGGGGTCGAGCGGGGGAGGTCTGGCGATGAGCGAAGACATCGCGCTCCGCGACGACTACGCCCTCAAACCCCAATTCGTGAAATCGATCGTCGACGCCGCCGATCGGGGCGATGGCCTTCGCCTTCGAGAGCTGCTGAGCGACCTGCACCCTGCCGACATCGCGGACCTGATGGGATTCCTGTCGGCCGCGGACCGGGCGGAGGTGATTCCCTGGCTGCCGCCGGATCTCCTGGCTGAGGTCCTGCCCGAGCTCGACGACGGCATCCGCGAAGAGGTGCTGGACCTGGTCGCGCCCGGCGCCCTGGCGGAGGTGCTGCAGGAGCTGGACTCCGACGACGCCGCGGCCGTGGTCGAAGACCTGGAGGAGGAGCACCGCGAGGCGGTGCTCGCCGCCATGCCGGAGGTGGAGCGCGCCGCCGTCGTGGCGTCTCTGGCCTACGAGGAGGAGACGGCCGGCCGCCTGATGCAGCGCGAGGTGATGGCCGCGCCGCAGTTCTGGACCGTCGGCCAGACCATCGATCATGTGCGCAGTCACGGCGACGACCTGCCGGAGCTGTTCTTCGACGTCTATGTCATCGATCCCGCCTACAAGCCCGTGGGCGCGGTTCCGCTCAGCCGCCTGCTGCGAACCCCCCGTGACGTCGAACTTTCGGCGATCATGGAGGAGGTCACCGAGATCGACGCAGACGCCGACCAGGAAGAGGTCGCCTACGTCTTCGAGAAGTACAGCCTGATCTCAGCGCCGGTCACAGACCAGGGCGGGCGGCTGGTGGGGCAGCTGACGGTGGATGACGTGGTCAGCGTCATTCAGGAGGAGCACCAGGAAGACATCCTGGCCCTGGGCGGCGTGTCCGACGAGGGGCGCGACGCCACGGTGGTGGGCGTGGTGCGCTCGCGCATCCCATGGCTGCTGGTGAACCTCTGCACCGCGATCTTCGCGTCTTGGGTCATCTCCAATTTCCAGGGTGAGATCGAGCGGCTGGTGGCGCTCGCGGTCTTGATGCCCATCGTCGCCTCCATCGGCGGCAACGCCGGCACCCAGGCGCTGACCGTGGCCGTCCGTGCGCTCGCAACCCGCGAAATCACGGCCGCGAACGCCTGGCGGATTCTCGGCCGGGAGATGCTGGTGGGGCTGTCCAATGGCTTGGCCATCGGCCTGTTGCTGGCGCTCGGCGCCTACGCCTGGTTCCGCACGCCCGGCCTTTCGCTGGTGATCGGCCTGGCGGTGGTGATCAATCTGTGCGCCGCGGCCCTGGCCGGGAGCCTGGCCCCCCTCGCGCTGCACCGGTTCGGCCGTGACCCTGCGGTCGCGTCCCCGGTGTTCGTGACGTGGATCACCGATACGGTCGGTTTCCTCAGTTTCCTCGGACTGGCCGCCATCATCCTGCTTTAGGCGCGGCTCTTGCTCTGAGTCCCCCGCCGGGCGAAGGCTCGTGTCGTATTGGGACAGTCTGGATCATGGAACCGCGGCTGAAGGTCTCGCCTGCAGGGCGGGAACTCATCAAACGCTTCGAAGGGCTGCGGACGCACGCCACGCTGCTGCCCGACGGCCGTTGGACGATCGGCTATGGCCATACCCGCGCCGCGCGCGAGGGGGCTGAAGTTTCGGCCGAGGACGCCGAAGCATTGCTGATCTACGACCTCGCGCCCGTGGCCGAGGCGCTGAACCGATTGCTCACGGCGAACGTCACCCAAGCGCAGTTCGACGCCCTGGCCGCTTTCGCATTCAACGTCGGCGTTGAGAATTTCGCCGGCTCCGAGGTGTTGGCGCTGATCAACGCCGGGCGGCTTTTCGACGCCGCCAACGCGCTCGAGGCGTGGAACCGAGCCGAGGTGGATGGCCAAGTCGCTGTCGTCGACGCCCTGGTGCGGCGCCGCGCGGCTGAGAAGGCGCTGCTGCTGTCCGACGGCGAGGCCGCCGAGGCCCCCACCGCGCTGCTGCGGCCGGTGAGCGTTGTGGCGGCGGCCCAACCTGAGCCTGAGGTTCGGGAGCAAGAGCCGGAGCCACAGTCGGATCCAGATCCAGAGCCAGAGCAGCCGGCGGAGGCGGTGGAGCCCGAGCCGCCGGCGGACGGGGCCGATGCAGCTTCCGCTGGTCCCGAGCCCGTGCGGGACGAGGTCTACGCCTGGCGTGAGATGGACGTGCAGGACTCCGCCGCCCGGTCGACGGCTGAAACGGCGCTCCAGATCAAGCCGCAGGAACGCTGGAACGGTGAGGAGTCGCGCGGTGAAGGCGTGTCGCGCCACGAGCGACTGAGCTCTGACGCCTCCGAGCGGCAGGCGCCGGTATGGCCGCTATTCCTGCTGGGCGCGCTCGGTTTCCTCTCCTTCGCCGGCGCTGTCGCCGCCTTTATCCGCTCCGGGGGCCAGACAGGCGACTCGAGCGGCTTGGACAACCCGGTGATCATGGCGTGGGCTCTGGCGGCGACGGGCGCCGCGCTCGTGGGGCTGTCGGTCTACCTCCTGCTCAGGCGCCTGGATGGGGACGACGGCGAGGCGTAGGCCGATAGGTTCTTGCCGTGATCTGGCGCAGGCGGGGCAGGTTGTGCTCTAGATCGGCGCATGATCGCAAACGCCGCTCCTTCGCTCGACTTCGGTCTCGGCGAGACCGCCGACGACATCCGTGAGGCCACAGCCCGCTTCGCCGCGGACCGTATCGCGCCGCGCGCCCACGAGATCGACCAAAGCAACGCCTTCCCGCGCGAGCTCTGGCCTGAGATGGGCGCCCTTGGGCTGCATGGGATAACCGTGGAGGAGGAATGGGGCGGTCTCGGGCTCGGCTATCTCGAGCACGTGGTCGCGATGGAGGAGGTGTCTCGCGCCTCGGCCTCCATCGGCCTCTCGTATGGCGCCCACTCGAACCTCTGCGTGAACCAGATCCGCCGTTGGGCAACCGACGAGCAGAAGAAACGCTACCTGCCCAAGCTGATCTCGGGCGAGCATGTCGGCGCCCTGGCCATGAGCGAGGTCGAGGCCGGTTCTGACGTCATGTCCATGAAGCTGCGGGCTGAGAAGAAGGGCGACCGCTACGTCCTGAATGGCACGAAGTTCTGGATCACCAACGCGCCGCACGCCGACACCCTGGTGGTCTACGCCAAGACGGACCCGGAGGCCGGCACGCGTGGGGTCACGGCCTTCTTGATCGAGCGCGGCTTCACGGGCTTCGAGGTCTCGCGCAAGCTCGACAAGATGGGGATGCGCGGCTCCGACACCGGCGAGCTGGTCTTCACTGAGTGTGAGGTTCCGGAGGAGAACGTGATGGGCCCCGTCGGCGGCGGGGCGAAGGTGCTGATGAGCGGGCTCGACTATGAGCGCGCGGTGCTGGCGGCGGGGCCGCTCGGCATCATGCAGGCCGCCATCGACGTCGTGCTGCCTTATGTGCGCGAGCGCCAGCAGTTCGGTCGCCCGATCGGCGCGTTCCAGCTCATCCAGGCGAAGGTCGCCGACATGTACGTGGCCCTCAATGCGGCGCGGGCCTACGTCTATGCGGTGGCGCGCGCGTGCGACGCAGGGAAAACCACCCGCTTCGACGCGGCAGGCGCGATCCTGATGGCGTCAGAGAGCGCGGTGAAGGTTTCGCTGGAAGCCATCCAGGCGCTGGGCGGCGCCGGCTACACCAAGGAGTGGCCGGTCGAGCGCCTGCTGCGTGACGCCAAGCTCTATGACATCGGCGCGGGAACCAACGAGATCCGCCGGTACCTGATCGGTCGCGAGCTGATCGGGCAATAGGGCCGCCGCAGACGCGGCGACCCTGCACGCCACCGATCAGAAGCGGTACGCCGCGGTCAGCCGAACGCTCGAGAAGGTCAGCTCGTCGTCGCTGCGGCGGAAGTCGGCGCCGGCGGCGTTGCCCAGGATGAACGGGTTAGTGGCGGGAGCGGGACCTTGCGCCCGGACCCGGAAGGCGTCGTCCTCAAGGCTCGTGTAGAGATACTCCACACCCACAGTGAAGCGCTCGCCCATACGTCGCTCGGCGCCGACGCCAAGTTGGTGACCGTCCGCCTCGTCATCACCGGAGAGCACGAAGGTGTTGACGGCGTTGCCGGTTGAGAAGCGGTTGTCGATGTCCGCCTTGGCCCAGCCGCCGGTGACGTAGACCAGGTTGTCGTTGAAGACGAAGCCCGCTCTGGCGCGGGCGGCGACCATGGCGTTGACCTCGCGCGTGAGAGTGTAGAACGCGGGCGTGGTGCTGAAAGCGCTGACGTAATCGGTGACTTGCGGCCGGTTCAGCTCGAGTACGCCGCCGACCACGATCCTGCCGAACTGCAGGTCGTAACCAGCCCGGACGCCCAGATCGAACCCGTCTTCGTCGTCCTTGCAGGCGCCTGGAGTGTTGGCCTGGGCCGAGCCGCCGCAGAAGCCTGGCGAGAAGGCGTTCGCCCCGGCGGCGGTGGTGATGGTGTCGTTGAACGTGCCGTCCAGGTTCCGGTCGAACAGCACAGTCTCGCTGTCATTGCTATCCTGGAAGGCGTAGCCGGCCTGCGCCCCAACGTAGAGGCCGGTCCACTCCTGGCTGAGGGCGGGAGGCGCCAGCGCGGCGAGGGCGGCGGCGGCGAGCGCTATGGTTCTGATGTGCACAATGGTCCCCTGGGTGATCCCCCGATAACGCAGGTACGCAGGCGCCATCGGTCCAGATGCGGACCTCGAAGCAAAACGGACGGGCGGCCCTGATCAGACCGCCCGCCTAGGTTCGGCTCAATCCAGTCTGAAGGCGATCGGGATGGAGACACTCCCGCCTTCGACCGAGCGGCCGTCGACCGTGCGTGGGCTCATCTTGAAGTAGCGCGCCAGCTTCATGGCCGCTTCGCCGAAACCCGCGCCCGCCGGCGTCTCGGACGAAACGGCGCAGCCCTCGACCGTGCCGCGGACGGTGACGCGGCAAGCGATCACGGCGCGGCCCGTAAGCTCCTGCTCAAGCGCACGCCTTGGGTAGTGTCTGGCCAGCTGGTCGGCGCTTGGCAGCTTTTCCCAGGTCGGGTTGCGGATGACCGGCGGAGCAGGCGGCACGAGCGGCGCCGGAGGGTCTGAGACCGGCGGCGCCGTCAGATCGACCAGCGGCCCCGCAGGCTGCTCAGTCACGGTTTGGCTCGGCGCGACGGGAAGGGGCTCGATCGTCTTCATGAAAGGCGTTTCGAGCGCCTGGCGGATGGGGGGCGGGCTTTTGCGGGGCGCGTCTGGCTCCACCTGCGGCTTCGGCGGCGGAGGCGGCGGCAAGAGGTAAGTGGTGATCGGCTGGCTGGTCGGCGGCGTCTCAACCGGGATCACGAACTTCTGGTGGTAGAGCCAAACACCGGCGCCGACGTGCAGCGCCACAACCGCCGCCCCCGCGATCAAGGCGCCGCGCGGAAGCTTCGGGGGAGGGGCGTCTCCGTAAAGGGAGATCGGCGGGAGACCGCCGGCGGGGCGCATGTTCATAAGCGTCTCCTCAGCTGGTTCAGAGATGACGCGCGTAAAATTAGGCGAGATTGCGGCGCGAAGCTACAGGCGTAAAATTTCTATCACCTGGGCTCCAGCCGGCGGATTCGGAGGCGGCGAACCTTGAGGTGGCTGAAGGTGGTTCGGACGGCGAACCAGCCGGCGGTGTACGGTTCAGGATCGTGTAATTCGAAGACCTTCATGCCGTCTCGCCAGTACTGGATCAGTGCGCCGCAGGCGACCAAGCGCACCGCCTGCCAACGGTTTGGGGTCAGGAGGTGCTCCCGGGCCGCGAGGTCGTGCTGAGGCAGGAGCGGCCGCTCGCCCACCCGGCCGACGTAGCGACGGAAGCGCGTCGATGTGTTCGCGTTTCCGCCCTGGCCCACATAGTAGGTCCTCAACAGGTCGTAGTCGGCGAACGCGCCCGTGCGGGGCCGCGCCAGCAGGGCGCCCGGGGAGCGCACGTCGTCGGCCATCCAGAAGGCGTTGAGGTCACTGACTCGATCGTTCGGTCCGCCCGCCGAGACCATCAGCGCCTCGTACTCGATGGCTAGCGGTCCCTCGAGCTTGGGCCGGAACCAGGCCGTGAGTCCCGCGGGCGTGTCGATTTCCAGAACGCCGTCCTGCACGCGAAGCACGGCCGGGCGCTCCGCCTCGACCGACCACTGGTCCAGTGAGCGGAAGTCGTCGACGTGCAGCCGACGCCCGAGCCGCCAGGGCTCCGTTCGGCGAGCGACCGCAGGGGTCGCGATAGCGGCGGTCAGCAGGGCGAGAGCGGTGCGGCGACGCATCGTGGCCACGCTACACCTGCTGATCGCGGTTGATCAAACCTGTTCATCCATGAAAGATCATGCCCGAACCGGCGCAGATCGGTTTGGAGGAAAGCATCATGGCTCAGGGCTTCAGCCGGCGCGATTTCCTGATGACGACTGCGGCGGGGGCCGCCGCGACGGCGCAAGCTTCGGTTTCGTCTGCCGCGGCGACAACACCCCGCGCAGACGTGGTTTGGCTGGACGGCGCAGCGCCTCCGAGCCACGAGGGACAGACGTTTGGAGTGCCCTGGCCACGCGGCGCACGGCGATCGCGCACGACCTTCAGCCTGCGCGACACCGAGGGGCGCGCCGTGCCGGTGCAGAGCTGGCCGCTCGCCTTTTGGCCCGACGGCTCGCTGAAGTGGACGGCCCACGCCGTCGCTGCGGGAGCGGCGAACTCCGCGGGTGTGAACGTCCATGCGGGGCGCCCCGCATCCCCGCGAGAGCCGGTTTCAGTGCGCGAGAGCGCTGAGCTCGTGGAAGTGGTGAGCGGACATCGCCGCTGGCGCGTGCCCCGCTCCGGCGGCGCCATCATCGCCGAGAGCCGCGTTGGCGATCGCCTGACGCTCAAGAACGTGCGGCTGGTGGCGCTGACTCAGGATGGCCCCGACGCCGAGGAGGGCGCAGCGCCGGCTCGCGCCCGCTTCGAGAGCGCCGTGGAGCGCGTCACAGTGGAGCAGACGGGGCCCGTGCGAGCCGTCCTGAAGGTGGAGGGACGCCACCGCAGCGGCGATCGCGCCTGGCTGCCGTTCTCGCTCCGGCTCTACTTCTACGCCGGATCGATGGGCGTGCGGATCGTGCACAGCTTCATCTTCGACGGTGACGAGAACCGGGACTTCATCCGTGGGCTTGGCCTGACCGCCGATGTTCCCATGACCGACTTGCCACACGACCGCCACCTGCGGTTCGCCGGGGAGGGCGACGGCTTGTGGGGCGAGGCGGTCCGCACCCTCACAGGCCTGCGCCGGGAGCCGCCACCGGCGTTTCGCGAGGCTCAGGTGGCGGGCAAGCGGACGCCTCCAGTCGAGCAGATCCCCGTGGCCGTACGTGGCGGCCTGCACCTGATTCCGGAATGGGGCGACTTCACGCTCAGCCAGCCCAACGCTGACGGCTTCACGCTGCGCAAACGGACCAAGGCTGGTCACGGCTGGATCGATATCGTCGGCGGCAGGCGCGCCAACGGTCTTGGCTACGTCGGCGGAGCGGCCGGGGGTGTCGCCTTCGCCATGGCGGACTTCTGGCGACGGCCGCCGACTCGCCTGGACGTGCGCGACGCGCACACCGACACCGCGAGCCTGACCGTGTGGCTATGGTCGCCCGACGCGCCGGCGATGGACATCCGCTTCTATCACGACGGCATGGGCATGAAGGACCATGCCGCCGAGATCGAAGGCCTGAACATCACCTATGAGGATTATGAGGAGGGCTGGGGCCGTCCGTATGGGATCGCACGGACGAACGAGCTATGGCTCTGGGCGCTGGACGAGACGCCCTCGCACGACCGGCTCTCCGAAATGGCGCGGCAGGTCACAGAGCCGCCGCGGCTGGTGGCGGCTCCCGCGCGGATCCACGCCGCTCAAGTGCTAGGCGACTGGACGCTGGTGGACCGCTCGAGCCCGACGCGCCGGCGCATCGAGGACCAGAACGAGTACCTCCTCGACTTCTACATGGGCCAGGTGGAGCAGCGGCGCTGGTACGGCTTCTGGCACCACGGCGACGTGATGCACAGCTACGACTCCGATCGGCACGTGTGGAAGTATGACGTCGGCGGGTACGCGTGGGCGAACTCGGAACTCTCGCCGGATCTGTGGCTCTGGTACAGCTTCTTGCGTTCTGGGCGCCCAGACGTGTTCCGCCTGGCGGAGGCGATGACGCGGCACACAGGCGAAGTCGACGTCTGTCACATCGGAAGGTTCAAGGGCTTAGGAACCCGGCACGGCGTGCAGCACTGGAGCGACAGCTCCAAGCAGCCGCGCGTCTCGAACGCCGCCTACCGCCGCATCTACTACTACCTGACAGGGGACGAGCGGGTCGGCGACCTGATGCGCGACCTCGTCGCCTCCGACCACACGCTCGAACAGGTCGACATCAACCGCAAAGTCCGTCGGCCTGGCGACCCGCCGCCTACGCCCGGCGTGGTCGACATGGGCTTCGGGACGACGTGGAGCTCGTTGGCGGCCGCGTGGCTGACCGAGTGGGAACGGACCGGCGACCGCCGCTGGCGCGACCGGCTGGTGGCGGGCATGGATTCGATCGCCAGCCTGAAGAAGCAGTGGTTCGCCGGCGGCGCGCCTTACGACTTGAAGACCGGCCGTTTCCAGGGGCCCGGCGAGCGCGTGTCGATCTCCCACCTGAACGCGGTGTTCGGGGCTGCCGAAACCCATTCGGAGCTGTTCCAGCTGATCGACCACCCCGCTTACCGGGAGGCCTGGCTGGACTACTGCGCGTTCTACAACGCGCCGGACGCCGAGTTCACAGCCAAGACCGGCGCGCCGTCGCGGGCGAGAAGCCTGAAGGAGGGGCATTCCCGCCTCACGGCCTATGCGGCGGCGCACCGAGGCGATCCGCGACTGGCGGAGCGAGCCTGGTTCGAGTTCCTCGCGGCCGAGGCAGGGATGGGGCTGAACATGCGGTCGCGGCACACGCGGTTGGCTGGGCCGACCGTCATCGCGCCCGTGGACGAGAACCTGCGCGTCTCGACGAACGGGGCCTCGCAGTGGGGGCTCGCGGCGATTCAGAATCTCGCGCTGGTGGGCGACAGCCTGGAGGCCGCCGCCGCCAAAGCCCCGCCCGAGCCGGAGAAGCGCGAGCGGCCGGGCACGTCATGAAGAAGCGGGTAGGCCGGGAAGAGGCGTGGGAACTCCTTTTCCCGGCCTCGGCACTTCAGCCTTACGGCATCAGCACCGTGTCGACGACGTGGATCACGCCGTTGGACTGGTTCACATCGGCGATCGTGACCTTGGACTTGCCGCCCTTGGCGTCCCACACCCACACGCCGTCGTTAGCGACCTGGACCGTCAGGTCTTCCCCTTGCACAGTCTTGAGCATGGTCTTCCCGCCGCTCGCGCGCGCCTTGGCGGTGAGGTCGGCGGCCGACATCCTGCCGGGCACCACGTGATAGGTGAGCACCTGGGTGAGAGTCGCCTTGTTCTCGGGTTTCACCAGAGTGTCGACGGTGCCAGCGGGCAGCTTGGCGAACGCTGCGTCAGTCGGAGCGAAGACGGTGAAGGGGCCGGCGCTGTTCAGGGTGTCGACAAGGCCCGCAGCCTTCACGGCCGCGACGAGGGTGGTGTGGTCCTTGGAGTTCACCGCATTGGCCACGATGGTCTTTGACGGGTACATGGCCGCGCCGCCGACCATCACGGTCTTCTCCATCTGCGCGTAGGCCGCGCCGCCGGCGCACGTCAGCATCAGGCCGGCGGCGAGGCCGGCCAGGATCTTGGTGGTCATCGGTCTTCCTCAGAGTTCCTTGCCGCCTCAGTTGGGCGACATCGAAGCTACGGCGACCATCGTTCTACGGATGCATCCGGTCAGACAGGATTGAGGCGCCCGCGGGCCGCAACCGGGCCCGAGGGTCCGTCTGGACGCGTGGAGCCGCCCGGCGGCTCCACGGACACCGCAAGCTCGGCGCCTTGTTCGACCAGAGGCGCCAGCTCCACCGGTATTGGCATCGCCTTGGACGTGCCGGGCTCCACCATTCCAAGCGACCGCGGCTGGCCGTCCTGCGGGATCAGCCACAGTTGATGCACGTGCAGCGGGTCGGCGCCGGGCGGCACGAGCGAGGTGATGACCAGCGCCTTCCGCATCGGATCGTACGCCGTGACGAACAGCGGCTGGACCCCGGGCTGGCCCGCCAGGCTCGCATTCAGCAATGGCGGGGGGCCGGACTCGGGGGCGGGGGGCTGACGCACCGTCACGATCACCGCCGCGACGACGCTGGCGGCGGCCAGCGAGACGGCGGCTGCTGTCGCGCCCTTCCAGAATCGCAGGCGGCGGTCCGTGTCGTCGTTGGCGGGCAGTGCGCGTTCGATCCGCGGCCAAACCCCGCGCGGCGCCTCCACGGGCTCGACCCCCTCCAGCAGCGGCGCCAGACGCTCCGCCCAGGCCTCCACCAAAGCAGCGAACGTCGGATCTCTGGCGGCGCGGGTCTCGGCGGCCACGCGCTCGGGGCCGCTCAGCACGCCTAGCGCGAGCTCGGCTGCGAGCGTCTCGTCCTCGGGCAGGTCTGGGGGCAGGACGCGCTCGCTCATCGGTCGAGGCACTCCTTGAGCTTGATCAGCCCTCGGCGGATCCAGCTCTTCACGGTGCCGAGTGGCGCGTCCATCCGCTGGGCCAGCGCCTCGTAGGTGACTCCATCGAAGAAGGCAGTGCGAATCGCGCCGGCGGTGCGCGCATCCAGTTCGCCAAGGCAAGCCAAGAGCGCGGCTTGCGTCTGGCGGCCTTGGAGCAGGACCTCGGCGCCAGGCTTGCCGTCATCGATCTCCAGCGCGGTGACATCCTCGGCGTTGGCCAGAGGACCGCGAGCCCGCAGGCGGTCGATGGCGCGATTTCGCGCGATGGTCGCCAGCCACGTCATGGCCCGCGCCCGGCTCGGTTCGAACCGGTCCGCACGACGCCAGATGGTGACATAGACCTCTTGCAACACGTCCTCGCTCTCCTGACGGTCCTTCAGGATACGAAGGCACACGCCGAAAAGCTTCGCGGAGCTGGCTGCGTAAAGGCGTCGCAAGGCGTCGCGCTCGCCGGAGGCGATGCGGTGCAGCAGGTCTGCGAGGGGGTCGGAAGCGTCGGCCAAGGCGGGATCTCGGCCGGCAAGCTGCCTGCCCGAACCGTAGATGGCAACGCCTCAAATGCGAAAGGCCGCTCCATCGCTGGAGCGGCCTTTCCATAGTCGGACCGCAAGCGCGGTTCCGAACCTTCGCCGAAACAGAGGCTTAGGCGCGGACCTCGAAAGCGGAGGTCCAGGTCCGGCGTTCCGCACCGCGGATGAAACTATGAGACACTGGATCACCTCCTTTCAGCTGTTGAACAGACGGGAGCGAATGTAGGGCAGGGCGCCGGCCGCCGAAAGGGCATGCGACCACTTGGACTTGAAGCGGGCTGCGGCTTCAGGCATAAGCCCGCGTTCCACGGCGGCCCCAGCGGCCGCCGCTCGCATTTCCGCGCCACGAGGGCGCCTTCGAACCACGGAAGAGACGGACATGGCCGTTCCTAAGCGCAAGACTTCGCCCTCGCGTCGCAACATGCGCCGCAGCCACCACGCGCTGGGCGCGAACTCCTTCGTCGAGGACAAGGACTCGGGCGAGCTGAAGCGCCCGCACCACATCGACCTGAAGACCGGCCTGTATCGCGGCCGCCAGGTGATCGAGCCCAAGAACGACTGATCCGCTTTCCGCCTTCGCCGGAATGATGAAGGGCGGGATCCTCTCGGATCCCGCCCTTCTCTTTTTGGCCAGGTGGCTGCTCTAGCGGGAGCGGCCGCCGTAGGTGTCGGTCGCCCAGTACGGCCGGTCGCGGTCGTAGGCGACCAGGTTGCCGTCGTCCTGCAGTTGAAGGCGGAAGTCTCGCGAACGGGCGACCGCCTCGTTGTCCCAGACGGCGTCACGCCCGTTGTAGAGCACAAGGGCTCCATCTCGCTCCAGCACGAGTTCGCACTGATAGCCGGCGCCTTCGCTGCGCGACTGCCAGATCACCCGACGTCCCTGCTCCAGCAGGACATTGCAGTTGCGGGTCACGCGGAGGGTGTACTGCCCGTTGGGCGAGCGGAGCTGGCGGTCGCTGCGCCCGCCAATGGCGTCGCCGCTGCGCATGCGGTCGCCGCCGCCGCCTGACCATCCGCCGCGATCACGATCCCAACCGCCGCCGCGATCACGATCACGATCCCCGCCGCCGCGATCACGGTCGCGATCGTTGTTCCAGCCGCCGCCAGAACCGCCGTAGCCGCCGCCGCCCGTGCCGGTGTTGCTGGCCCAGATCGCGCGCCCGCCATGGCCCACGACGAGGTTGCCGTCCGGCTGCAGCGTGAGCCGCGCGCCGCCCCGGCCCGCGGTGCCCGAAGACCAAAGGGCGCGTCGCGAAACGTCGTAGAGCACGAAGTTTCCGTCGGGCTGCATCTCGGCGTAGCACATGGCGCCGCGGCCTTGAGTGTTGGTGGACCACACCGGCCGCCCCGCGCGATAGAGCACCAGGTTGCAGTCGCCCTGCATCCGCAGTTCGCTCGAACCCTCGCGTAACGACTGGTCGCCACGCAGGGTCGCGCCGGGCCCAAGATCAGCAGCGGCGGCGGCTCCAGCCAATGCGATGGCGCCCATTGCAGCGCTCAAAGACACCAACACACGCATCGGCAATCCTCCCCCGAGGCCAAGGCAAAGCTTATAACGACGTTCCGCGACGGGCGAGTCTCGGCGCGCTCGCGGTTGCCGGGCGGGAGCGGCGCAGGCTATGAGCCGCGCGCTCCTGCAGAAGATCTCGCTGGCCACAGAGGACCCCCGCCATGACCGACATCGTCGACATCACCGCACGTGAGATCCTCGACAGCCGCGGCAATCCCACCGTTGAAGTGGACGTGGTGCTGGAAGACGGCGCCTTTGGCCGCGCGGCGGTGCCGTCGGGCGCCTCGACCGGCGCCCACGAGGCCGTGGAGCTGCGCGACGGCGATAAGGACCGCTACCTCGGCAAGGGCGTGCGCCAGGCGGTGGACGCCGTGAACGGCGAAATCTTCGACGCGCTGTCCGGGATGGACGCCGAGGACCAGCGCCGCCTCGACAACGCGCTGATCCAGCTGGACGGCACTGAAAACAAGAGCCGCCTGGGCGCCAACGCCATCCTGGGCGTCAGCCTCGCGGCCGCCAAGGCCCAGGCCATCAGCTCCAACCTGCCGCTCTGGCGTTATGTCGGCGGCGTGTCGGCCCGCGTTCTGCCCGTGCCATTGATGAACATCATCAACGGCGGAGCGCACGCGGACAACCCGATCGACATCCAGGAATTCATGATCGTGCCGGCCGGGGCCGACACCTTCTCCGAAGCCCTGCGCATGGGCGCGGAGATCTTCCACGGTCTTAAGAAGGCGCTGAAGTCCGCCGGCCACAACACCAACGTCGGCGATGAGGGGGGCTTCGCGCCGAACATCGGCTCCGCCGAAGACGCTCTGGCCTTCATCGTCAAGGCGGGCGAAGCGGCCGGGTACCGCGCCGGCGAGGACTTCTGGCTGGCCCTCGACGTCGCCTCCACCGAGTTCTTCAAGGACGGCAAGTACGTCATGGAGGGCGAGGGGAAGACCGTCGACCAGGGCGGCATGGTCGACTACCTGGCCGACCTCGCCGACAAGTTCCCGATCATGTCTATCGAGGACGGCTGCGCCGAGGATGACTTCGAGGGCTGGCGCCTGCTGACCGAGCGCCTGGGTGACCGGCTGCAGCTTGTCGGTGACGACCTTTTCGTGACCAACCCGGCGCGCCTGTCGGCGGGCATCGGCGAGGGCCTGGCCAACTCGATCCTGGTGAAGGTCAACCAGATCGGCACCCTCTCCGAGACTCTGGACGCGGTCGATATGGCCCATCGCTCCGGGTACACGGCCGTGATGAGCCACCGGTCGGGCGAGACCGAGGACTCGACCATCGCCGACCTGGCGGTCGCCACCAACTGTGGGCAGATCAAGACAGGCTCCCTGGCCCGTTCGGACCGGCTCGCGAAGTACAACCAGCTGCTCCGCATCGAGGAGCTGCTCGGCGACCAGGCGATCTACGCGGGCGAAAGCGTGCTGCGGGTCTGATCCGTGATTAACGAACGGAGTTTTGCGAGTCCTTTGTTTTTCAAGGGCCGAATCAACCCTCCGTTAAGCAAGGCCGGAGATGGTTAGCCAATGCTTGACCGCCTCCGGCCTTACGCGCGCACCTCCGTGTACGTAGCGCTGATCGCCTATTTCGCGATCCATGCGCTGACGGGCGAGCGCGGCCTGCTGGGTGAGCGGCAGCGTGAAGAGACGCTGAAGGCTCGCAGGACTGAGCTGGCCGAGCTTCAGGCGCAGCGCCGTGACCTGCAGGCCCGCGTGCGCCTGCTGCGGGACGACCACCTGTCTCGCGACCTCCTGGAGGAGCGCGCGCGGGTCGTGCTGGGCTTCGCCGATCCCCGCGATTTCGTCATCCGCGTTCAAAAACCGCAACAAAGGCCGTCCTGACTTCTTTTTTCTCCGACACGCGTGCTAAAGCCGCGCGTCGAAACCGCCGGCCTGACGTTGGGTCAGCGGCGAGAGGAGAGGAAGCCTCATGGCGCGCAGCCCTAAGGGCGCGGGAACATCCGCTAACGGTTCAACGCCAGGCGGATCGAACGTCGATCGCGACGAGCTCGTGAAATTCTACCGGGAGATGCTCCTGATCCGGCGCTTCGAGGAGCGCGCAGGGCAGCTCTACGGGATGGGTCTGATCGGCGGGTTCTGCCACCTGTACATCGGCCAGGAGGCGGTCGCGGTCGGCATGCAGACCGCCTTCAAGCGTGGCGACGAAGTGATCACCGGCTATCGTGACCACGGCCACATGCTGGCCGCGGGCATGGACCCCAAGGAGGTCATGGCCGAGCTGACCGGTCGCTCGGGCGGCTCGTCCAAGGGCAAGGGCGGTTCGATGCACATGTTCAGCGTCGAGGCCGGGTTCTTCGGCGGCCACGGCATCGTGGGCGGCCAGGTCTCGCTGGGCACCGGCCTGGCGTTCGCCAACCGCTATCGCGGCAACGACAACGTCAGCTTCACCTACATGGGCGACGGCGCGGTCAACCAGGGCCAGGTCTACGAGAGCTTCAACATGGCCCAGCTTTGGAAGCTGCCGGTCGTGTACGTGATCGAGAACAACCAGTACGCCATGGGCACCAGCGTGGAGCGGGCATCGGCTACGACCGAGCTCTACCTCCGGGGCGCTTCCTTCGGGATCCCGGGCGAGCAGGTCGACGGCATGGACGTGCTGGCTGTGAAGGACGCCGCCCAGCGCGCCACGGCGCGGGCGCGCGCCGGCGAGGGGCCGATGATCCTCGAGGTGAAGACCTACCGCTATCGCGGCCACTCCATGTCCGATCCCGCCAAGTACCGGACGAAGGAGGAGGTCGACGACATCAAGAAGAACCGCGACCCCATCGATCACGTCAAACAGCTGATGGCCCAAGCCGGCGTCAGCGACGACACCCTGAAGCCCATCGAAGACGAGGTGAAGCGCATCGTGCTGGAGGCGGTGGAGTTCGCCCAGACCAGCCCGGAGCCGGATCCTGCCGAGCTCTACACCGAAGTGTACCTGGAGGCCTGAGACAGACATGACCGACATCCTCATGCCGGCCCTGTCTCCGACGATGGAGGAAGGCGCCCTCGCCAAGTGGCACGTGAAGCCGGGTGACGTCATCTCCGCGGGCCAAGTCATCGCTGAGATCGAGACGGACAAGGCGACCATGGAGGTCGAGGCCGTCGACGAGGGCGAGATCGCCGAGATCCTGGTGGCCGAAGGCACCCAGGGCGTGGCGGTGAACACGCCGATCGCGCGCTTGAAGGGCGAGAACGGCGCGGCCGCGTCGCCTGCCGCCAACGCCGCCAGCGTCGACGCCCCGGTGCAGCTGCCCAATGCGGGCGAGCAGAAATCCGGCGATCCGGAGAAGTCGCCGCGCGAAGCCGAAAAACCGCGCCCCGAAGGTGAGGGCGCCACCGGTGTCAGAGTCGAGCTGAAGGATCCGGAGATCCCCGCCGACGCCAAGCTGGTGCGCACCACCGTTCGTGACGCGCTGCGCGACGCGATGGCCGAGGAGATGCGCCGCGACGAGACCGTCTTCCTGATGGGCGAGGAGGTCGCGCAGTACCAGGGCGCCTACAAGGTCAGCCGCGAGCTGCTGCAGGAGTTCGGCGAGCGCCGCGTGGTCGACACCCCGATCACCGAGTACGGCTTCGCAGGCCTGGGCGTCGGCGCCGCCATGGCGGGGCTGAAGCCGATCGTCGAGTTCATGACGTTCAACTTCGCCATGCAGGCGATCGACCACATCATCAACTCGGCCGCGAAGACGCTCTACATGTCGGGCGGCCAGATCCGCTGCCCGATCGTGTTCCGCGGCCCCAACGGCGCTGCGGCTCGCGTGGCCGCTCAGCACAGCCAGGACTACTCGGCCTGGTATGCCCAGGTGCCCGGCCTGAAGGTGGTGGCGCCGTACGATGCGGCCGACGCCAAGGGCCTGCTCAAGGCGGCGATCCGAGACCCGAACCCCGTCGTCTTCCTCGAGCACGAGATGATGTACGGGCTCGAGTTCGACGTTCCTGAAGTCGAGGACTGGATCGTCCCGATCGGCAAGGCGAAGGTCCGCAGGGAAGGGACCGACGTCACCATCACGGCGCACTCGCGAATGGTGGGCCTGGCGCTCAAGGCCGCCGAGGAGCTGGCGGGGCAGGGGATCAGCGCGGAGGTGATCGACCTGCGCACGCTGCGTCCGCTCGACCACGAGACCATCGTCGAGAGCGTCAAGAAGACTAACCGCATCGTCACCGTCGAGGAAGGCTGGGGCCCGATGGGCGTCGGCGCCGAGGTGGTGGCGCGGGTGATCCAGCACGCGTTCGACTATCTGGACGCCCAGCCCGTGCGCGTGCACGGCGAGGATGTGCCGATGCCCTACGCCGCGAACCTCGAAGCGCTGGCTCTGCCATCCGTCGACAAGATCGTGGCGGCCGTAAAGACCGTCACCTACCGCTAAGGGGGCATCCATGACCGACATCCTGATGCCCGCCCTGTCCCCGACCATGGAGGAGGGGGCGCTCGCGAAGTGGCACATCAAGCCAGGCGACACGATCGAAGCCGGCCAGGTGATCGCCGAGATCGAGACCGACAAGGCGACCATGGAGGTCGAGGCGGTCGATGAAGGCGTGGTCGAGGCTATCCTGATCGAGGAAGGCGCGCAGGGCGTGAAGGTCAACACGCCCATCGCGCGCCTGAAGGGCGAGGGCGGTTCGGCCGCCTCGGCCCCGCCTGCGGCGGCCAAGGCCGAGCAGAAACCCGAAGCCGCTCCGGCGGCGGCCGCTCCGGCCCCAGCCCCGGCTCCTGCCGCAGCGCAGGCGCCGAAGGCGAACGGCGCCGCGGCGCCCGCGACCGGCGGCAAGCGCGTGTTCGCGTCGCCGCTTGCCCGTCGTCTCGCCGCTCAGGCGGGGGTGGACCTGTCGACCCTGACCGGCTCGGGCCCGCACGGCCGCATCATCAAGCGTGACGTCGAGAATGCGCCCAAGGGCGCCGCCAAGCCGGCGGCCGCTCAGGGAGGCGCGGCCGCTCCGGCGCGGCAGCCCCAGTCTCTGGAGCAACTCGGCATTCCGGCCGGAAGCTACGACCTCATCCCGCTGGACGGCATGCGCAAGACCATCGCGCGCCGCCTGACGGAAGCGGCCCGCGACATCCCGCACTTCCCGCTGACCATCGATCTGGAGATCGACGGCCTGCTGAAGGCGCGCGAGCGCGTGAACGCGCTGCTGGAGAAGCAGGGCGTGAAGGTGTCGGTGAACGACTTCGTGCTGAAGGCCTCGGCCATGGCGTTGAAGCTTGTGCCGGAAGCCAACGCCAGCTTCACGCCCGAGGGCATCGCCATGCACCACCATGCCGATATCGCGATGGCGGTGGCGATCGAGGGCGGCTTGATCACGCCGATCATCCGCAAGGCGGAGACTAAGACCCTGTCGCAGATCGCGACCGAGTCGAAGGACCTGGCCGCGCGCGCACGGGCTCGCAAGCTGAAGCCCGAAGAGTTCCAGGGCGGCACCTTCTCGGTCTCCAACCTCGGCATGTTCGGGATCAGGACCTTCAGCTCCATCATCAACGAGCCGCACGGCGCGATCATGAGCGTCGGCGCCGGCGAGAAGCGGCCTGTGGTCCGCGGCGATCAACTGGCGATCGCCACGGTGATGAGCGTGACGCTGACGTGCGACCATCGCGTGGTCGACGGCGCGGTCGGCGCCCGCTTCCTGCAGGTCTTCAAGGGCCTGCTGGAAGATCCGGTGACGATGCTGGCCTGACGGCCGGCGGCTATATCCATGCGTTCCGGCCTGGCCGGGACCTTTGCTTGGCTGATCTGACCCCGCGCCGCGGCCGGGGCTGACGGAGTGACCCATGGCGGACTTCGACCTCGTCGTTATCGGCTCCGGCCCCGGCGGCTATGTGGCGGCGATCCGCGCCAGCCAGCTCGGCCAGAAGGTGGCCATCGTCGAACGCGAGAACCTGGGCGGCATCTGCCTGAACTGGGGCTGCATCCCGACCAAGACCTTGCTGAAGTCGGGCGAGAAGTACGAGAGCCTGTCGCACCTGAAGGAGTACGGGCTGGCCGTCGAGAAGCCGACCTTCGACTTCCAGGCGATCATCGCTCGCTCGCGCGCCGTGGCGAAGCAGATGAACGGCGGCGTCGGCTTCCTGATGAAGAAGCACAAGATCGAGGTGATTGAGGGCTCCGCCCGCCTGGAGAAGGGCGCGCCCGCGCCGAAGGTCGTCGTGAAGTTGAACGCCGGGGGCGAGCGCACGGTGCAGGCCAAGGCGGTGGTCCTGGCGGTCGGCGCCCGTGCCCGCGCGCTGCCGCAGATCGGCCTGGAGGCCGACGGCGAGAAGATCTGGGCTTATCGCGAGGCGCTGGCGCCTAAGGCGATGCCCAAGTCGCTGCTGGTTGTGGGCTCCGGCGCCATCGGCATCGAGTTCGCCAGCTTCTACCGCGCGCTGGGCGCCGAGGTGACCGTCATCGAAGCTCTGGATCGCATCATGCCGGTCGAGGACGAGGAGGTGTCCAAGGCGGCCCAGAAGTCGTTCGAGAAGCGCGGCATCAAGTTCCGCACCGGAGCGAAGGTGACCAAGGTCTCCAAGACCGCGACGGGCGTGAAGATCGACCTGGAGGCCAAGGGCAAGGCCGAGACGCTCGAAGCCGAAGTCTGCATCTCGGCCGTCGGCATCACCGCCAACACCGACGGAATCGGTTTGGAGGCGCTGGGGGTCGAACTCGATCGCGGACACATCAAGACCGACACGCACGGCAAGACGAACGTGCCCGGCCTCTACGCGATCGGCGACTGCGCCGGCGCGCCGTGGCTCGCGCACAAGGCCAGCCACGAGGGCATCCACACGGTCGAGCACATCGCGGGCTTCAAGAGCCCGAACCTGACCGCACCCATTCCCGGCTGCACGTACGCCGAGCCGCAGGTCGCCTCCGTCGGCATGACCGAAGCGGGCGCCAAGGCGGCCGGCCGCGAAGTGAAGGTCGGACGCTTCCCATTCCGCGTGAACGGCAAGGCGGTCGCAGCCGGCGCCACCGACGGCTTCATCAAGACGATCTTCGACGCCAAGACGGGCGCGCTGATCGGCGCGCACATGATCGGCTCGGAAGTCACCGAAATGATCCAGGGCTTCGCCATCGCCATCACGCTGGAGTCGACGGAAGAGGACCTGTTCGCCACGGTCTTCCCGCACCCGACCATGTCGGAGGCGATGCACGAGGCGTCGCTCGACGCGTACCAGCGCGTGCTGCACATCTGACCTGAACGCCGCCGAGCGACAATAATAACCGGCACTGCGACCTTTTCCGCGCCCGCGGGGTTGAACGACCGTAAGCCAAACCCATCTGCAACCTTTGCAGTTGCGATATAGCGGAGCGGTCCATGGCGAAGATCCTGGTTCTCTACCACTCGACTTACGGCCACATCGAGCGGATGGCGGAAGCCGTGGCCGAGGGCGCACGCCAGGTCGAAGGCGCTGAAGTGACGATCAAGCGTGTGCCCGAACTGGTCCCGCCGGAGGTGGCCGAGAAGGCCGGGTACAAGCTGAACCAGGCCGCGCCGATCGCTACGGTCGAGGAGCTTGGGGATTACGACGCCATCATCGTGGGCGCAGGCACCCGTTACGGGACGGCCGCATCGCAGATGCGCAACTTCCTCGACCAGACCGGGCCGCTGTGGGCGCGCGGCGCGCTCGTGGGCAAGGTGGGCGCGGCCTTCAGCTCCACCGCCACCCAGCACGGCGGCCAGGAGGTGACGTTGATCGGCCTTCTGCAGACGCTTCTGCACCACGGCATGGTGCTGGTGGGCCTGCCCTACACCTGGGGCGGCCAGTCGCGCATCGACGAGATCACGGGCGGGAGCCCCTATGGCGCGACCACCATCACCGGCGGGGACGGCTCCCGCATGCCCAGCGAGAACGAGTTGGAAGGCGCCCGCTGGCAAGGTCGCTACGTGGCTGAGACGGCCAAGAAGCTGCACGGCTGATTGAGCACTGCGCTCAAACGAAAGAGGCGGCGCGTCGGGTGACGCGCCGCCCAGTTCGCTTGCGGGGAAGGTGAAGCCCGCGGCTTAGAAGGTGCCGCGGACGCCGAGCAGGATGGTGGTGCCCGGGTCGTAGAAGGTGAAGGCGGCGTTGTCCCACTCGAAGGTGGAGCGCTGCGGTTCACCGGTGATGTTGAGCACGTCGAGCGTGATGCGCGGCGAGCTCCACAGCTTGTCGAAGGTGTAGCTGGCGGACATGTCCCACTGGCCGCGGGCGTCGGTGCGCAGTTGCGCCACGGGCACGCTGTTCTGGTTCGGACCCGAGGAGATCTGGGCGTCGTTCCAGACGTAGGACAGGCGGATGGAGCCGCCGTAGTTCTCGTAGTAGCCCGTGACGTTGTAGGTCCACGGCGAGATGCCGACCGCGACCGCGGGCGCGCCGGTGCCGCGGCCCTCCTGCTCGACGTGGGTCACGTTGGCCGTGAACCCCGAACCTTCCAGCAGGAAGTCGAGAGGCTGGACCCAGGTCACTTCCTGGCCGTCGATCTGCAGCACGCCGTCCGCGTTCACCTGCTGGGTGACCGTCACAGTCGCAGCGTCCGGGCCGCCGCGGTTCTGGAGCGCGGTCTGCTGCAGCGGGGTCAGATCCTCATAGCGCACGCCCAGCTCCCGGAAGGGGATGGTGCGGGTGCCGTTGACGGTGAAGCCCGTGATCTCCTTGGAGAACAGGGCCACGCCGATGTAGCCCTCGCCGCCCGTGTACCACTCGCCGCCGATGTCGAAGTTGTTCGAGATGTAGGGCGAGAGGTTCGGGTTGCCTTGGGTGGCCGATTGGGCCGACGGGTCGCTGAAGTTGGTGCCGGGAAGCGCCGAGTTCGGGTTGGCCCGCGTCAGGGTCCGCGAGGCGGACATACGCAGGGTGACGTTGTCCATCACCTCCCACACCGCGTTGAACGCGGGCAGGAAGCCGTCGTAGGTGGTTTCGCGCGCCAGGAAGCTGGTCACGCCATTCACCGTCTGCGGGCCTTCGATGAACTGGTCGGTGCTGTAGTAGCGGACTCCGGCGTTGAAGCGCAGGTCGCGAGCGAGCAGTTCGGTCACGCCGTTCAGCTCGATGAAGGCGGCCTTGGTCTTCTCCTGCACCTCGCCCGAGCTGGCGCCTGTCGCGGCCGAGTTCACGAACGGCGCCACCTCGTTGAAGGCGTCGTAATTCGAGTCGCGGCGGAAGCGGTCCCAGTCGACGGTGATGAAGCCCTCAGGGCCCGCGAGCAGGTAGGACGCCAGCTGCGCTTGGGTGATGGCCGATCCCGCCTGACCGTTGCAGGGGTTCTGCGGGCTGGGGATGGTCCCGGTCGGGGTGATGCCGCCGCCGCCGCAGGTGAATTGCTGCCAGCGCGCGCTGTTGTCGAAGGACTGGATCCGGCGACCCACGTCGTCATACGAAGCGCCGACCTTCACATTGATTGCATCGTCTTCGCCGATGGTCAGTGCGAAGCGAGCGCCCTTGGTGCGGGTGACGCGCTTCTCGTTCTGGATGTTCAGGCGACCGCCCGCCCACGTCCAGCCGAGGTTCGGATCGTTCAGGTTGCGGTTGGGTTCGATCGACGGGAAGTCGCCGCCGCTATTGGTGTAGGTCACGTTCAGACCCGAACCCAGCGGCGTGTTGACCAGCACGGTCGGGGCCTGGCGGAAGAAGTAGGACCGGCTGGAGTTGGCCTGGGCGTCGAGCTTCAGCCAGTCGTTGATCTCCCAAGAGAAGCCGGGGTTCAGGTTATAGAATTCCAGGTGCTCGTCGTACGGACGGTACTCGAGGAAGAACTGCGAGTTCAGGAAGGTGCCGGCCGTGGCGACGTTGTTGCTGTCCGCCGTCACGCCGACGGGAACCATGAAGTTGGAGTTCCGGACCACCCAGTTCATGTCGACGCGTTCGGACACGCGGTCGGCCTGCGCCAGAATGGTGTCGAAGTAGAACTCCATCGACGGGTTCGGACGCCATTGGAGCGAGATGAGCGCCGAGTCGCGGTCGCGGCTGCCGTCCGAGTACATGTCACGGCCGAGGCGCGGGATCAGGGCGTCGCTGAGCTGAACGAGGCTGGTGCCCGGGTTCAGGCGCTGCAGGTCGGCGGTGGTGATCGGCTGGCCGGGCGTCAGCCCGTTACTGGTCACGCCCGCCGGAACGGTGGAGGCGAAGTTGAAGCCGTTGCCGCCGTTGGTGTTGCAGCCGGTGCAGGTCAGGTTGGCGTTGGTCCAGCCGATCGTCTCGAAGCCGGTCGTGTAGGACTTGTTGCGGGCGATGGCGACGCCGCCCAGCACGCCGATTTCACCGAAGCCGGTCTCCCACCGCTGGCTGGCGAGGACGGAGACCCGCGGGCTGATCTCGTCAGCCTCCTGGTTCTTCATGCCCTGCAGCGAATAGGTGATCTGGTTCTCCTTGTAGTCGAAGGGGCGGGCGCTGCGCATGTTGACCACGCCGGCGACGCCGCCCTCGACCATGCTGGCCATGGGCGTCTTCAGCACGTCCAGGCGGGTGAACAGCTCGGTCGGGAAAAGGTCGAGGTCCACTTCCCGGTTGGTGTTCTGGCTGTCCGTCCGGCCGGAGGAGGCGACTGCGATCGGCGCGCCGTTCAGCAGGGTGCGGGTGAAGTTGGTGCCCAGACCCCGGATGGAGATGTTCAGGCCTTCGCCGTTGATCTCGCGGGTCAGCTGGACGCCGGGAATCCGGTTCAGGGACTCTGCGAGGTTCGTGTCCGGAAACTTGCCGATGTCCTCGGCGAAGATGGAGTCGGTGAAGGCGGTCGACTCGCGCTTCGCGTTTGTGGAGCTCTGGAGGCTGGCTCTGAAGCCAGTGACCACGACTTCCTCGACGGTGTCGGCTTCGCCCGTCTGGGCGTTGGCGATGGCCGGCGCGACGAGCGCTCCAGCGAGAATGGTAGCGCTCAGCAGGAGCGGCTTCAGGCGCGCAACAGGGCGCAGTTCTGGCGTAGCCATAATTCGGACCTCCCCGGTAAGTGCTTTGCGCACTCTTGTTATTCAGATTGCTGATCAGCAGCGGACGCATGCCCGCCGCCCCATCACCCGCGGCCAGACGGCGCTGAGCCCCATGGTAACGGTCACATGGTAACGCTAGAAGGAGGTTTGCTGTGTGTCAACATAGTGGCGTCGGCATGATCATCGTTGGCGCAAGTGCATTCGAACTGAGAACAGCGGTTTTGCTTGCGCTGTACCTATGACAGCGTTGTCCGGGTAACGGGGTTCTGAGACGAGGCGCCGCAGGCCGGTAGAGGCTCCGGCGAGCGCTTGGAGAGGGTTGGCTGCCGAATCGACGCGGCTGAACTCAAACGTGGACGGCGAGCCCCTATATGCCGGCCATGCCGCTGCTCTCCGTCCTAGACCTCTCGCCGATCCGCCAAGGCGCCGACGCGCGAGACGCGCTCGACAACACACTGGATTTGGCCCGCCACGTGGAGCGGCTGGGCTACAACCGCTTCTGGGTCGCTGAACATCACAACATGCCGGGGATCGCGAGCGCCGCCACCGCGGTGGTCATCGGCCACGTGGCCCAGGGCACCAGCCGCATCCGCGTCGGCGCCGGCGGTATCATGCTGCCCAACCATGCGCCGCTGGTCATCGCGGAGCAGTTCGGCACCCTCGAGGCGCTGTATCCCGGCCGCATCGACCTTGGTCTGGGCCGCGCGCCGGGCACGGACCAGTCTACGGCGCGGGCGCTGCGCCGCACGCTGGACAGTGACGCCGACCGTTTCCCCGAAGATGTGCTCGAGCTTCTGGCCTACCTGGACGATCCGCAGCCAGGGCAGGTCGTCCGCGCCATCCCCGGCGCCGGCGCCCACACGCCCGTGTGGATTCTCGGTTCAAGCCTGTTCGGTGCGCAACTCGCTGCGGCCTTGGGGCTGCCCTACGCCTTCGCGTCTCACTTTGCGCCGGGTCAGTTGAGGCCCGCGCTTGCGCTCTATCGCGAGCGTTTCCGTCCGTCGCCCTACCTGCAGCAGCCCTATGCGATGGCGGGGCTGAATGTCGTGGCCGCCGAGAGCGACGCCGAGGCGCGACGGCTGTCCACGTCTCTCCAACAGGCGTTCCTGAACCTGCGTCGCGGACGGCCCACGCCGCTGCCGCCGCCGGTCGACCGCCTCGACATGGAGCCGGCCGAGGCGGTGATGCTTGAGAGCACCCTGGCCAAGGCCGTCATCGGCGGGCCGCAGACCGTCCGCACGGGGCTTGCGGCTTTCGTGGCGGAGACCGGCGTGGACGAGGTGATCGTCACTTCGCAGATCTACGATCACGCGGCGCGGCTGCGCTCGTTCGAGATTCTGTGGGAAGCCGGTCAAGCGGCCACCGCCGCCGCGTAACGGCGGCGCTCTTCCCCTGCATCGTTTGCGTTTGCTGCGGCGCAGCCCTGGGCCTAGCTTGCCGTCGCTCGGGGGCGAACACGATGGAAGCCAGAATCTCGAACAGTCCGCCCGCCTCGCCGGCGGTGCAGGGCGCGGACGACCCGAGTGTGCTCGAGCAGATCATCAATGGCCTCGGCGACTGCTTCTGGGCGATCGACCGCGACTGGCGCTTCACCTTCTTCAACAGCGCGTGCGAGGCGTTCTTCGGCGTCACGCGGGAACAGGCGCTTGGGCGCCGAATGGAGGAGGTGACGCCTCTGGCCGCGATGCCGGAGCTGCAGTCCCGCATCGCTGCGGCCTTCGAAGCGCCGCTGGAGCCGCCGGTCGTCTTCCCCAGTCGGGTGAAGCCTGGTCGCTGGATGGAGATGCGCCTCTTCCCAGTCGCGAGCGGCGTCGGCTCGACCTTCCGGGACGTCACCGATCGGGTCGCGGCCGAACAGGCGGTCACCGATAGCGAGGCTCGGCTACGCGACAGCGAGGCGCGACTGCGGCTGACCTTGGAGAACACAGGGCTCGGATTCTGGGACCTTGACCTGCAGACGGGGGAGGGCGTTTGGTCCGACACCACCTTCGGCATGTTCGGCATGCGGCGTCCGGAGGGCGGTCGGGCCAGCCTGCAGGACTGGCGCGAACGCGTTCACCCCGAGGACCTCGAGCGGATAGAGGCCGAGCATAGGGTCGCCACCGCTTCCGGCGAACCCTACACGCTGCGCTACCGCATCCGGCGCGCCGACGATGGAGCCACACGCTGGATCCTGGTCTACGCTCGGGCGCTGAAAAATGACGGGACTCCGGTGAGGTCGCTGGGAGTCGTCGTCGACGAGACTGACAAGCGCGCCGCCGAAGATCGCGAGCGTCTGCTGATGCGAGAGGTGGACCACCGGGCCAAGAACGTGCTGGCCGTGGTGCAGGCGCTGGTGCGCTTGACGCCCCCTGCGGAGCCCAAGGTGTTCGCCGCGAAGATCGAAGGGCGCGTTTCCGCCATCGCCCGCGCCCACACCCTCCTGGCGCGCGGACGCTGGTCGGGCGTGTCGTTGCGGGAACTGCTGCTCGAGGAGGTGGGGGACCACGGGGACGGCGAGCGCGTGAGCCTGCAGGGGCCGGAAGTCGGCCTCGCTCCCGAAGCCGCGCAACCGGTCGGGATGGTGCTGCATGAGCTGGCGACCAACGCGGTGAAATACGGCGCGCTCGGCGCGGGAGGCGGACGCGTCGACATCGGCTGGAGCCGCCACACGGACAGTCTCGTCGTGCGCTGGCGCGAAACCGGCGGGCCCTTGGTGACGACGCCGAAACGGACGGGTTTTGGCTCGCTCCTCGTCCGCGAGATCGTGGAGCGGCAGCTCAGCGGCCGTTTCACGCCGACTTGGCGCCCCGAAGGCCTGGAGGTCGAGCTGGAGCTGCCGGTGCGTAACCTGATCGGCGATGGCGGGGTCAACGCACCTCCCGCGCGGCCCCGCGCGCGTGTGCAGGACATCTTGGCCGGCGCTCGCGTACTCGTCGCGGAAGACGACAGGCTCGTCGCCCTCGACATCGTGGCCGGCGTGCGGCAGCTCGGCGGTGAGCCCCTCGGCCCCGCGGCCAGCGTGGAGGAGGCGCTGGCCCTGATCGAGCACGACAGCCTGGACTTGGCCATCCTGGATGTGAACCTGCGAGGCGAGACCATCGCCCCGGCGGCGGCGGCCCTGAAGGCGCTGGGCGCGCCCTTCCTATACGCCACCGGGTATGGCGTTGGCGTAGAAGGCTTGCCTGAAGCCCCCGTCCTGCTGAAGCCGTTCGTCCTGGAGGAGCTGGCGACGCGGCTCGCCGAGATCGTGCCGACCGATTCCGGAGTCGACTGACGCTAGGTCACCCTTGGCTTGGTCACTAGGGCGCGTTAGTCCGGTCAAGACTGGCGATCCCGCAAAGGAGAACACCATGGCCGATCTGGCGACCGTGACCGACAAGATCCGTGAAGGCGTTGGAGAGAACTCGGGCCTCGGCAAAACCGTGAAGCTCGACTTCGGCGCCGACGGCAAGATCTTCATCGACGGCGCGTCCGTGCCCAACAGCGTCAGTAATGACGACAACCCTGCCGACGCGACCGTGCTGATGAGCTGGGACGACTTCATGGCTCTCACTGAGGGCCGTCTTGATCCGATGATGGCGTTCATGCAGGGCAAGATGAAGATCCAGGGCGACATGATGGTCGCTCAGAAGCTGGCGCCGCTGCTGAAGCGCTGAGCTTCGTGCGAAGGTTGAGTGGGGGCGCGGTCCGGATGGTCCGCGCCCTTTTTCGCATCAGGAGCGGGTGATGGACTTTCGACCCTCAGATCGGGCGCTGGACCTCCAGGACCGGGTGCGCCGCTTCATGGACGAGCACGTCCTGCCAAGCGAGGCCGCTTACCGCGAGGAGGTGCGGGAGAACCCAGGACGCCAGCCGCCGACCATGGAGCGGCTGAAGGCGGAGGCGAAACGCCAGGGACTATGGAATCTGTTCCTGCCCGACGCGCACGAAGGCGCGGGCCTGAGCAATCTGGAGTACGCGCCGCTCGCCGAACTCATGGGGCGGGTTTCGTTCGCCTCGGAGGCGATGAACTGCAACGCGCCCGACACCGGGAATATGGAGATCCTGCATCTCTACGGGACCGCCGAGCAGAAGGCGACGTGGCTGCGCCCGTTGCTGGACGGCGAGATCCGCTCCGCCTTCCTCATGACCGAGCCGGACGTGGCCTCTTCTGACGCCACCAACATCGCCACCCGGATTGAGCGCGACGGCGACCACTATGTGATCAACGGACGCAAGTGGTGGTCCACCAACATGGGACATCCGAACGTCCGCGTGGCGATCGTCATGGGCAAGACCGATCCTGAAGCGCCAGCGCATGCTCAGCAGTCGCAGATCGTCGTCCCGATCGACACGCCTGGCTTCCGCATCGACCGCATGCTGACGGTGTTCGGCTATGACGAGGCCCCGATCGGCCACGCCGAGGTCACGCTCGAGAATGTTCGAGTGCCCGTCGAGAACATGCTGGCGGGGGAGGGCAGGGGGTTTGAGATCGCGCAGAGCCGCCTTGGGCCAGGCCGCATCCATCACTGCATGCGCACCATCGGCATGGCTGAACGAGCCCTCGAGGCCATGTGCGCGCGCCTGCAGAGCCGCCGCACCTTCGGAAAGGCGCTGTCGGAGCATTCGCTGTGGGAGCACCGGGTCGCCCAAGCGCGCACCAACATCGAAATGTGCCGCCTGCTCACCCTGAAGGCCGCCTGGATGATGGACGAGGTTGGGAACAAGGCCGCCCGCTCCGAGATCGCGCAGATCAAGGTCGCGGCCCCCACCATGGCCCTGAAGGTGATTGACGACGCGATCCAGGCGTTCGGCGCCGCAGGCGTCTCGAGCGACACCTTCCTGGCGGAGGCCTACGCCATGATCCGGACCCTGCGCATCGCCGATGGCCCCGACGAGGTGCACGAGCGCACCATCGCGCGTCTGGAGTACGCCAAGACCGCTCCCCGGACCTAGCTTGAAGCAAAAGCCCGGCGCAGTCGCCTGCGCCGGGCTCGTGAAGCTAAGTGCCTAAGCGAGCTCAGCTCTTCTTGTTGCGCTCGTCCTTGGCGCTGTTCTCACCGTCCGTGACCGCGCCCAGCGCCTCGTTCTCGGCCAGGGTGTGGTGCTGGTCGTTGTCTGAAGAGGCGCTCATCGTGCTCGCATTGCTCTCGTCGCGGCGCCCGCCATTCGAGCCATGGTCAGACGAGCCGCCGCCGAACAGGCCCTTCAGGCCGTGGCCCGACGACTGATCGTTCGACTGGTCGCCCGACTTCTGCGAGCGGCTCGAACGCCAGGAATGGAAGTCCTGGCCGAACCTGGAGCGGCGCTCTTCTCGCCAGCTGCGGTAGTCGTCGTCCAGCGCCTTCACCTGCTGTTCGCGCCAGTGCAGGTAGTCCGGCTCAAAGTCGTGATGCTGGCCATGTTGACCGTGCTGGCCGTGGGACTGCTGCCCACGCTGGTCCATAGGGCTGCCCGACTCCCAGATCTGGCTACCCGGAGCATAGGCGTGCTGCGGATACTGACCGGATTGACCGGCCTGCGCATGCTGGCCGCCCTGACCCGCCTGGCCATACTGGCTCGACTGCCCGCCTTGCCCGCCGGACTGATGACCATGGCCGCCCTGGAAGTGCGACTGACCGGTCTGGAACCCCGACTGGCCGGTCTGGCCATAGGCGCGGTTCTGGTCGTCGCGGGAGCCGCCGAACGAGCCGCCCTGACCAGCGCCATAACCGCCGCCAGTCTGAGCGCCGTAGCCGCTCTGGGTGTTGAGGCTGCTCTGGCCCGAACCGCCCGCGCCATAACCGCCATACAGCTGGGATCCCGCGGCGGTCTGGCCGTAGCCGCCCTGGTTGAACTCCGACGCGTGCGAGGTCACGCCGCCATAGCCGCCGCTGCGCCCGCTCTGCTGGGTGCGCTGGCCGCCGGCCTCGCCGAAGTCGCCGTGACCTTGCGTGCCATAGCGCTCGCTGCGGTATCCGGCGTCGCCGCCATAGCGACCGCCATACTGGCCGTAGTCCTCCGAGCCGTTCTCGTCCCGGTACGTCTGACCGCGGCCATAGGTTTGACCGCCGGAGCGATGGTCACCGTAGCGCTGGTCGTCGCGGAAGTTCGATCGCTGCGCGCCATAACCATAGGCGCCGCCCTGGCCGTAGGTGCCCCCGCCTTGGCCGCCCTGACCGTAGGACGAGGAGCCCTGGCCTTCCGAAGACCGTTCGTCTCCGCGGCCCCAACGGTCTTCGCCGCCATAGCGTTGGCCGCCGAACGAACGTCCTTCGCCGCCGCGCCAGTCGTTGCGGCCGCGGTCTTCCTCGCGGTCGCGGCCTTCGTTACGGCCGTAGCCGCCTTCACCCTGATCTCGGTTGGGCATGGCTTGATGTCCTCTTCAGTTGTTCGAGGGAGTGCCTGTCCAACCCTGGGGACGTAGCCATGGTTCCGCTGGCTCCGGCGGCCGTCCATCAACTCACGTCACTCTCGGCCGGAGCCCTGTGGCCCCCAAGAGACAGCTCTGTGGCGCGGTGACGCGGAGCGAGCGGCAGCGCTTGCGCAAGGCCCCTCTCGACCCATTCTTGCGGCCATGAAGAACACGCCGCCGCCAGCCGCCGACATCGTGGAGCCCGCCGCCGCTCCGCCGGGGGCGGGCACGCCTGAAGCGGCCCTGGATCAACAATTGAGAACGATGTTCTCCGCGGTCGAGTCCGCACCGGTGCCGGCTCATCTGGTGCGCCTGGCGGACGCCCTCAACGGCTCGGAGACTCCCGGTGGCGAGGGCGACCTGAACTAGGCTTCAGGCCTCGCTGGGCGTCGCCGCGTTCGCAGAGACATTGGTCGCGAAGGTGTCGGTCGCGTCGGCCGCGTCCATGATCTTCAGCAGCCTGGCGCGGGCGCGGTTCACGCGACTCTTGATCGTGCCGAGCGCGCATCCGCAGATCTCGGCCGCCTCTTCGTAGGTCAGCCCCGCCGCCCCGACGAGGATCAGCGCCTCGCGGTGTTCGTCAGGCAGTTGCCGCATCGCGCTCTGCAGCGCGTGCATCGCCACGCTCCAGTCCTGGGTCGGGAGCGTGAGCAGGGTGGCCGCGTGCTTGCCGGACTCGTCGCTCACCTCTCGACGTCGACGGACGGCCGCCGTGTAGTAGGTGTTCCGCAGGATGGTGAAGAGCCAGGCCCGCAGGTTGGTGCCGAGCTCGAACTTGTCCCGGTGCGTCCAGGCCTTGATCAGGGTGTCCTGCACCAGGTCGTCCGCGTCGGCGCTGTTGTGACTTAAGGACCAGGCGAAGGCCCGAAGCGCGGGGATCAGCGCCACCACGTCGTCTCGCCAAGTGTCGGCGGCAGGGCTAGGCGACCGAGCCTTCGACGTGGAATCGCGGAAGGCCGTGTCGTCGTGCTCGCGCGCAAACGCCATAGATACCGCCCTGGCTGACCGCGTTTCGCCCCGGGCGCGTCAGCCCCGTTTCGGGGCCGTACGCCGACGCTCCGGACAAACGTCCCTTAATCCTATCCGTTCCGGTTGAAATCCAGGGCAGGCGGCGTTTCGGCCCGATGCTTGCAAATGTTTAGCGACAAGGAAAAGGCGGGGGAGAGCTCCCCCGCCTTTCCATCGTCTGCAGCTCCCAAGCGAAACGCTTTCGCGTCAGGCCTGGGCGCCTTCCTGGTCGCTATCGTCGCGTGAACGGGAGCGACCACCATGGGAGGCTTCGCCGCCCTTACGACCGGCTTCGGCCGCAAGGCTCCTGTCTTGCGAGAAGCTGCGCTTTTCGCTGGGCACGCTGGCCCCGCCTTTGCGCGCGATCTCCCGCTGGCGGGCAGGGTCCATGGACGCGAACCCGCGCCTGGACGTGTTACCGCCTCCGTTGCGTTGGCGTTCCGGCATGACCGGCTCCTTCTTACACCTTGATCTACGATCCCTTTTCCCGTCGGGCTCCGGATGAACCCCCGGCTTCACCGGACGGTTCCGCCATCGACTCGCCGTTTGTGACAATTCTCGGCATTGACTGAATCGCCGACTCGCTAAGCGTCAAACGGGCGGGAGTCGCCTGGTCCTCCGCCGGGCATCTCCGGCTGGGGCATCTCGTCGGGCGTGCCGGACGGTTCAATCTCGGGTTGCGGCGTGGCGGGGGGCGGCTGGTCGGGCGAGGCCGGCGGCGTCGGGTCGGTGTAGCTCATGACTGATCTCCAGTAGCCTCTGAAGAACACGCGGCCGCGCCCGAGGTTCTTCGCCGCCGCCGGGCTTCTTCGGCGCTGCGATGGAACCCCAAGCTCCAGCATTCGTTGTGGGGGCGACTTTCCTCAAGACAGACGGAGACGGCCATGACCGACGTCACCAGCGGCGCCACCGGCGCTCAGCCAGCCCGTAAGACCAGCCAGGCCGACGCCACGCAGACGGCGGAGACCAAGCCGTTCGCCGGCGTGGCCTCTGCGTCCACCTCCGACTCGGTGATCGGCGCCACGCCGAGCAGCGGCTCCACAACTGAGAGCGGCTCGTCCGGCTCTGCCGGCGGCGCCGAATCCGGCGTGCTGGTTCAAGGTGTCGAACTCGCCCAGGCGAAGGCGGACGAAGCCCGCGAGTGGGCTCAGCGCCAGAAGGACGTCTTGGCCGCGCGAGTGCGTGAGAATCCTGTGGGCAGCAGCGCCGTCGTGTTCGGCGCCGGCGTGATCCTTGGCCTGCTCCTGGCCCGCCGTTAAGGCGGCTTAGGCGACCACGCCCGGCGCGAGGCCGAGCGACCGAGCCACCCGGGCGATATCGTCTTCGGTATAGGGCTTCGCCAGCACCTGGATTCGCGGGTCGCTGGCGAAGCGCCCCTTCAGTTCAAGCTCGTCGTAGCCGCTGGCCACGACGATCGGCAGGTTCGGCGCCAGGGCGCGGAGCCGAGCCGCCAATTCGTCGCCGCGGATATCGGGCAGGCCCACGTCCACCATCGCGAGTTGATGCGCGTCCGCGTCGAAGCACGCGAGGGCCTCGGCGCCGTTGGCGCACACGCGTGGCTCAAAGCCCAGCGAGAGCAGCGCCTCCTCCGCGATCATCGCGACAAGCGCTTCATCTTCAACCAACAGTACGCGCACGTGCAGCCCCGAACCTCGCCGCGAGGCCTTACTAGTGGCAGGCGGCGGACCCGGCGTCCAGTATTATTCCAAGCATTGGCGTGGTTACGCGGACTTCATCATATGTTTAGCGAGGTCGTCGCGGCGCGTCGTTAAGTCTACTTTCCGACAGTTCTACCGGCCGAGTGTCTGGTTTCTGACAAATCTCTCCGTCCGGCCTTCAGCCGCCGTTTGCGAGGACGTGATCGGCGACGAATGGATTGGATCGCCGCTCCTCGCCAAATGTGGAGGTGGGGCCGTGGCCGGGCACGAAGACCACGTCATCGCCCAAGGGCCATAGCTTGCCCGTGATCGCGTCCAGCAGATCCTGGTGGTTGCCCCGCGGGAAGTCGGTGCGGCCGATGGATCCACGAAACAGCACATCGCCAACCTGGGCGAAGCGCGCCTCTCGATTGAAGAAAATCACGTGCCCGGGCGTATGGCCGGGGCAGTGGAGAACCTCGAACGCGGTGTCGCCCAGCGTCACCTGGTCTCCGTCCTGGAGCCAACGGTCGGTTTCGAAGGTCTTCACCTCGGGCATGCCGTAGCGCAGACCGTCGGTGGGGATGCGCTCGATCCAGAACAGGTCGTCCGGATGCGGCCCTTCTATAGGCGCGCCCGTCTTGGCCCTCATTTCGGCCGTCGCGCCCGCGTGGTCGAGATGGCCGTGGGTGATCCAGATCTTCTCGATGGTCAGGCCCCTGCGCGCCGCTTCAGCAAGGATCTGGTCGACGTCTCCGCCGGGGTCGATCACCGCCGCCTTTTTGGTCTTCACGCACCAAACGACGGTGCAGTTCTGCTGCAAGGGCGTGACGGGCCGCACGAAGGCGCCGATGGGGGAGGGGTTCGCAGTCATGTCGGCCTACATCGGGCGTGTCGGCGCATAAGAAAAGGCCCGGGCGCGAACCCGGGCCATCTGTGGGTTTGAGCGAGTGGTCGCCCGGACGCAGAGGTTATCCGCGCCCAGGCGGCTCGTCGTGAACGCCTAGTGGATCTTGTCGTCGACACCGCGGCCCATGGCTTCGGCCGGGCTCGGCAGAGCCGTGTCTTCGGTGATGTCGATGCCTTTGGCGAGCTTGGAGTGCCAGAAGCCATAGCCGGCGTAGATCAGCGCGCCGACCACCGCGTATCCAGCCAGGATCGCCAACGGAACCGGATCGTCGCGCAGCGCCCGCTCGATCATCGGGTAGAAGTTATTCCACGCGAGGAAGAGGCAGGCGGCGATGCCGAGCACCGCGGTGACCACGCCGCCAGGGACGCGGAACGGCCGCTCCAGCTCCGGGTGCTTGATCCGAAGGTAGATCACGGACAGGCAGACGATGGAGAAGGCCAGCGCCGTCCCCAGGGACACCAGGTCGCCCAGAAGGCTGATCGGCAGGAACGAGGCCGCCACAGCAATCAGCAGGCCGAGCACGATCGTGCCGAGCCAGGGCGTGCGGAACTTCTGGTGGATGTCGGCGAAGATCTTCGGCAGCAGGCCGTCACGAGCCATGGTGTAGAAGATCCGGGTCTGGCCGTAGGACAGCACCAGCATCACCGAGCTCAGGCCGGTGATCGCGCCGATCTTGATGGCGAAGCTCACCAGGTTCAGCGTGCCGCCCTCGGCGGTCGCCAGCGGCACGTCGGCCCAATGCAGCCCCATGCGGTCGATGGCGACAGCGATGGGAGCCGGGCTGGCCAGCTCCAGGTAGGGCACCACGCCCGTCATCACCGCGGCGACCATCATGTAGATGATCGTGCAGACCGCGAGCGCGCCCAGGATGCCAACGGGCACGTCCTTGCTGGGGTTCTTGGCCTCGGCCGCAGCCGTCGAAACCGCCTCGAAGCCGACGTAGGCGAAGAAGATGATGGCCGCGCCGCGGAAAATGCCGCTGACGCCGAACTCGCCGGGCCTGCCGGTCGGCTCGGGGATGAAGGGCGACCAGTTCGCCGGGTTCACGTACGCGACACCCACCGCGATGAAGGTGAGCAGCACCACGATCTTGGTGACGACGATCACGTTGTTGACGTTGGCGGACTCGCTGACGCCGATCACCAGCAGCACCGTCACCATGGCGATGCCGATGGCGGCCACGAGGTTGAAGGTGCCGGTGAGCTCGAACTGCAGATTGCCAGCAGCGTTCGGCACAGCGTGGATCAGCGGCGTCGCCCAGGCCGGGGCCGTCGCGCCGCCTATATTCAGCATCGGGAAGTTTATCCCGAAGTCGTGCAGGATGCTGACCACGTAGCCGGACCAGCCGACGGCGACGGTGGAGGCGGCGATCCCGTACTCCAGCACCAGCAGCCAGCCCATGATCCAGGCGAAGACCTCACCCAAGGTGCCATAGGCGTAGGTGTAGGCGGACCCGGAGACGGGCATGGTGGACGCGAGCTCGGCGTAGCAGAGGCCCGCCAGGGCGCAGGCGATGCCCGCCACAACGAAAGACAGCATGATCGCGGGGCCGGCGTTCGCCGACGCGACCTGTCCGGTGAGAACGAAGATCCCCGCGCCGATGATCGCCCCGACTCCGAGGCTCATCAGGTTGAGGGGCCCCAAGGTCCGCTTCAGCTGACTGCGCGCGGCCTCCTTCTGGATCTGGGCGATGGACTTCTTCAGCAGCAGACGATTGCCGCGCGGGCTTGTTCGTGCGTCCTCGGACGACATTGAGAGACTTCCCCCTTGGCGCTTCCCACCGGGCGCCGGTTTTCGGTTAGGGCGACGTTAGCAGGGAAGGCGTCGCGCGCAACGGCCGAAACGGGGTCTGAAACGGGCGCGATTCTCTTTCAGGCCTGCTATGTGGCCGCGCCATGCTGCCGATCCACGAGGCACTACCCGAACTGAAGCGCGTGCTCGGCGAGCGGTCGTCCGCCGTGCTCGTCGCGCCGCCGGGCGCCGGTAAGACAACGGTGACGCCGCTTGCGCTGCTCGAGGAGGCGTGGACCGAAGGCGGCCGCATTATCGTTTTGGAGCCCCGGCGACTGGCCGCCCGGGCCGCGGCCGAACGGATGGCGTCCATCCTGGGCGAGCGGGTGGGCGATACGGTCGGCTACCGGGTCCGCCTTCAGTCGAAGGTCTCCGCCCGCACGCGAATCGAGGTGGTCACGGAAGGCGTTTTCACGCGCATGGCTCTGGACGACCCGGGGCTGGACGGGGTCGCGGCGGTGCTGTTCGACGAGTTTCATGAGCGGAGCCTCGACGCCGACCTCGGCCTCGCCTTCGCGCTGGACGGGCAGGCGTTGCTGCGTCCCGACCTCCGCCTGCTTGTCATGTCGGCCACGCTCGACGGAGCCCGAGTCGCGGCGCTCCTGGATGGGGCTCCAGTGGTCGAAAGTCAGGGCCGCGCCTTCCCTGTGGAGACGCGCTACCTCGGACGCGACCCACGCGAGCGGCTGGAGCAGGCGGTCAGTCGCGCCGTTCTGCAGGCGCTGCGGCAGGAAAGCGGCAGTCTGCTCGTCTTCCTGCCGGGGCAGGGGGAGATTCGGAGAGTCGAGGAGCGCCTGCGGGAGCGCATCCGTGACCCGGAGGTGATTCTGGCGCCGCTTTACGGCGCGCTGGATCCGACCGAGCAGGACCGAGCTGTCTCGCCTCCGCCCCCAGGAATACGCAAGGTCGTCCTGGCCACATCCATCGCCGAGACGAGCCTCACGATTGAGGGGGTGCGTGTGGTGATCGATTGCGGTCTGGCTCGGGTGCCGCGGTTCGACCCGTCCTCCGGACTGACGCGGCTGGAGACGGTGCGCGTCAGCCGCGCCGCTGCGGACCAGCGGCGGGGTCGCGCCGGCCGAACCGAGTCCGGCGTCTGCTGGCGCCTTTGGGAGGAGCCGGAGACTCGGTCGCTTGTTCCCTTCGGCCGGCCAGAGATCCTCGAGACGGATCTGTCGCGCCTGGCGCTCGACCTCGCACGCTGGGATCCGGAAGCTGAGACGCGGCTGAAGTTCCTGGATCGCCCGCCGCAAGCCGCTCTGCAGGAGGCTAAGAGCCTGCTCGCCCGCCTGGGCGCGCTGGACGCCGGCGGCGCCCTTACGCCGCATGGCCGGGCTCTGGCGGAGCTGCCGCTCCCGCCGCGTCTTGCGCACATGGTGGTTCAGGGCGCCCGGCGCGGCCAGGCGGACCGGGCCGCCAGCATCGCGGCCCTGCTTACGGAGCGGGGCCTTGGCGGGAACGACACCGACCTGCGGACCCGGCTGGAGCGGTTCTTGCGCGATGGAGCGCCGCGCGGCCGCGACGCCCGTGCGCTAGCGGCTCGGTGGGCCGCATCAGCGACGAGACTCGTGCCCAGGGGCGCTGAGCCGGTCGATGACGGGCTGCTGCTGGCCGAGGCCTACCCAGAGCGGCTGGCCAAGGCGCGTGGCAAGCCCGGCGAGTATCAGTTGGCTTCCGGCCGCGGGGTCTACCTTGAGCCGACGGACGCGCTGGCGCGGGAGCGCTGGCTCGCTGTGGCCGAGCTTGGCGGGGGGGAGGCGAGGGACCGCGTGCTGCTCGCCGCCCCTATCGACGAGGCGGCGCTCCTTGCCGCCTTCGGCGAACGGCTAGAGACGGAGGAGCGGCTGGAGCCCGGCCCCAGCGGGGCCCTGCAGGCTCGTCGCATCCGACGCTTGGGACGGATCGTCGTCGAGGAGCGACTGATCGAGCGGCCGCCGCGGGAGATGATCGAGGCGGCCTTGCTGGAAGAGGTGGTGCGGCGTGGCCTATCGGCCCTTCCGTTTGGGGAGCGTGCGCAAGCCTTGCGCAGCCGCGTCGCCTTCCTGCGAAGCCTGGACGAGAGCTGGCCGGACCTGGGGGAAGCGGCTCTGCTCGAACGCCGCGCGGAGTGGCTGGCGCCGTTGCTTTCGGGCCGGGCCTCGCTGAAGTCTCTATCTGACGGCGAGCTGGAAGCGGCGCTGAAGACGCTGATCCCTTGGGACCTGCAGCGCCGCCTGGAAAGTGACGCGCCGGAACGGTTCGAAGCGCCTACCGGATCGAAGTTCCGCATCGACTACTCAGCCGAGGGCGGGCCGCGGGTGGACGTGCGGGTGCAGGAGCTGTTCGGGCTCGCGACGCATCCGACCGTCGGCGGCCATCATCGAGCGCCGATCACCCTGTCGTTGCTGTCGCCGGCGCACCGGCCAGTCCAAATGACCAAAGACCTGCCGGGCTTCTGGCGGGGCACATGGATTGACGTGCGCACCGAGATGCGCGGCCGGTACCCCAAGCACCCCTGGCCGGAAGACCCCGTGAACGCCCAGCCGACCGCCCGCGCAAAGCCGCGGCGGACGTAGGTTCAGATCAGGTCCGCCCCTGATCCCGGCAGATGCGCTCGACAGCCTGCGCCACGTCCGGACGCTTCGCCTGAGTGGCTGCGTCCTGCGCCATGCGACAGTCGGCCTTGCCCATCCAGCGCTCGACCTTGGCGTCGAACTTGGCTCGGCGCAGCTCTTCGTACCGCTCCGGAGCGCCATAGTCCCTGTTGAACGCGTCGTAGTGGCCGGATCTCGTCCCAGGCGCCGGATAGGACTGCCACGAATAGTTGACGGCCTGCGCCGAAGCGACAGCGGGAACCGCGAGAACCGCAGCGGTCAGAATGATAAGACGCATGTCAGACCCTCCAGTTGTAGAGATAGGGAGCATGCGCCCATTCCACTAATCCGTGTAGTCAGAAAATGTGGTTCGCAGAACGAGCGGCGCTCCTTACGTCCCCTCGGTGGCCGCGTAGATCATGATGCCCGTCGCGACCGACAGGTTCAGGCTGTCCGCTCGGCCGCGCATGGGGATCTTCACGTTGAGGTCGCAGGCGGCGGCGAGCTCGGCTGTCATGCCGGCCTGTTCGTTGCCCATCACGACTAGAGTGGGGCGTCGATAAGGCGCTTCGTGATGGTTGTGGGTCGCCGTGAGCAGGGTGCCCACCACAGAGCCGGGCCAGCTCTGCCGCCACTCGAGGAACTGCTCCCGGGTCGCTTTGGCGATGGCGACGGCGAAGACGGAGCCCATGGTTGCGCGCACGGCTTCAACGGAGAACGGATCGACGCATTCGCCTATCAGGATCACGCCGCCGCAGCCGGCTGCGTCGGCAGTGCGGACGATGGTTCCAAGGTTGCCAGGATCGCGCACCTGCTCCAGCGCCACCCAGCAGGGCGCGCTCTGAGGTTCGATGTCCTCCAGCCGCGTGAAGCGCTGCGGGAACACCGCCACCACCGTCTGCGGGTTCTCGCGTCGGGAGACCTTCTCCAGGATCTCTGTGGTCACCTCCAGCACCTCACCCCGCGCCTTGAGGGTCTCCCTTCTGGCGCGATCGAGCAGGGGGTGGGGCCGCGCCTCGCGGCTGACCAACAGGGTCTTGGGCGCGAAGCCAAGGTCCAGCGCCTCGGTGATGATCTTCAGGCCTTCCGCAAGAAAGAGCCCGCTCTCCTCACGCTCCTTGCGCATGTGGAGGCCCCGCACCGCCTTGACGGTCGGATTGGTGAGGGAGGTGACGACCCGCGCCTCGCTCACGTCGCGCTCCAGCGGGCGAAGAAGGAGAGGCCGATCTCACGCCCGTCGGCGCCTTCCTCCACCAGCGCCAGCTCGCCCCAATCGATGCGGCCGCCCCGATCGGCGCAGGCTTCGGCCAGCAGATGCGCCAGGGCCGCGCCGGAAATACGCGCCGCATAGGCGTTCAACAGCAGGAATGAGGCCCCGTCGGACAGCAGCTGGGCGCAAAGCTTCGCCAGTTCGGGCAGGTCTTCGAAAAGGCGCCACACCTCGCCTGTGGGGCCCCGTCCGTACTTGGGCGGATCCAGGATGACGCCCTCATACTTTGAGCCGCGCTTCACCTCCCGCGCCACATAGCGACGCGCGTCCTCGACGATCCACCGGATCGGCCGGTCTTCGAGTTTGGAGAGGGTGGCGTTCTCGCGCGCCCATGCCACGGCCTTCTTGGAGGCGTCGACGTGGGTGACCGCAGCGCCGGCGGCCGCGCATACCAGGCTGGCCACGCCCGTGTATCCGAAGAGGTTCAGCACCCGCGGCTGGTCGAGCGTGCGCACGCGGCGGTCCAGCCACTCCCAGTTCGCGGCCTGTTCAGGGAAGAAAGCTAGGTGACGGAACGCTGTGAAGCGGCCGTGGAAGCGGGCGTTCTCCCAGCGCAGGGGCCAGCTCTCCGGCGCGGGCTTGCTGAACCGCCAACGGCCCGCCTCGTCCTCGTCTTCAGGATCGAAGGCCGCATCCGCCCGTTCCCAAAGCTCCGAACGTTTCGGCGACCACAGGCACTGAGGCTCGGGTCGCACAACCGTGAAGCGGCCGTAGCGCTCGAGTTTGCGGCCGCCACCGCTGTCCAGGAGGGCATAGTCGCTCCAGGCGCGGGTGCGCAGGATCTCGGGCGTGGCGCTGACGACGGGCATCGCGTCCGCTTACGGGGCAAGGCGCGGCGCGTCCAGACAGGGCGTGCGCCTTACGCCAACCAATTGTTTCTGCTGAAACTGCCTCCGTCCCGGTGGCCGATTGAGGCGTTGCGGGACGCGTCAAGGGGGCGGTAAGTGAGCGGTATCGCCCCTCGTCGAGTGCTCGTCTTGGCTGAAATCTCCCACGAACCTCCGCGGCTGAAGCCCGTCCGCTCGGCCCGCAAGCCGAAGGGCGAGGGCCACGTCCGACGCGGCGAGATCCTCTCCGCGGCCGAGCGCATCTTCGTCGAATGCGGCTACGAGGGCGCGACCATCCGTAAGATCGCGGAAGCGGTCGGGCTCTCGTCGACCGCGCTCTACATGCACTTTCGCGACAAGAGCGAGATCCTGCTCGAGATCTGCGAAAGCGCCTATGAGCGCCTTCTGGCCGGTCATGCCCAGATCGCCGCCGAACCGCTGGAGCCCGTGGAGCGGGTGCGCCGCCTGCTCGCCTCCTACGTTCGATTCGGCCTCGACAATCCCAACGCCTATCGCCTGATCTACCTCACCCGTCCGCAGGAGGCGGGGCAAGGCGTGCAGGAGGCTTCGCAGCGCCTGGGCCGTCGCAGCTACGACCTTTTCCTCGACGCGATCCGCGCCATTGGCCCGACTCGGCTGAAGGCCAGCCCTGAGGTGGCGGCGCAAACCCTGTGGGCTGGCGTACACGGGCTGGTGGCGCTGCTGATCACCAAGCCGTACTTCCCATGGCAGTCGCCAGAGTCGTTGGAAGAGGTGATGATTCAAACCCTCTTCGAGGGCATCGTCCGGCCTGCCTGAGGTCAACCTTGCGCTTTCGCGGAGGCGGCCGTCTCCCTCAGCAGCGTCTCCACCAGGGGCCATTCCATGGCTTCGGGGTTGCGGAAGCGGATGCAGCCCTTGCCGTGATCGAGTCCCGCCAGCGCCTCGGCATGCCGCTCGATCACGCCCGCTTTCATGACATAGATGGCCAGGTGCTGCTTCTGGCTGGCGAAGGCGATGTCGGCCTCGCCGTCGCGCACGTACGCCGGCATGCCCCATTGCATGCGCTCGTCGTGCTCAGGCAGCGTCGTGCGGATGAGCGCCCTCAGCCGCTGCAGTTGCGGTACGCGCTCGGGCGCCGCTTCGGCGATGTAGCGATCGACCGTCTCTGCCTTGGACCGAGCCACGCAGGCGCTCCCCTATAGCTAGAGGATCATGCCGTCGGTCGCGAGCCTTGTCAGGCGGCCTTGGCCGTTTTGCCTTCCTGCAAGCAGATCAGGACGAGAGCCCAGAGGCTTCCGGGCGAGCGCTCCGCCCACCGTCGCGCCAGCGCCTCCGCATTGGGGCCATAGGCGCGCCGCATCTCTTCAGCCAGTCGTTCGGCGTTCATGAAGTCGCGCCATAACCTCAGCCATTTGAGGAGTCTAGCGGCCGCGTGCGGATCTACTCGCCGCCCGCTACGGTCGAATAGGGACGTGGGCCGCCGTAGCCGCCCCGTTTCAGATCCGCCGAGGGCGTGAGGGGGGCGATCCCTCCGTTGAGCCGTGCCCGGTACACATGCGTGTTCTCCATCACGCGCATGATGTAGTTCCGCGTCTCCGTGAAGGGCACGCACTCGACGAAGTCGAGCGGGTCGGTCGTGCCGCCCCGCGGGTCGCCGCATTCGCTCACCCACTGCGGGGGACGGCCGGGGCCCGCGTTGTAGCCGGCGGCGGCCATGATGTAGCTGCCGCTGAACTGATCGATCAGCTCACCCAGGTGAAAGGCCCCGAGCCGCATATTGTAGTCGGGGTCCCACAATTGCGCGTCCGAGTAGGAGACGCCGAGGCGACGCGCCACGGCCCGGGCGGTCGGCGGGATCAGCTGCATCATGCCCCGCGCGTTGGCGTGACTGCGGACCATGGGGTCGAAGCCGCTCTCCTGGCGGGTGATGGCGAGCACGAACGCCGGCTCGGCCGTGGTCGCCACCTGCGGAATGGTGCGCAGCGGATAGGCGCGCTCCGGCAGCAGGTAGCCGCGCTGGGCCGCCGCGCGGGCGGTGCGCATGGCCAGATCCTGGTCGCCATAGCCGCGCGCCAGGTCGACCATAAGCGCGTGCTCTTCGCCGTTGGCCAGAGTGTCGTCGGCGTGAAGCACGAACGCGCGGAAAAGATCCTTCTCACCAATCTCGGCCAGCATGCGGGCGGCGCGCACAAGCTCCCGCCGCTCGAACCTCTCGCGGTCGGCCGCCGTGGGGACGGGCTCCCGCCCCAGATTGATCTGCTTGATTCCGGCCTTCTCGGCCGCCAACTGCCCGTAGAAGGTCGCGATGTACTTGCCGCCTTCCTGGTAGAAGGCCTGCGCCGCCGCACGGTCGCCGAGCGCCTCGGCGGCCCGGCCACGCCAATAGGCCGCCCGGCCTAGCGTCACCGGCGTGGTGCCGGCGCCCTGCAGCGACTCGAAGTGGCGCGCGGCCGCACGCGAATCGTTCAACCGGGTCAGCGCCACCCAGCCGGCGAAGAAGTCCGACTCCGCGCGCCATTCGCCGCGCGGAAAGCCGTGATTGTTCATGGCGTCATAAGCCGCGCGCCAGTTCCGCGCGCGCATGGCGGCCTTCATGTATTCGCGCCGCTCGACCCACATCAGCTCCTGTCCTTCCGCGTGCGGCGGAGCAGGGGGCAATTGCGACAGGAGCGGGAAGCCCAGGGTGTCCAGGTTTCGGCGTCGGTAGTAGCGGGCCCGTTCGTAAGCGAGGCCCGGGTCTCCCTGGAGATAGGCCGGCACCGCGCTCGCCAGCGCCGTGGCGTTGGCCGCGTCGCGGCGCAGAGCGATCCGCGCCTCGGCAAGCTGCCGCTGGTCCGCAGGGACGAGCGCCATCATCGCGGTGGTCGCGGGACCCTGCGGCCCCAGCAGAAGCATGTTCAGCCGGGCCAGGTGGTCGCTGTTGTCCAGCATCCCGCCGAACCGGCTCAGCATCGTCTGCTGCTGCGCTGCGTCGAACAGCTGTTCGCGCCAGAATCGCTTGATCAGCGCCTGGGCCTCGGCCTGCCTGCCGGCCGCCTGATAGGCGTTGGCCAGCGCCATGGCGCCCTCCGGCGTCTCGGGTTCGGCGCCGTTGAACCAGGCGATGGTCTGCTGCGCCGGGTAGGCGCCTAGGTTGAAGCTCTTCTCCGCCAGCTGCTGGCGGCGCGCGCCGCGTGGCCAGCCCCACAGGTCACGCCGGCCGGTATCCAGGTCGAGGAAGCTCATCCGCTCCCCAGCCACGTCGATCGCCGCGAAGCGAACGATCTTCGCCGCCACGGGGTCGGAGATGGCTTGCGCGTAAGACCTCGCCCCCTCCAGGTCGCTGGAACGGGCCGCACGTAGCCCCGCGCGCAGCGCCTCGGCGTCCTGGGTGGACAGCAGCAGCGTGCGGTAGGCGACGGGCGACGAGGGCTGGGCCTGCGCCCGGTCCAAGGTCCCGAAATCGCCCGACAAGAGGGCGACGCAGGCGGCGGCGGTCAACAGCTTCAGGGAACGCGAAGGCACGGGCGGCGGTCTCCGTATGCGAACAGTCGATGGAACTCGTCGAGCTCTGGGCCGTAAGCCGTTGCGGGAATGCGGCCAGCGTGAATATGGTCCGCCGCAACAGTGTGGCCGCGCTATGACGCGGCGTCGATCTCAGGTTCTCCTCTCCCATGACCTCGCCCCTGTTCAAGGGCGTGATCACCGCCTTGATCACACCTTTTCGTGACGGCCGCATCGACGAGCCTGCGCTTGAAGCTTTGCTGGAGCGCCAGGTCGCCGCGGGCGTGCACGGCGTCGTGCCGGTCGGCACCACCGGCGAATCGGCGACCTTGCCGTTCGATGAGCATAAGCGGGTGGTCGAGCGCACGGTGGAGATCTGCGCCGGCCGCATCAAGGTGATCGCCGGGGCCGGCGCGAACGCGACGGACGAGGCCATCGACCTGGTCCGCCACGCCAAGACGATAGGCGCGGACGGCGCCCTCGTGGTCACGCCCTACTATAATCGGCCCAGCCAGGAGGGCATGTACCGCCACTACGCCGCGATCAACGACGCGGTGGAGCTGCCGGTGGTGCTGTACAACGTGCCCGCCCGCACGGGCGTGGACCTGGCGACGGACACGGTCGTGCGGCTCGCAAAGCTGCCGAACGTCGTGGGGATCAAGGACGCCACTGGCGACCTGGTGCGCCCCAGCCTCATGCGCTTGGACGTGGCCGAGGACTTCGCCCTGATCTCCGGCGACGATCCGACCTTCGTGGGCTACATGGCGCACGGCGGCCATGGGGTGATCTCGGTGACCTCCAACGTGGCCCCCGACGCCTGCGTCGCGCGCTATGAGGCGGCGCAGCAGGGCGCCTTCGACACCGCGCGGAGCTGGCAGGATCGGCTGGTCCGGCTGGACAAGGCGCTGTTCCTCGACAATTCGCCGGCGCCCACCAAGTACGCGCTGGCCAAGCTCGGCCTCTGCACCGAGGAGGTGCGCCTGCCGCTAGGCCCGTGCAGCGACGCCGTGAAGCCGGCCATCGACGCGGCGTTGCGCGAAGCCGGAGTTCTCTAGCCGGTGGCCGCTCCCGAACTTCCGAAGAAGACGGTCGCGGAGAATCGCCGCGCGCGCTTCGACTACTTCCTAGAGGACACGCTCGAAGCGGGGATCGCGCTCACGGGCACCGAGGTGAAGTCGCTGCGCAACGGTCGCGCGAACATCGCCGAGTCCTACGCCTCGGTGGAAGGGCGCGAGATCGTGCTGATCAACGCCGACATCCCGCCCTATGGCCAGGGTAATCGCTTCAATCATGAGCCGCGGAGGCCGCGGAAGCTGCTGCTGCACCGCCGCCAGATCGACAAGCTCATAGCCGCCGTCCAGCGCGAAGGCCGCACCATCGTGCCCACGCGCCTGTACTTCAATGAGAAGGGCCGAGCGAAGCTGGAGCTGGCGCTGGCCAAGGGCAAGAAGGCCCACGACAAGCGGGAGGCCACCGCCGAGCGCGACTGGCAGCGCGACAAGGCCCGGCTGATGCGGGACAAGGGGTAGGGCGGATGCTCGGCGCGCCGGACGTGGAGGCGATCGAGCGGGCGACCTTCAAGGCCCTGCCGCCGCGCCGCGTCCTGGAGGACGACGGGTGGTGGCTGGCTGCGAACGGCGGCGCCATCGGCCGCTGCAACAGCGTGGTGCCGCTGCGATCCGGCCGAAGCTCGCTTCAGGACAAGATCGAGCGGGCTGAAGCCTTCTACGAAGCCGAGGGTCTGCGCCCGTTGTTCCGGGTGGGGGACGTGGCGCAGCCGGCAGGGCTTGAGGCTGCGCTTGCGGCGCGCGGGTATGCGCCCCATCAGCCGAGCCTTGTGATGACCGGGGCCCTCGCCGACGCGCTCGCCGCCCTTTCAGGGGCGCATGGCGCAAGCCTGACCGCCACGCCCGACGAGGCTTGGACCGCCCTCTTCGTCAGCACAGCCGCCGATCCTCTCGAGGCCGTGGCCCGCGCGGCGACGGTCGCCCGGGGTGACGAGTCCCTCTTCGCGCAGGTGAGGTTGGACGGCGAGGTGGCGGCGATCGGCACGGCGGGCGTCGATGGGGACTGGGCCGGCGTCCACGGAATGCGCACCGCCGCGGCCCACCGGCGCAAAGGGCTGGCGATGGCCGTGCTCGCCGCCTTGCTCGGCCGGGCTGGCCGTCGGGGCTGTACGCGCGTCTTCCTCAGCGTGGAGGCGGACAACGACCCCGCCATCGCGCTCTACCGTAGACTTGGGCTTCAGGAGCGCTGGCGATACGCCTATTGGCGACCCGCCTGACGCTTGGCGCTTCAGGCGGGCGCAGCCGCATCAGGTCGAGCCGGCCGCGGTGCAGCCGTCCAGAGCCGACTCGCTCACGTCTCGATCCAGGCCTTCGCTCTTGCGAACACCGCCTCGAACATCTCCGGCGTCAGCCGTCCCGTGTTCGTGTTCAAGCGCGAGCAATGATAGCTGTTGAAGAGGCGATAGGGGCCCACATCCGCCTCAACGCCGTGACCGGCCGCCGCCGCCGACGCCTTCGCCCCCAACGCCTTCAACACGTTCCGCCTCGACACGTCCCCAAGGGTCACGATCGCCTTCAGCCTGGGAAGGGCGCCGATACGGCCCGTCAGGAAGCGGCGGCAGTTGTTCTCTTCGGCCGGCAGGGGCTTGTTCGCCGGGGGCGCGCAGCGCACCGCGTTGGTGATCATGCAGTCCACCAGTTCCAGCCCATCGTTCGGATCGGCCCGGTAGACCCCTCTGGCGAAGCCCATCTTCAGCAGGGTCTCGTAGAGCAGCACCCCGGCGCCGTCCCCGGTGAACGGCCGTCCGGTGCGGTTCGCGCCAGAGCGTCCGGGCGCCAGGCCCACGATCAGCAGCCGGGCGTCCGGGTCGCCGAAGGAAGGGGCGGGGCCGTTGAACCAGGACGGCTCTTTCAGCTGGTTCTCGATCCGGTAGGTGACCAGGCGCGGGCAAATCGGACAGTCGCGGGAGGGCTCCGCATCGTTCGGATAGCTCATGTCGATCAGCCCTCGTCCTCGTCGCGATCGGAGGGCTCTTGCAGGAAGCGCGGGGCATGCTGCTCGCGCCGCGGGCGCCCGACGATGGAGATCAGGTCCGCTAGATCCACGAAGGTGTCCGCCTGCCGGCGCAGATCGTCGGAGGCGAGCGGCGGCTGCGACTTCACCGTGGAGACGACCGTCACCCGCACGCCCTTGCGCTGCAAGGCGGCGACGAGCGCCCGGAAATCACCGTCCCCCGAGAACAGCACCAAGTGGTCGGCCCATGCGGCCGCCTCCATCATCTCGACGGCGATTTCGACGTCCATATCGCCGCGCCAGCGTTTGCGCCCCTGGCTATCGACGTATTCGCGCGCAGGCTTCGTGACGACGGTGAAGCCGTTGTAGTCCAGCCAGTCCACCAGCGGGCGGATGGGCGAGTAGTCCTCGCCCTCGGCGACCGCGGTGTAGTAGGAAGCCCGCACCAGCACGCCGCGCCTTTTGAACTCGTCCAGCAGCTTGCGGTAATCGAGGTCGACGTTCAGCGCCCGTGCGGCCGAATACAGGTTGGCGCCGTCGATGAAGATCGCGATGCGGTCTGTGGGGTAGAAGGTCACGGGTGGGCAGCCTTGCTAAAATCAACGATGCGCCCTGCGTGATCGCGCTGGGCGCCAATATCTGCGGCGAGTGGCCGTCGCTCCAAGCGCTGCTGGAGGCGGCGCTCGAGGCCTTGGCCCGCCACGACCTGAAAATCGTCAGGCGCTCGTCGTGGTGGAGGTCCGCCGCGTGGCCGGATCCGACCGGGCCCGAGTATCGCAACGGCGTGGCGCTTGTCGATACGACGCTTGACCCGCTCAGCACGCTGCAGGCCCTGCGCCGGATCGAGCGGGATTTCGGACGCGAACGAAGCGCGGCCAATGCACCGCGCACCCTGGACCTCGATCTGATCGATCATGCCGGCGCAGTGCTGGAGACTCCTGGCTTGGTGTTGCCGCACCCCCGTGCGGCCGACCGGCTGTTCGTCATGGGCCCGCTCGCCGAGATCGCGCCGGAGTGGCGCCACCCGGTGAGCGGCAGGACGGCGGCCGATCTTGCGGCGCTCGCCTGCGTGGGGCGCGACGCCGCGCCCGTCTGACGGGCGCTTTTCCCGTTCGCTGCATTGCAACGACGGGAGCGGGTCGTTACATTGTCCGGCTAATCTCCCCATTCTCCCGTCCCGAGGACTTAATGGCCCGCGTCACCGTCGAAGATTGCGTCGAGAAGGTCCCGAACCGGTTCGGCCTCGTGCTCCTGGCCGCGCACCGCGCCCGCGCCATCTCCGCAGGCGGTCCGCTGATGATCGACCGCGACAACGACAAGAACCCGGTGGTGGCGCTTCGCGAGATCGCCGAGGACGCGGTGGATCCCTCGGGCCTGTCTGAGTCGCTGATCGGGACCCTGCAGCGTGTCGACGAGCGCACCGAGGCTGAAGAAGAGGCCGAGACCCTGGCCCTGCTGGCCGAGCCTCAGCACATGCAGATGAGCGAGCAGGAGTTGGTCCGCGCGCTGCAGAGCGATCGGGACGGCGGCCAGGAGGATCGCTACTGACCCCGGCTTCGGCCGACGGTCATACCCTTCCGGCGTTGGATGCGGGCGAGCCGGCTAGTCCGGCTGCGCCCGAACCCGCCCCACAAACTGCCGACAAAATAGATGCCCCGGCGACACCTACCGTCGCCGAGGCCGCTCCGCGCCGCCCGAAGTTCCTGCGCCAATACGAGCTGATCGAGCGGGTCAGAAGCTACGACCCGACCGCGGACGAGGACCTGCTTAATCGCGCCTACGTCTACGCGATGAAGATGCACGGCGCGCAGCTGCGCGCCTCGGGGGATCCCTACTTCGCCCACCCGATCGAGGTGGCGGGCATCCTCACCGAATACCGTCTGGACACCGCGGCCATCGTCACAGCCCTGCTGCACGACGTGATCGAGGACACTCCGGTCACGCGCGAGGATATCGCGGCCAAGTTCAGCGAGGAGATCGCGGAGCTGGTCGAAGGGGTGACCAAGCTCTCTCGCCTTGAGCTGCAATCTGAGCTGTCGCGTCAGGGCGAGAACCTGCGCAAGTTCATCCTGGCCATCTCCAAGGACGTGCGCGTCCTGCTCGTGAAGCTCGCCGACCGGCTGCACAACATGCGCACGCTCGGCTTCATCAAGCAGGCCGCCAAGCGCGAGCGCATCGCCCGCGAGACGCTGGAGATCTACGCTCCGCTCGGCCGCTCCATCGGCTGCCACCGCATCGCCACCGAGCTGGAGGAGCTGGCCTTCCAGCACCTCAACCCGACCGCGCTCGCCGCCATCCAGCGCCGGCTGGAGAAGCTGCGGGTCACGCAGGGGCCGGCGGTCGCCATGGTCAGCCACGCCGTGGCCGCCGCGCTGGAGGCGGGCGGCGTCGACGCGCGCGTATTCGGGCGCGAGAAATCGCCGTATTCGATCTGGCGCAAGCTGCAGCGGAAGTCCGTAGGCTTTTCGCAGCTTTCAGACATCTACGCCTTCCGGGTGATCGTGGACTCGGAGGAGGACTGCTATCGCGCCCTGGGCGCCATCCACCGCGCCTGGCCCAGCGTTCCTGAGCGGTTCAAGGACTTCATCTCCACGCCGAAGCGGAACAACTACCGCTCGCTGCACACCACGGTCGTCGGCCCCAAGGGCATGCGCATCGAGATGCAGATCCGCACCGAGCTGATGGACCGGATCGCGGAAGAAGGCGTGGCCGCCCACTGGCGCTACAAGAACAAGTCGTATGGCTTCGACGCTGAAGCCGCACGGGACGAGGGGGGGCGCGACCCACTCGCCAACCTGCGAAACCTCGTCCAGATGCTGGAGCACGGCGCCGAGGTCGAGGAGTGGGTCGAGCACGCCAAGCTCGAGATGTTCCTCGATCAGGTGTTCGTCTTCACGCCCAAAGGCCAGCTGATCAACCTGCCTCGCGGCGCGATGCCCATGGACTTCGCCTATGCGGTCCACACCGACGTCGGCGACACGACGGTCGGGTGCAAGATCAACGGGGAGCTGAAGCCCCTGCGCACCCCGCTCCAGAACGGCGACGTGGTCGAGATCGTGCGCGGCGCCAAGCCTGTAGTGCCGGCGGACTGGCGCTCGCTGACCGTCACCGGCCGCGCCCGATCGGCCATTCGCCGCCACATCCGACACAGCGAGCGGGACGAGTTCGTGAAGCTCGGCAAAGCGGCGGTCGACCAGGCCTTCCGGCGGGCCGGCAAGTCCCGCGAGGGCGTGTCTCTGCGCCCCGCGCTCGAACGTCTCGCCATCGAGGGCGAGGAGGAGCTGTACGGCGCCATCGGCCGCGGCAGGGTCGCGCCGACGCTCGTGCTGGAGGCCGTCTTCCCGGGTTTGAAGGAATCGGAGAAGGCCGCGGCCCACGCCCGCACGCGGATCGAGGACGGAAAGGCGGCGCGCCTGTTCGTCCGCGGCGGCGGCCTGACGCCGGGCGTAAGCGTTCACTTCTCTTCGTGCTGCAGCCCGGTGCCCGGCGACCGCATCGTGGGCATCATCCAGCCGGACCTCGGCCTGGCCGTCCACACCATCGATTGCGCGCGACTGGCCGAATACGAGGATCAGGGGGATCTTTGGCGGGACCTCCACTGGACGCCCCAGGCCGAGCAGTCCGCAACCGCGTCAGCGCGGCTCCGCGCCACCATCCGCAACGCTCCCGGGGTGTTGGGCCAAGCCTGCACCATCATCGGCGAGGCGGGCGGCAACATCATCAACCTCGCCATGTCCCACCGGCAGTCGGACTTCTTCGATGTCGACGTGGATGTGGAGGTGAAGGACGCCAAGCATCTCACCCACATCGCCGCGGCGCTCCGTGCGTGCCCGCTGGTCGAGGAAGTGGAGCGGGCGAGGGGATAGGGCTGGCGCAGTCCATCCGGCGGCCCGCCAGCGAAGACGCAGGTTGAAGCACGCGCTTCATTGATGGCATGCGCTGCTGGCCCGGGATCTGCGCCGCGCTATTGCAAGGCTTGGCCGGGATGACGACCTAATGGGAATGGCGCTGATGACCTCCGACGACGTTCTGGCCGAGTTCCGCGCCGCCGGCGCCCTGCGTGAGGGGCACTTCGTTCTCTCCTCGGGTCTGCATAGTCCCGTATTCCTGCAGAAGAACCTGGTGTTCGCCCGCGCCGACCGGACGGAGCGCCTGTGTCGCGCGCTGGCGCAGAAGCTAAAGGGCGCGGCGCCCAGCATCGACGTGGTGGTCTCGCCTGCCGTCGGCGCCATCATCCCGGGCTATGAGACCGCACGCTGGCTGAACGTTCCGTCGCTCTACGTCGAGCGGGAAGGCGGCGCCTTCAAGCTGCGGCGCGGCTTCCACTTGGAGCCTGGAGCCAAGGTCGTGATGGTCGAGGACATCGTCACCACAGGCCTGTCGTCCCGCGAATGTATCGACGCGATCCGCGCCGCCGGCGGCGACGTGGTGGCCGCAGGCTGCATCGTCGATCGGTCGGGCGGCCGCGCAGACGTGGGCGTCCCGTTGGTCGCGCTGGCGACCTTGGACGTTCCGGCCTACCCCGCCGACCAGCTGCCGCCGGAGCTTGCGGCTCTGCCGATCGAGGATCCCGGCAGCCGGAGACTATCGGCGTGAGCGGCTTGAGGCTCGGCGTCAACATCGATCACGTGGCCACGATCCGGAACGCCCGGGGCGGCCATTACCCCGATCCGGTTCGCGCGGCGGAGGCGGCCATCGCCGCGGGCGCGGATGGCGTCACGGCGCACCTACGCGAAGATCGCCGTCACATCTCCGACTCGGACATAGAGCAGCTATCGACCCTGACCCGTCGCCGCGGCCGTCCGCTGAACCTCGAGATGGCGGTCACGGATGAAATGCGGGAGATCGCCCTGCGGCACCGCCCTCACGCCGCCTGCCTGGTGCCTGAGCGGCGCGAGGAGCGAACGACCGAGGGTGGACTGGACGTCGTCGGGGGACTGGAGCGGATCCGCCCGTTGGTCGCCGACCTCGCCGGCGCCGGGATCCGAGTCTCGCTCTTCATCGAACCTGCGTCGGACCAGGTGGAGGCCGCCAAGGCGGCGGGCGCTCATGTCGTGGAGTTCCACACGGGCGCCTGGTGCGACGCGGTCAGGGCAGGCAGCGACACCGCCGACGTGCTTCTGGACGCGCTTCGCAGCGCCGCGTCCGAGGCGCACAACCTGGGCCTTGAGGTCCATGCCGGGCATGGCATCGACTACGAGACGGTGAAGCCCGTCGCCGCGATACCCGAGGTGAAGGAGCTCAACATCGGCCACTTCCTCATCGGCGAGGCGATCTTCATCGGGCTGGGGCCGGCCATCCACCGCATGCGCCAGCTGATGCAGGAGGCACGGCCTTGATCCTGGGAGTCGGGTCGGACCTGTCGGACATTCGGCGGGTCGAAGCCTCGCTGGAACGGTTTGGGGATCGCTTCAAGGACCGTTGCTTCACCGAGATCGAGCGCCGTCGCTCCGACCGGAAGCCCGACGCCGCCTCAAGCTACGCCAAGCGCTTCGCCGCAAAGGAGGCCTGCGCCAAGGCGCTCGGCACCGGGATCCGTCGCGGCGTCTTCTGGCGCGACATGGGTGTCGTCAACATGCCCTCAGGACAGCCGACGATGGCCCTGACGGGCGGTGCGGCGGCCCGACTGGCCGAACTGCTTCCACACGGGCACGAGGCGGTGATCCACCTGTCGCTGACCGACGACCACCCTTACGCCCAGGCCTTTGTGGTCATTGAGGCGCGCCCCGTGCGACCCGGCCAAGCCTTGTCGGAGCCACAATGAGCGGCTACCGAGGTCAGGATTCGGAGCCGACGCCGGCTCCCGCTGGGGAAGACCACCGTATGAGCGCCGCCCAGGAGGCCGCCGACACCCAGAACTCTGGGAAGGACGAGCCCATCAGGAAGAAGGTGAAGGACGAGACCGTCGAAATCATCAAGACGGTGTTCTACGCCCTCCTGATCGCTTTCGTGGTCCGGACGCTGCTGTTCCAGCCCTTCACCATCCCCTCGGCGTCGATGGAGCCGAACCTCTACGAGGGCGACTACATCATCGTCTCGAAGTTCAGCTACGGCTACAGCAAGCACTCCATTTCGCTGAGCCCGCCAGTGTTCGACGGCCGCATCTTCGGCAAGGCTCCGCAGCGCGGCGACGTCGTCGTCTTCAAGCTGCCGCGGGACAACAAGACCGACTACATCAAGCGCGTCATCGGCCTGCCCGGCGACCGCATCCAGGTGCGCAGCAACAAGCTCTACATCAACGACGAGCCGGTGAAGGACGTGGTCGTGGGCGCCGCCGCGATCGAGATGCCCTACGGCGGCCCCCGCAGCGCGGCCAAGATCGAAGAGACCCTGCCGAACGGCCGCAGCTTCCTGACCCAGGACTTCGGCCCCGATGGCGAGCTCGACGACACCGGCGTCTACCTGGTGCCGGACGGCTACTACTTCATGATGGGCGACAACCGCGACAACTCCATCGACAGCCGCATGGCGCCCGAATACGGCGTGGGCTTCGTCCCGGCGGAGAACCTTGTCGGCAAGGCGCAGTTGATCATGTTCTCCTGGTCGCCCGGCGCTTCGCTCTTCAAGCCCTGGACGTGGGTCGCGAACCTGCGCCCCAGCCGGTTCTTCAAGGGCCTGAACTGATCCGCCCATGAACGCTCGGCATGACGCCGTCGCCGCGCTGGAGCAGCGCCTCGGCCATGTCTTTAAGGACCGCGAGCTGCTTGATCGCGCCTTGACCCACTCAAGCGCCGGGGACGGACGGCGGGTGAAGGACAACGAGCGGCTGGAGTTCCTGGGCGACCGCGTGCTGGGACTGCTGGCGGCGGAGCGGCTGACCCGCGCTTACCCGAGCGCGAAGGAGGGTGAGCTTTCGCCTCGCCTGCACACCCTGGTGAACCGCGACGCCTGCGCCCGTGTGGCGCGCGACCTCGGCGTTGGGGCCGCCATGCGGCTGTCGCCTGGTGAGACCCGCACGGGCGGGCGCGACAAGGACACGGTGCTCGGTGACGCCATGGAGGCCATCGTCGCGGCCGTCTACCTCGACGCTGGCCTCGACGCGGCGCGCGACCTATTTGACCGCCTGTGGGCGGACGCGCTCGCTCGCGTGGACGACCCGCGCGCACGAGACGTGAAGTCGGCGCTGCAGGTCTGGGCGCAGGGTCAGGGCAAGCCCCTGCCGGCCTATACGGTCGTGTCGCGCAAGGGACCCGACCACGCACCTCGCTTCATCGTTGAGGTGACGGTGCAGGGGGTTCAGCCGGCGCAGGCGGAAGGCCGCTCGCGCCAGGACGCCGAAAAGGCGGCCGCGACGGCGCTGCTGCGCCGGGAAGGATTGTTGTGAGCGAAGATCAAGGTCACCGGGACGAGGCGACGGGCACGCGGGCAGGGTTCGCCGCGATCCTGGGCGCTCCCAACGCCGGCAAGTCGACCCTGACCAATCGTCTGGTGGGCTCGAAGGTATCCATCGTCACCCAGAAGGTTCAGACCACCCGCTTTCCCGTGCGCGGCGTGGCGATTGTCGGAAAAACACAGATCGTGCTGGTGGATACGCCTGGCATCTTCAAGCCGCGTCGCAGGCTGGACCGCGCCATGGTCGCCTCCGCCTGGGGTGGGGCGGAGGATGCGGACGCCATCGTCCACCTGGTCGACGCGCCGGCCCAGATCGCGGTGGGCGAGGGCGGCGGATCGGGCGCCGACAAGAAGGCGGTCGAGGACGTCGACACCATCATCGCCCGGTTCAAGAGCGAGGGGCGGAAGGTGATCCTCGCGCTCAACAAGATCGACGGGATCAAGCGCGACAGCCTGCTGGCGGTCGCAGACGCATTGTTCAAGACGGACGTCTACGCCGAGGTCTTCATGATCTCGGCTGCGAACGGATCGGGCGTCGAAGACCTGGCCAATCGCCTTGCGGAATTGATGCCGGAAGGACCGTGGCTCTATCCGGAGGACCAGACGGCCGACGTGCCGCTGCGGGTGCTGGCGGCGGAGATCACCCGCGAGAAGCTTTTCCTGCGCGTGCATGAAGAGTTGCCGTACGCCGCGGCGGTGGAGACGACCTCGTTCGAGGAGCGCCAGGACGGCTCCGCCCGCATCGAACAGACCATCTTCGTCGAGCGCGACAGCCAGCGTCCGATCATCCTTGGCAAGAATGGCCAGACCCTGAAGTGGATCGGTCAGAAGGCGCGCGAGGAGCTCATCGAGATCCTGGGGCGGCCCGTGCACCTGTTTCTGCACGTGAAGGTGCAGGAGAACTGGGCCGAGGAGCGCAGCCTCTACTCGGCGGTAGGCCTGGAGTTCGATGTCTGAGGTCGACCTCGACGCCTACTTCCGCCGCGTCGGCTACGACGGCCCGCGGGAGCCGACCCTCGAGGTCCTCACCCGCCTGCAGGGCCTGCATCCTCAGGCCATTCCGTTCGAGAACATCGATGTGCTGCTTGGCCGTGGCGTCAGCCTCGAGCCGGCCGCGCTGCAGGCCAAGCTGATCGAGGGGCGGCGCGGCGGCTACTGCTTCGAGCAGAACGGCTTGTTCAAGCGGGTGCTGGAGGCGCTCGGCTTTGCGGTCGAGGGTCGCATCGCGCGCGTGGTGTGGAACGCGCCGCCGGACGCCCCAACGAGGCCGCGAACGCACAAGGTCCTGAGCGTGACCATCGATGGCCGATCCTGGCTGGCCGACGTGGGCTTCGGCGGCTGCGTGCTGACCGCGCCGCTGCGCTGGGCCCTCGACGCCGAGCAGGAGACGCCTCACGACCGCTACCGCCTGCGCCAGGACGGCGAAGAGGTTGTGCAGGAGGTCTGGCGCGAGGGCGAGTGGCGCCCGACCTACCGCATCGGCGGCGGCGCCCAGGCCGCAATCGATTACGAACTGGCCAACTGGTGGACCTCCACTCATCCGACCTCCCATTTCCGGGCGATGCTGATCGCGACCCGCATCGAAGGGGACGCGCGCTTCGCCCTGCTCAATGACCGACTGACGGTGCGGACCAAGGCCGGCGAGCGCGAGCGCCGTACCCTCGACGCTTCTGGCGTGGAGCATGCGCTCCGAGACACCTTCGGGCTGACGGTCGAGCCGGACTGGCGGCCTGCCATAGAGCGCGCCGTCGCCATGGGCGCGCCCTGATGGAGTGGACTGACGACGCCTTCGTGCTGTCGGCCCGAGCCCACGGCGAGACCGGCGCCATCGTCGAACTCCTGACCGAGCACCATGGCCGCCATGCCGCGCACATCGCCGGGGGAGCATCCCGGCGCATGCGGCCCTTCCTGCAGGCCGGGGCTCGGGTCGGGGTGACCTACCGGTCCCGTGTCTCCGAACAGCTGGGATCAGCCAGCCTGGAGCCGGTGGGCGAGGGGCCCTCCGCCCTGTTCGACGATCCTTTGGCGCTGGCCGGCTTGGCTTCCGCCGCGGCGGTGGCGCAGGGCGCTCTGCCCGAGCGCGAGCCACACCGCGGGGCCTATCTTGCCTTCGAGGCGCTGTCGGCCGCGCTGCAGATCCCCGCGATCTGGCCGGCGGTCTACGTCCGCTTCGAGGCGGGCCTGCTGGAGGACCTCGGCTTCGGCCTCGATCTGTCCCGCTGCGCAGCGACCGGGTCCACCGACGACCTCGTCTGGGTGAGCCCCCGAACCGGCAGGGCGGTCAGCCGAAACGCAGGGGCGCCATATGCGGACAAGCTATTGAAGCTGCCGCCCTTCCTGCTTTCATCTCAGACAGGGCTTCAGGCCGGAGACGTGGGTGACGGGCTTGAGCTGACGGGCCGCTTCCTCGAAGCCTTCGTGTTCGCCGTACTGAACCGGCCTTTGCCGCCGGCGCGGGTCTGGCTGATCGACAAGCTCGGAGAGGCCCAGCGCCTCTGACCGCGACCGGGCGTCCTAGGACGTGGCTGGTCGGGGGCGCTACAGTGGGCGCCATTTCGAATCGAACCTCTCATGAACGCACCCTTCACGCCTGACGAAGACGGCGGCCGCATCGTCGACGAGCCGCTGACCGAGGCGCTGTCGCGCCGCTATCTGGCCTACGCCCTGTCGACCATCACCGGCCGGGCTCTGCCGGACGTGCGCGACGGGCTGAAGCCCGTCCACCGCCGCGTCCTGTACGCCATGAACGAGATGCGGCTGAACCCGGAGACGGCCGCGCGGAAGAGCGCCAAGGTCGTGGGCGAGGTGATGGGCGGCTACCATCCCCACGGCGACCAGGCGATCTACGACGCCCTTGTCCGCCTGGCGCAGGACTTCGCGCAGCGGTACCCGCTGGTGGACGGGCAGGGCAACTTCGGCAACATCGACGGCGATAGCGCCGCGGCGATGCGCTACACCGAATGCCGCCTGACGCCGGCGGCCAAGCTGCTTCTCGAAGGCATCGATGAGGACGCGGTCGACTTCAAGCCGACCTACGACGAGTCCGACGAGGAGCCGGTGGTGCTGCCGGCTGGGTTCCCGAACCTGCTGGCGAACGGCTCGGCCGGCATCGCCGTGGGCATGGCCACGTCGATCCCGCCCCACAACGTCGCGGAGTTGATCGACGCCTGTCGTCACCTGATCGAAGAGCCCGGCGCGACGACCGAAGCATTGATGACTTTCGTGCCGGGCCCGGACTTTCCGACGGGCGGGATCTGCATCGAGCGGCGCGAGTCGATCCACGAGGCCTATGAGACAGGCCGGGGCGGCGTTCGCCTGCGCGCCCGCTGGGCCGTGGAGGAGCTTTCGCGCGGCGGCTGGCGGATCGTGGTCACCGAGATCCCGTATCAGGTCCAGAAGGCCCGGTTGATCGAGCAGCTTGCCGAGCTGATCGAGAACAAGAAGGCCCCTCTGCTGGGCGACGTACGCGACGAGTCGGCCGAGGAGATCCGGCTGGTGCTGGAGCCGAAGGCCCGCACGGTGGAGCCCGAGGTCCTGATGGAGAGCCTGTTCCGGCTGTCCGACCTCGAGACTCGCTTTCCGATCAACATGAACGTGCTGGACGCCGTCGGCGTGCCTCGCGTCATGGGCTTAAAAGCTTGCCTGCAAGCCTTCCTGGATCACCGGCGCGAAGTGCTGATCCGCCGGTCGAACTGGCGCCTGGGTAAGATAAACCGCCGCCTGCACCTGCTCGACGGCCTGCTGATCGCCTTCCTGAACCTCGACGAGGTGATCCGCATCGTGCGGGAGGAGGAGCAGCCCAAGGCCCAGCTGATCTCCCGCTTCGGCCTCTCGGAGGAACAGGCCGACTTCATCCTCGACACGCGCCTGCGCAACCTCGCCCGACTCGAGGAGATGCAGATCCGGGGCGAGCACGACAAGCTGACCAAGGAGAAGGACCAGCTCGAGGCGCTGGTGAAGAGCGACCGCAAGCAGTGGGCGCGGATCTCCGCCGACCTTGCCGAGGTGCGCAAGGTTCTTCTGTCCGCTCGCCGCACGACCTTCGCCGACGCTCCGGACATCGCCGACGCCGCGCCGGTCGAGGCGTTCGTGGTGCGCGAGCCGGTCACGGTGGTCCTGTCTGAGCGGGGCTGGATCCGTGCGGTCAAGGGCCGGGTCGAAGACCCCTCGGAGCTGAAGTTCAAGGAAGGCGACAGCCTGGGCTTCCTGGTCCCGGCCGAGACCACAGACAAGCTGCTGATCTTCGCCTCCGACGGTCGCGCCTTCACGCTGGCCGTGGACAAGCTGCCGGGCGGCCGTGGTCACGGTGAGCCGCTGCGCCTGATGGTGGACTTCGAAGAGCGGTCCAAGGTGCTGGCGGTCGCCGCGCACGTGCCGGGCCGCAAGCGCATCATGGCCTCGACCGGCGGCTACGGTTTCGTGCTGCCGGAGGAAGAGGCCGTCGCGTTCAAGCGCGGCGGCAAGCAGGTGATGAACGTCGAGGACGGCGCCGTCCGTTCATGCGCCGCGGTCGAGGGCGACCAGGTCGCCGTGCTGGGCGACAATGGCAAGGCTCTCATCTTCCCCGTCGCCGAACTGCCCGAGATGGCGCGCGGAAAGGGCGTGAAGCTGCAGTCCTACAAGGAAGGCGGTCTCAAGGACCTGCTGAGCTTCTCGACGGAGTCGGGGCCGGACTGGACGGACGGCGGCGGGCGCAAGCGCCAGTGGGCGGACTGGAAGGACTGGGCTGGCAAGCGCGCCCAGGCCGGGAAGGTCGCCCCGAAGGGCATGCGGCGGTTCCGCTAGGCGGCGAAGGTCAGCCGGTTCCCGACGTAGGTGCGCACCACCTTTTCCGGCATCACGCGCATCGCCTCGGCGATGAACGTCTCGCCGGTGCAGTGCATCGGCACGACGTAGGTAGGATCGATCTCGGCGAGTTCGGCGACTGTGCGCCGCGCCTCGTCCTCGGTGCGCGGCCGCACCAGGTGGAAGCCGCCGACGACCGCGTGGACCTTGGCGACACCTGAAACGGTCTGAGCGCGGCGGATGGAGTTCAGCACGCCGCGGTGGCTGCAGGAGGCGATGACGACCAGGCCCAGCCCTTTGACCGAATAGGCGGTAGCCAGCTCGTGCTCGCCGTCGTCCGCCAGTTGCTCTGCCTCCCGCTTCGCAGGGGCGAGCTGGGCCTGCGCGCAGCCCTTGCCCGGACGCATCTGGGTGGGAATGGCGGCTCGCTCGAAGGACTGGAGCGGAATAAGTCCGGTCGTGAAGGCGTGGTCGGCGACTACTGACGGTTCGGCGGTTATCCGGACGTGGAACCCGGCCCGGCTCAGCGCCTCACGGTCCAGGGCTCCCATCACCAGCGCCGGAGAGCCGATCAGCGCCAGCCGCTCGCAGAAGGCCTCTTCACCTCCGACATACAGCGGGATGCGCCGGCTCGCGGCCGCGTCTCGGATCGCGGCGAAGCCACCGTAGTGGTCGAGATGGCCATGGCTCAGCACGGCGGCGTCCAGGGCGCCGCCCTCGATCCCCATCAACGCCATGTTGGTGCGCATCGCTTCCGGCGAGTAGCCGAAGTCCACCAGCACTCGACGCGTAGAGCCGGCTGCTTCTGACGTCGCCAGGATCGAGAGGCCGAACTCCGCCAGCAGAGCCTGCTTCGGCATCACCGAACCCGCGGGCCCACCGCTCGCGCGCTGCAGGTTCAGCCCGGGCCTTGATATGTCCGGGAGGAACGGCCCGAACACGGCGTTGTCGACGACGACCTGAAGGGTCAGCCGGTCGATCGAAGGGATTGTCAGGGGCCTCGCTGCGGCGCGGCTCGCCAGTGTGGCCAATGCGGCCGAGCCCAGTCCAAGAACGGTCCGCCGCCGCATGGTCGTCTCCAAGCGGGTTGGCGCCGCCGCGCTAACCCTCTAGCCGCACCCAGCCGCCGGGCTTCAGCACCTCGAGCGGCCGGTACTTGGCCTTGTAGGCCATCTTCTCCGACCCGGGCACCCAATAGCCAAGGTAGACGTAAGGCAGGCTTGTCAGGCTTGCCTGGATCACATGGTCCAGGATCACGAAACCGCCCAAGCTGCGCTTGGTCTCGTTGGGGTCATAGAAGCTGTACACCAGCGACAGACCGTCATTGAGCAGATCAACCAGCACGCAGGCTATGAGATCGCCGGGCCCGTCGTCGCCTGAGGGTTTGCGGTACTCGATGAGGTGGGTGCGAACGGCCGTATCCTCGACCATGGCCACGTAGTCGGGCCACGTCATGTCGCTCATGCCGCCGCCTGGATGCCGCGCGTTCAGGTACCGGCGGAGCAGGTCGAACTGCTCCATCGTGGCCTCGGCCTCCACGAGGTGGCGGGACAGGTCGTCGTTGCGCTCAAGGACGCGGCGCTGGGAGCGCGTAAAGGGATAGCCCTGCACCGGGATGCGAGCCGAAGTGCATGCGTCGCAGGCCTCGCAAGCAGGCCGGTAGGCGATGTTCTGGGAGCGACGGAAGCCGACCTGGGTCAGAGCGTCGTTGACGCCCGGTCCATCGGACAGCGGCAGATGGGCGAAGACTTTCCGCTCATCGCGACCCGGCAGGTAGGGGCAAGGTGACGGCGCCGTCAGGAAGAACCGGAGCTGTCGGGTCGCAAAGTGTTGGGTCACGGAACGGCCGGTGAAGCGATCACATGGCGATTAGTGCCGATCCTCTTTGATTGCGCAAGGGAATGCGGCGTCACAGGCTTGAATCCGAGGGCAGAACCGGCGCCTCGCGGAGGAGCACGATCGCGATCCGGCGATTGCCCGCCAGGGTAGGATCGTCCGGGTACAAGGGGTCGGCGTTGGCCTTGCCGGACACTTGATAGACCCGATCGGAATCGACGCCGGAACCCTGAACGATCTGACGCGCGGCGTTGGCGCGCGCCGCCGACAACGGCCAGTCGGCCTCGTTCTTGGCTCCCACCGATGCGCTGGTGTGACCGGTGATGGTGATCCGGTTCGGCAGCTGGTTGATGACCCGACTGACGGCGCGCAGCAGCACGCGCGCGCGCTCGTTTGGCCGGGCGGAGCCCTGCTCGAACATCGAGCGGCCCTCCTGATCGATCAGCTGGATACGAAGGCCCTCCGGCGTCTGGTCGATCATGATCTGCTTGGACAGCTCGGCCAACTCCGGCATGTCCTGCAACGCCTGGCGCAGGGATTGGGCGGCGCTGGCGAAGGCCGCGGCCTCGCGCTCCTGCAGCTCTTTGCGCAGAGCGGACTCGCTGGCGGTCGACAGATTTGTCTCGCCGGTCTCCTGCGTCGGCCCGGGCTGCTCAGGCGTGTTGGGCGGCGCTTCGGGCGCGAGCTGCTCGATGACAGCGTTTGAGCCCTTGGCCTGAGCCCCGTCCTTGCCCAGCGCCGTGCCGCCCAGGATCCCGCCTGACCCGCTGGTCGACTCCGACACGCTCGCGGGGGCGAAATAGTCGGCGATGCCGCGCTTCTGTTCGGGAGACGTGGTGTTGATCAGCCACATCAGCAGGAAGAAGGCCATCATCGCGGTGACGAAGTCGGCGTAGGCGACCTTCCACGCGCCGCCATGGTGGCCGTGAGCCGCCTTCTTGATCTTCTTGATGAGGATCGGCCGTTCCGCCAGCGCCATCGACAGGGTTCCCCGAGATTGACGGGATGCTTGAGCCTTTAAGGTTAAGGTGCGGTTGAACCTGCGTGCGTCAAAGCGTGCGGACGAGCGGTTGCGAACCGCTTCGGCGCAGCCTAGTTGACGAGCCGTGGACGCCGACCGCCGCCTCGATTACCGCCGCGCGCTCGGCGCCTTCGCCACCGGCGTGGCCGTCGTGACGGCCGAAGACGCTCAGGGCGCGCTCGGCCTGACCATCAACTCCTTCACCTCGGTGTCGCTGGATCCTCCGTTGATCCTGTGGTGCCTGGACGAGGTGTGCGACCGCCGTCACGCCTTCCATGACGCCAAGGTGTTCGGGATCAACGTGCTGGCGGCCGAGGATGAGGCGCACTCGCGCCGCTTCGCCAAGGGCGCGGGGCGGATGGATCCGCAGGAGCTGGAGCACGGCCGAGGCGGCGCGCCGCTGCTCAAGGGCGCTCTGGCGCGGCTGGAGTGCGTCACGCGGCAAAAGATGAGCCTGGGCGATCATACGGTGATCGTCGGCGAGGTGGCCGACTTCCAGGTCCGGGACGGTGACGGGCTGTTATTCTTCCGCGGCCGCTACGGCCGCGCGCATCTTCCGGAGGCGTGATGAGGATCGGTTTCGCCGGCGTCGGCGTGATGGGCGCTCCGATGGCGCGTTATCTGGCGGGCGCAGGGCACGAGGTGACCGCCTTCAACCGCTCACCAGGCAAGGCGAGAGCCTGGGCGGAGGCGAACGGGGGGCGCTTCGCCGCAACGGGGAGCGAAGCCGCTGATGGCGCGGAGATCTTCGTGCTGTGCGTGGGAAATGACGACGACGTGCGCGCCGTGGTGACCGAAGCGCTGCCGCGGACCGCGCCCGGGGCGATAGTGGTGGATCACACGACAACCTCGGCCAGGATCGCCCGCGAGATGGCCGAACTGGCTGCGGGGCAGGGCCGCGCCTTCTTGGACGCGCCGGTCTCTGGCGGGCAGGCCGGCGCTGAGAACGGCCAGTTGACCATCATGGTGGGTGGCGACGAGACGGCGTTCGCCAAGGCGGCGCCGGTGATCGACGTCTACGCCAAGGCCGTGCGCCGCATGGGCCCCTCGGGAGCCGGCCAGCTCACCAAGATGGCCAACCAGATCTGCATCGCCGGAGTCGTGCAGGGGCTGGCCGAAGCCATGCACTTCGCGAAATCCGCCGGACTGGACACCACCGAGGTCTACGAGGCGATCTCCAAGGGGTCGGCGCAGTCCTGGCAGATGGACAACCGTTGGGCGACGATGGCGGAGGGCCGCTTCGACTTTGGGTTCGCGGTCGACTGGATGCGGAAGGACCTTGGCCTCGTGCTGGACGAGGCGCGCGCCAATGGGTCCCACCTCGCCGTCACGGCTCTGATCGACCAGTTCTATTCGGAGGTGCAGGCGCTCGGCGGGCGCCGCTGGGACACGTCGAGCCTGGTGACGCGCTTGGAGGACCGGCGGGTCAAGGCGGGTTGACGGCCGACGGTCTCCCCCTGACCATCCTTCCAAAGAGGAAGCGGAGGGAGGCCCGGTGACGGCCACGAGCGAGATCGTCCTCGTCAGCGAGGATCCCGACGCCCACCAAAACCTCATCGACTCGGTCGAGGACCTGCACCGGCAGCTTCGCCGCGACATCGGTCTTCCGTACGGCGGCTTCATGCGCCGTCTGTTCGAGGAAGGCGCCGAGATGGCGATCCTGCTCGAGGGCGGAGCCGCTCGAGGCATCGCGGTCTTCCGGTGCCATCAGACCACGTTCCACGGCAAGCGGTTCTACATCGACGATCTGGTGACCGACGAGGCGGAGCGCGGGCGCGGCTATGGCGCGCGGCTGCTGACTTGGTGCGAGGAGCTCGCGAAGGCGCGGGGCTGCACGGCGCTCGATCTGGAGTCCGGCGTGCACCGGCCAAAGGCCCATCGGTTTTACTTCCGCCAGGGCATGACCATCTTCACGTTCGGCTTCACCAAAGACCTGCGCTAGGCCGCAGGCGCCACGCGCACGGTTGGCTCGTGCGCGACGGGGAAGTTCAGCGAGCTGGCGATGAAGCAGAGGCGGTTGGCCTGGTGGTGCAGGGCTTGCGCCTTGTCGGCGTCGGATCCCGCTGCGATCGTGACCTCCGGCCGCAGCGTCGCGGAGACGAAGCGGCCGCCGCCCTCCGCCGTCTCCTCCATCAGGCCTTCAGCGTTGTCGACGTAGGCGGTCACCACGACGCCCGCGGCGCTGCAAAGATGCAGGTACCAGAGCTGGTGGCAGGCCGAGATCGAGGCGAGCAGCAGCTCCTCCGGGTTCCAGCGCGCGGGGTCTCCGCGGAAGCTCGGGTCCGAGGAGCCCGGGATCGGCGGCTTCCCGTCGCGGGCGATCAGGTGCGCCCGCTCGTACGCGGTGTAGTGGCCGGTGCCGGAGCCCGTGTTGCCGGTCCAGTCCACGGTCACCTGATATCGGTGCGTGCGTCCGGCCATCACTGTCTCCTCCGCTTCAGGCGCAAGCGGATATAGCCCAAGACTCACCGCGACGCTTCGCGGACGTGGAAGCGTGTCAGCCCAGCAGCTGCGCCGCCCTGGGGGCGAAGTAGGTCAGCACGCCCGCCGCGCCCGCCCGCTTGAACGCCGACAGGCTCTCTAGAATGGCGCGGTCCTCGTCCAGCCAGTCGTTCTGGGCCGCCGCCTTCAGCATGGCGTACTCGCCTGAGACCTGGAACGCGAAGGTCGGCACGCGGAAGGCCTCCACCAGCCGCCGGACGATGTCGAGATACGGCAGACCGGGCTTGACCATCAGCATGTCGGCGCCCTCGGAAAGGTCCATGGCCGCCTCACGCAGGGCCTCGTCTCCGTTTCCGAGGTCCATCTGATACGTCTTCTTGTCCCCCTGCAGGACCTTGGCCGTGCCGACCGCCTCGCGGTAGGGCCCGTAGAAGGCGGAGGCGTACTTCGCGGCGTAGGACATGATCATCACGTCGTGGAAGCCTTCCGCCTCCAGGGCCCGGCGGATGGCGCCCACTCGACCGTCCATCATGTCGGAGGGCCCAATGACGTCGGCCCCCGCGCGAGCGTGGACGAGACTCATCTCCACCAGACGTTCGACGGTGGCGTCGTTCAACACCCAGCCGTCTTCGATCAAGCCGTCGTGGCCATGGTCGGCATAGCAGTCGAGCGCGACGTCGGTGATCACGCCGACCTCTGGCGCCGCGTCCTTCATGGCGCGGATGGCCGTCGGAACTAGGCCTTGCGGGTCGACGGCGGCGGTGGCCGTCGGGTCCTTCTTGGCTCCGTCGATATTGGCGAAGAGGGCGAGCGCTGGGATGCCAAGGTCGCGGGCCTGGCGGGCGGCTTGCGCCACCGCTTTCACAGACAGGCGCTCCACACCGGGCATCGACGGCACCGGCGTGCGATCCTCGTCGCGGTCGTGAACGACCACGGACCAAATCAGGTCCGAAGGCGAAAGGGTGGTCTCGCGCACCAGGCGGCGGACCCAGTCCCCCTGGCGGAGACGGCGCAGGCGCGTGTTGGGGTAGGCGGAGGGGAAGGGCAGGGCGTTCATCGCCGCCCCTTTACACCCTGATGGCCGTCAGGGCAGCCGTCCGATGGGCGCAGAGCCGGCGAGGCGCGCCAGGCCGAAGATCGAGGCGATCATCATCCAGAGGCTGGCGATGATGCTGCCCACGACGAAGACGACCGCGCAGATGATGGTCATGGGATGGATGGTCAGTTCGCCCACATCCAGGCTGCTGGACTGCCAGGCGTTGATGTCCCACCCGTCGAAGCCGTCGGCGCGGGTCACCAGGCGGTAGACGTCCCCCAAGCCGAAGAACAGGGCCAGGACCGCCGAAAGGGCGGCGACCGCCGCAATGATCACGGCCACCCAGAAGGTGCGGATCTGGTAGTTGTAGTGGGTCCGCTCCACGGCAGGCGCGTCCAGTCTTCGGACGTAGGCGATCACAACGCCGATGACCGCGGTGAACCACACCATGAACGGAGCCACGAAGAAGAGGGCGTAGACGACAAACGCTAGATTCCGATCATCCCCTGCGGACGCCTTGGCGAACGGGCTTCGAGACGCTGTGTCCGACATGGTCCCCCTCCATGCAGGCGGCAGAGTACGCGCCGCTTCGCCATCCACAGTGCGTCGGTTCGGCCATGATCTCAACCATGTGTGCGTCGCAGGCGAATGTCGCGGGGTAAGTTCGCCCCTTTGAAATTGGGGTTGGTCGAAGAATTTGCTCCGCTTACAAAGGCTGTGGGCGCAAAGACGCCCCTGGAGCGCCTCAGGTTCGGGTGGAAATCGTCCGAACCGGTAACCATGCTCCGGACCAGAGATTAAGAGCGCGCGGACCAAACAGCCGGCTCACGCCTGGCCTCAGGGCGCGCCTGGGAGTCGACACGTCATGGATTTCACCCTGTCGGAAGATCAGCGGGCACTCCAAGAGGCGGCCCAGGCGTTCGCCGCTGCCGAGCTCGCGCCCCATTCCGCCCGCTGGGACGAAGAGAAGCACTTCCCGGTAGACGTGCTGAAAAAGGCGGCCGAGCTCGGGTTCGCGGGCCTCTACGTCCAGGAGGAGCACGGCGGCATCGGGCTTGGCCGCGTCGAGGCCGCGCTTTTGTTCGAGGAACTGGCCTACGGCGACGTGTCCACGGCCGCCTTCCTGTCCATCCACAACATGGCGGCCTGGATGATCGACCGGTACGGCTCGGCGGAGCTGCGGGCCCGCTTAGTGCCCGACCTCGTGACCATGGAGAAGATCGCCAGCTACTGCCTGACCGAGCCGGGTTCGGGCTCCGACGCGGCGGCCCTGCGCACGAGCGCTCGCCTCGATGGTGACGCCTATGTGCTCAACGGGTCGAAAGCCTTCATCTCCGGCGCAGGCGCGAGCGACCTCTACGTGGTGATGGCGCGCACGGGGGAAGCGGGACCGAAGGGCGTCTCGACCTTCGTCGTCGAGAAGGACTCGCCGGGCCTCTCCTTCGGCGCCCAGGAGCGCAAGATGGGTTGGAACAGCCAACCCACCGCGATCGTGAGTTTCGACGAGTGCCGCGTGCCGGCGCAGAACCTGCTGGGGCAAGAGGGCGCGGGCTTCCGCTACGCCATGAGCGGGCTCGACGGCGGACGTTTGAACATCGCGGCCTGTTCGCTGGGCGGCGCGCGCTTGGCGCTGGACACGGCCAAGGCCTACGTCGAGACGCGAAACCAGTTCGGCCGCCCTTTGAAGGACTTCCAGGCGCTGCAATTCAAGCTGGCAGACATGGCGACCAACCTTGAGGCGGCGCGCCTCATGGTCTGGCGCGGCGCCTCGGCGCTGGACGCTGGAGATCCCCGGGCGACGGAGCTCTGCGCCATGGCCAAGCGATTCGCCACCGACGCGGGCTTCGCCGTGGCTGACGACGCGCTGCAGCTTCACGGCGGATACGGCTATCTGAAGGACTACCCGCTGGAGCGGATCGTGCGCGATCTGCGCGTGCACCGAATCCTGGAAGGGACCAACGAGATCATGCGCGTGATCACCGCGCGGGAGATGTTCCGCAAATGAGCGAAGCGCCCGTCCAGATCCGAGTGGAGAACGGCCTTGGCCGGTTGACCCTGAACCGGCCCAAGGCGCTGCACGCGCTCAACACCGAAATGTGCCTGCTGATGACGCAGGCGCTGCTGGACTGGCGAAACGATCCGGCGGTGCGGGCGGTGATGATCGACCACGCCGGAGAGCGGGGTTTCTGCGCCGGCGGTGACATCCGCATGCTGGCGGAAAGCGGCAGGGGCGACGGGGAGGAGGCGCGGAGCTTCTTCCTGGCCGAGTACCGGCTGAACCACCTGCTGTTCGCCTATCCCAAAGCGGTCGTGGCGGTGATGGACGGGATCACCATGGGTGGGGGCGTCGGCATCAGCGCGCCGGCTAGGATCCGGATCGCCACCGAGCGGACCGTCTTCGCCATGCCGGAGACCGGCATCGGCCTGTTCCCGGACGTGGGCGGGGGGTGGTGGCTGCCGCGATTGCCGGGAGAATCGGGGCTGTGGCTCGCGCTGACCGGCGCCCGGCTGGACGCGGCCGAGTGCATGGACCTGGGCCTTGCGACCCACTTCGTCTCCACCGAGCGCCTGGACGCGTTCAAGGCCGAGCTCGTTGACGATCCGGACGGCGTCTTCGGCCTGCCGGAGCTGTTCGCCAGCGAGGCGGGCGAGGCGAGGGTGGCCGGAAGCCGCGCCGATATCGACCGCCTGTTCGCCCACGACTCGATGGAGGCGATCTTCGCGGCCCTGGAAGCCGACGGCGGCGAATGGGCGATCAAGGAGCTGAAACGGCTCAGGACCAAGTCGCCTCAGTCCATGAAGGTGACCCTGCGCCAGCTTCGTGCCGGGCGCGCCATGGCCGACTTCGCCCAAGTCATGGCGATGGAGTACGGGTTGGCCCAACGCATCGTGCGCACCCATGACTTCCAGGAAGGCGTACGCGCAGTGATCGTGGACAAGGACAACGCTCCACGCTGGTCCCCCGAGTCGCTGGCCGGCGTGGGCGACGCGGACCTCGACGCTCTCTTCGCACCCTTGCGTGACGGCGAGGCATGGACTCCTCTCTCATGAGGTCGCGCCGGGCCCGGCGTTGATCGAGCTTGGCTTGACAGTATAGCCGACGCTTGCGCCTCCTCAGGCAGAACCGGGAGGAGAACCATGAAGCGTCACCTGCTCCACGCCGCTGCTGCGCTATGCGTGCTGGCCGCGCCGCTCACCCTCTCCGCGCAGACGACCGCGGACTACGCCCAGGCCCTGGCCGACCCAGCGCGGCCCAGCGCGGACAAGGAGCGCGATGCTGCGCGGAAACCTTCCGAGTTGCTCGCCTTCGCCGGCGTCAAACCCGGGCAGGCGGTGCTCGACTACGGCATGGGCGGCGGCTACTGGACCCGCATCCTGGCGAAGGCCGTCGGGCCTAGCGGCCGTGTGTACTCCTACCAGCCCGGTGAGTTCATCAAGTACCAGGCCAGCTACGGCACGAACCTGGACACAGTGGCCGCGGCCTATCCGAACGTGACGCCGCTGAAGCACGACTTCGCCGCCTTGCAGCTGCCCGAGCAGGTCGACGCGGTGATCTCCGTGCAGATCCACCACGACCATCATCTGAAGGGATTCGCGCCCGACACTGCGGCGAAGGCCAACGCCGCTCTGTTCAGGGCGGTGAAGCCAGGTGGGGTGCTGGTCGTCGTCGACCACCGGGCGCTTCCCGGAGCCGGGCTCGGAGTCGCCCAGACGCTGCACCGGATCGATATCGAGGACCTGAAGAAGGACGTCACCGCCGCCGGCTTCGTGCTGGACGGCGAGAGCGCTCTGCTGGCCAACCCCGAAGACCCGAAGACCGCGCTGGTGTTCGGCTCCGCGATCCGGGGCAAGACCGACCAGTTCGTGCTGCGTTTCCGCAAGCCGAAGACATAGGGCGCCCCAGAACGCATTCGACAGGAGCGGCCCGCCTGGCCTAAGCCCGAAGGCAAAACCTCGGGAGAGAACGCATGCGGATCGCCTTCATCGGCCTTGGCAACATGGGCGGCGGGATGGCCGCGAACCTCGCCAAAGCAGGCCACGATGTGATGGCCTTCGACCTGTCCCCGGACGCGGTGGCGCGCGCCCGCGACGCGGGCTGCATTCCGGTGGGAACAGCGGCGGAGGCGGTGGGCCAGTCGGAAGCAGTGGTGACGATGCTGCCGGCGGGACCGCACGTGCGGAAAGTCTACGCCGAGGAGGTTCTGCCGAACGCGCGCCAGGGCTCGCTGCTGATCGACTGCTCCACGATCGACGTGGAGACCGCGCGTGAGGTGGCCGGCGTCGCCGCGCGTGAGGGCTTCGTCTTCGCCGACGCGCCGGTGTCGGGCGGCACGGCAGCGGCGGAGGCGGGCACGCTGGCCTTCATGGTGGGCTGCGAGGAGTCCGCTTTCCCGCTTGTGGAGCAGATTCTCCAGCCGATGGCTCGGGCTGTGATACGCGCCGGAACTCACGGGTCCGGCCAGGCCGCCAAGATCTGCAACAACATGCTCCTGGGCGTCTCCATGCTGGGCGTCTGTGAAGCGTATGCGCTGGCCGAACGGCTGGGGCTGGAGCCGGAACGGTTCTTCGAGATCGCATCGAAGTCCTCGGGCCAGTGCTGGTCCTTGACCAGCTACTCGCCCTGGCCTGGGCCCGTGCCGACGGCTCCGTCCAACCGCGGCTACGAGGGCGGCTTCGCGACGGCCATGATGCTGAAGGACTTGAAGCTGGCCCAGGAGGCGGCCGCTCGCGCCGGGGCCACCACGCCGATGGGCGCGCAGGCCGAGGCGATGTACGCGCTGTTCGATCGGCTGGGCTACGGGGGCAAGGACTTCTCTGCTGTGCTGCAACTCCTCCGGGGGCGGATCGAGGAGCTGTCCTGAGGGAGAGCGCAATCGCCGCGGCTCCGTAGTTCCCCTATGTGGACGGGCAAGGTTGCGCGTGCGAAAAGCCGGCCTTAAGTCCCCGTGCCGCGCTTCGCGCGGCGCGCCGCTTCGTCTGGAACCCTGATGGATTACAAGTCCGCATTCCGCGCCGCCGTCGAGCAGGTGAGGTCCGAGGGCCGCTACCGCGTCTTCGCGGACATGAAGCGGATCAGGGGCGAATTCCCCCGGGCGCGCTGGACCACGCCCACGGGCGACGTGCGGGACGTGGTCGTTTGGTGCTCCAACGACTACCTGGGCATGGGCCAGCACCCGCAGGTGCTCCAGGCCATGCACGACGCCATCGATGAAGCCGGCGCCGGCTCCGGCGGAACCCGCAACATCTCCGGCACAACGCGCTACCACGTGGCGCTCGAAGCCGAGCTCGCGTCGCTGCACGGCAAGGACGCCGCGCTGCTGTTCACGTCCGGCTACGTGGCCAATGAGGCGACGCTGTCGACCCTGGCCAAGATCCTGCCTGGCCTGGTCATCTTCTCCGACGCGCTCAATCACGCCTCCATGATCGCCGGCATTCGGCAGGGCGGGGCCGAGAAGCACGTCTTCCGCCACAACGACCTGGAGCACCTGGAGCAGCTGCTGCAGGCCGCCCCTCGGTCCGCGCCCAAGCTCATCGCCTTCGAGAGCGTCTACTCGATGGACGGCGACATCGCCGACCTGGCCGGTACGATCGCGCTGGCCAAGAAGTACGGCGCGATCACCTACCTCGACGAGGTCCACGCGGTCGGCATGTACGGCGCCCATGGCGCGGGCGTGGCCGAGCGCGACGGCGTGATGGCCGAGATCGACATCATCGAGGGGACGCTCGGCAAGGCGTTCGGCCTGGTCGGCGGTTACATCGCCGGTGACATCGACCTGATCGACGCGATCAGGCTGTGGGCGTCCGGCTTCATCTTCACCACCTCGCTGCCGCCTGCGGTGGCCGCGGGCGCGACCGCGTCGATCCGCTGGCTGCGGGCCAACCCCCAGGTGCGCGACGCTCAGCAGGAGCGCGCCGCGACCCTGAAGCGCCGCTTCCAGGAGGCGGGCATCCCGGTGATGCCGTCTGTGAGCCACATCGTGCCGGTGCTGGTGGGCGACCCGCTCCACACCAAGCTGGTCTCGGACATGCTGCTGAACGAGCATGGCGTCTACGTTCAGCCCATCAACTATCCCACGGTTCCCAAAGGCACCGAGCGACTGCGCTTCACCCCCTCGCCGGACCATACCGACGCCATGATGGACGATCTGGTGGCGGCGATGGACGCCCTCTTCACGCGCTGCAATGTCAAACGGTTCAAGGCGGTCGCCTGACACCGACGGGGTGATCGTCGAGCACACGCGCATCGGCGCGTGGCTCAAGTGCTCCGCCGTGGACACCCGAACAGGCCTTGAGGTCTCCGCCAGCGGACCGGTCACCGACCCGACGGCCGTCGAGCGGCTCGCGATCGCGAAGCTGAAGCGCGCTCTGGAGAAGCGCCGCTAGAACGCCGCTACTTCTTTCGCCGCACGCCCTTTCCCAGGCCGATCTCCTTGGCGAAGGCGGAACGGCGGGCGGCGTAGGCGGGCGCCACCATCGGGTAGTCGGGCGGCAGGCCCCATTTGCGGCGGTACTCGTCCGGGCTCAGCCCGTACTTGGAGCGTAGATAGCGCTTGAGCATCTTGAGCTTCGCGCCGTCCTCCAGGCAGACGATGAAGTCGTCCTGCACCGAGCGGGACACCGGGACAGCCGGCTTCTGCTTCTCCGCAGGGGCGGAGGCGGCGGACGAGGCCTCGCCCAGCTGGCCAAAACTCGAGTAAACGGAGCGGATCAGGTCGGCCACCTGGCCGGCGGGAAGGCTGTTCTGGGCCACGTATGACGCCACCACGTCAGCCGCCAACCGCCGAACATCCAGCTTCGGCGCGGAATCGTCCTGATCAGCCATTCCCGTTCCTCGCTCGACCTTCGCCGCTTAACCCGCCGCACGCGTGAGGGTTCCCCCGGTTGATCGCCGGGCGCAGGGGAGTAAACAGGGCCGGACTCGCCAGCCGGAACCTCCCCGTGAACGCTCAAAGCTCTCCTTCGGCCATCCGCCGAGCCGACTTCTTCTCCGCCGGTCTCGACTCCGCCGACGCCGACGTCTTCGCCTCTATCGGCCGTGAGCTCGGTCGGCAGCGGGATCAGATCGAGCTGATCGCGTCGGAGAACATCGTGTCCCGCGCCGTCCTTGAGGCGCAGGGCTCGGTCCTGACCAACAAGTACGCCGAGGGCTATCCGGGCCGCCGCTACTACGGGGGCTGCGAGTTCGTAGACGAAGTGGAGCGCCTGGCGCAGGAGCGCGCCAAGCAGCTGTTCGGCTGCACCTTCGCCAACGTCCAGCCGCACTCTGGAGCACAGGCCAACCAGGCCGTCTTCATGGCCCTGCTGCAGCCGGGCGACTGCTTCCTTGGTATGGATCTCGCCGCCGGGGGGCACCTGACCCACGGCTCGCCCGCCAATCAATCGGGCAAGTGGTTCAAGCCGGTCAGCTACACGGTTCGTCGCGACGACCACCTGATCGACTACGATGAGCTGGCCAAGATTGCGGAGCGGGAGAAGCCGCGCCTGATCATCGCCGGGGGCTCTGCCTACTCCCGCAAGATCGACTTCAAGCGCTTCCGCGAGATCGCCGATTCGGTCGGCGCTTACTTGATGGTCGACATGGCTCACTACGCGGGCCTGATCGCTGGGGGCGTCTATCCCGATCCGCTGCCCCATGCCCACGTTGTGACCACCACCACCCACAAGACCCTGCGCGGCCCGCGCGGCGGCATGGTGCTGTCGAACGACGCGGAGATCGGAAAGAAGATCAACTCGGCCGTCTTCCCGGGGCTGCAGGGCGGGCCGCTCATGCACGTGATCGCGGCGAAGGCCGTGGCCTTCGGCGAGGCGCTGCGCCCCGAATTCAAGACCTACGCCAAGCAGACCATCGAGAACGCCCAGGCGCTGGCCAAGGTGCTGGTGGATCGCGGTCTGGCCATCGTCGCTGGCGGCACCGACAGCCACCTGATGCTCGTGGACCTGCGGCCCAAGAACGCCACCGGAAAGGGCGTCGAGGCGGCGTTGGAGCATGCCGACATCACCTGCAACAAGAACGGCATCCCGTTCGACGACAAGCCGTTCACCATCACCTCCGGCGTGCGCCTGGGTTCGCCCGCAGGCACGACGCGCGGCTTCGGCACGGCGGAATTCGAGACGATTGGCAATCTGATCGCCGACGTCGTCGAGGGCCTGGGCTCCAACAGCGGTGAGCCGGACGAGGCGGTGCAGGCCAGGGTGAAGGCCCAGGTCGCCGAACTGACCCGCCGCTTCCCGATCTACGCTTGAGGGGCTGACGCTTGCGCTGCCCGTTCTGCGGAAACCTTGAGTCCCAGGTGAAGGACTCCCGTCCTTCCGAGGACGGGGCCGCGATCCGGCGTCGGCGCCTATGTCCCCAATGCGGCGGCCGTTTCACGACCTTCGAGCGCGTTCAACTGCGCGAGCTGATGGTGCTGAAGCGGTCCGGCCGCCGTTCGCCCTTCGACCGGGAGAAGCTTGAGCGGTCCATCTCGATCGCCCTGCGCAAACGGCCCGTCGATCCCGAGCGCATGGACCGGCTGGTCTCCGGCATCGTCCGGCAGCTCGAGAGCCTGGGGGAGACCGAGATCCGTTCGGAGGTCATCGGCGAACTCGTCATGAAGGCGCTGAAGGCCGTCGATGAAGTCGGCTACGTCCGTTACGCCTCGGTCTACAGGGATTTCCGTGAGACCTCCGACTTCGCGCGCTTCCTGGGCGAAGAGGGCCTGGAGGACGGCAGCGAAGAGGCGGACGACAAGCGATGAGCGCCCCGCGACCGCGGGTGACGCTGAAGCTCGCCACCTCGCTCGACGGGCGGATCGCCACCGCTACGGGCGAAAGCCGCTGGATCACCGGGGAAGTCGCGCGTGAGGCCGTGCATCGGCTGCGAAGCGAGCACGAGGCCGTCCTGGTGGGCGTCGAGACGGCTTTGGCAGACGATCCGCAGCTGACGGTGCGGCTACCCGGCTGGAGCGGCCGCCAGCCCGCGCGTGTGGTGCTGGACAGTCGCCAGCGCCTCTCACCCCTGTCCGGTTTGGTCCGTTCGGCGCGGGAGGTCCCGACCTATGTCGTCAGCGTGGACGAGCCCGCCCGCGACTTGGTCGAAGCCGGCGTGCACGTGCTGCGCGTCGGAGCCTTGGGCGAGCGCCCCGATCTTGACGAGACTCTGTCGCGGTTGGCAGGCGAGGGGATCGGCTCGATCTTTGTCGAGGGCGGCGGCCAGGTGGCGGCCAGCTTCCTGCGCTGCGGACTGGTGGACGCGGTGGAATGGTTCCGAGCTCCTATATTGCTGGGCGGAGAAGGGCGGCCCGCGATCGGCTCCCTGGCGCTGGAGCGCCTCGCTGACGCCCCGCGGCTGAAGCGCATCTCCGTCGAACAGGTCGGCGACGACCTCTGGGAGCGATACGAGAGAGCCTGATGTTCACGGGCATCGTCACAGACGTCGGGCGTGTGCGCGCGGTCCGCGAAACCGAACGCGACCGCCGCTACGAGATCGAGACGGCCTTCGAACTGGCGACGGTCGATCTCGGCGCCTCCATCAGCCACGCAGGCGTCTGCCTGACGGTGGTCGAGAAGGGCGAGGGCTGGTTCGCCGTCGAGGTGTCGAACGAGACGCTGTCACGGACCACGTTGGGAGCCCTGCGGGCCGGCGACCCTGTGAACCTGGAGCGTGCGGCGCGGCTCGGCGACGAGCTGGGCGGTCACATCGTATCCGGCCACGTCGACGGACTGGGCGAAGTGGTGTCGGTCGAGCTTGAGGGCGGCTCGCACCGGGTGCGTGTCCGCGCGCCCCGGCCGCTGCACCGGTTCATCGCGGAGAAGGGCTCCATCACCGTCGATGGCGTTTCGTTGACGGTGAACCGGGTCGAGGACGACGTCTTCGAACTGAACCTGATCCCCCATACCTGGGAGGTGACCACGCTGAACCGCCTTGAGCCCGGCGCGCGTGTTAACCTGGAGATCGACATGCTGGCGCGCTATCTCGCGCGCTTCCAGGAGACGGCATGATCAGAAGCGCGCCCGCGAACCTCAATGACAGCCCGATTTCGTCGATCGAGGAGATCATCGAGGACGCTCGTAACGGCCGGCCCTACATCCTGGTCGACGCCGAAGACCGCGAAAACGAGGGCGACGTCGTCATCCCGGCGCAGTTCGCCACGCCCGAGCAGGTGAACTTCATGGCCCGCCATGCGCGCGGCCTGATCTGCCTGGCCATCACGGCCGAGCGTGCGCGCCAGCTGCGCCTGCCGCCGATGGCGGCCGAAAACCGCACACCCAATCGCACCGCCTTCACGGTCTCCATCGAGGCCCGGGAGGGGATCACCACCGGCATTTCCGCGCACGACCGCAGCCGCACCATCGCCGTGGCCATCGACCCCACCAAGGACGAGCACGACATCATCTCGCCGGGGCATATCTTTCCGCTGGTGGCTCGGGACGGAGGCGTGCTGGTCCGCGCGGGCCATACCGAAGCGGCGGTGGACATCGCCCGTCTGGCGGGTCTGCAGCCTGCGGGCGTGATCTGCGAGATCATGAACGACGACGGCACCATGGCGCGCCTGCCCGAGCTCGTCGCCTTCGCCCAGCTGCACGGGCTGAAGATCGGGGCCATCGCCGATCTGATCGCCTATCGTCGCCGCACCGAGCGCTTCGTCGAGCGGGTGCTCGACACCCACTTCGAGAGCGTTCACGGCGGCCCCTTCCGTCTGCTGGTCTACCGCAACAGCATCGACGGCGTGGAGCACGTGGCCCTCACCAAGGGAAAGGTCGAGGCCGATCGGCCGACGCTGGTCCGCATGCACCAGATCGACTTCTCCGCCGACCTGCTGGGCCATGCAGAGGCTCGCCAGGACTACATTCCCCGCGCGCTGCGGGCCATCTCCGAACACACGGGGGCGGGCGTCGCCGTGTTCCTGCGCGACCCGAGCCCGACCGCTCTTTCGGAGCGTTTCGGCGTCGGCGACCGCCCAGACGCAGCCGATAAGGCGATCCGCGACTATGGCGTCGGCGCCCAGATCCTGCTGGACCTCGGCGTGCGTGACATGGAGGTCTTGAGCTCGACCCAGCCTAAGCCCGCGGCGCTGGAAGGCTACGGCCTGCGCATAACCGGCTGGCGTTCGCTGCACGAGACTGAGCAGGGCGATGGCCCGAAAAGGACTGAAGGATGACCATCGAACCCATTCGCGTGCTGGTGGTGGAGGCGCGCTTCTACTCGGATCTCGCCGACGAGCTCTTGGCGGGAGCGAAGGCTGCGCTGGGAGCGTACGGCGCGACGTATGACGTCGTGACGGTGCCGGGCGCGCTCGAAATCCCTGGGGCGATCTCCATGGCTGACGAGGCCGGCCATCGCGCGACGGGGGTTCGCTACGACGGCTACGTGGCGCTCGGGACAGTGATCCGGGGCGAGACCTACCACTTCGAGATCGTCGCCAACGAGTCCGCGCGCGGGATCATGGACCTGACGGTCCAGCGTCGTCTGCCGATCGGCAACGGCGTCCTGACCACAGAGGACGAGGACCAGGCCTGGGCGCGCGCCCGGGTTTCCGAAGGGGACAAGGGCGGCGCGGCGGCGCGCGCCTGTCTCGACCTCATCGCTCTGAAGCAGCAGTTCTCAGGCCTGAACCGATGAGCGACAAGCCGCGCCCGATCAGCATCAAGGCCTACATGGACCAGCTTTCGGCGGAGGCCGAAACTGCGCCGGCGCCGGAGGCGCGCGCAGCGCCCCGCCCGAAGATCGCCACGAAAGCCCGCACCATCTCCCGCCTGGCCGCCGTGCAGGCACTCTACCAGATGGAGCTGGCCGGCACGGGGGCTGAGACCGTGGTGAAGGAGTTCCTTGACCACCGCTTCCAGGGCGACATCGAGGGCGAGACCCTGGCCGACGCGGACGAGGACTACTTCGCCGAGATCGTGCGCGGGGTCGTCGCAAGGCAGGCGGAGATAGACCGGGCCATCGTCAAACGCCTGGCCCAAGGCTGGAAGCTGGAGCGCATCGACTCGACCGTACGGGCCATGTTGCGCGCTGGCGCCTTCGAGCTGATCTCCAAGGGCGCGCCCAAGGAGGTCGTGATCGACGAGTACATCGAACTCGCGAAGGCCTTCTTCGACCAGGCCGAGGTCAAGTTCCTGAACGGCTGCCTGGACGGCGTGGCCCGCGATGTCGGCGCCTGACGAACCTCGCAGCGCCCCTCCGGACGAATTCGACACCATAGAGCGGCTGTTCCGGCCGCTGGCGCCGTGCCCTGAGGCGCGGGGGCTCGCCGACGACGTCGCGGTTCTGCCCTCGCGGCCCGGTCACGATCTCATCCTGACGAAGGACGCGATTGTGGAGGGCGTGCACTTCCTGCCGGACGACGCCCCCGAGCTTGTCGCCCGCAAGCTTCTGCGGGTGAACCTGTCCGACTTGGCCGCGAAGGGCGCAGAGCCTTTTGGATACCTGCTCGCCGTAGCGTGGTCGCCCCGCTGGGGCTGGCGTGAGCGCGAAGCGTTCGCGGCGGGCCTGGCGCAAGACCAATCGATTTTCGGTGTGGTGCTGCTCGGCGGCGACACGGTGTCGACGCCCGGACCGTTCACCGCCAGCGTGACGGCGCTGGGCTACGCCCCTGCGGGCCGCACCGTTCCCCGGTCTGGCGCGCGGCCCGGAGACCGGGTGCTGGTCAGCGGCGCGATCGGTGACGGCTGGCTCGGACTGGCGGCTGCGCGCGGGAGCCTCGATCTGCCGCCGGCTGCGGTCGCCTACCTAGCCGACCGCTACCGCCTGCCCAGGCCGCGGGTCGATCTCGCGCCCGCCGTCCTGGATGCGGCGAGCGCATCCGCCGACGTCTCTGACGGACTGCTCGCCGATGCGGGCCACATCGCGAAAGCCAGCGGCGTGGCCCTGAGCCTGGAGCTCGGGGCGATGCCGATCTCTGACGAAGCCCGCGCGTGGATGGCCGGGCAGTCGGACGAGGCGGAGGCCCTCGTGGCGTTGGCCTCGGGCGGGGATGACTACCAGATCGTCTGCACCGCCCCGCCCGCGGACGCCGAGCGCCTTCGGTCCCACGGCTTCGCCGATATCGGGGTGGTGGAGGAGGGGACGGGCGTGAGCGTCGCATTCGCCGGCCGCAGGGTAGTGGCCTCGCGTAGCGGCTGGCGGCACGTCTGATCTCAAGGCTTCGCTAACCGCATCGGCGTATGGCCGAAGCATGCGCCGCCTATTCCTCGCCCTCTCGCTGATCCTAGCGGCCACCTCGGCCGGGGCTGCGGCTCCGGCGAAGAAGGAGGGCGCCGTCGAGGCCCAATACATCGACCTGGCCAACGCGGCCCTGCCGGTGATCGCCGAAGGCCGTTTGCGCAACTACGTCTTCGTCATGGTCCGCGTGAACCTCAGCCCGACTGCGGACGCCGCCAAGATGCGCGAGAAGGAGCCGTTCCTGCGCGACGCCATGGTGCGCGCCGCCCACGCGACGCCTTTCACCGTGCCAGGCGACCTGACTCGGCTTGACGAAGCCAAGCTGAAGGCGGCGGTCAGGCGCGACGCCGTCCGGCTGCTGGGCCCCGTCGTCACGACCGTAGCCGTGACTTCGCAGACGCCGCAGCGTCGCACCGGGCTGACACCGCGGGCGCCCGCCAAACACTGACGCTGGCGTCAAAACCCGTTGCTTTTGAGCCTTTGGACGGGTTGCGCCCCTTCCCGATCCTTGGCAACCTTTCGTCACAATCCTCTACCGCGGGAGGCGGAGAGGATGTGTGGGCGAAGCGGCGTAACGACCCGGCCAGTGCCCGTCAGAGCGACAAAATAGGGGCCGAAACACACATGAGTCCGTATCTATTGCCGGTCATCGCGGCCGGCGTGCTGGGGCTGCTCTACGGGGCGATCCAGACTTCGGCGCTGCTCAAGGCCAGTCCGGGCAGCGCGCGCATGCAAGAGATCGCGGCCGCCATTCAGGAAGGAGCGAGCGCCTATCTCAAGCGCCAGTACAGAACCATCGCCATCGTGGGCGTCATCATCCTCATCGCCGCCTTTTTCCTGATCGGGCCGTATGCGGCGATCGGGTTCCTGGTAGGAGCCGTGCTTTCGGGCGCCGCGGGCTATGCGGGCATGCTCATCTCGGTGCGCGCCAACGTCCGCACCGCGCAAGCCGCGTCGGAGAGCCTCGACAAGGGCCTGTCCATGGCGTTCCGCTCAGGTGCGGTCACCGGCCTGTTCGTGGCCGGCGGCGCCCTGATCGGCGTGGCGGGCTACTACGCCTTCCTCACGGGGGCCTTGGATTACGAGTCCACCGACCGCACCGTCATCGACGGCCTTGTCGCGCTGGGCTTTGGAGCCTCGCTCATCTCCATCTTCGCCCGTCTGGGCGGCGGCATCTTCACCAAGGGCGCTGACGTGGGCGGCGACATGGTGGGGAAGGTCGAGGCCGGCATCCCCGAGGATGACCCCCGCAACGCGGCGACCATCGCCGACAACGTGGGCGACAACGTCGGCGACTGCGCCGGCATGGCCGCTGACCTGTTCGAGACCTATGCGGTGACCACCGTGGCCACCATGGTGCTGGCGGCGATCTTCTTCCGCGACTCCGCCGCGCTGGAGCTGATGATGGTGCTGCCGCTCGCGATCTGCGGCGTGTGCATCCTGACCACGATCGTGGGCACCTTCTTCGTGAAGCTGGGCCGCGACCGCAACATCATGAAGGCCCTGTACAACGGGCTGATCGTCACCGGCGTCCTGTCAGCCGGCGCGGTCGCGGCGGTGATCTACGGCCTGCTGCCGGCCAGCGTCACAGCGAGCATCGGCGGCCGCTCCGTGGACATCACCCAGACTGAGCTGTTTCTGTCGGGCCTCGTCGGCCTGGGCGTCACCACCGCCATCGTCGTCATCACCGAGTACTACACGGGCACCAACTTCCGCCCGGTGCGGTCGGTGGCCAAAGCCTCAGCCTCGGGCCACGGCACCAACGTGATTCAGGGCCTGGCGATGTCGCTGGAGTCCACGGCGCTGCCGGCTCTGACGATCATCGTGGGCATCATCGCCACCTACCAACTGGCCGACCTCTATGGCGTGGCTATCGCCACCACCACGATGCTGGCCCTGGCGGGCATGATTGTGGCGCTGGACGCCTTCGGACCGGTCACCGACAACGCCGGCGGCATCGCCGAGATGGCGGGCCTGCCCAAGGAGGTGCGCATCTCCACCGACGCGCTGGACGCCGTGGGCAACACCACCAAGGCGGTGACCAAGGGCTACGCGATCGGTTCGGCGGGCTTGGGCGCGCTGGTGCTGTTCGCGGCCTACACCGAGGACCTGCGGTACTTCGCGGCCAATGCTGGGCCCGGCTCCTTCTTCTATGAGCTGGGCACGGTCGCGTTCGACCTGGCGAACCCGTACGTGGTGGTGGGCCTGCTGTTCGGGGGGCTCTTGCCCTTCCTGTTCGGCGGCATGTCGATGACGGCCGTTGGGCGCGCGGCCGAGGCGGTGGTGGCGGAGGTGCGTCGCCAGTTCCGGGAGATCCCCGGCATCATGACGTACGAGAACAAGCCCGAGTACGGCAAGGCGGTCGACATTCTGACCAAGGCGGCGATCAGAGAGATGATCGTGCCGTCGCTGCTGCCGGTTCTGGCGCCGATCGTGCTTTTCGTCGCCATCCTGCTGATCACGGGCAGCAAGCCCGACGCCTTCGCCGCTCTCGGCGCCATGCTGATGGGCGTGATCGTCACGGGATTGTTCGTTGCGATTTCGATGACGTCGGGCGGCGGAGCCTGGGACAACGCCAAGAAGTACATCGAGGAAGGCAACTTCGGCGGGAAGGGATCGGAAGCCCACAAGGCCGCCGTGACCGGTGACACGGTGGGCGACCCCTACAAGGACACCGCCGGGCCCGCCGTGAACCCGATGATCAAGATCACGAACATCGTGGCCCTGCTGCTGCTCGCCGTCCTCGCCCACACCATGGGCGGCTGACGGAGAACCGAGCTTCAGAAACGACGACGCCCCGGAGATGCCGATCTCCGGGGCGTTTTCCTGTCGACCTCGTCGGCGGTCAGTCCGGTCGGCGGCCGCCAGGCATGTTACGTTCCTGGTCGTCGCTGTTGGGCAGCATGCCGCCCCGGCCGACGTTGCCCAGCAGCTGCTCGAGCACCGTCAGCTCGCGGCCGCGGGTCGGCGTCTCGCGCTCGTTGTAGGCCAGGCGGCGGCTGTCGTTCAGATCCAGCGTCTTCACCTCGGTCACCTTCTCCGAGGCCTTGTCGAAGCTGATGGCGGTGACATTGCGCGTCTCGACGGACGGCTTGTGGTAGGTGCGCCGCGCGGTGGTCTGGGAGATGTAGTACCAGACGTTGTTCTCGAAGGTGGAGACGGTCGAGGGCGAACCGAGCTTCGTCAGCACGGTGGACTTGGTGTCCTCGCCCACCTTGACGTCCTTGGGGTTCACATCGGTCACCTGGAAGCCGTGCCGGCCCACGACGGGGGAGCAGGCGGAGGCCGCGGCCGCCAGGGCGGCGGCGATCAGGACGTTGCGGACGGACATCGATGCGCTCACGGAGTTCTGTAGCCTTTGACCTAGCCTCAGCGGACGCCTAACTCAACGTCGAGGCCTAAAAGGGGCGACTGATCCATGTTGAACCGGCTCTTCCGTCCGCGCCCCGCGAAGGTCGCCGGCGAAGCGCTGTACGCCGCGCTGGTGGCGCAGGCGCGCCAGACCGCCTTCTATACGCAGCTCGGCGTCGCCGATCGGATCGACGCGCGATTCGAGCTGTACACGCTCCACCTCGTGCTGCTGCTCCATCGGTTGAAGGAGCAGGGGCCGCAGGCTCAGGAGACCTCGGAGGTGTTGTTCGAAACCTTCGTCAGCGCGCTCGATGACACCCTGCGGGAGCTGGGAGTCGGCGACCTCTCCGTACCGAAGAAGATGCGTCGCTTGGGCGAAAGCCTGTTCGGCCGCATCAAGTCCTATGACGAGGCTCTCGCCGCCCTGCCGGATCAGGAGCCGCTTGCGGCGCTGATCGGCCGCACCGTCTACAGCGAGCGCGAGGACGCGCCGGCGGGCGAGTTGGCGGCCTATGTGGTGGAGGCGCAATCGAGCCTGGCGGCTCTGCCGCTCGAGGCGGTGCTGCGGGGCGAGACCGCTTGGCCGGAGCTTGCGAGATGAGCCCTGAGCGCCCTTGGTCCGTGCCGCTGCGCTTCAACGAGGTCGGCAACGGAGTCCGCCGCCGGCTGGAGCCGGACGAGGCGGCGCGCGCACGTATCGCCGCCTTCCTCGACCTGGCCGCCCTCGAGCGGCTGACCGCCGACCTCGAGATCGCCCCCGAAGGCGAGGGCACCCGCATCAGGGGCCATTTCGAGGCGGACGTCATCTACACGTGCGGCGTGACCGTGGAGACCTTCCCCGCCAAGGTGGCCGCGGACTTCGCGGTCTCCGTGGTGCCCGCGGACAAGACTTCTCAGGAAGCGGTCGGCGAGGTGGAGATCGACCTCGACTCGGCAGACCCGCCCGACGTGGTCGAGGGCGGAGTTATCGAACTCGGAGGCTACGTCGTGGAGCACCTCGCCCTGGAGCTCGACCCGTTCCCCCGAAAGCCTGGCGCCGAGTTCGAGCCGCCGCCGGAGGAGCGCGAGGAGTCGCCCTTCGCCAAGCTCGCCGCCTTCAAGCCGCGGACGTCGGAGTGACGCAAGGCCAGCGGCTTGCATCATAGGCATTCGGCGCTATCGTCCGCGCCCGTTCGCAGAGACGCCCCTGGCCGAGAATCGCCTGAGCGCCTCGGGAGTTCTGAAACGCCCTTGTCCCAGTCCCTGGTCCTTTCGATCGACGCCATGGGCGGCGATCATGGCCCGTCGGTGGTGGTTCCGGGCCTGGCGCAGGCGCTGAAGCGCCTCGACGGCCGGGCCGTGCGCTTCTTGCTGCACGGCGACGAAGCCGCCATCACGCAGTGCCTCGCCAAGTGCCCGAGCGTGCGCGAGGTCGCCGAGGTGCGTCACACGGCGCAGGTGATCGCCATGGACGAGAAGCCGGCGCAGGCGCTGCGCCGTGGCAAGGGCTCGTCGATGTGGAACGCCATCGAGGCGGTGAAGTCCGGCCACGCCCAGGCGGCGGTCTCCGCCGGTAACACCGGCGCCCTGATGGCCATCTCCAAGCTGCAGCTGCGCATGAGCGCGCCCGACCTCGATCGCCCGGCGATCGTCGCCAGCTGGCCGACCTTGAAAGGCGTCACCGCCGTGCTGGACGTCGGGGCGAACATCGAGAGCGACGCCCACCAGCTGGTGGAGTTCGCAATCATGGGCGAGGCGTTCCACCGGGCCGTGCACGGCTCCCGTCGTCCCACCATCGGTCTTCTGAACGTCGGCTCGGAGGAGATGAAGGGCCACGAGGAGGTCCGCGAGGCTCATGCCATGCTGCGCGACGGCGGGTTCGACCTGGACTACCGCGGCTTCGTCGAGGGCGATGATATCGGCAAGGGCACGGTCGACGTGGTCGTCACAGACGGCTTCACCGGCAACGTGGCGCTGAAGACGGCCGAGGGCACGGCGCGGTTCGTCTCCACTATCATGAAGGAGGCGCTGACCTCCGGCGTGATGGCGCGGGTCGGCGCGGCGATCGCGTATCCGGCGCTACGAGCCATGCGGCGGCGCATCGATCCGAGCTCGGTGAACGGCGGGCCGCTGCTTGGGCTGAATGGAACGGTGGTGAAGAGCCACGGCGGCGCCGACCCGCGCGGGTTCGGTAATGCGGTGAAGATCGCCTACGACCTGGCCGCCAGCCCCTACGCGGCCGAGGTCGCCTGCAACATGGACCGGCTGAGCGCGGTCGCCGCGCCTGCCGCCCCCGCCGAAGAGGTGCGCGCGTGAGCACGATCCGGAGCGCCATCACGGGCGTGGGCGGCTATCTGCCCGACGCGGTGATGAGCAACGACGACCTGTCCAAGATCGTCGACACCTCGGACGAGTGGATCGTGGAGCGCACCGGCATCCGCCAGCGCCACCGCTCCCGTCCTGACGAGCCGACCAGCGATCTGGCGGTCCAGGCTTCGCTTCGCGCGCTGAAGGCGGCCGGCCGCACCCCAGGCGAGGTGGACCTGATCGTGCTGGCCACCACCACGCCGGACATGACCTTCCCGTCCACGGCGTCCATCGTCCAGCGGAAGCTGGGCGTGCCGGTTTGCCCGGCGTTCGATGTGCAGGCGGTCTGCTCCGGCTTCGTCTATGCGTTGAGCGTCGCCGACGGCTTCGTGGCGCGTGGGCACGCCAGGTGCGCGCTCGTCATCGGCGCCGAGGAGATGACCAAGCTTCTCGACTACGAGGACCGGGGCACCTGCGTGCTGTTCGGCGATGGCGCCGGCGCGGTGGTGCTCGAGCCCGTGCAGGGACAGGGAACGGTCCAGGACCGCGGGCTGCTGGGCTTCGCCCTGCGCTGCGACGGCAACAAAACCGACCTGCTTTACGTCGACGGCGGTCCCGCCACGACAGGCACGGTGGGCAAGCTGCGCATGCTGGGCAACCAGGTCTTCAAGCATGCCGTCATCAATATCTCCGAAGCGGTGGTCGCCGCCGCGGAGGCCGCAGGCGTGGAGACGGAGTCCGTTGACTGGTTCATTCCGCATCAGGCCAACCAGCGCATCCTCAAAGGCGTCGCCGACCGCCTTGGCATCGACGAGACCAAGGTGATCTCCACGGTCGCGCAGCACGCCAACACCTCCGCGGCCTCCATCCCGCTCGCCATGGCCTTGGCGGTCGAAGACGGGCGGATCCGGCCCGGTCAGTTGCTGCTGATGGAGGCCATGGGCGGCGGGCTGACCTGGGGCGCTTGCGTCATCAGGCTGTAAACCCTTCCTTCCTTTGACTTTCGTAGCTGTTTGCCCTTCATTGTCGGCGCAGGTTCGGCATGGGGGAGCGAAGTGAAGGGTGAGACCCTGACGAGAGCGGACCTCTGCGAGGCCGTGCATCGCGAGATCGGGCTGACGCGCCACGACTGCTCCGCGCTGGTGGAGCGGACGCTCGAGCTCATCGCCGAGGCGCTGGAGCGCGGTGAAACGGTTAAGCTGTCGGGCTTCGGCGTTTTCCAGGTGCGCGCGAAGAACGCCCGCATGGGCCGCAACCCGAAGACGGGAGAGCCCGCTGCGATCGATCCGCGCCGGGTGATCAGCTTCCGTGCCTCCCAAGGCATGAAGCAACGCGTGGACGGCCAGGGCGCGTGAGCGAAAGCGGTACGCCGGGGGCGAAGGGGCCCAACGCCTTCCGCACGATATCTGAGGCGGCGGAAGAGCTCGGCGTGCCCCAGCACGTGCTCCGGTTCTGGGAGACGAAGTTCTCCTTCATCCGGCCGATGAAGCGCGCTGGCGGCCGACGTTTCTACCGCCCGCAGGATCTAGTGCTGCTGCAGGGGGTTCGCCGGCTGCTGCACGACGAAGGCTACACCATCAAGGGCGTTCAGAAGCTCCACAAGGAGCATGGTCTGAAGCGCCTGGTCGCAGCCGCCGACCCCGCTGCCGCCGCCACCTTCGACGAGGAGACGTACGCGGAAGGCGCCGAGCCGGTCGCGACGCCCGCAGCCGTCGCCGCGCTCGACCGGGGCAGGCTGGAGGCGGTGCTGAGGGACCTCGAGACGGCGAAGGCCAGGCTCGATGCGGTTCTTCGCAGTTAAGCGAAATCACGATTGCGAGGGCGCAAGTCGCCCCCTATAAGCGCCACCTCACACGGCCGGAGCGTGGCGCAGCCTGGTAGCGCACTTGACTGGGGGTCAAGGGGTCGCAGGTTCGAATCCTGTCGCTCCGACCATGTGAGCCTTTCGAGGAACCTGAGCCCTCAGGTCCGGGACTGGAAAGTCACCGGAAAGCCGGCGCGCACTGAATTCGCAACCGTACAGATGGCCGTCGCCCGCTCGACGACTTCGCGCGCGTCCGAGCCGTCCGCCAGCTCGCAAACCACCGTCACCTTGGCTCCGGTCGTGACCAACGGCGCGCCTTCCAGCTGCAACACGACCGAGACGTCGATGTCGCCCAGGGTGAGACCCAGCTGATCGGCGGCGTACCGCAAGTCGTTGCAAAAGCAGCCTCCGATCGCTAGCGCCAGAAGCTGTCCGCCATTGAAGCCAAGGCCCGTGCCCCCGGCGCGGCCTTCCGGTCGATCGACCACAACCGTATGAGCGCCCGCCCAGCCCAGGGCCGCTCCAGACCCCTGAACATTCCGAAGCTCAACGGCGATCTCCGTCATACGGCGTCCGTCCTGTCCTTCGCGTCGGGCTTTCCCGCCCACCGAAGCAGCGGGAAGAGCGGCACGCCCCAGAGCGTCCCCACCAGCAGGAAATAGATGAGCTGCGCCCACGCGTTTTGTGGAACGTAGTCCGCGACCGTCGCTGCGATGGCGATGTACACGACGGCGAAAACGATGATCCCGAGCGCGCCGAGCGCGCGGCGGGTGCTGGCCTTCATGGGCTTGATCCGGCTAAAGGAAAACGCCGCGGACCAGGGGGCCCGCGGCGTCCGATTTTAGCCTTGTTTCCCGCCGATGTCAGTTCGGCGCGGCCAAGCTCCGTCTCAGGCTTAGGCCCGGCGGAACAGGCCCAAAAGCAGGAGGAGCAAGATGGCGCCGATGGTCGAAACGACCAGGCTGCCCCAGAAGCCGCCGAAATCGAGGCCGATCATGCCGGCTAGGAACGCGCCGAGGAAGGCGCCGACCAGACCGACGATAAGGTTGGTGAGAAGGCCGTGACGACGGCCAGTCACTTGTTCCGCAATCCAACCGGCGACGATACCGATGATGATCGCGCCGATGATGCCCACTCCACTCATATCCCGTTCTCCCGAACATCCAGCCGCGGCGGGCGCGGTCGCAAACTCAATGCGGTGACGCTGAAAACGTTCCTGGCTTCAGCATATACCCGCCTTAACCGTACGCTCGTCGCAGGAGTCCAGTCCGTATGAATCGCTTCGCGCCGGCGTACCGATCCACCAGTGTCGCCATCTGGCTTTTCGCCGTCGCATGTCTGGTCTTCGCGATGGTGGTGGTGGGCGGCGCGACGCGCCTGACCGACAGCGGCTTGTCGATCACGGAGTGGCGGCCCGTCACCGGAGCCATTCCGCCGCTGAACCAAGCCGACTGGGCGTCGGAGTTCGCCAAATACCGGCAAATCCCGGAGTACCGGCAGGTCAACGCCGGCATGAGCCTGGAGCAGTTCAAGACCATCTACTGGTGGGAATGGGCGCACCGGCTGCTCGGGCGGCTGATCGGGGTGGCCTTCGCCATACCGTTCCTAGTCTTCCTGGCCATGGGCAAGCTTTCGCGGGACGTGCTCGCGCGCTGCCTCATACTGCTGGCGCTGGGTGGCCTTCAGGGCTTCATCGGCTGGTGGATGGTGTCGAGCGGCCTGGCCGACCGAGTGGACGTGGCGCCGGAGCGCCTCACAATTCACTTGGGGTTGGCGCTGATCATCTTCGCGATGCTGATCTGGACCGCGCTCGACGTGCTGGCCGGACCCAACCACACGCGGCCGCCGCGCCGATGGGTGAGGGCAGGTTACGCCTTGCTGGCGCTGGTCTACGTGCAGATCCTGCTGGGCGGGCTTGTGGCGGGCAACGATGCGGGCCTTGTCTACAACGACTGGCCCGCCATGAACGGCGCCTTCCTGCCGGAGGTGGATTGGAGCCGCGGCGCCTGGCGCGCCTTCCTCCACGACCAGGCGCTCGTGCAGTTCAACCACCGCATGACGGCGTACCTGCTGCTGATCGCCGCCACCGTCTTCGCCGTGCGCGCCTTCCGCTCTCCGGTCGAGGACGTGCACAAGGCTATCGCCGTGATCGTGGCGGTGCTGGTGTGGATCCAGGCGGGCATCGGGATCGCCACGTTGATGACCGGCGTGCCTATCGGCCTTGGAGTGACGCACCAGGTGATGGCCGTGCTGGTCCTGGCCTGCACAGTGTGGCTGGCCTGGACGGTGCAGCGTTCCACCGTGCGGATCTTCAGCCGCAGCCTCTAGGGGTCAGGTCGCAGTCGCGTCGAACCGGTCCCACGGGCCGGTGATCTCCAGCGTCATGCCCGGCTGGTAGATGTTGACGAAGGCGCTCCTGCCGTCCGGCGAGAAGCAGATGCCCGCGAGCTCCGCGTTGCCGGAATAGACGTTGCGCCCGATGGTGTAGACCTTGCCCTCGGGCGTCACGCCTTTGAGGTGGTTGCGGTCTACGTCCGAATATCGGTCCTCGCAGACGATCAGGTGCCCCCAGGGCGCCACCGTCAGGTTGTCGCCGAAGTCGTAGACGCGCTCCTCGGCCGACTCGAGGAACAGCTGCAGGCGCCCCGGCTGGTCCTTCTCGCCGGCCTGACCCTCGAGAGGGCTGGGCACATAGCGCAAGATCTGCCCGTTGCCGGGCGCGCCGCCGGAGGTGGCGGTGAAGTACATTTCGCCCACGCCGAAGTGGATGCCCTCGCCGCGGGCGATCCAGGCCGCGCCCTTGGCATGGCCCCGCAGGCGCAGGTCTTCCTCGGGGCTCTCGACTCCGTCGAGGTCGATCCAGAAGACCTCCTTCCAGTCGCCCGTGCGCCAGGTGACGTTTCCCTTCCAATTGCGGGTGTCGCCGCCCTCAGGCGCGTCGCGCAGGCCCATCGCCTGCAGGCGGCCGCCCTTGTGAAGGTTGCGGCGATCGTTGGGCAGGAAGCGGTAGAAGAGGCCTGCGCCGTCGAAGCTGTCCTCGGTCAGGTAGACTACGCCCGTGCGGGGATCGACGCAGGCGGCCTCATGCTGGAAGCGGCCCATCGCCTTGATCGGCACGGCTTCGACCAGGCCCTTGTCGCCTGCCGGCACCTCGAAGACCCAGCCATGGTCCTTGCCGACGCCGTCGCCGGCTTTGATCACCCGCTCCTCACAGGTCAGCCACGAACCCCAGGGCGTCGCGCCGCCCGCGCAGTTCACCGCGGTGCCGATAAGGCTGAGGTGCTGGCTGACCAGTCTGCGCGACTTGAGGTCGTAGACCATGGTCGTCGTCCCGCCGGGGCAGGGGACACCGTCCGCCTTCAGGTCATAAGCCTTCTTCAAGTCGGCTCGCGCGGCGAGGCGCTGGCTTATGCCGTAGGGCCCCCTGTTGGAGTCGCTGGGCTTGAGCTCATGATTGCGCACAAGCGCCACGCGTGAGCCGCCCAAGCCGAAACAGCCCATGCCATCCGCGTTGTCCGGGACGACGAACCCATCGTCCATCGTCTCGCCCATCTGCGAGATGATGCGGTAGCTGAAGCCTTCCGGCAGGTCGAAGACGCCGTGCGGATCCTTCACCAGGTCTCCATAACCCTTCACCTCGTTCCGGTAGCCGGGCAGGGGCGCCGCGCCGACGGCCGCCGGCGTTTGGGCGTAGGCGAGACGCGACCATCCGGCGAAGGCGGCGGTCGTGGCGAGAAAGGATCTACGCGAGAAGGACATGCGGTGACTCTGGAGGGACGCCGGGGCGGCGCTCTATCGCGCATGTGAGCGGTGATAACCACCACGGTATTGTGACGCGCCGTCGCGGGGATGCGGTAAAATCATACCTATACCGAAAAGTGGCGTAGAATCATTGGGATGTGGGTCGCCGGTCTGCAAAGTGGCGGTTGACCCGGCTCCGGCGCTCCTGTATCAGGCCGCCTTCCGCGAAACGGCCCGGCCGCCCTCAAGGGTCGCCGTCGTTCGCCTCGAGGATTTTACATCATGCTGAAGACGAGCACGGCTTCGCTGAAGCCGGCCGATGTCGAGAAGAAGTGGATCGTGATCGACGCCGAAGGCGCGGTCGTCGGCCGTCTGGCTTCCTTCATCGCGATGCGGCTGCGCGGCAAGCACCGCGCCGACTACACCCCGCACGTGGATTGCGGCGACTATGTCGTCGTGATCAACGCTGACAAGGTGAAGTTCACCGGCCGCAAGCTGAACCAGAAGACCTACTACTGGCACACCGGCCACCCGGGCGGGATCAAGGAACGCACTGCGGACAAGATCCTGAACGGCCGCTTCCCCGAGCGCATCCTCGAGAAGGCGGTGGAGCGCATGCTCCCCAAGGAGAGCCCCCTGGCCCGTAAGCAGATGACGCACCTGCGCATCTACACGGACGCGGCGCATCCGCACGAAGCGCAGAACCCCGAAGTCGTCGCCTTCGCCGACCTCAACCCCAAGAACGTCGCCCGGAGCGCCTAAGCCATGACCGACGTGCAAGCGCCCTCGGGCCTCGAAGCCCTGCAGCAACTCGCCGGCACCCCGCTGCTGGCGGACAACGCCGCTCCGTTGCGTGAGCAGCAGCTCGACCAGCACGGCCGAGCCTACGCCACCGGCAAGCGGAAGAACGCCATCGCGCGGGTGTGGATCAAGCCGGGCTCCGGCAAGATCACGATCAACGGCCGCGATCAGGAGATCTACTTCGCGCGCCCTGTGCTGCGCATGATGATCGCCCAGCCGATGAACCTGACCGACCGCGCCTCGCAGTTCGACGTGGTGGTGAGCGTCCAAGGCTCGGGTCTCTCCGGCCAGGCCGGCGCGATCCGCCACGGCATCTCCAAGGCCTTGACCTACTACGAGCCCGGCCTGCGTTCGACGCTGAAGGCGGCCGGCCTGCTGACCCGTGACCCGCGCGTCGTCGAGCGGAAGAAGTACGGCCGCGCTAAGGCCCGCCGCAGCTTCCAGTTCTCGAAGCGCTAAGACCTCCGAGGTCTCTCTGTCGACATCGGAAGGGCGCTTCGGGAGACCGGGGCGCCCTTTCTCTTTGCCCGAAAGGTTTGGCCATGGCGCACAAGGTGTTCATCGACGGCGAGGCCGGCACGACCGGCCTGCAGATCCGGGCGCGCCTGGAAGGCCGACGTGATATCGCCCTCATTCAGCTAGGCGACCGCCGCAAGGATCTTGAGGCGCGCCGCGATGCGATCAACTCCGCCGACGCCGTGATCCTGTGCCTGCCCGATGACGCCGCGCGCGAGGCGGTGTCCCTGGTCGAGAACGCGGACGTGCGGGTGATCGACGCCTCCACCGCCTATCGAACCGCCGAGGGCTGGACTTACGGTTTTCCCGAACTGACTCGCGCCCAGCGAGCGGCGGTGCGGGAGTCCAAGCGCATCTCCAATCCCGGCTGCTATCCCACCGGGTTCCTCGCGATGATCCGCCCGTTGGTGGACGCTGGCCTGTTGCCGGCGTCACAGGCCGTGACGGTCACCGGCGTCTCCGGCTACTCGGGCGGCGGCAAGTCGATGATCGCCGAGTTCGAGGATGAGAGGGCGCCCAATTTCACGCGCGCGCCTTACCGGATCTACGCGACGGGCCTGGGGCACAAACACGTGCCTGAGATGCGCATCCATGCGGGTCTTGAGCATCCGCCGCTCTTTGCGCCGGCTGTCGGCCGCTACCGGCAGGGCATGCTGGTGGAGGTCCCGCTGCAGCTCTTCGCCCTGCCTGGCGCGCCGTCACCCGATCAGGTCCGTGCCGCCATCGCCGACCATTACGCGGGGCAGCGGTTCGTCGAAGTCGCGTCCGCGGTGGAGATCGCCACCACCCGAACCTTGGATCCCGAAGGGTTGAACGGCACCAACCGGCTGAAGCTCTACGTCTTCGGGGACAATAACGCCGGCCAGGCTCGGTTGGTGGCCCTGCTGGACAACCTGGGCAAGGGCGCGTCTGGAGCGGCGGTGCAGAACCTGAACCTAGCGCTGGGCCTCGAGGAAGCGGTGGGGCTCTAGCGTCGGGACGAGCCGCGGCCAGGCGGAAAGTCGCAGGGCGCGTCCGGAGCGGCGGCGTGTGCGTATATCCCCCTCGAGGGAGATGTTCCGATGAACCCGATCCACACTCGCCGTCATCTGCTGGCGGCCGCGGCCGCGCTGATAGCCGCGCCGGCGACTGCGAAGCCTTCTGCGGCGGAAGGGAAGTACGCCGCCTCGCCCTTCCGTAGGGTCTCGGACGCCGAGTGGAGACAGCGCCTGTCGCCGCTGGCTTATCAGGTGCTGCGCCGCGAGGGCACCGAGCGCCCGTTCACGAGCGCCCTGAACAAGGAGAAGCGCCGCGGGACCTTCGTCTGCGCCGGCTGCGACCTGCCGCTATTCCGATCTGAGTGGAAATACGACTCCGGCACCGGCTGGCCCAGCTTCCACTCGGCGCTGCCCGGCGCCTTCGGTGTGAAGACGGACTTCAAGATCGGCCTGCCGCGCACCGAGTATCACTGCGCCCGGTGCCTGGGGCATCACGGTCACATCTTCGACGACGGACCGCGGCCGACGGGCAAGCGCTACTGCAACAATGGCGCGGCGCTGAAGTTCGTCCCGGCCTAGTCTTTGGGGCTGTCGAGCACGCCTTCGACCGTCAGGCCAAACCAGATCGTGCCCACGATCACCGCCAGGCCGAAGTCTCGACCGGGCCACAGGATCGTCGCGCCCGCGCATAAAAGGATGATCAGCGGCAGCAAGCCGGCCAGTCCCACGGAGATCGGGCTTTCCGGGTCGACCAGAGGGCGGCGGGGAAAGCGGTTCTTCAGCAGGATGCGCTTCATCAGCAGGTAGACGATCAGCACCGCCGGCGCGAGCGCCACATAACGCCACTTCAGCTCCGGCGAGGCGTAGGCGGTGGCCGACACGACGAGCAGGGCCAGGGCGAAGCCCGTCGACAGGGCGACGAGCAGGTTCAACTGGCGGAAACGTTTCGCTTCAGGGCTCAAGAGAGGACCTTCACATAGGAACCGGGCGCCGGCTCCAGCGCCTGCAGCGGACCGGATGAGGGATCGCGGGCCTCGATCCATCCGCCGGATTTCTCATGGAGCCACTCCGCCCATGCCGGCCACCAGGAGCCGGGCTTCTCGACCGCGCTTTCCCGCCATTCGTCGAGGGAAGCGGGCAGGGCCGGGTTCTCCCAGTGCTGGTACTTCTTCGCATCCGGATGGTTCACCACGCCCGCGATGTGGCCCGAACCCGCCAGCATATAGGTGACCGGTCCGCCGAACAGGCGCGCGCTGCGGTACACCGACTTGGCCGGGGCGATGTGATCCTCGCGGCTGGCCTGGAAGAACAGCGGCGTCTTCACCGACTTGAGGTCCAGGTTCACGCCGCCGAGCGTCATCTCGCCCTTCGCCAGCGCGTTCTTTCCGTAGAACTCCCTCAGATAAAAAAGGTGGAGCGCCTTGGGCATGCGCGTCTGGTCGCTGTTCCAGTACAGCAGGTCGAAGGCGGGCGGTTCCTTGCCCATCAGGTAGTTGTTCACAAAGAAGGACCAGACGAGATCGTTGGCCCGCAGGGCGTTGAACGTGTCGGCCATGGCGGCGCCCGGCAGCACGCCGCCGGCCTCGTCCATGCGCTGCTCCAGGTCCGTCAGCCAGTGCTCGTCCGTGAACAGGAGGAGATCCCCGGCTTCCTGGAAGTCGTGCTGGGCGGCGAAGAAGGTGGCCGAGCCGATGCGGTCGTCACCCTTGGCCGCCATGTGCGCCAGGGTCGAGCCCAGCAACGTGCCGCCGATGCAGTAGCCGACGGTGTTCAGCTTATCGACGCCGCACTGCTCCATGACCTTCTGCGACGCCCGGTAGATGCCGCCGGTCATGTAGTCCTCGAAGGACTTGTCCTTCAGGGTCGGATCCGGGTTGATCCAGGAGCAGACGAAGACGGTGAAGCCCTGGCTGGCGAGCCAGCGGATCATCGAGTTCTCGGGCCGCAGATCCAGAATGTAGAACTTGTTGATCCAGGGCGGGAAGATCAGCAGCGGGGTCTCGCGCACCTTCTCCGTGGTCGGTGCGTACTGGATCAGCTCGAACAGCTCATCGCGCCAGACGACTTGGCCCGGGGCGGTCGCCACGTTCTCGCCGACGCGAAAGCGCGTGTAGTCCGTCTGGCTGATGGCCAGCTTGCCGCCGCCGCGGTCGAGGTCGGCGGCGAAGTTCTCCATCCCCCGCACGAGGCTCTCGCCGCCCGACTTCATCAGCTCGGCTAGAGCGACGGGGTTGGAGGCCAAGAAGTTGGACGGCGAGAAGGCGTCGGTCAGGAGCTTGGTGAAGAAGGCCGCCCGCCGCTGCGTCAGCGGATCCACCCCTTCAACGTTGGCCACCAGCCCATTCAGCCAGTCCGACGTGATGAGGTACGACTGCCGCATGACGTCGAACACGGGGTTCTCCGTCCACTCGGGGGCGGCGAAGCGCTTATCCCCGCGAGGCTTCTGATCCCCGCTCAGCGGCTGCTCGGATTGAGCGCCGGTGAAGGCGCGCTGGGCGGTCGTGGCCCAAAGTTCGCGGTAACGGTCGAACAGCTCCGCCTGCGCCTTGAACAGCTGGTCCGGATTGGCGGCCAGGCGGCCCATCACCGCTGTCATGGCGGGCGCCACGTTGAACGGATCCGGGGACAGGGCGGCGGGGCGATCCGCCTGGCGCAGCGCGGCCTCGGCGATCGCGCCCTGGGCGGTCAGCGCCGCCTTCGCAAGATTCAGGGACAGGCGCTCGATAGCTGCGTGCTGGTCCAGCCCCAGCATGTGCGCCTCGTACGCCGCCTCGCTCGCCTGGGAGGGCGAACCGGAAGCCTGAGCCGCCTTCAGGCGCTCGGCCGCGTCGTGACGGCTGTCGGCGGCGTTGGGCTCCGCCACCTCCGGCTTGGGTGCATGGTTCGCGGGCTGCGGCTTGTGGGTGGCGGGGGAGGGCGGATCGCCTGGAGCGCTGGCCTTCTCCGCCGTCAGGGTCCCGGCCTGTGCGCCGGCGTTCTTCCTCGACTTGGCCATTCCATCCTCCGGCGACGCCGCTGGCGCCTTTCACCTGCGGCCGTCTTCGCCTATGACCGGGGCGACACCTGGGCCACGGCTGCTCTTTGTATGATCATGAATCGCGCAGGCAAGCCGGACCGTTCCCTCCTTTGGCCGATCCTTGTGGTGGGGGCGCTGCTGTCCGGCTGCGCCAACATCGATCCGTTCCAGCGGGATGTTGATCAGACCTCGCCGGCCGCCGCGGAGGTGCAGGCCGCGCTCGAAGTCGATCGCGACTATCCGCGATGGTCGGAGTTCCCCGCCGCGCCCAAGGACGTGCCCGGTCCGGGTGAGGTCCGCCGCCGCGTGGTGGCGCTGGAGCGCGAGGGCGCGACGCTCTACGCCTGGGCGAGAGCCAACCCGCAGATGGTTTCAGACACCGCCGCATTCGCGGCGCAAGGTCTGGGCCAGATCAACCCCTCGCTTGCGCGCAAGGCCCCGGAGGGCTCCGCCGCGCAGACGGAGGCGTTCGCCCGCTCGGCCCGCGCCCTCGCCACCCCACCGCCCATCGCCAAGTAGCCGGCCCGGACCCTGCCGACCGCTTCTGTCGCAGGACGAGCCTAATCGAATCGCAAGACACTGACCTGCCCTCAAGGAGGCCCCATGCAGACCCTCGCGCGCGCGCTCGCGTTTGACGCCGCCAAGGTGACCGAAGCCGCCGCTATCGCTTCGCTGCCGATGGTCGGCCGCGGAGACGAGAAGGCCGCCGACCAGGCCGCCGTCGACGCCATGCGCACCGGGCTCAACGCGCTCGAGATGGACGGCCTGATCGTCATCGGCGAGGGCGAGCGCGACGAAGCTCCGATGCTCTACATCGGCGAAAAGGTCGGGACCGGGCAGGGCGGCCGCGTGGACATCGCCCTGGACCCGCTGGAAGGCACGACGCTCACCGCCAAGGCGATGCCAAACGCCCTGACGGTTCTCGCCATGTCGGCCGGCGGCGGCATGCTGCACGCGCCCGACACCTACATGGACAAGATCGCCGTCGGTCCTGGCCTGCCGGCCGGCGTCGTCGACCTCGACGCTTCGCCCGCCGACAACGTGATCGCCCTCGCGAAGGCCAAGGGCGTGCGGGTGGACGAGATCACCGCCTGCGTGCTGGACCGTCCGCGTCACGCGCCGATCATCGACAGCCTGCGCAAGGCGGGCGCCCGCGTGCACCTCATCACCGACGGAGACGTGGCCGGCGTGATCCACACCTCTGATCCGACCACCGGCATCGACATCTACCTTGGCCAGGGCGGCGCGCCCGAGGGCGTGCTGGCGTGCGCTGCGCTGAAGTGCGTGGGCGGTCAGTTCCAAGGCCGGCTCGTCTTCCGAAACGACGAGGAGCGCACCCGCGCCGAGCGCACGGGCGTGACCGACTTCGACCGCAAGTACGACCTGCATGAGCTGGTCCGCAGCGACGCCATCTTCGCCGCGACGGGCGTGACCAAAGGCGCCCTGCTCGAAGGCGTGAAGATCGAGAACGGCTACGTCACGACCGAGACCCTGGTCATGACGTCGTGGGATTCGACCGTCCGGCGCATCCGGACGCGGTCGCCGCTGTAGCCGTGGACGGCGGCGGGCCGATCGTCGACGGCTTCCTGGGCGTGCGCCGCTCCATGAGCGGCCGCGTCTGGCGCCAGCGCCCGGCGGACGCCGCCACCGTTCTGTCCCACCAGCGCAAGCTGGGCCTCGTGGAGCCGCTGGCCCGCGCGCTGGCCTCCCGTGGCGTGGACGAGGCCATGGGGCCCCACTACCTGAACCCGACGCTGAAGGCGCTCTTCCCCGATCCTTCGAGTTTCCTCGACATGGACCGGGCGGCTGAGGCCCTGCTGGACGCGCTCGTGGCCCGAAAACCCGCTTACGTGTTCGCCGACTACGATGTGGACGGCGCCACCAGCGCGGCGCTGCTGGTGCGCTGGTTCCGGGCCATGGGCGCGGACCTGCCGATCTACGTTCCCGATCGGATGGCCGAAGGCTATGGCCCAAGCCGCGTCGCCTTCGATCGCATGAAGGCGTCGGGCGCCGAGCTAGTGGTCACGGTTGACTGCGGGGCCGCGGCCCACAACGCCATCGCCTACGCCGCCTCCATCGGCCTAGAGGTCGTGGTCGTCGATCACCACCTGATGCGCGAAGATCCCCCGGCTTGCACAGCCGTGGTCAACCCCAACCGTCCGGGCTGCGGGTCCGGGCAGGGCAACCTGGCGGCGGCCGGCGTCACCTTCGTGCTGCTGGCCGCGCTGAACCGCGCGGCGCGAGCGCGAGGCCTGTTCGACGACCGCCGTGAGCCGGACCTGCGGGCCTGGCTGGACCTGGCGGCGCTGGGCGCTGTCTGCGACGTCACGGCGCTGACCGGATTCAATCGTGCGCTGGCGGCTCAAGGGCTGAAGGTCATGTCGGCCTGGGCTAACCCCGGGTTGAAGGCGCTGATGGAAGTCGCGGGCGCCGCCGGCGCGGCAGAAGCCTTCCACGCCGGCTTCATCCTGGGCCCGCGCATCAATGCGGGGGGGCGCGTCGGCCGCTCTGATCTCGGGGCTCGCCTGCTGTCGACCGACGACTACGAGGAGGCGCTGGCGCTGGCGCGCGAACTGGACGCGCTGAACGGCGCCCGCAAGGACGTGGAGCGCGAGGTGCAGGACGAGGCGGTGCGCCGCGTCGAGCACGCGGAGGCTTTCGCGCCCGAGTCTCCCGCCATCGTCGTGGCCGGTGAGGGGTGGCACCCTGGCGTCATCGGAATCGTCGCCGGCCGGTTGCGCGAGCGGTGGCGCAAACCGGTCGTCGTCATCGGCCTGGATCCGGTCGCTGGGATCGGCAAGGGTTCGGGGCGATCTCAGCCGGGCGTGAACCTTGGCCGCGCTGTGCAGGCGGCCTACGACGCGGGGCTGCTGCTCGCCGGCGGCGGCCACGCCATGGCGGCGGGGTTGACCGTCCGCGCCGACGCGGTGTCCGATCTACGCGCCTTCCTTTGCGAGCATCTCGCCGGCGAGTTCGCAGTGGCCGCTGAAGCGGACGCAGTGGACATCGACGCGGTCGTCACGCCGCGGGGCTGCGACCGTGGGCTGCTGGAGGCGTTCGACCGGCTCAAGCCTTTTGGCCAGGGCAATCCGGAGCCTGTCTTCGCCTGCGCCGGCGTGCGCGTGGAGCACGCCAGCGAGATGAAGGGCGGCCACGTGCGGTGCACCCTGGTGGAGGCCGACGGCACGCGCCTGCGAGCCATCGCCTGGCGCTCGGCCGACACCCCGGTCGGGCAGCGGCTGCTCTCGCGCGAAGGCGCTGTGCACGTCGCAGGCCGGCTGAAACGCGATGACTGGCAGGGCCGGGACGGCGTGCAGATGGAGATCGAGGACCTCGCCGACCCGCGCATGTGCGCCTGATCGCCTTACGGCCAAGTTCCCGAAATTTCAGCCTCAGACCGGTCTTGCGCCCTTCGAATGAGGCGGCTATATCGCCGGCTCCGCGCCGCGGTCCCTTCGTCTATCGGTTAGGACGCTAGATTTTCAATCTAGAAAGAGGGGTTCGATTCCCCTAGGGACTGCCACGCGGAATACTTCCACGAAGACCTGCCGCTTTCGCCCTACGCGCGGAAACGGTGATTCTCGTCTCCCGTATTCGTAAATATCCGTGTTATGCTTCTCCTCCGTGCTGGGACAGGACGGGGGTTAAAGGGGCTGGACGTGAGTTACGATTACGACGACGCGGGTCCGCAGGACGAGTCCGTGCGGATCAGCGGCCGGGTCAAATGGTTCGACCCGGGCAAGGGCTACGGCTTCATCGTGCCGGACGATCCGTCGCAGACGGGCATGAAGGACGTGCTGCTGCACGTTACATCCCTTCGCGATTCGGGCCGCGAGAACTGCCTGGAAGGTTCCGCCATTCAATGTGACGTCGTGCGCCGCCCCAAGGGCTGGCAGGTGGCCGCCATTCACGACCTCGACGAGAGCGCCGCGCCGCCGCCGACCGAGCGGCGCCCGCGTTTCGAGGACGGCGGCCGTCGCGAGTTCCGGGACCGCAGCGATCTTGGCTTCGCCCGCGCGGCTGCGGCGCGACGCCCGCTGCTGCAGCCCCGCGGCCCCATGGAGCCGGCCAAGGTCAAGTGGTTCAACCGCACCAAGGGCTACGGCTTCGTCACGCGGGACGCCGAGGAAGGCGACATCTTCGTGCACATCGAAACGCTGCGCCGCTGCGGGCTGGAGGATCTTCAGCCCGGCGACGAGGTGATGGTGCGCTTCGCAGACGGCCCCAAAGGCCTTGTGGTCGCCGAGATCCAGCAGACGGCGAACGCCTGAGCCTCTAGGCTCACGCTGTGCCGATCGCCGTCTCCACCCGCAACGCCATCCGTCGCATGTCGGCGGCGTTCGCGTTCGCCTGCGCCCTCGCCATGCCCTTTGGCCTGGTCGCCTGCACGGCCGGCACCGAGGCGGCCGCGCCGGCGCTGCAGCCGCTGACGATCGTCACCGCGGGAGGCGGCGAGCACCGCTTCGAGGTCGAGATCGCCGATGATGACGCCGAGCGCGCCCGAGGGCTGATGAACCGCGAGTCGCTGCCCGACGACCGCGGGATGCTGTTCCAGTTCGAGGAGGAGGCGGAGCGCGCCTTCTGGATGAAGAACACCCTGATCCCGCTCGATATCCTCTACATCTCCGCCGATGGCCGAATCGTCTCCATCGCCCGGGAGACGACTCCCTTTTCGGAGGCGCCGATCCCGTCCTACGGCGCGGCCAAGGGCGTGCTGGAGATTCGGGGCGGCCGGGCGGCCGAGCTCGGCCTCGAGCCTGGAGACCGGGTGCGGCACCCCTTCTTTGACCGTCCCTGAAGCCTAAGAGGCGACTCGCCGTTGCGGGGCCGGGCTCCCGCGTGGCATGAGGGGGCTCGTTAAACGGGGCGTAGCGCAGCCTGGTAGCGCGCCTGCTTTGGGAGCAGGATGTCGCAGGTTCGAATCCTGCCGCCCCGACCACGACTGACTAGGGTTCCCAGTTCATGCTCGCCCGCATCTTCAAGCCGTCGAAGACCGCCATGCAGTCCGGCCGGGCCAAGACCAAGGATTGGGTGCTGGAGTTCGCGCCTCAGTCCGCGCGCCTGCCGGACCCTCTGATGGGCTGGTCGGTGACCACCGATCCGCAGCGGCTTGTCTCGCTCTCCTTCGACACGAAGGAGCAGGCGATCGAATACGCCGAGAAGCACGGCATCCCCTTCCGTCTCATCGAACCCAAGCTGGCCCGCCCTGTGATCAAGGCCTATGCCGACAACTTCGCCTACAACCGCAAGCAGCCCTGGACGCACTGAGCGTCTGCGCCGACTCCGCGGCCTTGGGCGCCCTTAGCTCAGCTGGATAGAGCACCCGCCTTCTAAGCGGACGGTCGCAGGTTCGAATCCTGCAGGGCGCGCCATCGCTTCAGACCGATTGCAATTCGCAAGCAGATCCGTCCAGATGGGCGCCCTGATCGGAGAGGCGCCATGGCCAAGCTTGTATTCGGCATGAACCAGTCGTTGGACGGCTACGTCGACCACACGGGGTTCGCGCCCGGGCCCAAGCTCTTCCGCCACTTTGTCGAAGAGGCTGAAGGCCAGGCGGGCAGCCTCTACGGCCGCCGCATGTACGAGATCATGCGGTACTGGGACGATGATCGCCCGGAATGGAGTGTGGATGAGCGCGCCTTCGCGGCGGCCTGGCGGAAGCAGCCGAAGTGGGTGGCTTCGCGCACGCTGACATCGGTCGGTCCCAACGCCACGCTGCTGGAAGGGGAGCTCGAGGCCGCTGTCCGCACGCTCAAGGACGGCCGCGACGGGGAGATCGAAGTGGCCGGCCCGACCTTGGCTCAAAGCCTCACCGCGCTCGGCCTGATCGACGAGTACCGGATCTACCTGCATCCGGTCGTGCTTGGCGGCGGAGCTCCCTACTTCGCCGGGGCCCGGCCTCCGCTCCGCCTCGTGAGCCACGAGCGGATGGACGAGGACGTGATCAGGCTGACCTACGCGCCGGCCTGATCCGCCGTCATCGGGGCGCCTCAGGCGGTCTCGAACTGCGGCTCGCAGCCGGGCACGGCGCTCATGTCCATGAACACCGGCTCGAAGATGTGGCCGTCGAGGTCTTCGAAGGCGCGGCCGTACATGAAGCCCATGTCCTGTGGCGGCCGGACGTCGGCCTTTCCGCCTGCGGCCGCGGCGGCTTGAGTGATCGCATCGACGCCTTCGCGGCTGTCGCACGAGAGCGCGAACAGCGCCTGGCACGTGGCGCGCGCATCGGCGATGGGCCGGGGCGCGAAGCCGCCGAAGAACTCATGCGTCAGCAGCATGAAGATGACCGAGTCCGACCACATCATCGAAGACGCGTTGGCGTCGCTGAACTGCTCGTTCTTGACGCAGCCGATCGCCTCATAGAAGCGGGTCGAGGCCGCCAGATCCTTCACGGGCAGGTTCACGAAGATCATCTTGGACACGGTGCGGTCTCCCTCATTCGGTGCTGGTGCGGCTGGTCCGCATCCTGCCCCAAGGACGCACTGATCGCTTCGGTCCCGACATGGGGCGTGCGGCTTTTTGCGCGCCGGCTACTCCAATCGGTTTCCCTTGCAGTCGACGGCGAACAGGAAGGCTGTGCCCGAGTGCACCTCCACCCTCTCACAGTCGGCATGCCGCGCCAGGACTTCAGGGATCATCTCGAGCACGGCGCCGGCGCGGGCGAGTTCAATGACCTCGGTCGGCGACTTGGAATCGCCGTGTAGCACAATCAGGCGGTACATTATCTCTGCCCGGGCGCTGCTCGCCCCAACTGAGCCTCAGCCTTTGGAGCTCGGCGGCCCATTGTGCACAAGCACTCAGTGCGCAAACGCCGCGGATGCGCCTCGCATGGCCTTTTGGCGGATCATCCTCGTCGCTAGGGTGGGCGGACATCGAACAGGGTGTCCCGATGCTCGTCTCCACCGACCTTCTGGCCGCCTTCGACTCGGTCGCCGATCACTGGTCGCCCCGGGTGATCGGACGCGTCAACGACCAGTACTTGAAGGTCGCAAAGTTGAAGGGCGAGTTCGTCTGGCACGACCACGCCGAGGAGGACGAGCTGTTCTTCATCGTCCGCGGCGCCCTGCGCATGGAGCTGGAGGACGGCGCTGTGGAGCTTTCTGAGGGGCAGTTCCTGACCGTGCCCAGGGGGGTGCGCCACCGGCCGGTGGCGGAGCAGGAATGTTGGGTGCTGCTGATCGAGACCGTCACGACGCGGCACACGGGCGACGTCGTCGATCCCCGCACCCGCACGCTGCAGGAGCAGCTGGCATGAGCGGCGTCACCGTCCTTGGCGAATGCATGGTCGAGCTGTCGCCGCAACAAGCGGGGGAAGCGAACGGCCTTTACCGGATGGGATTCGCGGGCGACACGTTCAACACGGCCGTCTACATGGCGCGGCTTGGCCTGCGCGTCTCCTACTGCACTGCGCTCGGGCAGGGCGATCCGTTCAGCGAAGGCGTGCTGGCGGCCTTGGAGCGCGAGGGGCTTGACGCCTCGCTGATCCGCCAGGCCGAGAACAGGCTGCCCGGGATCTACTCCATCGTGGTCGACGAGGCGGGCGAGCGGCGCTTCTACTACTGGCGCGAGCACGCGCCGATCCGCGACCTCTTCTCACTGCAGTCGGCGGAGATCTTCGCCCGCGCCGCGCGGGAGAGCGACCTCGTCTACCTCTCGGGTGTCACCTTGGCGGTGATCGGCGAGCTCGGCCGGGCGCGCCTTCGTGACGTGCTGCTGGAGGCGAAGGCGGCCGGTGTCGCCATAGCGCTCGACTTCAACTATCGCCCCTCGCTCTGGCCGGACCCAGCGATCGCGCGCGCCTCTCTCGACGGGATTATCCCCGCTTGCGCCTACATCTCCCTGTCCAGCGAAGACTCACGCCCGCTGTATGGCCGCGAGGCCGGGGAGTTGGCGTCAGAATGGGCGGCGCGCGGCGCCGAGGTGGTCGCGCGTGACGAAAGTCATGCTGTCATCGTGCATCGCCCGGAAGGCCGCATCGCCACGCCGGCTCCGGAGCGCGTCAAGGCGGTCGACACCACCGGCGCCGGCGACAGCTTCAACGCCGCCTATTTGGCCGCTCGCCTACAGGATCTGCCGATCGAGCAAGCCGTCTCGCGCGGTCACATCCTGGCCGCGACGGTGGTCTCCTACGGCGGGGCCGTCATCCCCCGTGAGGCTATGCCGGCGCTCTGACCCTCACGCCATTCGTGCGGCGTAGACGTCCAGGGCGCGGCGGAGATCGGCGATCAGATCCGCGGGCGCCTCCAGGCCGACGTGCAGGCGGATCAGCGGACCCTCGAAAACCGGGGGCCGGTCTCGCGTGGGCAGTTGCGGGTCCTCATAGGTGGCCAGGCTGTCGAAGCCTCCCCACGAGAAGCCCAGTCCGAAGAGCTCCAGCGCGTCAAGGAACGCGAAGGCGTCCTCGCGGGACCCGGATCGCAGCACGATCGAGAAGAGGCCGTTGGATCCTGAAAAATCGCGACGCCAGAGAGCGTTGTCCGGGAAATCTTCAAACGCGGGATGAAGCACGCGCACGACCTCGGGCTGCTCTGCGAGCCAGCGGGCCACCTCCAGTGCCCCGGCTTCGTGCGCCTTCATGCGGACGGGCAGGGTGCGCAGGCCCCTCAGCGCGAGCCAGGCGTCGTCGGGCGAGACGTACCAGCCCATGTCGAAGATCAGGTCCTGCACCGCTTGGCCGAGCTTGGCGTCCGCGACGGAGATCGAGCCTAGGAAAACATCGGAGTGGCCGCCGACGTACTTGCTCAGCGCCTGGACGCTAAGATCGACGCCGTGCGCCAGAGGCTTGAACAGGAGGCCGGCTGCGTAGGTGTTGTCGACCAGGGTGCGGACGCCCCGCTCCCGCGCCAGCCGCGCGATCCCTGGCACGTCCTGAATCTCAAAGGTGAGCGAGCCCGGCGATTCCATCACGATCAGGCGCGTGCGCTCGGTGATGGCGGCCAGCACCTCTTCGGCCGACGCGCGCGGCGGCATGTAACGGGTGCTCACGCCCATACGCTTCAGGAACCGGTCGCAGAAGCGGCGGCTCGGGCGGTAGAGGGCGTCGGTCACGAGGATCTCGTCGCCGGTCTGAACCACCGACAGGATGCCGACGGTCACGGCCGCGAGCCCTGTGGGGACGAGCAAGGTGCGCGTGGCGCCCTCAAGTTCGGAAAGAGCCGCAGCCAGTGCGTTCTGGCTGTCGAGGCCGTCGATGCCGTAAAGCACGCCCTTGCTGGAATCGCGCAGCGCCGCGGCTTCGGACATCAGGATCGTGGTCCCGCGCGCCACCGGTGGGTTCACGGGGCGGCGGTCGGCCGGGCGGGCGGTGGCGTCGCGGATCAGGCGGGTTCTTTCGTCCATCGGCTGATTCCCCTTGCGCAGCGGCCCCGGGCCGTGGCCTGAACCCGTATGCTGAGCGATGGGCCCCGGCAAGGCGGCCCCCGTGGAGGAGCGATGCCGTTGCGCGTCCGCCTGGCTGGCCTGTTCACCGCCGCGATGATCTGCGGTGCAGTAGGCGCGTGCGGCGGCCGCGAGGAGGCGCCTCCGCCGGCTGCTCCCTCCAAGGCCGCGCCTCCGCCGGCCGCTCCCGCAAAAGCGGAGGCTGTGACGCCGCGGAAAGCCGGGCCGACGATCACCGCCATCAAGGCGCGTGGGCGGCTGGTCTGCGGCGTTCACGAAGGCCTGCTGGGCTTCGCCTACCTCGACAACCGGGGCCAGTGGCGCGGTTTCGACGTGGACTTCTGCCGCGCCACGGCGGCGGCGGTGCTCGGGGACGCAGCGGCCGTCCGCTTCGTGCCGACCGGTCTGACAGCGCGCTTCGAGGCCCTGCAGGGCGGACGTGTGGACGTTCTGTGGCGCTCCACCTCCTTCACCTTCGGCCGAGACAGCCGCATGGATTTCCCGGCGGTCAACTACTACGACGGCCAGGGCTTCCTCGTCCGCCGCTCGCTGGACCTCGCCAGCGCCACCGAGCTGAACGGCGCGCGCGTCTGCGTGCAGGCCGGCTCCTCCAGCGAGGGCAATCTGGCGGACTTCTTCCGCGCACGCGGCCTCAACTACACCGTCGTCAGCCACGGGACAGAGGAGCACGCCCGCGCCGCCTACGCGGAGGAGGGGTGCGACGCCTACACCGCCGACATCTCCACCCTTGCGGCGGCGCGCACGACCCTGTCGAACCCGGGCGCGCACGTGATCTTGCCTGAGGTGATCTCCAAGGAGCCGCTGGGACCTGTCGTCCGGGAAGGCGACGACCAGTGGGCGGACGTGGTGCGCTGGACGCTGGCCGCCATGGTCTTGGCGGAGGAACTGGGTGTCACGTCAAAAAACGTCGACGAGATGCGCGAGACAGCGACGAGCCCCGAGGTGCGACGCCTGCTGGGGGTGGAGGGCGATCTCGGCGTCGCTATGGGCCTGACCAACGACTGGGCGTACCGAGTGATCAAGCACGTCGGGAACTATGGCGAGGTGTTCGACCGGAACGTCGGCGTCAATTCGCCATTGAAGCTCGAGCGCGGGCTGAACGCGCTCTGGAACGCCCAGCCCTCCGGCCTGATGTTCGCGCCCCCGCTCCGCTAGCCTAAGGGGCCGGACACCACCTCCGCATCCTCACGCGACCCCCATTCGGCCCAGGAGCCGTCGTAGACCGGCGTCTCGTCGTGGCCGAGCACCGCCAGACCCAGGGCCAGGATGGCGGCCGTTACGCCCGAGCCGCACGTGGTGATCACCGGTTTTGACGGATCCACCCCGGACTCCCGGAAGGCGGCCTCTAGGCCGTAACGGTCGCGGAGAGTCCCGTCTTCGCTGATCAGGCGCTCAAACGGGAGATTGTGCGATCGTGGCATACGTCCGCCCCGGACGCCGGCTCGGGGCTCCGGGGCCTGGCCGAGGAACCGGCCTTGCGAGCGAGCGTCCACGACTTGCGCGGAGCCTTCTGCCAGCGCGCGCCGGACGTCGTCGAAGGCCTTGACCAGTCCCGGACGGAACCACGGATGGAAGGTGGTCGGCGGAGCGCGGAAGTCGCCGGTCTCCACGGGACGGCCTTCGGCCCGCCACTTCCTCAGGCCGCCGTTCAGCACCTGCACCTTGGGAGCGCCGAATACGCGAAAGGTCCACCAGACCCGCGCGGCCGACCCGATGCCGTCGTGGTGGTAGACGACGATCTGGTCATCCTGAGCGACCCCGAGCGAACCCGCCTCGCGAGCGAACACGTCAGGCGTCGGAAGCATGTGCGGCAGGGGACTCGCCGAATCGACGATGTCCTCCAGGTCGAAGAAGACGGCGCCGGGGACATGCGCCTCTTCGTACCGCTGCCGGCCCGGCGGTCCATTCAGGTACCAAGTCGCGTCCACCACCCGTCGGGCGGGCAGCATCTCGTGCAGTTCATCGGTAGAGATCAGCGGGTTCATGCGGCGGCTCCGGTGCGCAGCGAACGCAGGGCGTTGAGCGCGCGCTCACGCGCAGCGCCATGGTCGATGATGGGGGGCGGGTAGTTTCGGCCTAGCGTCACGCCGGCGGCGTCGAGCACTTCGATCGGAGCCCGCCACGGCTGGTGGAGCCACTTGTCCGGTAGCCGCGCCAACTCGGGAACCCAGCGCCGCACGTACCGTCCGTCCGTGTCGAACCGCTCGCCTTGGGTCACGGGGTTGTAGATGCGGAAGAAGGGCGCGGCGTCCACGCCCGAGCCCGCCACCCACTGCCAGTTCATGGCGTTGTTCGCCTGGTCAGCGTCGACAAGCGTGTCCCAGAACCAGGCCTCCCCCTCGCGCCAGTCGATCATCAGGTCTTTGACGAGGAAAGAGGCGACGATCATCCGGACACGGTTGTGCATCCAGCCCGTCGCCCAAAGCTCCCGCATTCCCGCGTCGACGATCGGATAGCCGGTCCGCCCACGCGTCCAAGCTTTCAGGCCGGCGGGGTCACGCCGCCACGGAAAGCGGTCGAAGTTTCTATTGTAAGCTATTGTAGGTAGGTCAGGATTCGCCGCCAACATATGTGCCGCGAACTCGCGCCAGGCTAGCTCCGACACCAGTTTGTCCGCCGCCGTCTCACCCACCGTACCTCGAGCGGCCGCAGCAAGCGCGCGGTCGTAGAGGCGTCGCGGGCTGAGCTCGCCCCAGTGCAGGTGCGGCGACAGACGCGTGGTCCCCTCGACGCCCGGGGTGTCTCTCCCTGTTGGATAGGCGGACAGCGCTTCGTCGAGGAATCGCTCCAGCCGCATGGCGGCGCCGACCTCTCCGGGACGCCAGTCGCGGAAGCCGATCGCCCAGTCGGGGTTGGTGGGGCGCAGCCGCCAGCTGTTCAGCGGTTCGCTGGCGGGCCAAGCCCCCGGCGCCAGCATCCGGCCAGGCGCTGGGTGCGGCATGAAGGGGGGCAGCATCGAACGCAGCGCTCGCAGGAACGGTCCAAAGACTTTGTACGGCTGGCCTGAGCCGTTCAGGACCTGGCCCGGAGCGGCTAGCAGCGTCCCATTGAAGCGGTGGCTATCGACTTTGGAGAGCTGGCGCGCCAGCTCCGCGTCCCGTGCGGCGGCCTCAGGCTCGAATAAGGCGTTGAAGAACAGGCCGGTCGCGCCCGTCTCCTCAATCAGTCGCGCCAGGACTTCGGCAGCGTCGCCCCGCCGAAGCACCAGCCTTGACCCGCGGCCCTCCAAGTCGTCCGCCAACGTCTGCAGCGAACCGTGCAGCCACCAGCGCGCCGCGCCGCCGATCGCACGGCCTTCCAGCTGTTCGTCCAGCACATAGACTGGGATGACAGACCGGCCGCTTTCGAGCGCGGCGGTGAGCGCCGGGTTGTCGTTGAGGCGCAGGTCGCGGCGGAACCATAGCAGCGCCGGACCTTCGGCCATGCGACCCTCTCCGCTCTTGTGCCCGGGGCGGCGTTCCGCCACCTAACGCCCACGTTCACGTGAGGATGCCGCTTTGACCCGCCCGAACGCCGTTGTCGAGTTGAACACGCCGAACGGTCGACCCGTGCGTATCGGCGCGACCGAGAAGCTGAGCTTCATCGCCGGTCCGTGCCAGATGGAGAGCCGCCAGCATGCGCTCGAGACCGCACATGCTCTGAAGGAGATCGCCGAGCGGCTGGACGTCGGCCTGATCTATAAGACCTCGTACGATAAGGCGAACCGAACCTCCGCCAATGCTCAGCGTGGCATCGGGCTTAAGGACTCTCTGCCCATCTTCGCCGAAATCCGGGAGGTGACCGGGCTTCCGACACTGACCGACGTCCACGAGATCGCTCATTGCGCGCCCGTCGCAGAGGCGGTGGACGTGCTGCAGATCCCCGCCTTCCTGTGCCGGCAGACGGATCTCCTCGTGGCTGCGGCCAACACCGGCCGCGCCATCAACGTGAAGAAGGGCCAGTTCCTCGCTCCATGGGACATGAAGAACGTGGTCGCCAAGATCACCGGGGCCGGCAACCCGAACGTGATGGCCTGCGAGCGTGGGGCATCGTTCGGTTACAACACCCTCGTCAGCGACATGCGCGCCCTGCCGATTCTGGGCGAGATCGGCTGCCCGGTGGTCTTCGACGCCACGCACTCGGTGCAGCAGCCTGGGGGCCAGGGCACGAGCTCGGGCGGCCAGCGCGAGTTCGTGCCGGTGCTGGCGCGAGCGGCCGTGGCGGTCGGTGTGGCGGCGGTGTTCATGGAGACGCACCCCGACCCCGACCACGCGCCGTCGGACGGTCCCAACATGGTGCCGCTCAGCCAGTTCGAGGCGCTTTGCGCCGAGCTTCTCGCCTTCGACGCCCTGGCCAAGAAGCGGGCTGCGTAGGCTCATGGCGCCGCAGACCGTCTATGTGCCGGTGCGCGGTTACGGGGAGGAGGTCTTCCGGCCCGTGTTCGCCCAGCCTCTGATGGGCAGCGTCTTCCGCCTCATGGGACCCAAGCCCGAAGACGAGGACTGGGTCTTCCTGCCGGGGCAGGCGGTGCGCTGCGACGAGCAGACGATGCGTGACGGCGAAACGGTGTGGCTGGCCGCCGAACTCGCCGAGTGAGGCCGTGCGTTGGCGGGTGACGCGCATCGGCCTATAGCCGGTCTCATGGACCTCTCTTCGCTGCAGACCCTGATCGGCAAGGTCGCCGGCGCGCGTGTCGCCTGCGTGGGCGACGTCATGGTCGACCGCTACGTCTATGGCGAGGTCTCGCGCATCTCGCCCGAAGCCCCTGTGCCGGTGCTCGCCAAGCGCTCCGAGCAGGTGATGCTGGGCGGCGCCGGCAACGTGGCCCGCAACGTCGCGGCGCTCGGTGGCCGCGCCCTTCTGGCGGGTGTGGTGGGCGACGACGCAGCCGGATACGAGGCGCTGCGCCTGGTGGCCGGCGAGCCCGGCGTCGACAGCCGGCTTGTGTCCCGCCGACAGTGCCCCACCACAGTGAAGACCCGCTTCGTCGCCGGCGCTCAGCAACTCATGCGGCTGGACAGCGAAGACGCCGCCTGCCTCGACCAGAAGGCGGAGTCGCAGCTGATCGGCGCGGTCGAGGACGCGGGCCACGAGGTCTCCGCCATCCTGCTTTCAGACTACGCCAAGGGAGCGGTGACGCCCGCTGTGATCGACGCGGCGCTGTCCGCCGCGAAGGCTGCAGGCGCTCCGTTGATCGTCGATCCGAAGGGCCGATCCTTCGCCAAGTACGGGCAGGCGGACATTCTGAAGCCAAACGCCGGCGAGCTGGCGGGCGTCACCGGGATGCCGGTGCGCTCGGACGAGGAGATCGAGGCGGCCCTTAAGGCTGCGCTGGATAGCTGCGACGCCAAGGCGATCGTAGTCACGCGCGCCGCCCGGGGCATCAGCCTGATGCGCCGGGGCGAGGACGTGCGCCACTTCCGGAGCCAGCCGCGTGAGGTGTTCGACGTGTCCGGCGCGGGCGACACCGCGCTCGCCGCGCTGGGCCTGGCGCTCGCCACCGGTGCCCCGGCCGAGGAGGCCATCGCCTTCGCCTTGCTGGCGTCCGGCGTCGCGGTCACCAAGGTTGGAACCGCGGTGGTCACGCCTGAGGAGTTGGTTGAGGCGGAGCTGGTGGAGCACACAGCGCCGGCCCACGCCAAGATCGCCGCCGGTGAGCGCGTCGACGACGTGGTCGCTCGGTGGCGCGCGAAAGGGCTGCGGGTCGGCTTCACCAATGGCTGCTTCGACGTGCTGCACCGCGGCCACGTGGCCTACCTGGCTCAGGCGCGCGCCTGGTGCGATCGCCTGGTCGTGGGGCTGAACACCGACGCCTCCGTGCGCGCGCTGAAGGGCGAGGGTCGCCCTGTGAACGACCTTGAGGCCCGCGCGGTCGTGTTGGCGGGCCTTTCCAGCGTCGACCTCGTGGTTCCGTTCGAGACGCCCACGCCCCTGCCGCTGATCGAGCGCGTGCGTCCCGACGTGCTGGTGAAGGGCTCCGACTACACCGTCGACAAGGTGGTCGGGGCCGACCTCGTTCAATCCTACGGCGGAGAGGTGCGGTTGGCGGACTTTGTCGACGGCTGGTCCACAACGGCCGCCATCGCCAAGATGAAGCAAGCGTGACAGACCATGGCGCGTGACCTGATCCTGGTGACCGGCGGCGCGGGCTTCATCGGCTCCAACATTGTCGCCCGCCTGACCGCGGCCGGCCACGAAGTGGCCGTGTGCGATCGGCTGCGCGAGGCCTCCACGGGCAAGTGGCGCAACATCGCCAAGCACCCGATCAGCGACTTCGTCGCTCCCGAGGCGCTGTTCGCGTGGCTGGAGACGAGACGCGACGACATCGCCGCGATCGTCCACATGGGCGCGATCTCCTCCACGACGGAGCCGGACGCAGACCGCATAATCCACGCCAACTTCACCCTCTCGCGCGACCTGTGGCTCTGGTCCGCCGAGAACCGGGTGCGCCTGATCTACGCTTCCTCTGCGGCGACCTACGGCGGGGGCGAGCAGGGCTTCCTTGACGACAATTCTACTGCATCGATCTCTGAGCTTCGACCGCTAAACGCTTACGGCTACTCGAAGAAGCTGTTCGATCTTTACGCCCTGCGGGAGTCGGAGCTTGGCGCGTCGCCCCCTCAGTGGGCGGGCCTGCGGTTCTTCAACGTCTACGGCCCCAACGAGTACCACAAGGGATCGATGAAGTCGGTCGTGGCTCAGATCTGGCCGCGCGTCCAAGCCGGCGCCGAGGTGACGCTCTTCAAGTCGCATCGGCCAGACTACCCCGACGGCGGGCAGCTGCGGGACTTCGTCTACGTGAAGGACTGCGCCGAAGTGGTGGCCTGGCTGCTGGACAACCCCCAGGTCAACGGCGTCTTCAACTGTGGCGCCGGCGGGGCGCGTTCGTTCGCGGACCTGGCCCGGGCCACGTTCGCCGCGGCGGGCCGGGAAGCCCAGATCGCCTATGTGGATACCCCCGCCACCATTCGGGACCAGTACCAGTACTTCACCCAGGCAGACATGCGCCGCCTGCGGGACGCCGGCTATGGAAAGCCGTTCACAACCCTGGAGGACGGGATCCGCGACTACGTGACGGCGCACTTGGCCACGCCGGACCCATACCTCTGAGGCCGCATCCATGAAGCCGCCCGTCGCGTTGGACCGTCTCGACCCACGCAGGCTCAAGCGGCTGAGCCCACGGCGGCTGCTTCTGGTCGGCCTGCTGGTCTTCGCAAGCTTGGTGCTGGCCGCCAGCGTGGTCTGGCGCGACGACATCCTTCGCACCGGCCTTGATCCGAAGATCCCGTTCCAGACCTACGATCCACCCGCGGCGCCCGACTACACCCAGGCCTCGGCCTGGGTGCTCATGCCCGCGCGCGCCCCGTCCCGGGAGCAGCCGGTGGACGTCTTCTTCGTCCACCCGACGACTTACGACGGCGGACCCCACTGGAACGCGCCGATCGGCGAGCGTCGGGCTGAGCGGGTGCTGCACCGGGTCATGCTGCCCAACTACGCTGGGCCGTTCGTGCGTGTGGGTCGGGTGTTCGCGCCGCGCTATCGCCAGGCAAGTCTCTACTCGTTGATGACGCTTCGCGAGGACGCGCTGGACGCGCGCGCCTTCGCCTATACGGACGTTCGCGACGCGTTCGGTCGCTATGTGGCTGAGCATTCCGGCGGACGGAAGTTCCTTCTGGTGGGGGTGGAGCAGGGCGGTTCACTGGCCGCGCGCCTGCTGGCCGAGGAGATCGCGCCCGATCCTCGCCTGCGCGCGCGCCTGGCGGCCGCTTACCTGATCGACACCATCGTGCCGGCGGACGCGTACGGGCCGGGCGCTCCGATCCCAGCCTGCGCCTCCCGGGAGCAGCCGGGTTGTGTCGTCGCCTGGAGTCAGGCGCCCGAATGGAACCTGGAGCTGGCGCGTCGGAAGATCGGTCGCGCCATGGTGTGGAACGATAGCGGGCGCCTCGAGCCACTCGAAGGGCGGGCCGCGCTCTGCGTCAACCCGTTGCTCGGCGCGGCCAGCGAAGAGCCCGCTGCGAAGCGGCGCAGCATCGGCGCCGCCAACGCGACTGGCGTGGAGTGGGGCACCCGCCCCGCCTTCATGATGCGACAGGTGGCGGCGCACTGCGAAGGCGGCCTGCTGCGGTACTCCCGCCCCGAATCCGCGTCGCTGCGCCCGAGCGGTTCGTGGGTCGAGCGCCAGCGGGCGCCCGGGTTCAACCTGTTCTATGCGGATCTGGAGGCGGACGCGCAGGCCCGTGTCGCCGCGTCGCTGCGGCAACCCTCGCCGATTGTGGAGTCGGTGGCCGTGCCGGCCGCCCCGGTGCACCGGATCAACTAGTCCGCAGGCTCCACCGGACGCCAATCGAACAGCTGCATCAGCACTTTAAGAGCCTTTCCTCGCGCAGTCTCAAAGGCCGGATCGCGCGCGAGGACAAGCCGCGCGTCGTCCGCGGCGGCCAGGAGGAGGTCGCGATGGGCGACGGGGTCGGCGAGGCGGTAGGCGGGGAAGCCGCTCTGCTTCAAGCCTAGAAGGTCGCCGCCGCCGCGAAGCGCCCAGTCGCGCTCCGCGATGGCGAAGCCGTCTTCGGTCTCCCGCAGGACGTCCAGTCGAGCCCGGGCGCTCTCCGACAGGGGCGGGTCATAGAGGAGCACGCAGGCGCTTTCCCCCGAGCCCCGGCCGACCCGCCCGCGCAACTGGTGGAGCTGGGAGAGGCCGAAGCGTTCGGCGTGTTCGATGACCATGATGGTGGCGTTGGGCACATCCACCCCGACCTCCACCACGGTCGTGGCGACCAGCACGGATAAACGGCCCGCCGCGAACTCCGCCATCACCGCGTCTTTTTCGGCCGGCGCCATCTTGCCGTGGACCAGCCCGACACTGACCGACAGGCGCTGGCGCAAGTCGGCGGCGCGCGCCTCGGCCGCCGCCAGGTCGCTGTCCTCGGACTCCGCCACGAGCGGGCAGATCCAGTAGGCCTGAGCGTTCGATCGAGCGACCGCCTCCAACCGTGCGGCGATTTCGGCGATGCGCTCGGTGGAGATCAGTCGGGTGGCGATGGGCTGCCGGCCGGGCGGCTTCTCGTTCAGGCGCGAGACCTCCAGATCGCCGTACTGGGTCAGCTCAAGGGTGCGGGGAATGGGCGTCGCCGACATGGACAGCAGGTGCACGGAGGCGCCCTTGTCCTGTAGCCGTTTCCGCTCGGCCACCCCGAAGCGGTGCTGCTCGTCCACCACCGCCAGCACCAGGTCTGCGAAGCCCACATCGTCCTGGAACAGGGCGTGGGTGCCGAACGCCACCTTCGCCTGTCCCGTCGCCAGGGCCCGCAGCTTGGCGGCGCGGCCTGAGCCCTTGTCGCGGCCGGTGAGCAGCACGGCCTCCACCCCCGCGGCGGAGAGGATGGGCGTCAGCCGCTCGCAGTGCTGACGGGCCAGGATCTCGGTTGGAGCCATGAAGGCGGACTGAGAGCCTTCCGACGCTGCATCCGCCATGGCCAAAAGCGCCACCGCGGTCTTGCCGGAGCCCACGTCGCCCTGCAGCAGCCGGGCCATGCGCTTGCCCGACCCGAGGTCGCCGCGGATTTCCGATAGCGCGAAGCTCTGTGCGCCGGTCAGGGTGAAGGGAAGGGCGCGCTCCACCGCTTGCGAGATCGCGCCGGGGCGGATCGGCTTGGCCGGCACGCCGGTGTTGGCCGCCCTGCGACCCGCCAAGGACAGCTGGTGCGCCAGCAGCTCGTCGTAGGCCAGGCGTCGCCGGGGCGGCGACAGGGGCGAGAGATCCGCGTCCGAGTTTGGGGCGTGGAGGGCCGTGACCGCGTCTCGCCAGCTAGGGAAGCCTTCGCGCCTCAGGAAGGCAGGGTCCTGCCACTCTGGCAGCTCCGGCGCCTTCTCCAGCGCGCCTTGAGCGAGGCGACGGAAGGTGCGCGACGGCAGGCCGGCGGTCGCCGGATAGACCGGCTCCACCCCCGGGATCTCGCCGGCCCGATCAGAGGGCAGCACGAAGTCCGGGTGGGCGATCTGCAGCTCCACGCCGTTGCGCTCGACCTTGCCGCTGACCACACGCGTCTCTCCGGGTGGCAGGTGGCGCTCCAGCGCGTCGCCGAACGTCTTGAAGTAGACGAGGACCAGGAAGCCCGTGTCGTCAAAGGCGCGCACGCGGGTCGGACCTCCCGGTCGCCGCGACTTCAGGTGCTGGTCCACTGTGACGACGAAGGTCTGCACCTGGCCATCGACCGCAGTGGCCACGGTGGCGGGCGTGCGAAGGATCAGCCCCTGGGGCGGGGTGAAAAGCACGTCGCGGACAATGGGGCCGGCCACCTTCTCGACGAGCGGCAAGAGCCGTGTCCCCACGCCCTTCAGGGTGGAGACCGGCGCAAACAGGGGGAAGAGAATCTCCGGCCGCATTCCCGCCAGCATAGACCGCTGGCGGCCCGCGCGGAGGGGCGCTAAGACGCCGGCGTGTCCACCGATATCACCACCCACGAAGCGCGCCTGCGGAAGCTGCGCTTCCGCGCCTGGCACCGCGGCTTCCGAGAGGCGGATCTGATCGTCGGCCCGTTCGCCGATCACCACGTCGCCGGGTTTGACGCCGACCAGCTCGAGGCGTTCGAACGCTTGCTGGAGGCGCCGGACCAGGACCTTTACGAATGGATCGTCGGCCGCCAGCCCGTTCCGTCCGAGCACCAGGGCGAGGTGATGGAGCGACTCCGGGCTTTCCGCTTCACCGCACATACGGCTGGCGATCCGGCCCGCCAGGGCGCCTGAGTTCCCCATGCCTGATCTGAAGCGCATCGCCGCCGCGCCGGGCGGCCTCGAGCTCGTGGCGGCGCCGGAAGGGTTCGACGCCCTTGTCATGGCCGACATGGTCAAGGCGCGGGGCGGTCTGAACGTCTTCGTGGCCCGCGACTACCAACGGGCGGACGCCTTCCGAGACGCGCTCGCCTTCTTCTCGTCGGACACCCCGGTGCTGCGCCTGCCCGCGTGGGACTGCCTGCCCTACGACCGGGTCAGCCCATCGGCCGGCGTGGCCGCGGAGCGCATGGCCGCCTTAACGGCGCTCGCGCGGCGAAGGGGCGACGACAAGACGCCCCTGGTGCTGATCACCACGGTTCCTGCGCTCCTGCAGCGCGTGCCGCCGCGATCGGCGGCCGCCGCAGCATCCTACTCCGCACGCGTGGGGAACACGATCGACCTGGCGGTGCTGGAGAAATACTTCGCGGTCAACGGGTACCAGCGCGCCTCCACGGTTTCGGAGCGGGGTGAGTTCGCCGTGCGCGGCGGCGTGATCGACGTCTTCCCGCCCGGCGCCGAGGAGCCGGTCCGCCTGGATCTGTTCGGCGACGCGCTCGAGTCGATCCGGGCGTTCGATCCCGAGACCCAGCGTTCGACCAAGCAACTGAAGGAGGTGGACCTCCTCCCGGTCAGTGAGGCGCTCCTCAGTCCCGAGAGCATCTCGAGGTTCCGCTCGGGCTACCTGAAGGCGTTCGGCGCGGCCGGAGACGACCCGATCTATGCTGCCGTGAGCGAAGGCGTGCGCCGTCAAGGCGTGGAGCACTGGCTGCCTCTGCTTTACGAGCGCCTGGAGACCGTCTTCGATTACGTGAGCGAGGGCGCGCTGATCGCCCTGGACCATCTGGCGACTGAGTCCCGCGACGAGCGGCTGTCGATGATCGCCGACGCGTACGACGCGCGCGTGGAGGCGGCCAAGGCCAAGGCCGGCTCCAGCTACCGGGCGCTCCCGCCCGGCGCGCTCTACCTGACGGCTGGGGAGTGGGACGCCGAGCTCGATCGGCGCGCCTACCGCCGCTTCAGCCCATTCCAGCGGGAGGAGGCGCACGGGATCGTCGACATGGGCGCCCGGATCGGCCGCAGCTTCGCCGCCGAGCGCGCTCAGGACAGCGTCAACCTGTTCGAGGCTGTGGCGGCGCACGCGCGCTCCATGAGCGCCGAGGGCAAACGGGTGCTTTTTGCCTCCTGGTCCGAAGGCTCGTCCGAGCGCCTGGGCGCCATGCTGGCGGACCATGGGCTCAAGGACGTGCGGCTGGCGCCCTACTGGCAAGCCGCCAAGGCGGCGGACCCCAAGAAGCCTCAGCGTGTGGTGCTGTCGGTCGACGTCGGGTTCGTCACCGACAACCTGGCTGTCATCTCCGAGACGGACATCCTGGGCGATCGCCTGGCCCGGCCCAAGCGCCGCCGGCGCGCGCAGAACTTCCTGGCCGAGGCCTCCAGCCTCTCGCCCGGCGACCTGGTCGTGCACGTGGACCACGGCATCGGCCGCTATGAGGGCCTGAAGACGCTCGAGGTGCAGGACGCGCCCCACGACTGCCTGGAGATCCTCTACTTCGGCGAGTCGAAGCTGTACCTGCCGGTCGAAAACATCGATCTGCTGACCCGCTATGGCTCGGAAGGCGAGAACGTCCAGCTGGACCGGCTGGGCGGCGCCGCCTGGCAGGCGCGCAAGGCGAGGGCGAAAGAGCGCCTGCGCGAGATGGCGGAGGGCCTGATCGCGATCGCAGCCAAGCGGACCCTGCGTTCGACCGAGGCGATCGACCCGCCGCAGGGGTTGTTCGACGAGTTCTGCGCCCGCTTCCCGTACGAGGAGACGGAGGACCAGCTCAGCGCCATTCAGGACGTGCTGGAGGACCTCGGCAAGGGCGTGCCGATGGACCGCCTGATCTGCGGCGACGTGGGCTTCGGCAAGACCGAGGTGGCGCTGCGCGCGGCCTTCGTGACCGCCATGAGCGGCAAGCAGGTGGCGGTGGTCTGCCCGACGACCCTCCTGGCCCGCCAGCACTTCAAGACCTTCTCGGAGCGGTTCCAAGGTTGGCCGGTGAAGGTGCGTCAGCTCTCGCGCATGGTCACAACCAAGGAGGCGAACGAGACCCGCGCCGGGCTCGCCGAGGGGCAGGTCGAGATCGTGGTCGGCACCCACGCGGTGCTGGCCGAGCAGGTCAAGTTCAAGGACCTGGGCCTCGTGATCGTGGACGAGGAGCAGCACTTCGGCGTGAAGCACAAGGAGAAGCTCAAGGCGCTCCGGGCCGACGTGCACATGCTGACGCTTTCCGCCACGCCGATCCCGCGCACCCTGCAGATGGCGCTGTCGGGCATCCGGGAGATGTCGATCATCGCCACGCCCCCGGTCGACCGGCTGGCGGTCAGGACCTACATCACCCCCTTCGATCCGGTGGTGGTGCGGGAGGCGCTGCTTCGGGAGAAGTACCGTGGCGGCCAGGCCTACTATGTGGCGCCGCGCATCGCCGACCTGCCGGACCTGGAGCGACGGCTGCGTGAGGACGTGCCGGAGGTCCGCTTCGTCGTGGGCCACGGCCAGATGTCGCCGACGCAGCTCGAGGAGGTGATGGGGGCCTTCTACGAAGGACGGTACGACTGCCTGCTCTCGACGACGATCGTGGAGTCCGGGCTCGACATCCCGACGGCCAACACCCTGATCGTGCACCGCGCCGACATGTTCGGCCTGTCGCAGCTCTATCAGATCCGCGGCCGCGTCGGCCGCTCCAAGACGCGGGCGTTCGCTTACCTGACCACGCCGGCCGACCGAGCGCTGACGCCCGGGGCGGAACGACGGCTCAAGGTCCTGCAGTCGCTCGACAGCCTGGGCGCCGGCTTCCAGCTCGCCAGCCACGACCTCGACATCCGGGGCGGGGGCAACCTGCTCGGCGAGGAGCAGTCAGGCCACATCAAAGAGATCGGCGTCGAGCTGTACCAGCAGATGCTGGAGGACGCCGTCGCAGAGCTGCGCTCCAAAAAGGGCGAGGACGTCGAGGACCTGTCGGATTCCCGAGGCTGGTCGCCGCAGATCAACGCCGGCGCCTCGGTGCTCATCCCCGAGGATTACGTCCCCGACTTGAACGTGCGCCTTTCGATGTACCGGAGGCTGTCCGAGGCCGAACGCCCGGAGGACCGTGAAGCCTTGGCCGCAGAGCTGATCGACCGCTTCGGACCCTTGCCCGAGGAGGCCAACCAGCTGTTGAAGGTGGTGGCCGTGAAAGGCCTCTGCCGCCAGGCGAACGTCGCCAAGATCGACGTGGGACCCAAGGGCGCGGTGGTCACCTTCCGCAACGACGCCTTCTCGAACCCCGCGGGCCTGATCGGCTTCGTCCAGAAGCGCCAGGCGGACTGGAAGCTGCGACCCGACAGCAAGGTCGTGATCAAGGGCGAGTGGTCGACGCCGGATGACCGGCTGCGCGCGGCCGAGCGGATCGTAGGCGAGCTGGCGAAGCTGGCGCAGGCGGCGTGACCCTCCGCGCTTGACCCGCCAAGTAGTCACGACCTAGCCTATTGTCGAACAATAGGTGAGGCGTCGCCATGACCGTCCGCAAGCGCTTTGGGTTGGTGGTGAGCGTGCTACTCGGCATCGCCCTCGCCGCGCCGGCAGCGGGGCAGGAGAGGGCGCCCGGGTCCAATCCACTGTTCACGGACGTCTTCACCGCCGACCCGGCCCCGCTGGTTCATGACGGTCGCCTGTACCTCTACGTCGGGCACGACGAAGCGCGCGGGGAAGAGATGTTCACCATGCGCGACTGGCTGGTCTTCTCCACCGAGGACATGAGGACCTGGACGCGGCATGGCCCGATCATGAAGGCGACCGACTTCAAGTGGGCGGTCAAGGACGCTTGGGCGGCCGAGGCGATAGAGAAGGACGGGAAGTTCTACTTCTACGCCGCCGTGGAGCACGACAAGACCGATCCGGGCAAGGCCATTGGCGTGGCGGTGTCCGACAGCCCCACGGGGCCGTTCGTCGACGCGCGCGGCTCTGCGCTGGTCAGCAACAGCATGACCAAAGGCAAGCATCACTGGGACGATATCGACCCGACCGTCTTCATCGACGACGACGGCTCGGCTTGGCTCATCTGGGGTAACGGCGACTGCTATATGGCCCGGCTCAAGCCGAACATGGTCGAGTTGGACGGGCCCATCCAGGTGATTGATGTGCCGGTTTTCGAGGAAGGCCCATGGCTGCACAAGCGCGGCGACCTCTACTACCTGACCTATGCCTCACTGGACCGAAAGAAGAACCCCAACGAGGTGATCGCCTACGCCACCGCGCCCAAGATCACCGGGCCCTGGACATATCGCGGAGAGCTGACCGGCTCGGGTGAGAACAGCTTCACGATCCACCCCGGGATCGTGGAGTTCAAGGGCCGCTGGTACTTCTTCTACCACAACGCCGCGCTCACGATCGGCGACCAGAAAGGCGGGCTCGGCCGCCGCGCGGTGGCCGTTGAGCACCTTCACTACAACGCCGACGGTACGATGCGGCCGGTCCGGCAGACCCGCGAAGGAGTATCGGCGCCACCGGTGGCGCCCTGAAGCCGGTGTACCGAGGTTTATCGACGCTTGATTTGTCGGACATAAGTGTGCTGCTCTGATAGCGCTAACAATGTGCATCGGGAGAAGCGGCTATGGGTTGGGGTAAGCCTTCGGAGCTTTCCGTCTGGACACGCTCCGCGCGCTCACGCGTGGCGGCGCTAGGGGCATGCCTCGTGTACGCCTTTGCCATCCCGGCTTACGCCCAGGACGACCGGATGACGCCGATCGCCGTGCCGGATCAGCCCAGGGCCATCGAACTCGGCACCGGCTCGCTTCCCGGCGCGACGGCGGCCGAGTCCTGGCACAGCCAGTACGGCAGCGTCTTCGCCCGGAATGTGACCGTCGCCACCCTGACGCCCTTCCTGCCCGATCCGGCCAAGGCCACGGGCGCCGCCGTGGTGGTCGCGCCGGGAGGCGGCTTCCGCACCCTTTCAATGGAGAACGAGGGCTGGGACGTGGCGCAGGCCCTGGCCGACAAGGGGGTGGCGGCCTTCGTTCTGAAGTACCGCCTGAACCAGACGCCTCAGGACATGGCCGCGTTCGAGCGCTCCATGGCCGAGACGTTCACCGAGGGCGCGCGCCGTCCGCCGCGGCCCGATCCCGCCGCGGCCGGGACCTTCCTGGCCCCTCAGGTCGCCGACGCGCGCGCCGCCTTCGCCCTGATCCGCCGGCGCTCAGCCGAGTGGCGGGTTGATCCCGACCGCATCGGCATGGTCGGCTTCTCCGCCGGCGCCATGCTGACGATGACCACTGCATTGGCTGGCCAGGACGCCAAGCCCGCGGTCATCGCCAACATCTATGGTCCGATCACGCCGACCGCCGTGCCGGTCGATGCGCCGCCCCTCTTCGTGGCGCTGGCGGCGGACGATCCGCTGTTCGCGGGCAGCGGCTTTGGCCTCATCGAGAGTTGGCGCGCGGCCAAGCGTCCGGTCGAGTTCCATTATTATGAGCAGGGCGGCCATGGCTTCGGCATGTACCCCAAAGAGACCACCAGCACCGGTTGGTTCGACGCCTTTGTCCGCTGGATCGGCATGCATGGCATGCTGACCCGAGCGAAGGCGGAATAGATCAGTCAGTCTTTGGCGAGCGTTCCTGCGCCGCGCATGACGTGGAATCTGTGGAACCAAATTGATGCGAGGCCGTTGCTGCTCCCTCTGGCGTCGGGGGCTCTTGTGGTCGTCAGAATTCCGTCATAGCGGCTGCGTCTCCGGCACAAGCAAGTCAGTGAGGGCCGCTTGCCTAAGAACGACCCCTTCTTCAGGTCCCTGTCGGATGGCGGCGAACTCGGCCAGCTGATCGCCGCCTTCGCCTGGGAGAAGACCGCGCTAGGTCCCATCCTTACGTGGCCTCAGAGCCTCAAGACGGCCGTCAGCGTCCTGCTGCTTTCGCCCCTGCCGATCATCCTCCTCTGGGGTGAGGACGGGGTGATGATCTACAACGACGCCTACTCCGGCTTCGCTGGTGGGCGTCACCCGGAGCTTCTCGGCTGCAAGGTGCGGGAAGGCTGGCCCGAGGTCGCCGACTTCAACGACAACGTCATGAAGGTCGGGCTGGCCGGCGGCACGCTCTCCTATCAGGACCAGGAGCTGACCCTTCATCGCTCGGGCAAGCCTGAACAGGTCTGGATGGACCTGAACTATTCGCCCGTGCTCGACGAGAGTGGCGCACCCGCAGGCGTGATGGCTTTCGTCACCGAGACGACCCAGAAGGTGAAGGCGGAGCGATGGCTGCGCCACGAGCGCGAGCGCCTGCGCCAGATGTTCGAGCAGGCGCCTGGGTTCGTGAGCATGCACTCAGGCCCGGACCACGTCTTCGACCTGGTCAACCCGAACTACATGCAGGTGGTCGGTCACCGCGACGTGCTGAACAAGCCGGCGCGCGAAGCGCTGCCTGAGCTTGCCGACCAAGGCATATTCGAGGTGCTCGACAAGGCCTACAGCACCGGAGAGGCGGTCTCGTTCCTGCGCTTGCCGGTGCAGCTCCAGCGCACCCCCGGTGGGCCGCTCGAGCAACGCTACGTCGACTCCGTCGTGCAACCCGTCAGGGATCCGTCCGGCGACGTGATCGGCATCTTCTCGCTGGGCATGGACGTCACCGAACGCGTCCAAGCTGAAGAAGCCGCGCTGGCGAGCGAGCACCAGTTCCGTGTGTTCGCGGAGGCGATGCCCAACCACGTCTGGACATCCCCCGCCGACGGGCAGCTCGATTGGTTCAACCCGAAGGTCTACGAGTATAGCGGCGCAAAGCCCGGCGAACTGGACGGCGAGGGCTGGGCGCGCATCGTCCATCCGGACGACCTGCCGCTGGCGGCCGAGCGTTGGGCCAAGTCGCTCGCTGACGGGACGCCGTACGAGACCCAGTTCCGGCTGCGGCGGCACGATGGAGAGTGGCGCTGGCACCTCGCGCGGGCCCTGCCCATCCGCGATGAGAAGGGGGCCATCGTCCGCTGGGTCGGCACCAACACCGACATCGAGGAACAGAAGCACGCCGCCGCCGCGCTGGCGGACCTGAACGCCACCCTCGAGCAGAAGGTGGCCGAACGGACCGCCGATCGGGACCGGATGTGGCGACTGTCGACCGACATCATGCTGGTGGCGGACTTTAACGCGCAGATCTGCGCGGTGAACCCGGCGTGGACCACCATCCTGGGGTGGGATGAGAAGGAGCTTGTGGGCCGGGCCTTCCTGGACCTGGTTCATCCGGACGACATCGCACCCACTCTGGCCGAAGTCGGCAAGCTGGCCGACGGCGCCACGACATTCCGCTTCGAGAACCGCTATCGCTGCAAGGATGGCGGCTACCGCGTCCTGTCCTGGACGGCGGTTCCGGACGATCAGTTCATCCACGCCGTCGGACGTGACATCACCGCCGACCGCGAGGCCACCGAAGCCTTGCGACGTACCGAACTGGCGCTGATGCAGGCGCAGAAGATGGAGACGGTCGGCAAGCTGACCGGCGGGGTCGCCCACGATTTCAACAACCTGCTGCAGGTGATCGCCGGCAATCTCCAGCTCCTGGCCAAGGACGCGTCTGGAAACCCCCGCATGGAGCAGCGGATCAGCAACGCGATGGCCGGCGTCAGCCGCGGCGCGAAGCTGGCCAGCCACCTGCTCGCCTTCGGCCGCCGCCAGCCGCTCGAGCCCAAGGTGGTCAATGTCGGCCGCTTCATCGTCGGCATGGAGGACATGCTGCGCCGCAGTCTCGGCGAGGCGATCGACATCGAGACCGTGATCTCAGGCGGGTTGTGGAACACCTTGGTCGACCCAGGGCAGGTCGAGAATGCGCTGCTGAACCTGGCGATCAACGCGCGGGACGCGATGGCCGGGACGGGCAAGCTGACCATCGAGGTCGGCAACGCCTATCTGGACGAGGCCTACGCCCGGCAGCACATGGAGGTCACGCCGGGACAGTATGTGGTGCTGGCGGTCTCCGACACCGGCGCCGGCATGACCCCGGAGGTGATGGCCCAGGTCTTCGAGCCCTTCTTCACCACCAAGCCCGAGGGGAAGGGGACGGGGCTGGGACTTTCGATGGTCTACGGCTTCGTCAAGCAGTCGGGCGGGCACGTGAAGATCTACAGCGAGGTCGGCCAAGGCACGACGGTGAAGCTGTATCTGCCGCGATCGATGGAGGCCGAGGAGGTGCTCGCCCCGTTGGACACCGGGCCGATCGTGGGCGGCGCCGAGACGATCCTGGTCGCCGAGGACGACGACGAAGTCCGCGCGACGGTCGTAGAAAGTCTGACGGACCTGGGCTACCGCGTCCTGCGCGCCTCCGACGCGGACAGCGCCTGGAGCATCATCGACAGCGGCATCCCGATCGACCTGCTGTTCACTGACGTGGTCATGCCCGGGAAGATGCGAAGCCCCGAGCTCGCGAGGCGCGCGCGTGAGCGGCTGCCGAACATCGCCGTGCTCTTCACCTCCGGCTACACCGAGAACGCGATCGTCCACGGCGGCAGGCTCGACGCCGGCGTCGACCTGATCGGCAAGCCTTATACGCGCGAGGCGCTGGCCCGAAAGATCCGCCACGTCCTGGCCAACCAGCAGCAGCGCAACCTCGCCCGGGGCCTGCCTGCTCCTGCTCCCGCGCCGACCCCGCCGCTGCTCAAGGAGCCGAAGATCGCCCGCGGCCCGCGACTGACGGTTCTGCTGGTCGAGGACGACGAGCTGATCCGGCGCAATACCGCCGAACTGCTTCAGGGCCTCGGCCATGTGGTCGTCGATGCTGGAAGCGCGGAGGAGGCGAACACGGCCATCGAGACGGCGCCCATCGATGTCGTCATCACGGACGTGAGCCTGCCTGGAATGTCGGGGGAAGTCTTCGCGCGCCGCGCGCGGGAGGTGCGGCCGGAGGTCGGCCTGGTGTTCGCTACCGGTATGGAGATGGCGCAAGGCTCGCCCGTGCCCGACGCGATCGTGCTCAGGAAGCCCTACGACAGCGCGGGGTTGGCCAACGCCCTGGCCGACGCCCGCGCGTTCTGCGGTCCCATGGCGAAGGACGCTGGAGAGCCGGCGGCGTTTGCGGACTAGGCAACCTCGACGCGGCCCGGCGCATGGAACACCGGGGCGGTAGGGGAGCTGTACCTCGTGTCCGAACCGAACGCATTTGCGCCGCCTACCGTCACGCCGCTTCGCTGGCGCGACCCTCCGCTCGCCGATGTCGAGACGCCCAGCGGTCCCATGCGGCTGACCCTTGGCGTGGGCTCAGGCCTTGCGCGCCGTCGCACCGACCCGCCCGGCCGGGTCTGGGGGCTCGGCGACCGAGGACCGAACCTGAAGGTCAAGGCCGCTGTCGAGCGCTACGGCCTGGAGCACCTGGGTCCCCTCGCGAGTCGGCCGGGCGCAAAGGTGCTGCCGCTGCCGCAGTTTCAGCCTTTGCTGGCCGAACTGCAGGTGGAGGGAGATTCGGTCACGTTGATCCGTACTCTGCCGCTCCGCACTCCTAAGGGGGCGCTGTCGGGCTTGCCCCCGCCAGGAGGAGCGGACGCTGCAATGGAGCCGGCGTTCGACCTGTCGGGCCGGCCGCTGGCGGCGGATCCCGACGGCGTGGATCCGGAAGGGCTGGCGGCCTCGGCGGATGGCGGGTTCTGGGTTTCGGAGGAATACGGCCCCTCGATCCTGCGCGTGGATCGAGAGGGCGGGGTCCAGGCGCGCTGGACCCCGGCCGGCGCTGGGCGTCGACGCCTGAACCGCGGCTTTGAAGGTCTGGCCATCTCACCCGACGAGCGTTGGCTTTACGGCTTGTTCCAGAGCGGTCTGGAGGGCGAGCCGGAGATGGCGACGCGCATCTGGACGCTCGATACGACCGATCGCTCGCTCGCCGCGGACCACGCCTATCCGTTCGATGCGCCGGAAAGTTTCACCGAGGACGAGGCGGTGGAGCCTGCAGACCTGAAGGCCTGTGAGTTGGTCTGCCTCGGGACCGGGCGGCTCCTGGTGCTGGAGCGTGTGACCCGAAGCGCCCGCATCTATCGCGTTGAGCTTGGCGCGGCCGGCGTTCCGCTGGCCAAGACGCTCGTCTTCTCCACCGATCACCACGACGGCGTCGGGCCGGACTTGGAAGGCATGTGCCTGCTGTCCGACCACGAACTGCTGCTGGTCACCGACAACGACTTCGGCGTTGAGGGCGCCGAGACGCGCTTCTATCGGCTGACGTTCGACGCGCCCCTCTAGTGGCGGAGGCGCGTGGAGCTTGCGCCGTCTCTACCGGCGGGCCGCCTCCCGCTGCGCGAACACCCGGCTGACCTCGGCCATGTTCTCCGTGCCCCAGGTGCAGAGCGGCACAAGCGCCTGCGCCAGGCTCAGGCCCAGTGGGGTCAGGCTGTAGTCCACACGAGGCGGGACCTCGTGATAGTCCGTGCGCTTGATCAGGTCGTCGGCCTCCAGCTCCTTCAGTTGCTGGATAAGCATCTTGTCGCTGGCGTCGCGCACCGCCCGGCGCAACTCGCCGTAGCGGGTGGGGCCGCCTTGCGCGAGGAAGTAGAGGATCAGCGGCTTCCACTTGCCGGCGATCACCCGCAGCGTGGCGTCCAGCCCGCAGGTGAAGCCGGGCAGCGTCGGGGTGCAGGCCTGGATCGCGGCAGGCTCGGGCGGAGCGAAGGCGGCGGGTTCGTTCGACATGGCGACCAATATAGCCTCATTTTGGCACTTACCAAAAGGTGCATACTTGTCGGAAGGTGAGTGCACGGCCAGCTGAGTGCGACCTCATTGAAGGAGCACATCATGAGCAGGCTGAACGGCAAGACGGCGGTTGTGACTGGCGGCGGCACGGGGATTGGGCTCGGAGCCGCGAAACGGTTCGTCGAGGAGGGCGCGTTCGTCTACATCTTTGGTCGGCGGCAGGAGGCGCTGGACGCCGCGCTGGCTGAGCTTGGGCCCAACGCGAGGGCGGTGCAGGGTTCGGTCACCGACCTGAACGACCTCGACCGACTGTACGGGACAGTGAAGGACGAGCGGGGGAGCCTCGACATCCTGTTCGCTAACGCCGGGACGGGGGCGTTCGCCCCGCTGGGCGCCATCACGCCCGAGCACTACGACCAGATCTTCGACATCAACGTGAAGGGGGTGCTCTTCACCGTGCAGAAGGGCCTGCCCCTGATGACCAACGGTGGCTCCATCATTCTGACGGGCTCGAGCACCAGCGTCATGGGCACGCCGCAGTTCAGCGTCTACAGCGCCACCAAGGCTGCGATCCGCAACCTGGCCCGCAGCTGGGCGCTGGATCTGCAGGGCACGGGAATCCGCGTGAACGTGCTCTCTCCGGGACCCACGCGCACCGAACTGGCGCTCGACGTCGTGGGCGAGGAAGCGTTCGAGGCGCTGGGCGCCACGACCCCGCTCGGCCGACTGGCGGACCCGTCCGAGACGGGCGCCGTCGCCGCGTTCCTGGCCTCGTCGGACAGCAGCTACATGACCGGCGGCGAGGTGTTCGTCGACGGCGGCCTGGCGCAGGTCTGAGCATGCTGACGGAGGGCTTCGGCCAAAGCCGGGGCCCTCCACGGCTCGCTCCTCAGCGCTTCTTGCCGAGCTCGGCGGCGATGTCCTTTGTCAGGCGGCCGACCTTGCGGTGCGCAGCGACGAGCTGATCGCGCGTCACGCCCCAGCGCTTCATCCAGTATTCGACGGCTTGCCGCTCGGAGAGATCGAGACGCTCCTTGTCGATGAAGCCGCGCTTGTCCTTCAGACCAGCCATGCGTGCGCTCCTAAAGTCTCAGCTCTTGGGCTTCAGGTCGGGGCGGGTCGCGAGGAAGGCGGCGCGTTCGGCGCCGGTCAGGACCTTGGCCTTCTTCTGGCGCGAGACCCGCGGCGTCGGCGCGGCGTAGGTCTGCTTCCTGGAGGACGGGGAGCCGCCCTTGAGGTCCGACAGACGGGTGGGCGGCGGCTTCATGTCAGCGCTTCCTGAATCGAGCCGCCTCGGCGGCCAAGCTGGTCTCCCAGCGTTCGGGCTTGTCGTCTTCGGGAGCGAAGGGGAGATCGCCCGCGACGCCTCGCAGAGCCAGCCAGAGCTGCTGGCTGAAGTGGATCAGCGTCTTCAGCGGACGACGCTTGTCGTCGGTCACGTCCCAGCCTGCGTCCTCGAAGGCGAAGACCTGCTTGGGCAATGGCTGGGTGTCGATTCCGTCCCAGCCCTCGGGGCGCTGAACGGCTTCGGCCTCGTCGGCGGTGATGCCGAATAGTGCGCGGGAGACTTCGTCCAGCTCAGGATAGCTGGCGCGCGCCTCGGGCTCGGCGAGCTCACGCTTCATCAAGGCCGTGCGCTCCAGCTCCTCGATGCCCGGCAAGTCGATGAGACGGCGGAGAGGGGCGCGACCAGACATGTGGTGGCCATAACCCGGCAGGCACGGCTTGGCGAGGGCGTGCCTCACTTCGACGAGGTGCAGGGCGAAGCAAGCGCGCGAAGCAGTGTCTCCAATTGACCGACCTGCGCGGCGCTCAGCGTGTCGACGGCGTTCTGCGCCACCGCGAATCGCTCGTCGATCAAGGCTTCGACGAGCTCGTGGCCGGCCCCGCTCAAGCGCGCGGATAAGCGGCGCCGGTCCGCGGCGTCGGCCTGCCTGGTGATGAGACCCAGGCTCTCCAGCCGCCGTAGGCACGCCGTCATCGCGCCGGAGGAGAGCAGGACGTTCCGCTGCAGCTGGGTCGGCGAGAGCTCGTAGGGCTCTCCGGAACGCCGCAGCGTGGCGAGCACATCGAAATCGGAATAGGTCAGGCCGTGCGGCCGCAGGAGGCGACTGGCCTCCTCCTCGTAGCGGCGACCCAACCGTACGATCCGCCCGACGATCCGCATCGGCTCGGGCTGGGTCTCTGGCCGCTCTCGTCGCCAGTCGGAGATCAGCTGATCGATCAGATCGCGTTCACAGTCGGACATTTTCCACTTGTAGCACTCCGGCGCATCTCGGAAACCTTCACCTGAAGTATCTTGACATGAAGATAGTCGCGTAGGCTAGCTCGCTCGCCGCCGCAGCGGTGACAGGGGCAGATCGCAATGTGGCTGAACGTGTTCCGAAGCATCGCCCTGACGCTCTGTTTGGCGGCGCAGACGCCCGTCGCGGCCCAGCCCTTGTCGAGGGTCGATCGCGGGCCAAAGGCTCCGACGGCCGGCGCGTACCTGCTGACGCCTGACGTGATCACCGACGAAAGGGGTCTCTCCGCTGACGTCGAACGTGGGCTTCTCTTTGCGCCCGAGAACCGGCTTGACCCCGACTCCCGGCTGATCGCGGTGCACTTCGTGCGCTTCCCGGCCCGTGAGGCGACCGACGGGCGCGCGCCTGTGTTTCTGCTACCCGGCGGGCCCGGGTGGGACTTCGACCTGTCCGACCCCCTCATGTTCGACGAGGTGGAGCGGCTCAGGCGGACACGTGATGTGGTCGCGGTGAGCCAACGGGGATACTCCGGTTCACCGGGCCTCACGCCGGATCTCCGCGTCACCTATCCACCTCGACCGGCTGGCGTCCTCGTTTCGGCGCGCGAGCAGGCGGAGGCGGACCGGCTGACGCTGGCGGCGACGCTGGCCCGGTGGCGCGCGCGCGGCGTCGATCTGCGCGGCTATGACATCCTCAACATCACCGACGATTTGAACGACCTTCGCACCGCGCTCGGATACGGAAAGGTCGTGCTGCGTGGCTGCAGCTTCGGGTCGCAGTGGAGCCTGGCGTACATGAAGCGCTGGCCCTCGACCGTGGATCGGGCGATGCTTTCCGGCGTTGAGCCCCTGGACGCTGGCTACGATAGCCCACAGGACCTATGGGCCTCGATGACCCGCGTTGCGACGGCCGCGGAACGCGATCCAGACGTTGCGGCTCGGCTCCCGACCGGCGGTCTCATGGCCGCATTAAAGGTGGCGATCTCGCGTCTCGAGAACGCGCCGGTGAACGTCACGATCGCCGATCCGTCGGGCGAGGGAGCAACGGTCGTCCCGGTCGGCGCAGACGATCTGCGGGGCGCGCTTATGGACCTGCAGTTCGGGCGGCGCCGCGCCCTTGAGAATCTTGCGGTCTGGCCGCGCTTCGTGATCGAGGTGCATGAGGGCGACTACCGCTACCTGGCGGTGCTCGCCGCGCGTCGCCGAGCCCGCACCCGTTCGGAGTCGCTCATCATCGCCTTGATCAACCACAGTGTGGGCGTCGACGCCCGACGCGCGGCGGATCTGCAGGCGCAGCCGGCCGCCCGCTGGCTTGGTGACGTCAATCTGAAAGAGAGCGTCACCCGCAGCGTTGCGCCGACGGCGCAGATCGACGATGCGTTTCGCGCCAGCACGCCGACCGACATCCCGACGCTGCTTATCGCCGGCGACTACGATTGGTCCACGCCCGTCGAAAACGCCGAGCGCTTATCAGCCTTACTGCGAAATGGACGGCTCGTGCGCGTGCAGGGCGGGCGCCACTGCACCGAGACGAACCATGGCGAGCTTTCAATGCAGGCGCCGGAGGTCACTCGGCGGCTCTACGACTTCATCGACGTCGATTTCGAGGAGGCGTCGCCGGGCGCATTTTTCGAGACGCTGCCGACGACTGTGAGCCTCCAGCCGATCGACTTTCCTCCAATCCCCGCCCAGTCGCTCTACGACGAATGGCTTGTCCGGCGAGTCCAGTAGACCCGTCGAAGGCGGAGGAGGGCTAGGGCTCACCCTCTAGCGCCCGTCTGACGGCGGGGTCCGCGGCCCTGGCGGCCATTTCACGGGCGGACAGGCCTTGGGCGTTCTCCAGGTCGGGATCAGCGCCGCTGCGGCGTAGGAGGGCCACCGCCTCAGCGTTCCCGGCTTGAACCGCCTTCATCAGCGCGGTCTGGCCATCAGCATCGGGAGCGTCGACCTCCATCCCCTGTTTCAGCAGCGCCCTCAGCTCCTTCAGCCGACCAGCGGCGGCGGCCGCGTGCAGGCGCGTCGGCCGCACCCCCGCGCGCGGCCCCGTGACGACGACTCCCTGCGCCTCTTCATCCGCCGTCACGCGCGCCGCACGGCTTTCCGCGGAAGGCGCCATCGAGGCCCGGCCCCCCTGGACCTCGACCTCCTGCGGCGCTGGCCGAGGCGCGACGACGGGGGCGGGGGGTGGAGCGAGCTGAAGGGCCGGTGGCGGAGCGGCCATCGCTTGCGCCTCAGCAGCCTCGGCGGGCGCTCGGGCTCCCATCTCTGCGGGCGCCGTGAGGGGGCCTTCCGCCAGACCCTGCGTCTGAGCCTGTTCGGCCGGTGGAGCCGCAGGGACCTCCGGGACGGCCCCTTGGCTCGGAGCAGGCGCCGGCGCGGAGACGGCGGGAGCCGTCTGCTCCGCGAGCGAGGGCGCCGGCATGAAGGTCGGCTGATAAAGGCGCACGGCGATCAGCGCGCCGAGGCCCGCCACGCCCGCCGCGGCCAGCCAGCCCCCGCGGGTCCAGCCACGGCGGCTCCTGGGCTGTTCAGGCTCCAGAAGCTCGTTTCCGGGCTCGGCCGCGGCCTGCGCCACGGCGCCCAAGACCCGCGCCCTGCGAGCCGCGCGGGCGGCCGCATCGTCCAGGACCTCCTCCGCCTGACCGTACGCCTGGTCGATCGAGTCGTGATCGGGATCGTGATCAGACATGGGTCGGCCTCTCGGCGGCGAGCGACTGCCGCAGCTTGGCGCGGGCGTACCGCAGGCGGCTCTTGGCCGTCTCCGTGGTCACGCCGGTCACCTCCGCGATCTCCTCCAGAGACAGTCCGCCATCCGCGAACATGATGAAGACCCCACGCTGCTCCAGGGGCAAGGCGTCGACCGCGGCCACGATCTCCTCGGCGCGCTGGCGCGACTGCACCTGCTCCAGCGGGCTCCGGCCCGGGTCCGGGACCGCGAGGGCCGCGTCGCCGAAGGCGGAGTCGGCCGCGTGCGCCATGACGGTGACCCTCTGGCGGCGGAAGTGGTCGTAAACCTTGCGCCGGGCGATGGTGTAGAGCCAGGCCGCGAAGCTGGCCTTCGTGGGATCGAAGGCGCCGACCCCGCGTGAGACGGCGATCCACGTCTCCTGATGCAGGTCCTCGGCGACGTGAGCCTGCGCCGGCCTCAGCAGGCGGCGGATGAAGCGGAAACAGGCGGGGTCATAGCGGTCGTAGAGGCGTCCAAAGGCGTGCGGATCGCCGGCGCCATGCGCGCGCAGCAGGTCCGCATCCTCCACGACACCGTCCTTCATCCGGACCGAGCCTAGCCCCCTCACGCCGCGCCGCGAAGGCTATCGATACCCCGGCGGGTCCGGAACGTAGCCGTTCCCCGGGAAAGGCCGGGGCCTTTGCGGAGTCGCGGGTCGCGTCCGGGGGATCACGCCGGCCGCCACGAGGTTGGCATGGGAGTCGTACTCGAGACGGTGGACGTACTGTGGGTACGCGGTCGCCCGCTCGAACGAGACGTTCACGACCTCCGACCGCTCCCGCGCGCCATGGCCGGTGCCGAGCCGCGCCGACCGGGGCGGTGGAGCCGCGACAGGCGCCGCTGCGGCGCGACCACTCTCCTCCACCGCCTCTTGGGCGCTCTCATAGTCGGCACGTCCGCGGGACTGGGCCACCACGGGTGGCGGCGCCACGGCCAAGGGACGGCGCACCTTTTCCCTAAAGGCGGCGATGCCGATCACGCCGACGTCGTCGGGACGTCCGGTGCGCGCCGCGTACGAGCGGGGGAGGGGCGCAAATGTGAATGCCGCCACCTCGCGGTCCGACTTGCGCCAGCCGCTGACCTCGTACGACTGATAAGGTTCGAACACGTAGCCGTTCTGATTGTAGCTCGCCGTCTGCCCGGTGATGACGTTCACCCCGTCCACGGACATGACCACCATGACCCTTCCGCCGGTGTTGTTTGAGACGCGCAGGCCGTAGCGGGCGCCGGGGCGCCCCGCGACGTACATGCGCCCGGCGTGGCGCCACACCCGCGCCGCCTCGCCCGTCTCACGGTCGATCACCTCCAGGTCGACCAGAGCCGGCGCAGGGGCCACCGCCTCGGCCGATGGCGCGGCGAGCAGTCCCAGAGCCGAAGCCGCCGCCGCCAGCAGGGTTCGCCGCTTCAGTTGGGTTTTGTCCGTCTTCATCTGCGCCTCCCATGCGCTCACATGAGGAGGTACGCAGGCCCGCGGCGAACGGGGTTAGGAGGCCGTCGCCTTTCTCACCCGTCGCGTTGAGCCAGGGCTGCGGCGAGCTCTTCGGTCCGGAAGGGCTTGGCCAGTCGGGGTAGGTCGGGGGCGATGTCGTCCACCTCCGCGTAGCCGGAAACGATCAGAATCCGCGTGTGCGGGCTCGACTCGGCGACGGTGCGCGCAAGCTCGGTCCCGCTCATGCCGGCCATCAGGTGGTCGGTCACCAACAGGTCCGGGTCCAACCCCTCCGCCATGTGTTGCAGGGCGCCTTCGGCGGAGGTGGCCTCGACGACCCGGTAGCCCAGCTCAAGCAGCATCTCCGAGGTGCTCATCCGCGCCAGATCCTCGTCGTCCACGACGAGCGCGACGCCCGATCCAGCCCTCTTTGGGGCGTCCGCCGCGCTCCGATCCTCCGGCGCCGGTCCGCCGGCGCTCGTGGGCAGCCATAGTTCGACATTCGTGCCGACGCCGCGGCGGCTCTGAATGGTGAGGGCGCCTCCGAGCTGGGAGGCGAGCCCGTGCACCATCGACAGGCCAAGGCCCGTGCCCTGGCCCACCCCTTTGGTCGAGAAGAAGGGCTCGACCGCCCGCTTAAGCGTGACCTCGTCCATGCCCACGCCCGTGTCCGCCACCGACAGGCGCACGTAGTCGCCGGGCGAGAGCCCCGGCGGCAGCGACGCCCCGCGCCGGGCGGCCTCCGCCGTGATCCGCAGCGTGCCGCCGTTCGGCATGGCGTCGCGCGCGTTCACCGCAAGATTCAGAAGCGCCATCTCCAGCTGGTTGCGGTCAGCGCGGGCGGGCGGCAGGGCGTCGGCCGCCTCGACGGCCACTTTGATCTGCGGGCCTGCGGTGCTGGCGATCAGGTCCGCCATGCCGCGCACCAAGTCCCCCATGTCCACGGCCGTGGTCTGGAGCGGCTGGCGACGGGCGAAGGCCAGCAGCCGCTGGACCAGGACCTTGGCGCGCTCGGCGGCCTGCGCCGCTCCGGCGATCAGTCGCTGCTCCCGCTCGCCGCCCAGTCCCTTTCGCTGGAGCATGTCCAGGCTGCCGACGATCGGGGTGAGCAGGTTGTTGAAGTCGTGGGCGACTCCGCCGGTGAGCTGACCCATGGCCTCCATCTTCTGGGCCTGACGGAGCTGCTCCTCGGCCGCGGCGAGCCGTTCCTGGTCGCGCAGCAGGTCGGTCACGTCGCGACCGATCAGGTAAGCGCCCGTGACCTCGCCCCTCGCATCGAGGAAGGGGCGGAACCGCATCTCATAGGCGCGGCGCTCATGCTGGTCCTCACCCCACCAGGCGAGCTGGTCGAAGGCTTCGCCCGCGAGCGCGCGGCCCCAGACCGCCTGCACCTCACGTCTTTGCCCCGGTGCATGCTTCAGGAGGTCCAGGAGGGAGTCGCCGACGTCGGGTCGGACGCCATAGATGCTGAGGTAGTGGTCCTGCGCGGCCGGGTTGATGGCCATGAAGCGGTAGTCGCGATCGATCATCTGGATGGGAGCGTCGGTGTCCGCGACCATGCCGGCGAACAGCGCCCGTTCCGCGAGGGCGGCGGCCACGCGCTCCTCCAGCGTGTCGTTGAGCCGGCGCGCGGCCTCTTCGGCTCGCGCACGCTCCACCGCCGCCCAGGTGCGCTCCGCGACCTCGGTCGCGATCGCAGTGTCCTCCGCGGTCCAGGCCCGGGGCGCCGGCTCGTGAAGGTAGAGGATGGCGATCAACCGGTCGGCCTTCAGCAGCGGCGTGACCAGCAGCGAGCGGGCGTCAATGCTGGCGTAGCCCTCCGCGTACGCCGAGGCCACGGGATGGTCGATCACCGAGTCGATGCGAACGACGCGCCCGAGCTTCAATTCGGCGATGATGGCGGGTCCGAACACCTCGAGCGGTCGTGTTTCGCCTGCGAGCGAGGGGACCGATCCGTCCGTCCAGTCCTTCTCTACCGCGACCTGCGTCTGGCTCTCGTCGATCTCGCCGTAGCCGACGCGGCTGACCCCCAGGTGCTCGCCCAGAAGCTGGGCCGCGATCTCCTTGATCCGCTCGGCGCTGCCGACCGAACGTAGCTTGTCGCCCAGCTTCAGCAGGAATGCCTGGGTGCGGGCGAGGGAACGCAGATCGGCCTGCGCATGCGCGCGCTCAACGGCTGACCAGGTGCGCTCCGCCACGTCCTGAATCAGCTCCACGTCCTGGGCGGACCATCGTTTCGGCTGGTGATGATGCAAGTAAAGAGCCGCCACGAAACGCCCGCCCTTGATCAGGGACACGGTTGCGACGGACCGGATCTGGAGGGCTTCGAAGGCCGCGGAGGCCTGCGGCGACTGCGCTCTTGGGTCAATCAGGGCGTCGTCGATGACCAGCGACACACCCTTGCGCAGGGCGGTGAAGATCTCGTCACCGAAAGCCGCAAGGTCATGGGTGCCGTTGTGGTGCGGGACCGAGCCGTCGGTCCAGTTGCCCCGGGTCGTGAAGTAGCGCTCGCCGGCGTCGACGGCGCCGTAGCCGACCCGGGCGACGCCCAGGTGCCGACCCAGCGCCGCTTGGGCGACCTCGATGATCTTGAGGGGATCGTCGTGCTCGCGGAACGCCGTCTCGAGGTCGATCAGGAACTCCTGGCGGCGACGAGCACGCACGGCACCCGTCGTCTCGGTGCAGACGCAGAGCGCGCCCACCACCGTGTCGGTCTCGTCTCGGACAGGGCTGTAGGAGAAGGTGAACCAGGCGTCGTCGGGCTCGGGCCGGTGCAGGACGACCGGCAGGTCCTCGAAACGCGTGCTTTCACCGGAGAAGGCGCGCGCGATGACCGGCTCGATAACGTCTTGAACCTCGGGCCATACAGAGAAGAAGGACCTGCCCATCGCATCCGGATGGTGGCGGCCGAGCACGGGCACGTAGGCGTCGTTATAGACGAGGCGGCGCTCCGGCCCGAGCACCATGAACATCGGGAACGGCGCTTCGCGGATGACGCTGATGAGGGTCTGCACGCTTAGCGGCGCGGCGTTCATCACCTCGGCCAATGCGGGCGGAACACGGCGGTCGTTCTCGCTGTGCCCGTTCGCCTGACTGCTGCTCACCATCGACTCTTTCGCACCATCAAGCGGCCTCGACCGCGACGAGCCCTAGCATAGGGTGATCTGAGCTTGGAGTGGCGGGCCGCGGGTCCGGGTTCAGCCCGCCGCGCGGCGTTCATCGCCGTCGGTCGCGGCGCGCTCCAGGGCGGCGACAGGGTGCTCGCCCGCCTCCAGCTCCGCGGCGCCCACATCGAACTCCACTACGAACGGCGGGCGGTCGCGCCCCGCCTCGAAGGCGGTGCAGCCGATCACGGCTGCTATGCGCTCACCGACCGCGCGCGCCGCGTGCAGCGGCGTGGCCGGAAGCGCCAGGGCGAAGATCTCCGGGGCCAGGCGCGCGGCGACGTCCTCGGCCCGGACGAGGCGCGAGATCATCGAGCCGATCTGCGGAACGGCCCGGTCCAGCCAGCCTCCGGTACGGGCGCGGGCCATCTCCGGACGGTCGCTGATGCGAAGCACCGCCACCGAAAGGGGCCGATTACGCGCCCGCGCGGCGGCGGATATACGGCCAAGGTGGGTGGCGAACAGGTCCCGCGTGAAGAGGCCCGTGGCGGCGTCCATCAGGCCCGAACCCCGCGCGCGCTCCAGCGCCTGGCGGATCGCGGACTGGCGGCGATAGGCCTGCGCCAGCTCCAGGACCCGCTCGGCCGCCTCGACCTCGCTGATCTCCGGCCCCGCGACGTCCGAGACGCCCCGATGAAAGACCTCAGACAGGTTCAGCCGATCCAGGGTGTCGGCGTAAAGCATCGCCGGCACGTGAAAGAGGCGGGTGTTGCGCCGCATGCCCGCCGCGATCGACAGCGCTTCGGCCGTCTCATCGCCGGCCCATAGCACCACCGCGTCGAACGGTTGGTCGTGGAGATAGTCGAAGGCCGTATAGGGGGTGAAGGCGCCAACCGCGTCGGCGCCCGCCTCGCGCAAGGCGTTCGACAGGGCCAGGAACCGCGGCGCTGGCTCACCGACGGTCAGGACGCGCGGCGGGCGGTCGGGCTCCTGAGGGGCGAGCAGGGGAGAGCCCCTCTCTCGGAAGGTCTCGCGCCGCAGCTCGAACTCCTCCTCGGCCACGGCCGCCCGGATCAGCTGCTCGAGCCGCAGGCCCACCTGCGCCGGATGAAGCGTGGTCGGCAGCACCAGGTCATAGTCGAGCGAGGAGAGGTCCTCGGCGCGCTTGCCGATGGCGACGATGGGGATCCGGCGCGGCGAGCAGGCGGCCTTCAGTTTTCGGCCCAGGCCGAAGGCGTCGAGCCCCTGGCTCAGGTCCACGACCGCCGCCTCGATCTGCAGGTCGGCCAGCGCCGCCGCGGCGGCGTAAGGGCCACGCGCGGTGATGGTGCGCCAGCCGAGACGGTCCAGCCCGCCGGCCAGCTCGCCCGCCACCGCGTCGTCGCGAGCGACGATCATGACCCGCGCTTCCATACGCCCCTTTGAACCTTCGCGCGCGAACGCGCCCCCGGAAATCGGCCGGGACCATAGCCGCCGCAGGGGCAGGGGTGAAGCGCGGCGATGTGGCCTAACCTTAAGGGCGTCTCGGCTCGGTGGGCGCGCTTCCGCAGAGGGGCGCAATCTGGTCTACGTGGCGGCTCGACTCACCGGGAGAGCGGGATGGTCAAGGGCCACGACCTGGCCTTTACGAGCTGGCTCTGCACCGGCGTCCTGCGCCGGGCGCTGGCGCGGCTGTGGGGCCGTGACGTGATGCTCTACACGGGCGGCGTGTCGTTCTTCGCGCTCCTGGCGGTGTTTCCCGCCGTGGCGCTGCTGGTCGGCTTCTACAGCATCATGTTCACGACGGAGCAGGCGGCGATCCAGGCCGCGGCGCTGTCGCATCTCGTGCCGGGCGGGGCGCGGGGGCTGTTCACCGGCGAGATGACCAAGCTGACGACGACCTCGGCCGGAGCGGTCTCGGCCCAGTCGGCTTTCGCGCTGATTATCGGCGCCTACGCTGCGCACCGTGGCTTCAAGGCCCTGCTGGCAGGGCTGACCTTCATCCACGGCGAGGAGGAGCAGCACAGTTTCGTGCGCTTCAACGTGCTGGCCTTCATCGTGGCGGTCGCCGCTTTCGCCCTCTTCACCGTGATCTCGGGCGTGGTGCTAGCCGCCCGCATCGTGGAGGAGGCGAGCGCGGCCGTGCCCGATGGCACGTGGCTGGACAGCGAATGGCTGTGGACCGCGATCGGTCTGACTTTCGGCCTCAGCCTTGTCTACCGCTACGCCATGAGCCACGCGGCGCCGGTGATCTGGCGCGCGGCGGTGATCGGGGGCGTCTCCGCGGCGGCGCTGTCGCTGCTCGCGTCGTGGGCCTCGGCGGTCTACGTCGAGCAGATCGCCGAGCTTGGGGCGACCTACGGCTCGGTCGGCGCCGTGGTCGTGTTTCTGATCTGGCTGTCTTGGAACGTGAACGCGATCTTCTTCGGCGGGGCGCTGGCGACCGAGATCGAGATCGTCTTGCACGAGTACCGAGCGGCGGCCGCCGACGATCCGCACCCGGTCGACGAGACCCTCAGTCTGTCGTCCCCACGCCGGATGCTTCGACGGTGAAGGCCAGGGCGGAGCCCTCACTTCGCGTCTCGAGCAGCTTCACGCCGGCCTGAGAAGCGAAGTGGGGCACGTCGACCCGAGCCATCGGGTCATCAGCCAGCAGGGTGACACGGGCCCCGGCAGGCGCGGACGCAAGCGCCTTGCGCAGCCTCAGCGTCGGGATCGGGCAGCGGTGGCCGCGGGCGTCCACCAGAATGTCTTTGGGGCTCATGGACTAGGAAGGGAGCGAATCCCCGCATGCTTTGATGCATGCCGGTCCTCCCGTCGAGCGTCTTGCGGAGCGTCGCCGCCCTGGCCGCCTTGAGCGCGATCGCCGCACCGAGCCGGGCCCAGGCGCCCGCGTCGGCTCCGGAGTTCGCCGCCACCATCCTGATGGCCGGGTTCGAGCGGCCGCTGGAGGTGCGCCAAGCGGGGCTGAAGCGGCGGGTGGACGTGGCCACGGGCGCGGTCGTGCAGACCTTCATCTCTGACCGGTCGCGGGGCGCCCTGATCGTGATGACGGCCGCGGGGCGGCGGCGCCTCGCGTTCGTCTTTCCGCTTTTGGCCTCCGAGACGGGCGCGCCGGCGCCGCTGGACCTTTCCGCGCTCGGACCCGGCGCTGCGCTGAACCGGATCGGCGCTTCGACCGTCGCCGGGCGGCCGTGTCAGCTCTGGCGCTTTCAGGGCGAGGGCGGTCGCGGCGGCGTCGTTTGCGCGACGCCCGAAGGGATCGTGCTGCAGATGAAGCCGGATGGCCGCACGACGCCGTTGTTCCAGGTTCAACGCCTGACCTATGGCCGCCAGGACCCTCGCTGGTTCGCTCCGCCTCCAGACTTCCAGGTCGCGGTGCTGCCGGGCACAGGCGCCCCGCCCCGTTTTGCGCCGCCAGTCCAGGCGCAGCCTCAGCCCGCGCCAAAGGCGACCGCGCCGGTCCGGCGTTGAGCCCCACGATGTGAACGAATCACCGGCGGCCCCGTTGTTCGGAGGACGGCCGCGGTGCGGCCAAGCTCTAACAGGGGAAAGCCGCCCATGGCCCCGCGCCCGACCTGGCAGGGACACCTGCGTCTGTCGCTCGTCACCTGCCCGGTGGCTCTCTACACCGGCACGTCACGCTCCGGCGACGTCTCGTTCCACCTTCTCAATCCGGAGACCAACAACCGGATCAAGATGATCACGACCGATCCGGACACCGGTCCGATCGAGCGCTCCAGCCTGGTGAAGGGGTACGAATTCGAGAAGAACCAGTACGTCATCGTCACGGACGAGGAGATCCGCTCGGTGCGGATCGAGAGCAACCGCATCATCGACATCGAGCGGTTTGTCGACGCCAGCGACATCGACCGCCTGTACTGGAACGAGCCCTATTACCTGGTGCCGGACGGCAAGATGGCGGCCGAAGCCTACGCCGTGATCCGCGAGGCGATGGCGCAGTCCGGCAAGATCGCGCTGGGTCGAGTGGTGTTGCACACGCGCGAGCGCCTGCTTGCTTTAGAGCCCCGCGACGACGGGCTGGTCGCCTATTCGCTCCGCGCCTTCAATGAAGTGCGCCAGCCCAAGGACTTCTTCAAGGACATCCCCGACGCCAAGGCGAACCCGGCGATGGTCGAGATCGCCGCCAAGATCATCGAGCAGCTGGAGGGTCCGTTCGAGCCGGAGACCTTCCGTGACCGCTACGAGGACGCCCTGCGCGAGCTGATCGAGGCCAAGGTGAAGGGCAAGGCTCCGAAGGTCTCCGCCCCGGAGCCGGAAGACACCGACGTCGGCGATCTGATGGCCATGCTCAAGAAGAGCCTCACCGCCTCGGCCACGCCCGCGCGACGAGCTCCGGCGAAGAAGGCCACAGAGCCCGCCAAGCGCAAGACGCCCGCCGCAAAGCCTGCGAGGCGCGCCACGGGCGGGCGGCGGTAGGGGGCGACCATAGCGCGCTCTCTGGTGCGACACCTCGGGGGTGCTAGTCGCCACCGTCTCCGCCGCCTTCGCTCGGATCGACGACAGCGCCATGCGCCGCCGATCCACCTCGGGTGGAGTCTCTATGTTCGAACCGTCTGGCTTTAAGTCCAAGCCAGCCGAAGACGATCGCGCCCACCGCGCCCCCGATGATCCAAAGCATTCGCAGGGCCTCCTAGCGAGAGCTTAGCTGACCCATAAGACCGTTACAGCCTCTGGATGGCCTCCTTGAGCGGTCGCGCGGCGTCCTCGTAGCCGTCCCAGGACCGGTTCTTCTTCATCAGCGCCGGGACGGTGCGCACGGTGTAGGCCTTCGGATCGAGACCCTTCCGCGCCTGGCTCCAGGACAGAGGAAAGCTCACCGTGGCGCCCGGCCGCGCCCGGGCCGACATCAGCGCAACGGCGGTCGAGAGGCGATCATTGCGAAGATAGTCGAGGAAGATGCGGCCGCCCCGCACCTTCTTGGCCATGTTCACAGTGTAGTTCTCCGGGCTGTCGGCGGCCATCTGCTCGACGAAACGCTTGGTGAAGGCCTTGGCCGTCGGCCAATCGACCGGCGTCTTGCCCCCGTTCAACAGCGGCACCACGATGTGCAAGCCCTTGCCGCCGGTCGTCTTGAGGAAGCCGTTCAGGCCCACGTCCTCCAGGCGGTCGCGCACCTCGCGCGCCGCCTCGATCACCCGCTCGAAGGGAATGGCCTCGTCGGGGTCAAGGTCGAAGACGAAGCGGCCGGGGAGCTCCGGCTGGCCGGGCAGGCAGTTCCACGGGTGGAACTCGGTCGCGCCGCTCTGGGCCGCGGCGATCACCGCTTCGATGCGGTCCAGCTGGATATAGGGCTTCTTGTCGCCGCGCACCGGAACCTCGGTGATGAGCGCGGAAGATCCCACCCCGGCGTGCCGCTGGAAGAAGCGCTGGTCCCCCTCGATGCCGTCGGGCGTGCGGATGAGTGAGCAGGGGCGGCCCTGGATGTAGGGCATCAACCATTCGGCGACGCTCTCCAGGTAGCGGGCGTGCTCCAGCTTGGTGACGGCCGCCTGGTCGCCTTTGGCCGGCCACAGGGGCTTGTCGGGGTTCGATAGGGTGACCCCCAGCACGACAGGGCTTCCCGCCTTCGCCTTCACCGAAGCTTTCGACGCTTTCGCCAGAACGGCTCCCGCGTCCTTCTCCACCGCGGCCTGAGCGGCCGCGCCTTCCGCGACGACCTCACGAGCGGGCTTGTCCTCCCGCAGACCCTTGTAGCTGGCCTGGCGGATATGGCCGTCGCCTGTGAAGCCGGCGTATTCGATCTCGGCCACCAGTTCCGGCTTCACCCAGTGCACGTTGGCCGCCTTGCGCGGGGCGCCCTTGTGCTTGAACGGAGACTGGTCCGTCTCAAGCGCCTGGAGCCGGGGCAGAAGGGCCGCCACCTTCTCCCTGCCAAAACCCGTGCCGATGCGACCGACGTGGATCAGCTCGCCATCGCGCATCACGCCCGCGATCAGCGAACGGAAGGCGGCGCCCGTAGTGGTCCAGCCGGCGATGACCACCTCCTGCCCACCACGACATTTGGACTTGGTCCAGGTGTCGCCTCGACCGGACTGGTAGGGCGCGTCCAGCCGCTTTGAGATGATGCCTTCCAGGTCCATCCGGCAGGCGGACTTCAGCACGGCGTCGCCGGCCGTCTGGAAGTGATCTACGTAGCGAAAGCGCTTGGGGGCGCCTTCCAGAACAGCCTGCAGTCTGGCCTTGCGATCCCGCAGGGGCAGGGCCCGCAGGTCCTCGCCGTCCAGGAACATGGCGTCGAACAGAAAGTCGATCAGCCGCCCGGTCTCGCCGCTCGAGATCGCCGCCTGCAGACCGTGAAAGCTCGGCTTGTCGTCCTCATCGAGCGCGCAGATTTCGCCGTCGTAGACGCCGTCCGGGAGCTTCAAGGCGTCGCGCGCGATCTCCTTGAACTTGTCGGTCCAGTCCAGGCCCTTGCGGCTGCGCAAGGTCGCCTTGCCGCCGCTGACACGGAGCTGCATGCGGTAGCCGTCGAACTTGATTTCGTGGGCCCATTCGCCGCCAACGGGCGGCCGCTCGACCAATTTCGTGAGTTGCGGCTCCACAAAGTCCGGCAGGCTCTTCACCGGCTTGCCCTTGGCGGGCTTGGGCCGCTCCTTAGGCGAAGCCTTGGGGGCCTTCTGCTCGACCGCCACTTGCGCGGCGCTATCTTCAGGCGAGCCGCGGTTGGAGCGCCAAACCGCGCCTGCGCCGCGCTTCACCTTGGTGATGAACGGGTTGGGCGCCTTGCCCTTGCCCGCGGCGATGTCCTCCATCGTCCTCCCAGAAGCGACGGAGAAGGCTGACTCCTCCAGCAGGCGGTCGTCGTCCCCGGGATGCGCCTCCTCGTCGTCGCGCTTGATCAGGAGCCAGTTCCGTTTCGGCCCGCGCCCGCGCTCCCGATCATTGCGGAGCAACACCAGATGGTAGCCGCCCTTCAGCCGCTCTCCGTCGAAGCGGAAGGTGAGGTGGCCCTTCTTGAGCATGGCGTCGATGGACAGCCCCGGCTCCGGCTCCCAATAGCCGCGGTCCCACAGCATGACGGTGCCGCCGCCGTATTCGCCCTTGGGGATGGTGCCTTCGAAGTCGCCGTAGTCCAGCGGGTGCGGCTCCACCTCGACGGCCAGGCGCTTATCCTCTGGGTCGAGCGAGGGGCCCTTGGTCACCGCCCATGACAGGAACACGCCTTCGTGCTCGAGCCGCAGGTCATAGTGCAGCCGCGTGGCGGCATGCTTCTGGATGACGAAGCGCGGGCGGTCGGCCTTGGCCACCTTGGTCCGGCCGCTTGGCTCGGCGGTCTTGGTGAAGTCGCGTTTGGATTGATAGAGGGCGAGCGGATCAGCGGCCACGGCGGTCTCCCGCCGAATTAACAGCTTAGCTGCGCACCGGTTCCGAAGGCGTCCGGAAGGCGATCAGGCGCGCGCCCGCGAAGTTGATTCCCCAGGCCAGGATTGAGGCCGCGGCCAGGGCGCCCCAGCGCTGCGATACTGCGGGCAGGCCGCTCTCGAGCAGCCAGACGAAGATGGCGTAGTTGCAGATCGCCCCGAACGCGTTGGAGCCTAAGTACCCCAGCCATTGCGCGGGCAGCCGCGCGAGGCTGAGAGCGCGGAACACCAGCAGGCCGTTGAGCGCGAATGTCGCGTGCAGCGCCACCGCCACGGACACCACCCGCGCAACCGCGTCGGAGAGGCCAAGCGCCGTTCCTCCAGCGAGCACCAGCGCGTCGACGCCGAAGCCGACGCCGCCGACCAGACCGAACTTCAGGAACAGCTCGAACTCGCGCCTGACCGTCACAGCGAGAACCACCGCAAGGACCCCGGCCCCGGAACGGCGAGGTAGGCGAAGCGGCGCTGCTCCAGCCGTCCACGCGCAACCGTGTCCAGGATCAGGCCGCAGGCGAAGCTGAACAGGCCCACGAGCGCGGCGCCCACGGCCACGATCAGGCTGGGGAAGCGGGGCACAAGACCGGTCTGGAAGTATTCCCAGACGACCGGCCCACCCATCACGGCGGCTACGACCAAGGCGGCCACCGCGATCAGGCCGAAGAACTGCAGCGGTCGTTCCTCCTTCACCAGGAGGCCGATCATCTTCAGGATCCGCACCCCGTCGCGGATGGTGTTGAGCTTGCTGGTCGAGCCTTCGGGCCGGGCGCCGTAGGCGGTCTTCACCTCGTCGCAGGGCAGGCGCATCTGCAGGGCGTGGACCGTCAGCTCCGTCTCGATCTCGAAGCCTGCGGACGAAGCCGGGAAGCTCTTCACGAAACGGCGGCTGAACACGCGGTAGCCGGTCAGCATGTCCCCAAAGCGTCGGCCGAAGATCTCGCGCACCAAGGTCGTCAGCATCCAATTGCCGAACACGTGGCCCGGGCGATAGGCCTCGGTCTCGGTCGTGACGCGCGCGCCGGAGACCATGTCCAGTTGGTCGCGCACCAGCAGGTCGATCAGCTCCGGAGCGGCCTTGGCGTCGTAGGTGCCATCGCCGTCCACCAGCACGTAGATGTCGGCGTCGATGTCGGAGAACATCAGCCGGACCGCCTCGCCCTTGCCCTGGAGGGGCGCCCGGCGCACCACCGCGCCGGCCTCACGGGCGACTTGGCTCGTCCGGTCCTTGGAGTTGTTGTCGTAGACGTAGACCAGCGCATCGGGGAGGGAGGCGCGGAAGTCGCGCACCACGCCGGCGATGGTCGCCTCCTCATTGTAGCAGGGGACCAGAACGGCGATCTTCGGCCCGCCTTGGCCGCGCCGCTCTTCCGCGCGGCGGTTCGGCATGGCTTGCGGTTCGGCGGTGACGACGGTCTCGGCGCTCATGGTCGAAGCTCCTCGTTTTCCCCCAGGAGGTGTGCCGCATCGGCACGTTTCCCCTCCCGATACTCGTCAAGCTGCAATCCGCAGACCGCTGAGGCGGCTCGTCAGGCCGCGGATCAGGCGCCGCGGATCACGCTGGCAGGGTGCGATTGCGGGCGGCGACGACCGCGGCCACGCGCCGGCTCAGCTGGCGGCCGTGTGCTTGGGCCAGGATTAAGCCGAAGGCGGCCAGCGGGATCAGCCAGGCGACCCGGGCTTGGTACCGGCCATGCAGCGCCGACAGCGCGCCGCAGGCGATCCCGTTGGCCAGCACGCCGGCGACCAGCAGGACCGCGAACAGGGTCATGGCGTCTTGTGCGTCGGCGTCCGGACCGAGGGCCTCGCCTCGTGACTTCAGCACGCTCCAGGCGACCGCCAGCCCCGCCAGCGCGAAGATGGCGACGTGAAGATTCGCCATCGCGTGCAGCGGCCAGGCCTCACGCCATGCGAGGGTCGTCTGCATCCGGCGCAGATGCTCGGCTGGCAGCTGGCCCTGGAAAGTCTCCTTCAGGCTGGCCTTGTAGCCGAAGTCCTTCAACTCGCTCGTGCCGAGCTGAAGCGCCACATTCTTGGCGGTCGCGGCGGCTTGCTCAACCGGATAAGCCGTCACAGCCGCCAGGGCGAACCGGACCTGCTCTTCGCTCAGCCGGCGGCGCGCGTCCGTGAGCAAGGTCTCGAACACGCCGCCCTTGGGATCCTGGACCCAGAGGAATTCATCCACCGCCAGAGGCAGGCGATGGGCGTAGCGGCAAACCTCGAAGCGCCCGTCAGCGCAGCGCTCCTTCACAAAGCGCGTGCCCGGCCCATCCTCGATGACGCGGGCGGTCAGGAAAGGCGGAGTGATGGGGGGCTTGCCCGCGGTCTTCTCCACCAGCGTCGAGAAGGTCAACGTTCCCGCGACCGCCGCGAGCACGGCCGCAACGCCCAGACCGGCGCCCAGACGCGCGTCCGGTCCCTTGAAGCCGCGCATCGCCCAGGCGATCAGCCCGAGCCCCGTCACCGCGGCGACGATCAGCAGGTGGGAGTTGTGGGCCATGGTCGCGAACACCAGCATCAAGCTCAAGGCCACGGCGTCGACGCGGCTGATCCGGCTGCTCAACGCGAACAGCGTGGCGAGCGCGCCGACGGCCACGCCGGCCCAGATGTCGGGCATCAGCAGGGAGATGAAGAGCGAGGCGGGGGTCAGGAGCGCCAGCGCCGCGATGGTGCCGGCGTAGGCCCTGAGGCTGCGCGCGCCCAGCGCCCGCAGCGCGATGTCGGCAAGCAGCGCCACCGCGAGGCCTTGCGTCAGAACAGTCAGCCAGAAGCCGCCCCCGACCTGGCCGAGCCACGCCAGCACGCCGTAGTAGATCGAACGCCCCGCCAGCACTTCGTCGTCGTCGGTCGAGGCGATAGCTCCGGGGCCCGCCTGCACGCCGTCGGCGCGGGCGTTGGGCGACACCGGGGCGGCTTGGGCCCACGGCGTGGCGAAGCGCTCGCCGATCAGCTTGGAGATCGCCACGTCCGGTCCGCGCACATAGGCGCCGGTGTCCGGATGGAAGAACGGCTGCCCATTGACGATGGCGGCCCAGCACAGGGTGACGGCGGCGATCAGCACGGCGACGGGGCGTGCGGCGAAAGCGACGTCCCTCCGGCCCGTAGGCATCATCTCGATCATCGCAACTCCCCCGTGGCGTGTGCCGAAATGGCGCGAATGGGGAATCCGCTGCGAAATACGCGCCACAGGAGAAGCGAGGGGCGCCTGTCGCACGCCGGGCGGACTTGCTAAGAGGCCCCCGCTGGACAGGTGGCCGAGTGGTTTAAGGCAGCGGTCTTGAAAACCGCCGTAGGTGAGAGCCTACCGTGGGTTCGAATCCCACCCTGTCCGCCAAGGGCCTGTTGCTCAGGATTTCGTCGTCCGCCAGCCAGGACGGACCGCCCACCAGCGTCCGTCGGGGCCCAAAACGCTATGAGTTAGCCCCTTCGAAGGGCCCCCGTAGGCGTTCGCCCGAGAGCAGATGCGCAACAATTCCTTAGCGGCTCATCCGCCATGGTCCGCCGAAGGGCTGTCTCGAACGCCCGCGAGGGGAGACCGACGTGAGCGGCAGAGCTCTGAGGCGAACCGGTGGAGCTCGCCGCTGACCATGGATCTGGCGCAGGCGAAGATCCGGCTGAATCTTGAAAAGGCCACCATCCTCCTCGTCGACTCGACGACGCTCGGGATGGAGGTGCTGGTTCAGATCGTCACCGGCTTCGGCGCCAGGACCCTTCGCCGAGCGACTTCGATGCAAGAGGCCATCGATCTCTGCAACGGGGAAGCGCTGGCCCTCATCATCACCGACGCAGACCTGGCCGACTCCGACGGCTATGCCTTCGTGCAATGGCTGCGCCGGCACGGCACGCAGCCGAACCGCTTCGCTCCTGTCCTGATGGTCGCAAGCCACACTCCTCAAAGCCAGGTCACCCGCGCCCGGGACTGCGGGGCGAATTTCATCCTCGCCAAGCCCCTGACGCCCACCGCGGTGCTCGAACGGCTGCTGTGGATGGGCCGCGAAGACAGGCAGTACCTCGCGTGCGACACCTATGCGGGGCCGGATCGTCGCTTCAAGAACGAGGGGCCGCCGGCCGGCTCCGCCGGTCGTCGCAAGGACGACCTTCCGCTGGAGCTGGGGGACGCCGTCGACCCGAACCTCGATCAGGACAGCATCGACGCCATGCTCAAGACGCGGAGGGTGACCCTATGAGCGGCGTCGTCCAGTTCTTCACCCCGCAAAACCCGCTCAAAAAGGCGCTTAAGACACCCGGCGGCGTCACCGCCGGGGAAGCGCTGGCCAAGGCGCGCGCGAACCTCGACACGCTCGAGGACGCCTGCGCGGCCGAGGTCGACCTCATCCTTGAGCGGCTGACGCGGACAGCCGACCGTTGGCCAGTCGAGCGAGACGACGCGCGGCTCGAGGCGCTGTACGGCGTGACCAAGACCCTCATCGGCATCGCGGCCAATGCGAAGCTGCCCGAGCTCGACCGAGCGGCATTCAGCCTGTGCGAGCTTCTCGACGCGTTCCGGACGCGGGGAGCATGGGACATGGAGGCCGTGGTGGTCCACGTGCAATCGCTTCTGCTGCTCAGGCGGCCGGAGCAGCTGGGCGACAAGTCGAACGTCGCGGCGATCCTGCTCGGACTAAAACAGGTGCGCCAGCGTCTGGGCGTAAGCGCCACGGCGCGGGCGCGTCCAAAGGCCGGCTGATCGTCAACAGTCGGCGCTGAACAGTTCTCCAGTCGGCGACGCGGTTTCGCTTGCCCGCTCGGCTGCAATGGCTAATGAGCCGCGATCCCGAGTCTGATTGGACCCGATGACCGGCCTCCCTGAAACGCCGACGCCCGACGATTCCCGGTGCTTAAGACCTGACTGGTCGGAGGCCGAGCGCATCGCCGCGGTCTCGCGCTACGACATCCTCGACACTCCGGCTGAGCCCGTGTTCGACGACATCGTCGAGCTGGCCGCCGAGATCTGCGAAGCGCCGATCGCGGTCGTAAACTTCATCGGTGACGGCCGACAGTGGTTTAAGGCCGAGAAGGGCATCGGCCAGCGGGAGCTGCCCCTCGACGTTTCGATCTGCCGACACGCCATCCTGCAGCCGGGTCTGTTCGTCGTGCCGGACCTCACCAAGGACCCGCGGTTCGCGGCCAATCCGCTCGTGGCGGCCGCCGAAGGTCTGCGATTCTATGCCGGCGCGCAGCTCGAGACCCCGGAGGGGCTTCCGCTCGGCACGGTCTGCGTCCTGGACAAGGAGCCTCGCCCGCACGGCTTGACCGAACGGCAGCGGCGGCTCCTGCGAACCTTGGCCCGGCAGGTGATGAGCGAGCTCGAGCTTCGTCTCGCGCTCGTTAAGGCGGAGCGGTCTGCGCACCTCCTGGAGGTGATCGGCTCCTCGTCCCCAAGCCCGATCTACGTGAAGGACCGCGACAGTCGCTTGCTGTACGCCAATCCCGCGCTCCTGAACGTGCTCGGGGTGACGCTGGAGGAGGCGATCGGCCGAACCGCGCCTGAGCTCGTGGGCGGCGAGGACGGGGACGCCCATGTGGCGAACGATCGTCGTGTGCTTGCGAACGGCGAGACCCTCGTCGTCGACGAGTTCCTGGAGCAGGACGGACAAACCAGGATCTTCCAATCGACCAAGACGCCGATTCGCGGCCCGTCGGGCGAGATCGACGGTGTCGTCGGCATATCGCTGGAGATCACCGAGGAACGACGTGCGCAGGAGACCCTGAAACGGCAGGCGGAGACCATCGACAGTTCGCGCAGGCTGCTGGATGCAGTCATCGACGCCATGCCGGTCGGCGTCATCGTGGCGTCGCCGTCCGGCGCCCTGACTCGGACCAACGCCGCCAACACCGAACTGTGGGGGCAGGCGCCGCGCACCGACACGATCGAAGGCTATAGTGAGTGGGTCGGCTACTGGCCGGAGACGGGGAAGCGACTGAAGCCGCACGAATGGGCGATGGCGCGCGCCCTGACCCAAGGCGAGGTATGCCCCGGCGAGCTGGTTGAGATCGAGCGCTTCGACGACGGCGGACGCCGCATCATGCTCAATTCCGCCGCTCCCGTCCGTGATGCGGAAGGCGAGATCGTCGCGGGCATCGTCACCCAACTCGACGTAACCGACCGAGTGCGTGCGGAGCAGGCGCTCGCGAAGCGCTCCACGCAGCTGCAGGGTCTGGCCGACGCCGCCGTCCAGGTGGCCCGCGCAGCTGACCTCCATGCCGTGCTCGACGAGATCACCGCCGCCGCCCGCAGCATCATCGGGGCGCACCAGGGGGTGGTCAGCCTGACTCGCGGCCCGGACTGGAGTCAGGCCATCAACGCGGTGGCCCTGACGGACAAGTACGCGCCGTGGCGTCAGTACGACGCCGCGACCGATGGTTCGGGCATATATGCTTGGGTCTGTTCGGAGAACCGGCCGGTGCGGATGACTCAGGCCGAACTGGAGGCTCATCCGCGCTGGCGTGGCTTTGGCCGCCACGCCGCCGACCACCCGCCCATGCGAGGTTGGCTCGCCGCTCCGCTGATCGGCCGCGATGGGCGAAATCTCGGGCTCATCCAGCTCTCCGACAAGGATGATGGCGGAGAGTTCGACGAAACCGACGAGGCCATGCTGGTCCAGTTGGCCCAGCTCGCGTCGGCCGCGGTCGAACAAAGCGTCGCCGAGACGGCCTTGCGGAGCAGCGAGGAGCGTTTCCGCGCAGCGGTGGACGCCGTGGAAGGGATCATCTGGACCAATGACGCCGAGGGCCGGATGCTCGGTGAACAGCCCGGCTGGAGCCGACTGACGGGTCAGTCCCGCGACCAGTACGAGGGCTTCGGCTGGTCGTCGGCTGTGCACCCCGACGACGCGCAGCCCACCGTCGACGCGTGGCTGGAGGCGGTGGCCGAGAAGCGCACCTTCGTGTTCGAGCACCGCGTCTTGCGGGCGGACGGTCAGTGGCGGCGCTTCGCGGTGCGCGCCATCCCCGTGCTCGACTCCGCCGGCGAGATCCGCGAGTGGGTGGGGGTGCACACCGACATCACCGAACTGCGGGCGCGGGAGCAGGAGCTCCGTGAACTCAACGAGACGCTGGAGCGGCGGGTCGCCAAGGAGGTGGCGGAACGGAGCCTGGCGGAGGAGGCGCTGCGCCATGCTCAGAAGATGGAGGCGGTGGGGCAGCTGACGGGCGGAGTCGCGCACGACTTCAACAACCTGCTCACCGTGATCACCGGCGGCCTCGACATCATCCGCCGCAGCCGTCCGGACGAGGTTGATCGCATCCGCCGCGCGACCGACATGGCCACCAAGGGCGCCGAGCGCGCGGTCAGCCTGACAGCCCGGCTGCTCGCCTTCTCCCGGCGTCAGCCGCTGAAGCCGCGGCCTTCAGACCTGAACGTGCTCGTGCGCGATATGACCGACCTGCTGCACCGGACGCTCGGCGAACAGATCGAGCTGGAAGGGATCCTCGCCCCGCGCCTGTGGGCGGCGGAGGTCGATCAGCATCAGCTCGAGAGCGCGATCCTAAACCTGGCCGTCAATGCGCGCGACGCAATGCCAGAGGGCGGCAAGCTCACCATTGAAACCGCCAACACCGTGCTCGACGAGGCCTACGCGGCTCAGGACCGCGAGGTCGTTCCTGGCCAGTACGTGCTCGTGTGCGTCAGCGACAGCGGCTCGGGGATGTCGAAGGAGACCCTGGCCAAGGTGTTCGAGCCCTTCTTCACGACCAAGGAGGTGGGGCGCGGCACCGGCCTTGGGCTGTCGATGGTGTACGGCTTCGTCAAGCAGTCGGGCGGGCACGTGACGATCTACAGCGAGGAGGGCGTCGGAACGACGGTCCGCCTCTACTTCCCGCGCTATATGGGCGCCGCCGAGGTCCACGACGCGGCTCCGACCCACGCCGCGCCCGCCAGCCGGAGCGAGGAAGTGGTCCTGGTGGTTGAGGACAACGAGGATGTGCGCGCCTACAGCGTCATGATCCTGCGTGAGCTCGGCTATGGGGTGATCGAGGCCGTCGACGCGGACAGCGCCCTGGCGGTGCTAGGCGGCGACACACGCGTGGACCTGCTCTTCACCGACGTCGTGCTGCCCGGGCCGAGCGGGCGGGTCATTGCGGACGAAGCGCTGAAGCTGCGGCCAGAGCTGAAGGTGCTGTTCACGACCGGCTACTCCCGCAACGCCATCATCCATCATGGACGGTTGGACGCCGGGGTTCAGCTGATCTCCAAACCATTCACCTACGAGCAACTCGCACAACGGGTCCGGGACCTGCTCGACAGTCGTCCTCATCATGGGTCGGGCGAGGCGGAGAGCGCGCGCCGCGACTGACGGCCGGAGCCGAACGGAGCTTTGCATGGCGAGCCACAACGCTCCTCCTCCGGCCGGACTTGGCGAAGAGGAGCCGCGCCCCCCCGAACTCAGCTACGGCGCGCTGTTCCTTCGCTTCCTCCGCTTCGGCGCGATGGCGTTCGGTGGCCCCGTGGCGCAGATCGCAATGATCAGGCGCGAGCTGGTGGAGGAGGAGCGTTGGATCTCCCCCGATCGGTTCAACAAGCTCCTGGCCGTCATGCAAGTGCTCCCCGGGCCGGAGGCCCATGAGCTCTGCGTCCACCTGGGTGTGCGCGCGAAGGGCCGATTGGGAGGCGTCCTGGCGGGGTTGGGCTTCATGGCCCCCGGGCTCGCCCTGATGCTGGCGCTGGCTTGGGCGTACACACGCCTGCCGCTTCACGGCACGGTGCTCGGAGCGATGTTCCTGGGCGTTCAGGCGGCGGTGATCGGGGTGATCGTGCGCGCTGTGCATCGCATTGGTGAGCACATCCTTCTCGACCTTCGGCTCTGGGCTGCGGCGCTCGCGGCGGCCGCCGCGACGCTGGCTGGCGTCAGCTTCTGGATCGTCTTGCCGACAGCCGGGGCGGCGTACGCGCTTGCCGTCAAGAGGCGATACGTGGCCGCCGGGCTGGTGATCGCCGCTGCTGCCGCCGCTGCCGCACTCACCCTGACCGGCGAGGCCGAGACGGGTAGGCTCGTCCCTTCGGGGGAGGTCTCACCGAGCGCCCTGGCGTTGTTCTGGGCCGGACTGAAGGGCGGCCTGCTGACCTTTGGCGGCGCCTACACCGCCATCCCCTTCATCCGGAACGACACCGTCGGCCGAGGCTGGATGAGCGACGCGCAGTTCCTGGACGGCTTGGGCTTGTCCGGCTTGCTGCCTGCCCCCCTCGTCATCTTCGCGACCTTCGTCGGCTGGATCAGCGGCGGCCCCGTGGGCGCGCTTGCGATCACGGCGGGCATGTTCCTGCCCGCGTTCGCCTTCTCGCTTCTGCTGTACGAGCGGCTCGAAGCGGTCGCCCAGCACAAGCGACTCCAGTCGCTTCTGGCCGGGGTCGCAGCCGGTGTGGTCGGGCTGATCGCGGTGACCACCTTCGACCTTGCGCGCGCCACCGCGGAACGCACCCCCAACCTCGCCGCAAGCGTCGTCATCGTCATGGTGGCGCTCGCAATCCTGTACGGGTGGAAGAGCAAGCTCGGCACGCCCGTCGTTCTCGCCTTGGGCGCCGCTATCGGCTCGTTGGCCTTGCGTGCCGGGTGAGGCCACACGAGTGAGCCTTCACTTCCGACGGTTTGCCGGACATCGTCGTCGACCTCATCTTGACCTCTTGCGCTCACCGCGTCCGCTGTGGACTACACCTTGACGTTGAGGGCGCGGGGGCGTCGACAAGCGGGAGGGGACCCATTGTCCACACGTGCCCAAATTCTGAGGGCGGGCCTCGACCTCAAGAATTTGACGGGGGCTGAGATCGGCGCACTGAACGTGCCGATCGTCCGCAAGGATGAGGGAGACATCCTGTACGTCGACCGCACGGATGCGGAGACGCTGCGGGCGCACTACGCCGAGGACCCCAATCTCGACGTGGCGGACATCGTCGACGTTGACGCGATTTGGGGGACGAACACCCTGGCCCAGGCCCTCGGGCGACAGGTTGACTACGTTATCGCCTCCCACATGGCCGAGCACGTGCCCGATCTCGTGACCTGGCTCCAGGAGGTGAGGGAGGTCCTTCGACCCGACGGCGATCTCCGGCTTGTGCTGCCGGACAAGCGATACAGCTACGATGTTCTCCGGCCGGAGACACAGCTAAGCGACCTTCTGACAGCTTACGCGGTGCGGGCGCGCCGGCCGCAGGCGCGGGAGGTCGTCGACTTCCTGCTGAACAACGCGCCGCTCTACGACAACATGGCGCTGTTCGAAGGGCGCCTTGGCCACGACGAGATCCAGCGGCTCCACACCTGGGAGGACGTGCAGGGGATCGTCGATAGGCTGCAGTCCGATCCCGACTTCTATTTCGATGTCCACTGCTGGGTGTTCACCCCCAAGGTGTTCGCAGAGCTGATGGCCGCCTGCGGCGAGCGGGGGCTTGTCAGCCTGGCCTGCTCGCACTTCGTCGATACGACGCTGGAGAACGGCTTCGAATTCTTCGTCTTCCTCAGGCCCTGCGACCAACCGGAGGAGGTCGTGCGCAGCTGGCGCCGAATGGCGGACGCAGCGCGGGACGCGGTTCCGGGCTCGGCGGAAGAACGCCGAATCAGGGATCGTGCGCGAATGATCTCGGAGTATCCACGCCAGTCCGAAGCGTTGAGCGCCCTAGGACGACGCCTGGAGCTCATCGAACGGTCGCGCAGCTGGCGCATGACCGCGCTGCTTCGGGCCGCGTCCAGTCGTCTCCAGCGCCGATGATCTCAGATGCGCCCTAGTGGGGCGGCATATTCGCACCACAATCCGCGCTGGGCGGCGAAAGACTAGAGCTTCAGCCCGCTTCCCATCGCCTCCACCGTGCGGTCACGTTGCAGGTAAGGCTTGGCTCGTATAGGTCCTCCATCGCTAAGCTTATGACGAGGGGCCGCCATCTTGCCGACGAGCGACCTAGACCCTGCGATCGTGAAGCTCTGCGAGCTGGCGGCTGACGTCGCGGGGCGGACACTCGCGCCCGTCGCCGACGAGATCGATCAGGCCGCGGCGTGGCCGTCGGCCAGCATGGCTGTCCTGGCTCAAACCGGCCTGACCGCGCTCCACATGCCGCGCCGCATCAACGGGCACGAACAGGGGCTGCTCGCGCTCGCGGCTGTGACCGAGGAGCTCGCCGTTGGCTGCAGCTCGACCGCCATGTGCTACGCGATGCACTGCGTGGCCTCCAAGGTTCTCGAGGCGAAGGCGACCCCCGATCAGGAGGAACGCTTCCTGGCGCCCATCGCTCAAGGACGGCACATCACTTCTCTGGCCCTCAGCGAGCCGGGCACCGGCGCCTACTTCTTCCTTCCGCGCGTGCAGTTCCGGAGCGGGGAGGACAGCTACGTCCTCTCAGGCGAAAAGAGCTTCATCACAAGCGGGGGGCACGCCGACTCGTATGTGGTGTCCGCCGTTCCCCCAGGCGCCGAGCTGGACCCGGGTGCGTTCACCTGCCTGGCGGTCGAGCGTGACGCCCCAGGGCTGGAGTGGGGCCCCGAATGGCGCGGCTTCGGCATGCGCGGGAACAGCTCGCGGGGCGTGGTGCTGAACGACGCTCGTGTTCCGCGAGGAAACCTGCTTGGGGCCGAGGGCGACCAGCTCTGGTACGTCTTCGAGGTCATCGCTCCTTATTTCCTGATCGCAATGTCGGGCGTCTATGTCGGGATCGCCCGGGCGGCCCTGCAGTCCGCGATCGCGCACCTGCAGGAGCGGCGACACAGCCATACGGGCGACGCGCTGAGCGCCGCGCCGCCGTTGTGGCACGACGTGGCTGAGGCCTGGACCGAACTTGAGGCCACGCGGCGCCTGGTCCGGCACGCCGCCCGTCAAGCGGACGCCGGGGCCGCCGACGCAGCCTTGCATCTGTTCGCCGCCAAGGCGCGGGTGGCGCAGATGGTCAACAGCGTCACCGAGACCGCGATGATTCTCACCGGCGGCAGGGGGTATGGAGAACACAGCGCGATCGGCCGCCTGCACCGGGACGCGCGCGCCGCCAACGTCATGGCTCCGACGAGCCACCTGCTGAAAACGTGGCTCGGCCGCTCTCTGCTCAACCTTCCTCTGATGTAGGTGAGCCGTTGCCGTATCGGGTCGCGCACTTCGGAGACGGAGCGAGTTCGCAGCTGCTCACACGCGCGGCTGAACTCGCGACCGAGGCCATCGAGGTGGTCACCGGCGAGCCACGCTCATTCGCGCCCGACGTGTTCGTGTTGGGGCCGGCGACGGACGAGCCCCTGAAGCTGGCTCAGCGGCTGCATGAGGAAGCGCCGCCAGCGCAGATCATCTTCCTGGTCCCTCCCGAACGACTGACCCGTTTCCGCGCCGGCTTGCCCTTCGTTCCCCACATGGCGGCGGCTTGGGCCGCTGACGCCTCGAGCGCTCCGGCGGTGCTGGCCGACATTCTCGTCCGCGCCGCTCAGGCGGCCACTCAGCGGACGTCCTTCGCGGCCGTGTCGAGCGGCGTCAATCTGCAGCTCAGCCGCAGCGCAGCGCACCGGCGCGCGACGGAAGTGGAGGAGCATCGGCTACAGCAGCTTGCGCTCTCGCAGGAGTATCTCGCGACCCTGCTGTCCCAGGCGCCGGACGCCGTGGTCGCGCTCTCGCCGGGGGGCGTGGTCTTGGCCTGGAACGAGGCGGCCGTGACGCTCCTCGGCCGAACGGTCGGCGAGGCGGTCAACGCCTCGGCGGCCACCGTTCTTCCCCCTGAGGTCTACGCCGAAATTTCGCCGGTGCTGGCCTCACATGACGCCCAGGAGCCGATCCGCCAACGCGAGGTGCGGGTGACCCTTCAGGGCGAAGCGTCGTGGCTGGAGTTGAGTCTGGCCCCGCTCAGGAATGTGAACGGCGAGGTCGGCACCTTCTCCATGACGCTCCGGGACGTCACGTCCCGCAAGGCGTCGGAAGCCAGGCTCCGGGAGAGTGAGCAGCGCTATCGGACGCTGGCCGAGACCCTTCCGCAGCTAGTCTGGACATGTCGGCCCGATGGGCGCTGCGACTACCTGAGCAAGCAGTGGATCGAATACACCGGTGTGACCGAAGCTGAGCAGCTAGGCTTCGACTGGCTCGACCGCGTGATCCATCCCGAGGACCGGGAGCGAACGCGCGAGCACTGGCTGGGGGCGGTCGCAGGTCGCCACCCTTACGACATCGAGTACCGCATCCGGGCGAGGGATGGCTCCTACCGCTGGTTCAAAACACGGGGCACGCCCATCCTTGGAGAGGACGGCGCGATCGCAGAGTGGTTCGGCACCTGCACGGACATCGAGGACATCGTCCAGGCACGTGAGACGCTAAGCCGAAGCGCAGAGCAATTGGAGCAGCGGGTTCAGGCGGAGGTGTCCGCACGGACCGAGGCCGAAGAAGCGCTGCGTCAGGCTCAGAAGATGGAGGCGGTCGGCCAGCTGACCGGCGGCATCGCCCACGACTTCAACAATCTGCTTCAGGGCATCACCGGCAGCCTGGACATGCTGCAGCGCCGGCTGGCCCAGGGCCGAACGAGCGATGTCGACCGGTTCATCGCCGGCGCGGTCGCCTCCGCGCATCGAGCGTCGGCGCTCACGCACCGGCTGCTGGCCTTCTCGCGGCGCCAGCCGCTGGATCCCAGGCCGGTTCGGGTGAACCCTCTCGTCGGGTCCATGGAGGACCTGCTGCGCCGGACGCTTGGCGAGCGCGTCCGGTTGGCGCTCGCGCTCGCGGACGACCTCTGGCTGACGAAATGCGACCCGAACCAGCTCGAGAGCGCCATTCTAAACCTGGCGATCAACGGCCGTGACGCCATGCCGGACGGCGGAACGCTCACGATCGAGACGACCAACACCCGCCTGGATGAAGCGTATGCCTCCAAGCATAAGGAGGTGAGGGCGGGACAGTACGTCTGCGTCGCCGTCACCGACACGGGCGTGGGCATGAACGCCGACACCCTGTCCAAGGCGTTCGAGCCGTTCTTCACCACCAAGCCGATGGGCCAGGGCACCGGGCTTGGGCTTTCGATGATCTACGGCTTCACGCGCCAATCCGAGGGGCACGCGAAGATCTACAGCGAGGTTGGCCGGGGCACGACGGTCAAACTGTTCCTTCCTCGCCACGAGGGGCTGGCGGAGCCGGCGGAGTCCAGTGAGCGCCTCGAAACTGCGCGAGTCGCGGAAGCTGGTGAGACCGTTTTGGTCGTCGAAGACGAAGCCGTGGTGCGGAACCTCATCCTCGAAGTGCTGGAGGAGCTCGGCTACGACGCCCTCGAGGCCTCCGACGGGCCGTCCGGATTGAACATCCTGCAGTCGAAGCGTCGGATCGACCTGCTGATCACCGACATCGGCCTGCCGGGCCTGAACGGCCGACAGGTCGCCGAGGCCGCTCGACAGACGCGGCCAGATCTCAAGGTGCTGTTCATGACGGGCTATGCCGAGAACGCGGCGCTCGCCTCGGGATTCCTGGAGCCCGGCATGGCCATGATCACCAAGCCGTTCGCGATGGACGTTCTCGCGGGTCGGATTCGAGAGATCATCGAAGGCCCCAAGTAGGGACGGGCGCTCTAGGAGCGCCGCACAGCAAGAGTGGAGATCGACGTGACCGAAGCGCCGCACGAGGGGCGTCAGCCCGCCATCCGCGTCTCGGCCATGCCGGCGGACGCCAACGCCTATGGCGACATCTTCGGCGGCTGGCTGATGTCGCAGATGGACTCCGCGGCGGGACTGGTCGCATCGCGCATCGCCAAGGGCCGGGCGGTCACGGTGGCCGTGGATGCGATGGTGTTCCGCGCGCCCGTCTCGGTCGGTGACGAGGTGTCGGTCTACGCCGAGCCGGTCGCGCGTGGCCGCACCTCCCTGAAGATCGCGGTCGAGGCGTGGCGGCGGCCGCGGCACGGGGAGGGGCTGGAGAAGGTGACCGAGGCGGTGTTCACCTTCGTCGCCGTGGGCGCGGACCGCAGGCCCACCCCGCTGCCGGATTAACTCGGACATTTGGGCCGTCGCTGATCACGAAGCGGCGTTCCTCCTGCTGATTCCGCCGGGGCTCCGCCGTGCAATCTGCAGCCAATTGGAAGCGGCGGTCTTCTCCAGCGGCGCTATTGCCGCGTAGATTGAGCGACGTCCGATCCCGGCGTCTCCAGACGAGCAGACCGCTTTGGCTCCGCGCAACCTCAACATCGACATGAACGACGCCCCCGCTGGCCAGATCTCGGCGGAGAAGCAGGAGCGGCTGCACGGGGCGATCGCCCGACGGATCGGCACCGCGATCGTCGGTGGGCGCTACAAGCCCGGCGATGTGCTGAACAACGAGATCGCCTCGAGCGAGGAGCTGAACGTCTCGCGCGGCGCCTACCGCGAAGCGATCCGCATCCTGGCCGCCAAAGGGCTGGTCGAGAGCCGCCCCAAGACGGGGACCCGCGTCAGCCCGCAGAGCCGCTGGAACCTGCTCGATCCCATGGTGCTGGCCTGGTACTTCGCCGCCGAGCCCTCCATCGAATTCATCCAAGGCATCTTCGAACTGCGCATGATCGTAGAGCCCGCCGCCGCCGCCTTGGCGGCCGAGCGGCGAGACGCGGACGACCTCGCTCGTATGCGTGTCGCCCTGCAGGCGATGCAGCGCAACGGCCTGGAGACGGAGGAGGGGCGGCTGGCCGATCGCGCCTTCCACGACGCTGTGCTGGACGCGACGCGCAATGCGCCGCTGATCACCCTCTCCAGCAGCATCGGCGCGGCCGTGCGCTGGACCACGATCTTCAAGACCCGCAAGCACAAGCTGCCCCGCGATCCGATGCCGGAGCACTGGAAGGTCTTCGACGCGATCGCCGCCGGCGGCCCGGAAGCGGCGCGCAAGGCCATGCAGGAGCTGGTCGAGCTCGCGCTTGACGATACGCGCCTGTCGATCGAGCGCTGAGCGAAAACGTCTCGCAATCCTCCGACAATTGAAGCTATGCTCCGGTAGGTCCCGACTGCGCCGAGAGAGCGCGAGGGCCGTTGAGGCGCCGCCGCCGCGGCGTGCTGGGAGGAGACGACCCTTGCGACTGCAAACCTGCATCGCGGCCGCCGCCGCGTTGGTGGCCATCAGCCTTGCCCCCAATGTCCAGGCTCAGAGCGCTGCGACGATCCAGGCTACGCTCCGCGCGGACCGTCCGGGGCCGGTGATCGCGCCCGAGATCCAGGGGCAGTTCGCCGAACACCTGGGCACGGGCATCTACGATGGCGTCTGGGTGGGGCCGGACTCCAAAATTCCGAACACGCGCGGGATGCGCAATGACGTCATGGCGGCGCTGAAGCGCATCAAGGTGCCGGTCGTCCGCTGGCCGGGCGGCTGCTTCGCCGACGACTACCATTGGCGCGACGGAATCGGCCCGCGGGCGAAGCGGCCGGTACGCGTGAACGTGCTGTGGGGCGGCGTGGAGGAGTCCAACGCCTTCGGCACGCACGAGTTCTTTGATTTCGCCGAGCAACTCGGGACCAAGACCTACGTGGCCGTCAATGTCGGCACCGGCACGCCCCGCGAGACCGGCGAGTGGCTGGAGTACATGACCTCCCCCACCAAGAGCACGGTGGCCGAAGAGCGGCGCCGCCACGGGCGCGACCAGCCATTCAAGGTCGACTACGTGGGGGTGGGCAACGAGAACTGGGGCTGCGGCGGTCAGATGCGGCCGGAGTACTACGCCGATCTGTATCGCAACCACGCCGAGTTCGTGCGCGCACCGCGCGGGACCAAGGTCGTGAAGGTGGCCGGCGGCGCCAACTCCTTCGACTACAAGTGGACCGAGGTCCTGATGGAGAGGGCCGGGCGCAACATGGATGCGCTTTCGGTCCACTACTACACGATCCCGACGGGCGTCTGGGAGAAGAAGGGCGACGCGGTTCAGTTCGACGAGGCCGGCTGGCACGCGGCGCTGTTCCAGGCGAACCGCATGGAGGAGCTGATCTCAGGCCACGCCAAGATCATGGACAAGCACGACCCGGAGAAGAAGGTCGGTTTGTACGTGGACGAATGGGGCCTTTGGCACGACCCAACCCCGGGCACCGAGCCGGGCTTCCTGGTGCAGCAGAACACCCTGCGGGACGCGGTGGCGGCGGCGCTGACGCTCAACATCTTCCACCGGCATGTCGACCGCGTGCGCATGGCCAATATCGCCCAGATGGTGAACGTGCTGCAGGCGATGATCCTGACGGACAAGGAGAAGATGGCGCTGACGCCGACCTACCACGTGTTCGACCTCTACAAGGTCTTTCAGGGCGCGACCTCGATCCCTGTCGAACTGCAGGCTCCGGACTATGTCTTGAACGGCAAGTCGGTGCCGGGGGTGCATGCGTCCGCCGGGCGTGACGCCGCTGGCGTGACCCACGTCGCGCTGGTCAACCTCGATCCGAACCGGCCGGCGCGGTTGAACCTGCGACTGGCGGGGCTGAACGCCCGCGCGGTCTCCGGACAGGTGCTGACGGCCGCGGCCATGAACAGCCACAACACCTTCGACCAGCCTGACGCCGTTCGGCCCGTGACCTTCAACGGGGCCCGCTTGGCGGGGGATCGGCTGGACGTCAGCCTGCCGTCCAAGTCCGTGGTGGTGCTGGCGTTACGATAGAGGTCGCCGGCTGGGTCGACGGCGCCGACGGGCGGCTTGCGAGCGGCTATACAGGGGCATGACGACCTACCTTGCCCATCGGCGCGCCTTCATCGCCGCGTCCTTGATCCTTCCCCTCGCGGGCCCGGCGCTTGCGGCCAAAGGTGTTCCGTTCACGGTCTGGAAGTCTGCTTCATGCGGCTGCTGCGGCGGGTGGATCGCGGCGATGCAGAAGGCGGGCTTCCACGCCAAGGTGGTGGAGATCGACGACGTCAGTCCGATATGGCGCCGCCACGGCGTGCCCGACAGACTTTCGTCCTGCCATGTGGCGGAGGTCGGCGGCTATGTGACGGTCGGCCATGTGCCGCCGGCGGACGTCCGGCGGCTGCTCAAGGAGCGCCCCAAGGCGATCGGCCTGACGGTCCCCGGGATGCCCTGGGGCTCGCCCGGCATGGAGAGCCCGACGGGCGAACGGGAGGCCTATGAGACCCTGCTGCTGCTCGACCGGGCTGGCCGGACCCGGACCTTCGCCCGGCACAGCTAGCGAACCAGCTTGGCCTTATGAGCGTTGAACCTCTGGAAGACCGGAGGTCAGCTTTGAAGCGATACAGCTTTCTGTGGGTCACGGGCGCGATTTTCCTGGTGTCCCTGGTCGGGCACTGGTGGTTCGGCTGGCAGGCCTACCTCAATGAACAGGCACAGCACGGTCAGTCGCCCGAGGTGAACGGCTACCTGATCGAGATGATGCGGGACACGCTGGAGAACTGGCAATCCGAGTTCCTGCAGTTGATCTGGCAGGTCGCGGCGCTGGCCTTTCTCTACTACGCAGGCTCTCCCCAATCGCGCGGTGACGACGAGCGAATGGAGGCCAAGCTCGACATGCTGCTGCGCAAGGTCGAGCCGGAGGTCGCCGATCGGGTGATCAAGGAGCTCGATCGGAAATACCCGGGTCGCTGAGGCCACGTCCGCCGCGAGCCGTTAAGCGCCTCGAAACCATGAATCCGACAGGCTCGCGCCATGTCGGAGCCCTTCATGGACCGCGCTCGGGTCGCGCTCGCCGGCCGCATCGCCCTGATGGCGGGTGCGGTGCTGACGCTGGCCGCTTGCGCCGGCGGACCCGCGCGGGTCGGTCCCGGCGCAACCATCGCCAAGGGGCCCACCGCGCCGGTGTCCGGCACCATGCGGCCGTACCAGATCAAGGGCCGCTGGTATTATCCCAAGCAGCAGCCTGACTATGACGAGGTGGGGCTAGCCTCCTGGTACGGTGACGCCTTCCATGGAAGGCCGACCTCAACCGGTGAGCGGTTCGACATGCGGCTGCCTTCCGCCGCTCACAAGACCCTGCCTCTCCCCTCGGTCGTGGAGGTGATCAATCTTGAGAACGACCGCCGCATCCAGATCCGGGTGAACGATCGCGGTCCGTTTGTCGACGGCCGCATCATCGACCTGTCCCGCGCCGCGGCGGAAGAGCTGGGCTTCCTGAACAAGGGTCTCGCCAAGGTCCGGGTGCGCTACCTCGGGCCCGCCGAACGCACGGGCTTCAACGCGCCGATCCTGCAGGCGTCCAATACGGCTCGCGCTCCCTTGCGACCGGCCCGCACGCCGCCGCCCGTCGCGCCTCCAGCTCCCACGCCGCCCCCGGTCGCGACTTGGAGCGGACCGCCGGCCGCGCCAGGCGATGTGGACTGGCCCACCTTTGACGCGCCCGCGGCGCCGGCGTCTCCCGCGCCGTACGTTCCGGCCGCCGCGCCGCCCGCGCCGCTGACGGCGCCGGCCTCTCGCTGGAGCGTGCAGGCCGGCGCCTTCTCCTACCTCACCAACGCCCAGGCGGCGGCGGAGCGCCTCTCCGCGGCGGGCCCCGCCCAGATCCTGCCCCAGCACACCCGCGGCCGGACGCTCTGGCGTGTGGTGCTGGGGCCGTGGGACGAGGCCGACGCCGCCGCGCGCGCCCGTCTGATCGCCGCCCAGAGCGGGTTCGCCGACGCCATGGTGATCCCCGCCGCGTTCTGACGGCGTCCTGGCGCTTGCCTCGCGCTGCGAACCGGCCAATGTGACGGCCGTGTCGCGCGGCATCTTCATCACATTGGAAGGCGGGGAGGGGGCGGGGAAGTCCACCCAGGCCCGTCGCTTGGCGGATCGGCTGCGGCGCGCGGGACGGGAGGTGGTCCTGACCCGTGAACCGGGAGGATCCCCGGGGGCCGAGAGCCTGCGCGCTCTGCTGCTCGAGGGCGCCGCCGACCGCTGGTCGCCCACCGCCGAAACCTTGATGATGTACGCGGCGCGCTCGGATCACCTGGACCGGACGATCAGGCCGGCGCTGAGCCGCGGCGCGGTCGTCATCTGCGACCGCTTCTCGGATTCGACCCGCGCCTACCAGGGGGCGGGCGGCGGCGTGGCGCCCGCCTTCATCGAGCAGGTGGACGCCGCCGTCGTCGGTGACGACCGGCCGGACCTGACGCTCATCTTCGACCTGCCGGTCGAGGTGGGGCTGGAGCGGGCGGCCGCGCGGGGCGGCGAAGCGCGCTTCGAGTCCAAGGGGCTCGCTTTCCACCAGCGGCTGCGCGAAGGCTTCCTCGCCGTCGCGGCGCGTGAGCCGGGGCGCTGCGCCGTACTGAACGTCACCGGCGATATCGAAGCGGTGGAGGCCAGGGTCTGGGCGGCGGTGTCCGGCCGATTGCCCGCGCTCGCCGGGGAGGGCGGGCATGGCTGAGGCTCCGCACCCGCGCGACGTCTATGACTACGAAGGCGGCGAGGCCGCCGAGGCCGCCTTCCTCGACGCCTTGGGTCGGGGGCGCCTGCACCACGCCTGGCTCCTGACCGGCCCTCAGGGCGTGGGCAAGGCGACCTTCGCCTTCCGCGCCGCGCGGCGTCTCTTGGGCGCGGCCCCCGATCCGCGCCGCGGCCTGCTCGGCGCATCGGAATCCGATCCCACCAGCCGGATCGTCGCCGCCCGCGCGCACCCGGACCTGATGGTGCTTGAGCGGGCGACCGAGGATGGCAAGCCGCGCAAGACGATCCCTGTGGACGAGGCGCGCCTGCTGCCGGAGTTCTTCGCCAAGGCTCCCTCCCGGTCGGCGTACCGGGTCGCCATCATCGACGCCGTGGACGACATGAACGTCAACGCCGCCAACGCCTTGCTGAAGACTCTTGAGGAGCCGCCAGAGCGCGGTGTCCTCTTCCTCGTGTCCCATTCGCCGGGCCGCCTGCTGGCGACGATCCGCTCGCGTTGCCGCCGCCTCGCCTTTCACCCGTGGGATCTTGAGCGGACCGCCGCCTTTGTGCGGCGCCGGACGGAGGTGGACCCCGCTCAGGCCGAACGGCTGGCCGAGATGGCGCGCGGCGCACCGGGCCGCGCCCTGGAGCTGGCCGCCTCCAAGGCCCTGGAGCTCGACGTGATCGCCCAGGACCTCGTTGCTCATCCGGACGGGGAGGACGCCGCCCTGCTGCACCTCGCCGACGGCTTCCGCGGAGGGGAGGGGCAGGCTCGCTTCGAACTCTTCTTCGACCGCCTGGCCGAAGCTGTCCGGGGCCGGGCGCTCGCCGCCGCCGGATCGCCGCGGACCGAGCGGTGGGCGACGCTGTGGGATCGGGTCACATCCGCGCCTGGAGAAGCGGAGGCGCTGAACCTCGACCGCGCGGATGTGTTCTGGACGACGATCGCCGAACTCCGGAGCGTGGCCGCCGCCTGATGCTGATCGACAGCCACGTCAACCTGCACGCCGCCCAGTTCGACGCGGATCGCGACGCCGTCATCGCCCGCGCTCGCGAGGCGGGCGTGCGCCTGATGGTCGAGATCTCCGATCGGGTCTCCAGCTTCGAGGCGACCCACGCCCTCGCCATGGCGAACGAAGACATGTGGTGCACGGTGGGCACTCATCCGCACGAGGCCAAGGAGGACCCGGAGCTCACGCCAGAGGACCTAGTCACACTCGCCGAGCGGCCCAAGGTGGTCGGCATCGGCGAGTGCGGGCTGGACTTTCACTACGACTGGTCTCCGCGCGACGTCCAGGCGAAGGTGTTTCGGGCCCATGTGGACGCTGCACGCCGGACCGGCCTGCCGCTGGTGGTGCACACGCGTGAAGCCGACGCGGTGATGCAGGAGATTCTCCTGGAGGAGCACGCCCGCGCGCCCTTCAAGCTCTTGCTGCACTGCTACACGAGCGGCCCCGAACTGGCGAAAAAGGCTGCGGAAATCGGCGCGTGGTTCTCCGTTTCGGGAATAGCGACCTTCAAGGCGGCCGAGGAGGTGAGGGCGGTGATCCGCGACATGCCCGCCGACCGCATCATCGTTGAGACCGACTGTCCTTATCTCGCGCCCGTGCCTTTCCGCGGCCGGCGCAACGAACCCGCCTATATCGCCCACGTGCTGGACAAACTGGCCGAGATTCGAGGCTGGTCGCGCGAGGACGCGGAGCAGCGGACAGAGGACGCCTTTTTCGCCCTGTTCGACCGGATTCCCCGCCCGTGAGCGCTCTTGAGGTGACGATACTGGGCTGTGGCTCGTCGGGAGGCGTTCCGCGCACCGACGGCGACTGGGGCGCCTGCGATCCCGCCAATCCGAAGAATCGGCGTCAGCGCTGCAGCCTGCTGGTCCGTCGCCGTGGCCCTCAGGCGACGGATGAAGACACGACCGTTGTGATCGACACGTCGCCCGACTTCCGAAACCAGGCCCTGGCCGCGAAGGTGAGGCGGGTCGACGCCGTCCTGTTCACCCACGACCACGCCGACCAGGCCAACGGCATTGATGACCTGCGCGTCTTCGCCATGCGCTCGCGCCGGCGTACGCCCTGTCACATGGACGCTTTCACGCGCTCGACGCTGGAGCAACGATTCTGGTACGTTTTCAACGACCAGCACGGATATCCTGCCATCTGTGATGCGCATGAGATCCCGCCGCACGGGATCGCATGGTCGGTTGACGGTCCAAGCGGCGCTGTGCCGGTCGTCACCTTCGACCAGGCCCATGGCCCCATCCGGTCGGTCGGTTATCGGCTGGGGCCCGTCGCCTATTCCAGCGACGTTTCGGACCTGGACGAGGCCGCCTTTGAGGCGCTCGAGGGTGTGGGTCTCTGGATCGTGGACGCCCTGCGATGGACGCCTCACCCGACCCACGCGCACGTGGAGAAGACGCTCGGCTGGATCGAACGGGTGCGGCCGGGGCGGGCGATCCTCACCAACCTGCACCTGGATCTGGACTACGACGCGCTCTCCGCGGCTTTGCCGGCCGGCGTGGAGGCCGCCTACGACGGCATGACGGTGGAGCTTGCGTTGGGCTGAAGGTGAAAAGCAGCGCCTGCAGAGCAACAGCACCGCCGTGACGTCCTCAGCTTGGCTGCGCTCATGCATCACGTTAAGCGGGGCGGCCATGAGCCCGGATCTTATGATCGGCAAAGCCCGCGTCGAGGACGTCCCAGAGTTGCTGCAGCTTGTCCATGGCGCTTATCGCGGCGAGACCGCCAAGCGCGGCTGGACTCACGAGGCGGACCTCCTAGGCGGCCAGCGTACCGACGCAGAGGCGCTGCAGGCGCTGATCGACGATCCGCGGCAGACGCTATTTCTGGCCCGAGCCGATGGCGCCTTGGTCGGCTGCGTCCAGGTCGCAGACCAGGGTGACGGCGTGGCGTACCTGGGCATGCTGTCGGTGGATCCGGATCGTCAGGCGGCCGGCCTGGGAAAGCGGCTGATGGCCGAAGCGGAGCGCCATGGCCGCGAAGTGCTCGGCGCGGCGACCATGCGCATGACGGTGATCCGCCAGCGGCCGGAGCTGATCGCGTACTACGAGCGCAGAGGCTACCGCGTCACGGGTCGCACGGAGGCGTTCCCGGACAACCCGAGATTCGGCTTGCCGAGACGCCATGATCTGATCTTCGAGGTCATGGAGAAGCCGCTGGTCTGAGCGGTCAGGATCACTGCGTATTTCCCATAATATATCTTATGCGAGAACCTATTGCTGCCGCGCTCGCGGACGTCGCGGCGCCCCACGCGGCTTCACATCGATGACGTCGGTACAGCGATGCCGAAGGTCCGCTATGAGTCGCCGTCAGACGCTGGCTGGAGGTTGAAGATGCGCCAGACGCTCGCGCTTGTGAGCCTCCTTGTGCCTGACTACGACGAAGCGATCGCGCACTACGTGCACGAACTCGGGTTCGAGCTTGCGGAGGACACTCGCCTGGGCGCTGAGAAGCGCTGGGTGGTGGTACGGCCCCACGGCAGCGAGGCTGGCCTGCTGCTCGCTCGCGCCAGCTCCGATCGGCAACGTGCCGCGGTCGGGGACCAATGTGGCGGCCGCGTGTTCCTGTTCCTCCACACCGACGACTTCAGACGTGACTTCGAGCTCCTGCGTGCGCGAGGCGTGAAGTTCATCGAGGAGCCACGGGAAGAGCCCTACGGATTGGTCGGCGTCTTTGAGGACCGGTATGGAAATCGCTGGGACTTGATCGAGCCCGCAGCGAGGGCGGCAGAGGACGCTAGGTAACGCAAGCCGGCTGACGGGCGCGGGTTCTGTCAGCTTCGCTGCGGAATCGCAGACCTCAAGTCGATCGCTTACCCTGCGCCTGCAGCTGTCCGTCTCAACGGCAGGCGAACAGTGACTGCGTTGGCCTGACCCGCCCTTCCCCTTTCGGGCAACCCTCTGCCCTGTTCCGAGTTCCTTGCCGGATCCGCCTCGACTGGACCGGAATGCGGAAACTCGCCTTCTGCGCGCTGCTTTTGCTCGCCGCCTGCTCAGTTGACGTGTCGGAGGCGCAGCTGCGCCCGCCCCCGCACTGGAGCGCCCTGGTCAGCGCGACGGAAGCGGCGGCCGCCAGGGCCGCTGGCGTCACCGTGGAGGCTTCGCATCAAAGTCGGCTGTACTTCGAACAGACGGCGCCGCATCTGGCGGGGCCGGCGCTCGCCCAGGCGATCCGGGTCTCCCGCCGCGAAGCGCTGACCGCCAATCCCTCCCCCATTCCCCGCGACGTCGACGAGACCCTTGCGCGCTACTACGACGAAGCCCTGCGCCGGGAGGTGCGCTGGACCCGCGCCGGCCACCGCCTCAGCCTGGGCACGCTCATCGCGGGCTGGCTCTACACCGAAGGGGCGGTGACGCTACAGGACGTGGTGGTCTTCTCAACCGATGACGTCGCTCACGAGAACGTCTGGCTCTGGGCGCACGAACTCGCCCACGTTGAGCAATACAAGCGGTTGGGGATCGATCGGTTCGCCGCCGCATACGCGGCGAACTGGCAGGCCCTCGAAGCTGAGGCGAACGCGCGCGCTGACGCGGTGGCCTCGGACATCCGGGCGCGACAGGCTGAGCGTCGGGCCGCGAAGAAGGATCCCACAAACAGGGCGCCTGAGCCGCAGCCGGGGGACACGGGCCCGCCGCTGCAATGACGTGTTCGCAGGCGTTCGGATGCCCGCGCCCGGGACGAATGTCAGCTTTCGGACGTTCGCATCCCGCCATGCGGCGTCCTCACGATGCGCAGCCAACGACACGGGCCCGCTGTGTCTCGACGATCCGAGCGATGAGCGCATCAGGCAGCGGATCCTTGAGTAGGAAGCGGACCGTGTCCTTGCCCGACCGGAAGGGTGCGACCTCCGCCTCAAAGGCCTCGGATCCCTGGTAGATCGGATAGAACCCGATGTGTCGTTTCCAGGCGCCGAGATAGAGGAAGGTCGCGCCGCCCGCCTGGAAGGCCGGCATGCCGTAGCGGATGGTCTCGACGGTCCCTGGCGCAACGGCGTGCACAGTGGCGCGCAGGCGCTGCGCCGCGGCCGCCGCCTCGGGCGTAAGGCCAGCGATGTAGGCGTCCACGTCGACGGGTTTCTGGGTCACAGCGCATCTCCTTCACCCCAGGACGGATGAGGAGCGTGATCGCCGACGCCGAGCCTCACCTATCGGCGTCTTCCTCGGCGTCCTGTGGCTCCTTCCGTAGCGCCGCCACGATGTCGGGGCCGCTTTTTCCTTCGTCGATACCGGCGATGATGGCCAGCGCGCGCTCACGCGCGGCGCCGCCGTGCGGCGAGAAGGCGATGGGGCCGAACACTTCGCGCGCCTCCTTCGTCTTGCCGTCGATCAGGTGTTGCCGGCCCATGGTCCAGCGCAGGCCTTGATCGTGCGGAGCCGCAAGGTACGCCGCGACCAGTCCGTCTACGGCGTTGCGGGTCGGCGCGCCGGGAAAGCTCCGGTAAAAGTAGATCAGCGGCTCCGGATTGCTCTGGTCCTGGCGGTTGGCCTGCGAACAGCCGCCGCGCCTCACGCCAAGCCGGTGCGTCGCCGTCCTTCGCGTCGAGGGCTTGTTGCAGCCGCACCATGCCCTTGTACACGGTGGCCTCGGCGAAATTCGGATCGGCCGCCAGGGCACGGTCAGCGGCCGCTTCCGCCTCCGCCAGATTGCCGGCGTCGAACTCCGCCTCCGCCAGCACCCGCTGCGCTACGGCGTCGTTGGGGTATGGCGCCGCCGCCCTGCGCGCGGCGGGCAGCAGGCGTTTGGCCTCCTCCAGGTCGACGCCTCGGCGCGAACGCATGCGCACTTGCATTGTCGCGTTCTCACCGGGCGTCAGCTCGCGCACGCGGACGTCGAACTTTCGCCCCGGCGCCGGGTCGAACTTCACGGCGAGCAGCTTGCCGGCGGCATAGCGGTTCAGCTCCTTATCAAGCACGTCAAGGTCGCCGAACGTCTCCTTGGCGGCCGCGACCGGGTCCTTGCCGGCGTTGAGGCTGCGGATGTAGGTCCCCAGCTGTCCTTTCCGGGCGGCGTGGAAGTTCAGGTAGTGGGTGAGCAGCCAGCCGCGCCCATAGAGTTCGGCTCTCTCCGTGTCGGTATAGCGGCGGTTGGGCTGCACCATCTCGCTGACGGTCAGTGACGTGGTTCGTCCGTGGATGCTCTGCGCCCGGAACTGCGGCGGGCGGCCGATGACGACCGAGCCGTCCTCGTTGAACTCCGCGGTGCCGGCGAACTCGGCGAACCCCTCCACGTACCAGGACGGGAACGCCGCACTGAAGTTCGACAGCATGAAGTGGTGGGCGTACTCGTGCAGCAGGATCAGCTGGCCGGTGAAGTCGCCCCTGCCGCCCTGGCGCGAAGGCCGCGGGGTGAAGGCGATCGCGCCGCGGGCGTGCGGCACGTAGAAGCCGCCGATCGACCCACCCTTGCGTCCGTACATGTCGGACACGGCCTCCGGCCCGGGCAGGACATACACGGTCAGCTTGGCTGAGGCGGGGGGAACCTCCTCCTTCATCCCGTGCAGACGTCGCAGCGCGAGGTCGAACCGCTCCAGCTTCTCCGCGTAGGCCGCGACCGCCGCGGCCGGCTCCTCGGAGTAGACGATGAAGTGGTCGGTGGTGACCTCCCGCCAGTCGGCCAGCGTCTGCGTCGGACACAGCAGCGCAAGGCACGTGAAGATGACGCGCGCCAACGTCGGCATGATCGCCCCCTACTTTCCCCACCGCGATCTTACCGGAGGCGAGGACCCGCGCCAGCCCGGCAAGTCATCGGCCGACGATCGGCGGCGGCTTGAGCGCGCGCGCAGTGCGACAATTCGTCAGCGGTGGAGTTCCGAAAGCTTAAGCATTCCCGAGGTCAAACGGAACGCTAAGCAGGAGCAAGTGCGTGGGCGTCTTCAACAATCTAAAGCTGTCCTCAAAACTTCTAGTAGCGTTTGGGGCGGTCTTTGCGATCTCAACGACCGCTTCAGTGATCTCGTACGCGAGTTCTGGCGCTGTCGAGGAGGCTACGCGTTGGAACACGCACACCTACAAGGTGTTGGCTGCGGCCCAGGCCGCAGGCGCAGCTATGGTCGATCAGGAAACCGGTGTCAGAGGATTCCTGATCGCGGGCGACGAGGATTTCCTGCAGCCGTACGAGAGCGGAGTTCAACGCTACGAGACTAGCGTAGCGGAGTTGAAGTCGCTCACGGCCGACAATGCCGAACAACAGCAGCGGATCAGCAAGCTGCAGGATCTCGCCCACTCTTGGCGTGAAAAGGTCGCGGAGGTGGAGATCCGGCAGATGAAGGATCCCGCCACGGTCGAGGCGGCTCGGACGATGGAGGCGTCGGGCGCCGGTAAGGAGGCTATGGATGGAATCCGCACGTCCTGAAGGACATTGAGAAGGTCGAAGCGGATCTTCTCGCGACCCGTAGCGCTCAGCGGGAGAAGGACGCCGCTTCGGCGCGGCTCGCGCTCATGTTGGGCGGCCTGTTCGCCGGCTTGGCCTCGGTCGCGATGTGGCTGCTACTGTCCCGGACCATCAGCGTTCCGGTCACCCGCCTCACGGACGTGATGCGTCGCCTGGCCGCCGGCCAGAACGAGGTCGAGGTGCCAAACCTCGAACGCCGTGACGAGATCGGCGCAATGGCCAACACGGTTCTGACCTTCAAGACCGCCGCGATCGAGAAGCTTCAGTTGGAGACCGCCTCGGAAGCCCAGCAACGCGCGACCGAAGGCGAACGCCGCCAGAATGAAGCGGAACGCGCGGCCACCGCCGCTCAGCAGGCAGCTGTGGTGCAAGCCGTCGCGACAGGCCTCGAGAGCCTCGCGTCCGGCGATCTCACCTATCGGATCACGACGCCTTTCACCGCGGACTACGAGAAGCTGCGGGCCGACTTCAATTCGACGATCGCCAGCCTGCAGGAGACGATGCGGACGATCACCGCGAACGCCCACGGCATCGGCACCGGCGCGACCGAGATCTCCGCCGCCGCCGACAACCTCTCGCATCGTACGGAACAACAAGCCGCCAGCCTCGAGGAAACGGCGGCCGCCCTGGACCAGATCACCGCGACCGTGAAGCAAACGGCGGAAGGCGCTGGAAAGGCTCAAGAGACGGTATCGGTGGCCCGCGTGGACGCGCAGCGTAGCGGCGAGGTGGTTCGTCAGGCGGTCAGCGCCATGAGCGACATCGAACGCTCGTCGCAGCAGATCAGCCAGATCATCGGCGTGATCGACGAGATCGCCTTCCAGACCAATCTGCTGGCGCTGAACGCGGGGGTCGAAGCCGCACGCGCGGGCGATGCGGGCAAAGGCTTCGCCGTCGTGGCCTCGGAAGTCCGAGCGCTGGCTCAGCGCTCAGCGGAAGCGGCCAAGGAGATCAAGGCCTTGATCTCCGCCTCCACCACGCAAGTCGAGAGCGGCGTCACGCTCGTCGGCCAGACGGGGCAGGCTCTGCAGCGGATCGTCACCCAGGTGGCGGAGATCAACGACATCGTCGCCCAGATCGCCTCTTCCGCGCAGGAGCAAGCGACCGGGCTCCACCAGGTCAACGCCGCCGTCAATGACATGGACCAGATGACCCAGCAGAACGCCGCGATGGTGGAGGAGTCCACCGCCGCTAGCCATTCCCTGGCGCGGGAGGGCGAAGAACTGCGGCGGCTGATCAGCCGCTTCAACGTGGGCGGCGACGTGGTGGCGCAGGTCGGCGCCTCCAGGACGGCGGCGCCGGCGCGGGCCAACCGGACCGTGGCCGCCATGAAAACCACCGGCCGTGGCGGAGCCGCGCTCGCCCACGTCGCGCAGCCCGCCACCGATAGTTGGGAGGAGTTCTGATGAACGCCCTTGTAGCGGGACACCAGGCGGGCGCGGAGCTCATCGCCGTCCAGGTCGGCGAGCAGCAGTTCGCCATCGACATCATGAGCGTGCGGGAGATCCGCGGCTGGACAAGCTCCACACCCTTGCCGATGTCTCCGGACTTCGTGCTGGGCATGATCAATCTGCGCGGCGCGGTGCTATCGGTGATCGATCTCGGCGCTCGTCTCGGACTTGGCGCGTCGAACCCTGGCAGATCCTCTGTGGTCGTGGTCGTGCAGGTTGAGGATCGGCAGGTGGGGCTGCTCGTGGACGCCGTGTGCGACATCCTCTCCCCTGCCGCCAACGTCGTTCAGGACGTGCCCGATGTCGGCTCCGCCGAGGTCGGACGGTACGCCAGCGGCGTGATCTCCGCCGACAGCGGCATCATCACGATTCTGTCGCTCGCCCAGATCGTGCCCGCCGCAGCGCCCGCGGCTGCATAGAGCGCATCGGGCGGATCAAGGCTCCGCCGCCGGGCCTGCCGCCCGAAAGCCCCAAGGCCATGGCTCGACGTCATGGAGGGTGTCGCGCGAGCGCGCTGCTAGGTAGCGCCATGACCGCGGCTGCGGCCATGATGGCGGCCGAATCCCGCCTTCCTCAACGTCCGAGCCCTCCATGACGCCGAAGGCGCCGCCCCTCTCCGCCTGGTCCTCCGCCCTGATCGCGACGGTCATCGGCTTCGGCGGGACGGTGGCGCTCGTTGTCCAGGCCCTGAGCACGCTGGGCGCCACCGTCGACCAGACGAGCTCAGCGCTGACCGCTCTCTGCCTCGCCATCGGCCTCACGGGCGCGGCGCTGTCGCTGCGCCTGCGGATTCCAGTGGTCCTCGCCTGGTCGACGCCTGGGGCGGCGCTACTTGCGGCGAGCGGGTCTAGCCTCCCCTGGCCAGTCGTCATCGCGGCGTTCGTCGCAGCCGCGCTGCTCACGATCCTCCTCGGTCTCATTCCGACGCTCGGGCGGCTCGCCGACCGCATTCCAGGTTCGGTGGCGTCGGCCATGCTGGCGGGCGTGCTGCTGCCCTTCTGCCTGGGCCTGTTCCGGATGGGCGCGGCGGACCCACTGCTCGTCGCCGTGCTCCTGGGCGTGTTCCTGATCGCTCGCCAGCGCGCGCCGCTCTACGCGCTGCTCTTGGTGCTGGCGTCTGGGGTGGCGCTCGCCCTGCTCCGCGGCGATGTGGGACCGCTGCCGCCTGGCCCCGTCTTCGGCGCCCTGGAGGCGACCGTCCCCACCTTTGACGCGGCGGCCCTGGCGAGCCTGGCTCTGCCCCTGTTCCTGGTGACGCTGGTCTCGCAAAACCTGCCGGGGCTGGTGGTGCTGCGAACAGCCGGCTATGCGCCACCCGCGCGACCGCTCCTCGCGGGTGTCGGCCTGGCCTCGCTGGCCGCGGCTCCGTTCGGAGCGCACGCGGTCAATCTGGCGGCCATCACCGCCGCCATCTGCACCAACGAGGAGGCCGATCCCGACGCCGCGCGCCGCTGGCGCGTGGGCGTGATCTATGGAGGCCTCTATCTCGTCCTGGCGCTGTTCTCGCCTGCTCTCGTGCGCCTGTTCCTAGCGCTGCCCGCGACGGTGATCGGCGCCTTGACCGGGATCGCCCTCATTCCCGCCCTACTCGGCGCGCTCGAGAGCATGATGGCGAAGACGCGCGATCGGGACGCGGCGATCGTGACCTTCCTCGCCACCGCATCGGGGCTGTCGATGCTGGGAATCGGCTCGGCCTTCTGGGGCCTGGTCGCCGGTTTCGCCGCGCTGGCCGCGCGCGTGCCGCGGGCGCCGGATGCCGAGACCTGAATTCGGCGTCGACCCTTTCGGTGAGTTCAGCGCTCGCGCACCGCCACCAGCCGGCCAAACCCCGACGGCTTGTCGCCTTCAGCCTGCACCAGCACCGCCAGACGGCGCGGCCCGTCGCCAGGTGGAAGATCGGCCTGTAGCGGTCCCGGCGCGAGCTCGCGTTTCTCGGCGACCTTGCGACCGTCCAGCCAGACTTCGGCGGCCCCGTGCACCTGAGTGAAGACCACCACGCCGCCGAGCCGGCGCACGCGCCCCTGGGGCGTGAAGGTCAGGTGGTACGCGTTCCAGCGGCCGTCGGCGCTCGGGCCTTCCAGCCGGCCGGGCCGGCCGACGCCAAGCGCGTAGCGGTCGCCCTGCTCGGGCGGCGCGTCAGGCGAGGGCTTGGTGGCCTGAAAGGGCGTTCGCCTCCACGCGGAGAGCAGCATCTCGGGTCGGGTGGCGGCGACTGATGGACGTGGACCGGTCGCGACGCGCCGGACCGTAAGGCCGGCGGCCCTCAGCCCTTGTGCGCGTGCGCTCAGCCGCAACGGACCCCGATCCGGATCGGCTCGGACGATCACCTGCGCAAGGCCGTTGAAGAGCCTCCGCGCCTCCCCCTTCTCCGGGTCGTGGTCGTTGGGGTCACCGTTGCCAAGGCCGATGATCTCTCCACCCTCGATGGTGAAGCTGACCGGCAGGTTGGCGGTCGGCACGTGCCGGCCCTTCGCATCGATCGCGTCGACGGAGACGGTCTGAGCATCAACGCCATCGCCGTTCATGGCCATCCGGTCCGGCGTCAGCCGAAGGGCGACGGGTGCGCCGGTCGTCTCCACAAGAGCGCGGGCGACAGGGCGGCCGCCCAGATATCCGATCGCCTCCAGCCGCCCCGGCGCGTACGGCACCTGAAACTCCGGCGGCTTCAGCCGATCGACCGTCGCCTCTCCGGCAAGCCTGCCGTTCAACCGCAGCTCGACCCGCTCGAGGTTGGTGAGAGCGACCACGCGGATGGGCCGCCCCTCCTGCCCATGCCAGTTCCAGTGCGGCTGCAGCACGAGGACGGGCTCCTCATCCACCCACTGCGCCCGATGCTGCCAGAAGGCGAGCTTGGGGAAGCCGCAGATGTCCATGATGCCGAAGAAGCTGGAGGTCGACGGCCATTCGAACGGCGTCGGCTCGCCGTGGTAGTCGAAGCCTGTCCAGACGAAGCCGCCGGCGAGGTAGGGGCGTTCGGCGATCGCACGCCACGCCGCCCCATGGGTGGCGCCCCACGGCGCGGCCTCGTCGTCGTAGCTGGTCATGACGTTGCGCGACCGGTCTGTCGCCCAGGCGCCGCGCGTCTGGAAGGCGCTGGTGTCCTCCGAACTGGTCAGTGGCTTGTCCGGAAAGCGCTGGTGGTAGGGGTCGTACTGGTTCTGCTGGTAGTTGAAGCCGACCACATCCACGGCGTGGCTGACGTTGCGCTCCGTGAACATGCCGTCGTTCATCGCGGCGGTGACGGGGCGGCTGGCGTCCAGCCGTTTCACGGCGGCGGCCATGCGGCGGACCATCTCGTAGCCCTGGGGCGAACCCTGCATCGGCTCTTCGTTGAAGACCGACCACATGAAGACGGACGGTCGGTTCCGATCGCGGCGCACCAGCCATTCGAGCTGTGACAGGTACTCTGGGGCGGGGTTGAACACCCGGTTCTCGTTCATGACGAGCAGGCCGTGGCGGTCGCACGCGTCCAGCAACTCTACCGGCGGAGCGTTGTGCGACATGCGGATCGCGTTTGAGCCCAGCGCCTTCAGGCGTCGGACGCGCCAGTCCCACAGCGCGTCGGGCATGGCCGTTCCCACGCCCCCGTGATCCTGGTGGTTGCACGTGCCCTTGATCTTCAGCGGCCGTCCGTTGAGGTGGAACCCCGTGCCACTGTCGAAGCGGAAGGTGCGGAAGCCCACGTTGACGCGGCGCTCGTCGAGACGGCCGCCCTCGCTCTCCAGCGTCACATGCACGGCGTAGAGGGCCGGGTCGTCGGGCGACCAAAGGCGGGGCGCAGCAATCGGCAGGACCAGCCTCGCCGTCGCCTGCCCCATCGGCTGGATCGTCGCCGAATCCGCCGCGCCTTGCGCCGCGAGGGCGCCGTCGGGGCCATAGACGCGGACCTGAAGGGTGCCCGCCCGAGGGCTCTCGCCGATGTTGGCCAGGGTCGCCTCGACGGGGATGGTCCAGCGCCCGTCGGCGCTGCGCCGCGGATCGCACCAGACCCCGTCCGAGACGATGTGGAGCGGCTCGCGCACCGCCAGCCAGACGTGCCGGTAGATGCCCGCGCCTTCGTACCACCAGCCCTCCATCGGATCGGCGTCGACCCTGACGGCGATGGTGTTCAGCGCGTCGCCGAAGCGGGCGAAGGGCGTAAGATCGACCCTTATCCCATTGTAGCCGCTGAAGTTGCGGTCGACGATCGTACCGTTGATCCAGATCGTTGCGTGGGTGGCGATCGCGCCGAAGTCGACCTCCAACAGCTTGCCTTGCAGCGCCGGGTCGAGCCGAAGGGTGCGCCGGTACCAACCCACCCCACGCCGCCGGTAGCCTTGAGCGATGTTCGCCTGCCGGTCCACGGGCGCTTCGATGGCCCAGTCGTGCGGCAGGTCGACCTCGCGCCACTCGCTGTCGTCGAAGCTGATGGCGGCCGCTCCATGCGCCGCCCCGGCCTTGGCGTTCTCGTAGCTGGCCTGATGCCCGCTGATCACCGGCATCGGGATATCGCCAAGGTGGAACCGCCAGCCTCGGTCGAGACTGAGACGCCCCGGCTCCTCAGGAGCGTAGGACGCCCCAACCTCTCGCCGGGGCGGCGGCATCGGCAAATCCGAGCTCCGGTAGACGACGGGGCTCGCGCCTTGCGCGGCCGCGATGGACGGGGCCGCGGCGGCGACCGCCGTCGTCGCGGTCAGGAACGATCGTCTGTCCATGCGCCCTCCCAGCTGCTGACTTGGATCAGAACCGCGCCTGTACGCCGATGGTGAAGGTGCGGCCGATGCGCGTCTGGAACAACGTGTCCTGGCGTTGGCTGTCGATGTAGAGCCGGTTCTGTTCGTCGGTCAGGTTCTGGGCCTCGACGATGATCTTCCAGTTCTCGTTGATGTCGTACGAGGCCGAGGCGTCCAGGTAGAAGGTGGCGTCGTTGCCCTGCAGGTCGCTGCCCGGGGACGCCGGGATCCCGCGGATGTACTCCCCGCGGTAGCTGCCCGTCGCCCGGACCGTGAATCGGTCATCCTCGTAGAACACCGTCCCGCTTGCCGAATGGCGCGAGAGGCCGGTGAGGTCGTCCGTCGTCGAGGCGGTGACCGCCCCGCTGGGCGCGCTGGCGAGGATGTATTCAATTTCAGACGTCACATAGGTGTAGTTCGCCAACACCCCGAAACCGCTCCAGAATCCGGGAAGGAAGTCGAGCTGGGCCTGAAGGTTCAGCTCAACGCCCTGCAGCGGACCGCCCGGCGTGTTGGCCCAGCGGCTGACGGTGAAGACGTCGCTCGGCACGGCCGCGGTGTTGTCCAGCAGCGAGTCCGGCAGGCCCAGTTGATTGAACGGTATCTGGCTGTTCACCCGTTGGATGAAGGTGCCGATGTCCTTGTAGAAGTAGGCGATCGACACCAGCGAACCCGCGCGGAAGTACCATTCCAGAGAAGCGTCGAAGGTGTTGGCGCGGATCGGGTCGAGGAACGGGTTGTTGACCGTTCCGGTACGGGTGATCCCGTTCACCCCGCTGGACGGCGTCAGGGCGCCGAGCTCGGGGCGCGACATCACCTTCGCGGCCGAGAGGCGGCCCAGCAGCTCCGGCGTGAACTCCACCACCAGGTTCGCCGAGGGCAGCCAGTCCTGGTAGGAGCGCTCCACCTCGTTGCGCTGGCCCACGGATGGGAAGGGGGCGCCGGCGGGCGCCGTGACGGGGATGTAGCCCACCGCCAGCTGATCGGTGTGGACGTAGCGCACGCCGATGTCGCCGCGGATCGGCAGCGGCAGCCAGCCATCCGCTCGGAAGTCGAGCATCACATAGCCGCTCGAGACCGTCTCCTTGATCTGCGAGCGGGCCGCGCCGCATTCAACGCCGCAGTACTGGAAGCTTTCGAAGCCGAAGACCTCCGACCAGCGGTCCGCGTCCACGGCCACCCAGCTGGCCGGCGCGCCGTTTCCGAACAGGTCGTCCAGGCCGGTGATCTGGCGCGTGATGCTGGCGACCGTCACGCCGGCCGGCAGCGGGCGCACGGCGGTCTGGCTCGGCACGAGGTTCAGGTTCCAGGTGGTGAAGTCGCTTTGGCGGTACTGGCCGCCGGCCTTCAGCGACACGTCCGGCATGAACTCCCATCGGCCGTTCAGCTCAGCCGTCGTGTTGATGGTCTCGTTGAAGGACGGCTTGCCCTGGGTCGAGAAGCCGCCGAGCACCGTGCCGTCCGCCAGCGTCGGCGCGTACTGGAAGTTGGCCGGGTTCGCGACATCGAAGCCGAAGCCGATCAGCGGGGTGTCCCGATCGCCGCGGAAGTCGAGCGAGAAGTTGTCGGTGTCGATGGCGTCGATGAAGGTCTGCAGGCGCACCTGCCCGTCCCAGGTCGACTCCGATCGGCCGACCAGACCCGAGACCTCGAAGGTGTCGGAGAACTCATGGCGAAAGTCGAGGTTCACCTGCTTGAACTCGGAGGTGAACTGGTCGACCAGGCCCTCGGAGCGCACGTCCACCCCATCGAACAGGCCATAGACTAGGGAGCCCTTGGAATCGAACTCGATATCCCTCACCGACACCATCGGCTGGCCATTGTTGTTCACGTTCCGGCCGAAGGAGAGGTTGGCGATATAGTTGTCGCGTCGCTCCACCTCGAACCGAGAGTACAGCATGTCGAGCGCCACCGAGGTTCGGTCGCTGGGCGACCACTGCAAGGTCAGTGTTCCGCCGATGCGCTGGGTGTCCTGCTCGGAGTTCACGTAACGCGGCAGGCGCGGCAGGAAGGCGCCGCTGCCGGGCGTCGTGGACAGTTCGGCGCGCCGCAGGTTGTAGACCGTGTTGTAAGCGGCCAGCGTGCTCGTCCGCGGATTGCCGGTGCTGCAGAGCGCGTCGGTCGCGCCCTTGTTGGCGTTCGCGACCGGAGAGGGGCTGGCGGGCGAGAAGCCGACCGGTGTGCAGAAGGGCTGGATCACCCCGCCCTGGGCTAGCCCGTTTGAGTTGGCCGACAGGATGTCGACCGCTGAGTATCCCACCTCACGGATGTTGCGGTCCTGGAAGGCGAGCGAGCCCAGCACGCCGAACGTGCCGTCCGCGAATTTTTTGGACGCCAGGAGCGACAGGCGTGGGTCAACGTTCTTGCTGACCGTGTTGTAGACGCCGCGCGCGGTGGCGGTCAGGACCTCGTCGTCCGCGTAATCTAACGGCCGGGGCGCGCGCAGGTCGACCGTCGCGCCGAGCGACCCTTCCTCGACGTCGGCGGACGGCGTCTTGCGAGCTGTCAGGGACGAGAAGATCTCGGTTGGGAAGACGTTAAAGTCGAAGCTTCGGCCGCTGTTGCCTGCGCCATAGATGTCGGACGAGCCGGTCTGGGCGGCGCCCTCCATGCCGTTGATGCGCACCCGGGTGAATCCTGGCCCCAGGCCCCGCACAGAGATGTTGCGCCCCTCCCCCCCGTCGCCGCGCGACAGGGTCACGCCCGGGATGCGCTGCATGGATTCAGCCAGGTTGCTGTCGGGGAACTTGCCGATGTCCTCCGCCACGATGCTGTCGACCGCCGCGTTCTCCGTTCGCTTCTGCGCGAGGGCGCTGTTCAGCGAGGCCCTAAAGCCCGTGACTACGATCTCGTCCACCGTATTGGACGCGGGGTCGCCGGACGGAGCCTGCCCGGATGTCTGTGCGATGGCGGGCGCAGCCCACAAGATCGCCGTGGCGACCGCCGTGGCGGAAACGCCGTTCAAAGCCTTACGCGCAATGGGAGCCATGCTTCCTGCCCTCTTCCTGCCCTAACCACGGACCGGTCCCAGTGAGCGCCGGTCTCATTTTCGATCAGGAGTGAGCATAACACTGCGAGAACAGCGTTCCAGCGTTTGTATGACAAATATTATGACGCGGCTGTACGGAGCACGGTGATCGACCGGGCTGCGGGGCAAGAAAAAGCCCGCCGCACGAGCGACGGGCCTTGAAGGCGTTGAAAACTCAGGGTCGAACGGACGCGGCGTCCGGCTTCCAGGGTGGGAGGCCGAACGGTGTTCCGCGTCACGCCTAAGCCTTAAGCCGGAAAGACAGCGCTGTCCACGCTCGTGTGCGGATTTGCAATATCGGATGTCGGATTCCGCGTGTGGCCCTGTGAGCTTCCGGTGATCTTCTGATGCGCTTTCCGGCTCATCGCGAACTCACTCCGAAATCGCAGCGAGGTGCACGCCCTCAGCCACTGCAGATGAGAGCCCCTGCTCAGTCAAAGCGAGCGAGGGACCATGCGCGCCATCCTTCTTGGAACGACCATCCTGGCGATGAGCCTGGGAGGCGAAAGAGCCCTGGCACAGACCGGAAGCGCCTCCGAAGGCACCGCGACTGAACGCGCAGAAGACGCCTTCGGCGAGCGGATCGGCTTGGACCGCGTAGGACTCTATAGCGAGGCGCAGGTGCGAGGCTTCGACCTGCAGGGGAACGGCGCCTACCGAATAGAGGGCGCCTACTTCAGCCGCGCTGCAGGCCTGTCGGACGCGGTGGCCGCCGGCGCGACCGTCCAGGTCGGCGTGGCCGCCACCCGCCAGGCGCAGCCTTATCCATCGGGCGTGATCAACTACCAGCTTCGCAATCCCGACACTCCGGTGTCCGAGGTGACCGTTGGGATCCGCGATCTCGGCAGCTGGCAGGTCGAGGCTGTCGGCTCCTGGCAAGCGGAGGACGGCGGCGCCTCCGGCCTGCTCTACGGTCTGGCGATCCCTCAGCTGAATACGTGGGTCGGCGGAGAGGGCCACGCCTATGACCTCGGCGGCGTGGTGCGGTGGAGCCCGAGCGAGGCCACCCGGCTTCGCGCCTTCGCCGCGGTCGGCCTGTACGAGCGGACCGGCGACATACAGGTGCGCGACGCCGGTGACGCCCTGCCCCCGCCGCTGAGCAGGTTGAAGGACTATGGGCCCTCGTGGGGCCTCTATGAGGGACTGGAGTACAACGCCGGAGTCCTGCTGGAGCATCGGCGGGGCCCTTGGCGGCTGGACGGCTCGCTTTTCCGCTCAGGCCGCGACACCGAGCGGTCGGATTACGGCCTCCTCACGATCGACGGCTCCGGCGGCGTCACACGCACATCGCTGAGAGGAGGCCCGTCGGAAGCCGTGTCGGACTCCGTTGAGCTGCGCCTCACCCGCCTCATCTTGGGCGAGCGGCTGCGCCAGCAGCTGGGCGTCTCCGTGCGCGGCCGGCGCTCCGAGACCGAACTGCCCGAGCAGCGCCCAGTCCACGTCGACCGCTTCTCCGTTCGGTCAGACCCACCGGAACTTCCCAATCCCGCCCCCGCCGGCGGCCCTGTCGGTGTGGATCATGTCGAGCAGGCGACGCTCAGCGCGTCGTACGCCGCACAGCTTGATGATCGCTGGGATCTCCGCGCCGGCGTGCACCGCACCCGCTACGACAAGTCAGTGCGGACTGGGGGGAGCGTTCGAGATGGGGTGGACGATGCGTGGCTCTACAACATGTCGCTCACCTGGCGCCCGACCGAGCGCCTGAGCTTCTTCGGCAGCTATGTCACTGGCCTGGAGGAGACCGGCACGGCTCCCATCTCGGCCGCGAACCGGGGCGAGGTCCTCCCGCCCGTCCGGGCCAAGCAGTACGAGTTCGGCGCCGGCTATCGGCTGAACGAGCGGTTGAACCTGATCGGGGCCGTATTCGACATCGAAAAGCCGATCAACGGTTTCAGGCCCGACGGCGTATTCGGAGGTATCGGCGACGTGCGCCATCGAGGCGTCGAGGGCTCGCTGACCGGGCGCGTGGGCGAGGACACCTCGATCGTGGTCGGCGCGGTGTGGAACGGCCCGTCGCTCTCGGGCGAGAGCGTGGACGCTGGCCTCGTCAACGACACGCCGCCTGGCGTTTCAGAGTTCACCGCTTCGGTGTCCGTCGAGCACCGGCTGTCGTTCGCCCCGGCGTGGAGCGTCGACGCCTTCTATCTCTACGAGGGCGGACGGCGCGTGAATGCGCGGTCAGACCTCCGCGCGCCGCAAGTCCCTTTCACCTCCGTGGGCGCGCGTTGGCGCTTCGAGGTGGGCGGCCGGGCGGCGCAACTTCGCCTCCAGGTGCTGAACGCGTTGGACCGCCGGGGCTACTACGCCACGCCCTATGAGGTCCTGTACCCGATCGGCCCCCGGACGGTGCGGGCGCTGCTCACCATTCCCCTGCGGTGATCAGCGTCTCGTGAGGACGAGGCGTACGATGTCCGCCTCGTCCTCCACCGTCCGCTCATAGAGGATGGCGCCTGTGGCTGGGTGCAGGGCGAAGGTCGGCGCCCAGTCCGCCTTGGGCAGCACCGCCACCACACTGGAGCCGCCGGACCAGCCGTTGCGCAACAGGTCGGACTGTCCGTCCGCCCGCCGCCGCGAGAGGTACAGCGCGTCCGGCCCCACCGCCCAGGCGTCCCGCCAGCCGATGCGCGGCGCGTCGGTCAGCGGCTCTGCGCGGCTGAGATCATCGGCGATACGCCAAAGGCGCTGATCGTCGAGCTTCAGCCCGTAGAGCCTTCCGTCGGCCCCACGCTTCAGAGACCGCCACTGGAACCCCAGCGTCTCCAGGGTGCGCGATGGCCCGCCAGCGAGTGGAACTTCAACCAAGGCGCCGCCGCGCGGCTGCAGATTCACGAACAGGATCGACCGCCCGCCGCGTGCGAAGGCGGGCTCGCGCTTGTCGCCGGGCGTGCGGGTCAGCTGCGTCAAGGCCTCGCCCTGACGGCCGATCAGGAAAAGCTGGGTCTCCCGTTCAGTGACCGAGACGAACGCGAGCCTTTGTCCGTCCGGCGACCAGCGCGGCCCATGCAGGTAGCTGCGGCGAAGCTCAGTGACTCGCGCGGCGCGCCCTCCGGGCTCCGAAATCCAGATTTCGGGGGAGCCCGTCTCTGTCGAGACGTACGCCACGGCTCCGTCGGCCGTGATGTCCGGGTCCCAGTGGATGGAGGTAGAGGCGGAGATCTCCGTCGGGCCGGAGCCGGTCAGCCAGACCAGGTTTCTGCGCGTGCGGAGAACCTCGGCGACGAGCCCGTTTGACCCGTCGGACGACAACCGGCCGAAGGCGCCGACGCCCAGCGACAGGCGCTGTGGTTCGGCGTTGGGCCGATCGGCTCGGACCGCCCAGAGTCCTCGATCGCCGTCCTTGTTCGAGACATAGAAGACTGTCTTGCCGTCGGCGCTCCAGGCCGCGCCCGGAGCCTTCCAGCCGTCGTGGGTGATCGGCCGCGCGTCCACGATCCGCCCGTTCTCCAGACGGCCGACATGCAGGTCCTCCACACCATGGACGATGATTCGGATGAACAGCACCCGCTTCCCGTCCGGTGAGACCAGCGGCTCCACATCCCCGCGGCTGCCCGCCGGCGGATCGCTGATGTCGCGTACCGCCCCGGTCTCGACGTCCAGCGCCCGCAGACGCTGCGGCGCGTAGACCGCTGGGCCGTCCGAGAACAGGATCGTCCGATCGTCGCTCCAAGTGAGGCGGCTCACTTCCGCGCCTATGCAGCGCGTCACGCGCCGGGAGGCGCCCCCGAGCGCGGGGGCGACCCAGATTTCACAGGCTTCAGGCGTGCGGCGGATGAAGGCGACTTGGCGCCCGTCGGGCGACCAGGCGGGAAAGCCGGCGTCGACCGTCGGGTCGGTGAGCGGAATGGCCCGTTCCTGCCCGACGCCACGCAGCATCAGGGTTCGGCTCGGGCGGTCCTGGCGCTCGGCGGCGTATGCCAGCCAGCGCCCGTCCGGCGTCAGCGCCGGCTCGGTCTCCCGACCCGGGTCGCCGGTAAGCGGCCGCATCGCTTCGGCGGTCCAGGCGCCCTCCTCTCGACCGATCAGCAGAGCCGCGCCGACGAGTGCGACGACAGCCGCCGCGCCCGCTCCGACAAGCCAGGGCCAGCGGCGTCGCCGTAAAGGCACGGTGATCGCCTCCTCAGGCGAGGCGTCGCCTGACGCTGGCGCCCCCTCGCCGTGCAGGCGCAGCCGATAGCCGATCTTGATGATGCTCTCGACCTCCGCCCGTGGCTCTGCGGCGAGCGCTTGGCGGACCTCAAGAATGCAGCGATTGATCGCGCTGTCGGTGACGATCCGCCCCGCCCAGCAGCGGGCGAGCAGGTCGTCGCGCGTCAGCACCTCGCCCTTGGCGTCGATCATGGCCAGAAGCACGCGCATGCAGCCCGGCTTCACCCTGACGATCCGGCCGCCGCCCTCCACCTCCAGCGCCGCAGGGCGGATGGTCAGGCGCCCAAACGTCCGCGTACGCTCAAGGCCGAGGTCGAGCGGCGCCGGCAGAAGCTCGCGCAGGTGGGTGTTCATCGCGCTCCGCCGATCCCCGATAGCGCTGTCTTACCAGCGTCACGGTGACACGCGGCGGCCCGGCTGAACAGCGGTCTGCGCATGAACTCAGGCGTGGATGTCCACGTCCTTGGTCTCCCGCAGGAACAGGAAGCCCACCACGCAGGTGATCAGGGCCACCACGACCGGGTACCAGAGGCCGTAGTAGATGTTGCCCGTCGCTGCGACCATGGCGAAGGCCGTGGTCGGGAGGAACCCTCCGAACCAGCCGTTGCCGATGTGGTACGGCAGACTCATGGAGGTGTAGCGGATCCGCGTGGGGAACAGCTCGACCAGCATGGCGGCGATCGGCCCGTAGACCATGGTGACGTAGAGCACCAGCAGCGCCAGGATGCCCACGACCAGCGGGCGGTTCACCTGCGCCGGGTCGGCCTTGGCGGGATAGCCGGCGTCCGATAGCGCCGCGCCCAAACCGGCCTCCCATTCCGCTCTGCGAGCTTTGAATTCGTCGACTGGCAGCGTTTGTCCCGGGAACGAGGTCAGCACCCGTTCGCCGATCCGCACTTGGGCGACCGAACCTTCCGGAGCCGCCTCATTGCTGTAGGTGACCCCGGCCCTGGCGAGATAGGACTTGGCCAGGTCGCAGCTGGTGTTGAACACCGTCCTGCCGACCGGGTCGAACTGCACCGAGCAATCGTCAGGGTCGGCGACTACGGTCACGGGGCTGGTCGCCGCGGCCTGCGCCAGCGCCGGGTTTGCCGCCCAGGTCAGCGCCTTGAACAGCGGGAAATAGGTCAACGCCGCGAGCAGGCACCCGGCCAGGATGATGGGCTTGCGGCCGATCTTGTCCGAAAGCCAGCCGAAGAAGACGAAGAAGGGCGTGCCGATCAGGAGCGCGATGGCGACGAGCGTGTTGGTCGTGGCGCCGTCGACCTTCAGCATCTTCTCGAGGAAGAACAGGGCGTAGAACTGGCCGGTGTACCAGACCACGGCTTGCCCCGCGGTCAGGCCCACGAGCGCCAAGAGCACGATCTTCAGATTGCCCCAGCGGGCGAAGCTGTCCTTCAGCGGGGTGGTCGTTCCCTTTCCTTCAGCCTTCATCCGCTTGAAGGCCGGGCTCTCGTTCAGCTTCAGCCGGATCCACATCGAGACGCCCAGCAGCACGATCGACACCAGGAACGGCACGCGCCAGCCGACCTCGGCGAAGGCCTCCTCCCCGATGACGGTGCGGGTCGCAAGGATCACCACCAGGCTCAGGAACAGGCCCATGGTCGCCGTGGTCTGGATCCAACTGGTGTAGAGGCCGCGCTTCCCATGCGGCGCGTGCTCGGCCACGTAGGTCGCCGCCCCTCCGTACTCCCCACCAAGCGCCAGCCCCTGCAAGAGCCGCAGAGTGACGAGGATCGCCGGCGCCAACACCCCGATCTGCTCATAGGAGGGCAGCAGACCGACCGCGAAGGTGGAAAGACCCATCAGAAGCATGGTGACGAGGAAGGTGTTCTTGCGTCCCCAGAGATCGCCCAAGCGTCCGAACACCAAGGCTCCGAAAGGCCGGACGGCGAATCCGGCGGCGAAGGCGAGCAGGGCGAAGATGTAGCCCGTCGTCTCGTTCACGCCGGAGAAGAAGTGGGTCGTGATGTACCCCGCCAGCGAGCCGTACAGGTAGAAGTCGTACCACTCGAAGACGGTCCCGACGGAGGCTGCGCCGACGACCAGCCGGTCGCGCCGGCCGACTACGTGATCGCCCTCGGTCGTGGGCGCGCTGCTGTCCGTCATCGTCTCCCCCCGTCGGCGTTTTCGCCGTCTCTCGTCTTCAGCTTAAGCCGTGTCCCGACCAACCCGAAAGGGCCGGCGTCATCGCCGACGGCGGCGCGCAGGCGGTTCGGGCTTCTTAGGATTGGCCAGGGCGTGGGCGGCGTTGGTCAGCTGGATGTAGCTGGCGCTCATGTTGATGACGTACTCGTTTTCGCCCCAGAGGAAGGGCCAGTCTTCCTTGTTCTCGGGGAAGTCGGGCTTGATGATCAGCGCGCCCGGCACCACGCCGCCGGCGATGAAAGAGAAGTCGGCCCGGTTGTTGCCGTAGGCGACCTCCTTCGACTCCGCGCCCACGCCCGAGACGAACGACAGGTTGTGGCCGGGGTGCGTGCCGTGGATGTAGTCCAGCGAGCGGTACACGGCCTCCGGTCCAACGATCTCCGGATAGGCCTTGTGCAGGGCGTAGGTGGTCAGTCCGTAGCCCATCACCGCGCCGTTTCCGGCCCATCCGCCTTCGGTGATCGGGACGCCGTAAGGATTGGCGGTCAGGAGCTTGTCCGTCTCGGCCTTCCAGGCGCGGACCGCCGGCTCCATCCGGGCCCGGTACGCGGGCGGCATGTGGGGAATGGCCCTCGCCGCCGTCACGGCGTTGGCGGCGAAGCGCTGCTCGATTTCGGGCCACAGCCGGTCGATGGCGGCGGCGTACTTGGGGTCCTTGGTGGTGATGAGCAGCTCCACCGCCGCCTCGAACATTTCGCTGTTCAGCTCACCGCCCGTGGTGTTGCCGTGGCGGAAGACATTCGGCGCGTGGGTCTGCTCCTCGTCCCAGACGCGCGTGGCGATGCCCAGGCTCTTCTGAGCGAGGGCGTCGTTGTGGCCCCTCAAAGCGCGGCTCGCCCCAGCGAGCGCTGCGATCGAGCCGTAGTTCAAGGCAGAGGATTTGTTGGTGAAGGCCCACCGGTCGTCCTTGCGGCCGCTACGGTTCCCCCGCACGTCGTCTGGACCAAGCGACGGGTCGTAGATCAGGCCGTCGGTCTTGGTCACCGCGTCGCCAAGGTGGGTGTACTGAGGCACGTCGGGTTCGACGATGCCGTTCAGGGCATGGCCCACGGCGTCGAACTGCGCCACCAGCTGCAGGACTCCATGTTCGATCTGCTGCTGCAGATCCGGTTTGCCGTCCGGCACGTGGATTTCGACGTGGCGGCGCTGCTGGTCGATGTGGGTCTCGTCGCGCTTGAGGCCGAATTCCTCGAAGCTCGCCACCATCTGCTGAACGACCGCGTATTGAGTCTGGGTGCGGATGTCGAAGTCGCCCGCGTCGAACCAGCCGCCGACGTTCAGCCCCGGAATGTGCTCCATCGGCTTGAACTTCGTGTCCGTGGTCGGCCCCTGGCGATAGAGATCCAGGTGCTCGTGATTGACCGGCGCTTGCAGGGCGTCGTCCCGATGGGGGTCGCCGTGCCACACCCGGTAGGCCTCGTTGACGAACATGTGGTCCATCTGAACCGGGAAGTAGACGTCGAGCGCCGGGTGCCAGGCGTCGCGATAGATGTCGGGCGCGATGCGGAACGCCTTGGTGCGCTGCCCCCCATACTCCAGCACGTAGAGCCCCGGCTCCCGCACCGTCGAGAAGTCGAACGTCGCGTAGTTGTAGCGCAGGTACTGGCCCCAACGCTGCGCCGGTCCGCTGAGCGCCTCCTCTGTGTCTCCGTCCGCCTTCACGCGCAGCAACCGCACCGCGCCGGCGTCCGTGGCGTAGCGGTCGAGCTCGACCACGGCGACCTTGCGCTGCTCGGGCGTGTAGCCCAGCTGGCTGTGGCCGATCACCGGCGGCCGGACGAAACCCGGAATGGTGCTGGCGGAGAGGGTCCACTCCATCACCCGCCCGGTCTTGCCCTTGGGCAGCACCGTGCGGAGCACGAACCAACCGTTCTGGGCCTGGTTGCGGCCGTCGTAGAGCGCGATCTCCGCACCGTCCGCCGCCTTGACGGCCACCCTGTGAGCAGGGTCCTCGGGCGCGAGCACAAAGCTGTTCCCTGTGGCCATTGGAGCGGGTTCGGCCAGATCAAGGGCGCCGGGAACGCCCTGGCGCATCGGCCCGCTCGGATAAAGCGGGAAGGCGCCCGCCTTGCCGTCGGCCAGATAGCTCGATCGAAGGTACGCCGACGGCAGGAACTCGAGGTTGAAGCCCGCCTTGCCCTCCAGCGCGGCCGGCAGCGGCTTGTCCAGGTTGATGCTCAAGGTCACGGCGCCGCCCTTGGGCTCGGCGCGGATCACATAGCGGAACCCGTGGTCAGGATACTCCAGCACCGCTTCGATGACCCCGGTCGCCTGATCGACCTTGCGATCGACGAGCTTGCCGATCGGGTGCCACTGGCCCGGCGTGGGATGGAGCCGGACGTCGCCGTTGGTGGCCGTGCGGCGCTCGTGGTGGATCAGCTCGACGCCGCTGATCTTCGAATCGGAGAAGAGGTCGTCGTACCAATTGGAGAAGACGAGAACGTTCAGGCCCCGGGTCTCGTAGTACCCCTTGTCGTTCAGCCTAAGGCCCTGAGGCTGGGCGGCGGCAGGCGCAGCGAACCCGAGAGCGATCGCGAGCGCGGCCGCGCCCACGGCGCGGCGAAGTTGAGCCTTCATGACGTCCTCCAGACCGGACTTGCTGCCGGTTCACGCCCAGAATTCAGACGGGTTGCGGCTGGCGTCAATCATTTTGGTAGCGCTCCCACTCCGGCGGCTCCGACCGGCTGGAAGCGACAGCCTGGGCCGCTCGCGGCTCAGAACGGGAAGAACAGCGGAATGACCGCCACGCCGAGCGCCCAGGTGATCAGGTTCAGCGGCAATCCCACCCGAACGAAGTCCATGTAGCTGTACCCGCCCATCTGGTAGACCAGGACGTTCGTCTGGTAGCCGAAGGGCGTGGCGAAGGCGGCGCTCGCCGCCAGCATCAGGCCCACAAGGAACGGACGCGGGCTCACACCCAGGCTCTCCGCCAGCGCCACGGCCACGGGAGTCAACAGCACGGCGACAGCGGCGTTGGACAGAACCTCCGTGACGACCAGGGCCACGCCATAGAAGATCACCAGCGCAAGCAGGGGGTTCAGGTCCTTGACCAGGCCCACCAGCCAGTCCGTCGCCGATGCGGCCAGTCCCGTGACCTCCAGCGATAACCCGACTACGACCATGCCGGCGATCAGGACCAGGATCTCCGGCCGAAGGCCTCGGTATGCCTCCTCCGGGCTGATCACTCGAGTGAGCACCAGCAGCACGGCGCCGGTGAATGCTGCGGCCGCGATGGGCGCGACCCCCGTGGCGGCGGCGACCACCACCCCGACGAAGACCGCAAGGGCCGCGAACGCCCGACGCGGCTGGAGCGGTTGCTCCACTGCGAACAGCGCCGGATCGCCCAGAGACCCGGCGGCGTCTGGGGAGGCTTTGCTGAGGGCGTCGCGCGAGGAGATCGGGGACGTCGCCGGTCCGTTCTCGCGGTTCAGGAGAGGTCCGCTCGCGAACAGGAGGTAGAGCCCGCCCGCGAGCGCGAGGATCACACCCACCGGCGTGATGTCGAATAGCCCGAACGCCGGCTGGCCCGCGGCGCGGGCCATGTCGTTGACGAGCAGGTTCGTGGACGTGCCGATCAAGGTGCAGGCCCCGCCCAGGATCGTCACGTACGAGAGCGGAATGAGGAAGCGTTTGGGACTGAGGCCCAACGATCCGGCGACATCCCTCACCACGGGCGACGCCAGGACCACGATCGGCGTGTTGTTCAGGAACGCGGACGCCCCACCGCACAAGGCGATCACCAGCCACAGGCCGACGGCCCCGAGGCGCTGGCATAGCCGGATCGCACGCCGGATGAGCGCGTCGAGCAAGCCCGAGAGCTCCATCGCGTAGGCGATCACAAATAGGGAGGCCAGGGCGATGATGGCGGGACTGGCGAACGCGCCCTGCACCTCCACCGGCCGGATCGTCCCGGTGCCAAGCAACGCAGCGGCGCCCGCCAGAGCGACGACGTCGGAGCGCGCGCGTCCCCAGATCAGGGCCGCGATCACCGCAACAAGCACCAGCAGCGCCACGATCTGGTCGAAGCTCATCGCGCCGTTGGGGCAGACGCGGCGCCGGGGGTCAAGCTTGGCTTGTGATCTGACGGACCGCCGGTTCCCTGCCGCAATCCTCTGTTATGGTCCTGGGAATGGCGAAATCCGAACAGACCTCCGCCCGCCGCGTGGTCGGTCTCGGCGCGGCGATCCTGATCGTCGCGGCGGTGCTGATCGCCTTTCTTCAGCGCGAGCGCTCGGCGCCCGCTCCTGAACCGACGGCGCAAGCGTCTGCTGCGCCGCCGCCCGTACTGAACATCCCTCCGCCCGCCCTGCAACGCGCTGACCTGATCGCTGCGGCCAATCGAGCGGCGGCGGCCTACGCAGCGGGTCAGGCCTATTCGCCCGAGAACGCAGGCCTGGTCGGGCGCCGCTTCGAAGTCGCTCTGCCCTTCGGGTGCGAAGCGCCTGGAGGCGCCAGTCTCAACGAGCCGGCGTCGTGGCGCGCCGATCCGGAGAGAGGCACGGTCACCCTGACCGCCACCCCGCAGAACTGGACCGACTCCGCCTGGGTCATGCGGTTGGCCGGTGGCGGCCCGTACGAGGCCGTGGAGGGGTTTTGGATCGACAGGCCCTGGCTCCTTGCAGACGGCTGCCCGGCGCATCGGAATGCTCCCGCGCCTCAACCCGCCACGCCGACGGAGAACGTTCCCGCCGCCACGACCGCGCCGGCCGGGAAGACTGCGCCGTCCGGCGGCGCGCCGGCTGCGAAGACCCCTGCTGCGCCCTCGGAGGGAGCCCCAGTGGAGGGGGCGCCCACCCAGCCTGGGGTCCGCCAGACCCTCGGTCTGGCCCAATTCTTCGCGCCGGGCGCCTCCCGGGTCAGCCAACGCGGCGATCGACCCTACGAGACGGTGCTCAAGCGTTCCGGCGACGGCTCCAAGCCTCTGACGGGCCCCTATCGCCTGGTGCTTGCGGGCAGGATCGCCCGCCATCCCGACGGGCAGGCCATCCGTTGCGACGGCGGCTCCGCAGACCAGCGCCCCGTATGCCTTGTGGCGGTCGAGTTCGACCACGTCCGCTTCGAACGGCAGGCCGACGGCATGGTGCTGGCGGAATGGCGCTCGTGACACGAGCGCTTTACGGCCGCGCTTCCGGCGTGTGAGATAGCGGTAACATGGAAAGAGTCCCCGCCCGCATTGCGGAGCTGGGGCCGTGAGGACGACGCCCGGAGGACCTTCATGCCGACGCTGAAGGCGCTGCGGTGGTGGATCATCGGCCTGGTGATGCTGGGCGCGATCATCAACTACCTGACGCGCGCGACCATGGGCGTCGCCGCGCCCACGCTGATGGACGATCTTGGGATCACCACCCAGCAGTACGGCTACATCACCAGCTTCTTCCAGCTCGGCATCATGCTGCAGCCGGTGTGCGGCTATGTGCTGGACACCATCGGCCTGAAGCACGGCTTCGCCATCTTCGCGACGGCCTGGTCGCTCATCTCGATGGCTCACGGCCTGGCGAACAACTGGACCGCCTTTGCTGCGCTGCGTGGCCTGCTCGGCCTCGCGGAAGGCTCGGCGCAGCCTGCCGGCATGAAGGCGGTGGCGACGTGGTTCCCCGCGCGGGAACGGGGCTTCGCCGGGGGCGTCTTCAACATCGGAGCGTCACTCGGCTCGATGCTAGCCCCGCCGCTCGTGGTCTGGGCGATCCTCACCTACAACTGGCGGGCCGCCTTCGTGATCACTGGCGCGCTCGGACTGGTCTGGGTGGCGCTCTGGCTGTGGTTCTACAATCCGCCCGAAAAGCACAAGTCGCTGTCAGCGCAGGAGCGGGACCTCATCGCGTCCGGCCAGGAGGCGCACCTCGCGGCGGAGGCCAAGCGGCCGTCGATCCTCAAGCTGCTGCGACAGCGCAACTTCTGGGGCATCGCCATCCCGCGTTTTCTGGCCGATCCGACCTGGGGCACCCTCGCCTTCTGGGTGCCGCTGTACCTCAGCCAGACTCGCGGCTTCGACCTGAAGCAGATCGCCATGTTCGCCTGGCTCCCCTTCGTCGCGGCGGACCTGGGCTGTCTGTTCGGGCCGGCCGTGGTGCTGTGGCTGCAGCGGCGCGGCGTAAGCCTCATCAACGCGCGGCGCGGGGCCTTCACCGTCGGCGCCGTCCTGATGACCGGCATGATGTTCGTCGGCCGCGTGGAGAGCCCCTACGCCGCCATCGCGCTGCTGTGTCTGGGCGGGTTCGCGCACCAGACCCTGTCGGTCACCGTCATCACCATGGCCTCGGACCTCTTCAAGAAGAACGAGGTCGCGACTGTGGCGGGAATGGCGGGCACCTGCGGCAACCTTGGCGTTCTGATCTTCTCGCTGCTGATCGGCGGGCTGGTGGCGACAGTCGGTTACGATCCCTTCTTCATCGCGCTTGGCGTGCTCGACCTGGTCGGGGCCATCGTCCTGTGGACCCTGGTGAAGGACCGGATCGCGCCGGGCGCCCAGCCGGTCTCGCAGATCCCCAATCCCACTCCCTAGAATCCAGGCGCAGCGATGTCCGACCGGCTGATCCAGAACCCGATCCTGCGTGGCTTCAACCCCGACCCGTCGATCGTGCGCGTCGGCGACGACTACTACATCGCGACCTCGACGTTCGAATGGTTCCCGGGCGTGCAGATCCACCATTCGCGCGACCTCGTGAACTGGCGTCTGATGCGCCGCCCGCTGGAGCGCGCCAGCCAGCTCAACATGCTGGGTGATCCGGACTCCTGCGGGATCTGGGCGCCGGACATCTCCTATGCGGACGGCCTATTCTGGCTGATCTACACGGACGTGAAGCGCTATGGCCGCACGACCGTGGGCGGGGCGTCCGGCGCGTCGCTGCGGGACTTCCACAACTACATCGTCACCTCGCCGACCATTGAAGGCGAATGGTCGGACCCGGTCTATGTCAACAGCTCCGGTTTCGACCCGGCGTTGTTCCACGACGACGACGGCCGCAAGTGGGTCGTGAACATGCTGTGGGACCACAGGCCGGGGCGCAATCGCTTCGCCGGCATCGTGGCCCAGGAGTTTTCACCGGCCGAAGGCAGGCTCGTCGGCGAGCGGCGCGTCATCTTCGAAGGGACGTCGCTCGGCCTGACCGAGGCGCCGCACGTCTACAAGCGTGCGGGTTGGTACTACCTGATCACTGCGGAGGGCGGCACGGGCTTCGGCCATGCGGTGACCATGGCCCGCTCACGTCACCTGCTCGGGCCGTACGAGCTGCACCCCGACCGCCACATCCTCTCCTCGCGCCACCGACCGGACGTGGCGCTTCAGCGCGCCGGACACGCCGATCTGGTGGAGGCGCAGGACGGAACGACGTGGGCCGTCTACCTGTGCGGGCGTCCGATTCCCAATCGCGGCCGCTGCACCTTGGGCCGCGAGACGGCGATCCAGCCGATGGTGTGGGGCGACGACGGATGGCTGCGCACGCTCGATGGTCTCGGGTCCGCGCAATCCGAAGCGGTGGCGCCCGACCTTCCAGAGTCGCCGGTCGCTCCCTTGCCGGACCGGGTGGAGTTCGACGGACCCGACCTGCCGATAGACTTCCAGTGGCTGCGCTGCCCCTTCCCAGAGGAGCTGTTCAGCCTGACCGACCGACCGGGTCACCTGCGCCTTTACGGCCGCGAGACGATCGGAAGCCTGTTCCGCCAGTCGCTGGTGGCGCGACGCCAACAGGCGCACTGCTTCAGCGCCTCCACCGTCATGGACTTCGACCCGCAGCACTTCCAGCAGGCGGCAGGACTGGTCTGCTACTACAACCAGTCCAAGTTCCACTACCTTTTCGTGAGCTGCGACAGGGACATGGGCCGGATCCTTCAGGTGATGTCGAGCCTGCCGGACAGCCCGCAAGCGGACGCCTTCACCGCGCCCGTGCCGATCCCCGAAGGGCCGATCGAGCTGCGTGTCGAGGTCGACTTCGAGCGTCTTCGGTTCGGCTACCGGACCGCCGACGCCTGCGCCTGGACGTGGTTGCCCGAGCAGTTCGACGCCTCGATCCTTTCGGACGAGGCGACGCAGCCGGGACTTCCGAACTTCACCGGCGCCTTCGTCGGCGTTGCCTGCCAGGACACCTCGGGCGCCGGGCGGCCCGCGGACTTCGACTGGTTCGAGTACCGCGAACGCGCCTTCGTGCTGGACCCGACAGCCTAGCGGAAGACCGTCTCCACCTCGCGGCGCAGGCCCGAGCGGCTGGCGTCGCGGCTGTAGAACATGTGCCCACCGGGGAACATGACCAGTCGGATCTTGTTGGGGTCGCCGAAGGCCGGCATCTGGTCGATGATCAGACGGCTTGAGAAGTAGCTGGTCTGCATGTCGGTGAACCCATGCACGACCAAGACCTTCGCGTCCGGATCGAGCGCGAGGTACTGGCGCAGCTCGTTGACCGCGGAGATGGGCTGCGGGTTGCGGCCCCAGTCCCACTTGGGACCGACTTCGCTGGACAGGCTCTCGTATTTGCCGGTCACCTTCCAGCCGAGCACGCGGGTCGTGTAGTCGACCATGGCGCTGGTGGCGGGAGCGTCGATCGACTCGAGCGACGGGTCGCCGGCCCGGCGTTCAGGGCTGTTTGGCCACGGGTCGAACGCGGTGACGTCGGTGTCGTAGCGGCTGGCCAGCTTGCCTTCCTTGCGGAACAGCTCGCGGGTGTAGGTGTCGTTGTCCAGGCGGCCGCCAAGCTGACGGATCACATTGATGTCCAGTCCGGTGTAGGCGGCCATCTTCTGCGACAGGCGCTCGACGGCGGCCGGGTCGTCGCGGCCGCGCATCAGATCGGCCATGTATTGGGTGCGGGCGTACTGCTCCACTTCCCGCAGCGACTCGGCGCTCGGCACCTGCCCGCGCACCTCCATGGCCGACGCCACCATGGGCGGCAGGCGCACGACCCAGGGCAGCGGGGAGATGTCCCCGTTGGTGGTCATGATCCGGTCCAGGAGCGGCGAGATCAGGATCTGGCCCCGGATGCCGACACCCTCCTCGGTCGTCAGACGGCGCGCGATCTTCGGCACGCGGAAGCCGCCGTAGCTCTCCCCGGCCAGGTACTTGGGCGAGCTCATCCGCTCGTACCGCAGCAGGAAGTCGGCGATGATCCGCGACAGGTACCTCACGTCCTGGTCCACGCCGTAGACCTGGCGGAAGTGGGCGTCGTCGGCCTTCGTCACACGCGAGAAGCCGGTGCCGACTGGATCGACGAAGACAAGGTCGGTGTAGTCGAGCCAGGTGTCGGGATTGTCGAGAAGGCCCGTGGAGATCGACGGGCCTTGATTGTTCGCGCCGAAGGACAGGCGCTTGGGTCCAACCACGCCAAGATGCAGCCAGACCGAGGCCGAGCCCGGGCCGCCGTTGAAGACGAAGGTGATCGGGCGGCTGGAGGCGTTGTAGCCGTCGGCCTTGTAGTAGGTGTAGGCGACGTCGGCGATGCGTTCGCCGTCGGCGCCCTCCACGGGCAGCGAACCGGCGGTCACCGCGTAGTTGACGGTGCGGCCACTGGCCACGCGGATCGAGCCGCGGCTCGTGACGGGCGCGGGGAAGACGTAGGCCTTCTCACCCTTGGCCTCAGCCTTCTCGGCCCTGTCCTGGGCCATCAGCGGCGCGGGCGACATGGACCCGCACACGAGCGCGCCTGCGAGCAGCACCGCCTTGAACGTCTTCATCTTCCGACCCCGACTTGCATCTTGGTTTCGGGTGAAACCGACCCGAAGCGGAATTGATAAGCAGGCCGACCGGGCTGCGCCACAAGGAAAGGTGAACGCTGGTCGCAAACCGCGCCACGTGCTCACATCCACCCATGCACGAGAAGAGTCGCCCCAGGACGGGGACCCTGGCCGCGTTCGCGGGTCCCTGCCTGCCGATGGCGGCCCTGGGTCTCCCGCTCGTCGTGCACCTCCCGCCTTTCTTCACCAACACCGTCGGACTCTCCGTGGGCGTGGTGGGCGCGATCTTCCTGGCGGTGCGCCTGATCGACATCGGCCTCTATCCGCTCGTGGGCGCGTTCGTGGACCGAACGCAGACGAGGCTTGGCCGCTACCGTCCGTGGATGATCGCGGCGACGCCGGTGATCGCGGCGGCGAGCCTCCTTGTCTTCATGGCGCGGCCCGGAGCCGGCGCGGCCTTCGTGACGGCGTCGCTGCTGGCGCTGTATGTCGGCTTCTCGATGGCCGTGATCGCCCAGACTTCATGGGCGGCGACGCTCTCCAGCGACTACGACCAGCGCACGCGCGTCTATGGCTGGTGGCAGGCCGGCAACGTGGTTGGAATGCTGTTGGTCCTGGCGATCCCGCCGCTGCTGGCGCTCGCCGGTCGCGGTGAGGCGGCGCTCGGCGTCGCCGGCATGGGGCTATTCATCGCCGTCATGATGCCGCTGACAGTGGCTCTGGCCGTGTGGCGCGTTCCGGAGCCCCGCGCGGCACGGCCGGTGAAGCCGCGGCTGATGGATTACCTGGGCTTGTTTCGCCGCCGATCGGTTCGGCGGCTGATGCTGGCGGACCTGTTGTTCGGCTTGGCGCCAGGGTTCATCGGCGCGTTGTTCGTCTATTTCTTCGAGCAGGCGCGAGGCTTCGCAAGCGCCCAGGCCAACGTGCTGATCCTCATCTACTTCGTCTCGGGACTGGCGGGCGCGGTCATCTGGAGCAAGGTCGCGGCCCAGATCGGCAAGCACCGCGCCCTGGCCTTGGCGGGCCTGTGCTTCGCCGCCGCCGTCATACTGGTGGCGACCACTCCCTCGCGCAACTTCGGCTTCGGATTGGTGGCCATGGTCCTTGCCGGCGTGCCTTTCTCGGCCGGACCGCTGCTGCTCAGGGCCATGATGGCGGACGTGGGGGACGAGGAGCGGCTGGAGACCGGAAAGGACCGCACGGGCATGCTCTACGCGCTTCTGACCGCGACGACGAAGGTGGGGTACGCTCTGGCGGTCGGCATCGCCTATCCCGTACTGGAGTTGGTCGGGTTCCAGGGCGGAGACGGGGCTGTGAACACGGCCGGCGCGATCCGAGCGCTGGAGGTCCTCTTCGCTGCCGTTCCGGCCTTGGTCCTGCTGGCGGGCGCATGGGTGATCCGCGGCTACCCCATCGACCAGACGCGTCAACGCGAGATCCGAGAGGCGCTAGCGGCGCGGGGCGAGGCGAGCTAAGCGGGCGCTCATGTCCGACCCCACTCCGATCGAGCGCCTGAAGGCGGTCATGGCGCGCCTGCGTGATCCTCAGACCGGCTGCCCGTGGGACGTCGAGCAGACCTTCGCCACGATAGCGCCCTACACGGTCGAGGAGGCTTACGAGGTCGCTGACGCCATCGAGCGGAACGACCTCAACGACCTGAAGGAAGAGCTGGGGGATCTGCTTTTCCAGGTGATCTTCCATGCCCGCATCGCCGAGGAGATGGGCGCCTTCGCCTTCGACGACGTGGCCGACGCGGTGGCTCAGAAGCTGGTCCGCCGCCATCCGCACGTGTTCGGTGAGGCGGGGCAGCGGACGGCCGACGAGCAGACCGTCGCCTGGGAGGAGATCAAGGCCGGCGAGCGGAAGGCGAAGGACAAGGCTGGCGTGCTGGACGACGTGCCCGTTGGGCTGCCGGCCCTGACCCGCGCAGTGAAGCTGACCAAGCGGGCGGGCCGCGTCGGCTTCGACTGGCCTTCGGTGAAGGAAGTGTTCGATAAGGCTCGTGAGGAGCTGGCGGAACTGGAGGCTGAGATTGAGGCGGGCGACGCCGCCACGACGAAGGAGGAGCTCGGCGATTTCCTGTTCGTTGTCGCGAACTTGGCTCGCAAACTGGATGTTGAGCCCGAGGACGCGCTAAGGGGCGCCAACGCCAAGTTCGTGCGCCGCTTCCGCTACATCGAAGCGCGCCTGGCCGAGAGCGGCCGCACCCCGACCGACAGCGACCTGGCCGAAATGGACGCTCTGTGGAACGAGGTTCGCCGGGCGGACAAGGGCTGAGCGGCCCCGCCCACCCGGCGACGACCTACTGCGCCGCTTGTTGCAGGGTCGCTTCCGGGAACAGCCGCTCGAAGCGGCCAAGCGCCTGGTCATCCAGCTTAACGGTAAGCCGGACGGCGCCGTCCTCACGGTCTTCACGGTCCTCGACGCGGCCGTTCTGATAGAGCCAGGCGACCGCCTCGCCGTCTCCGGCGGGCGCAACGACGTCGATCGCGGGCGCATCGTCGACCAGGGTGGCCAGGATCTCAAGCAGGGTGTCGATCCCCTCCCCGTTGACCGCCGAGACGGCCACGGCGCGCGGCCGCTCGTCGGTCGCCGCGGACCGGTCGGCGCGAGCGATCAGAGGCTCGCGCTCGTCCTCCGGCACGAGGTCGAGCTTGTTCCAGACCTCCATCACCGTCTGACGCTTGCCTTCCGGCGGGCTGAGCTGAGCCAGCACCGCCTCGACGTCCTGACGCTGAGGTTCGGTGTCGGGGCTGGAGATGTCGCGCACGTGAAGCACGACGTCAGCCTCTTCCACCTCCTCCAGCGTCGCCCGGAACGCGGCCACGAGCTCGTGCGGCAGGTCGCTGATGAAGCCCACCGTATCGGAGATGATCGCCGGGCGGCCTCGCGGCAGCTTCACTGTCCGGAGCGTCGGATCGAGCGTGGCGAACAGCATATCCTTCGCCAGCACGCCGGAGCCCGTGATCCTGTTGAAGAGCGTCGACTTGCCGGCGTTGGTGTAGCCGACAAGAGCGATCGTGGGGAACGGCACCTTCTTGCGCGCTGACCTGTGCAGGGTGCGCGTGCGGCGAACCTCCTCCAATTCCCCCTTCATCTTGATGATGCGCTCGGAGATCTGGCGCCGGTCCAGCTCGATCTGGGTTTCGCCGGGACCGCCGGTCTTGCCGAGGCCCCCGCGCTGGCGCTCAAGGTGGGTCCAGGTGCGCACCAGGCGCGAGCGCTCGTACTCGAGCCTGGCCAGTTCGACCTGCAGCCGACCTTCGCGCGTGCGGGCGCGGCGGGCGAAGATCTCCAGGATGAGGCCGGTGCGGTCTATGACCTTCACCTCCCAGGCCTTCTCGAGGTTGCGCTGCTGCACGGGAGTCAGTTGGTCGTCGACGACGACCACGTCCGCCTCGAGAGCTCGCGCGTGGATCTTCAGCTCGTCGACCTTGCCGCTGCCGAACAGGGTTGCAGGCGTGGTCCTGCGCAGGCGCACGACCTCCCCGTGCACGACCTGAAGGTCGAGCGCTTCGGCCAAGCCCGCGGCTTCGGCCAGCAGGGCGTCCGCATCACGGCTCTCGGCCGCGCCGGGGCGCTCGGGATGGATGATGATCGCCCGTTGGATTTCGGGCGTTCGGTTCACAAACTTGGTGTCAGCCAACTCTATTCTTCACCGGTGTCTTGGTCCGGTTCGTAGAGCTGCACGGGTTGGGCGGGCATGATCGTCGAGATCGCGTGCTTGTAGACCAGTTGGGACTGGCCGTCGCGGCGCAGCAGCACGCAGAAATTGTCGAACCAGGTCACCACGCCCTGCAGCTTGACGCCGTTGACGAGGAAGATCGTCAGCGGGGTCTTCGACTTGCGGACGCTGTTGAGGAAGGTGTCTTGCAGGTTCTGCTTCTTGTCTTGGGACATTTGTAGCCCCCCTTGTTATTGTTAAAGCGGACCAGCTGGCCCACACACGACAGCCACAGGTTTAAGCGCGCCGCCGCGGCTGCGGCAACGCCGAACGATGCTCTTGGAGTGGAATTCGACCTTAGGCCGCCGTTTCGCGGGCGTGCCTGAGATAGGCGTCACGGAGTCGTTTCGCTATGGGGCCGACCTCGCCATCGCCGATCTGATGCCCGTCTATGCGCACGACCGGCATCACGAAGGCTGACGCGGCGGTGATGAAAGCCTCCCGCGCCTGCTTGGCCTCCTCGACCGTAAAGGGCCGCTCCTCGAGCTCCACACCGGCTTGAGACGCCAGCTTCAACAAGGTCTGCCGGGTGACGCCGCGCAGGATGTTCGCCTGGGTGTCACGGGTGCGGAGCCGACCCTCCCTGTCGACGATCCACGCGTTGGTGGAGCCGCCCTCTGTGACCAGCCCCATGTCGTCCACGAACCAGGCTTCATAAGCGCCGGCCTCGCGGGCGGCTTGCTTCGCCAGGACATTGGGCAACAGAGCGACCGTCTTGATGTCGCAGCGGCCCCAGCGGTTCTCCGGCTTGGTGATCACGGCCACCCCCTTCGCCGCCGTCGCTTCCGCAGGCTTGCGGGAGACGCTGCGGCAGGTGACGACGACCGTGGGCGGGGTGTCAGCGGCTGGAAAAGGATGGTCGCGCCGCGCTGTGCCGCGCGTGACCTGAAGGTACAGGAGCCCCTCTCTCACCCGGTTCCGGCGCACCGTTTCCCGCAGCACCGACATCAGCGCGGCGCGCGACATCGGGCGCGCGATCCGGAGCTCGTCCAAGCTGCGATCGAGCCGGTCGAGGTGGCCATCCAGGTCGGCGAGCTTCCCGCCGAAGACGGCCCAAACCTCGTAGACCCCGTCGGCGAACTGGAAGCCGCGATCCTCGATGTGCACCACGGCCTGACCGTGGGCGACATACTGGCCGTTGACGTAAGCGACGCGGCTCAAAGCTCCTCCTCCTCCTCGACGCCGCGCGACGGGGCGATGCCAAGCGACTTCAGCTTGCGGTGCAGGGCCGAGCGCTCCATGCCGATGAAGGCGGCGGTTCGGCTGATGTTGCCGCCGAAGCGCAGGATCTGCGCCGTCAGGTACTCCTTCTCGAAGACCTCGCGTGCGTCGCGCAGGGAGAGCGCGATGATGCGCTCCGGGCCCACGGAGCCCGCGGAGCCGGCGGCGGAGACCTCCGAAGGGAGCATCTCAGCCGTGATCGGCTCGTCGGGCTCTCCCGAGGCCAGGATCAGCAGGCGCTCCACGTTGTTCCGCAGCTGCCGGACGTTGCCGGGCCATGCGTGAACCTGCAAGGTCGCCACCGCGTCCTCGCCAAGCCGGCGCCGTGGCAGGCCCTGGGACGAGCTGATCCGCTCGATGAAATACTCGACGAGCTCGGCGATGTCCTCACGGCGCTCCGACAGCCCGGGCACCCGAATCGGGACGACGTTCAAGCGGTGGAACAGATCCTCGCGGAACCGGCCTGCGGCGATCTCGTCACGCAAGTCCTTGGACGTCGAGGAGATCACCCGCACGTCCACCTGCACGTCGCTGTCGCCCCCGACCCGCCGAAACCGCTGCTCGACCAGCACGCGAAGGATGCGCGACTGGCTTTCGCGCGGCATGTCCGAGATTTCGTCGAGGTAGAGGGTGCCGCCGTGGGCGCGCTCGAAAACGCCGATCTTGCGCGGTCGCCCGCCCTCGCCCTCTTCCCCGAAGAGTTCGACGTCGAGCCGCTCGGGCGCCATGCCGGCGGAGCTGATGGCCACGAACTCGCCCCGGGCGCGCGGGCTGCCGTCGTGGATCAGGCGGGCCACCAGCTCCTTGCCAGAGCCCGGGGGGCCGGAGATCAGGATGCGGCTGTTGGCCGGCGCGACCTTGCCGATGGTGGCGCGGAGGTTCTGGGCGGCGGCGGAGCGGCCGATCAACCCGTCCGGCACGAAGGCCTGCGCCCGGAGGCGACGGTTCTCACGCCGAAGGGTGGCCGACTCCAGCGCGCGCTGCGCCAGCAGAAGCAGCCGGTCGGACTTGAAAGGCTTCTCGAGGAAGTCATAGGCGCCGCGCTTGATGGCGCTCACCGCCGTCTCGATGTTGCCGTGGCCCGAGATCATCAGCACCGGCAGGTCCGGATCCAGCTCCTTGACGAGATCGAGCAGCTCCAGCCCGTCCATGCCCCCGCCCTGCATCCAGATGTCGAGCACGATCAGGTTTGGCTTGCGCGCGCGCACGGCGGCCAACGCCGTCTCGGAGTCCGAGGCGGTCCGCACGGCGTAGCCTTCATCCTGCAGGATGCCTGAAACGAGCTCGCGGATGTCCGCCTCGTCGTCGACCACCAGGACGTCCGCGCCGGTCACAGCCTTCATCGATCACCTCCTGAAGCGGCCGCCGGGAGGACTTCCGGTCGGCCGCGCGGGAAACGGAGCAGGGCCCGGGCGCCGTCGAGGCGCTGGGCGTCGGTGAGGACCAGCTCTCCGCCGTGGTCCTCGAGGATGCGCTTGACGATAGCCAGGCCAAGGCCCGTGCCCTTCTCGCGCGTCGTTACGTACGGTTCGGTCAGGCGATCGCGGTCCTTCTCGGGAAGGCCCACCCCGGAATCCTCGACCTCGATGGTCAGGTGCCGGTCATCCAACAACAGCCGCGCCTCGATGCGCGCCGGGGCGGACGGATCCTGAGAGCGACGCGCGGCGACGGCTTCGCCGGCGTTCTTGAGCACATTCGCCAGCGCCTGCGCGACCATCCGGCCATCCGCGATCAGGCGGGCCTCTGGCACCGGCTCCAGCAGCTCAACCGTCGCTTCCGGCTGGGCGACCCGCTGGGCGAAGACGGCTTGGCGGAGCAGCTCGGCGGCGTCCTCGTCACCGAACTTCGGCGCGGGCATGCGGGCGAAGGACGAGAACTCGTCCACCATGCGGCCGATGTCGCCGACCTGGCGGATGATGGTGTCGGTGCAGCGGTCGAAGGTCTCCAGGTCCGTCGAGACCTGGCTGCGGTACTTGCGCCGGATCCGCTCGGCGGAGAGCTGGATCGGTGTGAGAGGGTTCTTGATTTCGTGGGCGATGCGCCGCGCCACATCGCGCCACGCGGCGTTGCGCTGAGCGGTGACCAAGCGCGTGATGTCGTCGAAGGTCAGGACCAGGCCCCCGCCCTCGCCCCGGCCGGAGGCGCGAACTCGAAGCCGGCGCGTCTCGCCTCCGCGGGTGACGTCGACCTCTTCCTCAGCGGTGGCTACGCCGATCGCGTCGGCGGCCACGCGCGTCAGCTCAGGGGCGACGCGCGCCAAGGGCCGGCCCAGGGTGTCGGCGTCGGAAAGCCCCAGCAGGTGAAGCGCCTGTCGATTGATCGCGGAGACCTGTCCGCGTGCGTCGACGCCCACGACTCCGGCGCTGACTCCCGACAGCACCGTCTCGATGAAGCGGGAACGGGCCTGGGCCTCAGCGCTGGCCGCGCGAAGCGCCTCCTGCTGACTGGAGAGATCGCTGGTCATCCGGTTGAAGGCCCGCGACAGGACGGCGATCTCTTCGGCGCCCTGTTCAGAGTCCACGCGCGCGGTCAGATCCCCGCCGGCCACACGGTCGGCGGCCTGAACCAGGCGGGCGACGGGCGCGGCGATGTCGCCTGCCGCGGCCATGCCGAGCCAGATCGCCCCGACCAGCAGCAGCAGCGCGGTCTCGACATAGCTCAGCACGAAGGCGGCCTGGATCCGTTCCCGCGCCGTCTCGGCCTCGCGATAGTCGACGATCGACTGTTCGGAGTTCCGCAAGCGCTCGATCATCCCGGGCTGCAGCAGCCGCACGATGTAGACGTAGGCGTCGCCGTAGCCTTCCAGCCGATAGACGGCGCGCAGCGCGTCGGGGTTCTGTGTGATGTCGCCGCTCGGCTCCTCGCGAGCCTTCTGCAGGGTGGAAAGCGGCGGCGCGGCGTAGGGGGGAGCATCCGGCTCCTCCGTCCGCGCCAGCACCTGCCCCTGCCCATCGATGACATAGATGGCGGAGGGATAGCCCAGCACTCGAGACAGGTCCCCGAGGCTGCGGCTGAAGGCGACGCGGCTGTCGAACAGGGGGCGGATCTGCTGCAGCTCGCCGACGGTGAACTCCATCGCGTGGCCGGCGATGCGCTGCTGGTCGTCGACATAGGCGGCGCCGATCGCCGCGCCGTTCTCGACGGAGGTGCGCACCCGCTCGCTGAACCAATTCTCCACTCCTTGCGTCACCAGCACGCCGAAGAAGAGCGCGACCACGACGGCCGGGGCGACGGCCGCCATGGAGAAGAGCGCGACGTAGCGAAGGTGAAGGCGCGTGCCTGCGTCCCGCTCCCGCTCGCGCCACAACAGCACGACGCGTGCGGCGGCGACGGACGCCAGGAACAGAATGAGCAGCAGGTTGAGGCCAAGCACCACCAGCAGGGCTCGGCTGGTCGGCACGATCGGCCCGGTGACCGGAGCAGTGGCCACCAACCAGATCACCAGGGCGGTGATGGCGGCCGCCGCAGCGTAGGCGACGCCGAACATCAGACGTGCGCGTCCGGTCCCTGGCCAACTGCGCAGCAGACTGCGCGCCGACGTGGGGTCCGCGGGGTCGGCCGGCTGGCCGAAACGCGCAAGAGCCTTCAGCATGTGGCTTTGATGCTCCTGCTGTGTTGCGTTTTCAACAGCTATGTCGCTTCAATGTCGCAGCCGAAGCGGGGCGAAGCGCCTCACGCCGCCTGCAGGCTGGCTTCCGCGGTCCAGAGCGCCGTGAGCGCGGCCTCCACTTCGGCCGGAGTCTCAAGCCGGCACAGGACCGACTTTGCTGCGCGGCGCGCCTGCGGCGTCTCAGGCCAGGGCGCCTGCTCGACGTACCAGCCGAGGTGCTTGCGAAACATCTTCAGGCCGAGCCGTTCGCCGTAGAAGGCCAGCGCCTCGCGGAAGTGATCCAGCACGACGCCAAGCCGCGCCTGGGCGTCAGGTTCTTGGTCCGAGCGGCCAAGGAGCCCGCGGGCGATGGCTGCGGGCGCCCAGGGGCGGCCATAGACGCCGCGGCCCAGCATGACCGCGTCCGCCCCGGACCGCTCCAGCGCTTCGGCGGCGGTTCGCGAGTCGCGAACGTCGCCGTTCACGATCACCGGGATGGACACAGCCGATTTCACCTCGGCCACGGCGACCCAATCTGCGGCGCCGGTGTAGAACTGCTGGCGCGTGCGGCCGTGGACGGTGACGGCGGCCACCCCCACGCGCTCGGCCCGGGCGGCGAGTTCCGGCGCGTTCCTCGACGCATCGTCCCACCCGAGACGCATCTTCAGGGTCACCGGCCGGCGGGTGTTCTCGACGGCGGCCGCCAGCAGCCGCTCGGCCTGGTCCAGGTCACGCATCAGGGCGGAGCCGGAAAGCGCGCCCGTCACCTCCTTGGCCGGGCAACCCATGTTGATGTCGATCAGGTCCGCGCCGGCGGCCTCAGCCATCCGCGCGCCCTCGGCCAGCCAGTGCGGCTCGCGCCCGACCAGCTGAATGACCGTGAGGGGAAGTCCGTCGCCGACGGCGGCGCGTCGCACCACGTCCGGACGGCCCCGGGCCAGCTCGGCGCAGGCGACCATCTCGGTTGCGACGTACGCCGCGTTCAGCCGCGAGCAGGCCCGGCGAAAGGGCAGATCGCTCACGCCTGTCATGGGCGCGACCAGCACTCGGGAGGCGATCTCCACGTCGCCGATGCGGAAAGCCGCCGTCATGGCCGGGTTCTGACGCAAGGGTCGCTCCGCGTCCACCTCGCCAGCCGCGTCGAAGCGCCGTAAGAGCGCCGCAATGACGGGGATGACCTTCGACGCGGTCGTTGTGGCGGCCGGCTCCGGCGCGCGAGCGGGCGGGCCCAAGCAATGGCGGCTGCTGGGCGGTCGTCCGGTCGTGCGATGGTCCGTAGAGGCGCTGCTGGCGGCGGGGGCCGCGCGGGTGGTCGTTGTGATTCCGGCGGGCGCCGAGTCCGAAGCCGAAGCGGCCCTGGCGGGCCTTCCCCGCGTGTTCATCGTCACCGGCGGCGCCGAAAGGGCGCACTCGGTCCGGGCGGGCCTCGACATGCTGGTGGGCGACGCGGCCGAAGCTGTGCTGATCCACGACGCGGCGCGGCCGCTGCTGAGCACTGCCCACGTTCGCGCGGTGCTGGAGGCGCTCTCCGACGCCGACGGCGCACTGCTCGCCCTGCCCGTTTCCGACACCCTCAAGCGGGCTGAGGACAATGTGGTCATGGGCACGACCGATCGCACCGGCCTGTGGCGCGCACAGACGCCACAGGCGTTCAGGCGCGCCGCGCTGGAGCGGGCTTACGGCGCGATCGCCCCAGGCGCGGCGCCGACCGACGACGCCGCCATCCTTGAAGCGGCGGGGGGGCGCGTCGCCCTCGCGCCCGGTGACCCGCGTCTCATGAAGCTGACCTACCCGGAGGATTTCGCCATGGTCGAGCTCTTGGCTGGTTCGGCGCGGGCGGTGCGCGTGGGTCAGGGCGTCGACGCCCACCGCTGGGGCCCGGGCGACGCCGTCTGGCTGTGCGGCGTCCGCATCGACCACCACCAGACGCTGGTCGGCCACTCGGACGCCGACGCAGGACTGCACGCCATCACGGACGCCGTGCTGGGCGCGCTCGGCGCCGGAGATATCGGCGACCACTTCCCGCCGACCGACCCGAAGTGGAAGGGCGCCTCGTCCGACCTTTTCCTGGCGCACGCCGCCGCCTTGGTGAGCGAGCGCGGCGGGCGGATCCTGAACGTCGACGTGACCCTGATCTGCGAGCGGCCGAAGGTGAAGCCGCACCGCGAGGCCATGCGCGCCCGCGTCGCGGAGATTCTGGGCCTGCCGCTCGATGCGGTCAGCGTGAAGGCCACGACCACCGAAGGCATGGGCTTCACCGGCCGCGGCGAAGGGCTTGCGGCCCAGGCGATCGCGGCGGTGGAGCTGCCCGCCTAGTTCATGCTCATGCGCCAGTCGCGGTAGAGCGCGCCCAGGAGGTTCACGTAGTCGTCGGTCCAAGGCCTCGTCGCCGACTGCGGCGGGCTCCGCCACAGGGGATTGGCGCTGTACGTCTCCAGCGCTGCTGACGTCTTGCCGATCAGCACGGCCTCGGCCGACGCCTCGGCCAGTCGCGGCGACTTCGGGTCCTCCGAGTAGATGCTGTAGAGCGCCGGCGCCTTGATCAGTCTGGCTGTAGAGACCGCCGGGGTCGTGATCTCGAGGTTGCGGTTCGACAGGTGCAGCAGCACCACGCCGTCGGGCTTCAGCACGCGTAGGTACCCCCGCAGCGCCTCCGCCGTCAGCAGGTGGGTGGGCACGCTGTCGGAGGAGAAGGCGTCGATCACCAGGAGGTCGTAGGTGTTCGCCGGCTCCTTCTCCAGACTGACCCGCGCGTCCCCTAGGGTGACCTGCACCGGCCCCCGCGCGCATTCGTCGATGTAGCTGAAGCGCTGGGGATCCCGCGCAAAACGCAGCACCAGGGGATCGATTTCGAAGTAGTGGAAGCGGTCCTGCTCGCGGCTGTAGGCGGCGAGCGCGCCGGTGCCCAGCCCCACCACACCGATGGTGGCGCCCTCCGGCTTGACGAATTGCGTCTGCAGGGTCGCGTTCCCGATGGGCGTGGTCGGCGCGTAGTAGAGCATCGGGATGCAGCGGTGGCGCGGGTCGAGCGCCTGCGCGCCGTGCAGTGTCGTGCCGTGGAGCAGCATGTTCACCCGGCCGCCAAGGCGCGGCTCGTTGAACTCGGCGATACGCAGGACGCCGAAGAAGCTGCGGTCCCCGTCGATCCAATCGTACCGTCCCTGCACGGCGTGGGCCGAGACGCTGATCATGGCCAAGGCGGCCATGAACATCGGCGCGCGGTCGCGGATGAGAAAGGCGCAGATCACCGGGACGAACAGCAGCCCACGCGAGAGAATCTCGGCCTGCTGCCAGGACAGCTTGGTGGTGAGGCTCGGCTCCGCCTCCAGCGCCTTGAAGATCACCATGGGCACGAGAGCCAGCGCGGCCGCGGCGATGAAGCAGATCCAGTCCGATCGGTCGGGCTTGTCGTCTCCCCATTGCCGGGCGAGCACCGCCAGGATCAGCACCAGCGGGTACTCGCGCACCACGTCGAAGATGACGGGGGCGACCAGCGCGTTAAAGGCGCCGCCGATCACGCCGCCCAGCGAAAGGAGCAGGTAGAACTCGGTCAGGCGGTCCGGCGGCGGGCGTCGCCGGGCCAGGGCCTGGTGGCAGACCATGGCCGTGAAAAAGAACACGCCCAGGTTCAGGATCAGCAGGAACCAGTAGGGCGAGGTGTTGAACGGCAGGAGCGAGGCCGCCGCCGCCGCGAACGCGCCGTGGATCAGCAGGGTGATGGGCCAAGGCAGGAAGGGCTTGCGCTGAAAGGCGACCACGAACGTCAGCAAGTAGAGCGCCAGCGGCACGACCCACAGGAAGGGCGCCGAGGCCACGTCGGCGGCGATGTGATTGGTGACGCCCAGCAGCAGGCTGGAGGGCGCCGCCGCCAGCAGCACCCAGATCAGCTTCTCCCGCCAAGGGATCGCCGCCGTGCGTTCGAGGGCCTTGGGCTCCGCGCCGCTGCGGGCGCGCCAGGCCAGCGCCGCGAGGCCCAGGATCATAAGCAGGAAGATCACGTATCCGCCGGTCCAGCTCGCCGTCTGCGTCTTCAGCCTGAGCAGGGGCTCGATGGCGATCGGGTAGGACAGCAGGGCCACGAAGCTGCCGAGGTTGCTGGCCGCGTAGAGAACGTACGGGTTCTCCGCATCCGGCTCGCCCGCCCTCACCCGCGCGTACCAGGCCTGGAGAAGCGGGGCGGTGGCGGACAGCACCGCGAACGGCGCGCCGATGGACAAGGCGAGCGTGCCCAGAAGCCATGGGATCGGGGAGGCGGTGTCCGGCTCGCCCAGCGCGCCGCTGATCCGCAGCGGCAGGAAGACGGCCGCAAACAGCAGGGCCAGCAGGTGCACGCCGACCTGCACCTTCAGCGAACCCAGGCGCTGCAGGGCATGGGCGTAGGCGTATCCGGCCAGTAGAGCGGCCTGGAAGAACACCATGGAGGTGTTCCACACGGAGGCGGAGCCGCCGAGGCTCGGCAGCAGCAGCTTGGCCACCATGGGCTGAACCACGAACACCAGAGCGGCGCTGGTGAAGACGGCCACACCGAAGAGAATCGGAACGATGGGCGCTCGCGCAGAGCTCGGCGTCGCAGTCATAGCGGCGTCGGTCATTGTCCTCACCCCTTCGCCGCGTCAGAACGCGGTTCTATTCCCTGGATCTTCTGCAGCATGGCCACAGACCCCGCCGCCGACTCAAGCGCCGACCGTGGCATGTTCCCGCCAGACGTCGAAGAGGCGGCGCGCGCGACGCTATCCGCTGCCAGGCGGGCCGGAGTCACGCTCGCCACGGCGGAGAGCTGCACGGGCGGGCTGGTGGCCGGCGTGCTGACGGCTATCGCCGGCTCGTCGGACGTGGTGGACCGGGGGTTCGTCACCTACTCCAACGCCGCCAAGATCGGGATGCTGGGCGTGCCCGCACACCTGATCGACGCGCACGGAGCCGTCTCCGAACCGGTCGCCAGGGCGATGGCGGCGGGCGCGCGCGCTTCGGCGGACGTGGGCGTCAGCGTTGCGATCACGGGGATCGCCGGGCCCGGCGGCGGGTCTGCGGAGAAGCCGGTCGGTCTGGTGTGGTTCGCCGCGGCTTCAGCGGCGGGCGTGACCGCGCGTGAGGCGCGCTTTGGCGACATCGGACGGGAGGCGGTTAGGCTGGAGAGCGTCCGAGTCGCCCTGACGATGCTTCAGGAGGCGATCTCAGCCTCAGGCGCATAGAGCGCCTTCGCCCGCGCCTCGAAGCAGTGGATGAGCTTCGTCACCGCACGGTCGAAGTTGGCGTGCAGCATCGCGTCAAGCAGCTTCGACTTGAACTCGAAGTCGATGTCGAACTTCAGCCGCGAGCCCACGGGGTGGGGTATGAAAACCCACCGGTTGTGCAGCCGGCGGAAAGGCCCGGAGAGCAGCGTGACGTGGATGACGGGCGCGGCTCCGGACGCATCACGGCGCACGCGCGTCGAGAAGGTCTCCTTGAGGAAGGAAAAGCCCACCCCGGCTTCAGCGTCGAGCTCGCTGACGCCCTCTGCAGGATTGGCTTCGTTCCAGACCCGCATGGAGCGGATCCACGGCACGAAGTCCGGATACTGGCGAACGTCCCCGACCAGCGCGAACAGCTGCTGGGGCGTGTAGGGCAGGATCCGCTCTACGTGGTGGCGCGCCAAAGGGCCTAGCGCCCCCTAAGCTGCGCGTCGCGGGCGGCCCGCAATTTGGCGAAATCATCGCCCGCGTGGTGCGAAGAGCGGGTGAGCGGGCTGGACGAAACCATCAAGAAGCCCTTGGCGCGCGCGATGGCGGCGTAGGCCTTGAACTCCTCAGGGGTCACGAAGCGGTCGATCGCCGCGTGCTTGCGCGTGGGCTGCAGGTACTGGCCGATGGTGATGGAGTCCACGCCGGCGGAGCGCATGTCGTCCATCACCTGCATGACCTCCTCCTTTGTCTCGCCGAGGCCGACCATGATGCCGGACTTGGTGAACTGAGAAGGATCACGCTCCTTCACCCGCTCTAGCAGGCGAAGCGAGTGGTAGTAGCGGGCTCCGGGTCGGATCTTGAGGTAGAGCCGCGGCACCGTCTCGAGGTTGTGGTTGAAGACGTCGGGCTTGGAGTCGATCACCACCTCGGCCGCGCCGTCTTTCCGGAGGAAGTCGGGCGTCAGGATCTCGATGGTGGACTGCGGCGCCTGAATTCGGATCTGGCGCACCACTTCGGCGAAATGAGCCGCGCCACCGTCAGCGACGTCGTCGCGATCGACCGAGGTGATGACGACGTGGTTCAGGCCCATCTTGGCGACCGCCGAACCGACCTTCACCGGTTCGTCCGGGTCGAGCGGCTGGGGAAGTCCGGTTTTCACGTTGCAGAAGGCGCAGGCCCGCGTGCAGGTGTCGCCCATGATCATCAAGGTGGCGTGCTTCTGGCTCCAGCACTCGCCGATGTTCGGGCAGGCCGCCTCTTCGCAGACCGTGTGCAGCCCACCTTCGCGCACGATGTCGCGCGTCTCACGCCAGCCCTGCGACCCCGGCGCGCGCACGCGCAGCCAGTCCGGCTTCTTCTGAATCGGGTTGTCCGGCCGCTCGCGCTTCTCCGGGTGACGGAACTCCGAAGGGGTCGCTGTGACAGCCAGCTTGTCGATGATGGTGACCATGCCTACGGGAAAGCTCCGCGCGAATGGTGGCTATGTCGGTCTTCCCGCCTTGGATATCAAGCGAATCGCTGTCGCGGCGATGCGCAGGCCGCGCTAGCCTGAAGCCGATGCGCGCCGGCCTCGCCCTCGCCCTGCTGGTACTCCTGGCCGCGTGCGGCGAACGCACGGCCGCGCCCTTCTTCGACAGCCGCACCCCGCCGCAGGTCCCGCCGTCGGCCTGGCCGCCCCATGGCTGGGCGTGGGGAAGCTTGCGCGTCGGCGACGCTCCGCCGATGCGATACGGGGTCTCGGCCCCGTCCACACCGGCGCTGGCGCACGTCGTGGTGCTGCCGGGCTACGGTGAATCGGCTGAGGTCTATTTCGAGACTGCGCGCGACCTGAACGCCCGCGGCATAGTCGTGTGGGTACTGGAAGGCGCGGGCCAGGGCGGGTCGGCGCGCGTAGCCTGGCCGCGCGACGCCGTGCACACCCAGAGCCTGGATACGGACGCCGCGGCGGTCGGGCGACTGATCCGGGAGGTGGTGCGGCCCCTGCCCGGCCGGCCCGTCACGATCGCGGCGCACGGGCAAGGCGCGCTGCCTGCGCTGCTGGCGGTGGAGGGAGGCCTGAGGGAGGTGGACGGCATCTACCTCTGGTCACCAGACCTGCGGTCCCCCGAGCTGACCAACGCCGCGGCGGTGTTGGGCCGAACGGCCGCCGCGCGCTTGCGGGCGCTTGGCGAGAAGGGCTGGGAGCGCCCGAACCAGGACCTGACGCGGCGCGAGGCCCTGCCGCAAGCCTGGGCCCTGGCCAATCCAGACCTTCGAACCGGCGGCGCGTCATGGGGGCGGCTGGCGGCGGTGGCCGGCGCTCTCAAGACCATCGAAGCGGGCGGGCGCCTGAGGACGGTGACCGCGCCTGTCGTCGTTCGCGGTGAACCGACCGTGGCGCTACGCTCGCTTTGCTCCCGTCTTTCGGCATGCCGTCTTGAGGCCACCGCCGGCGGACCGGAGCACCTGGCCAACGACCCGATTCGGGACGACTGGCTGAACGCGCTCGGTCAGTTCACCTTGCGGAAAGCCGCTCCGCTTTTGTAACCGATCTTTTCTGAGGAACCGGCCACGGCTACGGTCGCTTCCAACGAACGACGCGGACCTATTGGGAGGCGCCACCGCATGCCGCGTGGGTATGACGCGCGGGAGGGGGACAAGCCGATTTTCGACGCGCTGCTGGACGCGCGCGCGAAGTTCGGCGGATCCAAGCCGATCCTGGAGGACCAGGACCGCAAGCCCCTGACCTATACCGGACTGGTGCGCGCCGCCTTCGTGCTGGGCCGCAAGCTCGCCGCGATGACAGCGGAGCGGGAGCGCGTGGGCGTGCTCCTGCCCTCCTCCGCCGGCGTGGTCGTGACGTTCTTCGGGCTGCACGCGTTCGGCCGTGTGCCTGTGATGCTGAACTTCACCGCAGGTGTTCGGAACATCAAGGCGGCCGTCGAGGCGGCCGGCGTGAAGCGGATCCTGACCGCCCGGCGGTTCACCGAACAGGCGAAGCTGGAAGACCTCATCGCGGAACTCGCCACGATGGCCGAGATCACCTGGCTGGACGACATCCGCGCCTCGATCGGGACAGCGGACAAGCTGTTCGGCCTTGCCGCGGGTTTGGCGCCCCGTCAGTTCCGCACGGCGACGAAAGCGACCGATCCCGGGGTCATCCTTTTCACCTCAGGCAGCTTCGGCGCGCCCAAGGGCGTCCTGCTGACCCAGGGCAACCTGGTCGCCAACACCGTCCAGATCGCCACACACATCGCGCTCGACCCCAACTGGGTCATGTTCAACCCGCTGCCGACCTTCCACTGCTTCGGCCTGACGGGAGGCGCGCTCCTGCCGCTGCTGACCGGGATGAAGGCGTTCCAGTACCCCTCCCCGCTCCGCACCAAGGAGATCCCGCCGCTGCTGAAGGACGCGAAGGCGTCGATCCTGCTGACGACGGACACCTTCCTGAACCAGTACGCCCGAGCCGGCGAGCCGGAGGACTTCTCCACCCTGCAGTTCATCGTCTGCGGCGCGGAGAAGGTGCGCGAGGAGACCCATCAGCTCTTCAACGAGCGATTTGGCGGCATCCCGGTCCTGGAAGGTTACGGCGCCACGGAGGCCGCGCCCGTGATCGCAGTGAACCAGCCGGACCACAACCGCCCCGGCACCGTCGGACGCCTGCTGCCCGGTCAGGAGATCCGGCTTGAGAAGGTCGACGGCATTCCTCGAGGCGGGCGCCTGTACGTTCGTGGGCCCAACGTGATGGCGGGTTATGTCGATCCGGCCAACCCGAACGGGGTCGATCCGCTGCCGGGCGGATGGCACGACACGGGCGACGTGGTCGAGCTCGATGCGGACGGCAGCGTGCGGATCCTGGGGCGCGTGAAGCGGTTCGCGAAGATCGGCGGCGAAATGGTCTCACTGACCGCTGTCGAAGGTATCGCCGAGGCGGTGTGGCCAGAGCATCGCCACGCGGTCGTCGCCATACCCGACATGAAGAAGGGGGAGCGTCTGGTCCTTGTGACCGACCGGACCGACGCGGAGGTCGCTTCGCTGGCCGCGTGGGCCCGCCGTCACGGAGCGCCCGAGCTGGCGGTGCCCAAGAAGATCCTGAAGGTGGCCGAAGTGCCTGTGCTCGGCACCGGAAAAACGGACTACGTCGCCATCCAGCGAATGGCCGAAACCGAGGCTGAAGCCGCCTAGCCTAATTCAGCAGCTTCAGCGCGTCGTTCACTTCGAGCCAGTAGCCGTCCGGATCTCGGAAGAAGACCTGCCGCACCCCGTCGCTGCGGGCCGTGGAGACGACGCCCACGTTCCCGCGGGCGTCCGTCCATGTCATGCCGTGCGTCCGCAGGTAGTCCATGATCGGCTCCAGGTCGCGCGTGGCCAGGGCCAGGTGCACCGACCGATCGTCCTTCACGACGCCGGGCTTGTCGCCGAGCAGGTGCAGCTGCATGCCCCCGCCAAGGTCCATCCATCGGCGCGTAGGGGCGGCCGCTGGGATCTCCTTCAGGCCGAACACGTCCCGGTAGAAGGCGACGCTCCGTTCCAGGTCCGAAACGTTCAGCGCCACGTGCTCGGCGCGCACGCTGGGCGGCGCTGAAGACTCCTGCGCCACGGTCGGCGCGGCGGCGAGGGCCCCGAGCATGGCCAAACAAGCGATCTTCATGTTGCGCCTCCCCATTGCGCCGATGATGGCGGGTCCGTCTCTTCGCGGGAAGCGGCTTCTGGCGCCGAGGAGCCGCTTCGAGCATCCTGTCGATCGTGGAATCCGAAGGGGCGGCGATGACGCGATTTGTTGTCATGGCTTTGGCATGGCTCGCCCTTGCCGGCGCCGTCCAGGCGCAAGCGCCCTCGCCTGCCGCGACGGGCGGACTCGCAGCGAACGCCTACCTCAGCCGGCCCGACTTCATGATGTACGAGGTCGGACCAGTGAAGGCCGTGCACTACGCGGAGGTCGCCTCCGCCTACGGCGCCTCGCGGCTTGCGGCGGCCACGGGCGACGACGCGCTGTTCGAGCAGGTGGCGGCGCGGCACCGGCGGCTGCTGGCGGCCACGATCCCGAACACTGAGAACCACGTCGACGCCAACGTCTACGGCGTATGGCCGCTGGAGCTGGCGCTTCGAACCGGCGATGCGGCCGACCGGCAGCGCGGACTCAGGCTGGCGGACGATCAGTGGCGCACGCTCGGGCCCGACGGGCTGACCACCCAGGCGCGCTATTGGATAGATGACATCTGGATGATCGGCGCGCTGCAGCTGCAGGCCTGGCGACTGACGCGGGAGCCGCGCTACCTCGATCGCGCGGCAGCCACGGCGCGCGCCTACATCGTGCGCCTGCAGCAGCCGAACGGACTGATCCACCACGGGCCCGAGGCTCCCTTCTTCTGGGGACGCGGCAACGGCTGGGTGGCTGCGGGCCTCGCGGAGGTCCTGTCCGAACTCCCGTCGGACCACCCGGACTATGCCGTCATCGCGGCGGCGTACCGCAAGATGATGGCCGCGCTCCTGGCCCATCAGGCGGACGACGGGATGTGGCGCCAGCTGATCGACCAGCCGGACGCGTGGAAGGAGACCTCGGGAACGGCCATGTTCGGCTACGCCTTCGTGGTCGGGGTCAGGCGGGGCATTCTGGACGCGGCGGTCTATCGTCCGGCTTACGAGAAGGCGTGGAGCGCCCTTGCCACGTACGTCGAGCCCGATGGACGGCTGCGGGACATCTGCGTGGGCACCGGCCAGTCCAAGGACGCCGGATACTACCTCGCGCGGCCCAAAGTCACCGGTGACCTCCACGGTCAGGCGGCGCTCCTGTGGTTCGCCGCCGCCCTGGCCGAAGCGCAGGAATAACAAAGGCTAAGTCCGGAACATCGCTCCAGGCCGGACGGTTGCGGTGGGATACCGGAGCCCAGATCATGCCGTTCCTGCCCATACGCACGCTGCTGGTGGCGGCGGTAGGACTCCTCCTCTGCTCCTGCGCTTCGACGGCGCCGATCAGCCGGAGCGAGAGCGCGGCGATCGCCGGACGAACCTATGTGATCCTGGGGGCCTCCAGCGGCTTCGGTCGTGGCGTGGCCGAGGAGCTCGGGACGCACAAGGCCAACGTGGTCGTCGCCGCCAGACGCGCGGATCTCCTGCAGGAGGTGGCCGGCGTGGTCCAGCGGCGGGGCGGTCAAGCCCTGGCGGTGCCGACTGACGCGTCGGACCCAGCCGCCGTCGAGCGGCTGGCGGAGGCGGCCGTAGTCCGCTTTGGCCGTATCGACGCCTGGATCAACATGGCGGGCGTGGCCTCCCTCGGAAGGTTCTGGGACATTCCGGTCGAAGACCACGCCCGGATCGTGGACGTGAACCTGAAGGGCTACATCTACGGCAGCCACGCGGCGCTTCGGAGATTCCGGGCTCAGGGCCACGGGGTCCTAGTGAATATGGGGTCTGTGGAAGGCGAGGTTCCCGTCGCCTATCACGCGTCCTACGCCTCCACGAAGTACGCCATCCAAGGGCTTGGGCGCGTCCTCAACGAGGAGCTTCGACTGAATGGGCCGTCGAGCGTTCGTGTGACCACCATCATGCCGTGGGCGGTGGACACGCCCTTCTGGACCCATGCCGGGAACTACAGCGGCGGCACGCCTCGCATGCCGATGATGGATGATCCTTCCATCGTCGTGAACGCCACGATCAGAGCTTCGCTCAAGCCGCGCGAGGAGGTCCCCGTCGGGTGGAAGGCGCAGGGTGCGGTCTGGTCTCACAACGTGCTGCCGGACCTGACCGAGCGCGTCGCCGCGGACGTGGCCCACCACTATCAGGTCGAAACCGCACCCCCGGCCCCGCCCACGTCCGGCGCAGTGCATCAGCCGATCCCGGAGGGTCGAGGCGTCGAGGGCGGCGCCCGGGCGCGCATGAAGGCCGAGGACGCGGCCCGTCGTGAGGCCCCCCGCTAAGCCCGCCTTGAAGCTGCAGCCGGATCTCCGTCAGTTCCGGCGGTTTTGGTGCGCCCTGTTGATCCGTCGCCGCGCCCCTCTATGTTGCGGTGCAGCACCTTGTGTGTGTGTGCTTCGGTGACCCATGGCTCCTTCTGACGCCTGCGCCCGCCTCGACCTCGAGGTCGGCGGGGCCGCTTCCCCTCTTCCTGCCCGCGCCGAACCCGGTCGGCTTGCGCTTGTGCTGACGGCGCTGGGCGTGGGTGGCTTCGCCATCGGCACGACCGAGTTCGCCGCCATGAGCGTGCTGCCGGACTTCGCCGCCACCCTGGGCGTGGACGAGCCCACGGCTGGGCGAGTCATCAGCGCCTACGCCGCCGGCGTCGTCGCCGGCGCGCCAGTGCTCGCGGTGATGGGCGCCCGAGCGCCCCGGTGGCTGCTGCTCATCGCCCTGATGGGCCTGTTCGCGGTCGGCAACGCCCTGAGCGCCATCGCCCCCACCTTCGAAGCGATGCTGGCGTTCCGCTTCCTGAGTGGTGTGCCCCACGGCGCCTACTTCGGCGTGGCCGCCCTGATGGTTGCGGGACTGGCGCCGCCGCGGTTCCGCGCGCGCGCGGTCTCCATGATCCTGTTCGGACTGACAGTCGCGACCGTAGCGGGGGTGCCCCTGGTGAAGACCGTCGCGCAGGCATTCGGCTGGCGTTGGACCTTCGCGATCGTGGCGGCTCTGGCGGTGCTGACCATGGTGTTGATCGGAGCCTTCGCGCCTCGGGACCGTGGGGACGCGGCGGCCGTGCCGCTCCGCGAGCTCGGCGCGTTAAAGAACCGGCAGGTCTGGCTGACGCTCGGCGTCGGCGCGATCGGGTTCGGCGGCATGTTCGCGGTCTATGCCTATCTCGCCTCGACCCTCACGGCTGTGACGGGCGTCGGGCCAGCCGTTCTTCCGTGGGTTTTCGGCGTCTTCGGGGTGGGCATGATGGCCGGCAACCTCATGGGCGCCTGGGCGGCGGACCGCTATGGCATGAAGGCGGCGGGCGGCCTTCTGCTCTGGAGCGCGGCGGCCCTGGCGCTTTATCCGATCGCGGCGCAGGCACTGTGGTCCACGTTGCTGGTCGTCACCCTGATCGGGCTGGGCGGCGGGCTCGGCGCCATCCTGCAGACACGGCTGATGGATGTGGCCGGCGAGGCGCAGACCCTCGCCGCGGCGCTGAACCATTCCGCCTTCAACACCGCCAATGCGCTCGGACCCTGGCTCGGCGGCATGGCCGTGGCGGCTGGCTTCGGGTGGACGTCGACGGCCTGGGTGGGTGTAGCCCTCTCCCTCGGGGGGCTGCTCGTCTGGGGGCTGGCCCTCTTGGACGGGCGGCGCAGCGGAGCTTGACCGTCAGCCCACTGACTTGGTGAGCGCAAACGCAGTGAAGAAGCCGGCCACGGTGATCAGCCCAGCGAAATCGTGGGCTTCCTCATAAGCTTCCGGAATCATGGTGTCGGCCAACATGGCAAGGATGGCGCCGGCGGCCAGCGCCTGGACGGCGGCCACCGCCGCTGGCGAAGCGGCGTCGAACGCCACGTAGCCCAGCAGGGCCGCCGCGCCAGAGGCCAGGGCGATCGCGCTCCACAAGATCAGGACGAAGTGCGCCGGCCGCCCTGCCCGGCGCATGCCGGCCGAGCTTGAGAGGCCCTCCGGGACGTTCGACAGGAAGACCGAGGCGACGGCGACCGCGCTGACGCCCTCACCCGCAAGCAGGCTCACGCCGATCACGATGGACTCCGGCACGCCGTCCAGCAGAGCGCCTACGGCCAACGCCGTGCCGCTGCTGGAGTCAGTCGGCTGTTGGTCCCCCGAGCGCTTTCGGTCCCGCGCGCCGGCTCGCGCCAGGGCCACGTTGGCCAGAGTGTACGCGCCGGCTCCAGCCAACAGCCCCAGGGCCGAAGGACCCAAGCCGCCGCGTGCGAACGCCTCGTCCATGAGATCGAAGCACACCGCCGAAATCAGCACTCCGGCGCCGAACGCCATGATTGCGGCCGTGACCCGCTGCGGGATGCGCAGGAAGTAGCCGGCCAGCGCGCCCAGCACGAGCGCCGAACCCGCCAGCAGCCCCCACAACCCGGCCTGGACAGCCATCAGGTCCACGGCACGGCTCCCGCGTACACCAACCGCCGGGTGCGGGACGTCCGCCCGCGCGCCAAGTCGGTGCAGCTGCCGAAGAAGGCGACTTCGGTATGCGCCAGCTGGACGGTGAAACGACGACTGTCAGAGAGTCGCGCCTCGGCCTTCAGTTCGTCTTCGGGATCAGGCGCGACAGCCAAGGCACCCGTTGCTGCGTCGACGACGCCTTCGGACGCCAGGCCGGCGCGAACGATCTGGACGAGCTGTGGCTCGAACACCCGTCCGCGATACATTTCGGGGAGGAGCCTTCCAGCCGCCTCCGCCGCCAGGAGCGCCTTCAGGTCCACGCGGTCGAGGTGCGCGTACATGCTGCCTGAGGGGAAGACGATGCCGGTCGCTGCGAACCGGTCGCCTCCGAGATGCGAGCATTCCAGGGGGGCGAACGGGCTATCGCCGGCGTCGTATAGGCGCCGCGCCTCCCGCCACACGGCGAATCCGAACTTGGCGCAGCACCGATCCCGGGTTCCGTGGGTGCAGACCATCAGCCGGGGCGCGGGCGTCTCATCCAAGTCGAAGCGTCGCGAAAAAAGCTGGAGCAGCGGGTCCAGGGCCGGCGGCCGAGGCGCCTCGGGTTCGGCATGAACCAGCACCGACGCACCGGTCTCCGGCGGATTGTACAGCCTGGTGACGACGCCGGCCTTTCGGGCGACCTGCACGGCGGCGAGCTCCGCCGCAGACGCCCAGCCGAGGTTGAACTCGCTTTCACCCCACCAACGCTTGGCGACGGGCACGAACACATAGGCCCGCCCACGCACACCCGTGCCGGGCAGCGCCCCATGGCGGGCCAGAGCCTCCCGGGAACAGAAGTTCAACCGGCCGGCCCTGCGGAGACGACGAAGACGCCGCGCCCCACCATCTCGTCGACGAAGGGCGCAGCGAGCGGCCGCAGGGTCTCTGGCAGTCCGGCCTCCAGAGCCGCGTAGGTGACGGCAGAGCCGCTCACCAGGGTCTCCAGCGCAGCTTTAAGAGGTGCGGCTACGGTGTAGGTCGTACCGCGGTGACTGAGCCGGACCACCCCGTCGTCACCGTCGCGCAGCCCGCGCGCCCCGTCCGAAAGCCGGATCTCCGCCGCGGCGTCGTAGGAACCGGGTTTGCCGATATGGGGAAAGGACAGGCGAGGTCGTCTGGTCTGCCGGGCCTCAAGCCAGCGCCGGTAGCCTTGCGCCAGCTCCGTGGGATCCTTGTCCGCCAGCGCGTGCAACAGAGCGGCTATCCGCCCGCCGAGAGCCGTATCGTCCTGCTCAAGCGGCAGGTCCGCGCGGGCGAGCGGGTCGCCCAGCGCCTCCGTCGCCAACCAGTCCAGGAAGTCCGCGCCAGTCTTTCGCGTGAGGCCGATCGTCAGGTGAAGGGTGGGAACACCCAGTCCGACGGCGGCGTGCCACCAGCCTCGCGGCAGGTACAGGACCTCGCCGGGCTCGAGCACGAATTCCTCCTGGGGCGACGACGGCCGCTCGTGCCCGCCCGATCGGTCCCGGCGGCTCGGCCATGATCGTGTCGCGCCGTAGAGAGCCCAGCGCTTGGCGCCTTCCACCTGCACCACGAAAACGTCGTGGTCGTCCCAGTGCACGTCGAAGCCCTGGGTCGTGCCCCAGCAGGCGTAGAGGTTCGCCTGGCTCGCGCACAGGAAGCTCGCGGCCAGGTCGCCGCAGACCCGCTGCAGGGGCGGGCTGACCTCATTGGCTGCGTCGAGGATCAACGTCGCCCCGCTCTGCAGCCGTTCGTTGAGCGCTGCAGCGTCGAGGTCGTGCAGCGTTCCGCCGCGGCGGGTGCGACGCACCTTGAACACGCCTTTGGTCACGTCGCCGCCCGCGCGCTCCAGCCGGAGCCGCGGGGGCGCTAACCGATGTTCGGCTAAGGCGGCGTTGAGCCGACCCCAGTCGAACAGGCGCCCCGCCGCGCCGACCGGCAGGCGCGCACGGCATGGCTCACGCGCCTGCATGGCGGTGAGGAAGCCCTCGAGGTTCTCAGTACCGACCAGGGCGGCGACAGCCGCCCGGGCCGGCGCCGTGATCTCAGCTGTCGGTTCCGTCGGCGTCGTCGGCGTCAGCGCCGTCAGTTTCACCTTCGTCGGCGCCGTCAGAGTCATCTCCGTCCGCTCCGTCGCTGTCCTCAGGGTCGGCGGCCGAAATCGTCTCCGTATCGCCAGCGGCCGCGTCCACGCCGAGCAGCAGCGAGTTACGCTCGAGCAGGTCTTCGTTCCTCATAGGTCGATCCTCATCGTCCGAACAGGGCGGCGCCCGGCCCCCACCATCACGCGTTCACGGCGCCTCGGGACGATAACGGGCCCACATGACCGTTTGATCCCGCGGCCGCTCAGCGGAGGGGCGTAACCGCGCGCGTCTCGGGCACAAAGGCGACGGCGTCGAACTGGCGCTGCAGATCCACCTGGAAGTAGTGAGCCTCCCGCTCCATGTCCGGCCGATAGATCACGCCGATCATCCTTTGGAGGCGAGCCTTCGCGAGACTGGCCGGCAGTTGTTGGCCCTTGAGCATCACAAGGGATGGACCGACGCCCAGGCGCCGAAGGACGCCCGCATGGCTGTCCTCCAGTGCGGGCGTGACGTTTCGCACCCGACCGGGCCGATCCCATTCCGTGGCCGCCATCACCGTGCCGCGGTCCGTGAGGAAGCCGAGCGAGAAGGCCTTGCCGGCATGACGTTCTCGCAACAGCTGCCCGATGTTGATCTCGCCCGCGCGAGCCTTCTCCGTCGCGCGCGCGTCCCCCAAGTGGCTGTTGTGCGCCCAGACGACCACCCGCCCCTCGCCGCCGGACGCGGCCCCGACATGGTCGGCGATCTCCTCGATGGTCTGCGTCATCGCGCGGTCACGCACGTTCCAGCTGTATGCGCCGGCGTAGACCGCGCGGTAGTAGGCTTCCGCCCCGACGACTGAGGCGGCGTGACGAAGCGCCGAGAACTGCGCCTCCGCCGCTATGGGGTCGGAGGGCCGCGGCCGCGCACGCATGTCGGCCAGCACAGCCGCCGCGGCCGTCTCGCACGAACGCTGCGGGCGGCGAGTCGCCGCCCCGTAGGCCTGCAGATCACCGCGATAAGGGGCGAAGCATCGATAGTGCCGCCTGGCCTTGTCCGCCGACGCGGGATCATTGCGGCTCAGCCATGCCACGACCGCATCCGAAGCCTCGCTCAGGTTGTAGACGTCCATGCCATAGACGCCCACGCGGCGCTCAACCGGCTGACTGAGGTTGTGAGCCCGGAGCCGCTCGATCAGGTCGCGGAACTCGTTGTTGCGCCACATCCACGTGGGAAAGCGGCTGAAGCCGGAGAGCGCCTCCTCCGCCGTGCGGTCCGAGCTCAGACCGCGGACGTACCGGTTGACCCGCTCCGTCTCGGGCCAGTCGCCCTCGATGATGACGGCGCCGAAGCCCTGCTCCCGCACGAGGCGCTCGGTGATGCGGGCGCGCTCCACGTAATACTCTCGGGTGCCGTGGGTGGATTCGCCCAGCAGCACGAACCGCGCCTCTGCGGCGGCGACCACCACGCGGTCATAATCAGAGGGATCGCCCGTCAGAGGCGTCGCGGCGGCGCCGAGATCGTCCTGCGCGAGGGCGGCCCAGCCCGCCAGCGCGAGACCCAGGCCAGCGACGGCCGCGGCGAGCCAAGCCGCCAAGCCGTGGAGGCGACGAGCCATGCGCTCAGGCCCTCGCCTTCACCTGGGCATAGAGCTCGGCGGGCGGCTCGGGGAAGTAGCGGAGCAGCGCCGAGCAGAGCCAGCCTTCCATCTGGAAGTCGGCGGAGTGGTACCAGGCCCCGCCGCCGTCCAGCCGTGTGCGCGTCATATGAAACTGATGCCCCGGGAACGGCTGTGCCGAGAACACGAGGACGAAGCCGCTCTCGGCGCCGGGAATGGAGGCGGTCGCTCGGTCCATCCAGGTGTCCGCGCCAGCGACGAAGGGCTCCTGGCGGAGCCCGCGCGCGGGATCGTCGAACACCCACTGCCCGTGATGTTTGTAGGGAGCGATGACGTTGATCGCATTGGACGCCGGAGCGGCGCCGGCCAGCCCCGCCGCCGCCAGGGCGCTCGCGACCAGGTTTCGGAGTGTCTGCATCATCCACAAGTGGAGATGCGAGCGTCGGACGCAAGCGGAGCAGAATACCTTTCACTTCAGTCGGTTATCCGACATTGTGCAGGTGCCGCAGGCGAAGGCCGCGCGCCGGTGTCCGCCCTCTTGATCGCCGACCTGGGCTCCAGCATCCTCGCCCAGAGCGCCCTGGAGTTGTGTCTTGAGAAATATGCAAGCCGCGTGCGCACGGACCGTCATGCTCCTGGTCCTGCTCCTGGCCTTGCCGATTGCGGCTCGCGCGGCGGCGCTCGAAACCTACGGCCGGCTGCCGACGATAGAATCGGCCGCGATCTCGCCCGACGGGCAGACGATCGGGATGATCTGGACCAACGGGGAGCAGCGGCGGATCGTCGTCCAGCCGATCGGTCAGCCCGATAAGCTGCAGGTCGAGAACGCCGGCGACGTGAAGGTGCGCTCCCTGTTCTGGGGCAGCCCCACCCACTTGATGGTCTTCTACACCCGGACGGCCGACATCCGACGGGTGACCGGCCCCCGGGCCGAGTACATGATGGGCGCGGTCTACGACACCACGACACGCAAGGCGCGCCCGCTGATGCATGACGTGCAAGGCGGGCTGAACGCCATCTATGGGCGCCCGGCGGTGCGCACGATCGCGGGCAAGCCCGTGGCCTTCCTGCAGGGGGTGCGGTTCATCGAGGGCCGCGGCCGGCTGGTGCTGTTCCGGGTCGATCTGACGACCGGCCGCAGTGAGGTTGTGGACGAGAAGTCCGAGGACGCGGCGGAGTGGGTCGTCGACTCCGATGGCGAGGTGCTGGCCCGCGCCGATCTGGACCGGAGCAGCGGCCGGTGGCGGCTCTATATGCGAGATCGTCGCTCCTGGCGGCCCGTGACCCTGCCAGAGACTGCCGAGCGACCCGACCTGGACGGCCTTGGCCGCACCAGCAAGTCGGTCCTTGTGCGCTTCGTGGAGGACGACCGGACGGTGTTCCGCGAAGTGGATAGCCAAACGCTTGCGGTCAGCGAGCCCCTCACCCTGCCCGGCGCCAGCCCCGTGCGCGACCCTGCCACGCACCTGGTGATCGGGGCCTATGCGTTGGTCGGCGACGACGACCGATGGAGCTTCTTCAGCCCGCAGGATCAAAAGATCTGGGACGCCGTGCGGAAGGCCTATCCCGATGATCGTATCCAGCTGCTGTCGCAGTCCAGCGACCGCAAGCGACTCGTCGTTCGCGTGGATTCGCCGACCGAAGGCCCCTTCATCGTCCTAGTGGACCTGAACACCCGCGGCAGTACCCTGGTCGGCGGGGTCTACAAGGATCTGGAGCCAGCGGACGTGTCGCCGGTGCGGCCGATCCGCTTCAAGGCCGCGGACGGGCTCGAGCTCACCGGATATCTAACCGTTCCTCGCGGCAAGGAGGCCCGAAACCTGCCGCTGGTCGTGAACCCGCACGGCGGCCCTGCCGCGCGCGACACCCCGGGCTTCGATTGGTGGGCCCAGGCCATGGCGTCCCGCGGCTACGCGGTCCTGCAGGTGAATTTCCGCGGTTCACAAGGTTTCGGCTGGCCGTTCCTGAAAGCGGGCTTCGGGCAGTGGGGGCGCAAGATGCAGTCCGACGTGTCTGACGGCGTGCGCCACCTGGCGGCTGAAGGTGTGATCGATCCGAAGCGGGTGTGCATCGTCGGCGCCAGCTACGGCGGCTACACGGCCCTGGCGGGCGTCACGCTCGAGCAAGGCGTCTACCATTGCGCCGCTTCCGTCGGCGGACTGAGCGACATGGGCAAGATGGCCGCCTGGTCGCGTCGCCAGGGCGGCCTCTTGCGGCAGCGCTACCTCCTGCGGCTGCTCGGGGCGGAGAACGCTCGCGACGATGCGCTGGACGCGATCTCGCCCGCTCTGCTCGCGGACAGGGCGCAGGCCCCGGTGCTGTTGATCCACGGGCGGGACGACACCGTCGTCCCGCTGGAGCAGAGCCGCTACATGGCCGACGCCCTGAAGAGGGCGGGCAAACCTGCCGAGTTGGTGGTGCTTCCCGGCGACGATCACTGGCTCTCACGCGGAGAGACGCGCCTGCAGATGCTGAAGTCCGTCGTCACCTTCCTCGAGACGCACAACCCGCCCAACTGACCGCCGGCGTCAGATGCCGGGGGCGTACGGGAACTCCAGCGACTTGTAGTGATCCAGGTCGTGCGGCGGCGCGGCGTAGCCGGACGGCAGCGGACGCTTCGAGATGGACTGGAAGTAGGCGATCGACGCATCGCGCCACCACTGCGCCTCCTTCTCTTGGATGCCGAGGAAGGCCGAGACCTCCGCATACCGTTCCGCGTCGACGTAAGGCGCCAGCGACGTCCAGGTGGCGCGCATGTCGGCGACCTCCGAGACCCCTTGCGTGTAGCGGACCACCAGTTCGTCCCAGAGCGTGCGGCCGGACTTCACTTTCCAGTCCCACGGCAGGTGGTGGAACCAGAGAAGGTCGCGCTCGTCGATCTTGCGTGGATCGTTGAACTTGGCTGCGACCGGCGGCGCATACTGGCTCACCGCGTTCGAACCCTTGGCGGTCCGGTCGAAGCCCACTCCGTTCGCGTCGGCGCGGTGATAGTAGACGCTGGTCCAGTCGGCGCGCGGGCCGCCCTCGACCCAGGGCCCGGGGCCATAGTGGTGACTGCGGCCCATCAGGTGGTGCAGGCCCAGCGGCCCGGTGTAGTTCACGACCGCCTCGCGCGACCCCATCATCATCTTCACCGCGGGATCCACGAAGCCTCGCTCCGGCGTGAAGGTCAGCGCCGCCCACTCCCGTGCGATGGGCTCGGCGCGTGCGTCGGGATCCCACGCCATCCGGCCGAAGGCGAACCAGTTGGCCTGGTCGAACTGCGATCCTGACCAGTTGCGGTCCGTCCCGATGTTGGCGACCCCCGCCATTCCGGTGCGGCGGTAGCCGAACAGCTCACCATCGATGACCTTCGCGACGGTGGAGCCCTTCCCCTTGGCGTAGGTGTCGGACTGCAGGGTCTCCTCCCACATGGTCCCGAGGTAGGCCAGATGGGTGGCGAAGCCGAGGTATTCCTTGGTGATCTGGAACTCCATCATCACCGGAGTCTTGGACATCGCGCCGAACAGCGGATGGAAGGGCTCGCGGGGCTGGAAGTCGATCGCGCCGTTCTTCACCTGAACGATCACGTTGGGCGCGAACTGGCCGTCGAACGGCTTGAACTCGTCATAGCCCTGCTTGTGTCGGTCGTCCGGCTGCTCGTGGCTGTAGACGAAGGCGCGCCACATCACGACGCCCCGGTCGCCGACCGCCTGCGCCAGCATGTTGGCGCCGTCGACGTGGGTCCGCTTGTAGTCCTGCGGCCCCGGCTGCCCCTCCGAATTGGCCTTGACCAGAAAGCCGCCGAAGTCGGGGATGTACCGGTAGATCTCGTCCGTCTTGGCCTTCCACCAAGCCCGCACCTGCGGATCCAGCGGATCGGCGGTCTTGAGCCCGCCGATCTCTATGGGGGCGCTGAAGCGGGCGGTCAGGTAGACCTTGAGGCCGTATGGCCGGAACACGTCCGCCAGCGCCGCGGCCTTCTCCAGATATTGAGGCGTCAGCACCGTGGCGTTGGCGTTGACGTTGGTCAGCACCGTTCCGTTGATGCCGATGGAGGCGTTGGCCCGGGCGTAGTCGACGTAACGCGGATCCTTGAAGTCCGGGAGCTTGTGCCAATCCCAGAGGGAGAAGCCGGCGTAGCCGCGCTCGACGGTGCGATCCAGGTTGTCCCAGTGGTTCAGGACGCGAATCTGGACCTTTGGCGCGGAGACGATGTCCAGTCTCTCCAGCGACTGGCGCCCCTGCACGACTTGGAGGAACCGGAAAGCGCCATACAGAACGCCGACGTCGCTGTTGGCGGCGATCACGGTGGCGCGGCGGCCGCCGACCGTGACGCTGCGGATCAGATAGCCCTCGGGGCCGAGTTCGCCGAGCGGCAGGTTCAGTGCGGCGACGGCAGGCGAGGAGGCCGGGGTGCCGAAGATGAGGGCGCCCTCACGCTCGGGCGCCTGCGAAACGGAGAGGGCGGAGCCCAGCATGGCGCCCAGACCTCGCTGAAGTTCCGCCTCCGCGACGGCTAGCGTCGGCGACTGCGCCCCGGCGACGAGTTCGGTCACCGCGGCGCCGTAAGCCCGCGCCTGGGCTTCTGGAAGCGGCTGGTAGCGCAGCCACAGGTCGTAGCCGTCCTCCGCCGCCGCGGTGGCAGGGGTCGCCAGCACCAGGCAGGCGAGGATCAGACGGCGCAGCGCCGCGAGCAGCTTCATCGGTCTTCCTCCCGGCCCACGTCTTTTCAATCGCGTGGCGCCCTGGCGATGTGGCGGAGTTCAGACGCCGGAGCGCCCTACCGTGGTAACGGTATCACGCGCTTCGCTCCAGGCAAGCGACGGCTTTAGACGCCCCGCCGCGGCGGCATGGGCACGGGGTCGCTTCGTGTGGGCATGGGGGCGAAGGGCGGGTCCTGCAGGCCCTTGGCCAGGCTTGCGACCTTGACGCTGTCGCCGGTCTCGAAGCAGCGGTTGGCGGCGGCGCCCACCAGCATGGAGTAGGCTCCGCCGAACTGGTCGGAGGCGCGGTAGTACTTGTCGGGTCCGCCGCCGTCGGGAAGGAAGATGTCGTCCAGCATCGCCTTGTCGCCGCCGCCGTGGCCGCCCGTGCCGGTCCAGGGCTCCACCTGACGCGGCGCGCCCCGCAGCGGCATGACCCGGGTCTGCACCCCGCCCTCGGCGATGCCGCCCTGCACCATGTTGCCGCCGGCGACATAGACCTGCTCGACGATGGAGTGCTCGAGCCGGCCCTTGGTGCCGTTGAAGGCGATCGTGTAGCCCTCCCAGGCGTTGCAGGCGTTCAGCGAGTAGGAGAGCGTGGCGCCCTGCCGGTACTTCACGATCACGTTCATGGTGTCCTCGATGTCGATCTCGGGACGCCAGACGCAGCGGTCGCGGAAGTAGCCGTCGTGCTGCTCGTTATCGAGGTACAGCGCCTTCAGGCCGGGATCGGCTGAGATGTCGAGGTAGAAGGTGCACTTGTCCTTCTCCGGGCAGGTGCGGCAGCGCTCGTGGGGGCCCTGCAGGCCCATGCGCCGGGCCATGGCGGGCGTGTAGAACTCCTTCTTGCCGTAGGCCAGCACCGTGTCCGGCACGTCCGACAGCCACCAGTTCACCAGGTCGAAGTGGTGGGTGGACTTGTGGATCATCAGCCCGCCGGACTTGTCCTTGTGGGCGTGCCAGCGGCGGAAGTAGTCGGCGCCGTGGTTGGTGTTCAGGAGCCAGTGGAAGTCGACCGACAGCACGTCGCCGATCTCCCCTGACATCAGGATGTCCTTCACCTGGGTGCGCGGGGGCGAGTAGCGGTAGTTGAAGGTGACCCGCAGGCTCTTTCCGGTGCGCTTGCAGGCGTCCAGGATCCGCTGCGCCTTGGCCGGCGTGGTGGTCATCGGCTTTTCGGTGATGACGTCGCAGCCCGCCTCCAGCGCACGCACGATGTAGTCGTCGTGGGTCGCGTCCACCGTGGTGACGATCACCACCTGCGGCTTCGTCTCCCGGATCATCCGCTCGAAGTCCCCGTGCGCATAACCCTTAGGCTCAGACGCCTTCGCCTCGCGAGCCCATCCCTGGACCTTGCCGATGCGCCCCGCATTCGTGTCGCAGACGCCGACAAGCTCCGCATGGGCCTTGTAGTCACCCCAGATCGCGTTCTGGTACATGCGGGCGCGCGAGCCCACCCCGACGATGGCGTAGCGCTTCTTGGTCGCCGCCCGGGCGGCGCTTCCGGCGGCGAGCGCCAGGCCAGCCACGCCGACGAAGGTGCGCCGGTCGAGTTTCGGGTCGGTCATGACATTCCCCCTCGGGTGCTCATGGTCAGCGCGCGGCGATGCGTCGGACGCGGAACCAGTCGACGTCGACAGGCCCGCCCTCCCCGGCCCGCACCGGATCGTGGAAGGTGAAGACGGCCGGGCGCGAGCCCTTCCACCAGCTGAACCTGAATGGCGCAGGCCGTCCCAGGGCGGTGAAGGTGCGTCCGTCATCCAGGCTGTAGGCGTAGGACGCAGTCATGTCCGCGTTGACCGTCAGGCGCAGCTGGACACGCGGGGCCGAGATCTCGGGGCCCGCTGTCTGCACGCCAGCGGCCGACATCACCAGGCGCCGCTTCCCGCCCTCGCGGACCACGCCGATCCAGCTCGGGCTCTGGCCAAACATGGAGAGGCCCGCCTTCTGGCCGTCGACCATGCGGCCGACTTCCATGCGGACGGTCACCTCGCTGGCGCGGTCCTGCTGCACCTGCGTCAGGGTGTTGCGAGCGCTGATCAGGTCCTTGGCGGGACCCGAGACCAGCCGCAGGTGGCCTGGGCGCGCGCTCAGGCTCCAACGGGCGGCCACCGGGTTGTGATTCCATTCCCATTGCACTCCCAGCTTCCCACTGGCGAACTCGTCGGAGGTCTGCGGGAACACCGGCGGGAAGCGCCCGCCGACATCGGGCATGGGGTGCTCCAGCACCGGCTGGCCGGAGACCTTGCCGGGGATCGGCTGCCCCATCACCGGCCAGTCGTCCTTCCAGACGACCGGCTGCAGGTGGACGATCCGCCCGTAGCCCCCGGTGGAGTTGAAGTGGACGAACCAGTCCTGTCCCGACGGCGTGCGCACCCAGCCTCCCTGGTGAGGGCCCTGGACCTCGGTGTCGCCCTTCTCCAGCACGACCCGATGCTCGTACGGCCCCCAAATGTCGCGGGAGCGGAGCACGGCCTGAGGCCCCTTCTCCACCCCGCCGATCGGCGCGAAGATGTAGTACCAGCCGTTCCGCTTGAAGAGCTTCGGTCCCTCCAGCACCGGCAGGTTGACCTTGTCCTCGACGATGGTCCGCCCGCCCGGCAGCACCCTCTTGCCGTCGGGGCTCATCCGGTGGAGGACGAGCGGACCCGCCCCGACCCGGGAATGGATGAGGTAGGCGTTCCCGTCCTCGTCCCAGAAGGGGCACGGATCCTCGAGGTTCGGTTCGCGGATCACCGCCACCGGCTCGGTCCAGGGCCCCTCCGGGTTTTTCGCCGTGGCCATGAAGATGCCTTCGTGCGGCGTGGCGAAGTAGACGTAGAACAGGCCATTGTGATGGCGGATCGCGGGCGCCCACACGCCGCCAGCGTAACGATTTCCGACCGCCCGTTGCTCGCGAGGGACCTGCGTTCCCTTTTCATCGAACGGCACCGGACCGGGCAGGTCGAACTCAGGCGCGAAGGGCAGGTCCTTCAACACGTGACCCGCGATGGTCCAGTGCACCAGGTCCTTGGACTTCAGCACCGGCACGCCGGGCGAGAAGTGGAAGGACGAGGCCACCATCCAGTAGGTGTCGCCCACGCGGATCACGTCCGGATCCGAGTAGTCCCCATAGAGGATCGGGTTCTTGTAAGTGTCCGCTGTCAGGGCGGGCGTCGCCAGACACGCCGTCGCAACGACAGCGGTGGCGACGGTTCGCCTCGCCCAAGCGCTCAGTCCGAACATGGCGGCCTCCGTCCATTCATCCGCGCCTACTCTGGCGCTTGAAGAAGAAGGCGCCGACCCGCAGATCTGGCCGCGGATCGGCGCTAGTCGCTAGCGTGGGATCTGACGCCAGAGGAAGAGACGGCGCCACACGCTAGACAGAGCGGTGAGAGCCCCGGCGTCAGTTGAACTTCAGCGTGGCGCCGAGGAAGAACTCCCGGCCGGCGTAGTCGTAGGTCGCCGCCCAGGTGTTGTTCCGGATTTGAGAGCTGCCGACGACCGGCGGGTCGTTGTCGAGCAGGTTGCGCACGCCGCCGTAGATCAGCGCGTCGTCGGTCAGGTCCCACTTGAAGGACAGATCGAAGTAGTGCTCGGCTTCCAGGACGGGATTGGTCAGGTCCTCCAGCGCTGGGGCCACCGCATTGCGCCGCGTCGGCAGCACATAGCGATCCACCACCACCTCACCGATGTAGCGGTGGCGAAGGCTCAGCCCCAGCCGGCCGGAATCCCAGGCCAGCCGGGTCACCCCCTTCCACTCGGGAATGGGCTCGCCGCAGGTGGTGCCGAAGGAGCCGACGCACTCGTTGGTGATGTTGGGGAAGGCCTCGACAGGCGTGGAGGTGAACTCCTCCGTCCAGGTCCAGTTGGTGCGCACGCTGAAGCGCGACCCTTCGCCGAACAGCCCCCAATCCATGTCCCAGGCGTAGCGCGCCTCGATATCGACCCCTGAGGTCTCCAGCGCGCCGGTGTTGGCGTTGCGGATCTCGGCGCGATACTGGCCGCCGATTTCGCCGGTCACTGGGTTGCGGTCGATCGCCTGGCAGAACTCGCTGTTGATGTTCTGGATGATGTTGAAGCAGAGGTTCAGCGTGTTGTTCAAACCGCCGCCGAGCGCGCCGATCGCGCCATCCAGCTTGATGTCGAAGTAGTCGACGCTCATCGCGAACCGGGGAAGGAACCGGGGCGTCAGCACCGCGCCGAACGTGCGGGTGTCCGAAACCTCCTCACCGACATTCGGGTTGCCGCCGAAGAAGGCTTCGATGATGTCATTGGACTGGACCCCGGCGGTGAAGACCGCCGCGGTGGGAACGCCGCTGGCGACGCAGATGGCGCGCACCGCCTCTGTCCGCTGCGCCGTCGGCTGGCGGCTCGAGCACGGGTCAGTCGCCGGATCCACGCTGCGGCGCAGGCCGCCGTACAACTCGCCCACATTCGGCGCGCGGATGGCGCGCTGATACTGGCCCCGGAACGCCAGGTCGGGGTTCACCCTCCAGTCGGCTCCGTAGAGATAAGTCCAAACCGCGCCGACACCCTCCAGGTCGTAATCGGACCAGCGGAAGGCGCCGTTGGCGATCAGACTCTCGACAAGCGGCAGATCCTTGAGGATCGGCACGCGGACTTCCCCGAACACCTCACGCGCGGTGACGCTGCCGCCCGTAGGCAGGCCCGGGTTGAAGCCCACGACGTCGCCCGACCGCAGGAATTCGTCGGGGATGAAGTTGGCCGACGAGTAGCGCCACTCGCCGCCGAAGGCGAAGCCGACAGGACCTGCCGGCAGGTCGAACAGCTCGCCAGAAAGGTTGGCCGCGGCGACCTGCTGCTCAGCCTCGGTGTAGTTGGTCGCGGCGATCGCGATCGCCTGGGCTCCGGCCTGGGAGATGTTGGGGCCGAAGATGTTCAGGAGCGGCTGCGCGCCGCCCGACGAGAGCAGCCCCGACTGGAAGCGGCTGCGCGAAACGTTGCCCGCCTGACGGCTCGTCTCCTCCGTACGCGCGAACGTGTAGTAGACGTCATAGCGGACGTCGCGCAGGAAGTTCTCGGAGAGGCTGCCCAGCTCACCGCGCAAGCCGAGCGCCATCCGCCAGACATTCCGATCGGACACGTTCCGGCGCAGGCCCACTTCACTGAGGCGCCGGCCGATCTGGATCGCAGCCAGTCCGTCGCCCGGCGTGGTGGTGCGGCTGGAGGTTCCGGTCACGACCGTGGTCGCGCCGGTCTCCCGAAGATCGAGCTGACGGAGGACCTCCCGGGTGGCGGCGTTCAGGTACGGATTGTTCACGTCGAACAGGAATTGTCCGCCGATGTTGCTTGGCGCCAGCTGGTGCTCGACGCGGTTGTTGGAGAAGTGGAACTCGGCGTAGCCCGTCGCCTTCTCGTGGAAGTCGAAGTGGCTGAACGCATTGACCATCCAGCGTTCCTGCGGAACCTGGAGGTAATTGTCCGGCGCCAGGTTGAAGTCGTCCTGAGGCGTCAGGGCGATGCGAGGATTGGCGCCGGTGTCGTTGAAGGTGAAGCCGCGCGAACCGAGGTTCCCGAGGCCCGCGGCGATCAGCGCCGCGTCCAAGCCCGGGTTGGACTGCGCCGACCCGACCGATGGAATGCCGTAGAAGCGGCCATTGGGGATGTCGCCCGAACCCCCGGCGATCAGACCGGGGCGGCCGCCGGCGCCGCGGCAGGTCTGCCCCGCTGGCGGTGAGAACGGAACGCCCGGCTCGGTCTCGCTCCAGGACTGGGACGTCACGCACCCATCAGACAGCGAGTAGAAGGCGAAGTCGCCGCGGTCCCTGCGCGTGATGGACCCGCGGTTCAGGTAGTTCAGCGAGATCACCGCGTTTCCGCGCCCCTCGCTGAAGTTCCCGCCGAACGTGAGGTCCGCGTTGTAGGTGGGGGTCCCGGTGGGTTGGTCGTAGTTCACCTGCGCGGAGGCTTCGACGCCTTCGAAGTCGTCCCGCATGATGAAGTTGACGACGCCGGTGATGGCGTCGGACCCATACACCGCGGACGAGCCGCCCGTGACGACCTCCGTCCGATCGATCAGCGCCGTCGGGATGGTGTTGATGTCGGTCGTCTGTTCCGGGCCGATGATGGCGAACCGACGACCGTTCACCAAGACGAGGTTTCGCTGCGGGCCGAAGCCGCGGAGGTTTACGTCGGCGGTTCCGCCCGGAACGGTGTTGCCGGTGGCGCCGCCGTTCGTGGAGGCGACGAACTGCGGGGACTCGCTCAGCAACTCCTCGATGTTCACCGTACCGGCCGCCCTCACATCCTCCTGCCCGAGGACCGTGACCGGCGTTGACGCCTCGAATCCGTCGCGGGCGATGCGCGAGCCCGTGACGAACACCTCCTCAAGCTCGGTGACCTCTCCTCCCGGCTGGCTTTGGGCGGCGGCGGGCGCCGCTCCTGCGGCGAGCGCGATCGCCAGGCCGGCGGCGGTAAGATGCGTTCCGCACCTCAAGCGAGTGCGAAGGCTACTCGGAACGGACTGCAGCATACGGATTCCCTCCCAGGACTTTTGATTGCTTGCCCGCCGGTGTTCCGGTTCTTGGCGATTTCAGCGCGCGCAGCGCCGGCGCCCGCAGCCATGCGGCGGGCCTCAGTCATGGAGCGAAAACGGGCTTTACCGGCTCGTGCGCCGCGAGCGATCCCCACCCGCGGTCAGCGAGCCAGGCGGCGGCGTATGGACACGCCTCCCTTCCCGACATCTCCCAGTGGCCGCTCGATCGGCGGCCTTGAACGGGAGCCTGCCGATGATCTCACGTGCGCGCAAGTGCAAAGTTGTGACGATTTCTGACCGATGCAGACGAACTTCTTCCGAAGCGCCAGCGCTGCAAGGGCTCACCGCTCCGGCGTCACGACCCGAAGTCGGCGGTAGCGCTCACACCTTGCCGCTGTTCAGTTTACCGACGCGAAGAGCGCCCCAATTTAGTATGATCATTGTCGCTCAAGGCACGTCGACTGCTTAAGTCGGACAAATATCGACGTTGAGCTCCTGCGGCGGAGATACCGCTACCGGCCACGTCGACGCCCCGGGCCCGCGATCACCTGCGCGCAAGATTGAGCAGCCGTAGCTCCACGCGGTTCAGCAATTCAGAGAGGAGCAAGGCCCGGCATGACCGAGCGATGGCGGTGACGGAGGGATTCGAACCCTCGGTACGGGTTTACCCCGTACAACGGTTTAGCAAACCGCCGCCTTCAGCCACTCGGCCACGTCACCAGCTTGATTTGTCGGGTTTTCTCCCGCGCCTCCGCTCGAGCCTGAGGGGACGTATCCTCGACGGCCCGGCGGACGGCGTCGGCGGAGATAACGCATTGCGGCGCGCGGCGCCACCTCTTCGTTCGGCGCTGCATCGCGCCTCTTCACCATGCTCGTGCACGCTCCGTGAAGGGATCGGGCCCAGTGTCCAGCGACGTGGGGGCACGCGTAGGAGGCGTTGAATGACGACTCGGTCCCCCGAGGAGAGCCTGGCGGAACTCTGGTGCGCCGTGTTCGGCGAGCCGCCTCCCCTCGCATCGGACCCTGAAGTCCTCACCGCAATCCTGGTGGACTGCCTCCCCGCCCCGGCGCCTTACAGGCCCGACCAGCCGCCCGCGGCGTTTGACGCGCCGTGTTAACGCGGTCTGCACACGCGGCGCCGCAGACTACATCCATGACGTCCTCGACCGCGCAGCGGGCTCCGTCGGCCCGCCACGTCACGCCCTTGGACGCCGCCGGCCTACAAGCGCTGGCGGCGGCGGCCGTGGAGTCGTCGCAAGATCCAGCGAACCGACGCGGCCCGTTTCGGCCGGAGCGCCTGGCCACCGTCCGCGAGCGACAAGCCGGCCGCGCCAGCGCACGCTTCTTCCGGCTTGCTGACGTGGCGGCGGTGCTTCTGGCGACGACGCTGCTGGCGCACGCGCTGACACCTGGCGGGCTTCTCGATTCCCGTCTGCGCGACGTTGGGCCCCTGCTCGTCTGCGCGCCCCTGACGCTCGCCCTCCTCCGCAGTTTCGGTCTCTACCGCTTCGGCGCTTCAGAGCGGCTTATGGCGCACCTCGCCAAGACCCTCCTGGCTACGATCCTTGGCGCGGCGTCGGCGCTTGTGGCAGGCCTGCCCCTCGGGCTGGATGTGATCGGCGTGCAGCGCCTGGCGCTCTGGGCGGCGGTCACGGGCGGCGCCCTCTATCTGCTGCACCTTTGCTGGTCACTCACCGTGCGCCGGTGGCGCGCGCAGGGCTTGCTCACGCCTAACGTCGTCGTCGTGGGCGCGACGCGGCACGCCGAACGCCTGATCCACGCCGCGCTGTCGCGTCGTGACGTGAATGTGCTGGGGGTCTTCGATGACCGCCTGGCGCGATCTCCGACGGCCATCGGCGGCGTGCCGGTGCTGGGCGACGTGCAGGCGCTGATCAAGCATCGCCTGACGCCCTACGTCGACCGGGTCGTGGTGGCGCTGGACCCGACCGCCAAGACGCGCGTGCGGGAGCTGACGGAGCGTTTGCGAATCTTGCCGAACGCGGTTTCGCTGCTGGTGGACATCGAAGGGGAGGCGGCGCGCTCCGCCGCCCTCACGCGTCTCGCCGACACGCCCCTGGCCCAGCTGTCCGGAGCGGCCGACGATGAAAGCCGCGCTTTCGCAAAGCGTTTGGCCGACCTGGTGTTCGGAGCGCTCGCCACGGTGCTCGCCGCCCCGGTGATGTTCGCTATCGCCGTGGCCATCCGGCTCGACAGTCCTGGCCCCATCTTTTTCCGCCAGCGGCGGCACGGCTTCAACAACGAGGAGATCGTCGTCTGGAAGTTCCGCTCCATGCGAGCGGACGCCGCCGATCACCTCGCTGAGCGCCAAGTCACTGTCGGCGACGAGCGCGTGACCCGCGTCGGCCGGTTCATCCGCAAGACCAGCCTCGACGAGCTGCCGCAGCTCTTCAACGTGCTCAAGGGCGAGATGTCTCTGGTCGGCCCGCGGCCGCACGCCATCGGCATGAAGACGGGCGACGTCCACTCCCACAAGCTGGTGGCCGAGTACGCCCACCGTCACCGTATGAAGCCCGGCATGACGGGTTGGGCCGCCATCAACGGCTCGCGCGGGCCGGTCGACACGCCCGAGGAGGTGCGCCGTCGCGTTGCTCTCGACATCGAGTACATCGAGCGCCAGTCATTCTGGCTCGACCTGTGGATCCTGCTGGTCACCGTGCCCTGCCTGATCGGGGACCGGAACCAGGTGCGATAGGGGGCGGTCGTGTTCTGGCGAGGGGTATGGGGCTATCTGCCCGCCAACGCGCTGGCGGGCGTCGTCGGCTTCCTGAACATCGTTGTCTTCACCCGGCTTCTCTCACCGGAGGAGTTCGGGCGCTACGCGTTGGCCTACTCAGTCATGACCACGGCCCACACCGTGATCTTCACCTGGCTGGAGGCGGCGATGGCGCGGTTCTTCGCGGCCGAGGAGACGGCCGGCGGCGTGCCGAGCCTGTTCGCGACCCTGTATCGGACCTTCGCCGCGCTCGCGCTGATCTACGTGCCGCTAGCGGCGCTGGCGATCTGGCTGTGGCCAGCGGAGACCGGCGCCAAGACCTCCATCGGAGCGGCTCTCGCCGCCGTTCTTTCGCTGAGCCTCGCACGCATGGTGCAGGAGCGCCGCCGCGCAGCGGGTGACGTTTCGACCGCCGCCGCGATCGACATGACGCGTTCCGGAGGCGCGTTCCTGATCGGCGCCGGGCTTGCGGCGCTTGGTCTTGGCGGCGCGGCGCCGATCCTGGGCTTTGGCCTGGCCGCCCTGCTCTGCCTGCCCTTCACCCTGCCTCGAGAGCTGAAGATGGGTCGGAGCGGCCACTTCGATCCGGCGCGGCTCAAAGACTACGGGGCTTACGGCTATCCCGTCGCCGCCTCGCTGGTGCTCGCGGTGATCCTCACCAACACCGATAGGTTCCTGCTTGCGGCCATGCTGGGGCCGGCGGAGGTCGGCGCCTACCACGCAGGCTACAGCCTCGCCTTCCGCACGTTGGACGTCCTCTTCATCTGGCTGGGCGCGGCCAGCGGCCCGGCCCTGGTGATGGCGCTGGAGCGGGGCGGACCGGCCGCGCTGCGTGAGGCCGGGCGAGAGCAGGCCGGCGTCTTCGTCCTCGTCACTCTTCCAGCCGCCGTCGGCATCGCGCTGGTCGCCCGTCCGCTGGGCGAGTTGATGGTCGGCGAAGCGCTGAGGGACCAGGCGGCGCTGGTCACGCCGTGGATCGCCGCCGGCGCCTTCTTCGCTGGGCTGACCACCTACTACCTGTACGAGGCCTTCACCCTGGCCCGCCGCACCGGGCTGCTCCTCGTCGCCATGATCGTGCCGGCCGCAGCGAACCTTCTGCTGGCGCTAATCCTCATTCCGCGGTTTGGGGTCGTGGGCGCCGCCCAGGCCACGGCTGCGGCCTACGCCCTTGGCACGCTCGCCTCATGGCCGCTCAGGCGACGCGCCCTCGACCTGCCTCTTCCCTGGAAGACGATCGCGCAGGCCGGCCTGGCGGCGGGACTGATGAGCGCCGTGGTGGCGCTCCTGCCCTCCCCGCACGGATTGCTGGAGCTGTTGCTGAAAGCCGGCGTCGGCGGGCTGGTCTACGCCGCCGCGGTCCTGACCATGGACGTCTCCGGCGTGCGCAGCCAAGCCGCTCGGATCCTGCGCGTGCTGCAGCCAAGGGCGGCCATATGAGCGGGCCGGCCGAGACTGTGGTCGACAGCGCCGCCCGGGCAGGCGCGGGGCCCGAGTTGTCGGTCCTCATCCCCTTCTTTCGCGACGATCCCCGCCCGCTGCTGGCCGAACTCGATCGGGAGGGCGACGAACTTCGTGACGCCGTCGAAATCGTGCTGCTGGACGATGGCACAGGCGACGACACTCTCGCCGCCGGCGTCGCCGCAACAGTTCGCGCGCTCCGCCTGCCGACCCGGTTTATCCGTCTGCACGGCAACCTCGGACGCGCCCTGGGACGCAACCGGCTCGCCGCCGAGGCTCGCGCGAACGCACTGCTGTTCCTGGACAGCGACATGCGTCCCGACGCGCAGAACTTCCTAAGCGTCTGGCTGGAGACGGCCCGAGAGGGGCTCCCTGTGGTGTTCGGCGGGTTCTCGGCCCCGCGCATCCCCGGTCGTCCAGATCTGGAGGTGGCGCGCAGCCATGCGGCGCGGTCCGACTGCGTACCGGCGTCGGTGCGCGCGCGACAGCCGCACAAGCACGTCTACACCTCCAACCTCCTGGTCAGGCGCGAGGTGTTCCAAGCGGAAGCCTTCGCGGCCGATTTCAAGGGTTGGGGCTGGGAAGACACTGAATGGGGCATGCGCGTCAGCCGTCGCTGGCCCATCGCCCATATCGACAACACCGCGGCGCACCTGGGCCTCGACACCCCCGAAGCGCTCGTCGCCAAGTATGAGCAGTCGGTCGCAAACTTCGGCCGAGTCGTGCAGCGCCACCCCGATCTGGTGGGCGCCTACCAGGTGTACGGGATCGCCCGGAAGCTGAAGCGAGCCCCTGGGCTCAGCCTGCTTCGCCGACTCGTGCGGCAAGCGGCGCTGACGCCGCTCCTGCCTGTGCCCACGCGCGCCTTCGCCCTGCGCCTCTACCGCGCCGCTCTTTATGCGGAGGTCGTTTGATGGACCCGGCCACCCGCTACCGCAGCGCCTCGGCCGCCGAGGCGCGGGTTCGACAGCATGACGTCCGGAAGCGCGTGGAGGCCTTCTCATGAACGACGTGGCGATCCTGATCCCGACGCTCAGACGCCCCGCAGAGCTCGAGCGGGCGCTGCGCTCGGTGTTCGCGCAGGCGCGCGTGGCCGACCGGATCCGCGAGATCGTGGTCGTCGACAACGCGCCCGAAGCGCCTGTGCGAGAGCTGGTCGGACGCCTGCAAGCCGACGCACCCTGGCCCCTCGTCTACGTGCACGAAGCGCGTCCGGGGGTGGCCACCGCCCGCAACGCAGGCCTTCGCGCAACTGCGGCGCCGCTCATCGCGTTCCTGGATGACGACGAAGAAGCGACTCCCGGTTGGCTGGTGGCCCTGCTCGACGTGCAGGCGACGACCGGCGCCGACGCGGTCTTCGGCGTGATCGCGGGCCGCGCCCCCAGCGCCAAGCCATGGCTGCGTGAATACCTGGAGACCTTCTTCTCCCGCGAAGGGCCGGAGCGCTCAGGTTTGATCGACCGAGCCTATGGCTGCGGCAACGCCCTGCTGGTGCGCTCCACCGCCCTGCCGGGCGCCGCCCCGTTCGATTCGGCCGCCGACCAGACCGGGGGCGAAGACGACGCCCTGTTCGCCGCCTTGAAGGCCCGGGACGGCCGTTTCGCCTGGTCGGCCGAGGCGCTTGTGTTCGAGCACGCGCCGGCTCACCGGGCGACCCTAGGCTATGCGCTGCGCCGGGCGTTCGCCTATGGCCAGGGGCCGTCGCAGACGGCCTGGAAGGCCCGCGACTACCCCGCTCTAGCCCGTTGGGTGGCCGTCGGCGCGGCTCAGGCGCTGGTCTATGGCGTCACGGCCCTCGTGATGTGCATGACCTTCCATCCGCGCCGGACCCACATGCTGGATCGGGCGGTTCGCGGCGTCGGCAAGCTGGTCTTCGTCGATGGCTTGGAGCCCAAGCTCTACGGCGCGGCCGCCCTCGACCGATCTACGGCAACAGCCGCCGCAGCAGGGCCGGCGCCGGTTTCGGCGCGCGGTTGAACACCAGGCCGGCGCACCGCCCCCCGGTCGCTGCGATCGCGCTCCGAAGCGCCGCCGGGCCCGATACGTCAACCTGGCTCGAGACCACGAGGACCGTCGCGTCCATCACCGGGGCGAGGGTCACAGAGGTGATCGAACGATCATAGGCGGGCGAGTCCACCACCACCCACTCAGCGTGCCGGCGCAGGGCCTCCCAATACGCCGGCAGCGGCAGGATCTGCACCTGCTGCTGGGCGACCGCCTCCCGGCGAAAGCGGGTCAGCCAAAGCCGACCGTTAAGCAGAGGGCGGGCGATCAGCAGCTTGGAGTCCGCCCCGGGCTTTCCGCTTCCGCCGGGCAGTTGCACGGCGAAGAACGCCGAACCGTCGGGGGAAGCCGCAGCGTGCGTCCCAAGCGGCCCGTAGCGTTCCGCCTCGCGCGCCACCGCTTCGAACTGCGTTTGTGTGTCGAGGTCCGTCTCCACGAGCCAGACGGGGCGACGGGCGCGTAGAGCGGCGTAGAACGCGAACTCGCGGGCCACGGTGGACGTGCCCTCCCCGGTCGCAGCCGAGGCGAACTGAAGCACACGTCCTCGGCCGGGTTGGCCCGGTCCCAGGGACGCCCACAGATCCGCCATTTCGTCGGTCAGGTCGACCATCACCGAATCGTGCGCACGCTCTGAAGTTGCAGCCTACCCTATCCCGTGGCGGGCGTTTCGCCGATGCGGTTCAGCGCTTGACCGGCGCGACCGCCAGCACGGGCAGATCGAGGGTGCGGGCGGCCGTGCCCGGCGTGCCGAACCCACGGCGCAGAAAGACCCGCAGCAGACCTAGGCAAAGCGCCGTGAACGCCGCGAACAGCAAGGCGGCGGCGAGGACCGGCTTTCGGAGGCTATGGCCCTTGGAGGGGGGCACCGCGCGCTGGATCACCCGCACCGTTTCGTCCGAGGCCTCGGCGATCGCGCGCGCGGCGCGCGACTCCTCGCCTCGCGCGGCGAAGGTCTTCACGTTGGACTGCAGCACGTCCCGATTGGTCGCCAAGACCTGGTACTCGCCTTCCAGCGCGGTGAGCCGCTGCAGTCGGGACGTCACCTCGCCCACCTGCCGCTCCAGCTCGGCGCGCCGCTGCTCCAGAGCCGCCGCCTCGGCCTGGGCCGTGCGAAGATCGGTTTCGACGGCCTGGCGCACGGGATTGGGCCCAAGTCGCTGGGCCAGCACCCCAGAGCCCTGGCCGCTGGCGATCAGCCGTTCCAGCTGGGCGATCTTAACCGCGTTCTCCTGCACGGGCCGTGAATCCGGCAGGTAGCGCGCCAGAAGGTCCTCGCGCTCGATCTTCAGGTCCACCAGCTTCTCGGTCGCGGACATGTCGACGTCGCGCTGAAGCTCGATCTCGCCCGGCACCCCGCCGACGCCCGCGGATAGTTGACCCAAACGGCCCTGCACCTCGCGAAGGCGTGCGTCCACCTTGAAGCGCTCGTCCAGCACCGACTGGTACAACGCGGCAAGGGAAGTCTTCTCCGCCGTGAAGTCACCGATGCCGTTCTGCGCCAGGAATCCTTCGTACGCCTGGTCGGCGTCCTCCAGCCGCTGCTCGAACAACCTCCGCTGCGCCTCGATGGCGGGCGAGCTCGGGTCCAGCAGCACCTGTTCCCGGTACTCGAGGTAGTTGTCGACGATCGAGTTCAGAATCGCCGCGGCCGATTCGGGATTCGGATGGTCATAGGAGAGCCGGACGACCGCCGTCTGAGGGGCCGTCGCGATCTTCAGGCTCGACTCCATCGTGCGGATAACCGTTCCCTCGATAGTCTTACGCACCGTGGGATCACCCGCTTCGTAGGCGGCGCCGAGCTTGGGCGCGATCACCTTTACGCCGACGTCGTCCATCACGCGCTGCTTGAGCTGGGCGCTCTGAAGGATTTCGACTTCGGCCTGCACCACCTCCTCGGTCTTCAGCGTCGCGCCGCGTCCAGCCTCGCCCACTCGAGGGTTGTAGATGTACTCCTGGCCCATGCGGACCAGCACGCTGGAATAGGCGGTGTACGTCTTCTCAAGCGTGAACGCGAAGGCGACGCCCAACGCCAGAAGGACGATGAACACCGTCAGCATCAGGAAGCTTTCGGCCCACAGCATGGCGACGATGTCGCCTAGACCATAGCGCTGCCGCACGACCGCAGCGGGGCGCGCCGCCGCCTCGTAGCCGCCTTGGCCAGAACTCCAGGGCCGTTGGGTGCGCATGCTGTTCCGTTTTCAGTTAACGGCACAGTCGTCGTACGCGCTTAACGATTCCTTACGGGTTAACCACGACCGTCAGGTTCTCAGTCGAGACCATTCGCGACCCGCCCATGGCCCAATCCCGCAAGACCGCCGTCGCCTTCCTGGCGCTGGTCCTGGCCGTCCAGGGCGGCGCGGCTACGGCTCTGCCCTTCTTCGACGGCAAGCCGTCGCGAGTCCCGTTCCTGAAGCAGGACAAGTCCGACTTCGTCGACATCGACTACGCCGTCTGGACCGACGAGGAGCCGGATTATCGGCTGTTCCCGGGCGATGAGCTTGAGATCACCGTGCCGTCGGCGCCTGAACTGAACCGCACGGTGAAGGTGCAGCCGGACGGCCGCATAGCCATGCCGCTGATCACGCCGCTCATGGCCGCGGACAAACCGGTCGTGGAGTTGGAGCACCTGCTGAGCCAAGCCTACTCAACGACGCTTCGGCGACCGGAGGTCGAGGTCGCCTTGAAGCAGGCGGGACCGGTGCGGATCTTCGTCGGCGGAGAAGTCGGCACGCCGGGCGTCTACGAGATGCCGGGCGACATCGACGCGCTGCAGGCGGTGATCATGGCGGGCGGCTTCCGGACCAGCGCCCGGGGCCGCGAAGTGGTGGTGGTGCGCCGAAACGGCGCCGGCCGACCGATGATGCGGACGGTCAACCTGTCCCGTGCGCTTGACGTGGCGGACGCGGAGCGCGTGCCGCTGCGCCGGTTCGATATCGTCTACGTGCCGCGTGGACGCCTCAGTGAGGTCGGCGTGTTCCTGTCCCAGATCCGGGACGCGCTGCCGTTCACGTTCAGCTACAACATCGGCGACCCGTACCAGTAGCGGCCGGGTCGCTCACGGCGCGAGCGTCAGGCCCGCAGCCCCACCTGGCCCTGTACCAGCCACTGGCGAGCCGCGCGCTGGGCTTCGGCCACGTCCTCGCGCTCCATCTCCATGGACAGCTCGCGGCGGTAGATCTTGGCCTCTTCCGAGCCGCGCATAGCGGCCAGGTTGAACATCATGTGCGCCGACACACGGTCGAGCGGCGCGCCGCCCTGGCCGGTCGAGTACATCATGCCGATGCGGAACAGTTCGTCGCCCGTCATCTCCGGGGTCGGCAGCGGCAGGCCTTCGGCCATCTCCACAGTCGTCTCAGTCACCGTCTTCGCCCTCCGTGCGAACCCGCCTTTTGCGGGCCGCCCCTCATTCGGTGACGCGAGAAAAGCAGCGCAGCTCTGAAGACAGAGTTAATCGCGCAGAGATCACGAATCTTTTCTGTAAACGCTAAATGAATACAGCGGCGGGCCTTAATACAGCTGCAACTTGATCGAAATGTTGTGTTTACCGTCCCCGCTGGCCGAACAGGACCTGGCGGGCTTTATCCGCCTCCTTACCCTTCTCCGCGAGCGTGCTGTTGCGCAGCTCGTCGCCGACCGCATGGCCGCGCTTGACCCCCTCGCGCACGCCGACGCGCTCGAACCATGCCTTCAGGTGCGGGAACTCTTCGAGATCCTGGCCCTGGTTGCGCCAAGGCACGATCCACGGCCACACGGCCATATCCGCGATAGAGTAGTCCCCCGCGACGTACTCGCGGTCCGCCAGGCGCTTGTTCAGGACACCATACAGGCGGTGGGTCTCGTCGGTGTAGCGGCGTGCGCCATAGGCCAGGTGCCGCTGATCGGCGGTGACCTGCGGCGCGTACTGGCGGAAATGGTGCGTTTGGCCCGCCATGGGGCCCAGACCGCCGACCTGCCAGAACAGCCACTGCTCCACCTCAGCCCGCGCGCGCGGCTCCTGCGGGTAGAACTTGCCGCTCTTCCTGCCGAGATGCTGCAGGATCGCTCCCGACTCGAACAGCGAAAGCGGCCGCCCATCGCCCGCGCCGTCTGGATCGACGATCGCAGGCATGCGGTTGTTGGGACTGATCGCCAGGAACTCGGGCCTGAACTGTTCGCCCGCGCCGATGTTCACCGGCTTCACCACGTAGGGCAGCCCCATCTCCTCAAGAGCGATGGAGACTTTCCAGCCGTTGGGAGTAGGCCAGTACCAGAGCTCGATCGGTTGGGTCATGGCGGTCGCCCTTTGCGTCTGAACGGCTCTCAGATGGAGTCTGGGGCGGAGCGCCGCAACCGAACCTTGGAGCTAAACGGTGCGTTCAGCAGGGGTTCAGCCGCCGCGAACGATGGTGTTCGCAGGATCGCCGGCGTCGGCGACCGGAAGAGACAGGAGACGAGCATGAAGCGTATCGCCCTCGCCGCCCTGGCCGCCGTCACGGTCATCGTTCCGACGGCGTCGACGGCTCAGAACTGGGATCGGCGCGAGGATCGCTGGGACCGCCGCGAGGATCGGTGGGACCGTCGCGAGGACCGCCGTGACAGCCGCTACGACGGCGGCCGCTGGGACCGTCGGGAGGACCGGTGGGACCGCCGCGAAGATCGTTGGGACCGCCGGGAGGATCGCTGGGATCGGCGCCATCGCGACTGGTGGCGCGGCCGCGCCGAGTTCCGTGGGTACGCCGGACCGCGGTCTGGCTACTACTTCGCCCCGGGTTACGGCTACTACCGGGTCGCGCCCACCTATTACGGCCGCCGCTGGAGCCGGGGCGCCTACCTGCCGCCGGAGTTCCGCCGCTACTACGTCCGCGACCCCTACTTCTACGGGCTGCGTCCGGCGCCGCGCGGATACGCGTGGGTGCACGTGAACAACGACATCGTGCTCACGGCCCTAGCCACGGGGGTCATCGCCGACGTCCTGTTCGATATCTACTAGACGCCGGCGACAAGCTGACGACGAGGAGCCCCGCAGGTTCGCCTGCGGGGCTTTTTGTCGGCGGGGACGGCGCATGGAAGGCTGTTAACTGTTCAGCCCCAATTCATCCGGCGAGCCGCACCTTCTCCATCAAGGCCGACAACACGGCGGCGGGACTGTCCCGCCATAGGAGACGCGAGCGTGATCAAGAGACTACTGCTGGTGGGGGCTGCGGTCGCCTCCTTCGCCGCCCCGGTGCTGGCGAACGCCCAGGAAGGCGATCGCGAGCGGGGCCGGCGCGGCGGCGGTGAGCGCAGCCGCACCTTCGAGGGGGGTCGCCCCGAGGGCAACCGCTTCTATCAGGCTCAAAATCGTGGCGGCGAGAACCGCGGCGAGGGAAATCGCGGCGGAGATCAGAACCGCGGCGGGAGAGAATGGAGTCGCGGAAGCGAGAACCGCGGCGATGGCCGCGGCGGTGAGAACCGAGGCGAGCGCAGGGACTGGAACCGCGGCGAGCAGAGCCGTGGCGGCGAGCGTGGGGATTGGAGCCGCGGCGGCGAGAACCGTGGCGACCAGGGTCGCGGAGATCAGGGTCGCGGCGGCGAGCGCGAGTGGAATCGAGGTGATGGGAACCGCGGCGGCGACGGCCGGGGCGACGGCCGCGGCGATTGGAACCGCAATGACGGCCGGCGCGATTGGGATCGGAACGGTGGCCGCGACTGGAACCGGAACGACGGGCGTCGGGACTGGGACCGCAACGACCGGGGCCGGTACGAGCAGTTCCGCCGCTCCTGGAACCGCGATCAATGGCGCCGCAACTGGGATCGGCGCGGGGGCAACTGGTGGCGCGGCTCCAACCTGTTCCGCGGATACACAGGGTTCCGGACTTACTACTACTTCGCGCCAGGCTACGGGTACTACAACGTTCCACGTCAGTACTGGGGTCGAAACTACGGCATCGGCCAACACCTGCCGAGCTTCTACCTTCGTTACGTGGTGCGAGACCCCGGCTACTACGGCCTGCCCTACGCCCCTCCGGGCTGCGCGTGGGTCTATGTGAACAATCACATCTACCTGGTGGACACCTACAACGGCGAAATCATAGACGCCGTCTATAACGTCTGGGCCTGGTAAGACCCAAACGGACTGAAACGACGAAGGCCCGGGAGCGAGGCTCCCGGGCCTTTTTCGCGTTCGGTGGATTGGCGTCAGACGCCGAGCTTGCTCTTCAGGATCTCGTTCACCGCGGCCGGGTTCGCCTTGCCCCCGGTCGCCTTCATCACCTGACCGACGAACCAGCCGATCGCCTGGGGCTTGTCCTTCACAGCTTCAGCCTTGTCCGGGTTGGCGGCGATGATCTCGTCGACCGCCTTCTCGATGGCGCCTGTGTCGGTCACCTGCACCAGCCCGTGCTTCTCGACGATCGCGGCGGGGGCGCCCTCGCCGGCCCACATGTGCTCGAACACGGTCTTGGCGATCTTGGACGAGACGACGCCATCTTCGATGAGCTTCACCAGTTCGGAGATGTGCTCCGCCGGGATGGGGCTCTCGGTGATCTCGCGCCCGTCTTTGGCCAGGCGGCCCATAAGGTCGTTGGTGATCCAGTTGGCGACCAGCTTCGCGTCCCGGCCGGCGGCCGCCTTCTCGAAGAAGTCGGCGCGCGCCTGCTCGGCGATCAGCACCGTCGCGTCATAGGCGGAGAGCCCATACTGGTCGACGAAGCGGCGACGCTTATCGTCCGGCAACTCGGGAAGCGTGGCGCGGATCTCCTCGATCCAGGCCTCCTCCAGCTCCAGCGGCAGCAGGTCGGGATCGGGGAAGTAGCGATAGTCGTGCGCCTCCTCCTTGGAGCGCATCGACCGCGTCTCGCCCTTGCCAGGGTCGAACAGCCGGGTCTCCTGGTCGACCTTGCCCCCATCCTCGATGATCTCGATCTGCCGCCGGGCCTCGTACTCGATCGCCTGTTGCATGAAGCGGAACGAGTTGACGTTCTTGATCTCGCAGCGTGTGCCGAACTCCTCGCCGGGCCGGCGGACGGAGACGTTCACGTCGGCGCGGAGGTTGCCCTTCTCCATGTCGCCATCGCAGGTGCCCAGGTAGATCAGGATGGTCCGCACCTTCTTGACGTAAGCCGCGGCTTCCTCGGCCGAGCGCATGTCGGGCTTGGACACGATCTCCATCAGCGCCGTGCCGGCCCGGTTCAGGTCCACGTAGGTGGCGTGCGGGTCCAGGTCGTGGATCGACTTGCCGGCGTCCTGCTCCAGGTGAAGCCGCTCGATGCGGACAGTGAAGGTCGAACCGTCGTCGCGCTGGGCCTCCACCTCGCCTTCCCCGACGATGGGGTCCTTGTACTGGCTGATCTGGTAGCCCTGCGGCAGGTCCGGATAGAAGTAGTTCTTCCGGTCGAATCGCGAGCGGCGGTTGATCTGCGCCTTCAGGCCCAGACCCGAGCGGATCGCCTGCTCGACGCAGAAGCGATTGATGACCGGCAGCATGCCCGGCATGGCCGCGTCCACGAGCGAGACCTGCTCGTTGGGGCCCGCCCCGAAGCCGACTGCGGCCCCGGAGAACAGCTTCGACTTGGAGGCGACCTGGGCGTGGATCTCCAGCCCGATCACGAGCTCCCACGGCCCGGTGCGGCCCTGGATGGTCTTGGGTGCGACGGCGGTATCGGTCATGGCGCTGATCTAGCGCTCCTGGTCTCGATGCGGAAGCGCGAGCGGTTGTAGCCGTCACGTTTCCGGGCTCTTCTCCCTCCGCAAGTCGAGGGAGAACTCAATGATGAAATCTGTCGCCGCTTCCGGCGCTTTCGCCGCCGCCCTGCTGCTGGCGGGCGTTTCCGTCGCCCAGGACCAGCCCGGCCATGCGGCTCACGGCGCCCCGGCCGCGCCGGCCGCCAAGACCTACTCGGTGGCCTCGCCCATCGAGACGCTGGCGAACGATCCGGCCTCCAAGGCGGTGCTGGACAAGCACCTCCCGGGCATGCTGGCGCATCCGCAGTACAACGACTTCAAGGCCATGACGCTCGAAGCCGTCATCCCGTACTCCGGCGGCCACGTGACGCCTGAAGTGATCGCCAAGATCGAATCAGATCTGCAGGCTCTGCCGAAGAGCTGACGCCTATGTCTGGGGCGGTGGCCCCTTGCCGCGCCGGGCCTGCAAGATCAGCCGGAACGTCAGGAGCGCCACCGCCAGCAACATCACGAAGAGCTCGGGCGTCGGCCCGCCCGTGCGCTTCCAGCCCTCGATCGCCATCGGCGTCATGAACACGATGATCGCAATGAGGATGACCAGGCGGACCGGATTGGTCAGGAACATCGATCTATCCTACCACCAGCGCTCAGGGCGGGCGCTGAAGCCCGCCGCCTTTTCGACCGCCGATCCGAGCGCGAAAAGCGTGCCCTCGTCCAGAGCCTTGCCGATCAGTTGCAGCCCTAGAGGCAGGCCGGCCGAATCAAGGCCGGCGGGGACGCTGATGCCGGGTAGGCCCGCCAGGTTGGCCGTCACCGTGAAGATGTCGTTCAGGTACATGGTCACGGGATCCGCGTCCTTGTTGCCAAGCGCGAACGCCGCCGACGGCGTGGAAGGCGTCAGGATCGCGTCCACCTGCGGCCACACGGCGTCGAAGTCCTGGGCGATGCGGCGACGCACCTTCAGCGCCTTCACGTAATAGGCGTCGTAGTAGCCGGCCGAGAGGACATAGGTGCCGATCAGCACCCGCCGCTTCACTTCATCGCCGAACCCCGCAGCGCGGGTGCCCTCGTACGTTTCGGTCAGCGACTTGCCTTCGACCCGGCGGCCGTACCGCATGCCGTCATAGCGCGCGAGGTTCGAGGAGGCCTCGGCCGGCGCCACGATATAGTAGGTCGGCAGGGCGTACTTGGTATGCGGCAGGCTGATGTCGACGATCTCGCACCCGGCGTCCTTCAGCCACTGGATGCCTTGGCTCCAGAGCTGCTCGATCTCAGCCGGCATGCCGTCGACGCGATACTCCTTGGGCACCCCGATCCGCAGGCCCTTCACCGACTTGCCGACGAAGCTGGGGAAGTCCGGCGTCTCGACGTTCAGGCTGGTCGAGTCCTTGGGGTCGTGCCCTGACATGGACTTCAGCAGGATCGCCGCGTCCTCCACGGACTTCGCGATGGGGCCGGCCTGGTCCAGCGAGCTGGCGAACGCGACGATGCCCCAGCGCGAACAGCGGCCGTAGGTGGGTTTGATGCCCACGGTGCCGGTGAAAGCCGCCGGCTGCCGGATCGATCCGCCGGTGTCCGACGCCGTCGCCCCGAGGCACAGGTCGGCCGCGACCGCCGAGGCCGAGCCGCCTGACGACCCGCCTGGGGTCAGCGCCTGGTTGGAGCCGCGCGACTTCCACGGGTTCACGACAGGGCCGAACGCCGAGGTCTCGTTTGACGAGCCCATGGCGAATTCGTCCATGTTCAACTTGCCGAGCATCACGGCGCCGTCACCGAACAGCTGGGACGTCACCGTCGATTCATAAGTCGGGACGAAGTCGCCGATGATCTTGGAGCCCGCCGTGGTGCGGACGCCCTCCGTGGCGAACAGGTCTTTGATCCCCAGGGGCGCGCCTTCCAGCGGCCGCGCGTCACCGGAGGCGTAGCGAAGGTCCGACTGCTTGGCCTGCTCGCGGGCCTTGTCAAAGGTCGTGGCGACGTAGGCGTTCAGGCTCGGGTTCGCCTGCTCGATGGCGCCGATGAACGCCTCGGTGAGTTCGGCGGACGAGAAGGCCTTCGCCTTCAGGCCCTCCAGCGCGTCCTTCAGGGTCAGTTGGGTCAGCTCGGCCATCACTCGACGACCTTCGGCACGATGAAGAAGCCGTCCGCGCTCCTGGGCGCATTGGCCAAAACGCGCTGGGGATCGCCGCCGTCGGTGACGACATCCTCACGCATGGGCAGCTTGGCGTCCACGCAGGTGGTCATGGGCTCCACGCCCTCCACGTCCACTTCGTTCAGCTGCTCGATCCAGGCCAAAATGCCGTTCAGCTCCGAAGCCAGAGCCTCGAGCCGCTCCTCGGGTTCGGCGATACGGGCGAGGCGCGCCACCCGGCGCACCGTCGCGACGTCGATGGCCATCGGGCCCTCCAGTCTTTGAAGCCGTGGGGTTAGCGGGCGCGAGGCGGCGGGACAAGTCTCAACCACGGCCCTGACCCACGAGGAACGGAGAACAGCGCGCGGGATGACGAAGGGAGGGTAAGCGCCTAGAGACCCGCCATGCCCGTAGTCGACCTTCCTGAACTGCCCTCCGCGCTCCCCGCCAACACGCCGCTCGTCGGCGTCGACCTGGGTGAGAAAACGATCGGCGTCGCCGTCTCCGACCTGACGCGCACCATCGCCAGCCCGGCAGAGCTGATCCGCAAGACCCAGTTCAGCAAGGACGCCGAAGCCCTCTTGAAGATCATGCGCGGCCGAGGCGCCGTCGGGCTCGTGATCGGTCTGCCCACCAACATGGACGGCAGTGAGGGCCCTAGAGTGCAGTCGGTGCGCGCCTTCGCTCGCAACCTGCTGCGGCTCCGCGAAGACCTTATCATCGCCTTCTGGGACGAACGGCTCTCCACCGCCGGCGTCGAACGCTTCCTGATCGACGAGTTGGACTTGAGCCGCAAGCGCCGCGCCAACGTCGTCGACCGCACCGCGGCCGCCTGGATCCTGCAAGGCGCCCTGGACCGGCTGAAGGCGAGCGGGGCGTGAACGCCCTACTGGCCGGCGTGCTGCCCGTTTTCGGGCTGATCGCGCTCGGCTACTTTCTGAAAGCTTCGGGCTTCCTGCCGCTGGAGCAGTGGCGTCCTGTCGAGCGCCTCTCGATCCACGTGCTCTACCCCGGCTTCCTGGTTCCCGCGATCTGGGGCGCGGACCTGCATGGCGGCTCAGCCGGGGCGGCGGCGGCCGGCGCCGTCAGCGCCGTGCTCCTGCTGGGGATCGCAGTGCTGGCGTTCAAGCCGCTGATGAAGGTTTCGGGCCCAACCTTCACCAGCATCTTCCAAGGCGTGCTGCGCTGGAACGCCTTCGTCTTCCTGCCGGTGATCCAGGCCGCCTATGGGCCGACAGGTCTCGCGCTGGCGGCGGTCGTGTCCAGCGCCATGATTCCTGTGATCAACGTGATGTGCGTGCTGGTCCTGGTGCGCTGGGGCGAAGGACAGGGCGGCGCCTCCCCCAAGGGGGTGGCGCTGGCCATCGTGAAGAACCCGATCCTGGTCTCCTGCTTCGCCGGCCTGTCACTCAACCTGCTGGGTGTCCCACCCCTGCCCGGGCTGTCGCAGACGCTGGAGCTGCTCGGGGACGCCGCGCTCTCCACCGGTCTCATGATCGCCGGCGCCGGTCTGAGCTTCAGGGACGCCGCCGCCCGGCCGGCGACGCTGGGCCTGACCTGTGCGGTGAAGCTGCTGATCGCCCCGCCGCTGATGTGGTTCATGGCGGGCCTTTGGGGCGCCGACCCCCGGGCGCAAGCTGTCGCCCTGCTGTGCGGCGCGTCCCCCGGGGCGGCCGCCTCCTACATTCTGGCCCGCCAGATGGGCGGGGACGCCCCGCTGATCGCCGGCGTCGTCGCCTTCACCACGGCCGTCAGCGCGGTGACGATTCCCATCCTGCTCGTGATCCTGCACGCGGCCTGAGGGGGCCGGGTTGAGCCGCAGCGGCGATTCCCCTAAAGCCGCGGCATGAGCACGCCGCCGATCGATGTTTCTGACGACATCGCAGCCCGGCTTTTCCCGTTCCCGAAAGCCCACCTGACCCGCGCCGGCGACCTCCAGCGGCCGGACGTCGAGGCCCTGCTCGACCTGGCGGACGCCTTTGTCGAGTTGAACCGCCTGCCCAGCAAGAAGCTCGACCTTCTGAAGGGCCGAACGCTGGTGAACCTGTTCTTCGAGAACTCGACCAGAACCCAGAGTTCTTTCGAACTCGCGGGTAAGCGGCTGGGCGCGGACGTGGTCAACATGAGCCCGCGCACCTCCTCCATCGCCAAGGGCGAAACGCTGATCGACACGGCGGTCACGCTGAACGCCATGAAGCCGGACCTGCTGGTGGTCCGGCACGGAGCGTCAGGAGCGGCCTCGCTCCTGGCGCAGAAGGTCGGCTGCAGCGTCGTCAACGCCGGCGACGGACAGCACGAGCACCCCACGCAGGCCCTGCTCGACCTGCTTTCGATGCGCCGGGCGATCGGGGATGTCGGCGGCGTCGTGATCGCCATCTGCGGCGATGTCCTGCACAGCCGCGTCGCCCGGTCCAATGTGGCTCTCCTGAACGCCATGGGCGCTCGTGTGCGCCTGGTGGGCCCGCCGACCCTGATGCCGTCGGACGCCGACCGCTGGGGCGCCGAGGTCTTCCACGACATGCGGGAAGGCATCGCCGGCGCCCGAATCGTAATGATGCTGCGCCTGCAGCTTGAGCGGATGGACGGCGCGTTCGTCCCGTCCACGCGCGAGTACTTCCGCTTCTATGGGCTGGACCAGGAGAAGCTCGCCGTCGCCGCGCCCGATGTGAAGGTGATGCATCCTGGCCCCATGAACCGCGGGGTGGAGATCGATTCCGGAGTGGCCGACGATCTGTCCGTGAGCCTGATCCAGGACCAGGTGGAGATGGGCGTCGCCATGCGCATGGCGGTGCTTGCGTCGCTGAACGCTCGCCTGGCGGAGGTCCGCTGATGGCCGAGACGCGCGCCCGCGCCTTCATCAACGCCCGACTGGTGGATCCGGAGAGCCGCTACGACGGGCCTGGCGCCCTGCTGGTCAGCGACGGGAAGATCGCCGACGTCCGCAAAGGCTCCGCTCCGGAGGGCATCTCCGCCGACACCGAGGTGGTCGACTGCGGCGGGGCGGTCCTGGCGCCCGGCCTCATAGACCTGCGGGTGAAGACCGGCGAGCCGGGGGACGAACCCAAGGAGACGTTGAAGTCCGCCTGCCGGGCGGCGGCCGCCGGGGGCGTCACCACCATGGTCGTGCAGCCCGACACGAACCCGCCGCTGGACGACCCCGCGCGGATCGACCACGTGCTGCGCCGCGCACGCGACATTGGGCTGGTTCATGTCTACCCCGCAGGCGCCGCCACCCGCGGCTGCGAGGGGCAGCGGATGAGTGAAATCGGGCTGATGGCCGAGGCTGGCGCCGTCTACTTCACGGACGCGGACCACCCGATCGTCAACTCCAAGGTCCTGCGCCGCATCCTGAGCTATGCGGGAGCCTTCAACGCGCTGGTCGCCCACCGCCCGCTCGATCCCTGGCTCAGCGAAGGGGCCTGCGCCACGTCCGGCGAGATGGCCGCGCGCATGGGCCTGCCGTCCGCGCCGGCGATCGCCGAGCGGATCATGCTGGAGCGGGACCTGGCGCTGGTGGAGCTGACGGGCGCTCGCTTCCTCGCAGACCAGGTCTCCACCGCCGACAGCCTGGAGAGCCTTGCGCGAGCCCGCGACAAGGGCCTCGAGATCTCCGCCTCGGCCTCGGTGAACCACCTCTGCTTCAACGAGCTCGACATCGGCGACTATCGGACCTTCTACCGACTTGATCCGCCGCTGCGCGCAGAGGCCGACCGGCGCGCCCTGGTGGAAGCGGTCCGTGATGGCGCGGTCGACGTGGTGGTCTCCGCCCACGCGCCGGCGCCGGCCGAGGACAAGCGCCTGCCGTTCTCGGAAGCGACTCCCGGCGCGGTCGGCCTCGAGACCCTGCTGCCGGCCATGCTGAGCTTGCATCACGCCGAAGGATTGGACCTCATCGACGTGCTGCGGCCTCTCACGTTGGGGCCGGCGCAGCTGCTGGGCCTGGCCGCGGGCCGTCTGGCCCGCGGGGCGCCGGCGGACCTCGTGCTCGTGGATGTCGGAGCGCCGGTGCTGATCGACGCGGAAAAGCTGCTCTCCAAATCCAAGAACTCGCCTTTCGACGGACGCCGCCTGCAGGGCCAGGTGCGCATGACCCTGGTCGACGGCCGCGTCGTGCACACGCTTTGAGCGTGGGCGACAGGCGATATAACAGCCGCCTGGGGAGGACCTGATCCAATGGAGTCGCTTGCGACCGCCGTCTACCTGACGATCGGCCTGGCCGTCGTCGGCGGATACCTGCTGGGGTCGATCCCATTCGGCGTCATCGCGACTCGGCTGGGCGGCGCGGGGGACCTGCGCCAGGTGGGCTCGGGCAACATCGGCGCGACGAACGTGCTGCGCACCGGCCGCAAGGACCTGGCCTTGCTCACCCTGGTGGGCGACATCGGCAAGGGGGTTGTGGCCGTACTGGTCGGCCGCTGGCTCGCCGGGCCCGAAATCGGCGCCATCGCCGGAGGCGCGGCGTTCCTCGGACACCTGTTCCCCGTCTGGCTGAGGTTCAAGGGCGGCAAGGGCGTCGCCACCTTCTTCGGTGTCCTGCTGGTGGCGGGCTGGCCTGCAGGCCTGCTGGCGGCGCTGACCTGGATCGCGATGGCTGCGCTGTTCCGCATCTCATCCCTGGCGGCCCTGACCGCAGCGGCCCTCAGCCCCCTGTTCGCTGTGTCGACGGACCAACGCTACGCCGTCGCTGCGCTCGCGCTGTTCATGTCGGTGCTCATCTACATCCGTCACCACGAGAACATCCGTCGGCTGTTGAAGGGCGAGGAGCCGAGGATCGGCGCCAAGAAGCCCACCCCAGCCCCGGCCGACCACGCGTGACCCGGGCCGTCTTGACCGACGCCGAGCGCCGCGCGCGCCTGCGTCTGGCGCGCACCGAGCGGGTCGGCCCCGTCGCCTTTGATCAGCTGATGCAGCGCTTCGGCTCCGCCCAGGCCGCCTTGGAGCGCTTGCCTGAACTCGCCAGACGCGGCGGCGGGGAGCTGACGCCGGTCCCCGCCTCGGCCGTGAACGCTGAGATCGAGGCCGGCGAAGCTCTGGGAGCCAAGCTGCTGGTGCTGGGAGACGTCGGCTTCCCGGCGCGCTTGTTCGCACTGGATCCGCCGCCGCCGGTGCTCTGGACACTGGGCCGGCAGGAACTGCTGGCCAGGGACAGCGTAGCCATCGTCGGCGCCCGCATCGCCTCGGCCGCGGGGCAACGCTTCGCTCGCGGCCTGGCGTCGGAGCTTTCGACCGCCGGTTACGTCGTCGTCTCCGGCTTGGCGCGAGGCATAGACGCGGCCGCACACGAAGGTTCGCTGGAGCGAGGCACAGTCGCGGTGCTAGGCGGCGGGGTCGACGACATCTACCCGCCCGAGCACGCTGAACTCCACGCGCGCGTCGCCGAACGGGGCTGCGTGGTCTCCGAGAGCCCGGTGGGCGCTCGCGCGCAGGCCCGCGACTTTCCCCGACGCAACCGCATCATCTCGGGCCTTGCGCTTGGGGTTGTGGTGGTGGAGGCGGAGCTACGCTCCGGCTCCCTGATCACCGCCCGGCTGGCCGCCGAGCAGGGGCGCGAGGTGTTCGCCGTGCCGGGCTCGCCGCTGGATCCCCGCGCCCGGGGCACGAACGATCTCCTGCGCCAAGGCGCGACCGTTTGCGAAGGGGCCGACGATGTGATTCGCGTCCTCTCCGCGCCCAGCCTGATCCGCGAACCGGAGGCGGAGCCCTACGGCGTCGGCGCCGATCCCGGCCTGGACGCGGCTGCGGAAGCGGTGCGCCGGCGAGTCGAGGCCCTCCTCTCCCCGGTCCCGACGCCTCGGGATGAGATCGTGCGCACCGCCGGCGCGCCGGCCCCCGTCGTTCTGGCGGCCCTCGTGGAGCTGGCGTTGGCCGGAAAGGCCGAGTTGCTGGCCGGCGGCCTCGTGTGCCGAACGACTTAAGCTTCGCATTTTCGTCGTAACGCGGGGCCTATAAGACGGCCCGCGTTGACACGCCTCCAGGCGCCCCCCACTTTCGCCAGCCTTTAATCCCCCCCCGAGTCCAGCCTCATTTCATGAATGTCGTCGTCGTCGAGAGCCCCGCAAAGGCCAAGACCATCAACAAATACCTGGGCTCCGACTACAAGGTCCTGGCCAGCTACGGCCACGTGCGCGACCTGCCGTCCAAGGACGGCTCGGTTAAGCCGGACGACGACTTCGCGATGGAGTGGGAAGTCGACGGGAAGGCCGCCAAGCGTCTGTCCGAGATCGCCGAAGCCGTTAAGGGAGCCGATCGCCTGATCCTGGCGACCGATCCCGACCGCGAGGGCGAGGCGATCAGCTGGCATGTGCTCGAGGTGCTGCAGAAGAAGCGCGCGCTGAAGGACAAGGACGTCCAGCGCGTCACCTTCAACGCCATCACCAAGTCGGCCGTGCAGCAGGCGATGGCCAACCCCCGGCAGCTCGATATGGAGCTGGTCGACGCCTATCTGGCGCGCCGCGCCCTGGACTATCTGGTGGGCTTCACCCTCTCGCCGGTGCTGTGGCGCAAGCTTCCCGGAGCTCGCTCGGCCGGACGGGTGCAGTCGGTTGCCCTGCGCCTGATCGTCGATCGCGAGGTCGAGATCGAGAAGTTCAAGTCTCAGGAGTACTGGACCGTCGAGGCCGACATGGCCGCGGACAGTCCGCCCTTCCTCGCCCGCCTGGTCAAGCACCAGGGCAAGCGGCTCACGAAGTTCGATCTCGCCGACGAGGCCGCGGCCGTCGATGCGCGCCACGCGGTCGAGCGCAGTCAGTTCACCGTCACCTCGGTGGAGAAGAAGCCGGCCCGGCGCTCGCCGCCCCCGCCCTTCACCACCTCCACCCTGCAGCAGGAAGCCGCCCGCAAGCTCGGCTTCTCGGCCACCCGCACGATGCAGGCCGCCCAGCGGCTCTACGAGGGTGTGGACGAACAGGGCGGCCTGATCACCTACATGCGGACCGACGGCGTACAGGTCACGCCCGAGGGCGTCGAGGACGCCCGGCGCACGATCGCGCAGCGCTACGGCGCAGCCTACGTCCCCGCGGAAGCCCGCATCTACAAGACCAAGGCGAAGAACGCCCAGGAGGCGCACGAGGCCATTCGGCCGACGTCGCTGGCGCGCCATCCCGACACCCTGCGCCTCGAAGGCGACCTGCAGCGCCTGTACGAGCTGATCTGGAAGCGGATGATCGCCAGCCAGATGGAGTCCGCCCGCGTCGAGCGCACGACGGTGGATCTTGAGTCCGCAGACGGCCAGACGGGCCTGCGCGCCACGGGTCAGGTGGTGCTCTTCGACGGGTACATGGCCGTCTACGAGGAAGGTCGCGACGACACCGCCGACGACGAGGACTCCGGCCGCCTGCCGCAGATCCACGAGAACGCCAAGGCGCAGGTCCGGGCCGTTCGAGCGGACCAGCATTTCACCGAGCCGCCGCCTCGCTACTCCGAAGCCAGCCTAGTCAAGAAGATGGAGGAGCTGGGGATCGGCCGGCCCTCGACCTACGCCTCCATCCTGTCCGTCCTGCGCGACCGGGCTTACGTGCGCATGGATAAGCAGCGCTTCATCCCAGAGGACAAGGGTCGCCTGGTCACCGCCTTCCTCGAACAATTCTTCGAGCGCTACGTCGAGTACGACTTCACCGCGGACCTCGAGCAGAAGCTCGATCTTGTCTCCGCCGGCGAACTCGATTGGAAGACACTGCTTCGCGAGTTCTGGAAGGACTTCCACGCCGCGGCCGCCGGCATGGGCGAACTTCGCGTCACCCAGGTGCTGGATGCGCTGAACGAGGCGCTCGGCCCCCACATCTTCCCCGATAAGGGCGACGGGACTGATCCGCGCGCCTGCCCCACCTGCGGCACGGGCCGCCTGAGTCTGAAGACCAGCCGCTTCGGGGCGTTCATCGGCTGCTCGAACTATCCGGAATGCCGGTTCACCCGCGCCGTGGCGGCGCCTGACGCCGAGGGCGCCGAGGCGGCGGGCGACCGCGAGCTCGGGATCGACCCGGAGACCGGCGAGACGGTGCACCTGAAGATCGGGCGGTTCGGCCCCTACGTGCAGCTGGGTGAGGGCGACAAACCCAAGCGCTCGTCCCTTCCCAAGGGCTGGACTCCTGCCGGAATGGACCTGGAACGCGCGCTGCAGCTTCTTGCGCTTCCGCGGGAGGTCGGCCCCCACCCTGAGGATGGAAAGCCCATCATGGCCGGGCTCGGCCGCTACGGCCCCTTCGTCGAGCACGGCGGGACCTACGCCAATGTCGAGTCGATCGAGGACGTTTTCGAGATCGGGTTGAACCGGGCGGTCACCCTGATCGCAGAGAAGCGCGCCGGCGGCGGACGAGGCGCGCGCTCGAGCGGCGGCGGCCAGGCCCTGAAGGACCTTGGCGCCCACCCGGAGAACGGCGAGGCCATCAAGGTCATGCCGGGCCGCTTCGGACCCTATGTGAAGTGCGGAAAGGTCAACGCCACGATTCCAAAGGGCGTCGATCCCAACGCCCTCACGCTGGAGGAGGCGCTGAAGCTGATCGCCGAGCGGGCCGGGAAGACGCCGGTGAAGGCCAAGGCGGCCGGGAAGGCCAAGAAGACGGACGCGGAGGACAATGCCGCGCCCAAGAAAGCGGCCGCGAAAAAGCCGGTCGCAAAAAAGGCTCCGACGAAAAAAGCGCCGACGAAGAGGGCAAAGGCGGAGGCGTAGGTCCCATTTCCCGCCGCTCCGGAACCCCCGGCGCGCAGGGTGCGACCAAATAATCCCGGCAACCTTCGCCGCTCGCCCACTTCCCGCCCCAATGGGGCGGCGGAGTGCGCCCCCTCTGGTGAAGCGTCAGTGCCGAGTACTCCATGCGCCACAACATCGTCGGCAGCGAGGTCAACACCCCGCGCCCTCCCGTCTACATGAAGTTCCTGCCGGCGAAGCGCAGCCGCAAGCTGGCCCAGCTGATCGCCGCGGGCGTCGGCAGCGGCGTCACCATCGCAGTCCTCATCGCACTCGCCGCTCTGGACGGACGCTTCGGGTAAACCGAACGCGGCCTTTCCGCGTTCGCCCGGAGCGGTATGGTGCCCACCGCTCCGGAGTCGCCGATTGGCCAAGCCCAGAACACCCAAATCTCGAAACGAGAAACGCGCGGCGGGACTGCCTGACCGCGAGACCCTGATCCGCTTTCTGCGAGAGGCGGGCGAGGCCGAGAAGGCCGACATCGCCCGCGCCTTCGGTCTGAAAGGCGCCGACCGGCGCGCGCTCCGCGAGATGCTGCGCGAACTGGAGGAGGAAGGTGCGCTGGGCCGTCGCGGCCGCAAGGGCTTTTCCGAAGCAGGCGCCCTGCCCCCGGTCGGTGTGGCCGACGTAGTGGAACGCGACGCTGACGGCGATCTCTATGTTCGCCTCACAAAGGGTGGGGAGGATGCGCCCCTGGCCCGATTGGCGCCGGGCAAGGACGAGGCGCTTATCGGCGCGCCGGGTCTCGGCGACCGCTACCTCGTGCGTTTCGAGAAGATCGGCGCGGACGCTGAGACCCGCTGGGAAGCCCGTGTCGTCAAGAAGCTGGGCCAAAGCGCGCATCGGGTGTTGGGGGTGATCCGCAAGGGTCGACGCGAGGCGCGCATCGAGCCCGTCGACCGCCGCTCGAAGGAAAGCCTGCTCCTCGGGGAAGAGCAGGCGCGCGACCTGAAGGACGGCGACCTCGTCGTGGCCACGCTCGCCGAGGTCCAGGGCAGGCGCTACGGCCCAAAGTCCGGCAAGGTGCTTGAAGTGATCGGTCGGGAGGACGAGCCTCGCGCCGCCTCTCTGATCGCTATCCACGCCCACGGCGTCCCGACGGGGTTCTCCGAGGAAGCCGAGGCCGAGGCCCACGCCGCCGAGCCGCCGACGCTGTCGGGTCGCGAGGACCTACGGGACGTCCCGCTGATCACCATCGACCCCGCCGACGCGCGCGACCATGACGACGCCGTCTACGCCGCGCCCGACGATTCGGAGAACAACCCCGGCGGCTGGATCGTCTGGGTGGCCATCGCCGACGTGGCGGCGTACGTGCGACACGGCTCCGCGCTGGACCGCGAGGCCCGCGCCAAGGGCAACTCCACCTACTTCCCCGACCGGGTGGAGCCCATGCTCCCCCACGCCCTGTCGTCCAACCTCTGCTCCTTGCGAGAAGGCGAGAACCGCGCCTGCCTGGCGGTCCGCATGGTGTTCGACAAGGACGGCAGGAAGCGCAGCCATCGGTTCGTCCGCGGGCTGATGCGCTCGGCCGCCAAGCTCTCTTACGAGCAGGCCCAGGCCGCCATCGACGGCGAGCCTGATGACGCGGCCGGACCGCTGCTGGAGCCGATCCTGAAGCCCCTTTGGGCCGCTTACCACACCATGCTGAAGGGCCGCCTAGCTCGCAGCCCCCTCGCGATCGAGACACTGGAGCGCAAGATCACGATCAGCCCTGAGGGGCAGGTCGTGGCCATCACGCCTCGCGTCAGCTTGGAAGCCCACCGGCTGATCGAGGAGATGATGATTCAGGCCAACGTCTGCGCGGCCGAAACCTTGGAGCAGAAGCGCACTCCGCTTTTGTACCGGGTGCACGACGCCCCCAGCCAGGAGAAGATTTTCGCGCTGGCGGACTTCCTGCAGACCCTGGGCATCCCCTGGTCGAAGGGAGAGGCGCCTCGCACCGAGCGCTTCAACCGCCTGCTGGAGCAGACGCGGGATGGACCCCACAGCGAGATCGTCAATGAGGTGGTGCTGCGGACCCAAATGCAGGCTCACTACTCCAACGACAACATCGGCCACTTCGGCCTGAACCTGGACCGATACGCCCACTTCACCTCCCCCATCCGCCGGTACGCCGACCTGATCGTGCACCGCGGCCTGGTGCGAGCGTTGGGCTTGGGCAAGGACGGTTTGCGGGACGAGGAGATCGCCGCCCTGGCGGCGATCGGCGAGCAGGTGACGGCCGCGGAGCGCCGGTCCATGGCCGCCGAACGGGACGCCACCGACCGCTACATCGCCGCCTACCTGGCGGAGCACGAGGGCGCCGAGTTCGACGGCCGCATCACTGGCGTCACGCGCTTCGGGCTGTTCGTGCGCCTGACGGAGACCGGCGCTGACGGCCTCATTCCGGTGTCCACCCTGGGCGACGAGTACTACCGTCACGAGGAGACCGCCCAGTCGCTCGTTGGTGAACGCTCCGGCAAACGGTGGCGGTTGGGCACGCATGTCCGCGTGCGGCTGCGGGAGGCCACGCCCGTCACCGGAGGACTGCTGTTCGAGATGCTGAGTGAGCCGGCGGTGGCCGATCCCAATGCACCCGTGTTCCGTGGCCCGCAGCGGCGGTCGCGGAACGGCCCCCCGATCCGTGGCGGCGGCGGAAGCCGCGGCGGTCCTCCGCCGAGCGCGCCCCGCAACACCGGCCGCGGCTCCAACCGCAAGCGTGGCCGGTGAGCGTCGGCACTCGCCCTGCTCTCCTTTCCGCTGCTCGGCCTTTGCCGGGCGCTCGCCAACGACCTCAGCGGGGTCTTAGCGGGGCATGACTGAACCCTTCGACGCTGCGGCCGACCTCGCGGACGCGCCGCGGACCAGCGCGCGGCTCAGGCCGAAAGACGCCGCCACCCTGATCGTCATCCGTCGCGACAAGGGGGAGCCCAGGATCCTGATGGGCCGCCGCGCCGCCGGCCTGGTGTTCATGGCTGGTAAGTGGGTGTTCCCCGGCGGGCGGGTTGATCCGCGCGACGGCCGCACCGTCGTCGCCTCGCCGCTGCCGCCCGTGACGGCCGCCCTGCTGAGCCGAGAGACCGGCTCAGCCCGCGCGCGAGCGCTGGGCGTCGCCGCCGTGCGCGAACTCGCCGAGGAGACCGGTCTGCGTCTGTCCGACCAGAAGGGTCGGCCGGAGCTCGACGCCTTGGCCTACGTCGCTCGGGCGATCACACCGCCGGGCCGCTCCCGCCGCTTTGACACGCGCTTCTTCACGGCCGATGCGGATCGCCTCGCCGGCTTGGAGCCCACCCCCATCGCCGACGAACTCGACGCGGTCGACTGGTTCACGCCGGACCAGGCGCGTGAGCTCGATCTGCCGGCGATAACTCGGTTCGTCCTTGGCGAGGTTGAGGCGCGTCTTGCAACGCCGCACAGGGCTTTGCCGTTCGTGCGGATGGTGCGCGGGCGCCATCTCATCGAACGCATCGAGGTCAGCGAATGAAGCTCCACCTGGGTCGCCTTATCGATCACGTCCACCTACGCGTCTCCGATCTTGAAGCAGCGAAGCGCTTCTACCGGGCGTGCCTCGCCGCTGTCGGGAGAGAGCCGACCAGCGAGAGCGACCACCACATCGCTTTCGACGAGTTGTGGATCGACGCAGCCGACGAAGCGGGGCCCAGCCACGTGCATCTGGCTTTTCAGGCTAAGGATCAGGAGGCGGTGAACCGCTTCCATGAAGCCGGTCTCGCGGCCGGCGGACGTGACAACGGCCCACCCGGCAAGCGGGCGTACCACCCAGGCTACTACGCCGCCTTCCTGCTGGATCCGGACGGCCACAACATCGAAGCCGTCTTCCATGGCAAGGCGAAGCGCAGCGTGGCTTCAGTCGAGATCGAGGCCGTCACCCCGGGCGGCTGAGGTCGAACTCCACGCGAAAGCGGCGGTCGGGGCGGGTCAGTTCGTAGGCGAACATGCCCCTCGGCTCGATCTCCATCGCCCAGACGTTTGAGATCGAGGCGGCGCGCCCCTGCCGCTCGAATAGCGCTTTCGAGAAGGAGTCCGCCGGAAACACCTGACGCCCCGCCGAGCCCGGCCCTTCCGTGTCGCCGCCGTACTGGGAAAGAACGTCCTCCGTCCCATCAGCGTGCCGGTGATCGTGCTTCAGCCTCAGGCGGGAGCCGTCCTGAGCCTGCAGCCGCGTGACCACCCAGGTGCGCGAACGATCCTCGCCGACGTGGAACGGGATCCTGATCTGGTCAGCCGAGCAGTCCCGCACGTGCATGGTCAGGCGCTGGCCCGCCATCGCCGAATCGGCGGGGTCACTGGTGACCATCCGGCCTTCGAAGCTGCGACCGCACAACGCGCTCAGCCGCTGGAAGAACGCGTCTGCGGGATTGGACGCCAGGGTCAGTTCCGTCGTGCTGGAGGCGCACCCGACCGTCGCGAGCGCGGCCAAAAAGGCGAGGATTCTCATCCTCGAAGCCTAGCCGCAGGAAAGGCGATGCGCGACGTTGACTTGCGCGCCCGCCTGAGTATCTTCCGCGCCTCGATTTTCACGGCTTCACCGGCCGTTCCAGGAGTCCTGTCCGATGGCCAAGCCGGCTTCCATCAAGATCCGCCTCAACTCGACGGCGGACACCGGCTTCTTCTACGTCACGAAGAAGAACGCCCGCACCAAGACCGAAAAGATGGTGCTGAAGAAGTACGACCCCGTCGTGCGCAAGCACGTCGAGTTCCGTGAAGGCAAGATCAAGTAGGATCACGCCTTCAGGTTCAATGAATGATCGCCCGGCCTGTGAAGACCGGGCGATTTGCTTATGCGGTAGGCGCCGCCGAGAGCGGCTGCGGACGGAAGCTTCAGGCGGCCTTGGCGGCGACGACCCTGTTCCGCCCGCCCGACTTGGCCGCGTAAAGCGCCTCATCGGCCCGTTGCAGTAGGGCGTCGGGTGTGTCCTGCGGGTCCTGGGTCGCGGCGACGCCGATGGAGATGGTCGCGCTGACCGTCTCGGACCCGGCGTTGATCCGGAAAGGTGACCCGGCCACGTGCAGGCGGATCCGCTCGGCGATGCGCTGGGCGTCCTCCTGACGGGTGTCGGGCATCACCACCACGAACTCCTCGCCGCCATACCGGCAGAGCACGTCCACCGCCCGCACGCTGGTGGCGAGGCGCAGCGCGAACTCCTTCAGCACCTCGTCGCCAGCCGGATGGCCGTAGGTGTCGTTGATCGGCTTGAAATGGTCGATGTCGATCAGCAGCGCGGAGACCGGTTCGCCGCCATGCGCCATCCGGGCGACGAGCGCCTTCAGCTGACCCGTCATGTAGCGACGGTTGTGCAGCCCCGTGAGCGGATCGGTGACCGCCAGCTCCAGCGACTGGTCGAGGTTCTCGCGCAGAAAGTCGGTGTAACGCTTGCGCTTGATCTGCGTTTTGGCGCGCGCTGACAGCTCCTGCGGATCGATCGGCCGCGCCAGGATGTCGTTCACCCCGATCTCCAGCGCCTTGACCATGCGCTGGCGATTGTCCGGGTCGAGCACCGTCAGCACCGGCAGGTGGCGCGTCGCCTCGTCGGAGCGGATCTGCGCCGCAAGGCGCAGGCCGTCGAAGGTGCGCGCGACGGCGTTGATGATCAGCAGGTCCACCGGTCCGCGCGCGGACAGCAGCGCCTTCTCCGGCTCCATCTCGATGATCGGACGATGCTCGATCGACAGCTCGGCGGCGATACGCTGGGCCTGCCGCTCCTGGTCGTCCACGATCAGCACGCGGCCGCCCACCCCACCGGCGGCGGCGCGGATGGCGCCGCCCTCGATCAGACCCATGCGTCGACCGGAAGCTTCGCGCTGGCGCAGCTCGTCCATCACCTGCTTCAGCCGGGTCAGGGCGCGCACGCGGGCGAACAGCGCCACGTCGTCGACGGGCTTGGTCAGGAACTCGTCCGCCCCAGCCTCCAAGCCCACGATCCGGTCGTGGCGCCCGTCGAGCGCGGTCACCAGCACTACGGGGATGTGGCGGGTCTCGGGATCATCCTTCAGGCGGCGGCAGACCTGGAAGCCGTCCATGCCTGGCATCATCACGTCCAGCAGCACGATGTCGGGCTGATCGGCGGCCGCCCGCGCGAGCGCAGTAGGTCCGTCCGACGCGGTGATCACGTCGTAGTAGTCGGCCGTCAGCTTCGCCTCGAGCAGGCGAACGTTCGCCTCGACGTCGTCGACCACCAGGATGCGCGCGCTCATGGCCTGAAACTCACCCCAGGTAGCGGCGAACGGTGTCCAGGAAGTGCGTCACGCTGATCGGCTTGGAGATGTAGGCCTCGCAGCCGCCCTCGCGGATCCGCTCCTCGTCTCCCTTCATGGCGAAGGCGGTGACGGCCACCACGGGAATGTGACTCAGCTCGTCATCTTCCTTCAGCCACTTGGTGACCTCCAAGCCGGAGATCTCCGGAAGCTGGATATCCATGAGGATCAGATCGGGGCGGTGTTCGCGCGCGATCGCCAGCGCCTGCAGGCCCTCCCGGGTCTGCAGGGTCTCATAGCCCTGGGCATCGAGCAGATCATGAAAGAGCTTCATGTTCAGCTCGTTATCCTCGACGATGAGGACTTTCTTCGACATCATCACCAGACCGATCTTGTGCGTGACGCAGCGGCGTCCCCACGCGCGCCGCGCCTTGCTGTCTCGCATTGATGCAACGTTGTTCTTAAGTTCAGGTGAAGTTGGCGGCGGATGCGCCCGCAACGCTCTGCGCCTAGATTGGCCGTTACGATGAAGGTCATCTGCCGCGACTGCCTGAACACCGGGGCCGAGACCTTCGCGCGCTGCCCCACGTGCGGCTCGCCGCGCGTGATCGCCCACGCCGAGCTTGGCGCGCTGAACATCGCCCACCTGGACTGCGACGCCTTCTACGCCTCGGTCGAGAAGCGCGACCGCCCAGAGCTTCGCGACAAGCCTGTGATAGTCGGGGGCGGCGTGCGGGGCGTGGTGACGACCGCCTGCTACATCGCCCGCCAGTACGGCGCCCGCTCGGCCATGCCGATGTTCAAGGCGCTGAAGGCCTGTCCCGACGCCGTCGTGGTGAAGCCGGACTTCGCAAAGTACAAGGAGGCGTCGGCGCGGATCTTCGGCCGTATCCGGCAGCTGACGCCCCTGGTGCAGACCCTATCCCTGGACGAAGCCTGGATCGACCTGACTGGGACCGAGCGCCTGAACGGCGGGCCACCGGCGCTCCAGCTGGCGCGCGTCCAGCGTGAGATCGAGCAGGACACCGGCCTCACCGTCTCAATCGGACTGGCGGCCAATAAGTTTCTTGCGAAGGTCGCCTCCGATATCGACAAGCCGCGGGGCTTCTGTGTCATCGGATCGGAAGCGCAGAGCTTTCTCGCCCCCCGCCCCGCCTCGGTGCTGCCCGGCGTCGGCCCTGCCCTCTACAAGTCGCTGCAGGCGGCCGGCTTCTCGACGGTCGGCGACCTGGCGGCCGCCGATCCTAAGACCCTGGTCCACCGCTGGGGCGAATACGGGCTCCGCTTGCACCACCTCGCCCATGGTCGCGACACGCGGGTCGTCGACCCCTCCTCCGAGCGCAAGGGCATGAGCGCGGAGACCACCTTCAACAGCGACCTGCGCGAACTCTCGACGCTCGAGGATGAGCTCTGGCCGCTGTGCGAGAAGCTGGCCCGCAAGGCGAGAGCCGAGGGCGTCGCCGGTCAGGCGGTCGTGCTGAAGCTGAAAGGCGCGGACTTCAAGCTGATCACGCGCAGGCGGACGCTGCCCTTGCCGACCCGCACGGCGCGCACCCTGTTCTCCGAGGGCCGCGAACTGCTCCGCCGGGAGGCCACGGGCAAAGCCTATCGCCTCATCGGCATCGGACTCGCGGACCTCGTCGAGGCGGACACAGGTCCGGGCGAGCTCTTCACCTCCGGGGAGAGCCGGGCGTTGAAGACCGAAACCGCCATCGATCGGCTGCGCGCCAAGTTCGGCAAGGACGCCGTCGTCGCCGGCCGGGCGCTCTCGGCCAAGCCGCAGCGATGAGGCCGACACGCCGTCTCGCCGCTTCCGCCCTGGCCCTCCTGCCGCTAAGACCCGCCTACGCCATCCACCGGGAGCCCCGCATGTCCAAGGTCGAGCAACGCCTGTCCGAGCTCGGGATCGAGCTGCCGACCCCGCCCGTAGCCGTCGCCAACTACGTCCCGGCCGTCCGTACCGGGAACCTGCTTCACATCTCCGGGCAGATCTCCAATGACGCGTCTGGTGGCGTTCGCGGGACAGTGGGGGTCGACGTCGACCTGGACACGGCGGTCAAAGCCGCCCGGCTTTGCGGATTGAACCTGCTGGCGCAGATCAAGGCGGCTTGTGGCGATCTCGACAACGTCGTCCGCATCGTGAAGCTCGGGGGCTTCGTGCAGGCCGGCCCCGACTTCGTGGACATCCCAAAGGTCATCAACGGCTGCTCGGACCTGATGGTCGAGGTGTTCGGCGACGCTGGCCGCCACGCCCGCTCCGCCGTGGGCGTCTACAGGCTGCCGCTCGGTGTCGCAGTGGAGATCGACGCAGTCGTCGAGGTTCGCTGAACTTCGCCTTAAATCCCCGTGGGCCAAGATCGGGCCCATGAGAGACTTCCTCGACACCATGCGCCGACGCGCCGGCCGCTATCTGGGCGTTCGGTCCGCGGACGTGCGGCCCGGTCGCGGCGTGCTCAGCCTCTCGTTCGATGACTTCCCGGCCTCCGCCTGGACTGAGGCCGGACCGGTTCTGGCCGAACATGGGGTCAAGGCCACCTACTTCGTGTGCGGAGGCTTCGAAGGCGGCTCGAACCTGGATCGTCCGCAGTTCACGACCGAACACCTGCAAGCGCTGCATGCCGACGGCCACGAGGTCGGCTGCCACACGTTCAGCCACCTTTCCACGCTGAGATCCGATGCGGGCGCCCTGCACGCCGACCTGAAGCGTAACGCCGCCTGGGTCGCCGAGCGGCTGGACGGCCATGGCATGACGATCTTCGCCTACCCGTACGGAGACTGCGCGCTTACCGCCAAGGCGGTGGTGGACTCCCGCTTCGCCTGCGCGCGCGGAGTCCAGAACGGGGTGAACGTCGGCCGTTCGGACCGGATCCTGCTGCGGGCCATCGGCCTGGAGAGCCGTCGCCTGCCCGGCTACGATCTAGAGGCGATGGTGCACGAGGCGGCTACGCGTCCAGGCTGGCTCATCGCCTATGGGCACGACGTCAGCGACCGTCCAACGCCGTACGGCTGCCGGCCGAAAGACCTGGATCGCCTGATCCGGCTAGCGAAGAGCGCAGGCCTGGAGATCCGGCCGGTCGGCGAAGCCTGGGGAGCCGTCTCAGCCTGAATGTCAGGCCGCCGCGGCGGCGGGCTCGGCCTTGCGCCGGTCAGCCCAGGCGATCAGCTCGCGCCGCGGCCAGACCATCAGCCAGGAGCGGGCCACGTACTGGCCGCTGTCGATCAGCGCTTTGCGGGAGGGCGAGGCGGTGGAGGCGCGCTCGGTATGGATGTCGCTCGGCCCCTGGTGAACCATGAAGGCCCCGCCTTCCAGTGGATTGAGGCGCAGGTGCGCCAGGCGCGGGCTGATCTCGGTCAAAGGCGGATCGTAGAACCAGCTGGATCCGATCATGCCGCCGAGTTCCGGCCGACTTCTGCAGATCTCCGCGGCCGTAGCCCACGCGCGGTTCCAGCCCTCTTCGTGGAAGTCCTTCAGCCAGCGCGCCTCGGTATGCACCTCAAGCCATGGCCGACCCCAGCCGCGGGCTTGGACGTAGCGCACCAGCGGCTCGAGCCCCCTTCCGTCCTGCACGTGCTGCAGGATCTGACGCGGCCCAAGCGGCGAGCTGAGATCGATCACCTGACTGCGGGCGCCAGGCACGCTCAGGGCCAGGGCGAAACGCACGTCCTTGGCCCAGTGGTCCCGATCGTAGGCGCCTTCGGCCTTGGAGAGATAAGCCGCCAGCCGCTCCGTCCAATACGGATATAGGTCCATCACGGCAGTCGGGAGGTTGAGCGACGCCGCGCGCAGCGGCAGCTCCAGGGCCCAGGCCGCGATCAGGCCGCGCCGTAGAGCGTCGGTGGCGTCATGCCCCAGCACGCCGTCGACGGCCTTCGCCGGAAGCTCGAAGTCCCAATGTGGAGCCGCCGCTTCGGCGGCGCGAGCGGCCGCCTCTTGCACGCTCCGCACCCGCGCGCGCTCTTCCGCGCTGAGGGTGTCCAGGACCGACTGGAAGGCTTCGGCGGGGTTCGTGCTCTGCGTATCCATGTTCGCCAGCGTCGCACGGCAGGGTTTTAGAAGCTTTAAGCCGCGAGCCCCGGTGACGTGAGGCCCACCTGTCGCTACATCCAGACCGCTTTGACCCTTTCCCTGAAGGACAGCGTCCGCGTCTGCGGGCGCATCGCCGAGATCGGGCGTGAGGCGTGGGACGCCTGCGCGGCGCCAAGCGGCAATCCGTTCGTCCTGTTCGACTTCTTGGACGCTTGCGAGACCAGTGGCTGTGCAGTGGAGCGGACCGGCTGGGGGCCACGGCACATCAGCGTGGAGGATACGCACGGCCGGGTCGCCGCGGTCATGCCGCTCTACCTGAAGAGCCACAGCCAAGGCGAATACGTCTTCGATCACAGTTGGGCCCAGGCGTACGAGCGGGCTGGCGGCCAGTACTATCCCAAGCTCCAGTGCAGCGTTCCCTTCACGCCAGCGACAGGCCCGCGCCTGATCGTCCGACCAGACGTGGACCGGGCTGCGGCGGAGCGCCTTTTGCTCGGCGCCGCGCTGACGTTATGCGACCGCGCCGACGCGTCTTCGCTCCACATCACCTTCCCGACCGAGGGCGAGTGGCGATCGATGGGCGAGCACGGCCTGCTCCAGCGGCAGGACCAGCAGTACTGGTGGACGAACGAAGGCTATGGGACGTTCGACGACTTCCTGGGCGCCCTCTCCTCCTCCCGCCGCAAGACGATCCGGCGCGAGCGCCGCGACGCCCGGGCCGAAGTCGATATTGAGGTCGTCACCGGAAGCGAGCTGACGGAAGCGCACTGGGACGCCTTCTTCGCCTTCTACATGGACACGGGCTCCCGCAAATGGGGACGCCCCTACCTGAACCGCCGGTTCTTCTCGCTGGTGGGCGAGCGCATGGCCGACCGCATCGCGCTCGTATTGGCGAGCCGCGCGGGCAAGCCCGTCGCCGGCGCGCTCAACTTCATCGGGAACGACACCCTGTACGGTCGGCAGTGGGGCGCGTTGGAGCCGATCCCCTTCCTCCACTTCGAGCTCTGCTACTACCAGGCGATCGAGTTCGCGATCGCGCGCGGCCTGAAGCGCGTGGAGGCCGGGGCCCAAGGCGAGCACAAGATCGCGCGCGGCTACCTGCCCGCCCCGGTCTATTCCGCTCACTGGATCGCCGATGAGCGGCTGCGCGAGCCGGTCGCCCGCTACCTGGATCACGAGCGGCAGGCCGTCGCCGCGGAAATGGATCACCTGGCCGCCGAGTACTCCCCCTTCCGCAACCCCGAAAGCTGAGCCGAACGCGCGCCCGCTCTCATTCGTTAGGCTCGGATGTCCGACCTCGCGATCCGCGTCCGCACCACCTTCCAGACGGCCCTTGAAGGTTTCGGCCGCGAGGGTCCGGTCCTGGTGCTGGGCCACCACGACGCCGACGGCCTCTCCGCCATGGCGATCTTCATCCGCGCCTTCCAGGCGGCTGGACGCCCCGTGCGTTGGCGCATCGTCGGCCGCGGCGAGAACCCGTGGTCGTGCGAGATGCGCGCCGAGCTCGTGGACGTCGGGCCGCTCGCCGGCCTCATCGTGACGGACCTGGGTCTACGCGACGGCGAGATCCTTCCCGGCGTCCCCACGGTAATTGTCGACCACCACGTGCCGACCGGGGGCGGTGGAGGCGCCGCCGTCATCACCGGTTTCGGCGAAACCCCCATCCCGACCTCCAGCCTGCTCGCCTACTGGTGCGCTGGAGCGCTCAGCGATCCGACGCCCCTGCTTTGGCTGGCGGCGCTCGGCCTGATCGGCGACATGGCCGACGCGCATTTTGAGGAATTGAACCAAGCCCGCGCCCGCTACGGCGCCACCGCCCTGAAGGAGGCCGTGGCCCTGATCAACGCGCCTCGCCGCGCCGCGGACGGCGACGCCACGCCGGCGCTGGCGCTCCTTCTGAAAGGCGACTGGCCCAAGGCGGTGCTGTCGGGCGATCATCCGGAAACCGCCCGCCTGCTCGCGGCCCGAGAGGAGGTGAAGGCGGCGTTGGAGGTCGCGAAGCGGGTCGGCCCTCGGGTGCGCGACGGGGTCGCGCTGATCGTCTTCTCCTCACCCTGTCAGATTCATCCCCTGGTGGCGCAGGCCTGGCGCATGCGGCTCCGCGACCAGATCGTGATCGCGGCCAATACCGGCTACCGCGACGGGTGGGTCCACTTCGCCGCCCGCAGTGCGCGCGACCGGGATCTGATCGCCTTTCTTCGGGAGCACGCGCCGCCGGGCGCTGACGAGAACTACGGTTCCGGACATCGGCAGGCCACAGGCGGGGCGCTGCGCCTTCCAGACTGGCGCGCCTTCGCCGAGAGGCTCGGCTTCAGCGAGCAGGAGGCTCGAGCGGCATGAGCGAGCGGCAAGAGCTGGGGTTCCCCGTCAAGGTCATGGGCCGGACGGACCTGAAGAGCAACGACGCCCGGCGCTGGCAGACGGGGCCACACTTGAAGGTGTCGCTCGAATACGTCGACCAGATCCTGGACTATCTCGACGCCAAGGACATCCGCATGTACCGGCTGTCGTCGGACCTGGCGCCGTACGCCACCCACCCGGGCCTGCCCCAGTTTCATGCGCAGGTGGCCGAGAGCGCGGCCGAACTCGCCGCGATCGGCGCAAAGGCGAAGCGCCTGGGGGTGCGCCTGTCGTTCCACCCCTCCCAATTCGTGGTCATCAACAGCCCCAACCCGGAGCTGACCCGCAAGAGCGTGTGGGACCTGACCTCTCAGGCCGAGATGCTGGACCGGATGGAGCTCGGCCCCGAGGCGGTGATGGTGATCCACGTCGGCGGCGTCTATGGCGATCTGGAGGGCAGCCGCGCCCGCTGGGCCGAGGTGTGGCCGACCCTCCCAGAGCCGGTGCGCCGCCGCATCGTGCTGGAGCACGATGACCTGCGCTTCAGCGCCGCCGACGTACTGTGGATCCACGAGCGCACCGGCGTGCGCCTGGTCTTCGACTACCAGCACTTCTGGTGTCTGAACCCCGAACGGCTGGACATGATCGAGACCCTGCGGCGCATTCTGGCCACCTGGCCGGCGGGGCAGCGGCCCAAGATCCACTTCTCCTCACCCCGCACCGAGCTCCGCGAGCTGGTCCGCAAGAACCGGAAGACCGGCAAGAAGGAGACTGTTCTGGTCCCGCCCGTCTGGACTGGACACGCCGACTTCACCAACCCCTTTGAGCTCGCGACGTTCATGCGCAGTGCGGATGGCCTGATGTTCGACATCATGCTGGAGGGCAAGGCCAAGGATATCAGCCTGCTCAAGCTCAAGGTCGATCTTCTGCGTTACGCGCCGGATGTGGCCGCTCGATTCGGCGTGCACGCCGAGGACGCGGCGGCGCTGCAGGCGGAGGCCGACAGCCTGTCGGCCGATCATGACCCGTCGGCGGATCCTGACGTTGACGAGGGAATGGCCGCCTAGCCGCGTTGCGCGGCGCGCTCGAACAAAACCGCCAGCGGCTCGTCCACTTCCGCGGGCGACGAGAGGACGACAGTGGCGGTCAGCCGCTCGGACCAACTCTCTTTGCGGACGCTCGGCGCTAGGCGATCGGACGCCTGCGGATCGAGCTTAAGCCCAAGCAGCGCCTTGCCATCCTTCAAGGGGCGGGCGGCGGCGAACTGCACCTTTCGGGACCAGGAGCTGTAGCCCTTGCGCTGGATGGTCAGCACACCATCGACCCCGTGGGCAAGCGCGTCCAAGGCCTCGAAGATGTTTCGCGAGCCGGGATCGCTCCACAGAGCGTTCCGCAAGCCGTCGGGGTCACCCCAGCGAGCCGCGTTCGGGAAGGCTTCCCCCAGCACGTAAGCCGCGTGATTCACCCCCAGGCCATGCGTCTCGCGCAGCCAAGTCGCGCGGGCGCCCGGCCGCTCGTGCGGGCACGCCCGCGCGATCGCGACCCACTCGGCGAGCGACTTTCCGGTGCGGTCCTGCAGGTTCGCCTGAACGGAAGCGAACCAGCGCTGCTGGCGCTCCGTTAGGTTCGTGCGTCCGAGCTCCGCGGCGTCCGCCATCTCCGATCCTCTTCGCAGGTGCAGCGACGCTTGATACGACGAATGCGGCCTCAACGGAAAGGACCCGCCATGAGCCTCGACGGCGCCTATGATCCGCAGAACGTCTTCGCCAAGATCATCCGTGGCGAGATGCCGTGTGTGAAAGTGCTGGAGGACGACGAAGTCCTCGCCTTGATGGACATTTTCCCGGAGTCCCGCGGCCACGTCTTGGTCATCTCCAAGACGTCCCAAGCGCGCAACCTCCTGGACGTGGAGCCGGAGGCGCTGCAGGCCATCATTCTGGCGACGCGCCGCGTCGCTCGGGCCGTGCGCAAGGCGCTCGATCCGGAAGGAGTCACCATCATCCAGTACAATGGCGCGCCAGCCGGTCAGACCGTGTTCCACCTCCACTTCCACGTCATTCCAAAGCACGCTGGTCAGAGCCTTGGCCGCCACGCGTCGGGCGCCATGGCGGACATGAACGAGCTGAACGCGACGGCCGCCCTGATCACCGCCGCCCTGGATTGATCTGCTGCGCCGGCCAATGTCTCCCGGTTTGCCGGTGGCCCTCGAAGGGAGAGGGGAAAGTGCAACCACTGCACTTTTCCGATTTTACTTGGATAACTGCGCGATCTGTGAGAGTTTGAGCCGTCAATTATCGACTTGGCTCGGCCGCTCTCCACGTTCAGTCTTCGGATTGAGCGCCCGAGACCACCCTGATCCTCTCCGACAATTCGATCACAGCGCCCGGTCGGGCGTTGTGGAAACTTGCATCTGAAAGACGAAATCATGGCGACCGGCACCGTGAAGTGGTTCAACGCGACCAAAGGCTTTGGCTTCATCCAGCCTGATCAGGGCGGGCAGGACGTGTTCGTCCACATCTCCGCCGTTGAACGTTCCGGCCTGGGTTCGATCCAGGAGGGCCAAAAGCTCTCCTTCGAGCTCGAGCGCGATCAGCGCACCGGCAAAATGTCGGCCGGCCAGCTCCAGGCGGCCTAACTCAGACGACCGGCGGGCGGATGGCCAAGGCCCCTCGCCCGCCTCCCTTTTCATCCCTCCCTGCGCGCACACGCGCGCCTAGCCTGAAGGCTTCATGCGCACAGCTCACGACACCGGATTCGCTTCTCGACTGAAAACCGCTGCGGAGGCCCGCCAAGCGCTTCTGAGCAAGTTCAAACCCCAGCCCACGGTTCAGGCCGCGGGTCTTCAGCCGCGATCGGTCGTCCGGGCGGCCGAGCTCGAGCGGGTCCGCGAGGAGCGGGCGGAGGCGAAGCGCCAGGCGCAGGACGCTGCGGCGCTCGCCGCTCAGCAGGCGATCGAGGCCGAACAGGCCGCCGCCGCCGCCGACCTGGATGCGCGCCGCGGTCAACGTAAGGAGCGCAAGGCGCTCACCAAGGCGGAAGCCCAGGCCAAGCGCGACGCCCGCTACGCCGCCCGCAAGGCCCGTCGCTAGCAGCGGCGAAGAAAAGCGCCCGCCAGGTCTCCCCGGCGGGCGCTCGCTTGCGCTCTCTTTAGAAGCTTTAGCGGATCACTCCGCCAGCTCCTCCTCCTCGTCGCCAGTCTTGGCTCGCGACGGGTTCTTCTCGGCCTCGATGTCGAAGGCGATCTTGCCTTCGTTCAGCTCGACTCGGACGTGCCCGCCACGGACGAGGCGCCCGAAGAGGATCTCGTCCGCCAGCGGCTTCTTGATCTCCTCCTGAATGACCCGGCCCAACGGACGTGCGCCGTAAAGCTCGTCAAAGCCGTTCTTGGCCAGCCAGTCGGCCGCGTCGTCGGCCAGCTCGATGGTCACGTTGCGGTCCGCCAGCTGCGCCTCCAGCTGGAGCACGAACTTGTGCACCACCTGGCGGATAATCTCAGGCGTCAGCGGCTTGAAGGCGACGATCGCGTCGAGGCGGTTGCGGAACTCCGGCGTGAAGATCCGCTGGATCGCCTTTTCGTCCTCGCCTTCCACCTTCCCGCGGCCGAAGCCGATGGAGGCCCGGGCGTTGTCGGCCGCCCCTGCGTTCGTCGTCATGATCAGCACGACGTTGCGGAAGTCGACCTTCTTGCCCACGGCATCCGTCAGCACGCCATGGTCCATGACCTGCAGCAGGATGTTGTAGACGTCCTGGTGAGCCTTCTCGATCTCGTCAAGCAGCACCACGGCGTGCGGGTGCTGGTCGACAGCGTCGGTCAGCAGGCCGCCCTGATCGTGACCGACGTAGCCCGGAGGTGCGCCGATCAGGCGGCTGACCGTGTGGCGCTCCATGTACTCGCTCATGTCGAAGCGCAGGAGCTCGATGCCAAGCGTCTCGGAGAGCTGCTTGGCGACTTCGGTCTTACCGACGCCTGTGGGACCGCTGAACAGGTAGCTGCCGATCGGCTTCTGCGGGTCGCGCAGTCCGGCGCGGGCCAGCTTCATGGCCGCTGACAGCTGCTGGATCGCGTCGTCCTGGCCGAACACCACCCGCTTCAGGTCCAGTTCGAGGCTCTTGAGCGCCTCGGTGTCGGACTTGGAGACGGACTTCGGCGGGATCCGGGCGATCTTGGCGACGACCGCCTCGATCTCCTTCGCGCCGATGGTCTTCTTGCGCTTGGCTTCAGGCAGCAGCATCTGGCCGGCGCCCGCCTCGTCGATCACGTCGATCGCCTTGTCGGGCAGCTTCCGGTCGGTGATGTACTTCGCCGAGAGCTCCACCGCCGTCTTGATAGCCTCGTTCGTGTACCGAAGCTTGTGGAAGGTCTCGTAGTAGCTCTTCAGACCCTTGAGGATCTTGATCGTGTCCTCGATCGTGGGCTCGTTCACGTCGATCTTCTGGAAGCGGCGGACCAGCGCCCGGTCCTTCTCGAAGTGCTGCCGGAACTCCTTGTATGTGGTGGAGCCCATGCAGCGCAGCGCGCCCGAAGCCAGGGCCGGCTTCAGCAGGTTGGAGGCGTCCATCGCCCCGCCGCTGGTCGCGCCCGCGCCGATGACGGTGTGGATTTCGTCGATGAAGAGCACCGCATCCGGGTGGTTCTCCAGCTCCTTGACCACCTGCTTGACCCGCTCCTCGAAGTCCCCGCGATAGCGGGTTCCGGCCAGCAGCGCGCCCATGTCGAGCGAGTAGATGGTCGCGCCCTTCAGGACGTCCGGCACCTCGCCGGTCACGATCTTGCGGGCAAGGCCTTCCGCGATGGCGGTCTTGCCAACGCCCGGGTCACCGACAAGCAGCGGGTTGTTCTTGGTGCGGCGGCACAGGATCTGGATCGCGCGCTCGACTTCGTTGTGACGGCCGATCAGAGGATCGACCTTGCCATCCCGCGCCTTCTCGTTGAGGTCGACGCAGTAGGCCTCCAGCGCCTCGCCGCCCGACTTCACCGACTTCTCCTCGGCCTCTTCGGCCTGGGCGGCGCCCTTCACGGTGCGCGGCTCCGACGCCCCAGCCTTCTTGCCGATGCCGTGGGCGATGAAGTTCACCGCGTCGTAGCGCGTCATCTCCTGCTCCTGCAGGAAATAGGCGGCATGGCTCTCGCGCTCCGAGAACACGGCGACGAGCACATTGGCGCCGGTCACCTCGTCTCGGCCGGAGGACTGGACGTGGATCACCGCGCGCTGGATCACGCGCTGGAAGCCTGCGGTCGGCTTGGCGTCCTCGCCGTTCTCCACAACGAGGGAGGACAGCTCGGTGTCGACGTAGGCGGTTAGATTCTTCTTGAGCTGGTTCAGATCGACGTTGCAGGCCCGCATGACGGCGGCGGCCTCGGCGTCGTCCGCGAGCGCGAGCAGAAGATGCTCCAGCGTCGCGTATTCGTGTTTACGAGCGTTGGCGTACGCCACGGCCCGATGAAGCGTCTCTTCGAGGTGGCGTGAGAATGACGGCAAGACAGCCTCTCTAATCTTTTTCCATGGTGCACTGGAGCGGATGCTGATGCCGTCTCGCGGTCTCCACCACCTGGGCGACCTTGGTTTCGGCCACCTCGTAGGTGTAGACTCCACAGACGCCGACGCCGTGCTGGTGCACGTGCAGCATGATGCGTGTCGCGTCCTCGCGCGATTTGTTGAAGAACCGCTCGAGCACGTAAACAACGAATTCCATCGGGGTATAGTCATCGTTCAGGATGAGCACCCGGTAGAGCGAAGGCCGTTGAACCTTCGGCTTTACCTGTGTGACGATCGCCGAACCGACGCCGTTACCATCATCGCCTTGCTTTCGCTCGGCCATCTACCTCTATCCCCGACGGCGGGCTCATACGCCCCGCTCGTGAATTAGATATGGAAACTTCGGCGGTTTGGAAGGGCCGAAAGAGAGACCCTTGTTCTGCCTCAACGCCGCAGCTTCCGTTGGATCTAACGCCGCAGAGACCACGTCGTTCTGCTAAGCGTGCCTTGCTTCGTCATTTTCGACCAGGGCCACTGGCGGCCCCCTTGTCGTTGGGGCGGCCGGACCCTCAGCGACCGAACAGACAAAGGGCCCGGAGCGTCTCCGCCCCGGGCCCTCGAACAACCAGCCGTGTCGGCTTGATGTCTTAGCGGGTCGCCTGCAGGCGCTCGACCGAGGCGGTCACGCGCTCGTTCAGCGGCTTCCAGCTGTCCTTCACCGTCGAGGAGACGGTCTCGGTCCAGCGGTTCATCTCAGCCAGGTAGGCCTCGATGGCGGTCTTGGCGAATTGGGTCTGCAGCTCAACCACGTCCTGCACGCTCTTGGCGGACGAAAGGGCTTGAGCGGCGTTCACTTGGTCTTCCCAGCTCTTCTTCGTGAAGGCCAGCGTCTGAGCGCCCAGGGCTTCAGCGCCCTTCGCGGCGGCGGTGACGCTCTCAACGACCGCTTCCAGGTTGCGCTTCTGGGCGACGTTCAACTCGTTGAAGGTCGAGAGCGAACGCTCGACGCCTTCCTTGAAGGCTTGGGTGCCGGCCGCGGTGGCGCGATCGACGTTGGTCTTGATGGCTTCGGATCCGTCCATGATCGTCTCCTGATCACCCCTGAGAGGCGATTGTCGTTAGCGGTTGAAAGGTGCTCGACGGGCGATTCTGCCCGTTCGTTGGTGCGGTTTATGCCGCAAGCGCGAACGGGGGTCAAGCAGATTTTGTGCAGCGCACAATCGCCTCTTTGGCGACAAATTCGCGTGAGAGCCAGGCCAGATCCCGCTTTTCAGCGGCCCTGCGGCGAGACGCCCTTGGTCAACTTGCGGTTAAGCTTGTTTACACACGGGAAACCTAGCCCGAAGATGCTACCCAGTATCGGTGGCGATCGGGGGGTCGCCTCGCAAACGACGGACGCTGTGTAATGGTTCCTTCCGCCCGCCGTCTCGCTGTTGCGTTGTTCGCCGCCATGGCGGCCTTCTCCACGCCAGCGATCCTCCCCACCGCCGCTGCGGCAGCCGTGCCGGCGGATCAGCCCAAATATGCGGCGATCGTCGTCGACGCGAACAGTGGCGAGGTCTTGTACGCCCGACGCGCCGACAGCCCGCGCTATCCGGCGTCGATCACCAAGGTGATGACCCTGTACCTGGCGTTCGAGGCGCTGGCCTCCGGGAAACTCAAGACCAGCGACACGATCGTCATCTCGCCGCGCGCAGCCGCCCAGCCGCCGTCCAAGCTTGGCTTGTCCGCCGGCCAGGTCATCACCGTCGACGACGCAATGCGCGCCCTCGCGATCAAGTCGGCCAACGACATCGCCGTGGCGCTCGCCGAGAAGATCGGCGGTACCGAAAGCCGCTTCGCCGCCCTGATGACGCTCCGCGCACAGGAGCTCGGCATGACGAACACCCGCTTCGTCAACGCCTCGGGCCTGCCCGACAGTCGGCAGCTGTCCAGCGCGCGCGACATCGCCATCCTGTCGCGGGCCGTCATGCGCGACTACCCGCAGTACTATTCCTACTTCAGCCAGCGTCAGTGGGTGTTCCGCGGGCGCGCGATGAACAACCACAACGGCCTGCTGCATAAGATGCCGGGTGTCGATGGCCTGAAGACCGGCTTCACCAACGCCTCGGGCTACAACCTCGCCGCCTCCGCCGTGCGTGACGGGCGCCGCCTGATCGCGGTCGTGCTGGGCGGCACCTCCAACGCGCAGCGTGACAACAACGTGGCGCAACTGCTGAACACGGGCTTCGACGTCGTGCGGCGCCGCCGCAACGGTGAGGTGATCCACGTCGCCCAAAGCATGTTCGAGGCGCCGCCGTCCGTTCCCGCGGCCCCGGTCGCCTACGCCTCGCTAGGCCTTGGAGCCGGCGAGAAGGAGCTGAACAAGGCCGTGACCGCCGCGCAGTTGCGGGGCGCACAGGCCGCCGACTCCATCGCCAGCGCCGCCGCTGCGACCATGCGCGTCATGACGCCCGTCCCGAACCCTCCGGCCGCAGCGAAAGCGTCTGTCGCATCTGCGGCGGACCTGAAGCCGAGCATGGCCGCTCGCCAGGATCCGCTCAAAACCTCGCGCACCAAGGCTGCCGAGACCAAGCACGCCGACGCGAAGGAAGCCAAGAGCAAGGACGCCAGCGCCAAGAAACTGGCCAAGAAGAAGAATCCGGACGCGGTCTGGCTGGTGCAAGTCGGCGCCTTCAAGGAAGAGAAGCTGGCGAAAGACGAGCTGAAGAAGCTCGGCAAGCGCTTCTCCACCCAGCTCTCCGATGCAGAGCCCAATGTCTCGCCCGGTGCTGGCTGGTACCGCGCGCGCTACGAGGGCCTGACCAAGGAAGCAGCGAAGTCGGCCTGCGAGGTGCTGAGCGCCAAGAAGGTGCCCTGCCTGATGGTGAAGGGCGACTGAGATCGGGTCGGCGCGTCGCCTTGGGTCGCCCCGCTCGCGTCAGCGGTAGTGGATGTCCCGCTCCAGCTCCTCGATGAGCTGGCGGCCGAGCGGTTCGGCCTCTGTCCGGACGCCGTTCGCGACCAGGACGCGGATGGCGTCGATGTGGTCGCCGACAAGGCCGATCTGAGCCTCCACCGGACGCTCTTCATCGTCGATGAGTTCGCATAGCGAGCCGGCCAGGCGGGTCACGACGGGATAATCGCAGGTCCCGCCCAGGCTCTTGAGGTCGTGGGCGCGCATGTAGAGCTGACCGATGGTTTCGGCGTTCAGCCCGTCCGCCTTGAGGCGCTCGTAGGCTGCGTCAAGCTTGGCGACGTCCTGGGCCAGCCATTTGGCGAACTCGCCGGCCATATCCTTCACCGCGGCTTCCGCGGTCCGCACGGCTGCGCCCCCTGCGGCGAGGCGCGCGGCGAGACCCTTGCTGATGGGAGAGCCTGTCATGACGCTCCTTCTATAGGCGCCAGAGGATAGCGGTCCGTAAACGCCGGTCAGGATCGCAGGAGACGATCGCGGGCCGCGTTCAGTCGCGCGGCCAAGCCCTCACTGCCGCCCGCGTCCGGATGGACGGCTCGGATCAGCCGAAGGTAGGCCGATCGTATCTCGTCGGGGCTGGCGGCGGGACCCACCCCCAGGATCGAGCGCGCTTCGGCGACGTCCATGCCCTCGCGATCGGCGCCCCGTGATCGTTCGACGGGCCGCCGCCTTGACGCCACGGTGATCCAGACCCCGACCACGGCCAGGACGGCAGCGGTGAGATAGCTGCCCCGCAAGCCCGCGTAGGCCGCGCCCGCAAGAGCGCACGCGGCGAGGATCGTGGCTGCGACGCGCCACTGGCCCCGGCCCTTACGCTCGGTCTGGTTTCCCAGCCTGAGCAGCGCCCACAGCGCTATGGCGCCGAGCGCCGCCCACAGCAGCACAGCCGCGTCAGGCGGCGGGCCGGGCCAGCGCGTCCTGCGCGTCGAGCCCCAACGCCTGCATCAGGGCGCGCAACTCCTGACGTGCCGCCACGTGGGCCAGCGAAACGGCCACGGGCCGGACCTTCGGCGACAGGTCCGCAACGGTGAGGCCGAAGGGGAACAGCTCACGGTAGATCACCCGGTCACGCAGCCCAGGCCCCACGCGGAAGCCCACGCGGCGCGACAGCGCGGTGATCCGGTCCTCGAGCCGCTTGCGGTTGCGGGCTTCGGCGACCGCGAGGCGGTTGCGCAGCACCACCCAGTCGAGGCCCCGCCCCTCCTGCGCCGCCTTCAGCTTGCGCGCCTCCCAGACAGTCTCGCTGTAGATCGACGGCTTGACCAGGTCGAGCGTCACGGGATCGACCTGCCCCAGCATGTCGAAGTCGACGAAACTGTCGTTCATGGGCGTGACGATCAGGTCGGCCTTGCCATGCGCGGCCCGCGACAGGGGCGTGTCGCTGCCCGGCGTGTCGATCAGCACGTAGTCACACGTCTTCCTGGCCTCCGCGAAGACGGCCTCGAAACGCGGCAGCGCCTCTTCCGTCGGCGCGCGCGCAAAGGCCACGCCGTCGTCCGCCAGCAGGAACTCCTCGGGCATCGAGGCTTCGGCCTCGGAGGCCGCCAGCCATTTGCGCCGATTGGCGAGGAAGTGGCCAAAGGTCTGCTGACGGAGGTCCAGGTCGATCACGCTCACCCGTGCGCCATTGGCGGCCAGGGCGGTCATGATGTGGATGGCGATCGTGGACTTCCCGGCGCCGCCCTTTTCATTGCCGACGACGATGACTCGCGGATGGGACACGAGCGTACTCCTGACGGTCCGGCGCGGAGGAGTCGGAGCGACTCAGGCCGGGAGGCTCAGGATCGGCGCGCACGCCCTAGGACGTCAACGCGACGTTAAGACTTAGGTGTGGAATTCAGCCGCTGGTCCTGGCGCACCAGGCGTCGGTGACGCCCAACGAACGGCACAGCTGGGGGGCCGCGGCGGCCGTGGTCGGACCGACCTTCAGCCGAATCAAGACCTCCCCTTCGCCGACGGTCACGCGCTCATAGGCAGCGTTCAGCTTGGCGGCCGCGGGGGTTGACGCCTTCAGGGCGGCCCAGGCCCGCTCGGCGGCCTCTTGGGAGCCGTAGGCGCCGACCCGCACGGTGGCCGTCCCGGTCGGCTGAGGAGAGGAGCCGGGGATTGGCGAGGACGACTCCGGGGCCTTCATGGCTAAGACGGGCGGCGTTTCGCCGGCAGTGGGCTGCAGGCCGAGCGACTCCGCACCCATGTCGGCGAGAAGCTCCATCGGCCGCAGCCCGATGCGCTGCGCGCTGAGCTCCAGGCCATCGACGATCTCGACCTTGAGCGGCTGGCCTGAAAGCGCCGCCGGACTCTGAACCTGGGCCTGTCCGGAGGCGTCCACCGGCACCGCCGCGACGGCCTGCGCCATGCGCTCAAAGCGGCCACCATCGGCGCCCTCGTCCAGCGCGCACCCGCCGATCGCCGCGGACAGGAGCAGGACCGGCGCTAGACGGGCGAGGGTTCTCGGGTTCATAAGCCGCACGGTAAGGCGTGGCGCTTTCGTTACGGTTGAGGGACGTCGTTAGCAAACGACGTTAACGCGATTAACGAGTCTGTTCACCAAACGGCCCTTCCTATCGCCAGGAGCGTAGCCGAGTTGCGGGCCCGGATCGCCGATTGGCGGCGCGCGGGACTGACCGTCGGCTTGGTTCCCACCATGGGCGCTCTCCACGAAGGTCACCTTTCACTAGTGCGGGAGGCGCTGCGCTTGGCCGACCGGGCGGTCGTCAGCCTGTTCGTCAACCCAAAGCAGTTCGCCCCGACCGAGGACCTGGACCGCTATCCGCGCCGAGAGTCGGAAGACGCGCGGCTGCTGGCCGCCGAAGGCTGCGACCTGCTTTGGGCGCCGACGCCGGACGCCGTCTACCCGGAAGGTTTCGCCACCGCGATCAGCGTCGGCGGTCCAGCCGAGGGCCTGGAGACCGAGTTTCGCCCGCACTTCTTCGGGGGCGTCGCCACCGTCGTCACCAAGCTGTTCACGCAGGTGCTGCCCGACGTCGCCGTGTTCGGGGAAAAGGACTACCAGCAGCTGCAGGTCGTGAAGCGGCTGGCGCGGGACCTCGACCTGCCGGTCGAGGTGGTAGGGCGCCCGACCATTCGCGACGAGCACGGCCTCGCGCTCTCCTCGCGTAACGCGTACCTCGACGAGCGCTCTCTGCGCGTCGCGCGCCGGCTGAACGTCATCATGGCCCAAGCCGCGGGGCGCGCGGCCGCCGGTGAACCGGTGCGCGCGGTCGAGGCTGACGCGTCGGAGGCCCTGCTCCAGGGCGGCTTCGACAAGGTCGACTACGTCGCGATCCGAGGCGCCGAGGACCTCAAACCCTTCGCGAATGTCGTGAACGCGCCCGCCCGCGTGCTCGTCGCCGCCTGGCTCGGGTCCACAAGGCTGATCGACAACATGGCGGTCGGCTGAGGCGTCACCACGCGCCGATGGCGCGAAGCTCCTCGGCGAAGGCTTCGGGCAGTTCGCCGCTCTCGAACGTCGTCAGGTCGGGGGTGATGTCCTTGTCGTAGTAGCGCCAGCCCTGGAAGGCGCCGCGCCGAAGGGGGGCCACCCGGATACAGGCCGGCTCCAGCACGATCTCGCAGCGGGACGTCCGGCCTTCGCCGACGGTGCGGATCTCCGCGATCGGCTGGCGGCAGGCGATGATCCCCTTCACCACCCAGTAGAGCGAGCCGCCATTCATCACCTCGTCCGCCCGCTTGGGCGTCATCTTGGTGTGCACGATCAGGTCGCCGCCGCGGCGACGGCGGCCTTCCGGAGTCAGCTGCTCGACGTCGCTGATGCCGACGGCCAGCTTGATTAGGTGCAGCGGCAACTCAAGGCTCTTGCGGTTCGACCCTAACGAGGAGCGCGCCCTCGGCCACCTGGTCGCCCACGGCGACCGGGAGCTCGACCACCCGCCCATCGAACGGGGCGGTGAGCGCGTGCTCCATCTTCATGGCTTCGAGCGTCACGAGCGCGGCGCCCTTGGAGACCGCCTCGCCCGCCGTCGCCTGTACCGCCACGATCCGGCCGGGCATAGGCGACAGGACGACGCCGTCCGAGGCCGCTCCAGCGGCTCCGGCCGTCGCTTCCTCGGCGAAGCTGACCTCGACCGCCTGGCCGTTCTCAAAGGCGTACAGCGGCTCGCGCCCGTAAACGGAAGGCAACCGCTCCACGTCATCGAGCGGGCGGCCGTCCTCGACCTTGATGTCCCAGGCCCAATCCTCTCCCCGGCCGTTCACCGCGACATGCAGCGGCGCAGCCTGCCCCATCACGCGCATGGGCAGGCGCATCGGGGCCCGGGGTGCGTTCAGGCGGAAGCCCAGCAGTCGAGAGGGCGCCGCGTTCCAGGGATCGGTAGGGCCGAACTCTGCGTCCTGAAACGCCTCGAGTCGCTGACCGATGGCGGCAAGGACAGGCGCGTCGCTGACCGACACCGCCGTCAGCTCATCCAAGCGCTCGCCGATAAAGGCCGTGTCCACCGCGCCGGCGATGAAGTCCGGATGGGCGGCGCAGCGCGCCAGGAAGGCCGCGTTCGTCTTCACCGGCCAAACCTCAACGGCCGCGCAGGCCTCCGCCAAGCGCTCCGCTGCCGCTTCACGCGTGTCGGCTTGGACGATCAGCTTGGCGATCATCGGGTCGTAGAAGGGCGTGACCTCGCCGCCCTCCTCCACCGCACTGTCGACGCGCGCCTCGTCTTCCGGCAGGCGGAAGTGAGTCAGCTTGCCCACGGAGGGCAGGAATCCGGTCGTCGGGTCCTCGGCGTAGAGCCGCGCCTCCATGGCCCAGCCATCGAGCTCTATCTCGCCCTGGCGGAGCGGAAGCGGCTCCCCGGCCGCGACGCGCAACTGCCATTCCACGAGGTCGAGTCCCGTGACCATCTCGGTGACCGGGTGCTCCACCTGCAGCCGGGTGTTCATCTCCATGAACCAGATGCGGTCGCCTCTCAGGCCTTGTGAGGCGTCGGCGATGAACTCGACCGTGCCGGCGCCGACGTAGTCCACCGCCTTGGCCGCCCGGATCGCCGCTTCGGTCACCGTCGCCCGCGTAGCCGCGTCCATCCCAGGCGCCGGCGCCTCCTCGATCACCTTCTGGTGGCGACGCTGCAGGGAGCAGTCGCGCTCATAGAGATGCACCACGTTCCCGTGGCTGTCCCCGAACACCTGCACCTCGATGTGTCGGGGGCGGGTGACGTAGGTCTCCAGCAGCACCCGATCGTCCCCGAACGCCGCCGCCGCCTCGCGCTTGGCCGAGGCGAGGGCGTCGGCGAAATCCTCGGCGCGGTCGACGCGCTTCATCCCCTTGCCGCCGCCGCCGGCGACCGCCTTGATCAGGACCGGGAAGCCGATGCGCGCGGCTTCCGCCGCCAATCGATCAGGCGACTGGTCTTCGCCGAGGTAGCCTGGCGTGACCGGTACGCCCGCCTGCGCCATCAGGGACTTGGCCGCGTCCTTCAGGCCCATGGCCCGGATGGAGGCGGGGCTCGGTCCGATCCAGGTGATCCCGGCCGACATGACCGCTTCGGCGAACTCGGCGTTCTCCGAGAGGAATCCGTAGCCCGGGTGGATAGCCTCGGCCCCCGTGCGGCGGGCGGCCTCCAGCACCTTTGCGGCGTCGAGGTAGCTCTCACGGGCGGGTGCGGGGCCCAGCAGCACCGCCTGCTCGGCATCCGCCACGTGCGGCGCGTCGCGGTCGGCCTCCGAGCAGACGGCGATCGTGCGCAGGCCCATGGCCTTGGCGGTGCGGAACACCCGCCGGGCGATCTCGCCACGGTTTGCGACCAGGACGGATCGGAACATCAGCCGGCCCAGCCGGGTCTGCGCTTCTCAAGGAAGGCGCGCACGCCCTCCTGCCCTTCCTGGCCCACTCGAGCGGCGGCCAGGCGGCGGGCGGTGTCCTCCATGAGGCGGCGATCGATTTCCCTGTGCGCCACCGCGTCCACCAGCGCCTTCGAGGCTGCGACCGCCTCCGGTCCGCTGGAGGTCATCTCGTTTGCGATCGCTTCGGCCGCGTTCATCAGCCTGTCCGCCGGCAAGACGGTGTGCACGAGGCCTGCGCCCAGAGCGTAGGCGGCGTCGAACCGCCGGCCTGTCGCGAACAGCAGCTTGGCGATCCGCGGCCCCACCGCCTGCACCACATACGGAGAGATGGTGGCCGGGATCAGTCCCAGCTTCACCTCCGAAAAGGCGAAGATCGCGTCCTCAGCGGCCAGCGCCGTATCGCAGGCGGCTACGAGGCCGGCGCCTCCGCCGAAGGCCGAGCCCTCCACCAGCGCCACCGTCAGGGCGGGAATATCGTGCAGCGCCTTGAGCATGCGTGCGACGCCCATCGCGTCGTCGCGGTTCTGGCTCTCGGTCCAGTCCACCGCGTCACGCATCCACTCCAGATCCGCCCCGGCGCAAAAGGAGCCGCCCGCCCCTCGCAGGAAGACCACGCGCACGTGGTCGGCGCCGTGCAGCGTCTCGAACGCCTGCCTCAGCGCGTCCACGGTCGCCACGTCGAAGGCGTTCTTCTTCTGCGGCCGGTTGATCGTCACATAGGCGACGCCCGCCCGGCTTGCGTCAAGGATCACCGGCCCGTCGAGTTCGGTCTCATGGCCCGGAACCAGCGGTTCGGAGATCGGGTTTTCGTTCGCCATCGCACTATCCTCCGGTCACATCCTGAAGACGCCGAAGGTCGTCTCCGGCACGGGCGCGTTCAATGAAGCCGATATGGCCAGGCCCAGCACGTCACGGGTCTGCGCCGGGTCAATGATCCCGTCGTCCCACAGCCGCGCCGTCGCATAGTAGGGTGATCCTTCGACCTCATAGCGGTCGCGGATCGGCGCCTTGAAGGCCTCCTCCTCGTCAGCGCCCCACTGCCCGCCCTTGGCCTCGATGCCATCGCGGCGGACCGTGGCCAGGACGCTTGCCGCCTGCTCGCCGCCCATGACGGAAATCCGGCTGTTGGGCCAGGTGAATAGGAACCGCGGCGAGAAGGCCCGCCCGCACATGCCGTAGTTGCCCGCGCCGAACGAGCCCCCGATCAGGACGGTGAACTTCGGCACCTCCGCCGATGCGACCGCCATCACCAGCTTCGCCCCGTCCTTGGCGATGCCCCCGGCTTCATATCGGCCGCCCACCATGAAGCCGGAGATGTTCTGCAGGAACAGCAGCGGGATCTTCCGCTTGCAGGCCAGCTCTATGAAGTGCGCGCCCTTCAGCGCGCTCTCGCTGAAGAGCACGCCGTTGTTGGCCAGGATGGCGACCGGGTGCCCCCAGATGTGGGCGAAGCCGCACACCAAGGTCGAACCGTAGAGCGGCTTGAACGGGTCAAAGCGGGAGCCGTCGACGATCCGCGCGATCACCTCGTGGACGTCGTAGGGCGCTCGCACGTCGGTCGGCACGACGCCGTACAGTTCCTCGGGGTCATAGGCCGGTGGCTCGGGCTCGGCCATGGCCAGAGGATTGCTCTTCACCGTGTTGAGATGGCTGATGATCGTGCGCACGATCTGCAACGCGTGCTCGTCGTTCTCGGCCACGTGGTCGACCACGCCCGACCGGCGGCCGTGCACCTCCGCCCCGCCCAGATCCTCGGCCGAGATCACCTCGCCGGTCGCGGCCTTCACCAGCGGCGGCCCCCCCAGAAAGATGGTGCCCTGGTTTCGAACGATGACCGTCTCGTCGCTCATCGCCGGCACATAGGCGCCGCCGGCTGTGCAGCTGCCCATGACGCAGGCGATCTGCGGGATTCCAGCGGCGCTCATCCGCGCCTGGTTGAAGAAGATGCGACCGAAGTGGTCGCGGTCAGGGAAGACCTCGGCCTGGTGGGGCAGGTTCGCTCCGCCGGAGTCCACCAGGTAGACGCAGGGCAACCGGTTCTGCAGCGCTATCTCCTGCGCCCGCAGGTGCTTCTTCACCGTCAGAGGGAAGTAGGCGCCGCCTTTCACGGTCGGGTCGTTGGCGACCACCATGACCTCACGGCCAGACACTCGTCCGACGCCGCAGATCACGCCCGCCCCGGGGGCCTCACCGTCGTACATGCCGAAGGCGGCCAGTTGCCCGACCTCCAGGAAAGGCGAGCCCGGATCGAGCAGGCGCTCCACGCGCTCCCGCGGCAGCAGCTTGCCGCGCGCCACGTGCCTATCGCGTGAAGCCTCCGGGCCGCCGAGCGCCGCTTCCGCCACGCGCGCCCGCAACTCATCGGCCAAAGCGCGATTGTGGCGGGCCTGCGCCTCGAAAGCGGGCGAGCGCGGGTCTACAGCGGACACGAGCTTGGGCATGAAGGCCGGCTTACCGGCATTCTCATCCCGGGGGAAGCCGCCTCAGCCGGCCGTTTGTTGCCCCTTTGCGCATGCTCCAAAGCAGGAACATGCGCAAAGAAGCCGAGGCGGTCAGTGCTTGGCCTGCTCGCCGGCCGAGCGGAGCTGCATATGCATCATCACGGTGCCCGGCAGGTTCTCCTCCAGCCAGGCGGCCATCGCCCGCTCTTCGCTGAGCGACTGTCGCAGGATGCGGATGGCTTCGACCTCGCCCGCCGCTTCGCCCATGACCAGGAGCGCCTTGTAGGCGGCGATCTCCATCTGGGACATGGCCGCGTCCGCGAAGCTGTTCTTCAGCACCTCGTCGCCAGCCATGGCGTTCATGCCCGCGCCCATGTTCGCCTGCATCTTCATGGCCGCGTCCTTGAGCCCCGACGGGCTTTCCCCGAGCGACTGCAGCACCTGCTCGATACGGGCGATGTGCATCTGCTTCTCGTCGACGTGCTGCCGCAGCCGCGCCTCGAGCTTGGGGTAATTCTCCAGCCGCTCCACCTGCCGGCGGCACATGCTGAGGCAGTTCTCCTCAACCGCGTGGAGGTTCTTTAGTCCCTCGATGAAGAGCTTGCGCGCCTCCGCCGGGTCGATGGGCGTGAAATCGGTGTCGTCGGCGTTGACCGTCGGCCCGACGCTGAGTTCGCTGGCGCCCTGCATGCGCTCCTCCTGGATCGGCTTGTCTGTGGTCCTGAGCAGGAGTTGCAGCCGACGCGCGGCTACCAGGCTCCCAATGGCGTAGAGGTCGAGGTCGCCCTTCTGGCGCACCTCGGGGAAGAAGCGTGTCTCCTCCTCCTGCACGTGATGCTCGATGACGTGCTCAAGTTGGATGACCAGGGCGTCGGTCTCCGCGTCGGCGCTTGGCCGCTCCAGGATCCGGGCGATCAGCGCCTTGCCCTCGTCGTGTTCCTCCACCGCGTGGGCGACCATCGGCTGGTCGCCGGTGGCTTGCTCGGCGGCCGGATAGAAGATCTCCTCCTCCACCTGCATGTGGACGCTGAGCATCTGGCACAGCCTCCGGGCCACCGACTGTTTCTCGACCGGATCGGCCGAAAGCCGGTAGCGCTGGAAGAAGGCCCTCGCTTCGAGGTGGTCCATGATCAGCAGGTTGATGGCGTCGGCCGGCACCTTCTTGCCGGATACGAGCGACTGCCCGAGCGAGATCGGGTCGCCGGCGCCGGCGTCAAGCGCCCTGATGCGTGCGAGCTGCATGTCAGGCCGCCTGCGACGGCGACATGCGCGCGTAGTCGGTCGTCCCCTCGCCTCGCAGCCCAGGGACGGGATTGGGGCCCAGCGGCTCGTCGCGGTAGTCTGAGCCCTTCGCCTTGACCCGCTCGTCGATCACCGCCTCCGAGGGGACCCAGCCGGCGTTCACGCGCGCCTGGTAGTCGAAGTAGCGGTCCTCCTGCGGCACCTCGCTGATCGGCACGAAGTTGGAGTCCTTGGAGGTCAGATCCACTTGGCTCGCCAGCACCTGCCTCAGGTACTCGCGGTTCTCCCGGATCTGCAGCGGCTTGATGCCCTTGGCCATGATCAGACCCTCCGGCTCGCGCTTCTCGATCTTGCGCATCAGGCCGGCGGCGATCCTGAGGTGCTCCAACTCCATGTTCAGGTGCAGCTCCCAGATCGCCCGGATGCGAGGGTTCTGCTCGTCAAGCATGTAGGAGTAGTAGTTCCAGCATTCGTTGTATTCGTGCAGGACCAGGTTCTCGAGCCAGGTCACCGTCGGGTCCAGGATCGACTCGTAGTGCGTGACGTGCTGCTCCTCGACCTCGGCGATCTCGATATAGAGGGCGCGGGCGATAGGCTCGATGAAGCGATTTCCGATGTTGCTGTAGTAGTTGAACACCTGCTGCTCGGCGCAGAGCACGGTCAGTCCGTTCACCAGCGACTGCGGGTCCGCCGCCAGGCTCGTCATCGGGCGACGGATCTCGTCGTGCGGATGCCGGTGTTCGAAAATGGTGGGGCGCCCGGGCGTGATCTCCGTCAGGTGGCCGGTGATCGCCTCCGCCTTCTTTCCCTCGATCAGATCGTAGAGGTTGGCGTAGCGATACAGGTGGTCGAAGTCTTCGAGCACCCCGAATTCGTAGACCTGCCGCAGGTAAGGATCGGGCTCGTTCTGGGCGACCCAGGCGGTCAGTTCCACCGCGATCTGTTCATAGCCCAGGGTGATCTCGAGGGTGCTCTCGTCGCCTGGCAGCAGCCAGTTGTTGACCTTCTGCTGCTGGTGCTCGATCCGCCGAACCTCGGCCAGGGTCTTCTTCACGTCGGGGTCGAGGGTGTTCCTGGCCATGTTGTGGGAGAAGAGGATGGATTCCACCTCGATCCCGTTGGACAGGATGATGCGCGAGTGGGTCATCGGGTGGTACTCGTCGGCGCGCATAGGCGGCACGTTCAACTCGGCCCAATTGCGTAGCTGCCGGTCGAGCGGAATGCCCCGCTCCTCGAACGGATTGAAGTCCATGGCCGATCCTCGCTTTGATGCACGGACAACCGCGCACTGATCGCGATTGTTGCAGACCTGATCAGTGATTTTACATTTCGCTCACTTGGAAACGGCAGCGCTGTTCAAACGCGCGGCGGTCGACAACAGACTTCGCGTAACGCAGTTACTTCAGATGACCAGCAGCTTGGCCGTCGTCGAAATGATGCGCGAACGGCGCTAACCTCGATTCTGTGAGACGCGCGCGCCGCTCCGATCCGCTGCAGAACGCCCTGGCCAGTCTGTTCGACAAGGCGGCGGGGCGCGAGGCCAGCTTCTTCTCGCTGCCCGGGGGCGCGCGCCTGTTCTCAGCGGGCGACCCGGCGGACACGCTCTACCTGCTGCGCACCGGCAGGTTGGGCGTGTTCAAGCGTGACGAGGGGCAGGAGCCGCACTTCCTGGGCGTGATCCGGCCCGGCGAGCCGGTCGGCGAGATGGCGATGATCGCCGATACGCCTCACAGCGCGACTGTTGTCGCCCTGCGGGACTGCGACGTGCAGGCCTTGCCGCGCGAGGCCTTCTTCGAAGCGGCGCGCAGTCAGCCGGAGGTGATGACCGAACTCGCCCGGCTCATGATCCTGCGTGCGCGTCAGAAGGGTGGCGACGACGGCGCCCAGCCCACGGTGTTCGGCTTCATCGGCGTATGCGACCAGCCGATCCGGCCCTTCGTCGACCGGCTGCAGACCGAGATCGCCGCCCAGGGCCTGAGTGTCGAGACGATCGGGTCCGCCGCACTCCGCTCCGCGGCGGAATGGTACTCCGGCGTCGAAGCCGCCCACGACCTCGTCCTCTACGTCGCGGAGAAGAGCGAAGCGGCGTGGGCGCGACTGTGCGCGCGGCAAGTCGACCGCCTGTTCATCGTCGGCCGCGGGGAGGACGCGCCGCCCGCAGGCGGCGTCTGGGAGCATGACCCCCTCGAGGAGCACCGGCTCGTCGACCTCATCTTGATCCATGAGCCCTCCACCGTGCGCCCGATCGGCACCGAAGGTTGGCTCAAGGCCGTCAACGCCGCCCGCTGGTTTCACGTGAAGGACGGCGAGCGCGCCGACGCGGCCCGCATCGCGCGCGTGCTGACCGGCAGCTCCGTGGGCTTGGTGCTGTCCGGGGGCGGCGCTCGCGCCTACGCGCACGTCGGCGCCGTGGAGGCGCTGCGGGAGGCCAAGACGCCGTTCGACTTCATCGGCGGCGCCTCAATGGGCGGAATCGTCGGGGCCGGTCTGGCGCTGGGTTGGAGCCAAGCGGAGCTCGACGCTCGCATCCGCAAGGCTTTCGTCGACTCCAGTCCAGTCGCGGACATTCGCCCGCCGATCATCTCCATGGCGGGCGGGAGCCGGGTGGATGCGCGGCTGGAGGAGCACTTCGGCGACGTGCAGATCGCCGACCTGTGGCGACCCTTCTTCTGCGTTTCGGCCAACATCACATCGGGCGGCTATCACGTGCACCGACGCGGCCTGCTCCGCCAGGCGCTGCGGGCGTCTGTCTCCCTGCCGGGCGTGCTGCCCCCGGTCGTCATGGAGAACATGGTGCTCGTCGATGGGGCCGTCATGCGCCCCTTCCCTGCTGACGTGATGCGCGCGTGGCACCAGGGGGTGGTGGTGGGCGTCGACGTCAGCCGCTCGCGCGGCGTCGACCCCAAGGTCCTGGAGAATCCAAAGTCGTGGTGGCGCTGGATCGTCTCCGGCGATTGGCGCAACGGCCCGCCCATCGTCTCCATTCTCATGCGATCGGCCACCATCACCACCCGTGCCGACATCGAGTCGTCACGGCAGGCGACAGACCTGTTGATCCTGCCCAAGCTTGACTGGATCGAGATCCGCGACTGGCGCGCCTACGAGCCTGCGCTGGAAGAAGGTTACCGCGCCACCGTGGAGGCGCTGGCGAAGCTGGAAGGGCCGATCACTGGCCTTCGCCGCCGTAAGGCCGCAGCTACCGCCGCCGAGCTACAAGAAACAGCCGAGGAAACGGGAACAGCGTCTCTCCGGTCGGACGGCGGGGAAAGGCCCGCGCCACCCGCCGCCGGTAGGCGTCGAGGAAAGCGTCGCGCTCCGACGCAGTCGTAAGCGCCTGCAGGTAGGGACGAAGGCCCGTCCCCAGCATCCACTCCACGACTGGGTCCTCGCCCGTGAGAACGTGCAGGTAGGTGGAGGTCCACAGGTCGATGTCGCGGCACAGGGGCGCCAACCACGCGTACCAGTCCCGCATGTCCGCAATGGGCTTCACCGCGTCCACGCCGGCCAACCGATCGGCCCAGGGGCCTTCCCCGACCGTCTCCCGCAGCAGGTCGTACCAAGGCGCGGCGTGGGACCGCGGAACCTGCACCGCCAGCACGCCGCCCGGCGCCAGATGCGCCGCCAACCGCGGCAGCAGAATGTCGTGCCGATCCAGCCACTGCAGCGCGGCGTTGGAGAAGATGAGGTCCGCGGGCCGTTCAGGCGCCCAGTCGGCGATGGAGCCCTGGACCCAGTCCACCTCCGCGTCGCGCTCTCGCGCGAGCGTCAGCATCTCGGGGCTGAGATCCAGGCCGTGCACCCGCGCGTCCGGATGCCGCCGCTTCAGCAGAGCCGCGTGCTCGCCGGTCCCGCAGCCGAGATCCCAGATCTCCCGCGGCTCCAGGTCCGCGGGAATCTGCAGCATGAGGTCGAGCGCGGGACGGTCGCGATAACTCTTGTACCGCTCGTACTGCGCCGGATCCCAGACGGTGCTCACGGCCTGGGTCGCTCCGGCCCGAAGAAGATCACCCAGGTGGAGAAGTCGTCCGAAAGCTCCTCGAACCGGTGCGGCGCCCAGGCCGGCACGAACAGCACGTCGCCGGCTCGGACCTCCACTCTCTGATCCTCACAGCGAAAACCCGAGCGACCGGAAGCTATGACGTAGAGCTCGTCGCGGGGATGGGGCTGCTGGGTGTCCTCACCCTTGGGCGCGAAGATCTCCAGCTCCAGCCCGGCGTGGTCAACCAGCTTCAGGAACGGCGCGACCGCGGGATCGATTCGGCCGAGAGTCTCGGCGAGGCCAAGCTTCAGCGGGGGCGACCCCTCGCCGCTCATCAGCCGCCGAGATCCTCGCTGAGGATGGCCATCTCGAACATGAACGAGCCGTCCTCGTCCTCGTCCTGGAACACGACGCCGATGAACTCCTCGCCAATATAGACCTCGGCGGAGTCCTTCTGCTTGGGGCGCGGCTTCAGCGCGAGCTGCGCATTGCCGAAGGTGCGCTTCAGGTGGGCTTCGAGGCGTTGGATGTCCCTGTCGTTCACGGCGATCTCCCTATACGCGCCGCGGCGCTTTGCGGCGCGAACCTAGCCTCCCGCGCGCCGGGCGCAAGCGCTCCCGTGCCTTTCGGACGATCAGCACACAATAGAAGGCTGAGGCGAGACCTGCCCCTGCTCCACCAGCCACGCCCGGAAGCGCCGGGCCGCCGGCGTAGCCCCGCCCTTTGGCGTGAGCGCGAGCACGACGCCGCCCGGAGTGAAACCCAACGGCGCGATCAGCCGGCCGCTGGCCACGTCCCGCTGCACGAAAGCCCAAGGCGCCACGCAGGCGCCAAGCCCCGCCGCGGCGGCTTCGATCATGTAGAAATAGTGGTCGAACTCCCGTTCCACGGGGGCGGGCGGCAGGGCTTCGACGCCCGCTCGGCTGCGCCATTGCTCCCACCCCGCCAGATATGTCCGCGTGTGCAGGCGCGGGACCCGGGCGAGGTCCTCGACCGAGCGGATTTCCCGCGCCACGTCCGGCGAGGCGACCACGCCCGTGTGCTCATTGAGGAAGGGCGTCAGTTCGGCATCGTCCGAGCCGAGATCGTCGCGCGAGCGCATGCGGACGGCCAGATCCACCTTGTCTGCGCGAAAGTCGAAGGGGCCGTTCGACTCAGCGATCTGGACGGGCGTGTCCGGGTGGGCGGCGATGAAGCTCGGCAGGCGGGGGATCAGCCACTTCATGGCGAACGTCGGCTGACAGGAGACCCGCAGCACGTCGGGCGCGGCTTGCGGCTCGGGGACCGCCTCTTCCAGGCAATCAAAGGCCCGGGACAGCCCCTGGGCGAGCTTCAGCCCGCCCTCGGTCAGGGTGAGCCGGCCCTTCGGCCCCTCGGTCAGGCGCATGCCCAGGTGCTCCTCGAGCGCCCTCACCTGCCGGCTGACGGCCCCGTGGGTCACGCACAGCTCCTCCGCGGCCAGGGTCATGCGGCCGTAACGGCCGAACGCCTCGAAGGCGCGAAGCGCGTTCAGGGGTGGCAAGGAGCGTCGGGCCATGTGCCGAAATCTCACATAGACCTGCGGATAAGTCGATTGCTCCCCTCCCGCACGCGCGGCCATACACTGGCCGATGGAGAACAGAAGCCCTCGAAACTCACCGGGAGGACGGCCCGACTACGTGCTGGCGGTCCTCGCCGTCTGGGCCGCCGTAGCCCTCAGCGTCTGGGCGTCCGAACAGGCCGCGCCCATCCGAGAAGCGGCCGCCTGCTTGCATTCCAAGCAGGCTGGATAGCCCAGACCCTAGATGGAGTAGTCGTAGACCTCGTCGGCCAGGGTGTGATCCATCGTCCGGGCCGGCTCTTCGCAGCTCGGGCAGTTGACCAGGCGCGCGGGAACGCCCGCGGCCGTGCAGTGCGCCGGAACCGGCTTCAGCACCACCGAACCCGAGGCGATCTTGGCGAACTCGCCGATCTCAATGTTGCCGAGCACCTTGGCGCCCGCGCCCAGCAGCACGCCGCGGCCGATCTTCGGGTGCCGGTCGCCACGCTGGGCCCCGGTGCCGCCGAGCGTCACCCCGTGCAGCATGGACACGTCGTCCGCGACCACGGCCGTTTCGCCGATCACGATCCCGGTGCCATGGTCCAGGAAGATGCCCTTCCCGAACCGTGCGGCTGGATGGATGTCCACCTGGAACAGCTCCGACGTCCGGCTCTGGAAGTAGAAGGCCAGGGTCTCGCGCCCGGTGCGCCACAGCCGATGAGCGATGCGGTAGGTCTGCAGCGCCATGAAGCCTTTGAAGAACAGGAAGGGCTGCAGATAACCCTTTGTCGCAGGGTCTCGCTCATAGACCGCCTGCAGGTCCGCCGCGGCCGCCTCCACAAGGGACGGATCAGCGGCGTAGGCCTCGCACGCGATCTCGCGCACGGTCATCGCGCCCAGTTCCGCGTCGCCGATCTTCCGGGCGAGCTGGAAGCTCAGCGCCGAAGCGAGATCGTTGTGCGACAGCACGGTCGCGTGGACCAGCGTCGCCAGCCCAGGCTCGCGCCGGGAGGCCTCTGCGGCCTCGTCCTTCAGGGCCAGCCAGACGGCGGAGCCGCCCTGCACCACCTCAAGCGGTTGGACCATGTCGTCCTCCAGATCGCGCCTTCAGCCTAGCACGAGACGGGCCAGGTCGTCCGGCAGCTCGCCGCTAGCCGCCATATGGTGCACGCGAAGCGTCGCCGCCACGGTCATCACGTCCTGGATTCGGCCCGCCGCGATCTCAGCCAGCAGGTCGCGAAACGGCACCCGCACGATGTCCAGGATCTCCGTCTCGTCGGGGTCGATAGGCACAGGGGTGAAGTCCCGCGCCAGGAAGCAGACGGCCCGCTCGTCGGTGATGGAGTTGGAGAGCTGCAGGCGCAGGATCTCGCGCCACTCCTTCGCCTCCAGGCCGACCTCCTCGCGCAGCTCGCGCTTGGCTCCGACCAGGGGATCCTCGTCGAAGGGCACCCCGCCCTCCGGGATCTCCCACTCGTAGTTCCGCAGCGCGAACCGCTGCTGGCCGACCAGGGTCACGGTGCCGTCCTCGTGCAGCGGCACCACACCCGCAGCCAGGTTCTGGAATCGAACCACGCCGTAGGTCGTGGTTCGGCCCGTGGGCGCTACGGCGTCGTACTCGATCAGCTTGATCCAGCGGGTGTCGTAGAGCAGCCGCCCCGGACCGGCGGTCCAAGGCGTCGGCTTCTCCACGTCGACAGCCCACGCGGGCTCCTCGTGCGCCTCGTGGCCGGGCGTGGCCCCAAGCGGATCGTTCATGCCAGCGGCCTCGCTTCCGGACGGTGCGGCGCCATATAGCCGATCACGAGAACCGTGCGAGAGCCTGAATGCCCGTATCCGCGTCGCCCGTCCTGCCTCCCGAGCCCGACCTCACCGACACCCTGCCCGAACCCCGCTTCTCGGCCGAGATGCTGACGCGGCTGGCGCTGCGCCGCTCGGCGCCCGCGCAAGCGCTGATGGCGCCGGGGCCGTCGCCGGAGCAGGTCCGCGACCTTCTGCGGATCGCCGCCCGGGCCCCGGATCACGGAAAGCTCTTCCCGTGGCGGTTCCTGATCTTCGAACCGCAGGACAAGGCGCTGATCGTCGAGCGCCTGTCCGCCATCGCGGTGCTGCGCTCCGACTCGGTCAAGGCGCAGGCGGTGCTCGCCAAGTTCATGAACCCGCCCTTCACCGTGGCGGTGATCTCCAGCGTCACCTCCAACGCCAAGCCGGAATGGGAGCAACGGTTGTCCTCGGCCGCCGTGTGCATGAACATGCTTCACGCAGCGGATGCGATGGGCTTCGGCGCAAACTGGATCACCGACTGGTACAGCTACGACCCGGACGCACTCGCCATCTTCGGAGTCGGGCCCCATGAGCAGGTCGCCGGCTTCATCCACGTCGGCACGCCTCCTGGCCCGACGCAGGAACGCCCGCGGCCTGATGTGGCGGCGATCACCACCGTGTGGCGCCCCTGAGGCTAACGTCCTCGGTATGCCGGCACGCCCGGCTCCGGGACCCAGAGACCTTCCGGCGCCGCGCCTGTCTGCCAGAACACGTCGATGGGAATGCCGCCGCGCGGATACCAGTACCCGGCGATGCGCAGCCACCGGGGCCCCGCCACGTCGACGATCCGCTTGCCGATGCCGACCGTGCAGTCCTCGTGGAAGGCGCCGTGGTTGCGAAAGGCTTGAAGGAACAGCTTCAAGCTCTTGGACTCAATCAGCCATTCGTCTGGCGCATAATCGATCACCAGGTGCGCGAAGTCGGGTTGGCCGGTGACCGGACACAGCGAGGTGAACTCCGGCGCGACGAACCGCGCCAGGTACAGTGCGTCCTTGTGGGGGTTGGGGACGCGCTCAAGTTCGGCCTTCTCGGGATCGTCGATGGCGGCGACGGCGCGGCCGAGCTGGGTCAGGCCCGAAGTGTCGGTAGTCATGGGCGGCAGTTAAGGCCCTGCGGCGCCTTCCGCAACGTGATCTAGGCGCGGCGTTCTCGCGCCGCTATCGCTTAGCTCCACGACCTCGAGGTGCCCCATGGCCATTCCCGCCGCCCTGCAGCCCGGCCTGAAGCTGCCGGTCATCGCCGCGCCCATGTTCCTGGTGTCGGGATCCGAGCTTGTGATCGAGTGCTGCCGAGCCGGGATCATCGGCACCTTTCCGGCGCTCAACCAGCGCACGACGGAAGGTTATGGTCAGTGGCTGGACCGGATCCTGGAGGCGCGCGGTCCCAACGATGCGGCCTATGGCGTCAACCTCATCGTTCACCCGACCAACCAGCGGCTGATGGCGGACGTGGCCGTCACGGTCGAGAAGAAGGTCCCGCTCGTGATCACCTCCTTGGGAGCCGTGCGCGACCTGGTGGACGCGGTGCACGGCTACGGCGGGCTCGTCTTCCACGACATCACCACCACCCGCCACGCCCGCAAGGCCGCTGAAGCCGGCGTGGACGGCCTCATCCTTGTGTGCGCCGGCGCCGGAGGGCATGCCGGCACCTGGAGCCCATTCGCTCTCTACGAGGAAGTGCGCAGCTTCTTCGACGGCACGATCATCATCTCCGGCGCCCTGTCGACGGGGCGCGACGTCGCCGCGACCACGATGCTCGGCGCCGACTTCGCCTACATGGGCACCCGCTTCATCAACACGGCCGAAAGCCAGGCCCCGGAAGCCTACAAGGAGATGATCGTTGCGGCCGCCGCCGCCGACATCACCTACACGCCGGCCATCAGCGGCATCCCAGCCAACTTCCTGACGCCCTCGCTCATCGCCAACGGCATCGACCCCAAGTCTGTCGCCAAGCCGCACACCGACGTGGACAAGGAGATCAAGGCCTGGCGGGACGTCTGGTCGGCCGGCCACGGCGTGGGCTCTGTCAAGGACGTGCTGCCGGTGCGGGATTTGGTCGAGCGGCTCGAGATGGAGTTCAACCAGGCCCGCAGCGACTTCGCCCAGCGGTTCCCCGCCTAGAGGACCGGCGCATAGGCGGTGGTGCGGAGCACCCGCTCCTCAATTCCGCCGACGAGCGGACCGTGCTCCGTGGCGGTGCGCCGCTTGATCTCCGCCCATTCCGGATCGGCCATGGGCTCTATCCGGCGAACGCCTGCTCCAGATCAGCGATCAGGTCCTCGCCGTCCTCCACGCCGACAGACAGGCGGATCAGGCTGTCGGAGATGCCGATCTCGGCGCGCTTCTCCGGCGGCATGGACGCGTGCGTCATGATCGCCGGGTGCTCGATCAGGCTCTCCACGCCCCCCAGGCTCTCGGCCAGGGTGAAGATCTGCACGCGCTCCAGGACACGACGCGTGCCCTCCAGGTCCCGATCAAGGATGACCGTGACCATGCCGCCGAAGCCACGCATCTGGCGCTTCGCCAGCGCGTGCTGCGGGTGGCTCTCCAGGCCCGGATAGTAGACCGTCTTCACGTCGGCGCGAGCCTCCAGCCAACGGGCGACCTTCAGGCCGTTCTCGCAGTGGCGCTGCATCCGGAGCGGCAGGGTCTTCAGGCCGCGGTTCGCCAGGAAGGCGTCGAAGGGGCCCATGACGCCGCCGATCGAGTTCTGAAGGAACTTCAGGTCCTTGGCCAAGCCTTCCTCACGCGCGAGCACAACCCCGCCAATCATGTCGGAGTGGCCGTTCAGGTACTTGGTGACCGAGTGGATCACCAGGTCGAAGCCGAGCTCGAGCGGCCGCTGGATCCACGGGGTGGCGAAGGTGTTGTCCGCCACCGAAATCAGCCCGCGAGCCTTAGCCAGGGTCGCGATCGCTTCAAGATCGGCCAGCCGCAGCAGCGGATTGGTCGGGGTCTCCACCCAGATCATTCGTGTGTTGGGCCGGATCGCCGCTTCGATGGCCGCGGGGTCGGACAGGTCGACGTAGGAGAAGTCGAGGTTGGCGGAGCGGCGGCGCACGCGTTCGAACAGCCGGTAGGTGCCGCCGTAGAGGTCCTCGGAAGCGATGACGTGGCTGCCGGCGTCGAGCAGCTCCAGGATCGTCGAAGTCGCCGCCATCCCGCTGCCGAAGCCAAAGCCCGCGATCCCGCTCTCCAGGTCGGCCACGCACGCCTCGAACGCCTCCCGCGTCGGGTTCTTGCCTCGGGCGTACTCGTAGCCCTTGTTCACGCCCGGGCTCTCCTGGGCGTACGTCGAGGTCGCGTAGATCGGCGTCATAACCGCGCCGGTGGTGGGATCCGGACGCTGGCCGGCGTGGATCGCCCGCGTGGCGAAGCCCAGGCGGTTCGGAAGATCGGCCATGTTTCAGGATCCTACTGGTTCAAACGCAGGTAGTTGATCAGGTCCACGCGGGTGATCAGGCCGACGAATTCCTCGCCGTCCTTCACGATCGCGACGCGGTCCTGATCGAAGATGGGGATCAGCGCGTCCAGCGGCTCGCTGACCTGAAGCGTGTCGAGGTCGGTGGTCATCGCCCCCTTCACCGGCTTCTTGAAGCGCTCGGCGCGGGTGATCTCGTCGGTATCCATGACATGGACGATGTCGCTCTCGTCAATGATGCCGACGAGCTGGCCGTCCTGCATGACCGGAAGCTGGCTCACGTCCGCCTGGCGCATGCGGTTGTAGGCGATCAGCAGAGTGTCGTCGGGCCCCACCGACACCAGACCGCCCTCCGAGGCGCGGCGAGTGATCAGGTCGCGCAGGTCGCCGTGCAGCTCGCGGTCGGCCAGTCCCTGCTCGGCGAGCCAGTAGTCGTTGTACACCTTGGAAAGGTACTTGGCGCCCGTGTCGCAGACGAAGGTGACGACACGCTTTGCCTCGGTCTGCTCCCGGCAGTAGCGGAGCGCCGCGGCCACGAGGGTCCCGGACGAGGATCCGGCGAGGATCCCCTCCTTCATGAGCAGCAGCCGCGCGGTCTCGATGCTCTCGCGGTCGGGGATCGAGTAGGCCTTCTTCACGAACCGCATCTCGGCGTTGTCGGGAATGAAGTCCTCTCCGATCCCCTCGACCGTCCATGAGCCGGCCTCGATCAGTTCGCCGGTCTCGACGTAGTGGGTGAGGATCGAACCGACCGGGTCCGCCAGGACCATCTTCGTCCGGGGCGAGACCTGCTCGAAGAAGCGCCCTAGGCCCGTCAGTGTGCCGCCGGACCCCACGCCCACCACCACGGCGTCGACATCCTCGTCCATTTGCTCCCAAATCTCTGGGCCGGTGGATCGGGTGTGCGCCTCCGGGTTAGCCGGATTGGCGAACTGGTTGACGTAGAATCCGCCGGGGATGGCCTGAGCCAGCCGCTCAGCCATGTCCTGGTAGTATTCCGGGTGCCCCTTACCGACGTCGGAGCGGGTGATGCGGACGTCAACCCCGAGCGCCCGAAGGTGCTGCACCTTCTCGCGCGCCATCTTGTCGGGCACCACGAGCAGGACCTTGTAGCCCTTCAGCGCGCCGACCTGCGCGAGCGCCAGACCCGTGTTCCCCGCGGTGGCCTCCACGATCGTGCCGCCCGGCTTAAGGTAGCCGTCCCGCTCTGCCGCGGCGATCATGTTGACCGCGATGCGGTCCTTGATCGAGCCGCCCGGGTTCTGGCTCTCCAGCTTGATGAAAAGGCGGCAGGGGCCGGTGTCGATGTGCTTGACCTCGACGATCGGCGTCGAGCCGATCAGGTCCAGCAGCGATCCGACAGGCTTGGTGAGCGCGAGCTGCGCCATGGCGATTCTCTCTTCCGGAGCGGCGGGAGTTTAGGCGGTCTTCCAGCTGTCGACGTAGGCGGGATTCTCCACGGCCGCCGCCCCGTCGCCGATGTCGAGCGGGTCGCGGGCGTCGATCATCACGGCGTACTCGTCCGTCGCGGGCTTGGGCTGATTGAGCATGTTCTTCAGGGCTTTCGGGTGCGGACCGTGCGTGAAGCCCGAAGGGTGGAAGGTCATCATGCCGGCGTCGATGTTGTCCCGACTGAAGAAGTCGCCGGCGTGGTAGAAAAGCACCTCGTCGAAATCGTCGTTGTTGTGGAAGAACGGGATCTTGATCGCGCCAGGGTCGGTCTCGAAGGGCCGCGGCGCGAACGTGCAGACGACGAACCGGTCGGCCACGAAGGTGGTGTGGACGCTCGGCGGCAGATGGTAGCGGTGGCTCATCACCGGTCGCACGTCACGCACGTTCAGGCGGACGGGCGCGAGCTCCCCGTGCCAGCCCACCGCGTCCAGCGGGTTGTACGGGTAGGCGGCGACCGAGACTTGCCCGCGCTTCTTGATCTGAACTCTGAAGAGGCCCTCCTCCGCCTGGTGCGCGCGGAAGACCTCGTCCATCCGAGGCGTGTCGAGCACCGCCGGGTCGAACTGGGCGTGGGGACCGAGCAGGCCGCGATCAGGCAGATGATAGTGGCCGTTGGTCGCCTCGATCATCAGCACGGCCGTGTCCGCGACCGGCCGAAGGCGCCACATGGTCCCGCGCGGCAGGTACAGGTAGTCGCCGGCCTCGTAACGGATCCGGCCATAGTCGCAGAAGAGGTCTCCCTCACCGCGGTGCACGAACAGCAACTGGTCGCCGTCAGCGTTGCGGGCGAGCGCCGGCATCGCCTCGTCCAGTTTCCAGAAGCGGATCTCGGCCGAGCGGTTGTGCAGCACCAGCGGCGCTGACCAGGGTGAGCCCGCGGGCTCGTTCAATCCGTTCAGGTCGAAGGCGCGAGGACGCAACGGCCCCTCGAAGCTGACCCAGCCCGTGGGCGGCCGGCGGTGGTACAGGAACGCGGCAGGGCCGAAGAAGCCCTCCTTGGAGACCTCTCGCTCGTAGGTTCCCTCCGGCAGGTCGGCGTGGGCCTGGCGGGAGTGGACGCCCTCGGCCGCCCGCACCGGGATCCAGTTGCGCTTGGTCATCTGATGCTCCCTTAGGCGTCCACCTTGATGACGCCGCGCCGGATCTGGTCGAGCTCGATCGACTCGAACAGGGCCTGGAAGTTTCCGTTGCCGAAGCCCTCGTTGCCCTTGCGCTGGATGATTTCGAAGAAGATCGGCCCGAACAGATTGTCGGTGAAGATCTGCAGCAGCAGACCCTCCTCACCGGCTGCGCCGTCGATCAGGATGCGGTTCTTCTTCAGCCGCTCCAGGTCCTCGCCATGGCCGGGGACGCGCTTGTCGACCAGTTCGTAGTAGGTCTCGATCGTGTCCTGCAGGACGACGCCGCGCTCGCGCAGCTTCTCGACCGTCTCGTAGATGTTCTCCGTCGTCAGCGCGAGGTGCTGGATGCCCTCTCCGTTGTACTGGCGGATGAACTCCTCGATCTGACTGTGCTCGTCCTGGCTCTCGTTCAAGGGAATGCGGATGCGGCCGTCCGGCGCGATCATCGCCTGGCTGAACAGGCCCGTGGCCTGACCCTTGATATCGAAATACTTCTGTTCCTGGAAGTTGAAGACCCGGTTGTAGAAGCTTGACCACGTACGCATTTCGCCACGACGCACGTTGTGCGTGAGGTGGTCCAGGATTTCCAGGCCGACACTGTTCTCCGCCTCCGCCTGCGCCGCGCCCGGGACCGGATTCCAGCCCGCGTAGATCGAGCCGAACTGGCCGTAGCGGTCGATGAGATACAGCAACGAACCGCCGATCCCCTCCAGCACGTAGGAGCCATCGCCCAGCGCGCCGGAGCCGGCGTCGGCGGGTTTCGCGCCGCGCTCCACCGCCTGCTCGAACGCGTGCTTGGCGTCCTTCACGCGGAAGGCCATGCCGTTGGCCGAAGGGCCGTGATCGGCGCGGAAGGCGGCGGCCTGGCCCGCGGGCTCGCGGTTGAGCAGCAGCGAGATGTCACCCTGCTTGTAGCGCGTGATCGCCTTGTCGGGATGGGTATGGGCGGCCACGAAGCCCAGCCGCTCGAAGGTCGCGGCCATGGCGTCCGGATCCGGTCCGGTGAATTCGACGAACTCGAAGCCGTCCAGGCCCAGCGGATTGTGGATGTCGGCGCCCATGGCGTCCTCCGGAGCGGTGTTGAGGAACCTAGATAGTATCCCTTGCAACTATCTCCCGCAATCGAGCCCCGTCACTCCATCGCCTGGTCGAGCCGCTCGGCCGTCTCTTCCAGCCGCCGCAGTTGCGTCTTCAGGTAACCGACATCGGTGGCCTTAAGGTCCTTCAGCAGTTCGGCTTCGAGCTTCAGAGCCGCAGGCGCCACTTCCTCGTAAAGCGCCTGCCCGGTCGAGGTTAGGCTCAAGCGGTGCGAACGCGCATCGGCCTCGTTAGGCGTGCGCTCGACCAGCCGACGGCGCTCCAGCGCCTGCGCGGCGCGGCTGACGGTGACCTTGTCCATAGCGGTGCGAACGACGATCGCCTGCTGGGTCAGGGCCCCGGCCTCGGCGATCACCGCGACCAGCCGCCACTCAGGCACCTTGAGTCCGAAGCGGCTTTCGTACGCGCGGGAGATCAGCCGGCTCACGGCCATGGAGGCGACCGACAGGCGGTACGGCAGGTAGTCGTCCAGCGTCAGTCTTGCGGGCATGGGCGCTCCGGTCGGCGACCCAAATCAGTGGGTCGCATTGCGGCGCGGCGCAACTCAGATCGGCTAAGGTGTAGGCGCCGCCCGACTGCAAGGTCGGGCGGAAGGGATCAGCCCTGCGCCTTGCGGAAGCGGTCGAGATCCACCGTCAGCAACCCGTCGTTCACCTGTCCGACGGCGGTGAAGCCGCGGTCGTCGAAGAAGCGCACCTTCGCGCCGTCCACCACGTAACGCCCGCCGGAGACGACGTTTCCGCGCGTCTCGCTGTAGCGCCCGTCCGGAGACAGGCTGAGGCGAGCGTAGCCGTCGGTGGTCGCCCAGACTCCGGCGGCGTCCGGCTCGGCGCCGCGTTCCTGCACGGGGGTGAGCGGCGAAGCGGTTGCGCGCATGAGCTGGCGCCCATCGGCGGCGCCCTCGGCCACCACCACCACCAGCGCCATGGCGACCGACGCAAAGGCCACGAACGGCTTGATCATCTTCCTAGTCCTTGATCGGCGGTCGCGGCGGGGAGACCGCGGCCGATGTTACGGCGAAGGTGGGGAGCCGTTTTGCGGTGCGGTAGACCCCATCCTCAAAAAAGACGAACGATCGTCATATGAGCCGACACCGGCTGAAGAAAAAAGTTCACGGAGCCGCTAGGCTGCGCCTCTCTGAGAGGGAGTCGCGAACGGATGCGCAAGGTCAGCCTGGGTCTTCTGGCGCTCGCCCTCGCCTGCTGGCCGGGCCTCGCGCACGCGGAGATCCGCATCGACGGCGGGCTCATCGCCCAGGCGGCCGGGGCGCCGGACGGGGTGCGAGCGTACAAGGGTCTGCCCTTCGCGGCGGCGCCGACAGGTCCGAACCGGTGGCGGGCTCCGCAGCCGGTGAAGGCGTGGCCTGGCGTAAGGCCGGTGGACCGGTTCGGGGCCAACTGCGTGCAGCCCAAGCGCTACAACGATGTGGACCCGTTCACGCCGGGCATGTCGGAGGACTGCCTGTACCTGAACGTCTGGACGGCGGCGAAGGGAGGCGAGCGGCGTCCCGTGTTCGTGTGGATCCACGGCGGCGGCTATGGCGCGGGCTCAGGTTCGGAGCCCCGCCACGACGGCGCGGCGTTGGCGCGCCAGGGCGTCGTGGTGGTGACGATCAACTATCGGCTCGGGCCATTCGGCTTCCTGGCCCATCCTGAGCTGACGGCGGAGTCGGAAAGCGGCGCCAGCGGCAACTACGCCCTGATGGACATGATCGCGGCGCTCCAGTGGGTGCAGCGGAACGCGAGCGTCTTCGGCGGCGACGCGGCCCGAGTGACCATCGCCGGCGAGTCGGCGGGCTCGGACGCCGTCAGCCGGCTGATGGCCTCGCCCAAGGCGAAGGGGCTCTTCCACCGCGCCATCGGCCAGAGCGGCGGCGGCTTTGGCGGCCGGGGTCCTGGCGCCCCGCGCGCGGCCGCCGAGGCGGCCGGCGTCGCCTTCGGCAAGGCGATGGGCGCGGGCGACCTCGCCGCCATGCGGGCCAAGTCCGAAGCCGAGGTTTTGGCCCTCTGGTCCGCGCCGAACACCGGCTTCGGCTTCGGCCCCATCGTCGACGGCTGGGTGCTGCCCCGCTCGCCGGCTGAGATCTTCGCGGCGGGCGAGCAGAACGACGTGCCGCTGATCGTGGGCTGGATGCGCGACGAGGGCTCGCTGTTCGAGGGCGCCGTCTTCGGCGGCGGCAAGAGCCTGGAGCAGGGGCTGAGCGACGTGTTCGGCGCCCGCGCCCTCGAGGCCAAGGCCTTCTACCCGTCAGGTTCGCCTGAGCGCGAGCAACGGTCGCGCTGGGACCTGGCCGGCGACGTAGTCATGGCGCTGCCGACCTGGCGCTGGGCGGCGGCGCAGGCGAAGACCGGCGAGGCGCCGGTGTACCTATATCGCTTCGACCACGCTCCGCCCGCCCCGGACGATTGGTTCGGGGACAGCTTCAAGGGCAGGAGCCTCGGGGCCTTCCACGCGGGCGACATCCCTTACGCCTTCGGTCACCCGAGGGTGTTCGGAAGCTGGCGGGCCACGGCGATCGATGACCGTCTGGGCGCTCTGATGAGCGGCTACTGGGCCTCCTTCGCCGCCGACGGAGACCCCAACGACGGGTCCCTCCCCGACTGGCCGGCTTACGCCCCCTCCAGCTCCGCCCCACGCCGACTCGTGTTCAACGCCGAGACGAAGGCACTGACCGACGACGACCTCAGCCGCCGCCAGCTAGTGGACGCCGTCCGCTAACCCGCGGTTCTATTTTGTCCCCGGATAGAGCCCAGAGCGTCGGCGTTGACAGTCGGCCGGATCGGCTCTGTCGCTGCTCCCACAGCGAGGCCGCAAGGCGCGTCCGTTCTTGGCTCTTCTACAGGTTCGTCAAAGGCGCAGGCTTAGTTGTTTCTCGTCGCTCGTAACTGGCGGCGATCTCAACCCAGGACTTAGCCAGAGCCTCGTAGCCCCGCGCTCGGTCTGTACCCGTCGCTTCTCGGGCTAGGTGCAGAAGCTCCTGCGCCTTTTCCCGACACTCCCCTGACGATCTCATTCTCACGCCCTCAGACGCGGTCCCCGAGACACATTCGCGACACGAGTCTTAACAGCGCGTCAACGATGTCTTGACCGGACGCCCGTCAGGCTCCGCCGACAGTTCGCGAAGGCGCGCTTCGAGTATGTCCCGCCAGATCGACCGCTCTTCGCGGGCGAATAGGCGCAGATCTTCCACGTGCCGGCGATCGGCAAGCGTGCGCACGCTGAGCAGCCGCTCTTGGTACTGCGCCTCGATGACCGCGTCAGCCTCCGCGAGGATCGAAAGCTCGTACCTGATCCGGTCGGCGTCCCAGTTCGGATCGAGAATCGCGGCCATGCCGCTGCTTAGCATATCCGCGTTCGGTGAAACCGGGAGGAACTAAAAGCCTGCGACGTGCCCCCGTCGAGCCTCCCGCACCAACACTGCATCGCCGCCACGATCTCTGCGCTGCTGCCGGTGCTTGAGCCGGGTCGGGCGAGCCGTTGGCCGATCAATCCCAACTCCAAACACGGCCGCAGTTGTTCATGAAGATATGGCGATAGCTTCCGCGCTCTGAAACTTTCACCGTCACGACCTTGGTGGCCATACCAGTCAGACGCGTGACGAGATCCGGAGGCGGATCCTCGCTTCCCTTGTAGACTCCCATGCGGCAGCACTCCGGGTGCCTCGTGACCAGCCGCAGCATGTCTTCGTGAGCGCCGTCGGTGCGGATCACGTCCTGGATCACTGGTGTAGGCTGCTCGGGCCGAGCATACGCCAGGCTTCTCAGCGCCACGGCCTTGTAGAAGGTGTCGGACTTGAATGACCCGTCGGCAAGACAGATCGCCGACGTGTGGTGGATCGCTGTTACGAGCCCGACGAACGCGACAACACCGATGACTATGGCCGCCCGCCGAGCCGCTCGCTCCAACACTTCCAGCTTGTGAGGCACGGCGGCCATTCAGGCGCTCCTCACGGCACACCCCTCAACGCCAGCGCAGGTCCACCACCTTGTACCCCTCGCGCTTGAGCGCCTGCAGCAGCGCGGGCATCGCCGCCGCGGTGGAGGGTTGATAGTCGTGGAGCAGGATCACGCCCTTGCGGCCCGCCTTCTCCAGGGCCGCTAAGGTATTGGCGACGATGACCTCCGGCGCCTGGCCGCCGACCCAGTCGTCGGGCGACGCGTCGGCGGAGAGGACGGCGATGCCCTCCTGCTCGGCGCGGGCGACCAGCTCAGGTGACTGGCGGAACTCGGGGAAGCGGTAGACGGGCTGGACGACCGTGTTCAGCACGCCGCGGATGACGCCCCAGCCCTTCTCCCAATCGGCGTACTGGTCACCGACGGAAAGCTCGCTCATGCGCACATGGCGGTAGGCGTGCAGGCCGATGGTGTGCCCGTCCGCCGCGACCGTGCGGGCGATGTCCGGGTGCTGTTCGACCATGATGCCGACCATGAAGAAGGTCGCCTTGACGCAGTGCGCCTTTAAAGCCGCGAGCACGGCCGACGTGGTGTCGGGACGGGGCCCGTCGTCGAACGTCAGCACGACCTCGCCGGGCTCGAGCGGCGTCTCCGCGTACTGGAGCTTGCCGAACTTGGCCCCGCCCTCGGCCGGCAGGGTGAGCGTACGAGACGTTCCAAGCGCTTCCGGTCCGCATCCGGTCTGCGCAAGCGCGGGGTGAGCCAGGCCGCAGAGGGCGCTGAGCGCCAACATCGCCGCAAACCGCTTCATTCGGCCTCTCCTGCGTTGGTGCGGACGGTGGGACTCGAACCCACACTCCATACGGATGCGGATTTTAAGTCCGCTGCGTCTACCGGTTCCGCCACGTCCGCGCACCGACAGCAGGCTTACAGCTCAAGGATTTAGCGGTCCAGCGGCCGACTGGGCGCGCGGCGTAGGGTCGGTTGCTGAAAAAGGCCTCGGTCGGGATCAGTGTCCGACCGCCTTCCAGAAAGCTCCCGGCGCCCCGGCGCCACCTCGCGAGCATGATCACGCCGCAAGCATGCGCGCTAGTCAGGCACACCGCGCTCCATGCTACGCTTCCGCCATGCGTCTTCAGACCAGCATAGGCGCCGTCGAGCTTGACGCCAGGGCGGCCGACGGGCCGTTGCTCTTCGTGATCCGCGGCCTGCTGCCGCCGCGGGACCATCTCTCGTGGCTGCGCGAGGCCATGCCGGATCTGGACATCATCCTCGTCCATCTGCCGGGGATGCACTCGCCCACGCCTTCAGTCGTTGGGGCGAGAGCCTTCGCCGACGCATTTGAGGAACTGTTGGCCCGGCTGCGCTCAGGAAAACGCCCGGTGGTCGTGCGCGTCAGCGGCGGAGCTCTCCCGGCGATTCACATGTCAGCCGACGCCTTGGTCTTGATTGACCCGTTCCTGACCCCGCAGAAAAATCCAGCTCTGCATCGCCTTTTGGCGCGGACCAACGTCGCCGACAAGCCGGAGGTGAAGTCGTACCTGAGCAAACTGCTCGGCCAGGACTATCGCCCGCTGCTGCCTCGTACCCGAATGCACGTCGTCAGCGGCGGACGCACAGACTCTGACAATCCCATGTTCACGCCGAGCCTTACCACGGACATTGACAAGGTCGCCTTCCGGAAGCGGGGCGCTGCCCTATACACCGTCCGGGACGCCGGTCATGCCGTCACAGAGGTCGCCCCGAACTCTGTGACGAAGATCATCCGGATCGCGCTAGAGCGCGGGCCGGATGCGCTCGAGGGCGACGCAAATCCCCGCTAGTTTGCCGCCGGCCTTCAAAGACGCCGTGGACGGCGCTGCAGAAGACGAGCGCAGCGGCTACCGTGGCAGCGGCAGTTCGCGCAGGGGATCGCCGCCGTCGATGAAGAGGCGCCCCTCGGCGGTGAGCATGGCGGCGATGCGGGCCAGCGCCTTTTCGCCGGCTTCGGGATGGCGGCCGTCGAGGGCGCCGACCCGGACGGCGAAGGCGAGGTCGTAGGGCGCTTCTCCGGCCTGGAGCTGCAGCGTCTCGGCTGAGACCTGGCGCAGGGTGAGGCGCCCCGCTGCAATCTCTGCCCCACAGGCCGCTTCAGCCTGGCGGATGGCGCGGGCGGAGCGGTCGATCGCCAGCACGTGGCCTCCCTCCCCGACCCGGCGCACGACTTCGCGCGCCGCCGCGCCGCGTCCGCAGCCGATCTCAAGCACGCGCATGCCAGGCCGAAGCGGCAGGGCGTCGATGATCGCTTTCAGGCGCGGAGACAGGGTGTCGACCATCCCTACCCTCTACCCAATCCTCGCGCATCGGTGCAGGGTCCGGTAGCGGTAACAAGAAGCGTTGGGAGGCGCTCAGGACCGATGCGATCCATCTTGAAGGCGTGGTTCATCCTGGTCGCCCTGGCGCTGTTCGCCGCGCCCGCCGCCGCGCACGTGCAGTCGGGCGAGGCGCACGTCTTCGAGGTGCAGGAGGTCACCTTCCAGGCGGAGCGCGAGTACGCCAACCCGTACGCCGACGTGGATCTGTGGATCGAGCTGGAGGGGCCGGGCTTTTCGAAGCGCGTCTACGGGTTCTGGGACGGCGGGCGGACCTGGAAGGTGCGCTTCGTGGCCACAACGCCGGGCGAGTGGCGCTGGCGCTCGGGCTCGAACCGCAGTGGCGACAGCGGGCTGGTGGGCGGTTCAGGAACGCTGAAGGCGGTCGCCTGGACGGCGGAGGAGATCGCCGAAAATCCCAACCGGCGCGGTTTCGTGCGGGCGACGCCCAACGGCCACGCCCTGCAGTACGCCGACGGCACGCCCTTCTTCATGACGGGCGATACCTGGCTCGCGGCCTCCACCTGGCGGCTGCCCTACAAGGGGATCACACCGGCCGCGGACTACGTCCCAGCCGAGGGCATCAGCTTCGAGGAGGCGGTGGCCTGGCGCAAGCGCCAGGGCTTCAACTCGGTGTCCTTCATCGCGGCTTTCCCGAACTGGGCGGCGGACCATCGCGGCGCGACCTTCGCCAACAAGGACGGCGTCTACCTGCGCAACGCCTGGGAGAAGTTCGGACACTGGGCGCCCAACGCCAAGATCTCAACCGACGACGGCGCAACCACCACGGCCAAGGACATGCACGACGAGCGCGGCAACCGGCCCTTCGCGGTGCTGGAGAACCGCGAAGGCATGGCCGACTTCGACCGGCTGAACCCCGCCTACTTCCAAAGCCTGGACCGGAAGATGGCCCACCTCTCGGACCAGGGATTCGTGCCGTTCCTGGAGACGATCCGGCGGGACAATGCGCCGTCCTGGAAGCGCTATTTCGACTTCGACGAGTCCTACGGACGCTTCGTGCAGTACCTGATCGCTCGCTATGGCGCGTACAACATGGTGTTCAGCGGCATCCACCTGGACTGGATCCCGAAGGACTTCAGCCTCACGGCCGACGAGTTCAACCAGGCGCTGACGCACCATCACAAGAAGTACGGCCCCCTGCCCTACGGCCAGCCGTATACGACGCTGATCGACCGCTCGACCTACAAGGTGTTCGGGCACGGGGCGCAGGCGCCCTGGCTGACCATGCATACCGTGGGCAACAACCCGCGCAACCACGCCATCTACGCGTCGCTGGAGGAGCTTTTCCAGCTGCAGCCAGCCATGCCCGCCGCGAACCTGGAGCCGTACTATACGGGCTGGAACCACAGCATAAACCGACCCGGCGGCGAGACCCCGGCGCCCGGCAGCGACCGGGACGTCTATTTCGCGCGGGCCATGATGTACGGCTCGCTGCTGTCGGGCGGCCTCGGCGGGCACGTGCACGGCACGGCGGCCTACGACGTGACCAGCACCGGAGAGCCCGCCGGCTGGCGTCCGCACATCTGGACCGCGCTTCGCTACGGCTCGGGCGAGCACATGGCCCACTTCAAGGCCTTCGTGCTGTCGGAAGGGCCGCGCTACCAGGACCTGAAGCTGGCGTCGGACTCCCTGACCCCTCGGAGCATCCCCAACGCCCTGGTCGATGGGCTGGACGGCTGGTCGTTCCTGATGCGGGCGGACGCCAAGGACTTCGCCCTGGCCTATTTCGAGGTGAAGGCGCTGCGGCCACGGATCAGCGGGTTTGCGCCGAGCGGACGCTATCGCTGGACCTGGTACGATCCGCGAACCGGCGTGTGGGCGAAGCCGCTGTCGGTCAGGGCGGACGCCAGCGGCATGCTGCAGGCGCCGCCCTTTCCCCTCGGCGGCGGGCAAGCGGCCCAGGATATGGCGGCCAAGATCCTGATGGAACGCTAGCCCTACTGCGCCCGATTCAGCTTGGCGGTTTCGTGCTCCAGGCGGATGCGGAGTCTCCCGTCCTGGCGGCGCAGGAAGGCGGAGTAGGCGAACGGCTGCTCACTGGCATCCACGCCCCAGACGAAGCCGCCGTTGACGACCACCGCATCGGGACCGGCCGCCTCGTAGGTCAGGTCGCTCCACCGGAAGGTCTTTGGCGGCGCCCACTGATCGCGGTACCCGGCTACGATCTGAGCGTGGGTCTGGACCATGCGGTGACCGTTGAAGATCACCGTCGCCCCCTGCCGGTCGTAGCGATCGGCAAGCGCCGCCCGATCGCCGGCCGCGAGGTCACGGGCGTAAGCCTCCATGAAGGCTCGCGCCTCGACGACGACGGGCGCCTCCTGGGCGACGGCGGCGGACGGAATGACAGCGACGGCGACAGCCAGGGCGAGAGCGATCCGGTTCATGCGCTCAGCTTAGCCACGAACCAGACCGCGACGGAACAGCGTTCGCCGGAAGATGGGCGGAGGCCTCAGTCGAGCAGCGCACCCACGACGAAGAACAGGGCGACCACCGCCGCAAGCGTCAGGCCCATCCGCATGAAGAAGTGGCGCTTGTTGTGCTTGAGCTCGGAATTGAGCCCCATCTCCGCGAAGAAGTTGGGGAAACGGCCTCGGCCGAGGTCCTGGAACACGCCTTCGACCACGTTGATGCGGTCGGCGCCCATCAACAGCAGCCAGTGCGCCCATTGGGATTCGCTGTAGCGGAAGGCCAGGCGGCGAAGCATGCCGCTCAAGCCCCTGGGGGGCGTGGACATGCCGAGGGCGGCCGGGAGGCGGTTGTGCTCGATCGAGCGCAGGACCTCGGCGTCGGGGGTCTGCAACGAGGGCCGGAGCCAATTCATGCCCGGCGAGTCGTCCCGGGAACGGTTGCGCATTGGATAGGTCGGATCGTTACGGGGGTCGGCGTCGACACCCCAGCCGTTGACCTGGGACGGATCGATAGCGGCGGCTCTGGGATCCATTGGATGCTCCTTAGGAAACGCTGGGCTGGGCCGCGACCGTGGGAGCCCCACGCGGGATCATCACGGGCTTGATGCAGCCGTCCAGCTTGCTGGCGAACATGTGGTAGAGGTCCGCGACGTCCTCGAGCGGCGCGCGGTGGGTGATCATCGCCTTCGGATTGAGGCGGCCGGCCTGGATGTGGTCGATGAGCCGCGGCAGCAGGCGCTTCACCGAAGCCTGGTTGGCGCGGATGGTGATGCCCTTGTTCACGACGTTGCCGACCGGGACCATGTTGCCCGTCGGGCCGTAGACGCCGACGATCGAGACCACCCCGCCCTTCTTGACCGAATTAATCGCCCAGTGGAGGGCGACGGGTGAGCCGGCCTCGAGCTTCAGCTTCTTGCCGAAGACGCCGTGCAGGGCGTTGCCGGAGGCGTCGGCGCCGACCGCGTCGATGCAGACGTCGGCGCCCAGGGAGTCCGTGGCCTTCTTCAGGAACACGACCGGATCGCCGATCTCGTTGAAGTCGTAGACCTCGGCCGGCGCGAAATCGCGAACGAAGTCGAGGCGGTACTGCAGGTGGTCGATGACGATCACCCGGCCCGCGCCGAACAGCCAGGCGCAGCGCGCCGCCATGATCCCGACGGGACCGGCGCCGAACACGACGACCGTATCCCCCGGCTGGATGCCGCCCATCTCGGCGGCCTGGTACCCGGTTGGGACGACGTCGGTCAGAAGCACCGCGTCATCGGGATCCATCCAGGACGGGATGATGGTCGGGCCGACGTCGGCGTAGGGAACCCGGACATACTCCGCCTGGCCGCCGTCATAGCCCCCAGCGGTATGGGAGTAGCCGAAGATGCCGCCGACGGCGGTCGCCTGGGCGTTGGACTCATGGCAGTTGCCGAACAGTCCCTGCTTGCAGAAGTGACACCGTCCGCAGGCGATGTTGAAAGGCACCAGCACGTGGTCGCCGGGCTTCACGTTCTCGACCGCGGGGCCGACCTCCTCGACCACGCCGCAGAACTCGTGCCCGAAGGTCATGCCCACCCGGGTGTCGGGCACTTCGCCGTTATAGAGGTGCAGGTCGGATCCGCAGATGCAGGTGCGCGTCACGCGCACGACCGCGTCCTCCGGATGCAGGATCTTGGGTACAGGCTTCTCTTCGAGGCGGACCCGCATCGGTCCGCGATATTCCATCGCCAGCAAGGCTTTCGGCTCCCTCGGTCTCGAAGGAGCAACAGCGCCGAAGCCCGATGGTTCCGCCGGGCAGGTCGCCGTCAGGCTGCGGCGGCGCTGCGGGACTGAGGGGCGTCCAGCGCCTCGCAAGCTTGCTCGAGCACGGCGCGGAGGGCGGCCACGTCGATGGGCTTGGCCAGGTGGCCGTTCATGCCCGCGGCGACGTACTCGTCCACCTGGTGGCGGAAGGCGTTGGCGGTGAGGGCGATGATGCGCACCGGCCTGCGGCCCGTTTCGGCTTCGGCGCGGCGGATGCGGCGCGTGGCTTCAGGCCCGTCCACCTCGGGCATCTGGACGTCCATCAGGATCAGGTCGAACTCGGAGCGGCTCCAAGCCTCGACAGCCTCGCGACCGTCGCCGGCGAGCGTCAGGTCCACGCCGAACACGTCCATGATCGACTTCAGGACGATCTGGTTGGTCCGATTGTCCTCCGCGGCCAACACCCGAAGGGGCCGATCCGGCCGGGCCGAGGGTTCCTCCACGACAGCTGTCGTTTCGGCTGTCTCGTCGGCCATGGGGAGGGGCAGGAAGACGAAGAAGGTCGAGCCCTCGCCGGCCACGCTCTCGGCCCAGGCGCGGCCGCCCATGTGCTCGGCCAGTTCGCGGCAAATGGCGAGACCGAGCCCCGTGCCGCCGTACTTGCGCGTGGTGGAGGCGTCGACCTGGGTGAACTTCTGGAACAACGCGTCCATGCTCTCGGTCGGGATGCCGATCCCGGTGTCGGCCACCGAGATCCGCAGGCCGTCCCCCTCCAGCTCAAGGCGGATGGAGACGCCGCCCTCCGCCGTGAACTTCAGGGCGTTGGCCACGAAGTTGCTGACGATCTGGCGCACGCGCGCGGGGTCGCCCAGCCGCGGCCCGCGCGCGTCGGGCGCCACCTCCAGCGAGAGCGACAGACCCTTACGATCGGCGACCGCGTCGAAGGAGGACCGTACGCCCTGAAGGACCTCGTCGGGCCGGAAGGCGACCTGCTCCAGCTCCAGGCGCCCCGCCTCGATCTTGGAGAAGTCCAGCACGTCGTTGATGACGTGGAGCAGGTCCTGGCCCGACATCAGGATGATCTCGAGCTTCTCACGCTGCTCGGATGTCAGGGGCTCGCGGGAAAGCAGCTGAGCCATCGTTAGAACGCCGTTCAGCGGCGTGCGCAGCTCGTGGCTCATGTGGGCCAGGAACTCGCTCTTGGCTTCGCTGGCGGCTTCGGCGCGGGTGCGCTCCTCGAGCAGCCGCGCACTCTCCCGCTCCGCCTCCAGAAGCCTGAGCGCATTGTCTTTGAACACCTGAACCGAGCGGGCCATGGCGCCCACCTCGTCCCTGCGATCGGTGTTGTGGATCGAGGTCTCCAGCTCGCCCGCGGAGAGAGAGGCCATCGAGGCGGACAGGCAGTTCAGCGGACGCGTGATGCGTCGCATCAGCAGGACGAGCAGCGCCACGGTCATGGCGATGGCGGCGGCGCCCACGCCCACCACCCAGGCGATGGTCCCCCACATGGCGTGAGCGACGGAGCGGGTGTCGTAGACCACAACGAGATGGCCGAGCGGCCGCACCCGTCCATCCTCCGCATGGAACAGCGGCACGACGGAGAAGAGGTTGCGTCCCTCCCGAGCCGTCTGCGCCTCAGGCCGCCCGCCTACCGTCCCCATCGCCTCGAGCGCTTCGGCCTTCAGACGCGCATCGCCCTCCAGGAAGTGGGTCTCGCCCTTCTCGTCACGGATCCAGACGAGCCGCGTGTCCGGGTCGGCGGCTAGGGGTGAGAGCGCGCTTTGCAACGCCGCCTCGTCGAGCAGCCATAGGGCGGTCGAGACGCTGTCTTGCGACAAGCTGGCGGACAGCTCGACCTTGTTCCGGAACATGTCCGACGCGCCAGCCGCCCGGGACCATGCGGTGACGGCGCCCACCGCCACGAAGCTGAGCACCACCAGCGCAAGCGCGGGCGCCAGCACCTGGAAGAGGATAGATCGGCCGTCGAACGCAACCTTCAGACGCTTGATCATGGCTTGAACCAGAAGTGCTCTGGCGCGCGTCGCACGGCCGGAGACAGGGTTGGGTTGGCGAGGTCTATGATGCGGCGCTGACCCTGGCGCAGGATGGAGACCGCCGCGCTGATGTCAGGGTCGGTGTCGAAGAGGCGCTGGTAGGAGCCGTCAGCCCAGGCCGTCAGAAAGCCGCGGTGAAGGTCGTCGCGCAGGCGTGGCCGTCGCGGCGAGACGTAGAACAGGCTGGTGAAGCGGTAGCGCAACATCAGCGTGCGCTCCACCGCCAGGCGCGGAGCGACAGGCGCGTAGGCCTTGACCTCGCTATGGGCCTCGGCCGCGCCGCGCGGGAAGAAGTCTGCCCGGCCGGCGTTCATCATTTCGAACAGCCGCTCGTAACGCCCGGTCCAGACGGTCACGCCGGCGTGGCGCAGGATGTCCGTGTCCGCCCATCCCTGCCCCTGCAGGGCCGCAAGGCGGCGAAGATCCTTCAGGCCTCTGATCCGCTCGAACTCAGCCTGCCGGGCGCCGTCGATCAGGAAGACGCGGTAGCCGAGCAGGCCGCGATCAAGCGGGATCGGCACAGGAAGCAGCATGGCGTCGTTCGTGGCCATGGCGCCCAGCATGGCTACGTCCATGGTCTCGCCGGCGACCATCGCCTCCTTGGCGCGGATCTCCGTGACCGTACCCAAGGGCGAGGGCTTCAGCACGTAAGGCGCGCGGCTCTTGGCGATCACCAGTTGGAGCAGCTTGAAGGAGAACAGGGTCTCGGCCTTCAGGCCGTTGCCCTGGTTGTAGTAGATCGTCGCCGGCGCGGCGGCCGCCTGTCCCGACCACATCGCGCCGCCCGTCAGACCGGCGATGCAAGCGCGCCGATTCAGGCCAAAGCCGGCATTCTTGTGCTGTTCGCGCAACTTAAGCCGCGTCTCCCACCCCAGCAGGAGACTAGCTTTGAGCGCTTAAGCTTGCATGAAGACTGACGCGGGCGTCAGAACCGCCCGCGTCATCTCAGGTCAGGTTCAGTGCCCCCCCTCGGCGGAGGCGCCCTTGAAGCGGGCCTCGCTGTCGGCGATCAGCCAAAGGAGCGCCGACCAGGCGGCGACATTCTGGTCCATCTGCGCCTTGTCGACTTTGTCGAAGGTGTCGTTGGCGGTGTGGTGCAGGTCGAAGTAGCGCTGGGCGTCCTGCCGGAACGCGAACACGGGCACGCCCCGCTGCACGGTCGGGCCGATATCGACGCCCCCGTTTGTGGCGGCTTGGGGCTCCACCAGGATCTTCAGAGGCGTCATCACGCGGGTCACGGCCGCGGCGAACTCGGGCGTGAATCCGCCCGGCAGGGCCAGGGCGTAGATGTTATCGGACCCCAGGTCGCTTTCGCCGGCGACGATGTGCTTAGGCAGCTCAGCCGCCCGGCGTACCGCGTAATCGGTCCCGCCCCGCGTCTGCGGATCGGTGGGCTGGGCGACTTCCTCCGAGCCGAACAGCACCACGCGGATGGTCCGGCGGGGTTTGATCGGCAGGTCGGCGATGAGCTTGGCCGCCGCCGTGACGATGCCGCAGCCGGCCGCATCGTCCTGGGCGCCGGTGCCCAGATCCCAGCTGTCGAGGTGGCAGCCGATCAGCACGATCTCGTCCGGCGCGGCGCGGCCGCGCACCTCGCCGATGACGTTCTGCGAGCGCGTTTCGTAGGTGCGGGCGGTGGAGTTCAGGCGCACGCGCACCGGCTTGCCCAGATCCGCCAGCCGCTCGATCTGGTCGGCGTCGGGATTGGAGAGGGCGAAGGCGGGTATCGGCACCCGGCCGTCCGCGTAGCGGGTGGTGCCGGTATGGGGCGTGCGGTCGTCGTCGGTCCCGACGGAGCGGATCAGGAAGGCGACCGCGCCCTTGGCCGCCGCCGCGTGGGGCCCTGCGCTGCGCGCACCCGTCGCCGCCCCATAGCCGGCGGAGGACTGGGTCCGCGTCATCTTGCGCGTGATCATGGCGATCTTGCCGTTCAGCGACCCGGCCGGGGCGGCGTTCAGCGCCTCCATCGACGGGAAGAGCACCACCTCCCCTTCGACCCCGGCCGCGGGCGTCGATGGCGCGTGGCCGAGGGAGGCCGCTGCGAGCGGCTGCGGGTGCGGGGCCAGGATGACGGCGGACTCGACGCCGCGGTCCCAGCCCGTCAGGGCGAAGTCCTCGATGGCGACGTTGGTGAAGCCGAGCTGACGGAACTTGGCCGCGCCCCACTCGGCGGCGCGACGCTCCGCGTCCGACCCGGCCGGCCGTGGGCCCATGGTGGTGAGCTCACGCGTATACTCGTAGGCGAGGTCGTCCTTCAGCGCCTTCTCGGCGAGAACGGCGGCCGTCTCCTCCCACCCCAGTGACTGGACCGGCTTGGCGCCTGAACGCTGCGCCGCGGCCGGCGCGGCCAACGCCACCACGGCGGCGGAGACGCAGAGAAGACGGGAGATCGAGGACACCTGGACAGCTCCGCTTATTGTGCGGCGCGACCCTAGTGCCCTCGCCTGCCCCCCGACAAGACGGTTGCGGCCGAAACCAATGGCTTACGCAATCGACTGCGCCACAGCCGTGAACGCGGGCTTTGGACGGCGCTGCTCGTCGAACAGGAGCGGCGCCTGAACCCGGCGGACCGGGAAGGTTTCGAGCCAGCTGTTGAGGTCGCTCAATCCCCACAGGCTGACGGACGTCAGGTTCTGCGCCCGCCGGAAAACACGGAAGAGCTCACCGTACCGCGTGGCCTGGGTCTGCAGCACCGAAGCGGGAATTTCAGCGTAGCTGGGGTAGCCGGTGGCGCAGCCGGTCCGGCTGGCCGAACACGAACCGGGATCGTCGTAGATGGAGATGTCCAGCTCGGTGACGTGGCTCATCAGGCCGCGAGCAGCGGTGTCGGCCAGCGCCTGCTCGACCTGCGCGGCGGTGGGCGTGGTGAGCTGCAGGTGCAGCTGGTGGCCGACCCCATCGATCGGCACGCCCCTGCTCAGCGCCGCGTCCACGATCGACATCAGCCGGCCGCGCTTGCCCGCGAACTCGGTGTTGTAGTCGTTGATGAAGAGCTTGGTGTCCGGGTCGGCGGCCCGGGCGGCCCGAAAGGCGATGTCTACGTAGTCGGGCCCAAGCGCCCGGTACCAGGGGCTGTCCTCGCGCCAGGTGGTGGAGCCGTCGCTCGCCGGCTCGTTCACGACGTCCCAGGCGTACACCTGGCCGCGGAAGTGGGTGACGACGTCAGTGACGTACCGCTCGAGCCGCCGCTGCACCGTCGCGCGGTAGTCGGCCGCCGCCGGATCGCCAGCGAAGAACCAGGCTGGCGCCGTCTGGTGCCAGACGAGGGCGTGGCCGCGCACCTGCATGCCGTTGGCGCGGGCGAAGGCGACCAGTTCGTCCGCCGGACCGTAGTTGTAGACACCTTCACTGACGCCGATGGTGGTCGCCTTCATCACGTTCTCGGCCGTGATGGAGTTGAAGTGGCGCCGCAGCAGCTCGGCGTCCGGCGCGCTACGGACATCGCGCACCTCGATCGCCGCTCCGATCAGGAATCGCCCAGCGAAGACATCCTTCAGGGGAGGCTCAGGCGGAGGTGGCGGAGGCGGAGGCGGAGGCGGAGGCGGAGGCGGCGGCGGCGGCGGCGGCGGCGGCGGACTGGGCGGGTTCGGCGGGGTTGGGGTTTGGGCGCTGGACCCACCCCCGCCGCCTCCGCAAGCGGCGGCCAAGAACGCGGCCATGGCTGCGCCCAATGCGCGGCGGCTATAGGACATCCCGAGCTCCTCCTGAGGCGCCGCTGCTCTTGTGGTAGCGGTCACACTATCTGGAGAGTGATCCAGCCACGGGCCGTGTCAAGCGAGCGCAGGCAGGTGATCTTCATTGACTTGCAAGGTTCTGCGGCCCATATCGCAGATATCGCATCTCGCGATACTCCGGCGCTCCAGCCGCGTGAGGGTCGACGCTCCCAGCGTTGTCCTGCCTGTCGAGCGCCCGATCCGACGACCATCAACGAACGCCCATGCACGCGGGGCGTCGCCCTGAAACGCTCCGCTCCTCCACGGAGGCCATGCGGAGACGCCGGCGACGCGCGCAACAAGCAAACCAGCGCATCCGCCGGCCTGCATGAAAGCTGAATTGACTTGTCCACTAACTTTGAATCCCTCGGCCTGATCAAGCCGCTGCTGACCACCCTCGCCAAGGAGGGCTACGAGAAGCCGACCCCGATCCAGGCCCAGGCCATCCCCCTGGTGCTGTCCGGCAAGGACCTGCTGGGCATCGCCCAGACCGGCACCGGCAAGACGGCGGCCTTCGCGCTGCCGATCCTGCAGCGGCTGGCCGAGACCAAGCGCCCCGTCGTGCGCCGCACGACGCGCTGCCTGGTGCTGTCCCCGACCCGCGAACTGGCGACCCAGATCGCGGAGAGCTTCAAGACCTACGGCGCGAGCCTGGGCCTGAAGGTCGCGATCGTGTTCGGCGGCGTGAAGTACGGCCCACAGATCAAGGCGCTCGGCGAAGGGCTGGACGTCCTGGTCGCCACGCCGGGCCGGCTCCTCGACCACATCGGCGAGCGGGTGATCGACCTTTCCACGACGGAGGTCTTCGTCCTGGACGAGGCCGACCAGATGCTTGACCTCGGTTTCGTGAAGCCGATCCGTCAGATCGCCTCGCGCCTGCCCAAGGAGCGCCAGAACCTGTTCTTCTCGGCCACCATGCCGACGGAGATCGGCAAGCTGGCTGGCGAGTTGCTGAAGGACCCGGCGAAGGTCCAGGTGACGCCGCAAGCCACCACCGTCGAGAAGATCAAGCAGCAGATCCTGTTCGTCGAACAGGGTCGCAAGCGCGCCCTGCTCTCGGAGCTTTTCTCGGACTCGAGCTGGTCGCGGACGCTGATCTTCACCAAGACCAAGCACGGCGCCGACCGCGTCGCCGCCTACCTTGAAGCCGGCGGTGTGGAGGCTGCGGCCATCCACGGCAACAAGAGCCAGAGCCAGCGCGAACGGGCGCTTGCCGCCTTCAAGGACGGCAAGGTGCGGGCGCTGGTCGCCACGGACATCGCCGCTCGCGGCATCGACGTGGACGGCGTGACCCACGTCGTGAACTATGAGCTGCCGTTCGTACCGGAGTCCTACGTCCACCGCATCGGCCGCACCGCGCGCGCCGGCGCCTCGGGCGTCGCCGTCAGCCTGGTGGCCGACGACGAGCGCAAGCTGCTGAAGGACATCGAGCGGACCACCCGCCAGTCGATTCCATCCTGGGATCGTCGCAACGACAAGGCGCTGGGCGCCCTGGACGCCGCTATCCAGGCGGCGAACCCGGGCAAGAAGGCGACCTTGCCTGAACGCGCGGAGCAGCCGCGAGGCGCTCGCGGCGGGAACGGCGGCGGACGCGGCAAGCCTGCGGGACGCGGCGGTCATGCCCGCGGCGAGCCTCGCGAGCAGCACTGGAGCGAACAGCGCGACCGGACCCATCACGGCCGCGGCCCGCGTTCGAACTACGATCCGACGGCGATCGACCGCCTGCCGATGATGGCTGGCGCGAAGACGCCCCAGGCCAAGCCGGCTTCGGCGGACGCAGCCGGGGCCGCCAAGCGTCGTCGGCGTCGTCGCGGCGGCGGCGGCGGCGGACAGGCGCAAGCCGCAAGCTAGGCTTGTTGATCAGGGCTTGAGCACGGCGCCGGGGGGATCCTCCGGCGCCGTTTTCGCAGGTCGACTCAAGACTCCGGCGTGACGCCTATCTCGGCCAGGGCGGCGCGAAGACGAGCCACCGCCTCCTCTACCCGGCCGGCGTCCCGCCCACGTACGACGAGATTGGCGCCGATGCGGCTCGTCCCCGCGCCGAACGGATAGCTGCCGAGCGACAAATCCGGGTAAGCCTCCGCCACCATCTGCAGCGGCGACGCCAGCGTGCCCTCCCCCGTTCCGACCACCGCGACCGTACGGCTGACGGTGGGCGACCCGCCCTTCAGCCGCGCCTCCACGTCTTCGAGCATCGCGGTCATAATCCTGGGCACGCCGGCCATGACGAAGACGTTGCCGACCTGGAAACCCGGCGCGTCAGTGACGGGGTTGGCGATCAGCACGGCGCCGTCCGGAATCCTGGCCATGCGCCGACGCGCGGCGTTCAGATCGTCGCCGTAACGGCGCTCCAGCAACGCCAAGGCGTCGGGGCGCTCCTCAATGCCGACCCCGAAGGCGGCCGCCACCGCGTCGGCGGTGATGTCGTCGTGGGTCGGCCCGATGCCGCCGGTCGTAAAGACGTAGTCGTAGGCTCCGCGCAGCGCGTTCAGCGCATCCACGATCGCGGCCTGCTCGTCAGCCACCACCCGCGCCTCGCGAAGGTCGATTCCACGCTCGGTAAGGAAGCGGGCGATGGTGTTTGTATTGGTGTCGGCGGTGCGCCCGGAGAGGATCTCGTCGCCGATGACGAGCACGGCGGCGGTGGGATTGGGCGTGGCCTGTGGCATCCGCCCTGACGTAAAGGCCTGGAATGGACTTTCAACAGGAACTCGCACGTGGAACGCTGCTGCGTCGCTACAAGCGGTTCTTCGCAGACGTGGTGCTCGAGGACGGGCGGGCGGTGACAGCCCATGTGCCCAATCCGGGCGCCATGCTGGGGCTGAAGGACGAGGGTCTGGGCGTGCGGCTGTCGCGGTCGAACGATCCCAAGCGCAAGCTCGCGTGGACGCTGGAGATGGTGGAGGCCTGCGGCGGGCTCGTGGGCGTCAACACCATGCATCCCAACCGCCTGGCGGAGGAGGCGATCGCCGCGGGCCGGATCGCGGAGCTGGCGGGCTACGCCGAGATGCGCCGCGAGGTGCGCTACGACACCGACAGCCGCATCGACATCCTACTGACCGCCCCTGACAGGCCGCCCGCCTACGTGGAGGTGAAGAACGTCCACTTCATGCGTCAGCCGGGGCTGGCGGAGTTTCCCGATTGCGTCACCGCCCGCGGGGTGAAGCACCTGAAGGCGCTTGAGCGGGTGGCCGCGAGCGGCGGCCGGGCGGTGATGCTGTTCGTGGTCCAGCGGATGGACTGCGACCAGTTCGACACGGCCGACGACATCGACACGGCGTACGGGCCCGCCCTGCGCGACGCGGCCGCGCGGGGGGTGGAAGTCCTGTGCTATGCTTGCCATCTGACGGACTCAGGCATTCGCCTGGACCAACCCCTGCCCTGGCGGTCCGCTTCCGCCCGTGAAGGAACGTGACGCCGTGACTGACCTCCTCGACCTCGACTCCGAAGCGAACGTCCGCACCGGGGCGATCAAGATCCACAAGCCTGAGGATTTCGAGGGCATGCGCCGGGCGGGCCGGTTGGCCGCCGAATGCCTGGACATGCTGGTCCCCTACGCTGTTCCGGGCGCTGTCACGGACGACCTGGACCGCATGGCGCGCGAGTTCATCCTGGACAACGGCGGCCTGCCCGCCTGCCTGTTCTATCGCGGCTACGCCAAGACCACCTGCATCTCGATCAACCACGTCGTCTGCCACGGCATTCCCGGAGAGCGGACGTTGCGGGACGGCGACATCGCCAACATCGACGTGACCGCCATCGTCGACGGCTGGCACGGCGACACCAGCCGCATGTACCTGGTGGGCGACGTGGCGCCGAAGGCGCGCAGGCTGGTGGACGTAACCTACGAAAGCCTCGAGCGTGGACTTGCCGCGATCAAGCCGGGCGCGACCTTCGGGGATATCGGGGCGGCCATTCAGGCGCATGTCGAGGCGAACCGCATGACCGTGGTGAGGGACTTCTGCGGCCACGGCGTCGGGCGCGTGTTCCACGACAGCCCCAACGTGGTGCACTTCGGCCGGCCGGGCTCCGGCCCAGAGCTGAAGGCTGGCATGTTCTTCACGGTCGAGCCGATGGTGAACCTCGGCAAGGCCGCGGTGAAGGTGCTGAACGACGGCTGGACCGCGGTGACCCGCGACAAGTCCCTGTCGGCCCAATGCGAGCACTCGGTCGGCGTGACCGAAGACGGGGTCGAGCTCTTCACCGCCTCGCCCGCAGGCCTGTTCAAGCCCTGATCAGGGCGCGCAGCGCCGGTCAGTAGTCGACCGCGTAATCCTTCGGGAAGGCCTGCCCGGCGAAAGCCTTTTTCTGCGTCCACGGCTGCGGCCCCGACGTCCAGTAGCTGTCGTCGGACGGCAACCCGAGCGCCAGGAAGGACTCGGTGGTGATGTACATGCTGCCGCTGTTTGAATACGGGTCCGCAAGAGCCGGGTGATGGCCGACGAAGCCCAGCGTCAGGTAGCCGGCTTTGGTGAAATTCCCTGGATCGCGGAAGATCGCCTTGTTGGCGGCGGTCACCGCCCCTCGGACCTGGGCCTCCGACACCTTCTCAGGCAGCGCCTTGCGCCAGGCGAGCCAGGCCAGCGGCTGGAACACGGCCGTTCTGTAGGTCAGTGACCGGCCGAACGGGGGGAAGGTTCCTTGTGGCGAGACGAAGCGCTCCAGGTGCTCGCTGTGCCGCTGCATGCGCTTCAGCCATTGAGCGCGCCAGACCTTGGGATCGTCCTTCCAGAACGGCGCCTTGTTCGCCTCCATCGTCTCCAGGATCTGCACCATCATCGGCAGGATGACGAAGGCGTTGTAGTAGTCGAAGTGGAAGACGGGGCCGTCCTTCACCCACCCGTCGCCGACGTACCAATCGGCCACCGTCCGGATCGACTGCGTCATGCGAAAGGGATCGTAGTCCTCGCCGATCGAGAGCAGGAACGCCTCGTTCATGGCCGCGAAGAGCAGCCAGTTGGTGCGCGGCGTGATCACCCGCCGCAGGCCTTTGATCTCTTCGACGATGCGCCGCTTGGTCGCCGTGTCGAGCGGCTCCCACAACGTCTTGGGCGCGCGCAGCAGGGCCTGGGTGAAGTAGGCGGAGTCCACCATGGCCTGGTAGTTGCTGCGCCAGCCCATGTAGTCGGGGCTGGCCGGGTCGACGGAACGGGCGATCCCCTCAAGCGTCTGGTCGGTCAGCCGCTTCCGCACGCGCCCCTCGGGCGTGGAGTCCTGCGGCAGGGCCAACCACGGCGCGAGCCCTGAAATCAGCCGCGCGAAGCACTCCAGGTAGGCGACCTCCGGCGGGCGGCCGTCCCAGGTGGGGCTGAGCTCCAGGTCGAACCGTTTCCTAAGCTCGCCTCGGGCGATCGCGTCCAGCACCGGATCGGCGATGCGCTGAAGCAGTCCGGCCATGTAGGCGCGGTCGTCGGCTTCGGCTTTGGCCGGCGCGGCTGCGGCTGCGACCGGCGCCGCGCTCAAGCCGAGCGCCGCCCCCTTCAGGAAGGTCCGCTTGTCCATCAGCGGCCGCTCCGGCCGCCGGAGAGGTTCAGCTCCGCCACCGCGGTGGCCGCCAGCAGGAAGGCGCCGACGCCATAGAACTGCGTGTCGTCGACGGTGACGTTGTCGGGGCGGTCGGCGACCGGCTGCACGTAGCCGAGCTTGCCGTCGGGGTGGACCGAGCGCGTGAGCGCCGCCCAGCCGTTGCGGACGACCGGCTCGTACTCGCGTCGGTCCAGCAGGCCCGCCTTGACGCCCCAAGCCATGCCATAGGTGAAGAAGGCCGTGCCGCTGGATTCCGGCAAGGACTTGGACGGATCCGAAAGGAGCGAGGGCGACCAGTAGCCGTCGGCCTTCTGGATCGACTTCAGCTTGGCGGCCATCTGCTTGAACACCGTCTCCATGCGGTCCCGGCCGGGATCGCCGGCCGGGAGGAGCGGGATCATCCGCGCGAGGCCGGCGAACGCCCACCCGTCCCCCCGGCTCCAGAAGACCTTCTCGCCGTCGGGACCACGCCGCTGAAAGAAGCGGCTGTCCCGGTAATAGAGCGCCTCCTCCTTGTCGAAGAGGAAGTCCGTCACGGCGTCGAACTCGCGCTTGGCGTAGTCGGCGTACCTGGGATCGCCCGTCCGCTGCGACAGCTCCAGCCAGGCGGCCGGCGCCATGAAGATGGCGTCGCTCCAGCACCAGCGCTGGTCACAGTCTACGCCGCGTGGATCGGTGTACTCCCGATGCTCGAGGCCCACGGTCGGCGGGAACTGCAGGATGCGGTCGAAGCTGCTCCTTAAAGGACCATAAGCCTCCGCCCCCGCTCCATTGCGCGAAGCCCACAGGTAGGACTGGCCGATCACGTGGTCGTCGGCGTGGTACAGGCGCGGCCCCAGCTCCCACCTATTGGCGGCCCCGCGCGCAAGAACCGCCTGGCGGTAGGCCGGATTAGCCGAATGATCGGCCAAAGCGGTGAGGCCGACGAACAGCGCACCCTGGATCCAGCCCTTCGGATCCGCGCTCTCGCGCGCGGCGTTGGACGGCACGAAACCGGCTGCGAGGGTCGCCAACTGATAGTCGGCCACCTTCTCCGCCAGCGCGATGACCTCTGACGATCGCAAAGACACGGGCGCCGTCGCGACCGGCGCCGCACTGCGCGCCTGAGCAGCCGGGAGCGGCGACGGGAGCGTTACAAGAGCGGCGATCGCCAGCGTAGCCCAGCCGTGAAACTTCATGATCCCTCCCACTGCGCCGGGTCCTGGCTGACGCCGGACCTCTTTTGCGCAACTCTGACCATAAGCGCGCAGGTGCGCGCGCCGCAACGCCGGCGGGTCGGAACATTCCCGGAACATGACACTTGATCTTACCAGCCATACCGGTGCTACTTGGCGCGCTGGACGGGAGCGGACATGCAGGGCTTTGGAGACGGAACCGCCTTGTTTCTCAAGGAGGCGGCTGGAGCGGCGGCTCCACCATCGCACGCGGGTCACCGGGAACGTCTGCGGAACCGCGCTCGGCTGGGCGGAATGGGAGCCCTACCCGACTACGAGCTCCTGGAGCTCTTCCTGTTCCGCTCGATCCCGCAGCGGGACGTGAAGCCGCTGGCCAAAGCGCTGCTGGCGCGGTTCGGGTCGCTCGGTGCGGTGCTCGCCGCGTCGCCCGAAGCGCTGGCGACGGTGAAGGCGGCCGACAGCAAGGGTCGGGCCCTGCGGGTCGGGCCAGAGACCGCCCTGGACATCGGCCTGCTGCACGAGGCGACGCGCCGCGTGGCGGTGGAGCCGGTGAAGAAGCGAACGGTGATCTCCTCATGGAGCGCCCTCCTCGCCTACGTGAAGGTCGCCCTGGCGCATGAGCCGCGCGAGCAGTTTCGGGTGCTGTTCCTGGACCGCAAGAACCAGCTCCTGGCCGACGAGACGATGAACGAGGGCACGGTCGACCACGCGCCCGTCTATCCACGGGAGGTCGCCCGCCGGGCGCTGGAGCTGTCGGCCAGCGCGGTGATCCTGGTGCACAACCATCCCTCCGGCGATCCGACGCCCTCCGCCGCCGACGTCGAGATGACCCGCAAGGTCGTTGAGGCGACACGAGTGCTGAACATCACGGTGCATGACCACCTGGTGGTCGGCCGGGACGGCGTCGCCAGCTTCAAGGCGCTGGGCCTGTTCTGAGCGGACAATCGGCGCGGCGCCTGAACGGCATGGCGCGCCATGCGTTAGAGCGCCCGATGCCTGCAGACCTTCGCGCCTTCTTCCGCGGCTATTGCCACCAGTTCAACGAAGCCTTGGCCGGGCGGCCGGACCAAGCCGCCATCGCCCAATGCTTCGCGCCGAGCTTCGTCGCCTCGACGGCGGACGGAGGCGTGATCGGCGGCAAGAACGACAAGACGTTCCTGAAGACGTTGGCGCAGGGGCACGAGCGCTACCGCTCCACTGGCCTTCAGTCGATGCAGGTGCTGCGGGTGGACGCCACTCCGCTCGATCGCGCCCACGCGCTGAGCCGGGTCCGCTGGCGGGCCGTCTACAGCAACGACAAGGTCACGGACGAGGCCGTGGACTTTGAGGTCACGTACCTCACTTCCGAGATAGACGGCGAACCCAAGATCTTCGCGTGGATCAGCGGCGACGAGGAGCGGCTGCTGAAGGAACGCGGCGTCCTTTAGGCCTCGTCGCCCCAATTCTCCGCCAGCCCCGCCCGCTCCCATTGTAGGAACTCCGGCGCGCTTAGCAGCGCCTCGACGTAGGCTTGCGCCACGCCCGTGTCGCCGCGGGCGGCCAGGTTGAGCCCATAGCTGCGTATCCGCGTGGCGACCGGCGTGTAGAAGGCGTCGGCGATGGTCCACTCGCCGAACAGGAAATCGCCACCGGAGCCGTAGGCGGCGCGCAGTTCTGTCCACATCGAGACCAGCCGCTCCAGGTTCTCCGCCACGGCTGGAGAGGGCTCCTGGACGGTCCGCAGCTTCAGGTCCATGGGGCACTCGTTGCGCAAGGCCCCGAACCCGGAGTGCATTTCAGCGCTGGCGGAGCGCGCGACCGCGCGTGCAAGCGGGTCGGAGGGCCAGAGCTTCGCCTGGGGGAAGCGCTCGGCCAGATGCTCGCTGATCGCCAGCGAGTCCCAGATCACGACCTCGTCCGCCTTGAGGACGGGCACGAGGCCGGATGGCGAGTGCGCAAGCAGTTTGGCTTTGAAGTCGCCTCCGTAGAGCCGCACCAGGGTCTCGGTGAAGGGCGCCCCGGTACGCTTCAGCACCAGCCAGGGCCGCATCGACCAACTCGACTTGCGCTTGTCCCCGATCACCAATTCCATGAGGCGCCCTCCTGCGTGTCGTACCGGCCATAGGCTAAGCGCCACGCCCCCGCGAAGCCAACGATCGGCCGTTCGGCGAACACGCCGCGCCAATGTCGCCGCGCTTGACTCCCCGTCCGGCGCGGGGTCGAAGGCGGCGCCATGATCCCCCGTTACGCACGCCCCGACGCCGCCGCCATCTGGTCGCCCGAAACTCGCTACCGCATCTGGTTCGAGATCGAGGCGCATGCCGCCACCGCCATGGCGGAGCTAGGCGTGATCCCAAAGGCCGCCGCCGACGCGATCTGGGCCAAGGGCAAGGATGCGACCTTCGACAGCGACCGCATCGACGAGATCGAGCGGACCACCAAGCATGACGTTATCGCCTTCCTGACGCATGTGGCTGAGATCGTGGGCGAAGAGGCCCGCTTCCTGCACCAGGGGATGACCTCTTCGGACGTGCTGGACACCTGCCTGGCGGTGCAGCTCGCCCGCGCCACCGACCTGCTGATCGAAGGCGTGGACAAGGTGCTGGACGCGCTGAAGCGGCGCGCGCTCGAGCACAAGTTCACCCCGACAGTGGGCCGCAGCCACGGCATCCACGCCGAGCCTACGACGTTTGGCCTGAAGCTCGCGGGGCATTACGCCGAGTTCGTGCGGGCGCGCCGCCGCCTGGTCATCGCCCGTGAAGAGATCGCCACCTGCGCCATCTCGGGCGCGGTGGGCACCTTCGCCCAGGTGGATCCCCGGGTTGAGGCCTACGTGGCGGAGAAAATGGGGCTTCAGGTCGAGCCGGTCTCGACGCAGGTCATTCCTCGCGACCGCCACGCCGCCTACTTCGCGGCGCTGGGCGTGGTCGCCTCTTCTGTCGAACGGCTGGCCGTGGAGATCCGTCATCTGCAGCGCACAGAGGTGCTGGAGGCGGAGGAGCCGTTCGATCCGGGGCAGAAGGGCTCGTCGGCTATGCCGCACAAGCGCAACCCGATCCTGACCGAGAACCTGACCGGGCTGGCGCGACTGGTCCGCTCAGCGGTCACGCCGGCCATGGAGAACGTGGCGCTCTGGCATGAGCGCGACATTAGCCACTCGTCGGTGGAGCGCGGCATCGGACCCGACGCGACGGTGCACCTGGACTTCGCGCTGCGCCGCCTGGCGATGGTGGTGGAGCGACTGGTCGTCTACCCCGAGAACATGGAGAAGAACCTGGATCGCCTGGGCGGCCTGGTTCACAGCCAGCGCGTGCTGCTGGCTCTGACGCAGAAGGGGATCAGCCGCGAGACCGCGTACGCCGCCGTGCAGCGCAACGCGATGAAGGTCTGGCGGGGCGAAGGCGCCTTTGTCGACTTCCTCCTGGCCGATCCGGACGTATCGCCGCACATGAGCGAAGCGGAATTGAGATCGGTCTTCGACATTGAACACCATACCAAGCATGTCGACACAATCTTCAACCGCGTCTTCGGCTGAGCCGCCGGTCCTGGCGCTGAACCCGGCGCTTGATGCGCGGGACTATCAGGAGGCCTTCGCCCGCGACGGGTACGTGCAGGTGCCAGGCGTCTTCACGCCAGCCACGGCTGAGCTGATCGCCCAGATTCTGGAGCGGCGCACCGCGTGGAACATCGCCTTCTCAGAGGACGACGGCAGCGGCGGGCTTTTGAACGCGCGGACGCTGCAGAACCTCGGCAAGGACGCGATGCGCCCGGTCGTGCAGAAGGTGATGCGTCAGGCGGCGGAAGGAAAGTTCTCGTTCCTGTTCGGCTCGTACCAGATGCTGACCACCTATCTTGACGGTCAGGACCAGGGTCACCCCCTGCACGACGTGCTGCAGTTCCTGAACACGCCCGAGTACCTCGACTTCGTGCGAGCGGTGACCCGCGACGATCTGATCATGAAGGCCGACGCCCAAGCGACCCTCTACCAGGGCGGACACTTCCTGACCGTCCACAACGACCATCACCCGCACGAGTGGCGCCGCCACGCCTATACGCTGGGCTTCACCCGCAAGTGGGAGCCGCATTGGGGCGGCGAGCTGCTCTTCCACGACGAGCAGGGGAACATCGAGCGCGGCCTGCTGCCCGGCTTCAATCTGCTGACCATCTTCAAGGTCCCGCGCCAGCATTCCGTCGGGTTCGTGGCCCCGTTCGCCACAGCGCCCCGGCACTCCATCACCGGCTGGCTGCGCAACGATCCGCCGGCGACGGGAGCCTGATCCCTTGAGCTCCCTCAAGCTGCGCCTGAAGCCGGGACTCGACCCCCGCCCCTACGCCGAGGCCTACGCCCGTGACGGCATCGTCCAGATCCGTGACTTCATGGACGTGGAGACCGCAGCCGCAGTCGCGGAGATGCTCGAGACGCGAATGACGTGGTCGATCATCTGTCCCGATTTCCAGGGCGGCTCGCTGGTGATCGACCGCGAGGTGGTCCAGAAATTCGGTCAGGAGCAGGTAACCCGCCACCTCAAGGAGGTGACCAAGCGCGCCTCCGGCGGCTTCGCCTACATCCACCTTTCGTATTCGATGATCGACGAGCTGCAGGCCGCGCGCGATCCGGCCAATCCCGTCCACGACCTGACCCGATGGCTGATGGGCCGCGAGTTCCTGGATTTCGGCCAGGCTGTGATCGGCGCCCCAAGCGTCAGCAAGGTCAGCGCGCAGGCCTCATGGTACCGGCCGGGCGATTTCCTGACGATTCACAGCGACAGCCACCCGACCGACTCACGCCTGGCGGCTTTCACCTTGGGCATGACACGGCGCTGGCGGCCCGACTGGGGCGGCCAGCTGCTTTTCCACGACGACAATGGAGACGTCAGCCACGGCTACACGCCGGGGTTCAATGTGCTGACGCTGTTCAAAGTCCCGCGCAGCCACTCCGTGGCGACAGTCGCGCCATACGCCGCCGCGCCACGGCTGTCGGTGACGGGCTGGCTTCGGGACGACTGAGCCGCCCCTCGCGATCGAAGGACCTAGCCCTCGGTCTTCAGCTGCTCGCGCGCCTGGGCCAGCAGTTCGTCCATCTTGCGGCGGATCTCGCCTTCCGAGGCGGTGACGCCAGAGGCTCCGAAGTCCTGGAGCACCTTGCGCAGGACGTCTTCGTCGCCTGGCTGCTCGAAGTCGGAGCGGACCACCGCCTTGGCGTAATCCTCGAGATGCTCGGCCGCCAAGCCCATCTTCTCACCGGCCCAAATGCCTAGCAGGCGATTCCGCCGGGCGGTCGCCTTGAATTCGAGCTCCTGGTCGTGAGCGAACTTGCTCTCAAATCCCCGCTCGCGGTCGTCGAACGTCGTGGCCATACGGCGCGTGGCTCCATCAAGTCGGCGGACGATCTAGAGGCGAGAAAGCGCCAAGGCAACGGGCGTTCCGGTTCGTTTGCGCCAGGGGTGGGATTCCGCTAGGTTCCGGAAGCCCTAAATTGCACCCGGGGGCTGATTCCCGAAGGAGCGCGCGCCAGGAACCCCGGCCGCGCGTTTTTTCTTTTCGGAAGGCCCCTCCGGTCCGGAGAGCGAGCGACATGACCCGCCGCAAGAAGATCTACGAAGGCAAGGCCAAGATCCTGTACGAGGGTCCTGAGCCAGGCACGCTGATCCAGTACTTCAAGGACGACGCGACCGCGTTCAACGCCCAGAAGAAGGCTGTGCTGGAGGGCAAGGGCGTCATCAACAACCGCATCAGCGAGTATGTGATGACGCGGCTGAACGCCATCGGCGTGCAGAACCACTTCATCCGCCGGCTGAACCTGCGCGAGCAGCTGATCAAGGAAGTCGAGATCATTCCGCTGGAGGTGGTCTGCCGCAATATCGCGGCAGGCTCGCTGGCGACGCGGTTCGGCCTGCCCGAAGGTCAGGCCCTGCCCCGTTCGATCATCGAGTTCTACTACAAGGACGACAAGCTGGGCGACCCGTTGGTCACCGAGGAGCACATCACCGCCTTCAACTGGGCCCAGACCCAGGAGATCGACGACATGCTGGCGCTCACCCTGCGGGTGAACGACTTCCTGTCGGGCCTGTTCGGCGCGGTCGGCATCACCCTGGTCGACTTCAAGATCGAATACGGCCGCGTCTGGGAGGGCGACTTCGCCAAGGTCATCCTGGCCGACGAGATCAGCCCCGACAGCTGCCGCCTTTGGGACAGCACCACCAATGAGAAGCTGGACAAGGACCGCTTCCGCCGCGACATGGGCAACGTGATCGAGAGCTACACCGAGGTCGCCAAGCGCCTCGGGATCATGAAGGACATGCCGCGGGTGATCGAAGGAGGCCAGGTCTGATGCGCGCCAAGGTCCACGTGTTCCTCAAGCCCGGCGTGCTGGACGTCGAGGGCAAGGCCGTAGAAGGCGCCCTGCACGGGCTGGGCTGGGCTGGCGTGAACAATGTGCGCGTCGGCCGAACCATCGAGTTCGACCTGACCGACGCCGCCGACGCCGAGTCGGAGGTCAAGGCGATGTGCGAGAAGCTGCTGGCCAATACGGTGATCGAATCCTATCGGGTCGAACTGGCCTGATCGACGGCAGGGCTCCGCCACTGGCGCACCGGCTTTAGCCACCCTAGCTTGAGCGTTCGAGCGAGGGAGGCGTGGATGGCCGAGTTCCTATTGGCGCAGGTGAACGTCGGTCGGCTGGTCGCGCCTCTTGACGATCCGCGGATCGACGACTTCCGCAACAACCTGGACCGGATCAACGCCCTGGCGGACGCCGCCCCGGGCTTCGTCTGGCGACTCGTCGGTGAAGGCGACAACGCCACCGACATCGACGTCTTCGGCGACCCGCTCCAGATCCTGAACATGAGCGTGTGGACGGACATGGCGTCGCTGGGCGCCTACGTGTACCGGACCGCCCATCGCGAGATCATGGTGCGCCGGCGCGAGTGGTTCGAGCCGCCGACGGAAGCGTTCCAGTGCCTGTGGTGGGTGCGCGCTGGCCACCGCCCCACTCCCCAAGAGGCGGTGGAGCGCCTTACATACCTGCGCCGCCACGGGCCCTCCCCTTTCGCCTTCACCTTCCGTGAGCCCTTCGCCCCGGGCGCGCGGCTGGAGGCCGAGCCTCCGGTGCTGGACACCTGCGCCTAGCACTCAACGGATACGTGTCTGCCGCCTGTCCCGAGGGTGAGAACCACCTGAGAGGCGGCCAAAACCCCGACGAAGCGGCCGTTCTCCGTCCTGCGCCGCAGATACCCGCGAATTCCAGGATCGGCGGACTGCACAGAAGCGTCGCAGACCTCGGCTAGGGCAGGAGCATGCGACTCGTCCATCCAAGCACCGCCCTTCGTCTCACCTGCGCATGCGCCGCGGCCACCGCAGCCCTGCTGTCGCCTGAAGGCCCTCTGCTGGCGCACCCCGGACACGGCGTCCAGGCCATCGCTCCCACCAAGCCCTCCCCGCGCAGGGTCCGACCTGAGGAGCGGCGCTGGTTGGCCGGGGACCACCACGTCCACAGCTGGTTCAGCGTCGACGAGAAGCCCTCCGCCGATCCCGCTCAGCCGCCCGAGCTCATCAAGGGCGGCGACTCCAGCCATCCGATCACCACCAACGCCAAGATGGCCGCGAAGTACGGGCTGGCGTGGATGGTCGCCACCGACCATGGCGGCCCCAATCACAGCAAGCTGAACCGGGATGAAGCCTATCCTGAGCTGGTCCGCTCGCGCCGCATGACCCCGAGCGTGCTGCAATTTTGGGGCATGGAGCTCGATACGCCGGGCGCAGAGCATTCCAGCGTGATCGTCCCGCACACTCCCTCTGAACGCGGCGCCCTTTTCGGCATCGAGAGCGGCTACAGCCGCGACGATTCATGGCCCGCCGACCCGAGCCGCAACCGGGAGCCTTTCATGCTCGAGGCGCTGCGCCACATGAAGGCCCTGCCGCAGCCGCCTGTGGTGATCGCCAATCATCCTTCCCGCACCGCCGCTGCGGTCGGGCGGTACGGCCTCGTCTCCCCTGGCGAGCTTCGCGACTGGAACGACACCGCGCCGACCGTAGCTGTCGGAATGGAGGGCGCGCCGGGGCACCAAGCCGGCGGACTGAAACCGGACGGGTCGAGCAATCCGGAGGGGCCGCGCGGCGGCTACAAGCGCGCGCCGAGCATGGGCGGCTTCGATCAGATGACCGCAAGGCTGGGCGGATTCTGGGACTCGATGCTTGGCGAGGGGCGGCGCTGGTGGATCACGTCCACCTCGGACTCCCATCGCCACTACACCGACGGGGGCAGCGACTTCTGGCCGGGCGAGTACTCCAAGACGTACGTGAAAGCCACGCGCACCTACGACGACGTCTTGGACGGCATCCGCAACGGGCGGGTGTTCGTAACGCTTGGCGATCTGGTGTCCGAGGTCGAGGTGACGGCCACGACGGGCGACGGGGCTCATCGGGCCGAGATCGGAGGCGAACTCGTGGTCCCGCCCGGCAGCGACATCACCATCGTGATCCGCGTCCGCGATCCTAAGGGGGCGAACTTCGGCGGGCGCAGACCGGACGTGTCCAGAATCGACCTGATCGCCGGGGACTTCACGGGAAGCCTTACCGACCGGACGACGGACGCGAACCCCACGACGCGGGTCGTGCGGCGCTTCACGCCTCGCGAATGGGTCCGCGAAGGAGAGCGCGTATCCATGGCCCTGACCCTCAAGGACGTGCGGACCTCAGGATACGTGCGCGTCCGCGGCACCAACGGCGTGGAGCTCGAGCCTGAGCCGGACCCGCTTGGGGAGGATCCTTGGTCAGACCTGTGGTTCTACGCGAACCCGATCTTCATCAAGGTGCAGTGACGGGAGGGTAGCGACGCGACTCGGCTTTGGTGCTAAAGGGCGCCGCCATGAAAGCCGCCGTCGTCGTCTTCCCCGGCTCGAACTGCGATCGCGACTGCAAGGTCGCCGTCGAGCGCTCCACCGGCGCGCCGGTCGAAATGGTCTGGCACCAGGAGACCAGCCTGCCCGACGGGCTGGACCTGATCGTCCTGCCTGGAGGCTTCTCCTACGGCGACTACCTGCGCGCCGGCGCGATGGCGTCGCTGTCTCCGGTCATGCAGGAGGTCAAGAAGGCCGGAGACCGGGGCGTGGCGGTGCTGGGCATCTGCAACGGTTTCCAAATCCTATGCGAGGCCGGCATGCTGCCGGGCGCGCTGCTGAAGAACGCGCAGTTGAAGTATGTCTGCAAGCCGATCGACCTCGAGGTGTCGAACGCGCAGACGCGCTTCACCTCCGGCTACCGGGACGCGCGTACCGTGCGCATGACCCAGGGCAATGGCATGGGCAACTACTTCGCCGATGAGGCGACGCTCGATCGGATCGAGGGCGAAGGCCAGGTTGTGTTCCGCTACGTCGAAAACCCGAACGGTTCGGCCCGCGACATCGCCGGCATCGTCAACGAACGGGGCAATGTGCTCGGCATGATGCCCCACCCGGACCGCGCCTTCGAGCCCGCGCTGGGCTCCGACGACGGCGCGGTCCTGTTCCGGAGCGTGCTGGCGAGCGCCTAGCCGCCTGAACGATTGTCGCTCTCGACCGGATGCGGGCTGCCATCGTCAGTGGCCGCCGTACCGGTGCGGTCCCGGAACTCGCGCGCCGTGGCGGAACCGGTCGGGTCGTGCTGCACGCTCATGTCACGCTGGCTCATGCCGAGACCTTGAACCCGACCGCGCGTGACCTCTGTGTCACCCGGATCGTAAGTCGCCTGCTCGCCCGGAGCGTAGCGCGTCAGGTTCCCGTCATCAGGAGCGGCTTCCTGGATCTCGCGCCGGCTCTCCTCGTCGACGTACTGGCTCTTGTCGCCATTGGCGTGGGGGTCAGCCATCTGCGTTCTCCTTAAAGGCCTTGGTCGTCGATGCTGCGCTGGGTCGTGGCGCGGGTCTCGTCAGCGCCCGTGGCGCCTTCGCCGCCAACGGAGCCTTGGGCGCGCGCGTGCTGCTGGCGCGCGTCCTCCTGCTCGTTCGACCCCGCGGTGACGTTCGGCGCCGGGGCGCCGCCGAGCTCTTGGTTCACGCCCACGTCGTCGAGGGCTGTGGCGAGCTGCTCCACGCGTGCCCCTTCCAGGACGCCCTCTTCGATTCCTTGCGCAAAAGCGCTCTGACCCGCGTCGTCGGCGGAGATCTGCTGGTGCGCCAAGTCCGCGTTTTCAGGCGACAGGGAGCCTGCCGCGTCGCCGGGGTCGCGATCCTGCGTCTCGGCGAAGGTCCGGCTCTCCTGCCCGGTCTCCAGCGGACCGCTGGAGGGGCCTTCGGCCTGGTGTGTCTGGCTGGGGCGTTCGCTGGGGATCGGCGTGTCGACCATGGAGCTTTCCTCTGCTGATCTGATCAGTGGCTCAGGTGTTGTCGTCGTTCGGCTCGCCGACGCCCGGCGCAGGCTTGACGCCTACGTCGAAGGCGCCCCGCTCATCGAAGCCGACGCTGCCGATTCCTGCGGCCGAGCCTGTGAAGGCCTGGTGGCGGCTGCGCATCGCTTCAGAGGCGGCGTCCGCGTCCATGGCGGCGCGCTCTTTGGGATCGTTTGAGCGGTCGAACTGCTGGCTGGGGGGCGAGGGTTCGGTCTGGGGTCGCGTGGGTGCGGTCACGGCAGGCTCCCGGGTTGCGATGTGCGACGGGCGCGGCTACCCCTGGACACTCGGGATGGCCAACGTCGCCGCGGGTCCTTTGGGCAACCTTGGGGGCAGCGATCGGTTCCACCCGCAAGTAGCGTGGAGGCGCCTATGCCGTCGGCGAGACGCGGCGAGCCCGCCGCGGGCGTGCGCAAGGGCATCGTCCTGGTGTTGGCGCTCGTCGCCTGGTTCGTCCCCTACCTCAACACCTTCACGGGGCTGGGTCAGTCGATCGGAGCCTTCGCCGCGGATGGCGACACCGTCATCCGCGCCGCCGACTACGCATTCACCATCTGGGCGCTGCTGTTCGCCGGCCTCATCGTCTACGGCGTCTTCCAGGCGCTGCCCCGGGGCCTCGACCCCGCTTTGATCCGGCGCTTCGGCTGGCCGTCCGCCCTGGCGCTCGCCGGGATATCCGGCTGGAGCCTGGCGGCGCAGTTCGACGTCGAATGGGCGACGCCTCCCCTCATCATCGTCTCGGCGCTGGTGCTGATCGTGCCCCTGCTGGGCGCCGGGCGCGACCTCGAGACGGCTTCGACTCCGCAGCGGCTGATGGTGGCTTGGCCCCTGTCGGCGCTGGCCGGCTGGCTTACGGTCGCTTCGCCGATCAACCTGATCGGGGTGCTGGAATCGCAGGAGATGCTGGGAGCGCTGCCCGACGTGGCCTGGGCGCTGCTCGGCGTATTGGTGGTGACCGGGTTGGCCATCCTGGTGACGGCGCGCACGCGGCTGTGGACCTTCTCCGCGCCTGTCGTCTGGGGCCTGGCGGCCGTGGTGGTCGCGGAGTGGCAGCGGAACCAGCCGCTGGCATGGCTGGCCGGGGCCATGGCGGTGCTGATCGCGGCCGTGACCCTGCTATTCGTTCGAGCGCGCAGGCGCTGAGGCGACCCCTCAGCGCACAAAGTCCCTGCGCTTCCTAGGAATCCCTATTAGAAGGCGCGTTCATGAACGCTCCCGCCGCCGCCAAGAGCATGGCCGACCTCGCAGCCGAGTACGGCCTGAAGCCCGACGAGTACGCCGTCATCCTCGACCGCCTGGGCCGCGAGCCCAATGAGGTGGAGCTTGGCGTCTTCAGCGTGATGTGGAGCGAGCACTGCTCCTACAAGTCGTCGCGTCTGCACCTGCGCAAGTTTCCGACCACGGGCCCCAAAGTGATCTGCGGGCCGGGAGAGAACGCGGGAGTCGTCGACATCGGCGACGGGCAGGCCTGCGTCTTCAAGATGGAGAGCCACAACCACCCCAGCTACATCGAGCCCTACCAAGGCGCGGCCACGGGCGTGGGCGGGATCATGCGCGACGTCTTCACCATGGGCGCACGGCCTGTCGCGCTGCTGAACGCGCTGCGCTTCGGCTCTCCGGACCATCCCAAGACCAAGCGGCTCGTTTCAGGGGTGGTGTCTGGCATCGGCGGCTATGGCAACTGCGTGGGCGTGCCCACCGTCGGAGGCGAGACGAACTTCCATCGGGGGTACGACGGCAACATCCTGGTCAACGCGATGTGCGTGGGTCTCGCCGACGCCGACAAGATCTTCTACTCGGCCGCCCCCGCGCCGGGGCTGCCCGTGGTGTATTTCGGTTCGAAAACCGGTCGTGACGGAATTCACGGCGCGACCATGGCCTCGGCGGAGTTCGATGACGCGAGCGAGGAGAAGCGCCCGACTGTGCAGGTCGGCGATCCCTTCGCTGAAAAGCTCCTGATCGAAGCCACCCTGGAGCTGATGGCTTCCGGCGCCGTTGCGGCGATCCAGGATATGGGCGCGGCGGGCCTCACCTCCTCGTCGGTCGAGATGGCCGGCAAGGGCGGCGTCGGCATCGAGTTGGATCTCGACGCGGTGCCCCAGCGCGAAGAGGGCATGAGCGCCTACGAGATGATGCTGTCGGAAAGTCAGGAGCGGATGCTGGCGATCCTGAAGCCCGGCCGCGAGGACGAAGGTCGGCGCATCTTCGAGAAATGGGGCCTGGACGCCGCGACGATCGGCTGGACCACCGACACAGGCCGCATCGTCCTGCGCCACAAGGGCCAGGTCGTGTGCGACCTGCCGCTGGCCCCGCTTTCGGACGACGCGCCGCTGTACGACCGCCCCTGGGTGAAACCGCAGGGCCAGCCGGCGCTCGACCCCGGCCACATCCCCGCCCCCGAGAACTGGGAGGCGGCGGTGCTCAAGCTGATGAGCTGTCCCGATATGGCCTCCAAGAGATGGCTGTGGGAGCAATACGACCGCCACGTGATGGCGGACACCGTCGCGGACAGCGCCACCGGCGCGGACGCAGGCGTCGTCCGCGTGCACGGAACCAAGAAGGCCTTGGCCTCCACCAGCGACGTCACGCCGCGCTACGTCCAGGCTGATCCCTACGAGGGCGGCAAGCAGGCGGTGGCGGAGGCCTGGCGCAACCTGACGGCCGTCGGGGCCGATCCGATCGCGGTCACCGACAACCTGAACTTCGGCAATCCCGAACGCCCGGAGATCATGGGGCAGATCGTAGGCGCCATCGAGGGCATGGCGGAGGCCTGCCGGGCGCTCGACTTCCCCGTCGTGAGCGGCAACGTCTCGCTCTACAACGAGACCAATGGGGCGGCGATCCCGCCGACGCCGACCGTGGGCGCGGTCGGACTGATCCCCGACTATGACCGCCGCGCGAGCTTCGGCGGCCTCCGGGACGGTGACGTGCTGGTGTTGATCGGCGACACGCACGGCTGGCTCGGCTCCAGCCTGTACCTTCGCGAGATCCTCGGCCGGGAGGACGGCGCGCCGCCGCCCGTCGATCTGGCGGCGGAGCGCAGGAACGGCGACTTCGTGCGGGCTCTGATCCGCTCCGGCCGCGTGGACCAATGCCACGACCTTTCCGACGGAGGCGTGCTCGCAGCCGCGGCGGAAATGGCGCTGGCGTCCGACATCGGCGTCACCCTGATCGCCACCAGCCACGCGCATGCGCATCCCTTCCTCTTCGGGGAGGACCAGGGACGCTACCTGGTCGCCACGCGCGATCCGGAAGGGCTGATGGCCGAGGCCAGGACGGCGGGCGTGCACGCGATCGTCGTCGGCGAAGCCGGCGGCCGCGCGTTCGCTTCACGCGAGCTGTTCAGCATTCCCCTCGACGAGCTGCGCGCGGCCCACGAGGGCTGGATGCCGGCCTTCATGAGCTAGACCACGGTGCGCGCGCTTTTCCCCCTCGCAGCCCTCCTGACCTTGGCGGCCTGCGCGGGGGCGCCCAAGGACTCGGCCGGCTTCCTGACGAGCTACGAGGGGCTGAAGACGCGCGAAGACACCGTCCGGGCCGCTATACGGGTGAAGAGCGAAGACGAGGCGCTGAAGTCAGTGCTCGCGGTGCGCATCGAGCCGACGGTCCTGGCGCCGCTCACCGAGGCGGCGTGGAGCTGGATGACACTGGCGGAGCGCGCGCTGGTGACGCGCGAGGCGGACGCTCAGCTCTGCTTCGAGCTGTCCGAGCGCTACGACATCCTCGCCGAAGACGCGGCCGCCACTCAGGGCGAAGCCCGCGTGCGGGCGGCCATCGTGGCGGTGCAGCCCACCGGGCGAGTCGGGTCGCTGGCCGCGGCTGCAGCCTCCTTCTTCATCCCCGGACCATTGGGCGTTCGCGCGCCCGGCACGCTTGGCGGCCTGGCGGCGGAGGCCGAGATGCTGAAGGACGGGGCGCAGGTCGCCGCGGTGACATGGTCGCGTTCAGCCAAGGCGGTCGGCACCGACAATCCGTCCCTCTCCAGGGTTGGCGACGCGCTGCAGTTCATCGAGCCCTTCGCCGACTCCGCGGCCGCGGCCATGACTCCAAAGGAGATGAAGCGGAAGAACAGGGCCGACGACCCGCCAGACCCCTGCGCCCGCTTCGGTCGACGGTTCCGCCCCGAAGGCATCGCCGCGCGGATCGGCACCGGCCTCTACGTCCCCGAACTGAGCGGCGCGCGGAGTGGCGACAAGCCCTCGACCGAGCCGAAGCCGCGCTAACGCGCCGGAAGGTTGTCGAGCTGTGCGTCCAAGGCGCGGGCCGCAGTCTCCAGGGTCTTCACCGAACGAATGAAGAAGTCGCGGGGCACCGTGCCGTAGTCGTCGGTCGGCTTGTGATACTCGGGGTGATCCTCCACGCCGAAGTAGACCCAAGGGATCTTGGCGGCGTGAAACGCGGCGTGGTCCGACAGCAGGGTCCAATCCTGGTCGCCGTCCTCGGGTCGGTCGTGACCCTGCAGCAGCTTCACCGGCGCGTCCTTGGCTACAGCGTCCAGTGTGGGTTTCAGGAACGGCCAGTGATGGACGCCCACGGCATAGAGCTCGTTCTTGGCGTTCTTGCTGACCATGTCCATGTTGAAGTTCAGGGCGATGCGCTCGACCGGGACCGGCGGATGAGCGACCAGCGTGCGGGCGCCGTTCGTAGAGAGCGCGGAGCCGCCCTCCTCTGCGTCCACCAGGGCGAATACGATCGTATGCTGTGGCGGGCGCGCCTTGAACGCCTGAGCGAGGGCGAGCAGCGCCGCTACGCCGGAGGCGTTGTCGTCGGCGCCATTATGGATCTGCCCCTTGACCACCCCAAGGTGGTCGTAGTGGGCGGTGACGACCATCACGCGGTCGGAGTCGGACGAACCTCGAATCATGCCGACTAGGTTCACGCCGCGCTCGACGCGCTTGGGCGACGATCTTCGCGTGAACTCGAAATGTTGCTCGTAAGAACCTGAGAAGGCGGGCTCCAGGCCGACCGACTTCATCCGGTCCAGGAGATAGGCGCGAGCTTTGGCCGAGCCAGGCGTGCCGACAAGCCGACCTTCAAGGGTGTCGGCCGCTAGAAAGCGCACATCCTTCAGGAGTTGCGCCTCAGACCATCCCGCGGCTTGCGCCGAACAGGCGGCGCTCGCCAACGCGGCGGCGATCGCCGCTCCCTTCATCCACTTCATGTGGCGTCCTCATTCATAGTCAGTCGTTCTTAACTGAGATCATGCATGACGAGAGAAGGAGACCAAGCATGCCCATGAGCGAGGATCAGCTTCGCGCCGATATCCGCGATGCGTTTCCGGACGCGGAAATCGTCATCCAGGACCTCGCCGGCGACGGCGACCACTACCGCGCGCGTATCGTGTCCAAGGCCTTCGCCGGCCTGCCCCGCGTGCGGCAGCACCAGCTGGTGTACGCCGCGTTGAAGGGCAAGATGGGCGGCGAACTGCACGCCCTGGCGCTGGAGACCTCCGCGCCGCAGGAGAGCTGACCCGATGCGCTACCGCCCCTTCGGACGCTCCGGCCAGGCCGTGTCGGCGGTGGCGTGCGTGCTTACGCCCGATCTGATGCGCAAAGGGCCCGCCTTCTTCCGCGAGTACGTCTACGCGGCCTTGGAAGCCGGCGTGAACACCTTCCAGGTCACCGAGCCCAGCGACGCCCTGGCGGGGGCGGTCGGCGACGCGCTGTCGGCGGTCGAGCGCCGCCTCGTCTTCGTGGCGTTGACCCTGGAGGCCACCCTGGTCGCCGAGGGACCGCAAAGCGTTCGGCGCGTGCTCCAGACGTTCCTCCGCGCTTCTGGTCTGGAGCGGCTCGACCTCGTCGTTCTGGACAATCCCGCCGCCCTGTCTCACGACGTGACCGACCTGCTGAGGGCGCTGAAGTCGGCAGGTCACGTGCGGACCTACGGCATCGCCCGACATGGTCAGTGCGCGGAGACGGAGATCGCGAGCGACCTCTTCGACGTTCTGGTGGCGCCCTACAACCTGACCACCGGCTGGCGCGAGCGGAACATCATCAAGAACGCGGTCGCCAACGACATGTTGGTCCTGTCTTGCGACTACTACCCGGAGGCGTTGCGCGACCCAAAGGGCGTCGCAGGATCGTCTTCGAACCTGATCAAGGGATTGTTCGGCGGCAAGACTAAGTCGAGCCACCCGCTGGCCGGAGCCGGCACCTATGATTTCCTGCACAAGACCCGCGGCTGGACGGCGGAGGAGCTTTGCCTCGCCTTCGCCCTGACCGAGCCTTCGGTGGCGGCGGTGCTGGTCGAAGCGCGCGATCCGGCGGCTTTCGCCCGCCTGGCGCAGGCGGCGGAACGCGACCTCCCCTCAAGCATCCCCGCACAGGCGGAGATGGCCCGCTTTTCGGCAAGCGCTTGACCCAGGGGACAGCGGTCCCTAGCTGAGGCCTTGAGTTCTCAGAGGCTGAACCGCCGTGACCGACGTCACCTCCACCCCCACTGAAGCTGGCGCCGATCCGGTGCACGCCTTCATCTCCGACGCGATCGCCACGCATCCCGTCGTGCTGTTCATGAAGGGCACGCCCGATGCGCCGCGCTGCGGCTTCTCGTCCGTAGTCGTTCAGATCCTGGATCACGTCGGCGCGACCTTCGTGGGCGTGGACGTCCTGCAGGACGACGACCTGCGTCAGGGCATCAAGACGTTCAGCGACTGGCCGACCATTCCGCAGCTCTACGTGAAGGGCGAGTTCGTGGGTGGCTCGGACATCGTGCGCGAGATGTTCAGCACTGGCGAACTGAAGCCTTTCCTCGCCGAAAAGGGCGTGCTGGAGGCTTGAGCCTCGTGAGCTTCGAGCCTCCCGCAGACCGTGAGGTCTTCACTGTGCCGCTGGAGGTCGGGCCCGCAGACTTCGACGAGAACGGCCACGTCAACAATGTGGTCTATGTGCAGTGGCTGCAGGACGTCGGCACGCGCCACTGGCGCTCACGCGTCAGCCCGGCGGACCAGGCGCGGTGGTCCTGGGTCGCCCGACGCCACGAGATCGACTACGTCCGCCCGATCCTACCCGGTGAGCAGGTCAAGGCCCGAACCTGGGTCGGCACGCCTCAAGGCGCACGCTTCGACCGCTTCGTGCTGGTCGAAGGCGAGGATGGAGCCGTCCGTGCACAGGGACGCACCGAATGGGTGCTGGTGGACGCGGCGACCCAAAGGCCGAGCCGCATCCGGCCTGAACTGGTCGCTCCATTCCTGGAAATCGGCGTCGGGTCATGAGGCTGAGAGCGGCGCTTCTGGCGGCGCTGGCGGCCCTGGGCTGGTCAGCCGCCCGCGCGGAGATCCCGGTCTATGGCTACGAGATCCGCAACACCTATCCGCACGACCGGCAGGCTTTTACGCAGGGGCTCTTCTTCAGCGATGGGCATCTCTACGAGAGCACGGGCCTCGTAGGCCTGTCGTCGCTGCGCAAGGTGCGCTTGGAGGACGGGGCGGTGGTGCAGCGGGCGGACCTGCCGCCCGACGTCTTCGGTGAAGGATCGGCGCTTCTGGGGGACGAGATCGTCACCGTCACCTGGAAGAACGGGATCGGCTACCGCTTCGACGCCAAGACCTTCCGGCGGAAGGGACAGTTCAGCTACCGCGGCGAAGGCTGGGGACTGACCGAGGACGATCGCCGGCTCATCCTCAGCGACGGCACGTCTACGCTCCGCTTCCTGGATCCCGTTTCGATGAAGGAGACCGGCCGCGTCACCGTCACCGCGAACGGCGAGCCCCTCGGCAACCTGAACGAACTGGAATGGGTGAAGGGGGAAGTCTTCGCCAACATCTGGTTCAGCCCGTTGATCGCGCGGATCGATCCGGCGACCGGCGTGGTGAAGGGCTGGATCGACCTCTCAGGGCTCTCGGACGCGAGTGCGGGCCGCGGACCTGACAATGTGCTGAATGGTATCGCCTACGACGAGGCGGGGGACCGCTTGTTCGTCACAGGCAAGAACTGGCCACAGCTGTTCGAGATCAAGATCACGCCTCCCGCTTCGTGACGCGGGCGTCGCTCAGCTTCCGGCGAACGGGTTCTCGAATTGAATGGCGTCGCCACGGCGTAGTCCCACTTCGTCGAAGGCGAAGCGGACCTCAACATTCTCCGCACGAACGGTGCGGCACGGGTCCGGCTTCAGTCGGCGCAGGGTGACGGTGGCGTCGTTGCCGATCCGGCGGACGTCGACGGCGAAGTCCTTCTTGGTGGTGCAGCCGTTGGAGTTCACCCGGAAGGTGACCGCCTCGTAATCGGAAGCAGCAGCGAACACGGGTTCGAAGCCGCCAGCATGCGGGTCCACCTGCGCGACGGTCTCGACCTTTGCGAGTTCGTCTTTAGGCAGCAGAGCGCAGGCGCCGCAGAGCGGCAGGATCGCGGTGAGAGCCGCGAGCATGGTGCGAGACATCGGCCCCTCCTCCGGACATGCGATCGCCCGGTCAGCCTGTGACCCGAAAGTGACGAGGTTCGCTCCCAAACTCAAGTGAACGCCTTGTCACATTGACGCCATAGTCGGGCGGGAGCCGGAAGGTTCCCGCCACAGCGAGCCAGACTGCAAAGAAAAAGGGCCGCGGTCGCCCGCGGCCCTCGACTTCCTCAGGTGCGCTCCCCTTACGACGAGTAGAACTCGACGATCAGGTTCGGCTCCATCTTCACCGGATAGGGCACCTCAGCCAACTCCGGCGCGCGCACGAAGCGCACGCTGAAGCCGCGATCGCCAAGCTCCAGGTAGTCGGGAACGTCACGCTCGCCGGACTGCTGGGCTTCCAGCACGAGCGCCATGTTGCGCGAACGCTCGCGGACCTCGACCACGTCGCCGGGCTTCACCCGGTACGAGGCGATGTTCACGCGCTTGCCGTTCACGGTCACGTGGCCATGGTTCACAAACTGACGGGCGGCCCAGGGGGTCGGCACGAACTTGGAGCGATAAACCACCGCGTCCAGGCGGGACTCGAGCAGCGAGATCAGGTTCTCCGACGTGTTGCCCTTGCGGCGGGCGGCCTCGTCGTAGGTCTTGCGGAACTGCTTCTCGGTGATGTTGGCGTAGTAGCCCTTCAGCTTCTGCTTGGCCTTCAGCTGGAGGCCGAAGTCAGAGACCTTGGACTTGCGGCGCTGGCCGTGCTGGCCGGGGCCGTAAGAGCGTTGGTTCACCGGGGACTTCGAACGGCCCCACAGGTTTTCACCCATGGCGCGGTCGAGCTTGTACTTCGCCGAATGGCGCTTGGACATGCGTATCTCTTCTACTCGACGCGCTCCGGCGCCTCCGAAAGTGGAGGCGCGATCTCAACGGCGGCGTACGCGTCACCCGTCATGCATTCCTGCGCGCCGGGCGAGGCCGGGCGCGGGAAAGCTGGCCTTATGACGAATGGGACGATGGAAGTCAAACGCGGCGGCGGCTCAGGGGCGCGTCAGATCCGCAACCGCTCGGCGTGAAAGGCTAGGTGCTCGTCGATAAAGCTGGTGATGAAGAAGTAGGAATGGTCATAGCCGGGCTGGAGTCTGAGCGTCAGGCGCTGACCCGCCCGCTCGGCAGCCTGGCGGAGCAATTCGGGCTTCAGCTGATCCTGCAGGAAGGTGTCGGCGTCACCCTGATCGACCAGGATGTCGTCGTACCGTCCCTGCGCCGCGCCCTGCTCGAGCAGGAGGGCCGCGTCGTGCCCTGTCCAAGCGGAGCGATCATCGCCAAGGTAGGCGGTGAAGGCCTTCTCGCCCCAACCGCAGCGCGTCGGCGAGGAGATCGGCGCGAATGCCGAGACCGACCGGAAGAGGTCTGGATGCCGGAGCGCCAGGGTCAAGGCTCCGTGGCCGCCCATGGAGTGTCCCGACAGCGCACGCACGCCGGCGGCGACCGGCAGGTTCGCCTCCACCACCTCGATGAGGTCCTGGGAGACATAGGTCTCCATGGCGAAGTGAGGAGCCCATGGCGCCTGCGTCGCGTCCAGATAGAAGCCGGCGCCTTGCCCCAGGTCGTAGTCCGGACTGTTCGCCACCCCATCGCCCCGCGGGCTGGTGTCAGGCGCGATGATGGCCAGGCCGAGCGCCGCCGCTGAGCGATAGGCGCCGGACTTGATGGTGAAGTTGTCTTCGGTGCAGGTCAGACCCGACAGCCAGATCAGGTAGGGAAACGGCCCAGCGCCCGGCGGCGTGAAGGCGGTGAAGCGCATAGGCGTTCCCGTCGCCTTGCTTTCGTGGCGACAATAGCGGAGGCGGCCGCCGTGCACGGCATGTTGGGCGAGGACGTCCATGTCGTCTCCTAGCGCACGCTGCTCCAGGGACGGCTCAGCAGCACCGCGCAGGTGATGAGCCCAACCAGCGAGTAGGTCTGAGGGTAGTTGCCCCAAAGCTCGCCCGTCTTCAACGCGATGTCTTCAGAGAGCAGGCCGGCGTGGGTGCGGCGGCTCAGCATCTCCTCGAACAGCGCCCTCGCCTCCTCGGTTCGACCCGACAGGTGCAGCGCCTCGATGAACCAGAAGGTGCAGAAGTTGAAGGCGGTCTCCGGCTCGCCGAAGTCGTCGGGCTCGGCGTAGCGGAAGAGGTATGGCCCTTTGCGCAGCTCGGCCTCAATCGCCTCAAGAGTCTTCAAATGGCGCGGGTCGTCCGGCTGGAGGAAACCGAGCTCCACCATCTGCAACAGGCTGGCGTCCAGCTCCTCACCGCCGAAGCTGGCGGCGAAACGGCCAAGGTGGGGGACGAAGGCCTCCCGCTCGATCCGCTCGCGAATGATCTCTGCGCGGCCCCGCCAGTGCGCACGGCGATCGTCCAGGCCCAGCTGCTGCGCCGCATTGGCCAGCCGATCGCATGCAGCCCAGCACATGACCGACGAATAGGTGTGGACGCGCGCCCGCGTCCGGAATTCCCACAGGCCCGCGTCCGGCTGGTCGTGCATGGCGAAGGCGCGCTCCCCCACCGGCTCCAGCGCCTCGAAATCGGCGACCGTGCCTGGCCGAAACAGCCGTTCGTCAAAGAAGGACTGCGCCAGCGGAAGCACGATCTGCCCATAGACGTCGTGCTGCAGATGTTCGTGCGCCTGATTGCCGACGCGGACCGGGCCCATGCCGCGGTACCCCGGCAGATCCACGAACCGTTCGATCAACGCTGGCTCCAGACCCACCCCGTAGACGGGCTGAACGTGCCCGCCGCGCGATGCGTCCACCAGGTTGCGCAGGTATCCGAGGTAGTTCTCCAGCAGGTCGGCCGCACCCAGGCGATTCAGCGCCCGCACGACATAATAGGCGTCCCGGATCCAGCAGTAGCGGTAGTCCCAGTTGCGCTGGGTGCCGGGCGCCTCGGGCACCGACGTGGTCAGCGCCGCGACGATGGCTCCCGTCTCTTCGTAAGCGCAGAGCTTCAGCGTGATGGCGGCTCGGATCACCGCCTGCTGCCATTCAAGAGGCAGGGCTAGGGTGCGCACCCAATCTTTCCAGTACTCGGTCGTCTCGTCGAGCATCCGGCGGGCGTCGCTCAGCACGTCCGCCGGGAACGGCTCGTCCGGCCCCAGATGGAGCGCGATGTCCTCCTCGAGGCGGAAGGTGCGCTCCTCGACGATGTGAGAGACGGAGGTGTTGGTGGTCAGACGGTGCGCGCCTGCGCCAGTGACATAACGGATGTGGTTGGATCCGGCGGTGCGGTCCGGAAGGCGAGCGCCGTAATCGGCGGTTGGCCGCAGGCGGATGGTGATACGCGGCGATCCCGCCAGCGGCTTCACGAGGCGGAAGAAGGCGGCAGGCCGATAGACGCGACCGAACTGGCGCAGACGGGGTGCGAAATCCAGGACCTCAACCGCTCCACCCTGCCCGTCCCGCAGCACGGTGCGAAGCACGGCTGTGTTGCGGACATAGGCTTGCTCGGAGCTGGACTGGCCCTCCAGCTCCACGCTCCAGACGCCCGCCACCTGCGGATCGTTGGGCGCCTTGCCGCCCAGCAAGGCCGAGAAAAAGGGATCGCCGTCGACCCGCGGCAGGCAGCTCCAGATGAAGCGCCCCTCCCGGTCCACCAGGGCGGTGGCGGCGCAATTGCCGATCGGAGCGAGGTCGAGGTTGAAGGGGGCGTCGTTCGGCACCGGCGTCCTTTCCTTAAACTGTATGCGGTCGAGGGCGGCTCAGGCGGAGCGGCGCAGCCTCACGGGCTCCCGGGGAGCGCCGTTGCTCGGCGCCTCGCGCTGGAGCGCACTGACGAAGGCCTGGCGCCAAGCCGTCACGTCGTCGCGCTGGACATTGCCCATCAAGGCGTCCCAGCGGCGGTGCCGCTCCTTCAGCGGCATGGACAAGCCCTGCTTGATCGCCTCCGCAACGTCCTCGCGGCTGAACGGATTGACGATCAGGGCCTCCTTCATCTGGGCGGCGGCGCCAGCGAACTCTGAGAGGATCAGCACCCCGGGGTCGGCGGGGTTCTGCGCCGCGACGAACTCCTTGGCGACGAGGTTCATGCCGTCGCGAAGAGGCGTGACCAGCCCGATGCGAGCGGCCCGGTAGACCCCCGCCAGCTCATCCCGGCGATAGGCGCGGTTGACGTAGCGGAGCGGAACCCAATCGACGGTGGCGTAGGCGCCGTTGATGCGGCCTGAGACGGTGTCCAGGCGCGCCCGAAGATCCTGATAGGCCTCCACCTCCTCGCGACTGCTGGTGGCGATCTGCAGCAGGAAGACCTGTTCGTGCCACTCGGGATTGTCGGCGAGAAACTGCTCGTAGGCAGCGAAGCGCTCCTCAATGCCCTTTGAGTAGTCCAGCCGATCGACCCCCAGGATGAAGTGCCGCCCCTGGCGAGTGTCCTGCATCAGCTCGTTGTAGTGACGCGCCGGCTCCGACTGCACCGCCTGAGCGAAGTCGGCCGCGTCAATGCCTATGGGAAAGGCGCCGAGCCGGGTCTTGTGGCCCAGGGCGTCCACCGCCCCGTCCTGGGTCACGAGTCCGTTCGCCTCCTCCAGCAGGTAGTCGGCGAAGGCGTCCAGCGAGTCCTCCGTCTGGAAGCCGATCAGGTCGTAGTGGAGCAGCGACTTCACCAGATCCCGGTGTCGCGGCAGGGTCATGAACACGCGTCGCGCGGGCCATGGGATGTGCAGGAAGAAACCTATGCGATTCTTCACGCCTGCCCGGCGCAACTCCTGCGCCATCGGGATCAGGTGGTAGTCCTGCACCCAGATCACGTCGTCTGGCTGGATCAGCGGCAGCAGGGTTTCAGCGAAGCGCTTGTTCACCCGCTCATAGCCTTCGCCATACGAGCGCTCGTAGGCCGTGAGATCGGGGCGGTAGTGAAACAGCGGCCAAAGCGTCTTGTTGGCGTAGCCGTTGTAGTACTCCTGCCGGTCCTGCTCCTCGAGGTCGACGAGGGCCACTGTGACGCCGCCGATCTTCTGCAGCGAGAGCTGGCCTGTGAAGTGTTCGGTCGTGTGTCCGCTCCAGCCGAACCAGACGCCGGCGCCTTCCTTCAGCGCCGCGGCGAGCGCCATCGCAAGGCCGCCGGCCGTGCCCACGCCCGCGTCCGTCGGGGGGTTCACCCGATTTGAAACGACGATGAGGCGGCTCATTCCGCTCCTCCGAGCCGGAACGCGCCCCTATCAAGGCTCTGTTGCAGCCAATCCAGCACGGCTGGCACGTCCTTCAGGCGAGCGTCGGCGATCGAGCCCTGGCGCCCACCGACCAGCACACCATGCCCCCCCAACGCCTGGGCGGCGGCGAACCCCGGCTCGTCAGTCAGGTCGTCACCCACAAAGATCGGGACGTGGCCGGCGAACGGCGGCTCGGCCATGAAGGCGCGGATCGAGGCGCCCTTGTCGGCGCCCGGAGTTCGTAGCTCGGCCATCATCCTCCCTTGCTGAAGGACCATGCCCGTTTCGTCTGCGAGACGCTGGGCCAGGGCGACGGCGGACTCGCCATGCTGGGGCGACTGGCGAAAGTGCAGGCAGGCGGCGAGCGCCTTGCGCTCGACCAGCACACCGGGGCGGGCAGCGGCGAAGCCTTCGAAGGCCTCGATGACCTGGCTGAGACGCGGGTGAGGCTCCGCCGCACGCAGAGAGCCGTCCGCGCAGCGGCGCTCGAGCCCATGGGTGCCGCCCACGTGGGCGCACGCGGACTCCACGATGCGGTCGACGTCGGCGATGGGCCGGCCGCTGACAATGGCGAGCCGTCCCTCCAGCGCCTGCCCGAGACGTCGCAGCAAGGCGTTGCGGTCCGCGTCGGGGCCGACCTCGTCCGGACGCTCGGCGAAGTCGGCTAGCGTGCCGTCCAGGTCCAGGAACAGAGCGGCCTTCCGCAGCGGGATCGATGTCGCGGCGACGGCGGTCACCGGGCGCTCCGCCAGGGCTTGATCGCTGGCTGTCATGAGTCGCGACCTCCTTTACGCGAGGACGTGCTCAGCCGCGCCGAGGCGACGACGTGGGCAAGAACACTGATGAAATTCCGGTTCAGGCAGAACGCACATGCGCAGTTCTGCCGAGAAGGTGCGCCACAGCTCGAAGACGACGCGGCGGCGACCCCGTGAAGATAGGTAGCGTGGCCGAGCGTGTCCACACCAAAGGACATCCAATGACCGTTTCGGTTGCCGAGCGTCCGGCGCCGTTTACTACCGGACGCCGTCGAGCCAGAGGCGCCACCTGGGCTGCGCCTTCAAACCGAGCATAGAACGCTTAGCGGCTCAACTCGATCCGCAGCGCAGCACAACGCGTCGAGGAGCACGAACCACCTCTGCGCATTATCTACCGCTGATGATCTCCCGCCGCAGCCTCCTGTCTCCCCTGCTCCTGCTCGGCGCTGGCGCGGTGGGCTACATCTATTTCCGCGACCAGATCGGTTGGCCAGAGCCCGAGGCGACCTTCGTAGGCGGACGCGCCTCCAGCGGGTGGCTGACGTTTCCGCCGATGCGCGCGGGCTTGGAGTTGCCGGCTCGCATTCATGGCGCGCCCGTCACCGTGCTCGTGGACAGCGGCGCGCAATACACCGCGATCGACCGAGGGTTGGCGGCGCGCTTGGGACTGCAGCCGCAGACTTTCACGCCGATCGTAGCCTACGGTGTGAGCGGCGCTCCCAGCGTCGCGCGCGGGACAGATTTCCAGCTCGACCTGGGCCCCGTGGCGCTGAGTGGGCTGCGAGCGGCCATCCTGGATCTGGCGCCGCTGGCCCAAGCGGCGGGCGGCGGCTTCAGCTTGATCCTGGGCCGCGACGCGCTACGGCGGCTGACGGCGGAGATTGATTTTCCGCGGCGGCGGATCGCGTTCCACCGACCCGAGACCTTCACGCCGGCCGAGGGCTCTTCGGCTGTGCCGGTGCGGCTGGAGAACGGTGGGCTGATGGCCCAAGTGCAGGTGGAGGATGCGCCGCCCGTCGAGCTGCTCGTGGACACAGGAGCTTCAGCGCCGCTGGCCTTGTCGACGCAGATCGCCACTACGCTTGGACTGCTGGACGGCCGAGAGGTGCGGGAGGCGCGATCGGTGACACTTGGGGGCGTGGGCCGCGACCAGGTGGTGCGCGCCCGATCCATCCGCTTCGCGGGCAGCGAATTCCGGGACCAGGAAGTCAGCATCTTCGATCCTCCCGACGTGCCCCTCGTTCCCAAGGGCCTCTTGGGCGCGGGGCTGCTTCGGCGCTTTCGTGTCGCGCTCGACCATGCGAACGGACGCATGCACGTACTCAGGAGCGCTTGATCACGCTGATGTCGCCGTTGCGCTCGATCCAGGCCTCGTCGACGTCACTAAGGTTCGTCACGCCTGAGCAGCGAAGCGCCTCCTCCAGGTCTCCGCCCCCCACGCCGTGGCGGCGCAGCGCGGCCGGGTCGGGCCGCCCGTCCTGCACGATGCGCGCCGCGTTGCCCTTCAAGACCGGGCCGAGGGCGGGAACCCGCTCCGCAAGAGCGATCAGCGCGGCGTGCAACAGCACCAACAAAACCGTGGCCGCTAACGTGGGCCCGAATGGCGCGTCACCCGTGAGGGCGCGGCTCAAGTTCGAGCCGATGATCACCGACAGGATGATGTCGATCGCGCCCCACTTGCCGAACACCCGCTTACCCGCGAGGCGGACAAGCACGATGCCGAAGGCGAGGATGATGGTGGCGCGCAGGCACATCTGCCACCAGGCGATGTGATCCTTACCTTCGCCGAGCAGGACGGCGAGCGTGTCGAGCGTTTGCATGGGACGGAGAACCCGCGGACGCCCCGCAGGTTCTCCCCCGCCCGCCTAGTAGACGACGACGGAGCGGATGCTCTCGCCCGCATGCATCAGGTCGAACGCCTCGTTGATGCGCTCCAGCGGCAGGACGTGGGTGATCATGGGATCAATCTCAATCTTGCCGTCCATGTACCAGTCGACGATCCGCGGCACGTCCGTGCGGCCCCGTGCGCCGCCGAACGCCGATCCCTTCCAGACACGGCCGGTGACCAGCTGGAACGGTCGGGTGGCGATCTCCTTACCGGCCTCGGCCACACCGATGATGACGCTCTCGCCCCAGCCTCGATGACAGGCCTCCAGGGCCTGACGCATGACGGTGGTGTTGCCCGTGCAGTCGAACGTGTAGTCCGCGCCGCCATTGGTCAGGGCGACCAGGTGCTGGACGAGGTCGCCCTCCACCGTCTTCGGATTGACGAAGTGGGTCATGCCGAAGCGCCTGCCCCACTCGGCTTTCGAGTCGTTGATGTCGACGCCGACGATCATATCGGCGCCCACCAGCTTCAGACCTTGGATGACGTTGAGGCCGATGCCGCCCAGGCCGAAGACGATGCAGTTGGCGCCAGGCTCAACCTTTGCGGTGTTGACCACCGCCCCGACGCCCGTCGTAACGCCGCAGCCGATGTAGCAGGCCCTATCGAAGGGAGCGTCGTCGCGAATCTTGGCGACCGCGATCTCGGGCAAGACGGTGTGATTGGCGAAGGTCGAGCAGCCCATGTAGTGGGCGATCGGCTGCCCCTTGTAGGAGAAGCGGCTGGACCCGTCCGGCATAACGCCCTTGCCTTGGGTCGCTCGGATCGCGGTGCACAGATTGGTCTTGCGCGAGAGGCACGACTTACACTGGCGGCATTCGGGGGTGTAGAGCGGTATGACGTGATCGCCGGGCTTGACCGAGGTCACGCCCGGGCCGACCTCCAGCACAACGCCCGCGCCCTCGTGGCCCAGGATCGACGGGAATATGCCCTCGGAGTCGAGGCCGTCCAGCGTGTAGGCGTCAGTGTGACAGACACCGGTCGCCTTGATCTCCACCAGCACCTCGAAGGCCTTCGGGCCCTCCAGGTCGACCTCCACGATCTCGAGCGGGCGCTTGGCTTCGAACGCGACGGCGGCGCGGGTCTTCATCGGGGGACTCCTGGAGAATAGGCGTTCTCGATTAGCCCAGGTCCGAGCCGTCGTCAGCGGTGTTCTGGTCGGCTTTCCGGGCTGCGAGTTTGGCCAACACACGGCCCCGGCCGCGGCTGAGCGCCGTCACCACGCCTCGGAAGGTGCGGGCCTCCTGCTCACTGAAGCGGGCGCGCGATAAGGCCGAACGCAGGTTGCGCACCATGGAGGGCCGTTTCGCTGGCGGATGAAAGAAGCCCGCCTCGTCCAGTTCGCGCTCCAGGTGCTCGTAGAGCCCCAGCATCATCGCCTGATCCGCAGGCGGCGGCCCCTCGCGGAATGCGGGCGGCGGCGCGTCGAGCACGCGCGTGCGCCATTCATAGGCGTTGATCGCGACGGCCTGCGCGAGGTTCAGGGAACGGAAACGGGGATCGATCGGAATGGTGACGATGCCCTGGCACAGGGCGATGTCTTGGGTCTCCAGTCCCGCGCGCTCGCCGCCGAACAGGAGCCCCACAGGCAGCCCCTGCCCCACCGCCGCGTGCAGTTCGCCCGCCGCCTCGCGCGGCGTGAGGACCGGCAGTTGCGTCTCCCGCGGACGGGCGGTGGTCGCGTAAAGCAGACGCAGGTCGGCGATGGCGTCCTCGACCCGGTCAAACAGCTTGGCGTCGTTGAGCGGCCAGTCGGCCCCGGACGCGCTGGCCCAGGCGCGCTCTTGCGGCCAGCCATCGCGAGGGTTCACGAGCCGCAGGTCGTGGAGCCCGAAATTGGCCATCACCCGCGCCACGGCGCCGATGTTTTCGGCGAGCTGGGGCTGATGCAGGATCACGACGGGAGGCGCGGCGTTCATGGCGCGCTCTTAGCCCGACTGCGCTCCGGAAGGGAGGGTGTCAGACCTCGAAGGCGAGTTGCGCGCGCACACCCTTGTGCGCGGGGTCGAACTCCACCGCGCTGCGCATGGAGGCCGCCATGGCGGCGACGATGCGGCGGCCCAGTCCTGAACCTTTCGCCGGGGCGTCCGGCGACATACCGCGGCCGTCGTCCTCGACCGTCAACAGACCGCGCCCTGGTCCTTGGGAGCGCAGGCGCACGCGAATCTGACCGCGCTTCTCCGGTGTGTACGCGTATTTGACAGCGTTCGTGACGAGCTCGGTCACGATCACGCCCAGTGAGACCGCCTGGTCGGTCTGCACCCGCAACGGGTCGACGTCGAGGTCGATCTCGGGCCCATCGCCGTTCAGGGCGAGGGACTGCCGCAGCTCCTCCACCAAACCAGTGAAGTAGTCCCGCAGCTCCACAGACGTGACGTCCTGGCCGGTGTAGAGGCGACGGTGCACCTGGGCTACGGCCTCGATACGGATCTGGGTGTCCCGGAGCGCGGCCTGGGCCGCCTCGTCGTCCAATGTGCGGGCTTGCAGGGCCACGAAACTCGCGACGAGCTGCAGGCTGTTGGCGACGCGATGGTTCACCTCGCGCAGCAGCGCCTCCGCGCGTTCCTTCGCGTCGCGCAGCTGGCGTTCGGCCTCGTCACGAACCCGGCGCAGACGGGCGCGCTCAATCGAGCCGTCGAGCGCCGACCTCAGCAGAGAGGTGAAGTCCTCAGCCACGTCCTTGATGACGTAGTCGTCGGCGCCGGCCTTCAGAGCAGAGACGGCGATGCGGCCTTCCTGAGCGCCGGTGACATAGACCACGGGCGGCGGCGACGGCATCCGACGGATCTCGTCCAACACCTCCAGGCCCTCGCGGCCGGGCATGTAGTGATCGAGCGCCACCACGTCGTAAGCGCCGTCGGCCAGACGCTCCACGCCCTCGTCGCCGGAGTGCGCCACGTGCACCTCGTAGCCGTGACGGCGCAGTTCCTTCTGTACGAGCCGCGCCAGGGCGACGTCGTCGTCAATGTAAAGCAGTCGCGGCCCGGCTCCGCTGTCGGACCCGCGGTTGATCATTCCGGCGTGGGCAACTGCATCACCGAGAGGAAAAGGCCGAGCTGACGGATCGCCGTCGCGAAGCTCTCATAGTCCACGGGCTTGGTGATGTAGACGTTGCAGCCGAGGTCGTAGCAGCGTTGGATCTCGACCTTGTCGTCGGTGGTGGTGAGGACCACCACCGGAGCGCGCTTCAGCTTCTCGTCCGCCTTGAGCTTCGCCAGGATCTCCGTGCCCTGCATGTCGGGCAGGTTCAGGTCGAGCAGCACCAGCAGCGGCCCGTTATTGCGAATCTCAGGCGAGAACATGTGGGCGATGGCGGAGGAGCCGTCGTCGAAGTGCCGGATTTCGTTGTTGATGTTCGCGCGGCGGATGTTCTTTTCGATCAGCTTGGCGTGGCCATGGTCGTCCTCGACCATGATGATGGTGACCGGTTCGGTCATTCAGTGTCTCCCCGGGTGACGGTGAGGTTCTTGGGAAATTTCAGGATGAAAGTCGAGCCTTGGCCCAGCGCCGAGACGAGCTCGATCGATCCTCCCATGCGCCTGACAGCGTTGCGGACGAACGCGAGGCCCAGCCCCTCACCTTGCGTGTCCTGCCGGCCGGCCCGGCGGAACAGCTCGAACACGCGCTCATGGTCCTTGGGGTCGATGCCGCGGCCGTTGTCCTGAACCTCATAGACGACGAAGGGGCCCTGCTCGCGGCCCCGCACGATCACCCAGCCCGGGCGGGAGCGGTCCAGGTACTTCACGGCGTTGTCCAGCAGGTTTCCGAACACCTGCTCCATGCCAAGGCGATCGCTCACGAGACTCGGCATTGGCTGGACGATGATCTCGGCCCCGGCCGCCTCGGTCTGGTGATGAAGGCTGGCGGCGATCTGGCTGCAGACCGCGACCATGTCGATCGTCTCCGGCGTAAGGCCGCGCCGTCCTTCTCGGGAGAGGCGAAGGATAGCGTTGATCAGCCGGTCCATCTTGGCTGTCGAGGCGCGGATGAAGGCGATCGCCTCCGGCACATCCTCCCGGACCGCGAGCTCGGCCTCCTTCTCCACCAGCTTGGGCGCCTCGGCCTTCAGCACGTCGAACTGCCGGGTAATGGCCGTGGCGGCATTCTGGAGCTCGCTGGTGTAGCCCATCACATTGACGAGCGGCGCGCGCAGGTCGTGGCTCACGATGTAGGCGAAGCGTTGGATCTCTTCGTTCGCACGGACCAGGTCTTCGGTGCGGGTCCGCACCGTGTCCTCCAGCCCAGCGTTAATCGCGGCGATCTCCTCCTTGGAGCGTCGGAGCTCGGCGACGTAACGGTTGACCACCACCATCGAGAGCGAGCCGACAAGGGCGACGAGTGCGGCTGAAGCCAGGTTCACGATCAGCGACACGGTGTTGGCTCGCGCCGCGGCTGCGGAGCGTTCGCTCAGCCGACGGGCCTCCTCCGTGTCCATGGCGGCGACGACAGCGCGCACAGCCTGCATCTGCACGCGCCCCCTGCCCAAGGCCACCCAGTTGGTCGCGCCGACGGCGTCTCCGGACCGGCGAAGCTGGATCGCCCGCTCAAGGGTGGCGATGCGGGTCTGGACGGCGTCGCGGAGATCCCGCAACCGTTCAACCTGAGCCGGATTGTCGGAGACGAGACGTTCGAGAGCGTCCAGCTCGGCCGGCAGCTCCCGGACCGCCGCCGCGTGCACGCCCAGGTACACCTCGTCCCCGGTGATCAGATAGCCGCGCTGCCCCGTCTCGGCGTTCAGCACGTGCTGCATGATGCTGGCGACCTGCGCGCGCACGGCCTGGGTGTGCTCCACGCGGTCAGCCAACGTCTGGGCCCGGCGCGTGGTGGTGAACGAAGCGACGGCGGTCACCAGCAGAGCGATGAAGGCCACGGTCAACAGCACGAGCAGCGTCCGGCCGTAGGTCGGCTGGCGGACGAAGTTCAAGCCATGCTGGATGCGGGCGGCGAGCGTCATCGGTTCACAGAAGGGAGCCCACGCTCTTAGAGGCGCAACGCCACGCTTGTCCACGAAATGAGCGCGTTCGGCGACCTGGCGTGGACAGCCGCTTCCGGGCGGCGGCGGTTACGTCTATGAGGGCCGCGACACCCCCGCGCCCGCGTCGGACCTGTGCGCCGACGCGTTGAGCGCTCCCTTGTGACTAGAGAGAAAAGGTTGAACGGCATGTCCAAGATCAAGGTGGCCAATCCGGTTGTGGATCTCGACGGCGACGAGATGACCCGGATCATCTGGAAGCTGATCAAGGACAAGCTGATCTTCCCCTACCTGGAGCTTGACCTCGACTACTACGACCTGGGGATGGAGCACCGGGACGCAACGGACGATCAGGTGACCATCGACGCCGCCAATGCCATCAAGCGGCACGGCGTGGGCGTGAAGTGCGCCACCATCACCCCTGACGAGGCGCGGGTGAAGGAGTTCGGCCTCAAGAAGATGTGGAAGTCGCCCAACGGCACGATCCGCAACATTCTCGGCGGGGTCATCTTCCGTGAGCCCATCATCTGCAAGAACGTGCCCCGCCTGGTGCCCGGGTGGACCCAGCCCATCATCGTGGGCCGTCACGCGTTCGGAGACCAGTACCGCGCGACCGACTTCAAGGTGCCGGGGCCCGGCACCATGACGATCAGCTTCGTCGGCGAGGACGGCGCCAAGATCGAGCACGAGGTCTTCAAGTACCCAGGATCCGGCGTGGCCCTGGCCATGTACAACCTGGACGACTCTATCCGCGAATTCGCCCACGCCTCTTTCAAGTATGGGCTCGCCCGGAACTATCCGGTCTACCTGTCCACCAAGAACACAATTCTCAAGGCCTACGACGGCCGCTTCAAGGACATCTTCCAGGAGGTGTTCGACGCGGAATACGCAGCTAAGTTCAAGGAAGCTGGCATCGTCTATGAGCACCGCCTCATCGACGACCTCGTCGCCTCGGCGCTGAAGTGGTCGGGCGGTTTCATCTGGGCGTGCAAGAACTACGATGGCGACGTGCAGTCCGACATGGTGGCCCAGGGCTACGGCTCGCTTGGCCTCATGACCTCGGTGCTGCTCACTCCCGACGGCAACACCGTAGAAGCCGAAGCTGCGCACGGCACGGTCACCCGGCACTTCCGTCAACACCAACGGGGCGAGTCGACGTCCACCAACTCCATCGCCTCGATCTTCGCCTGGACGGCGGGCCTGAAGCACCGCGCCAAGCTCGACGGCAACGACGAGCTGAAGCGCTTCGCCGAAACCCTTGAGCGCGTCACCGTCGGCGCGGTGGAAAGCGGCTTCATGACCAAGGACCTGGCGCTGCTCGTCGGCGACCAGCAGGGGTGGCTCACCACCGAGGGCTTCCTCGACAAGGTCGATGAACTGCTGCAGGCGGAGATGGGCAAGGCCGGCGCCTAACGCCCACTGGAGCGTCGGCACATCAGAAGGGCGGCGCCGCAAGCGCCGCCCTTCGCGTATCCGGAGTGAACCCTAGGCGCAGGCGCAGCCAGCCCCTACGTTCCAACGGCTTACCCGAGGAGCCAGATGGCCCGCCTGCTCTCCACGCTGATCCTGATCGCAATCGTCGGCGCAGCTGTGGCGTTCGTCGTCGCGCCGGGCGTGGCGTTCTTCGCCGTGCGCTCGGCGGCCCAGGCGCAGGACGTGCAGGGCCTTGCGCAGCTTGTGGATTTCGGCGCGTTGCGCACAAGCCTGCGTCCCCAGCTCGCCAGTGATCCTGGGGCGGCCGCGATCCAAGAGACACCCCGAGGCCGCTGGTGGGAGGATCCGTTGGGCGCGTTCCGCCGCACCGTCGAACCGATGCGGCCCGCGCCGAGCGTCGATCCCTACCTAACGCCCGCGGCTCTGGTGGGCCTGACCCTCGGCGAAGGACGGGAGTCTGTCGACCGGGCCTTGTTGAACGACGTGAGGGTCGAGCCCGGCCAACCGCAGCCCTGGCCGCGGGTTCGCTACTGGGGGGTGAACCGCTGCCGTCTGGCCATACCAAGCGAAACGACGGCGGAAGAGACCATCTTCACCTTCGAGCGGCGCGGCCTGTACGACTGGAAGCTGGTGCACATCGGCCTGCCGTCCGGCGTCGGCGCCGCCGCAGTGGTGCGGCGGCCGCCAGAACAAGGCGGCGGCCGTGGGGCGGCTCCTGCGACCTCTGGCGACCCTGGTGCGCCTCCGCGTCTGGCGCCCGGCCAGGCGCCGTCCCGCTGACGGGCGGGATGGAGGCGCTTCAAAGGGTCCTGCCCTTCTTCCTGCTGATCGTCGCCGGGGCGCTGGCCGCTCGGGCGCGAACCATCGACGCGGGCGGAGCCACGGCGCTGACCCGGTACGTTCTGTGGATCGCATTTCCAGCGCTGCTTTTGCGCGCCTTCTACGACGCCCCCGCGCCGGAAGCCGGATGGGTGCGTGGCCTCGGAGGGTACGCCGCAGCCGCCCTCCTTCCATTTCCACTCGCGTTCTTGGCGGCGCGAGCGTTCGCCTGGAGCGACCGAACCCGCGCCGGCGTGGCGATGACCGGAACCGTCGGCAACTCCGCCTTCCTGGGCCTGCCGCTGGCGGCTTCCCTCTACGGGCCTGCCGTTTACGCCATGGGTATCTCCGTTGTCGCAGTGGACGCCGTGCTGCTCGGGTCGGTCGGCGTGGCCCTGGCGCGCAACGCGGCCGGAGCCGGCTCCTGGCGACGGTCTTTCCTGGGAGTGCTCGGAAACCCCATCCTTTTGGCCGCCGCTGCGGGACTGGCGCTGGGTGCTCTGCACCTGCGCCTACCGGAACCAATAGACGCGGCAGCGGCCCTCCTGGCTCCGACCGCCAGCCCCGTAGCCCTCGTCGCGCTCGGCGCGATCATCGCTCTGGGGCCCGATCCCAACGCGGCGGCGGAGCGCCAGCGCGCGCCGATCGCCATTGCGCTGGCGTTCAAGCTGCTCCTCGTTCCCCTGGCCGTGTGGCTGGCGTTGGGGTGGGTGGACGCGCCGCCGATCTTCCGGGCGGTGGCGACGCTTATGTCGGCCAGCCCGACAGCCGTGACGGCGTTCGTCCAGCTTCAGAACCTGGACGTCTTCGGGCGAGGGGCCGCCCAGGTGGTCACCATCGGCACGGCCTTGTCCGCCGCCACCCTGACGATCCTGGCCCTCACCCTGGCCTGAGCCGCTCAGATCGTCTGGTTCACCTGCATGGCGGACTCGATGGCGTCGAGACCTTCCTGTGCGCGCCCGCCGTCGGGAGCGCCACCCTGAGCGAACTCCGGCTTACCCCCAGCGCCCTGCCCGCCCATCGCCACCACAGCGGTTCGGGTCAGCTCGCGCGCGTCGAAACGGCCCACGAGATCGGGCGTGACCGCCACGGTCACTGCCGCCTTGCCCTCAGCCGAGCCGACGAGCGCCACGACACCAGATCCGATAGACTTCTTGAACTCTTCCGCGATCGAGCGCAGCTCCTTGCCGCCGACGCCCTCCATCACGCGGGCGATCAATTGCGTTCCGGCGACCTCCTTGGGTCCCGCCGCTGCGCCGCCGCCACCGCCCATCGCGAGCTGCCGCTTCGCATCCGACAGCTCCTTCTCCAGGCGCTTGCGCTCCGCGATCAGCGCATCGATCCGCGTCGGAACCTCCGCCGGCTGCACCTTGAACTCGCGCGCCAGCCGCTGAGCGACGCCGGCCTGCTCTAGCAGGTACTGGCGGGCCGCCTCGCCGGTCAGCGCCTCGATCCGGCGGACGCCCGCGGCCACGCCGCCCTCAGTCACGATCTTGAACAAGGCGATGTCGCCGGTCCGGGCGACGTGCGTTCCGCCGCAGAGCTCGATGGAATAGGCGCCCGCGCCCTCCAGCGCGCGACCGAGCGTCAGCACGCGGACCTCGTCGCCGTACTTCTCACCAAATAGCGCCATGGCCCCCGCCTCGATCGCCTCCTGTGGGGCCATCAACTTGATCTCGGCGGGCATGTTCTGGCGGATCACGGCGTTCACCTCGGTTTCGATCCGGGCGATTTCTTCGTCGGTCACCGGCTGACCATGGCTGAAGTCGAAGCGGATGCGCTCGCCGTCCACCATCTGGCCCTTCTGCGCCACATGCGGGCCGAGCACGTTCCGCAGCGCCGCATGCAGCAGGTGGGTGGCCGAGTGGTTGGCGCGTGTGGCGGTACGGCGGGCGTCCTCCACCGCCAAGCGCACTCGATCGCCCACAGAGAAGCCGACGGCGCCGACCTCCACCTTATGCACGTAGAGGTCGCCCGCCTGTTTTTGGGTGTCGAGCACGCGCCCCTGCGCGTCATTCTCCCCCTCGATGACCCCTGTGTCTCCCGCCTGGCCTCCGCTCTCGGCGTAGAAGGGCGTGCGATCCACCACGATCTCGACCGTGGAGCCCGCCTCGGCACGGTCGACCTGCTCGCCGTCCCGGACGATGGCCAGGATCTCTCCCGTCCCTTCGGTGTGGTCGTAGCCAATGAATTCTGTGGGGCCCAGTCGGTCGCGGACAGCGAACCACGTCGCGCCGGTCGCCTGCTGGCCCGAGCCCTGCCAGTTCTCACGCGACTGAGCCCGTTGACCCGCCATGGCGGCTTCGAAGCCCTCGACGTCGACGCTCAAGCCTCTACGGCGCGCCTCGTCCTGGGTGAGGTCCAGCGGGAAGCCGTAAGTGTCGTAAAGGCGGAACGCAGTGTCACCCGGAAGGACGCCGCCCTCAGGGAGGCCGCTTGTCGCTTCCTCCAGGAGGGTCATGCCGCGACCGAGCGTCCGACGGAATCGTTCCTCTTCCTGGCGGAGCGTCTCCGTGACGAAGGCCTCGGCGCGACGTAGCTCAGGATAGGCCTCGCCCATGTTCGCGACGAGGGTCGGGACCAAGCGGTGCATCAGCGGCTCCGACGCCCCCAAGAGGTGCGCGTGGCGCATTGCCCGGCGCATGATGCGTCTGAGAACATAGCCCCGGCCTTCGTTCGACGGCGTGACGCCGTCAGAGATCAGGAAGCCGGAGGCGCGGAGGTGGTCGGCGATCACCCGGTGCGACGCCGCGCGGTCACCCTCCGCCTTGACGCCCGTCGCGTCCTCGGACGCGGCGATCAGGTTGCGGAAGAGGTCGGTGTCGTAGTTGTCGTGAACGCCCTGCAGCACGGCCGCGACGCGCTCCAGACCCATGCCGGTGTCGATCGAAGGTTTGGGAAGCGCGGTTCGTGAGCCGTCGGCGAACTGCTCGAACTGCATGAACACGAGATTCCAGATCTCGACGAAGCGGTCGCCGTCCTGGTCGGCCGAACCCGGAGGGCCGCCGAAGATCTTGTCGCCATGGTCGAAGAAGATTTCCGAGCACGGACCGCAGGGCCCAGTGTCGCCCATGGACCAGAAGTTGTCCGAGCCGGCGATGCGGATGATGCGCGAGTCCGGCAGCCCGGCGACCTTCTTCCAGAGGGCGTGGGCTTCATCGTCGTCGATATAGACGGTGACGGTCAGGCGATCGGGCGAGAGACCGAAATCCTTGGTGACCAGGGTCCAGGCGTGCTCAATCGCCTGCTCCTTAAAGTAGTCACCAAAGGAGAAATTCCCCAGCATCTCGAAGAAGGTGTGGTGGCGCGCGGTGTAGCCGACGTTGTCGAGATCGTTGTGCTTGCCGCCGGCGCGGACGCACTTCTGTGAGGAAGCGGCGCGCACGTAAGGGCGCGTCTCCACCCCGGTGAAGACGTTCTTGAACGGCACCATGCCCGCGTTGACGAACAGCAGGGTCGGATCGTTCTGCGGGACCAGCGGCGCGGAGGCGACCACCTCGTGGCCGTTGCGGCCATAATAGCCGAGGAAGGCGCTGCGGATCTCATTCAGGGTGGTCATGGAACGTCCGGAAATCTGAGCGTGGCGGCCGGCTAGGCCGCGGGCGTTAGGGAGCGCTCATATAGAGACGCGTCGCGGCGCCTGTCATGTCCCATGCGGCCACACTCCATCGGGTCGGTGAGCTCCGCCACCGAGTCCTCATGGTGCGAGGGGGAGACGCACCATGTCAGGCCGCAAAAGAGTCGAGGCGCCCGCCGGGTTGGGCGGGCGCCTCGGGGCCGCCGCAGGGGGCTGGCCGGCGCGATGTCGGTCGGGATACGCCGGCCGCCTGCGGAGGGTCGCTTCGAAGGCTATTCGCCTTCGTCTGGCTCGGGCGAACCCATGAGGTCATCGACCAACACGGTGGACTTGCCGCGCACGTTCTTCTCGATCTGCTGGGCGATGTCCGGGTTCGACTTCAGGAACTCGCGGACGTTCTCGCGGCCCTGCCCGATCCGCTGGCTGTCATAGGAGAACCAGGAGCCTGACTTCTCGATCACCCCAGCCTTCACGCCCAGGTCGATGATCTCGCCCAGCTTGGAGATCCCCTCGCCGTACATGATATCGAAGGTGACCTCCCGGAACGGCGGGGCGACCTTGTTCTTGACCACCTTCACGCGGGTGGCGTTGCCGACGATCTCGTCCCGGTTCTTGATCTGGCCGGTACGGCGGATATCCAGGCGCACCGAAGCATAGAACTTCAGCGCGTTGCCGCCCGTGGTCGTCTCGGGGCTGCCGTACATCACACCGATCTTATGACGGATCTGGTTGATGAAGATGACCAGGCACTTGGACTTGTTGATCGAGGCGGTCAGCTTGCGCAGCGCCTGGCTCATCAGGCGCGCCTGGAGGCCCGGCAGGCTGTCGCCCATTTCGCCTTCGATTTCGGCGCGGGGCGTCAGGGCGGCGACGGAGTCGACCACCACCACGTCCACAGCCCCCGAGCGAACCAGCGTATCGGTGATTTCAAGCGCCTGCTCACCGTTGTCGGGCTGCGACACGAGCAGGTCGTCTAGGTTCACGTGGAGCTTCTGGGCATAGGTCGGATCGAGCGCATGCTCAGCGTCGACGAACGCTGCCACGCCGCCCGCCTTCTGGATCTCGGCCACCGTGTGCAGGGCGAGCGTCGTCTTGCCCGAGGACTCAGGGCCGTAGATTTCGACGATCCGCCCCCGGGGCAGGCCGCCGATGCCGAGCGCCAGGTCCAGACCCAGCGAGCCCGTGGACACGGACTCGATCTCGACGACTTTCCCCTTGTCGCCGAGCTTCATGACCGAGCCTTTGCCGAAGGCCCGGTCGATTTGCGCCAGCGCGGCTTCCAGCGCGCGCTGCTTGTCCGCTTCGTCTTTTGCCACGAGTTTCAAAGCCGCCTGAGACACTGCAGTCTCTCCCTTCGCACGATTCCGCGGAGTGCGCCGCCGCGGCGTGGAGGCCCAGCGCCTCCGACCGACGCGGAGGAACGTGCACCTTTCGTTCTCCGTTCGCAAGATGTTCTTTTGAGTGCGAAACGTTGGCTACGTCCGATAATGACGCAAGGAACATCCGCACGGGCTCAAGGCTTACGCCTCCTGTCAAAAGGCAGGAGCGCCGCCATGACCGAGTCGAAGTCCTTCAAGTCCGGCGATCACGTGAAGTGGGACACCCCCCAGGGCGAAACGACGGGCACGGTCGTGCGCAAAGAAACGAAAACGACCCGCGCCGGCGGGCACGTGGCAAAGGCCACGAAGGACGAGCCGCAGTTCAGGGTGAAGAGCGACAAGTCCGGCAAGGAAGCGGTGCACCGCCCAGAAGAGCTGCGGAAGGGCTGAACCTACGGTTCAATCCTCGTCGTCGCTGAGGAGTCCGCGCATCCACTCCAGCGCGAGTCCGAAGACGAGATGGCTCGCGCCTGCATAGGCGTGAGTCGAGACCGGGATCTCCTGTGGGGGCGGGGCGAGGCCCAGCAATGGGAGGGCGCCTTCGTCCAGAACGAGGGCGACAGCGCCGCCGTAGGCTGTTCCATATCCCGCCGTGATCCGCGGCTCGAAACGGGCCGCCACTGCGTACGCAGCGCCGAGCACCGCGCCGAGACCATAGTGCACGAGCGGATCAGCGAGCGCGCGGGCCCGACCATGGAGGGGCCGGCCTGTCGCCCATTCGGACGCCTTGTCGGCCGCCCTCGTGGTGGTTGGCTCCTCCGCGCCTCCCCCCTCCTCCTCGTGGCCGGCTGTGTCAGCCACCTTGCTCCAGCCCCGCTGGAACAGGTTCATGGCGAAGGACGCGAACAGGCCCGCCGCAGCGCCCACGGCTGCGGCGTGCAGCAGATCCTCAGGTTCTGATCGGCGACCAGACATGGCGGGCTCCCCAGCGGCTCGGTTTGAGAACCACCGGGATAGGCCAAGGTTTCCGCCTACGTCCGCGTCAGGCTCGGTTCTGCGCGGTCCAGGCGTCGACCCTGGCCTCCAGCACGGCCAGCGGCATGGGGCCGGCCAGCAGGACCACATCGTGGAACGCCTTGATGTCGAAGCGAGCGCCCAGGGCGGCCTTCGCCTTTTCGCGCAAGCGGACGATCTCGATGTGACCGATCTTGTAGCCGCACGCCTGACCAGGCCAGACGCAGTAGCGGTCGATTTCGCTCTGTGCCGAGCCCGGATCGAGCCCGACGTCGTCGGTGAAATAGCGCACCGCCTTTTCTCGCGACCAGCCCTTAGCGTGCATTCCGGTATCCACGACGATGCGCCCCGCGCGGTATAGGAACGACTGCAGGAAGCCGATCCGCCCCACCGGATCGGTGGCGTAGATGCCGGACTCATCGGCGAGTTGCTCGGAGTAGAGCGCCCAGCCTTCGGTGAAGGCGTTGAAGCCCAGGCTCTTGAACAGCATGGGGGTGCCCGGCGTCTCATTCACGAGCGCGCCGTGGAACAGGTGCCCGGGCACGCCCTCGTGGAAGGTGAGCGTCGGCAGGGCGAAGCGCGGCCACATCGCTGTGTCGCGCAGGTTGATGTAGTAGGCGCCCGGCCGCGAGCCGTCGATCGAACCGGACTGGGCGTAGCCGCGCGGCGAGCCGAGCTCGATGTCCGGCGGTACGCGACGCACTTCCATCCCACTCTTCGGCAAGCGGCTGAAGAGCGTCGGAAGCTTCCGATCCATCATCCGGAGCAGGTGCCGCACATCCGACAGCAGCTTTTCGCGCCCGGCGTCGGTGTTCGGGTAGAGGTAGCGTGAGTCCTTCGTCAGGGCGGTGAGGCGTGCGCCGACTGTTCCCTGCGTAAGCCCCTGGCCCTTGAGCAGGGTGTCAATCTGGGCGGTCAGCTCCGCCATCTGCTCCAGACCGAGCTTGTGCGTGTCCTCGACGCTGCGATCGGCGCTAGTCTGGAAACGGAGGCAGAGGTCGTAATAGGCCTCGCCGTTGGGCAGGCGGCTCACTCCGGCCTCCGATGACGCCGTTAGCCGGACCTCTTTCAGATAGGCGATCTGGCGCTGCAGACCCTGTGCGATCGGACCATCCACCAGCGCCGCCGCCCGGGCGGACCAGTCGCCCGCGATCCCTTTCGCTGCGGTCTTGCGAGCCAACGACTGTGCGAGGCCCGAAGCTTCGCCCTTCCGAGCCGCCAGGGCGTTCAGCTGCGTCAGGGCCTTGTCGATGATGAAGTCCGGCGGGGTCACGCCGCGACCCGCGTCCGCCCTCGCCCGCTCCGCCTCTAGGTTCAGGTTGCGGGCGAAATCCTGGAGGCGCGACAGATACGCCTCGGCGTCCTCTCGCGTGTCGACCGTATGCTGGCTGTCCAGGAAGTCCGGGACCTCGTACGAGGAGCCGGTCAGCTGGCTGATGACGTACGGGACGGGGTAGCCGTAGGAATCGGCGCCGCCGTACGGGACCGCGTCGATCTCTGCGGAGCGATCGGCGATCCACGCGACCGTATCGCGCCAGGCCAGCTCGTTGCCGCTTAAGCTTGACCGGTCCAGCGCATGGACTGCCGCCCGGTGCTCCACCAGGGGACGGAACTCCCGCAGGCGGGAGGCGTACGACCGATCCGCCAGACGCGACTTCAGCGGCGCAAGCGGCCCCTTGTCGACTCCCAGCGTCGTGGCCTGCTGCGGGTAAGCCTTGAGGATCTCACCGTGCAGCCGCTCGAAAAGCGCCTGCGCCGCGGCCGAGCCGGAGGCCTGCGCCCTGGCGGCGAGGGGAACATGCGAGAGGGCGAGAACCGCCGCCCCGGAAGCAAGGAAGGAACGGCGGTCCATGGTCATGCCCCTCTAGATCGTCAGGCCACAGTCGTCTGCCACTCGCCGACGATGCGTTGAAGCACCGTCAACGGCACCGCGCCCGATAGCAGCACGGTGTCGTGGAAGGCCTTGATGTCGAACTTGGCCCCGAGCTTCTTCTCGCTGTCGTTGCGCAGGCGGTCGATGACGGTCTGGCCGAGCTTGTAGGCGCAGGCCTGGCCTGGCCACACCGTGTAGCGCTCGATCTCGCGCACAGCCTTGCCCTCCGGCGAGCCGGCCGTGTCCATCATGTACTTGATGGCCTGCTCACGGCTCCAGCGCTTGTGGTGGATGCCGCTGTCCACGACCAGGCGCACGGCCCGGAACATGTAGCTCTGCAGGTAGCCGATCCTGCCCAGAACGTCGTTCTCGTAGACGCCCAATTCGTCGGCGACGCGCTCGGCGTACAGGGCCCAGCCTTCCGAGTATGCCGAGAAGCCGCCCAGGCGCCGGTAGATCGGGATCTCACCCGCCTCGCGAGACAGCGAGATCTGGAAGTGGTGTCCGGGGTTGCCTTCGTGGAACGACAGCGTCGGCAGGGCGAACTTCGGCCACTCCGCCGTGTCCTTCAGGTTGATGTAATAGACGCCCGGCCGGGAGCCATCCAACGGCGCGCCGTTGTAGTAGCCGCCAGGCGCGCCCTGCTCGATGGACACGGGGACCCGGCGGATCTCCAGCGCCGCTTTGGGCATGTGATTGAAGACGCGCGGCAGGCGCTTGTTCACGTCGTCGATCTGCCGGTTCAGCTCGGCCAACAGCTCGGCCCGGCCCGCGTCGGTGTTGGGGTAGAGCTGCTTGGGGTCGCGGTTCAGCGCGTCGAGGCGGGCGCCGATCGTGCCCTGGGTATAGCCGGCCTGGCGCAGCAGCCCCTCGAGCTGTCCCTGCAGCTCCGCGACCTGACGCAGGCCCTCCTGGTGGACCTGCTCCCCGGTCATGTCCGTGGTCGTGTTGCCAAGAATCCCGGCCCGGTACAGGGCCTCCCCGTCAGGCAGACGCCACACGCCCGCGTCGTGCACGGCGCGCGGCTGCACGGCCTCCAGCGCCGCGATCTGGCGGTTCAGCGCTTCGCGCACCGGACCTTCGACCACCTTCTGGGCCGCGGCGGCGTAGTCCCCGCCCAGGTTCTTCTCGCCCGCCCGGCGCGCCAGGGACGCGACCAGCGTCGTCTCGCGGGCCGGCGTGTCGCGCAGCTTCTTGAGGTTGGCGATGGTCATCGCCATCACGTAGTCGGGCGGCACGACGCCCAGCCCCACGTCATGCTTGAAGCGCTCGGTGTCCTGATCAAGCGCGGTCGGGAAGGCGTTCAGGCGCGACAGGTAGGCGTCTGCGTCATCCTTGGTCTCGATCTTGTGCTGGCTGTCCAGGAAGTCGGGCACCGAATAGTACGAGCCGCTGAGCTGGCTCAGCACGTAAGGCACCACCCGACCACCCACGCTGCCGTAGGCGAAGCGGGCTGAAGCCTCCGCCGCTCCTTGGGCCCGGAACGCCGCGATGTCGTAGTTCAGCTGACCGGCCGGCGTCAGCTTGGTCCGATCGACCTTCTGGATCTCGGCCCAGCGCGCCTGCGCCTTTTGCCGGTCCCGCACGGCCTCCGCCTGGCTGCGGTCACCCAGCTTGTACTTCAGGGCGGCGCGCGGCCCTTTATCGAAGCCGAGGTTGGTGGCGAGCTCCGGACTCTCGTCAACGTTCTCGTTGAAGTGGCGCGTCAGGATCGCGTCCAACGCAGCGTCGGCCTGAGACGCGGGTTTCGGGGCGGCTTGAGCCGCAAACGCCTGCACGGCGCTCGAAAGGGCGGCGGCCGAGGCCCCCGCCGCCAGCAACGCTCGCCGGCTCACCATACCGTCAATCATGGGTCGGAACTCCGAAGTCGATCTTGTTGATAGGTCAGGCGCGCGTGGCCACCCACTGGTCGATCACGCGCTCGAGCACTGCGAGAGGCATCGCGCCCGACAGCAGGCCTGCGTCGTGGAAGCCCTTGATGTCGAATTTCGGCCCAAGCTTCGTCTTCGCGGCGTCGCGGAGCTGCAGCCACTTGGTCTGCCCGACCTTGTAGCTGCACGCTTGACCCGGCCAAACGCAGTAGCGTTCGATCTCGGTCGTCGCCGCCGTTTCCGCATTGCCGAGGTTCTCGACCATGTAGCGGATGGCCTGCTCGCGGCTCCAGCGCTTGTGGTGGATGCCGCTGTCGACGACCAGCCGCACCGCCCGGAAGAGGTAGCTCTGCAGGTAGCCCACCTTGCCGAACGGGTCGCCCTCGTATGCGCCCACCTCGTCGGCGAGCTGTTCGGCGTACAGCGCCCACCCCTCCGAATAGGCCGAGAAGCCGACGATCTTTCGCAGCATGGGAAGGCCCTGCGCCTCTCGCGCCAGGGCGATCTGCCAGTGATGGCCAGGATTGCTCTCGTGATAGGTGAGCGTCGGCAAGGTCCAGGTAGGCCACTCCGCCGTATCACGCAGGTTTATGTAGTAGGCGCCCGGTCGTGACCCGTCGAGCGTGGCAGGCTGGTAGTAGCCGCCCGGCGCCCCCGCCTCGATTTCCTTAGGGACCCGCTTCACCTCAACGGCCGTCTTGGGCGTCGTGCCGAAGTAGTCCGGAAGGCGGGCGGTGACGACTTGGACCTGCTTGTTGAGGTCGGCTAGGAGCCTCTCCTTGGCCTCGTCCGTGTTGGGGTAGAGGAACCGCTGCTCCTTGGCGAGCGCAGCAAGGCGCTGGCCAACCGTGCCCTGCGTCACCCCCTGGCTCTTCAGGATCGCGTCGATGCCGCTCGAGAGTTCGGCGACCTGCTGCAGGCCCATCTGGTGGACCTCTTCGCCAGTCATTGTCGTCGTGGTGAAGCTCTTCAGGCCCCAATTGTAGTAGGCCTCCCCGTTGGGCAGGCGCCAAACGCCTGCGTCATGCGTAGCGTTCGGCCGCATGGACTGCAGCGCGGCCATCTGACGGTCCAGCGCAGGGTTCACCTCCGCCTCGATCAGGCGCGCGGCGCGTGCCGCCCAGTCGCCGGGAATGTTCTGCGCCTTGGTGCGACGATCGATAGAGGCGACGAGGCTGTTCTGAGCCGCCGGAACGTCCCGAGCCGCCTTCAGCAGGCCCAAGGTCCGGTCGATCACGAAATCGGGCGGCGCGGCGCCAGCGGCCGCATCCTCGCGCGCCTGGGTCGTCGCATCGTCCAGCTGACGCGCATACCCGCTGATGCGCGAGAGGAAGGCCTCGGCATCGCGGGCGTTCTCGACCTTGTGCTGGCTGTTCAGAAAGTCCGGCGTGCTGGTGAAGACCGTCGAGAGCTGGTTCACCACATACGCCTGCGGAAAGGCTCCCGCCCCGTAGCGGAAGTTGCGGAAGCCCTCGCCCGCGACATCCTGCTGGAACATGATCGTGTCGTAGTTGACCGCGTCCATTCCGGTCAGCTTCGAGCGATCCAGCGCCTTCAGCTGGGCGACGAAACGCTCATTCTCCTCGAACGCCCGACGCTGAGCGGCGCGAGAATTGTCGTCCATCTTGTCGAGCGCCCAGGCGCCCGCTGGCGTACGATCCAGGCCGAGGTTCGTGTTGAGTTGCGGCGACCGCTTCAGCACGGCGGCGAAGACTTGGTCGTAAATCGCGTTCGCCTTCGCGGCTTCCCCAGTCGCGGCTGAAGCGCCGCCGCTTTGAGCTCTGGCCCCGGAAGCCGCTAGCGCGCCTCCGGCTGCAGCGGAAAGGAGCAGGCGGCGGCGATCGATCATCCGAGTTCCCCAGCGACTTGGTCTGGGTACGAAGGGGTAAGCAACGCTCAGGCGCCCTGCAAGAGCGCGCCTGAGCCGCGTTATTAAACATTGGTAATGTACCCGCGTTCGGACAAAGCTTGCAAAATCTATCCCCGGGATCGCGAGGTCAGCCGAAGTGCGCAAGGTGCCGCGGGATCGGGCGGTCACAGCCGTCCAACGCGCGCTTCGCCGCGGCGGCCTTCTGGGCCGAGTCGGCCCAGCGTGGGCGTCGCCGAGTGCTTCCGCCGCTGAACAACTGGCGGAGCGCCTCGAACCAACCGAACGGAACGTCCTTATGCGTGCTGTGGATGTTCTCCATTGTCCTTCTCCATCTCGTCCGCTCTTGTTTGGCGCAGCGGACAAGGCGAAGATCGGTTGAGATCGTCGTTCTCACAAACTCGTATTCCTCACGTCGACATAAGCTGACTTGATGCCGGAACGCCCCTCCCCCCTTCCGCCCCTCGCCGCCATCCGGGTGTTCGAGGCGGCGGCGCGCTTAAAGAGCTTCACCCGCGCGGCGGAGGAGCTCGGAATGACTCAGGCGGCCGTCAGCTATCAGGTGAAGGAGTTGGAGGCGCGACTCGGCACGCCCATGTTCCGCCGCCTCCCGCGCGAAGTGGAGCTAACGGCCGCGGGCGAACGCCTGTCCCGAGCCGCCAGTGAAGCCACGAGCCTTCTCCGTGCAGCGGTCGCCGACATCATGGAGACGACGGAAGGCGTGCTCAGCGTCACCACGCTGCCGTCCTTCGCCGCCCTGTGGCTGGCGCCCCGGATTGGCGCGTTTCAAGTGGCGCACCCGAAGATCGCGGTTCGGCTCGACACCACCGGGCGCATGGTCGACCTCACGCGTGAAGGCATGGATGTCGGCATCCGGACCGGTCATGGCGAATGGCCTGGAGTGACGGCCGACTTTCTGTTTCCGGACGTGTTCCTGCCGCTGTGCAGCCCGGCCTACCTGACACACTGCGGAGCGATGCAGGGACCGGAGGATCTGGAGCGCTGCACCCTCATCGGCAGCCCCACTGAATGGGCGCGCTGGTTTGCGGCGGCCGGCGTGCCCGGACGAGACGCTGCGCCGCGCACCGCCTTCTACGCCGACACGCAGCAGTTCGAGGTCTCCTCAGCGATGAGCGGCCAGGGCTTTGCGCTAGGGTCGCCGATACTGTTCGCCGCAGACATCGCCGCCGGGAGGCTCATCGCCCCCTTCGACGTGCCGGTGGCGTTCGCGGGTGGTTACTGGCTCGCCTACGCGGAGGGGCGGCGGCGCTCCCCCAAGATCGGCGCCCTGCGCAACTGGCTTCTTGAGCAGGCCCGCTCAGACCCGGCGGTCGCTCGCTACAGCGCGACCACGACCATCCCGCTGCCGTCCTACCGCGGACACCGCGCGGAGCAGCCTTAGGCGGCGCGAAGCTCCTGCTTCACCCGCTCGGCCAGCGTCTTGATGTCGATGGGCTTGGGCAAGAACGACACGCCCGTCTCGCCTTCCAGCAGGTCCGAGAACTCGGCCTCGGCGTAGCCCGAGATGAACATGACAGGGGCGTCGCCGAGGTAGGCGCGCGCCGCCTTCAGCAGGGACGGTCCATCCATCCCAGGCATGATGACGTCGCTGATCAGCATGTCGATCTTGCCGGCGTTCTCTTCCGCCAGGGCAAGCGCCTCTTCCCCGTCTGCGGCTTCGATCACCTCGTAGCCGCGGGCGCGCAGCAGGCGCGCCGCGACCCCGCGCACCGCATCCTCGTCTTCGACGAACAGAATCTTTCCAGCGCCGGACAGATCGCGGGCCGGCTTGACTGGAGCCTCCGCCTTTGGCGTCGGGAGCGCCCTCTCCTGCGGCACGTGGATGGGCAGGAAGATGCGGAATGTGGCCCCGTGACCAGGCTTGGACTCGAGCGTCAGATGGCCGTCCGCCTGCTCGACGATGCCGTAGACGGTCGCCAGACCCATGCCCGTGCCCTCACCGACGGGCTTGGTGGTGAAGAAGGGCTCGAAGATCTTGGTGGCGAGCTCAGGCGGCACGCCCGGTCCGGTGTCAGAGACCTCGATCAACGCCGCGCCGTCAGCCCGCGCGTCCGAACAGCCGAGCGCGCGCGCCTCCGCTTGGCTCACACGGGCGACGCGGATCCGAACTTCGCCCTGGCCGGCCCCACCAGCCATGCGGATGGCGTCACGGGCGTTCACGGCCAGGTTCATCACGGCCGTTTCGAGCTGGCTCTTGTCAGCCAGAACGGAGGGCAGGTCCCGCCCATACTCGGTGACGAGCTTCACGTCCTCGCGCAGCAGGCGGCGCAGCAGGACTTCGGATTCCGACATTAACTCGCCGACGTCCAACGTCTCGCGCTTGACGGTCTGCTTGCGCGAGAAGGCCAGCAGCTTGCGAACCAGGTCGGCCGCGCGCACGCCGGTCTGCCGGATCTCGTTCAGCCCTTCATAGGACGGATCGCCAACCGGGTGGCGCAGCAGCAGCTCGTCCAGCCGCAGCTGGATGGCCGTGAGCAGGTTGTTGAAATCGTGCGCCACGCCGCCGGCAAGCTGGCCGATGGCCTGCATCTTCTGAGCTTGCTGCAGATGCAGCTCCAGCTGCTTCTGCTCGGTCACATCGAACAGGTAAGCGAGGCTTCGCCCACCGCTGGTGACGACGTAGAGGTGCGCGGTGCGCTCACCCCCTGGGGCCAGCTTCACTTCATAGGGCGGCCGGTCTCCCGCCGCATGACGTTGGCGCGCCTCTAGCAAACTCTGCGGGTCGAGCAGCTCGGCGAATCCAACGCCGGGCTGGCCGCGGCCGCCCGTCAAAGCCGCGAGGCCAGGGTTTCCCTCGATGACAGTGGAGGCGAACGGATCCTCGCCGTCGAGCAAGGCCGCGCCGAACGGCGCTGCGGCGGCGAAAGAGTCCAGCGTCTCGGGCGCGCTGGGCAGGCGCAGGTTGCTCCACGCCTCTTCGGCGGCCACCGGAGGCGCGGCTTCGGTCAGGTCGGGCAGCATCAGCGGCTGCTCGACAGGCATGGGAGCAGCGCGCACGAGATAGCGGTCAGGTCCCACGGGCGAGACGCTCATCTCGTGATCGTCCTCGCCCAAGCGAACGCAGGCGCGGCCCGTCTCGCCCTTTCGAGCATCTGCGAAGGCGATGTAGAGCGCCGGCGCGGCGGCTCCGGCGGGCAGCCGGGTGACACCGCCGCCGCAGTCGAGCCAGGCCACGTTGCAGGCGATGATCCGCCCGTCCGCACTGGCCAGAGCCGCCGGCTCGTCCAACGTCGCGATCAGGTCTTCGGCCGAAGGTTCGCCCCCGGTCTTGGTCTCGGTCGCGGTGAAGGCGAACAGGCCCATGATGGCGACGCCGCCAAGGCCCAGCAGCAGGAGCAGACCCGGCCCTACGCCCGGGGCCGCACGTACCGCCGGCAAGGCCGCCGCGGCGACGGCGATCAGGAACAACGCGGCCGCGCCCGCCACGAACGGGTCGATCACTGACGGCCCGCGCTTCTCGGGGGCGACCTCTTTCACGACGGCGTCTCTCCCAAGGGTTGAGCCGAGGCCTTGACCGAATCAGCCATCATCATAGACGACCCGGCGCCGCGCGCCTTGGCTGCTTTTGCCCCAGCACGAAGCCGATCAGCTTCGCCACCGCCTCGTAGTGCTCTCGGGGGATGGTCTCGTCTAAGTCGACCGTAGCGAACAGAGCCCTCGCCAAGGGCGGGTCCTCCACGATCGGCACCTCGTGCTCGGTCGCGATCTCACGGATCTTCAGGGCCACGGCGTCCACGCCTTTGGCCAGGCAGATCGGCGCGGGCGTCTCGCCTGCCACGTAGCGTAACGCGATTGCGTAGTGGGTCGGGTTGGTGACCACGAGCGTCGCCTTCGGCACCGCGGCCATCATTCGCCGCCGCGAGCGCTCGATGCGGATCTGGCGCAGGCGGGCCTTCACATGCGGATCGCCTTCGCTCTGCTTGAACTCCTCCTTCACCTCCTCCCGGCTCATGCGCATGCGCTGAGCGAAGCGGAACCGCTGCCACATCCAGTCTACGAGCGCACTGACGCCAAGGAAGGCCAAGACGGCGATGAAGAGCGAGATGATCAACTCGCGAGCGTACACCAACATCTCGAAGGGCGCTTTGCGCACCAGGCTGATGATCTCGGACGCGTCGTCCTTGGTGACTTGCCAGGCGATCACGCCGGTCACGATCAGCTTGATCGCCGTCTTGAGGAACTGGACCAGGTTGTCGACGCCGAACAGGCGCTTGAAGGCGCTGAGCGGGTTGAGTCTCTTCCAGTCGGGCGCGAGCTTGTTCGGGGTGAACAGCAAGCCGTGCTGCATCAGGTTGCCGCCGGCGCCCCCGATCATCGCCGCCAGCATGATCGCGAGCAGGATCGGCAGCACGGCGAAGATCGTGTGTCGCGCGATCTCGCGAGCGCCCCCAGTCTCGAGCGAGCTCATCAGCTCATGAGGCGCCGCGACAAAGGGGATGAGAGCCTCGGCCAAGCTCTGGCTGAACGCCGCGCCCCCGACGGCCAGAACGCCGAACGCGCCCGCGAGTGAAAGGAACGCCGGGAGGTCTTGGGACTTGGCGACGTCACCCTTTCGGCGTGCGTCCTCCAAGCGTTTCGGCGAGGCGTCTTCTGTTTTTGACTCGGGATCAGTCTCTTCGGCCACGCCTGCCTCCTCAGGTCAGGGTGTCGAGGAACGCCCGGTAGCGTTCGATGAAGACGAGCCCGATGCCGCCAAGGCTCAGCGCGAAGACCGACAGGCCCAGCAGCACGTTCAGCGGGGTGGCAACGAAGAACACCTGGAATTGCGGCATGACCCTCCCGACCAAGCCCGTGGCGGCGTTGAAGATCAGTGAGAACACCACCACCGGAGCCGCCAGCTGCAGGCCCAGCGCGAACGACTGGCCCATCGTCCTCGCGGCCAGCGATGCGGCGTCTTGCACCGGCACGGCCTCGCTGGGCTCGAAGAGTCGGTACGACTCCACGATAGCGGCGAGGAATAGGTGGTGCGTGTTCGACGCGAACACGAGCACCAAGCCGAGCAGGGTCAGAAAGGTCGCGATGGTCGTTCCGGGCTGCGCCTGCATGGGGTTGGCCGTCTGCGACATCGATAGCGTCGTCTGAAGAGACACGACCTCGCCGGCGACCGCGAGCGTGCCCAGCAGCAGGCGGATCAAGGCGCCGATGGCCAGGCCGATCAGGGCCTCGCGGATGACCCACGCCCCCATCTGCCCGACAGTGAACGGAAGCGGCGGCAGCGTCTGGACCACAACAGGCGTCAGGGCCAGCGAAAGCACGAACGCCAGCGCGAGCCGGATCCGCGGCGGCACGACGGCCTCGCCGATGCCGGGCAGCAGCATGACAATGGCGCTCACGCGCACGAACACCAGGCCGGCGCGCCATACCTCGTCAGGAAGGGCGTAGGACTCCACGCCCTACATTCCCGCGATTCGGCCCGCGATCTCCTTCATGAAGCCGCTCATCAGCGCGCCCATCAACGGCAGGAACAGCAGGAGCGTCAGGAAGATGGCCACGATCTTGGGCGCATAGATCAGCGTCTGCTCTTGAATCTGGGTCAGCGCCTGCATCAGGCCGATGGCCACCCCGACGATGAGGCCTACGATCAGGACCGGCGCGCACAGCTGGATCGTCAGCCAAATCGCATCTCGCCCGACGTCTAGGACTTCCGCACCGTTCATGATCACGCCCTGCCGAAACTCCGGCCCGGCAGGATTTGCCGCGCCGCCAGGCGGAAAATGCCGGGCGGATGGTTAACGACCTCTTGCGCACGCGCGCCTTGACCATAGCTGCGTTCGGGACGACGGAGGGCCGATGCACAACGACGACCAAGACGATGAGCGTTTCGAGGCTGGCGCGATCGCGCGTCAGGCCGGCACGCCGCTCCCCGCGCATGCGCATTTGCTTACCGATCTGCCGAGCCAGGCTGAAGCGGAGGCGGCTGTCCGCACGCTGATCCGTTGGGCGGGCGACGACCCCGATCGCGAGGGCCTTCTCGACACCCCGGCTCGCGTGGCCCGCAGCTACCGTGAACTTTTCGCGGGCTACGAGGTGGACCCGCGCGAGTATCTGGAGCGCACGTTCGAGGAGGTCGGCGGCTACGACGAGCTCGTGGTCCTGCGCGACATTCGCTTTGTCAGCTTCTGCGAGCACCACATGCTGCCCGTCGTGGGTCGCGCCCACGTCGGCTACCTGCCGACCGATCGCGTGGTGGGGATATCGAAACTCGCCCGTGTCGTCCGTGGCTATGCGCGGCGCCTGCAGATCCAGGAGAAGATGACCGCCGAGATCGCTCGCGCGATCCATGAGGTGCTGAAACCGGCAGGCGTGGGCGTCGTCGTGGAGGCGGAGCACAACTGCATGACGCTTCGCGGCGTCAACTCACCAGGGACCACTCTATCGACGAGTCACCTGATCGGCGTAGTGCGTGACGACCCGCGTACACGCGAAGAGTTTTTGCGTCTGGCGCGCGGGGGTTAAGGAGCCTGTCAGGCGCCTCAGATCGGCATCCGCATGATTTCCTGGTAGGCGGAGATCACCTGGTCGCGCACAGCGATCATTGTCTCGAGCGAGGCCTCGGCGCTGGCCACCGCAGTGACCACGTCGACCAGTTCGGCCTTCCCCTGGACCTGCGCGGCCATCTGGGTCTCGGCCTGACGGGAGGCCTGCACCGCATTGGTCATCGCCTTCTCGACCATCGCGCCGAAGCTCGGCCCCCCCATCTCATCGGCGGCGGGACCGGCGGAGGTGATCGTCTTCTGGGCGGCTGCGTAAGCCTTGGCTGCGAGAATGGGCGTCATCGTCTAGCCCCTCACTTCTTGATCAGGTCGAGCGTGCGGGACTCCATCGCCCGCGCCGTCTCAATGACGTTGAGGTTCGCTTCGTACGCGCGCTGCGCCTCCTTCATGTCGAGCGCCTCGATCAGCGTGTCGACATTGGGCAGCTTCACATAACCCTGCGCATTCGCCGCCGGATGGCTGGGGTCGTACTCCAGCTTGAACGGCTTTTGGTCCTCCGTGACCCGCTTCAGCCGAACCCCCTCGGCCTCGCCCTGGCGGGCCGGCTCGAACACCACCGTGCGCCGCCGGTACGGGTCGCCGCCGGCCGTCTCCGCCGTGGACTGCGCGTTAGCGATGTTCTCCGCGATGATCCGCATGCGCGTCTGCTGCGCCTTCAAGGCGCTGGCGGCCACAGCCATCGCGGCGTTATGCGGGGGCTTCACGTCAGGCATGGGTCATTCCTCTCCGGGCATCAGCGCGCCGGCGCCTTCGCGGCCATACGGATCATGTTCAGGGACTTCTGGTAGAAGCCGATGGCGGCGTCGTAGGCCATCCGGCTCTCGGCCATCTTCAGCATCTGCTCCTCGACGACCACAGCATTGCCGTCGAGGGTCGTCTCCGAATCGGGCGACGCCCCGCCGCGATGCGGCGACGGCGCGTTCTTCTGGGCGATGTGATTGGCTTGGGTCCGCGCCAACGCGACCGGCTTTGGGCCGCTCTCGATCAGGCGGAGGTGCTGATCGAAACTTTGCGCCTTCAGATCCCTTGGCCGATAACCTGGCGTGTCAGAATTGGCGACGTTCTGGGCGATCACGCGTTCGCGCGCGTTCAGCCAGCCCATTCGGCCCTTGAACATCGCAAACAGCGGAATGCCGTCGAGCCCCACGGAAGCGCCTCGCCTTAACCCTACACCGGGCAAAGCTTGCCGGGCGCGTGGTTAACGAAGCCTTTCACTCGAACCGCCCACCTACTGTGCACAACCAAGTGGCCGCAGGTCCCTCCCTGCCCCTTGAGCGTCCCGCCGGGGCATGCGGTCATCGACGCTTCGGTCGGTTGAGTCGTCCTGCCGAGGAGTTCGCCATGTCTTCCCGCCGCTACCTCGTCGCCCGTTGCACCCGCGCCTGCGGCGCCTGCCTCGTGCTCGATGCGGAAGACGCTTTGGGTTCGTACCGGCCGCCAGAGGGCCGCTCGGATCGCTTCCGCTGCATCTGCGGCGGACGCGAAGCGGAAGTGGCTTACGACGAACAGCCGACCGCTGCGGCTGGCGGCGGCCTCTTCCTCTTCGCCTGAGCTAGCGGCGGGCCGGCCGGACGGCGCCGACCGAGGCGATGCGCGGTTCGCGGCGGTCCGCAGCCCTGATGTCTGCGAAGGTGCGGTTCAGGTGAAGGCGAGCGTAGTGCCGAGCGCGCTCGACCAGAGCCGGCGCAAGGGCGGCGCCGATGCCCAACAGGTCCAGGCCAAGGTCGCCAAGCTCCGCCGAACGACCCGTCATCATCTGCAGCACTTCAGAGGCCACGGCGAGCCCCACCACGATGAGCGCCAGGTCGGTCCGCCGCGTGCGCGGGGCCGCCATGAACAGCAGCACCGTGAAGGTGTAGAACGCCAGCCCGTGGGCCGCCTTGTCCGATAGCCCCAGCGCCCGCTCCGCTCCCTGGAACGGCCCCAGCATGACAACCGCCAGCGCCGCCCCGCCAATCACGAAGGCCATACGGGCGCTGAGGATGAGGTGGGCAGGCGTGAACATCGGACCTCGTTTCGTGGTCCGACCCTAGGGCGATAGCGAGAAAGGGCCCGTGAACAGCCGTGGTTAAGGGGCCGTGAACACGACAGCGCCCTCCGGCCTTGGGCCGAAGGGCGCCTCGAGGTTTTCCCGCGTCGCGTCGGGGGGGCATTGGGCGACCCGGGTACGAAGGAGCGTTTCGCGTCCTTCGGGGATCAGAACGAACCCGCCGGCGGTCGGTTTCAGCTTGGCCTTATTTAATCGCGCCAGAGGCTGCTCAGTAGCTCATTGAACTTTCCGGAGGCCGCAAGTCCGGCGGCGCCGATCCCCTCGGCCTGAGCCAGCTTATTGCCGCTGATCAGATCTGCGTATTCCTTGTTGAGCGCGGCCAAGCGCCCGTCCGCGTCAAATCCCAGCCCCTGCTGCGCGGTCAGATAGCCCACGCGCCGGTCGTAGCGGTCGGCGTTATGCGCCCGGTCCGCATCGTACACGCTCGTCCCGAACGCTCGATCCGCCTCGAAGGCGTTGTTCGCGAACGCCCGGTCGGCCTCGAACGCGCGCGCCCCATAGTCCCGGTCCTCCGCAAATAGAGCGTTCATGTCGGCGCGGTCAGCATTCCACTGGCCCCGCTCACGATCGGCCCAGTCGTAATAGTCCTGCGCCGCCAGGTCTTGGCCGTAGCGCATCGCGCTCTTCATGGCCGCGCCGCTCTGCGTCAGCCCCTGCAGCGCCTTCTGCTCCATGATGGAGTCGAGCCCCTGCTTCAGTTGCGATTCATAGGCCGGGCTGCGCTGGTACATTCCAAGCGAGAGATCCATCGGCGCCATCGAGGAGCGCTGGTGCTCCGGCCTGGTCGGCGCGGTCGGCCGCTCGTAGATCGGTCGCTCTCCGCTCGTGGGGCCATAGGCGCTGACCGGAAAAGGATCTGCCGCGAGGCCGCTGCCTTCCCCGCCGTAGAGCAAGCCGTCGAGTTCGCCCGAAGCACGGCCGCCACGCTGCGACCATGGCTGCAACGCCTGCCGCCCCTGCTCAGCCAAGTGCATCGCCTGGCTGTTCGCCTCATCGCCGTAGCGTTGATAGGCGCGGACCTGATCCTGCGCGGCATTTCGTGCCGCGACGCCGCCCGCGGCGGAGGCGCCCAACTTCCACACGTTGCCGACGCCAAAGAGATTGCTGAGAAACTTCACGGCCTGCCTTTCAGGAGCTGGTGGTAAGGGGTGCTTCCGATCGGCCCCATCCGCCGACCCCGCCGATGCGCACCGCCAGGTGCATGAGCCGCCGCCGCCAGGCGGGTACGCCCACCACCTTCATCGCTTCCGCGAAGATCGCGTCGGCTTCGGCCCGGCTGTAGCGGCGCTCGGGCAGACGCCCGCCGTTCGCGTAGAGCCAGTCGTGGATGATGGCCGGCCGCGCCCAGGGGCCAAGCGGCGGGAACAGATTCCTCAAGCCGAAAGGGATGGAGGCGAAGTCTGTCTCAAAGCCGGCGGGCACGACGATGCGCTCGGCTGAGTCCGCGTCGGCGACGCGATACTCTAGCGGCTCCAGCAGGCGCACGATCTGGCGTCCGTCGCGGAAGCGTCCCGGCGCCTCCTCCACGCGGAATGCGCCCGTGATCCGGGCTGGCATTCAAGCCTCGTTCCGGCTGAGCGCGACGTCCGCACGCGCGAGCACGGGTCGACCGGTCGGATCGCAACCTGCAGGCCAACGGATGGCGACGCAACGATCCTTCGCCACGCGCGCAATGGTGACCGCGTCTGACTGGTTGCCGCCGAGCACATGGTATGCCGCATCGTCCTCGGCCTCGTAGAAGCCCACATGCCCGCCTCCGGGCCGCTGGAACACGAGCACGGCGCCGGGGACCGCCCGGTCCAGCGGTTGCCCCCAACCGCGCCAGCTCATGGCGCGAATGGCTAAAGGCGGCGTCGGCAGGCCTTCCGCCTCCACGCATTGCGCGATGAACAGGCCGCACCACGGCACATGGTCGCCCTCGTAGGCGACGCCCAACGCACGCGCCCCGAGGCGGCGCGCCCAGGCCATGATCGCCGGAGCGCTCTCCGGTCCGGCGCGTTCGCGTACGCCAAGGCAGTTGCGGGCCCTCCGCAGCCATGCGGGCGGGTTCGCCGGCTCTGCAGCCGGCGGAATGGCGTCTTTCGCCATGATCATCTCCAATGGTGGGTCGGACGGTTCAGCCGCCGCGACGCGGCGGGGCGGTGGGTCCGGCGGGCTCGCGCATCCAGCGCACCGAGGCGTTCAGGTCTCGAAGCTGCTCGATCCAGATCTCCTGGCGCTCGCTGATCTTTGCGAGCTCCAGCCGCAGCCCATCGATGCAGCCGACCTCCGCCTCCAAAGCCTTCACACGGGCGTTCAGGGCGCCCCAGGCGACGAGATGCGCCGCGAGATTGAACAGGAGCGTCGCCGCGAGACCGGCGAGCGAAATCCAGGTGGCGAAACTCACGACGTCACCGGCTCGGGATAGCCGTAGAGAGCCCAGGCGAGGCTGGCGGTCCCTCCCGGCGACAAGATCCGGACGTGCGTCGCGGGCATGCTGTTGTCGCTGAACCGTCCGGCGATCACGTACTCTGCGAAGGCGGCGCCGTCGCCGCCGGCGCCGCGCCCGAAGACGACGCACTGCTTGGCATGGACGTAGGCGACAAAGTGGGCGGACCCATGGATCATCGGGCTGGTCAGGGCGACGCCGCCTTGGCTCGCCAACGCGCCGTCATACGCTGTCTGCCAGCTGAAGCCGTTGTTGTAGCTGCCTTGCAGGGCGAGCTGACCGGGCGTGGACCCATCTACGGGTCCGACGCTCCAGACGGCGGCTTCCAGTTGGAACCGTGCGTAGCCCTCAGGCAAGGCCAGGACCAGGCCCGTTCCTGAGGAGACGGTTCCCAGGCCGCCAGCGAGGCGAAGGGGTCCAACCAGCTTCCCGCCGCGCGCCGAGAGGTCACCCGTCGCGCGGACCGCCTTCGCGTCGAGCGCTATCTCGTCGCCCTGACCGCCGGCCCAGCCTCCGAGCCGCACGCTGCCGCCGCTCTCGTCGCCCACGCCGTCGCCGACCTCCAGCTGAACCCTTCCGCCCGACCCGGTGATCTTCAGCCGCCCATCGGGCCCGTAGTCCCGTGTCAGCACCTGCGGGTCCTCGCCGAGCAGCCGCACGTCGTCCATCTCGACGACGGGCGCGTAGTCCTGGTCCGTCAGACGCACGCGAAACTCGGACAGGTCGGCGGCCCACATGGGCGGAAACCGCCCCGCCGCGTCCGCAGCCACGGGGTTGGAGCACGGCGTCGTCAGCGTCTCGTCGGTGTAGCTCGTCTTGGGGGTGGAGGTGCCGGCCGCGAAGGTGAAGAGCCTCGCGAAGGGAATGGGATCACCGTTGGCGTCCAGCGCGGGGTTGAACGGCGGCAGCAGTCGTCCGGCCATCGGTCGCCTCATGAAAAAGCCCGCTGGACCGGGGTCCTGCGGGCGTGCTGTTGGGTTGGATCTGCGCGCCTCGGCGCCCATCTGTTGAGTCGGTTCAAGGGCGATCCATGTCTGACTTCCCGCGCCTATCGACTCTGAAGACCGGGCTCACCAGCCGCTGCCCACGCTGTGGCAAGGGCCCGCTGTTCAAGGGCTTCCTCAACATTCGCGAGAGCTGCCCGGCCTGCGGACTGAACTATGGCTTCGCCGATCCGGCCGACGGGCCAGCCTTCTTCGTCATGTCCGGCGTCGGTATCCTGATCATGGCGCTCTTCGCCGTCGTTGAGGTGCTCTACCGCCCCCCGCTGCCGTTCCACTTCCTCGTGACGCTCCCGCTGTTCGTCGTCGCGTGCCTCGGCACGCTGCGCCCGACAAAGGCGTGGCTGGTAAGTGAGCAGTATGTCCACAAGGCGGAGGAGGCCCGGTTCGAGCACACGGGTCGCCACGGCCCGTTCTAGGTTCAGGTAAGGGTAAGGATCGCGCTGCGCTCCGCGCCGTCGCTGCCGGTCAGCCGGACCGCGACCTGAGTGTCGTTCAGCACTTCCAGGCGCACGCTGCCGCCGCCCAACGCCTTCCGCAGGACCTCCTCGCGCAGCTGCATTCGCTGCCACGCGTCCCGCCAGGGCCGCGTCAGTCGTCCACCCGCATCAACGGCGGCCACGTCGGGCCGCGGCATCTCTCCGCTCATGCGGCGTCCTCGTTCAGAAGAGCGGCCGCGAATGAGACGCGCACTGGGTCGGTGACGCGGAACTCGAACAGCCGGCCGCCTCTGATCCGACCGAGCCGAGTCCAGCGTGGACGCGCGCCATAATCGCCCAGCCGGCCAAGTCCGCGCGGCTCCCAGTCGCTCCATGTCCGCCCGTCGTCGTCGCTGTAGCGGAGCTCCGCCACCGCCTCATCCGTCTCCGGCGCGCGGTCCACGCCGCACACCAGAGCCACGCTGCTGCAGTCGATGCTCCCCTGCGCCTGCACGAACGCGCTGACCGTCCGCTCCAACGGCTCACCCCCGTCCGTCGACGCCTCGGGATCCAGCCGGAACACCCGGCCGCTGACCGCGTCCCCGATGAAGGCCGTGGCCCCCACCATCGCGCAGGTCGAGCCGCGGAAATGACTGCGGCCATGGCTCGCCCACTCCGCCCATGCGCCGGTCGTCAGGTCGAACGCCATGGTGCCCTGCCCCGGCGCCGTCAGCACATACAGATCATGGCCGTCGACGGAGCAGGCGAATGCGCTTATCGCGTCGCGCGCCGTGCACGCCCGCAGCATCTGCTCGACCGTGTGGTTCGACACCCGCTCCGGCACGCCGGCTGCGCGATAGACCTTCAGGTCGTCTCCGACGAACAGCACCGTGCCGTCGATGGGGGCGATCGAGCTCTGGGACGCACAGCCGCGGGCGTAGGTCTGGCCGGAGGCGCGCACCAGCGGCGCGTCCGGATCGCCGGACTGGATCCAGAACTCGGTCGAGGCCCGGCCGAACAGCACGGCTTGCCCACCCATCGCGACGCCGGCGACCGCCGCGTCCGGCTGGCTCTCGGCGGTGGCGAAGGCTAGGCCGTCGATGTCCTCGGCGTCTCCAAGCGCGGACCAGTACCAGAGGTCGTCACCCGCGATCAGATAGTAGAAGCGGCCTGCTAGGCAGAACACGTCCGATACAGCCTTGCCGTCCGGAAGCTCAACGCGCGCGAAGCTGGGAGTCCGTGTGACCCGCTGGCCCACGACGGTGCTGTTCGCCACCGTCTCCTTGATCTGGTAGCACCAGGCTTCTCCGCCGGCCGCCACCACCAGCTGGCGCTCGGACGCGGCGAATCGGGCCGGCCCGCCCAGCGGCACGCGGCCGATCGCCGTCTGCTCCATGTAGACGGTGTCCCCGGACACCGCGAACATCGCGCCGCCGAACACCCCATCCCGCTGAAAGCGCCCGCGGTCGGGTCCCTCGCCGACCGTATAGGCCAGCGTCAGGCCGGGGCGCGGCAGGCATGCGGCCTCCGTAGGGCCGCCAGGCGTCGCCTCGGCGTACAGGTTCTTCAGCCGAGCAGGCGGCAGGCCGAAGCCCGGCCGCGCCTGCGCGCTTGTCGCGAAACGGATCTGCACCACAGCTAGTACAGCGCCGTGATCGCCGTCGCCGTCGTTCCCGTCGCCCAGATGCGCCGCACCTGGTAGGCCTGCTGTACGCCGGCCGCGAGCGCGACCAGCGTCTCCTCCGATCCGTCGGCCATCGTAACCCGCACGTCGCCGGTCGTCCCCAGGTGCAGGAACCGACAAGGCCCATTCGGCAGGTCCGCCGCGTCATTGGGCGTGACTCGGTAAGCGCCCGCAGCGGGGCGGCTAAGGTGGTGCATGGTTGCTCCTTGGAGACTTTCAGGCGTCGCAGCTCTGGCTGCGGTCCACTTAAAGGACGGGGATCAAGCGCGCCTCTCGACGTCTGCTTCCCTGGACCTGCTTCTTTCAGCGCTGGTGTGCTTCGGATGCCGGCCCGGATCTTTATACAGCCGGGTAGGTCATCAGGAGCTCCGACTCTTCAAGTCGGCTCCCTGCCCGACTAGTGTTCACCTCTCGAGGCGATTGGCCAACTTTCAGGTGAATCCACCTGCGGAAGACCAGGTATGACTACACCTCTACTGACGTGAAAGCCGATCATATTCAGTTCGACACCGGGACCGAATATGTCTTCCGTTGCGCCAAGAAAATTGTTGGGGTTGAAGTACGGCGTTCCTCGCCACCAAAGATTATAGCCCTGCTCGTACAGCCAGCTTATCAGGGCGGGCGATTGCTCCGGCCTGTTGTTTTCGACGTGGATCATCGGCTTATGCTGCTGAAGTGTTTGAGCTGCACCCTTCAAGGCGTCGAGCTCCATCCCCTCAGCGTCGACCTTGATAACGTCGCACCGGAGCAAGGCCAGGTCGTCGACCATAATGACCGGCACATCGTCACCGGAGGTGAACGACCCAAGAGAGACACCGCCAAAATTAAACGAGCCCGCCGCCTCGTAGTCGATCCGGGGCGTTTTAATCGACCCCCTCAGGGCACCAGCGGCTACCTGGTGCACTTCAACATTCGTCAGGTTGTTCAGCGCAACGTTACCACTCAGTAGCTCGGCGATGCGCGCTTGTGGCTCAATGGCGATGACGCGCCCCTCAGGCCCGACCCTCTTCGCAAAAAAGACGGTGTGCGTCCCAATATTTGCGCCGATATCAATGACCGTCATGCCCGGCTGAATGACATCGCCGAGAAGCGTCAGTTCAAATTCCGAGAACTCTCCGTACAGCTCCAGCGAGCGGCCGATGAGGTCGTTGGCCAGGTACATCATCAGGCCGTGCCGGCACCGCTTGACCCTGAGTGTCGCGCAATTCGGCGCCGCGTTCATGCCCGTAACGATACCGTCTTTATGGTGTGATGGCCTAGTCTCGATGTCCGACGAGCCGGATAGCGCCCGACGCAAGGTTTGTGGTGGACGTGATCCGGATACCCTGGAGCCCCGTTGGCACGCTTGCATAGCGCCCGCCCAGGCTAGTGTTTGAGTTGATATTGATCCCGTAGAGCGTCAGACCGCGCGGTGAAGTGGATCGCGGGGCAGGCAAGAAAAATTGACCAGACCTCGCGTCACTTGAACCATCGGCCAAATGGATCATGTCGGCTTGGAAGCTAGTGGCATTGTGCCCGCTCACGTATGCACCGGCTGTTGAAACGAAACTTCCGCCGTCCTTGAACCGAGCACCGATGGGCGAGCTTGTGCTGGTGTTTACGGCGAGGAGGTGCAACTCGTAGGCCGTAAACTCCACGTCGACGATCATGTTCTCAAAGTCTACCTGAGGCACAGGCGACGAGATCGCCACCGTCTGCGTCACCCGCGTCGGCCGGCCCACGGTGAAGAACGTCGTTCCGGTGCACTGCACCCGGAAGCTCTCGCCTGGATAGACCTTGATCGCCGCACGCCCATTGATCGTCTCGGCGCCGCTGGGGTCGATCGTCCAGACCCCAGCTCCCGCATTGAGAACATGGAAGGCGAAGGTGGGCCCAAGGGTGGCGGCTCCGCTCAGGCTCAGCGTGTCCGAACCTGAAAGGATCAAGGTGATCGCCTGGTCCCCCGGAACCACGGTGTAGGCGCTGTGCTTCGCGGCGGAAGGTGACGAGGGGGCTCCAGAGACGGACGCCACGAATTGCGCCACCCGCAAGGGCGTCATCGCCCTGCTGTTGCTCGCGCCGGCCTCGGCTTCGGCCTGGGTGGCGACCGGCACGTCGATCGTCCGATTGGCCGCCAGGCTCCCGCCGCCTGTCGCCAGGCCGCTCCCGGAGATGATGCGCGCGCCAGGCACGCCACCCAGGTTGGCCAGCGCCGCTGACGCGCTCGCCACGTCCGACAGGTTGTTGGCTCCGATCAGGTCGCCCGCGCCCCGGATGTCGGTCGCCTGGGCGATCGCCGTCACCAGGCCCACGGGCCCCACATATTGCCCCGTCGCGGGCGGTTCGCCCTCCCCGCCATACCAGCCGACCAGTTGCTGCACGACGCGCGGCCCATCCGGCACATTGGCGTAGATCGGCGACCAGCCGTCGGGACCGCGCAGGCCGCGGCGGCTTGGAACGTTCACTTGCGTCGTCACAGGCGGAAGCTCCGGCTAGCGCTCAAGATCAGGAAGGCGGCTTCGACGCCGGCCCGCTGCGTGGGCGCGAGACGCGCCTTGATCTGGCTGCGGCCGCGCTCGGCCTGCGCCAGCAGGCCGGGGTCCAGCGCTGCGCCATATTCAGGGGCGATGGTCTGGGCCAGCAGCGCGGACAAGGCGCCGTCGAACGCCCCGTCCAGAGGCGAGGGATCGTTCAGCGTCAGTCGGCTCACCTCCACCCACAGCGCGCGATCGGCTCGATAGAGCCAGAAGCCGCGCGCCTCCCCATGCATGTCGACCAGCTGCACGCGGGCGCCGTTGCGGGGCGGGCGCGGCGGCGACGTTTCCTCGTCCCGCACCTGGTCCGGCAGGGTCACGGCGACGGCGTCTGGCGTGATCACTCGAACGCGCTCGTCCTCCCGCGCCGCATGGTCGGCTGAGATCTCCGCGTCACGCCAAGGCCCGCCGCCGCCGATCTCCGGCAGGGACAGGATCAGCGCTCGCAAGGCGTCGAGCGCATCGGCCGCGTCGCGCTCAGACGGCTCCCGCCCGGCAGGAACCGCGCGCACCAGCCTCAGCGCCCGCTTGACGATCTCGCGCACGGTCATGGCTCCTCCACTGCGATGATCACTGGAAAATCGACGGAGCGGATCCCGCTCGGCCCGCTCCGTCGCTGTGCTGGGCCTTGATCAGGCCGTGCCGGAGACCCGCACGCCTTGGCGCGCATCCAGCGTCTTCACGCCGTACAGCACGTCCCAGCGGTGCATGTGTGTGTCGTTCACGCCATCGCTGAAGCGCCAGTAGCGCAGCGCGATCCCCGTCTCCTTGTCGACGGCGAAGTCGCACTCGCCGCTATAGGGACGCACCAGCTTGGCCGACACCAGGCCGATCGCCTGGGGCGTCAGGACCAGGTTCTGCGGGTAGGCGGTGTTCGCCGCTCCCCACCAGCTTAGGCCGGCGCCGGCCGCCGGGACTGCCGAGACCGTCTGGTAGGCGCCGGAAACGATCATCGGACAGGCGATCGTCAGCGCGACTACGCCGGACGCGTTGGCGGTGACGTCCGCCAGCACGGTGAACGGCTGCAGATAATCCAGCACCGCCTTGGTGCGCGGGTTCACCGCGAACACGCCGGCGACGGTGAAGACGTCGCCGGCCTTCACCGTCGCGTTTGCGCCGACGCCCGTGACGTTCAGCGTCTGCTGATAGTTCAGCTTGACCGCATCGTAGGTCACCGCCTGCCCGGCGCCGTTCACCGTCCCGGCCGCTCGCGTGCCGGTCACGTGGTTCACCACCGACTGCGTCATGTACGGATCGACGCCGAGGATTGTCGGCAGCTTGGCCTTCGTCAGCGCGTCCTCCGCCACGCCATTTTGCGCGTAGAGGCCGATGAAGGCGCCGAGCAGACCATAGTTGTCGCTCGCCGACAGCAGGGCGAAGCGCCCCTTGGTCGGAATGGCCTGATTGTCCATCCGCTCCGGCGCCTTGGCGAAGTCCGCCGCGCTGTCGATCTTCTGGCCCGGGGTGCCGACCCAATTGGGCAGGTCGACATAGCGGCCGAGCACGGCGGAATCCACGTCCTGGGCCAGCACCGCCATGGCGGCGTCCAGCGTTTTCGACTTCAACAGGCTGTCGACGGTCAGCGTCTCCTCAATCGAGGTGAACTGCACGTCCACGCCGCGCTGGCGGTCGATCTTCACCGCCACCTCCCCTTCGACCACGTCCTGGGCCGAGGCGGTCGCCCCCTGTCGCACGGTGAACTCCGGCGGCCGCTTCACATAGACGGTGTCCCCCACCTTCTTGAACTCGTCCTTGAACTCACCTGTCACCTTGCGGGCGGCGACGAGGTTGTTCTTCAGCAGCGCAAGGCCGGCGTTGGCGTAGACCTTGGGCGAAAGCAGCGCGTTGGGCATGCGTCGGGGTTCCTTTGTGTCGTCAGGGATCTGGCTGGAGAAGTTCAGGGACCGCGCGACCGCCGCACAGGCGGTCAGGACCGGCGAAAAAGCGGGCCGCCGAACAGGCGGTCGCGGTCAGCGAGAAAGCCGGCCGCCGTACTGTCTTTCGAAGGCTTCGAAGTCGTCGGTGTCCGGGCCCACGCGAAAGCGGGCGGCGATCCCGCGCGCCTGCGGCGCGGGTTCCGGGGCGTCGGTCACGCGCTTGGCCGCCGGCAGCCCGCGCGCCAGGGCCGCCTCTAACTGGCCGATGGCCCGGACCTGCGCGATGGGATGCAGGCCGCTGATTTCGCGCGCGACGTCCGGATGATGCGCCAGCACATAGGCGACTTCGCCGCCGTGCTCGCTCGTCTTGATGGCGCTGGCCATCACGTCGCTGCAGGCCCAGGCGCCTCGGCGGCCGCCTTCCACCACCGTCTCGTAGAAGTCGGGACGATGCTCGGCGACAGCCTCCTGGCGAGCGTTCCACTCCGCATCCAACGCCTCGGCCGCGCGCGTGGCCGCGGCGCGCTCCTGCTGCTCGACCAGGGCGGCGCGGACGCGGGCTTCCACCAGGGCGTCCAGGTCGTCAGCCGGACCGTGCTCCGGCTCGAACGCTGGCGCCTGTAGGCTCGCCGCCTGCTCGCGCCAGTAGTCGCGCTCCCGCTCCGCATGCCGGCGCAGCCGCGTCGCCTCGTCGATCGGGTGCTGAGCGGAGGCCCGGCGGCGCACGGCTGCCGGCTCGTCAGCCGTTTCGTACCGTTCGGAGCCGGCAAGCCCCTCGTCTACGGACACTTCGGACAGTGCGGAGGCTTCGTCCGGGGCGTATGCCCCGTCGATCAGGTCGGTCATGGGTGCGCCTTGGAGAAGCTTGGGCCGGCCCTTCACGCCGCCGGCGATGGCGATGGCGCCGCGCCGAGGCTTAAGCCTGAGCCTGGCCACGAAAAAGCCCCGGCCGATCCGGCGCGGGGCTGTCGTCGCACTCAGCGACCGTTCTTGTTTTGTACACTCGAACCCGTTGCAAGTCCATGCGGCGGCCCGTCGCAGTCAAGCTTGCCCACAGCAACGCTGGGAACGGCTCCGCTTGAGGAGCATTCCTATCATTTGAAAGGCCGCCTCGGCCTTTCGCAGCCCCTCTATCTTCGGGGTTTCGCACTCATTGTTTGGAGAACCTGCTCATGCGTTTTCGCGCCATAGCCCTGTCGGCCGCCGCCGCCTTCGTGCTCGCCGCCTGCGACAGCAACGCCGACAAGGCCGCGGAACAACAGGCCGACGCCATCGAGAACTCCACCGAGGCGCAGGCCGACGCGCTGGAGCAGAAGGCTGACGCTGTCGAGACCAACGCCGCGGCGGATCCCGCGAGCCAGCAGGCTGCTGACGCCCAGGTGAACGCGCTGGAGCAAAAGGCCGACGCCGTCGAAGAGGCCGGCGACGAGAAGGCCGACGCGGTCGAGCAAGCCGCCGACCGTCAGCACTAATTCGTATTGAGGCGGGGCGACGCTCGCGCGTCGCTCCCGCACCGAAGGCGGTCGTCCTCGGCGCGGCTACGCGCCTAGACCGGCCTTCATCAGGGGCTCAATTGGCTCGATCAGCCTTCGACCTCAGTCGAAGATGTCGAAGATGCTCTTCTTCTTGTGATAGCCGTGGCCGTAGTGGCCGCGCTCACCACGTTCTCCCCACTCGCCCCGTTCGCCCCATTCTCCGCGCTCCCCACGCTCCCCGGGGTGATAGCCGTAGCCGGTGGGCGGATAGGTTCGCGGCGCGGCGGGCTGTGGCGGCGGCGCGGGCTGTGGCGGCGGGGCCACCGCCGCGCCTGAGGACGCGCCCTCGGAGCGCGCGCTCTCCATCAGCTTCTCGAGCTCCCCACGGTCCAGCCACACGCCCCGACAAGTGGGGCACATGTCGAACTGGACCCCGGCGCGATCCACCGTGGTCATCGAGGAGTTGTCGTTCGGGCACATCAGCAGCGGCATCGGATCGCCTTTCTGAAAGGATCGTGGATGCGGTCCGACATCGCGCCTTCGGCTTCAAGGCCGGCTGGCGCCAGAGGGGCCCGGTCCCGCTGAAGCAAGACATGGGCTCCTCCGGCGCCGGCGGCAAGCCTTAGCGGCGGCGCGGGCGATCCGTCCGGATCATTTCGTCGGCCTCGCGCAGGACCTTCAGGTGGTCCGCGATCTGGCCTCGAGCCAGCATGGCGATATGCTTCATGTGCGTGTTGCGGCCAGACCGGATGTAGTCCTCCTGCACGCGCAGCAGCTGCTCGTGACCCTGGATCTGACCGCGGATGTACTCACGGTCGAACATCGGGCCCGCCGGCATACGCTCCAGGGCAGTGATCTGCGCCGCCATCCTAGGATCAGGTTGCATCGCGGGTGCGGGCTGCCCGGCTTCGCGCGCCATGTCCCGCAGAATGTCGGCGATGGTGGTCTGCTCCATAACCTCCGACTGGGCGAAGCTGCGAACCAGCTCGTGCTGACCTTTCCGCTGCGCGGACTGGCTGGTGCGGAGCGCCACCTGGCCGGTCATGGCCGTATCCATCATGTAGCGCTGCTCGGCGCGGCCGAAGTCCATGTCGCCGCGCTGCGACCATCCGCGCTCGGCCCCCCGGTCATTTCCAGGGCCCCGATAGGGCTGCTGGGCGTTCGCCGCCGAGGCGGCCATGACCACGGCCAACGCCGCGGTGGGGATGATCTTCTTCAACATGGTCCCGTGCTTCCCTGAGTGGTCGCCGGCGATTGCCAGCGCCGCCCTCAATGCCCGCGACCGGCATTCAGTTGCCTTTTGCCTCCGCGTTACCTCGAAACCTTCCTCTACGCCTGCCAAGTCTTCAGTCGTTCATGGCGACGATTTACGGCAAAGCTGAAACCGTTCAGCCGATCCAACATTTGTTACCGCAGCAGCGGCGACCTCCCCGACCCGCTGCTCTAGGCCGCTTCGACTTCGCCCTCCGGCAGCCCTCGCCGGAGGGCGCTTTCGTCGCGCCGCGCCGCGCGAAAAGCGGCGCTATATGGACGCGCTTATGTCTCGTCCTCTGCTCACCTTCGGCCGTGTTCTGGGCATCGCCGCAGCCCTGGCGCTGTCGTGGCTCGCCCTTGCCGCTCACGCGTCCCAACCCGCCCCACTGAGCGAGCCGGAGGTCCTTGAAGAACTGAACTTCGCCCGCACCCGCCCGGCCGAATACGCCGCCATCCTGCGCGCTTACCGCACCCGCTACGAAGAAGGCGGCGTGGTGAAGGATCCTGAAGGCGGGCCCAGTTTGCTGACCCTAGAAGGCGTCGCCGCCCTGGACGAGGCGATCGCCTTTCTGGAGCGCCAGTCTCCGGTGCCGGCGCTGCGGCCGAGTTCCGTGTTGGCGCGCGCCGCCGCCGATCACGTCCGGGAACAGGGCCCCCGAGGGCTCACGGGCCACGTCGGGGCCGACGGCTCCACGCCGAGCCGACGCGTGCTCCGGCACGGAGTCTGGAGCCAGGCGATCGCGGAGAACATCGCCTATGCCCACGACAAGCGGCTGGTTGTGCGCCAGCTCATCATCGACGACGGGGTGCCCGACCGTGGCCACCGCGACGTGATCTTCCATCCCGCCCTCCGGGTGGCAGGCGTCGCCTGCGGCGAGCACCGCCGCTACCGGAACATGTGCGTGATCAACTTCGCGGGCGCCGTGCAGGCGCGCTGACGCCCCTCCCGGACCGAACACGTTCGTCGAGAACGTCGGATGTGTGACATTCTCGCCTCATAGGGGAAAATCGCCGCTCACCCTTTACCGCTAAGGGTTTTCGAGCGACCCCAAGCTTCATCTGCGCGGCCGGCGCCTCGCTTCCTTACGTTACGGAACCCTCGGCGCTCGTATTTTCCTCCACCCAGGCTTGTGACAGGTTCGAGACAAGAACCGGGCGAAAGTGCGTCGCCGTAATCGGTCGATTGTTTGGGGGGCGCTCGGGATCATGTTCCAGTTACGGGTGCCAGATGAATCTCAGAAACCGCCTGCTCACGACGTCCCTGCTCGCGGGCGTTGCGACCGTCCTCACCGCCCTTCCCGCCGCCGCTCAGACGGTCGCTCCCGCCGCTTCTGCTGAGGCCGAAGTCGAGGAGATCGTCGTCACGGGCTCGCGGCTTCGCGTGCGCGACTACACGACCGCTTCCCCGGTCACCTCCGTCACCAGTGAAGCGATCGAGTACTCTGGGACGGCGAACCTGACGGACTTTCTGCGGTCGGTGCCGGCGCTGACCGGCTCGTTCGGGACCCAGGAGGGCTCTGACGTCGGCCAGGGCGGCTTGGCTGGGCTCAACCTGCTGGATCTCCGCAACCTTGGCAGCGAGCGAACCCTCGTCCTCGTGAACGGCCGTCGCCACGTGGCCAGCGCTCTGTCCACCGATGAAGCCGGCGTCGACATCAACACCATCCCCGTCGGCCTGATCGATCGCATCGAGGTGCTGACGGGCGGCGCTTCGGCGACCTACGGCGCCGACGCCGTCAGCGGCGTGGTCAACTTCATCCTGAAGGACAATTTCGAAGGCGTGGACGCGCGCGCCCAGTATGGCGTCACCCAGGAAGGCGGCGGCGCTGAAGGGTTCGCCAGCGTCCTTGTCGGCCACAACTTCATGGAGAACCGCGGCAACGTCACCTTCAACTTCGAGGTCTCCAAGGCCGACCCAATCCGGGTGAGCGATCGGGACTACAGCCGCGTCGGTAACCGCCGCATCTATGTCGCGAATCCGGACGATCTGAACGATGACCCCAACGTCCCCGACCTCGTGATCCTGGGCGACGTGCGCTATCCCGACACCTCGCCTGGCGGCTCGGTCCTGACCGACACGGATTTCGACGACGACACCTACGGCTTCGACTTTCAGGGGAACGGCGAACCGTGGCGCACGGGTCGTCCGACCTCCGGCTTCTACGTCATCGGTGGGTCCGGGTCACTGACGGACGAGTTCGAGGACGAACTGCAGGCCGGTCTTGAGCGGCATTCCTTCAACTCGACGTTCCGCTTCGACCTCAACGACAACCATCGCATCTTCGCCGAAGCCAAGGCCGTCCGCACGGAGACCGGTTTCGTCACCCAGCCGAGCTATGACTTCGGTTACGGCGATCTTCAGTACACCGGCATCTATGTGCCGCTGGACAATCCGTTCATCCCGGCGAGCATCCTGGCCGACGCCCAGCGTGACAACCTCGCCGTCAGCATGGGCCTGCCCCCCGGCGTCTTCGTGCAGCGCGACAACATCGATCTCGGCTACACGACCTACGACATCACGCGGGAGACCTACCGCGGGGTCCTTGGCCTCTCAGGCAAGCTGACGCCCGATATCGAGTACGAGGTCTCCTACGTCTACGGCCAGACGGACGAGCGAAACACTTACCGGAACGCGCGCATCAATGAACGCTGGTTCGCCGCGATCGACGCCGTGCGTGACCCAGCCACCGGCCAGATCGTCTGCCGCAGCGATCTCGATCCCAACGCTGCGAATCCCAACATCGAGGGTCGCACGTTCGGCACCACCTTCACGCCCGGCCGCGGCAGCGGCTGCGTTCCTGCTGACATCTTCGGTCCTGACGTTTCCGCCGCGGCGCGCGACTGGATCAATACGTCCACGACCAGCGACAGCCGCATCACCCAGCACGTGCTGACCGGCTTCGTCCGCGGCGACTCGAGCCCCTTGTTCGAACTTCCCGCAGGCCCGATCAGCTATGTTCTGGGCGGCGAATATCGGAAGGAGTCCTATCGCTTCCGCGCCGATCCGTTGCAGCTGCTCGCAACGCAACAGTCCGACGACAACGGCGGCGACCTTCTCTACGACCTCACCTGGTCCGGCCAGGGCACGAACGTCGATGGAGAGTTCGACGTCAAGGAAGCGTTCGCCGAAGTCTCCATCCCGCTGCTGCGCGACCTTCCGTTCGTACGGGCCCTCACCGCCAACGGCCAGTTCCGCTACTCGGAGTACGACCTCTCGGGCGTCACCCGCACGTGGCAGGGCGGGCTCCGGTGGCAGGTGAACCCGTCCATCACGCTGCGCGGAAGCACCGCCCGCGCAGTGCGGGCGCCCAACATCAACGACCTGTTCGCACCGCAGCAGCAGAGCTTCGCCCTGCTTGAGGATCCGTGCGACCAGGACAACGTCGGCGCCGGATCCAGCTTCCGGATGGCGAACTGCACCGCCGCGCTCGCGCCCTTCGGCCTCACCCCGTCAACCTTCGACAACACCGCGACGGGCTCTGTCGAAGGGATCAGCGGCGGGAACCCGGACCTCGAGCCGGAGAAGGCCGACACCGTGACCGCGGGCATCGTTCTGCAGCCGTCGTTCCTGCCGGGACTGTCGCTTTCGCTCGACTACTACGAGATCGATCTTTCGAACGCGATCCAGCTCTTCACGGCTCAGACCATCGTGGACAAGTGCTACGATCTGCCGACGCCGAACGACTTCTGTGGACTGGTCAGCCGCAACGACACCGCCGGCACGGGTCGGGGCTTCATCGACTTCTACCAGCGCGTCGCTCTGAACGTCGCCCGCTATGAGACTTCGGGCTACGACTTCACCGTCCGCTATCGGCTCGACCCGGCCGACTTCGGCGTGGAGCGTGAGATCGGCACGTTCGACTTCACGCTCGTCGGCAACAAGATGGAGGAGTTGACCTTCGTAGAGCTCGAGGACGCCGATCCCGACGTCGATTTGGGCGATCCCAACAAGCCCGAATGGCAGGTCGCCCTCGACGTGACCTGGCGCAAGGACAACTGGACGGTCAACTACGGCTACAGCTGGTACGATCAGACCCTCGCCTGGGGCGTGGACGAGCCCAACCGCTTCGTCACCGATCCGGACTACGTGGAGAACCGCTACTACGACGAGCGGTCGATCCACGACATCCAGGTCCGTTACGAGTGGGACAAGTACGCCGTCTATGCCGGGGTGAACAACTTCACCAACCAGGAGCCGCAGGCCGGCTTCGTCGACGTTCCGTACGTCACGCCGCAGGGGCGCTTCTTCTACGTCGGCGCCACCGCCAAGCTCGGCCTCTAAGCCGCCTTGCATGAATGACGGAGGGCCGGAGCGGGCGACCGCTCCGGCCCTTTCTGTTCCGGTTTAAGCTTATCCTCAGCTCCATGTGGTCTCCTCAAGGCGCGCCAACGGGGAGCCGCCATGATCCAGAGCCACCTCATCAGCATCATCGGCCTCGCCGTCTCCACCGTGTGCATAGGAGCCTACATCTATGGCTGCGTGCTGCGGCCGCGGGCTTACCGCTCCCTTGGGGTGCTCGGCTTCTTCGCCACCATCGTGGCTCTGGCGCAGCTCTCCCTCTCCTTCTCCGCGCCCGACCAGTGGCAGGTGAACGCCCGCTACGCCTTCGTCTTCCTCGCCATCGCAGGCCTCGCTCAGGCCGTCGCGGCGCTCCGTGGCCGCCGCGCGAGTGAGGAACGGGAGGCTAGCGCCTAGCCGATCTCAGCCCGCGCCGCTGTTTCCGCCCGAACGGCATGCGCTTCCGCCAGCCGCGCCTCGGCGACGGCGCGTCTCGCCTTGGCCGCCCTCTCTTCAAGCTCCAGCGCCACCGCTCGCTGCCGCAGCGCCTGCGCTTGCGCCTGAGCGGCGGCCTCCGCCTGCAGGCGCCGCGGGTCAGCCGGTCCATTCGCCCCGCTGTCCTGAGGCGGCGCCAAAACCTGCGGCGGCAGCATGCGCTTCAGCCGCTCGCCGATCTGGTCCGCCATCGGCCAGTCCTGCGCCTTGGCGATCAGGTCGCCGGCCACCGCCGCCGCGCCCGGCACCGCCTGCACGAACGCCATCATGCTCTCGGCCGCCTCGACCCGCTTGGTCGAGTACGAAGGCCCGCTCTCCACCACCACGTCGTACTTGCCGCGTGCGAGGTCGACGCTGCCGGGCGCAGCCGGGTCGTTGATCCGCACCAGCCGGGCTGCGTCGTCGTCGCCCAGCACCCGCACCGTCCGCGCCGTGTCGTAGACCACTGGGATCAGCGCGTTCACCACCCGCCCGCATTCCTCGATCGCGGCCTTCAGGTTGTCCGGATAGATGTAGGTCGCGACGTCTCCCTGCCGGTCCCGCGCCAGGATCGCCCGGCCCGAGGTCTCGTTGGAGCGCGCCCCCAGCGACGCGTCGTGCAGGCCGGTGCAGTCCTTCATGTCCTGCGCCGCCAGCGCCGCCTCGTTCAGCAGAGCCGCCGGCACCTGCGGCGCGGGCTGCAACTGCGGCGGCACCGGGCCTCGGTACAGCAACAACGGGTCCCCTGAGGCGTGAGCGTTCCGGAACGCCTCCTCGCGCCCTTCCACGCTCTCCTCGCTGGCCAGCCAGCGATTCCGCGCCGACCCGGCCACCAGCTCGGCGGCGGTGGAGCGCCACACGTTCATCAGCCGCTGCGCGTCCTTCGCCCACCGCACGAGGCCGAACCGCACGGTCCGCTCGCCCACGGGGATCTCCCAGCCGACTGCGCGGAACACCGGCAGGCGCGGGATCGGGTACTCGAACGGTCCCTCCAGCACCCGATGCCCGGTGATCAGGTACATGACCGCCGAGCGCCGCACGGTCCGGCGGCTCTTGAGCGGCGTCACACCGACGGGCGGCTCCTCCACGGTCCGTCCGTCCGGCAACAGGTGCAGCACCGCCGGCCGCTCCTTCATCATCCAGTATTCGCACACCCGCACCGTGTCGCGGGTCATCCAGCCCTGCCGCTCCACGGCTTCCGAAAGCTCGTGGCCCATGTCGTCGTCCGCGACGGATCCATAGGCGGCTTCGAACGTCTTGCGATCCATCTCCTCCTGCACGAAGCACCAGGACGCGTCCGCCCCGGTAGGCTCTGTCGCCAAGGGGTCCCACACCACCGCGAAGGGGTTGCGGATGGCCGAGATGCGGATGTCCCGGTCGAAGGCGTCCTCGCCCGCATACTCCAGCCCGACGCGGAAGCATCCCAACCCGCACGCCGCCTGCGCCTGCCCGGCCGCCGCGTAGACGCCTTGCGCCTTGGACTGGTGCTCGATGGCGCGGATCAAGCCCTGCCGCACCTCCGCCACGGCTGCGTCGCCATCTTCCGCCGGCCGCACGCGGATGCCCGGCCGGTTGATGCGCAGATCGCCCACCACCTGCGCCACGAAAGCCGGCAGGCGGTTGATCGTCAGCACGGGCCGGCGCGCCTTCATCCGGTCGCGCCGCACGCCCTCGTCCCACTGCTCGCCGGCCAGGAAGCGAAGGTCGTCCAGCGCCTGCTCCCGGTTCTCGCGGTCTGCATCCAGCCCCTGCTGGAACCGCTCCCGCGCCGCCTCCAGGAAGGCGTCGGCGTCAGCATACCCATCGGGCAGCACGATTTGCGGCCGCGCCTCAGCGCGTCCGTCGCCGTCATGGCTCATCGGATTTCCTTGTCTTCAGTTCAGGAAAGGTCGGCGGCCTTCGCTGGCCGGCGTCGTCAGGGCTGGTCCGACCGCTCCACTTGCCAGCCTCGGGCGGAGAACGCCTTTGAAAGCCGCTCGTAGATGAGGGCCTCTCGCGCCGGATCCCCTACGCGCTTGTTGGGATTGCGGCTTACACAAAGGCCGTAGCTCCAGAAGCCGAACGGATCATCGAGCCATTCGCCTTCAAGATCCGCTTTACCGGCCCCGTCTTCGTAGAGAATGCGGGCGAGCCGACCCTCCGAGACAAGCCTGAACGAGTACCCGTCCGGGCCCTTCACGACGAAGTCTGGCTTGCCTCCCAGTCTTGCGAAAAAGCCGCGTACCCAAGCCATGCCTCGGCCTCTCCCGGAAAGTTTGGCCAGATCCAGCGAGAGCCGTCATCTACCGACGTGATGCCGGCGTATCACGTTCTTGCCTGTCAATACTGGCTCTTCGATCGTCTTCCAGATTCCTGTCGGTCTTACATTAGATACAAGGAAGACGTCGACGGGCCCCTCCGCTTCTTTTGCGAACCGGCGCGACGCCGCCCGCCAGACCGGTCCCATGTACCTCCGCGCTTGGTCCTGATCTCGGATGACGTTGTTCACAAGCTTTGTCGCGACGGTCAGAACCTTGCCGACCGGCAACTGCTCGATCGTCCGGCCACCCTGAAGCACAGCGTGTTGGGCGGCGGCGTTCATCGCGCCCTCGCCGGACCAGAACGCGCGGTTCGTTTTCGGTCCCAGGAACAGGAGCTTGCCGCCAGCCGACAAGGTGGCCTGCCCCGCCAGTTTGCCGGGATAGAGATCCCACGGCGCGATCGCTTGGTCCGCCTGACCGTTGTCGCCGGCGTACGTTGTCGAACTGACGGGCCGCCCTGATTCATTGAGCGTCCTGATGGTCAGCGTTCCGTCGTCGTTGCGCTGATAGTGCTTCTTTCCGTGCCCTGTCGGGCGCTGCCCGCCTGCGGTACTAGGGGCTTGGCGCGGAGGTGGCGTCGGTGAGGCGCCGGCCCCGCGCGGCTGGTTCAATCCGATCGCGACAGCCGCCGGACCACCGGCTCGCAGGAGCAGGTGGAGCGGCACATGCATAGCGTTATCTTGACGTGCAGGCGCGGGTCGGCGCCCGCCGGCGTTCTGGGAAGCCATTAGATTCCTTTCGTTCGTCAAAGCTATCGTGGTGACGCGGCGGAGTGCCTGAGCCCGGCGCGGAACTTGATCCACAGCCACGCGCGATCCGGACTCCACGGCAGCGTTTGTTCGCGTTATGTTCCCGTCATGGCCGACGGATCCCGCCCCTTCTCGCGCCGCCTGCTGGTGGCCTCCAGCGCTCGGGCGCTCACCCTGACGGAGGCATGCCGCCCGGGGCGGCGGCTGGTCGCCATATGCCGTTGCGGGGAGCGCGCCGCCGTTCCCACCGAACACTGGCTGGAGTTGCACCTTGGCGCCTTGCGCCTGTCGACCTTTGAGACGCGCCTGCGCTGCATCTGCGGCGCTCGCCAGGTCGCTTTCGAGGTCTGGATCGGCGAGCCGCCGCAAGGCGCCGCTATCACCTTGTTCCGGTAGCACTGGACCCACTTCCGGGCCACTCTTGCATTTTATCCCAGTTTAGGGTCACATCCGCGACGTGACCCGGTATAATCCCACAGATCAACCACTCGTCGTCATCATGGGCGACTTGGTGCGGAGCGAAGACGCCGCCTCGCCCGCGCAGCTGCACGCCACCTTCAACGCGGCGGTGGACCGGGCCAACCTTGACCATGCGGACGCCCTCGCCTCTCCCCTCACCATCACCCTGGGCGACGAGTTCCAGGGCTTGGTCCGCAACCTCGCCACGGCCGCTAAGATCGTGCGCGAACTGCGCTGGAGTCTCCTGGAGCAGGATGTCCCCTGCCGCTTCGCGATCGGCCGCGTCGCCCTGGCCACGCCCGTCAATCCTGAGCGCGCCTGGAACATGATGGGCCCAGGCCTGGCGGAGACGCGCCAGCGCCTGCAGGACAAGCGCGACCCGAACGCCTACCGCTTCAGTCTTCCTGGTGACCCGGTCGCCCAGCGCCTGCTCGACGCCGTCGGCCTCGCTCTCACAGCAATAGAGACCGACTGGACCGGACGTCAGCGCGACGTCGCCATCGACTCTCTGCGCTCCGGGGCCCGCGGCCAGGCGCTAGTGCGGCCTTCGGGCGTCTCCGCCGGCGTCTTCTACAAGATCCGCCGCGCCGCCCGCTTCGACCTCTACCAGGCCCAGTGGAGCGCGGTCCTCGACAGCCTGGCCGAGATGGACGCAGGATCGGCCTAATGGCCTGGTCCCTCCTCGACCTCCTGGTCTACCTCTTAGGCGTCGTCGTGCTCACCGCTGGCGGCAACCTCGTTTGTCGCGTGGCCCTGAAGGCGTCAGGCGTCACCCCGCCGCGACCGGCGCCCGAAGGCGAGGCCGCGGACGCCGCCGCCCCCACGGCCCGCGCCGGCCGCGTGATCGGTTCGCTTGAGCGCGCGCTCATCCTGGTTGGCCTGGCCGCCGGCGCCTGGGAGATTCTGGCCGCCGTGATCGCGCTCAAGACCGTCAGCCGGTTCAAGGAGCTCGATACCCGCCTCCACGCCGAATACTTCCTGGTCGGCTCGCTCGTCAGCGTCCTATGGGCGACGGTGGTCTGCGCCATGCTCATCTGGTTCGACTCGACCTACGGCTTCGACCTGGCGCAGCAGCTCCGCGCCGCTAAAGGCCCGTAGGCGCGTCACGACGGCGATCAGCCGGGCTTGCTAGCCACGCGGCCGGATCGGCGTTAGCCTCGCCTCAGGGTTGGAGGGGGTTCCGATGCCGTACCGTCACGCGCACTTTGTGCTGCTCCTCGTCTTTCCGCTGGCAGCCGCCGCCTTCTGGCGCGCCTACCTTTCCCAGTTCGCCACGGCCTCGGCCGAGTTCCACGCCCACGGGATCACCGCCACCCTGTGGCTGGTGATGCTGGTGGCGCAAAGCGCGCTGGTCCATTCCGGCGGACGAGCCGCGCACCGCACCTTGGGCCTGGCCAGCCTCGCGCTGTTCCCCCTGTTCATGGCCGGCGGCATGGGCATCTTCATCGGCATGGCCCGCCGCTACGTGGAGGAGGTCTCGCCCTTCTACGCCCTCTATGCGCCCGGCCTTGCGTGGCTCGACGTCGTCAGCGTGGCCGGCTTCGCCTGGGTCTACTTCCAGGCGCTGGTCCATCGCCGAAACGTGCGGCTTCACGCCGGTTACATGCTCGCGACAGTCATCTTCCTCCTGCCTCCGATCCTGGGCCGCCTGGCGCCCGTCCTGCCCCCGCTCAGCGTCGGCGGCCCGCAGGACTTCTGGAAGCTCGGCATCGGCTTCCAGCTCGCCAACGCCGTCACCATCCTCCTAGCCCTGGCGCTCGCCGCCAGGGCCGGCGGACGCGACGGAGCGCCCTGGCTCGCCGCCGCCGCCTTCACCGTGGCGGCGGCCCTGATGTTTCAGTTCGTCGGCCCTCTGCCCGCGTGGCGTGCTGTGTTCGTCCACGTCGCCGAGCTGCCCGTCTTGCCGCTCACCCTAGCCGCCGCCGTGGCCGGCGCGCTCATCGCCTACGCCGGCTGGCGAGCGGGACGGCCCGCCTTGCTCCCGGCTGCTGCGGTCGCCTGACCTCCGTCAGGCGCGCGGGATCCTCAGCCGCACCCGCAGGCCATCCGGCCGCCACTCTGGCGTGACCGTCGCGCCCAGCTGCTCGGCCAGCTGGGTGATCAGCCTCGACCCGAACCCGGTCCGCGTCGGCGTGGTCACCGATGGTCCGCCGGCCTCCGACCAAACCAGTTCGATTTCGACCGGCGTGGCGGTCCAGGTCACGCTGACCAGCCCCTCCCGGCTCAGCGCGCCGTACTTACGCGCGTTGGTCGCCCATTCATGGATGATCATGCTGATGGGCTGCGCCTGGTCCGGAGCGACCATGATCTGTGGCCCCTTCAGCTGGAACGAGTCCTCCCGCGCCAGCGCCGTCAGGGCGTCGTGCACCAACTCTGTCAGAGACGCCCCGCGCCAGCCCTGGTCGGTCAGCCGCGTCTGCGCAGCAGCCAGGGCGCGCACCCGGCCCACCACCGTGTTCCTGTACTCCTCCACCGTCTCCGCCTTGGTGAGGCTGAGGATGCTCTGCACCACGGCCAGCGCGTTGCGCGCTCGGTGATCCACCTCGCGGATCAGCAGGTTCCGCGTCGCCTCGTGCCGCTTCTCGTCGGAGACGTCGCGCACCTCCACGATCGTGCCGATCGTCCGCGCCGCCGCGTCGCGGATCGGACTGGCGGTGAAGGCGACGGGATAGAAGCGCCCGTCCCGGTGGACGAACACCTCCTCCCCCTGCGTCTGGTTGTTCTCGGGGAAGGCGCGATCGATAGCGCATTCCTCCAGGGGGAACGGCGAACCGTCCGGCCGCGTGTGGTGGATCACGTCGTGCAGCGGCCGGCCCTGGGTCTCCGCCAGGCTGAATCCCGTCAGCTTCTCCGCGGCGGCGTTCATGTAAACGCAGTGCTGCCGGTCGTTCATGAGGAAGATCGCGACCGTCGCGTTGTCCAGGACGGCGTTGAGCCGCATGTCCGTCTCCCGCAGCGTCGCCTCGACCGCCTCTCGGCGCTTCAGCTCCGTCTGCAGGGCGTGGAACAGCCTAGCGTTGTCGATCGCCACCGCCGCCTGGGCGGCGATGCCGAGCATCAGCCGCTCCTGGCGCGCCTTGAACCGGCCGGGCTCCTCGTGGCCGAAGAACAGGCCTCCCAGAACCTCGCCCGAGCGGGAGGCGACGGGCACGGCCAGATAGCTCCGCACCGGCAGGTGACCCGCCGGCATGCCATAGTGCGGTCCCATGGCCCCATAGCGGGGGTCCTGGGTGATGTCGTCCGAGCGGACCACGCCCTCGCCCTTGAACGTCGGCGCGAACACCGGCGTCGCCCGTGGATGCGGATAGGACGAGAACGCTTCCTGCGGCGCACCGGACAGGGCGTACAGCAGATAGGCTTCGCCCGAGTCGTCGAGCACATTGTAGAAAAAGGCGCCGAACTGGGCGCCGGTGATTGAGACGCCGGCGTCCACCACCGCCTGGACGATCGCATCCAGCTCCAGCTGGGAGGCGATCACGACGCCCGTGTCGTTCAGGATCTTTAGCGCCCGGACCTCTTCCTGGAGGTCATGATCCTCCAGCTCCGGATCTCCGGGCGAGTGTCCGTCCATGAATCCCCCATGCGCCGACGGGACGAAACGCCACTTCGACGGCTAAGTTCCGCGGATCCGCCGCTGCCGGCCAGGCGGTTGGGGATGACCGGACTTCCGGACCGCCAACTTAGCCTAAGGGGCCCTGTACCTGAGGACTCGCGCTGAAATGAGTCACCTCCCCGCCGCGCCCCTTTCTTCTCGCGCGTCCGTGGCCGCCGGAGCGGTCACCGTGTCGACGAGCAGGACGAACAGGGTCAGGCCCGCCTCGTCCTGCACGGTCACCGTCCGGCTCCCCGTGACCCACAGGTCCTCGGGGTTGTCCTCGAGCATCTGCGCCAGGTACCGCGTGGCCTCGATCTTCGCGGCCCTCAGGTCTGGAAGCTTCGTCCCTGTCGGATCCCGATGCTCGCCACCATCGGCCGTGTGGAAGAAGTACCGCGTCATGGCCGCCCAAACCTTTGTTAATCAGGGTCGGTTCCAGCGTTGCTGCGCCGCGCCGAGGGAATTGTGACCCGAGGTCCACACTCGGGCGTGCGTCCGCTGTTCACGGCCTGGCTGACGGCGCACGGTGCGGTATAGGCTCGATGGCGACTGCGCGCGTCGGATTTGCGAATGAGCCCCACCCTCATCGATGTCCTCAACGGCGCCTTCGCCATCGTCCTGGGCCTGATCGTTCTGCTCTGGGCCAAGCGCAAGGCTCGGTCCTACGCAGAGCGCGCCGCCGCCGGCGAGCTCACTTACCTGGAAGCGACCCGTGGCGGCCGCCGCTGGCACATTCTCGCAAAGCCCCTCCACTTGCGCCTCTACGCCGCCGTCCTGATGGCCTCCGGCGTGTTCAGGATCGTTGGCGCTCTTGTGGAGCGAGGCGGCTGAGCGGCTCAACGCGCCGCCGCCGGAGCCTCAGCTGTTTCCCTGCTCGCTGCCCAACTCGCGCGCCACCACATCGGCCTCGTTGCCGACCTTCTCCACAGCCTGGCGCAGCCGCTCGGGAGTCACCCCGAATTTCTTGGACCAGTCCCGCACCTCGTAGTCCTCGCTGAGGCTGATCCGCTGCCGGTCCGGATTTCCGACCTTCGATTTGTCGTCGCTCACGTCAGGGCTCCTTGCTCCAAGTCAGCTCAACGACCGACACGGAATCCGGGTTCGAAGGCCCGCGCGCACTTTTCTCCATTAAGCCGACCGTGAAGGCAGCTCATCTCAGCGCCTGTCAGGCTCCGATCAGCGGCGTCGGTTCGCCGGCCGGACATGGTCCACGACCAGACCGAAATCCTTGCATCCAGAGAAACCCAGGATCAAAGCCTCGGGGTCGTGGCCCGGAACGCCCGTGCCCGTGAACTTCTCGATGACGCCGGTGACCAGCACACGCCTGCCGTTCAGCCGCTCCAACGCCCGCACGATTTCCGCATTCGCGGCGGCTATCGGCAGACAGGGCTCTTCGTGCGGCTCCTTAGGCGCCCGCGGATATAGATTCCTGTTCTCGAACTCGTAGTTCAGCACCCCCTTCACCACGAACCGCCCGCCGACATGCGCCTCCGGCTGCTCGAAAAGCTGAAGGTCGGCGCGCGCCGGCGCCTGGGCGGTCGCGGGCCCGGCCACCAGCGCGAGACAGCTGGTCAGAGCAGCCAACAATCCCACCCGCCTCACCGCAGCGGCGGAAACGCCCTGAGCCGCTTCCGCACCTCGCGGCGCTCTGATGGCTTCAAGTTGCCCTTCAGCATCCGAAAGTCGAATCGGTCGCCGAGCCATTCCACCACTCCAATGCGGTCGCCTTGATAGATGTAGTTGACCCGCCCTTTCCGCAGAGCGTCCGTATCTCCTGGTCCAGGAATGAACTTGCCCCCCCCTTTTCAGGGTGCGAGTGACCGATGGCCGGTGCTCCTTTAGGCGAAAGGAACTTGCCCTCCTTAACATCGCCGATGTCGCGCGTTTGTCCGGGCGTCGGCACGAAGGCGTAGCCCCCACCGGGCTGCGGGACGAAGTTCGCGAACAACTCGTCTGTCCGGTGCTTGAGCCGGTGCATGTTCTCCAGGGCCAGCTGATCCAGCTTCGGGTCGCCGATGATGATCCGAGGCAAGGGTTGGATCGGCTGCATCTGGTCGTCCCCCTGGGCGCTGACCCGCACCTGCGAGGCTCTCCCCCGTCGAACGCGCCCTTGCCCGGCCATCTTGGAACAGCGCGTTCACGATCTTCCAATGCATGGTTCAGTCCTCCTGCTGATAAGACAACTGCGCTTTTGCAGCGGTCAATGTTTTTGTTTTGTTCCGTGCATAGCCTTAGTTGGCGCCTCTGTGGCCGCGATTTGACCCAAGATGCCCAAGGCTTGCACCGGGTCGCGCTCATCCTCTCACCCCATCCACCCCTGCGGACCAGCCACCGCCGCGGCCGGCCTCACCCGTTTCACCTCGCCGTTCGCGCCGCGCATCGCCAGCGCCAGATAGCGGAACGCGTCCGCTCCATGCGTCGCCCAGTCTCGCCGGGGCTTGAGACTGAAGCGCCCGGTCTCCGGCTCCAGCTCGTAGCGATAGTGCCGCAGCGCCTGCAGGCCGTCGGCGCACTTCTCCTGGTCGAACCAGCAGCGGCCCATCACGCCCCGCGCCGCGTTGATGCCGTCGGCCAGCGACAGGCGCGGCGCGATCCGAACCCGCCGGCCTAGACCCCGCAGCTGCCCCTCGATGGTGCGCCCCTCGGCGGCGAGCGTGCGCGCCTGGGCGTCGTGGGGCAGCCAGTCCTCGCCCCAGGCGTAGGGGCGCTTCTGCAGCTCGGCCACGTACCAGCCGATGGGCTTCAGGTTGGAGGCCAGGTAGTCCACCACCCGGAACTCCAGCCCCACCCCCTGCGCCATCCAGATGGCCACGCTGTCGGACCAGCCCAGGTCCCAGAAGGTGTGCACCGGCCGAGCCGGATCGTACGGCACGCGCCTGATCCGCCCCTCAGTGGCGGCGGCGCGCAGCTCGGCGGCGTAGACCGCCCCCTCCAGCACCTGGCGGCAGTGGCCCTCCCACACGTGCAGGGCCGCGTCTGGATCACGCGCGTACAGGGCGTCCTTCTCGGCGCGCAGCACGTCCGGGAACCAGGGATTGTCCTTCCAGTCCACCTTCTGCACCCACGCGCCGTCGGGCGGCCGCACCACGAAGCGCTGATAGGTGTCGTCCTCCTCCAGTTCGGGATTGAAGGTCACCCAGATCTCCGAGCCTGGCTTGCGGATGGTCGGGATCAGGGTGTCCCAGCTGGTCTTGGCGACGGTCTGCGCCTCCTCCACCCAGCAGATGTCCACACCCTCCTTGGACTTGATGGCGCTGACGTTGTGCTTCAGCCCGGCGAACAGGAACTCGGTCCCATGCGGCCCACGGATGGTGTCGGACAGCACCTCGTACACCGCCGCTAGACCGAGCGCCTGCGCCTGCTCGCTCAAGAGCCGATGCACGCTGTCGCGGATCGACCCCTGGATCTCCCGCGCGCACAGCACCCGCACCGGCCGCTCGGCGCCGATGAGCAGCAGGGCCCGCGCCACGCCCCAACTCTTGGCCCCGCCCCGACCGCCGTACAGAACCTTGTATCGCGCGGGGTCGAACAGCCCATGCAGCCGCTCCGGAAAGTCAGCCTTGATCGAGGCGGCCAGCGTCGGCGGCAGGAACTTCAGGCCTGACAAATCGCACCTCGATGCTGATCGGCTGGGGCTTTCGCTTTGAATCCGTATTGTCCGTCACGGCACGGCTGGACGCCTTGCCATGCGCGCGGTCCAGCAGGGCGTTCGCCGCCGCCAGCCGCACGGACTCGCTGGAGGCGTCGCGCATCAGCACGGCCAGGGTCTCCATGGCCACCTTCGCGTGCGTCTGCGCCGCCTTTGAGCGGGCGGTCACCGACCGCCGCCGAATTGGGTCTCGAAGCTACTCGGATCGTAGACGCCGAAAGCGAAGCCGACGAGGTGATCAGGATTCTTCACGGCATCGGCGGGTTCGTCCCAGCCGCGGCCATACCCATAAAACATGGCGCCTCGATTCCAACTGATTGTGGGAAAACGTCCGCCGCGCACCGCGCGTCCGCAGCGCCTCAGGCGCAGCTCTTGACGTTCTCGTTTTGTACCTGCAATCCTGATGCAGGTCCATGCGACGGGCCGCCACAGCCTTATGGTCTCAGATGCGCCCCGCTCTCGCCTTCGCGCTGATCACCGCAGCCGCATTGCTCCTGCAGGCCTGCGCGACGGCTACGCCGTCACCGACCAGCCGTGGAACGATCACGTGGTTCTTGGGCGACTGTTGGCCCGGCTGTGCAGTCCAGAGGATACAGATGCGTACGGACGGCCGCGTTGTCGTCGTGGCGTATCCCGTCTTCGACGAGAGGGTCCAAAGGCTCACCTATCGGATCCCCGCCGCTCGGGCGCAGGACGTGATGCGAAGCTTCTATGCGGCAGGCTTTTGGTCGTTCCCGGAACGCTATCCCGAGACCGACGATACGCACGACAGACCCTTCACAGTGGGGGTGAAGGTCGGTGGGCGACGCAAGATTGTGACCGCCTCCTATGGGTCGCCCGGCGTGCCGCCACTCCTTTTCGAACTGGTCGAGGAGCTCAGGTGCAAGACCGGAGTAAACGCCTTCGAGGATACGTACTGGGGAGTCCGCCCCAGAATGGACGAGGACTGCCCTTACCAAGCACCATACGATTGGCGGCACGACCCTGCCTTCCGCGGACTGAACTCTCGCCCTGAGCCGAAGCCGGCGGAGCCGGAGTGACACCGGGCCAGCAGAATGTCTACCGATTTGGTCGACAATTACTCGTTTGCCGCTGACGGGCGGCTCGCCGACCCTGCGCGGGCCGGGATTGGTCCCCTCGGCTCTCCGACGGGCGGCGCGGGTTGGGGCCTCGCCGCCCTCTGAAGTGACCGTCGGCGGAGCGTTCGCGGGGGTGTCCTCCCCTTCTCCCGCGGCCTCTCCGCCGGCGGATCCTCCGCCAGGGGCCGCACAGTCAGGAGCGTCCCATGAACAGCGGCAGACCCGTGGTGGCGGTGATCGGCGGCGGCTTCAGCGGACTGCTTACGGCCGCAAACCTGCTGGCGGACCCGAGCGGCCCCGCCGTCCTGTTGGTCGAGCGCAACGCCGGCTTGGCGCGGGGCCTCGCCTACGGCTCCGCGGCACCCAGCCACCTCTTGAACGTGCGCGCCGGCAACATGAGCGCCTTTCCCGACCGGCCAGAGCATTTCCTCGACTGGTTGAAGGGACAGCCCGGCTACGCTGACGCCGGCCCCGCCGCCTTCGCGCCCCGCGCAGTCTACGGCCGCTACCTCCAGTCGGTCCTGTCGGACCTGATCGCCGGAGCCGCCGACGCAGGCCGACTGAACATCACTCACGACGCCGTCGTCGACATCGGCCCCGACGACGACGGCTTGGAGCTGGAGCTCGCCGTCGGCCGGCGCCTGCGCGTGGACGCCGTCGTGCTGGCGGTGGGCGCCGCGCCCACACCCCGACCGACCGTTCCTGGGCTGACGCACCGGGTCGAGCCCCTGTTCGTGCCCGACCCCTGGGGGGCCGGCGCCCTAGATTCCATCGGGGCGGACGAGCGCATCCTGCTGCTGGGGTCTGGCCTGACCATGGTCGACATCGCGCTGCTGCTGCGCGAGCGCGGACACGCCGGCCCCATCATCGCCCTGTCGCGTCGCGGGCTGGCGCCCCGCCCGCACGCGGAGGCGCCGGTGCCTCAGGTCGCTTCGCCCCGCATCAATCCCGCTGCGCCCCTGTCGCGCCAGCTACGCGCCGTGCGCGAGCGGATTGAGGAGGTCGGCGATTGGCGCGCGGTGATCGACAGCCTGCGCCCCCTCACGACCGCGATCTGGCGCGCCTGGAGCCCAGAGGTCCGCTCTCGGTTCCTACGCCATCTGCGCCCGTGGTGGGACGTCCATCGCCACCGGATGGCGCCGGCTGTCTCAGACACGGTGGCCAGAGCCGTGCGCGACCACCAGCTGCGGGTCATCGGGGGCCGCATCGTGCGACTCGAGCCTCACCGCGACGGCGATCGGCCGGCCGGCCTGATCACCTACGTGGAGCGCGGCTCGCGTACCGAGCGCGGCCTGTTGGTCCATCGCATCATCCCCTGCATGGGGATGGAGGGCGATGTCGCCGGCACACGGGACCCGCTGCTGGTGCGGCTGCTCCGGCGTGGCCTCGTGCGACCTCATCCGCTGGGGCTGGGTTTAGATGTCGACACCGACAGCCGCGCGCTCGGCGAAGCCGCCCACCCGCGCCTCTTCGCGCTCGGACCGCTGACCCGCGGCGCGTTTTGGGAGTCCACGGCCGTGCCTGACCTGCGACGTCAAGCGGCGGACGTGGCGCGGAGCGTCTCAGCCGCGCTGGCGGATGCGCCTCCGGAGCGCCGCTCCGAAGACACAGTCGTGGACGCCGGCGTTGGCCGTTGAGGCGCGGCCTGGAACAGGAGGTCTCGAAGCCTGGCGGTTCGGAGACGCTTTTACCCGGTCACCTTCGGCCGCCGCAGCATCTCGGCCCAGCTGCTCGTCCAGGCGAAGGCCGACTGCGGCGGCTCAGGGATCGGCCGGCTCCAGAGTTTGCCGGTCGTAGCCTGCTCCAGGCCGCAGGCGAACATCTTCTTCATGTTGGCGGTTTCGAACCGCAGCATGTTGAAATCGCCGTCCGCGGCCGGAATCGTCGCCACATACAGGGGCAGCCCGTGCTGCTCGCAATAAGCGGTGCCGATGCGCAGCGCTTGCCGATAGCCGTAGCGCAGCATGGTGTCGAAGCTGCGCATGAGCACCGGCACGATGCGGGCGGGCGTGGTGCGTGGCGTCTGGCCCAGCACCGTGTTGACGATCACGAAGACGCGGCCGCGGCCAAGCCGGCGGTCCAGGCTGGCCCCATGCAGGATGGCGTCGGGGATGACGAACAGCGCCGACGCGAGGCCGCCGTCCATGTGCATCTCCTGATAGGTTTCGCCGCCAGCCTCCACGTCGAACAGCCGCGGCGGAAAGACGCCCGGCAGGCTGGCCGAGGCCGCGAGCACCTGGCGGAACAGCTTCAAGGCCGGCTCGCCGCCGTGTGAGGCGATCGCGCCCATGTCCCAGACGCTGGGCCGCTGATTGTCGATGTTGGTGGTCGCCACCAGCAGCCGGCGGCCCCGCGCATGTTCGCGCGCGACCGCGTCCACGACGTCCTGGTCGATGAACGCCTGCACCAGCGAATCCAGGGCCTCGCCGCGGAACAGGCTCAGGCCCCGAGGCGAGAAGGTCTTGAGGCTGAGCAGGCCCGCCGCGTGGCCGCCGGTGTAGCCGTCCTCCAGCCGCTCGTCCCATTTGGGGCCGAGATAGGCGAAGGGGGCCAGGAGCGCGCCCGTGCTCACACCGGTGACGAGGGCGAAGTCCGGCCGCTGGCCCGCTCGGGTCAGGCCGACCAGTGCGCCCGCTCCGAACGCTCCGCCCGCCGCGCCGCCGGACAACGCCAGGATGTTGGTCTCCTCGGGCGCGAGCCGCGCCCGGACCGAGGCGAGGCCGTCCAGCAGCTGTGGCTGACCACGCTCCACCTCTGCCTGGCTGAGCCGCACCCCTCGGAACCCGGCCGGTTCGGCCCTGAGGCCCTCCGGCGGCCCTTCCAGGCGCAGTCCGTTCCGGCGCCTCAGCGAGATCACCATGCGCGATCCGCCGTCCGGCCTCTATGCCCTGCCCCATCCATCCCGACGCATCCCATTGATCCTGCAACGGACCATGAGGGTGACGGTTGCAAGGGTGCGTCGCAAGCGTGTCTCAGCGGCTGCGGGGGGCCAGGATCTCGTCCAGCCGGGCGGGCGAACCGCTAATCCGCTCCAGCCGCGGATAACGCAGGCCTTCGTGATAGGCGATGCGCACAGTCCGGTACGCCTCGCCCTTCTTCACGATCAGCTCGATGGGCCTGTCCGTCCGGCCCTTCGCGTCCTTGATCGCGGTCTTCAGCCGGTCGGCGTCATAGGCCATGCCGTTCACGGCGACGATCTGCGTGCCGATCGTGAACCCCGCATCGAACGCAGGCCCTTCCCACAGCACGCTTGTCACGTTCCCGCCGGTCCCGATCACCGCGCCCAGCGAGTAGGTCAGGTTGGCGTTCTTGCCGGCGCTCTCGACCTGCTTCCAGTAGTCGGTCGGCTCCTCGGCGAAGGTCAGGCGGTAGCCGCCGCGAGCCAACCCCTCCAACGGGGCCTGCGGCTGCACATCCTGGATCTTGCTCTTGAGGTAGGTCAGCCAGTCATGGGCCACCACAGCGCTTAAGTCGGCCGCGACGTCCTCGATCGTATACGGCATCACCCCATAGTCGCCCTCGCGGCCCGCGCCGAAGAAGCGCTTGGCGAAGTCGTCGAGCGAGCGTTTGCCGCCCGTCTTCTCCCGGATGAGCGTGTCGACCTCGAGCCAGACCAGCTGGCCTTCCGAATAATAGTCCTCGCTGCGCTGCCAGCTGGACCAAGGGTTGGGCCGCCGCGCCGAGATGATCGGGTCGTTGACCGTGTCCTGCACGGGCCGCCAGGCGCGGCCGGGGCGCCCAAGGCTGTAGAGGGCGGCGGTCGAGGCGATCGCGTCCAGCGTCTCCTGCTTGCTGAGCAGGCCCGAGCGCGCGCTCAGCACGAAGCCCCAGTACTGCGTCTGCCCTTCGTAGACCCACAGAAGCGAGTTGCGCATCGGGGTGTGGAAGTCCGGCGTCCACAGGTCCGCCCCGCGCCGGAACTTGCCGTTCCAGCTGTGGGTGTACTCGTGCGGCAGCAGATCCCGCTCGGGGGCCTGCTTGGCCCAGTCGGTGAAGTATTCGCCGCCGACTCCGTTTTCGCTGGAGCGATGGTGCTCCAGCCCGATGCCGCCCATGCGGTCGGTCAACGCCAAAAGGAAGTCGTAGCGGTCGAAGTGGCGTTTCCCGAACAGACGATCCGCCTGCTTCACCAGCTCCATGTGCGGCTTGATCTGCTCGGGCTTGAACTCGAGCTGTTCGGGCTTGTCGGCGACCAGGTTCAGGATCACCGGCGAGCGGCCGCCCGGGTCCAGGTCCACGCGCTTGTAGTAGCGGCCGGCGAACATCGGTGAGTCCACCAGCGTCTCGAAAGAGACCGGCTTGAACGTCACGGCGTTGTCGGCCGTCGGCGCGCCCTGCGGCTCCAACGCCACCCCGTACGACCAGCCCGCTGGCAGCTTCACGCTGGCTTCGACCGGTATGCGCGCCGTGCGCCATCCGGCTGGATAGAAGGCGGTCTGGTTCCACTGCAGGTTCAGCATCTCCTGCGTCACGACCACCCGCCCCTGCTCTGGCGCCGTGGGCGTATTGTGCTCGAACGTGACCTCCACCTCCGTCACGCCGGCCGGCACGGTGACGCGATAAGCGAACACCTCCACCGGATCGCGGCTCCAGGGCAGCACCTGCCCGCCGCCGCGCACCACCAGTCCGCTGACCCGCTCCAGCGGCCCCCGCGGGGCGTGGTTGCCCGGCAGCCACTTCGGATACATCAGCGTCAGCGGCCCAGGAGCGGCGACGGGGATCGTCTGACGGACGCGGAAGATGCGCCGGTCCAGATCGGTCGCGTCCACATGCAGCCGCATCGTCCCGGGATAGTCGGCGTCGCGCGACGCAGGGATGGAGGTCGGCATCGGCGCGAGCTGAAGCGCCTCTTGCCCTGCAGCGGCCAGCGGAAGGCCGGTGAGCAACGCTGAAAGGCATAGGGCCAGGGCGGAGAACTTCAAAGCGGGCGTCCGTGCTGTGGCTTTCCAGCGGCTTAGGGCATGGCCGCGCCCCCGCCAAGCCGGACTGGCGCGCCTATCTTGAGCGCCGCCTAACACAGTTGAAGGCGGCCTCGCTCCGATGGGTCCAATCTGGGGCCGAGGAGAAAGAGCATGCAGCCCCAGTCTACCGAACAGATCGTCTCCGTCACACCGCTGGGCAGCGGCTGGGCGGTGACCTGGCCGTTTTCTGAGCTGTCTCTGATGTTCCGCTCCGCCAGTCGCGCGGAGGCGGAGGGGCGCTCCCTCGCCAATAGGATGGCGCAACTCGGCTACCACTCCCGATTGATCGTGCATGACCGTCGGGGCGGCCTCGCGGGCGCGGTGACCTTCTCGGCGGACCGCCCCGGGAACCACTAAGCCGCCGCCGAACGAAGCGCGGCGGCGCGCGTTCTCCGCCTGCCACTGCGGAGAAGATGAGTGAACGAAGGCAGCTTCGCGACCGCGGCTCGGGCGAATGGCCCGACGGTCAATCCTCCGACCCGCGGCGGCTTGACGCCCGCGCTCGAGCGCAACATCGCCGCTCTGCAGGAACGCCGTCGGCGCGAGGACAAGCAGGCCTCCCTTGGCGACCGGCTGGCTCAGGCGATCACCGCCTTCACCGGCTCGATGACCTTCGTCTACCTGCATCTCCTGATGTTCGGGACGTGGATCGTCGTGAACCTCGGCTGGATCCCGGGCGCGCCCCGCTTTGACCGCAGCTTCGTGGTCTTGGCCATGGTCGCTTCCGTGGAGGCGATTTTCCTCTCGACCTTCGTGCTGATCAGCCAGAACCGCATGCAGGCGGCCGCGGACAAGCGGGCCGATCTCGACCTGCAGATCAATCTGCTGGCGGAGCACGAGATCACTCGGCTCATTCACCTCGTCTCCGCCGTCGCTGAGCGTGTGGGCGTGTCGGTCGATGGGGACGGCGATCTGGACGAGATCAAGCGCGACATCGCGCCTGAAGCCGTTCTCGACGAGCTGGAGGCGCGGCGCGACGGCTAACGCGTCAGATGCTTGCGTAGGAAGCCGGCCGTCTCGTCCACCGTCGGCTCAAACCAGGGATGCACCAGCCAGAACGGGTGCGGCGTGTCGGCCATGACGATCAGATCGGAATCGATCCCTAACGCTCGAAGGCGGTCCTTCATCTCTCGGCGGCCGGGCAGGACGGGCCTCGCTGCGGTGCTGTTGATGAAGAGCGTCGGAGCGCTCTCCGCCGTCACCCAGGTCAGCGGCGAGGCCTCGAACCAGACCTCCCGTCGCGCCGCGTAGTCCCCGCCGAGGAACCGCGAAGTCGCGCCCTGCCGCTGCATCTCCTGCGCGATCAGCGCCGCGTCTGGAAACGAGACCGCGCCGTCGATGTCCACAACCGCCTGAACGGCGCTCGAGACGCCGGCTGACCCGCCGGAGCCCTCCAGTGGGGCGGCGCCGTTGCTTGCGCCGAGCATAGCCGCCAGGTGGCCGCCCGCCGACCCGCCGACGACGCCGATCCGGTCCGGGTTGATCCCGTAGTCAGCGGCATGGTTCCGCAGCCAGCGCACGGCGGACTTCAGATCATGCAGCGGCTGCGGCCAGCGGCTGTGCTCCCCCAGGCTGTAGGTCACCGGCACGGCCACGAAGCCACGGGCCGCCAAGGCCTTGGCGAACGGCCGCTCCATCTGTCGGGAGCCGCTCTCCCAGCCGCCGCCATGCACGACGAGAACCGCGGGCAGCGCTCCCGGTCGCGCTGGCCGGTAGATGTCCAGCGCCAGCTCGCGTCCGCCCGGACGCGCATAGACCACGTCCTCCCGCGCGGCGACGCCCCTGGGCGTCGCGGCGGAAGGCTTGGAGACGTTCGGGTAGAGTTTCGACTGCTGCTCGACCACGCCGTCGACCGTGAAGGGCTGGGACGGCAGGACAGGTCGGTTCGCAGGCGCCTGGGCGTTCACCGCCGTGGCCGCACAGAGCAGGCCCGTGATCAATAGAAGGCGCACTGTACGCATGTCCCGAACCTCCCGCCCGGGACATGCGTACACGGCTTTGACGCTCTCCGACTAGCGGGCCAGCGAACGAGCCCGGGTCAGGTGCTGCTGCACGATCGGCGCGGTCTTCGCGGCGGCCGCCTTCAGCGTGGCGTTGTCGCCGTCGCGGGCGTAGCCCTGGTGAATCATCAGCGCCTCTTCGTGGCCCATCACCTGCTCGCGCATGTACATGGCGTCGAAGCCGGCGGCCGGCGCGTTCTGCAGGGCGGCGACCTTCGCCGCCTTGTCGGCGGGCAGCGCGGGCGGCGGCGGAGTCATGCCGGCTTGGCGCGCGGCAGCCATCAGGTCAGCGCTCGTCTTGGTGTGGTGGTCGATCATCATCTGCGCGAACTGGCGCACGTCCGCGTTCGAGGCCTTCTGCAGGGCGACTTGCGAGGACTGGATTTCGAACTGATCGCTGGCGGCCGCCATCGTCAGGTACTGCGCCGCCGTCTTCGGCGCCATGGCGTGGCCGGCGTGGTCGCCGCCCGACTGATACAGGTTTGACGAACGGTTGTCCGACATGCCGGCGCAGGCTGTCAGGAGCGCCGCGGTCGAAACAACGCATAAGCTTCGCATGAGCATGGTTCACGTCTCCGGTTGGGGTGTGGCCACAACTGAAGATCGCTCAGGTTGTTCCAGTATTCACATTTGATGACCCAACAAAGCAAAGCTGCAGCTTTGGAACCGCAGTGCGCCTGTGCGGTTCACGGCTCTGCTGGAGGTCATCACGTGCGCATCCATCATTTGAACTGCGGGACCGACTGCCCATTCGGCGGCGCCTTGTTCGACGGCCGCAGCAAGGGCGCCCTGGGCCACCTCGTCTGCCACTGCCTTCTCATTGAAACTGATCGGTCGGGCCTCGTGCTCGTCGACACCGGCTACGGCCTGAAGGACGTCCGCAAGCCGCTTCCGCGTCTAAGCGCCCCCTTCATGACGCTGTTGAACATCCGCCTTCGGGAGGAGGAGACGGCGATCCGCCAGGTGCAGCGCCTGGGCTTCGACCCCGGTGACGTACGCCACATCGTCCTCACCCACCTCGACTTCGATCATGCCGGTGGGCTCGAGGACTTTCCCAACGCACGGGTCCACGTGATGGCGGCCGAACGCGAGGCGGCGACGAGCGGACGGCATGGCTTCATTCCAAAGAACCGCTACCGACCCATGCAGTTCGACGAGGTGCGCGACTGGCGTACCTACCGCGACGGGGGCGGAGAGCCTTGGTTCGGCTTCGAGGCGGTGCGCGATCTGGAAGGTCTGCCCCCCGAAATCCTGCTCATTCCACTGCGCGGCCATACCTGGGGACACGCCGGCGTCGCCGTTCAGAGCGCGAACGGTTGGCTGCTCCACGCGGGGGACGCCTACTTCTATCGCGACGAGGTTCGTCGACCCGATCGCAAATGTACGCCTGGCTTGCGGGGCTACCAGCGGATGATGGAAGTGGATCGCCCTGCCCGACTCTACAACCAACGCCGCCTGCGAAAGCTTTCGCTCGACGGCTCGGCTGGCGTGAAGCTGATCTGCGCCCATGATGTGGTGGAGTTCGAGGCTGCCGCGGCGGGCCGATGGCTGTAACAGGCAAACATAGGTTAAACTGTCGACTTTCCGACACTCCATGAAGGAAGCAGTTTCAAGTATATAGCGCCGCAGGGCAGGAACACGGCAGAGGTTCAGCCGTTCAGCTTTTGACCGGCCCCCCTGAGAGGGCCGGCGAGGAAGCGAATGGCCTGTCACCCACGTCGTCACGATCGCCCGGAGCGGACGCCCCGTTGCCTCGGACGCCGTCCAACTGCGTCGGGAAGATCATGAGTACAGTCACTGCAAAGGCTGCGGACAGCGACGTGCAAACCGCCGCGCAGCCACTGCTCAGTGTCCTGGAGAAGAGCGTCTACCGGGGCCCTCACCTGTTCAGCAACACGCCGATGATCCGCATGCAGGTGGATCTGGGCGCCCTGGAGGAATGGCCCACCCACCGCCTCACGGGCTTCGCTGACAGCCTCCTTGAGCTGCTACCCTCGCTTCAGAAGCACGGTTGCAGCTATCGCCGCGCAGGAGGCTTCGTCGAACGGCTGCGGGAAGGCACCTGGATCGGCCACGTCATCGAACACGTGGCCCTTGAGCTGCAGACCTTGGCGGGCAGCCGTGTGACCCGTGGCAAGACGCGGTCGGTCCGCGGTCGGCCAGGCGTCTACAATGTGCTATTCGCCTACCGCGATGAGACGGTGGGCCTGAAGGCCGGCGCCTGGGCCCTGCGCCTGGTCGAATCGCTCCTCCCGGCCGAGCTGCGGGGCTGGAGCGGCGTCGATCGCCTGGACCGGGACGCTGCCGCCGCTCCCCTGTCGCTGACCGATGCGCTGCGCGATCTCACTGACGCCCTTCGCCGCAACGCTCTAGGGCCGACGACACAGTCCCTCGTGGATGAGGCCGAACGGCGCGGGATACCCGTCCAGCGCCTGGATGAGCGCAGCTTGATACAATTCGGGTACGGCTCTCGCCAGAAGCGCATCCGCGCCTCGATCACCAGCGACACCGGTCACATCGCTGTTGAGACCGCGAGCGACAAGAACCTGACCAAGGCCCTCCTTGAGCAGGCGGGTCTGCCGGTCCCCCGCGGGGCGCTGGTGCGGACGGCCGAGGAGGCCGTGCGCGAGGCCGCCCGTATCCGTGGGCCCGTCGTCACCAAGCCGCTGGACGGCAACCATGGGCGGGGCGTCAGCGTCGGCCTCAAGACTGCCGACGAGGTCCGCTGGGGCTTCGAGCAGGCCATCGCCCAGGGCCGTCGCGTCCTTGTCGAGGAGATGCTCCCCGGGCGCGACCACCGCATCCTGGTGGTGGCTGGCGAGCTCGTGGCGGTCGCCGAGCGGGTGCCCGCCCACGTCGTCGGCGACGGCGTAAGCACGATCGCTCAGCTCATTGACGAGGTGAACCGCGATCCCCGCCGGGGCCACGGCCACGAGAAGGTGATGACGCGGATCAAGGTGGACGATCATGTCCGCGATCAGCTCGCACACTTGGACCTGACGCTGGACAGCGTCCCCGCGGCGGGGCGCTTCGTTCAGCTGCGGACCACCGCCAACCTGTCGACCGGCGGCACCGCCATCGACCGCACGGACGACATTCACCCCGACAACCAGGCCATCGCCGAGCAGGCGGCGGCGGTGATCGGGCTCGACGTCTGCGGCATCGACTTCCTGGCGCCCGACATCACCAAGTCAGTCCGGGAAACCGGCGGCGGCATCGTGGAGGTCAATGCTGCGCCCGGCTTCCGCATGCACCTTGAGCCGTCCGAAGGGCTGCCCCGCGACGTGGCGCGCCCGGTGCTTCGGGCCATGTTCCCCCCGGAAGCCCGCTCGCGCATTCCGATCATCGCCGTCACCGGCACGAACGGGAAGTCGACCACCGTGCGGATGATCGCGCACGTCCTCCAGAACCAGGGTCAGCGGGTGGGGATGACGACCACCAGCGGCGTCTATGTCTGCGGACGCTTGCTGATGCCGGCCGATGCGTCCGGCCCCAAGAGCGCCCGCATGGTCCTGCGCAATCCCAAGGTCGACGTGGCGGTGCTCGAAACGGCTCGCGGCGGCATCGTGCGGGAAGGCCTGGGCTTCCCCGACGCCGACATCGGCGCGGTCCTGAACGTCACCGAGGATCACCTGGGCCTGAAGGGCATCGACACCATCGAAGACTTGGCCGCGGTCAAGTCCGTCGTGGTCGAGAGCGTCGCCCGCCGCGGCTTCAGCATCCTCAACGCCGACGACCCGCACACCATCCGCATGGAGCGTCACGCCGGCGGCCGAACCGTGTGGTTCTCAATGCGTGGCGGTGACGAGACGCCCGGCTTCTTGCGGCGTCACGTCGTGGACGGCGGCCTCGCCGTCATTCGCGAGCCCGGCCCCCGCGGCGGCGACATCGTCGTCTATCGAGAGGGTGAGCGTCAGCGCGTCATGAGCGCGGCGGAGATCCCGGCCACCCTGAACGGCATGGCCGAGTTCAACACCGCCAACGCGCTGGCCGCTGTGGCGATCTGCGCCGCCCACGGCGTGCCCCTGCCAACGATCAAGCGCGCCATGGCGACCTTCGCCACCACCTTCGAGCAATCCCCTGGCCGGCTGAACATCTACGACGGCCATCCCTTCCGCGTGATCATGGACTACGCCCATAACCCGGCGAGCCTCACAGCGCTGGGCGACCTCATTGGACGCATGCGCAGCGACTACGGACGAGTCATCGGCATGGTCTCCATCCCCGGCGACCGCCGCGACGAGGACATCCGCCACATGGGCGAGCTCGCGGCCAACATCTTCGATGAAGTCGTCCTGCGCGAAGGCCCCGACGGCCGCGGTCGCCCGACCGGCGAGGTGAACGCGCTCATGTCGCAGGGTGCGATCGCCGCCGGCCTGGCGCCGGAGCGGATGCGCCGGATCATTGAGGAGCCGGAGGCCGTCGAGGCCACGCTGCGCATGGGGCGACCGGGCGACCTGATCGTGATCCTGCCCAGCGCGGTGGACCGTGTCTGGCGCCAGATCCAGGACTTTTCCCCGACACGCCTCCGTGCGGAGGAACGGAGCGCGGGCGAAGCGACTTTCCGCCTCTAGGGCGGCGATCGCTTTCGCCGCGCGCCTTCCACACGACACAAGGAGATCCGCATGGCGGACGCATCCCCGCGGCGCCCCGGCCCGCTGATCATCATCGGCGGTCACGAGGACAAGGAGGGCGACAAGCTCATCCTGGAGGAGGTCGCGCGGCGGCTGAACGGGGGAAAGCTGGTTGTGGCCACGGTCGCGTCGCACCAGCCGGAGGGCTACTTCGAAGCCTATCAGGAGGCGTTCGGCGCGTTCGGAGTGACCGAGATGGTCGAGCTCTACGTGCACGACCGGGCCGAGACTCTCGACGAGGCGGCGCTCGGCACCCTCGAGGACGCGGCCGGGGTCTTCTTCACGGGCGGTGACCAGCTCCGCATCTCCAGCCAGATCGGCGACACCCCGATTGAGCGGCGTGTCCGTGAGATCCACGCCCGAGGAGGCGTGATCGCGGGCACATCCGCCGGCGCCTCGGTGATGAGCGACACCATGCTCGTCCGCGGAACGAGTTCGGAGTCGCACCGGATCGGCGACCTGCACATGGCGCCGGGACTGGGGCTCATCCGCGACGTGATCATCGACCAGCACTTCGCCGAGCGCGGGCGCTTCGGCCGCCTCTTCGGCGCAGTAGCGCAAAACCCGCGCGTCCTGGGCATCGGCATCGACGAGGACACCGCCATAATCGTCGAGCAGCAATGCCTCCGCGTCATGGGCGCGGGAGCCGTGTATGTGGTGGACGGCGCCGGCGTGACCCACTCCAACATCGCCGAAGCCGAGCCCGAACGAACGTTGTCGATGTTCGATGTGCGCCTGCACGTGCTCAGCTCCGGAGACAGCTTCGACCTTCAGGAGCGTCGGCCTTTCGAGAGCCGCAGCACGCCGCAAAACCAGAAGGTCAGCGACCAACTCGGGGCACGTCCTTCCTGAACAGCGCCCCGTCACCGGAACCGGTGTCCACCGCCAGCTCTTGAAAGCCCATGGACATCATCCGCGGGACTATCGCCGCGCCTGAAGGCGCGAATCTCACCTATGCACAGGCGGGGTCGGGACACGACGTCTTGCTGCTGCACGGCGCCCTGACCGCGCTGGAAGACATGGTGATCGCCCTGTTTCCAACGCTGTCGGAGCGGTGGCGGGTCACTGCCTTCGATCGGCCCGGCCATGGCGACAGCGGCCGCGCCGGCCCGACCGGATCGCCCTGGCGCCAAGCCGAGCTGATCCATTCGGCGGTGCGTGAGCTCGGTCTGCATCGCCCAATGATCCTAGGTCATTCGTTCGGTGGCGCGGTCGCGCTCGCCTACGCGCTGCAGTATCCTGAGGAGACGAGCGCCGTCGTCGCAGTATCGCCCATCGCCTTTCCGGAGCTGCGTCTGGAGCACTTCCTGTTCGCGCCCCGCGCTACGCCTTTCGCCGGGCCGGTACTGTCGCGGGTCGCGCAGACGACCATCGACCCGCTGCTTCTGCCGATCCTCTGGCGCGCGATGTTCCTGCCCCAGGCCATGCCGGAGAACTTCCGCCTCGCCTTCCCTTTCGACGCGGCAGGCGACGCCAGCCGCACGGAGGCCACCGGCGAGGATGCGGTCCTGATGGCGCCCGGTCTCGCCCGGAGCGCGATGAACTATCCGTTCTGCCGCGTGCCGGTTCACGTGATGGTCGGTGACGAGGACAAGGTGATCAACCCGGCGCTGCATGGCGCGGCGCTCGCCCGGCTCCTGCCGAACGCCACCTTCGAGCGCCTGGAGGGGCTCGGCCACATGGTCCACCACTTCGCCCAGTCGCGCGTCGTCGCAGCCGTCGAACGGCTGCAGCCGCCGGATGTCGCCGCTGCGGCAGCATGAGCACAGCGAAATAGCCAAGATTCGGCCCAACCGGGGCCGTCTCCGGAACCCATTGTGACGGTTAAGTCGTTTTGTCCCGGGGGAGGCCTCACAGCCAACGGAGACCCGATGCGCACTCTTCTGACCACCGGAGCCGCCGTGCTCGCCCTGGCCGCGGCTCTGCCGGCGGCGGCCCAATCGACCACCGGTTCCACCAGCCCATCCGCCGGCGCTTCAGCGAGCACCTCGACGGCTCAGCCGGCGACCGCCACGCCGCCGACCAGCGCCACTACAGCGACCGGTTCAGGCGACGCGACCGGCACCACGGCGTCCGGCACGACATCCGCCGCCGCCGGCACCCCTGACCCGACGGGCGCCACTACCGCCGGCGCGACGACCGGCTCGACCACGACTTCGACCGGCGCGACGACCGGCGCCGCCACGAGCGCCGCCGCCGGCGCGACGGGCGCTGCTGCAGCGGCCACCGTCACCGCGGGCCTGCCGGTGAAGGACAAGACCGGCACCACCATCGGCTCGGTGACGGGGGTGACCGACCAGAACGGTTCACAACTCGCCACCATCAAGATGGGTGAGCAGACCTTCTCGGTCACCACCTCGAGCCTGGCTGTTCGTGAAGGCGCGGCTCACATCAACGCCACGCAAGCCGAACTCAGCGCCCAGATCGCGGCTTCCAAGCCCTCGGCCTGATCGCAGCTGAAGCGACCGATTTAAGACGCCCCGCCCGACCGGCGGGGCGTTTTCGTTTGCGGCGACTCTAAGCGCGGCCTTATCAAACCGATCGATGATCCTGATCGGCCAGTTCGACTCACCCTTCGTTCGGCGCGTAGCCATTGCGCTCGACATCTACGGCCTCGCGTTCGAGCATCGTCCCTGGTCCACCTTCCGCCAGGGCGACGAGATCGCCGCCTTCAACCCGTTGCGCAGAGTACCGACGCTCGTGCTCGAGGGCGGGGAGAGCGTGATCGAGACCATGGCCATCCTCGACCATCTCGATGAGCAGGTCGGTCCGGAGCGTGCTCTCGCACCCCGATCGGGAGCGGAGCGGCGGGCCGCCCTCAAGGTGTGCGCGCTCGCTGCGGGACTGTCGGACAAAGCTGTGAGCCTCGTCTACGAGCGGATCTTGCACGAGGAGGTCTCAACGCTCTGGGTTCAACGTTGCGAGACCCAGATCGCTCAAACCCTGGATGCGCTTGAGGCCGGTCGCCCCGAGCCGGCCTTCTGGTCCGGCGATCGACCGGGCCACGCCGACATCGCGGTCGCGTGCGCCTATGCCTTCACCTTCGAGGCTCATCCGCAGCTGGCGCAAGAGGGGCGATGGCCTCGCCTCGCTGCCCACGCCGCCGCCTGCGAGGCGCTCGAGCCGTTCCGAGCTCGCCGCCAGCCCTTCAACCCGCCTTCGCGCTAGGTCTGCGCGTCGACAGCACGATGCCGAGCCCTATCAGGGCTGCTCCGACCGCATGGTACGGCCTCAGCGCCTCCCCCAGGAACACCATCGCGAGCACGGCGCCGAACACCGGGATCAGGTGGATGAAGAGCCCTGCCCTGTTCGCACCCATCAGCTCCACGCCTCGGTTGAAGAACAGGTAGGCCAGAATCGAGGGGAAGACGGCGACGTAAAGAAGCGCCGCAAGACTGTTTCCGCCCAGGTTCGCCGAACGTCCCGACAGCAGCTCCAGCAGATAGAGCGGCGCCAGCATGGCCGCCCCAACCATGAAGGACGCCAGGAGAAAGCTCGACGGGTGCACCGGCGGCCGTTTGCGCAGCAGCGCCGAGTACACGGCGTATCCGATCACCGCCGCCAGCATCATCAGGTCGCCGGGGTTCAGGTGCAGGTGCAGAAGCCGTCCTGGGGCGCCCTCGCTGACGATCGCCGCGACCCCGACGAGAGCCACGAGCAGCCCAATGAGCTGCCCCGCTCCCGCCCGCTCGCGAAAGATGATGAAGCTCGCCAAAAGGATCAGCGGCGGCATCACCGATTGCAGCAGAACAGCGTTGATGACCGTGGTGCTGTGCAGCGCCGTGTAGAGGAGCGTGTTGAAGGCGGCGATGCCGAGCAGCGAAAGCAGCAGCACGAGGGGCCACGCTCGCACCAGCGCCGGCAGGTCCTCCTTCAGGCGTCGCCACGCGAACGGAGCGACAAGGGCGCTGGCCAGCACCCAGCGCCAGAAGGCGAGCGCCACGGGCGGGAAGTCCGCGGTGACGGCGCGCCCCACCACCGCATTGCCCGCCCAAAAGAGAGCCGTGAGGCTCAGCAGCAGCCAGGCGGTCCGCCAGAGCCCGCCCCCAAGGATCGTCGCCGCACGCTGCATCATGCCGAAGGCCATACACCATGACTACGCGGCAGGCTGACCTCTTCGATCTCCCGCCCTCCCTCCCTGAGGGCATGCGGACTGCCGAAGACATCGTCACGCCTGATGAGGAGCAGGCGCTGGTGCGCCGCTTCGAGTCCCTCCCCTTCGCGCCGTTTGAGTTCCAGGGCTATCTAGGCAAGCGGCGCGTCGTCTTCTTTGGGTGGCGCTACGACTTCAACGATCGTGCGCTCGGACCCACCGATCCCATCCCCGATTTCCTGCACCCGCTGCGGGAGCGCGCCGCCGCGTTCGCCGCGCTCTCGCCGGAGTCCTTAGGTCACGCACTGATCACAGAATATGCGCCGGGAGCCGCGATCGGCTGGCACCGCGACCGGCCCGAATTCGCCAAGGTCGTCGGCGTGTCGCTCGTTTCACCGTGCCGCTTCCGATTGCGCCGCCGTTCGGGGGCCGGCTGGGAACGGATCGCGACTGAGCTGCGACCTGGTTCGATGTATCTGCTGGACGGGCCGGCCCGTAGCGAGTGGGAGCACAGCATTCCGCCGGTCCAGTCGCTCCGCTACTCCGTGACGTTCCGAACGATGCGCGGCTGACCTCTCAGCGATCGGCCCAAAACGGCGGGGCCGGCGCGTCGTCGAGGTCCGCCAGAGTTCGTTCGCTGATCGCCTGGAGCGTCTGCATGGTCAGCGGCAGGTCCGCCGCCAGTCGGCGCGCCTGCTCACGCACGCCGACCGGAAAGGCGTCGCCGCCATCCCTGATCGCCTCGGCCTGCCCAACCGCCTGCGCCAGCGTGCGTCGGAGGATCTCCACCTCCTCGCACGCCAGCACCTTCGCTTCGCGCTGTAGCCGGCGCACACGCTCGTTCACCGTCTCCGGCTTACGGTTCAGGTGATACACCCCGGCCTCGTCGACCAAGGTTAAGGTCCGTTCGGTCACGTCACGTCTCGCCAAACGAACAACTCCCCCAATGCTCGCCTCGGAAAATACCGGGAGAAGCCCTAGGTTCCCAGTGCCCGCAAGCAAGCTTTACCTTAACGCTTGGGAGCCACCGTCGTAGCCGCGACGGGAATGGTCGTCGCCGAAGAGACCGCCGTGGCCTGTCCGCATGTTTTAGCCTGGTAGATTCCTTCAACGACCGCCCTGCGCATCTCCGCATCACGGATCGTCTGGGCGGCCTGAGCGGCCTTGTTGGCGGCGCGCTGCTTGGCCAGATTGGCCGCCTGGTTCGCGAACATGCCAAGGCCCGGCACCCGCCCCAAGGCCCCGCTGTACAGCGCGCCGTTGATCGCGACGCTGGCGCCGAGTTCGGCGCCGCGCGCCTGGCCGTCGGCGCTCGCCGCCTGGCCGTTGGCGGCCGCGATCAGGCCGTTGACGCGAACGACCTCCGCACTCAGCTGCTCGCAGCTCATCATCGCCGGCTGCATCAAACCGGTGTCAGGCGTCGCCTGAGCGGTCGCGCCGCTGGCGCACACCAGCAGGGTGGCGGCGGACGCCACCGAAATCATCGTGCGGTTCATAGGTCAGCCCTTCCTGTGCGCCTCCGATGGGGACGCGTCAGGAAGGTCGCTCCCGCCTGGGGTGCGGACCACTTACAAAGGCCGTAACCTTGACGCCTTACCGCTTACGTCAGCTTACCGGGCCAAGGGCCCACCAGACGCCGATCCCCGCCAGCATCAGGTACCCTGCCGTCTCTAGGGTGATCTTCACTGCCCGCTTGGTCATGGACGCGACCTCCGCCGACCACATGTTACGTTAAAACTGTACACACGCTCGGCGACAGCTTCAAGTGTGGTCGTAACCCTAGTCTGCGTGCATGGCCTCTGAGAAACGTCCGATGGCGCCGTAGCACTCGCACGCAGAGCGGATCAGGCCTTCTCGGTTCAGCACAGTGATCTTGCCTCGCGAGTAGCGGATCAGCCCGCGGTCCTGCAACTCGGAGGCGATCGCCGTCACCGTGGTGCGTTGGACACCGAGCATGATCGCGAGGTGCTCCTGGGTGAGTGGCAGAACTTCTGATTCCAGCCTGTCCTCCGTCAGCAGCAGCCAGCGGGCCAGTCGTTGCTCCGCCCCGTGCAGACTGTTGCACGCGGTGTTCTGGGTCGCCTGTACGATCGTGGCCTGCGCATGCTGCACGATCAGCTTCACCAGCATCGGATCGTTACGGGCGGCTTGGTCGAGCGCGTCTGCGGGAAGGCGGAGGGCTTCGCCGGCGACCTGGCACGTGACCCGCTCCTGCGAGATGCGCGAGCCAAGCGCGTGCAGCAGGCCGAAGCCGCCCTCACGACCGATCGTGCGGCTCTCCACCGAGCGGCCGTCGTGCATGACGGCGACGACCGATACAATGCAGCTTGTCGGAAGATAGGCGTAAACCACCGGCTGACCCGTTTCGGTCAGGAGCTGGTCGCGCGACAACTCCACCGTCTCGAGCGAGGGTCTCAGGCGCTCGAGCGTGGCGGTGGGTAGGCTGTCGATGAAGTGGTTCGGCCCGCTCATCTTCACCTTAACGCCCAGCCTTGCCATTCGGCTCCACCCGGCGAGCGTAGCGCCTCGGCCGACCGCCGTCGGCTCAGGCCGCGATTCCCACTCGGAACTCGCTCCTCCAGTGGAAGGTTTCGCCCGGTCGCAGCACGGTGGACGGGAACTCCGGGCGGTTCGGGCTGTCGGGGAAGTGTTGCGGCTCGAGGCAGAACCCATGCGCGCGCCCATAGCGGACACCGGCCTTGCCCGTGACGTTCAAGCTATTGGCCGTGTAGAGCTGGATGCCAGGCTGGTCGGTCCAGACCTCGAGGGTGCGTCCGCTGCTTGGATCGGCCGCACGTGCTGCGCGCCGGAAGCCATCTCCCCGAACGACGTAGTTGTGGTCGTAGCCTCGCGGATACCCCACGATGTCACGGCCCATCGGCTTGGGCTTGGTGAAGTCCAGTCCCGTGCCTCGCACGGGCTCGACCTCGCCGGTCGGAAGGTTGGTCTCGTCGAAGACAGTGTAGCTATCCGCTTCGATCTCCAGCACCTGATCCAGCACCTCTCCCGCGTCGTGACCCGCCAAGTTGAAGTAGCTGTGGTTGGTCATGTTGATCACGGTCGGCGCGTCCGTGACTGCGGTCGCCTCCATCACAAGGCCACCCTGCTCGGTCAGGCGATAGGTGACCTTCACCTCGATCGCACCCGGAAAGCCCTGGTCGCCGTCGGGGCTGACGTGAGTCAGCTCTAAGGCCTGTCCGTCCCCATCGCTGATGATCCGCGATCGCCAGACCGCCTTGTCCCATCCGATCAGACCGCCGTGAAGGGCGTGGGGCCCGGCGTACCGGCGCGGGATCTCATACGTACGGCCGTCCAGCGTGAAACGCCCGTGGCCGATCCTATTCGCGTACCGCCCGACCACCGCCCCGAACATCGGGGAGTCCGTTTCGTATCGTCCGATCGAGTCGAACCCGAGGGCGATGTCTGCCATTCGCCCGTCCCTGTCGGGCGCCTCGAACGAGACCACGATCCCGCCGTAGTCGGTGATGCGCACGCGCACCCCATGGCTGTTCGTCAAGGTGAAGAGCTTGGTGGGACGACCGTCGGACAGCCGCCCCCAGGCCGCCTCGGTGACTGCTGGCGTGGTCGCCTTCGCCACTGCGGGTGTGATCGCCGCCGCGCCGAGACCCAGGACGGCCTCACGTCGATTCAGCTTCACAGACGTCCCTCCCCTTCGTTCTTGCTCGCGACGCTAGCCGGGGTCGCGGCCCGCCGCCAGGGCGCCGCTTGCCGACCACGACGCCCCTGCTAAGCCTGTCGATGGCGCTCGCGCCCAACATCATGCCCAGGGGGAGTCGTATGCTTAGACACCTGCTCGCGGGAGCCGCCGTGCTCGCGCTCACCACCTCGATGAGCGTCGCGCAGACGCCGCCGCGCAGCGCCTCTGCCGCTGCCGCCAAGCTGACCATAAACGACCGTGGCTACTTCGCCCGCCAGGGCCTTAACGTCATGGTTTTTAATGATTTCTACCCTGACGGGCACCAGACCGGCGTCACCGTCGTGCAGCACGGAACGCGTGTCGCGGCGAACGGCGACCTGCGCCTTGAGACTTCGCCCGGCCAGTGGTCGCCCATGCCGGTGACGGTGGAGCGAAAGGTTGATTCCGCCGCCGGGACCATCACCCAGACGCTCGCCTATCCGGACCCGTCGAAGGATCGGAAGGGCTTCAATCCGATCGTCTACCCCGACCTGAAGTTCAATTATCACGTAAAAGTGACAGCGCTGTCAGCAGACACTGTCCGCGTGACGGTCGACCTTGATCAGCCGCTTCCGGCCGAATGGATCGGAAAGGTCGGCTTCAACTTCGAGCTCTTCCCGACCCAACTGTTCGGCAAGTCCTGGCTGATGGACGGCCAGGCCGGCATCTTCCCCCGCCAGGCCAACGGCCCGGTCGAGAAGCGCGACGGCGAATGGCTCACCGCGCCCATGGCCCGTGGCCGGACGCTGATCGTCGCACCGGACGAGGATCTGCAGCGCCTGACTATCCACAACCAGGCGGGCGACCTGGAGCTGATCGACGGCCGCGGCAATCACAACAACGGCTGGTACATCGTCCGCAGCCTGGTGCCCGCCGGCGCGACGAAGAACGCCATCGAATGGACCATCAAGGCCAATGTTGTGGAGGGCTGGCGCTACCAACCGGTCGTTCAGGTCAGCCAGGTCGGCTACGCCCCAAACCAGCCCAAACGCGCGATCATCGAGAAGGACCCGCTGGACCGCACCAGCGAGGTCGCCACCCTGTACCGTGTCACGCCCACGGGCCGGCAGGTGGTCAAGCGCGGCGCGCCCCAGGCGTTCGACCGCCCGTTCCTGCGCTACGCCTACTCCACCTTCGACTTCAGCGAAGTGACCGAGCCCGGCATGTATGTCGTGGGCTACCGCGGCAAGCTCACCCACCCCTTCAAGATCGGCTCGGACGTGTTCAGCCGGCACGTCTGGCAGCCGACCTTGGAGGTCTTCTTGCCCAACCAGATGTGCCACATGCTGGTGCGCGAGAAGTACCGGGTCTGGCATGGCCTCGACCACTTGGACGACGCTCGTATGGCGCCGACCGATCTCAACCACTTCGACGGCTACGTTCAGGGCGCGTCGACACTCACCAAGTTCAAGCCCGGCGAGCGGGTGCCGGGACTGGACGCCGGCGGCTGGCATGACGCCGGCGACTACGACATGCGCGTGGAAAGCCAGATGGGGACCATCTGGCTGCTGTCGAAGATGGTCACCGAGTTCGGCCTGAACTACGACGCCACCGCCATCGACCAGAAGAACAAGACCGTCGACATCCGCGTGGCGGACGGCAAGAACGACGCGCACCAGCAGATCGAGCACGGGCTGCTTTCCGTGCTGGGCGGCTACCGCGCAATGGGCCGCATCTATCGCGGCATCATTGAGCCCCGACTCGACCAGTACGTGCTGCTCGGCGACGTGAGCGTACAAACCGACAATCGCCCTTACGACCCGAACGAGAAGCCCGGCTTCCTGCGAGGGCACGCCTTTGGGGTCGAGGATGATCGCTGGGTCTTCACGGAGGACAATCCCGACCGCGAACTGAACGCGGCGGGTGGTCTGGCGGCGGCGTCGGTGGCGCTGCGGGCCTACGACAAGGCCTTGTCCGAGGAGGCGCTCGCCGCCGCTCGCGACCTCTACGGTAAGGCCAAGGACCGGGCCAAGCAGCCCCGCCAGCGCCTGTTCGCCCTGTCCGAGCTGATTCTGGCCACGGACGACCCGGCGCTCATCGCCGAAATGGCGGCGCTGAAAGATGTCGCCGTGAAGGACGTCGAGAATTCCGGCTATGCCGTGGGTCAGGTCGTGACCAAGATCCCGGACGCCAGCTTCCGCCAGGCCATGACCACCGCGGTCACCGCCTACCAGGCCAAGCTGCGCGAGGAGGCCAAGGAATCTCCATACGGCGTCCCCTACAAGCCAGACATCTGGGGGGCCGGCTGGACGATCCAGGAGTTCGGCGTGAAGCAGTGGTTCATGCACAAGGCTTGGCCGGAACTGACCTCGCCTGACTTCCACCTGAACGCCCTGAACTTCGTGCTCGGAGTCCACCCGGGGGAGAACACCCAGTCGTTCGCTTCAGGGGTTGGCGCCAACTCCGCCACGGTGGCCTACGGGACCAATCGGGCCGACTGGTCTTACATCCCCGGCGGCGTCATCTCGGGCACGGCCTTGATCCGGCCTGACCTGCCTGAGCTGAAGATCTGGCCCTACTTCTGGCAACAGACCGAGTACGTGCTGGGCGGCGGCGAGACGAACTACATGTTCCTGGCCATGGCCGCCGATCAGCGGGCCCGCCAGGGCCGCTGACGGGCTGCGGGCGGCGGCCGCTCAGGCCGCCGCTTCGTCCGCCTTGCCGGCGCCCTGCTCCAGCGCCGCCTCTACGGCCGCGAACAGACGCGCGGCGTCGATCGGCTTGGCCACGTGCAGGTCCATGCCGGCCTGCACGTACTCTGCCACCTGATGGGTCATGACGTTGGCGGTTAGCGCCACAATGGGCGTCCTGGACCGCCCGGTCTCGGCTTCACGGCGCCGGATCTCCCGCGTCGCCGTGGGACCGTCCATCTGAGGCATCTGCACGTCCATGAGAATCAGGTCCCAGGGCTCCGTCGCCCAGGCCTCCACCGCCTTCACGCCATTGTCGACGACCACAGGTTCGATGCCGGCCTCGTGCAGCAGAGCCTTCAGGACGAGCTGATTGACGGTGTTGTCCTCCGCGGCGAGCAAACGGACCGGCCGGGAGGCCGCGACGGATCTGGTCGCTGCCCGCTCTTCAGTCGCCGCGGTGGCTCGCCCCTCCCCCAGCCAAACAAGGCGGAGGTCGGCGGTGAACACGGAGCCCACGCCCGGCTCGCTCTCGACGGCTACGGAGCCGCCCATCATCGCCGTAAGCTCACGGCAGATGGCGAGGCCCAGACCCGTGCCGCCGAAGCGCCGCGTCGTAGACGCTTCGGCCTGGACGAACTTGGCGAAAACCTGCTCGCGCTGCTCGGCCGTCATGCCGATGCCGGTGTCGCGCACCTCTAGCCGCAGGCGATCGTCGGAGCGAGTGACGGTCACCCGCACCTCCCCCGCATCGGTGAACTTTATGGCGTTGGAGATCAGGTTGTAGAGGATCTGACGCAGCCGGGTCGGGTCTCCGCGATAATGGCCCTCGGCCTCTGGCGCGATCGACAGATTGAACGACAGGCCCTTCCGGTTCGCGATCGGCGTGAAGGTGGCATGGGCGCCCAGCACCACCTGCCCGAGGTCGAACTCGATCTCCTCGAGGGACAACTTTCCGGACTCGATCTTGGACAGGTCCAGGAGGTCGTTCAGGATCGCCAGCAGCGCCTCGCCAGACTGGCGGATCACCTCCAACCGCTCGCGCTGGACCGCTGGCAGTTCGCCCCCGCTCATGGCCTGGGCCATGCCGAGAATGCCGTTCAGAGGCGTGCGGATTTCGTGGCTCATCGTCGCCAGGAAGGTCGACTTGGCCGCGCTCGCCGCCTCCACCCGAGCCAGCGCCTCGCTGATCCGATGGGCGGCGGCCACCTCCTCGCTGATGTCCTCGCAAAAGCACAGCAGGTGCTCTGGCGTGCCGTCCGGCCCTGAGATCACCGCCTTGGTCGTGCGAAGCGTGCGCTCCACGCCTTCGGGCGTGAGGATCGGTTCGGCCTCGACCACGAGCGCCAGGCCGCTGTTGAGCACCCTACGGTCGTCGGCGACAAAGCCCTCCGCCTGCGCGGCCGGGAAAAGCTCGTAGTCTGTCTTGCCGATCAGCACGTCGCGCTCGAGACCGATCATGGCCTCGGCCGCGCGGTTGACCCGCACGAAGCGGCCGGTGCGGGCGTCCTTGACGATCATCGTCGCCGGGACGTGCTCGATCACTGCGTCCAGGAAGTTCCGGTCGGCGAGAACCGCGGCCTTGCGCGCCGTCAGCTCTTCCCGCGCCTGCTGCTCGGCCAGGTACGCGTCTGTGGATTGCCGCCACAGCCGGTATACCGTGGCCACGATCAGGATGGCCGTGATCGTCAGACCGATCACCTGGATCAAACCGAGCCCCATGATGGCGGCGGTGATCGGTGGGCCGGCCATGTAGAGGCCATAAGGGGCCATCATCGCGCGGAAGGCCGAGACGCTGCCACGGGTCTGCTGGACGGTCATGAGCGCGATGCCGGCGATGATGTAGGCGGCGATCGCCATGCCCCACGCGCCAGCCTCGAGGGCCCACACCACAGTCATGGCCCCGAACACCAAAGCGCTTGCAGCAAGCAGGCTAAGCGCGCCCCAGTACTGCACGACCGTCAGGGGACGTTCCGGCCCTGAGCCACGGTACAGACGGTATTCGGCGACCTGGAGCGCGCAGTAGGCGACGCCCCAGACCACGTTCAGCATCGGATCGACGAAGGACCAGAACACGGCCATCGTCAGACCCGTCACCAGGAGCCGCAGACCCAGCCCGTCGCGCCGGGCGGCCAGCACGACGGCCAGCTCCTGCCTCTCGTCCCCCACCTGCATCGGTAGTGTTCCCCCCAGCGTGCAACCTTACGCCTGGGCCCAGAACACGGCGTTAACGTCGGCTCAGCTGTCGGGCAGCCGCCTCAGCGTGGCGACGCCTTGCGCGAAGTCCAGGCTCACCTGGCTGGCGCGTCCCTCGGGGCCAAGCACGAAATCAGCCACCCCGTCACCGCCTGCCGTGGTGAAGCGCGTGGCGCTCTCCGCCTCCAGCGGGATGTCTGGCCCGTTCGGCGGATCGACAAAGAGGGTCGAACCCTCTCGCCGGAACCCGATCACAATGCCGGGCTGCAGCTCGTAGCGTCCCGCCACCGCATCCAAGGCCGTCGCCGGGACGATGAGGTCTCGCGGCGGCATTCGGCGCAGCCTCGCCTGCCCGCGAAGGGTCTCATCGCCAAGGAAGGTCCAGCGGTCGTCTCGTCTCCAGGTCTGGTCGAACACGCCAGAGGCTATCCAGCCGCGGTCCTCCGACAGGCCGTCCGGCGTTCTTGGAGCCCGCCCATCGCGCACGATCCAGTCGTGCCGCCGGCCGGGGTAGCCGAAGATCGGATGCCAATAGACGTCAGGGCTCCACAGCCACATGCCTCCCGCGGAGGTCGCCGCGACGACCATGACGTAGCGGTCGCTGGCCAGCGGGCTTGGCCGCACCATTTCGACCAGGCCGTCGCTCACCGCGAAGCGACGACCATCCACCGTCACCGAGTCTCGATCCACTTTCAGCGGCAGGCGCGCCGCAAGCCGGCGCGCGACCCGGTTCTCGGCGGGCCCGCCGACGAGAACCAGGGACAAGCTACGCTCCAGCTCTGGCGTCAGCGCCGTGTCGTCGATCATCCGGACCGGCTGGTGCTGCCACGACCGCCATAGGCCCGCGAGGCGCTCGGCCCGCTCACGGATCAGCCGGCGCATCTGCGGATCGGGAGAGCTGGTCCCCACGACCACGACGAAGGGGGTGGTGAAAACATCCGAGAGGCCGCCTGAGAGCCCGGCCCGCTTCATCAACGGGCCCTTGGGAGCGTCCTTGGCCGTCAGCGTAGCGGCCCCTTGCTCCAGCCGCAGCTCGTGCGGCTCCCCGTTCCAGACCACTCGCAGGGGCGCGCCAGCGAGCAACGACGCAGGCGGCGTCAGAGTGACCGCGGCCACGTTACGCGTGTCCAGCCGAAGCAAGCCTGGCTCCACCATCTCCGCGTCCGCTTCGATCATGGTCATGGGCGCGGCCGCGGCGTCCACACGGACCCAGTGCGCCTTTGCGGCCTCGAGGTCCGTGGATCGGATCCGCACCTTCGGGGGCGCGGACGGCCGGCGGTGCTTCAGCATCCAGGCCACGGTCTCGTCGCGGTAGTTCAGGTCCTCGTGGATCCAGCCGGGATATTCACGGTAGCGAACGTCGTAGCCCCACCGCTGCATCAGCTGAACGATGTGCCGCGAGAACGCGACGGGGACCGCGGCGTCGGCGTCCCCGTGGTGGATGAACACGGGCGTGTTCGCCAGTTGCTCGGCTCCGGCGAACGACGAGCCCGCCTCACCGCTCCAGAGGTCCATCGGCCGACCCCAGGAAGGATCCGTGTAGCCGGGGCCTGAGGTGATGCGGTAGTCCCAGCCGCCGAAGATCGGGGCGATCGCTGCGAAGCGGTCTGCGTTGCGCGACCCGATCAGCCAGGTTCCCGACCCGCCCATGGATTCGCCGGTCAGATAGGTGCGCTCGTCGTCAACCGAGAGCCGCCGACGCGCCTCATCCAGACACCTCAGCACGTCAGCTTCCCCGATACCGACGTACTGCGAGTTCGCTCGCCCGTGAGCTTCGATCCAGATGACGCCCCACTTCTCGGCCGTCGCGTCGTGGCGGACGTCCACGCTCCAGAAGCCGACGTAGGGCGGGTTGTCCGGGTTGTAGCCGTGCAGGTTCACGACCGTGGGCCACCGCCTCGCCGGGTCGTAATCGGCGGGAAGGTAGACGCGGCAGAACTGCGTCGAGTTATCCACCGGGTCCACCCAGGCCAGGCGGACGAAACCGGAGGGCCGCGCCGCCGCCGACGGCCCAAGCTCCAGTTCCGCCGCCTCCATCAGAATCGATTGGACGGCGTCCCGCTGCGCGCTGAGGCGCGAGAGATCCGCTCCCGCGCGGTCCACCAGCATGTCGCGCAGCATCCGCCAGTGGCCCGAGCTCGCGTGCTCGCCTTCGAGGACTTCCGCGCGCGCGAGGAGCCGACGCGCGGCTGCAGCCGGGTCGCCCTTGTGCCAGGCGATGTAAGCGGCCGTCGGACGGCCGAACGCGTCTTGGCCGGCGACACGAATATCGTAGGGTCCGTCTGGCCACGCCGCGGCGTCGAAGGGCAGAACTGCGCCGCGGGAGCCGGAAGCGGAGCCGACACGTTGCCCGCCCGGAGCGACGATGGTCACAGTCACCGGCGTCGTGCGCTTCAGCACGTCGGTGTGCACGTGCAGGCGCCCGGCCGAGTCTTCGCTGAGCGCCGGCGCCAGCCGTTCAGTGGCCGCCACCGGCTGGTTGGGAGCCAGGATCCGAGCCGTCATCAGCCAGGGCTCGCCGAGATTTTCGCTGCGGATCAGGATCCGGTTCTCTCCGGCGTTCAGACGGACCGGCCACCGGTTCGCGTCCCGCACCAGCGCCCGCGCGCCGCTCGCTTCTCCAGCCGGTCGGCCGTTGACCCAGACCTTCACCGGGACGGTGGCGCCCACGGCGATCTCCGCCGGCCCCGCCTCGGTCCGCCGCACCGTCGCGGAGGCGTAGGCATATTTCCGCGCCTCGGCCGAGCCGGCGCCCCCTGCCGGGCCGCTCAGATCGGCCACGTCGCTCCAAGGCGTGTAAGGACGCCAGTCGGCCCCCGGCGCCAGGGTCGCCTCGTCGGGCGCGGCGTCGGTCGTCGCCCTGACGCGCCACTCGCGGATGTAGCGCGCCTCGCCCGGGCTCCACAGGTCGCGCTCGGCGGCCTTTGCCGCCGCCGTCTTGGCGAGGGGAGCCGAGGGTTGCGCCGCAAGCGGCCCCGCTGCGACGGCCACGGCCAGAGCGACAAGCCCCGCTCCCAGAGTCTTCATCCGCAGCCTCCCAGAACATTGTTTTGGGAACGCTACCACGCTCCGGCGAGGACGGCAGTTAAGCTTTGTACACGTGAACGGCGCTCACTCTTGGCGTCGGCGCGCAAACCCCCAGACCGCGCCCGCGGCCTCGAACACACCCACCACCATGATGGCTAGAAGGGCGATGGTGATCGCCAGCGGGAACGCCGCGGCGAAGCCCGCATACCGTTCATCACCCGCCAGGGGACCCGGCTGGAACAGGGGCTCGGACCGGAGCAGCAGCGCCGCCAGAACGCTCATTGCGACCCCCTGGACGCCCTTCAGAGCCAGGTAGAGGGCGGACCGCCGGGCCTGCGGCCGCACGATGTCGGAAGCATTCATGACGAGGCCCAAAACGAGCAGCGCCAGGATCGGCAGGTGGAACGTCGCCCAGACCGGCGCCGGCTCCAGGGCCACGTTCCCATAGCCGAGCATCTCGCCCCAACCCGGCAGGGTGATCACGCCCCCCCACGCCAGCGCGAAGGCGGCCCCGAACGCCAACTCGAACGCGGCGTTGAACCGCCCCCTCTCCTTGACCTTCAGGGGCTCTGGCAGTTCGCGAGGCCGCCACTTCAGCACTAGGCGACCCTTCTGCACCCGCTGCAGGACGGCGAAGGCGACCGTGGTCATACCCACGACGTAGAAGCCGCCGTTGATCACGCCCCACATGTGCTGGATCACTGTGCGTACGAAGGGTCCTCCGGCCGCCAGATCGATTATCGCGGCCACGACCTCTACCGCCACCACGATCGCCAGCACTGCAGTCAGCACGGCCTCGTAGACGGGCAGCACCTCGCCGCCGATCAGCGCCTGCCGGGGGCGGTAGCGCGCCGCCACGCTCATCGGGTGGCCGAACTCGCGCAGGATCTCCTCCCGCTCCTCCAGCGTCAGTTCCCGGCCGAGCGCCCTTTCCCGCTCCTCCTGCCGCGACAGCAGCTCGTCCCGCAGCTCCGCCTTGATGTCGTCGCGCTGCCCCGCCGGCAGCTGCCATGCCAGGACGCCGAGATATCGCTCGAACAGGTCCGTTTTCGTCATCTCACCTATCCGCTTCAGGAGATCGCTTCGAGCGACCGGTTGATGCCCGCGTGCTCGGCCAGCAGGCGCTCCAGGACGCTCACCCCGGCCTCCGAGAGCCGGTAGAACCGCTTGTTGCGTTTGGCTTCCTCGCGCCATTCGCTGGCCAGCAGCCCCTGCGCCTCCAGCCGGCGCAGCAGCGGATAGAGGGTGCCCTCCTCCACATCGAGGCCGGCGGCCGCCAACGCCTCACGCAAGGCGTAGCCGTAGCGCTCCGTGCGCAGCGCCAGCAGCACCGCCAGCACGAGCGAGCCCCGCCGCAGCTCCTGACGGAGCGCCTCGAAGGCTTCTTCGGGCGTCGATGTGGAGGGAGGAGCCATGCTGTGCGCCACATACTGTGTTGCGCATAGTATGTGGCGCACAGGTAAGACCGTCAAGACGACGAGCTGGCGGCTTCCTAGTCGCCGCCGCTCACCAGGCGCCGACCGCCTCGCCGGCGAGGCGCAGCCCCGCGCGCAGGGCGTTGCGAACCGACGGCGCGCCCGCCTTCAGCGCTTGGGCGGTGGCCCCTACGGTCATGTCCATGCCGCAGACGCGGTCCAAGACGGCCCGCTGTCGCTCACTCAAGCCCGCGCGCATGCGCGCCAACCGATCCGCGGCGCGGAAAACGGCGTCCTGGGGGCCGGCGCTCGGCTTTCCTGTCCGGGGCGTGACCCCGATGGGGCGGGCGGGGGTGGTCAGGCCAGAGGCGCGCTCGAACGCGTCGCGGTAGCGTTCACCAGCAGCCAACAGCAGCTCAGGCTTGACGGCGCCTCCGGCCAGCTGCCCCCGCTCGAAGGCGAGCTGCAGGCCGCCACGGGAGGATACGCGGGTCCGTCCGGCCACCTCATCCACTGTCTCACCGCGGGCGCGGGCCAATCGTGTGGTCTCGGCCGCCGCCGCGAGCGCCCATCTCGCGTCAAGCTGAGCTTGCAGGGCGGAGCCCACCCTGGCCTCCAGTTCACCGGCGCGCGCGAGCGCCGCTTTGCGCGATGCGCCCGCGGCCGCTTCGGCGATGGCTCGGGCCTTGGCTGCAGCCTTCAGGTCGCGCGCGATCTCCGCCGCCACGGCGGGGCGACGGTCCTCGTCGGAGAGACTGCGGATGCGGGCGCGGATCTCCGCCTCCCGGCGCTCGCGCGCAGCGCGGATCGCCGCGCGAATGGCGGCCTGCTGCGGGCTCTCGATCTCGGCGTTGATGCTCATGACGATCTCCTTGCACGAGGAGAACGTTTGCAGAACGCAAACCTGCTGGCAAGCAAAAAGGTTTGCAATTTGCGCCACGACCCTGTGGATAGAGTGTCGCAGAGTGCAGACATGGCGTTCGAAACTGGCCCGCTTCACCATCTTCGCGCATGGCGCGAGTTCCGCCGACTGACGCAGGAGCAGTTGGCGGAGCGCGTCGGCACCACCAAGGCGGTGATCAGCCTGCTCGAGCGGCACGAGCGCAGCCTGTCGGACAAGTGGGCCCGGCGCCTGGCGCCGGCGCTCGACACCACCCCGGGCTTCCTGTTCGACCACGATCCCGCAGACCTGCCGACCGATGTGCTGGAGGTCTGGGCGGCCATCCCTGAGGCTCAGCGCGGGCAGGCCATGGCGGTGCTGCAGACCTTCGTCCGGACAGGTACGAAAGGCTGAGGTTACGCGGCTTCCGCGCCCTCCCCGGGCGTGCGTCCGAAGCGGGCGAGCACGACCGGATCCTCCCACCAATCGAGTTCCGGCTCGCCACGAATACGGTAGGCGATAGCGCCCTCCGCCTTGCGGCTGAGCCGCCGTCCGAGGCGCATCGCCTTCTCCGCCCGATCGACTTGGCGCAGGGCCCCCATGGTCAGCTTGCGCCCTCGCGCCCCGTAGGCCTGAACGAAGTAGAGTGTCGTCGCGGCCATCGCCGCCTCCCAGGAAAATCTTAACAGCAGAGATTCCGTCGCGCGGCGGTTGCGTCAACGCGACTCAGTCGGGGCTGCGACCGCTTCTGTCGTCTCGTTCGTGGTCTGCAGATTGCATACTGCGGCGCGCCTCGATATGTTTGCGTTCTGCAAACGTTCGCCTGGAGGATCGCATGCGCCCCACCCTGCCCATCCGTGAGATCACTGAAGCCCAAGTCGAAGCGTCGGCGCTGTGCCGAGCACTGGCCGTTCTGCAGGATGCTGAGCTCGCCGGCCGCGGCGACGGGCTTCGCGAACTGCGCCAGACCCATGACGCCTGGGTGCGCGCCACAGCGGCCGTCCTCCCCTTGTTGAAGCGTGGCCGCTCAGGCCAGCCCGCCAACGCCGCCTGAGCTTGCGGGGCTTCACCGCTCGCGCAGGCCTGCCCGCTCACGATCACGTCTTCGCCGCGGTGCTCAAGCAGCTTGCTGGGCACGCCAGGGTTCGCCGTCCCTTAGGCCTGGATGATCTTGAGCGGGAGCTGCGGGAACTCGAGCTGACGCTTCATTGCCCACCGTCGAACTCGCGGTCCTGCAGCGGAGTTGAGGACGGGCCCCAACGGAGGATCACGTGAGCCGAAAGTCCGATCTGTTCATCGAAGGCTTGGCGGGAGCGGCGGCGGCCGTGGCCGTCGCCCTTCTCAGCGACGAGGCCCACGCCATCCGCCGCAACGGGCGGCAGGGCTGCGAGGCGGCGCCAGACGGAAAGCCGCGCACGAAAGCCGGCAAGATCGCGGAGTTCATCGCTCTGCACGTGGCGTTCCGCGCCGTGATGCAAGCGACGCGGACGCTCAGTCGTCGCTTCGCCTAGTCCGCACTGGGCCGCGCGAACCCCGCCGCTGACAGAACCTGATCGATCAGCGTCTGGGTCTTCAGAGCCTCCCGTCCGGAGACCAGGGGCGCTCGCCCTTCCCGGACCGCTGCCGCGAAGTCCGCGATCACCCGGCGATGCGGCTCGTGGGAGAAGGCCATCGGATCGGCGCCGCCGCCGCTGGCCGCGGCTTCCGATCCGACGCTCTCCTCCCGCCCGTTCAGAAAGCGCAAGGTGAGCCCCTCGCCGATCAGGCGAGCAGAGCCCCGCGTGCCCATGATTTCGATCCGCTCCGGATCGCCGGGATAGAAGGCCGTGGTCACCGACAGCGTCGCCGGCGCTCCCCCAACCACGTCCAGCAGGGCGGCGGCGTAGTCCTCGGTCTCCATCCGGTGGATCGACGTGGTCACTGCGCGGGCCGCAATCACTCTCACCGGATCGACCAACCAGCGGAACAGGTCCAGCGTGTGGATGCCCTGCGTGAGCAGCACGCCTCCGCCGTCCCGCGCCCACGTCCCACGCCCGGGCTCGTCGTAATAGCTCTGTGGCCGCCACCAGGGCACGTGCACCGATGCGCCGATGATTTGGCCGAGCTCGCCCGCGGCCAGCGCCGCCTTCAACCGCTGACTGCCGCTGCGGAAGCGGTGCTGCAGCACGACGCCAAGCGGCCGCCCCGCCGCCTCGCCGGCCTCGACCAGCGCGACCGCCCGCTCGATGCTGACATCCAGCGGCTTCTCCACCAGCAGCGCCTTGCCGGCCGCGAAGCACGCCTGCGCCAGTTCCAAATGGGTGCTCGGGGGCGTCAGCAGCAGCACCGCATCCACATCGCGATCGGCTATGGCGGCGGCGATATCGGTGGTGACCGGCCAGGGCCAACGTTGGGCGAAGGCCTTCGTACGCGCCTCACTGGGGCTCGCGGCCCAACGCACCTCGATCTCGTCCTTCAACTCGGCGAGGGCCGCCGCGTGCGGCTTGGAGGCCATCCCGAGGCCCACGACGCCCAATCGGATCATGCTACGTCAGCCCGAAAGAACAGGCCCTGCTGCAGGCTCTCACCGATGCGACGGGCCTTCTGCTGAAGCGCCCATGCGATCTCCGGCTGGAACAACTCCGTTGTCACCTCGTCCCAAAGCTGAAGCCAGCGCGTGAAGAACTCAGGCTGGAGCTTCAGCGGCGAGTGCGCGCCGAACGGATTGCCCTTGTACCGGCCGCTCGTCAGCATCACCGAAGACCAGAAGTCCGTCAGCCGGGCCAAGTGCTCGTCCCAATCCTCCACGGCGCGTTCGAACACCGGCCCGATCAGCGGGTCCCTCCGCGCTTTGGCGTAGAACCGCTCGACCAGCCGGCCAAGATCCTCATGGGTGAGCGCTGCTTCCATGCGCCGAACTTAGCGCGGCCGGCGGCTGGGGCCACTCCCGGTGAATATCGGATGCCGGACATGTGCCTGCGGCCCGGCCGACTCAGGCACGGTTAACGAATCGGGCCTAATCGTGTCGCCATCAGCTGGAGAACACGATGGGCCTCCCTCGCGCCGTCGACGCCGTTGTAGAGCCCGCCGCGTCTTCCGACGACAGCGCCCGCCCGGAGCGGATACTCGAACTCTCCGACCGCCTCAGCCGCGTCGCTGGCGGCAAGATCTCCGAGATCGCCGCCATCAACCGGCATGCGCGTATGCTGTCGATCAATGCGATGATCGAGGCCTCCCGCGCCGGCGCCTCAGGGCGCGGTTTCGCCGTCGTCGCGGACGAGATGAAGAACATCTCGCTGCAGATCGAACAGGTCGCCGGCGCCATGCAGAGCGAGGTCCGCGCTGACCTCGACGAGCTCAGCCGCGTCGGCGGCGCGATCCTTTCTCACCTACGCGGTCAGCGCCTTGCGGACCTGTCGCTGAACGCCATCGATATCATCGACCGAAACCTCTACGAGCGCACCTGCGACGTGCGCTGGTGGGCGACCGACTCCGCGGTGGTCGAATGCGCGGCGCAGCCCGCCCGCGAGACCGCGGCGCACGCCAGCGACCGGCTCGGCGTGATCCTGTCCGCCTATACGGTCTACCTTGACCTCTGGATCTGCGGACTGGATGGGAAGGTCATCGCCTCCGGCCGGCCAGGTCGCTACCCCGCTGTCTCGCAAGTGTCTGTCGCCGAAGAGCCTTGGTTCAAGGCGGCGCGCGCAACTCGCACCGGCGACGAGTTCGCCGTCAACGACATCGCCCGGGTCGGGGCTCTGGGTGATGCGCCGGTCGCCACTTACGCCGCGGCCATTCGCGCGGGCGGTCGCAGCAACGGCAAGGTGATCGGCGTGCTGGGGGCTCATTTCGATTGGGAGCCCCAGGCTAGGGCCGTCGTCGAAGGCGTCCGCCTGGCGCCGGAAGAACGTGACCGGAGCCGCGTCCTTCTGCTTGACGCCGCCCACCGGGTTATCGCCGCATCGGATGGTCGCGGGCTGCTCGAGGAACGATTTCCGCTCCAGCCGAATGGAGCGATGGGCAGCTACGAAGATGGAGAGACCGTCGTGGGCTATGCGCTCACCCCGGGCTACGAGACTTACCGCGGGCTCGGCTGGTACGCCTGCATCGTGCAGCGTCTGACGGGCGGCTGACCCACAGAAGCAAAAAAGGCGGTCCGCTGGACCGCCTCTCGCCGCCTCGGATTTTTCCGCGCAGGGCATGAACCCTGGAGGCGCCGCGGGGCCCCACGCCCCAGCGACCGTTGTTCTCGGCCGCCGTTGATCGCCTTATCCCCGCCTCTTGGAGTTCCGACAAGCGGGCGCACGCCACAGGCGAGGGATTGGCCAGCCCCTGTGCCCTCCGGAACACGCGGCGTTTTGCGCCTTGAAAGGGCCTCAAAGTGGACCCGCCGCGGCCACAGCGGCCTTCTAGAAGGATCAGGTCGGTCGGTTGGCGAGCGCTCCGGACCCTGAACAGCCCCCCCAGCCCCCCAGAGCGGGCGCGGATCGGCCGACAATTCTCCCCTCACATCTTTGCGTTCTCGCCCTGGCTTCGCCGGGGCCTATCCACGTGCTACCCCCCTGCGCCGTGGACCGAGACGACAAGACCCCGCCCGTCATCGACCTGCAGCGCTACCGTAAGGACGCTCAGGAACGCGCCGCTGCTGATCGCGCGGCCAAGGCCAAGGCCAAGAAGGCGCGCGGGCGCGGCCCCGCACCCGCAGGTCCTCAGCCCATCTTGGGCTCCAGCCCCCGTGCGGGATTGATTCTCGTCGTTGTGGTTCTGCTGTTCCTGGGCCTCACCTTCGGGCCAAGGCTGCTCTAGCGGCGCGGCTTTAGCCCTTCAGCTCCGCTAGTCGGCGACGGACCGCTTCGCGCTTCAGCCGCCGGTACTCCACGCCTTGAAGGTGAGCGGCGATCCACGCGTCGCGACGCTCGTAGTCCAAGGCGTCGCTGATGAGGTCGTCGTACTTCCTCGCGTCGATGGCGTCGTCCTCATCGAGCGACCGCAACTCCCATTGCAGCCGTTCGACGCTCCAGGAGGGATCGGGATAGGTAGGGTCTGCCATCGCCTTATGAACGTGCCGAATTCGCTACGGTTCGGTCCGCGTCACCGCACATAGGACGCGGAGTTGATGTCCACCGTCGTGCCCGTTGCATGGTCCGCAAGCCCGCTGGCGAGGAACACGATCGTCGGCGCGATGTCCTCCGGCTCCGCAACGCGGCCGAGCGCGTTGTCCTTCAGCACGACCTCCTCGCCATACTGGTCGATGAAGTCCTGCGCCATGCCGGTCCGGGTGAAGCCCGGCGCCACGGCGAACGCCATGATCCCGTCCTTGCCGAAGTAGCGGGCGATGGAGCGTGTCAGCGCCACCTGTCCCGCCTTCGAGGCCGCGTAGCCTAGGTAGTCCGGCGTATCCCCGCGGAAGGACGCGCGGGAGGCGACGTTGACGATCCGCCCGCCGCCATTCGCCTGGAAATGGGAGATGGCCTTCCTGCACAGGATCCCGGTCGCACGCAGGTTCACGTCCATTTGCTGGTCCCAGTCGGCCACCCAGGCGGCGTCCTCGCCCTCCAGTGGAGAGGAGATGGCGACGCCGGCGTTGTTGACCAGCACGTCCACCCGGCCGAAGCGCTCCGCCACCGCGTCCCAGAGCTTGGCGCAGGCCGTCGGATCCGCAAGGTCCGCCTGGAAAGCCTCGGCGCCAAGCCCCACGTCGGCGGCGAGCGCCTGGGCCAGCTCGCGACCGCCGCCGTAGTGCACCGCCACCCGCGCGCCAGCCTGGGCGAATTGGCGGACGACGGCCGCGCCGATGCCTCGGCTTCCGCCAGTCACCAGCACGTTCCTGCCCTGCAGATCGATCTTCATCGGGGATCCCTCAGGCGCAGGCCCAACAGGATCCACCACGCCAGACTGAAGACGAACACCGCCATGCCGGCGATGGGAAAGAACGGCATGGGCGCGCTCGCGACCCCCAAGCCAACGCCGATAAGACCTAGCGCCCTCGCCCGGAAAGGATCCCCCAGCAGCATCACGCCGCTGAGCAAGGCCCAGAGGCCGGTCGCCACGACCGACAGCGCCCCGAACTGCACCGCCGCCTTGGCGAGCACGTCGGCCATCGCCGGTTCGAAAGCGGCCTGCGCCCCCGCCGCGGCCGAGGCCAGCAACAGGCCCGAGCCCGCCAGGCCAACGCCCGTGGTCGACCAGACGCGCAGCGGGGATTGCGCCTCCGTCAGGCGCTTGCGGAGCGACAGCATGGCCAGCGCTCCGCTTAGGGCCAGCGCCGCCTTGACGGCCTCTGCGGTCAGCAGAAGGGGAATGTGCTGTCCCAGGGCCCGCATGGTCTCGCCGGCCGCCAGGTCCCCCGGGTCGGCTCCGCGCACGGCCGACAGGATCGCCAAGCCCAGCCCCAGTGAGACCAGCGAAAGCGCGGCCGACAGGAAGGCGGCTAGCGATCCGCCCGGGCGCTTCAAGCGCCTTCCCCCGCCGCGTCCGCCTGCTCCAGCGCGTTGGCCAGGACGGTGATCAGCTGGGGCATCTGACCGACAGGAATGGCCAAGGCGAACGGCCCGGGCTCCGCCTCCATCAACAGCAGCACGTGCGTGCCGTCCTCACTGACGGCGGCGCCCTCCACGATGCGGATGGGCAGGGCTGGAAAGTCGGCCACGGGTTCACTCCGGATGCGGGTCCGGGCATAGCCTGATCCCGCAGCCTCAGCCTAGTTCTTGATCTTCCAGCCCGTGCGGAAGATCCACCAAACCGCAGCCAGGCAGGCCACCAGGAAGGCCGCGGTCATGCCCAGACTGATCGCCACCGGTACGTCCGCGCTGCCGTAGAAGGCCCAGCGGAAGCCGCTCACCAGATAGACGACCGGGTTGAACAGCGTGATGGTCCGCCAGGGCTCGGGCAGCATCTCGATCGAATAGAAGCTGCCCCCCAGGAAGGTCAGCGGCGTGATGATCAGCAGCGGAATGATCTGCAGCTTCTCGAACCCGTCCGCCCAGATGCCGATGATGAAACCGAAGAGGCTGAAGGTGACCGAGGTCAGCACCAGGAAGCCGATCATCCACACCGGATGCAGCACCTGGAGCGGCACGAAGAAGGCGGCTGTGATGAGGGTAAGCACGCCCAGGATGATCGATTTGGACGCCGCGGCGCCCACGTACCCCAGCACCACCTCCAGGTACGACACCGGGGCGGACAGGAGCTCGTAGATCGTGCCGGTGAACTTGGGGAAGTAGATCCCGAACGATGCGTTCGACACGCTCTGCGTCAGGATCGACATCATCACCAGGCCGGGCACGATGAAGGCCCCGTAGGAAACGCCGTCAATCTCTGTCATCCGCGAACCGATCGCGGCGCCGAACACGACGAAGTAGAGCGACGTGGACAGCACCGGCGACACGATGCTCTGCATCAACGTCCGCCAGGTGCGATGCATCTCGAACTTGTAGATCGCCTTGACGGCGTGCCAGTTCATGCCTCGCTGGACATCACCCATCATTGGCGGCCTCCCCCGACCAGCCCGACGAAGATATCCTCGAGCGAACTTTGATGGGTCTGCAGGTCGCGGAAGGTGATCCCGCGCTCGCCCAGGTCCTTTAGCAAGGTGGTGATCCCGGTGCGCTCGCCCTTGGTGTCGTAGGTGTAGATCAGCTCCGAGCCGTCTTGCGACAGCTCAAGCCGATCGGCCGGCAGGCCTTCTGGCAAGGCGGCGATGGGCTCGACCAACTGCAGCTTCAGCTGCTTCTTGCCAAGCTTGCTCATCAGGGCGGCCTTTTCCTCCACCACGATGAGTTCGCCCTGGCGCACCACCCCGATCCTGTCGGCCATCTCCTCGGCCTCTTCCAGGTAGTGGGTGGTCAGGATGATGGTGACGCCGCTGTCCCGAAGGCGGCGGACCACCTCCCACATGGACTTGCGCAGCTCCACGTCCACTCCGGCGGTAGGCTCGTCGAGGAACAGGATCTCGGGCTCGTGGCTGAGCGCCTTGGCGATCATCACTCGGCGCTTCATGCCGCCCGACAGGGTCAGGATCTTGCTGTCCTTCCGGTCGAACAGCGACAGATCCTTCAGCACCTTCTCGACGACCGCGGGGTCCTTCCGCTTGCCGAAGAGGCCGCGCGAGAAGCTGACCGTGTCCCACACCGTTTCGAACGCATCCGTGCTCAGCTCCTGCGGCACCAGGCCGATCTTGGAGCGCGCCGCCCGATAGTCCTTGATGGTGTCCAGCCCAGCGACCTTCACCTGGCCCTCGGTGGCGTTGACGATCCCGCAGATGATGCTGATCAGCGTCGTCTTGCCGGCGCCGTTGGGCCCCAGCAGCGCGAAGATCTCCCCACGCTGGATCTCCAGGTTCACATCGCTCAGCGCCCGTCGCCCGGACCCGTAGGTCTTGGACAGGCCGGCTACAGTCAGGATCGACGACAAGGGCCCCCCGGGGATTTCTTCTAGGCGCGATCGAACGCTGTTTGAACCGATATGGTGACCGTCATACGGAAGTCGAGGGGCGGAGTCAGCGCTCCGCCCTCTCCCGCTTCGCATAATGGTCAGCCAGGACGTCGAAGGCGGCCTTGCGCTGGCCCGTCTCGCTGACCACGCCCTTGCGATTCCAGCCCTGCTGATAGACCGGGTGCTGACGCCGCGGAGAGCGGAAATCCTTCAGGATCCAGGGAGAAAGTCCGCGCAAGAACGGGATCTGCTCGGCCATGGCCAGCGTCTGGCGGTAGTACTCGGCCTGGAAGTCCTCTGAGAACTTCTGAGGTTCGTCTGGATCGTAGAAGCCCTTCTTCGCGTCCGCTCCGAACTCGGAGAGGATCAGCGGCTTGTTGTGGTCCGAGCGCCAGCCGATCGCCGGCACGTCCGCCAAGCGGTCGTTCGAGTACCAGCCGTTGTAGGTGTTCACCGCCATCACATCGAGGTGCGCCACGAGGGGATCGTCAATCACCATCACAGGCCGGCCGTTCTCGTTCACCCGCTTCGTCAGCAGCGCCGCCGTGACCAGCCGGGTGTCGTCCAGCGCCTTGGTGTCGGCCGACAGGGTGGCCAGGAAGGCGTTTCGCGCATCATTGGTCGGCGTCTCGTTCGCCACGCTCCAGAACGCGATGGAGGCGCGGTTCCGGTCCCGCAGGATGTTCTCCGCCAGCATCTTGCGCGCCACCGCCAGGGTCTCCGGCCGGCTGAAGTTCACGCGCCAGTAGACGGGGATCTCGCTCCAGACGATCAGGCCCATTTCGTCGGCGAGGCGCGTCATGACTTCCGAATGCGGGTAGTGGGCTAGGCGGACGAAGTTGCCGTGCAGCCCGTCCTTCACCTCGCCCAGCAGAGCGTGAGCCGCCGCGCGTGTGATGGCTCGCGTCGGGTCCTTCCCGAACTCCTCCTCGTGCAGGCAGATGCCGCGCAAGAAAATCGGCTTGCCGTTCAACAGGATGTCGGTCCCGCGCACCTCAAGCGTCCGGAAGCCCACCCGCTCGTTGAGCACGTCGTCGCCGCTCTCGAAGCTGACGTCGTAGAGCGTCGGGCTCTCTGGCGACCAGCGCTTCAGCCCCCGTGGCGCGGCGGCGTGCCCGGTCCAGCGGCCGTCCGGGCCCGCTCGCCCCGACAGCGTCAGGTTCAGCGCCGGCACGCGCACCCGCACCTCCCGGCCGGCGGCGCCCTCCCCGTTCAGGGCCACCGTCGCATGGATGCGACCGTCCTTGCCGATGCGGATCCAGGCGTCGTCCACGAACACGGCGGGCGTGCTGATCAGCTTGATGGGTCGGGTGATCCCTCCGTAGGTCTCCCAGTCGGTCACCGTCGGCGGCACGGTGTCGTCCGACCGCTCGGAGTCCACCCCGACGGTGATCTGATTTGAGCCGGCCCGAAGCTTGCCCGTGACCTCAAGGGCGAAGGGCGTGAAGCCGCCCTCATGCGTGCCGATCAGCTGCCCGTTCAGGTAGACGCGGGCCATGTAGTCCACCGCGCCGAAGCGCAGGAACTGCCGCTCGCCCGCCTTGGGCTGCGCGTCGAAGGTGCGCTGGTACCAAACCAGGCCGTCGTAGTAGCGCATCGTCGGATCATGGGTGATCCAGGACGAGGGTAAGGTCGTCACCGGCGAACGCTGCATGTCCTGCTCGAACAGGGCCCGCGGATCGGCCGCGGAGACCTGCTCTACGTTGAGGTCGGCGTAGCGCTGCGAGGCGCGGCCGGGATCTCCCCCGTGAAATCCGGCGAGCCCGTCTCGATAGGGATCCACCGACCAGCGCCAAGGACCCGAAAGGTCGAGGCCCGGTCTCAGGTCAGCGGCGACCAGCACCGGCGCGACCGAAGGAGCCTGAGCGAGCGCGGCGTTCGCCCCCAGCGCCAATACGCCCGCGCAGATGCGCGCGATCCACCGACCCAGCATGCCTGACCTCCCTCGCGCGGGCTTTGAGGCGGCCGCCCGCGTCGTTGAGCCCAAGCTATCGGTCGGGAGCCGCCCGTGTCCATGCTGATGACAGCGTTGTCGCAGACGCTTACGGTCGGAGCATCGGCCCATGAAGAGGCCGCAAGGAGACGCCATGAAGACCGCCGTCCGCAGCGCCGCACTCGCGCTCTCAGTCCTGCTGTCCTCGACGGCGTTGGCTCAGGCCCCAGGTTCGGCGAGGCCGTGGATGGACCCCAAGCTCCCGGCAGAAGAGCGCGTGCAGCTGGTTCTGGCGGCCATGACTCAGGAGGAGAAACTGACGCTGGTCAGCGGCTGGTTCGGCGCCGACCAGCCATGGAACAACTACAAGGCCGACCCCCTAGCCCGCTACGCCTCGGCGGGTTTCGTCCCTGGCGTTCCGAGACTCGGCATACCCCCGCAGTGGCAGACGGACGCCGGCATGGGCGTGGCCACGCAGGGCGGTCAGCGCGACAAGCCGCTGGAGCGCACCTCCCTGCCCTCCGGCCTCGCCGTCGCCTCGACCTGGAACCCTGCGCTCGCGCAGCGCGGCGGCGCCATGATCGGGGCCGAGGCCCGCGCCACCGGCTACAACGTCATGCTGGCGGGCGGCGTGAACCTGAACCGCGACCCGCGCAACGGCCGGACCTTTGAGTACGCGGGGGAAGATCCCCTGTTGGCCGGGACCATGGTCGCGGCGGCCGTGCGCGGCATCGAGTCCAACAACATCGTCGGTCAGTTGAAGCACTACGCCGTCAACGACCAGGAGACCGGACGGGGCATCCTGAACGCCGTGATCGATCAGGACGCGGCGCGGATGAGCGACCTTCTGGCGTTTCAGATCGCGCTGGAGAAGTCGAACGCCGGCTCCTTCATGTGCGCCTACAACAAGGTGAATGGAGACTACGCCTGCGAGAACGACTGGCTGCTGAACCACGTCCTGAAGGGCGACTGGGGATTCAAGGGCTACGTCATGTCGGACTGGGGCGCGACGCACTCGACGGTGGAGGCCGCAAATCGGGGCCACGATCAGGAGACCGGCCACACCAAGCGTGAGGACCTGTTCTTCGGCGCCAAGCTCGACGCCGCGATCCGCGCGGGCCAGGTCCCCCAATCGCGGCTCGACGACATGGCCGGCCGCGTCCTGTGGGCGCTGTTCGCGAAAGGCGTGATCGACCGCCCCGTGGAGCCTGGCCCCATCGCGTTCGACGCCCATTCGAAAGTCAGTCGGGACGCCGCCACCGAAGGCGCCGTGCTGCTGCGCAACGCGGGCGGCGTCCTGCCCCTCTCGAGCGATGTCCGCCGCATCGCCGTGATCGGCGGCCATGCCGATGTCGGCGTGCTCTCCGGCGGCGGCTCCGCTCAGGTCTACCCACGCGGGGGGCGGGTCGCCGAAGGCATTGAGCCGACCAGCTGGCCTGGTCCGGTGGTGTACCTCCCCTCCTCGCCGTTGAAGGCGATCCAGGCTCGCGCGCCTGGGGCGGACGTCCGCTTCCACGACGGGCGTGACCGCGCTGCGGCCGCGCGTCTCGCCGCCGACAGCGACGTGGCGATCGTCTTCGTCACGCAGTGGACAGCCGAGTCGCGTGACTTCCCCCTCACCCTACCGGACGAACAGGACGCGCTGGTCACCGCCGTGGCCAAGGCCAACCCCAAGACGGTCGTGGTGCTGGAGACCGGCGGCCCCGTGCTCACGCCGTGGGCGGATAGCGTCGCCGCAGCGCTCCAGGCCTGGTACCCGGGCGAACAGGGGGGCGAGGTGATCGGCGACCTTCTCTTCGGGCGCGCGAACCCGTCGGGCCGACTCCCCGTCACCTTCCCCAAGAGTGTCGAACAGCTGCCGCGCCCGAAGCTCGACGGCGAAGGCCTCCCGCCGCGCACGCCGTTCGACGTCCGCTACTTCGAAGGCGCCGCCGTCGGCTATCGCTGGTTCGACGCCAAGGGGCTGGAGCCGCAGTTTCCGTTCGGGCACGGGCTGTCCTACACCCGCTTCGCCTACTCGGACTTCAGCGCGAAGGCCGAAGGCGACACCCTGCGCATCAGCTTCAAGGTGAGGAATGTGGGCGACCGCGCCGGCGCGGACGTGCCCCAGGTCTATGTCGGGCCCGCCGCAGGGGGCTGGGAGGCGCCTCGGCGGCTCGCGGGGTTCAAGAAGGTCTCGCTGGCGCCAGGCGCCGAGGAGCATGTCACCGGGCTGATCGACCCACGCCTGCTGGCGGTCTTCGAGACGGACGCGGGCGGCTGGGTGCGAGCGGCGGGGGACTACCGCGTCTGGCTCGGGGCGTCGTCCCGCGATCTGAAGGCGGAGGTACGGGCTCCGCTGACCGCCCGCGTCCTGCCGCCATCCTACCGGTTCGACTGACGGGCTACTCGCCGGCGGAGGCGCCGTTCCAGGCCGGTCCGCTCTCGCGCGCCCGCTTGCGCCCGGTGCGCCGGGGCTTGACCAGGAACGACCACAGGCCGACGCCGCCAAGCGCCGCGAGCGCCAGGCCCGACAGGAAGGTCACCAGGTCGTAGAGTCGCCCGCCAACGGAGGCGGCGTGTACCGGATAGAGGCCGTTGTAGATGCGCGTCCCCTGTCCCAGCGCCTGCGCATCGCTGGCCGTGAGCACGGCCGACGTCGCGGGATCGACCGTCACGACCGTGCGGCCGTTCGGGTGCCATTCGCCCGGCCGCCGCAGCCGGATCGAGACCGGGGCGCCTGCCTCCCCCGGCCAGCTGGCCATGCGCAGGGTCGCGTCGGGGAATCGGCTCTGCGCCGCCGCCAACGCCCGCGGCCAGTCCACGTCCCCGACACCCGCCTTTGGCTTGGGCGGCGGGGGCGCGCCCCCGGGCAGCATCGCCTCCAGCCACGCCTTGGTCGTCTCGTTGAAGACGATGGCTCCGCCCGTCAGGCAGAAGACGAACACGGGCAAGGCGAAGATCATGCCCAGGTCGCGGTGCGAGGCCACGAGGTCCTTCCGCCTGACCGAACGCGGCCACACCCGGCCTCGGAAGCTGCGCCAGGCCGGGGCCCATACGATCACCCCCGTGATCACCAGGACGGCGCCGGCCAGGGCGGCGACGCCCGCGACAGTCATCCCCGTCTCGCCCGCCAGCAGGTAGTGGTGAAGTTCGAAGACGAAGGCCTCCGGGCGCCCGGCTCCTTCCCAGCGCGCGATGATGCGCCCGTCGGCGGCGGCATAGGCTTGGCCATGCTCGTCGATGTAGACGCGGTGCACCGCGAAGTCCGGGCGGCCGAAGGCGAGCGTGCGCACCTCCCCGCCCAGCGAGCGCTCCACCGCCTCGGCCGCCGCGCCCAGGGTGGCCGGATCAGGCGAGAGCGAGGCGCGAGCCTCCGGGACGGTGAGCCTCACCCAGTCCTCACGGAGGACCAGCAGCGATCCGCTCAACCCCAGCACAAGCAGCAGCAGCGCAAGGATCGCGCCGGCCCAAGCGTGGAGGGTGCGGATCAGCTTCATCAGAAGCTCTTGGTGATCCCGAGCGTCAGGGTCCGCCCCCGACCGGCGTAGAAGGCCAGGTTGTCAGTCGGGGCGTTCACGTCGCTGTGGTAGGTGATGTACTGCTCGTCCAGCAGGTTCTGCACGCCCAGACTGAAGGTGGCGATCTCCGGACGCCAGGTGATCACCGCGTCGGCCAGGGAATAGCCGCGGAAGCTGTTGGCGGCCACTTCGCCCTCGAAGCTGCGGTCGTAGAAGCTCTGGTGCTGCACACGCAGCCCCCAATCGCCAAGGGTCGCCTCGGCGAAGAGCAGCAGGCGGTCGGGGGAGATATTCACCCCGTTCAGGTCCCGATCCAGCGTCCCGTCGCCGTTCCCGTCTGTGCGACCTTCCAGGTCGGCGTACGAGCCGCCGAGGGCCAGCCAGTCGGTCGCCTGGACGCGGGCGGTCAGCTCCACCCCCTCGATCTCGGTCGCCTGACGCTGCACGTTGTAGACGCCGCCGCTCAGCACCAGCAGCGCGCCGCGGTCGGACTTGGAGCGGAACCAGGAGGCGGAGGCCTGGAGCGGTCCAAGGCTGTACTCGAGGCCGAGCTCCACGTTGTCCGAGACCACCGGTGTGACGTCCAGATAGTCGTCGATGTCCACGTTGGGCGTGGATACGGCCCGCAGCACCCGGCCGACATCCGGCATGGTGAAGCCCTGGGCGTAGGAGGCGTAGGCCGTCAGCCCCTCGACCACGCGGAGCGTCCCGCCCACGTTGTAGAGCGTCTCCTCGAAGCTGGGCTCACCGCCACGCACCTGCTGGTTTCCGCTGCCGTAGAGGGTGCGGAAGTCTCCCACCTCCAGCGTCGCGGACTCGTGACGCGCGCCGGCCGATAGGTGCACGCGTCCGTCCATCAGCGACTGGTGCAGCTGCACGAACGGCGACAGGCTCTTGTACGTGGTCTCCGGGACCCAGAGGCGGTCCGTCAGGATCAGCGCCTGGTAGGTCTTGTCCTTCAGGCCGTCGAGGCCGACCAGAGCTCGAAAACCGGGCACGGAGTCGAACCGCCGCTCGTAATCGATCTTGAAACCCTGCTTCTCGGAATTGTTGGCCGACTGGTCGAACAGGGTCCCGATGGGCGCGATCGCCGGATCCTGGAAGTTCGCGAAGCTGCCGCCGCCGAACACGCCCTGGTAGTCGTGGGCATAGGCCTGCAGCGTCAAGGCGCCGCCCTGCAGATCGCGGTCCCGATAGGTGGCTGAGGCGGAGGTGACCTCGTTCATGGGCGGCACGCCCGGCGCCGCGCCGCGGACGGCGGTGGTCGGACGGTTGATCGCGCGGTTCCCGGCTACGCTCACGTAGTCGGCGTCGCCTTCGAGTTCGAAGTGGTTGACCATCAGCTCGAGGCGCTTGGTCTCGTCGAGGTCGAAGCCCGCCTTGCCAAAGAGAGACCAGCTCTTGCTGTCCTGCAGGTCGCCCTGCGTACCGTCCAGGCCGACGCGCCGGCCGTTCGCGTCGTAGAAGGCCCCGCGCGTCTCGTAAGAGGCGCCTGCGGTGAAGTCGAAGCGGCCGAAGTCCCGCCCGCCGATGGCCGCGGCCTTCCAGCCCAGGCTGTCGCCGACGACGCCGTCGTCCACCGTGGCCTGCAGCAGGGTGCGGCCGCTCCAGCCCTCGCTCTCGGCCGGAGTCGGCGCGGTCACGTAGTTCACCACCCCGCCGGTGGCGCCGATGCCCTGGATGGCGTTCGAGCCGAACACCACCTCGACCCGGTCGATGAAGAAGGGGTCGATCGTGAAGCCGTCGCGGCTGTCGTCGCGCAGAGGCGTCGACTGCGGCACGCCGTCGACAAGGTACAGGGGCGAGCGTCCCCGCAGCGTCTCGCCGAAGCCGGATAGCTTCTGGCGCGTCGGAGAGAAGGACGGCACCAGTGCGGCGACCGCCTCGACCGCGCTCGAGCCCAGCGCTTGCTGCGTGGTCAGCGCTTGCTGGTCGATCACCTGGATCGTCGCCGGCACGGTCGCGCGCGGCGACTCCGAGCGCATGGCGGTGATCACCACCTCCCCCAGGTCCGTGGAGTCGGCCGCCGCCGTCGCGGCGGTCTGGGCCGCGGCGTAGGGCGCTGCGGCGAGCCCGATCAGGCTGGAGATCAAGGCGGTGGTGCGACGAAGGCGGATCATGGCGGTCCCGAAGAGCGTGGCCGTATCGGCGCCGCCCTGAACCAGAACCGCTATTGCAAGTCAATCGCAATCACAAGGGCGGTCCGGAGCGGCGGACTGGCCGCCCCGGCCCTGTTGCGTCAGCGCATCGGGTTGATGGTCTCGATCGTGCCGTCCGGGCGGTGCTTCAGCTCCGCCACCTTGACGTTTCGCAGGTGCGTCTTCCCCGACAGCTGGGTGTCGTGGTGGAACAGCCACCATTTGCCCTCGTGCTGCACGATGGAGTGGTGCGTGGTCCAGCCCTGCACCGGCTCCATGATCACGCCGCGATAGGTGAAGGGACCATAGGGGCTGTCGCCGGTGGCGTAGACCAGGCGGTGCGTGTCCCCGGTGGAATAGCTCAGGTAGTACTTGCCGCCGAGCTTGTGCATCCAAGCGCCCTCGAAGAAGCGGCGCGCGCTGTCGCCGCCCTTCAGCGGCTGACCCTTCTCGTCCAGGATCGTGATGTCCCGGGGCGCCTCGGCGAAGCTCAGCATGTCGCCGCTCATCTTCGCGATCTTGGGCTTCAGCGCCGGCTCATCCGGCTTACCGAGATCGGTGTTGGATCCCTTGGGATCGTACTGTCCCCCGGCCCACTTCTGCAGCTGCCCGCCCCAGATGCCGCCGAAGATCATATAGGACTGCGTGTCCTCGTCGGTGAACACCGCCGGGTCGATGCTGAAGCCGCCGGAGATCGGCTGCGGCTGGGCCTTGAACGGCCCCTCCGGGCGGTCGGAGACGGCCACGCCGATCCGGAAGACGTCCTGCTTGTCCTTGGCGGGGAAGTACAGGAAGTACTTGCCGTCCTTATGGGCGGCGTCTGGCGCCCACATCTGCCGGCCCGCCCAGGGCACGTCCTTGATGTCCAGCGCCACGCCATGATCGGTCACCGGCGCCCCAACCCGGTCCATCGAGTAGACACGGTAGTCGCGCATGGCGAAGTGGCTGCCGAGGTCGTCCTCGGGCACGCCGGCGTCGATGTCGTGGGAGGGATAGAGATAGATTCGGCCGTTGAAGACGTGCGCCGAGGGATCGGCCGAATAGTGCTCGGTGATCAGCGGCTGGAACTTGAACTTGTCGGCCGGGGCGGTCTGGGCCAGCGCGACGGTCGCACCCATCAACACTGCCGCCGCCGCGACACCGATCTTCAGCATCGTCTTCATGGTGCGTCTCCTTGCCGTGCGGGTCTCGCGCCCGCTCGTTCTGCCTGGTAGCGGTATCAGAAAAAGCGGGACAGGAAAAAGGCCCCGGGGGCGTGCTTCCCCGGGGCCTTTCCCGTCACCTGATCGAGCTGTCGGGGGCCGATTGACGCCCGGTCAGGCTTCGGTCCGTCGCCTCAGTAGGAGGCGGCGTAGCGGTGCCCGCCGGCGGGGCGGATGAAGTCGGCGGCCACGTAGCCGACGCCCACGCCGTTCTGCCCGACCAGGATCCACGATCCGCCGTTGGCCTGCGCCAGCGCCTGGAAGCGCTCACCGCGGGCCAGAGCGCCCACCTTGGCCGCGCGGGTCGACGGCCCGGCGCGCAGGTTCAGGCTGGAGGTGGCGTAGAAGTCGCCGCCGAGGCGCGAGAAGCTCGCAGGCTGAACGTAGGTGGCCAGTCGCTGGCCGCCCGCCACGTACGAGCCCGAGGTCTGGCCCTTGTATGGACGCTCGCCGCGGGCCGCCGCGTCTCGCTGCATCTTGCAGCCCGTCCAGGAGCCCGCCGCCGCGCCGAGCGCGCCGCCGGCCACCGTCCCGAGCGTGCGCTCGTTCTTGGCCAGTTGGTTGCCCGCCAGGGCGCCGAGCAGGCCGCCGATCACGGCGCCGGCTTCCTGCTTGCCGCCGACCGCGTCGCAGTTGGCGACCGAGCCGATGCCGCCGCCCGTCTGCGCCGAAGCGGTCGTGGCGAAGCCGGCGGACAGGAGCGCGGCCATCGAAGCCGCGGCCACGCCCTTCTTCAGGATCGAAGCGGTCTTGGTCATGTCTCATCTCCTCCGACGTCATGTCGTTCGATGAGACGGTTTTAGCGGGGCCACCCTGAACGGCCTTTGGACACCTCGTTATATTCTGTTCAGCTAGGTTTACGGCCGTTCAGGGCGCGTGGAGCAGCGCCTAGCGTCACCGCGCCGCAGCCCCTGGCGTGGCTATTCCGAAAGTCGACAACAAGCTGCCGCGAAGACGCCCTGATTGCCGCCGAGCTTCACCGCACGCCACGACGCCGTAGAGCATCGGGCGCAGTGCAGTGCAGCGTATTGGGCCGAGTAACATGTTCAATTCCACGAGCCCCCTCCCATGCGAGGGGGGGCGATGAGGGCGTCTGAGCTGGTGGCCGCTCAGGCCGAGGAGATCGCCTCTCTCAAGAGCTATTGCGCCGTTCTGAAGGGGGCGCTGACAACCGCCGGACTTGAGGTCCCGTCACCACCCCCCTGGACCTTCCTGACGGAGCAGGAGGGTGCGCTGCTGGGCCTGCTGAAGGCGGCGTACCCGGGCGCCTTGTCGAAGGTCGCCATCGAGGAGCTACTCCCCAGTCGCGACTGGGTGCGCGAGCGAGCGCTCACGATCGTGCCGGTGCTGGTCCACAAGGTGCGGCGAAAGCTCGGAGAGGACATCATCGAGACCCGTCGAGATCGAGGCTACCGGCTGTCTGACGCGGCGGTTCGGAGTTGGTCGGAGGCGAGCTGCCCGCCAGCGTCCAGCTGAGAAGCGCGGAGAACCCGTCGCCGCTGCCCGAAGCGGTGACGGTCTGCGCCGCTCGTCGGCGGCCGGTCAGCTTGGCGGGAGACGTCAGCCGCACGCGGTCGCCAGCGCTCCACCTTGACCATGCCTCCCCTGCGCTGGTCTGATGCCTTTGAAGTGCGATTTCTGACCCTCTTCAAGTCGAGCTCTCGCCGCGCCATCCTGCCCTGCGCTCGATCTTCCGCCTTCCCGCCGCGCACGCACGGAGAGACTGGATGTCCTTTCAGGCCTACCTCGACAACATTCAGGCGAAGACTGGCCAGTCCCCCGACGCCTTCCGCCGGCTGGCGGCGGAGAAGGGTTTCACGGACGGCACCGGTTTGAAGAAGGGCGTCAAAGCTGGTGAAATTCTGGCTTGGCTGGAGAAGGATTATGGGCTCGGCCGTGGCCACGGAATGGCGATCGTGGCCCTCCTGAAAGGCGCCAAGAAGCCGGGAGACTCGTAAGGGCAGCCCGCGAGGTCGCCTGGGCGGACCCGTCCCAGGTCCTTGAAGCGGCTCGTAAGGGCGGCTTAACGCCGTTCCCACAGACTGCTCTCAAGATTCGCGGAGACGGGCGGGATGACCCTCGTCACACAACTGTCTGGCCTGCCGGCGGCCCTGCCCTCCCTGTCCGAGCGACGGGAGCAGGAGGCGGCCGACAAGTCCGCGCGCGCCCTCAACGCGCTGGAGACTCTCAAACGCAGCCGCACCGACCAGGCCAAGGAGCGCAAGGCGCTGGCCAAGCAGAAGCTCGATGCGCTGAAAGCCCGGCTGCAGCAGCTGATGATGATGGGCGCCACGCCCCGCCAGCTCGCCGCCATCGCCCGCGAGCTGGCCGCCGCGGTGAAGGCCTACGCGTCCGCCGGAGGCTCCGCCGGATCGGCCACCCCTGTTCCCTCATCAGATCCGACTGCGCCCCCAGGCGACGGCGCCGCTCCGGCTGAAGACGCGGCCGCGCCGCCCGCCGAGCTCGAACAGGCGGAGGCGCCCTCGACGGCCGAACCGGAGGATCCCAAAGACGCGGCCAAAGCGCCTTATGAGCGGGCGCTGAAGGCGATGCAGGATGAGACCGCGCGGCTCGCCGCCCGTTCCGCCGAAGCCGAGGAGGATCGGGAATTCCTCAGCGAGGCGCGCAGACTCGCCCGGCAGCTGAAGGCCGCGGCCAAGGCGGCGGCCCAGGCGCCGGGCGCCGCTCAGGACCATCAGGCGGCCAAGGACGCGAAGGCGGCGGCGGACGAAGCCGAACAGGTCGTCGACGACGTGGAGCGCGAGATGCAACGATCCGGCGTCGGCGCCTTGTTCATCAGCGTCTGAGACGCCGGCGGCCGTCGACCGAGCGTCGGCGCGCGTCCACCTTCCTGCTCCCACTCCACTCGCAGCGGAACGTTCAAGCCTGCCCGCCAGAGCGCCCAGAGCTTACCCCCCGGCGCACGCGGCAGGCGAATGAGCTCCCAGCGGAGTGATGGCGCTATATTGTCAAGCTTCGGCCACTCGCCAGGCCTGTGTAGCCGCTCGGGAGGGGCGATATGAGCGTGACGGTTCTTGTTTCTAGAGATTTGGACGGCGTAGCACGAGGCGGCTACCCGCTCGCGCTGTCACACGACGCAAGCAAGATTCTGTTCTCCGCCCCTCAAAGTCATTTCGAGCTGAACGGCCGGAGTGACGTAGCCGGACTTTACGTAAAGGATCTCGCCACAGGAGCGGTGACAACCGTCACTACATCCGTGGATGGCTTCCACTTCGCGGACCTTTCGCCAGATGGTAGAAAAGTCGTGTTCAGCAGCGGCGAAGCCAATCTCGTTCCGGGAGATACGAACGGCGTCAAGGACGTCTTCGTAAAGGATCTTCAAACCGGGGCCGTCACGCTCGTATCGACCTCCCAGGCGGGAACACAGGGCGATGGGGCGAGCATACAGCCGAGCTTCTCACCCGATGGCCGCAAGGTCCTGTTCGTCAGCAACGCGGAGAACCTGCACCCGGGTTCGAGAGCGTTGCCGGCGGATGTCTTCTTGAAAGACTTGGCCACCGGCCAGGTGACGCTGGTCACAAAGGTTCACCCCAATTGGGGCGGGGCCCAGGGCGGTCACCAAGGGGCGCAATGGGCGCAGTTCTCCGCGGACGGCAGCACCATCGTCTATCACAGCACTGAGGGACTGATGGTCCCGGAACCCGTGACGCCGCGCCACAATGTGTTCGCCTACGACGTTGCGAGCGGCCGTACGCAGTTGCTGACGCGCAACTTGAACGGCGTCTCCTCCAACGGGCAGTCCGGCTTCGCCTCCCCCTCACCGGATGGTTCGCGTGTCGCCTTCATGGGCGAGGGGTCGGACCTGGTCCCGAACGACACCAATCGAACAAGCGACGTCTTCATGACTGACGTCCGCACGGGGCAGATCACGCGCCTTTCGACAACCTCTTCTGGAGGAGAAAGGGCAGAGCTCTCCTGGGAGCCTTCGTTCTCGCCGAACGGCCGTTGGGTCGCCTTCGCGTCGGACTCGATCCTGATCAAGGATATCGAGACCGGTCAGCTGCACAACATCACCACGCGTTACGACGGAGCGGCGCTCGCGGGTTTCGGCGCCAGGAACCCGATTTTCTCTGGAGACGGCACATCGATACTGTACAGCGCCTCGAACAACTACCTCGTCTCGCCCGACACCACTCCTCACGGCCAACACCTCTTCATGTGGGTCTCGGCGACGAAATCCACGACGAGCGATGGAGCTGACAGCCTGATGGGGTCCTGGCTCCCAGAGGTGCTGACGGGCGGCGCCGGCGACGACACGGTGCACGGCTTGGATGGCGCCGACACGCTCGACGGAGACACTGGACAAGATGTCGTGCTTGGCGGAACGGGCGCAGATTTTCTCCGCGGCTTGGCTGACGACGACACCGTGAACGGCGAGGCAGGCGACGATACGGTGAACGGCAACCTTGGTGCGGACAGCGTGCGGGGCGGCGCAGGGGCTGATTTCGTCTTCGGCGGCCAAGGCGCGGACTACGTGCACGGCGGCCCTGACGCTGATCCGCACGTCAACGGCAATCTTGGGGACGACACTGTTTACGGCGGAGCAGGCTCCGACACGATCTTTGGGGGCCAAGGCTCGGACACGGTGTTCGGCGAAGACGGCGACGACCTGATCAGCGGGGATCTCGGCGACGACCGGCTCTACGGGGGCGCGGGCGCCGATCGCTTCGTCATGCGCAGCGGCGGCGGTCAAGATTGGGTCTTCGATTTCTCGGCGGCCATGGGTGACCGGATCAGGCTTGCGACCGGGCAAGCCTATACTGTGCTGAATCAGCAGGATCAGGTCGTGGTGGTTCTGGCGGACAGCGGCGGCGCGATCGGCCTAGTCGGCGTCTCGTTCGCAAGCTTCTCCTCCTCCTGGATCGAGTTCGGCTGAACCGATCGCCGCTGTACGTGCCCGATTGGAGGCCGACAGTAGTCATGAGCCGCGAACGGCGCTTGGCTGGCGCTGAGCGCCTCACCCTCGAGCTGCGCTGCAGTCGGTGGCTGAGGCGTCCGTGCCGCCCGCGAGACGGCTAAGATCAGGCTCCGGACGTCAAGTCGTCTCAGCCGAAACCGTCACCGTCTAGTGGTACCGCGGCTTCCGCAGGACATCGCGGCGGTCGACCGAGCGTAGGCGCACGTCCACCTTGCGGCCGTCACGCTCCACCCGCAGCGGAACGTTCACGCCGGCCGGGCCGAGCGCCCATACCCGTCGGTAGAAGTCCGCCAGGTCGGTGACGTTCTCGCCCGCGACGGCCAGGACGATGTCGCCCTCCTCCAGGCCCGCGTCGACGGCTGGACCTCGATCGCCGGCGAAGCCGAAAATCACCACCTGTCCGGCGACCTCCTGGGCGAACAGTCCGAGCCAGGGGCGCGCGGGCCGACCGGCGCCGCCCGTGATCAGGTCGTCCAGAATGGGATGCAGCAGCTCGATGGGCACCACCATGTTCAGCGGCGCCACGCGGCCGTCGGGAAGCTCATGCCCCAGCTGCAGCGAGCCGACGCCGATCAGCTCGCCGGAGGTCCCGATCACCGCCGCGCCGCTCCAGAGCGGATGTCCCGGCGCGGTGAACAGCGCATCGTCCAGCACGTACTCCCAGTAGCCGGCGAACTCCTGTCGGGCGACGACCTGGCCGGCGACCGACCGGGCCGGCCCGCCCGCGGCGGCGACGATCACCTGATCGCCGCGATCCACGCCTCGGGAGTCGCCCAGCCGAAGCGACGGCACCCCGAGCGGCTCAAGCGCCTGCACGAGCCCGAAGCCAGACGCCTGGTCGAAACCCAGCACGTGAGCGGGGACCTGACGACCGTCCCGGGTGGTCAGAGTCACGCTTTCGGCCTCCGTGATTAGGTAGCCGATCGTCAGCACCAGGCCGTCGTCGCGGATCAGCACGCCGTTCCCGGTCCGCTCGGTTCCGAGGGACTCGGCGGTGAAGGCGTCGGCCGGCACGCGAGCTTCGAGCGCCACCACAGACGACAGCGCCCGGTCCAGGTCGAAGCCATACGCGTCGGGCTTGGGCTGCGCCTCGTCCGACACCTGCCAGTCTTGGAAAAATTCAGTCATGCAGATGATCTCGGAACCCGCTCGCGCCCGCACAAGAGGGCGTGGACACAAAACCGACTGGGGAACGCGCGGAGGGCTCTGCACGTCCTTAAGCGGCGCATGAAGATCGCCACCTTCAACATCAACAACGTCAACAAGCGGCTGACGAACCTGCTGGATTGGCTGGAACGCGCTCAGCCGGACGTGGTCTGCCTGCAAGAGACCAAGACGACGGATCCAGGCTTCCCCGCGGCCGCCATCGCGGAAGCCGGCTATGGCTCAGCCTTCCGGGGACAGCGCACCTACAACGGGGTTGCGATCCTGACCAAGGGCGCCGAGCCGCTCGTCACGCGCCGCCGCCTGCCTGGTGATCCGGACGACTCTCAGCCGCGCTACCTGGAGGCTGCGGTGAACGGCGTGCTCGTGGCCTGCCTGTACCTGCCTAACGGCAATCCCCAGCCGGGTCCCAAGTTCGACTACAAGATGGCTTGGTTCGAACGCTTGATCGCGCATGCGGAGGCGCTGGTCGCCGCAGGCGTGCCCGCCGTGCTGGCGGGCGACTTCAACGTCGTGCCCACCGACGATGACATCTACGCGAGCAAGTCCTGGAGCAAGGACGCCCTGCTGCAGCCGGCGCCACGGGCCGCCTTCCGGCGGCTGCTGGACCAGGGCTGGACCGACGCGATCCGCAGCCTGCACCCGGACGCGCCGATCTATACCTTCTGGGACTACATGCGGGACCGCTGGCCCAGGGACGCGGGCCTGCGGATCGATCACCTGCTCCTGAGCCCGGCCCTGGCCGGGCGCCTGAAGGACGCCGGAGTAGACCGCGATGAGCGCGGAATGGAGGGCGCGAGCGACCACGCGCCTGCATGGATCATCCTTTAACCTTGGCCGTTTAAGCTGTCCCGCTGAAACGTATTGCGGGGCAGAATGCTCTCCATCAGACCGTCGACCTTCGACGACCGCGACGTCCTGTTCGGCCTGTGGCGCGACTCCGTCGTGGCGACCCACGACTTCCTCATGGAAGAGGACTTCGAATACTACGCGCACCTCTTCCGCGAGCACTACCTGCCCAATTTTCCGGTGTGGACCGCTGTGGACCAGGACGGCCCTGCCGGCTTCATCGGCCTGACGGGCCAAAGCATCGACACCCTGTTCGTGGCCCCCTCGCGCTTCCGCCAGGGTGTGGGCCGCGCGCTGATGGCCCACGCCAAAGGCCTGGCGCCGCGTCTGCGGGTCCAGGTGAACGAGCAGAACCCCCGCGCCATCGACTTCTACGCCTCGGAAGGTTTCCAGCCGGTCGGCCGCACGCCGACCGACGACAACGGGCGGCCCTACCCGATCCTGTATCTGGCGTGGACCGCCGAAGAGACGCTGGACATGCACGTGGCCTCCGCCGTCCGCGCCTACGCATGGAGCGACCGGGCGGCCTCGGCCGCGGCTGAGCCTCGCGCGGCCCGCGCCTGCTGACCGCTAGAGCGCGAACCTGTAGCCGGTCAGGCTGACGCGTCGCGTGGGCTCCAGGGGCGTCCACCCCTTTCCCGCGATGACGTCATTGCTTTGCACCGCCTTGCGGCCGGCCCTCCGGTCCAGGGACCAGGTGATGTGATAGGTCCCGCCGCCTGGCCGGTCCGTCGTCCCGTCGATCCGAACCACCATGGCCTGCACGCCCTCGCCGTCGTCGGCGACACCGACGATCTCGGCCGTCGTGTCACGCGGCGGCGCCGTCTTGGGCGATACGCCCACCCGAAGCGTGACGTGGTCGGCCACTGCGTCTGGATAGGCGGGCGGCAGCGCCTGCAGCAGCGCGGCGCGCTCGCTCCGATCCAGCCGCCAGCCGATCCCGTAGATCGAGGTCACGTCAGCGCCTCCAAGGCGGCGGCCGCGTGCTCCAGTCGGCCGTCCGGCGTGTCCGACGGCCAGGCGAACACCAGACGCTCACCCTTCCACGTCGTGGCGGGTTCCTCTTCGGTCAGGCGTTCGGCCGCGGCCCGCGTAGGCGCGTTCGCGCGGAAGGTCAGCGCCACGGCTTGCGGCCCCGCGTCGATGCGTACGACGCCCAGCCGCTTCGCCTCCCGCCGCAGTCTCTCCAGGCCCAGCAGGGCCCGCACCGGCGGGGGCGGCGCGCCGAACCGGTCCTCCATCTCCTCCGCCAGACGGTCCAGCGCCGTGGCGTCCTCGGCCCCGATCAGTCGAGCGTAGAGGTTCAGGCGCAGCTCCGGCTCGGGGACGTAGTCCTCCGGCACGGCGCCGGCCGCATCGATGTTCAGGTGCGGCGTCCAGTCCTGGACCGTCTCCCCCTGCGCGGCCCTCAGCGCCAGAGCCAGGAGGTGCTGGTAGAGCCCCGGCCCGATCAGCTTCAGGTGACCTGCCTGCTCCTCGCCGAGCAGGTCCCCTGCGCCTCGTAGATCCAGGTCCCGCAGGCTGATGGCCAGCCCGGCTCCCAGCCGGTCGTTCGCCGCCAGCGCACCCAGTCGCTTGGCCGCGGCCTCGGTCGCCGGGCTCTCGCCTTCGCTCAGGAGATAGCAGATGCCCTGCGCCCTGCCCCGCCCGACACGCCCTCGGAGCTGGTGGAGCTGAGCTACGCCGAACAGGTCCGAGCGCCACACCAGCATGGTGTTGGCTGCTGGAACGTCGAGTCCGCTCTCGATGATGTTGGTGGCCAGCAGTACGTCGCCCCGTCCATCGGCGAAGGCCACCATGGTCTCGTCCACGGCCTCTGCGGGCATCTTGCCATGGGCGATCACCACATCGAGGTCAGGCACGAGCTCCGCCAGTTGAGCCTTCAACCCGTCCAGGTCCTCGATACGCGGCGCGACGAAGAAGCTCTGGCCTCCGCGGGCCTTCTCCCGCAACAGGGCGGCTCTCACGGTGCCAGGATCAAACGCGGTGACAAAGGTCCGCACCGGACGCCGCCGCGCCGGGGGCGTGGCGATGACGCTGAGGTCCTGCAGCCCTACCATGGCCGCCTGGAGCGTACGCGGGATCGGCGTGGCGGTGAGCGCCAGGACGTGAGCGCCGTCCGCCAGTTCGCGCAGCTTGCGCTTGTCCGCCGTCCCGAACTTCTGCTCCTCGTCGATGATCACAAGACCCAGGTCTGAGAACGACACATTCTCGCCAGCAAGCGCATGGGTGCCCACCACTACGCGGATCTCTCCGGATTGAAGCTCCGCCTTCACCCGCTTCAGTTCGGCGGGCGTCGAGACGCGCGACAGGCTCTCAACCGTCACGCCTAGGCCCTCGAAACGCCTGCGGAATGTCTCCAGATGCTGACGCACCAGGACGGTGGTCGGCGCCGCGATGGCGACCTGCCCGCCTGCCAGCGCGACGGCCGCTGCAGCCCTCAGCGCAACCTCTGTCTTGCCATAGCCGACATCACCGACCACCAGCCGGTCCATTGGCCGGCCCGCTTCAAGATCGGCCAAGGTGGCGTCGACCGCCGCGGCCTGGTCCGAGGTCAGAGGGTATCGGAAGCCGGCGGCGAAGGTTTCGAACTCGCCGCGAGGAGGTGTGATCTTTGGCGCCGCTGCATTCCGCCGTGCGTCGGCCATGCGCAGGAGCCCGAGCGCGGTGGCGCCGATCTCCTCCTCGATCTTCGCCCGTCGCTTCAACCACGCGCCCGTGTCGAGACGGTCCAGAGAAACCGCTTCCGCTTCAGAGCCGTAGCGCCAGACCTTCATCAGATCCGACACAGGCGCGAGCAGCCGCGCCCCTTTGGCGTACTCGATCTCGATCAGTTCCGGACCGGCGCCCTCCGGCGCGGCCTGCAGGCCCCGCACGACACCGACCCCGTGATCAAGGTGAACCACCACGTCGTCGATGGAGAAGGCCTCCGCCTGCTCCAGCGGGTTCACAGCCGCCTTGGCCCGCACGGCCGCCGCACGGCTGCCGAGCACGTCCGTGGCCGCGATCAGCACGACCTTGGCGCGGCGATCGAGGAACCCACGGTCGGCCGGGCATGACAAGGCGACCGGGCCTTCCGCCTTGAGCGCCTCGTTGAAGGTCTTCACGCTTCCGACCGCCTCGCCGAGCGCCCGCTGGACGCGACGCTTCAAGGCGGTCCTATCCCGCTCCGCGGCCGCGGAGACCACGATCCGCAGGCCCTCCGCCTTGGCTTGCCTCAGGTGCGCCGACAGTTCGGCTGTGGGATTGTCGCCCGTGGCGAAGACGGGACCCGCCTCGGCTTCAGCGACAAGCTCGGCCGTATCGACGGCTTGCTCCACGCGCCCGGACCATTCCTCGCGGGTCAGGTACAGGCGATCGGGCGGCAGCGGCTTTCGAGCCTCGTCGCCTTGCCGGTCGAACCAGCGCTGACGCTCCCGGAATGCGTCTTCCACTGTGGAGAATGCCGCCTCGGCCCGGGCCCTGGCCTTTGGCTCCAGCAGGATTTCGAAGGCGCCTAGCCGATCGAACACCGTGTCCAGGTCTTCGTAATGCTGCGGCAGCCAGTGCTCCATGCCTGGCCATCGGACCTCGGGGTCATCGAGCACCGCCTCGGAGGCGGGGTCGAGCACCACCTGGTCGATCTCCCCAAGGGCGCGCTGCGAAACCGGATCGTACGGCCGCAGCGCCTGCACCGTGGCGTCATCGAGGTCGATGCGCACGGGTGTCTCGCCAGCCGCGGGGAAGACCTCCAGCACTTGGCCGCGCAGCGCGAATTCGCCCGCCTCGTCCACCCGCTCGTCCCGAACATAGCCCGCCGCCAAAAGCGCCCTCTCGAACCCCGCCGCGTCGAGCTTGGCGCCGGGCTTCAGAGTCTGTGCGCGCTTGAGCACGGAGGCTGGCGGCAGGCGCTGAAGCACGGCGTCCGGCGTGCTGACCAGGATCAGTGGTCCCTTGCGCGCTTCCGCGACGCGCCGCAGCGCCGCCATCCGCCGCCCCATAACCTCACGTGAGGGCGGGGCGCGATCGTAAGGGAGGCAGTCCCAAGGCGGCAGCAACACGCTTGAGACCTGGGGGGCCATGCAGGCCAACAGAGCGGCGATCTCCACGGATCGCCCCTCGCTGCTGCTGACGTAGAGGATCCGCCCACCGCGGCGCCTCTCCAGGCGCTCAAGCAGCCGGACGGCCAGGAGGGCGGCGGGAACAGTCTCGGCCATAGGCACCTGACGAGCGGGGATGGACAGGCCGAACGGCCCGTTCGCAGGCAGGTTCCGGCCCGTCTCAGCGCGCCGTCAGATCGCCCAGCGCACGCAGCAGATCGTCGTGGCTGACGGGCTTGCGCAGGACAGGGCCCGCCTCTTCGATGCCGGGCTCCTCGTAGCCGGTGACCAGCACGAAAGGCACGCCCCGCGTCTGTAGCAGGCGCGCCACGGGCCGCGCGGAGGCGCCGCCGAGATTGACGTCGAGAACGGCGGCGTCGATCGTCTCCGTCGCCGCCAGCGCCAACGCCTGCTCCAGAGTGTTGGCCGGGCCCAGCACCGCAGCGCCAGCGGCTTTCAGGACCTCCGCCACTTCCATCGCCAGCAGCGTTTCGTCCTCGACCAGCAGGACGCGCGCGTTCCGCACGCCCAACGCGGCCGTCTTGCGCACGGGCTCCTTCGCCGCCGGAAGGGTCTCGGGCCTCAGCTGCCCATTGGCGACGACGATCCGCACCTTAAGCCCATCCTCGTCCCACGAACGGGAGATGGCCGCGCCCAGCTGGCTTACAGCGCCCTCGATCAGGCGGCTGCCGAACCCTGAGCGCTCCGGCGGCCGGGCGGGGCCGCCGCCCCGCTCCAACCACTCGAACGTCAGCCCAGCGGCGTCCGAACGCCAACGCACCTCCAACTCGCCCGCCGCCCCCGCCAATGCGCCGTGCTTGACCGAGTTGGTCGCAAGTTCGTGCACGATCATGCTGAACGGCTGCGCCGACTCGAGCCTCATGTGCACGTCCGGACCCGCTACCCGGACTTGGTCCTTGGCGTAGGGCGCCAGCTCCTGCTCGACGATCTCGCGGATCGACGCTCCGGCCCAGCGGCTACGGGAGAGCAGCGTGTGAACCCGGGCCATCGCGTTCACACGCCCACAGACCGTCTCCACGAAAGAGCTGCGATCGTTGAAGGGGGTGAGGCGCACCAGGGACTGGACCACCGCCAGCGCGTTGCGGGCGCGGTGGTCGATCTCGCGCCCGAGCAGTCGCTCACGCTCCTCGACGTTGCGGCGCTCGGTGGTGTCGGCCACCACGCCGATCATGCGGCGGGCGCCTTGGCGCTCGGTGTGCACCCGGCCGTGCACCGACAGCCAGACCTCGTGCGCGTCGCCCGGCCTGCGGTAGCGATACTCGACGTTGTAGGTGTCGTTCGCCTCCAACGCCCGTCGCGCTTCGGAGACGATCGGCGCCTGCTCGTCGGGATGGATGTGGCTCTGCAGCTCGGCCCAGCTGATGGTTTGTTGACCGACGCCGTATATGGCCGCGGCGCGCTCGGAGAGCCTGATCAGGCCCTCCGCTTCGTTCCACTCCCATTCTCCGAGCTGGGCGCCCTCCAGCGCAAGGCGCAGCCGCTCCTCGCTGGCGGCGATCGCCTGCCGTGTCGCCCGGGCCTCGGTGACATCCATCAGCAGGCCGTCGAAGACCAGAGCGCCGCCAGCGGTCCTTCGTGGGGCCGACAGGATGCGGAACCAGCGCACATCCCCGTTCGCCACGCGCATCGCCGCCTCTTCATCGAAGGGCGCGAGGTTTTCGATCGCCTCGGCCTCGGCCTGAGCGAAGCGCTCGCGGTGCTCCGGCAGGATCCGGCTGTACAGCAGCCCCGGGTCGGCCATGGCGGCGTCCGGCGCCAGGCCGAGCAGCGCCTGTGAGGCGGCGCCGACGTAGCTGAAGCGGCGCGAGCCGTCCGCCTCCAGGACGATCTGGTACACCATCGCCAGCGGCAGGTTGTCCGCGAGCGCCCGCAGTCGCTCCTGGCTTTCCGCCAGCCGCTCCTCCGCGGTCTTCCGATCGTGGATGTCGGCGCTGAACCCCGCCCAACCCAGGACCGCGCCACGGTCGTCCACCATCCGCTCTGCGCGCGCGACGTACCAGCGGTACGCGCCATCCCGGCGTCGGTAACGCAGCTCGACCTCATAGGGGCAGCCGACAGACAAGGCGTGAGCCCAGATCTCCGCTGTGCGCGCTGCGTCCTCCGGGTGCACGGTTTCGGTCCAGCCGGTCGGCAGAGCCTCTTCCGGAGTCTGGCCCGTGTATTCGTACCAGCGATCGTTCAGGTGGTTGATGGCGCCGTCCGGCTCGGCGAACCACACGAAGCCGGGCAGAATGTCCATCACCGTCCGCAGCCTCTGCTCGCTGGCGTGCAGGGCGGCCTGGATGCGCTTCTCCTCCGTCAGGTCCTGAACCTGGCTGTAGAAGCCAAGCACCTCGCCGGCGGCGTTTCGGTGCGGGATGTGTTCGATTTGGGTGCTGAGCGCCCCGAACGGAGCTTCGTAGGTGACGCGCTCACCCGCCAGCGCCTGCTCCACGTAACGACGGCGGGCCTCGTAGACCTCCGGTCCCATCACCTCCCTAAGGCTACGTCCGACGATTTCGCTCAGCGGGCGCTTGAACCGCTCCTCGTAAGCCTTGTTCACAAAACGAAAAACTTCGTCCCGGTCTACGTACGATATGAGCACCGGCATAGCGTCGGTGATGTCGCGAAGCCGCTCCTCGCTGGCCGCGCGGGCGGCTTCCGCGGCCTTGCGGTCGGTGATGTCGATGAAGGTCACCGCCACCCCGCCGCCCTCGATCGGGCCGGCGCGCATCTCAAGCATGCGGCCGGGCACGTGACGGGACTCGTACTCGAAAACGATGGGGCCGCCGCCGCCTGCGACGCTGCGCAGGTGCCCCTCCAACTCCGTGCCCGCGACCGTGGGGAAAGCCTCCCAGATGGTGCGGCCAAGGACCCGTTCTCTTGGGGTCGCGAGGAAGCGCTCGCAGGCGCGGTTGAACAGGACGAAACGGAAGTCCGCGTCAAGGGCGTAGAAGGCGTCGCTGACGCTCTCCAATACGAGCTCCAGCTGCGCCTCCCGCGCGCTCAGCGCCCGCTCCGCCGTCGCCTCCTCTTCCACGTCGCGCACGATGACGAACACCCCGCCGTCGTCGCCCGGATTGATCGAGCCCTCCACCTGCCGCCCAATGACCAGTGAGCGCACATGGAAGCGTTGGGGACGGCGCCCCTCCATCACCTCACGATGACGGTCCCAAAGCGCGCTGCCGACCGAATGGGGGAAAAGTTCTCGGGGGTCTCGGCCGATCAGCTTGTCGCGCGGCGCTCCAGCTAGGCGCTCCGCCGCGGCGTTCACGTAGGTCAGTCGCCAGTCCGGTCCGAGCGCGTAGAAGGCGTCGCTCATCGCCTCCAGCAGAAACTCCGCCGTCGGAAGGCCCTGACCGTCGCGTACTCCAACTATCGCCATCGCCCCGCCCGCCGAACGCGATGGTCAGTGGTAATCCGTTCCGCCGCGCCTGCGAAGGCGCCCCTGTCAGGATGCCGCGCGCATCTTCTTAGGAAACAGCTCGGGGTAGCGGCGCCACAGCTCCGCGAGGCTGCTCCGGGCGTCGCGGTGGTGGATGAAGACGCCGCCCGCCTCCTCCCACAGGTGACGGTGCTTCAGGGTGTCGTCCACCAGGACGTCGCCCGCGACCGCATGCTTGCGCTTGTCGACGGCCATGCAGGTGATGATGGGCGTTCCGGGGAAATGGTCGGCCGCCCAGCGCTCCTTCTGCCCCTCCGCCCAGCCGCCTCGGGGACAGCCGGTCAGGATGACCGGGTTCAGGTGGCGAACCCCCTCGAACAGCGCCATGGCGTCCGGCATTAGAGGCAGGCGCGCGTAGAAGTCAGGCGCGGCGGCGAGAGCCTTCCAGAACGCGCCAAGGCCCTTGCGCGCCTGGAAGTCTCGGGGTGAGGCGCCGAGCACGGCCCGGGCGCCGCGATCGAAATCGGCGAGCACCCCGTCACAATCGAGGAACAGCTGCATCGCCCGACAACGTCCGAGAGGACCTTCGCGTTCAGCTCAGGCGGCTGCGCCTCGCACGTTCCAGGGCAAGTCGAACGCGCCGATCAGCCCGAACTCAAGGCCGGCGCTGCCGTTGACCGGCAGGCCATTCCAGGTGAGGTCCGGCGGCGTCGCCGTATAGATCAGGACCTCAGCCCCCGCCCGCAGGTGGCCCACGAGCAGGCGGTTGAGGCGCTGGTTGGAGACCAGCCCGGAAGGCGGACGGGTGTAGAACTGCAGCCGCTTCGACAGGCCCCCGGTCGCCACCCCGACGTACTGTGCGACGTCCTCCACCACGAAGGCATAGACGCCCCGCTCCTCGGGGACGCCATGGGGCGGCGCCAAGTTGTCGTCGTCGCCCAGCATCCATTTGGCCGCCAGCTCGAAGCCGCCCTCGAGCAAAAGCTCCAGCGTCAGCGCGGGGCGCCCCGCCTCAGGGTCGGGCGTCGCCCCCACCACGTCGACGTCGACTGCCGGCATGAAGGTCGGCGGCTCGATCGCCGCGATCGCGAAATTCCCGAGCTTGCCGGGCCCCACGGGACGCCGGCGGATGTGTCCCTGCTGCGCCAGGGTGCGGCAGATCAGATGCACGGTGTGGCGCGAGGCGATGTCGAGGTGCGCGGCCAGCTCGTCGTCGGCCAAGCCGGGAAAGCGCTTGATGTAGTCGAGGATGCGCGCGCTCTGCCCCTGCCCGTTCATGCCGTCGCCTCTGAGAGAATCTTCGCCGGATAGGCCGATGCGGGCGCCAAAATGTGGCGCTCAGCCGAAGAGCACCGCCTCGCCGTCGAAGCTCAAGGGCGCGCTTAGCACGGCGCGGAACGCCTTGTATCCCACCTGCCCTGGGAAGAAGGCGTGGAGGAACAGCCACGGGCGCCCATCCGGCCCGGGCGCCACGCTCGGATGGCCGGGCCCTACCCACTTGGTTCCGGACTTCAGGATCGGCGCGCCTAGCTTTCGGTACGGGCCCGTCGGGCGGTCGGCCACCGCGGCGCCTATGCCGTAGTGCGGTGTGGAGAAGTCGTTTGCGGCGTAGAACATCCACCAGCGCCCGCCCTGGCGCGTGACCCAGACACCCTCGATCAGGTGCGCCTCCCATGGCAGGTCGTTTTGCAGCACCAGGGTGCGCTCCCCCTCCAAGCCCCGGCCGTCCGCGGTCAGGGGCTGGGCGAAAACGCGGGTGCGCGTGGCGTGTAGTATCGGCGCGACCTCGTCGCCAGGGAGCGCGGCCAAACGCGACTGGAAGTTGGGAAAGTCCGCAGCGGCCGCTTCGATCAGAGGCTGCAGCAGGAAAAACTGCTCCATAGGCTCCAGCCGCTCGATCCAGGGCCAGAGCGCCGCTGTCAGCGAAGCGGTTCGCCGGTCGATCTTCGTATCGAAAAGGATGCTGATCGCCTCCGGACGACGCGCCAGGAGCGCCGACAGGCGTCTTGGCCAGATGGCGTTGTCGTCCTCCTTCCAGAAGAGGTGGGGCCGCCCCGCCTCGTCGATGACGATGTGGGGGTCGATGACGCCTCCGCCGAGCAGGGGCTCGGGATCCGGGAGGAACGGCCCGTCTGGCGACGCCGCGCGGGCCATGCCGATGGCGAGGGTGCGGTCCTTGGCCCTGGCCGAGAAGCAGAGCCACCAGCCGTCGCCGACCCGGTGCAGCTCGGGAGCCCAGAAATCGGCGACGCCGTGGCCCTCGAGAGTCCAGGCCGGCGCCCGGCCCTGAGGGAAGACAAAGCCGGCGGGGCGCCAGTCGACGGCGTCCTTCGAGCTCAGGATCGGGAAGGCGTCCGGCGCATCGTTGGAGGTCACGACCATGCGCCAGCCGTCGTCCGTGCGGACTACGCTGGGATCGCCATAGCCGTAGAGGATCTGGGGCGACAAGGCGGTCGTCAGAAGCGGCCGCAGGGACGGATTGGCTGGCGCCTCCGCGTCCGTCTGGCGGCTCTCGGGCATGCGCGTCCCGAACGCTTCGGCCAGGTCCGCGAACAGGTCGAGGTAGGCGTTCTGGTCGGGCTCGGCGATGTCGCGATCCAGCGTCATCGCGTCCGTCCTGAAGCTGTAGCGGCGCCGCCCGCCGGCCGGCGCGCCCTCCACTTCGACGACCAGGCTCGGCCAGGCGCCTCCGGGGGCGGACAAGAGAAGGGCGGCGCTCATGCGGCTCCTTGAACCCGGAAGGCGGCCGAACGGTTCAGCGTCTCCAGCCGCTCCTGCAATCGCCGGACGTGGCTGCCCGGCCAGAACCGCCGTCCGCATCCGGGACAGACACGGAAAGGGCCTGGCCCCGCCTGCACGGTCGCGAGCAGCGCGCGGACCTCCTCGGGCGTCGCATCGCGCAAGGGCGCGTTATCCATCAGGCAGCGCGTGAAGGGCGCCGCCATCCAGTCGAGCGCCAACGCACGGCCCACCGCTTCGGCCTGGGCGCGCACATCTGCGGGGGCGAGGAGCAGGCCCCGATCGCCCGCGGCTTCCGCGAGACGCCGATCGCGCGTGACCAGGATACGATCCTCCGATCTCGCTCGGTCAAGGAGCTCGTTGTCCGGCTGTCCGGCTTCAGCCATAGCGACGTCGTGCCCGGCCGCCCGGATCAGGCGCGCGAGGCGGCCCAGCATTTCGTCGCAGAGCAGACGCATGGCCCGGAAACGCGCTGAAGCCCCATAGGCTCAGGAGCGCCTTTTCGCAGGCTTTGGGATCGCGTCGTAGACGGCCTGCAGCAGCCGATCGGTCGCGAACGGCTTGCGAAGGAGAACAGCGGAGGGACCAACCGCCGCTTCCAGTGCTGCGCTCTCCGCATAGCCGCTGGCGAATAGGATCGGCAGGTCCGGCACACGGCGGCGCGCCTCGACGGCCACCTCTGCGCCGTTCAGCCCCGGCATGGCGAAATCGAGCAGCACGAGGTCGGGCGCGCCGCGGTCAAGCGCCTCCAGCGCCTCGGCCCCGTTCAGGGCGACTTCCACCTCGTATCCGACGGACTGCAGGGCCTCGCAGATGAAGGCCCGGACGCCGTCATCGTCATCCACCACCAGGACCCGCGCGCCGTTGACCACCGGAGCGCCTTCGGCCGGCTCGGCCGCGACACCCCCAGCGTCAGCTACCCCGCCCGCGCAAGGCAGAAGCAGGGTGACCGTGGCGCCCTGCCCCGGATCGCTGTCGATCCGGGCCACTCCGCCCGCTTGCTTGGCGATGCCGTAGACCTGGGCGAGCCCCAGCCCTGTGCCCTTGCCGACGCCCTTGGTGGTGAAGAAGGGATCAAAGGCGCGGGCGCGCACGTCCGCCGGCATGCCCGCGCCGGTGTCGCTCACCGACAGCGCCATATAGCGGCCGGCCACCAGGTCCGGGTCGTCGCGCACGGTCACGGGCCGGCTGCGTACCGTCAGCACGCCGCCGTTGGGCATGGCGTCTCGGGCGTTGATCGCCAGGTTGAGAACGGCCAGCTCCAGCTGGGTCGCGTCGGCGATGACCGGTGTGTCGTCCTCCAACTCCAGCTGGAGGCTCACAGAGGGACCAAGCGTGCTGGCCAGCAGCGGCTTCAAGTTCTGGACCACCCGTGAGACCAGAACGGGCCGCAGCTCAAGCTTCTGCGCCCGTGAAAAGGCCAAGAGCTGCGCGGTCAATCTCGCGCCCCGGTCGGCGGCCTCGAAGCCGTTCTCCGCCCAGCGCCGCACCTTGTCCGCATCGCTGGGCCGACGGCGGATCAGGTCCAGGCTCCCCCGCATCGCCTGAAGCAAGTTGTTGAAATCGTGCGCGAACCCGCCGGTCAGTTGACCGATGGCCTCCATCTTCTGGCTTTGGCGAAGCGCTTCCTCGGCGGTTTCGCGGCGGGCGATCTGGTCTTCGAGACGGCGGTAAGCCTCCGCCAGATCCTCTGCCCGCGCCTCGCTCTCCCGGTTGGCGCGGCTCAGCGCCCTCTGACCGGCGCCCATCACCACCATCAGCAGCGACGCCATGACGACCAGCAGCGCCACGCCGGCGTGACGGCCGATCACCGCGGCCACCGGCTCGGGCCGCGTCCGCACGAAAACCGAGCCCAGCGCCTCCCCCTGGTGGAGCACCGGCGCCGAGACCAACACCCTGCCGTCCACAAACCGCGGCGGGCCGGGCTCGGCCGTCTCGGGCGGCGTGGCGCCGTCCCGGGAGTAGCGGGCGATCAGCCGACCGTCGGCATCGTACACGCCCGCGACATCCACCTCCTCATTGGCGCTCAGGGCCGTCACGTAGTCTTGGGCGGCTGAGGCGTCGTCGAACACCAGCGCCGGAGCGACGGTACGAGCGAGCACTTCGGCGCTCGCGTAGAGCGACTGGGCCTTGCGGGCGCGATAAACGCTCTCGTTCACCCCGCCGATGCCAAGTCCGGCGAGGACGAGCGCCAGGGCGCCGACCACAGTGGCCGCAGCCTTCCAATCCCGCGTCACCGCCGAGAGCCGGTCGAGCATCAGCGCGCCCTCACGGTTAGCGCCAGATTCAACAGCTTGGAGCTGATCCCTATTTCGCCTGCCGCCGCCAGGCTGTCGTCGATATGGAAGCGCACGCGATTTTCGCGCGTCACAAAGTGGATGATGCCCCGGGTTGGGCCGACGGCGTCGTCGGTCACGGTGACGACCGGCCGTCCCCGTAGCACGCGAAGCGACTCTGCGACGGGCCGTCTTCCCTTCCCCAGGTAGACGATGTGGCAGCCGCCCGCCTCCTCTGCGTCGGCCAGGCGACGCACGGCGAGCGGACGGGGTCCCACGCGCTCGTGCTGCACGGCGCGATCGAGCGTGGGGCCGAACGGATCGGCGCCCAGGATGCAGACGGTGACCGGCTCGGCAGGGCCGCCCATCACGCGGGGGGGCCACTCGAGGAAGGGTGCGAACTTGTGCAGGTAGGCCGCCTTAACCGGATATTCGAGCGATTGCCGCGCAGACACGGGCGGCGCTCCAGCCAGGATGACCAGGGTCGCCAGCAAAGCGGAGAGACAGAGATGGCGCGCGGAGGGCCGCACTCAGAAGGTCCAGCGCAAGCCGGCCTGGAACCGGCGGCCGACTTCCGTGCGGCGGGCTTCGGCCGCCTCTGGATGATGGTCGTGCAAGAGGTCGAAGCCGGCGACCGATAGCTCGACGTTCTCGGTGACACGCCAAGCTACGCGGGCGTCGGCTTCCGCGTAGCCGCCTACGCCTATAACGCCGCCAGGCGGAGTGTCCTCTATGCCGCTCACCGCCCGAACGCGGACATCGAAGTCTACGCTGTCCGTCAGCTGCGCCTGCGAGCGCAGCACGGCCTGCCAGTCGGGATCAACGCCACCGGCCGCCAGGAAAGAGGCGTCACGGCTCCAGGACTGCCGCCGCACCTCCTTGCCTAGCGAGTTCAGACCAGCGCTGAGCCGCCAGCGTGGCGTCATCTCGTAGTCGGCCCAGGCCTCCACGCCCCAGGTTTCACCCTCCAACCCATTGCCCAGCCAGAGGGGCAGCGGAGAGGCGGCGGGACGCTCGTTGGATCGCAGGCCATCATAGTCGTGCCGGAAGATGGTCGCGCTGGCCGAGAGCCGCTCAGTCGGACGGCCGCGCCAGCCTAGCTCGTAGGCGATCAGCACCTCTGGTTGAAAGCCGCCTTTCACCAGGATGCCCGGGAACACCAGCTCCCGATCCAGACGGGACGGGTTGCGGAAAGCCCGCGAGACAGCGCCCCAGACGAGGTTCGTCTCCGACACACGCCACGCCAAACGCACGTTTGGGGCCCAATCCAGCCCGGTGAAGGAGTTGTGTTCCGCCTTCAGGCCCATCGTCAGTGTCAGATCATCCCTGAGGGCGATCTGATCTTGGACGAACACGTTGCCCAGCCCCAGCTCACGGCTCAGAGGGTCGAGCGTGAACGCGTTCACGAGGTTCCTGAAATCGTCGCGCCATGCCCGATATCCGCCTCCAGCCACGATGCGGTGCCGGCCCACCTCAAAGGCGTGCTGGGCCTCAAGATCTACGGTCTCGACGGTGTCGTAGACACCGCGTGCGCGGCGCTCGTAACGGTCGTAGTAGGCCTGCACGCTCAACACCGCGCCGCCTTCGAGCCGACGCTCGTATCGGGCGAGCAGGTTCTCCCCGTCGAAGTGGCCATCGCCGGACGCGGGTTGGCCCGTGAGCAGGTTAATGTCATTCCGGTGCAGGTCGCCTTGCACCGTTAAGCTGGCGTGGCCGAGGTCGAAGTCGCTGCGGAAGCCGACCTGAAAGCCTCTCCAACCGTCCCGAGCCTCTTCACCGCTGGCCCGGTAGAGGTCGCCTCGCTCATAGCCGGTCGCGTAGACCCGGAAGGCCCCGGTCTCGCCGAGGCGCCCGCCGTAGCGTGCGCTGGCGGTGCTGTCAGTGGTTCCGGCGGTCAGGTTGACGAGCAGCCCCTGAGTGTCGGCGGACGAACGGCTGATGACGTTGACGACGCCATTCACCGCGTTCGCGCCATAAAGGGTTCCGCCCGGCCCACTGATCACTTCGATCCGCTCGACGTCGTCGATCAGGACGTGCTGCTGGCTCCATTCCACGCCCGCGAAGAACGGGCTGTAGACGCTGCGACCATCGATCAGCACCAGGAGCTTGTTGGAGGACTCGAAGCCGGAAAGCCCCCGCGCGGATATCGCGTAGTCGAGCGCGTCGACGCGAGCGACGGAAAGGTTCGGCGCCATACGAAGCGCCTCGGGGAAGGTCTGCACGCCGCTCCGGCGGAGATCTCCGTGAGACAGTACGTAGACCGAGGCCGCCGCCTCCCCGAGCCGTTCAGGCCGCTTCGAGACGGAAGTGATCTCGACGTCGGCCAGCTCTTCGATCGAGAGCCGACTGAGATCCAGCTGGGCGGTCTCCACCGGCGCGTCCCAGGCTGCCTGTGCTGCTGCAGGCAGAGCCGCCAACCCGAATAGGATCGCGCCGCCCGCGGAAGCGACGCACGCCTTGCGGAAAGATCGTGAGTCGATCATGCCCACCCTCATGCAAGCCACCGCATCGGCCCCCAGCAGTTTTACGTCAAGCGGCGACGCTGCGAACTAGCAACGCTTATTGCTCCCCTGCCATGCCGCCGAGCTCTCCCATTCCTGCCCACTTCTTCAAAAGGGATGTCGCGGCGATCGCGCGTGACCTGATCGGCGCTACCCTGCTCGTGGACGGTGTCGGCGGGCTCATCGTGGAGACGGAGGCCTATTCCCAGGACGACCCCGCTTCCCACAGCTACGGCGGACCGACGGCCCGCAACGGCGCCATGTTCGGTCCCGGGGGGCACGCTTACGTCTACCGCATCTACGGCATGCATTGGTGCCTGAACCTCGTCTGCGGCTCGGCTGGCGTCGGGGAGGCGGTGCTGATCCGGGCGCTGGCGCCTACGGCCGGGCTCGAGCTCATGCGGGAGCGCCGCGGGCAGGCGGACGTGCGCAGGCTTTGCGCCGGGCCGGGCATGCTCTGTCAGGCGCTTGGCGTGACCCGCGCCCACGACGGGCTGCCGCTCGACCAGCCGCCTTTCCGCCTGGTGGCCGCGCCCGAGGCGGCCGAGGTGGTCGTCGGCCCTCGCATCGGCATCACGAAGGCGGCGGAGACCCCCTGGCGGTTTGGGCTGAAGGGCTCTCCCTTCCTGAGCCGCAGGTTCTAGTCCAGCGCGACGATCTCGACCTCGCCGCCGGCGACCGTGGCGACATCGCCCACACCCTTGCCCAGCAGGGCTTGGGCCAACGGCGAGACGTAGGAGATCAGGCCCTTGGCGGGGTCGGCTTCGTCCTCGCCGACGATGCGGAAACTCTGGCGGCGGCCGTCGTCCCGGTCGATGGTCACGCGGCCGCCGAAGGTCAGTCGATCGGCGCCAGGCGTCGGCTCGACCAGCTGCGCGGTGGCCCTGCGGGCGCCGTAGTACCGCAGGTCGCGGGTGGCCCGCGCCATGGCCGTGCGGTCCTGCTCCACCCCACCCGCGACCTGCGCCGCGGCATAGGCGGCGCGCGCCTCCGCCAGGGCCGCCTCCAGCTGGTCAAGGCCCTGGGGCGTGACGAGGTTCGGATGGGAGGAGATCGGGCGGTCGGGGAGGTCGGCCGCGGTGGCCTCCAGATCCCCTTCCTTGGTGAAAGCGACGCTCATCACCCTCATCTGGGGCGCCTTGCCCCATGACTCCAGAGGCATGGCCGGGCTAACCGTCCCCGCATGGATTTGAGCGAGCTGCGCACAGCCGGGTGGCTGATCGGGGTGATGGTCGAGGCTCGCGGCGACCGCGGGCCCACGCGGCGCTTCTACGCCATCGGTCAGCCGGATCGCGCCCGCGCGGAGTGGAAGGCCGTCGATCACGCGATGGCGGAGGGCGCGGTCGCGTCCAGCCCCGTTGGGGGCCTGGAGCCGGTTCATGCGGTCACGCCGCTCAGCGTGCACCGCATGCGCCTGCTGGGCCTGCGGGCCGACGCGGTCCAGGCGCTGGGCTCGCGCTGGCCGCGCTGGCTCCCTCACACCACCCGCGAGGACTAGACGGCCTGACCGGCGCACCAGCCGGAGGACCACGCCCACTGGAAATTGTAGCCGCCGAGCCAGCCGGTCACGTCCACCACCTCGCCGATGAAGTGCAAGCCGGGCGTGGCGCGCGCCTGGAACGTCTTCGAGTCGAGGTCGCGCGTATCGACACCGCCCAGCGTCACCTCGGCCGTGCGATAGCCTTCCGAGCCAACGGGCTTGATGCGCCATCCGTTCACGGCCTCGGCCACCTTACGAAGGGTCTTGTCCGAAGCGTCGGCCAGATTGGCGGTCGCGCCGGCGTCCTCCGCCACCTTCTCCGCCAATCGGCGCGGCAGCCATTCGCCAAGCGCAGTGTGCGCCGCCTTTCGGCCGTTGCTCGCCCGGGCCGCGCGCAACCGCTCGAACACGTCCACGCCTGGGGCGAAGTCCGCGACGATCTCCTGCCCCTCGCGCCAATAGGACGAGATCTGCAGCACGGCCGGGCCGCTCAGGCCGCGGTGTGTGAAGAGCGCCGCCTCCCGGAACCGGGTCTTGCCACAGGCGATCACCGCCGGGTCGACGGCGACCCCGGCCAGCGCCTGAGTTCGCTCCAAGACGCTGACGTCGAAGGTCAGGGGCACGAGCGCGGGCCGGGTCTCGGTCACGCGCAGGCCGAACTGCTGCGCCACCTGATAGCCGAACCCGGTGGCGCCCATCTTGGGGATCGACTTGCCGCCCGTCGCGATCACCAGCGAGGCGCAGCGGACCGCGCCGTCGGGCAGCGACAGTTCGAAGCCCTCAGCGCGGCCCTCGATCCGCTGCACGGGCGTCTGCAGGCGCAGCTCGGCGCCGCCCGCCCGCATCTCTCCCAAAAGCATGTCGATGATCTGCCTGGCGCTGTCGTCGCAGAACAGCTGGCCCAGCGTCTTCTCGTGCCAGGCAATGCGGTGGCGATCCACCAGGGCGATGAAGTCGTGCTGGGTGTAGCGGCTGAGCGCCGAGATGGCGAAGCGCGGATTCTCCGACAGGAAAGCCTGGGGCCGCACGTCCAGGTTCGTGAAGTTGCAGCGCCCGCCCCCCGAGATGCGGATCTTCTCGCCCGGCGCCTTGGCGTGGTCGAGCACGAGCACGCGCCGACCCCGCTTGCCGGCTTCGGCGGCGCACATCATGCCGGCGGCGCCCGCGCCGATGACGATCACATCGTAGGTGCGCATCACTCGCCCCGCCGGAACGCCGGCAACGACCAGCCCCAGAGCAAGGCGCCGGCCCGCAGACCGAAGCCGGCGGTGAAGCCGATGGCGGCTGCGATCCAGGCCGGAACGCCGAGCAGCGTCAGGCCCACGTAGATGGAGGCTGCGATGAGCCCGGCCGACACCGTGATCTCACGCCGGAGCAGGATCGAGGGCTCGCCCGCCAGCACGTCGCGCACCACGCCGCCGAAGGTGGCGGTGATCCCGCCCATGGCGATGCAGACCAGCGGCGGCACGCCGTACTCGCCAGCCTTGGCGGCGCCGATCATGGCGTAGGCGGCGAGGCCGACCGCGTCGAGCCACAGGAGCCAGGCGAAGAGCCGAGGCCGTGGCCCCACGAACCAGACCGCCACCGCCGCGACGATGGAGATGGCCAGGTAGCCGGCGTCCTGCACCCAGAACACCGGCGCGCCGATCAGGAGGTCGCGCAGAGTGCCGCCGCCGATCCCGGTGATCGCGGCGAAGAAGGCGAAGGTGACCAGGTCCTGGCGCTTGCGCGCCGCGGCCAGCGCGCCGGTCGCGGCGAAGACCAGCACGCCGAAGTAGTCGAGCAGGAGGAGGGTCTGGCCGTCGGCGAGCATCTCGCCGTCCTATACGGGCGTTCGCCCGCCGGCGCGATCCGGCTGACGCCCCCTCCCTTAACCTCGATCAGATCGTCACGATGGCCTTGCCGACCAGGGTTCCGCTCTCGACCGCCTCATGCGCCTCCACGATCCGCTCCAGCGGGAACCGGGCGCCGACGTCGTGGCTGAGCCGCCCCGCGGCGAGCGCTTCGCCGATGTCCCGGGCGGCGGCCTCGTGCGCCGCCTGGTCCATGACGTAGACGAGGACGAAGCGGATCGTGGCGTCCAGCATCACGAGGTCCCAGAAGGGCAAGGTCGGCGTGGGCTCCGCGTCGGAGGCGTAGGTGGCGACGACCCCGCGCGGCGCCAGCAGGCGCATGATCAGCTCGAGGTTGGCGCCGAATGCGACCTCAATGAAACGGTCCACGCCCCGCTCACGCCCGGTGAACTCCGCGGTGCGTGCGACGAGGTCGTCGGTCTTGCGGTTCAGCACCAGGTCCGCGCCCGCGGCGCGGGCGGAGACCGCCTGCTCCTCTCGACTGACGGTGGCGATCACGCGCGCTCCGCCGATCTTGGCGAACTGGATGGCGTACCGCCCCACTGCCCCGGCCCCGCCCGAGACGAAGACCACCTGCCCCTCGACCCGACCGTCGGCGAAGACGCAGCGATGCGCCGTCATGGCGGGCACCCCTAGGGCCGCGCCTTCCTCGAAGGAGACGCTGTCCGGAAGCCGCAGGACCTGATGCGCGGGCAGCGCGACGTACTCGGCCGCCGCTCCGAACGGGCGGCCGAGCTGGGCCTCGTAGAACCACACCCGCTCGCCGACACGCGCCTCCAGTTCAGCAGACCCGGCTGCGACCACCTCGCCCGCGCCGTCCTGATGCGGGATCACCAGCGGGTACTGCATCTCGTTTCGACCGCGCGCCCCGCGCCGTCCCTTGGTGTCGGACGGGTTCACGCCCGAAGCGCGCACCCGGATCAGGAGTTCGCCAGGTCCCGCCTTCGGCGTCGGCTGCTCGCCGAGCTGCAGGACCTCCCTCGCCTCGCCTTTCCGCTCGTACCAGGCCGCCTTCATCACGCTTGCTCCTTCGATCGCTTGCGAGGTCCGGCAGATGCGCCCAAGCTGCGCCGTGCGTAAGTACGCACAAACAGGACATGTACGATCATGGATGTAAGTGTCGCCGAACGCCTGACCTCAACTCTTGAGGTGACCGACGGGGTCCGCCCGCGGCGAAGACCCACCACGCGAACGGGTTGCGGAGTGGAGGCGACGCTGTCGGTGATCGGCGGGGTCTGGAAGCCGGTGCTGCTGTTCCACCTGCTTCCCGGCAAGCTGCGCTTCAACGCCATCTGCCGCCTGACTCCCGGGGCGACGCAGCGGATGATCACCCTCCAGCTTCGCGAGCTCGAGGCGGACGGCGTGGTGCGCCGCATCGTCTATCCTGAGGTGCCGCCGAAGGTGGAGTACGAGCTGACCGAGTTCGGCCGCACGCTGGAGCCGGTGCTGATCAGCATGCGCGCCTGGGGCGAGGCCTTCCAGGCGCGCAGCGGCGAAGACTTGGACCGTCGCTAGTCCGCCACGCCGTCGACGACGGCGCGCAGGTAATCCACATGGCGGCGGAAGGCCTTCAGGCCGACCGGCGTGACGGCGACACGGGTGCGGGGCCGCTTGCCAACGAAGTCCTTGGATATCTCGACATAGCCGGCCTTCTCCAGCGTGGTGAGATGGCTGCCGAGATTCCCATCGGTCGCCTGGGTGATCGCCTTCAGGCGCGAGAACTCCACCGGCTCAGCGCCGCGCTCGGCGTAGAGCGCGGCCATGATCTTGAGCCGAAGAGGCTGATGGATGATGTCGTCGAGGGCGGCCATCTCAAGCGCTCCGCATCCAGAGCCCGCCCAGAAGGAGGCCGCCGCCGCCGACCGCCGCCATCCAGAAGGCGAGCCAGGGCTGGAACGCGAAGAAGCCGATCATGGTCGCTGCGGAGATGAGAAGGCCGATGACGGCCATCCTCGGCATCAGAAGGATGCCGATCACCACATAAAGCACCCCGACCACCAGGCCTGGGAAGGCGATGAACGGCTCGATCGTCTGCGGTTGGAAGACGATAAAGGTCGACGCGACGAAGACTGCGCCCGCCACCGCGGCGACGCCGGCACGCCAATCGCCTCTCGACCCCTCGACCCCGTCCCGCGCGTTGCGCATCATCAGCACCGTCGCGATCGCGCCCACCCCGTTCAGGACAAGCCAGACCTGACCCCAATACTGCGGGGACAGGCTGCCCATGGCGCCATAGCCCAAGATCCAGATCAGCCCCCAGACCATCAGAATCGGCCCGGCGGCGCGGTAGCCCCTCAGCTGGCGGCTACGCCCTGTGGCCCGTTCCACATCCTGCAGCGCCGCCGCTGCGTCATTCCTCGAGATCATGATCAACCCTCCCGCGCCATCAGAGCGCTCTGAGGTGCAGAGTGGTTATAGCGCATCACTCTGTCAAGCAGAGTTATCGGCCAACCAGATCCTGAAGTTTGAGCGCGTCCTCCGCGGCCGCGCCGGACGTCGTGTTGTCGAACACGCACCACGCGTGCGAGGGCCGGACGATAAGGCGCGCGGCGAGCGTCTCCAGCACGTCGCTCTCGTATGCGGACCAGTACATCCGCGGGGACCCGTGCAGCCGCCAATACAGGAGCCCTGGCCAGCCGCCGGGCTCCGCCGCCCCTGGAGCCTTGGCGGGATCGGCCGCCACTCGCGCGATGCGGCGCCTGACCAGCAGGGCCTCGGCGTCGGCTTCGAACCAGCTGGCATGCCGCGGCTCCAGCGCGACCGATCCTTCCCACCGCTCCCGCAATGCAGCCAGGAAGGCTTCGGCCACGGCGGCGTCGAACTTCAGGCTCGGCGGCAGCTGCACCAGCACAGGGCCGAGCTTGCCGCCGAGCGCGCCCACCTCCTCCAGAAAGGCGTCGAGCAGACTCTCACAGGCGACCAGCCGTCGTTCGTGGGTGATCGTCTTGGGCGCCTTCACGGAGAAGCGGAAGCCGTCCGGCGTGGTCTCCGCCCACCGCTCGAAGGTGCTGCGCCGGTGCGAACGGTAGAAGGTCGAGTTGATCTCGACGCCTGTGAAACGCGCCGAATACCGCTGCAGGCCTGAACCGTCGGCCGGGAAACGGTCGGCGACCTTGGCGGGGATGGACCAGCCGGCGGTGGCGATACGGAGGTCTGAAGCTGTCACCTTGCGTGAACGCACGAGCGCCTCAACCGCTCAGCCTGTTATGGTCGGCCCATGACCGCCCGCTCCTCACCTTCCGTCGCCCGCAATCGTGAGCCGATCCTGGAGGTGCTGCGCCAGCACCTGAAGCCGGACGCACACGTGCTGGAGCTGGCCAGCGGGACGGGCGAGCACGCGCTGTTCATGTCGACGCACCTTCCCCAGGTCTCGTGGCGGCCGACGGACCCTGACGAGATGGCGCGCGAGAGCATCGCCGCTTGGCGCGAGCGGGAGGGCTCCCCCAACCTACTGGCGCCTCTGGCCGCGGACGCCGCCGCCCCGGCCACCTGGCCAGCGGAGGCTATCGACGCGATCGTCTGCATAAACATGATCCACATCAGCCCTTGGGCGGCGACCGAGGGCCTGATGCGGGGAGCGGCTGAGCGTCTCCCGAGGGACGGCCTGCTTTATCTGTACGGCCCTTATCTTGAGGCGGAGACGCCGACCGCCGCAAGCAACCTGGCGTTTGACGCGGACCTGAGGCGTCGCAATCCCGAGTGGGGTTTACGTGACCGCGCAGCCGTCGAGCGGCTGGCCTCCGTGCATGGCCTCGACCGGGTGGCGCGGGTCTCCATGCCCGCCAATAACCTGAGCCTGGTGTTCGTGCGCCGCTGACGGGCCGGCTTGCAGCCTCGCACCTTGAGACCTAACCCTGCCGCCCAGGGCGTTCGGGGAGAGACATGGTGGATCTGGACAGCGCAGGCGGAGCGGCGAGCGCGGGGCTGGTCGCCAACGCCGTCGAGCGCCCGACCGGTCACGCCGGCGAACACACCACCACCTGCACCGATTGCGGCGCCGAGGCGAGCGGGCGCTTCTGCAGCAACTGCGGACAGCCCACCCACATCCACCGGACGCTCGGCCACCTCCTGGAGGAGTTGCTGCACGGGGTGGTGCATTTCGACTCCCGGATCTGGCGGACCCTGCCCCTGCTCGTCTTCCGGCCGGGACGCCTTACCCGCGAATGGGTGCAGGGCCGGCGGACACGCTACGTCAGTCCGCTGGCGCTGTTCCTGTTCACCGTCTTCCTGATGTTCTTCATCCTGAGCTTCCTTCCGGTCACCGCCGAGGGAAACATCCGCGAGCCCATGGCCGCGCTGGAGCAGGAGATCCGGACGGCGCAGGCCAGCCTGAAGGATGCGGAAGGCGACGAAGCGAGAGCGGCGGCCGAGTTGAGGGCGGCTCCCGACCAGGCTCAGCGGAAGGCGGCGGAGGACCGCCTCGCGGCGTCCCGTCGGCGCGCCGAGACGCTGCGCGACTCCATCGCCGACGACACGCGCGCCCTGAGTGCGATGGGCCGCGCCGCCGCGCTCGGTCCTCGCAACGACGGGCTGGAGCCGGGCAGCTGGCAGGCGCAGCTGAAAGACGCCACGGCCCGTGGCGAGTTCAACATCACCGGCGACAAGGACCTGGACAAGAAGGTGCTGAAGAAGCTGCAGAATCCGGAGCTCGCGCTCTACAAGCTGCAGCAGACCTTCTACAAGTTCGCGTTCCTGCTAGTGCCTCTCTCGATCCCCTTCGTGGCGCTGCTCTTCCTGTGGAAGCGAGGCTTCACCCTCTACGATCATGGGGTGTTCGTTCTCTACTCGCTGACCTTCATCGCCATGCTGACGATGGCGCTGTTTCTGCTCTCGCGACTGGGTTCGGCGGCGTTCGGGCTGGCGACGACAGCCACGGTCTTCATCGTGCCGGCGCACCAATTTTTCCAGCTGAAGGGCGCCTATGGCCTGTCCGCCTTTTCCGCGCTCTGGCGCACGATCCTGCTGCTCTGCTTCTGCTCGATCGTCCTGACGCTGTTCATCGTCGTCGTGATCCTGCTCGGCTTCGGCGGCTAAGCGTCTCCGAAAACCAGCTGGTGCAGCGCGACGCCGCTGGCCACCGCGACGTTGAGAGAGTCGAAGCCCTGAGCCATCGGGATGGAGACCGTCCGCGCGCGCGCCAGCAGTTGCGCCGGCAGGCCCGGCCCCTCCGCGCCCAGCAACAAGGCCGCCCGGGCCGGGCGGTGGAGGCGATGCAGCGGCGCCTCGCCCGCGGGGCTCAGCGCGATCAGTTCGAAGCCGTGCCGTTGCAGCAGGTCGAGCGGATCGGCCGCTTCCGGAAGCCTGGCGAATGGGATCCGCAGCGCCGCGCCGACAGAAACCCGTATGGCCTTGCGATACAGCGGGTCGCAGCTGGTCGGGTCCAGCAGCACCGCGTCAGCGCCGAAAGCGGCCGCGTTGCGGAACACGCCGCCGACGTTGTCGTGGTTGGCCAGGCCCCACAGCACCGGCACGAGCGCCCGCTCCGGCAGCCCGGCCAGAAGGCTGTCGGGATCGAGTGGGCTCCCGCGCTCGCCGATCGCCAGGATGCCCCGATGAATGTGGAAGCCGACGATAGCGTCGAGCACCGGCTGAGACGCGAGGTAGACAGGCGTCTCCCGCGGCAGCGAGCCGATCAGGTCGGCCAGGGCCGCCGCGCGCTTCTCTGCCAGCAACAGGGAGGAGAAGTTGAACCGTCCCGCCGCCACCGCGGCGCGAAGGACCACTTCCCCTTCCGCGACGAACCTGCCCTGTCGTCCGACCAGGTCGCGCTCACGCACGTCGCGGTAGGCCTCTATGCGCGGATCGCGAGGGTCGTCGATGGGGATGAGTTCGGCCACGTCGCGCCTTAAGCCGTTGAGCAGTCCTGAAGCAACGGGCGCGGTGGCGCGCCTGCCCGATCGCCGCTATCTCCGTGCGAAACGAGCGGGAGCGATATCAATGAAGATCCGCAGCGACAGCTTCTCCGACGGAACGGCGATCCCTGGCGTCTACGCCTTCTGTGTCGCCGATCCGCAGAACCATGTGGCGCTCTCCCAGAACCGCAATCCTCACCTGGCGTGGGACGACGTTCCGCCGGGCACGCGCTCCTTCGCCCTTGTCGTGCACGATCCGGACGTGCCAAGCCGCAGCGACGACGTGAACCAGGAAGACCGCGAGGTTCCGTCCAACCTGCCCCGCGTCGACTTCTTCCACTGGATCCTGTGGAACATTCCGGCCGACGTGCGGGAGATCGCCGAGGGGGCGCACAGCGACGGCGTCACGCCCCGCGGCAAGTCCGGGCCGGACGCGCCGGGCGGCCTGCAGCACGGGATCAACGACTACACCGGGTGGTTCGCGGGCGACGCGGAGATGGCCGGGACGTACTACGGCTACGACGGCCCGTGCCCGCCCTGGAACGACAGCATCGTGCACCAATACGTCTTCACCATCCACGCGCTGGACGTGGAGCGGCTGGAGATCGAAGGTGACCCGACGGGCGCGGTGGTTCGCGAGGCGCTGGAGGCCCACACCCTGGCGAGCGCCAGCCTGACGGGCCTCTACAGCCTCAACCCGCGGATTCCCGCGCGTTAGAACGGGCCGGCGGGCGGCTTCAGCTGGATGAAGATCGGCGGGTTCAGCGGCGCGGGGCTGGGCGGCTGGGCGGCCCACGCCCCGTAGCCGACGGCGAAGCCGACCGCCAGAACCGCGGTCATGCCGGCCAAGCGGCGGTAGTGCCCGGGCTCGTCCTGCTTCAGCAGGGCGACGCGCAGCTCCAGCGGGTGGCGGGCCCGCGCCGCCCAGTGGCAGCCGAGCGGCAGCGGCGTGGCGCCGAGCTGAGTCTTCAGCAGGGTCTCCGCGTACAGGCGCCGCACGCCCGGACGCTGAGCGATCACACGCGCGTCACAGGCCAGCTCCTGGTCATGCCGCGCCTGCACGGCGGCCAGGTGCACCAGCGGGTTGAACCAGTTGATCACCTGCAGCAGTGCGATGAACGCGTTCGCCAGCGGGTCCTGGCGATCAATGTGCGCCCGTTCGTGGGCGCGCACCATCGATCGTTCCGCCGCGCTGAAGCGGTCGGCGAAATCCGCCGGTACCACCAGGCGCGGCGCAAAGACGCCGACCAGGGCCGGCCCCGCCCTGCCCCGGGCCGCGCGGTGCAGGAACAGCAGCTGCGACAGGCCCATCAAGGCGGCGGTCAGGGCCGCGCCCAGCGCCCAGAGCAGGAGCAGCCTGCCCGCGCCGGAGCCCACCACCCCCGCGGTCTCGCTCTCCATGGCGCCGGCGAGACGGCGCGCGGCGAGCGGCGTGAAGGCGTCGACGACCGGCAGCAGGGCTCCGAGCGCCGCGATGCAGGGCGCAAGCCAGAGGACATACGCGACGTCCGCACCAAAAAGGCGGCGCACCAGCGGGCGCACGAGCAGCACGGCGACGACCGCGAGCCCCGCAGCCACGTTCATCCGCAGCAGCAGCGACAGGGCGTCCAGCGCGGTGATCTCAACGCCGGCTGTCATCTTCCATCTCCGAGATCAGGCGCTTCAGGCGATCGACCTCGTCGGGCTTCAATTTCCGGTGCTCGGCGAAGTGGGCCACGAGGGGCGCGAGCTGTCCGCCAAAAAGACGGTCGAGCAAACCTTGGCTTTCGGTCTGGACGTAGTCCGCGCGCTCCACGAGCGGCTTGTAGCAATGGCGGCCGCCCTCGCGTTCAGACTTGATCGCCTTCTTCTTCAGCAGGCGGTTGATCAGGGTCTTCACCGTCGCTTCGCCCCAGGGCTGGCTCGCGGTCACCTCGGTGATGAGTTCGTCAGCCGTCAGGGGACTGCGCGTCCAGAGCGCCTCCATGACCTTGCTCTCGGCGGCGGTGATATGCATGGCGGCCAGCTTACGTCCGTAGACCTGTCGGGCCGAGACTACGCCGGTAAGACACGACGTCAAGCGCCCTGTGCTCTTCGGCCGGGTGGGTGAGCTTTGCTTGGGCGACGCAGCTTCGATACAGAGGCCGCTCCATGCAGGCCAGCCTCGCCATATTCGACTTCGACGGAACCCTGGCCGACTCGTTGCCGTGGTTCCTGGAAGCGTTCAACGCGGCGGCGGAGCGATTTGGGCTTCGCACCATCGACGCCGCCGAAGCCGAAGCTCTGCGTGGCTGCAGCGCGCGGGAGATCCTGAAGCGGTTAGAGGCTCCGGTCTGGAGGGTCCCAGCCATGGCGCGCCACATGCGGAAGCTGAAGGCCGAAGCGGCCGCCTCCATCGCCCTGTTCCCGGGGGTGGCGGACACCCTGAGGGCGCTGAAGACGGATGGGGTGCGGCTGGCCATCGTCAGCTCTGACTCAGAACCCAGCATCCGCACGACGCTCGGGCAGTCGGCGGCGCTGATCGACGATTTTGATTGCAGCGCCAGCCTGTTCGGCAAGGCGGCTAAGATCCGCGACGTGGTCCGCGCCAGCGGCGTCGATCGGAAGGACGCGATCTATGTCGGCGACGAGACTCGAGACGCTGAGGCGGCCGCCAAGGCCGGCGTGCGTTTCGGCGCGGTGGCCTGGGGGTACGCCACGCGTGACGCTCTGATCACCGCGGGCGCCACGACGGTGTTCGACCGGACGGAGGACCTTCGCCGCATCGGACGTGACGGCCCGCCCTGAACTGTGCCACGGTCATGGCCCCGCAACCGCGACTGAGCCTGCCTTGACCGACCTCCGCATCCCCGGCCGTCTCGCCGACGCGCACGTCGAATTGACTGTCCGCGCCGTCATCCTGGGCGTTCTGCTGACCGTCGTCTTCACCGCAGCCAATGTCTACATGGGCCTGCGCGTGGGGCTGACCTTCTCGTCGGCTATTCCAGCGGCCGTGCTGTCCATGGCGGTTCTACGCGCCTTCCGCGGCGTGACCATCCAGGAGAACACGGTCGTCCAGACGCTGGCGTCGGCCGCCGGGGCCCTGTCCGCGGTTTGCTTCGTTCTGCCAGGCCTGGTGATGGTCGGATGGTGGACGGGATTCCCGTTCTGGATGTCGTTCGGGGTCTGCGCCATCGGCGGGATCCTGGGCGTGATGTTCTCCATTCCGCTACGCCGCGCGCTGGTGACCAATTCGACCCTACCCTACCCCGAGGGCGTCGCGGCGGCCGAGGTGCTGAAGGTCGGCAGCGGCTCGCGCGAGGCCGAGCCGGCCGCGGCCGCCGGCGGCAAGGCGGGCTTCGTGGCCATCGTGGTGGGCACGTTCGCTTCGGCGGCCTTCTCCGTCGCTATCGGCATGCGCCTGTTCGCGGCCGAGATCGCGACCTTCTTCCGCGTCGGCGCCGGCGCCACCGGATTCGGCGCGAACATGTCGCTGGCTCTGCTCGCCGTGGGACACCTGGCCGGCGTGGCGGTCGGGATCGCCATGCTCGTTGGCGTGATCATCGCCTGGGGCGTGCTGACGCCAATGCTGACTGCGATGAACCCCCAGCCCGACGCCGCGCCGGACGCGTTCGCGGTGGACGTCTGGCGCAACCAGGTCCGCTTCATCGGCGCGGGCGCCATCGGCGCCGCCGCCATCTGGACGCTGGGTCGCCTGATCGCGCCGATCTGGAAGGGGCTGTCGGAAGCGCGAGCGGCCGCCCGCGTGCGCGCGGCCGGGCAAGGCGCGACCCTGCCGCGGACCGAGCGTGACATTCCCATCGCCACCGTCGCGTTGGTGTGCCTGGCCTGCCTGATCCCGCTCGGCATCCTGACGCACGCCTTCCTCGAGCAGGGCGCGCTGACCGCCGCCACGCTTCCGCTGGTGATCGCCGCGGTGATCTACATCGTTATCGCCGGATTCATGGTCTCGGCCGTGTGCGGCTACATGGCCGGACTGATCGGCTCGTCCAACAGCCCCGTCTCCTCCATGGCCATCCTGGCGGTGCTCGGCGCCGCGCTGCTGCTGGCGGGCCTCGCGAGGGCGCAGGGCTGGCCCGTGACCACGCAGCCCGCACTAGTCGCTTTCGCGCTCTTCGTGACCGCGGCGCTCATCGCCGTCGCCGTGGTCGCAAACGACAATCTGCAGGACCTGAAGACAGGGCAGCTGGTCGACGCCACCCCTTGGAAGCAGCAGGTGGCGCTGGTGATCGGGGTGATCGCCGGCGCGGTCGTCATCCCTCCCGTCCTGGACCTGCTGAACCAGGCCTATGGCTTCGCCGGCGCGCCGCATCTGGCGTCGGTGGCGAACGATCCCCTGCCCGCGCCCCAGGCGACGCTCGTCTCCACCCTGGCGCGCGGCGTCATTGGCGGCGACCTCGACTGGGGGCTGATCGGCTGGGGCGCGCTGATCGGTGCGGGCCTCGTGCTGGTGGACGAGCTGCTGCGGCGGGGAGGCCGCTTTTCCCTGCCGCCACTCGCCGTCGGTCTGGCCATGTACCTTCCCACGGGCATCACGATTCCCGTCATCATCGGAGGCGTGCTGGGCTGGCTCTACGACAAGCGCGTGGAGCGCGGTCCGAACCCGGTGCTGGCCAAGAACCTGGGCGTCCTCACCGCGTCGGGCCTCATCGTCGGCGAAGGCCTGTTCAACGTGGCGCTGGCAGCGATCATCGTGGGCACGAACAACGAGGCCCCGCTGGCGGTGGTGGGCGAAGGGTTCGCCCCGACCAGCGTGATCCTCAGCATCGTGGCGTATGTGGCGGTGGTCGCCGCACTCTACTGGTGGAGCGGCCGCAAGGCGGCTCGGACGACGAGGGAGAGCTGATCCATGAAGCGCGCCGTCGCCGCTATGATGCTGTCAAGCATTGCGCTGTTGGCCTGCAGTCCCGCCGACCAGCCAGAGCCGCCGCCGGCCGAGGCCGTTAAGGGAACGACCCCGCCGCCGTCGGCCGTCGACCCCAGCGTGCCGCAGACGCCGGCCGCGGCCGCCGAGGCGCTGAACTCCGCGGGGCTCGGCGCGGTGAGGATCGGCATGACCGAGCAGGAGGCGATCGCCGCGTACGGCAAGCCGATGACGCCGCCCACGGCCTCCATGGAAGGCTCCACCTGCCGGGTCGCGCGGCCGCAGGACCCGGCCGCGGGCCTGCTGTTCCTGTTCCAGGAACGCCGGCTCGACCGGATCACCATCCAGCAGACAGTCGGCGGCCCTATGCCCACGCTGAAGACTGATCGCGGAATAGGGCTCGGCGCCACCGAGGCCGACGTCAAGCGCGCCTACGGCCAGTCCCTGGCGTTCTATCCCGGAAAGTATGCGACGCCGGGCTCGCAGGCCAAGGACGCCACGCATTGGGATGACGCCGCCCAGACCCGCGGCGTCCGCTTCGAAACGGGCGACGACGGGCGGGTGCGATCCATCCACGCCGGCAACAAGGCGATCGAGCTTGTAGAGGGATGCTCATAGAAGCCCTGCCCGCCTAGGCGCCTACGGGCTCAGCCCGGAAACGGCGCCGCGCCGGCGGCTGCGCGCCGACCTTGCGCACGATCCGGAGGAAGGTCGGGCATTCCATCAGGGTGGGCGCAGGACAGGCCGCCGCATGCAGCAGGCCATTTCGCATCCGGGTCAGTTCATCGATCCGGCGGTCGAGTTGCTCCGCCTTGGCCTTGAGCTGCGCGCGCTCGATGTTCAGGCCCAGCGTGCCAGACAGCATGGCTGCGATCTCCTCGAGGGAGAACCCCGCAGACCGGGCGAGATTGATCAGCGCGAGCCGCTCGACCACTGACGGATCGAACAGTCGCTTCAGCCCCCGTCGACCGACCGAAGCGATCAAGCCCTTCTCCTCATAGAAGCGCAGCGCGGACGCCGCGACGCCCGAGCGCCTTGCGAGTTCAGCGATATCGATGTCGGCCATGGGGGCTTGACCTCAAGTCGGCTTGAACTTGCACAGTCGCGCGGCAGGACGCTCCCTGCAAGCTTCAAGAGAGCAGCGCCATGACGACCGAGACGACGACGCCTCCTTACCTGCCGGCCTATTGGGGAGCGGCCGGAGGCGACGCCTGGGTGCGACTCGATCCTCTGCTGAGCAGCCTTTACCAGCCGATCGGAGAGGTCCTTGTGGAACGCGCCTATCCTGGCGAGCGCGCGCGGGTCCTAGACGTCGGCTGCGGCGGCGGATCGACGACGCGCGCGATGGCGAGCCGGCTCGGACCGGAGGGTCATTGCGTGGGCCTCGACATCTCCGCCCCGCTGCTGGAGCTGGCCCAGCGTCGCGCCCTGGAGGAGTCGGTGACGAACGCGGAGTTCGTTCGGGGCGACGGCCAAACCTATGCGGCGCCCGAGCCCTTCGACGCGATCATGTCCCGCTTTGGCGTGATGTTCTTCGACGACTTCGACGCGGCCTTCACCCGGCTGCGCAGCAACGCCCGTCCCGGCGGCCGATTGGCCTTCGCCAGCTGGCGCAGTCCGGCTGACAACCCCTTGACCACCGAGCCGATGCGGGCCGCCGCACCCTACCTGCCGCCACAGCCGCCCACTGACCCGGACGCGCCCGGGCGCTTCGCGCTCGCCGATCCCAACCGGATCCGGACCGTTCTTGGCCGAAGCGGCTGGACCGACATCGCGGTGGAGCCGCTGGACGCTCCCACGCCGATAGGTCTGGAGGACCTGATCAGGATCAGCGTTCAGCTTGGGCCCATCGGCGCGGCGATGCCGCATCTGGACGAGGCCGTCCGATCCGCGGTGGTCGAGGCCGTGGCGGAACGGCTGGGGCGTCACGCGGTCGACGGGATCGTGCCGATGATCTCCGCCTGCTGGCTTGTCACGGCACGCGCGTAAGGTTGCGCGTCACGCCGGCGAGCGGTGGCCCAGCCAGCGCACCAGATTCTCCACGTAGCGATGCGTGGCGGCAAGCCCGCGCGGGTCGCGCAGCATCGCGTCGCCGGGCGGCTCGTCGACAAAGCTCGGGCAGCCGGCGCGCGGGTCCCAGTTGTAGTCGGCGAAGTGGTGGAAGGTGGACTGGGCGACCGCCCGCCCGTGGCCATCTTCGCCGCTGAAGGCCACAGCGAGGTTGAACGGGCGGCCGGTCACCTTGCTGAGGCCCGTAGCGATGACCCGTGCGGTTGGATCGCCCTCCGGGGCGCCGACGCCGCCTTCATGAGGATGGGCCGGCAGGTGGTCGACACCGTCCAGCAACGGATGCCGCTCGCCCTCGATCCGGATGTCCTGGAAGTCGCCGTTGGCGCCCGAGTGAAAGTTGGGCCAGTCGATGTAGGTGGTGAATGGGTCGTCCCGCTCCCGGCGCGCCTCGTCTGGATCGGGGTTGGTGGTGTGGAAGTAGTGCGCCTCGCCCACGCCGCCGAGCGTGCAGACGGAAGAGCCGAGATCCATGTGGTCGCGCGTGACCATCAGGCCGCCCCCGGCCTTGCGGAACCGAGATATGGCGCCGCACTCGTCGCTGTTGAGTCCGTCGCCCTCGTCGACGGCGAACAGCCAGAGCTGGTCGAAGTCTCCTTCCACGTCCAGCCGGGAGAGCAGCGGGTCCGCCTCGTCTGGGGGCGCGGCGCGATCGCGGGCGACGACCTCCACGCCCGGGAGGCTCGCGAGATGCTCGCGCAGCATGGAGAAGCGCGCGATCGCCCAGTCGTCCTCCGTCGGCACGATGGTGGTCTGCAAGAGAACGCGGGTGGGGTGAGTCATGGTCGAACTCCCGGAACGCCGTCTTAGCCTAGGCGAAAAGCGGGCTGAGCGTGATCCTCATCCGGAGTTCGGAACAGCCTCACCTCTTCGTCGCTTCCAATTGCGAGAAGCAGACAGGAGCCGTCCATGCCCGAGAACCAGAGCCAAGCCCACACCGGCGGCAACAGCAACCCTGACAGCGAACCGCAGATCCGGGACGAGGCGCCGGAGGCGCGCAGCTTCTCCGAGGGTCCGTCCGACACCGAGGCGGCGCACGCCCAGGACGGCGGAGCCGTGCGCGACCCGCGCGCCGACATGGCGGACTCCGCCGACGCGAACCGAGGTGACCTCGGCAGCCGCTTCGGCCGCGACCCCCGTGAGGACTACGGGTCGACCGACCTGCAGGCCGACAAGGGTGGCGAACAAAGCCAGGACCGCGAAAGCTTCCAAGGCACGGCGGCCCATACCGCGGGCGCCGAATTCGCGGACCGCATGCCCGAAGCCTCGAAGACCGAGGTGGACGAACAAGGCCGGCCCATCGACCGCTAGCTTGCCACCGGCTGCTTGGCCGGCTTTGCTCGGGCGCTAAAGCTTAGGGGCGGGCGATGACGGCCTATGTCGCGCTGCTGCGCGCGGTGAACGTCGGTGGCACGGGCAAGCTGCCGATGAGCGACTTGAGAACGATCTGCGAAGACGTCGGGCTCCGTCGCGTGCGCACCTACATCGCGTCCGGAAACGCGGTCTTCGAAAGCGATCTTGGGGAGGCGGAGGTGCGCGCGGCGCTCGAGACCAGGCTCCAGGCCTACGCCGGCAAGTCCATCGGGGTGATGGTCCGTACGGCTGAGGCGATGGCCGGCGTGCGCGACGCCAACCCGTTCAAGGATGAGCCTCCGAACCGCACCGTGGCGCTGTTCCTGAACGCGCCGCCGCCTTGCGACGCCTTGGACTCGGTGCGCAACCGCACCACCGAGAAGCTCGCACTCGGCGTTCGCGAGATCTACGTCGCCTACGGCGAAGGCATGGGCCAATCGAAGCTGATCATCCCCGCCGCGGGCGAGGGCACCGCGCGGAACATAAACACGGTGACCAAGCTAGCCGCGATGGCGGCGGAGCTCGTCTAGCGCGGGCCGAAAGGCACCACGTGGTTGTCGGAGTCGTGGCCGATATCGGCGCGACCAAGCCAGGGAATGCCGGCGCGGGCGCACCACTCCCTGGCGATCGCCTCCTCCCCTGCGCCGAAGGGGGGGTCGTTTTCGGGGATCAGGCTGCAGCGGCCGAGCTTCAGGCCGGCGATGCGCCGGACCTCTGGATTGCTTGTGACATGGAACAGCGACCGGTCGATCCGGTAGTGATGCTCCGACACCTCCTCGAGCATCAAGACGTGCCCCTCCAGGTCCGGCTGCCAGGGGGTGCCGATGAGCTGACTGAAGATGGTGAGGTTGAAGGCGGCCGCGGGGCGCGGATCCTCGAGCAGGCCCTGCTCCAGCGCCTCCTGCTCCCCTTCAATCAGCCATGCCAGGGCGCGCAGGATTGCGGCCTCCCCGCCGTCGCGGCCGATATCCACCGCCATGGGGCCGTGCGCCAGCCGCTCGAACCCTTCGCGATAAAGGGCGGCCAGGAGGAATCCCATGTCGCTGTAGCCGAGCCAGGCCTTTGCGCGGGCGGCGGGGCCGAGTGATGGGATCACCGCCTCCAGCAGGCGGTTCGAGCCATAGCCGCCGCGACCAAACCAGACGGCGTCGAAACCGGGGTCATTGGCGACCTCCACAAGCGCCGCAGCGCGCTCGGCGTCCGAACCGGCGAAGTGCCCGTGGCTCAGAAAGCATTGCGGGTGGAAGACAATCTCAGGCGCATTCGCGGGATACCGCGTCGCCGCCAGAGCCTGAATGGCGTCGGCGGCTTCCGGCCTCAGGCGCCCGCCGGGCGCCACCACCGCGATCCTCATCCGTGCTCCCCTTCCCTGCCGACACGCATGCCGCAGGTCCGCGACGTTGCCCCGAGTCTGTCGCCGCCATAGAAGGCGCCGATGATCAAGGGCGGCGACTACTTCTTTTGCGGCGTCGGCGGCAGCGGCATGGCGCCTCTGGCCCTGATCGTCCAGGCGCGCGGAGCCCGCGTCTCCGGATCGGACCGCTCGCTGGATCAAGGGCGCACGCCCGAGAAGTTCGACTTCCTGCGCCGCCAGGGCGTGACACTGTTCGCCCAGGACGGCAGCGGCGTGACCTCCGCCGAGCAGACGCTGGTGGCGTCGACCGCTGTCGAGGAGACCATTCCGGACGTGCAGGCCGCCCGACGCGTCGGCGCGGCGACCCTCACGCGAGCCCAGCTGCTGGCCCAACTGTTCAACGCGGCGCCGATCTCCGTCGGCGTGGCGGGCACCAGCGGCAAGTCGACCGTCACCGGCATGATCGCATGGATTCTGCACGCGACGGGCCGCACGCCGACGGTCATGAACGGCGCCGTGATGAAGAACTTCGCCACGCCGGAGGCGCCCTTCGCCTCCGCCCTGGTCGGTGGTGACCAGCTTTTCGTCAGCGAGGTGGACGAGAGCGACGGATCTATCGCGTTGTACCGACCGACCGTCGCCGTGGTGAACAACGTCTCCCTGGACCACAAGTCCATGGAGGAGCTCCGCGCCCTGTTCGGCGACTTCAGCGCCAAAGCCGAGCGCGCGGTGCTGAACCTCGACAACCTGGAGACCGCGGCGCTCGCCGCCGCCCTGCCCGCCGGCCGAGCGGTCACCTACAGCCTGACCGATCCCCGGGCCGACCTCGTCGCCGTAGATCTCCAGCCGGCCCCCGACGGGATCAGCTTCGACCTGGTGGCCGAGGGCTCCAGCCGGCGCGTGGCGCTGAAGGTTCCCGGGGCCCACAACGTCTCAAACGCGCTGGCGGCGCTGGCGGCCTGCCGCGCATGCGGCGTGGCTCTCGACGAGGCCGCGGAGGCGATCGGCGGCTACGCGGGCATTCGGCGGCGGATGGAGGTGGCGGGTACGGCCGGCGGCGTCACGGTGATCGACGATTTCGGGCACAACCCGGACAAGATCTCGGCCACGCTCGACACCCTGCACGCCTTCCCGGGGCGGCTGCTGGTGATGTTTCAGCCTCACGGCTTCGGACCGCTGCGCCTGATGAAGGACGCCTTCATCGATTGCTTCGCCGAAAAGCTGGCCCCTGAAGACGTGCTGCTGATGCCGCAGCCCGTCTACTACGGCGGAACCGTGGATCGCAGCGTCGGCAGCGAGACGATCACCCAAGGCGTCGCTGTGCGGGGACGCCAAGCGGAGGCGTTGCCCGACCGCGCCGCCTGCGGCGAGCGCCTGCTGGAGCTGGCGAGACCGGGCGACCGGATCGTCGTGATGGGCGCCCGAGACGACACTCTGTCGGCGTTCGCGACCGAGCTCGTCGCGCGCCTCGGCGAAGCCGCCAGCTAACATTTGACAAGCATTCGGAGGGTGGCGCTGAGTCGTCGACCCGACGGATCACAGTCGGTGATGTATTCCAATGCCGATCACGTGATGTAACTCGGAACAGAGGCGGCGTGCACGAAGTTTCGACCGAGCCTGACCCTAGGCATCGGAGAGCAGTCACATGACCAAGAAGATACTGATCGCGGGCGCCGCCTCGGCGCTGCTGCTGGGCGGCGTCGCCATCGCCCAGACGACCGGCTCCACGGGCGCGGCCGGCACGAACGCCGGCTCCACCGGGACCGCCATGGGCACCACCGGCGGAACCACCGGACAGACCGGAGCCACGGGCGCGGGCATGAGCGCCGGAGGCGACACGGGCGCCATGGGGACCACCGGCGCCATGGGCGGCGCGGGCGACACCGGCACGGGCGACACCGGCACGGGCGGCGCCGGCTTCGCGGGCGAGCGCGGCTGATCCACGCCGTCTATACAGCACGACCGTCGGGCCTCGCGGTCAGGACATGGGTCCTGGCCGCGAGCCTTGCCGCATGCCTGGCGCTGAGTGGCTGCGCGGGCGCCTCAGGCGTCGAGCGCCCCTTACGCGAAACCTTCGCGACCGCCCCTGCCGACGACGAGGTCGCAGCCTTCTACGCCGCGCGCGACTACGCGCCCGTCTGGGTCCGCGACGGCCGTTTGCGGCCTGGAGCCGAGCAGGTGCTGGCGGCCGTCTCACAGGCGCAGGCGGACGGCCTGGAGCCGCTGCGGTACGATCCGGCGGCGCTCGAGGCGGCGCTCGTCCGCGCCAAGCAGGGCGACGGGAAAGCGTTGGCGGAGGCGGAGGCGCGGCTGTCGCGCGCCTGGAGCCTCTACCTGGCGGACCTTCGCCGGCCCAAGGCGCAGGCGGCGATGATCCACACCGACCCCGCGGCCGTACCCCCGGTTCCGAGCGCTCGCCATGCGCTGGAGGCCGCAGCTCGTGCGCCGGATCTTGGCGCCCACCTCACTGCAGCCCGCCGCATGCACCCCATCTATGAGGGTCTGAAGGCGGCTCTCGCGCAGGGGCCTGAACCGACCGAGGCACGGCTGATCCGCGCCAATCTGGAACGGGCACGCGCCCTTCCGGCGGACGTGCGGGGCCGCCACATCGTGGTGGACGCCGCATCGGCCACCCTATGGCTGTACGAAGACGGGCGCATAGTCGACAGCATGCCCGTGCTGGTGGGAAAGCCGAGCCAGCCGACGCCGGTGATGAGCGGTTTGATCCGCTATGCGGTCGTCACGCCCTACTGGAACGTGCCGCCGGATCTGGTGCGCCACCAAGTGGCGCCGAAGGTGCTGGCCTCCGGCCCCGCCACGCTGACCGCTCTAGGCATGGAGGCCTTGTCGGATTGGACGCCCCACGCGCGCGTGCTCGATCCAGCTGCAGTCGATTGGAAGGCGATCGCCTCGGGCGTCCGTCCGTTGCGCGTCCGGCAACGACCGGGCCCCTCGAACATGATGGGCGAGATCAAGTTCATGATGCCGAACAACCTCGGCATCTACCTTCATGACACACCGAACAAGTCCGCCTTCCGCTCACGCGTCCGCACGCGAAGCGCCGGCTGCGTGAGGCTGGAGGACGCCCGGCGGCTCGCCCGACGTCTGCTCGGCGCGGAGCCCGCCGCCTTGGCCACGGGCGTTCCAGAACAGAGGGTGGAGCTTTCGCGGCCGGTGCCGGTCTACATCACCTACCTGACCGCCGCTCCGCATAGGGGCGAGCTGGTGTTTAGTGGCGACGTCTATGGGCGAGACCAGGGTCTGATGACCTCGCTCCAGGCTGAATAGGCAAGTTACCGGTCACATGCCTCTAGCGTAGTGCGGGGTAACCGGTGTTAGCTGGCGTGGCCGGAGCAGCGCGCAAGACGCCGCCCGGATCGGTGGAACGCCAGGATGCAAGACAATGGACGAGTTGAGCCGGCGCGGACTGTTTATGGCCGCGGGAGCGATGGGGCTGGCGGGAATGCCCGAAGCCGCAGGCGCCAGGATGGTGCAGGCGGAGGCGCCGTCGAGGCCTGATCCTCGCCCCCGCCACCACGTCCGGTTCGGCGTGATCGGCCTGGACCACTACCACATCATGAGCATGACGGCCGCGATCCAGCGCGGCGGCGGCGAGCTCGTGGCCTTCTACGCCACCGACCCCAAGCATATCGCCGACTTCCGGAAACAATTCGGCGAAGTGAAGCTGGCGCGGAGCGCCGACGAGATCCTGGACGACCCGACGATCCAGCTGATCGCCGCCGCTCCGGTTCCGGACCAGCGCACGCCCATCGGCATCCGCGCGATGAGGAACGGCAAGGACGTGCTGGTGGATAAGCCCGGGATCGTCACGCTGCAGCAACTGGCGCAGGTGCGCCGCGCCGTGAAGGAGACCGGGCGCAAGTTCGCCATCATGTACTCCGAGCGGCTGGAGGTGCCGGCGGCGGTGAAGGCCGGCGAGCTGGTGGCCGATGGCCGCATCGGGAAGGTCGTGCAGACGGTGAACCTCGCGCCCCACCAGACCCGCCGGCCCATGCGGCCCGACTGGTTCTGGGATCCCCAGCGCTACGGCGGCATCCTCACCGACATCGGCTCGCACCAGGCCGACCAGTTCCTGTTCTACACGGGCTCCAAGACCGCTCAGGTTCTGGCCTCGCAGGTCGGCAACGTGTCCCATCGCGACCACCCCGCCTTCCAAGATTTCGGGGACATGACGGTCACCGGCGACGGGGGCACCGGCTACATCCGGGTGGATTGGTACACGCCTGACGGCCTGGGCGTGTGGGGCGACGGCCGGCTCTTCATCCTGGGGACGGAGGGCTACATCGAGCTTCGCAAATACGTCGACGTGCTGGGCCGCAAGGGTGGCAACCACTTGCTGATCGTCGACCGCAAGGAGGCCCAGTACATGGACTGCAGCCAGGTTCCCCTGCCCTTCGGGCCGCAGTTCGTGGCCGACATCGTCAACCGCACATCCGAGGCGCAGGACCAGGAGCAGGCGCTCCTCGCCGCCGAGCTGGTGTTGAAGGCTCAGAAAGACGCCCGCCGTCTGGACCTGAAGGCCTGAGGGAGAACGCGGCCATGACCAAGCGCACCTACGACCGCCGCGGCGTTCTCAAAGCCGCCATCGCCGGGGCCGCCGTGGCTCCGACGATCGTGCCCTCGACCGTGTTCGGGCAGGCGGCGCCATCGAACCGCATCAATATCGGCGCGATCGGCGTCGGGCGCATCTCGCGCGGCCACGACATGCCCGGTGTGTGGAAGTACGACACCGCCCGCGTGGTCGCCGTCTGCGACGTCGACTCCAAGCGCATGGCCGAGGGCAAGCAGCTCGTCGACGCCCACTACGCGAAGCAGACCGGCCGCGCCTACGACGGCACGCGCACCTACGGCGATTACCGCGAGCTTCTCGCGAACCCCGACATCGACGCCGTGCTGATCTCGACGCCCGACCACCAGCACGCGCTCCAGGCCGTGCATGCTGCGCGCGCTGGCAAGGATATCTACCTGCAGAAGCCTGCCGCCCTGACGATCCAGGAAGGACGTGTCCTTTCCGACGTCATCAAGGAGACCGGCCGCGTGCTGCAGATCGGCTCGCAGCAGCGCTCTTGGAAGCAGTTCCACCGCGCCTGCGAGCTGGTGAGGAACGGCCGGATCGGCCAGCTGCGCCACGTCGAGGTCGGCTTGCCCGGCGACCCGGCTGGGCCTGAGGCCCCGGAGATGCCGGTCCCTGCGAACCTGAACTACGACGCCTGGCTCGGTTCGACGCCGGAAGTCTACTACACCGAGATGCGCGTGCATCCACAGCAGGGCTACGATCGGCCTGGCTGGCTGCGCTGCGAGCAGTTCGGCGCCGGCATGATCACCGGCTGGGGCAGCCACCACATCGACACCGCCCATTGGGGCATGGACATGGAGCTGTCCGGTCCGGTCGAGGTCTGGGGTACGGCCGAGTTCCCCAAGAGCGGCCTATGGGACGTGCACGGGCCCTTCCGCACCAACGCCCGCTACGCCAACGGCGTGACCATGGCGGTGTCGGGCGCCTTTCCGAATGGAGTGCGCTTCATCGGCAGCGAGGGCTGGGTCTTCGTCACCCGCGACGCGCCGGTCACCGCGTCCGATCCCAACGCGGGGCCGCGGCCAGAGCCGCTGCAGGCCAGCAGTCCGAAGATCCTGACCAGCGTGATCGGCCCCCACGAGATCCGCCTGGAGAAGAGCACCGATCAGCACGGCAACTGGCTGGAAGCGGTGAAGAGCCGCAAGGCGCCCATCGCACCGGCTGAGGTGGGGCACCGCGCGCTGACCACCTGCCTGCTCCACCACATGGCGATGAAGGCCGGCCGGCGGCTGAAGTGGGACCCGGCGGCGGAGCGCTTCGTCGGCGACGACGAGGCGAACGGCTGGCTGAGCAGACCTCAGCGCAAGCCCTACAGCTTCGACGCCTAAGCGCCATGAAGAGGCTGCTCTCCCTCGCTTTCGCGGCCCTGCTCGGCCTGACCGGAACCGCCCACGCGCAGCCCATCGACAGGAAGGCGCTCGTCGACCGCAACAGCCCCGTGTTGGAGCGCGTCGATCCGCATGCGCCGTTGATGCTGGGCAACGGAGATCTCGGCTTCACCGCCGACATCACCGGCCTGCAGACCTTCCCCGACGCCTACGACAAGCTGTCGCCGCTGCTGACCATGGCGCAGTGGGCCTGGCACAGCTTCCCCAATCCGAATGGCTATACGGAGGCCGATGGGCTGGTCCCGGTCTCCGTCGCGGGACGGGGCGAAGAGCCCTACGCCTGGATGAAGTCGTTCGAGGAGGTGAAGACTCGCCCCGCCCTCGCCTGGCTGCGGGAGAATCCGCACCGGTTCTCGCTCGGGCGCATGGGGCTGGTGATGACCCACGCCGACGGGCGACCAGCCGCCTTCGCCGACCTGACCGAGACCCGCCAGCGGCTGGACCTCTGGTCGGGTACGCTTGAAAGCCGCTTCCGCTTCGACGGGCAGCCGGTCGCCGTGCAGACCCGCGTCCACCCGCAAATCGACATGGTGGTGGCGGAGATCACTTCGCCGCTCGTGGCGAGCGGCCGCCTGGCCGTGAACGTGCGCTACCCCGGGGTGTCCACCACCCTCAACCCGAACCCGGCTGACTTCGACCATCCGGAGAAGCACCGCACCGAGGTGCTGACGCGAACGCGCGACCGTGTCTCCCTAAGGCGGACGCTGGACGAGACCATCCTGCATTCCGTGATCGACGCCCCGGGCGCCGAGATCCTCGACGCCGGCGCCCACAGCTTCACGGTCGCGGCAGCTTCCGGCGACCGGCTGGTGGTCATGGTCCGCTACTCGGACACGCCGGACGACACGCCGGCGCCCTCGACGGAGGCGATCCGCACCGCCGTCGCCGACCACTGGCGCGGCTACTGGTCCGGTGGCGGCGTGATCGACTTCACCGGCAGCACCGATCCCAGGGCCAAAGAGCTCGAGCGGCGTGTGGTGCTGTCGCAGTACCTGCAGGCGATCAACGGCGCGGGAGAACTGCCGCCCCAGGAAGAGGGCCTGTTCTCCAACAGTTGGAACGGCAAGTTCCATCTGGAGATGCACGCCTGGCACTCGGGGCATTTCGCGCCATGGGGCCGGCCGGCTCTGCTGGCGCGCAGCCTGCCCTGGTACGCGCAGCACTTGGAAGCGGCGAAGGCCGAGGCGCGCCGCCATCACGTTGAAGGCGCCTGGTGGCCCAAGATGTCCGGCCCGGAGGGCCGCAACAGCCCCAGCCCGATCAACCCTTTCATCATGTGGCAGCAGCCGCACCCCATCTACATGGCCGAGCTCATGTGGCGGGCGGAGCCCACGCCGCAGACGCTGGCTGCGTATGGCGCGGTCGTTGAGGAGACGGCGAAGCTTCTCGCGTCATGGCCGCGCCAGGAGAATGGCCGATACGTGCTGGGGCCGCCGATCATCCCGGTGCAGGAGAACCATCCTCCCCTCACGACGAAGGACCCTGCCTTCGAAGTCGCATACTTCCGCTGGGCGCTGCAGACCGCCCAGGCCTGGCGTGAGCGGCGGGGCTTGAGCCGCGAGCCGCAATGGGACCGGGTGATCGCCGGACTCGGTCCATTGCCGATGAAGGACGGCCTGTACCTGCCGGTGGCCAGCACGCCTGACTTCTGGGCCCGAGCGGCCAGCCCGGCCTGCAGCCGCAACGCCGAGGATCATGCCTGCCTGAACCGAGACCACTTCTCGTTCTTGATGGCCTACGGTCTGATCGGGTCGGACCTGGTCGATCTGGCCGCCATGCGCCGCACGTTCCAGGCCATGGAGGCGCACTGGGACGCGCGCCAGACCTGGGGCTGGGATTTTCCCATGGCCGCTATGGCCGCGGCGCGCCTGGGCTATCCCGAGAAGGCCCTGGACTGGCTGTTCAAGGACCTGAAGAACAACCAATGGGGCGTCTCAGGGATGACGCCCCGGGTGCATGTCGAGGCCCACGCCCAGCAGTTCACGCCCGGCGCAGGGTCGGCCGTAGGACCCGACGGGCCCGGTTACCGTCGGGCGGCGAACACCTACTTCCCGTCCAATGGCTCGCTGTTGCTCGCCGTGGGCATGATGGCCGCCGGCTGGGACGGGTCTGAAGGCCCTGCCCCGGGCTTCCCGAAGCAGGGCTGGACAGTGCGCGTGGAGGGGATCAGGCCCATCCCCTGAACCGTCAGAGTCCGCGCACCGGGAACAGCTTGCGCAGCTGGGGGTCACGGAGCCACAGGCCGCCCCAGGCGAACAGGCCAAGATAGACGCCGAACAGCACGTGTGTGACCAGCGGGTCGCCGACACGCACGTGGGTGGCGATCGCGCCGCCGAACAGGCCGGTGAACAGCACTGCGCCCAGCACCGCCGTGCGCGGGAAAAGGTACAGAGCGAGGAACACGGCCTCCAGCACCCCGATGGTGAAGCCGTAGCCGCTGGGCCAGCCGAGCTGGGCCATCGTCTGCTCGACGATGGGCAAGCGGATCAGCTTGATGCCCACGTCGAAGGTCATGAACAGCACGAACACGCCGCTCAAGACTCGGCCGGCCCACAGGCCGATGTTGGGACGGGACTCGGCGGGTTGCGAAACGGTTGTGACGACGCTCATTGTCGGGCTCCCTTCGACGGCCGCCGATGTGGCGGTCAGCCCCAAGGACGACCCGGGCGTGTCGGTCCCGACATCGCGCCTAAAGTTCCGACCACATCCTGAGCAGATTGTGATAGGCGCCGGTCAGGGACACGATCTCAGGAGCGTCCTGACCGACGCGCTGCGCCAGGCGCTGGATGTTCAGGTCCATGTCCAGCAGCAGCGAGCGCTGCGCGTCGCTGCGGATCAGGCTCTGGATCCAGAAGAAGGCTGAGATGCGCTCCCCGCGCGTGACCTCGTCGACCCGGTGCACGCTTGACGCCGGATAGAGGATCAGGTCGCCGGCATTCAGCTTCACGGAGTGGGCGCCGTAGAGGTCGTCCACCCAAAGCTCACCGCCGTCATAGTCTTCAGGGTCGGTCAGGAAGAGTGTCGCCGACAGGTCCGTCCGCAGGCGCCCCCCGCCCGGCGCCCCGCGGATCGCGTTGTCCACATGGTCGCCGAACCGCTCGCCCGGTCCATACCGGTTGAACAGCGGCGGCAGCACGGTGCGTGGCAGGGCGGCGGCGGTGAACAGCAGGTTGCGGTCGAGGGCATCGAGGATGATGCGCCCGGCTTTGGCCGCAGCTTCTCCCGCCTGGGGAAGCTGGCGATTGCGCTTGGCCAGGGCGGCGCCGAACCCGGAGGTGGCGTTACCATCGCCCCAGTCGGCGCCGTGGACGAGCCGGCGGACCTCCGCCAGCTCGTCGGGCGTCAGCACCTCGGGCACCTGCAGCATCATGGCCGCAAGCTCTAGCCCGGAGGACTAGAAGCTGACCAGCGCGGTCAGCAGGGCCGAGCGCCCTGGCGCCACCTGGTAGCCGTGGGTCGTGAACGGCCGCAGGGCGTAGCGCTCGTCAGTGATGTTCTGGACGTTCAGCTGCAGGGCCACGCGCTCGGTGACCTGCCAGCCCGCCGAGGCGTCGAAACGCCAGAAATCAGGCGCCGTGTAGGTGTTGGTCGTGTTGGCGAAGCGTTCCGACTGGTATTGGACGCCGCCGCCCAGGTTGAACGCCGGCGTGAACTGGTAGCTGGTCCAGACGCTGATCGAGTGCTCGGGCGTGTTCGGCACGACCTTGCCGTTGGTGTTGGACGGCACCAAGTTGGGCGCGGCGGTGGTGCCGATGTTCATGAAGCCGCCATCCACGATCTCGGCGTCCAGCCAAGCGTAGCCGCCGGTGATCGACCACTTCGAGGTGATGCGACCGCTGGCCTCCACCTCGACGCCCCGGACCCGCGTCTCGCCGATGGTGGAGATGAAGCCGTTGGCGTCCGTCACACGGGCGTTGGTCTTCTCGGTATGGAAGGCCGCCGCGGTCAGGCGCAGCATGCCGCCCAGAGCGTCCCACTTGGCGCCGAGCTCGTAGGTGGTGTTCTCCTCGGGATCGAGGTTGACCGTCGTCGCCGCCAGAGTGGTGACGTCGCCCCCTTCCCCCGACGGGTTCGAGGAGGTGCCCGTCTGGGCGTAGAGGCTGAGGTTGGCTTGCGGCTTATACACAAGGCCCAGCTGGTAGTTCAGGAACCCGTCCTCAGACTTCAGACGCGTAGGAGTCAGGGTGTAGTACGGCGCCGCCGCCGTCGCCGTCGCGGTCTGGCCGTCCAGCTTGTTGACGTAGTCGTCGTAGCGAAGGCCGACGTTCAGCAGCCACTGCTCCCCCAACTCCAGGGTATCGAACAGGTAGGCCGCCTTGGTCTGGATGGTGGTGTCGCTGAAGGCAGGGCTGCGGGCGATCACGCCGATCCAGGGATCACCCGGGTTCGGGTCGGCCAGCGTAGTGCAGTTGTAGCCGAAGGCCGCGCCCAGGCGGGTCGGGCTGCTGCACCCCGGGTTCAAGGCCGTCGGCGCTTGATCGGCTCGCGTCGGGGCGGCGACGGGCGGGAAGCCCACGGCCTGCCCCAGACCCGGGCTCGACAGCACGTAGCCCTGGTTGTGGGTCTCCTCTTCGCCGATCTCAAAACCCGCAACGAGCGTGTGAGCGACTGAGCCGGTGGTGAAGTCGGCACGCAGCTGGGTGACGTTGATGAGCGTCTTGGTCTCGGTGTTGCGGTTCTTGGAGCTGCGGAAGACGTAGCCGTTGGCGACGTTGCCGCGGCTGTCGTCGGGGTTGGTCCAGACGTAGTCGTTGGTCGTCCGGCCGTAGCGGGTGGTGTTCACCAGCGTCAGGTTGTCAGTGAGGTCGTGTTCGATGCGAACGGTGCCGATGTCGGCGCTGGTCTTGCGGAAGTCGCGGCTCTCCAGGCCGTAGAAGGCGTCCTCCGGCCCAGGGGTCAGGCCGCCGTAGACCACGCCGCCGATGGTGGTGCGGCTGTAGGGCAGGCCGAAGTCCGGCAATTCGTCGGTCTCAAGGTGATAGTAGTCGAGGAAGGCGCGGGTTCGCCCGTTCAGGCCCAGCGCCAAGGAAGGCGCCACGCCCCAGCGATCGCCGTGCACCGCGTCCCGGCCCGCGACCTCGTTCTCATGATAGAGCGCATTGATGCGGAACGCCGCGCCGTCGCCGATCGGGCGGTTCACGTCCACGGTCACACGGCGCGTATTGTCGGTGCCTAGCGTCAGCGCGCCTTCCGTGAAGGTCTGCTCGCGAGCCGACTTGGTGACGATGTTGATGCTGCCGCCGGTCGAACCGCGGCCCGTGTAGGTCGAGCCCGGCCCCTTGATCACCTCGACCTGCTCAACAGCGAACACCTCGCGGGACTGGCCGCCCGCGTCGCGCACGCCGTCCAGGAACACGTCGGACGTCGAGTCGAAGCCCCGGATGTTGGGCCGGTCGCCCGACGGCGTGCCGCCTTCCCCCGAGGTGAAGGTGATGCCCGGCACCATGCGAAGAGCGTCCTGAAGCGACAGAGAGCCGCTCTGGCGAATGGTTTCGCGCCCGATGATGGTCACCGACTTAGGCGTATCCAGCAGCGGCGCGGTCAGGCGGTCGTTGGCGCTCTCGCGCCTGCGCGCCGCCGTGACGTCTATGCCCTGCACTTCCGTGGCGGACGACGAGCGGGTCTGTACGGCGGCGTCAGCGAAGTCCTCCGCCAGCGCTCCTTGGGCCATCGCCAGGGTCGCCGCGCCGGCCAGAGCGGCGGGTTTCAGCGCGGGCTTCACCACTGCGCGAATGCCGTTCCGCTTCGTCATTTGGATCTCCATGGATGGCCGCGGCCCCCCGCGGCTGAAAATGCGAGGCGTTCTTAGTTTCCCAGCTCGGCCGTTGCAATGATAATCATTCGCAATCGCATGCCGCTTGTCGCCGGGGGCGAGCGCTGCTATTGCGAATTGCTCGCATGAACAAGCCTTTGTCCCCCAAAACCCTGACCTCAGGGGTGGTCACCGCCGACGCTGACCGCGCGCGTGCGAAGAAGCGGGCGGTCGCCCGCGCGGCCTTCCTGCGCGAGATCATGCGGTGGCACTGGATCAGCGCCGCGATCTGCCTGGTCGGCATGCTGCTCTTCGCGATCACGGGCGTGACGCTGAACCATGCCGACATTATCAAGGCCGAACCCAAGGTCACGAGCCGCGACGCGGTTTTACCCGCCAGCGAACGACCGACGCTGGCGGCGGCGGGTGAAGCCGAAGCCCCCCTGCCCGCTCCCATACGCCGGTGGCTGGACGAGACGCTGGACGTCACCGTGCCGGCGAGCGCGCCGGTCGAATGGGCCGACGGGGAGGCCTACGTGACTCTGTCAGGGCCAGGTTCTGACGCCTGGGTCAGCCTGGACTCGACCAGCGGTGCGGTCGCCTATGAGCGTACAGATCGGGGCGTGATCGCCTACCTGAACGACCTGCACAAAGGCCGCGACACGGGTGTGGCGTGGCGCTGGTTCATCGACATCTTCGCTCTGGGCTGCGTGGTGTTCTGCGTCACCGGCCTGATCCTGCTGCAGCTGCACGCGCACGCCCGCAAGTCGACCTGGCCCCTGGTCGGCCTGGGGCTCATCGTCCCGCTGCTGCTCGCCCTGTTCCTTATTCACTAAAGAATAGAGAAGCCGATGCGCATCCGCCTCTCCGCCGCCGCCTTGACCGCCCTTGGCGCCGCCGCCGCGCCCGCTTCGGCGGCAGAGCTGAACGTCGGCATCGAGATCCCGCGCCTGAACGTGGCCGAGTACCACCGCCCCTACGTCGCTATCTGGATCGAAAAGCCGGACCAGAGCGCGGTGAAGACCCTGGCCGTCTGGTACGAGGTCAACAACGCCAAGAACGAAGGCGAGACCTGGCTGAAGGACCTGCGCCAGTGGTGGCGGCGCGCGGGCCGCAGCCTCAACGTCAAGGCGGACGGCGTCAGCGGCGCCACTCGCGCACCCGGCAGGCACCAGGCCGTCTTCAGGGGCGCCAAGGTCGGAAACCTTGCGCCAGGACAATATGCGCTGGTCGTCGAAGCCGCGCGCGAGGTCGGCGGACGCGAAGTGGTCAAGGTGCCGTTCGAATGGCCGGCCAAGGGCGTCCGGACCGGCTCCGCCAAGGGGACGAGCGAACTCGGCGCCGTCACCCTCACCGTAAAACCCTAAGCGATCAGGACCCGAACCGATGAAGCTCTCCGCGCTCGTTTCCGCCAGCCTCCTGGCGCTCGCGGCGGCCGCGCCCGCGGCCCAGGCCCACCGCATGTGGATTCTGCCCTCCTCGACCGTCCTGTCAGGTGAGGACCCCTGGATCACCGTGGACGCCGCCGTGTCCAACGACCTCTTCTTCGCTGACCACGTTCCGATGCAGCTGCAGGCGATCAAGGTCTACGCGCCCGACGGCTCCGAAGCCGCCCTGCAGAACGGCGCGACGGGCAAGTATCGCTCGACGTTCGACGTGCAGCTGAAAACGCCAGGCACCTGGCGCATCGTCAACGCCAACGAAGGCGCCTTCGCCAGCTACACCCTGAATGGCGAAACCAAGCGCTGGCGGGGTTCGGTGGCCGACGTCGCCAACGCTGTGCCGCAGGGCGCGACCAACGTGCGGCTCACCCATTCGACGCGGCGCGTTGAGACCTTCGTCACACGCGGCGCCCCGACGACCGAAAACCTGAAGCCGACCGGAAAGGGGCTCGAACTTGAGCCCATCTCTCACCCCAATGACCTCTTCGCTGGTGAAGCGGCCAAGTTCCGGCTGCTGGCGGACGGCAAGCCGGCCGCGGGCGTGAAGGTGTCGGTCGTGCGCGGTGACGCCCGTTTCGCCCAGAAGGCGGTCGAGATGGAGCTGACCGCGGGCCCGGATGGCGTGGTCGAGATCACTTGGCCCGAGGCCGGCCGCTACTGGCTGGAAGCTGAGGCCACTGGCGGTGCGAGCCCGATTCCGAACGCCCAGCGCAGCCTCACCTATGTCGCCGTCCTCGAAGTGCTGAACAACTAGCCTTGAACAGGATCCTGCTGCCGCTGGGCGTCGATCCGGCCCGGACGCGCCCCAGCGGTGAGCGGGAGGTCACCCTCTCCGGCCCCACGATGGGCGTGGAATGGCGGGTGCGGGCGCTGCTGCCCCGCGGCCTGGCCCCCCAGGAGCTCGCCGAAGGCGTACAGGCGCTCCTGAACCAGCTCGTCCTCCAGATGAGCCCCTGGGAGGCCGACTCGACGATCAGCCGGTTCAACGCCGCGGACGCGGCGGAGAGCGTGCCCGTGCCGGCCGAGTTCTTGCACGTCGCCACCCGCGCGCTGCATTGGGCGGAGGTGAGCGACGGCGCGTTCGATCCAACGCTGGGCCAGCTCGTCGACCTGTGGGGGTTCGGGCCGAGCGGGCCGATCGAGCGGCCGCCGGACGACGCTGACATACGGACGGCGCGCAAACGTGCGGGCTGGTCGCGGCTGGCCCTTGACCCGGTCGCGGGGGCATTGATCCAACCAGGCGGCGCGACGCTGGACCTGTCCGGCATTGCAAAGGGCTATGCCGTCGACGCCGTCTCGCGACTTTTGTCTCTGCAGGACGCACCCGACCACCTGGTCGAGATTGGCGGCGAGTGCCGCGGTTCTGGCGTGAAGATCAACCGCGAGCCATGGTGGGTCGCCCTGGAGACGCCGGAGGGCCTGGGCGCGCCTCCCATCCTCGCGGGCCTGCACGGTCTGTCGGTCGCTACGTCCGGAGATTACGTACGATTCCTTACAGGTTCGGATGGGCGGCGGCTCTCGCACACCATCGATGGCCGCACGGGTGCGCCCGTGGAGACCGATCTCGCGGTCGTCAGCGTCATCCACAAGGAAGCGATGGATGCCGACGCCCTGGCGACCATCCTGACCGTGCTCGGGTCCGACGCCGGTCTGGCCTTTGCAGAGAACCACGGGGTGGCCGCACGCCTGGTCCTCAGCGACGGCCGTGAGCGCCTGTCCTCCGCTTTTGCGGCGATGCTGGACTAGCGCTCACGTCACGTGTCGCTCGGGCGCCGACCGTTCAGTTCGGCGACGAGCCGCTTGGGCGCTTGGGCGCGATAGCTCTCGTCTATCCATTGTCGAAACCGGTCCATCGGCAGCGGGAAACCGTCGTCGGGTTCGAACGTCACCCAGCCGCTCTTGCTCAGGCCGTAGGCAGCGGGCTTCGCCCAAGGCAGCTCCAGAGCCTCGGCGCCCGTGAAGGGAAGCTTGCAGGACAGACTGAACGGCTGACCTGCCGCAGAAACGTAGGCGAACGTCTTGTCCTTGACCGCAAGGTCGGCATGGCCGGGCCATGGACTCTTGATGTGCGCGCCGGGGTAGGTGAGCCCGAACGCCCGCAGCGCCTCGGCCGGATCGGGTTGGGGCATTTATCTCCTCCATGAGCCGCTTCCCATCATAGCGTCACCTACCGCTTTCGCGGGCGCGACCGGCGCGATACTTCTGGTAGCGCTACCGTCACGAAGAACGGTGCGGAGGACCGACCATGCGCCTGATGCTTCGTCTCCTCACCGTGTTTGCGGTGCTGACCTCGACTCCCGTGGCTGCGGACGCGCCGCGTTGGACCGGCGCCTGGGCCTCATCGCAGCAGATTGCGGAGCCGAACAACGCGCTTCCGGAGGAGGCCCGATCGGACGTCACGATCCGGCAGATCGTGCGCCTCACCGCCGGTGGTCCCGAGATCCGCGTCCGGCTGTCTAACGTGCATGGCGCCGCTCCAGTCACCTTCACTAAGGTCCATGTCGCCCGCCCGATGTCTCCGGACTCACCGCGCATCGATCCGGCGACGGACCGCGTCGTCACCTTCGCGGGCGAGGCTCAGGTGGTCGTGCCCGCCGGCGCTGAGTACGTGTCCGACCCTGTCGCCCTTCCCGTCCGACCGCTCACCCATTTGGCTGTCAGCTTCCACGTCGCCGCTGTCCCCGAGCGCCAGACCAGCCACCCCGGCTCCCGCGCCACCTCCTATGTCGTGCGGGGCCAGCGCACCGGCGAAGCGGACCTGCCGAACGCGCGCAGGATCAATCACTGGTACCTGCTGTCAGCGGTGGACGTGCCGGCGACACGACGCGCAGCGGCGATCGTGACCTTCGGCGACTCGATCGCCGATGGCTTCGGCGTGCAGCCCAACACCGACACCCGCTGGCCAGACTTCCTCGCGACGCGGCTGCAGGCCTCTCCAGCCACGCGCCACCTGGCGGTGCTGAACCATGGCATAGGCGGAAATCGCCTGCTGAACGACGGGACGGGGCCGAACGGCCTGGCCCGCTTTGACCGGGATGTGCTGGGGCAAAGCGGGGTGCGATACCTCGTGATCCTGCTGGGCGTGAACGACCTGGGCACGCTGACGCGGGACGCTCCCGCCACGCCAGAAGCCCACGCGGCCCTCGTGAACCGCATGATCAGCGCCTACTCGCAGCTGGCGACCCGCGCACGTGGCCGGCGGATCAAGGTGATCGGCGCGACCATCCTGCCCTATGCCGGCAACGCCTATTATCACCCGGACGCCCTGAACGAAGCGGACCGTCAGGCGGTGAACGCCTGGATCCGCACACCGGGGAACTTCGACGCGGTGATCGATTTCGACGCCATAATGCGCGATCCAGCGCGGCCCGACCGGCTGAACCCGGCCTACGACAGCGGCGACCACCTGCACCCCTCCATCGCCGGCTATCGGGCGATGGCGGCCGGGACGCCGCTGTCGCTATTCCGCGACTAGAGGATCGGCTTGCCGCCGGTCACCGCCACCGTCGCGCCGGAAACGTAGCTGGACTCTGGAGCGCCCAGCATGACGTAGACGGGCGCCAGCTCCTTGGGCTGCCCGGGCCGGCCGAACGGCACCTGCTTGCCGAAGTCGCGGACCTTCTCCTCCGGCATGGTCGACGGGATCAGCGGCGTCCAGATCGGCCCCGGCGCGACGCAATTCACGCGGATGGTCTTCTCCGCCAGCAGCTGGGCCAGACCGGCGGTGAAGTTCTGGATCGCGCCCTTGGTGGTGGCGTAGGCGAGGAGCTGCGGGCTGGGCGTATCGGCGTTGATGGACGTGGTGTTGATGATCGAGGAGCCCTCGCGCATGTGCGGGACCGCCGCCTTGGTCAGGTAGAACATGGCGTGGATGTTCACCCGGAACGTCCGGTCCCACTCCTCGTCCGGAATCTGGTCGATCCCGTCGAAGGTCATCTGGTGCGCGGCGTTGTTGACCAGCACGTCGATGCGGCCGAATTCCTCGACCGCCTTGGCGATGATGGCGCGGCAGTGCGCGGGGTCGCTGATGTCGCCCGGCACGAGCACGGCCTTTCGGCCTGCCTCCTCGATCAGGCGCCGGGTCTCCTCGGCGTCCTCGTGCTCGTTCAAGTAGCTGATGAGCACGTCAGCGCCCTCGCGGGCGTAGGCGATGGCCACCGCCCGGCCTATGCCGCTGTCGCCGCCTGTGATGATCGTCTTCAGCCCCTCCATCCGACCGGACCCGCGGTAGCTGTCCTCTCCGTGGTCGGGCCGCGGGTTCATCTCGTTCGTGAGGCCCGGCACGGCCTGCGGCTGGTGGTCGAAAGGCGGCTTGGGGAAGCTGTCGTCCATGTCGGGTCTCCGTTTTCGGAGACCCAACCGGCGGGGCGTACGCGCGGTTGCGCCAGCCCTCGAGAGACTTTCAGCGCCTAGCGGCGGCTGCGCCTAGCCTCGCGGAAGCTCACCAGCCGTCCCTGCGCTTCGTCCCAGAGGGCCAGGTTGGCGTAACGGAAGCTCTCCCCCAGGGTGATGCGGCCCACGTCGCGAAGGTGCGGCATGTCACGCAGGACTTCCGGCAGCCGGTAGAACGGCACCTTGCTGGCCGCGTGATGGACGTGGTGGATGCCGATGTTTGCGGTCAGCCAGCGCAGCACGGGCGGCAGGTCGTAGTGCGAGCTCCCCGCGAGCGCCGCCTCCATCGCATTCCAGTTCGCGCTTCGCGACCAGGAGACGCCTTCGTACTGGTGCTGCACATAGAACAGCCAAACACCGATCGTGGCCGCCAGGATCATGGTGGTGAGCTGGGCCACCAGCACCGGAGCCACGCCGAAGGCCGCGATCATGCCGGCGGTCACGGCGAGGATCGCCAGGTTCGTGCCGATGACGCTGACCCACGGGCGCCAGCCCGCCTTCATCATGCCCACCGGCAGACGGTGCTGGATCAGGAACATGTAGGTGGGTCCCAGGCCGAACATCACGACCGGGTTCCGGTAGAGGCGATAGCCGAGGCGTCCCAACCAGGACTTCGAGTGATACTCCTCGACCGTCAGCATTTCGACGGCGCCGAGGCCGCGCCGATCGAGGTCGCCCGAAGCCCCGTGATGGATGGCGTGGGTGTGTCGCCAATATGCGTAGGGGGTGACCGTCGCCACGCCGATGATGCGGCCGACCCAGTCGTTGAGCGCCTGCCAACGGAAGAAGGAGCCGTGACCGCAGTCATGCTGGATCATGAACAGCCGCACGAGGAAGAAGGCGGTGGGGACCGAGATCAGCGCAGCCCACCACCAGCCGTACTGTCCAGCCCAGATCGCGGCTCCGAACAGCAGGAGGAAGGGCAGACCGGTCAGCGCCAGTTCGAGAAGGCTGCGGGTATGGTCAGGCTCGCGATAGCGCGCGAGCGCCTTGGCGAAGGCCGAAGGTGTGAGGTCGCCCAGCGACAAGAGCGGTCTCCGTACGGGGTTGAGGTTATCCCACAGGCGCTCGCGCCGAGTCGCCCATGGTCGATAGATGTAACGCGTGAGTACGACGTTTGGATCTTCAACGTGGCGGAAGAGCGGCCATCCGTGCGCTCGCGTGAGCACGATCGGCGACGCTTAGCGGCAAGGCGGCGCCCTTGCGATACGCCTTGAGCGCCTGGCGCGCCTGTCGGCGGGCTTCGAACGCCCGACCGCGAGCCACCTGCAGCCCGCCCCAGTGTGGCGCGCGCTCCGCGGCCTCGTCGTAACGGCGGAGCGCCGCTCCCGCCCGTCCTTGCGCCAGCAGGGCGTCGCCCTCGTAGCGATAGGCGTCGGCCCAGCGCGGCGCGAACTGTTGCGCCTTCCGGAACAGGCGCACGGCGTCGGCCGCGTCCCCGCGCGCGAGCTTGGCCAGGCCCCATTCAGCGTGCGCGAACGGCAAGGAAGGCGCGATGCGCGTCGCTTCGAAGTACCAGCGATCGGCCTCGCCGTGGTCGCCCGAGAGGAAGGCGATCTCACCGCGGGCGCGGAGGCACGGATAGCAGTCCCGGGGCGTCCGCTCGATCAGGTCGCGAGCCTCCGGAAGCCGCCCAAGCCGGGCCAGGGTGACGGCCCGTTGCGGCCAGATCTCCGTGGCGGCGTTCAGGCGCCCGTCGCCCGATTGCGCCAGCCGGTCCAGCGCCGCAAGCGCGGCAGGCCACTGCTCGACAGCGCGGTGAATCTCGTAAGCGGCGCGCGCCTCACTGGCCGCGTCGGCTATGGCGGAGGCTGCGTCCCCGCCGTCCGCGGTCAGCGGCGGTGCGCTGTTCAGGCGGCGCGCGGCCACGACGTCCCGCCCGAGCGCCAGCCACAGAGCCTGTCGTCGGAAAGCCGTCAGGGCGGCGTCCTCGAACTCGGGCAAGGTGGCCGAGCGCGCCGCCTCCCCCGCCGCTTTGAAATATTCTCCGTCGGCCGCAGCGATCTCTGCGGCCACGGCGCTGCGCCATTGCCCGGCGGCGGCTTCCTCCAGGTCAGCTCTGCGACCGCCCTTCAGGAGCCTGAGGGCTCGGCGACGGGCCGCCAGGGCGGCTTCCGCGCGTCCAAGCGCCTGGAGCTCCGAAGCCACCTCCCGCCATGCGGCGGGATGTTCCGCGTCGATCGCCAGGGCGCTGCGCGCCGCTCGCAGCGCCGCCTCGTCGTCGCTGGCGCGCAACACGTGCGCCCAGAGAGTGTATGCCCAGGCGCGCTCGCCGGCGGGGCCGGAGCGCGCGAGTGGCGAGATAAGCTCCAGGGCCTCGACCGCGCGGCCTTGCCGCCATCGGTGCAGCGCGGCGCGATAGGGCTGCAGGCGCGCATACGCGGCTTCGCCGCCAAGCGTCAGCAGCCGATCCAGGTCCGAAGCCGGCGCGGCGAAGGTCATCGCCTCGCCTCCGGCGCGAACGGTCAGGCCAAGGCCTTCCGGCGTGCGGTACAAGTCGCCGCTCACCACCGCCTGGCGGCCCAGCCGTCCGCGCAGCCACCGGTCGAACGCACGGAAGGACGGCGGCTCCTCCGCCGGCGCGACCTCGGCCTCTTCTTCCCAGTCGATCGGGAACGTCTCGCTCGAGCGGGCGCCGATGGAGCCTCGATGCTGGGCCTGGAGCACGTCCAGGACCCGGTTGGCCGCCACGACGCCATCCACGCCCTGAGCCGCAAGGTCCGAGGGAGCTCGGAAAGGGCGCACCACCAAGGTCTCCGAGCGGCTGGCGATCCAGGCGTAGGCGAGCGCGCCCACCACGAGCACCAAGGCGAGCAGCCCCAGGAGCAGGTCGCGCGCAAGGCTGATCCGGGCCCGGAGGCGGTCCGTACGGGCGGTGTGGATTTGTTCGTCCAGGAGGCGGCGCTGGCGCCCGAGCAGGCTCATGCCGGCAAGGCCCTGATCGTCTGCTGGCTCGCGCGGCGGGGCGGCGAGCTCCTCGCCCGTCTGGGCGCCGCCAGGCGCCTTCACGTCGCCGTCCATGCACGCTCCTGAAGACTCGCGCGGGACCCTAACGCCGGCGCTCGGGCGCAGCAAATGGAGGGTACGGAGCGGCCGCTACAGCCGGCGGAAGTCCGGCAGGGCCTCGAACTCGGCCTTGGCGTAGATCCATCCCTGCACCAGGTCGATCCCAAGGTCCTTCACCGCCTCAAGCTCCTGCCGGGTCTCGATGCCCTCGGCGATGATGGTGATGCCCAGATCGTCGCAGACGCGCTTTAGGTTCTTCACGATCGTGCGCCGAACCGGATCGGCATGGACGCCGCGCGTCAGCTCCATATCGAGCTTGATGATGTCAGGTTGGAAACGCGTCAGCAGCGTCAGGTTCGACCAGCCGGCGCCGAAGTCGTCGATGGCGGTCTTGAAGCCCATCGAGCGGTAGGACTCCACGATCACCGCCAGGTGGTCCGGGTCCATCGACTGCTCGGACTCGGTCACCTCGAACATGATGCGGTTGGCCGGAAATCCGGTTCGCTCCGCCGCCTTCAGGGTGGCGCGGATGCATGCCTCGGGCCGATAGACGGCGTTCGGCAGGAAGTTGATCGACAGGTAGGCGCCGCGGTCGGCGACGCCCAGATCCGCGGCCAGTTCGACCGCTTTTACGCGGCACGCCTGGTCGAAGGCGTAGCGATTTGTCTCGTCCACGGCCGACAGAACGGAGTACGCCCCCTGCCCTTCCAGCCCACGCACCAGCGCCTCGTAGGCGAAGGCCTTACCGCGCACCGTGTCGACGATCGGCTGGAAGGCCATCGAGAAGGGAACGGGGAAGCCCTGGCCCTCCTGGCAGGCGACGCACTTGGCCGTGACGCGGGGAAGCACGGCGGCGGCGGCGAGAGGCATGTACAGCGGCTCCAAATCCAGCCGCCATTTACGGCGCCGCCTCGCAAACATAGGGTTAAGGCCAGCCGCCCACGTCACCGTCGCCGCTGGGCGAGCACCTCCTTCAGCGCGGTCGCGAGCGCTTCGGCGCTGAACGGCTTGGAGACCACCGGGCCATCCCATGAGGATTGCAGAGCTTCTGGCTCGGCGTAGCCCGTCACCATCAGGATCGGCAGGTCGGGATCGCGCTCGCGCATACGCCGGGCCACGTCGGCGCCGTTCATGTCCGGCATCGCGTAGTCCAGGACGACCGCGCCTACGCCACCCGTCTCCAGGAGCCGCAGCCCCTCCTCGCCGCTCGCCGCTTCGATCACTTCGCAGCCTAGCTCGGTTAAGAGAGTCGTCGTCGTCTCACGCACCTGGTCGTCGTCATCGATGACCAGCACCATGCATTCCCCAGGCGCGAAAGCGTCAGCGGGTGGGCCCTGGTCGGAGGCCGCGGCGGCGGCTGTTGCTTCGGGCAGGTAGATGGAGACCGTGGTGCCGGCCCCCTCCGCGGTGGTCAGCTGCACCTCTCCGCCCAATTGGCGCGCAACGCCCAGCACCTGGGGCAGACCCAAGCCGGAGCCGCGGCCCACCGCCTTGGTCGTGAAGAACGGCTCGAAGGCGCGGGCCGCCACCTCCGGCGGCATGCCGGCGCCCTCGTCGGTCACCCGGATCACGGCGTAGCGGCCAGGGCGAAGCCCCGCCGGCCAGGCTGGAGAGGTTTCCCCGTCGACCACCGAGCAGGTATCGGTGCTCACCGTGAGGCTTCCACCCTTCGGCATCGCGTCGCGCCCGTTGATGCAGAGGTTCAGCACCGCAAGTTCAAGCTGGGTGCGGTCACAGAGCGCAGTCGGCCCTTGAGGATCCAGCGTCAGGTTCACGCGGATGGTGGAACCGAGCGTCGACCGGAGCAGCTCGCTCATGTCCGCCAGCAAGGCGTTCACATCCACGGGCTCCACGGAAAGCCGCTGGCGCCGGCTAAAGGCGAGGAGCTGAGACGTCAGCTTGGCGCCGCGTTGGCCGGCGGCTTCGGCGTTGGCCACGAAGCGAGACTGCTTCTCGTCCAGCGCGGTCCGCTTCAGCAGATACAGGTTGCCGAGCACGCCCGTGAGCAGGTTGTTGAAGTCGTGAGCGACGCCGCCGGTGAGCTGCCCCACAGCCTCAAGCTTCTGCGCCTGGGCCAGGTTCTCAACCGCCTCTTGCACCCGGCGCTCCAGCTCCTGTTCGCGGATCGAAAGCGCGGAAGCCGAACGTGCGAGTTCGTCCGAGACCCGGTCGATCTCGGCCAGCCCCGTATCCTGGGGCGGCATCACTTCGCCGCGGGCCGCCACCTCGGCCTGGGTGCGCAGCAGCTCCACGGCGCGGACGATCCGGCTGGAGAGCCAGCCGCCGAGCGCGAGCCCAAGTCCCAGGGTGAAGGCGCTGGCGGCTAGGGCGAGCCACTGCCCCCGCACCGCCGTTTTCTCGAGTTCATTGTTGCTGACCGCCACGAGCACCGTCCAGCCCGAGACATCCGAACGGGTCAAAGCAGCGACGCTTCGCACGCCCTCCAGGCTGCGACTTTCGATCACCCCCTCACCCTTGCGAGCGATCATCGCACGGACATCAGGCGTGGCTGGCGCGCCGGCGAACCGCTCATGGTGGCGCGAGCGCGCGATCACGGCGCCTTCACGGTCGATCAGGGCCGCGACCCAGCCGTCCGGCAGATTCTGCTTCGCAAGCAGGTCTGCGAACACCTTGGGCTCTACGAGGAGCGAAAGCAGGTAGCCGTCACGGAGATCGACGCGACTGTCGAGCGCGATGGTCGGCCGTCGGGCCTGCGTTCCGATGAATACGTTGGAGATCACCGGGGGACCGGGACGTGTGCGGTCGAACACAGCCTTGCCGACTTGGGTAGCCGGCAGCGGGAAGCGGACGCCGCGCAACCGCGTGTTCATCAGCTGTCGGCCGTCGGCGCCGACGAGCATCACCGCCCATCCGTCGGGCGTCAGCCGTCGCGCCTTCTGTTCGAAACGGGGCAGGTCGCCCTCCAACAGGGAGTCGCTGGCCGCGAGCGCGTCGAGCATGATCTTGCCCTGGCCGAGACTCGCATCCGTGGCCAGCGTCAGCGCCCGGGATGTCTCCAGCAGCTGCCGCTGTTTGGCGATGAGCTCCTGCTGATGCAGGTCCCGAACGAGCAGGCCCGTCATCACAGCAGCCGGGAGGATGGTGGCGACCACAAGCAGGGCCAGTTGCCCCCGCACGGAGCGTAGCGGGCTCGCCAGACGATTCAGAATGTCGCGTCCACGAGTGGGCCCCATGGCGCCGGTCATAGCGTTACCGGCCCGCAGGGGCGCCGTGACGTGGCGTCTCAGCCGCGGCCGCGGCGCCGGACTCACCACGGAGCGTCTTTCCTGAGGGAGCGTCCCGCTTCACGCGCCGCCGGCGCCCCTTCGGATCTCGTCAGCTCCACCCGTCCTGCCCACAGCTCGACTCGCCGAACCTCTACCGTGGTCCGCGAGCTCTGCGAATAACGCTTGTTCGCCGCGTCTCTCTCGCCATGCCCGCGCGACGCGGCTAAAAGCGCGCGCCATGAGCGAGACCGACACCCCGCCCGACCGCCTTTCCGTCAATCCGACGAGCCCGCACTACGACGAGACCGTGCTCCAGCGCGGGGTCGGCGTGCGCTTCAAGGGGGTCGAGAAGACCAATGTCGAGGAGTACTGCGTCAGCGAAGGCTGGGTTCGGGTCGCGGCGGGCAAGGCGACAGACCGCAAGGGCAACCCTATCACCATCAAGATGCAGGGCCCCGTTGAACCGTATTTCCGCGACGTGGCCGAATAACGTACAGCCTGCCTAGGCCGCAGATCATCATTTGATGCGATTTCCGTGCGGAGAGCGGGAACGGACCGTCCAAGCGTCTGTTTCAAATACGCGGTACGGAGCAAGTGATGATCGTCCTGATCGTGGAAGACGAGCCGCTACTCGGTCTTGATCTTAAAGCTGAGCTCGAAAGCGCGGGACACGAAGTCGTGGGGCCGGCCGAATGCGCCGAAGACGCGCTCGCCTTGGCGGACGCCCACCACCCCCATGCAGCGCTTGTCGACATCGACCTGAGCCGCCCCCTGGAAGGCGTGTCGGTCGCGCGAGACCTGAGGTCCCGCTACGACGTCGCCACGCTGTTCCTGAGCGGCCAGCGCGACGTGGCCCACCAGAACAGCGACGCCGCATTCGGCTATATCGCAAAGCCTTACCGCTTGGACGACGTGATCCGCAGCATCGAGATCGCCGCCCTTATGGCGGAAGGGGCGCCGCCGCCAACGCGGGCCGCCCCGCGCAGTCTGGAGCTTTTCGCCTGATGAAGTCAGACATTCCTGTCATCGCCGAGCCGCTTTACGTGGCGGCGCGGGACGGCGAGGTCGTGATCATCTCGCGCCGCGAAGGCACGATCGCGGCCGCATTGACCCCGGAAGCGGTCGTGGCGAGCCTGGAGCCATTGCGGCGAGCCGCCGACGAGGCCTTCGTCCAGCGACGGGCGGCCAACGCGTCAAACGACGACGATCCCGAGTCTGCCTCAACCCGCCCGTGAAAGGTGGAGATAGGCCGGGTCGAACTCGCCCGCAGCCATCAGACCGGGCCAGTCCAGGACGACGAGCTCACGTCCCCGGAACTCGATTAGCTTGTCGCTTCGGAGCGCCTGCAGGATGCGATTGGTGTGCACCACCGACAGCCCAAGCGCGTCGCTGAGATGGGTCTGAGTTACGGGAAATGGGCACCGCGCGCCCTGGGTCAGTCCTGCGGCGCCCAGCTGTGTATAGACCTCGCACAGGAGGTGGGCGATCCGAGCGTAAGCGCTGCGGCGGCCGATCCCGAACATCCACTCGCGGGAGATCGAAGCCTCTATCAGAGTGAAACGCCAAAGGGCGTGCGCCACCCGCGAATTGGAGGCGATCAAGGCCTCGAGTTTGGGTCGGGGGATCAATCCCACTTCACAGGTGGTCAGAGACGCGACGCTGTAATCCAGCGCGAAGAACAATCCGTGCGGATCGACGATATCGCCCGGAGCGCAGAACGACATGATCTGGCGCCGCCCATCAGCAAGCGTCTTGTGGCGAAACGCCTGCCCGCTCACCAACACGTGGCAGTGCGTGGGACGCTCGCCGTCCGTCACCAGTTCTGAATCGGGTGCGAACGTCCGACGCGACTCGATCAACGCCTCTAGGGCCTGCCGGTCCTGGTCCGTCAGGGGACCTTGCTTCTCCAGCTTTGCGGTGAGTCGGGTCGACATGATCCCGGCAAAACACGTCCGGTGGGCGGGAGAGAATAAACTGGGTTAAGCGCCGCCCCTTTACCAAGCTTTTGTGCCGGCTCGACCGCTCTTCCTGGTGACAACTCGTTCGTTACGTCGGGTAGCTGACTGAACGCTTGCGTTCACTTCTTGAGCCCTAGCGGTCGTGAAGCGGCCCGGCCAAGCGGCAGCGGTCCTCGCCGACAATGGCGTCCATCTGGGTCTGCACGTCCCGCAGCCACACGCGGCCGTCCGCGACGGCGACCACTTGGTAACGCGGCCACACGCTGGCCCCCGTGACGACGATGTCGCCGACCCCGATGGGGTCCAGCTCAGTTTCGGTCAGGTCCGGTTCGTAGATCTGCATCGACATGGCGCGTCCTCCGCGTTGTGGAAGCAGATTGCGCCGTCGCTCCTGACCGATCGCTGAGCCGCCGGTTGGTTTGCGTTCATCTTCGTGAGCCCGAGCGGCCGCTGTCGTGTACAGTTCTTACTTGACACCAGGCCACTGCACGATAGCCTGCACCTCGCCCGGCGCAACCTCCCCCCTTTGCGTCGCGCCGGGCAGTCCGGGCCGCGGAGTCGCTTACCCCTCGCCCCATCGGGTCCGGACCTATCGCGGACACCTGCCGTCCGCGGAGCGCCGGGCCATCCTTTTCAGCACGCAGGATGGTCCGGCGCCTTCGGGGAGGCCGCTCTTTTGATTCGCGCGTTAAGGTCACTCGATCGGCATACGCCGCACGGAGACGGGCTTGCAGGATTTAAGGGGGCGGCCGGCTAAACGGCATGGCTTGGCGCTGAGGGCGCGACTGCGCGCGCTGTATCACGGCTCCCAGCCGGCAGCCGTCCGGTTTCGGTACTGGGTTATCATCGTCGACCTGGCGATCATCGCCTTCTTCATGGCCGCGCCGCTGCTGCGTGGCGGCGCAAGCTTCCTGCTGATCGACTACGCGATCGCCGTCGTGCTGGCTCTGGACCTCGCGGCCCGAGCTCTTGCGGCCCCAAGCCTACGTCATTGGCTGAAGCGACCCATCGTGTGGGTGGACGTGTTCGTGCTGCTGACGCTGTTGGCGCCGCATTGGCTCTACAATCTGGGCTTCTTGCGGATCGTGCGCCTGTGGAGCCTCTTCCACTCGGAGTTCTTCTGGCAGACCGTGGGCCGCCGCTATGACGACACCCGTTGGGAGGACACCGCGAAGACCCTGGCGACGCTGGTCACCTTCGTTTTCGTGATCACGGGCTTCGTCTACGCCAGCTTCGCGTATGAGCATCCCGGCATCCAGGGGTATGTCGACGCCCTCTACTTCACGATCACGGCCCTCACCACGACCGGATTCGGCGATATCGTCCTGCCGGGCACCTGGGGAAAGCTGATCGCCATCGTGACCATGATCACGGGCATCACCCTGTTCGTACGCCTGGCCCAGGCGCTGTTCCGGCCCTACAAGGTGCGCTTCCCGTGCCCGCAGTGCGGCCTGACCCGGCATGATCCGGACGCCGTTCACTGCAAGGCCTGTGGCCTGCTGCTCAACATCCCAAACGAGGAGTGACCCGCCGTCAGGCCGTTCGGCGGCGGCCGAAGGACTCCAGGCGCGTGGGGGCATGCCGCGCCGCCACGGCCACGGGCGTGCCGGCGTCGTAGCGCTCACCGAGTCTGAAGCCAGCGACCAGCCGCCTCAGTTCGGCGGCCTCGTCCGCCAGAGCCGCGCTGGCCGCCGCGGACTGCTCGACCATAGCCGCGTTCTGTTGGGTGGACTGATCCATGCGCGTGGCCGCGGCGTTGACCTGCTGCAAGCCCACAGCCTGCTCTTCGGCGCTGGCGGCGATCTCGGCGACGAGCGCGCTGATGGTGGCGACCTTGGCCATTATGGACTCCAGGGCCGCGCCGGTTCGGCCGACGAGATCCACCCCAGAGCGCACCTCCTGTGAAGAGGTCGAGATCAACGCCTTGATCTCTTTCGCCGCTTCCGCTGATCGTTGAGCCAGCGCCCGGACTTCCGAGGCCACGACGGCGAAACCCTTGCCCGCATCTCCCGCGCGTGCGGCTTCGACGCCGGCGTTCAGCGCCAGAAGGTTGGTCTGGAAGGCGATCTCGTCGATCACGCCGATGATCTGGCTGATCTGTTTCGCCGAACGCTCGATGCCCCCCATCGCAGCGACGGCCTGGCGGCAGACGTCGCCGCTCTGCTCCGCCTCATCCTTCGTCTCGGTGACCGCCTGATCCGCCTGGCGGGCGCCGCGGGCGGTCTGCTGGACAGTCGCGGTGATCTGCTCCAGGGCCGCCGCGGTCTCCTCCAGAGTAGCGGCCTGCTGCTCCGTCCGCTGGGACAGATCCTGAGTGGCCTGGCTGATCTCGCCGGCGCCGCATCGCATGGCTTCCGCCGCGCCGGTGATGCGCGCCATCGCCCCCTGCAGCGACTCCATGGCAGCGTTGAAGTCGTCCTTCAGCTGCTGATAGCGGCCGGCGAACTCGTCCTCGATGCGGACGGTCAGGTCACCGTCGGCCAGCCGCGACAGCGCGCGGGCGGTGGCTCCCACCACCTGTTCCTGCTCCGCGTCCGTCGCCTCGCGCTCGGACTCGGCCCGTCGGCGTTCGGCGTCGGCTGCTTCGCGCTGCTCCGCGGTCTCCAGCTCCAGGCGTCGCCGCTCCGCGCCGGCGTCGCGGAAGACGCGCAGCGCCCGGATCATGGCGCCGACTTCGTCTGTCCGGTTGGCGTCTGGCACCTCCACATCGAGATCGCCGCCGGCGAGCCGCTCCATGGTGCGTGTCATGTTCGCCAGCGGCCGCACCACGCCCCTCAGCAAGAGCCAGGCGCCGCCGAAGAGCGTCGCGAGCGCGAGAACAGCGGCCGCGACCGCCGCGCCCAGCAGCAGCGCCTTCAGCCGCTTGGCCTCGGCCTCCGTGGCGGCGTTAAGCTCGTTGGCGCCGGTGACGATGCGGTCGATCACCGTCCGGTGGGCTTCGTACTCCAGCGCCAGGGTGGTGTAGGACGCCTGGGCCGCGGCCATGTCGCCGCGCTCGACGGCCGGGATGAAGCTGCGCCTCATTTCCGCATAGAACCGTTCGGCCGCGCCGGCGGCGCCCTCGGTCAGGTCGCTTTTCAGATCCTGGCGCAGGTCCGACGCGATCCAGTACTGCTTGCGCTGCTCGAACTCGCCTTCCAGCTTTTCGAGCTTGGCCTTGCGGCTAGAGAGGGTGGACGGATCCTGCAGGAGGAGCGAGGCCTCCAGGTAGCTTTCGATGATGTAGGCGGGCGGCGGCAGGATATCGGCCACCAAGTCCTTGCCCTGAACGATCTTGGCGTAGGTGGGGCCGCCCACACCGAGCCGCAGGATGGCCGCGCCGCCGCACACCATCAGGATCGTCAGCGCGACGGCGACGACGGCCGTATAGAGGAACAGCCCGCGCCCGACGCCCAGCTGCTTCATGCCCGAATCCCCAGACCTACGGTGCTGAGGAACTCATGGGGGCCTTACCAGGGCATTAACCATCGCGGCCGCCGCCGAGTATCGGGTCAATGCGTCGCCGGCTGACCTCCAGTCCAGACCGCCTGCACCCGGACCTCATCGTCGAACAGCACCAAGTCGGCACGGTAGCCGGCGGCGATGCGCCCATGGGTGCCGCCAAGGCCCAGGAACTCGGCTGGATAGCGTGACGCCATGCGGCAGGCTTCGGCCAGATCCAGGCCCAGTTGGTCCCGGCTGTTGCGGACGGCGCTCGCCATGTCGAGGTCGGAACCTGCGAGCACGCCGTCAGGATCGACACAGACTCCATCGTCGACGGTGATGCGCCGCCCCTGCAGGACGAAGGTCTTTTCCGCGGAGCCGACACTCGGCATGGCGTCGGTCACCAGCATGAATCGGTTCAGCGGCCGGCAGCGCATCGCCAGCTTCAGGACGACGGGATCGACGTGGCGTCCGTCCACGATGATCCCGCACCAGGCGTTGAGATCCTCCAGAGCGGCGCCGACCGCGCCAGGCGCGCGACTGGCCAGGGGGCTCATGGCGTTGAACAAGTGGGTGAAGCCGGTGACGCCGCACGCCAACGCGCCCCGCACCGTCTCGTAGTCGCCGTCCGTGTGACCGGCCGAGACCACCAGACCCGCGTCGGCCAATCGCCGGATCATGCGCGGCGTCGTCGTCTCCGGCGCGAGCGTCACCAGGGTGCGGCCCGCCTGCAGACGGGTGAGCAGCGTGAAAGCCTCCTCGTCCAGCGTCCGGAACTTGGAGGCGTCATGTACGCCCTTGCGGTCCACGTTCAGGAACGGACCTTCGATGTGGATTCCGAGCACGCCAGGGGCGCCCTCGGCCAGCGCCTGCTCAACCGCGTCGATCGCGGTCGCGATCACGTCCAGGTCGTCGCTGATGAGTGTGGGCAGGAATCCGGTCGTGCCGAAGCGCCGGTGCGCCTCGCCGATCGAACGGACGCATTCGGCTGTCGGGCAGTCGTTGAACAGGACGCCCCCGCCGCCATTCACCTGGGTGTCGATGAACCCGGGCGCGAGCCACGCGCCCTCCATGTCACGAGCGGGACCCGCAGACGCCGCTTCAGCCGCGGGTACGACCGCCTCGATCGTCGCGCCGTCGAGCACGACCGCCAGCCCCTCCTCGAAGCCATGGTCCGTCAGCACCCTGCCGTTCGTCAGCACCTGCCGCATCAGACAGTCTCGGTCACCTTGTTCAGGTGCGGCGGCCGGTCAGGGTCGCAACCCCGCGCCACGGCGACGGAATTGGCCAGCCGGTAGAAGGACTGGATCAGCAAGATCGGCTCCAGCGCGGGATGCGAAGCGAGCGTGGGCAGGCGCAGCACCCGCCCTGCCCCGCCGTCCCCCGCCAGGATCACCTCGGCGCCCCTCGCCGCGAAATCCGACGCGAGTTGGTCGACGTCGTGCAGCGTCTCGTCGTGCTGGCTCAGCATCATCACGGGGAAGCCCGCTTTCACGAGGGCCATAGGCCCATGACGCACTTCCGCGGAGCTGAAAGCTTCGGCGTGCAACCCGCTGGTCTCCTTCAGCTTCAGCGCCGCCTCCGAAGCGACGCCGAGCCCAAGGCCACGACCCACGACGTAGAGGTTGCGGGCGCGCGCCAACGGCTCCACCGCATCCGACCAGTCGAGAGCCCAGGCCTCGGTGAGCTGAGCCGGCAGGCGATCGAGCGCGAGGCGCAGGTGGTCGTCGTCCCGCCACGCCGCCACGAGACGCGCCACCGCGATGAGGGCCAGGATGTAGGACTTGGTCGCAGCGACCGAGCGCTCCGGGCCCGCAGACAGCGGGACGACCGCGTCCGCCAGTCCGGCCAGCGGCGAGTCCTCCACATTGACGAAGGCGATGACGAAAGCGCCGCCCCCGCGGGCGGCCTTCACCGCCGCCAGCAGGTCCGGGCTCTTGCCCGACTGGGAGATGGCCAGGCAGACCACGCCTTCCAGCGCAGGCGTGGAGGCATAAAGCGAGCTGACCGACGGCGCGGCGGAGGCGGTCAGGACCCCAAGCTCCGTCTCGATCAGGTACTTGGCGTAGAGGCCCGCGTGATCGGAACTGCCTCGGCCGCAGGTCATCGCCACACGCGGCGCGCGCTTGCGCAGCTCCGCGCCCAAGCGCTCCAGGGCGTCTGCCTGAAGGCGCAGGAATTCGGCCGCGCGTTCGGGCGCCTCGGCGGCCTCGTGGAACATGCGGGTCTGTTCGGGAACAAGGCTCATGCGGAGGTGTCGTTCAGCTCTGCGACGAAGTCATAGGCGTCGCCGCGATAGTAGGATTGGGTGACTTCCACCGGCTGGCCGCTCTTCAGGAAGCCCCGGCGTTCGATCAGCAGCCCGGCGGCGCGGGGCTCCACACCCAGCAGCTCGGCCTGCTCGTCGGTGAACAGCACGGCCCGCAGGCGCTGCAGGGCGCGTGTGGGTCGGTGCCCTGTGGCCTCGAGCGCCTGGTAGAGCGAGGAGCCGACCGCCTCCACCGCCGGAAGACAGAAGGCGGGGACCGTGGAGTATTCGATAGCCATCGGCGACGCGTCGGCGAAACGCAGGCGGGCGAAGCGATAGACCGGCGTGCCCGGGCTCAGGCCCAGCGTCAGCGACTCTTCCGGCGTGACGGCGCCGTCCGACTTGCTGAGCCATTCGGTCGTGGCCTTGCGGCCCCGGGCCGCCATGTCCTCGCTGAACGACGTCAGCTTGGAGAAGCTCTTCTCCACCCGGGACGCGACGAAGGTGCCCGCGCCCTGCCGGCGCGTCAGCAGCCCCTCGCCCACCAACGCGTCGAAGGCCTTGCGGACCGTGATGCGCGAAACGGAGAGGCTTTCGGCCAGGTCACGCTCCGGCGGCAGGGCCTCGTCGGGCCGCAGGGCGCGAGACTTGATGGCCTCGCGGACCGCCTGCTGGAGCTGCTGGTACAGCGGCGCAGGGCTGCGCGCGTCCAGACGCCCGACGATCTCAGTGAAGTTCATGCGTCGCCCCCTCCCTCGCGGGGATCTGCGTCGCCCGCGCTGGTGACTGTTGAGCGGTACCACGCGACCAATTTAGAACCAATAGGCAAATTTGGTTCTCTATTGGACTTAAAAAGGGCTTGCGTTGGACGAACGTTCGATGACAGGCTGACGACAGGCCTTAAAGGGCAGCCCCTCGAAGATCCTTCCGGGGCGCTCCAATGAGCCAAATTGGTATCGCATTGGACATACAGGCTGGACGGGGGTCGACCAGCCGCGAAGGAGGGGAAGTCAATCATGCGCATCAGACACGCTATGTTGAGCGCTTCGGCTAGCGCGCTGGCGATCATGGCCGCCGGCCAGGCGCTCGGCCAGGACGTCGATACGGTTGACGAGGTGGTCGTCACCGGTATCCGCGCCTCGATCCAGCAGTCGATCGAAACCAAACGGAACGCCAACGCGGTCGTCGACGTGCTGAGCGCCGAGGACGTGGGCAAGTTCCCGGACAAGAACCTGGCCGAAGCGCTGCAGCGCGTCCCGGGCGTCACCATCAACCGGGAATTCGGCGAAGGCGAGCGGGTGTCGCTTCGCGGCCTGGCGCCGAACCTGACCCGGACCCTCTACAATGGCCACGGCCTGGCCACCGCCGACTGGTTCATCCTGGACCAGCAGAGCGCCACGCGCAGCTTCAACTTCCTGATGCTCCCGTCCGAGATCATCGGTCAGACGGTTGTCTACAAAAGCCCCACAGCCGACCTGGAGGAAGGCGGCGTGGGCGGCACGGTGAACGTCATCACCCGTAAGCCGCTCGATCTGGAACCGCTCACGGTCTACGCGTCGGCGCAGGGCGCCTATACCGAGATGTCGGACAAGTGGGATCCGCAGTTCTCGGGCCTGGTGAGCTGGAAGAATGCGGACGAGACGCTCGGCGTCCTGGTCGCGGGCGTGTACCAGAAGCGGCAGATCCGCCGCGACGCCATCGAGGTGCTCGGCTACTCGAACTACACCCTGAACGGTCAGTCCCTGCTCGTTCCGGCGCTGATCGGCTCCGCCCTCTTCCAGCAGGAGCGGGTGCGGCAGGGCGCCAACTTCGAAGTGCAGTGGAAGCCGAATGACCGCGTAGAGTTGGCGCTGTCGGGACTCTACTCGAAGTTTGACGCCGACAACTTCAACCAGAACTATATGGCCTGGGGATCGAATGCGCTTGGAAGCGCGGGCGGGACGCTGACGAACGCCACGATCCAGGACGACACAGTGGTCGCCGGCACCATCACTTCAGGCCCTGGCGGCCGCGCCGTGGTGTTCGACGCCATCGACCGGAGCGCGCTGGCCGAAACGCGCAACATCAACTTCGAGGCGAAGCTAAACCCCACGGAAGATTGGGCTCTGCGCTTCCAGGTCGGCTACACGGACGCTTCGGGCGACACCGAGAGCCAACCCTTTGCCGAATTCGCCCAGCCCGGCAGCTTCACCTACGACCTGCGCGGCGGCCTGCCCAAGGTGAGCTACGGCGGAGGCATCAATCCCGCCAGCCCAGCCGGTATGATCTTCGACTTCGCGTCGCTGCATCAGATCACCAACGATGACAGCGAGTTCTACGCCTATGCTGACGCCGAGCGTCAGCTGGAGCTTGGGGCGCTCAGCGCCGTGAAGTTCGGCGTGAAGTACACTGACCATGAGCGTGAGACTGACTTCCAGGCGACCACCTACGGCGGGTTCTTCATGCCGCTGGAGGCAAGCGGCTGCGGCGGTCGGTGCACGGCGGCGAACTTCGCCGGCGGCCCGCTCCCGTCAGACTTCGCGGAGGATTTCGCTCAACCCGGCGCCCTCACCTCCTACTGGCAAGTGGACCGGGACAAGCTGCAAAGCATCTTCTACGGCCTGCCGGCCAGCGTGCGCGCCCGGGTGCCAAACTATCCCGAGATCTTCTCCGTCCAGGAGAAGGCGTTCGCCGGCTACGTCATGGGCGAGTTCGAGGGTGAAGGCTGGCGCGGCAACATCGGCGTGCGCGTCATCAACACCGAGCAGACATCGACCGGCTACGGCACCTCGCTTGCGGCGACCGATCCCGGCCGAGTCTCCAACGCCTTCGGCGACTTCCGCCTGATCTCCGTCACGCGCGAGTACACCGACGTCCTGCCGAGCGCGAACTTCACCTTCGATCTCACCGATGACCTGATCCTGCGGTTCGCTGCGGCCCGGGTGATGGGCCGGCCGGACTTCACCGATATCGCGCCGCGGGTCAGCCTCAACCCCGGCGCCCTGTCGGGCGCCGGCGGCGATCCCAACATCGATCCCTACCGCGCCAACCAGTTCGACGTTTCGTTCGAGTGGTATCCGCGCCCGCAAACCATGGTGGCGGCGGCGCTCTACCTGAAGGATCTGCAATCCTTCATCACCGACCGCCCCGTGACCCAGACCTTCGGGATTGAGACGCAGACGCCGAACGCCAGCCTCTGCACTCCGGCCGGCGGCGCCAACCCGAACCTCTTCAATTGCCAGTTCACCATCAACCGGCGTGCGAACGGCGGCGGGGGCAAGCTGCAGGGGGTCGAGCTGTCAGTGCAGGCGCCGATCTGGAACGGCTTCGGCGTCCTGGGCAGCTACACCTACTCCGACGCGGAATTGGACAGCGGCGAGCCGCTGCCGGGGAATTCGACGCACGCCTTCAACCTGACGGCCTTCTACGAGAACGACCGCCTCAGTGCGCGCCTGGCCTATGCTCAGCGTTCGGAGTTCTTCGTCACCTTCGACCGGGCGACCCAGTTGAACCAGGACGGCCTGAAGCAGCTGGACGCCTCGGTGGTGTTCAACGTCACCGACCAGCTCGCGCTGACCTTCGATGCCCAGAACCTCACGGACGAAGAGATCGTGCAATACGCCGGCGACAGCTTCCGTCCGCGCGGAACGTACGACTACGGTCGCACCTACTTCGTCGGCGCACGCTTCCGGTACTGACCTCCCCCAGCCGGAAGCCTAGGCGGGGCGGCCCGTGTGCGCCGCCCCGCCCACTCTTTCCAACCGCTTCGCTTAAGGGTCCCATAGCGGCCTGACGAAGCGGACCTGTTCTTGAGGAGGCGGCGCGTGTTCAAGCGGTTCGGAGCGGCGGCGGTCCTCGCCCTGGGGCTTCAGGCGCTCACCAGCGCAAGCGCCCTAGCGGCGCCGGCGATCATTCCTGCCCCGCTGTCGGTCACGCCCGCGCCAGGCCGCTACGCGCTGCAGAGCGGGGCGGCGATCGTCTACGCGAAGAACGATCCGCAGAGCCCTCTGGTCGCCCAGCGCCTGCAGGCCCTCTTCGCCGACGCCGTCGGCGTCCGCCTGGAGATCCGGGAAGGCGCCCCGCGCCCTGGAGACATCGCTTTGGCCAAGGCGGAGGCCGGGGACCTCGGTACGGAAGGCTATACGCTCAGGGTCTCGCCTGACGGGGTGACGATCGCGGCGTCCGCGCCGGAGGGGCTGCTCTACGGCGGCGTCACCCTCTGGCAGCTCGCCACCCAGACCCCGGGCGCCCGCGGCCCCGTCCCGATCGACGCGGTGCTAATCCGCGACAAGCCGCGCTTCGCTTGGCGTGGGCTGCTGCTCGACTCCGCCCGTCACTACCAGTCGCCGGCCTACATCCGCCGCTTCATCGACTGGATGGCGCTGCACAAGCTGAACGTCCTGCACTGGCACCTGACGGATGATCAGGCCTGGCGCCTCGAGATCAAGAAGTACCCGAAGCTTACCCAAGTCGGCGCTTGGCGCGTGCCAGCCGGCGAGGCTCCGGCCAAGGACATCGATCCGCAGACCGGCGAGCCGCGTCTCTACGGCGGCTTCTACACCCAGGACGAGGTGCGGGCCCTGGTGGCCTACGCCTCGGAGCGCGGGATCACCATCGTTCCGGAGATTGACGTGCCGGGCCACGCCAGCGCGGCGGTCGTGGCCTATCCGGAGCTCGCGGCCACCGACTCGCCGCCCAAGGCGGTGCCGTCGGACTGGGGCGTCTACCCCAATCTCTTCAACGTCGAGGAGCGGACGCTCGCCTTCCTCGAGGACGTGCTGGCGGAAGTCGTCAGCCTGTTTCCCGGCCACTACGTGCACCTGGGCGGGGACGAAGCCATTAAGGACCAGTGGAAGGCGTCCGCTCGTGTGCAGGCGCGTATGCGCGAGCTTGGCGTCACGGACGAGGAGAAGCTGCAAGGCTGGTACATGGCGCGCCTGGAGCGCTTCCTGAACGCGCGCGACCGGGCGCTGATCGGCTGGGACGAGATTCTTGAGGGCGGCGTCGCGCCCAGCGCCACCGTGATGTCGTGGCGGGGAACGGAGGGCGCCATCGAGGCGGCCCGCAACGGCCACGACACCGTCCTGACGCCCGCTCCGGACCTCTACTTCGACCACCGGCAGAGCGCCCATGACGGGGCCCCCGGTCGGGTGAAGGTGATCAGCCTGGAGAGCGTCTACCGGTTCGAGCCGATGCCGGCCGTCCTGACGCCTGACCAGCGCCGCCATGTGCTGGGCGTGCAGGCGAACCTCTGGACCGAGCACATGCGAAGCGAGGAGCGGGTCACCTACCAGGCCTACCCGCGCGTGGCGGCTCTTGCCGAGGTGGGCTGGTCCGAACGGCGCGACTGGGACGACTTCAAGGCGCGCCTCAAGCCACAGCTCGCCCGCTACCAGAGGCTCGGCATTGGCTACGCCGAGCATGCCCTGGACGGCCTCTACGGCCCGGCTCCGCGGCCAGCAGCGGACCAGCGCTTCGACCACGAGCTGAAGCTCTGTTCGGAAGACATCGCCCTCTCCCTGATCGACGACGCGCCACTGCGGGGCGAGCGCGCGACCTTCACCATGGACATCATGGGGCCGTGCTGGCGGTGGGACGATGCCGACCTGACTGGCGTGAAGGCGCTGGAGGTCGACGTCGGCCAGGTCCCATTCAACTTCCAGATCGGCAAGGACATTGAAAAGGTCCGGTTCGCCAAGGCCCGCACGGCCGAAGGAGAGCTCGAGGTCCGCGCGGGCTCCTGCGAGGCGGCGCCCTTCGCGTCCATCCCGCTGGCCTTGGCGGCCCGGGACCCGGGCGTCACCACGCTCACCGTCCCCATGCCGGCCGCCTTATCCGGCCGTCAGGCGCTGTGCTTCTCCTTCGCCCAGCCGAGGCTGGAGCCGCTTTGGGGGCTGGATCGGGTCAAGCTGGTGCGTGGGGGTTCGTGAGCGTGGCCGAAGTGGTGATTCTGTCGCCGTTCGACGGCTGGGTGGCGCCCCTGGAGGAGGTCCCCGACGCCGTCTTTGCCGAGCGGATGATGGGCGACGGCGTCGCCGTGGAGCCGATCTCCGGCGTGCTCAGGGCGCCGTTCGACGGCGAGATCATCTCCGTTCCCCCAAGCGCGCACGCGGTCACGATCCGTGGACCTGAGGGCGTCGAGGTGCTGATGCACGTCGGGCTGGACACGGTGGCCCTGCGGGGCGCTGGATTCGAGGCGCGGGTGAAGGCGGGCGACCGAGTTCGCGCAGGCGACGCGCTGATCGAGGTCGACCTCGACGCCGTCGGTCGTGGCGCCCGCAGCCTGATCACCCCCGTGGTCGTGACGGGCGAAGGGTTCCTGGTCGCGAGCCGCATCACCGGCCGGCAGGTCATCGCCGGCGAGCCGCTGATGATCGTGCGTCGGGTGAACACCGCCGTGTTCGACAAATCGCTCGCCGGAGAAGCGGCGCAACGCCGCGTCTCGGTCCCCCTGCCCCACGGGCTGCACGCCCGGCCGGCCGCCCGGGTCGCCGCCTGCGCAAAGGGATTCAGCGCCGCGATGACCGTGCGAATGGGCGAGCGGACGGTGAACGCCTCGAGCGCGGTGGGTTTGATGACGCTCGGCGTACGACGTGACGACGAAATCGAGTTGACCGCCACTGGGCCGGACGCTCAGGCCGCTGTCGACGCGGTCGCCGAACTGATTCTCAGCGGTATGGGAGAGCGCGAAGAAGCCGCCCCGCCCCCCGCGCCTACGCCCTTGGCCTCCCCCGTCGCCGACATGGATGGCGGTCTTGTGCTGCGGGGCGTGTGCGCCGCGCCCGGCCTGGCTGTCGGCGTGACGGTCCGTCTGGGCGTCAGCGATCTGGCGGTCGAGACCGACGGCCGCGGCGCCTCGCGTGAACGGCAGGCCCTCGAAGATGCGCTCGACGTCGTGAAGGCGCGGCTGCACGCGTCAGGGCGAGACGATCCGCACCGGCGCTCCATCTTCGCGGCCCATGCCGCGTTCCTCGAGGACCCCGACCTGCTGAGCGCAGCGCAGGCCGCGATCAGTGACGGCCGGAGCGCCGGCTTCGCCTGGCGCAGCGCCATCCGAGCCGGCATCGCCGAGCTGCGGAGCCTGGACGATCCCCGCCTGGCGGAGCGGATCGACGACCTCGTTGACCTGGAGCGGCAGGTGCTGACGGTACTGGCGGGCGCGCCGGCGGCGGTCGCGCCCGACCTGCCGGAGAACGCCATCGTCCTGGCCGAGGCGATGACGCCCTCGCAGTTCGCGGCGCTGGACCTTTCCAGGCTCGCCGGCCTCTGCACCGGCGATGGCGGCCCCACTTCGCACGTGGCGATCCTGGCCGCGGCGGCCGGCGTGCCGGCGGTCGTCGCCGCTGGCCCCGGCGTGGCGCGGATCTCCGACGGGGAGACGGTGATCCTGGACGCGGACGGCGCCCGACTGATCGTCGCGCCCACCCCCACCGCCCTGCAGAAAGCCCGCGAAGCCGTCGCCGGTCGCGCCCGGCTCTCTGCGGAGCGCCGCGCGAAAGCGGCGCGGGAGGCGAGACTCGCCGACGGAACGCGCATCGAGGTCTTCGCCAACGTCGGCGGCGTCGCCGACGCGGTGGCCGCGGCGGCGGCGGGAGCGGAGGGCTGCGGCCTGCTGCGCACCGAGTTCCTGTTCCTGGATCGGCAGACACCGCCAACCGAGGACGAACAGCTGGCGGAGTACCAGGGGATCGTGGACGCCTTCGCCGGGAAGCCGGTGATCGTACGCACACTGGACTGTGGCGGCGACAAGCCCCTGCCCTACCTGCCGCTTGCCCCTGAGGAGAACCCGGCGCTGGGGCTGCGCGGCGTGCGCACCAGCCTCGCGCGGCCCGACCTGCTGCGCACCCAGCTACGGGCCATCCTGCGGGTGGAGCCCTACGGCCTCTGCAAGATCATGCTGCCGATGGTGTCCTCCGTGGCCGAGATCCGGGCCGTCCGGACGATCCTGGACGAAGAGGCGCGTGCGCTCGGCCGGGCGGAGACGCCCTGGCTCGGGGTCATGGTGGAGACGCCTGCCGCCGCCTTGCTGGCGGACCAGCTGGCGCGCGAGGCGGACTTCCTCTCCATCGGCACCAACGACCTGACCCAGTACGTCCTGGCGATGGATCGAGGAAACCCGCAGCTGGCGCCCCAGCTCGACGCGCTTCATCCCGCGGTTCTGCGCGCCATCGCTCAGGCGGTGCAGGGCGGCCAAGCCGCGCGCTTCGTCGGGGTCTGCGGCGGTCTGGCCTCCGATCCGGTCGCCGCGCCTTTGCTCGTCGGGCTTGGGGTCACCGAGCTGTCCGCCGTGCCTGCGGTGGTCGCCGAACTGAAGGCCGTGCTCGGCGGCGTGACGCTCGCCCGTTGCCGCGAGCTGGCCCAAGAGGCGCTGCGCCAGGACTCAGCCGATGCCGTGCGGGCCCTGGCCTTCCGGCTGCTGTCCGCTCGTGAAACGGAGCCCGCCTGATGAGGCTGTCGCTTTCCGCCCTGCAGCCGCTGGGTCGCGCCCTGATGCTGCCCATCGCCGTGCTGCCGATCGCAGGCCTGCTGCTGCGGCTCGGTCAGGACGACCTGCTCGGCGTCCCCTTCATCGCCGCCGCCGGTCAGGCCGTGTTCGCGCACCTGGGCCTGCTGTTCGCAGTCGGCGTCGCGGTCGGCTTCGCCCGCGACAGCAACGGCGCGGCAGGCCTGGCGGGGGTCGTCTGCTATTTGGTGGCCGTCGAGGGGGCCAAGACCCTGCTGACCGTTCCGCCAGAGACTGCGGCGGGACTCACCGGCGCATCCGCCGACCTGGCTGCCGCGGCGTTCCGCGACAAGGCGCTGGCCCGGTTCGAGGTGCCTGTCGGCATCGTCTCAGGGCTGATCGCGGGGGACTTCTACAATCGCTTCGCCACCCTGAAGCTGCCGGAATACCTCGCCTTCTTCGGCGGGCGGCGCTTCATTCCCATCGTCTCTGGCGTGGCCGGGCTGGTTCTGGCGCTGGTGGTCGGCCTGAGCTGGACCACGCTCGACCAGGCGGTGGACGCGCTCTCACGCGGGGTCGTCGCCTCCGGCGAGGCTGGGCTCTTCGTCTATGGCGTTCTGAACCGGGTGCTGATCGTCACCGGCCTGCACCACATCCTGAACAACATCGCCTGGTTCATCGTGGGGGATCACCACGGCGCGACGGGGGACCTGAACCGCTTCTTCGCCGGTGATCCGAGCGCCGGGGCCTTCATGACCGGCTTCTTCCCGGTGATGATGTTCGGCCTGCCGGCGGCGTGCCTGGCCATGTACCACGCGGCCAAGCCCGACCGGCGCAAGGCTGTGGGCGGCATGCTGGCGTCGCTGGCGCTCACCACCTTCCTGACCGGGGTGACGGAGCCCATCGAGTTCAGTTTCATGTTCCTGGCGCCGGCGCTCTATGCCGTGCACGCGGTGCTGACGGGCGTGGCCTTCATCGTCATGAGCGTGCTCGACGTAAGGCTCGGCTTCACCTTCTCGGCCGGCTTGTTCGACTACGTGATCAACTTCGGCCGGTCGGAGAACCCCTGGCTGTTGCTGCCGGTCGGCGCGGCCTACTTCGTGCTCTATTACGGGCTGTTCCGCTGGGTGATCCAACGGTTCGATCTGAAGACGCCGGGTCGCGAGAGCGAGGCTGTGACGTCGCTCGCCGGGTCGGCCCCCGCCCCATCCGGAACGCGAGCCGAGGGTTTCATCGCCGCGCTCGGGGGAGCCGCCAACATTCGCGCGGTGGGCGCCTGCACCACCCGGCTTCGGCTCGTGATGGACAAGCGCGAGGGCGTCGACGAGACGGCGCTGAAAGCTCTGGGCGCGCGAGGCACGATCTGGCCCTCCGCGCACGACCTGCAGGTGGTTCTGGGTCCTGTCGCCGACGCCGTCGCCGACGAGATGCGCGCACGCCTGTCGCTCGGCGCAGCGCCGGCTCAGCACGCTTCCCCAGTCGCCACTTCCTCTGCGGGAGCGGACGCAGCTCCCCTGGTGGCCGCGCTCGGCGGCTCGGCCAACCTCGCGGAGGCGAAGCGCTGCGGCGCAAGGGTGCTCGTGCGCCTGAAGGACCAAGGACGGGTCGACGAGTCCGCGCTCAAGGCCGCCGGCGTGCGCGCGATCGCGCCGACCGCCCTGGGCGTGCATCTGCTGTTCGCGCCCGGCGACGGCCCGCTGGAAGATGCGCTGGAGGCGGCCGCTAAGCCTTGAAATTCTGACGGCGGATGCATTGGTGTGGGCGAGGCCACGAACGGCCATTCCCAGCTTCGACCAAGGACGCCGCATGATCCCCGCAAACGGCTACGCCGCTCAGTCGGCCGAGACTCCGCTCGCCCCCTTCAGCTTCGAGCGGCGCGAACCGGGTCCGCACGACGTGCAGATCGCGATCCGCTACTGCGGCGTCTGCCACTCGGACCTGCATACCGCTCGCGGCGAGTGGGCCGGGACGCGGTACCCCTGCGTCCCTGGTCACGAGATCGTCGGGCAGGTCACCGCCGTCGGCGCCCACGTGACGCGTTTCAAGGAAGGCGACACCGTCGGCGTCGGCTGCATGGTCGACAGCTGCATGAGCTGCGCGTCGTGCCAGGAGGGGCTGGAGCAGTACTGCGAGACCGGCTTCACCGGCACCTACAACGGGCCGATGTTCGGCGGCGGCGAGAACACCTACGGCGGCTACTCCGATGTGATCGTGGTGCGCGAGGAGTTCGTGCTGAAGGTCACCCACCAGGAGGCCGACCTTGCGGCCGTCGCGCCGCTGCTTTGCGCCGGCATCACCACCTGGTCTCCCTTGAGGCACTGGAAGGTCGGTCCGGGCCACAAGGTCGGGATCGTGGGCCTGGGCGGCCTCGGCCACATGGGCGTGAAGCTGGCGGCGGCGCTTGGCGCCCAGGTGGTGGTCTTCACCACCTCGCCCAGCAAGCGTGAGGACGCACTGAAGCTCGGCGCCCACGAGGTGGTGGTCTCGAAGAACGCCGAAGAAATGAACGCGCATGTCGGCAGCTTCGACTTCATCCTGAACACCGTGGCCGCCTCGCACAGCCTCGATCCGTTCCTGAACCTCCTGAAGCGCGACGGGACCATGACCCTGGTCGGCGTTCCGGCCGATCCGCACCCCTCGCCCAACGTCGCCGCCCTGATCTTCCGGCGCCGAAGCCTTGCGGGCTCCTTGATTGGCGGAATCGCCGAGACCCAGGAGATGCTCGATTTCTGCGCCGAGCGGGGCATCACCTCCGAGATCGAGATGATCCGCATGGACGAGATCGAAACCGCCTACGAGCGGATGCTGAAGAGCGACGTGAAGTACCGCTTCGTGATCGACATGGCTTCGCTGCAGCAACAGGCGGCGGCGGCCTAGCAGGCGCGTGCGGATCGCCCGTCCCATGGGCCGAAATCGCCGTCGGGTGCGATCTGCGACGACTTGCCGTGCAAGCGTCGCCGGACCCGCACCCGTATTTTCGACGTTGGACTCCAGATCGCTTTAGGGAGGCGACATCGTGGGACTGACGACGGAACAGGCGAAGGCTCATGCGGACGAGGTCCGCGCCACCAGCTCAACAGTCCTCAAAGGGCTGATCCCAGTGGAGACGATCGACGCCTGGAACCAAGCGATCCAGCCGCTTCTGCTTCAGGCGATCGATCGCGAGGGGGATAACCCCAACCGCGGCGCGAACCGCTACTACGTCACCCTGCCCTTCCAGGACCTTTGGGCCGATGCGTCGATCATAGACAACGACGCCATCATGGCTGTGGTCGAGGAGCTGGTGGGCGCGGATGGCGTCATGTGCCAGCTGGCGAGCGACACGCCGATGCTGGGCTCGGACTACCAGGAGCTGCACCGCGACACCCAGCTTCTGTTTCCGGAGACCGGCGCGGAGACGCCGCCGTACCAACTGGCGGTGAACTTCCCGCTTGTGGACGTCACGGACGAGAACGGCCCCCTGGAGTGGGCGCCGGGCACTCACGTGCTCTCCAAGGCCGAAGGCATGGCCAAGATCGAAAGCGGCGAGATCCCGCTGCAGCGCCTCTACATGAACCGCGGCGACGTGCTGATCCGCGACGTGCGCCATATCCACCGGGGAACGCCCAACCGCACTCGCACTCCCCGTCCCATGGTGGTGATCGGCTACTCGCGCCGGTGGCTGCATCGGCCGGAGGTGGAGATCCGCGTACCACGCCCGGTGCTGGAGGGGCTGCCCGAACGCGCGCGCCGCTGGCTGCGCCACAATCCGGTGTTCGACACCGTCGAGCAGGCGGCGCAGGCCGAGGAGAGCTACCGCGCCTTCGCCTACTGACGCGAGGGCATGACGTCTCCATATCTGGGTGATGTCGAGGCTCCAACGCAGCGCCCTTCACGTCGCGACTGACGGACGTCACGGCCGCGCGGCCTGGCGGCAGCCGGGTGCGTGGCCGCCCTATGCGCTCGCGCTGGGGCTCGGCGTCTGTTTTCTCGGGCAGTGGATGCTGCCGGACGGCCCCCTCTGGGCCGGGCTGTCGGCGCAGGGCCTGCGCGAAGGTCGCTGGCATACGCTGCTGACCCACATGCTCGTCCATGGCGGGATCGGTCACCTGCTGTTCAACGGCGCCGCCCTGATCACCCTCGGCGCGGAGGTCAGCGCCGCGCTGGCCCGCAGGCGGCGCTCGCAGTGGCGCTTCTTCGTGCTGTTCCTGCTGAGCGGACTGGCGGGCGCCGCGGCCCTGCTGCTGCTCAATCCTTACGGCTCGACACCCGCGGTCGGGGCGTCCGGCGCCATCTGCGGCCTCTGGGCTGCGGCGGCCAGGCTGGCGGGTCCGGGCGTGGGCCTGCAGAAGATCATCAGCCCAACGGTGCTTCGCATCACGCGGGGGTTCCTGCTGATGAACCTCCTCATCGTGGGGCTGGCCCTACTGCTTTCCCAAGCGCTCTTCGAGGGCGGCGGGGTGCGCGTCGCCTGGGAGGCGCACCTCGGCGGCTATGTCGCCGGATTGTTCCTCATCCGCTGGCTCTTGCCTGAGGGTCGTCCTGCCGACCCAGAACCCCTGGTCGGCGCACGGCAGGGACCTTGGGGACCGCGACCTCAGGAAAGCGCCTGACCCTGCCGCCACGACGCACCGAGGCCTCAGACCTACCGCTACTAGGGAACAAGGCGAAGCTTGGCGGTTTTCAGCAGATAGCCGAGGACGATGGCGTCCTCTAAAGGTGCGGCTCGCCGTCAGGAATCGTGATGTCCCAGTCTCCGCCCGAACGCCCTCTGGCCCAGGCCTCAACGGGCATCGCGGGACTGGACGACATACTGTCGGGGGGCTTCGCGAGGGATCGCGTCTTCCTGATCGAAGGCAGCCCGGGCACCGGCAAGACCACCATCGCCCTGAACTTCCTGATAGAGGGCGTCCGTCAGGGAGAGCGCTGCCTCTACATCACCCTTTCGGAGACCGAGGACGAACTGCGCGACGGCGCCGCGTCGCACGGCTGGGACCTGGCGGGCGTCAAGATCTTCGAACTGGCGCCACCAGAGAGTCTGCTGGACGAGCAGCAGCAGCAGAGCCTTCTCTATTCATCCGACCTTGAGCTCGGCGAGACTACACGCCTGATCTTCGAGGCCGTAGAGCGCGAGAAGCCGCAGCGGGTCGTCATCGACAGTCTGTCGGAGATCCGGCTGCTCGCCCAGAGTTCGCTTCGGTATCGGCGGCAGGTGCTGGCGCTGAAGCACTACTTCGCAAAACATGGCGCGACCGTTCTGCTGCTCGACGACCTGACCACGGACACGAACGACAAGACGGTCCACAGCGTGGCCCATGGCGTGGTGCGTCTGGAGGAGTTGGCCCCGACCTACGGCGCCGAGCGGCGCCGGGTGCGGGTGATCAAATATCGGGGGCGTCAGTTCCGCGGCGGATTCCATGACGCGACGATCAAGACGGGCGGGCTGGAGGTATACCCGCGCCTGGTCGCGCTTGAGCACCGCACCCACTTTGATCGCAGTCCGCTGACGAGCGGTGTTCCGGCCTTGGACGATCTGCTGGGCGGCGGCGTCGAGCGCGGATCAAGCGCCCTCATCCTTGGCCCCGCAGGAACAGGCAAGTCGCTCTTTTCTGTAAATTTCGCCCTCTCGGCCATCGCGCGGGGCGAGAAGGCGGCCCTCTTCATCTTCGACGAGGAGCTCGGCCTGCTGTTCGACCGCTGTAAGGCGCTCGGCATGGATTTGGACGCTCACCGGGCGAGCGGAGCGCTGCTTGTCCAGCAGGTCGACGCCGCGGAGCTCGCGCCTGGCGAGTTCACGGCTCGGGTCCGCCGGTGCGTGGACGCCGAGTCGATCAAGACCGTCGTGATCGACAGCCTGAACGGCTACCAGGCTGCTATGCCCGAGGAGCAGTTCCTAGTCCTGCATATCCACGAACTTCTCCAGTACCTGAACCGACAGGGAGCCTCGACCTTCCTGACCGTCGCGCAGCACGGCCTGGTGGGCGACATGAAGGCGCCGGTGGATGTCACCTACCTCGCGGATACGGTGATCCTGCTCCGCTACTTCGAAGCGATGGGACACGTGCGGCGTGCGGTCTCCGTCATCAAGAAGCGCGCGGGAGCCCACGAGAAGACGATACGCGAATACCGGATCGACAAGGATGGCCTGAACGTCGGTGAGCCGCTGGAGGGCTTCCAGGGAATTCTGCGCGGCGTTCCCGAGTTCGTGGGCCGGGGCTCGGAGAGCACGGCGACGGAATCGCCACTGGGATGATCGCGTCGGGCGGCCAGAATTCCGAACGGGTCTTGATCCTGGCGCCGCTCGGGCGTGACGCGCAGGTGGCGGCCGCCATCCTTGGCGAGGCCGGCATTCCTTCCAAGGTCAGCGCCGATCTCACCTGCCTTACCGAAGACCTGAAAGCGGGCGCCGCGGCCGCTCTCGTCGTCGAAGAGGCTCTCCACAACAGGGATATCGCCGAACTCGCCTCCTGGATCGACGGGCAGCCGGCGTGGTCGGACATGCCGTTCGTGCTGCTCACGCAGCGGGGCGGTGGGCTGGAGCGCAATCCCGCAGCTGGCCGGCTGACGGAGGCGCTCGGCAACGTCAGCTTCCTGGAGCGCCCGTTCCATCCGACCACCTTGGTCAGCGTGATGCGTACGGCCTTGCGCAGCCGCCGACGCCAATATGAGGCGCGGGAGCGCGCCGCGGCCCTGCGCGAAGGCGAGGAGCGGCTTCGACTCGTCAACGCCACCCTCGAGCGCCGTGTGGAGGAGCGCACGGCCGAACTGCGTGAGGCCGAGACAGCGCTTCGCCACGCTCAGAAGATGGAGGCCATCGGCCAGCTGACCGGCGGCGTCGCCCACGACTTCAACAATCTGCTGACCGTGCTCTCGGGCGGGCTCCAGATCTTCGACCGCAACACCGATCCGGAGCGGCGCGCCCGGATTCTGTCCAGCATGCGCCAGGCGGTGGAGCGCGGCGCCGGCCTGACACGCCAACTCCTCGCCTTCTCCCGGAGTCATCCCCTGGCGGCCGAGCCCGTCGACCTGCGGCGGCAGATCGGCGGCATGCGGGAGCTGCTGGACAGGGCGCTGGCTGGAGACGTCCAGGTGCGCACGGAATTCGGCGAGGATCTGTGGCCCGCCCACGTGGATCCGAACGAGTTGGAGTTCGCACTGCTGAACCTGTGCGTGAACGCCCGCGACGCGATGCCGAACGGCGGCTCAATCGTCATCTCGGCCGACAATGACGCGGACGTGCAGGACGGCGAACTCAGCGGGGACTACGTGCGTCTCGTGGTGAGCGACAGCGGGACCGGCATGTCGCCAGAACTGGTCGCGCGGGTGTTCGAGCCCTTCTTCACCACCAAGGAGATCGGCAAGGGCTCGGGTCTGGGCCTCGCCCAGGTCTACGGCTTCGCACGGCAGTCGCGGGGCGCGGTCCGCATTGAAAGCCGGGAGGGCGTGGGCACCCGGGTCGTGTTGCACCTGCCCCGCGCGCTCACCACGGCGGCGTCCACCGTACCGTCGGTAGTCGCGGGCGCCACCCAATCTCACGGCCACGTGCTGCTCGTGGAGGACGACGAAGCCGTGGCCGCGCTTGCCGTCGAAATGCTCCAGGATCTCGGCTACCGGGTGCGACGCGAGGCTAGCGCCGCCAGCGCCCTCAGCACGCTGAAGAGAGACCGGAGCATCGAGCTCATCTTCTCGGACGTGATGATGCCGGGCGGCATGAACGGCGTTGAGCTGGCGCGGGCGGCGCGAAAGATGCGCCCGGACGTGCCGGTCGTGCTCACCTCGGGCTTCGCGGAAGCTGCAGCGGTTGACGCGGCGAAGGCGGGGATCACCCTCCTGCCCAAGCCCTACAAGCTCGAGAGCCTTTCCGAAGCGCTGCGCACCGTCGCCGCCCAGCGGGTGGAAGTCCCCGCCGGCTGAACCGTGGCTGAACAGGCTCCGCGACCCAGAGGCGCCTTGCCGTCGGCCGCAGGCTCCGATTAGCTCGCCGACCTGTCCCGCGGAGACGCCCATGGCGACCAGCCCCATCGCGACGGCCGATGACGCCGCGGCCAGCCTCGAGGAGCTTCAGCGGGAGCTGTCGGAGTTGGTGCTGCGCCAGACGGCCGCCGCGCTCGCGTCCGACCCCACCCTGCCGCTCTCCGCGGCCTTGCTTCGGGCGGTGGAGGCGCGGGTCGCGGTCGCGCTCGCCGACGCGCCCGCGCGAGTCGACGAAGGCGAGATCGCCGAACGCGTCCTGCAGTCGCTGCGGCCTGAGCTCGCCGCCCTGTCTCAAGGCCAGGCTGAACGGACAGCCGAATGGAGCCCATCTTCGAGGCCGTCCGGGCTCATGGACGCTTGGAGCGCCGCCAGCGCTGCGGTGAAGTCGGTCACAATCGCTGTACTGGTGCTGCTCTTCATCGCCGGCGTGGGTCTTGGCGCCTTTATCGGATTCGAACGGGGCTCGGCCGCCACCCGCGCGGCGCGGCCCCTGACCCCGACCGCCACGGGGGTCGCCGCGCCAGTCGATCCCGCCGTCGGACCGCCGGCCGTCACCGCGCCCTCCGATCAGCCCGGCGGCTGAGTGATGTCCGCGTCCCGCACCTTCTCCGCACCCGTCGCGCTCGTCGGCCCCCGCGCCCGTGGGCGGGGATACGGGGTGCTGCGCCAGAGCGAGAACGTGCGGCTGACACCGGCCGCCGAAGCGCGGCTCAACGATTTCGCCTTGGCGCTGGCCGGGTGGGCGGACCGAAGGCTGGAGGGATTCGTCGCCCTCTTCCCGCTGGCGAGCGACGTGTCGGCCCTGGTCCGCGCCCGGTACTTCGGCGAGGCCGAGCTGGGTTCAGTGGCCTTGGCCACGGTGGTGCTACTGGATCCGGCGCTTCTGAAGGCGCTGGACGGCCGCGCGCATCGACTGCTGCCGAACGTTCCTGAACCGGACGCGAAGACGACCGGGGCCGACCCGATGCCTGTCGAGGCGCCGGCGTCCGCGCCAGAACCGCACCCACTAACTGGAGCCCTGGACCTGGCTTGGCGCGACCGCACGGTGGACGCCGGAGAATGCGCGCCCGAAGCGGTTCTGACCAGCCTGCTGGAAACCATCGATCCGGCCGCGCAACGCCATCGCATCACGGGTTGGGTCACAACCGGCAGTCTTCCCCACGCCGGGGAGTTCCAGCCAGCGCAGCTGTTCAACCTGGTCGTGCACGCGCCAGCCGACGCGCTGGCTTTGAAGGCTTTCTCCCATCCTTCGGCGCAGGTGCGCGGCGGCGCCATCAGCGCCGAAATCGGCCCGCCGCCTGATCCCTGGACTCTCTGGGCGGCCTTCAAGGCGCTTCGGACGGGCGACGCCGCCGCTGACGTCGCCCTTGATGCGGCGCGATGGGATCCGCGCTATGCGAGCCTTGCGCCCGGGGCGGTCGTCGCTATCGGCGCCCTGGAGACGTGCCTGAGCCTGACGCCGGCCCAGCGGCTATCGCTGATCACCGCCATGGCGAAGGCCTCGGCCACGCGGGACGGACTGGTCGGTGAGGGACTGGCCCGCGGCTTGGCCGAGACGTTGGAGCGGCTGGCGGCGGGATCCGCGTCGCCCGAGGTCGCGGCCTACTATATTGGGGGTGTTCTCGCCGCGATTGATCCGGAGCGCCTGGGCGCGGCGCACGGGCTGGGCTCTGTCGCGGCTCTGCCGGGCGTCCTGGCCTGGATCGAGCCGCATCAAGCGGCGGCGCTGACGCGACTTGGCCTCGTCTCCGCCTTGGGGGCTAGGCTGCTGAACGACGCCACAGCCATCGCCAATGTTCGGGAGGCGACGCTTCAAGCCCTGCTGGCGCCGGCGCTGGCCGCGGCCTCCGAACCGTCCGGCCGAGCCTTGGCCACGGCCGTGCTGGCGCAGTCCGCGGAAGAGCACGCGGATCCTGCGCTTGAGCAAGCCCTTTCGACCCTCCTTGCGCTGCCGCCTTCTCCCCTCGATTCGCGGCTTGCCACCGCGGGCGTGGTGCGCTTGGCGATGCGCGGCGGCGGTGCGCTGACACCGGTGCTGATACGACGCGTGCTGATCCCGGCGCTACGCGCACCAGAGGCGCCGAGCGGCTTCGTGCAGGCGCTTCAGGCGGCGCTCGTGGCGGAACGTGAGATGCGGGCGGCCTGATGACGACCTGTCCCGAGTGCTTCTTCGACTATCCCGACGAGCGAGGCTCCTGCCCCCGCTGCGACGCGCGCGCCGCCCGGGAGCCTCGCGCCCCGACCGCTGCGGCTGCCGCGCGCGACGAGGCCCTTGCCGACCAACTCGCGGCGCTGCGCAGCGAAGCGCTCCCGACCGCGGCGCCGGCCACTGAGAGCAAGCCGTCGCCGCCGCCAGCAGCCCCAGCGCCGCTGGCCTTCCAGGCGCCAGAGCCTGAACTGGAGACGCCGACCCTCCCGGAACCCGCCGAGCCGCCCCCTCCCTCTTCGCTCTCGCCGCGCGGCGGCGACCAGGAGGAGGACATCAGTGACGAGCGGCTCGAAGAGCTGCGCAAGGAAGGCGGCTTCATCGTCGGCCTGCTGGGCTTCCCCACGGCCGGCAAGACCTGGTTCCTGAACCGGCTGAAGCACTCGCTGCACGAGCAGCGCGGATACAACTGTATTCCCGAGGCGGAGCCGAACGGCGCCGACGTGCCGCGCACCTTTGCGGTCACCGCGCACCACTTCCAGCGCGACGGCGACGCCTTTGTGCTGCTGGACATCCCCGGCGAGCGCTTCGAGACGGCGCTTCGGCGCAAGTTCGTGCAGGATAAGAAGCTGCTACTGGCGATGCGCGCCTGCAAGGCGCTGATCGTGACCCTGCCCGCCGACGAAACCCTGCTGTCCCGCCGGGCGAGCCAGCTGTATCCCCCGGCCTACCCCGCCGACGAAGGATCCGACGAACTGGATCTCGGCCTCGAGGCGGCTTCGCGGAGACGAGAGCTGGAGACTCAGCTGGCGGATCATGCCGCCGAACTTCGCAGCCTGGAGGCGGCGGTCCGTGTCGCTCGCCGGAACGCCAAGCGCGAGCCCGACAGCGAGGAAGCGATTGAGGCGGTCCGCGCCGCCGAGGACGCCCGCGCCGCCCGCAAGGCTGAGCTGGAGGCGCTGCGCGCCAAGCTGGCTGACAAGGACGCCTGGCAGCTGTCGGACACCGATGCGCGCCTGACCCGCTTCACCGCCGGTATCGGCCGCATGGCGGGCGTGATGTCGCTGCTGGAGAACGGCAGCCAACCCGACGCCATGATCGACTACGACGACGACGCCGTGGCCGCGCACATGCGCTCGGCGCAATTCCGGAAGTGCGCCAAGCCGACCTTCGTGGCCTTGGCCAAGGCGGATGTCCTGGAGCGCCAGAGCCCCGTCACGCGGGCCATGATCAACCAGCTGTTCAAGGGACGGGACGCGGACAAACAGCTGCTGCAGGACTTCGACGTCGACCCGCTGGAGACGGTGAAGCGCTTCCGCCCCGCCTTGGTCGCGAACTTCGAACAGTGGTTCCGCTGGTGCAAGTTCGACTTCCTGACCGCCTTCGGCGGCCATGGCGGCGGCACCCGGATCAACTACGCGTGCGAGGAGCGCGGCGTCGCGCCGGTGATCGCCTGGATGCTCTGGGCGGCCCAGAGCGCAAACTGGTCCGAGCGCCAGTGGCGCGATGTCGACCGGGCGAGGCGTCTGCGGCGGCTTCGCGACGGGCCGAACCGCCGGAACGGGCTTCTGCAGAGGATCGGGACAAGCGGTGGTTAGCCAGGTCACCGCCTCAATCCGCAATGGGGTCCGCACAAGCGTCGATTGGCTTTTCGCCGGCGACGATGAGCGTCCCTTGACCATCGCGCGTGCCTTGGCGGCCGCCGTGTGGCTGGTGCTGAACCTCTGGCTCGTCGGCCTGACACCCAGCGGGCCCGGCGGGTTCCCGCCGGTCAGCGGCCTGGAGCGCGCTCCGGACGAGACAGCTAACGTGCGCAGCTGGCTCGACACCATCGCCGCCGGCGCCGAAGACGGCCGCGCGCCCGACCTCAGCAAAGCCGGCTCCGCCGACCGGGCCGCCGTGGCCCGGGCCTTTTGCGGCTCGCGGCTCGATGGAGGCGCCCGTCGGGCCCGGGCCGATTGGCTGCGTGAGCGGCCCGGGCTCTGCGGCTTCATGGAAAGGCGAGCGGTGCTGGCGCCCTTCAGCCTTGCGATGGGACCGACCATCGGTCTGACCCTCAGCCTGATCCTGTCAGCGGCCTGCGCCGTGACGCTGTGGCGCCTGACCGAAACCTTTCGTCGGACCCGCAACGCCTATCGGCTGCTCTACGCCTCCGGGCACCTCGCCGATCGGGCGAGCGCGGAGGCATGATCAGCGGCCTCCTGTTCGCCGCCGCGGGCGCGGGCCTCGCGGCTGCATTGCATCGTGTCTCCACGGCGAAGAAGCGCCAGGGCGATCAACGCGCCTTCCTGGCTTTCGCCGTCATTCCGGCGGCGCTTGTCGTTCTGTGCCTGCTGCTGGCGGCGGCCAGCGGCCGTTTCGGCGAACTTCGCCTCACCCTGGACTCCGTCCTGGTGCGCCCCTCGGCAGAGGCCTTCTCCATCGGGGGCGGCGAGGCAAGCGCCTATCGCGTGGAGGCTGGTCGAGCCGAAGCGGCGGACGACATCGTGGTCGAAGGGCTGCAGCCGGGGCTGGTCTCCCTTCAGGTAGAGGATACGACGGCGACCGCGAGAATCGCGGCCCCGCTTCCTGGGGTGACGACCTCGCTCGTGGCGTTGGGCGCGGGACAGCGCGCCGACATCCAGGGCGCGCGGGAGATCGCGCCGGGCGACGCCTTCTGCCTTTCGAACTGCGAGCGCGCCGACGCCAAGTGGCTGCGATTGGATGACGGAGCCGTGCTTCGTGAAGGGCGGAGCGGCGGCAAGGTCGTTGCGAAGCTGCCGCAACGCCGGGTGCTGCGCCGGTTCGAGGGGATCGCCTTCTGGCCTGCGGCTCAGGCCATCCATCCCCTGCCGGTCGGCGCGTCCGCGGACGCGGTGAAGGGCTTTCTCTACCAAAAGGGGGGACTGGGCGGCGGCGACTGGCGCATCGTCCTGCTCTCGCCGGACGCCGCCCTCGTCCGGGGCGCCGGCGCGCCCGAACCGGCCGGACCGCAGCCGCAGGCGCTGCCTGTCCCAGGCGATGAAGGTCTCCACCTGTCACTTTGGGAAGCCCGCTTCTACGACCCGGCGGCGCGCGAGCCGGACGAGCCCGCCGGGCGCCTGGTCGAGCGGCGGTCACTGCGCCTGCGCCACGACGGCGAAGCGCTGAGGCTAGGTTTCGACACCCCGGAGCGGCGCGTGGTCGGCAGTTGCCCGCGAAACGGACAGCTCAGCGCGATCGACCGCATCGTGGGGCGTGGCCGCGAGCCATCAGGAGCGGTGACCTTCCCCACGCTTGGCTCGCGCCTGGCGGACGTGGCCGCCGGCCGGCTCCCTCTTCCGCCGTCGGAGGACTGCGCCGGCTTCCGCAACGCTCGGTTCGCCCTCCCCGGTGACGCCGAGGCGCCGCTGCAGGCCAGCTTCGTGCTCGAGCGCCTCGCCTTCCCCTGGCCCGTGCTGGCGATCGCCGCCGGTTGGGCCTGGCTATCCTTCGCCGCGCAGGCGCAGCTCTACGGCGCGGACCGTATCGCCCGCAGCCTTTTCTCCGGCTTGCAGTTTCTGCTGGCCGTACGCCTGCTCATCGCCCTTTCCGGAGCGGCCGCCGATCCAGCCCTGCCGCCTGTGGTCCTGACGGACGCAGCGCTGGCCTACGTGGTCGGACCATCCCTGTTCCTGCTGGCCGCTCCCGGGCGGAAAGGCCTTGGATCCGTCTGGCTTTCCCTCGGCCTCTTCGTCGCTGCGACCTTGGCCGCCGTCGTGCTGTGGACCGGCGACCGCCCGGGCGGCCTGACCTTGGCTCTCACAGCGGCGGCCATGGGGGGAGTCGCCTGGCGGGCCCTGGGCGTTCCGACGCCGTCCCTCACATGGCCGAGGCTGCCGCAAGTGAAGGGGCCGCTGTGGCTCTGGATCCTGGGCGGCGCGGCGCTTGCGCGCCTCGTGCTCGGGCTGCTGGGCGTGAAGGAGCGGCTGGTCGTGGCGGTGAGCGCCTTCTACACGCCGGCGCTGATCGTCGGCTTCGCCCTAATGCTCGCAGAAGCGCTGCGGCGCGCCGACGCCGAGCCGCGCGACGACCGGGCGCTGCTCCGGTCAGGGATCGTCTTCTCCGCCATGGCGGCGCTAATGTTCGGTCTGCCGGCGCTCGTGAACGACAACGGCTACGTCATCGTCGCTCTGCCGTTCCTGGCCCTGCCCGCCTGGTGGGCGCTAGCGCCCCGTCCGCCCAAGTCAGCTCCGAGGCCTGCCTGGTCTGCGCGCCTGGCCTGGAGCGCAGGGGCGCTGGCCGTGGTCGGGGGGCTTGGGGTGCTGTTGCTGGGGGCGCTCGTCACCGGCGCGCTCGGCCGCGAAAGCGGCGTAGACCCCTCCCGCCTCACCGACCCGGAGTTGCTCCGCCTGGTCGAGGGGCACATGCGGCACGACCAGAACTGGCTGCGCATCTACCTGCTGCTCGACCCGACGATCCCCGCCAGCGCCGGCACGGCGGAGGCCGAGAACCTGCGGGCCTGGTCCGTCTACTTGAGCGAATACACCGGCTCGGCCCTGGGACGCGGCTATCTCTCACCCGCCAACCTGGGACCGATCCTGGGGCCCGTGCACCTGAACGACAACGTCAGCGCGGTGCACCTCATGTCTCCCTTCGGGCGGCTCGGCGCGGCCGTCTTCCTGCTGTTCCTCGCCGCCCTGGCTACGGCGGCGCTGCGCCTCACCCGGAACCCTGGAATCCCGCGCGATTGGCCCTCGCTGGCGGGCCTGCTGTCGTTATGGATCCTGTTCGCGGTCGCCGCCTACGTGATCCTGGCCAACCTGCAATTGACCCCTTTCACCGGGCGGAACGTGTACCTGCTGGCGCCGGCGTCGGACAGCGACCTGCTAGAAGGTCTGACGCTCTTCGCCTTCGCCTGGTGGGGTCTGGTGATGCGGCGCGAGGCGCATGATGGCCAGCCGTAAGTCTCGCCGCAAAGCCGGGTTCAAGCTGCCCGTCTCCTGGCGCAAGCGGATGGACGGCGCGGCGGGCGGCGTGTTGCTGGCGCTTCTGCTCGCCGCGATCGTCTTCGCGCCGGGCCTGCTGACGGCTTTGGGTCGGCAGCCGAGCTCGGTCGCACTGACGACCGGGTACAACCGCTTGGTCGACCTGATCTCAGCCAAGGGGTGGCTGGCTGTCGAGTACGCCGACGAAGGGCCGCCGAGCGTCGGGTGGTCGGCCCTGGCTCCGCGAGAGGGCGAGGCCATCCACCCGATTCTGCGCCGGTTCGAGCGGGCGTCCTACCTGGGGCGGGACTTCGCGAGCGCCGACGCCTCCATCTGGCGCTTCGACCGATACGGCGAGCAGGTGGAGGGGATCCTCCCTGCCGCCCACCGCATCGGCGGCCCGTTCACCGGTCTCTCCGACTGGCGCGGCGACTTGCTGTTCCGTGACGGCGCGCGGCCGGTGCCGATCCTGACCGATCTGGCGGGAGGCGGGCGCGTCAGCCTCTCAGGCCCAACGGGCGCCGGTCCCATGGTTCTGCCGCTCGGCCGCCGGTTGTCGGGAGAGGCGTCCGCGCAAGCGGTGGAGTTCCAGCTCCGCGACCGCACCCGTGTCGCGGCCGTGCTGCGCGTGGGCGACAAGGTGCTGGTGCGCACCTTGGGCGTGGACGGCGTCGAAGTGAGCGTGGAGGGCGGCGGACGTAAGCTCGGCGAAGCGGACGCCGAGCTTCGCGAGCTCCGGCCCGGCGAAGTGCTGCGGATCCGCCGCGAAGGCTCAGCCCCGGCGCACTACCTGCTGTCGAACGGTTCGACCGCGATCTCGACCTATCAGACTCAGCAGATGCGGGTGCGCGACCCCAGCCTGACCAGCATCGCACGCGGCGTAGAAGGCGCCGTCGATCCCCGCGTGGGCGACGTGCGCACCACCCTGGACCGCAACCTCCAGGGTCTGGCTCAGACTGCGTTGGAGGACACGGCGGAGCGGCTTCGCCTGAAGCCCGGCGATCCAGGCCGCGGCGCACCCTTCCCAGCCGCCGTCACCATAATGAACGCCCGGACCGGGGAGGTCCTGGCGCTGGCCACCTATCCAGCTCGCCGTGAGCAGCTGGACAGGGCGTCGCGGCGCTCCGTTCGCGAGCATCCGCTGCTTGAGCGCAACCAGAACTTCGTGCGCCTGCCGATCGGCTCCGTAGCGAAGGCGCCCTTCTCGGCCGCCATCCTGCAGCACCATCCCGTGCTCGCGACGCTGCAGATCGAGCGAGCCTGGAGCGGCGGGTTCCGCACTGTCATGGGGGTGGACCTGCGCGCTCAGTTCCACGAGGGCGTGGACAGCGGCTCCGGGTTGATGGCGTACCCCGAGTTCCTGGCCCGCTCGAGCAACAAGTTCGCCGCCGCCCTGATGCTCCTGGCCCTTGCGAACGACCCGGCGGCCACCTTGGCGACGCCCTCGGAGCGTTGGGTGCTGGACGGCCAGGGCCGCGCGGCCGCGCCGGACGTGTGGCCGTACGTCGATCTGACGCTGCCGACGGGGCCGAACGGCCTGACCTTCGTCACCCGGCCGGGGCCGCCCGCCTGGACCGCCGAGCTCGGCGGCCTCTTCGATCTCCGGTACGAGAGCCGCCTGTCGGACCGAGAGCAGGAGTACGACGTCGACCTCTGGGGCGGGCTGGCCGACACGCCGGCCCGCAAGCGCGCTTTCGCCGTGATCGCGCCTGAGCGCGAGGTGTTCGGCATGAACGTCATCCAGAACGTCGCTTCGGACTACATGATGACCATCCTGGGCGGGAGCCGGTCGCGCTGGACCAGCCTCAAGGTCGCTGAGGTGTTCTCGCGCATCGTGACCCGCACGCCGGTCCAGGCGCGCCTTTACGGCGCCGCCCTGCCGGCGCCTGGACAGCGCCTGTTCGAGAACACGCCGGCCTGGGAGATGACGATGACGGGTCTGAACGCCGTCACCCGGTCGGACCAGCGGGGTACGGCAGGGGTGCTCTCCACCATCCCCATGCCGGATGTGGCCGGCGGGCGTATCGAGCTCTTCGCTAAGACTGGCACGCCGGACATCGACCGGATGGAGACGGCGGGGCCAGGCGAGCGGGCCCTGCGGCGGTTCGTGGAAGGCGGTTGCGGGCTTGTGTTCGAGCGGGGGCGACTGGTCGCTGCTGATGCGCGCGGCGCCCGTTCGGCGCAGGATTTCGCCGCTGCGTTCGCGAACCGCCGCCTGGCCTGCTTCGGCGTGCGCGACGAGTCCGAGCTCGTCTGGCGGGAGCTGCGCCGTCGCAACAGCCGCCTCGCCGCGGGCGAGTCCCTGCCGTCCGCCTTCACCGTCGCCCCCGATGGCCGGGTGACGGGCATGACCCCGCAGATGACGCCGGGCAGCGGCCACGCGATCGCCCTTGTCGCCGCCCGATACCGGGAGGGGGCCTCGCGCGCCGACGGGCCGGAGCGGGCGCTGACCATCGTGGTCAACGTGCAGCATCGGGGCGAGGAGGACCGCGCCCCCGCTCGGGAGGTGGCCGAGAAGCTTCTCCGCGACCCTCGCGTCCAGGCCTGGCTGGCGCAAAGCGAGCCGAAACCGCAGGCGCGGCCATGACGACCCGCAAACCCCGACCGGCGCGCGGCAAGCCCCGCCCTGCCGCCCGCAAGCCCCGCATCTCCGCGCCCCTGCCCGTCGCGGCCGCGCTGCTGGCCCTCCTTGTGGTCGGCGCTGGCGCGCTAGCCGGGAGGGACCAGACGGCGGAGCCGGTCTCCACCGCGCCGGAGCCGCGCGTGCAGATCCGCGTTCCGGACGACCAGCAGGACAAGGTCCGCTCGATGGCGTCGGTTTTCGCCTGCTACGGCCTCTACGAGCACGCCGTGATCCGGGCGACCTACAACGGCAACCGCAATTGGCGGCCGGGCCAGCCGCTCACCCTGAACCTCCAGCCGACGGAAGCCGAGGCCGCCGTCACGCCGGGCGCCCGAGCTCTCGTTCGCGAAGTGGAAAGCCTGAGGCGCGAGGGTGCGACCCATTGCTCCCGATGAAGGGGCGCCATTGCGCCGAACGCGTTAGTTGAGTTCACTGCAACGGGGCCATTCATGAAGTGTCGACGGACTGCGAATGGCTGGGGCTGCGCTGAAACTGCAAAGCTGGATGGACGCGGAGGACGCCTTCCGTATCGATGAGCCGCTTGGGCGCATCGGAGAAGGCCTGGTTTACGCCGGTCAGGCGCACGGCTCCGAGCCTGCCCGCATCCGCCGCTATTGGCCCGAGCCGCTTCTGGAGGAGGGCCCGGATGGCGCCGCCCAGGTGCGCGACTCCGCCTGGCGCGTCGCTTTCCAGGAGGGCCTGGCCCGCTTCCGCGGCCTGGGTGAGGCGCTTGAGGCGCTCGACCATCCCCACATCGCCCGTGTGCGGGACGTCGTGCCCGGCGCCGGCACCGCCGCATGGTGGACCGATCCCGTCGGCGAGAGCCTCTCTGCCTGGCTCGCCAGAGGTGAGACACCCGCGCCCGGTTCGGTCCGCCTTCTCGCCGACGAGCTGGCGGCAGCGCTCGAGGCGGCGCACGACGCCGGGCTGCTGCACCGGGACCTTTCGCCGGAGACCATCAGCGTTGGGTCCGGCCGGGTCGTTCTGACCGACTTCTCCACCGACCAGCGGCCGCTGATGCGCGTGGTGAAGAGCCAGCAGGGGCTAGTGCGCCCCCACTATTCCCCCATCGAGCTCTACGACGGCGGTCTGCGCGACCCTGTGGGCCCGGCCACCGACATCTACTCGGCTTCGGCGGTGCTCTACCGGCTTATCGTCGGCGAGGCGCCTCGCGTCTGGAGCGACCGCTTGGTGGGCGATGAAGTCCCCCTCGCGGAGCGCGGCCTTGAGGGCTACCCGATCCCATTCCTGGCGGCGATCGACCGGGGGCTGTCGGTTCGACCGGAAGACCGTTTCGCGTCTGCAGGCGACTGGCGGGCCGCGCTTGGCTCGATTCCAGAGGGCGCCTCGCCGCTCGTGCCGCCGCCCCCTGCCGCCGAGCCGGAGCCCGTGCTGCTGGCGGACGAACTTGAAGGCCCGTCAGAGGCGGGCATCGTCCCCCTGACGTCTGACGATGACTTGGTGCTGCCCGCCAGCGACACGGCGCCACCAAAACGCGGCGCGCTGGTCCGGATCGCGTCAGTGCTCGCCACCGCTCTCGCCGCCGCCCTGGTGGCTGCGGGCGCTTTGGCCTGGGGCGAGCGCAGCGAAGACCAATATGCCGCGCGTGACGTCATCGTCCGCGCCGCGCCGGCCAGGGACGCCGAGATCCTGGCCCGTGAGCCACGCGGGACGGCGCTGCACGTGAAGGCTCGGCCCGAGCGGGCCGACGACGTGCCGTGGCGGCGGATCACGGACGGACCGCTAGCCGGCGGCTGGGTTTCGGGCCGTAATCTGCTGGACGAACCGCCGCCGTCGCTGGACCGCGGAGAGCCGGGTTCAGGTCCCGCCCGGATCGTGCGTCGAGCTTCGGTCCGCCGCATCCCCGCCGCGCGCGGCAAGGAGATCGCCGTCGTCGAGCCCGGCGACCGCGTTTACCGCGTGGGTGTGGTCGAGGGCAGCTGGGCCGAGATCCTCCTTGAGGAGGGCGGCGTCGGCTACGTGACGGTCGAGGCTTTCCCACCAGCCGACCAGCCCAACGCCGCGCCCGCGGCGAGCGTGGCTCCCACGCCCGTCTTCCCGCAGATCCCGGCGCCGACGGTGGTCGTGCAGCCAGCCCCTGTGGTCATCACGCCGGCGCCCGCCGCTCCGGTGGCCGCGCCCGCGCCCGCGCCAAAGCCGCCCGTGATCGAGGCCAAGGCGCCTGAGCCGAAGCCGGTCGCTCCGGCACGTCAAATCAAGGCCGCGCCGAAACTCGCGCCTAAGCCCCCTGTTCAAGCGAAGGCCCCCGCCCCTGCGGCGGCCAAGCCGACGGTCCAGGCGCGCGTCACCGCGCCGCCGGTCACGATCCGGGCGGGCTCCGGCGGCACCGGCCTGAGCGCCACTTGTCAGACAATCTCCAACTTCACGGACGACGGACCAAGCCAGGTCGTCATGTGCCGCGACCCGGCGACCGGATCGTGGGTGCGTCAGCGCGCCACCGAACCTGTGCGTCCGACGCCGATGAAGGTCTCCGCTCCGGTAGCCCCTGCGCCCCAGCGCGTCGCGGCTGCGGCTCCGCCGCGGCAGACGGCGCCGAGCCGCCCTCCGGAGCGCGTGGCGTCCGCGGGCTGGCTTTCGCGTCCGTGGGAGGGCGACATTGCGGACCTCTTCCCGCGGCGCGCCCTGTACAACGGCGTGAGCGGCGCCGTTGGCCTGCAGTGCCGGGTGGGCCGCAACGGATGGATGACCGACTGCGCCGTCGTGTCGGAGACTCCGCGCGGCTTTGGGTTTGCGGGCGCGGCGCTGGACCTCGCCAGCGACTACCGGCTGCAGCCCTACGATACGGCCGGGCAGCCGACGACCGGGCGGACGTTCAACTTCACCATCCCGTTCCGGGCCGACTCCGAAGAGTGATCTTTCTGTGTGCCCGCCACTTTTGGTGGGTCCCGAGGGTTAGGCCTCCGAGCCCCTTCCCCAATCCCCGGGACGCCGGCGGCCGGAGCGCTTGCGTATGGTGAAGTTGATGGCGGTCGCGACCGCCGTTCCGGAACATGTCATCGAGCAGACGGACGCGGCCGCAGCCGCAGGAGAGCTGTTCGCCAGTCGCTACAGCGGCTTCCGACGTATGGCTCAGGTGTTCGAGACGGCGGGGATCCGCCGACGCAACGCGGTGCGGCCACTGGAGTGGTTCCGCGAGCCGCACGGTTGGCCCGATCGGACCGCCGTCTATCTGGAGGAAGGCACTCGCCTCTTCGTCCAGGCCGCCCGCCGCGCGCTGACGTCGGCGGGGCTGGAGGCGCATCAGGTGGACACGGTGGTCACTGTCTCCTCCACAGGAATCGCCACGCCCAGCCTGGAAGCACGCGCCGCCTCCGAGCTCGGCTTCCGCTCAGATGTCCGCCGCGTGCCGGTCTTCGGACTGGGCTGCGCCGGCGGCGTCACCGGCTTCTCCCTGGCCGCGAGGCTGGCGAAGGCGGACCCAGGCTCTGTCGTGCTGATGGTGACGGTGGAGCTCTGCACCCTCGCCTTCCGGCTCGACGAGCTAACCAAGGCGAACATGGTCGCCACGGCCCTGTTCGGCGATGGGGCCGCCGCCTGCGTGCTGCGCGCCGGCGACGAAGGCTTGGCGGAAGTCGAGGCGTCCGGCGAGCACCTCTGGCCTGACACCCTCGACATCATGGGATGGAACGTGGACCCCCTCGGCTTCGGCGTCATCTTCGCCCAGGCGATCCCCCCGTTCGCCCAGGAGAACGTCGGACCGGCGGTGCGGGGCATCCTGGAGCGCGCTGGCCTGCAGCTCCAGGACGTCGACCGCTTCATCTGCCACCCCGGCGGCGTGAAGGTGATTGACGCACTGGAACGGTCCCTCTCAATGGACCAGGGCTCGCTTGACCACGAACGGGCCGTGCTGGCCGAGCACGGCAACATGTCCGCGCCCACGGCTCTCTTCGTGCTGGAGCGCGCCATCGCCGCGGGGCTTCCGAACCGTTCGGCGCTCCTCGCCATGGGGCCAGGCTTCACCGCCAGTGTCGCGGTCCTGAAGAGGGCGGCGTGAGCCTCGCCGTCGCCGTCCTCGTCTTCGTCACCCTCCAGCGGCTGGGCGAGCTTGTGATCGCCCGACGCAACACCGCCCGCCTGCTGGCCCGCGGCGCGCGGGAGCACGCGCCCGGACACTACCCGCTGATCGTGGCGCTGCACGCCGCCTGGCTGCTGGGCCTCTGGCTGCTGGCGCACGACCGCCCGGTTCAGCTCAGCTGGCTGGGGCTGTTCGTCGTGCTGCAGCTCCTGAGGCTCTGGGTGCTGGCGACCCTTGGCGAGCGCTGGACGACACGGATCATCGTGCTGCCGGGCGAGCCCCTCGTGCGGCGCGGCCCCTTCCGGCTGCTGCCGCACCCGAACTACGCCGTGGTCATCGGCGAGATCGCCGTCCTGCCGCTCGCGTTCGGCTTGCCTCTCTACGCGCTGGTCTTCTCGGCCCTGAACGCGCTGGTTCTCTGGATCCGGATCCGGGCCGAGAACGAGGCGCTGGCGGGCGGAGCCGCCACCTCAACGCGGCTTGGAGGCCAGGTCGAAGCTTAGGTGCGGCGGCTGGTTATAGGCCGTGTTCTGCCAAGCGACGCCAAGGCGATAGACCGGGTCATGCATCAGTGTCGGCAGCCGCCGTTGCGTTGGATGGGGCGTCACGTAGATCCGCAGCGCGCGCGAGTCCTCGGTCCGCCAGATCACCTCCTCGCGCCAGTCACCTAGAATATCGGCGCTGAGCGTCGGGGTGGCCTTGGTCCCGTTGTTGGAAGCCACGCCTTCCGCCAGGAGCAGCGGGACCGTCTTGCCCGAGGCGGCGTCCCATTTGTCGATGCGCGTCTTGTCCAGCAGCTCGCGTTGGTCGTCGCCGTCCCACCAGATCCCGAAGTTGGCGGCCTCCGGCCGTGTCTCAGATACGACGCGGCCCTTTGCGTCATAGAGGCTGGGCGAGTTGTAGGCCCAGGCCTCCGCCCCTGGGAACCGTGGATCAATGTCGAAGGCGGCGCCGCGCCCGATGTCCTTGTCCGCCGGAGTCGTCCAAAGGACCTCGCCGGTCCGAGCGTCCAGCATGGCCGCGCCGACGCCGCCGTTTCGCGCCGGACTTTCGTGCACCCCGAACTTCTCCAGTCCTGGACGCGACGGATCAAGGTCCGACAGGTGCATGGCGTCCCCGTGATGCAGCTTCGCCGACCACAGCGGCCGCCCGTCGTGGTCGATCGCCATTGAACCGTAGACGATCTCATCGCGACCGTCGGCGTCCACATCCGCCACCGAAAGCTGATGGTTGCCCTGACCGGCATAGTCGGCCCCGCCAGCCTTATCGCTGTCGAAGAGCCAGCGCTGGGTCAGCTCGCCGCCGCGCCAATCCCAGGCCGCGAGCGTCGACCGCGTGTAGTAGCCCCGGGCCATCACCGCGCTCGGCAGAGCGCCATCCAGGTAGGCGACTCCCGCCAGGAAACGGTCGGACCGGTTGCCATAGCCATCGCCCCACACCGCCGTAAGTTGCTCCCAGGTCGGGTTGGTCGTCTCCGGATGACGGGGCGGCGCGTAGGGCTTCGTCGCCAGAGCCCGCCCCGTGGCGCCGTCGAAGACCGTGAGGAACTCAGGCCCTTTGAGGATGCGGCCTTCAAGGCGCGCGACCCGCGTGCCGTCCGGCAGGGTGGTGGCGCCGGTCCGGTCGGCTTGAGGCGCCTGTCCGCTCGTACCGCGCCAATCGGCGTTCGCGTCGCCGATCACCTTGCCCAGCCCGTCGACGGTCCCGTCGGCCGTCTTGGCGATCATCTCGGCGCGGCCATCGCCATCGAAGTCATAGACAAGGAACTGGGTGTAGTGAGCGCCTGCGCGAATGTTTCGACCAAGATCGATGCGCCAGAGCCTGCGCCCGTCGAGCCGGTAGGCGTCGAAGAACACGTTGCCCGTGTAGCCCCCAAAAGCGTTGTCCTTCGCGTTGGTCGGGTTCCACTTCAGAACAACTTCGTACGCGCCGTCTCCGTCCAGATCACCGACGCTCGCATCATTGGCTTCATAGGCGAAGGCTTCCCCGGCCGGCGTCACGCCGCCCGGTGGCGGCGCCAGCGGGATTGTCAGGTGGCCTTCCGGAAGCGCCTTCGCCTTGGCCACACCCTGTTCGCGTCCGCGGACGATGGAGCGCACGGTGTAGACCGCGCCGGCGCGGCCCTGCGGATCCACGAAGCTGGTCGCGCCGGTGATCGGGCGCGGGTTGAGGCGCGCTCCGTCCCGGTAAAGGTTGAAGGTGAGGCCGGCGGAGTCGGTCGCCAGCAACCGCCAGCTGACGTGCATGCCTCCGCCTGCCGCGGGGACAGCGACAGGGCCGCGGTCCAGCCGCTCCATGCGTCGGGGCTCGGCTGTGGCGGCGCTCGCCGCGCAGGCAAGCGCACAGGCGCTGGTAAGCAGCAAGGTTCTCATGGACCTTCCTCCGGGCCGTCTGTGCAGCCTTGAAGTCGATCCTATCCGTGCAAGCTGACGCAGAACAAGCGCTTTACGTCAGAACCGATCAATATCGCTCAGGCCACGTCAGCTGCGCCAAGTGAGGCCGAAACCTTCCAGATGTCGACGCCGCCTTCGGTGGCGTGCTGGTCGATCTCGGCCAGTTCCTCCGGCGAGAAGTCCGGCCGCTGCAGAGCGTCGAGGGAATTGTCGAGCTGATCCACGTTCCGGGCTCCGATGAGGGCGGAAGTGATGCGGGGGTCCCGCAGCACCCAGGCGATCGCCATCTGAGCCAAGGTTTGGCCGCGCCGCTGCGCGATGGCGTTCAGCGCCTGGATGCGCTGGATGTTCTGCTCCGAAAGGTGCTCGGGCCGCAGTGAGCCTCCCTTCGTGGCGCGAGAATCCTCGGGCACGCCATTCAGGTACTTGGTGGTCAGGAGCCCCTGCGCCAGCGGCGAAAAAGCGATGCAGCCGACGCCCAGCGCCTGGAGGGTGTCGAGCAGCTCGTCTTCGATCCACCGGTTGAGCATCGAGTAGGACGGCTGATGGATCAGAAGCGGCACGCCCTCGCTCTTCAGGATGGCGTGCGCCTGGCGGGTCAGCTCGGGCGAATACGAGGAGATGCCGACGTAGAGCGCCTTGCCTTGGCGGTAGGCTTGAGCGAGCGCCCCCATCGTCTCCTCGAGCGGCGTCGTCGGGTCGACCCGGTGCGAGTAGAAGATGTCGACGTAATCGACCTGCATCCGCTTCAGGCTCTGGTCGAGACTTGCGAGCAGGTATTTGCGCGAGCCGCCGACGCCGCCATACGGCCCGGGCCACATATCCCAGCCAGCCTTGGTGGAGATCACCAGCTCGTCCCGATATGGCCGGAAGTCGGCCGCCAGCACCCGGCCGAAGTTCTCCTCCGCGGAGCCCGGTGGTGGCCCGTAGTTGTTCGCGAGGTCGAAGTGGGTCACCCCGCGGTCGAACGCCCGCCGCAATACCGCCCGCCCCGTCTCGAAAACGTCCGCTCCGCCAAAGTTCTGCCAGAGGCCCAGCGAGATCGCCGGCAGGTCCAGACCGCTGCGCCCCGTGCGGCGGTAGGGCATGGTCTGATAGCGTTCGACGGCGGCGGTGTAGGTCACGCGCAGGTCTCCTTTGGCGTTCACGTCGGGGCCGGTATGAGGCGCAAACCTCCAAGCCTGTCCAGACGTCGCACCGAGGAGAGAAGATTGTCCCTGCCCCGCCTCGTCCGCGCCGTCATCTTCGACATGGACGGCCTGCTGGTCGACAGCGAGAGCGCCATGCGCGCCGCGATGGGCGAAGCGGCCGCCATGCGGGCGCTTGAGATGACCGACCCGCTATTCCTCAGCCTGGTTGGGCTGCCGCTGGAGGTGAACCGGCGGCAACTGCAGGATCATTATGGCGACGCCTTCGATGTGGAGGCCTTCCTGGACGACACTTACGCGGCCTTCCGCCGACGGACGCTCGCTTTGAAGCCGGGCGTCGTCGCCTTGCTGGACCGCCTCGATGCGCTGGACCTGCCCCGGGCCATCGCCACCTCATCGGCCCACGATGCGGTCGAGCACGCGCTGGGGCCGCACGGCCTCACCGGCCGTTTCCACGCGGTGATCGCCCGCGGAGACTACCCACGCGGCAAGCCCAGCCCGGACCCGTACTTGCTGGCGGCCGACCGGCTGGGCGTCGATCCGACCTTTTGCCTGGCGCTGGAGGACTCCCACAACGGGGTGCGCGCGGCGGCGGCGGCCGGGATGATGACGGTCATGGCGCCCGACCTGCTGGAGGCCACGGACGAGATGCGCGGTCTGTGTTGCGCGGTCGTCGACGACCTGGAAGCCGTGCTGGAGCTCTTGGAGCCTCAGGCCGCCTGATCGGCGGCGACCACGGACTGCAAAGCCTCGTACAATGCCGAGATCTGCAGCGGCTTGGCCACGCAGCCGTCCATGCCGGCGTCCAGGTACTGGCCGACCTGGTGGTTCATGACGTTGGCGGTCAGCGCGATGATCGGCGTACGCGGCCTGCCCGTCGCGACCTCCTGCTCGCGGATCGCCCGAACCGCGGTCGGGCCGTCCATGCGCGGCATCTGCACGTCCATCAGGATCACGTCCCAGGGCTCGCGCGCCCAAGCCTCGACCGCCATCTGCCCGTCGTCGACGACGGTCAGTTCGACGCCAAGCTGGTGCAGCAGGGTTTTCAGCACCAGCTGGTTGACCGGGTTGTCCTCGGCGGCCAGCACCTTCATGCCAGCGTCGTCGCAAGGCTCTCCCACGCTTGAGTCCAGCGCCGGCGGGAGCAGCGGCGCTTGCGCGTCGCCGACGCGCGGAAGCGGCAGCTCCAAGCGGAAGCAGGCGCCGGCGCCGAGCTCGCTGTCCACCGCGATGGTCCCGCCCATCATCTCCGCCAGCTGGCGGCAGATGGCCAGTCCCAGCCCCGTCCCGCCGAAGCGCCGGGTGGTGGAGGCGTCGGCCTGCACGAACTTCTCGAAAAGGGAGTCGATGCGGTCGGCGGGCACGCCCACGCCCGTGTCCGCCACCGCCAGCATCAGGCGCCCGTCGACGAAGCGGGCTGTGACGCGCACCTCTCCGGACTCGGTGAACTTTATCGCGTTCGAAATCAGGTTGTAGAGGATCTGGCGCAGCCGCGTCGGATCGCCCCGGTACACCCCGGCGGCAGATGGGTCTGTGGTCAGCGCGAACGACAGGCCCTTCTTGTTGGCGAGCGCGGTGAAGGCCGAATGGGCGCCGCGCATCAGCTCCTCAAGGTCGAACTCCAGCTCCTCGAGCTCCAGCTTGCCGGCTTCGATCTTCGAAAGGTCGAGGATGTCGTTCAGGATCGCCAGCAGCGCCTCGCCCGACTGGCGGATCACGTCCAGCCTTTCCGCCTGAACCGGCGACAGCTGGTCGAAGCTCATGGCCTGCGCCATCCCAAGCACCCCGTTGAGCGGCGTGCGGATTTCGTGGCTCATTGTGGCCAGGAAGGCGGTCTTGGCCCGATCGGCCGCCTCGGCCTGCGCTTTCGCCTCCCGCAGGTCGGCGGCGATCGCCTCCAGCTCGGCCGCCCTGCGGGTGGACTGCGTCACGTCCTGGGCTGTGATGACCCAGCCGCCGGAGGGGGTCGGCCGTGCGTCCTCGCGCAGCACGCGTCCCCCGAACACACGGCGCTCCATGCTGTACGGTTCGCGCGCCAGCATGCGCTGACGAGCTTGGGCGTGAAGCTCTGGATCCCACTCGCCCGAGGCGAGGAACGCCTGGGCGCACGCCGCGCCCGTGGCGCCGGCGCTCCGCAGCGGCTGAGGGATGGAAGACCCGGCCCAGAAGCGCTCGTTGGAGGCGAGGATGCGGGACTCGCTGTCCACGACCAGCAGGCCCGCCGTGCTGTGCTCCAGCAGCTCGGCCGCGAGGCTATCGCCCGCCGCCCCACTCACCTGCTCCGGCTTGACGAGCGGAGCCGGCTCCGGCCGCACGGTGCGGAAGGCCTCGCGCGCATCGCCGAGCAACTCGGCCACCAGACGCCCCATCCCGATGACGGCGCCGCCCGGGTTGACGACCGCCCACGTCGGCAGCGCCTGCACGACCGCCGACAGTCGGCCCTTGCTCTCGAAACGCGAGCGAAAGCTGCTGGTCCCGATGAGGGATTGCGCCTCCATGATGAAGCGGCCCGTCAGGAACACGCCGCGGTTGGCGCCGAGCGCGAGCGCCATGTCGCCCGCGAAGTCGCCAAGGATGTCCAGGAAGCAGTCCAACGCCCGGGCGCAAAGCGGATCGGCGCCCGTGCGGGCGTACAGGAGGATCTCAAGGGGAGAGAGAGCCCGGCGCTCCACGCCTTCCTGCTGGCAGAGCGCGGCATGGAGCTGGGCGAGCCCGCCCCAGGACACGACGCGTTCGTAGGAAACGCGGCCATAGACTTCGGTCAGCCGCTTCAGCACCTCGATTTCCAGGGCGTTGGTCGGCGCGAAAGAGACGTGGCCGCCTTCGCTGTCGATGACGCGGCAGCCGTGGGCGTCGATATCAACGGCGGAGACGCCGAGCCCGTAGTCCGGGCTGACGATGGCGTAGCGGCCGGGCTGCAGCGGCGGGCTTGCGGGATGAGCGCCGCCAATGGGCAGGGTGTCGACTGGTTCAAGCCAGTTCAGCGCCGCCGCCGTCGCCGCCGCCTCGTTCATGGCGACCACGCGATCGAATCCGAAGGCGTCGCGAACGGCCTCTGGGCGGAAGCGCCAGCCGCTCTGGGTGATCACCACCTCCTCCGCGTTCACGGGCGCGGCCACCGCCAGCCCGAGGAAGGGCGGCAGGCGATCCTCGACCAGGCGGCTGTACTCGGCGAAGGCGGCGAAGATGTCGGCGTGATCCGCGACGGCCGTTTCGTGATAGCGCGCGAACACGGGCCGGCCGGCGTCCAAGCCTTCCAGCAGCGCGAACCGGCAGACCTGCGAGCCCACCTCCGCGATCAGCGCTCGCGCCCCCATGCTTCCCCCAGGTGCGTTTTTTGACGCTCAGGGAAGCATGGTAACGTTAACGATCTGATAGGGCGACAACCGTTTTGACGGCGCCGTCAACAGCGCATCGTTGATCAGGACATAGGATTGGGCGGAGGCGGCGGATCGGCCGGCAGCGGGATGAACTCGCCATCGTCCAGATCCGGCAGCTTCATGCGACCCGCGCGCCAGTCGGCCTTAGCCTGCTCGATCCGCTCACGGGAGGACGAGACGAAGTTCCACTCAATGTAGCGCTCGCCGACAGGCTCCCCACCCAGAAGCATCACCTCGGAGGGCTCCAACGCGGTGACGCCGACGGTCTCGCCAGGCAGAAAGACGATCATCTGGCCGGGTCCGAACCGCTGTCCGTCCACCTCGATCGCGCCGGAGGCGACGTAGGCGGCCCGCTCAGGGTATTCGGCCGGAAGTCCTGCCTTCGTGCCAGCCGCCAGCCGCCAATGCACGTAGAACATCGGCGAGGATGTCCGCACGTTGGCGCGGGCGCCGAAGGCTTCCCCAGCCACAAGGCGCGCCCACAGCCCGCCGCTTTCATACGTGGGCAGGTCACTCTCCTCGTGGTGCCAGAACCCAGGAGCGGTCTCCTCCAGCTCGTTGGGCAGCGCCACCCACGCCTGGATGCCTTCAATCCGGTCGCCGACCGCCCGACCCTTCTCGAAGCGCTCCGAATGGGTGATGCCCGACCCCGCCGTCATCCAGTTGACCTCCCCGGGTCGGATCGGCTGCTCCGAGCCGACGCTGTCGCGGTGCATGATCTCGCCGGAGAACAGATAGGTGACGGTCGAAAGGCCGATGTGCGGATGCGGGCGCACGTCGACCGTACGTGGGATGCCAGGCGTCAGGTCCGCCGGCCCCATGTGGTCGAAGAAAATGAAGGGCCCGACCATGCGCCGCTTGGCCCAGGGCAGCACCCGACCGACTTCGAACCCGCCAAGGTCCTTGCGCCGCTGATCGATCACCAGGTCGATGGCCATGGGCGAGCTCCATATTGCTGCGCTGCGAGACTAATCGGGGCGCACAAGGCGACGCCAGGGCGAAAGGGAAGGCTTCAGCGATAGAGGTGGTCGGCGGGCAGGCCAAGACGACGGCACGCCTGCACGGCGGGGCTCGAGTCCAGCACCAGCCGATCGGCCGCTCGCGCGGCCGCTCGGACCAGCGGGCGATCCCAGGCGCGTAGGCCGAGCCTCTCTAGGCCGAGGCGAATTCGAAGGTCTGCAGGGACGATGTCGATCGCCGCGCGCAGCAGACTCGGTTGTAGCGCCTTCGCCACGCCGGGCAGCGCGGGCGTGGTCCGCATGATGTCGAGGAACTCGAAAATGACCGGCGATGGCTCCAGCCGCGGCAAGGTTGCGCCGAACAGCGCCTCCACGCCCGCCGTCGAGGTCGGGACCCCGACCGCCCCGTACAGGCGCGCCGCCGACTGCCCTTCCGCATAGTAGGCGTCGCGTTCTGCGGAGCTGAGCGGACGGGCGAAGGCGGCGTAGGCCTCCAGGAAGCCGAAAGCGGCGGTCGCCTGCACCCAGTCCAACAGCTCGGGATCCGAGGCTGCATAGGCTTGGCCGGTCTCGGTGACGCCTGTGACCCGCGCATGCCGTCGGCCGACGCCATCGATCATCGCCTCGGCCACAGTGCGCGCGCCGTACACGGTCACCATGGCCGCCAGGCCGGTACGGCGCAGGCGCCCTAGCGGGTCCTCGCGAAACTTGGTGTGGTCCCAGACCCCCGCGCGGACACGAGGCTCCGCCAGCTCGAGAATCACAGCGGCCGCGCCGCCGATGAAGAGGGTCACGGGGTTCTTGAACACCCGCCAGGAGACGGAGTCTGGCCCCACGAGAGCCGGCTGGCCGGCGGGTTGGGTGAAGTCGACGTGGAACGCGCCCTCCAGCGTCTCCCTCACCGCCGTTTCAAGCGGCGCCCGCAGTGGGCCAGGAAGCGTCAGGGCGGTGCTCATCGCCCAAGCAGAACCCCGATCTGCGGCGGATCGATGACTAGCTGGCCAAAGCCGGCCTGGCTGGGGGACGCGCCAGCACCTCACGCACCAGCGCCAAGAACTCCGTGGAGCGCAGCGGCTTGGTCGCGATGGCGTCCGCGCCAAGGGCCCGCGCCATGCGGAGGAGCTCGTCCGCGTCCAGCGAAGCGGTGCCGCCGGAGATTGCGATGACCTTGGTGTCAGGCCACCGAGCCTTGATCTCAATGAGGGTCTCCAGACCCTCCTTGTTGGGCATGATCAGGTCCAGCACCACGAGATCGGCGCGGAGGCACTCCAGGCGAGAGAGCGCGACAACCCCGTCCTTGGCTCCGCACGACACGAAGCCGCCGCCCTTGACGATGGCCGTGACGATGGTGAGCGTCGTCGGATCGTCGTCGACGATCAGAACCGTGCCTGGAGATCCTGCCCTGACGCCCATCTGATGAGGCGCTCCATTCTTGTAGCGAAGCATTCTGCCGGAGCAGTCCTTCGCCCCTCTTAAGAGCCGTGCTTAACGGCTAAGAGCACAGCGCCCACGCGGTGGGATACTTCGGCTTACTGGACCAGCCGGGCCTCGCCACGGGTCGGACCGACGCCGGGCGGCACCGGAATGGTCGAGCTGTCGTAGTCGGAGTTGATCACCAACCGGGGCGATCCCTTCACCTCGATCCGCTCCGCCACCATGACCGTCCAGTCGGAGCCCTCGGCGATCGGCTGGGTGCCCACGATCGTCAGCTTCGACGACGGCACGTAGATGACTCCATCGAGGGCCTCCACGTTGTCGCTGGCAAGGACGAACTCGCTGCCGATGGCCAGGGTGCACTCCTGCGAGCGATCACCTTCGTTCAGCAAAGTGTCGACCGTGCCGCCCACGCCCTGGATGACGCCACTAATCAAGCCGCCGCCCTCGTCGTCGTCGTCATCGTCATCGTCATCGTCTTTGCCCTTCGCCTTGTCCTTCTTGGGCTTATGGTTGTCGTTGTCTTTGTCCCCGCCCTTGCCGCACCATGTGCCCCCCTTGGGCTTGACGCCGACAACGAGGAAGCCGGCGAGATTGCCGGACTTGCGGCCCGACAGGCTGACGCGGGCGTTCTCCATGAAGTCGAAGGCCGCGTGATCGAACACGAGCGCCACGTTCGAGCCTTCAAGGCGCGCGTTGTCTTCGACGACAAGACGGCTACGCACGAAGTAGTGCTCACCGGCGGCCAGTGTCAGGATCGCCGTGCCGATCACATTGATGTCGTCACAGTGGACGCCGGGCTGCAGCGTCGTGTTCTTCTCGATGAAGACCTGCTTCCGAAGCAGACACATGCCGGGAGGATTGAAGCTTCGACCAGCGTAGGGGTCCGGGGTCACGGGAGCGTCCGTCTGCGGCGTGTCGACGATGGCGCCCTTGGCGCTCTTCACCGCCTGATTCACGGAGGCCACCAGCCGGCTCTGATCCCGGGCGTTCATGCTGTCGTTCGCGTGAACCAGGCAGCCGACCGCCTCCAGCGTCGCCTTGTTCTTGAGCCGAAGCACCTCACCCTTCTTCTCACCATGCGCCAGAACGCAAAGGGGCACGATGTTCATCGCCATCGCGGTGGCGGAGGTGCTGAAGTGGAAGCCGCCCGGCGGCAGCAGATTTCCGAAGAACGACATGCGGTGACCGCTCATCGTCACCTTCACGCCAGCGTTGTCGGCCAGCAGCTCGGCCTTTGCGGTCACGGTAGCGTTGCGGGCGACCCCCTTCGCCTGCTCCAGTGCGAACGCCTCCGTTCGCACCACCACCCCTTCGTCGCTGACGCTGAGTTCACGGGCGCCAAGCAGCGCGGCGGCGTCCGACACCTCTTGAAGCTTACTCTTGTCGGTCGCCAGGAACGCGATTTCGGTCGCCCCAGCGCCGAGCACCAACAACGCGGGCAGCGCCAGGGCCGCGATGATGGCCACCCCGCCCCGTCTGTCGACGCGCAACCGCGCCAGCCACCTTGCTGCGCCTCCGATCAAGGCGGCGGGCCTCATGCCGCCTGTGAGGCCGGCGCGAGGTCGGCCAGGGCCCCAGGCCGGCCGAAGTGATAGCCCTGCATCGCATGCACGCCCGCGACCTTCAGGAAGTTGGCCTGGGCCTCTGTCTCCACGCCTTCGGCCAGCACCTTCATACCGAGCGCGCGACCGATGCTGATCACCGAATGCACGATGGCCGCGGCCTGGCTGTTGGTCAGGCAGTCGTCGATGAAGACCTTGTCGATCTTGAGGGTGTCGTAAGGCAGGCTGTGCAGGTGGCGAAGGCTGGAGAAGCCGGCGCCGAAATCGTCGAGCGCGATCTGCACGCCCCGCTCCTTCAGCAGGAGCATGTTCGCGTGGGCTTGGCCCTCGTCCTCCAGCATGGCGGTCTCGGTCACCTCAAGCTCCAGGCGGCGAGGCGGGAAGCCGGTGCGGTCAAGAACCGCGAAGATGCGATCGGGGAACTCGGGGCGAATGAACTCGCTGGCTGACACGTTGACCGCCAACACGAGGCCTTGCACGAGCGCCATCTCGGCGATGCCGCGCGCCAGCACGTGGTCGGTCAGGCGGTCGATCACCCCTGCCCGTTCCGCTGCGGGAATGAAGCGATCGGGCGAGATCGGACCATGCTCGGGATGGCGCCACCGGACCAGGGCCTCGACGCCGAGCATCCGCTCACCCGAGCGATCCACCTGTGGCTGGTACGCCACCGAGATCTCGTCCGTAGCGAGCGCCCGCAGCAGATCCTGCGCCAGGGCCATGTCGGGATCGGGCTTCGGCGTCGCGGAAGACGGAACCGCGGGTGCGCCCGCCTCCGGAGCTTGGCCAAGCCGCTCCAGCGTCTGGGCGAGGGTCATAGCCAGGTCACGGAGAACCGCGTCGCTGGGGACCTGGCCTTCACGTGCGGCGCCCTCGATCTCGGAGCAGCGGCGGGAGACGCCGATCGCCCCTAGGTTCAGGCTCATCGATTTGAGGGCGTGCGCGGCCGAGGCGGCCTGCTCGGCGTCGCCGGCGCCTTTCGCGGCGAGGAGGTCGGCCAGCCGGCCGGGCGCATTGCGGCGATAGAGACCCCGCACCTTCTCTACGAAATCGCTCCGACCTGCCGCGGCCATGGCCTGCAGCTCCGCCGTCACCGACGCGTCAAACAGCCCATCGCCGTCAGCGGAAGGCGGAATGTCGGCGGTGGCCGGCGGCGACTGGGGCGCCCCGTAGCCGCTGGGCTGAAGCACCTCGGCCATACCCTGGGCGAGCGCCGCGAGGGTGTAGGGCTTGTGCACCACCCCATCCATCCCAGCGTCGCGCCAGGCTTCTGCGCCGGCGCCGAGCACATTGGCCGTCAGCGCCAGGATCGGCGTGCGGCGCTCCGACCCGGCCTCGGCTGCGCGGATCGCGCGCGAGGCCTCGAAGCCGTCCATCACCGGCATGGAGCCGTCCATCAAGACGAGGTCGAAGGTCCGGGCTGCGACCGCCTCCACCGCCTCCTGGCCATTCTCGACAAAGGCGACATGGGCGCCGAGCTGGGTCAGCGCCTCGTTGGCCACCTCACGATTCACGTCGCTGTCGTCGGCGACGAGGATCAGGCGGCCCTCGAAGCGGGGCAGGCGCTGGGCTGTGGCCGTGGTCAGCTCCAGATCCGCCAGGGCGCGTCCATCCACCAGAGCCGACAAGATGGCGCGCAGGTCCGACTGACGCGGCGGCGCGGGCAGCACGAGATCCGCCTGCCCTCGATCCTGGAGGGAGACCGCCGCATCGTCGCCAGGATCGGCCAGGCACACGACGGCCTCGGCGCCGCGGCGATGCTCAGCGGCTTCTGCAGGGGTGGCGATCAGCAGGGCGCACGAGCCCCGTTCGGCCAGCACCTCGAACCCCGCCGCCTCGAGGTAGCGGCCAAGCGCGGACCGGGTGATCGCCCCGAACCCCGCCAGGCGCGCGACCGGTTTCGCGGCGGCCTCGGCCAACGGCCACGTGGGAGCCGCTCCGGCCTCGCGGATCGGCATGACGAAGGCGAAGGTGGAGCCCTTTCCTTCGGCGCTGTTCAGGCGCCACTCGCCACCCATCGCCGCGACCAGCCGCTTGCAGATCGCCAGTCCCAGGCCGGTGCCGCCGAAACGGCGTGTCGTCGACTGGTCGGCCTGGGTGAAGGCGTCGAACAGGGTGGGCAGCTTGTGTTTGGGAATCCCGACGCCAGTGTCCCGCACGGCGATGCGCACCAGCCGGCCGGGCGCCGTGGGTTCGCGCCGCACGTCGATCAGCACCCCGCCCTTTTCGGTGAACTTCACGGCGTTGTTGACCAGGTTGCCGATCACCTGCCGCAACCGCACCTCGTCGCCCAGCACGGGCGGAAGGGTGGGATCGACCCATGCCGAGAGCTCCAGCCCCTTGGACCGCGCCTTCTCGTGGAACAGGCTGGCCACGTCGTCGGCCGCTTCGGCCAGGTCGATCGTCTCGGCCTCGAGCTCCAGCTTCCCGGCTTCGATCTTAGAGAAGTCGAGCACGTCGTTGATGATGGCCAGCAGGCTTCGGCCCGACTTCGCGATGACCTCCGCGTAACGCTTCTGGCGCTTGGGCAGCTCGCCGGCGAACAGCATGTCCGCCATGGCCAGGATGCCGTTCAGCGGAGTCCGGATCTCATGGCTCATCGTGGCCAGGAAGTCCGATTTTGCGGCGTTGGCCTGCTCGGCCGCGTCCTTGGCCACGTTCAGGTCGGCGGTGCGCTCCGCCACCTTCGTCTCCAGCTCCGCCACGTGGCCAGCGATCCGCTCATCGCGGCTCTCGATGTCGCCCAGCATGCGGTTGAAGCCGGCCACAAGATCGCCGACCTCGTCGTCGCTCTTCACTTCGGCGCGGGCGCTGTAGTCGTGGGTCTGCTGCACCCGGGCCATAGCCTGAGCGAGCTCCTGGATCGGACGAGTGATGGTGCGGCCCATCCGGGCGGCGATCAGCATGGCGACCCCGCCCGCGAGGCCGACGGCGAAAAGGCTGCCGAGCAGGGTCTGCATGGCCCGCTCGCGCACACCGGTCAGGGTGGCGAAGATCACGACCGTCCCGACGCGCTCGCCCGCGGCGTTCACGGGAGCCGACACCTGCAGCGACCGAGCCTTCAGCACCTCGACGGCCGAAAGAGAGCGCCCGCCGCTGACGTCGAGCTGGGCGTCATCGACGAGCCGGGTCCCGACCCCCGTCTCCGCCAGCAACCGGCCACGGGCGTCCACGATGCGTGCGTACTCGACGTCTCGCATTTGGCCGATGGAGCGGATCGCCTTGAAGGCGCCGTTGCGGTCCCGCGCGATCACCGCGTCCGAAGACAGAGATGCGATCACCTTGGCCACGCCCGCCAGCCGCTCGGCTTCGAGCTCGGCGTTGCGCCGTGTCTCGGTGAACACCGCCGCCGTTGCGAGCAGAGCGAAGGCCACGCTCATGGAGGCGACGATCAGCAGCGCGAGCTTGGCGGCGATGCGGCGGCGCGGCCGCGCGCGCGGCGCGCTGTCCGCTGCAGCCGCAGCGGGCTCTTCGCGACGCTCAATCTTCCGCCGCGCCATTCCGACCAGATCCCTGAACATGTTCAGTGAGGATACGAGGTCTTAATGACTATGCGCTTAACTGCGCTGGCTGGGGGGCGTGCCTGTGAGCGTCGCGGATCGGACCGAAGGGTCCTTCTTCTATGTTTTGGACGAGCCGGCGAACATTCTGTTCGTCGATGACGACCCGATCCTGCGCGAATTCGCCCTCGTTCATCTGTCCACCGACGTCGCGCGCGTGACTGTCGCGGAGGACGGTCTCGACGCGCTCGAGAAGCTGAAGGGCGCCAGTTTCGACATCCTGCTCATCGACATCGACATGCCGCGCATGAACGGCTTCCAGCTCGTGGAGGCGGTGCGTTCCCAGCCTGCGCTGCGCCACGTGCCGATCATCGTGGAGACCGGTCGCGAGGACGTCGCAGCGGTCGACCGCGCCTTCAACCTGGGCGCGGACTCCTTCACCGTGAAGCCGATCAACTGGCGCCTGCTCAGCTACCAGATCCGCTTCGCGCTGCGCGCGGCGCGCCAGGAGCAGGCTCTCCGCACCGCCCGGCAGACGCTTCAGGAGCGCGTGGCCCAGAGCGCGCGCAACGCCGAAGCGCTGGTGGCCGCCAGCGCCGACCTTCTGAACCAGGCCGCCACAGGCCCCGCGCCGCTGCGCGCCGCCGCCTCGACCTTCGTACAGGCGCTCTCGGCCATCAGTCCGGTTCAACGTCGAAGCGACGCCGCGTGATGACGCGCGGGCCTTGCTCCTTACTCCACGCTCTTCTGGCCAGCCGGAAGGGGTCGATCGCCATCCAGGCGGCGCTGTTCATTCCGGTTCTGGCGGTGCTGGGGGCGGCCGCCATCGAGCTGACGCAGATCACGGCCGACAAACGCCGGCTCGGCGACCTCGCTGACGCCGCCGCGCTCGCGGGCGCACGGGACATCGCATTGGCCATGGCGGAGCCTGCGGCGGAGGCGCGAGCGAAGGCTTGGGTCGAAGGCGCTCTCGCCGAGAAGCCGATCGACGCAAGTCTCGAGATCCTTTCCAACGTCGTGGACCGATCGACCGGGAAGGTGATGCGTGTGGAGATCAAGGCTCACCGCATGTCCTTCTTCGGCAACCTGCTGCCGCCGGGAGGGTGGCGCTTCTCCAACGTGGCCGAGGCCCAATCGGTGGCCATCACGCCGCTCTGCGTCCTGGCGACAGGCGAGTCCGATTCCAAGGTGATCAACACCAAGGACCGTTCGGTGATCACCGCGCCCATGTGCCTTGTGCACTCCAACCGCGACATGGTGGTGGAGGGATCGTCCAAGATCCTCGCCGGCGCCGCCCAGGCCGTGAAGAAAGCCTCGGGAACGATTTCTCCCGCTGCGCTCGAGGGCGCGCCGACGATTCAAGACCCCTTCGCAGACTTGGACGTCGCGTGGCGCAAGTGCAGCGGCGCCTCGCCTCCTCCCCGGAAGATCGAGGAGACACTTCCAGAGCCCATCCCGGCAGGCGTTCACTGCAGCGACATCGAGATCATGAAGGGCGCCGAAGTTAGGTTCGCCCGAGGCGAGCATTGGTTCATCGGCGGCAAGCTGATCGTGAAGGAGGACGCCAAGCTCGTCGGTGAGGACGTGGTCCTCCTCTTCAACAAAGAGTCGAAGTTCGACTTCAAGGACCGCGCCACAGTGAACCTCGACGGACGCAAGAGCGGCCCTTACGCAGGGTTCGTCATGATCGGCACCCGCGACAACACGCAGGATTTTGTCATCACCAGCGACAACGTCGATCGTCTCCTCGGCGTGATCTACGTCCCCAGCGCCAAGCTGATCGTTGAAGGCAAGGACAAGGTCGCCGAGTCCTCGGAATGGACCGTCCTTGTGGCTGAACGCATTGAGCTGAAGGGCGACCCCTCCCTGGTCATTAACGCGAACTACGCCGCATCTGACGTGCCGGTGCCCGAGGGCGTCGGGCCGACCAACGCCGAGGTCCGGCTCGTCGATTGACCGGCTCCTGCGGAATAAAGCGCCGCTAAGCCTTGCGATCGGGGAGCGAAGCCCCGAAGTTCCGGGTCTTCCAAAAAGACGACTGCCGGAGCCCGGATGCCGCACGCCGACAGCCTCATCCTCACGCTGGTGGGCGGTTTCGTGCTCGCCTTCGTGTTTGGCATGCTGGCCAATAGGCTGAAGCTCTCGCCGCTGGTTGGCTATCTCGTGGCGGGCGTGGTCGTCGGGCCGTTCACGCCAGGCTACGTCGCCGACACCGAACTGGCCCCGCAGCTGGCCGAGATCGGCGTCATCCTGCTCATGTTCGGGGTCGGCCTTCACTTTTCCCCGCGCGACCTGATGCAGGTGCGCCGCGTCGCCCTGCCTGGCGCGTTGACGCAGATCGCCGTCGCCACCGGCTTGGGCTGGGCTCTGGGTCGGCTGGTCGGGATGACGGACGTTGAGGCCCTGCTTTTCGGCTTCGCGCTGTCGGTCGCATCCACGGTGGTGCTGATCCGGGCTCTGGAGGAGCGCAAGCAGATGCGCTCCGAAGCGGGCCGCATCGCGGTCGGCTGGCTGATCGTCGAGGATCTGGTGATCGTCGTCGCGCTGGTGCTGCTGCCGCTGCTGCTTGGCGAGGCTGCGTCGGGAGACGCGCGCGCCGTGGCGGGGCAAGTAGGCTGGACCCTCGTCAAGGTCGTCGTGTTCGTTGGCCTGATGCTGGTGGTGGGCGGCAAGGTGCTGCCCTGGCTGCTGGTGAAGATCGCCCACACCAAATCCCGGGAGCTCTTCACCCTGGGCGTGCTCGCCATCGCGCTGGGCATCGCCTGGCTGGCTTACGCCGTCTTCGGCGCCTCTTTCGCCCTAGGCGCATTCGTGGCTGGGCTGGTGCTCAATGGCTCGCCGCTAGGCCACAACGCCGCTGAGCGCTCGCTTCCGCTGCGGGACGCGTTCGCGGTCCTCTTCTTCGTCTCGGTCGGCATGCTGTTCGATCCCACGGTGCTGATCCGCGAACCCCTCTCCGTCCTGGCCGTGCTGGCGATCGTGCTGATCGGAAAGTCGGCCGCCGCCCTGATCATCACCGGCCTCTTCCGCCTGGATCGTCCGACGAGCGCCACGGTCGCCGCCAGCCTCGCCCAGGTGGGCGAGTTCTCATTCATTCTGGCCGGCCTGGGGGTGACGCTCGGCGCCATGTCCCGTGAGACGCACGACCTGATCCTGGCCGCCGCCCTGCTGTCGATCACGCTGAACCCTCTGACGTTCGCCATCGCCGACCGGCTGGGGGGTGCAAGGCCCCAGCCCGCGACGGCCTAGACGCCGGGCGGAATTCGGCTCAGCTTCGGCTCCATGGAGCTGCTGGATCCCGTGAACGCCCCCTCGGACGACGCCGGTCGACACGCCGCGCTGCTCGAGTACGACTTCCTCAAGCATCTGACGACGCTGGGCCTCACCGCGGTCGGCGTGATCGTGACCCTGGCGGGGACAGTGTTCACCGGGACGGCCGACCGTGACCGGCTGTGGGTCGGGGCGGGACTGTTCCTGGCTGGAGCGGTCCTGGCGTTCATGGCGCTTGACGGGATCGTCCGCGACGCGCGCGCCGGCAAGCTTCCCGGCCGCGCCGCCAGCCGCTACCGCTACCTGGCGGTAGCCACGATGGGAATGGGCGTGGGGGTCGTGCTGAGCTTCGCCCATAGCGCGCTCGGCTGACCATGGCCTCACCCGAAGACGCGGTGCGGGCCCGGCGCCGCCTCACCAACAAGCTGATCGCCGCCCGCGACGCCGCGCGGCTGAAGCCCTTCTTTGATCCCGACGTGAAGCTGATCGTCGGCGCCGGAGACCTGATCGTCGGTTCAGACGCGGTGATCCAGGCCTTCGCCTCCCAGTTCGCTGCGCCCATGCTCGCACGGTACGAACGCACGCCAGAGGTGGTGGAGCCAGACCGGGCCGGCGACCGCGCCGCCGAGCAGGGTCGCTGGACCGGAAGTTGGACCCAGGCCGGCGGGCGTGTCGGCCAGTCCGGGCGCTATCTGGCGGTCTGGAAAGCCGTCCGTGGCCAGTGGGTGATCGAGTCCGAGCTGTATGTGAGCCTCACCCCTGTGGAGCCCCTTGCAGGCTGACGCGCCAAGCGGCATCGATCACCCATGCGCCTGATCCTGAGCACCGCCATTGCCGTCTCCCTCGCCGCACCGGCCATTGCCCAGGAGCGGCTGAGGCCTGATCCGCAGATCCGGCAGGGGGGGTCGCAGGTGAGCGAGGCGCGACTCCGCGCAGACATCGAGAAGATGGTCAGCTTCGGCACCCGTCATACCCTGTCGGACCGCACCTCCCCGACCCGGGGCATCGGCGCGGCCGAGCGGTGGGCCGCCGAACACTTCGAATCCATCTCGCGCGAGTGCGGCGGGTGTCTTGAAGTCTCTGTCCCGAAACAAACCTTCACCGGCCGCCGTGTGCCGAAGCCGACCGAGATCGGCGCCATCATCGCCGTTCAGCGCGGCACGACGGACCCTGACCGGGTCATCATCATCTCCGGGCACATCGACAGCCGCGTCACCGACGTGATGGACTTCACCAGCGACGCCCCGGGCGCCAACGACGATGCGTCCGGCGTCGCGGCTGTGTTCGAGGCGGCGCGGATCCTGTCCAAGCACAAGTTTCCCGCCACCCTGGTGTACGCCGCGCTGGAGGGGGAGGAGCAGGGTCTCTACGGCGGCAAGGTCGTCGCCGATCTGGCTCGCAAGAACGGCTGGCGGATAGAGGCCAACCTGAACAACGACATCATCGGCAACACCCAAGGCCAGAGCGGTGCGGTGGTGAAGGACCGCGTTCGCGTCTTCTCCGAAGGCACGAAGACGGTGGAGACGCCCGAGGAGGCCCAGCGCCGTCGCTACAACGGCGGCGAGGTGGACAGCCCTTCGCGCAACCTGTCGCGTTTCATCGACCGGATCGCGCAGGCCTACGTGCCGGGCCTGGACGTCACGATGGTCTATCGCACCGATCGCTTCGGCCGCGGCGGCGACCAGACCGAGTTCCTGAACGCCGGCTTCCCCGCGGTGCGCATCACCGAAGCGGCTGAAAACTACGACCGGCAGCACCAGGACCTGCGGACGGAGAACGGCCGTGAGTACGGCGACACGATCGAAGGAGTCGACTTCCCGTACCTGGCGAAGGTGACGCGCCTGAACGTGGCCGCGATGGCCGCGCTGGCCAAGGCGCCCGCCCCGCCGGAGGGGGTGAAGATCGAAGGCGCCGTCTCGCCAGACACCAAGGTCAGCTGGGAGCCGGTCGCCGGCGCCGCGCGGTATCGGGTCTGGTGGCGGTCCACCACTGCGCCCCAATGGGAGCACATGCGCGAAACCGCCGCCACGAGCGAAACCCTGAAGGGCGTGGTCATCGATGATTGGTTCTTCGGCGTCTCCGCCGTCGCGGCTGACGGGTCCGAGAGTCCGATCGTCTTTCCGGGACCGGCCGGATCGTTCGTTTCGCCAGCGCCCAAACCCGCCGCTTAGAGCAGTCTGACGTTCTTGAGCACCACGCCGCTTCTCGGAGCGGTCGGCAGTCGTCCGAGGTCGATCGAGAGGTCCTGGGGCGGCAGGTCGTAGCGCATGGCTGTGGTCAGCAGCGCCACGGCGCGCGCCATCAACGCCTCCGTTACGCCTTCGCCGGGGCAGCGGTGGGTCACGGCTGGATCGCCGCCACCCTGGGGGACGAAGCCGTACTGGCCCGTCTCCCGCTCAAGGAAGCGTTCGGGTCGGAAACTCTGGGGCTCGCGCCAGATCCTGGGGTCGTGGTTCGTGTCGTAGAGCGCCAGAAGCACCCACGCGCCCTTGCGAAAGCGCCTGCCCCGCCATTCGAAGGCCTCCAGCGCCTTACCGCCGACGGCCGGAAAGAACGGATAGAAGCGTCTCACCTCCCGGACCAAAGCCTCGAGCCTGGTTGGGTCACCGCTCGCCGCCGCTTCGCGTGCGGCCGGGTGCTCGTGCAGGGCCAAGGCGGCGAAGGCGATGAAGCGGTCGACCGCCACTGTCGGCCGCAGGACGTTCAGGAACTCGACCCCAGCGGTCTTCAAGTCCAGGGGACGCCCGTCCTCCTCATAGGCGGCGATCGCCTGTAGCGCCGAGCCTTCCGGCGCCGTTCGCTCGCCGCTGCGCGTCTCCGCAATCAGCTTGCGAGCCCAGCGCTCGGTGCGGGACCTCAGCAGCATGCCGCGCATCGCCCGAGGCCCTACGGCGCCGGCCCCGTCGATCATCGCGCCGAACTCCCGGGCTCGCGCGTGCGCCGCCTCGTCGTCCAGCGGCGCGCCCGCCCACGCGCAGACGGCCCGTGTGATCAGCAGGCGCACCTCCTTGAAGAGGACCACCCGCTCCTGCCCTTCCCACCGCGGCAGGGCCGCGCGCCATTCCGCCTCGAACGCGTCGGCGAGCGCCGCCACCCGTTCTTTGCCGACGAGCGACAGAAACAGGCGCTTTCGTCGCCTGTGAGCATCCCCGTCGAGAGTCTGCACGCTGCCGCGGTCCTGCAGCTGCAGCAGGGTGGTGGGCGGCAGGGCGCCGCGGCGAGTGAAACGATCCGGCGCATAGAACATGCGCGCCGCGTCTTCGCCGACGACGCAGACAGCCTTGCGCCCGCCCATCAGCCGCGTCTCGAAGGTGTCGGCCTTCGCCCGCTCAAACCGGCGGCCGAGATAGCGATAGCCCTCGGTCAGCAACGCCGCTGTGTCGTCGAGGGTCTTTTGAGTGGGAATGGCGACCATGCCGCGAGTGAACCGGCCAGAGCGGACAGTTGATCCCTCTAGACCACCACCGTCTGCGCCTGGCGGCCCGCGCCCCCGAACACGCGCAGGTAGCGTTCGACCTCCCGGGGATCGCCGAGGGCCTTGTTGGGGTTATCCGACAGCTTCACCGCCGGGCGGCCGTTCGCCTCGGTCACCTTGCAGACCAGCGAGAGCGGCCGCAGTTCCGGGTCGCGGCCAGGCGCGCAGCCCTCCAGATCGTTGGTCAGGTGTGTGCCCCAGCCGAAGGTGGTCCTCACCCGGCCGCGGAAGCGGGCGTGCGCCTCCACGATATCCTGATCGGTCATGCCGTCCGAGAAGATGAGCAGCTTGTCCGTGGGATCGCGCCGTCGCTCCCGCCACCAGCGGATCATCAGCTCGCCGGCCTCGAGCGGCGGCATGGAGTCGGGCCGAAAGCCCGTCCAGTCCGCCACCCACTCCGGCGCGTCGCGCAGGAAGGCTTCGGTGCCGAACGCGTCGGGCAGCACGATCAGCAGATTGCCGCCGTACATGCCGCGCCAGTCCTCCAAGACCTGGTATGGGGCTCGGCGCAGCGCTTCGTCGTCGTCGCCCGCCAGAGCCGCAAGCACCATGGGCAGCTCGTGGGCGTTCGTGCCCACCGCCTCCAGGTCGCCCTGCATGGCGAGCAGCACATTGCTGGTGCCGACGAAGGCGGAGCCCAGCCCTTCCTTCAGCGCTTCGACGCACCACTGCTGCCACAGGAACCCATGGCGACGGCGAGTGCCGAAATCGGAGATCGACAGGCCCTCCAGCGTCCGTAGCCGCTCGACCTTGCTCCACAACTTGGCTTTCGCGCGGGCGTAGAGGACGTCGAGCTCGAACCGGTCGAGCCCCTGCATGGCCTGACGCGCGCGCAGCTCGCTCAGGATCGCGAGCGCCGGCACCTCCCACAAGGTCACGTCGCACCAGCGGCCATGGAACGACAGCTCGTACTGGCCATCGCGCTTCTCCAGCCGATACTCGGGCAGACGGTAGTCGGCCAGCCACGCCAGGAACTCGGCGCTGAAGATTTGCGAGCGGCCGTAGAAGCTGTTGCCGGCCAGCCAGATCAGCTCCTTCTTGCTCAGGGCGACGGTGCGCGCATGATCCAGTTGTTCGCGTAGAGCCCCCTCCTCGATCTCATCCGCCAGCCGGACCGAACGGGTGCGGTTCACCAGCGAGAAGGTGACCTGCACCTCGGGGTACAGGCTCCAGATCATCTGGAGCATCAGCAGCTTGTAGAAGTCCGTGTCGAGAAGGCTGCGGACCACCGGATCAAGCCGCCAGGCGTGGTTGTAGACCCGCGTCGAAAGGTCGGTGATCACCATGGGGCTTTAGCTATCGAACAGCTCTGGGCGGCGCAGCCGCAGCGTCGTGAGCAGGGCCACGGTCTTCAGGTCCGCCACCTCCCGGCCGATCGCCCGCCAGAGGTCGACCAGGGGCCGCTCCTCGACGGTGATGTCTTCGTGCTCTTCGGCCACGCCCCCGCCCCTGCCAGTGCGGTCGCCGGCGGAATACGGCGCCAGGAAAAGCGTTATGCGTTCCGTCGACGTGCCGGGACTGGCCCAGGCGCGCACCACGTGCTCCAGTTCATGCAGCTCCAGGCCCGCCTCCTCCATCGCCTCGCGCCGAGCGGTGTCGGCCTCATCCTCGTCTTCGATCAGGCCCGCCGGCGCCTCCAGGAGCTCCGCCGGACCACCGGCGTAGACGACCGGCGCCCGAGCCAGCCGCACCAGCATCCCAACCTTCCGCTCAGGGTCGTAGGGCAGCACCGCCACCGCATCGCCGTGATCGACGACCTCCCGAAACACCGGCTGTCCGACGTCGTCGGTGAAGGTCAGGGAGAAGAGCTTGACGAAGCCCTCGTGGAGCGTTCGGGAGTCACGAAGCGTCAGCGGCATGGCGGTCCCAAGAGGTTTAAGCGCGGCGAAGGCTCCAAACGCCGAGCAGCACCGAAGCTAGCGCGCTGGCCGCATGCAGGCACAGCTGAATCACCGAGCGCCCTTCCGACTGGATCATCACCAGCACGAAGTCGCTCGCCGGGATCACCGCGGTCGCCAGCAACACGATGGCTTGGCTCCGCCGGTCCGAAAACAGCGTCAGCCCAGACAGGTACAGCGCCAGCGCAACGTCGCGGACGCCAAGCGCCCGCACGAACCCGTCATCCGTGTCTGGCCCGAGTCGCAGGCCGAACAGCAAGGCTCCTAGCTCCGGCAGCGCCGTGAAGGTGACGCCAAGCGCAAGCAGCGCCGCCGCAAAGGCGAGAATTAGGACGCCTCGCAGGTCCAGCTGTCGGCGCTCTCCGTCCATTCAAGGCTCCCTTGCCCTAGCGCCGGCGGCCAAGCAGCGGCAGGCCGAACAGCAGCGGCAGGAAGAAGAAGACGAAGTGGCCGCCGGTGGCCAGGTAGACGATGACGCTGAGCGCTATCGCGCCCAGCGCCACCATCAGCATCGTCGCGCCTCTCACGCCGTGCCGGAATCGGGCAGTGCGTCGTCCTCTTCGGCCGGGCGCGTAGGGTTCTGGCTGAGCGCGCCGGAGCCCTGACCGTGATCCTGGTTCGAGCCCTTCCCGACGCCGCCGGAAGAGCTGGTGGACGAGGCCGTCGATCCCCAGGCGGAGCGCTCCGTACCTTCTACGCCGGCCTGCCGGTCCGGCTGCTTCCCGTCGTCTTGGGCCATGGTCGCCTCCTCGTTGCTACCGGGGTGAAAGCGACGGAGCGCGCCTGCCGTTCCGGGTGATCAGCCACATTGCGCTTGGCCGACAGACCACTAGGGTCGCCGCCGCCTTGAAGGGGTGCCCATGCTCGAGCGTCTGATCGCTTGCCACACCGTTCGCGGCCCGTACGCGGTCGCCTTTGCAGGCTGCTACGCCTCGCGGTGTTTCGCGTGACTCACGTCGCTGTCGTCGGCGCTGGCCCCGCGGGCCTGATCGCGGCCGAAACGCTAGCCTCGGCGGGCGTGGCGGTGAGCGTCTACGAGCGGATGCCGAGCGTCGGACGCAAGCTTCTGATGGCCGGGCGCGGGGGGCTCAATCTCACCCATAGTGAGGTCCGCGAGGCGTTCGTTGACCGCTACGGAGGCGCCTCGGAGCGCCTGCGGCCCTTCCTTGAAGCCTTCTCCCCGACCGATCTCGTCGACTGGTGCGAGGGACTGGGGCAGCGGACCTTCGTCGGCTCCAGCGGACGGGTGTTCCCAAAGGCGATGAAGGCGTCACCGCTGCTCCGGGCCTGGCTGGCCCGGCTGGACGCGATGGAAGTCCGCATCCTGACCCGTCATGCCTGGCGCGGTTGGGATGCTACGGGCGCGCTGCGCTTCGAGAGCGATGATGGCCAGGTGACGGAGGGCGCCGACGCGGTGATCCTGGCGCTTGGAGGCGCGAGCTGGCCCCGCCTTGGCTCCGACGGAGCCTGGACCGACCTGCTGCAGTCCAAGGGCGTTCGGCTCGCGCCGTTCCGCCCGGCCAACTGTGGGTTTGTCATTCCCTGGAGTTCGACCTTCCGCGACCGCTTCGCCGGTCAGCCTTTGAAGGGCCTCGCCTTCGGGCATCGCGGCAGGAGCGTGCGCGGCGAGGCGGTGGTGACTGGCTATGGCGTCGAGGGCGGCGGCGTCTACGCTCTCTCGGCCTCGCTGAGGGACGCGATAGAAGCCGACGGCCAGACCGTCCTGCACATCGATCTGCGCCCCGACACGACGGCGGACACCATCGCCCGCCGCCTGGCGTCGGCCCGAGCGGGCGAGTCCGTGGCGAACCGGCTGCGCAAAGCTGTCCGGCTGAGCCCGCTGGAAGTGAACCTGATGCGCGAGGCAGGCCCCCTGCCGAGCGAAGGCGCCGCGCTCGCCAGCGCCGTCAAGAACGTGCGGTTGACCCTCCTGGCCCCTCAGTCGCTGGAGCGGTCCATCTCGACGGCGGGCGGCGTCGCGCTTGAGGAGGTCGATGACAGCCTGATGCTACGCCGCCTGCCCGGCGTGTTCGTCGCTGGCGAAATGCTCGACTGGGAGGCGCCTACGGGCGGCTACCTGCTGCAGGCCAGCTTCGCCACCGGGGTGGCGGCCGCGAAAGGCGTGCTCGGCCGGCTGGGGATTCAGCCCGCCACGGCCCGGGCCGCGCCGGCACGGTAGAGCGCGGCCAGCACGTCCGTCTGGGTGACGACGCCCACCAGTCGCTCATCGTCCTCGAGCACCAGGGCCGCATGCGCGCCCGCCGAGAGGGAGGGCAGCAGGTCGTCGATCGGCGTGTCCACGGCGCAGCGCATGAACGCGGTGTCCATCGCCTCGGCGACTATGCCGTCCCTGCCCGCCAGGTCCGCATGGCCCACGAGGCCTAGGGCGTGGCCCTCCGCGTCCACCACTGGCAAGGCGGAAAGCCGGCGCTCGACCAGCCGTCGCCGCGCCTCATCGACGCTCGCCTCCGCCTCGATGGCGATCACGTCGCGCGACATCACCTCCCCGCAGAGGATCTCCCGGTGCAGCCGCCGAAACGCCCGCGCCTCGAGCTGCTGGAATAGCGCCTGAAGGTCCTCGCGGCTCACGTCGAGCACCTCGCCATACCGGCGAAGCGCCTCGTCCAGGTCCTCCGCGCTGAAGCCGATCCGCTCCTGGGGCGGCGGATCGGCGGTCCCGTGGGTGTTCACAGGGGGCGAGGCTGCGATGTGCGGGTAGGAGTGGCCGCTAAGATTGTTGAACAGCAGCGCAGCCCCGACGAGCAGAAGGGTGTTCAGGCCGACGGGCGCCAGGGCGAACCCGTATCCGGCCGCCGCCACCGTCGGCCCACCGATCACCGCCGTCAGGGCGACGGCGCCGCCTGGCGGATGAAGGCAGCGGCATAGCGACATCGCCAGGATCGCCAAACCTACGGCCGCCGCCGCAGCGCCCGTCGGATCGGGCACGAAGCGGGCGCACGTCACGCCCACAAGCGCCGACACGACGTTGCCGCCCATCACCGACCAGGGCTGCGCCAGCGGACTGGCGGGAACGGCGAACAGCAGCACCGCGGACGCGCCCATCGGCGCGACCAGCAATGGCAGGGCTCTGTCGTCGCCCAGCGCCTGTCGGCAGACGGCATAGGTGATCAGGATGCCCAGCAGAGCGCCCGTCGCGCCCCGCAGCGCCTCTCGCGGCCTCCAAGGCAGCGGGTCGCGCAATGGCGCCAACCGGGCGATCAGCCAGGCGCCGGAATCCAGCGGCGGAGGGAGGTTGCGCTTCATGAGGGTGGCGGGCCGTGGGTCCTCTAGCGCGAAGCTTTGGCGCTGGCCACGACGCAAACGGTGACACCGGTTAACCGCACTTTCATCGGCGCGAACGAACCTGTGCGCCATAGACCGCGGCGCGCGCGGCTGGAGGATCGGAACCATGTCGCTCGACAACCTGCGCGTATCGACCAAGGTGCTGCTGCCGTCGGTCGTCCTGGCCATCGTCGCCCTGGTCTGCACGGGACTCGGCGTTTGGCAGGGCCAGCGCACCCAGGCGGCCATGGCCGAACTGGTGGAGAAGCGAAACCCCGCCGAGCTGATGTCTGCGCGCTTCAACCGCCGCCTCAGCGTGATGGGCTACGCCGCTTACCGCACGCTGGCCAACGTCGGCTCTCCCGACGAAGCCCGGAAGGCGTCGGAAGACCTCGACAAGGCCTTCACCGAGGGCAAGGAGAGCCTCGACAAGATGGTGGCGGCCGATCCCGCCATCGCCGCCCCGGTCGCCGATTTCCGCGGCCGCCTCGAGTCGATCTACGGCGACGCTCGGCGCGGCGCCGACCTGGCACTGGCCGGTGACGCCGAGGGGGCGAAGTCCGCGCTCATGGCCGTCGATCCGGCCATCGTGAACCTTGTGGCCGAAGCGAAGGTCTGGGGCGACGGCTACAACGCCGCCACCGCGGCGGTGGTCGCCGAATCGAAGGCGAACGCTCGCAACGGCGCCCTGCTGAACCTCGTGCTCGGCCTTGGGTCGGCCTTCGCCGCGATGGGCTTCGCCCTCTGGATCGGCGCCGTGAAGATCGCACGGCCGATCGCCTCCCTCGCGGGCGCGATGGACTCGCTCGCCCTCGGCCGACTCGAAACAGTAGTCGAAGGCGCCGCCCGAAAGGACGAAGTGGGCGTGATGGCGCGGGCCGTGCAGGTCTTCAAGGACAACGCCCTGGCCCTGCGCAGCGCCGAGGCCGAGCAGCAGCGGCTTGGCCAGCAGACCGAGTCAGAGCGTCGCCGGGCGGACGCCGTTCGCGAAGCCGCGGCGCGCGACCAGGCTCTGGTGATGGAGCACATCGCCACCGCGCTGAACCGGCTGTCCCAAGGCGACCTGACCCACCGCGTCGCGGCCGAGTTCCCCGAAGGGTACGAGGCGCTGAAGCACGACTTCAACCAGGCCATCGCCCGCCTGGAGGAAGCGATGCGCACGATCGTCGCCGCGGCCGGCGGCATCGGCGGCATGTCGGACGAGATGGCGACCGTCACCGACGACCTGGCCCGGCGCAGCGAACACCAGGCGGCCAGCATCGAAGAGACCGCCGCCGCGCTCGACCAGATCACCGACACGGTCAAGCGCGCCTCCGAAGGCGCCAAGGAGGCGGCCCGCGTCGTCTCGTCGACCCGCAACGACGCCGAACGCTCCGGCGAGGTCGTGCGGGGCGCCGTGGAGGCGATGACGGCGATCGAGGAGTCTTCGCGCCAGATCGGCCAGATCATCGGCGTGATCGACGAGATCGCCTTCCAGACCAACCTGCTGGCGCTGAACGCCGGCGTCGAGGCCGCCCGTGCGGGCGAGGCGGGCAAGGGCTTCGCCGTGGTGGCCCAAGAGGTCCGTGGCCTGGCCCAGCGCTCGGCCGAGGCCGCCAAGGAGATCAAGACTCTGATCTCCAACTCCAGCCGTCAGGTCGGCGAAGGCGTGAAGCTGGTGGGTGAGACCGGCGAGGCGCTTCAAGGCATCGTGGGCAAGGTCGGCGAGATCGACGCCCTGGTGCACGACATCGCCGCCTCCGCGACCGAGCAGGCGGAGGGGCTGCAGCAGGTCTCGATCGCCGTGAACCAGCTCGACGAGACCGTCCAGCGGAACGCGGCCATCGTGGAGGAGTCCACCGCCGCCAGCCACGGCCTCAAGTCCGAAGCCGACCAGCTCCGCCAGTCAGTCGCCCGCTTCCGCGTCGGGGCCGAGGCTCAGAACCCCGTCGCCGCGGCCCAGTCGCGCCTCGCGCAGGCCTTCGCGCGGCGGGCCTGAGCGGCCGGAGGCGAGACTCGCGAGAAGTCCGGCGGAAGGGCCGTCGGTATCTTCGGCGCCGTGAACCGTTTAGGGTGTCGCCATGGAAACACCCTCCGAAATTCGCGCGCGCTGGACCTACCTGAGGGATCTGCTGATCCAGCAACTGGACCGCTTCGAAACCGGCGCGATGCGGCTCCACGAGGCGGGTGTCGACGTCAGTCCCGAGGCCATCGCAACACTGAAGCGGAACATCATCGACTTCGACCAGATGATCAACCGCAGCGAGGTCAGGGAAGCGGCGCAGACGGCTCGGAGCGACCCGCCCGAGGCGTAGGCGCTTCAGCCAGCAAGCGTTCATCTTCGCAGCGCTAGAGAGTTCACATGACCTCCCGCCCCAGCACCATCGAGCGCGCTTATCAGCTCGCGCGCACTGGCGAATACGCCTCCGTCTCAGATCTGAAGAAGCAGCTCTCACGAGAGAGCTACGGCGACGCCGAGGCCCAGCTCTACGGGCCGATGATCAAGTCCGAGCTGCAGAAGCTGATGAAGGCCGCGCACGCGGCGACGCACGCTCCCCAGCACGAGGACTGAAGCCGCCATAGACCAATGTGAGGAAGTGGTGCCTGGGGGCGGATTCGAACCACCGACACGCGGATTTTCAATCCGCTGCTCTACCAACTGAGCTACCCAGGCGCCGTCTCGCGGGCGCGAGAAGGGGGGCTCTATACGGGAGCGGTTCGGGCCTGTCTAGCGGTCCCGGTCGTCCTCGCCGGAGAGTTCGGAATCCCGCTCCTGCTCGACCGCGGGCACCACGTAGCGGCCCGTGAACCAGCGCTGCAGGTCCACATCGGCGCAGCGCTTCGAACAGAACGGGCGGTAGCGCGTCTCGCTCAGCTCGCCGCTGCAGGTTGGGCAGGTTCTCTTGCTCATAGCGCTCTAACATCGGGGCGCTCGCGCGGCCGTGCAACGTCTGCGGCGATCTGGAAGCGGTGGCCGATCCGATCGGCCAGGCGCGGGCCGTAAGGCTCGGCGGCCTGCGCCACCTCCGGCGCGCAGGACGCCTGCAGCCGCGCGCCGGGTTCGGACCGGCCGAGCCGCTCCAGCGCACGCAGCAGCTGCAGAGCCGCCGTCAAGGGCGTGCTCCGCCCGTCGACGTCCAGAAGCGTCTCGCGCAACGGGCGCTCGCGCCAGGGCCGCACCAGCTCGAAAGCGCCGAACTTCGAGATGGGACCGAAGACGACCCCCGGCTGATCGGGGGCGAACGCGGCTTCGGCGGCCCGTCGAATGGCGTCGCCGTCGTGCCGCGCGCCGATGAGATCGACGACGACCAATCCGCCAAGCGCGGACAGGCGCAGGCGCCGCGCGGTCTCGTTCAGCGCCGTAAGGTTCAGTTTGGCGGCGCTGCGGCGGGCGTCCTGGCCTGTCCCCTGCCCCGCGTCGACATCGACGGCGACCATCCCGCGCGTCGGTTCGATGGTGAGGCGCCCCCCGCCTGGAAGAGGCGTCTCCGTCGCCAACGCTTCCTCCACTGCGGCGTCTATCCGCTCGACCGCGTCATGCCCGCTCACAGGCTCGGCGCCGGGCGCCAGCAGCTTCAAACGGGCCTCGATGGACGAGGCGGCGCGCAGCAGCGAAGGAGCGCCGGGCTCGGCCGGAGCGATCAGGCGCAGGGCCGGTCCCTTGTCGGCTCGAGCCTCAGCCGTCACCTCCACCTCGATTGCGGCGCCCTCCGCCAGCTTGCCGGCGCCCGAGACGGGCAGCACGCCGGCGGGCCCCTCCCCCAGCTCGACAAAGGCCACCCCCGAACCGCGCTCCAGCTTGGCCAGCCTGCCGCGAACAATGGCGCCGAGGCGCTGCACGGGCGGAGGGCCCGCCTCCCGCTCGATCAGCAGGCGATGCGCACGGCCGTCGACCGTCACCAGCGCCCGCGTCTCGCCGATCGACCGGTCGAGCCAGACGCGGGTGGTCACGGTCGCCAACCCAAACCGGTGAGAAGCGCCTGCGTCTCATAGAGCGGCAGGCCCACCACGCCGCTGTAGCTGCCCACCAAGCTCATGACGAAGGCGCCGGCGCGGCCCTGTACCGCGTAGCCGCCCGCCTTGCCGCGCCACTCGCCGCTCTCGATGTAGGCTTCCGTCTCTTCTTGGCTCAGCCGCTTGAACGCGACACGCGTTTCGGCCAGCCGCGTCGCCTTACGCCCGTCCGGCGCGATAAGGCACACGCCCGTCAGCACCTTGTGATTCCGTCCGGACAGCAGCCCCAGGCACGCCCGTGCCTCCGCTTCAGTCTCCGCTTTGGGGAGCACGCGACGGCCGACCGCCACCACCGTGTCGGCGGCCAGCACATACCCATCCTTCGCCCTTGCGGCGGCCGCCTCTGCCTTGGAGACCGCCAGCCGCAGGGCCAGGAGCCGCGGCGTCTCGGCCTTCAGCGGTGTCTCGTCCACGTCCGCCGGCTCCACGCGCGTCGGCTCGACGCCGATCTGGCGTAGCAGGTCCAGGCGCCGTGGGCTGGCGCTGGCCAGGATCAACGGGTGGGACGTCATCAGCGCGCCCGGTGCAGAGCGCAAAGCAGGGTGAACAGCCGCCGCGCGGTCTCGTGATCCAGGTCGATCTTGCCCTCGAGACGCTGGCGCAGCAGCGTCGCCCCCTCGTTGTGAAGCCCGCGCCGTCCCATGTCGACGGCCTCGATCTGTCCTGGCGTCGCCTCCCGAACCGCCGCGTAATAGCTCTCGCAGATCAGGAAGTAGTCCTTCAGCACCCCCCGAAGCGGCGTCAGCGACAGCAGATAGCGGTGCGCGAACTCCGGCCCGGTCACCTCGAAGCTCAGGCGGTTCTCCTCCAGGCCGATCGCCAGCTCATAGGGGCCGCCATTGGCCCCTTCGGGGCGAAAGACGTTCTGCTCGACCAGGTCGTAGATGGCGATCTGCCGCTCCTGCTCGACTTCGGAGGTCGCCGCCGGCAGCGAGGCCGGATCGATGCGCACGCTCTTCAGCCGATCGGCCATGACTGGCCCTAGAGCTCGTGGGCCGGGGCCCGGCGCGCCGGCCAGGGCGCGGACACGTCGGCCAAGGCCGCGTCCAGCGCCTCGACCTCGAGCCGCAGGTCCGCGTCGCCGGAAAAGCGCAGGATGACGGCTCCGCCAGGATCCTCAGCCGCCCCGCTCGGCTCGAAGGTCACATCCAACAGCGACACGACCGCGCCCTTCGCGTCCCGCCGAAGCTTGCGCGAGCGAACGTTCAGCACGCCGCCGAACTGCAAGCCGGCGCGCACCCGTTCGGGCCGGCGCACGCCATTCTCCCAACGGAAGCGGTTGAGCGCGATCGTCAGCTGTCGCCCCTGGGGCTCGTACACGATGTCGCCGATCTTAAGCACCGCGTCTTGCACCGCGGCTGAGAGCACCTTCAGGTCGTCGGCGTCCTCGGCCAGAAGGCGCAGGGGTTGAGCTTGCGGCATGGCGGTTCAGGCGGCGGCGACGGCTTCGGCGTCCGCCTCGATGGCGGAGCCCTTCAGGCGGCGGACCTGGGCTCCGCAGGCGCCGAGCTTCTGCTCCAGCCGCTCAAAGCCCCGGTCCAGGTGGTAAACTCGGTCCACGACCGTCTCGCCCTCGGCCACCAGGCCTGCGATGACCAGGCTGACAGAGGCCCGCAGGTCGGTGGCCATCACGGGCGCGCCCCGCAGGGCCGGCACGCCGCGCACGCGCGCCTCGCCCCCCTGCACGCTGATGTCGGCGCCCAGCCGGGCCAGCTCGGGTGCGTGCATGAAGCGGTTCTCGAAGATGGTCTCGCGGATCACGCTTTCGCCATCGGCCACGGTCATCAGGGCCATGAACTGGGCCTGCAGATCGGTCGCGAAGCCGGGATAGACCTCCGTCGTCACGTCCACCGCCTGCAGCCGTTCTGATCCGCGCGCGATCTCCACGCCGTCCTCGGTTGCGGTGACGGCGGCGCCGGCCTCCACCAGCTTGTCGAGCAGCGCCTGGATCAGGTCCGCGCGCGTCTTGGTGAGGCGCACGCGTCCGCCGGCCATGGCCGCGGCGACGGCGTAGCTGCCGGTCTCGATGCGGTCAGGGATCACGGACCATTCGGCGCCGTTCAGGCTGGTCACGCCGGTGATGCGGATCTGCTCGGTCCCGGCGCCCTGCACCTTCGCGCCCATGGCGTTCAGGCAATCCGCCAGATCCGAGATCTCGGGCTCGCGCGCCACGTTGTTCAGCACCGTCTCGCCGTCGGCCAGCACAGCGGCCAGGAGCGCATGTTCGGTGGCCCCGACCGAAACGAACGGGAAGTCGATCTCGGCGCCCTTCAGGCCACGCGGCGCCTGGGCGAAGACGTAGCCCTCGTGAAGGTCGATCTTGGCGCCCAGCGCCTCCAGCGCCTTCAGGTGCAGGTCGACTGGGCGTGCGCCGATTGTGCAGCCGCCAGGAAGGCTGACCTTTGCATGGCCGGTCCGGGCGACGAGCGGCCCCAGCACATTGAACGAGGCGCGCATCTGACGAACCAGGTCGTAGGGCGCGATCGCGCTGACGATCTCCGGCGCATGCAGGATCGTCTCGTCGTCGCCGTTCTCGGTGACGGAGACGCCCAGTCGCTGCAGCAGCTTGCCCAGGAACCGCGTGTCCGCCAGCCGCGGCATGTTGGTCAGGCGCAGAGGCCCGTCCGTAAGGAGGCTCGCAGCCATCAGCTTGATGGCGGAGTTCTTGGCGCCGCTGATGGGGATCGACCCCTCAAGGCGCGCGCCGCCCACGATGGCGATACGGTCCATTCGGCTCCTCGGCCGTCACACTGCCGCCCCGCGCGAAGGCGGAGCGGAAAACGCGACTTCTACCGTGCTGCGGGGGCGGCGCAAGCCGCGGCGGTCCTCAGCTCTCAGGATCGCGCGCCGGTCCTTCATTGCGGGTCGGCGCCTTCCGCCGACGCAGGTTGGCTCGCAGCGCTTCCGCGAGCCGCGCCAGGCGCTCTTCTTCAGGGGTGGGTCTCTTCGGCGGCTCAGCCATACCGCTTCCATAGCAAAACCCCTCCCCCGCGGCAGCAGGAGAGGGATTCGAAGCAGTCTCGAGCGCCAGGTCAGGCGGCGGCGCGAAGGTCCCGACGCAGCTCGATCTCGCGGATCAGGTCGCGGGCGCCCGCCTCCAGGAAGCTCAGGGTCGCCTCGTCGGTCAGCCGGCCGCCCTCCACCTTCTGATGAATAGAGCCGATGACGATCTGCGGCCGCTGCACGACGCGGGCGCCGATCGCGATCAAGGTCTCCGTCAGACCAGCCTGGGCGCGAACGCCGCCCGTCGTGGCCGGGGACTCCGTAGCGATCAGGGTCGGCTTGCCGATCAAGGCCGACTGGCCGTAGGGCCTCGATGCCCAGTCCAGCGCGTTCTTGAGCACGCCCGGAACGCCGTAGTTGAATTCCGGCGACACGATCACGACGCCGTCGGCCTCCGCGATCGCCTGCCGGAGGCGAGCCACGCCTTCAGGCGCGGGATCGACGTCCTCGTCCTGATTGTAGAGCGGCACGTCGTTCAGCGGATGGATCACCAGTTGGGCGTCGGGCGCGATCGCGTCGTGCAGGCCGCGAAGGGTCGCGACCGAGAAGGACTCGCGACGAAGGCTGCCAGGAATGCCGAGAATGCGGGGCTTGGACATTTCATTCCTCCTGCGACGCCCTCGGACCCGCCGAGCCGCCGCCTCGAAGAGGAAGATGGGCGCGTAGCCGCATCGATGAAACTGGGATACTTTTGAAGCTCTCTATCAAAGAGATCGATGATCAATGGACGCCATCACGCTGGACCAGATGCAGGTGTTCGTCGTGGTCGCTGACGAAGGCAGCTTCTCAGCCGCCGCCCGAAGGCTCGGCAGGGCGCAGTCCGCGGTCACCTACGCGGTGCAGAAGCTGGAGGAGCAGATCGGCGCAGATCTCTTCGACCGCAGCGCATACCGGCCAACGCTCAGTGAAGCGGGAGTGGCGCTCCTGCCCCGGGCGCGCCGCGTCCTTGAAGACGTGGCCGGCTTCCGCACGGTGGCCCACGCCATCGCCGGCGGGCTGGAGGCGGAGGTCTCGCTGGTGGTCGACTCCATGTTCCCGATGTGTCGGCTCGTGGAGGTGCTCGCCGACCTGCAACGCGCCTTTCCGACCGTCGTGCCCCGTCTCTACGTCGAGTCCCTGGGCGCCGCGCCGCAGATGGTGATCGACGGCCATGCGGATCTCGGCGTCGTGTTCGACTTCGCTACCGTTCCCGTCGACGTGCTGGAGCACAGGTTCGTCGCCGACATCGAGCTCGTCGCTGTGTGCGCGCCGGAGCACCCGCTGGCCATGGTCGCGGGGCCGCTGTCGCATGAGACCGTGCGGGACCACCCCCAACTCGTGCTCACCGATAGGTCGCCGCTCACCGCCGGACGGGACAAGGGAGTTTTCGCCACCCACACCTGGCGGCTCGCCGATCTGGGCGCCAAGCACGCCCTCCTGCTGGCGGGCCTCGGCTGGGGCTCCATGCCCCGCCACATGGTCGAAACCGACCTGGCGGAGGGCCGTCTTGTCGCGCTGCTGGTCGAGGATTGGGACCTTGGCCGAGGCCCACCTCGCCTTCCTGTCCTCGCCGCGCGCCGCAAGGACCGGGTGCTCGGCCCGGCGGGGCGGTGGCTGTGGGAGCGGCTCGTCGCGACGCCTCTGTCGGCTGACGGCGTCCCCCTCCGCTAATCCGTCGCGCCGGGCTGCAAGGAGACAGGCGCTCGTCGCCAGGATCTGGTGCGTCGGCGCAGTCGGATGATCTCATGAAGATCGTCCGCGAGCGAAAGCAGGTCAGAGTCGCTGATGCGGGCCGCGGCCGCGATGACCTGCGCGCTGACACGCTCGTACTCGTCTCTGTCGAGGTATTGTTCGTCCACGGCCATCGCTACCTCCGCGATTGGTGATTCAACCCGAGATAGTCGACCGTGTTCCTGCAAAAGATGGTTAGGCCTGGCTAACCAAGTCGGCCGCGGCCGGAGCCCTAGCGCTTCGCCCGCAGCGTGACCCCAAACGACCGCGGCTCGCCGAGGAAGGCGTTCAGGGTCCCCGCTTGCAGGGGGGCGTCGAAAACCACCTGGCGGTGGAGCTCGTCTGTCAGGTTGCGCGCCCAAAGCTCCACCGCCCACCGGTCAGCACGGTCGCCAAGCGTCAGGCGGGCGTTCGTCAGCCAGAAGCCAGGCTGCGTCTTCAGAGGGTTGAGGTCGGAGCCGGTGTTGTAGGCCGAGTTGTACTTGGCCGACAGATGCGCCCCGATGCGCAAGGTCGCTCCGACAGGGCGCGTCCAATCGGCGGCCCCGACCGCCGACCAGAGCGGCGCGAAGGCGATGCGCGCATCCGCCAGGCGCGGCGCGCCCGGAATGACGTCGCCGCCGAACTCGGTCTCGGCGTAGGTCGCGCCGGCGCTCAGGCTGAGGCCCGGAAGCGCCTCGCTCCAGCGCGCCTCGACCTCCGCCCCCGTGGATGTCAGCTCCGGGATCGAGCGCACGATGAAGGTGGCGTTGGCGTAGGTGTTGAGCTGGAAGTCCGCGAAGGCTTCGTGGAAGGCGGTCACATCAGCCGCCAACCGACCGCCCAGCCAGCGGGTGCGCAAGCCGGCCTCCCAGGCCTGCACCGTTTCTTCAGCGAAGCTGGTGTCGGGATCGACTGCGTAGTTGGCCTGCTCGCGGTCCAGGTTGAAGCCGCCCGCCTTCCAGCCGCGAGACCAGGAGGCGTAGCCGAACACGGGCTCCGAAAAGCGCCAGGACGCTTTCAGCGTCCCTGACCACGCGTCGTCCTCGCGCGATTGCCGCGTCGAGCCGTTGAAGGCGGGGTTCGACCAGGGCAGGCACAGCACGCTCACCGCCGATGCGCCTCGCGCGAGAGCGGCTGCGCAGGCCTCGCCGCCCGTCGTGGAGAAGCGGCTCTCCAAGGCTTTCTCCTGCCGCGTCACCCGCAGGCCGGCGGTCAGCGTCAGGCGCTCGGTCGCGCGCCAGCTGTCGTGGGTGAAGAGCGCCAGGGTCGTGGTTTCAAGGTCGTAGCGGTCGCGCGCGCCGGCGCCCGCCGGGAACGACTGGCCCAGTGGCAGGCCGGTCGCGGTCGAGACGAATGATGGGGTCGCGCCGCCCGACAGCAAGCGCGCCAAGTAGCCCTCGTAGGCTGAGCCGAACAGGTCCTGTCCTCGCCGGTCCAGGCGTTCTCGGGCGGCGTAGCCCCCGACCAGCCACTCGAGTCGTCCCCGCGCGCCGGTCAGCCGCAGCTCCTCGCTCAGCGTACGGAAGTCCGAGCCGAAGGCGCCGCCAGGCTCCCGGTAGTAGATGTCGGCGGTGGAGAAGTCCGCGTCATAGCCGTTGCTGTTTCGCCAGCGGCGGGCGGCGGTGATCGAGGTCAGCCGCGCGGAGCCCACCGGCGCTTCGGCCTGAAGCGACAGACCATAGTCCTCGATCCGCTGAGCGGTGGATCGGTTGGACCAGGCGGTGCGGCTCTCGATGTCGGGCCGGACCGCGACCCCTTCGTCCGGCGCCAGCGCGTCGACGTAGGCGGCGGTGGGCCCGCGCACGAGTTGGACACCCACGCAGCAGTGCTCGTCGCGGCGGGTGTAGTCGGCGATCGCGCGCAGGCTGAAGGCTGCGCTCGGCTGGTAAAGCAGCTGCCCCCGGGCGGACCAGCTGTCCTGGTCGTTATCCTCGCGCTCCGTTCGCGGGCCGTCGCCGGTGCGGACCGCGTACAGACCATCGCGGCGGCGGGCGCTTACATGCAGGCGTCCCGCCAGTGTCTCGGCGAGCGGGCCGTTCAGCGTCGCCCGCACCTCGACCAGGCCGAGGTTTCCGACCGTCGCCTCCGCCGCTGCGAAACGTTCCAAAACCGGTCTGGCGGTCAGCACCTCGATGACGCCGGCCGAGGCGTTCTGGCCAAAGAGCGTGCCTTGGGGGCCCTTCAGAACCTCGACACGGTCGATCTCGCCAAGACCGTTGACCGCGGCGCCGGTGCGCGGGCGCGCCACCCCGTCGATCACGACGCCGACAGAGGATTCTAGCCCCGGGTTGTCGCCTACAGTGCCGACGCCGCGAAGCCGCGCCGTGGTCTGCGTCTCGTTGGCGGTGGACGTCAGGATCAGCCCGGGGACCACCGCCTGCAGGTCCTTTACGTCCCGGCCGCCGATGCGCGCCATGGCCTCGCCGGAGACGACCGTGACGGCAAGCGGCGCCTCCGACAACGGGCGCTCACGTCGTTCCGCGGTGACGACGATCTCCTGGACCGCAGGTGGCGCTGAGAGGTGCGGGGCGTCGAGAGGCATGGTCGTTGCGGCTCACCGATAGAGGCCGCCGCTCAAAGACGAGCCTGTCCCGGGACGCAAGCGATTCGTCCGCCCGGCCAGTGTCAGCCCGGGCTGATGGCGGTGACGGTGCGGCCCTGCAGGGTGAAACGCACCTTGGCGCCAACCTTGGCGTTCGCCAGCAGCTGCGGGTCGGCGACCTTGAAGTCCATCGTCATGGCGGGCCACTTCAGGGCGGGCATCGGCTCGTGCGCGATGCGCACCGTCATGGCCTTCACGTTGACGCTGCGGATCATGCCGACGCCCTCCACGGGGGCGGGAGCGGACGCCTGAGCGGCGGCGGCTAGACCCGTAAGGATCAGAGACATGAGCTGAGGCTCCTTCTTAGAACCAGGCGCGAAGGCCGACGAGAAGGCGGGTCTCTTCCACCTCGTGACCCTCCAGCCGCGCGTAGTCGGCGGTGCCCCCGAAGGATCGCTCCCAGGAAAGGCCGATATAGGGCGCGAAGGTGCGGCGGATTTCGTACCGCAGCCGTACGCCCGCCTCCGCGTCGGTCAGGCCGGAGCCGCGCCCGCGCCGAGGGGACTCCGTGGCCGCGAGATTGATCTCCGCGGCCGGCTGCAGGATCAGCCGCTGGGTCAGACGCAGGTCGTACGCGCCTTCGAGACGCGCCAGCACCTCGCCCTCGTCGGACAGGAAGACGGCGCCCTCCGCCTCGATCCAGTAGGGCAGCAGTGTTTCGAAACCGGCCGCCAGATAGGCGCGTCCGCCAGGCTCGAGGTCGTAGCGGAGACCAAGCTGCAGGTCGGTGTAGCGGGTGGCGGCGCGCGAATAGAGCAGCTGCACCTCGGCGGCCTCCGGCCCCTCGCCCGCCTCCCCTTCGCCCTCGCTCTTGAAGACCGCCCGGTGCAGGTCGCCGCCGTACGCCGCCGAGACGTCCCAACGGTAACCGTCGTCCCAGACCTCAAGCTCGTCGGCCATGACCTTGGAGAACCGCGCGCCGCCGTGCTCCCCCGCCAGGATCGCGCGCGCGCGGGCCATGTCAGCCGCTGGATAGAATTTGTCCGCGGCGAAGTCGGTTACGGGCGCAGGGGCGTCGGTGGCCGGCGAGGCGGTCCCGTGGCCCCTATGTCCGCTGTGATCGACCGCCGGCGCCGGGGCCGCGGGCGCCGCTTCGGGCGCGCCGTGCCCCGCGTGGGCATCATGTCCCACGTGCGCGCCGTGATCCTGCCCGATGGCCGGCGAGGCCACGGCCATGGCCGCCAGGAGGATCCACCTCATGCTTCCGCTCCCTGGAGCGGCCGCACGGCGAAGACCTGAAACATGCCGGCGTGCATGTGGTACATCATGTGGCAGTGGAAGGCCCAATCGCCAGGCTCGGCGGTGATGTCGAAGCTCACCTGCCCGCCGGGCAGCACCGCCACCGTGTGCTTGCGCGGCCGATGCCCTTCCGGTCCATGCGCGAGCTCGAAGAAGTGGCCGTGCAGGTGGATCGGATGGGTCATCATGGTGTCGTTCACCAGGGTCACCCGCACCCGTTCTCCGGAGCGGAAGCTGTAAGGCTTCGGCTTGTCGCTCCAGCGCAAGCCGTCGAACCCCCAGATGAAGCGCTCCATGTTTCCGGTCAGGCGGATCTCGATGGACCGAGCCGGCTCACGCGTATCGGGGTTCGGCTCAAGCGCCGCCAGGTCCTGATAGACCAGCACCTTATGGCCGACGTTCTCGAGCCCCTGGCCCGGCTCGCCAGTGCGGTCCTGCGGCATCGGCGAGAGCATCTGCACGCCGGGGCCCATCGGCACGTGCGGAGCGTTGTCCGGGTTCAGCATGGACATGTCCATGTCATGGCCGCCGTGCTCGCCGTGCAGCGACATGTCCATGCCCATGTCCTTCATGGTCGTCAGCGGCCGCTCGCGCAGCGGCGGCGCCGCGGCGCTCATGCCCGGCCGAGGCGCCAGCGTGCCGCGCGTCAGCCCCGACCGGTCGGTAGCCTCCGCCACCAGCGTGTAGGCTCGATCATCCGCCGGTCGCACGATCAGGTCGTAGGTTTCGGCGTTGGCGATCTGCAGTTCGTCCACCTCGACGGGGCGCACGTTCTGGCCGTCGGCGGCGACCACCGTCAGCTTCAGCCCCGGAATGCGCACGTTGAAGACAGTCTGAGCCGCCGCGTTGATCAGGCGCAGCCGCACCCGCTCGCCGGGCGTGAACAGGCCGGTCCAGTTGTCCTGCGGACCATGGCCGTTGACCAGATAGGTGTAGGCCGCCGCGGTCACATCGGCGACATCGGTGGGGTCCATCAGCATCCTGGCCCACTCGACCCGCTCGCGCAGGGTCTGGTCGCGGCCGGCCAGGAGGCCCGCCACCGTCTGCTTCTGATCGTTGAAGACGCCCGCCTGCTGCTTCAGCCGCTTTAGGATCGTGTGCGGGTGCATCCGGCTGTAGTCGGACAGAACGACCACATGCTCACGGTCATAGCCGACAGGATCGGCGCCCTCCGGGTCGATCACCAGGGGCGCGTAGTGGCCCATCTGCTCCTGGTGGCCGGAGTGGCTGTGGTACCAGTAGGTCCCCGATTGGATCACCGGGAAGGCGTAGGTGAAGGTCTCGCCCGGCCGGATGCCGGGGAAGCTCACGCCCGGCACTCCATCCATGTGGAAGGGCACGAGCAGCCCGTGCCAGTGGATCGAGGTGTCCTCGGCCAGCCGATTGGTCACATGGATCCGAACGTCCTGCCCCTGTTTGAGACGGATCAGTGGCCCAGGCACAGTCCCGTTGATCGCCACCGCATGGCCCGGACGCCCGTCTACGCGCAGGGGCGCATGGTCGATCGTGAGGTGGATGTCCTCGCCGCTCAGGACCTGCAGGCCCGCAGTCCCGCTCTGCGCCCACGCAGGCAGGGCCAACCCGGCGCCCAGGCCCCCTGCGCCGAGCAGAAGGCCGCGCCGATCTATCAAACCATGAGCCATTCAGGCGAAGCTCCGATCCCGGCGCACACGTGGGCGCGCCGCGTCGCTCCGGCAAGTCGGTGCTTTTAGAGCGTTATCCGGAAAACCTTCAGATGGTGCCGCCGGGCAGGATTGAACTGCCGACCTCAGCCTTACCAAGGATGCGCTCTACCACTGAGCTACGGCGGCCCGATCTGAGGAACCGGGCGTATAGCCAAAGTCGTTGGGCCGGCCAAGCGAAAAGGCGCCGCAAGGCGCTCTTCATGCGAGCGGCCGCGATTGAGCGAGGTCACGTCGAAACAAAGCGCTGCCGTCAGGCGTTCTCGCAACGTAAGGCAGCCGCGCGGGTCCGGCCGGAGTCGCCTGCGTGCAGCTTCCTTTCAGATCAGGCGGATCCGATGACCGACGCAAACCATGAAGCGCAGGCAGAGCGCGCCGCCGAGCAGCAGCGCGAGGTCCAGGCCCAGGTCGCCCAGGCCGACAAGGCCGCCGGCGAGGAGAAGTCCTTCGCAATGCAGGCCGGCGCGCGGGACTACCCTGTGCCGCCGCTCCCCCAGCAGCACCAGCTGAAGCCCGGCCTCGAAGCTCGCCTCGACCCGCAGCCGATGTGGGAGGCCCCTTACTACAAGGGTTCGGGCAAGCTGCAGGACAAGGCGGCCATCGTCACCGGCGGCGACAGCGGGATCGGCCGGTCGGTCGCGGTGCTGTTCGCCCGTGAAGGCGCCGACGTCGCCATTCTGCATCTCGACGAGGACGAAGACGCCGAGCTCACCCGCAAGGCGGTCGAGGCCGAGGGGCGCCGGGCGATCGTCATCAAGGGCGACGTGCGCGACCGCGACTTCTGCTTCGCCGCGGTCGACCAGGTCGTAAAGACCTTCGGCAAGCTGGACGTGCTGGTGAACAACGCCGCCTTCCAGGTTCACACCGCAAAGTTCGAGGATCTGACGCCTGAGCACCTCGACGCCACGATGAAGACCAACCTCTACGGCTACTTCTTCATGGCTCAGGCGGCGGTCGCCCACATGAAGCCCGGCTCAGCCATCGTGAACTCGGGCTCGGTCACCGGCCTGATGGGCAACAAGGACCTGCTGGACTATTCCACGACCAAGGGCGGCATCCACGCCTTCACCCGGTCGCTCGCCACCAACCTGATCCCGCGGGGCATTCGCGTGAACTGTGTGGCGCCGGGCCCGGTTTGGACCCCCCTCAATCCCAGTGACAAGGAAGCGGAAGACGTGGCGCAGTTTGGCGCGGACACCCCGATGGGCCGACCAGCCCAACCGGAGGAGATCGCGCCGGCCTATGTGTTTTTGGCCTCGCCGCAGCTCTCAAGCTACATTACTGGAGAAATCCTGCCGATCATCGGCGGATACGGCAGCCGCTGAGCGCGGCGGAAATCTACCTCGGGACGAGTTTATATGGCTAGCGGCACGGTCAAGTGGTTCAACGGCGCCAAAGGGTTCGGCTTCATTCAGCCGGACGAAGGCGGCCCTGATGTCTTCGTTCACGTCTCCGCAGTGGAGCGTGCAGGCCTGTACGGCCTGAACGAAGGCCAGACGGTTGAGTACGAAGTCGAGCAGGACCGTCGCTCCGGCAAGCTGTCGGCGGGCCAACTGAAGGTCACGGGTGAAGGCTCCGGCCCCGCACCCCGCGCCCCGCGCGGCGGCGGCGGCGGCGGCTTCGGCGGCGGTGATCGTGGCGGCTACGGCGGCGGCGACCGCGGTGGCTACGGCGGCGGCGGCGGCTACGGCGGTGGTGGCGGCGGCGGCTACGGCGGCGGCCGTGGCGGCGGCGGCGGCGGCGGCGCTGTCACCGGCACCGGCGAAGGCACCGTGAAGTGGTTCAACGCCACCAAGGGCTTCGGCTTCATCCAGCCGGACGCGGGCGGAGAGGACGTGTTCGTCCACATCTCTGCGATCGAGCGCTCGGGCCTGAACGCTCTCGATGAAGGCCAGCGCGTCTCCTACGACGTTCAGCCCGACCGCCGCACCGGTAAGGCCGCGGCCTCGAACCTGCGCGTCCTGGGCTAACAGGCGCCGCCCCGGCCGGCTGAGCTGGCCGGGGCGACTTCCTCTCCGTTGTCCTGCGCGCGCCTTCTGGCGGCCAGCGCAATCCGCCTCCGCAACGCGGGCGGACCCAGAGTCTCTGTCGTCCGCGCGTTGGAGGCGACGGGTATCGGCTTCCCCTGCACGCGGTGCTCCAGCTGCGCCGCGCGCCCTTCGCGCCGAGTGCGTCAGAACAGGTTCGCGCCCCTCACGCCGTCGAAGACGAACTGCACCGCAAGCGCGGACAGCACCACGCCGGACAGTCGCGCCACCACGTTCACGCCAGTCTCCCGCAAGAGACGCAGCAGCGGTTCGGTCAGAACCATCGCCAGCCAGGTCAGCGCCAGGCAGGCCGCCACGCTGCCCAGCACCACGCCAGACCGGACAAGATCGCCCTCGGCGCGGCTCATCAGCAGCACCGCCGCCGTCAAACCGCCGGGGCCGGCGATAAGGGGGAAGGCCAGCGGGAACACGGCGATGTCCCCGGGACGCTCCGCCTCCCGTTCCTCGCGGGGCGTGATCGAAGATAGGCCGGTTGGGTGAGCGAAGATGAGGTCGATCGACAGGAGCATCAGCAGGATCCCGCCGGCCACCCGGAAGGCGTCCATCGACACGTGCAGCGCGCGGAGCAGCGGCGCGCCGAACAGGGTGAAGACCAGCAGCACGGCGCCGGCGATCAGCACCGATCGCCCCGCCAGGGCGACGCGTTCATGACGATGGACGCCGGAGGTCAGCCCTCCGAACACTGCGGCGGTCTCAAGCGGGCCGATGGCCACGAACAGCGTCACAAAGGCCGAAAGGATGTGTTCGCTCAAGCTCATGCTCGAACCATGAAAAGGCCGCGGCCAGTGACCTGACCGCGGCGAGGTTCAGTGGCTCCGCCTAAGCGGCGTCAGCTCAGCTTTTGGATCGGGATGCGCTTAGCCTGCTCCCGCGCCCGCGGGTTCTTCGGCAGGACTACGGTCAGCACTCCGTTCTTGAAGGCCGCCGCGACCTTGTCGGCGTCGACGTCGTCGGCCAGCGGGATGGTCCGGCTGAACCGGCCGTGGAAGCGCTCGGCGTAGTATCGGCCGCCTTCCCGCTCTTCCCGTTCATTGCGCTTCTCGCCGCTCAGCGTCAGAGCGTTGTCGCGCAGTGTCAGTTCGACGTCCTTCTCTTCGAGGCCAGGCAACTCCGCCGTCACCTTGTACTCAGTGTCCGTCTCGGCCACGTCCACGTGCGGCCAAGTCGAGCGCCCGAAGAGCGAAGGCGAGTCGAAGCCCCGCCAAAAGTCGTCGAAAACGCGGTTCATCTCCCTCTGCAGGTCCACAAACGGGCTCGCCTGCTCCACGCGAGGGGCCAGGCTGCGTTCCCCGTTGCGGCTCCAGGGGATCAGGTCACGAACGTTCATCGCCAATCTCCCTTGATGCTGGGGTTGATGCGGGAGCAAGCCGCTTTAGGCGCCCGCTGCTCGCGGGTGTCCTCGATGCGGTTCTGATTGTCCGCCTGCTCCAGGCGCGACACGGCCGAGCCCGTGGCGATCTCGATGCGCCGCGGCTTCAGCGCTTCGGGGACCTCGCGCACGAGATCGATCGACAGCACGCCGTCCTCGTAGCGAGCGTCCTTCACCCGCACGTGGTCGGCGAGATCGAAACGACGTTCGAAGGCGCGCGCCGCGATGCCGTGATGGAGGTAGCGCCGCTCACGCTCGCTGTTGTCATCGCCACGGCGGCCGCTCACGACCAGCAGGTTGGGAAGGCTGGTGACGTCCAGCTCCTCCGGCCTGAAGCCCGCGACGGCCAGGCTGATCCGATAGGCGTCCTCGCCCGTCTTCTCGATGTCGTACGGCGGATACGCCGACGAAGTGTCGACCCGCGTCGCGTTCTCGAGCAGGTCGTTGATCCGGTCCAGGCCAATGAAGGACCGGTACAGCGGTGACATATTCTCCAGTCTCATAGCCATATCCTCACAGAGCAACATGGGTACGAGAGGTCGTCCGAGGAGCCCTCGGGCGCCCTCTGGAAACCGGGCCCTCAGCGGCGCCCGGCGGATGGGAATCTGGAAATTAGGTCAACGATTTCAACAGGTGCCCACAAAATTTTTATGCGGCCGTCCGCTCCCAGCCGCCGCCCAACGCCTTGAAGAGGCTGATCTGAAGGCTCACCACCTGCGCGTCGGCCTGAGCCGCCTGCGCCTCGGTGGCCGCCAGCGTCCGCTCCGCGTCCAACACGGTGAGGAAGCTGTCCACACCGGCGTCGAAACGCAGCCGGGCCAGACGCGCGGCCTCCGCGCTGCGCTCTCGGGCGACGGCCAGGGCGCGACGACGCTCCAGCGCGTTGGCGTAGGCCGACAGGGACGTCTCCACCTCCTGCAGGGCGTTCAGCACCACTCCGTCGAAGCGCGCGAGCGCCGCCTCGCCTCCGGCTTCCGCCGCTGCGATGCGAGCCCGCGCCGCTACGATGTTGGGGAAGCTCCACGAGATCAGCGGCCCAACGCCGAAGCTGACCGAGCGGTCGCTGCCGAGGTCGCCTGCGTCCAGCGCGGTCGATGCGACCGAGCCGCCGAGGCTGATGCTCGGATACAGGGCAGCCGTCGCCACGCCCACACGCGCCGCAGCGCCCGCCACTTGGCTCTCCGCCTGGCGGATGTCGGGTCGGCGGGCGATCAGCCCGGCGCCGTCGCCGATGGGGATGGCGGATTCCAGCCGCGGCGCCGTCTGGCACTCCCGTGCCTGCCGGCTCGCCTCCGACGGCGTAACGCCCGTCAAGGTCGCCAGGCGGAACAGCGCCTCGTCACGGCCGGCGACCAGCGGCGGCAGGGTGGCGCGGGTGGACTCCAGCTGAGCGGCCGCCCGCGCCTGATCCAGCCCGGTTCCGCGGCCAGCCGAGAGCAATGTGCGGGTCAGGTCCAGAGTGCGCTGCTGCAGGGCGATGGTGCGCTCCGCCACCGCGATCTGGGCGTTGGCCGAGCAAGCGTCGGCGTAGGCCCGCGCCGTCTCCGCCGCGACCGAGACCCGCACCACGTCGCGCGCGGCTTCCTGCGCGGCTGCATCCGCCCGCGCGGCGGCGATGGTGTTCCGGACGCGGCCGAAAAGGTCGATCTCGTAGGAGACGTCCAGGCCCACGCTGTAGGTCTCGCCTTCCTCGAGCGCTCCGACCGCGCCCGGGGTGGTCGTCGCTGCGGGACGCCCATAGCTGGCCGAGGCCGATGTGTTCGTGGACGGCAGCCGAAGCGAGCGCGCTTCGGAGAGAGAGGCGCGCACCTGGCGCAGGGTGGCCTCGGCCACGGCGAGATCGCGATTGCGGCTCAAGGCCTGCTCCACCAGCCCGTCCAGCGCCGGGTCGGCATACAGGCGCCACCAATCGGCGGGCGGAGCGTCGGCCGTGTAGGGTCCGGTGGAGGCGCCTACGAAGGCGCCCTGCCCCGCTGCGGGCGCGGTGGGCCGCAGGTCTGGCGCGGTGGCGCAGGCGGCGAGCAGCGCGGCGGCCGCCGTCGTCGCGATCAGGGTTATGGGTTTCATTGCGGGTTGATCCCTTCGCGCAGCGCCGGCGTCGGGCCGTCCAGCGGATCGTGCGCTGTGCCGCCGTATGTGGTCGGGTACTCCCGCTCCTTCGCCGGGGGCTTGGGCAGGCGCGCGGAGAGGCCGCGGCAAACCACGTAGAACACCGGCGTGAAGATCAGGCCGAACAGGGTCACCCCGATCATGCCGAAGAACACGGCCGTGCCCAGCGCCTGCCTCATCTCCGCCCCTGGCCCGGTCGCGATGGCCAGCGGCAGCACGCCCAGGATGAAGGCGAACGAGGTCATCAGGATCGGCCGCAAACGGGTGCGCGCCGCGCTGACCGCCGCATCGAACCGGTTCATGCCCTGGTTCTCCTCGGCCTGCTTGGCGAACTCCACGATCAGGATGGCGTTTTTGGCGGCCAGCGCCACGAGCACCACCAGGCCCACCTGGGTCAGGATGTTGTTGTCCTGGCCTCTCAGGTTCACCCCGACCATCGCCGCCAGGATGCACATGGGCACGATCAGGATGACGGCCAGCGGCAGGGTCACCGCCTCGTACTGCGCCGCCAGCACCAGAAAGACGAACACGACGGCCATGAGGAAGACGAGCGCGCCCGCGTTGCCCGCGCTCTTCTCCTGCAGCGCCAACTCGGTCCACTCGTAGGAGAAGCCCTGCGGCAAGGTCTTCGCCGCCAACTGCTCCATTGACGCGAGCGCCTGCCCGGAGGACACGCCCGGCGCCGCGGACCCCTGCAGCTCAGCCGCGGGGAACAGGTTGTAGCGGACCACCCGCGCCGGGCCGGAGTCGTCCTTCAGCGTCGCCACCGACGACAGGGGCACCATCCCCCCGGTCGCCGAGCGGACCTTCAGGGCGCCGATGTCGGCCAGGTCGTCGCGATAGGCGGGCTCCGCCTGCGCGGTCACCCGGAACGTGCGGCCCAGCAGGTTGAAGTCGTTGATGTAGGCTGAGCCGAGATAAACGCCGAGCGTGTCGAACACCTGCCCCGGTTGGACTCCCAGGATCTGCGCCTTGTCGCGGTCGACGTCGGCCGTGATCCGAGGCGAGCCGGTGTTGTAGAGCGAGAAGACCCCGCTCACGTCCTGCACCTGCTGCGCGCCGCCCATCATGGCCATGGTCGCGCCCTCGAGGGCCCGATAACCCGCGCCGGACCGGTCCTGCACCATCATCTTGAAGCCGCCTCCGGCGCCCAGGCCCGGCACCGCGGGCGGAGCGATGATCAGGACGTTGCCCTCCTGGATCGCGCCGCCCATGCGTTGACCGAGCGCAGCCGCCATGGCCTCCGCGCTCATCTCCTTGCCGCGCTCCTCCCAGTCGTTCAGGCGGATGAACATGGTCCCGGCGTTGGACGCAGCCGAGAAGCTGGAGCCGTCCAGGCCCGCCAGGGCGCCGACGTCACGAACGCCGGGAGTCGCCCGGGCGATCTGCTCCGCCCGGCGCAGCACCTCGTCCGTCCGCGCCAGCGACGCGCCAGGCGGCAATTGCACCACCCCGATCAGCACGCCCTGGTCCTGGTCGGGAATGAAGCCGGTCGGCGTGGCGGTCAGGCGCCAGCCGGTGAGACCGAGAAGCACGCCGTAGACGATGAGCACGAGTGCGCTGGTCCGCACCAGGCGCGCTGTGGTCCGGCCGTAGCGGTCCGACAGCCAGTCGAAGCCCTCGTTGAACTTGCGTCCCGCGATGCGCACAGGCTTCAGCCAGCGGGGGCCATGGTCTGTGTGGCCCGCCGTGTGGGGCTTCAGCAGCAGGGCCGCCAGGGAGGGCGACAGGGTCAGCGACACCAGCAGCGAGATCACCGACGCGGCGGCGATCGTCACGGCGAACTGACGGTAGAAGATTCCGGGAATGCCGGAGACGAAGGCCGTCGGGACGAACACAGCGACCAGGACCAGGCCGATCGCGATCAGGGCCCCCGACACCTCATCCATGGTGCGGTACGCCGCCTCTCGCGGCGTCAGCCCGTCGCGAATGTACCGCTCCACGTTCTCGACCACGACGATGGCGTCATCGACGACGATGCCCACCGCCAGCACCAGCCCGAACAACGACAGCGAATTGATCGAGTAGCCCAGCGCCAGCTGAACGGCGAAAGTGCCGACGAGGGCGATCGGGATCGCCACGATGGGAATGATCGCCGCGCGCCAGGTCTGCAGGAACACCAGCACGACGATGACCACCAGGACCACCGCTTCGAGCAAGGTGTGCTGCACCGACTCGACGGAGGCCGCCACGTACTCGGTCGGATTGTAGGGGATGGTGTATTCGACCCCCGGGGGGAAATCCTGCTTCGCCTCCTCCAGCGCGGCCATCACCCGGTCGGCCGTGGCCAGGGCGTTCGCCCCCGGCTGCTGCACGATGGCGAGCGCCACGCCGCGCCCCCCGCCGAAGTAGGCGCGGATAGAGTAGTCCTGGGAGCCGAGCTCCACGCGCGCCACGTCGCGCACGCGGGTGATGCGGCCGTCCGGGTCGGTCTTGATCACCACGTCCTGGAATTGCTGCGGATCGCTGAGGCGGCCCTGCACCTGCACGGGCAGCTGGAACGAGGCGGCGTTGGCGTCGAAGGGCGCCTGACCGATCGCGCCCGCGGCGACCTGCACGTTCTGGGTCCGCAGGGCGTTCACGATCTCGCCGGCGGTCAGGTTGCGGGCGGCCGCCTTGTTCGGATCGATCCAGATCCGCATGGCGTAGTTTCCGCCGCCGAACACATTGACCCCACCGACGCCCTCCAGGCGCAGAAGGCGGTCGCGCAGCACGGAGTTGGCGTAGTTGCCGACGTAATCGACATCGAGGTTCGGGTCGGTCGAACGCAGCGCCGCGATCAACAGAAAGCCCGTCGCAGCCTTGTTCACGGTCACGCCGATCTGGCGCACGGACTCCGGCAGGCGCGGCTCGGCTAGCGCCACCCGGTTCTGCACCAGCACCTGGGCGGCATCGAGGTCGGTCCCCGGCTGGAAGGCGACGGTGATCGACACCGCGCCGTCCGAAGTCGAGGACGACGTCATGTAGAGCATGCCTTCGACGCCGTTGATCTCCTGCTCAAGCGGAGCGGAGACGGTCTCGGCCATCGTCTCTGCCGAGGCGCCCGGATAGGCGGCGCGGATGTTGATCGTTGGCGGCGCGATCTCCGGGTACTGCGACAGCGGCAGCAGCGGATAGGCGAAGGCGCCGATCAGGGTGATGAACACCGCGATCACCGCGGCGAAGATCGGCCGGTCGATGAAGAAGCGCGAAAGACGCATGGGACTGGTGGGACCTTCCGGCCTTACTTGGCCGCCGGCAGGGCGCCGACTGGGGTGGCGGTGGACGCCGGCGGTGCGCTGGTCACCGGCTGAGACTGGGTCTCGGCCCCGGGCCGGCGGCTGATGGTCGTCGCTTGCGGCGTCACCTTTTGGCCGGGCCGCGCGCGCAGCACGCCGTTGACGATGACGCGCTCGTTGGCGCCCAGGCCGTTGCGGATCACCCTCAGGCCCCCGCTCAAGGGGCCGAGCTCCACCGGCCGCGCCGCCACCGTGCCGTCCTGCGCTACGACGTAGACCACCTTGCGGGCTGCGTCGGTCACGATCGCGGCCTCAGGGACCAGCATGGCGCGATAGGCGCCGGAGCCCTCCACCCGCGCATGGCCGAACATGCCGGGCTTCAGGAAGCCCCCATTGTTCTGCACCAGCGCACGCATCCGCACCGCGCCCGAGCTCGGGTCGATCGCGTTGTCGGAAAAATCGAGCACGCCGGCCCAGCGGTAGTCCGCCTCGTCCTGCAGACGCACGCGGACCTGGGCGGCGCCGCCGGCCCGCTGCTGCCGCTGGTACTTCAGCAGCTGAGCCTCGGAGGCTTCGAACGCGAAGTGGATCGGGTCGCTGGCGACGATGGTGGTCAGCACGTCCGCCTGCGAGCTGCCGCCGGCGACCAGGTTGCCCGGGTCGACCCGCCGCTCGGACACCACCCCCGAGATCGGCGCCGTGACGCGCGTGAACTCAAGGTCGAGCTGTCGCGCTCGAACACCGGCCTGCGCCGCCTGCAAGGCGGTGCGCTGCTGCGCCACCGCCGCACGGCGGGTCTCGAACTCTTCCTGCGACACGGCCTGGGCCGACAGTAGCGTCTGCGCCCGCGCCAGCTCGCTTTCGGCCAGCTGGAGCGCCGCCTGCACCTGGGCCGCCTGAGCCTGCGCCGCGGCCAGCGCCGCCTGGGCGGGGCGCGGATCGAGCGTGAAGAGCAGCTGGCCCTTGCGGACATACTGCCCTTCGCGGAAGGCGGCCGTCTGCAGGAAACCGCCGACGCGGGCCCGCACCTCCACCTGCTGCGGCGCCTCGAAGCGGCCCACGAAGTCGTCCCAGTCGACCACCTGCTCCACCAGCGGCGTGGCGACCGAAACCGGCGGCGCGCCCGGGCCTTGGGGCGCTTGCGCGCCTTTCCCGCAGGCGGATAGCGCGAAGACGCTCAGGGCGACGCTTGCTGCTGCTCCACCCCAGACTGGAGCGAGACGCCGGCGGATCATCATGGGACCTCAGTGCACGGAGAGGCGCGGCCGATACGTGCCGACCGCGCTATGTCATCAGGCGATGACTTCTACTCCGGGACGGGGTATGGATGTCAACAGCCGATGACAACCTTTTCCCGCCAAAGCTTCCGCTCATGACCGACAGCCCTGTCCGGGCCCGCAACGCCGCGGCCACCCGAGCCGCTCTCCTGACGGCCGCCCGTCGCCATTTCGCACGGGAGAGCTACGACAATGTCGGCATGCGCGGCATCGCCCGTGACGCAGGGGTCGATGCGGCCCTGGTCAGCCGATACTTCGGTTCGAAGGAGGACCTCTTCGCCGAGGCGCTCGCCGCTTCGGGCGACGCCCGCGAGCTGTTCGAGGGGGACCCGACCGGGTTCGGCGCGCGCGTCGCCTACATGCTGGTGCATGAGCCGCAGAACGACCAGAAGCTCGAGGGCCTGCTGATGATGCTGCATTCGGCCTCCTCGCCGAAGGCCGCCGAAGTCGTTCGCCGATCGATCCGCCAGCGCTTCCATGATCCCTTCGCCGCCTGGCTTGGCGGCGAGGACGCGCAGGTCCGGGTCCGGCTGGCGGGCGCCATGATCATGGGTCTGGCGCTCAGCCGCGCCTTGACGGGCGACTACGAACTGGACGAGGCGGGCCGCGTCGTGCTGGCCCGCCGGGTCGAGGCCGTGATGAACGCGGCTGTCGCAGCCTGATAGCTCTTTGAGACCGAGCGTCCGCGTGTCGCAGCGGCCGGGCGCCCGTCGTTAACGTCGCCTTGTGGGCGGTTCGCTCATCCTCAGCCCCGATCTGATCGGGCGCAGAATGGCGACGCTTCCCACCCTCCTCTTCCAGCGCCTGCCTGCGGCGGTCGGCGCCGCTGCGGTGGCCGTCTGCGCCTTCTGCCTGGCGGCTTTGGCGGTGATGCTGACGCGGGAGGCCGACGGGGTCGCGCCGCTCTGGCCGGTCAACGCCGTATGGCTCATCGCGCTGATCCGGGCGCCGCGTCCGCGGTGGGCGTTCCTTCTGAGCGCCGGCACCACCGGCAACTTCGCCGCCTACCTCGTTTTCGGCGATCCGGCCGGCCAGGCGCTCGGATTGAGCTTCTGCAACGCGCTCGAGGTGTTGATCGCCGCCTGGGGGCTCACGCGCAGCGCCGGCGCCGCCGTGGACCTGGGCCGGCGCTACGACCTGGTGCAGTTCGTGCTCTTCAGCCTTTTGGGATCGGTCATCGGTACCGTTCTGTCTCTGGCCTGGCTGCCGGTCATGACCCTGCAGGAGGTCGCGACCGCCTTCACCGTGCGCACCCTGGCCCACGCGCTGGGCTTCACGGTCCTGGTTCCGGCCCTGCTGGCCCTTTCGTCAGGCCAAGCGGCTGTCCTGCCGAGACGACCGGGGCTGGCCGATCTCGCCTGCGCCCTCCTGCTGGCGGGCGTGCTCGCGGGCGTCTTCACCCAGACCCGCTATCCGCTCCTCTTCGCGGTGCCACCCGTGCTCCTGCTGCTGGCCTTCCGCTATGAGATGGCGGGCGCGGCGCTCGGCGTTCTCGTCACCGGCCTCGTGGCCATCGCAGCCACCGCGGCCGGGTTCGGCCCGACGGCGCTGATGCCCGTCCCCCTGACGGAGCGGATGCTCATCCTCCAGGTGTTCCTGGCCGTCTCAACCGCCGCCTCATTTCCTGTGGCCGCGGTGCTTGCCCACCGCCGCGCGCTCAGGGCCTCTGCAGCGCAAGCCTTGGAAGATGCGGTCGAGGCGCACGCCCTGGCGAAGGCCGCGCAGCTCCGCGCCGAGTTCGCCGAGCGGGTGGCCGGCGTAGGCTACTGGCGCGCCGACCTCGACTCTGGGGTCATGATTTGGTCCGACGAACTGAAGCGTATCGCGAACCTCGACGACGACGCGCCTCAAACCATCGAAGCTCTCAGCCAGGCGCTGCATCCGGATGATCGAGCCGCAAGCAGGGACCGGCTGCAAAGACTGCGCGAGGACGGGCAGGACTACACCGCGGAAGCGCGGATCCTGCTGCCCAGCGGCGCGACGCGCATGGTGGAGATCCGCACCGTCGCGGAGCGCGATGCCAAGGGAGCCGTGACGGTGATCTTCGGCACCATGGCGGACATCACCGAGCGCAAGGCCGCGCAGCAACAGATCGCGGACAGCGAGCGCCGGTACCGGTTGCTGGCCGACAACGCGACCGACATCATCGCCCGTTACACGCCCGGCGGGACCTTCACCTACCTGTCGGATGTCGTGGAAGGCGTGCTTGGCCGCTCGCCCGACAGCCTGATCGGCCGCACGACGGCCGAGATCGTCCACCCGGACGACCTGCCAGGCGTTCTCGACGCCTTTCGCGCCTATGTGGCGGCCGGGCCCCAGGCTCCGTCCCCGAGAATTGAGTACCGCGCCCTGCACGCCAACGGCGACCTCGTCTGGCTGGAAGCCTGTCCCCGCGCCAGTTGGGACGAGAACGGCGCCGTGGTGGAGTTCATCGACTTCGTTCGCGATATCAACGACCGCAAGCGCCTGGAGGCGGAGCTCACCGCCGCCCGCGCGGCGGCTGAGGCCGCCGCCCACGCCAAGGCCGAATTCTTGGCCAACATGAGCCACGAGCTACGCACGCCGCTGACCAGCGTCATCGGCTTCGCCGGCCTTCTTGCCGAGCAGGACGAGCTGCCGCCGACCGCCGCGCACTTCGTGAAGCGCATCAACGACGCGGGCAAGGCGCTGCACGCCGTGGTCAACGACGTGCTGGACTTCTCGAAGCTGGAATCGGGCCAGCTGGAGTTGGACCCCCACCCGTTCGACCTGGACGCTTTCGCCGCCGAGACGCTCGACCTGGTCTCCGTCCAGGCCCAAGCGAAGAAGCTCTCCCTTCACCTGGTGCGCGAACCGGGCGGGGCGTCCATGGTCGTGCAGGACAGCTCCCGGCTGCGGCAGGTCGTGCTCAACCTCCTGAGCAACGCCGTCAAGTTCACCGCCGAGGGCGAGGTCCGGATGATCGTCAGCCACAGCGGCGAAGGCGCCGCCGGCCGGCTGCGGATCGTGGTGTCCGACACCGGCGTCGGGATCCCGTCCGATCGCCGCGACATGCTCTTCCAGCGCTTCTCGCAGGTCGACGGCTCCATCGCTCGGGCCTACGGAGGCACGGGCCTGGGCTTGGCCATCTGCCGCGGGCTCGTCGACCTGATGGGCGGGCGCATGGGTGTGGAGAGCGTCGAGGGCCAGGGGTCCACCTTCTGGCTCGAGGCGCCCGCCCCGGCGGACGAGCGCATTGAACGCCCGGCGCCGACGGCGCAGGAGCGCCGATCAGGCAAGGCCGCCCACATTCTGGTCGTCGACGACACCTCCGCCACCCGCGACCTGCTCAGGACCGTGCTCGAGAGCCAGGGCCACGCGGTTTCCGAAGCCGCGTGCGGAAACTCCGCCGTGCGCGCGGCCATGGAGCGCCGCTACGACCTCATCCTGATGGACATCCAAATGCCGGGGATGGACGGAGTCGCGGCCGCCAAGGTCATCCGCGAGGCCGGCGGACTCAACGGTCGCACGCCCATCCTCGCTGTGACGGCCGACTCGCAGCCGGCGCGGACGGCGCGGCTACGGTCGGAGGGCATGCTCGAGGTGCTGTCCAAGCCGATCCGCCCGTACGAACTCAACGCCGCCCTTGACCGCTGGCTGCCTGGCCGCATCGAAGCCGAGGCGCAGGAGGGCGTCGATGCTGCATGAGCATGAATGGCGTCAGCCAGTCGTCGTCGCGGAGGACGATCCAGGCATCGCCGAGCTGATCTGCCTAAGGCTGGAGACAGCGGGCTTCCGCTGCGTGCGCGCCGCTGACGGCGGCGAGGCCTTGGATCGCATCTTCGAGGTGAAACCTGTCTTTGTGGTGCTGGATCTCGGCATGCCTCGGATAGACGGCTTCACCGTGCTGGAGGTGATGCGCAAGCACCCGCTGGTGCGTCACACCCCCGTGCTCGTGCTAACCGCCCGCCACGGCGTGGAAGACGTCCGGCGCGCGATCGCGCTTGGCGCCAACGACTACCTGGCCAAGCCGTTCGAGCCCAAGGCCTTGTACGCTCGCGTGACGCGCCTTCTGAGCAGCGAATCTCCCGGTCGCGCCCAGCCGACGTCGTCTCCCACGGCTCCGCCGCCGCCTGACACGATCGACCTCTAGGCCGGTATCGGCTGATCGAACAAGCCAGCCTGGTAGTCCCGGATGGCCTGCATGATCTCTTCGCGCGTGTTCATCACGAAGGGACCGTGGGCCACGATCGGCTCCCGGAAGGGCTCGGCGTGGCCGAACAGGACCACGGCCCGCCCCTCCCCCCCGGATAGCTCAACGGTGTCGCCGTCCGCGTTCAGCTCCACCAGGCGCCACTCCGGCGCAGGCTGTCCGGCGACCTCCACCGAGCCGCTCACGACGTAGAGGAACACGGTCCGCGAAGCTGCGACGGGGAAGCTCAGCTTCCCTCCGGATTCCAGGACGACCGTCGACATGAACATGTCCACGTGCGGTTCGACCGGTCCGCTTACGCCGCGCCAGCTGCCGGAAATCAGGCTGACGGTCGCCTTGCCGTCCTCGCTTCTCGCCTGCGGGATCTCGTCCGCCTGCAGGCCGACGTAACGCGGCGCCGTCATCTTCAGCCGCGCCGGCAGGTTCACCCACAGCTGCAGGATCTCCAGCGGCCCGCCCTGGCGCTTGAAGCTCTCGGGTGACAGCTCCGCGTGCACCAGCCCGCGCCCGGCCGTCATCCATTGGACTCCGCCCGCGCGGATCACGCTCTCGTGCCCGCCCGTGTCGGAGTGGGCAAGCTCCCCCTCCAGGATGAAGGTCACCGTTTCGAAACCGCGATGCGGATGCGGCCCGAACGGCAGGCCGCGGTTCCCAGGGGCGTAGGTCTGCGGCCCGTGGTGGTTCAGGAAAAGGAACGGATCCAGGTCCGGCAGGGCCGGTCCTGGCAGCGGCCGACGCGTCTGCAGGTCGGCGATGTCGTCGCGATACGCCTGGTGCAGGCGCTTGATGGTCCGGGCGGTCATGGCGGCGGGTCACCCATCCAGGACGAGGGAGAGGGCTCCTAGATAGGACGCCCGCCGCCAATCCGCACCCGTGCGGTTACCAATCGGGCCTACCTCAGGCCGCCAGCCGCTGCGCCCTCGAGCGCACCAGCGGCTTGGCCGCCTCACGCTCCACGATCAGGGCGCTTGCGAGCGCCTCCTGGCCGCTCCGGGTGGCGGCCTCGATGAGGGTGAGGTCGATGAGGTCGCGTTGAGCATGGCTGCCGCCAAAACGCGCGGAGATGTTGCGCATGGGCCGCAGCCGCTCCACCACGCTCCTGTAGTCGCCCTGCCCGAACGCGCGGATGGCCAGCATCAGCGGCAGGCCCACCTCCCGGGTGAAGTAAGCGTTGTCGCCGGGGCTCTCCATGACGACGGCCTGAACCTTCAGCACGGTCTCGGCCCAGTCGTTCCGGCCCGCGCCGACGAAGGCCATCATCGCGTGCGCGTCGTCGAACGCATACTGACCGAGCGGCCGTTTCTCATAGATGTCGGCCAGGGGGCGCCAGCGGTCGCCGACATCCGCGCCGCGGAGTTGCAGCCGCCACAGCATGGCCGCCGCATCGACCATGTCGAATCCGAAGTCGGACGGCTGGCCGTAGATTGGCCCATCAAACAGCTTCAACACCTCGTCCACCTCCCCGAGGCCAAGGTGGAAAAGGGCTAGGTGCCACCAGTTGTGCACCGCAAGCATGCTTTCCGGGACCCACTGGGTGTTCTCCTGGCGCATCCAGCGCACGCCCTCCGCGCGACGATCCTGCATCTCCAGCACATGGGCGACCGCGTGTTGGGCCCAGTTGTTGCGCGGCTCCAGGGCCACCGCTTCTCGGCCCATCACCTCCGCCCGCTCGTAGTGGCCGGTCTCCTCGAGCCCGAACGCGAGGAGACCGAGCACGGCGTGATACTCCGCGTCGTCCCTGGACCAGGCCGGCAGCGCCCGGGCGATCCGGTCGCGCAGCATGCGGCTGTCGCCCAGCAGAAAATCGCAAAGCTGTCCGGCGTGCAGCGCCAAGCTGTCCCGCGGCTCAGCGATGGAGACGTCCTCCATGATCCGCGCCGCCTGCCGGATCTCGCCCGCCACCAGCGCCTGCAGGGCAGCCACGTGTCCCTGCTCGCGCGCATTGGCCGGCAGTCCGCTCATCGCCTGCACGGCCGCGACGCCCATCGCCTGCGCCTCGCTGTTGGTGCCGACCAGCGTCATCCATGCCGCGAGGGCGTGCGCCATCACGAAGTCCGGGCTCTCGGCGATGGCCGCCTGCACGGCTCCGATGGCGTCGCCGGCGTAACAATGGTATGCGTGCAACGCCTGCGTGTAGTGTTCCGCGGCTTTAGCGGTGGCGCCGGACAGCTCGACGCCCTGTTGGTCCCTGATGGTCATTCCGATGCTCCTCGACTTGGGGCCGGATGGATATTCGGGAGGCCGGAGGGTCTCTAGCGGGCGTGTGGTTGGTTCCGGGACGGAGCACTTTCCGTACGGAGATCAGAGACTTGGTTGGTCTGGGGCAAGGGGGCGTCCGCTATGGCGGATGGCGCGTTCGACAAAACCGCACCTGAGGTGCAGTGCGACACCCGTTCCAAGGGCGAGCGGACGCGGGATCGCATCCTCGATCTCGCCTATGACAGCGTCATCCGCAAAGGCTTCGCCGCCACCTCCATCGAGGAGCTGGTCGAGGCCGCCGGCATCACCAAGAGCGGCTTCTTCTACCACTTCAAGGACAAGAGCGACCTCGCCCGCGGGCTGATCGAGCGGTACACCACCCGGAGCCGCTTCTTCCTCGAGGAGATGGAGCGGCGGGCGCGGGAGCTCAGCGACGACCCGCTGCACAGCTTCCTCATCTTCCTGAAGCTGTATGCCGAGGCCATGGAGACCCTAGTCGACGCGCATCCGGGCTGCTTCGTCGCCACCATCACCTTCCAGGACCAGGCCTACGACCGCGAGATGCGTGAGCTGAACACTCAGGGGGTGCTGACCTGGCGGCGCCGCTTCGCCGCATGGCTCGCCGAGATCGCAGCCGTCTATCCTCCCCGCGGGAAGGCCGCGACCGAAGACCTGGCTGACGCCATCCTAACCTTCACCTACGGGGGCATGACCCTGGCCAAGGCCTTGGGCGACGACCGCGCCATCAGCCGCCAAGCCCTCACCTTCCGCGAGACGATCCGGCTGCACTTCCAGCCGGCCTGAAGTCTGTTCAAGGCGCCGCGCGCGCGGGCGGGCCCAGGTAGGTGAGCGGGATCGGCGCGGTGGCCGCCACGATCTTCTGCACGACCACGTTGTCGTCCAGCCGCCAGATCTTGATCGTGTGCTTGCCCGCCGCGACGCCGGAAAAGCCGGCCTCGACCACCCGCGCGTTGTCCTCCACCGCCTTGTTCCATGCCGCCTGCTCCCGCAGCGTGGTGGAGGTGGGCGCCGGCAGCAGCTTGTCCACCAGGGTGATCATCGGCCGGTCGTCGATGGAGACGCCGATCCGCTGTGAGCCGCGGCCGGTCGTATCCAGCGTGGGCGACAGATACAGTTGCACCGTCAGGTCGCCCGCCTGCTTGATCTCGACGTCGTACTCCACCCGCACGGCGTCCGCTTCCGTCGTGGCGGGGCGGCCCTGCGGCAGGGTGACCACCGAGCCGACCGTTCGACCCAGATGCGGCACGGCCCGCCACTGCAGCCCCGCGCCGGCGACGCTGCGGCTGAAGTGCGGCGCCTCGATCGCGACCACCCCGTCCGGAGCGGCGTGGGGCTCAGCGAACCGGATCGGCTTCGGCTCGCCGCGGCCTTCCACCCGGCGCACCGCCGGCATCACGTCCTTGGGCGGCGACTGCCAGGAGGTGTAGCCGATCTTGGTCTGGCTCATCATTCCTTCCCACTTGCCGCCGTTTGCTGCGTGGTAGGCCTGGGCCAGCTCCGCGTCGCGCCGGAACGCCGCCTCCGCCTGGTCGGCGAACAGGTTGGCGCGAGGGTCGTTCGCGGCCGCCATCCGGCGGTTCCACGCCACGGCGTAGTAGAGGCGATAAAGGTTCGCCATCGCTGCGACCGGGTGCTCCACAATCTGCAGGTAGGCGTCGCGGTGGCTGGCGGGCAGCGTCGCCCGCACCCGCTGCATGTCACGCTCCAGCGCATCCCATTCGGCGACCATCAGGCCGAATTCGCCGCCGTCCAGCACCTCGCCGGCGGATTCACCCAGGCGGAAGCTGCCCGCATCGATCAGCTCGGGCTTACGGCGAGCCGAAAGCTTGCTGTAGCGGGTGATCAGCTCTCCGATCTCCTCCCCGCGCGTGGCGCCGAACGCACGTCGCGCCCAGGCCTCCGGATAGGCGGCGACCGCCTCGGCCGTCATCGCCTCGGGGTTCCAGGCCTGGTCCATGAAGAAGCTCAAGGGGAACTCCATGGGCTTGATGTCGCCCACGTTGACGATCCACAGCGCCCGAGCGCCGCGCTGGTAGCTGAGGTCCATCTGCTGCCAGGTTTTCTCGATCTGGGTGTTGTTCAGCCACTTGTAGTTCCGCGGCGCGCCCACGTAGTCGAAGTGATAGTAGACGCCGTAGCCGCCCTTGCGGTTCAGGTCTCCCGTCGGCAGCCGCCGCACCTGGCCCCAGTTGTCGTCGGCGAACAGCAGGGTCACGTCGTCCGGGACCTTCATCCCGCGGTCGTAGTAGTCCTGCACCTCCTTGTAGAGCGCCCAGATCTGCGGCGTCTCCTCGGCCGGGCGACCGGTCACCTCGGCCAGAATCTTCCGCTGGTCCGCCACGACCGCTTCCAACACGCCGATGGCGGTGCCCTCCTCCATCGCCTCGTCGCCGTCGCCCCGCATGCCGACCGTGACGACCGCCTCGTAGCCCTTGCCGTCACCCTTCGACATCATCCGCTCGATGCCGCCGCGCCAGAAGGCGCGCAGCTTCTCGGCGTTAGTGCGATAGTTCCACGGCCCGGCGTCCTTGACCCGGCTCCACTCGTCATGGGCCCGGGTCATCGGCTCGTGGTGAGAGGTCCCCATCACCACGCCCATGGCGTCGGCCAGCACCATGTTCTGCGGGTCGTCGGCGTTGAACGCGCGGGGCTGCCACATGGCGGGCCACAGGTAGTTGCCCTTCATTCGCAGCAGCAGCTCGAAGACATGGGCGTACATCTTGGAGTTCGCGCCGCCGAACTTCTTTTCGGCCCATGTGGTCAGGGCCGGGGCCTCATCGTTGATGAAGAAGCCCCGGTATTTCACCTTCGGCTGGTCCCGGCGCGATCCTGCGGTGACGTAGAGGTTCGCCCGCCTCTCCACCGGCACGTCCGCAAACCAGTGCCAGGGCGAGATCCCCATCTTCTCCGATAGGTCGTAAGCGCCAAAGACCGCCCCGCGCCGGTCCGACCCGACGATCACCAAGGCGCGGCGAACGTTCGGGAAGGGCCGCTCCACCACGACCTGGCGGAAGGCCTCCCACTGGCCGGCGAGGTCGTCCGCGTTCAGCTTGCCGCTGGCGACCAGGCCGTCGACGAGCGGGCTCTGCCCCCGCACGCCGATGATGACGACGTCGCCTCGCGCTGTGGCGGGATCGCTGATCCGAGCCGCTTGGCGACCGCTTACCCGCTGCAGATCCGCCGCGAAGCTGTCCGCCACGTGTCGCACCGCCGGGTCCGCTGACGCCTCCGCCAGCACCTGAACCGGCGCTCCGGAGCGGACGAGCGGCATCGAGCCCGCGGTCGCTCGCGTGCAGATGGAGACGGGCGTGTCGCACGCCTGCGCCGCCGTGCCGATCGCCAGAGTAAGAACAAGGGCCGCCAGCCCGAGCGCGTGCTTCATGATCTTTTCCACCCTGGAGCCGGCGAGCTCGGCGCTCGCTTCTTGCTTTCCATGGTAACGGTAACTTGCCTTTTGCCGATAAGGCAACCGCTCGCTAGCTCTGGCGGTCGAACGCCGTGAGGATCGGGCATGGACCGCCCTCGAAGCCCGCGCAGTGAGCCGCCAGGCGGCTCAGCGCATCGCGCGCCGTCTGCAGCTCTGCGATGCGCGCATCGAGGGCCGCCACCCGCGCCCGAGCGAGCTCGCGCGCGCGACGGCGATCGTCCCGAGCGTCGAGCTCCAGCAGCTCCGCGATCTCTTCCAGGGTGAAGCCCGCGGCTTGCGCGGAGCGAATAAAGCGCAGCCGCCGCACCTCAGCCTGTCCATATCGCCGGACGCCCCCGGCGGCGCCACCGGCCTGCGGCCGCGGCGGTTCGGGCATCAGACCGCGCCGCTGGTAGTAGCGCACCGTCTCCACGCCGACGCCCGCCGCCGCGGCCAGTGCGCCGATGGTCAACTCCGCCATCCCTTGACTCCGTACCATGGTACGGACCCTACATGGGTGTGGCGCATTCACCAGGAAAGCAGGCGCCGCCATGGACACCCAAACCGCTCGGACCGCCGTCCTCTATCGAATGGTCCTGCCCGACCACACCTGCCCCTATGGGCTCAAGGCGCTGGACCTCCTACGTCGCAAGGGCTTCACCGTCGAGGACCGGCCGCTGCGCACTCGCGCCGAGACGGACGCGTTCAAGGCCGAGCACGGAGTGAAGACCACGCCTCAAGTCTTCATCGGCGGCGAGCGGCGGCCGAGTGGTTCATCGGCTTCAGCATGTGTGTGCTCGCCATGCTGAAGCTCCAGGACATCGCGACCTTCTCGACCATGTTCCTGAACTACGACCTGCTCGCGCGGCGCTGGGTGCCCTACGCCACCCTTTATCCCTTCGCCGAAGGGGTGGCGGGCGTGCTGATGGTGGCGGGGGTCTTCACCTGGTTCTCGGCTCCGCTCGCGCTGTTCATCGGCGGCATCGGCGCGGTGTCGGTCTTCAAGGCCGTCTACATCGACAAGCGCCAGCTGAAATGCGCCTGCGTCGGCGGCTCGTCCAAGGTCCCGCTCGGGTTCGTCTCGCTCACGGAGAACCTGATGATGGTCGCCATGGCCGCGTGGATGCTGGCGATGACGGCGCATTAAGCTCGCTGCGCCGCCGCGCCGGCGGCGCGGACGTCAGCCTGCCGTGCGCTCCATCCAAGCGATCCCGAACGGCAGGATGTCAGCGGCCTCGACAAGCACTGAGGCCGCCTGCCCCACCGGGGCCTGCCGCCCCGCCCCCGTTTCAAGGTAGTCGGTGACGATCCGCTCGATGAAGTCGCCCGGCAGCGCCTCCACCACCGGGTCTGCGGTGTCGAACTCCTCGATCCACCGCCACTCCACGCCATCAGGCCCAGCAAACGGCGTCTCCTTGCGCAGCACGCGCTTGCCCGGCAGCCTCGCCAGGTGCTCGGCCAGGTGCATCAGCGTCATGGTGTCGAGCGGCGCGCCCAGCATCAGCACCTTGCCGCGGGCTTCTACGAGCCGGCCGAGCGGCCCCTCCGGTCCATAGCCGTAGTCCAGGGGATGATCCCGCGTCAGCTGCTCGGCCTTGGCGCCGAGGGCGGTCATAGAGGCGCCTGGGTTGCCGCTTCTGAAAGCGCCCGGCGTGGTGCGAATGAACTCCGGCAGCACCCCGTTCTCGCGCGCGCCTCGGGTCCGCCGCGGATCGAATGGCCACACGTGCGGGCGCCAGGCGCCCGGAACACGCCCTTGCGCGTCGGCGAAATCCTCCCAGGGCGCGTCCCAATCCAGGTAGGCCATGATCGTGCCATCGGAGCCCACCGCATCAAGCAGCGCCGCGATGATCGCGTCCGGTCCGCCCATCACCGGCCCCACCCGGCCGCACGCGGCGTGGACCATCACTGTATCTCCGGGCTCCAGGCCAAGAGCGCGCAACTCGGCGGTGAGGGAGGCGCGGGTCAGGAATGAGGCGGTCATATCGCGTCTGAATCTCGCCCTTCGCGCTTTGCAGGGCAACCCAGCCCCGCCGACGCGTCGCCGCCTCTCGGCGCATGTTCTCCAGCCGATCAAAGCTGCGAAAAGCGGCGTCGCTGACGCTGTCCTCAGTTGTGCTTTTGCAGCGGCAGGGTCGCGGCGCTTCGCGTGCGCCGGTTCAACCGCGATCATGCGCGCTCTCCGACGACAAAATAGAAACGGCGCCGGGTTCTCCCCGGCGCCGTCGTCTCCTCCCTTGAAGAGGCTGGAGGGGTCTTAAGCGGCCGCCTTCCAGTTCGGCTCCAGCGCCACATGCGGCGGGCAGGCCGCGATGACGGTGGTCTCGGCCACGCCCGCCAGCTCGTTGGCGAAGCTGTGGTTCACGTCGCGATGGTGGGCCTCGTCGGCGCGGACCACCTCGACCACGTCGCGCAGGGACGCGTCGGCGGGCAGGCCCCAGTACTTGATGGCGATCTCAGGCGCCGCCACGTTCGGGGAGCGGCCCTCGTCGATCTCGGCCAGGTAGTGGGTGTAGCTGATCACAGCCTCTTCCTCGAAGTATCCCACCACCCGGTGCGCGGTCTTGGAGGAGACCAGATAGAGGCCGAAGAAGAACAGGTAGAAGACCCACTGCACGGCCACGACCACAAAGCGCTCGAACAGGCTCGGCTTGCAGACCTCGATAAAGGTCATCAGGTGCATGCGCTCGTTTTCGGCTTCGTCGATCAGGGTCTTGATCCAGCCCTTGTCGTCCTCCATCCGGCGTAGGCACTTCAGGTGGGTCAGCGTGCCGCCGACCATGCCGGGAACGGCGGCGACGGTTTCGAGCACCACCGCCCGGTGGCCATAGCGCTTGGCGAAGAAGGTGTCGGCGCAGAAGCGCAGGGCCTTCACGAAGCCGTAGGCGATCCGGTCGGAAGCGCCCTTGGGACGATGGTGAACCGTCAGGTCGATGGCGGGGGCGTTCATGGCTCTGATCCTCAGGCTCTGCAGCTTCGCGGCAGGGCGCCGCGTTGAGGAGAGGAGTAGGCCCACCGCGGGCCCGCCAAAATTCGTGGATTGTCCTTACGGGGTTTCCCGTAGGTCGCCCCAGCCGACGACTGAGGTAGAACGGGCGCATGCCGCAGTCGGCCATCGACGCCTCTCTGAAGCGCCCCAACCTCATGCTGGGCCTCGCCATCGCCGTCGCGCTTTCGGCGTTCGGCCTCTTCGTGCGCCTGTGGCTTGGGCCCCTGCTCGGCGAACGCTCGACCTTCATCTTCCTGCTGCCGGCCGTGGTGCTGGCCTCCGCCTACGCCGGTCTGGCGCCCGGCGTGGTGGCCGCGGCGCTGGGGCTCGCGGGTGGCATGGTGGTGACGAGCCGGGCGGGCCCCATCATGACGGCCGACGTGATCAGCGCCGCCGTCTACGGACTCGTGTGCGCGTTCATCGTCACGGGGGGCGAGTGGTTCCAGCGCGCGCGGCGCCAAGCGGCCCGCATCAACCGCGACCTGATGGAGCGTGAGGCGCACCTCTCGTCGATCCTGGCCACCATCCCGGACGCCATGGTGGTGATCGACGAGCAAGGCCTGATCCGCTCGTTCAGCCCCACCGCTGAGCGCCTGTTCGGCTGGAGCGCAGCGGAGGTGACGGGCCGCAACGTCAGCCTGCTGATGCCGACACCCGACCGGGAGGCGCACGACGGCTACTTGGAGCGCTACTACCGTACCGGGGAGCCGCGCATCATCGGCAGGGGGCGAGTGGTCACCGGCGAGCGCAAGGACGGCTCCACCTTTCCGATGGAGCTGGCGGTCGGCGAGGTGCGCACCGGGGGCGCCCGCTTCTTCACCGGCTTCGTCCGCGACCTAACGGAGCGGCAGGAGGCGCAGGCGCGGCTGCACGAGCTGCAGTCGGAGCTGGTCCACATCTCCCGGCTGACCGCCATGGGCGAGATGGCGTCGGCGCTGGCACACGAGCTGAACCAGCCGCTGTCGGCCATCGCCAATTACCTGAAGGGATCCGTCCGGCTCCTGGCCAAGGCCGACCCGCCCACCGACCGGCTGAAGGACGCGCTGGACCGCGCCTCGGACCAGGCGCTGCGGGCGGGCGAGATCATCCGGCGCTTGCGCGACTTCGTCTCGCGCGGCGAGACGGAGCGCAGGCTCGAAAGCTTGCCGCAAATCATCCAGGAGGCCAGCGCCCTGGCGCTGGTCGGGGCCAAGGAGCATGGCGTCCGGGTTCGCGCCCGCTATGATCCGGCCGTGGACCGCGTGCTGGCGGACCGAGTGCAGATCCAGCAGGTGGCCCTGAATCTGATCCGCAACGCCATCGACGCCATGGTCGACACGCCGCGCCGCGAGCTCTCCATCATCGTCGAGGCGGGCTCCAACGGCATGGCGGAGGTGCGGGTCGTCGACACCGGCCCCGGCGTCGCGCCCGAGATCGCCGACCAGTTGTTCACGCCATTCGTCACCACCAAGGCGGCGGGCATGGGGGTGGGACTGTCGATCTCGCGCACCATCATCGAATCTCACGGCGGGCGGCTTTGGGCGGAGCCAACGCCGGGCGGCGGCGCCACCTTCCGCTTCACCCTGCCCGTCGTCGACAAGGAGGAGCTCACCGATGCGTGAAAGCGGGGTCATCCACGTCATCGATGACGATGCGGCCATGCGGGACTCGCTCGCCTTCCTGCTCGATACGGCGGACCTGCCGGTGCGGCTCTACGAGTCCGGCGTCGCTTTCCTGGAGGCGCTGCCAGGCATCGAGCCTGGCTGCATCCTGACGGACGTGCGCATGCCGGAGATCAGCGGCCTGGAGTTGGTCGGACGACTGAAGGCCATGGGCGTGCCGCACCCGATCGTGGTCATGACCGGCCATGCGGACGTGCCGCTCGCGATCGCCGCCATGAAAGCCGGCGTCTCGGATTTCATCGAGAAGCCGTTCGAGGACGAGGTGCTGCTGGCGGCGCTCCGCTCCGCCCTGGCCGAAGGTCAAGCCGAGCGGCATCGACGTGATGAGGTCGACTCCATCAAGGCCCGGCTCGACAGCCTGTCGCAGCGGGAGGCCGAGGTGCTGGAGGGACTGGTCGCCGGACACCCCAACAAGATCATCGCCGACGATCTCGGCATCTCACCTCGCACCGTCGAGGTCTATCGCGCCAACCTGATGACGAAGATGCAAGCCTCCAGCCTCTCGGAGCTTGTCCGGATGCGCCTGCTGATCGATCGCGCCTAAGGGCTTTCCCTTAAGCGAAGCTCCTGAATTTCACGTCGCTCGCGCTCGTGGCTTCCTCCCGCCATAGCTGAGGGAGCAAGCCCATGTCGTTCGAGACCGTCTACCTGGCCATGGTCGTGGCCGCCTTCTCCTCCTTCGCCGTCGCCCTGGGCGGCGTGTCGATTTGGAGCCAGCTGGAGGGCTAGTCCTCAAGGTCGCGCAGGTCGCGCCCGCGGGTCTCCCGCCCGAGCACCGCGATCAGCCCCAGCGCCAAGGCCGCCGGCACGGCGATCATCGCCGCGGCGGCCGCCAGGGGCGGGACCGCACCGGCCACGCTGAGCCCTTGGGCCATCAGGCCGCCCAGCTTGCTGCACCCGGCGATCCAGCCGGTGGCGCGCCCCCGGATCCGCAGCGGATAATTCTCGGCTGTATAGGGCAGGATGATCGAGATCACGCCCGACGCGCCGACGATCAGCATGGCCAGCGGCGCAACCGGATTGGAGAGGAACGGCAGGCCCATGCCCCGCAGCAGGAAGGCCACAAGTCCGAGCGTCATCACGCCCGTCATCAGCGCCAGGGACCACTTGGTGCTCCAGCGGCTGTAGAGCAGCACCGACACGGCGATCACGGGCGTCGCGATCAGCACGCTCTCTGCGATGAGCCGGCTGGAGGCTCCGACACTGCGGCCCTCGTCTGCGAGCGCGCCGGGCAACCACAGCAGCAGACCAAAATTCACGAAACCCCAGGCTAGGGCCGCCAGGGTGAGGGCGACGGTCACGCCCAGGTACTTCTTGTCCACCGGCGGCAGGTGGGAGTGGCTCTCGTGCGCCCTTTCCTCGCGCTCGGCGGGCGTGGTGCGCACCACCGCACCGAACTTGGCGAGCACCGCCTTCGCCTCGTCGCCGCGCCCCATCTGCTGCAGGAAGCGCGCCGACTCCGGCAGGAGCGGGCTAAGCAGGATGAGCGCCAGGCCCGTCGGCAGGTTCAGGAACCACATGATCCGCCAACCGAACACAGGCTGCAGAACGGCCGAAAGCATGCTGGCGACGAAGTAGCCGCCCACCGCGCCGACGCCGCCGACCAGAACGAGACTCCAGCCGCGGTGCTTGGTCGGCATGATCTCCGCCAGCAAGGCGTACACCACCGGCAACAGGCCGCCCGCCGCCGTGCCCATGAGGAAGCACATGGCGACGTTCCACCAGAAGTCAGGCATCGCGCCGCAGATGGAGGTGCCGATGAACATCACCGAGGAGAGAAGGATCGACGCGCGACGCCCGTAGATGTCGGCCAACGCGCCCCACACGAACGAGCCGATCACCGTTCCGGTGAGCGCCGACAGCGGCAGCCAGGCGACCATCTCGCGCCCGACGCCATATTCGTCCCGCATCCCGGGCGTGACGAATCCCAGGCTCGCCGGCTTCATAATGTCGATGATCAGCGCGATGGCGAGCAGCACGCACATGCCCCAATGCGCCTTAGTCAGCGGCGCGTCCTCGGGCGGGGCGATGGTCTCGATCTGCCGATGATGGGTGTCGAGAGGCTTGGGCAGCAGGCCGTACGCCGCCAGGGCGCTGCCGATCAGGATCAGCGCCATGCCCCAGTACATGCCCGGGTCCATGACCATGCCCACCAGGACCCAGTCCATGTGCCGGGCCATCCAGTACATGGGCAGGTGCAGCAGCACGCCGACGGTGACGACGAGGCACCCCAGCCAGAAGGCCCAGGCGTTCTTCCGCTCCCCCGACAGCGACAGGACTTTCAGCACGATCGTTCACGCCCCCTTCGACGTGGCGACAGCGCTAGCATGATCCGCGGGCGTCCCACAGCGGGCGGGCCAGCGCCGGAGCGCTCCGCTATAGAGGCTCAATGAGCCGCCTCTCCCACTCTACCGCCGCTGCTGCCCGGACAGCCTGAGGTGTTCGGCGTCGAAACCGAGATTCTGGCCACGCTTTTCGTCGTGGCGCTCGTCGCCGGGACGGTGGACGCCATCGCCGGCGGCGGCGGTCTTCTGACGGTTCCGGCCCTGCTGCTGGCGGGCGTCGACCCGGTCACCGCCATCGGCACCAACAAAATCCAGTCCGTCGCCGGCACCGCCTCCTCAACCCTGGCCTACGCTCGACGCGGTCTGATCCATTGGCCTTCCGCTTGGCCCGTGGCCTTGGCGGCGGGGCTGGGCTCAGTCGGCGGGGCGCTGTGCGTGCGGCTGCTGCGGCCCGAGCTCCTGAGCGCGCTCGTGCCCGTGCTCCTGGTGGCCGTCGCCATCTATTTCGTCACCGCCAAGCGCATGGGCGACGAGGATGTCCACCACCGCATGCCCCCGTCCGCCTTCGCCCTGACCGCCGCGCCGCTGGTCGGCTTCTACGATGGGGTGTTCGGGCCAGGGGCTGGCGCCTTCTACGTCGTCGCTTTCGTCACGCTGCTCGGCTACGGCGCGTTGAAGGCGACCGCCCACACCAAGCTGGCCAACGTCTCCAGCAACGTCGGCAGCCTGTCGGTCTTCATCGTCTCTGGCGCAGTCTCCTGGCCGATCGGGCTGGCGATGGCGTGCGGCAGCATGATCGGCGCGCAGATCGGGTCGCGCCTCGCCATGCGGGTGGGCTCGCGCCTGATCCGGCCGCTGCTGGTGGTGATCTGCTGCGCCATGGCGATCCGGCTGCTGAGCGATCCGGACAACCCGCTCCGGCATGCCGTCTCCGGCCTGCTCAGCTAGTCGGCCCTGACCTCGTCGCCGATCCGCACAAGTCCGCCCTCCAGCACCCGGGCGGTGATCCCGCCGTGCCCGCGCACGGCGTTGTAGCCGCCGACGCCAAGGATCTCCTCCATGCGGGAGCAAGGGTGGCACTCACCGGTCATCTCCAGCAGCGCCTCGCCCACGCGAAACGGCCGCCCCTTGAGCGCACGCAGGTTGATCCCCTCGACGACCAGGTTGCGCCGCAGCTCTTCGGGCGTCACCCCAGCCGCCCCCAGGTAGCTGGCTATAGCCAGCAGGTCCTCCGCCTGGATCACCGTCACCTGGCGCTTGGCGGCGCCGTGACTCTTGTACCTGTCGCCGACGAGGCCCTTCCCAACGACGAGCTCCACCGCTTCCAGCGGCGTCATCGCCGCACGGTGCGCGGGCCGCACGCCGATCCACCGCACGCGCCCGGGCCGCATCGGAGCGGCCATGAGGCGTGCGAGCGGCGAGGACGGGTTCAGCAAGAGACCTCCGGTTCAGCCGGTCAGGAAGGAGTACGCGCCCGGTCCCGAAGTTCCCGCGCGCTTGAGAACCCTCTGTTCACGCGATTCTGCCAAGCTTCAGGCAGCGGAGCGCTGACTCCGACCTGAGGGAAGGCTTTCATGGCCGAGCAGCGCACGTCGCAGCACGACCTGTCACAGACCGACACCTATTTCCGCGCCCTGGCGGCCGCCAGCCCGGACGCCGTCTCGGTGCTGGATTGCGACGGCGTGGTCTGCTTCGCCAATACGCGGGCGCTCGAGGCCACGGACCGGGCCGCCCTCTTGGGCCGGCCTTGGCTCGAGCTCTGGGAGGAGGAGCACCGGGGTGAGATCGGGCGCCTGCTCGAGGTGGCCCGCCGCGGCGGCACGGCCCGTACCCGCACCTTCCGCGCAACACCCGAAGGGGGCACGCAGTGGTGGGACACCATTGTCACTCCCGTGAACCGGGATGGTCAGGTGGTCAGCCTGATCGCCACGTCCCGCGATGTGACCGCCCAGATCGAGGCGCAGTCCATCCTCGACACCGTCATCGAATACGTGCCCGCCGTCCTGTTCGCGAAGGACGCGCGCGACGGCCGCTTCGTGCTGCTGAACCGCGCCGCCGAGGAGTACTTCGGCATGTCCAAGGACGAGATGCTGGGCCGCACTTCGGCTGAGCTGTTCTCGCCCGAACGCGCCGCCATCATGGCCGAAGCCGATGGCGACGTGGTGCGGACCGGCCGTGTCTACGTTCGCGAACAGTCGATAGACATCCCGTTCGAAGGTGAGCGTGTCTTCAAGACGCGGGTGATGGCCACCTTCGGCGACGAGGGGGCCCGACACCTGATCGGCGTCGCCGAGGACGTCACCGACGAGCGCGCCGCCGCCGAGGCGCTGAAAGCCGCCGCCGAGCGCGCCGAGACCGCCAACCGTTCCAAGAGCGAGTTTCTGGCCAATATGAGCCACGAGATCCGCACGCCCCTGAACGGTGTGGTCGCGGTCGCGGACGTGCTGGCGCGGACCAGGCTGGACGAGCGGCAGCGAGAGATGGTGGAGATCGTCCGCTCTTCGGGCGTGACGCTCGAGCGGCTCCTTTCGGACGTGCTTGACCTCGCCCGCATCGAGTCCGGCGCCATCGAAATCCAGCGCGAGCCCTTCCACCTGGGCGACGCCGTGCGCGGGGTCGCCGGACTGATGGCGATGCGCGCTCAAGAGAAGGGCGTCGCCCTGAACGTGCAGATCGCGCCGGAGGCGGAGGTCCGGGTCATCGGCGACATCGTCCGCTTCAAGCAGATCCTGACGAACCTGACGTCGAACGCGGTGAAGTTCACCGAGCGCGGCGAGGTGCGCATCGGCGTCGAGCTCCAGGAGGACCAGGAGGACGGACCGACATTCCGCCTCTGGGTGCGCGACACTGGCGTCGGCTTTGATCCCGCCGGGAAGGACCGTGTGTTCGGCCGGTTTCAGCAGGCTGATGGCTCCATCACGCGCCGGTTCGGAGGAACAGGTCTTGGCCTCGCCATCTCCCGTCAGCTGGCGGAGCTCATGGGCGGAACGCTCGAGTGCGACTCTGAGCTTGGCCGCGGCTCCATCTTCTGGGTCACCCTGCCGCTGCCTGCAGCCGAAGCGGAGGTCGGGCCGGCAGGCGCGGTGGAGGCGACCTACGGGGAAGCGACCGTCAGCGATCGCGCGATGCGCATCCTGGTGGCGGACGACCACCCGACGAACCGTAAGATCGTCGAGCTGATCCTGGCGCCGCTCGGCGTCGAGCTGGTCTCGGTCGAAGACGGAAGTCAGGCGCTGGAGGCGTTCGGGGCCGGGACATTCGACGCGGTGCTGATGGACATGCAGATGCCGGTCATGGACGGGCTTACCGCGACACGCGAGATCCGTCGCCGCGAGCGTGAATCGGGCCTCCGGCCGACCCCTGTGTTCATGCTGACAGCGAACGCTCTACCGGAGCACCTCGAAGCCAGTCGCGCGGCGGGCGCCGACCGGCATATGACGAAGCCGATCACAGCCGAGAAACTGGTTCAGGCCCTGCTGGAACTAGCCGACTCCGTCGCCCGGGCAGCCTGACGAAGTCTTGGCCGAAGATTACGGCTCCGTTGCTACATATTGACCTTGTGTCGGAAGGCTGACTTACCCTGGGATAGCAGCGGTATAGATGGAGGGCCTCTTCAACGGGGCGTCCATGGTGGCCTACCGCTTCTTCATTCTCGACCGCACGAACCACTTCCGTGGCGCTGAAGTGATCGAAGCGCCTCATGACGAAGCGGCGTGCGCCCAGGCGAAGGCCCTGCACGAGGAGCTCGGCGTGCCAGGTTTTGAACTCTGGCAGGGCGCTCGCCCAGTGACCCGGTGCACGGCCGCTCCTCTGGGTATCGCTACCCGCGCTTGAGGTCGATCAGCGCCAGATCCGCTTGGCTTTCAAGCTGCTGGGCGAAGAGTATCCGCTCCGTGCCGGCTTGAACGGCGATCGCGGGTGCGCCGTAGAGGGTGGGCAGATCCCTTATGCGCCGCAGAGGCTGCCCCCAGGGCGCGAACGATAGCCCGGCGCGTCGATTGCGCTCGGCCCGGGACAGGTAGACGCCCTCGGGCCGCACCAGCCACACATCTTCCGGCTCGATGGTCGGAGCGCCCGAAATGAGGGAGGCGCGCCCGCGTTCGAGATCAAGCGCCCAAAGTCGCCCGTCCCCTTGCTTCACGCCGTAGAAGCGCCCCTCCCCGTCGGCACGAAGGGCGCGCCAGCCGCCACCCAGCGACGTCAGGACCTGCGGCGTCGCAGAACCACTGAGAGGCAGCCGCACTGGCGCGAAGCCGTCGCCCTGGCGGTGCAGGTAGATCAGGGCGCGACCGTCAGCTGTGAACCAGACGTCTCGCTTGTCGCCGCTGACGTGGGTCAGGCGGCGCAACCCCGCCCCGTCACGGCTGACCGTATAAATCTCGGCGTTGCGGTCTCTGACCGCCACGAACGCGATCCGCTGCCCGTCCGGTGACCAGCGCGGCCCATGCACGTAGCTGGAGCGGAAATCGGTCAGGCGAGTCGGCGCGCCCGCCGGCGTTCGCACCCACACCTCCGGAGCACCCGTCGGCGTCGAGATGTAGGCCACCGCCCCGTCAGCAGCGATGTCGGGGTCCCAATCGTCAGCGGTCGTGGCCGTGATCGGCCGGGCGGAGCCGTCAGCCTCAAGCCAGGCGAGATTGGTGCGGTTCGCCTGCACTTCGACCGCCAGGTGGTTGCGGGCGTCCGCGCTCATGCGGCTGAAGGTGGAGGCGCCCAGGCTCACCCGGCGCGGCTCGCGCCCGCCCCGAGTGTCGACGATCCACAGGCCGAAGTCGCCGCCGCGGTTCGAGGCGAAGAAGACGTGACGGCTGTCCGAGGCCCAGGTGGACCCATGCGCCTTCCAGCCGTCGGCGGTCAGTGCCCGCTCGCCTCCGACCGGCATCCGGTTGCGCAGGTCGAGCACGAACAGATCGTCGATGCCGTGAGACATGGTGCGGCGGAACAGCAACCGGCGTCCATCGGGCGACACGGCGGGATCAGAGTCGCCATAGGTGACCGATGACGGCGATGTGACATCGCGAACCTGGCCTGTCTCGACGTCCAGCGCCCGGATCCGTCGCACGGCGTTGTCCGTCGGCTGGTCGGAGAAGAGCACGGTCCGCTCGTCCAGCCAGCTCAGCCGCGTGGTCGTCGAGACCGAGCAGCGCCCTGCCGTGCGCGCCGCGCCGCTCGGAATGGCCATCACCTGGATCAGGCAGGGGCCAGGAGTGCGCCGGACGAAGGCGATGCGATCCTGTCCGGGTGACCAGGCCGGGGACATGTCGTCGGCTGGGTCGTTCGTCAGGCGTACGGGCGCCCCCTGGTCTACGCCGCGTAGGTACAGCTCGCGCTCGTCCTCGCCATCCGGCTTGGCGGCGTAGACCAGAAGCCGACCGTCCAGGCTGATGGTCGGGTGAGTCTCCAGCCCCGGCTCGGAAGTCAGGGGGCGGATCGCTTCGGCGGTCCAGGTGGCGGGGCGCGAGGAGATCGCCCATGCGCCCCCGGCCAATGCGGCCAACGCCCCGACGCCTGCTGCGATCATGAGGCGCCTGGGGCGTCCCTTTGCGGACCCGGTCCGCGCTGGCGTAGCGCCGTCAGCCGCGGTCGCGGACGCGACAGCGTGGGCGAACTCATCCGCCACAATCGGAACCGCTGGCACGACGGGGAGCAGGCGCAGGCGGTAGCCGATCTTCGCGATCGTATCGACCCGGGCGCGCGGCTCCGGCGCCAGGGCCTTGCGCACCCGGGCCACGCAGCGGTTCAGCGCGCCTTCGGTGACGATGCGCCCCTCCCAGCATCGCTCGATCATTTCGTCACGGCTGACGGGTTCGCCGCGGGCGCGCACCAGCGCCACCAGCACCTGCATGCAGCGTGGCTCAAGAGTCGTGACCTGTCCGAAGCCCTCAACCTCCAGCGCGGCCGGACGGATCGTCAGCGCTCCGAGCGCCAGCGGCGGCTCCGACGCCAGATCGATCAGCCGAAGCTGCCGAAGCGGTGAGAAGTGTTCGTTCATCGCCGAACCATCACCAAAAAATCACCCTCAGGTGCACGCCGCCCGTCCCCGAGTGTCCGCCAATCCGTGCTGACTGAACAGCCCGGATTTACGACCATGAGACGAGCCCGCCCCTCACACGTCGCCCTTACGGCGCCGTTCGTCGTTTTCCTCATACCGACCCCCTCCGCGGCGCAGACTCAGACCGGCCTCACAGCGCAGGTGAGCGCCCCCTTGAGCACTCAAGTAGCCGCACCCGTGCAGCAGCAGACCGAGAGCCGCCCGCCCGCGCCGCCCGTCGTGCCCCAGACGCAGACCCAAGGCTCCGCCACCGCGCAAGCCAGCGACGCCTTCGGGGAACGCGTCGGCATCGAGCAGATCGGCTTGTATGGCGAGGGGCAGGTGCGGGGCTTCGACCTGCAAGCCTCCGGCGCCTACCGCATCGACGGGCATTACTTCGCCCGCGCGTCGGCCCTGCCCGATGCGGTGGCCAGCGGCGTGGGCGTCCGGGTAGGCGTCACGGCCGCTGCGCTCGACCTGCCCTCCCCATCCGGCGTGGTGGTCTACCGCCTGCGCGATCCGGGCGTGCGGAGACGCGGGGAGATAAGCCTGGGTGTGCGCGACTATGAGACCTACTTCGTAGAAGGTCTTGGCTCCTGGGTCAGCGAGGACGGCAAGGTCGGCGTCGTGGCCGACGTGCTCGCGCGGCCCCGAGCCGCCTGGGCCGTGGGCACCAGCGGCCAGGCCTTCAACGCCGGCGCCGTGGGCAAATGGCTGCCGGACCAGCAGACACGGGTGCGCGCCTTCGCGGCGCTGTACCACCGCGACTACGACGGCGACTTCGGCATCCGCGCCAGCGAGGACATGGCTCCGCCCCACGCCGCCCAGCTCGTGAACTTCAGCCCAGAATGGGCTGGGTATGAGGCCAAGGATCTCAACTTCGGCCTGCTGGCCGATCGGCGCTTCGGTAAGGGGTGGACGCTCGACCTCTCGGCGGTGCGCTCCATGCACCTGTCTGAGCGCGCCGATTTCACCCTGCTCAGCGTCGACCGCAGCGGCGACGCCTCGGCCACGCTGCTCTATAGCGCACCGCGGGACATCGTCTCCGACTCCGCGGAGGCGCGGCTCGCAAAGGTTTTCACCACCGGCGCGCTCGACCATCGCATCAGCATCTCCGCGCGCGGGCGTCGTTCACGGACCGAGACGGTGAAGTCCGTCGCCTTCGACGCCGGACTCTTGAACATCACCGAAGACCGCGCCGCTCCAGGCGCCCCGCCGTCGCTGCCGACCGGCGGAGTCTATGGCGAGGATGCGGTCGACCAGATCACCGGCAGCATCGGCTACGGCCTGGTGTGGAACGACAAGGTCCAGCTCAGGCTGGGAGCCCACCGCACGCGCTATGACAAGGCGGTAACCGCGTTCGGCGGCGCGCGCTCAGAACGCCGCGAAGAGAGCTGGCTCTACAACGCGTCCTTGGTATGGGCGCTGAACGAGCGTTTCAGTGTCTTCGCCTCCTACGTCACGGGCCTGGAGGAGACCGGCACGGCGCCCAGCACCGCCGTCAACCGCAACGAGGTGCTGCCGCCCGTGGAGGCCACCCAGTTCGAAGCTGGTCTGCGCTACGCGCTCACCGACACGCTGACGCTGATCGGCGCCGCGTTCGACGTCTCCAAGCCGACGAACGGGCTGCGGGCGAACGGAGTCTATGGGCCCGTCGGCGAGGTGCGCCATCGGGGCGTGGAGGCGTCCCTGACTGGGCGCGTCGGCGAGGACACCAACATCGTGCTTGGCGCGGTCCGGCTCGATCCGGAGGTCTCCGGTCCGCTCGTCGACCAAGGCTTGGTCGGCGCGGTCGCGCCAGGCCTTTCCGAGCTCACCGCCACAATGAGCGTGGAGCATCGGCTGAACAGCACATGGTCTGTGGACGGGGCCGTCACCTACAACAGCGAACGGCAGGCCAACACGCGCAACAGCTTCACCACACCCGCGCAGACCCTGACCAACTTGGGCGCCCGGGCACGGTTCACCATGGGCGACACGCCGGTCACGTTCCGCTTCTACGGCAGCAACATCTTCAACGCCTCCGGCTACTGGGCCTCGGGCTCGGAGATCCTCTGGCCGGTCGCTCCGCGCACGTGGCGGGCCAGCCTGACCTTCTCATTCGGCTAGGAGCGAAGCGGGAATAACCTGCCCGCCCGCGCCCGTTTGCGCGAACGGACCGCCCTTGACCGGCGCCTCCGGGGGTCGCATCACCCTCCGACGAGCGCCAAGCGAGGGCAGACACGCCTTGATCAATCTGACCCAACGCCTCGCCGCCGGCTTTCCCGCGCCAGACGAAGCCGCCTGGAGAGCGCTGGTGGACAAGACGCTCAAGGGCAGGCCGTACGAGACGCTGGTCGCCCGCACCGCCGAGGGGCTGGACATCGACCCCTATGCCGCGCCGGGCGACGGGCCAGCCCTGCTGGCGCGGCGCGGTCCTGCCGCGGACACGGTACGACCCTGGGACGTGCGCGTGCTGGTGGACTCCGCCCGACCGGCCCAGGCGGCGCGGGAGGCGGTGGCTGCGCTCCAGGGCGGCGCCGCCTCCCTGCTCCTGAAGGTCGATCCTGCTGGTCTTGATGGCGTCGCCCTCGCCGATTCCGCGCACCTGGCCGAGGCGCTCGAGGGCGTGGAGATCGATCTTGCGCCCATCGCGCTGGACGCTGGGCTTCTTGGACCTATCGCCGCCGGTTGGCTGGCGGTCAGGGCCAAAGGGGCGCCGAACGCGCGCCTGCACTTCCACATGGATCCGATTTCCGCCTTCGCAGAAGCGGGGCTCACGCCGGGACCGGTCGCGGGCCATCTTCTGTCCGCGGCCAACACAGCGGCACGGCACGCGCCCGCCTATCCGAAAGCCACAGCCTTCCTGGCGTCGGGCCGCGTGATCCATGAGGCAGGCGGCGGCGAGGCGCAGGAGCTCGGCTTCGCGGCGGCCTCCGCGCTCGCCTACGCCAAGGCCTGCGTGGAGGCCGGCCTCGACATCACAGAAGCGTTCGAGCGGGTCACGCTGGGCCTCTCCGCCGACGCCGACGCCCTGCTGACGATCGCAAAGCTTCGCGCCGCCCGCGCAGTGTGGGCGCGGATCACCCAGGCGTGTGGCGTCGCCTTGCCCGCCCGGATCGAGGCGCGCTCGTCCCGCCGCATGCTGAGCCGCCTCGACCCCTTCACCAACCTGCTGCGTCTGACTGCGGCGGCGTTCGGCGCCGGCGTGGGCGGAGCGGATGCGGTCGTGCTCGACGTGTTCACCCGGCCGCTCGGCGGCTCCAGCGAGTTGGCGCGCCGGCAGGCCCGGAACATTCAGCTGGTGCTGGCGGAGGAGGCCCACCTGGGCCGCGTCGCCGACCCAGCGGGCGGCGCCGCCTTCATCGAGCGGGTGACCGACGATCTCGCCCGCGCAGCCTGGAGCTTCTTCCAGGCCATTGAGGGCGCGGGCGGCGCCATCGCGGCGCTGGAGTCGGGTTTTGTCGCCGACAAGGCGGCGGAGGTCGCTGAGCGCCGCAGGTCGGCCGTCGCGTCCGGCGCGGCCGGCATGATCGGCGTGACCGACTTCCCCGACCTCGACGCTGCGGCTCCGACGGTGGAGGCCCGTGAGACGGTCGAACCGCTCGCGATCGACATCCGCCTGCCCGGCGCCGACAGCCGCTGTCCGCCACTCACCCCTATTCGCCTGGCCGAACCGATCGAGGCGCTGCGCGATCGAGCCGTTGCGCTCCAGAGTGCGGTGGCGATCGTAAGCCTCAACGAAAGCAAGGAAACGGCGGCTCTGGTCGCCAAGACCCGCAGCATTCTGACGATGGGCGGGCTGCGGGTCACTCCGGCGGACCTGGGCGCCCCCCTGGCCGTGGTTTGCGGGCCGGCGGAAGCGCTCGCAGGAGAAGGGCCCGCGGTGGCGACGGGGCTTCGCCGATCCGGCGTGCGTGCGGTCTACGCCTGCGGCGGGCCCCTTGACGGCGCCGATGGCGTGCTTGCGCCGGGGTCAAACGTTCTGCCTGTTCTGGAGTCGATGCTCGCGCGTCTGGAGGCCGATCAATGATTGACGACGAGGATCTCGGCGGGTTCGACGCCGAGGACTGGACGCGGCTGAAGCCTTTCCAGGGCCGCCTCGCCACCCCGGACGACGTGCAGGCGAAGGTCGCTGTCTTCGCACTGGGCGACACGGAGAATGGCCGCGTCATCGACATGGACCTGCCACAGCCAGTCATCTGGTGGGCTGATGACGGCGAGGAGGCGGCGGTCGCCGTGCAAGCCGAGGCTCACGAGACCGAGGAAGGCGAGGTGATGGAGGTTCTGGGCCTGATCCTGCCCGATGGCGGCGCGGTCGTGGCTCTGCTCGACGACGTGGACCTGGTGGACGACACCGATCCCGTCTGGCGCCGGCTGGTCACCGAGGCCGTGGGGGACGAGGCGGCCGATGATGACCTTTCCTGACTTCGCTTCGCTGCCGTTCGCGCCGGCCGGCGCCGCGCCCGCGACCGGCGTCGGCGAAGGCTGGTCAACGCCTGAGGGCCTGACCGTCGCGCCGATCTACGGCCCCGAAGACGCCGTGGGGCTGGACTTCGTCGGCGGCTTCCCCGGCGTGCCCCCGTACCTGCGCGGGCCCTACCCGACCATGTACGTCACCAATCCGTGGACGGTGCGCCAGTACGCTGGCTTCTCCACGGCCGAGGAGTCCAACGCCTTCTACCGCCGCAACTTGGCGGCTGGGCAGATGGGCCTGTCCATCGCCTTCGATCTGGCCACCCACCGCGGCTACGACAGCGACCATCCCCGGGTGAAAGGCGACGTCGGCATGGCCGGCGTGGCCATCGACTCCATCCTGGACATGCGCACCCTCTTCGAGGGCATCCCGCTCGACCGGATGAGCGTGTCCATGACCATGAACGGCGCGGTGCTGCCGGTCATGGCCCTCTATGTCGTGGCGGCTGAGGAGCAGGGCGTCGCCCCAACCCAACTGGCCGGGACCATCCAGAACGACATCCTCAAGGAGTTCATGGTCCGCAACACCTACATCTATCCGCCCGAACCTTCGATGCGGATCGTTTCGGACATCTTTTCATACACTTCGGCGCACATGCCGAAGTTCAACTCGATCTCGATCAGCGGCTATCACATGCAGGAGGCCGGGGCGACGGCCGACCTGGAGCTGGCCTACACCCTGGCTGACGGGGTTGAGTATGTGCGGGCCGGCGTGGCTGCGGGCCTGGACGTGGACGCCTTCGCCCCGCGCCTTTCGTTCTTCTGGGCGATCGGCATGAACCACTTCATGGAGGTGGCGAAGATGCGGGCCGCGCGCCTGCTCTGGGCCTCGCTGATCCAGGAGCGGTTCGCGCCGAAGGACCCGCGTTCGCTGTCGCTGCGCGCCCACTGCCAGACGTCCGGATGGAGCCTTGCGGCGCAGGACGTCTTCAACAACGTGCCCCGCACCGTGGTGGAGGCGATGGCGGCGGTGGGCGGGGGAACCCAGTCGCTGCACACCAATTCGCTGGACGAGGCGCTGGCGCTTCCCACGGACTTCTCGGCCAGGATCGCGCGCAACACCCAGCTCTTCCTTCAGCGCGAGGGGGGCTACACCCGCGCGATCGATCCCTGGGGCGGGAGCTGGTACGTCGAGCGCCTGACCCACGATCTGGCGGTCCGCGCCCTGGCGCACATCGAGGAGGTCGAGCAGCTGGGGGGCATGGCCCGCGCCATAGAGGCGGGCGTGCCCAAGCTGCGCATCGAGGAGGCCGCCGCCCGCACCCAGGCGCGCATCGACACCGGTCGGCAGACGGTCGTCGGCGTGAACCGCTACCGCTCCCAGCACGAGGAGGAGGTGCCGGTTCTCAAGGTCGAAAACGCCGCCGTTCTGGCGCGCCAGGTCGAGAAGCTGCAGCGCCTGCGCGCCGAGCGCGATCTGGCCAAGGTCGAGGCGGCGCTGAATGCGCTCGAGGCGGGCGCCCGTGGGAACGGGAACCTGCTGGCTCTCTCCATCGACGCGGCGCGAGCCAAGGCGACCGTCGGGGAGATCAGCGACGCGTTGGAGCGCGCGTTCGCCCGCCACAGCGCTGAGATCCGCACCGTGGAAGGCGTCTACGCCCGCGAGGCGGCCGGCGACGCGAAGGTCGCCCGCGCCCGCTCCATGGTGGTGGCCTTCCAGGAGGCGGACGGTCGCCCTCCCCGCCTGCTCGTGGCCAAGATGGGCCAAGACGGGCACGACCGGGGACAGAAGGTGGTGGGCGCTTCGTTTGCAGACCTGGGCTTTCAGGTGGACGTGGGCCCGCTGTTCCAAACCCCTGCGGAAACGGCGCGCATGGCGGTGGAGAGAGACGTGCATGCGGTGGGCGCCAGCTCCCTGGCGGCAGGTCACCTCACCCTCGTGCCGGAGTTGAAGGCCGAACTGGAGCGGCTGGGCCGGCCCGACATCATGGTCGTGGTGGGTGGCGTGATCCCGCCCGCCGACGTCCAGGCCTTGCTCGACGCAGGAGCCGCCGCGGTCTATCCCCCCGGGACGATCATCGCCGAGGCCGCCATCGACCTGCTGGAGCGGCTGAACGCGAACTTGGGTTACGCTCAGGCCTAAAACCTCGCCCCGGAGGCGAATGACTAGGGAATGGCCGCGATTCTGAGGGAAGAAGGGCCTCCGAATGGACGATCTGCTGCTTCTCTTCCTGTTCGTGATCATCCCTGCCGCCGGAGCCGTGGGCGCGATCTGGTGCGCCCTCTGGCTGATGCGGCGGTACGGCATCGGACCGGAGCTGTCGCCCATCCTAGCCGGCGCGGTCGCGAGCCTGCGCCGCAACGTGCGGGTACCCTCGGGGCGACTGACCCTGCCCAAACCGATGCAGCGCGCTTCAGCGGCTCGGAGCGCAGCCACGCCGCACCGTGCGGCTCCCGCGCCGCTGCCGGCCTGGGCGAGCGCGCCTCGTCCCGCCGCCCGCCCGCCCGCGCTCGCTCAGCCTCAGTCCCACGCTCAGGCTCAGGCTCAGGCACAGGCTGGGCCGCGTTCGGCCCACCCGCATGATCAAGCCGCGCCTCCCCAGCCCGCAATGACCCCGGCCGAGCGTCTCGCCGCCATACGCGAGTTGCTGGCGCAGCAGTGGGCCGGCGCCGATGGCGCTGCGGACCCGTTCGCCTATGATCGTCCGGCGCGCATCGCGATGCGGCTGGCGAACCTCGGCGCCTCGCCCGAAGCGATAGCCGGCGCGCTGATGGAGAGCGAGCGCGAGGCGCACGGCGGGATGAGAGCCGACGCCGAGAACAGAGCCATGGCCGTCGCCCGGGTCATCGTGCGGCTGCCGACCGGCTAGTTGTCCAGGAAGACCACCCGCTTCTTGCCCTTCGTCATACGCACCTTGTCGAGGTGCGCCTGCAGGCTCCCGTCGTCTTCGGCTTGCCGTCGCGTGCCCCGCACATAGTGGGTCGCGTCCATCTCCTTCTGGAGAGCCTTCGCCGCCATGAGGTGTGCGGGGAACAGGGTGTCGACCACCGCGCCGGCGAACGGCACCGCGGCCGTGGCCGTGTCGGCCGCCAGGTAGGTGACCATGCGTGCGATGACCTTGGGTGAGGCGTGGGCTCGCATCGCCTGCAGGACAAGCCACCCGCCGACGCCGACGGTGTAAGCGTCGCCCGCGCCCGGAATCCAGGTCAGCAGGCCGTCGAGCCCCAGTCCGAACGGACCGACGCCGACGACGCGGTCGGAGAGCTTCTTCAGCCCGTCGACATTGGTCCAGATCCGCTGGATCTCTTCATGCGAACGGGCGCGCATGCGGGGCCTCGCCTTGGCTGTACACGGCGTAGGTAACGCAGCGGCGTGGCTGTGTATCCGCGGGCGGCGGAGAAGCCGCCTTACGCGCGCTTCTTCTTCCCGCCGCCGTTGCGCGGCTTGGCCAGGATCGCGTCAGGCAGAGTCTCCAGAGCCTCGGCGGCGGCGTCCGGCTGAACCGAAACGCTTTCCATGACGCTGTCGACAGCCGCTTGCATGGCGGTTTCCGCCACCTGGGCAGCCTCAGCGCCAACCTCCGCCGCGCTCTCGGCGGGAGCTTCGACCGGTTCGGCTACCGCCTCGGACGTCGCGAGCGGACTAGGCGCGGGCGTCAATACGGGCGAGGTGACGAGGGCGGCGACCTCCGGCACAGGAACCGGGGCCGGGGTTTGCGCCTCGGCGAAGCTCGATCGCTCGACGGCGGCGAGCGGACCAGCCTCTTTGGCCGCGGAAGCACGCGAGCCGTCGAACATGACCGCTACGCCCGGCAACTCGCGCGCCCAGGCGGTGGCCCACCACCAGCTCACGCCCACACTCGTGGCGGCGATAAAGGGCGCCCACAGCGGCAGCGTAGCCGCACCTACCGTCAGGCGCATCGCCTGCTCGGCGTTGTTCGAGCGTCCGTAGGAGAAGGGTTCGAACTCCTGGAAGGCCATGGCTCGCTCCGTTTCGCTCAACAAGATTTGTTGCGCCGCAACATAGCACGTGCAGCGCAGCGTCGAAACCGGCGATGTCGTTTCAGGTTCCGAGCGGCCACACCTTGGCGGCGCCGCCCTTGTCACCAAGGGCCTCGACAACGAAGCCACAGATCGCTTCGACCTCATCCGCATAGCCGCGGGGCGGGTTCAGGGCCACGAGCGCGCAACCGTTCATTTTCATGGGGTCGTGCAGCGGCCGAAGCCGCGCTTCGGCGACAAAGCCTGGGGGCCCCTCCTTGCTCTCGAGGCGGCGTACGAAGCCGTCCAAGGTCTCCAGATCCTTGAGCGGCAGCCACACCAGCACCACCGCCTCAGGACGGCGGGCGTTCACGGCCGCCAGGGTCTCGGCCAGCCGCGTGTAATCGTCGGCGCGCTCGAAAGGCGGATCGATCAGCACGAACAGACGCCCCGGATCGTTCGCGATGGCCACCGCAGTGGCGTAGCCGTCCGCGTGGCGCGCCTCCGCCGACTTCCCCGACGCGGCGAGCAGGCGCTCCAGCCGGGCATGATCGTCCGCCCGCAACTCGCAGCCGATGTAGCGGTCGCCCCGCCGGAGCCGGTCCAGCACCAGGGAGGGCGATCCCGGATAGAGCGAAACGCCGCGGCCCGGGTTGCGCGCCCGCACGGCCGCGACCAGCCCTGCGAACACGGGCGGCGCCTTCCCCGCCATCAGTCGCGCGACCCCCGCCTCGGCCTCACGCGAACGCGCCTGTTCGACGTCAGTCAGATCGTAAAGGCCGGCCCCGGCGTGGGTGTCGACGATCCTGAGCGGCGCCGGATCCTCGGTGAGCCGGTCGAGCAGCCGAAGCAAGGCCGCATGCTTGACCAAGTCGGCGAAGTTCCCGGCGTGGAAGGCGTGGCGATAGTTCACGGCCTGAGGCCTCGCCCAGGGGTCGCGCCGGGTCAAGCGGAACCCAGCGCCAACGGGTCCGTTCCGCGGAGTCCAGCACGAGGACGCGATGGCCGACGGCGCCCAGCACCCCACCATCATCTCCCCCGACGGCTCCCACCGTCTGCTTTACGTCACCGATCACGAGCCGGGGATCACCCGCCGTCGCGCGGGCAAGGGCTTCACCTATCGCGACGCCGAGGGACGCACGGTCAAAGACGCCGAGACGCTGGAGCGTATTCGCAAACTGGCTATTCCCCCCGCCTGGTCCGACGTCTGGATCAGCCCGGAGCCGCTCGGCCATATCCAGGCGACCGGCCGCGACGCCAAAGGCCGCAAGCAGTACCGCTATCATGACGACTGGAGCGCCTCGCGGTCCCAGACCAAGTACAGCCGCATGGCCGCATTCGGGCGCGCCCTGCCCCGTATTCGCGAGCGGGTCGAGGCCGACCTCTCCACGCGAGGACTCACCCGGGAGAAGGTGCTGGCCACCGTGGTGCGCCTGCTGGAGCTGACCCAGATCCGAATCGGCAACAAGGAATACGCCAAGCAGAACAAGAGCTACGGCCTGACAACGCTGAATAAGCGGCACGTCGACGTCGACGGCTCAGCCCTGATCTTCGCGTTCAAGGGTAAGAGCGGCGTCACTCACAAGGTGAGCCTAAAGGACCGCCGCCTGGCGCGCATCCTGAAGGACATCCAGGACCTGCGGGGCCAGCAGCTATTCAAGTACCGCGACCAGAACGGAGATCTTGTGCCGATCGAGTCGGCCGACGTGAACGCCTATATCCGCGAGATCGCCGGCGAGGACTTTTCGGCCAAGGACTTCCGAACGTGGGCCGGCACCATATCGGCCGCGCGAGCCCTGTGCCTGGAGCCGCAGCCGTCCTCGAAAGCCGAGGAGAAACGGACGGTCCTGCGGTGCGTGCGCGCGGTCTCGGGCCTGCTCGGCAATACGCCCACGGTCTGCCGCGGCAGCTACGTGCACCCCCGCATCTTCGAAGCCTATGCGGACGGGACGCTCGCCTCCGCCTTCCCTTCGCCCGAAGACGCCGAGTTCGAGAAGGCGCTGATCGACTTCCTCGAAGCTGAGGCGCCGACCCCCGAAGTTTCCCCCAAGCGAGAAGCAGCGTAAAAGCCAAGCTTAGCGGGCGCGGGGGCGTCCGCGTCGACTTGGGGGCAATTCAATGAAGCGCGTTTCCGACCGTTTCCTTCAACTGGCAGTCATCGCCGCCGTCATCGGAATGGCGTGGGGCATCACCATGGGCATGCGCCAGGACTTCGTTACGTCCTCCGCTCACGCTCACCTAAACCTGCTCGGCTGGGTATCGATGATGGTGTACGGGCTTTTCTATCGAGCTTTCCCGGAAGTCGCCGCGAGCAGGCTCACGACCTTCCACTTCATCGTGAACGTCGTCGGCGTGCTGCTGTTCGTTCCGTCGCTCGCCTTCGTGCTGATCGACCATTCAACGCCGCTGGCGCCGGTGCTCATCGTCGCCTCGCTGCTTCTCTTCCTGTCGATGCTGATCTTCGCCGTGAACGTCTTCAAGGCGACTGGCGGCCGGAGGATGGCGGCGGCGTAACGTCCGCGACAATCCACACGACCTTGAAGGCTGCGGTCCCATGGCCGCAGCCCTTTTCTTCGCGGCCGGGGGTGGATCAAGCGCGCAGTTGACTCACTCATAACCCGACGGCTATGAATGCACTCATAGCTGACGAGTTATTAGTTACGCCATGCTTGCGGACCGCGACACCCTCTTCCGCACCCTCGCCGATCCGACCCGCCGGGCGATCTTTGAGCGGCTCTGCCTGGAAGGTGAGCAGAGCGTCAGCGCGCTGACGGCGCAGGCGGGGGTGTCCCAGCCGGCAGTCTCGAAGCACCTCGGCGTGCTCAAACAGGCAGGGCTGGTGCGGGACCGTCAAGACGGGCGCCAGACCCACTACAGCGCGCAGCCAGGGGCGCTGGCGCCGCTGGTCGATTGGACCCGCGAGATGTCGGCTTTCTGGGAAGGCCGCTTCGACCGGCTCGAGGATCTGCTGACGAGGATGGACCAGTGACCGACACGAACGCCGGGACCCGCTCGATGACGGTCGAGCGCGAGCTGCCGCATCCGCCAGAGAAGCTCTGGCGGGCGCTGACCCAGCCGCACCTGATGGCCGAGTGGCTGATGAACAACGACTTCGCGCCGACGGTCGGCCACCGCTTCAACCTGAAGGGCGAGTGGGGCGGCGTGCTGGACTGTGAGGTACTGGAGGTCGAGCCGCATAGCCGCCTCTCCTACACCTGGAACTACAGCCACGAGGATCCGGCCTACGACCTTCGCAGCGTCGTGACCTTCACCCTCACCCCGACGCCTCGCGGCACGCACCTGCGGGTCGAGCAGGCGGGCTTCCGCCCCACCCAAAAGCAGGCGTTCGGTGGCGCACGGATGGGATGGCAGCAGTTCCTCGGCAAGCTGGAGCAGGTGCTCGAGCGAACGGACTAATCCGCCGCATCGAAGACAAGGGAGGACTTCATGAGCAACCGCCTTCGCCAGCTCCACCGCTGGCTCTCCATCGCCTTCACCCTCGCCGTGATCGCCAACACCGTCGCTCTCGTGGCGCAGAAGCAGATGGTCTGGCTTGGGTTCGTGGCGCTCGTGCCGCTGCTGCTGCTGATGGCGACAGGCCTCTACATGTTCGCCCTGCCGTACGCCGCGCGCTGGCGCGGTCGCCGGCGTCTGGCCTAGGGAGCCTGATGATGGCCAAGGAGCCCGTCCTGCTGTCCGGCGGCAATCCGCAGATCGCCAAGGGCGACGGCGACGCGCCAGTGCAGGCCTACATCGCCGCCATGCCTGGCTGGAAGCGGGCCGTCGGGGAGAGACTCGACGCCCTGGTCGAGCAAGCGGCGCCCGGTGTGAAGAAGGCGGTGAAGTGGAATTCGCCCTTCTATGGCATGGAGGATCAGGGCGGCTGGTTCCTTAGCTTTCACTGCTTCAACAAGTACGTGAAGGTGACCTTCCTGAACGGGGGCTCGCTGGACCCGCGCCCGCCGGAAACCTCCAAGTACGACTACGTGCGCTACCTCCACCTCCATGAGGGCCAGGCGATCGACGAGGCGCAATTCACCGACTGGATCCGGCAGGCGAGCCGTCTGCCCGGCGACAAGCTGTGACAGGAGCAGAGGCCATGACCCAGCCACAGGCATCCGAGCTGATCGACGCCAAGATCGCCGCGCTCGGCGACTGGCGAGGCGAGACCCTGGCGCGGGTGCGCGCGCTGATCCACGAGGCCGATCCCGAGGTGATCGAGGAGTGGAAGTGGGACGTGCCGGTCTGGTCCCGCGACGGCATCATCTGCACGGGCGAGACCTACAAAAAGGCGGTGAAACTCACCTTCGCCAGGGGCGCGGCCCTGGACGATCCAAGCGGCCTATTCACCTCCAGCCTGACCGGGAACGTGCGGCGCGCGGTGGACATCGCTGAGGGCCAGACCATCGACGGCGAGGCGCTGAAGGCGCTGATCCGGGCCGCGGCGGCGCTCAACGGCTCCAACCGGAAGCCGGCGACGCGGAAGGCCTAGCGCGGCGATACGCCTGGCGCGAAGGCTACGCCGACTGCTCCCAGTTGAGCACCACCTTGCCCGACTGGCCGGTGCCCATGGCCTCGAAGCCTTGACGGAACTGGGTATAGGGCAGTCGGTGAGTGATCAGCGGCTCCAGGTCGATGCCGGCCTTCAGCAGCCCCAGCATCTTGCGCCAGGTCGTGAACATCTCGCGGCCGTAGACGCCCCGGATCGTCAGGGCCTTCAGGATGATCTGCCCCCAGTCCGTCTCCATCGGCTTGGACGGGATGCCCAGCATCGCCATCGAGCCGCCCATGATCAGGGTGTCCACGCACTGGCGGAAAGCGGCTGGCGCCCCGCTCATCTCCATGGCCACGTCGAAGCCGACCTGGATGCCAAGCTCGGCCATCACATCCCTGAGGTCCTCGCGCGCGACGTTGACCGTGCGCACGTCCGCGACCTTGCGGGCGAGGTCCAGGCGATAGTCGTTCACGTCCGTCAGCACGACGGTTCGGGCGCCCGCACGGCGGGCCACTGCGGCGGCCATGATGCCGATGGGGCCCGCGCCGGTGACCAGCACGTCCTCGCCTACCAGGTCGAACTGCTGGGCCGTGTGCACGGCGTTGCCAAAGGGGTCGAGCATGGCGGCGACGTCGTAGGAGAGGTCCGTCGGCAGCTCGATCACATTGAACGCGGGCGCCGTCACGTACTCGGCGAAACAGCCCTGCCGATTGACGCCGATGCCGCGCGTGTTGGGGTCGAGGTGGAAGTGGCCGGCGCGGGCGGCCGTGGAGTTCAGGTCGATGATGTGGCCCTCGGCCGAGACGCGCTGGCCGACCTTCAACGGCCGGTCTACGTCGCTGCCGACCTCGACGATCTCGCCCGCGAACTCGTGCCCGGTGATCAGGGGCACGGGCACGGTGGCCTTGGCCCAGTCGTCCCAGTTCCAGATGTGAACGTCGGTGCCGCAGATGGCGGTGCGCTTCACCCGGATCAGCACCTCATCGGGCGCGGGGCGGGGGATCGGCGCCTCGATCAGTTCTAGCCCCTCCGCCGGCTCGGTTTTGGCCAGGGCCTTCATCACGGTCTGGTGGATCATGCGATCACTCCAAGCTCGTGGCCGACGGCGGTGAACGCTTCGACGGCGCGGTCGATGTGGTCGGCGGTGTGTGCGGCCGACATCTGAGTGCGGATACGGGCGGCTCCGCGTGGCACCACCGGGAAGGAGAAGCCGATGACGTAAACGCCGCGGTCCAGAAGGCGCGCGGCCATTTCCTGCGCCAGCTTGGCGTCGCCCAGCATGACCGGGATGATCGGGTGTTCGCCGGGTAGCAGATTGAACCCGGCTTGGGCCATACGCGAGCGGTAGCGAGCCGCGTTCTCGAACAGCCGGCCGCGCAGCGTGTCCCCTTCCCCACCTTGCGCGATGCGGATCGCCTCAAGGCTGGAGCCGCATACCGCCGGGGACAGAGCGTTGGAGAACAGGTACGGACGGGCTCGCTGGCGCAGCAGGGCCACAACCTCACGCCTGGCGCAGATGAAGCCGCCCATGGCGCCGCTGAGCGCCTTGCCGAAGGTGCCGGTGACGATGTCGACCCGGCCCTCAACTCCGTTCCAGGCGGCCGAGCCGCGGCCCTGCGGTCCGAGGAAGCCCGTGGCGTGGCAGTCGTCGACCATCACCAGCGCGTCGTAGCGATCGGCGAGGTCGCAGACGTCCCTCAGCTTCGCGATGAAGCCGTCCATAGAGAAGGCGCCGTCGGTGGCGATGATGATCTGGCGCGCGCCGGCCGCGCGGGCGTCCTTCAGGCGCGCCTCCAGTTCGTCCATGTCGCTGTTGGCGAAGCGGTAGCGCTTGGCCTTGCAGAGCCGCACCCCGTCGATGATGGAGGCGTGGTTCAGGCTGTCGGAGACGATCGCGTCCTCTTCGCCGAACAACGGCTCGAACACCCCGCCGTTGGCGTCGAAAGCTGCGGCGAACAGGATCGAGTCCTCGAAGCCGAGGTAGCCGGCGATCGCCGCCTCCAGCTCCTTGTGGATCTCAAGGGTGCCGCAGATGAACCGCACCGACGCGGCGCCCGCGCCCCAGCGGCCCTGCGCCTCGATCCCTGCCTGGGTCACGCGCTCGTCACCGGCGAGACCCAGGTAGTTGTTGGCGCAAAAGTTCAGCACCTGGCGGCCGGCGACGGTGATCTCCGCCCCCTGGCGCGAGGCGATCACGCGTTCGGGCTTGGTCAGCCCCTGGGCGTCGATGTCGGCGAGTTCGGAACGGATGCGATCGTAGAAGGCGGTGCGCATGGTGTCAGGCTTACGGCGCCGGGGCGGTCAGTTCCACCCAAACCCGCATCGGCGACGCGTTCGTCCCACATCTGGCAGGTTTCGTAGCATTTAAATTCAGCAACGACGAAGCGTGATGCAAGCCTGGCCGCATGCAACGGAGACTTCCCATGCGCCGGGCCCTGCCCTTCGCCCTCGCCGCCATCCTGACCACCTTCGTGGTGAGCCTTTTCGCCAGCGCCGCCCTTGCGGAGGCGTCGCCCAAGACGATCGAGGACGCCGACGTCTAGGCCGGCTCGGGGACCATTTTCGGCGCCGCGCCGCTGGCGACGCAGCTGGCCCACTCCGCCTCGCGCTTCTTGCGCCAGCGGTGGCGCAGAACGCTGGGGCGTTCCGGATAGCGCTCTTCAAGGAACTGCGCGCCGGTCACCCGGTCCGCCCTGAAGCTCCTGAAGTCGCTGCGCAGTTCGCACCAGGCGATGAGGATGCGCGTGGCGTCGGTGTAGCCGATGCCGGCGGGCCAGACCGTGCGTTCGGTCAGCTGATCGTCCTTGTCGCAATAGCTCAGCCGAACCTTTCGGCCATCACGGATGGCCCGCCGCACCTCCGCCAGATCCAGGCCGTCGGTCGCGGCGCCATACGGACGGTAGGCGCGCGCGGCCGGGTCCTCCACCAGGGGGCGCAGGGTCTCCGGCACAGTGGCGGCGATCTTGGCCATCAGGTCGCGCGCCGCCACGGCCAGCGCCGCGTCGCCGTTGGCCGCCACCCACTGGGCGCCCAGCACAGCGGCCTCGACCTCGTCGGCGGTCAGCATCAACGGCGGCAGGTCGAAGCCTTGCTCCAAAACATAGCCGGTCCCCGCCTCACCGCGAATCGGAACGCGCTGGCCGATGAGGTCGGCCACGTCCCGGTAGACCGTGCGCTTGGATGTCTCCAACTCGGCGGCCATGACCTCGGCGGTCACTGGCCCGCCCTGGCGGCGCAGGATCTGGATGATCTGAAACAGGCGGTCGGCCCGGCGCATCGACTCAGTTTCCTCCGCGAACCGCGTTCGCTGCTGACACGATGGTGGCAGCAGGCTGGCAGTAAGCAAGAGGGGTCACGTCGCCAAACGCAGGTCCAGGAGCACCGCCATGATCACCCTCTACGGTTTCGGTCCCGGCTTCGGCCTTCCGGAGATCAGCCCGTTCGTGACCAAGACGGAGGTGCAGCTGCAGATGATGGGCCTGCGTTACATCAAACAGCGGGCCACGCCCGACACCGCGCCCAAGGGCCAGCTGCCCTATATCGACGATGCGGGGGAGCGGATCGGCGACTCCACCTTCATCCGCGCCCATCTCGAACGAAAGCACGGCGCCGACCTCGATGCGCGGCTCAGCGGCCGCCAGCGCGCCCAGGCCTGGGCGATGGAGCGTATGATCGAGAACCACTTCAGTCCGACGGTCAGCTACTTCCGCTGGCTCGACCCCGTGAACTTCGAACGGGGCCCAGGCCGCTGGTTCGACGGGCTCCCCGAGCCCGCCCGCAGCGAAGCCAAGGAAGGGGTCCGCGCCCGCGTCGCTCAGGCCATGAAGGCGGTCGGAGTCGCCCGCCACAGCCGCCAGGAGGTGGTTGAGCTCGGCATGGGCTCCCTGTCCGCGCTTTGGGTGCTGCTGGACGGCAAGCCGTACCTGTTCGGCGAGGAGCCCTGCGGCGTAGACGCCACCGCCTTCGCGGTCCTCGCAGGGCTGTTCACGCCCTTCTTCGACTCGCCGCTGCGCGACCGTGCCGTCGAGGAGTATCCGGACCTCGTCGCCTACACCGACCGTTTGATGCGGCGGCACTATCCGAGCCATGGCTGGAACGAGGTCGAGGCGCCGATGATCGCGGCGTGACCGACCTTAACTTACGGCCGCGGAGGGCCGCTCCGGACCACCGGGGCGGCCTGTTGGCTCTAACATAAGGAGGAACGGCGACTCCGCCGCGGCGTTGAATGGACACGCTGGGAGCCATCGGAGGCCCAACCATGTCGCACCGCATCCGCTTCTTCGTGGTCAATCATGACGGCGGCTGGGCCATCCGCCGGACGGTCGACGGCTTCCATGATGCGGAGCCGGAAGCGCACGACCTGGCAGGCTTGCGTCAAGCCACCGACATCCACTCCGAGTACGGCACCAAGGAGGACGCGGTCGCCGCCGCAACGAAGATGGCTCGGACCAACCAGGCCGAAGGGCACGACTCGCAGGTGCTCATCCAGGATCGCCACGGCCGTTGGGCCGACGAGCGCACCTACGGGCATGATCCGCGCTCCATTCCAGGCTAAACGAACGGGATGGAACGAGAGCACGAGATCGCCTTCGCCGGCGTGGAAGCCATCGACGACGGCCTGTACCGCATCAGCATCTCCACAGACGACGGCGAGCGTTTCGAGTTCGTCGCGACCCAGGAACGGCTGGAGACCCTGGCCGCGGCCATGGTGTCGGCCGCCGGCATCGAGGTGGAGGACGAGGACGAGCCCGGCGAGGACGAAGAACCCCTGCTGACGGTGCTCTAAGCCCTCATGGCGCCACGGCTGAAGGTCTACGCGACGCACATTGGCTTCCACGAGGCCATCGTCGCCGCGCCGAACCAGAAGGCGGCGCTCGCGGCCTGGGACATCGGTGAGAACCTGTTCGCCACGGGGGCGGCCTCGGTGACGGAGGAGACCTCGGCCGTTGAAGCGGCCACGGCGGAGCCAGGCGTCGTCATGCGCCGGCTGGCGGGCTCCAAGGAGGCTTGGAGGCGCGCCTCCGAAGCGCCGTCGTTGCCTGAAGCGCCGAGGGGCGGGCGAAAGAAGACGAGCACGCCGCCGCCCGACCGATCCCGATTGGACGCGGCGAAGGCCGCGCTGCGAGAGCTGGAGGATGGCTTCGAGAAGGCCGAAGCGGAGTTCGACGCCCGCGCCCGCGCTCTGGTCGCCGAGAGGCGAAAGGCTGAGGCGGACTATCGCGCGCAGCGCCAAGAGGTGGAGCGCCAGGTTCGCGAGGCGGAGCGGGAGTTCCGAAAACGCGGCGGGAAGATCTAGCCAAGCCCTTGCGGCTCGCGCAGGGCGCCCCCGCTCAGGCGGGAGTTTCCTCCTGACCCACGCGCTCCGCGAGCGTCGCCGCCAGATCGCCTCGAGGCCGCACCTCGACACGCGTAAGTCCGAGCCACTGCGCCATCAGCGACAACTCGGCGGCCAGAGCCCCGGCGGTCTTGGCGTCCGCGTCCGGCTCGGCATGAGCGGCCTGCACGACCAGGGCGCCAGCTTTGCGCTCGGCTTTCAGGTCCACCCGGGCGGTGATCGCCTCACCCTGCAGGAATGGCAGCACGTAGTAACCGTGGGTGCGCTTCTCGGCGGGCGTGTAGATCTCGAGCCGAATGCGCACGCCGAAGAGGCGTTCGGTGCGTTCGCGGAACCAGATCAAATTGTCGAAGGGAGACAGCAGGGCGTTGGCGTGCACACGGCGCGGCCGCCGCGCGGCGGGGTGCAGGTAAGCGGGCGCTTTCCACCCCTCAACGACTGTCGGGATGAGCTGTCCGTTCGCCACAAGCGCCTGGAGGGCCGCCCGGGTGTCCTCCACCGGCATGCGGAAGTAGTCGCGGAGATCGCGCTCGGTGGCGACGCCCTGCGCCTCGGCCGCGATCATCAGCAGCGCCTGCTGAGCCTCGATGCGCGGCGGCGTCGGCGCCTGCACCAGGGCGCGCGGAAGCACCTTCTGCGGCAAGCCGTAGACGCGCTCGAACGTCGGCCTGCGCGTCGCCGTCGTCAGAGCGCCGGTCCAGAAGAGGCACTCGAGCGCGCGCTTGCCCTCGCTCCAGCCCCACCAGCCGCCCTGCCCCTTCATGCCGAGTTCGAGATCTGAAGCGGCAAGCGGCCCACGCGACTCGATCTCGCCGAGGACCTTTTCGATGAAGTCGCCGTGGGTGCTCAGAAACCGCGCTACGCCGCTCCACACCCCAACGCCCTTGGCCGCATCCCCCATCCGCCACCGCAGGAGCGGCTGGGTCGCAAGCGGCAGCAGCGAGGCCTCGTGCGCCCAGTACTCAAAGAGCGCCGGCTTGGGCCCCCACGCCAGCGTCTCCAGCAGCTCGCGCGGGTATGGGCCGAGCCTGGAGAACAGCGGCAGGTAATGGGTCCGCGAGACCACGTTCACGGAGTCGATCTGCACGACCCCTAGCCGCTCGATCGTCTTCAGCAACTGGCGACGTCCTGGCGCCGTCGGTCGTCGCTCGGCGAAGCCCTGGGCCGCCAGAGCGATCCGGCGGGCCTGCGCGGCGCTCAGCGTCTCGACCATCAGGCGCCGTCAGATTCCGAGCGCGGTCCGATAGTCGGGATGCACCAACTCGTGCGTCTCCGGATGGCGGGCGATGTAGCCGGCGAAGAAGGTGCAGACAGGCATCACCTTCAGCTCCTTCTCGCGGGCGAAGGCGAGCCCGGCCTTCACCAAAGCCGACCCGATGCCCTGCCCTTCCATCGCCGCCGGCACTTCGGTGTGCGGAAAGAGGATGCCGGACGCCAGCAGCCGGTACTCGGCGTAGGCCGTGCCGGCGTCGGTCACGGCCTCGAAACGGCCCGCCTCGGTGTTGTTGACGACCTGAACGGCCTCTTTCGCCTCGCCCATTACGCACTCCGACTTCAAGGGGACGGCGAACCTTAGCGGCAGCCGCAGGCTTCAGCGACCCCGAACGCGTGCGCGATCCCGTGCGGACCGGCGGGCCAGGCGTGGCTAGCCGCGCCTGGCCCGTACTTGGCGGATCAGAACCGGAAGCTCACCCCGGCGGTCAGCCGGCGGTCGGTGAGGCCCTGGAAGCAAAGCAGCGCCTTGTCGTTCACGCAGTACTGGTTCTGGTCTTCCCGGAGCAGGTTCACGCCCTCGACGCCGATGCTGAGCCTGTCATTCACATCGTAGTTGACGCTGGCGTTGAGCTGGCCGCGGGCGCCATTGATGAGCGGCAGTCCGAAGTAGAACGGATCGGTGGACACAAAGCTGGAGCGCCAAGTGTAACGAAGCCGGGCGTTGATGCCGTACTTGTCGTAGAAGAGCGTCGTGTTGTAGGCGAATTCAGAGAAGTTCGTCAGCGTGATCAGGTCCTGGGACCCAGGGAAACCCAGCAGGGTGAAGACGTTGCGCGGGCCGTCGGCAGGGCGATACTCGCGCGCCGAGCCACCAGTCTTCTGGTAGGTGAGATTGCCGATGAAGCCGAAGCCGGAAGCGAAGCCGATCCGGTCCTCCCATGCCGAGAGGTCATGCTGGAAACCGACCTCGATCCCGGTCTGCGTCGTCTCTCCCGACACGTTGAACGTCGAGCTGAGCGGCACGCAGATCCCGACCCCCTGGATCGGGCTGTTGATGTTCCGGTTCGCGATCGGATTGTAGATGCCGCCGTCCTCGCAGGGCGGCGTGATGTCGATGTTCAACTGGCCGTTGACGACGTTCGGCGCCGGATCTTCCTGCCTCTGTGCGAACAGGTTCGTCCGGACCTTGTGGAAGACGCCCACGCTCACGAGGCTGCTTGGCGCGAAGTAGTATTCGCCGGAGAGGTCGTAGGACCAGACCGCTTCGGGCACCAGATCGGGGTTGCCCACAGCGACGGGCGTGTTCGCGCCCGTGCCGAACGAATACGAGGTCGACAGTCTGTCGAAGTCGGGACGACGGATGTCTCTCGCAATGCCGGCCCGGATGAGAAGGTTGTCGGCGGGCTCCACCACCAGATTGAACCGCGGCAGGAAGAACTCGTACGAGCTTTCCTCGACGATCCGCCCTGAGGCCACGCCGTTGGACACGTTGTTGCCGGTGGAGCTGAGGCTGGTGCTTAGCCAGCGCACGCCGGCGTTGCCGCGTACGGGCACCTGACCGAGTTCGGTCTCGAAGTTGGCCTGCAGATAGACGGCGTTGGTCGTCTCCTCGATGCTGAAGAAGCCGGCGGCCGATTCCGTGGGCTGGGCGAGCAGCGGCACCGCGGGGCCGACTGTCCTCGCCGCGTTGCTCGCCGTGATCGCTGCGTTGAGCTGCTCCAGGATCTTCTTCGGGTCCTCGAACGAGAGGTCGGGATCGATCAGGAGGAAGTCTGCGAAGTACAGCCGCCGACCGTCGGCGGCGTTGAAGTTGCGCGGCCCCGGCGACAGCACATCGGCGAAGAGCGCGCCGGAAGGCCTGTTCCACGCCGTCGTGGTGTTGGTCAGGCTGACATTGTTGGTCGACTCGTTGTTGACCGCGGAGGTCCGGTTCCAGCGATAGCCGACGTCGATAGAGGAGATGAACGGCGCGAAATGCGACGCGTCGTACGACAGGTCGAGCCGAGCCGCGTCTTCCTGGTTGTCGGTCGAGTTCGCTCCTTGCGACACCTGTTGGAGGCGATAGTTCGCCGGGTTCAGGAAGTCCGCCGCCGTGGGGGCGAAGGCGCTGGCCTGGTCGATCCCGAACTGGAGGGTCCCGTCCCTCAGGTCGAATTCAAGCGGAACGCCGTTGTCGAGACTCCTGCCGATCGAAGGCTGCGGCCCCTTCGGGTTGATGAAGTCCAGCGTCGTGGAGAAGTTCGGGAAGTCCGACTTGGACGTGGAGGAGGAGGCTTCCGCGCGCAGGGTCAGGCGATCGGTGACCAGCCACTCGCCACCGAGAGCGAACACCTGGCTCTTGGTGACGCGCGAACCGGTGTCGCTGGAGGTGCGAAGATTGGGGTCGATGCCGCCGCTTCCGCTGCCGATGCCGAGCGTACCCGTCAGCGCGGCCTGAACGGCGCCAAGATCGATGCGCCCGTTCGGCCCTTCCAGCGTACCCAGATCCACGGTCTCGAAGGAGGTGTTCCTGGTCGTGTTGACGACGGGATCGACGGAGACGCCCGACAGCTGGACCCGATAGCTTTGCTGAGCGCGCTGCTGATCGTTGTGAGTCGCGTCGAAATAGAGCTTCAGGTCGTCGGTGGGCTTCCACTCGATCGAGCTGGTGCCGTTGAAGGTTTCGTACTCGTAGCTCTCCAGTCCCTGCTGGAGGAACTGAAGCCGCAGGAAGGGGAACGGCTGGGCGCTTGGCCCCGAGCCTGGCAGGACCAGCGCATCGCGGTCGATCCGCGGGTTGAAGGAGGAGACGTCCTGCCGCGCGTAGCTTCCGCTCAGCACGACGCCGATCCGGCCGATCCCCGTGTCCCAGTTGCCGCCGATGGTCCCCGACAGCCGCGGCTGGGTTGATTCCGCCAGGTCGCTGTTCTCCACCTGAGCGCGGAAGGACAGGAGCGGATCTCGGAGGTCCAGAGGCCGCAGCGTGCGGAGGTTGATGGTGCCGCCAACGGACCCTTCGACCGTTTGCGCCGTGGAAACCTTCGTCACTTCGACCGAGGCGATCAGAGCCGCGGGAAGATCGTCGAAGCTGATGCCTGACCGACCAGCGCCGGAGCCTACTGTGGCCACACCGTTGATCTCGACCCGGTTCGCGTCGGTGCCGCGGATCTGCACCGCGTTGCCGACGCCGGCCTCGCGAGTGATCTGAACGCCGGTCACGTTCTCCAGCACTTCGGCGAGGTTCTGATCGGGCAGCTTGCCGATGTCCTCAGCCTGGATGACCTCTACGAGGTTGTTGGCTTCACGCTTTTCGACGAGCGCCGTCTGCAACGAGCGCCGAATGCCGGTGACGACAACCTCGCCGATCGTGACGGCGCCGGCGCCTTGCGTCTCAGCAGCCGTATCGGAGGGAGCGGTCTGGGCGTGGGCCTGGACTGCGAACAGAGGTAGCGCGACGCCGCACAGCAACGACGCCCTACACAGGCGCAAGGCCAAGCGTGACTGACGGCCCATGGTTTCCTCCTGCTTCATCCCCGCGTGACGCGAGGTTGAGGCGAGAGTTACTGGCCAGTCCGCCAATGTCAACCAATTGGCAAACCATTGAAGCTGACCGAATAGGTCGATGCGGTATGCGCGATTTCGCCTTAGGCGGTCTGGATCGCAAGCTGGTAGCGCGCCCGGCTCTCCTCCGAACGCCTGCGCACCTCTTCAAGCTCGCGCTGCTCGGCGGCGTCGAGCATGGCCTGCAGTAGGCGGGTGAAGTGCAGGCGCATCGCATTGCGCGCCCCGGCCGCGTCGCGACGCTTCAGGGCCTCGAGCACGGCGCCGTGCTCCTCGACCCGGGACTTGGGATCGTGCAGGCAGACGGCGGCGTATACGCCGATCACGTCAGGCACCTCCGTCCGCATTCGCCACAGTTCATTGATCACGTGAATGATGGCGCGGTTGCCGGACGCCGACGCGATGATGCCGTGGAACTCGCGGTCAGCGCGGTCGGCGTCCTCGCCGGCTCCCGCCATGGCCAGGAGCAGCTCGTCTAGCCGCGCGAGATCCTCGTCACTGATGATGGGCGCAGCGAGCGCGGCGGCTTCGGATTCGAACAGGCACCGCGCCTCGGTCACTTCGAAAGCGCCCACCACCGGAAGGCCGTTGCCACCGCCGTCCTGGGCTCGGCTCACGTAGACGCCGGAGCCCGCCCGGATGGTGACCCGTCCGATGGATTGAAGGGAGATGGCCGCCTCGCGGATGGTGACCCGGCTCACGCCGAACCTCTCCGCCAGCTCACGCTCGGCCGGCAATTTCGATCCCGGCGGGAACTCCCCTTCGTCGATCAGGGCAGCGATCTGCTCCGCCACAGAGTGGAAGAGGCGCGGCTGGCCGGGGCCTCGTGCGGCGGCGCCGCTCGGAACGGAAGCTGTCATGCTGCGCCCTTCGCTTTCATATATCGCACCGCAAGGCCAATCCTCGTCGCCAGAACCCTGCACAAGCCACAGTCAGAGGAGTGAGTCGGCGGGACCTCGTCAATAGAAGCACCCCCAAGTTGCCACTTGGTCAACCAGAATGGTAGACCATTTGGTGCGCGCATCGTCTGGGCGCCACCTCCCCGACTGGGGCGCTGGACCGCCAGCGCCCCCTTTCGGCCCGAGCCACGGCGGATGCGCCTTCGGCCATCAGGAAAGCGCTTGCGGCGCGTGGCTCACGAGAAGAGCAGGCCGCCATTGATGTCGATGTTCGCGCCCGTCACGTAGCTGGATGTCGCCCCGGCCAGGAAAGCCACCAGCTCCGCCACCTCCTCTGGCCTTCCCTCCCGCTTCAGGGCCGTAGCGGCCGCCACGGCCGCGCGCCCCTCGGGCTTGGAGAAGGTGTCGTGGAACCGCGTGCTGATCATGCCGGCGCAGATTGCGTTGACGCGGATGCCCTTGGGTCCGAGCTCCTTGGCGAGGCCCCGGGTCAGAGTGGAGATCGCGCCTTTCGCCGTCGCATAGGCGATCGCGCCAGGCCCGCCGCCGTCACGGCCGGCTTGGGAGGAGAAGTTCACGATAGACGCCCCTTCGGGCATGTGAGGAACCACCGCTCGCGTGACGAGGAAGGCCGACTTGAGGTTCAGGTCCATGACCTGGTCGAAGAACGCGACATCCATGTCGAGCAGGCTCTTTCGCGCCACCATGCCGCCGGCGCAGTTCACGAGCACGTGGATCTGATCGCCGAAGGCCTCGAGCGCGCCCTTCACGAGCCCGTCAACCGCTTCGGGGTCGGTCACATCGGCGCGGTGAACGACGCCCTCCCCACCCTGCTCGTCGATCAGCTTTAGCGTTTCGGCCGCGGAAGCCTCGTCGTTGGCGAAGTTCACGACAACCCGGGCGCCCTGCGACGCCAGCTTGAGTGACACCGCTCGGCCAATATCGCGACCGCCGCCCGTGACCAGGGCGACCTTACCAGAGAGACTCATTCAGCACGTCCTTAGGAGGAAAGAAGGTTGGTTGGGCGCACGCGTTCGATCCTGCCGGTCACGAACCAGACGCAGAGCAGCGAGAGCGGAGCGAGCGCCGCCACGAGGAGGAAGATCGGGCCGTAGGAGATCTTCGTCATCACCGGGACAAGCCAGGTGGTGATGAGCGTGCCAACGACCGCTGCCATGCCGCTGACGCCAGCCAGTGAGCCGACGCTTCGGCCGTGGAACAGGTCTCCAGGCAGGGTCTGGATGTTGCCGATCGCCACCTGGAAGCCGAACAGGACGCCGGCGATGATCAGGACCGCGACAGTGGGATCTGTCGCCTGAGGCGCTACGATCAGGCAGGGCGCCATGACAGCGCCGCCCAGGGTGATCACCCATTTGCGCGCGCGCCCCACCGGGACGCCCGCTTGGATGAGGCGCCCGGAGAGCCAGCCGCCAAAAAGGCTTCCGATCATGGCGCCGACGAAGGGCACCCAGGCGAAGAGCCCGATCTGCTTGATGTCGAAGCCGAAGGTCTCAGAGAGGTAGATCGGCAGCCAAGAGACGAAGAGCCACCAGATCGGATCGAGGAAGAACCGGGCGAGAATGACGCCCCAGCTTTCACGATGCGAGAGCAGCTGGCGCAGGGTCGGCACATAGGGCGGGCCCACCGCAGTGTCGGGGCCGTGCGCGGCCGGCGCATCCAGGATCAGGGCGCGCTCTGCGGCGGAGACCCAGGGGTGGCGGTCCGGGCCGGCGCGGTGGATCACCAGCCACGGAAGGATCCAGATGAAGCCGAGCGCGCCGATCAGGACGAACGTGCCCTTCCAGCCCAGCGTCAGGTAGAGCACCGCGATCAGGGGCGCCGAGACGATGGCCCCGACCGACGCTCCGGCGTTGAAGATGCCTTGAGCGAAGGCGCGCTCGCGCGCCGGGAACCATTCCGCGTTGGCCTTCACCGCGCCGGGCCAGGCGCCAGCCTCGGTGATCCCCAGCATGGCGCGGAACACAGCGAAGTGCGCGACTCTTCCGGCGACGGCGTGCAGCGCGATGGAGATGGACCAGCCCAAGATGGACAGGGCGAAGCCGAACCGAACGCCCACCTTGTCGAAGAGCCGGCCGAAGCCGAATTGGCCCACCGCGTACGCGACCATGAAGGTCGACACGAGAAGGGCGTAGTCCTCCTTGGAGGCGCCGATCTCCTCCGAAATCGTGGGCCACATCACGGCGAGCGCGTTGCGGTCGATGTAGTTGATCACCGTCGCCACGGCGATCATGCCGATGATCAGCCAGCGCACCGCGCTTTTGCCCGAGGGTGCGCTCATCCTAGTCCTCCTGGGCCGGACTCACACCAGCCTCCGCCTTGCTGTCGAAGCGCGACCAGGCGCCGGTCCAGGCGTAGGTCCGGCCGCCGTCGCTCACCCGATGGCGCGCCTTGGCGTTCCCCGGATCGTCGGCCACGCCCAGGGCCAGGGTGGCTCCCGACGGCAGCGTCAGCACGATGACCTCGGCGGCGTCGCCGCGCACCCGGCGAAGCGCTTTGATGCGGCTGGCGGAGTCCGTCACTGTCTCCGCTGTGGCGTCATAGGCGCCGTGAGGCTCAAGCACGGAGACGAAGCTCACGTCGGCTTGCCCCGATACTCGCTGGATCACCGCGGGCTCGTGCCGGAGATTGAAGTTCGGGTCGTTCGCGCCGCTTTCGACCATGATCGCCTCGGATGGAGCCGAGGCGACAAAGCGGTAGGTGTAGAAGCGGTCACCAGTCATCCAGGTAAGCGCCCGCACCTCGTTCGAGGGCGCCGCGCGGCCTTCCACCCAGAGGTGCTGATAGCCCGCCGCATCGCCGAGGGTCCGCCGCTGATCGAGCGCCCGATCCATCGGGAAGCCGACCGTCATCACGTGCCCGGCGTAGTGCAGCGGCAGGTCGTAAACCGCAGGCTCGCCGCCATCGACGCGCAACAGGTCCAGCACCACAGGCAGGGAGAGCTCGGGATGTCTGACCGTGGCCAGCGTGCGGGTGAAGGCGACGCCTGGATAGGCGCCCAGCATCTTTGCGGAGGCGATCTGGACGTCCTCCTTGAGCTCGAGCAGCAGCGGCGTCGGATGCGCGGCCTCGCCGGCGCGCCAATCGGCGTCGAACTGGCTGCGCCCGTTCACGACCAGCGTGTTGTGCGCCACCGTCTGCTGAGCCCAGCTGTCGTTCTCCGGCAGGTACGCGCCGCCTTCCTTGGCTTCGACGTTCAGGAAGCGAGCGGCCCCATAGTCGGTGACGACCTCCCGGCCATTGTCGAAGAAGAGCCAGTTCAGGCGGTCGAAGTGGCCATGCCCCTGTCCCTGCTGCGTGTTCTTCATAACAAGCAGCTGGCCGTTCTCGCCTCCCGAACGCAGCAGGACGAGATTGCCAAGATCGCCCCTAGACCCGTCGCTCAGCGCGATGGAGCGATAGTCGAAAGGCTTGGCCAAGCCGTCGGCCACGCCTTGGGAGACGGCCAGTCCCTCGGGCGAGAGCAGCGTCCGTCCCTGGGCCTTGACCACCGACAGGAGCGTCGGGTCCTTGGTCTGGGCGTAGGCGATCGCCACCCCGGTGACGATCTCTTCCGAGTCCAGGCACTTGTCCTTCATCGCATCGTTCATGGGCAGGATGCAGCCCGCGTAGGATCCGTGCACGAGGCTCGTCACGGCCTTCAGCAGCTTGCCGCCGCCCTGTTCGAATATGCGCCGCTGCGGCTCGTTCCGCTCCACCGCGCGCCCGAAGATGACGAAGGGGCCAAGGGCGTAGCGTTGGTAATAGAGACCTTCGGCATAGTAGCCGTCGGGGGAGAACAGCTCGTCGATCTGGCGCAGGAAGCCAGCGCGACCGTCGCCCTTGGTCCCCAACAGCGCCCGCTGCACGAGCGCCTCGTCGCGGAGAACGTAGCCGGTCATGCCCACGCCTGCGGCGGCCCAGGTCGCGTGATTGTGGATGCGGTCGAAGTAGGCCGCGTTCTCCTCAGAAAGGAAGCGCGCCATACGGCGGAACACGTCCTCGTCGATGCGGCGCCGATCCTCCGCGGACAGGGTCTCGCGGATCGCGTCGTATCCTTGTGAGGCGTAGACGAGCCACACGGAGTCGTTCAGCGCCTGCCAGAACAGGCGCCCTTTGACCGAGCTCCGGGCCACCGGATGCGGACCGAGCGTCGGATAGAGGCGCGCGTACTCCAGAAGCAGGCTGCGGGCGAAGTCGGCGTAACGCTTGTCGCCCGTCAGGCGGTACAGCGTCCCGGCGTTGTAGATAGCCTTGTAGTTCCGCTTGTGCTGCTCGTGTGTGTAGCCGCCACCTGGGTCTTTCGGGGTGGGGACGACCACGCCGCCCCTCATGGCGGCCTCGACCTCGCGCCTGATGCGGGCCCGCTCCGCGGCGAAAAGCGGATACCGGTCGCCGGCCTGCGCCATGGCCCGCCATTGCGCTTCCGAGACCAGCACCGGCGATGCGTCAGCAGCAGCCGGGCTCACCGCCGGCGCCTGAGCGCGCGCGTGCGCCGGCGCAGAGATCGGCTGCAGGGCGATGCCGCCCAGCAGGAGGGCCTTCAGAGCGAACCGGATCATCGGGCGGCCTCGATCGCGGCCACGTTGGACACCAGCGGCGGGGTGTCGGAGAGCGTATTGCCCGCCACTACGAGTCGCGGTTCGCCCACCTGTCGGAAGAAGCGCACCGGTCCGCTGCTCCTGAACCGGTTGCCCCTGATCTCAGCCACCTGCACTCCGTGGAGGCGCACGGCGGCCGGCGCGTCGCCGGCGGCGCCGACGCGCTGGAAGTCTGCCCCGGCAAGGACCAGGCGGGGGCCGAACGTGCTTTCGTCCGTCCCACCACGGTAAAGGTCGATCGCTTCGCCCGTGACGTTGCGGAAGCGGCTGTCGCGCACCTCAACCTGTTCGGCGTTGTAGGCGCCCCGGTCGTCCGTTTCGGCATTCAGCGCCAGAACCGAACCGGAGACCGACTCAACGGTGGTGTTGGTCATTATGATGCGGTCTGCGAGCGAGCCCTTCGCGGCGGAGACGACGTCGAAGGCGCGGTTCACCGTCAGGTCGGCGATCCGGCTGTCGCTGATCTCCAGCGTGTAGCCAAAGGCGGTCGGCGCGGCGCGTACGACTGCATTACCGGCTGCGTCCGGCGCCTCGGCGCCGGATATGCTCAAACGCCTGAGCTTCAGCGCCCCGCCCCTGTCGATCTCGAACAAGGTCGGCCGTGAAAAGGCGATCCGCGCGGAAGCGCCTTCCGGCCCCTCGACCGTCAGCGGCTGCGTGACCCGAAGCACTTGGTTGACGAAATAGTCGCCGGCGCGAAGCGACAACCGATCGCCCGGCCTGGCGGCGGCCACCGCGGCCGTGAGGGTGTCCTCACCCGGCCGGACCTCGATCCGAGCGCCGCTGTCTAAGGCCGCGGAGCGGCTCTCCTTGGGATACCAGGGCACGCCCGTGGCGGTGCGGGGGATCACCTTTAGGTCAAGAGGCGCGCCCACGCCCTCCAGCCCCTCCGGCCTCATGACGCCGTCCGCTCCTGCCGAGAGGCTGACGCGCGCGCTCTTGAAGGCGCCGGGCAGACGGGGAGAGGCGACAGGGCTTTGCACGTTGCCCGACGGGGCCAGGCCGGACGGATCCCCATTCACCCGCAATGGATCGTGACCGTCGCGGTTGACGATCAGATTGCCGACGAGCCGGCTGTTGATGGGGCGGGCCGAGCGCTCGTCGTCGGCGCCCGCACCGATGAAGATGCTTCGGGCGTCGATGATCGTGTTGTTCGCGATCATCGCGTTGTCCACCTGGACGTAGCGATTCAGGGGGGAGTTCGGCACGCCGTACATGACCGTGAGCGCGCTGGCGAAGCCCTCGCCCTGCAGGCCTTCCATGTAGTTGTCGCGGACCGTCTGGTTGCGATTGATGACGCGAACCCCGCCGGTGTTGGGCTTGCCGCCGCCGAGGAAGACGTTTCGTTCGACGAGCACGCCATCCCCGTGCCGCAGCGTCAGTGCGCCTTGGGACTGGTGGAAGACATTGCCGCGGTAGACGTTTGCGCCGGACTTGTTGGAGACGATCTCGATCTCACCGTCGCACTGCTCGAACCAATTGTTCTCGACGGTCGTGAAGCTGTCGGACTGCGAGTCGTGGCTCGTGCCGATGCGAATCGTCTCGCCCCCGTTGGTGCCCAGGTTCGGTCGGTGGCCGAAGTAGTTGTGGTCGATGAGGTGCCGGTTCTCGAGCCCCTGCTCCGCGTCGCGGACCACCACCAGTGTGGCGCCCGCGTTCGTCTTGCCGGCCAGGTGGTTGTGATCGAAGCGATTGTGATGTCCATAAAGCGCGACCCAGTTATCGCTCTCGGCGCGGTCGGGCTTGTTGAACGCGTCGATCACCACGCCCGTCACACGGCTGTGGACCGCGCGTTCGGATCGCGTGCGCCGGAAGGAGACGACCTCGCCGGTAGGTGACCAGCCGTCCCTGAAGACGAGGTTCTGCACCACCAGGTGCTCGCCAGCCATTCTGAGGTTGGATCGACCGACAATGTGCACCTTGCCGGGGGTCTGGCCCGTGAGCACGATGGGCCGGCCAGGCTCGCCCTTACCCGTGAAGACGATCTGGAAGTCGCGCCACTCGCCGTCCGCCAGCACGATGGTGTCGCCCGGTCGCGCGGTGAGCAGAGCGGCGGCGTATTCCGCCTGGGTGCGAACCAGCTTCGCCGAGGCCGCCTTCGCCGCCGGCGCCGGCTGGCTCTCGGCGCGCGCAGAGACTGTGACGAAGCCAGCGGCGACAAGGGTCAGCGCCATGGCCGTGGCGGTGATCTGGGTTTTCACGGGTTCCTCCCACGGGCGTGCCGCCTCTTCCGGTCCACGCTAGCAGACCGCCTAAGCCCGTCAACCAGCTGGGCTACCAAACTGCGGTCCAATTGGTATGCGCAAGCGCCCGCCCAATGGTAGGCAAAGTGGTTGACTTCTGCGAGCGTCGGGGAGAACCATTCGCGCAAACCTGCGGCAAGCGGGATATCCAAGGGTAGGGAAAAATGGGACCTCAGGAGAACAGGTCGCCCGCGCGTCGTGGTGGACGTGGGGCGCTACGGCCGCTGCTGCTCGCGGGCGCGGCTTTCCCGCTTATCGCTCTATCGCCAGGCGCTGCGTATGCGCAGGCCGAGACGGAGGTCGAAGAGGTCGTCGTCACCGGCTATCGCGCGACCTTGCAGACGTCTATTGGCCGCAAGCGAGAGGAGACCGTCGTCGCCGACGTTCTGTCGGCCGATGATATCGGAGACCTCCCTGCCCTCTCCATCGGCGAGGCGATCGAAACGATCACCGGCGCATCGACCCACCGTGAGAAAGGCGCCGCGTCGGAGATCGCGATCCGAGGCCTTGGGCCCTTCCTCGGCGCCGCCAGCTTCAATGGCCGCGAAGCCACCAACGGCTCCGGTGACCGGTCGGTCAACTTCAACGCCTTCCCGTCTGAGCTGATCAACACCGTGGCCGTCTACAAGACGCAGCGGGCCGACTTCATCGAAGGCGGCGTTTCGGGGATCATCAACCTCGAGACCGTGAGACCGCTGGACTACAAGAAGCGTCGCATCCAGCTCGAGGCCCGCAGCATCTGGGCGGACTACGACGACAAGCATCGCGACAAGGCCGGCGCCGGGTGGCGCGGCACGGCCAGCTACATCGATCAGTTCGACTTCGGCGAGTTCGGGCGGCTCGGCGTCTCGTTCGGCCTGCAGAGCCTGGAGGGGACCAATCCGGAGGAGCTCTTCACCTCGTCATCCACGTGGAACGCGTGCAGCGGAACGCAAACGGTCGCCGTCACCGCCAACTGCAGCCCGCTCACCGCGGCGCAGGTCCAGGCGGGCGCGCCGTTCTACCTGATCCCGGGCAGCCGGACCTACCGCCAGTTCGAAGAGCGCGATCGTCGCGACGCCGTGTTCGCCGCCGTGCAGTTCCAGCCGGTCGACGCGCTGGAGATCGCGTTCGACTTCCAGAACTCCCGCCGTGTGTACACGGAGGAGCGGCACGACCTGAACTTCTCCGAGACCATGCGCGGCGTCGCCAACCGCGAGGTCAGCCCCAACGGCACGCTGCTCTATTACACAGGCAACACGACGATCGAGTCGACCCCGACCTTCCGGATCCGTGACGAGGAATACACAGGCGCCGGGCTTCGCGTGACCTTCAACCCGACGGAGCGGCTCGAGCTCTCCGCCGACCTGTCCTATTCGCACACCTATCGCAGCGAGATGGACCGCCAGGTGCGGCTCCGCTCCAACGCCACCGACATCAATGGCGCGCCTATTGCGGGCGTGATCAATGGCCAGCGCGTGGCCTACACCTTCGACTACCGCAATGGCGATATCCCCTCGATCGTCGTCGACCCCCGCTACGACCTGAACCGCTGGGAGAACTTCGCCGCCGCGGCGCGGGTTCGGCGGGATGAAAGCGTTCGTGACGACCAGATCCGCGCCATCCGCTTCGACGGTGACTACACCTTGGATGGCTGGATCAGCTCTCTGAAGGCCGGCGTTCGCCTCTCCGAGCGAGAGTACGACGACTTCGACGACCGTGTTGAGATCAACAACACGAACGCCGCCGCGATCCGCGCCGCCAACCAGGCCTGCCGACGGGAGTTCGGCCAGACCGATTTCCTCTCAAACGCGAGCGGGAACACCATCAGCAGCTGGGCGCAGTTCGACGCCCTCTGCCTGTTCCGCGCCTTCACCGGCGTGGATGACACCGGCACCAACCCCGACCTGCGCAATATCGCCAACCGCGACGTCACCGAGCGGGTGACGGCGGCTTACGTGCTGGGCGAATTCGAGACCGAGTTCCTGAGCCTGCCGGTCACCGGCAACCTTGGGGTCCGCTTCGTGCGAACGGAGGTCGACTCGGTCGGGCTTCGCGGCGCGCTGGACGTGATCAACAATCCAGACGGCAGCATTCGCCTCGTCCAGACCGGCGCCTTCACCAGCGAGACGGTCAGCGCCGAGTTCAATCAGTGGCTGCCAAGCTTCAACGCCAACTTCGCCTTGCGTGACGACGTCGCGTTCCGCGTCGGCCTCTTCCGAGCGATGTCGCGCCCCGATCCCTCAAGCCTGGGCGCCGGGCGCTCTTTCAATCTCGAGAGTGGACAGCAGTTCACGTCGGTCGAGGACGCGATCAGCGGCGTCACCGCGACGGGGAACCCCGCGACCGAGCCCCTTCTGTCCTGGAACGCCGACCTGTCGCTGGAATGGTACCCAAACCGCGACACGATCTTCTCCGTCGCGGTCTATGCCAAGCAGTTCAATGGCGGCTTCCGGCCGGTCGTTCAGACTGAGACCTTCGACATCGACGGCGTGGCGCTGGATATTCCCGTCGTCGTCGATCAGACCACCGACGAAACGTCCAATCTGGTCGGCTATGAGCTCACCGCCGCCCAGACCTTCACCTTCCTGCCGCGCCCGCTCGACGGCCTCGGCGTCAAGCTCAGCTACAACTACGCCGACAGCGACTACGAGACCCAGGACATCCGGCTGGGCGAGATCCACGACCCTGTGACGGGCACGACCACGCGCGCCGTCGTGCCGCCGGCCGGGATCTTCGGGCTCTCGAACCACGTGTTCTCGGGTCAGCTCTTCTACAGCCTGGGGCCGATCGAGCTGCAAGGCATCTACAAGTATCGCTCTGAGTACTATCAGAAGTTCGTCGGCGCCCCGAGCCAGCTGAGATACATCCGCGACAGCGGCGTTTGGGACTTCCGAGCCACTTACCGGCTTAACGACATGATCTCGTTCAGCTTCGAAGGCTCCAATCTGAACGACGAGCCCCGCTATCACGACATGCCGGTCTCCGGATCGCTTCGGGAGTACAACAGCTACGGCCCCCGCTACTATCTCGGGATGCGCGTCCGCCTCTGATCGACTGCGCGCGAAGAGGGCGAGCCTTCGCTCGTCCTCTTCTACGTAGCCCCTGCGCCTGAGTTCACGCCGCTGTCGCGGCCCGACGCGAGCGAACCCACCCCCGATCAACGACTCCTAGCGACCTGGCGGAGGGGAGATCGCTTCATAACGGCGCCGCGAACTAGCGGTCTGTAATGAGAGCGGGCGCTCAGCCACCCACTCCCTCAGTCCATATCCCTAGCCCTGCCCCATCGAGGGGCGCGTTCCCGCCGCAGCAGCAGAGGTGACGCGCTTTCCCGGAGAACGCGCTGCGCCTGCTGACTGACAGTTGAAGGGGCGGCCCGCGATCGGGGGAGGCCGCCGCCCGTCGGCCTTCCCCGCGCGATCAGGCGAATATGAAATCGTCCTGCCTGACGCCTGTCGTCCGCACCACGATGGTCAGATCGTCCTCGCCCTCAAGGTCGACCAAGATGCGGTCGGCGTTGATGGTCACGTCGGACCAGGTCACGCCCAGGGCGGAAAGGTCGAACTTCTCGCCCTTCTGATAGCCGATGATCGTGTCGACACCGGCGTGCTCGAACACGAACACGTCGTCATGCAGACCGCCGTCCAGCGTGTCGTTGCCCGCGCCGCCGTTCAGCACGTCCCGCCCAGTGTCGGCATTGAGACTGTCCGCGCCGTCGCCGCCGCGCAGGTCGTCCTTGCCGTTGCCGCCCAGCAGGTCGTCATCGCCTTCGCGGCCCATCAGGGTGTCGTCGCCATTGCCGCCGGTCAGCGTATTGGCGACGGCGTTGCCCAGCAGCGCGTCGGAGCCGTTGCCGCCGGTCGCGTTCTCGATCACCACCCCATTGGCGATGGTGTAGCCGCCGTAGGTGCCTTCGACGAAGGAGACCACCCCGCCGCCGGTGGGCGAATAGTCAAGCGTCGCCGCCAGCAGGTCGATGTGCACGTCGCCGCCGCCGCTGTGCACGATAGCGTCCACGCCGCCGGTGTCCCAGATGGTCTGGAAGTAGGCGTCTTTCTGCGGTCGAGTGATCTGGTAGGTGTCGTCACCCTCGTTGTGGTCATGGACGCCGTAGCGCGCCTGGAGCACGGCGATGTCGAACGGGCCGAGCGTCCCTGACCAGCCAGAGTCCCAGGTCTGACGGGTGAAATCCAGCGGGCCCTCCGGGCCCGTCTGCCAGCCGTCGTTGTAGGACATCACCGTGTAGACGCCCTGGTTCAGGTCATAGATGCCCAGGGAATCTGCGCCTGTGACCCCCAGCAGCACCTCCGAGCCGCCGCCGGCGTCGTGCGGGTGGGCGACGCCGTGGGCGTGGCCGAACTCGTGCAGGACGACGGCGTAGGAGAAGCCGCCGGGCTGCAGGGTCTCTGGATTGTCGAAGCCGCCGCTCTCCAGGTTGAAGAAGCCGACGCCGGCTAGGTCGCCATACTCGGGCGCCTGCGGATAGAACTTGGCGCCGTATTCCTCGGTACGGGTCGTCACCAGGCGGAAGGTCGCCTGATCGACGTCGGTGGTGCGCACATAGTTGATGCCGGTGATCGGCGTGTATTCCTGCAGCGCCCGCATCACCCCCTCGATCTGGAACGGCTTCCAGCCGTAGGTGGTGATCGGCGTGACGCCGTCAGCCTCCGTTTCCCCGAAGCCGCCCTCGGCGGCCGAGGCGAAGTAGACGTAGGCGGTGGGCACGCCGCCAACCATGACCGTAGGAATGTTCTCGGCGGTGTCCCAATTGAACGCCTCGAGCGGGTCGAAGTCGGTCGGATCGAGCGCGGCGACGTCCAGGGTATAGCCGCCGGTCATATCCGGCTCGTAGCCTTCGACGCGCACGTAGAAGGCGCCGCTCTCCTCCGCGAAGAAGCCGAGCCCGGTCTCATAGTTGACCGCCGCGGTGATCTCCTCCCCGGCTTCGTTGTAGAGGCGCAGCACGCCGATGCTCTCGCCTGGCAGCTCGCCGGGGTACTCGCCGCTGCCCGCGATGCCGCCGGCGTAGGTGACGTTGTAGAACAGGCCCTCGGTCACCTCGATGCGGTACATGTCGAGGTCGCCGGGCGCGTTCAGGTGCCCGTACGTCGTGCCCACATCGAGCGAGAGCGCACCGGCCAAGGTGGCGGGCGCGTCCGTGCCGGCGCTGGCGGTCCAGACGTCGAGGGTGTAGCCGCCCGCGTCCCGATAGGTCGGATACCCGGGCGCCGCCGGGTCCACGTGGTACCAGGACGAGGTGTAGACGAAGTAGGTCGCGCTCTCGGTCGGCGTGAAGGTGATCAGCGACGAGCGGCCGAAGCCTCCGTCATCGTCCTGCGCCAGGAAGGCGGTGGCGGTCGGGTTCACGATGCCAAGAAACGGATCTTCGATGCCGCCCGTCGGCGTGGGGCGGTACGCGAAGGAATAGGTCGTGCCTGCAGTCAGCGTGACAGGAATCAGGTCGGCTCGCTCGGTGGTCAGCGAGCCTGGGACCCTCGTGGGCACCTGACCGTCGGCGACGGTCGGGTTAGCCGCATTGGCCGTCAGGCCAGACAGGGAGGGGCCCGCCGGGTCCTCCTGGCGGCCACGTTCGATCGTCATGAAATCGTCCAGGGTGGATGGCCGCATAGGGATCAAGTCTCCGTCGGAGCAGGTTGTGAGGTTGGGCGTACGCGTTCACTGAACGCAGCACGGATATGCACAACTGGCAATTGTCTTTCACAAGCTCTGCTGGAAAATTCAGTGGCGTAGTCCAGGAAGGCGGTCGGTGGTCCGTGCATGCGCCCTTGCGGTTCTCCTGCTGGCCACGGGCCACGTTGCGCCCGGATGCGCGTGGGCTAAGCCGCCGCGCGGCACGGGCGACGAGCCCGTGCAGCCCGCTCCGGCAGTGACGGACAGGCCCATGGCGATCAGCGAACGGTTTGCGGACCTGGACGCCTATCTCGCCTTCCTCGAGAAGCGCTCGCACCTTGACGGCGCCTGGTACCGCCAAGTTGAGCCAGGTGTTTACGAGCTGCAGGGCGGAAATCTGCGCCGCCCCAGGGTCGGGAGCGAGGGCGAAGCCGCGCGGCGACGCTTCACGCGCGAGGAGCTGGCGAGGAAATTCGGCTTTGCCCGTTAGCTGAGTTCGGCCGGCCCCTGGGCTTCAAGCGCTTGCCCCCCTCGCCCCGCTTCAGCGAGGGAGACCAACGACGCCGGCTGTCCGTCGCGGCTGCCATGAGCCTTGAGTCGCGGGAGGCTCAGCAAGCGTCATGCGCGGCGCACCGCGAGTTCAGGGAGCCATTCAGAGCGCCGCGAGAGTCCGTCAGGCCCATCGCAGCCCGGCCTGATCTATGCGCCAGCGGCCTTGGGAGTCTTGCTGACGAGGGTGGGAGGTCGGCAGCCATCGCAGAACGCTTGAGCGTGAGCGCACACCGGTGCGACTGCAGCATGGATAGCAACGAGACATCCGAGAAGCGCCAGGAGCGGACGCTGAGATCCGGCGCGCAACCGGACACTCGAGGAGCTCGAGCTGACCGCTCCAGATCCCCCGCGTCAGTTGATGACGCGCACCAAAGGGGTCGAGGGCAAGTCTTTGGATGAACGATGCAGGTTCAGCATAGTCTGGACGAGACCGACCACCTGTGAGGAGAAGCCCGCCTCCGTGCGGATGTCCTCACCGCTGGACGGTACGACGTAGCGTTCGCCCTTGTAGTCGACGCTGATGAAGGGCGGGGCGTCGCCAGCCTGGGCGGCCGGCCTGATGACGATCAGCGGAATGCAGGCGCGGTAGCCGCCGTCCTCGCAGCGTCCCCAGGCCAAGGGCCGCTCGTTCTTGGTGCGGACGTACTCACCGAGAAAGTTGATCATGCCCTCGACGGACCGGAGCGACACGTCGATTACGAGCGCGGTGCGGTAGCCGGGGGGCGCAAGGTCCTTGAAATAGTCTGTGGCGGTGAAGCCGGCGCCGTTCGGCGCGGCCTCTTCCAGTCCGGCCGTGGCTCCGGCGACATAGGTCGCCCGTCCGGGAAACGGGTTCGCATCCGACGCGGCCGGCGCTGCGGGCCCGGCGCCGGCGTCCGCTGGACCGAGCGGCGGCAGCTTCCCAACCTCCGCCACCAGCGCTGTCCGGAACGCCTCGCGAAGGCTCTGCTCGAGCTCGTCGCAGGCCTTACGGCGGGTGGGCTCGTCGGAGACGAGGGAGCTGTTCTCGGACAGGGTGATCGCGAACTCATTGCGTTCGGGGGTCTCCAACAGTTCGTAGTACAGCGTCCGACAGCGGATGAGGCTCGTGAACGGCCCCACGGTGGTCTCGTAGTCGGGCGAATTCTGAAGCTGTGCGAGAGGCAAGGTTGCGACGACTTTCCCGTCCGGATCGATAATCCGGGCGGTGAACTCGATCCGCTGAATGAACAGGTAGCTGACCAGGTCGCGCTCCCAGCCCTGCCGAAGCAGGTGGACGATGGTCGCCGGCGCAACGGGGGCGGTTATGCCCCTCCAAAAGTCGTCGGTCGCGTTGATGCCGATCTCAAAGTCGGTTCCGGAGTTGATCCGCAGGCCGAGCCTGGGCGTCCAGTTCGTCGCGCCGAGCGATCGGCGGGTGGTCGCAAAGGCGCCTGCCTGCGGCAGCTGCTCGCCGCCGTCGCCGTTAAGGGCGAGGTCGAGACTGGCGTTGCCCTCGATACGCGCGGTGCCCAGCACCTTCGACAGACTGGTGAAGTGTAGCGGCTCGCGCGACCGAGCGCGCAGGATGTTGATCACGGTCTGCCGGTTCGTCGCGTCGGCGACGAACTCATTGTACTCGACGGCCATGCCGGTCACCTGCGGTCGGGAAGCGCAACCGGTGGCCACGCACAGCAAAGCCAACACGGTGATCCAGCGCACGGCGATCATGAGCCTCCCTTTAGCAACAGCGCCTGGTCGCACCGCGGGCGCGGCGGCACACTAACCCAGCTTACGAGTGCAGGAAGCTGCCACGGCGCGGCGGGGGTGACCATACGCCGCCGCCCACGCTAAGCGCCTTGTGTCTCCCCGTCACGTTAGGTCAGGCTTGCTGACAGCGGAGGCTCAGGCAGAGGCGTGGAGTGGACCTGAAGCGCATCCCAACCGGAACTCGGCCTCCAACGCCCAGCTTCGATCCGGTCGGCGGAGCATCACGCGTGATGCGATCCTATTGGACCGAAGGGAAGCGAAGTCGAGAAGGCACCGGGCCCTTCAGACCACCTAAAAGAATAGCGAAGAGGGCTGGGCGTTCACGCGGAGCGAGTCCGGAAATGGGGAAGCTCAGACGCTAGGCCAATCGTCTCCCGCTCGTGGAACGCAGAGCCGTCCGGTGCGCCTTCGCTCAGAGTCGCAGCATCCTGACCGCCATCCATGGACGCCCGGGAAGCGGAACACTGGGCCTGGCTGGGTCGTGGAAGAAATAGGTGTCCTTCTTGGCCATGGTGAAGGCGCCCTCGACCGGCGTGATGGTCATGTTCCAAGTGTCGAGCACGTCCACCCGGAACCGCTCGCCTCCTCCCAGTCCATTCCGGGGCAGGTTTAACGCCCAAGAGATCGGCGCCGTCTCCCCGAAATAGCGCAGGTAGTACTGCCCCTCACGCCCGCCCAGGTGTTGCTCCCACCACTTGTCGATGGGATCGATGCCAGGGGCAGGGCCTTCCTCCATGATGCGCTTGAGAAAGGCTAGGCGCGGCATGGAGCTCCCGAACAGCTTCCCCCCTTTGCCGAGCCACGAATTGGCGGCCCCACTGTCGTCAGGCGTCAGCGTTTCGGAGTGGCCGACATAGGTCCCCGCGATCAGCCCGTGCCAGAAGCGCATCACCATCTGCTCGCCGCTCAGGTTTCCCCAGCGCTGATCAATGTTCCCTTCGTAGAGGACCTCGTCGAACACCACCGGCTTCTTCCAGACGCTGCGGTAGGTCTCGGCCGTCCGGTCGTCGAGCACCGCCGAGCCGTTCTGAATGCTGGAATGGGTGATCCAGGGCTTGGCGTTGTCGTAGAGCTCACGAAGGTTGTGGATCGAGCGCAGCCGGCCGTGCGGATCCTCCTGGCGGATCAGGCGCAGCAGGTGGTCGATGTCGTCCATGCTCTTCGACTTGATGAGGTCGTACTCGTTGGCGAGCGACCACCAGACGTTCCGGTACGCCGACAGTCGTGCGATCAGGTACCGAACGTAGCGTTCGTCGTCGGCGCGGCTCATGTCACTGAACCCGCGCTTTCCGTCGTACGGGTGGAAAATGATGACATCGGCCTGGACGCCGATGGCCTGCAGTCGCGCGACGCGATCTTCGAAGCGCCGAAAGTAGGCCGGATTGAACCGCGTCGGGTCCCAGTCTCTCTCGCCCGCCCCGGTGAGCTCGAACGGGTGGATCGGCTCGGCCGCCACGTTCGGGAATACGCACATGCGGATCTTGTTGAAGGGAGAGGCCTTCAGCGTCGCCAGGGTCTCGGCGCAGCGCGCCTCCGACTGCTGAGCCCAGGCATAGCAGGTGGTGCCGATCTGTCGGAACGGCGTCCCATCCGCGTGTGCGAAGTGGTAGCCACTGACCACCTGGAGCGGGCCGTGGTTGCCCCCGGTCGGCGACATAGCGACCAGGACGCCTGAGCGTCCCTCCAGCGCCACGACGTTGCTGGTCGTGAGCCACGTCCAGCGCCCGGTTTCAGGAGGAGAGAAGCGGATCCGGTAGAGACCGTCCCCGTCGTAGAAGCCGGGCACGTGGATGGTGCGCCCACCGCTGGTGAAACGGGCGGAAAGCGTCACGTCAACGAACGGATTGCCGCCTGACGGCCCTTGCAGGACCACCTCGTGCACGCCCCAGCGCTCCACCGCGCGCTCCGCTGTCGCGAGCGCCGGCGTGGCGAGTCCCAGCGCCGCCGCGCTCAGGACGGTCCGGCGCGTGGGCGTCACCGCCGTTCGATCTTCACATCGGCGACCTGGACCGGCGCGTTGTACTCACGGGCCACTGAGACGACGTAGTCGCGGAAGGACTCCGCAGTCTTGTGCGGCTGGCCTTCGCTCCAGCCCGCGGCGATCAGGTACTCGTAGGTGCGGTCCGCGTTCGGCTTGATCCGGAAGACGTGATTGCCTTGATGCTCAGGCACGAAGACGTACTCGGGCTTGTAGGCGTCTTTCACCACCATGGCCGCGCCGGCGTAGGCGACTTTCAGGGAGTTCTGGACCTCCTCCTCGTCGTCCGGGTTGCGGATGGTCTCCGGGCCGGCGGTGACCACGATCCCGGGCGCCTGGTGGAACAGCGTCTGACCACCGTGACGGCGGATGCCGGCAGCGAACATGGCCTGCTCGGCGTTCGGCTCGAACTGGTGATACTTCACCTTGGCGGTGGCGTAGCTCTGGCCCGCGTAGGCCGTGTAGACCTGCTCCAGCGCATAGCGGCCGAGGCCGGAGTCCCAGTTCATCGTCTTCACGCGCACCATGCTGCGGACGGGGCCGTTGACGATCACTTCGAAGGCGTAGCGGGTGTCCTCCAGCGGGCTGGAGTTGAAGTTGTTGGCCAGGTCCGCCTTGGGCGTGATGCGGGGTCGGGACAGACGATCGGGCTGAGCGGGATCGTCGAAGATGCCGATGCCGCCGCCGCCCAGCGAATTGTCGACGGACATGATGTCGGAGCCGTAGTCGGGATTTTCGTAAGCGACCGCGTAGCCGTCCAGATTGCCCATATACAGACGCTGGGACATCAGCACCGGCTTGCGCTTGCCGTAGACGTCGATGTCGGTGGGAAACCACAGCTTCCAGCCGACATTCTCAGACTCCCAGAACGGAATCTGATGACGCATGTAACTGCCGATGGCGGCGTGCGTCCGGTGCGGATTCCAGCCCCGCTGCTGAAAGCCCTTGTAGATGTAGATCGTCTTGCGCTCGCCCGGCCCAAAGTCGGTGACGAAGAACAGCTCGTCCCAGACGCCGTCCTTGTCCAGGTCATCCATCTGGTAGTCGAAGCTGCGCCCGCTTGTTTCACCCAAGCGTCCGTGCGGGCCTTCCTGCGCGCGCTGGCGCCTGTTCGGGACCGGCCGGGGCTCGCCTTTCGGATCCACGAGGGTGACGGTCAGCTCGTGAGCGCCGCGGATCGCCGGAACCTGTTCGGGCTTGATGACGACAGGGGTGTCCTTCCGCGCGACGGGCAGCGGATTGACCAGGGTCACTGCGACGCGCTCCGTCGGGCGGAACTCGCCTTGCGTGTACCAGCCGTTCGGGGCTGATGCGGCCGATGTGGCGAAGGCGCAGAGCGCCATGACCGCCCCTCCGGCCAGCCGGCCCAATCGCCACGGTTCCGTTTCCAGCAACCGATACGCCCGAAGCCGTACGGGCGCCGCCTTTGCCTGCAAGGGCGCACGACGCTCCTTGGCTGCGACATCCGACGCTGCGGAGCTTCGCCGCGGTCGGCGCCCGGGGCCCCACGAGCACAGCGCGACGATTAGCTGCGAAGGACGGGCGTTGCGGGAGGTCATGATCGCAGCATCCAAGCCGAAACCTAGAGAAGGAGCGGACGGCCTGGTGACCAAGCCGTCCGCCAAGGGCCCCGGAGGAGGATGGGGCCTAGGCGCGCCCGACGCCATCCATCCGGCGGCGTGCAGGCATGTCGGTCGTTCGGTGAGCCTTCGGCGAAAGCGGCAAGTCGGCGCGGGGCGAGCTCAACCCCGAGCCGTTTTGCGTCGCGCGCCTACGGCGTCAGTAGGTGTAGCGGACACCCACGTAGAACTGGCGTCCGCCGATCCGATAATTTTCGAAACGCTGAACCTTCGAGTCGATGAACGACAGGTCGGTCTCATTCCCGAGGTTGATGGCGTCGACGCTGACTGAGAGGTTGTCGTTGATCTTGTAGGACGCGGAGGCGTCCACGAAGAGCGTCTCCGGCACGCCCTGGACATCCTGGTTGTAGCGGCCGGGCACCGCTGTCAGGTACTCGTCGCGGTAGTTTGCGGAGACGCGGGCCTGCACCGGTCCACGCTCGTAGTAGAGCGTGGCGTTATAGGCGTTCTTAGACAGGTTCAGCAGGGGCGCGCTGACGGTTGCCGCGCCGGCGGTCGTGCTGGTGAAGTAGTCGATCTGAGAGTCGACGTAGGTGTAGTTCAACAGCAGACCGAAGCCCTTGATGGGGTCCGGCAGGAAGTCCAGCGGCTGCTGGTAGTTCAGCTCAAAGCCCTTCAGCGGACCGCCGGGCGTGTTGACGATGTTGGTGATGCTGAAGTCGTCGTTGGCGTTCACCCCGGTCCCATCAAGGAGGGACGTCGGCAGCCCGGTCGTCGAATAAGGCGCGATCCGCGTGATGCTCTGAACATAGGTGTTGATCTTCTTGTAGAAGAACCCCGCCGAGAGGATGACGCCGGACTTGGGGTACCACTCGACGGACAAATCAAGGGTGTCCGCTCGGTAGGGGTCCAGGTTCGCGTTGCCCGTCGACACGCTCCGGGAGCCGCCGGCCACCGAGACCGTCGTCGCCGCGGCGAGGTTGCCTAGCGCAGGACGGGCCATGACCTTGGCCGCGCCGACGCGCAGCAGGAGGTCTTCAACGGGCTCCAGCACCAGATTGATCGAGGGCAAAGTGTCGTCGTAGCTGCGGTCGACCGTGGTCAGGACGTAGCCGGCGGGATCCACGCTCGTGGGGACGTTGGTGTAGAAGGTGGAGCTCTGTTCGGTCCTGACGTAGCGGACGCCGATGTCGCCCCGGAGCCGCATGTTCAGGAGCGGTCGGTCGAAGGTGAGCATCAGGTAGCCGGTCTTGTCCTCCTCCCGCACCGAACGGTTCTCGCCGCGCACGCTCGCGACCGTCTGGGAAAGCTCCGTCCGCCCGGTGTTCCCGTAGATGTTGTAGGCCGAGACGAAGGCGTCGATGTTCGGGGTGGTCCAGCACGTCGGCGTGGGACTTGGGACGCTGAGCTCGTCCAGGCCGCAGAACTGCTCGGTCAGGGACGCGATGGTCGACCCGGCCGGGATGGCGGGGAAGTTCGCCTCACCTTGGGCGTAGCGGAAGGCCTTGGCGTTGAAGTCGTAACGCTTCCAGTTCGCGCCGACGTGCACCGCATACTCGTCGGACAGGTCATACGTCGCGTTGAATTGCGCCGTCTTGTACTTGTTGTCCGTATAGTTCGGACGCAAACGGATCTCCGGCCCGGTCGGCCCCGTCCCGCCGGGCTGCCGCACCGTGGGACCGAAGTACCAGTTGTTGGGGTTGGTGACGTCGAAGCCATAGTTGATCGCGGGCTTCAGCTGCCCTTCCGCTCGCATGTCGATTGAATAGCCGTCGACGTTGAAGCGGTCGATCTGCGTGGACAGATCGTTGAAGTTGTCGAAGTCCGAGGCGGAGTACCCGAGCACTCCATTCAGCTTGAGCCGATCGCCCACCTTGTGGTCGACCGTCAGGGTCCACTGCGTGAAGTCGGTGGTGAAAGCGTCCCGGTTATGCTCCGAGCGCATATCGACATTGTCGAACAGGCCGAACACCATGGTGTTGTTCTGATCAAGGATCATGTCCCGGACCAGCATCTCCGGCTTGCCGCCCTGCGACGCGCCGCGGCTGAAGCCGATCGCCTCCAGCGGCCAGTCGTCTCGGCTCACTTCGTATCGGGAGAAGAGGCCATCGAGCGTGACCCGAGTGGACTCGGTCGGCGCCCATTGCAGCGAGGTCGTGAGGCCAAGGCGCTCGCTTCGCCCCTGACCTTCCAGGTAACGCATGAAGCGCGGGTAGTAGGTCGTCGGCGCGCTGGCGAGATTGTAGATCTCCAGCGCCCGGGGCAGCTCGGCGGCCGACACGTCGCAGATCCCGCCCGTCCCCGTCGTCGGCCGGCACCAACCGCCGTCGCCGTTGCCCTGGTTCCAGAGCCCGGAACTAACCTGCTGGAAGTTCATCACCGTCTCGGAATAGGCGGCCGAGAACAGGGCGCCGAACTTGTCGTCGGCGAACGTGTCACTGACGAGGAAGGCGAGGCGCGGCTTCGCCTTTCGCGATTGATCATTGTAGCTCGCCTGGGCTGAGGCGGCCATCTTGAAGCCGTTGTAGTCGAACGGCCGACCTGTCGTGAGATCGACCGTCGCGCCGAGCGAACCCTCCTCGACGTTGGCGGACGGTGTCTTGCGGACGTCGATACGGTTGAAGAGTTCGGAGGCGAAGACGTTGAAGTCGAAGCCGCGGCCACGATTCGCTCCGGTGTAGCCGTCGGTGCTGGCCTGGGCCTCCATGCCGTTGATGCGCACGCGGGTGAAGTCGGGTCCCAGACCGCGGACGGACAGCGCCCGCCCCTCGCCCTGGTCACGGCTGATCGCCACGCCGGGGATGCGCTGGATCGACTCGGCGAGGTTGTTGTCCGGGAACTTCGCGATGTCCTCAGCCAGGATGGAGTCGACGACACCCGTCTGGCCGCGCTTGAGCTCGATGGCCCGCGCCAGGCTGCCGCGGAAGCCGGTGACCACCACTTCTTCGACCGTGCCCTCGTCCCCCGCGTCTGGCGTCGCGGAGCCGGCGACCGCTTGAGCGGCGATCATCACCGGCTGCGCCGTGGCCATGGCCTCTTCGGCGTTCGCCGTTCCACTGAGCGCCACCGCGATGGCCAGGCTGGAGGCGGCGAAGGTCAAACGCGTGCGTGTCCCACTCATGGGCTGATGTCCCCTACCCTGCGCGCTTCAGCGCTTTTCAACGCATCTCGAGGTGCGAATGGCGGACGATTGCACTCAGCCTGTCGATTGGCAACCGATTTGCTTTCGACTTTTTTCGTTTTTGGCGTGAATGGCCCGCCGTTCGCAAGCTTTCAGCCAGCGTTCGGGCGAGCGGGGCGATAACCGAGAAGGTCTGCTCCGGCCTGCCGGCTTACGGCCGGACGTCCACAATGACCCGCGCATACCGCGTCAGGGCCGGTGCGCCGTGGTCCGTGACGGCGACCAGCACGTGCAGCGTGCCGGTGCGGAAGACCCGATCCGTAGGCACGGTGAAGGCGGCAGTGGCCTGATCGGCGCCGTCTATGGCGATCGGGGCGCCGGTGCGGCCTGAGGAGGTCACGAAGGAGCCGGCCTCGGGGTAGTAGAACCAGCGGTAGGACAGCCGGTCCCCATCCGGATCGTAGCTGCGAGCGGCGCTCAGGGCGATGCGTTCGCCGAGACGCGCGGTCAGGCGGTCGGGGTGGCCGAGGCGCACGCGCGGGGGGTGGTTGGCCTGATCGAACGGCTTGACCGTCCAGTCCATGCGCGCGGCGAAGTCGTTCTGGTAGGCCTCCCGCCAGCGCCAGATCGTGGCCTTGTTGCTGGTGTGCCATTGGCCGTCAGCGCCCAGCACCTCGTCCTCGGCGTCAGACCACAAGGGCCGCGTCTCCGCCTGCAGGAACCAGCGCTGAGTGCGGGGCGTGTAGAGCTCGTAGCGGCCGCCCCAGCTGCCCCAGTCCGGGTGCTCCGGCGAGCCCAAGCCGTTGTCGATCAGGTAGAGGAAGCTGGGGCTATCGCCCTCCATCATGAACTCGGGCGTGGGATACAAGGCCCCGAGCGGCCCCTTGGCCTGAATGTTACGGGCAAGCCACGGCTTGTCGACGGGGGTGAAGTCCGCGCCGGTGAATCGGCCGTGGAAGCGGTCGCCGCTGATCCCGCTCCAGGTGGCGAAGTGATAGGCGCCGCCTGGGTGGAAGCCGGGGCTGGCGATGTAGAACAGGCCCGGGAAGGCGCTTCGGATCCAGGGGCCGCTGTCGTCCTGGTCGGAGATGGCGTACACGCGCAACCGAGCGATCAGCCGCGCGGCCTCCTCCGGCGTTCGCGTGCCCCTGATCTTCCACAGGGCCTGGGCCAGGGTGTTGGGCCCGCCCCATACCAGCACCCACAGTGGCCGGTCGTCCGCTCGCTCCGCCGCCGCGACGAGGGCCTCGGAGCCTCGGCTGTCCTTGCCCTCCCCCACCGCCGCAAGGCCGTAGGCCGGCTGGCCGCTGGCGATCAGGGCTCTGAGCTTCGCCTCGGTCGGGAAGCCGCGCTCGTGCCGCTCCAGGTTGTCGCGCACCTTGCCGTAGGCCGACACCACCTCAGCGATCTTGTGCGGGGCGGTGCGGTCCCGAAGGTGCACCGAGGTGGTGGCGATCAGCCCTTCGATGTCGAATTGGTTGGCGTAGGTCAGGAAGCGGATCAGCGACTGGGTGTCGTCCGGCTCGTTCTCGATATCGGTCAGGACGACCACCCGAGTCCGTTCCGATGGGACCTTGGGCGAAGCATGAGCGTCCAAGCTCGCAAAAGCGAACGTGAGCGTCGCGAGCGCGGAGCCGATGAAAATACGGAAACGCCACATGTTGCCTTCTCCGACGCCTTGTCCTGCGACCTAAACGAGCGTCGCTCGTCGAAGCGCGAGGCGCCATCGCGCGAGCATGGCCTCACGCTCCGCTTGTGCGACGCCGGGGCTGAAGGTTCGCGTTTCGCCTTGCGCGGCTTTGAGCGTCAGTCCCAGCGACTTGGCGGCCATGCGGGCGGCGCCGAGCGCGCTCAGCTCGGTGACCTCGGCGCGGCGCACGGGGCGCCCGATCACGTCGGCGAGCAACTGGACAAACAGGTCGTTGCGCGCGGCCCCGCCGTCCACGTGCAGCTCATCCAGGTCCCGGTGCAGGTCCGCCTGCATGGCTTCGAAGACGTCGTGGATCTGCAGCGCCATCGCCTCGATCGCGGCCCGGGCCAGGTGCTCCGGCCCCGTGCCCAGGGTCATGCCGCAGATCAGCCCTCGCGCATCGTCGTTCCAGTGCGGGGCGCCGAGGCCAGCGAGCGCGGGCACGAGACAAAGCCCGCCGCTGTCGGGCGTGCTCATGGCGAGAGCGGTCAGCGCCTCCTCATCCCTGAGGCCCAGCAGGCGGGTCACGAATGCGGCGGTATGGCCGGAGACGGAGATGTTGCCCTCGACCGCGTGTAGGGCCTGCCCCTCTTCGCTCCAGGCGATGGTGCTCGAGAGGCCATGGGCGGACCAGACCCGCTTATCGGTGACGGTCATCAGCGACGACCCGGTGCCGCAGGTCGCCTTGACCTGGCCGGGCCCCTCGAACCCGTGCCCGAAGAGCGCGGCGTGCGAGTCGCCAAGCATCGCCAGGATCGGAATGCCTGCCGGGAGAACGGTGGGGCCCGCCGCCGTGGTTCCGAAACGGCCTCCCGAGGGCTCGATGCGCGGCAAGACCTGCAGCGGAATGTCGAACAGGGCCGCCATCTGCGCATCCCACTGCAGCGTCTCCAGATTCATCAGCTGCGTGCGCGAGGCGTTGCTGTGATCGGTCGCGTGAACCGCGCCCCCAGTGAGCTTCCACAGCAGCCAGCTGTCGACGGTGCCGGCTTTGATCTCGCCCGCGAGCGCCCGCCGCCGCGCGTCCGGGATGCTGTCCAGCAGCCAGCCGAGCTTGCCGGCCGAAAACATCGGGTTCAGCGTGAGGCCGGTGCGGGCGACGACATCCGGCTCGTACCCCTCTGCCTTGAGAGCCTCGCACCGGGAAGCCGACCGGGCGCACTGCCACAGCACGCAGGGACCAAGCGCTTCTCCGGTGGCCGCGTCCCAGACCAGCACCGACTCCCGCTGGTTCGACACGCCGATGGCGGCCACATCCACGCCCCCGGCCGTCACCTCTGCGATGACTTCGGCCACGCTGCGCCAGATCGCCGTGGCGGACTGCTCGGCCCAGCCAGGCTCGGGGTAGGTTACGCCGGTCGGCCGCGACGCGCGCGCCACCACTGCACCGTCCATGTCGAACAGCAGCGCCTTCGTGTTCGTCGTGCCCTGGTCGATCGCCAGGATGGCGCGCGTCACGCGCGGCGATCCCGGGCGATGAGCTGACGCACGGCGGCGGCGATGCCGTCCGCGGTGAGACCGTGACGCTCCATCAGCCACTCCGCCGAACCGGTCGGAAGAAAACCCGGGAACCCCATGATCCGCATCGGGCAGGGGGAGTGGGTGGCCAGCACTTCCGCTACGGCCCCGCCCAGGCCGCCGCGCACCGAGTGCTCCTCCACGGTCACCACCGCGCCCGTCCGGGCGGCGTCCAGCACCGCATCGAGATCCAGCGGGTTCAAAGTGGCCATGTTGATGACGCGCGCCGCCACGCCCTCCGTCGCCAGGCGCTCCGCGGCGGCCAGGGCCCGATGCACCATCACCCCATTGGCGATGATGGCGGCGTCGCCGCCTTCGCGCAGGATCTCGGCCTTGCCGATCTCGAACTTCGGCGAGGTGCGCTGCAGCGCCGGTACGGGCATGCGGCTGACGCGGATGAACATCGGGCCCTCGAAAGCGGCCGCGGCCTTGATCGCCTCGGCCGTCTCCCACGGGTCAGATGGAACGATCACCGTCAGATTGGCCATGGGCCGGAGCCAGGCGAGATCCTCGATGGAATGGTGGGTGGGACCAAGCTCGCCATAGGCCACGCCGCTGGACATACCGCAGAGTTTCACATTGGCCTGCGAGTAGGCGACGTCCGCCTTGATCTGTTCCAGCGCACGACCGGTCAGAAAGCACGAGGCGCCGCTGACGAAAGGCACCTTCCCGCCGTTCGCGAGGCCCGCGCCCACCCCCACCATGGCCTGCTCAGCGATACCGACGTTGATCAGCCGCTCGGGAAATCGCGCCCGGAAACCCCCGAGCTTGCTGGAGCCGACGCTGTCATTGACGACAGCGACGATGCGCTCGTCGCTTTCGGCGAGCGCCTGCAGAGCCTGGACGTAGGCTTCGCGGCAGTCGAACAGCCCCTCGGCGTTTTGTGCTTCGTTCACTCCGCGAGCTCCCTGAGCGCCTGCGCGTACTGTTCGGCGGTGGGGCAGCCGTGATGCCAGCCCGCCTGGTTCTCCATGTAGGACACGCCCTTGCCCTTCACCGTGGAGGCGATGATGCAACGGGGACGGAGCCCCGTCGCGTCGAGCGCCGTCAGCAGGCCGGCAGGATCGTGGCCGTCGACCTCGACCACATCGAAGCCGAAGGCGCGCCACTTGTCCGCGAGCGGCTCGAGCGCCACAGTATCCTCGGTCGGCGCGCCCTGCTGCAGCCGGTTGCGATCCACGATGACCGTCAGATTGGCGAGCTTGCGATGGCCGGCGGTCATGGCGGCCTCCCAGCAGCTTCCCTCCTGCAGCTCCCCGTCCCCGGTCAGGACGAAGACGCGGAATGCGGCAGCGTCGATCTGTCCGGCGATGGCGACGCCGACGGCGACGGGAAGGCCATGCCCCAGCGGACCGGTGTTGGTTTCGACGCCCGGGAGGTAGGTCCGGCTCGGGTGGCCGTTCAGCCGCGACTCGGGCTTCAGGTAGGTCGTCAGCTCCGCCTCGGGAAAGAAGCCCGCGCCGGCAAGGGCCGAATAGAAGGCTCCTGTGCAGTGCCCTTTGCTCATGATGAAGCGGTCACGCTCGGGGGCGTTCGGTGATTTCGGATCGAAGCGCAGGACGTCGAAATAGAGCGCCGCCAGAATGTCGGCGGAGGACAGATCGCCGCCCGGGTGGCCCTGCCGCGCCTCCACGATCATCTTCAGAGCGCTGCGGCGGATCCAGTTGGCGCGCGACGCCACACGGGCGGCGCGGACGCTCAACGCGTCCTCGGCCAGACGCTCGGCATTCGTCATCTCAGACCTTCTCGTTCGTCGCGCTCTTCGCGGCGTGCTGAACCGGCTGCAACTTCGAGACGGCACGAACTCGCCGCCAGATGGCGGGCGACACGGCCCGAAGCGCCCTCCCGAACCGCAAGCTAGTGAGCGCCCGCACGTCTGGCAATGTCGATTTGCATCGTTCGCTTTCGAATCTCTTCGCTTTCGGCGTTCACCCCCGCGGGAATACGGGCCGGCAGCCGTGCCGGCCGGCCTCATTAAGCCGAGACTTGGCTTTGGCTTCATTGACAGCCCTACAGCCGCGTGACAGCCTTTGATCAACTTCGAAAGTAAACGAAAGCGAGCGCTGCGAAAGCGCCGAGGTTGGGAGGTCTGAGAGTGCGGGCGATCCTGGCGTCCCTGCGTCAATCGCGGCTGCTCCGCACCGGTCTGGCCGCCACCCTGGCGGCCGTCACGACCGGCTGCACGATCGTTCCGATCGAAGCGGATCGCGCGGCTCGCGAGCGCCTGTCCGCAGCGTTCGACGCGGATCGCTACGTCGAAGCGATCTGGGCGACGCAGGCCGAGCCGCACTGGCGTGACGCCGCCAAACCGCTGCCGGAGCTCATCCGCGAGCTGGACCAGGACCCGGCGGCCACTCGCCGCGTCTTGGGTCGCAGGCCAGGCGAAGGGTCTCCTTGGTTCTTCGTCGTCACTGGCGAAGGCCGAGTCACCGCCGTGCGGCCGGGGCGCTCCGGACGGATGACCGTCGCCGTGGAGGGGGACTCCGGCGCTGTTCACTCCGTCGAGGTGCAGCTCGGCCCTGTCGTGTCGGGGACGGCGCTGCGGGACAGCCTGCCCTTCGTCACCTTCAACGACTTCGCCAATCAGATCGATTTCGCCGAGGTGAACAGCGCCCTGACGCGCCGGGCGCTCCGGTCCTCCAGCGTGCCGGGCGTCGCTGTGGGAGATCGTGTGCGGTTCAGCGGCGTAGCGCCACGTACGGACGATGGCGGCGACTGGATTGTCACCCCAATTCGGGTGGAGCGCGTCGGGACGGACAGGGCCGCCGGATGATCGTGCTCAAGGCTGAAGGTGTCACCAAGCGCTACGGAGGAGTCACGGCGCTGTCGGGTGTCGACTTCGATGTCCATGCGGGCGCCGTCAACGTGCTGATCGGCGAGAATGGGGCCGGCAAGTCGACCTTGATGAAGATCCTGGCGGGGGTCGAGTGCCCGACGTCAGGTCGGCTGCTGCTGGATGGGCGCGAGGTCGCCTTCTCCTCGGTCAGGTCGGCCGCCGAAGCCGGGGTGGGCATCGTCTTCCAGGAGCTCAATCTGTGCCCGAACCTGACCGTCACGCAGAACATCTTCCTGGGACGGGACCTCACGCGCCGCCCGGGCGTCACCGATCACGCGCGTGAGCGTCAGCAGACGCGCCGGGTGCTGGAGCGCCTGGCCCAGCCGATCGACCCGGACGCCCGGGTCAGCGACCTACGCGTCGGTGAGCAGCAGATCGTGGAGATCGCCAAGGCGCTCGTCGATGAGGTGCGGGTCCTGATCCTCGACGAGCCGACCTCCGCGCTCAGCGCGGCGGAGGTCGAGGTCCTGTTCAAGGTGATCGAGGAGCTGAAGCAGGCGGGCGTCGCCGTCGTCTATATCTCGCACCGGCTCGAGGAGCTGATGCGCATCGGCGACTTTGTGACCGTGCTTCGCGACGGTCGTCTCGTCGCTTCGCGTGCGGCCTCTGAGGCTTCGGTGGCGTGGATCACCGAGACGATGCTCGGCGACAAGGCCGGCGGTCAAGCGGCTCACGCGTCCAGGGTCGCCGGCGAACCGATCCTGTGTGTCCGCGACCTGCGCCTGCCGCGGCCCGGTGGCGGTTATCTGCTGGACGGGCTCACCACCACCTTCCACGCCGGCGAGGTGACGGCGATCTACGGCCTCCTGGGATCGGGCCGCACCGAGTTCCTGGAAAGCCTCGTCGGCGCCCGTCCGGCCCAGGGGTCGATCAGGCTGAAGGGCGAGGAGATCTCCGCCGACGACCTGGCGAGCCGATGCCGCAAGCGCATCCGGTTCGTGCCCGAGGATCGTCAGCGGGATGGGCTGTTCCACAACCTGTCGGTGGGCCGCAATCTCGGCCTGGCGCAGCTGGGGGCCTTCGCGCGGTTCGGCCTGCTGTCGGTCGCCCGCGAGGGGCTGGCGGTCGGCCAGATGATGAAACGGCTCGGGGTCAAGGCGCCGTCACCGGAGGCGCCGGTCGGCTCCTTATCCGGCGGTAACCAGCAGAAGGTCGTGATCGGCCGCGGCCTCATGACAGGGCCGCTGGTCATGCTGCTGGACGAACCCTGCCGCGGCGTCGACGTCGGCGCGCGGCACGAGGTCTTCACCACGATGCGGGACCTCGCGGCCGAAGGCATGGCCGTGGTCTTCGCCACGTCAGACCTCCTGGAGGCCCGAGCGGTCGCGGACCGGGTCCTTGTCATGTCCGGCGGACGCTTCACCGCTGACCTCGATGTCGCCGACGCCACCGACGAGGTCCTGCTGGCGGCCTCGAATGGCGCCGAGCAGACACGAATTTCGACGGAGCTTGTGCATTGACCGTTGCCGAAACCCTCGCGGACCACGGCGGCGCGCCCGGCGCCGACCGGCCGCGCACCAGCCTCCTCGCCCTGCTCCTGAAGCTCCGCGCGTTGATCGCGCTGGCGATCGTCGTCGCCTTCTTCTCGATCATGGCGCCGAACTTCCTGTCGGCCGCCAACTTCCTGATCATGGCCAAGCACATCGCCATCACCGCGATCCTGGCCATCGGCATGACCTACGTGATCCTGACCGGCGGCATCGATCTGTCGGTCGGATCGATCGCCGGCCTAGGGGGCATGGTCGCCGGCGCCCTGATCCTGAACGGCCTGACCGTCACGCCCCTGGGCGTGGTGGTGTACCCGAGCCTTCCGGTGGTCATCGCGTCCGTGCTGGCGCTGGGCGCCGCGCTGGGCTGGGTGAACGGCGTGATGGTGACCCGCTTCCGGGTCGCGCCCTTCATCGCCACCCTGGGCATGCTGTACGTCGCGCGCGGCGCGGCCATGCTGATGTCGGGCGGCGCGACCTTCCCCAACCTCACCGGGCGGGCTGATCTCGGCAACCAGGGCTTCACCTTCCTGGGCGCCGGGGAGGTGCTCGGGATCCCCGTCACTGTGCTGCTGATGGTCGGCCTGGCTTTGCTCGCGGCCTTCGTCGCGCGGGACACGCCGTTCGGGCGGCGCGTCTACGCTGTGGGCGGCAATGAACGGGCGGCGCTGCTGTCGGGCGTCCGCGTCGATCGGGTGAAGATCGCCGTCTACGTGATCTCCGGCGTCTGCGCCGCCTTGGTGGGGCTGATCGTCTCTTCCGAGCTTGTGGCGGCGCACCCGGCGAGCGGAGAGACCTTCGAGCTCTCCGCCATCGCCGCGGTCGTGCTCGGCGGCGCCTCGCTCTCGGGGGGGCGCGGCAGCGTCGGCGGCGCGCTGATCGGCGCCTGCGTCATCGGAGTGCTCGGCGACGGTCTGGTGATGATGGGCGTGAGCGAGTTCTGGCAGATGGTGATCAAGGGCCTCGTCATCGTCGCCGCCGTCGCGCTTGACCAACTGCAAGGCCGCCTCGCGGCGGCCGGCAAGGCCTGACGGGGGTCCGACGATGAAGCGACGCCTCCTCCTTCTCGCGCTTGCCGTCGTGGCGGTCGTGGCCGTCGTCATGGGGATCGCGCCCAAGGAGCGCTCCAACCTAATGGTGATCATCACGCCGTCGCTGGACAATCCGTTCTTCGGACAGGAAGCGCTCGGCGCCGAAGCGCGCGCGCGGGAGCTCGGCTACACGACGCTGAAATACTCCCATGACGACGACGTGTTCCGTCAGAGCCAGCTGATCGACACGGCGATCGCGCGCAACGCCGCGGCCATCATCCTGGACAACGCGGGCGCCGATGCGAGCGCCGCGGCCATATCTAAGGCCAAGGCGGCCGGGGTCCCGGTCTTCCTAATCGACCGCGAGATCAATGTGCGCGGCCTGGCCGCTGCGCAGATCGTCTCCAACAACTATCAGGGCGCGACCCTGGGCGCGGAGGCCTTCGTCGAGGCGATGGGCGAGAAGGGTCCGTACCTGGAGCTGGTCGGCAAGGAGTCCGACACCAATGCGGTCATCCGCTCGCGCGGCTTCCACGAGGTCATCGACCAGTACCCGGACCTGAAGATGGTCGCTCGCCAGACCGCCAATTGGAGCCAGTCCGAGGCGTTCGCCAAGGTCCAGTCGGTCCTGCAGGCCCATCCCGAGATCAAGGGCGTGATCGCCGGCAACGACACCATGGCCATGGGCGCGGTCGCCGCCCTGGAGAGCGGCGGGCGCAGCGATGTCGTGGTGGTCGGCTTCGACGGCTCCAATGACGCGCGTGACGCCATCCTGGCCGGTCGCCTGAAGGCGACGGTGCTGCAGCCGGCTTGGCGGCAGGCCCAGTACGCTGTTGAGCTGGCGGACCGTCATCTCAGGACCGGAAGCACCGGGCAGCCCGAGAAGCAGTTGATGGACTGCATCCTGATCACCCCGGCCAACGCCGCCCGGCTGAACAACTTCAATCTCGCGCAGCCCTGAACGGCCGCGCCCGCAGCAGGAGATCCCCCTATGGGCAAGCCGAGGTTCGGCGCCGGCATCTGGCACTTTGCGACCTATGTCGACCGCTACGCCACGGACGGGTACGGGCCGCCGGTGACCCTGCTGGAGGCGATCGACAAGGCCGGCCAGGTCGGCGACCTCTCAGTCGTTGACCTGAACTACCCCTTCGTCGATCCCACGCTTTCGCTGGACGCGGTGGAGGCGGCCCTGCAGCGGAACAACCTGTCGGTCATCGGCATCACGCCGGAGATCTACACGCGCGAGTTCGCCAAAGGCGCTTTCACCAACCCCGACCCCGGCGTCCGTCGGCGGGCGCATGAGCTGATCACCGACGCAGCGAACGTGGTGCGGCGGTTCAAGGCCGACTACGTGAAGCTGTGGCCCGGCCAGGACGGCTGGGACTATCCCTTCCAGGTCGACCATCAGAAGCTCTGGCGCATGTCCATGGACGGGGTGGGCGAGCTGGCGAGCCAGAACCCCGACCTGAAGTTCGTCATCGAGTACAAGCCGCGCGAGCCGCGGGTCCACATGAGCTACGACTCGGTGGCGCGCACCCTGCTCGGGATCGAGAAGATCGGGCTGCCCAACATTGGCATCCTGCTGGATTTCGGCCACTCCCTCTATGGGGGCGAGTCCCCTGCCGATGCGGCGCAACTCGCCATCGACCACGGGCGGCTGTTCGGCATCGACGTCAACGACAACATGCGGGGCTGGGACGACGATCTGGTCGCCGGCACGGTGCACCCGATCGAGCTGTTCGAGTTCTTCTACACCTTGCGCAAGAACGACTGGAACGGCGTCTGGCAACTCGACCAGTTCCCCTTCCGCGAGGACAGCGTGCAGGCGGCGAAGATGGCCATCGACTTCCTGAAGCTCGTCGATCGGGCGCTGGACAAGCTCGACTTCGACGCCATGCAGGCGGCGCAGGACCGGCAGGACGCCATGGAGGCCCTGCGGCTGGCGAAGGCCGCCTTGTTCTCGTCGTACTGACGCCGCTCGGGCGCGCGGCCTTAGGGGCCGCGCGTTTGGGCCCGGCTAGCGCGTCGGCCGGACGATCAAAGGATGGATTGCCCTGTGGACGCCCAATCCTTCAGGAACTGCTCCAGCCCCTTGTCGGTCAGCGGATGGCGGTAAAGCTCGGTGAATACCGATGGCGGGATGGTGACGCAGTCCGCCCCAGCGAGCGCCGACATCTTCACATGCTCGGCGTGCCGCACCGAAGCGGCGAGGATCTTCGTCTCGAAATCATAGACGTCGTAGATGGCGCGGATCTCGCGCACGAGCTCGACCCCATCGAAGCCGTAGTCGTCCAGCCGGCCGATAAAAGGCGAGACGTAGGTCGCGCCCGCCTTGGCGGCGAGAAGCGCCTGGGCGGGCGAGAAGCACAGGGTGACGTTCGTGGCGATTCCGTCACGGGCGAAGACGGTGCAGGCGATCAGCCCGTCGCGGGTGAGCGGCAGCTTGACCACGACGTTGGGGGCGATGTCAGCGAGCTTGCGGCCTTCAGCGATCATGTCGTCGGCCGTCGTCGCGGCTACCTCCGCGCTGATGGGCCCAGGCAGGAGCCCACAGATCTCCGCGATCACCTCAAGCATCGGCCGGCCCGCACGGGCGATCAGAGTCGGGTTGGTGGTGACGCCGTCCACGAGGCCGGTACGCGCCAGATCCGCGATCACCGACGTATCCGTGCTGTCCAGGAAGATGTGCATGATCGGGCCCCCAATTCGAGCGCACTGGCGCGCTCGCGTCCGACGACCACCGTTGTTTGGGTCGTCACCATGCCAGCGCACGCCGACAATGCGTGTCTTACCCGCTGCACTTTCGGACGCCAACGTTTCCAGTTACGAATTCCTTCGCTTTCCGATGCCGTGGCGAGGCGCCCTGCGGCCCCGCGGCGCTCCGCGGGCCTGAGCGAGAAACGATGATGCGGACCGCCACCACGCTCTCTCTCGCCCTCCTGATCGCCGCCTCACCGGCCGGCGCCAGCGACCCAGTTTTCGCCGGGTTCGTGGACCCGCCCGCCGAAACCAGGCCGCAGGTCTTCTGGCAATGGATCAACGGGAACGTCACCGCCGAAGGCGTCAGGCTCGACCTCGAGTGGATGCAGCGCGCGGGGATCGGCGGCCCCATCCTGTTCGATATCGGCTTCGGCTCCCCGCCCATCCCGCAGTACGTGGAGAAGCGCATCGCCTATGGGACACCCGAATGGCGGGAGACCGTGCGCTTCGCCGCTTCAGAGGCGCGGCGCCTGAAGCTCTCGTTCGGCATGCAGGCTGGCGGCGGCTGGAGCGAGACCGGCGGGCCTTGGGTGAAGCCCGAGCAGGGCATGAAGAAGCTGGTCTGGAGCGAAGCAGTCGTCTCCAGTCCCGAGCCCGTCGTGCTGCCGGCGCCGCCGAGCGAGAGCGGGCCGTTCCAGGACATACCGATTTCGGCGCGCTTCGCCGAACCGCGGCTCTACCGTGACGTCAAGGTGATCGCCTGGCGCGATACGGCGCCGCAGGCGGTCGCGGCCGCCATCTCCAGCAGCGGCCAGGTAGAGCCTGAGAAGCTGGCGGACCGGCGATTGGGGTCCGCCGCCATGGACGCGGAGCTTCCCGCCGGCGGGTGGCTGGAGCTGCGTCCCGCAAGGTCCCTGAAGGTCCACGGGGTGACCGTGGCCTTCTCTGGGGCCGTGCCGCGCGGCGTGGTCGAGGCGAGCGACGACGGACGCGCCTACCGTACGCTGGCGGTGCTTCCGGGCGAGGCGCGCCAGGGGCTGCCGGCGCGAACCTTCAGCTTCCCGCCGGTGACGGCCCGGACCTACCGCCTGCGGCTCGATGCGGCCTCCGCGCCCGCCCGCCTGACGGAATTCGCCCTGCGGACCGAGCCCACGCTCGACCGCTTCGAGGACAAGGCGGGCTGGGGCGTCCTGGCCGACAACGACACCGACCCGCAGGCGCTTCGCGCGCGCACGGACGGCGGACTGAGGGCGCGCGCGGTGCTGGACCTGAGCGACCGCCTCCGGCGTGACGGCACACTCGACTGGCGTCCGCCGCCGGGTCGCTGGCGGGTTCTTCGGTTCGGCTGGTCGCTGACGGGGCGGCGCAACACCCCCGCCTCGGCCGAGAGCTTGGGGCTGGAAGTCGACAAGCTGAACGCAGGGCACGTGCGCGCGCACATGCAGGGGCTGCTCGAACCTCTCAAGGCGGAGCTAGGCGACCTCTACGGGAACGCCGGGCTCGACCACGTGATCACCGACAGCTGGGAGGCCGGACAGGCCAACTGGACCGAGGACATGGCCGAGGCCTTCGCGGCGCGTCGTGGCTATGACCTGACGCCTTGGCTGCCGGTGCTGACCGGCCGGATCGTGGAGGATCGGGAGCGGAGCGAGCGCTTCCTGTGGGACTATCGCCGGACGATCGCGGACCTGCTGACGGAGCGGCACTTCGGTGAGATCGCCCGGTTCCTGCATGCGGAGGGGCTGATCTACGCGGCCGAGGCGCCCGGCGTGGACGTGCCGACCGTCGCCGACGGGCTGCAGGCGAAGGGCCGGTCCGACATGCCCATGGGCGAGTTCTGGGTCTACCCCGCCGGCGCCCCTGCGCCCCGCGCGCATGTCGCCGACATTCGCGAAGCGGCCTCGGCCGCCCACGTCTACGGCAAGCCGCTGGTGGCGGCCGAAGCGCTGACGACCATGGGCGAGGACCCATGGCGAACGGGGCCCTGGCGCCACAAGCCCATGGTCGACCGCTACTTCGCCGAGGGCGTGAACCACATCGTCCTGCACACGGCCGCCCACCAGCCCTTCGTGAACCGCAAACCGGGCATGACGCTTCGGCAGTACGGCCAGCACCTCAGCCGCAACGAGACCTGGGCCGAGGACGCGAAAGGCTGGACCGACTATCTGGCGCGCAGCGCCTGGATGCTGCGGCAGGGACGGCCTGGCGCCGATATCGCCTACTTCTACGGTGAGGGCGCCGCGGCGAGCTTGCCCTGGCTCGAAGGCGGACGGCCCGCCCTGCCCCAGGGCTACGACTTCGACTACCTGGACGGCGAGACCCTGATCGAACGGCTGTCGGTGCGTGACGGCCGTCTGATCCTGCCGTCCGGGACCTCGTATCGGGCGCTGGTCATCCCGCCCCGCGTCAACCGGCTGACGCTTGCTGCGCTGCGGAAGCTGGACGCGCTCAGCGCGGCTGGAGCGCTCATCGTCGCCGAGCGTCCGATCGGCTCACCCACCCTGTCCGGCGGAGCGGCGGCGGACCGCGAATGGCGGCGCCTCGCGCGCAAGCTCTGGAACGGGCGCATCCGCACCGGTGAGGTCGCGGTGGCGCTGGAGGCGGCGGGCGCGACACCGGCGGTGAGCGGCCTTGCCGCGCCGTTGAAGTGGACCCGGCGCGTCCTTGATGATGGCGAACTCTACTTTATCGCCAACACCTCCGACCGGCCGATGGAGGCGGAGGCGAGCTTCCGAGTCGGGGGCAAGGCGCCGGAGCTCTGGAACGCGGAGACCGGCGCCCGACGGCACTCCGGCTACGCCCTCGATGGCGATCGGACACGGGTCCCTCTGCGGCTCGCCGCCGGCGAGGCCGTGTTCCTCGTGTTTCGTTCGCCCGCCACGGCGGAGAGCCGCAAGGCCATGCAGGACGTCCACATCACGGCGCTGGAGCTCGACAGGCCCTGGCGGGTCCGCTTCGATCCCGACTGGGGGCCGAGCGCTCCGGTCGACTTGCCGCGCCTGACCTCCTGGACCGAGCACCCCGACCCGGAGGTGAAGTACTATTCCGGCGCGGCCACCTACGAGACGACCTTCGAAGCGCCGGGCGCCTGGTTCGACTCCGGCGCTCGCCTGCGGCTCGATCTTGGTCGGGTGCACGAGTTCGCCACCGTGACCCTGAACGGCAGGGTCGCGCCCGGCCTTTGGAAGCCACCTTTCGCCGTAGACGTGACAGACATGCTCAAGCCCGGAACCAACCGGCTTAAGGTACGCGTCGTCAACTTCTGGGCGAACCGCATGATCGGCGATGTGCAGCCCGGCGCGCGTCCACGGACATTCGCGCCCATCCAGCCATTCGACGCCAACTCGCCGCTGTCTCCCTCGGGTCTGCTGGGTCCCGTCCGGATCGAACAGGTCAGCGAGCGCCCGACCGGCGAACCTTGAGCACGACGATGCTGGACCCGTTCGACGCTGGCTGGACGGGGGCCGGCCGCGCTGATCGGCTGCGTCCGGGCTTGAAAGGTTCGGAGGGCCCGCCGCTCCGCCCGACGCTTACGGGCGTGGTGCGCGGTGATCAGGCACGTCCGTCAGGCGGAGCCGCTCAGGGCTGTACGTCGATGATGACGCGCTTGTAGCGGGTCAGCCGCGGCGTCCCATGGTCCGTGACTGCTAGGATCACGTGCATGGTTCCGGTCCCCGGGCTCTTCACCCGGGTCGTCTTCACCACCAGATGGGCGTCCTGCTGATCGAAGGCGACGATCTCGTGCTTCAGCCCGGAGTCCGAGCTCGACATCGGCCGGGTGCCGGCCTCCTCGTAGACGAACCAGTTGTAGGAGAGCGCGTGCCCGTCGGGATCGCTCGACCCTCGGGCGCTCAGGTCCACCCGATGCCCCGGCCGCGCCACGATCCGGTCAGGGTGGCCGAGCATCGGCTTCGGCGGATGGTTCGCTTCGGCGTACGGCTTGATAGTCCAATCCATGCGCGCGGCGAAGTCGTTCTGGTACGCCTGGCGCCAGCGCCAGATCGTGGCGTGGTTGGTCGTGTGCCACTCGCCGTCGTGTCCAAGCACCTCGTCCTGGGCCGTCGTCCAGATTGGCCGCGTCTCGGGCTCCATGAACCAACGGTCGGTGTGGGGCGTGTAGAGCTCGTAGCGGCCGCCCCAGCCGCCCCAGTCAGGCCGTTCCGGTTCGCTGAGCCCGTTATCGATCAGGTTCAGGAAGGAGGGCGTGTCCCCCTCCATCATGTACTCCCAGTGCGGATAGACCGCCCCGAGCGGGCCCTTGCGCCGCACGTTCCGGTCCAGCCACTCGTTGGTGACCAGCGAGAAGTCCGCCCCGCCGAAGCGGCCATGGAACTTGTCTCCGCCGATCCCGATCCACGTCGACTGGTGGAAGTTGCCACCGGGATTGACGATGTAGAACACGCCCGGGAACTCCCGCCGGATCCACGGCCCGCTGTCGTCCTGGTCCGAGATGGCGTAAACGCGCAGCTTTGCGGTCAACCGCTCGACCTCCCGCTTTGAGCGCGTCTTCCGGAGCTTGAAGAGCGCTTGGGCCAAGGTGTTCGGCCCACCCCAGACGGTCACCCAAAGCGGGCGCGGGTCGTCCCGCTCCAGGGCGGCGATTAGGCGATCCGCGCCGGGCGTGTCCTGGCCTTCGCCGACGCCCGCCATCCCTTCCGCTGTCGTGCCCTGTGCAATGCGCGACAGGAGATCGGCGGCCGGTGGAAAGCCGGGCTCATGACGATTCAGGTTGTCCCGCACTGCTCCATAGGCCTCGACTACCTGACGGATCTGCACGGGGTTCACGGCGCCGCGAACTTCGGTCGCGACCAAGCCTTCGATGTCGAACTGGTTGGCGTAGACCATCAGGCGGACCATCGACATCTTGTCGTCGGGATCGCCGCCGATGTCGGTCAGCACGAACAACCGCGGCTTGGCGCGCACGGCGTTCGGTTGAATGGAGGCTTCGTCCCTCGCGCTTGCCGGCTGCTGGGCCGCCGTCGACGGCGCACCGCCCAGCAGCGCAGCGACGGCGACGCCGGCGACAAGGACCCGTGACCGATTCGGTCGCGCCGCGCCCTGTGCGCACGCTTCTCGCCCGCCTCTCACTCTCATTGACACAGCGCCGCTCCCTGACCTTGGCCGCGGGCTCCGCCGCGTGGCCGCATCAAAGCCGTTCGAAGGTCAAATCGCAAGCATTCGAAAGCTCACGGGCGGCGGACTCACGCGGCGATCACCTCGATTCCGCGGCTTTCAAAGGCGGCGCGGTCCTCGTCGCGAATGCCGGTGTCCGTGATCAGCGTATGCACGATCTCGACGCCGGCGAGCCATGAGAGGGAGGTCCGCCCGATCTTGGTGGCGTCGGCCACCAGGATCACCTTGGCGGCGGCCTTGATCATGGCGCGCTTGACGTAAAGGTCGGCGATCGACGGATAGGTGAGACCCACGTCCAGAGAGACCGCTGCGGTCGCCAGGAACAGCTTCTCGGCATAAAGGCCGTCGAAGAAGTCGGCGGACCGCTCACCCGTCAGCGAAAGGGTTGGCGCCTTGAACTGCCCGCCGGGCATAAGAACCGTACACGTCGGCAGCGCGCCCATTGTCAGTGCGATGTTCAGCGCGTTGGTCATGACGTTGAGGTTCTGGCGGTCGAGCAGGTTCGCGGCGATCTCCGTCGTCGTCGAGCCTGAGTCGAGGATGATGGTCTCGCCGTCCTGCACGAGCTCGGCGGCCGCCCGCCCGATCCGCCGCTTGGCGTTCATGTTGACCATGTGGTGCAGGGCCATCTCCCGCACCTGCTGAGGCACCGACTGCAGGTAGGCGCCGCCGTGCTCGCGCACGATGTTTCCCATCCCCTCCAGGCGCTCGAGGTCCTGGCGGATGGTCACGTCGGACACGCCGAACGCTTCGGCGAGGTCGCGGACGCGGGCGCTCCCTTCCTCCTGCAGCCAATCCAGGATCTTCAGACGACGCGCTTCAGGGAGCAGCGGCCCGCCTGACGCGTCCCGGATCGCAGCAGCCCGTGCACCGACCGTTTTGGTGACCGACTTGCTCATCCTCAGCCCGCTCCAGGGTCGCCGCGGCGCGTCCCCTGAGCGCACGGCCTTCCTGACGCTTTCGATAGCATACGGTTTATGCTCGCCGCACCCGCAATGCGAAGGGCCGTGGCCGCCGGCCCAACGCCGACGCGTTACAGCGGCACGCGCCCCACGATCTTCAGGCCGTAGCCGGCGGAGCCCGGCAGGACCGTCTCCGCATTGGTCAGCAGCAGCAGATCGCGCACGCCAAGATCGAGCAGGATCTGCGCGCCGATCCCGTAGTCCCGCAGGATCGAAGCCGTTCTCACTGTCTCTTCCGCGCCGCCGTGACGTTCGGAGATCCAATGCGGGTTCGGATCGCGCAGGAAGACGGCCACGCCCGCCCCGTCGAAGTCGCTGATCGCTTTGAGGGCGCGCGCGACGTAGTCCTTGCGGTCCTCGACATGGCCCAGCATGTCGGCGGCCAGGTCGACGCGGTGCATGCGCACGAGCGTCGGCTTGTCGGGATCGACCCGGCCCCTGATCAGCACCACGTGCTCGGTCTGGTCGATGCAGTTGCGGTAGACCACCATTCGGAACGGTCCGCCGTAGGCGCTGTCGAAAGGCGTCTCGAGCACCCGCTCCACCTGCCGCTCAGTGCGGCGACGATAGGCGATCAGGTCGGCGATGGTGCCGATCTTCAAGCCGTGCAGCTGCGCAAACGCGACAAGGTCCGGCAGGCGCGCCATGGACCCGTCGTCGTTCATGACCTCGCAAATCACGGCCGCCGGGTTCAGCCCCGCCATTCGGCTGATGTCGACCGCCGCCTCGGTGTGCCCGGTGCGGACGAGCACTCCGCCCTCCTTCGCGACCAAAGGGAAAACGTGGCCCGGTGAGACCACGTCGTCGGCGCTCTTGGTCGGGTCAACGGCGACCGCGACCGTGTGCGCCCGATCGTGCGCCGAAATGCCTGTCGTGATCCCTTCCCGCGCTTCGATCGAGACAGTGAAGGCGGTGCCAAGACCGGAACGGTTCTCGCTCGCCATCGGCGGGAGCCGCAGCTCCCGGGCTCGCGCCGGCGTGAGGCAGAGGCAGATCAGGCCGCGAGCATGCTTGGCCATGAAGTTGATCTGCTCGGGCGTAGCGAACTGCGCCGGTATGATGATGTCGCCTTCATTCTCGCGATCCTCAGCGTCCACCAGAATGTAGGGGCGCCCATTCCGCGCCTCCTCGATGATCTCCTCGATCGAGGAGATCGCCTCGCTCACATCGTCTGTGCGGGGTTCCGCGCCCACAATACGCAGCTTGTCCACTTTCGACTCCTGGACCACCCCCGCTTCACTTCAGCGGATCCCTTGCGCCCTACATAGGGATGGCCGCGCTGGTGCGCACCGTGAAACCTTGGCTCCCCGTTCAGATCATCCCTCTGGACGACGTAGCGCCGCATCTGATCAGCAAGTTCGTCAGGAAGGCACCTCTCCTCGCGCTCGCACGGGCGCCAGCTTTGCGCCAGTAGCGGAAATTGAAGGCGTGCCGATGAATGGACGTTCTCCCCCCGCCTTTCTGCGGCCGCTCATGCCTGACTTCAGCTCAGCTGATGAGCTCTGCCATCTGGGCAGGGATCCTGACCACAACGGGGTGTTTTTCGTCCCAGCATTCAACGGATCGATCTCGCCAAGAAGCACGAGGTGCTTTCCCGGGCCAGGCTTCCCGCCCTTCGAAAGACCAGCGTTAGTCCCGATCGGCCGTGGCGATGAATCCGACGTGCTCGAACATCACAGTCGAGACATCGCCTGCAAGCCGATCGAACGGGTTGAGTTCACGCCGCAGCCGGGGCCTAGCCAAGTTCAGGCTTCAGGTTCACGGCCGTTTGGCCGAACTTCTGAAGGTCAGTGCTGGCCTGAAAACGAAAAACCCCACAGTCGCGAGACTGTGGGGTGTGACTTGGGTGCGGGAGCAGGATTTGAACCTGCGACCTTCAGGTTATGAGCCTGACGAGCTACCGGGCTGCTCCATCCCGCGACAAAGCTGTAGGGGTGTGAAACGAAGGATCAGGGGTCCGAGAAGACGTCCGTCTGGTAGACCTGGCGGCGACCTACTCTCCCGCGCCTTAAGACGCAGTACCATCGGCTCTGGAGGGCTTAACGGCCGAGTTCGGAATGGGATCGGGTGGGGACCCTCCGACATAGCCACCAGGTCAACAAGACGGACGAGAAGACATTGTCCAGAAAATCAAAGCCAATCATGGGCTTTGCTGAGAAACGATCAAGCCGATCGAGCTATTAGTACCAGTAAGCTTCACGCGTCGCCGCGCTTCCACACCTGGCCTATCAACGTAGTGGTCTACTACGGCTCTCGGCGAAGCCTTGTTTTGAGGTAAGTTTCCCGCTTAGATGCTTTCAGCGGTTATCTTGTCCGTACTTAGCTACCCTGCTGCGCGGCTGGCGCCACGACAGGTCCACCAGAGGTACGTCCATCCCGGTCCTCTCGTACTAGGGACAGATCCTCTCAAGCTTCGAACACCCACGGCAGATAGGGACCAAACTGTCTCACGACGTTCTGAACCCAGCTCACGTACCACTTTAATCGGCGAACAGCCGAACCCTTGGGACCTGCTCCAGCCCCAGGATGTGATGAGCCGACATCGAGGTGCCAAACTTTGCCGTCGATATGGACTCTTGGGCAAAATCAGCCTGTTATCCCTAGAGTACCTTTTATCCGTTGAGCGATGGCCCTTCCACGCAGAACCACCGGATCACTATGGCCGACTTTCGTCTCTGCTCGACTTGTCAGTCTCGCAGTCAGGCGGGCTTATGCCATTGCACTCGACGAGCGATTTCCGACCGCTCTGAGCCCACCATCGCGCGCCTCCGTTACACTTTGGGAGGCGACCGCCCCAGTCAAACTACCCGCCACGCCATGTTCCGGGACCGGATAACGGCCCTCGGTTAGACGTCAGCGACGACAAGGGTGGTATTTCAAGGTTGGCTCCACCAGAGCTGGCGCCCCGGCTTCATAGCCTCCCACCTATCCTACACATGTCGACGCTAACGCCAAGGCGAAGCTGTAGTAAAGGTTCATAGGGTCTTTCCGTCTGACCGCGGGAACCCCGCATCTTCACGGGGAATTCAATTTCGCTGAGCCTATGCTGGAGACAGTGGGGAAGTCGTTACGCCATTCGTGCAGGTCGGAACTTACCCGACAAGGAATTTCGCTACCTTAGGACCGTTATAGTTACGGCCGCCGTTTACCGGGGCTTCAATTCGGAGCTTGCACCCCTCCTTTTAACCTTCCGGCACCGGGCAGGCGTCAGACCCTATACGTCGCATTACTGCTTCGCAGAGCCCTGTGTTTTTGATAAACAGTCGCTACCCCCTGGCCTGTGCCACTCTGCTCTGGTTGCCCAAAACAGAGTCACGCTTATCCCGAAGTTACGCGTGCAATTTGCCGAGTTCCTTCAGCATAGTTCTCTCAAGCGCCTTGGTATGCTCTACCAGTCCACCTGTGTCGGTTTCGGGTACGGTCTCTGTCAGAGTTATTTCCAGGGACATCTTCACTGCCGGGAACAATCCAATAAGCCCCGACAATTTACGACATCCGTCACTTCTGACTGGCCCAGGAATATTCACCTGGTTCCCATCGACTACGCCTTTCGGCCTCGCCTTAGGGGCCGGCTAACCCTGCGCAGATTAGCTTTACGCAGGAACCCTTGGACTTTCGGCGAGAGTGTCTCTCACACTCTTTGTCGCTACTCATGTCAGCATTCTCACTTCCGATACCTCCAGCCAGCCTCACGACTGACCTTCACCGGCTTACGGAACGCTCCGCTACCGCTCGATTACTCGAGCCCTAATCTTCGGCGAATGGCTTGAGCCCCGTTACATTTTCCGCGCAGGATCGCTTGACCAGTGAGCTGTTACGCTTTCTTTAAAGGATGGCTGCTTCTAAGCCAACCTCCTGGTTGTCAAAGCAATCCCACATCGTTTCCCACTTAGCCATTACTTGGGGGCCTTAGATGTAGGTTAGGGTTGTTTCCCTTTTCACGACGGACGTTAGCACCCGCCGTGTGTCTGCCAGATAGCTCTCACAGGTATTCGGAGTTTGGTTAGAATTGGTACAGCTCGCGCCGCCCGCATCCATCCAGTGCTCTACCCCCTGTGGAGTTCATCTGACGCTCTACCTAAATAGATTTCGCGGAGAACCAGCTATGTCCAGGTTTGATTGGCCTTTCACCCCTATCCACAAGTCATCCCAACCTTTTTCAACAGGTATGGGTTCGGCCCTCCAGCTGGTGTTACCCAGCCTTCAGCCTGCTCATGGATAGATCACCTGGTTTCGGGTCGTCATGCGACGAACTCAACGCCCTGTTCAGACTCGCTTTCGCTGCGCCTACACCTAACGGCTTAAGCTTGCTCGGCACATGAAGTCGCTGACCCATTATACAAAAGGTACGCCGTCACCCCGCATGGGGGCTCCGACTGCTTGTAGGCTTCCGATTTCAGGATCTGTTTCACTCCCCTTGTCGGGGTGCTTTTCACCTTTCCCTCACGGTACTTGTTCGCTATCGGTCGCAGAGGAGTACTTAGGCTTGGAGGGTGGTCCCCCCATGTTCAGACAGGATTTCACGTGTCCCGCCCTACTCGAGTCTCTTGCTGTTTGACGGCTACGGGACTTTCACCCACTACGGTCGAGCTTTCCAGCTCGTTCGCCTTTATGTCACAAGAGCACTGGCCTGGTCCCGGTTCGCTCGCCACTACTACGGGAGTCTCGGTTGATGTCCTTTCCTCCGGGTACTGAGATGTTTCAGTTCCCCGGGTTCGCTTAATGACCCTATGTATTCAGGTCATTATACCTTGTAACGATCCGCCAAGCCCGCCCCTGACCGAAGTCAGAAGCGAATTGGAAGACCGTAAAGGTGGGTTTCCCCATTCGGAAATATGCGGATCAAAGGGTGCTCGCGCCTCCCCGCATCTTATCGCAGCGTGCCACGTCCTTCATCGCCTCTCTGCGCCAAGGCATCCGTCAGAAGCCCTTCAACGCTTGATCGTTTCTCAGCAAAACCCATGCTTGTCATATGCCGGCCGGGGGAAAGAGGTCCCGACCTGGCGACACGCATGGCTTTGTATTTGCCAGACAATGTCTTCTCTCGGACCAATCCTTCAAGCCACCTTCA